>Ga0207684_10000004_pt1 | contig 755956 bp, 620 predicted proteins | sample KBSK5501metaG_FD_184342 | JGI IMG/M metagenome (GOLD analysis project Ga0207684, IMG submission 184342) | Corn, switchgrass and miscanthus rhizosphere microbial communities from Kellogg Biological Station, Michigan, USA - KBS K5-50-1 metaG... | ecosystem: Host-associated > Plants > Roots >...
CCTCCTCGATAGGCGGTTGAGTCCGCTCGGACCCTTCCAGCCTCGTTGATTCGGGGCAGGACACCCGTTTTTTGCTCATCTGCCTGTCGTCAGAGCCCCGAGCCGCCATCCATTCAAGATGCCTGAACGGTTGGCTCGGGCTGAACGGGTGAATCTCGATCGCGCTTGCGATTGCCATTGAAAGCATCAGTATGGGCGGCGTGCGCGGCACCAGCATCGGGCGATTCCTTGTCCTGGACCGCCTTGGCGAGGGCGGAATGGGCGTCCTCTACGCCGCGTACGATCCGCAGCTGGGTCGGAAGGTCGCTCTCAAGCTGCTGCGCGCCGCCCTCGGAGATTCCGCCGATTCACGCGCTCGCTTGCTGCGTGAGGCGCAGGCGATGGCCCGCCTTTCCCATCCCAACGTCGTCTCCGTCTACGACGTCGGCACTTTCGAGGAGAAGGTGTTCGTGGCGATGGAGCTGATCGACGGGCGCACGCTTGATGCATGGCTAAAGGAACGCCCGCGAACGTGGCGCGAGATCCTCGCCGTCTTCCGTGAAGCCGGAAAGGGATTGGCCGCGGCTTATGCCGCCGAGCTGGTCCATCTCGATTTCAAGCCGGGCAACGTCCTGGTGCGCCGAGATGAAGTGGTGAAGGTGAGCGACTTCGGCCTCGCCTTGAGCCAGCCAGCGCAGCTTCGCGGAGGGCCCGTCGACGCGCGCGCCGACCAATATAGCTTCTGCGTCGCGCTGTACGAGGCGCTCGTCGGCGAACGTCCTTCCGAAGGCCAGACTCTTGCCACGGTGCACTCGCAGATGGGGCTTGCCGATCAGCGAGCGCGGAGCCGGATGGTCGAGCTGCCGAAGGGCGTGAGGATACCAGCGTGGGCGCTTCAGCCCATTCTGCGCGGCCTCTCGCCGAACCCCGCCGATCGGTTCGAGACACTCGAGAAGCTGCTCGCCGCGATATCAGCCGAGCCTCGCAGCAAGTGGCGCCGCGCGCTGTCCGTTGCGGCAGCAGCAGTCGTGGCTGTGGGAATCGTGGCTGGCTATCGCGTCGCGGTCCACAGGCACAGCCAGATTTGCAAGGGAGCCGAGGCCAAGCTCGCCGGCGTCTGGGACGCGCCCAAGCGAGCGGCGATCGAACAAGCATTTCTGTCCACGGCGAAACCTTTCGCCCAGGATGCTTTCACCGGGGTGGAAAGGGCCTTTGACGGCTGGACCAGGCAGTGGGTCGCAATGCATGTCGACGCGTGTGAGGCGACGCGCCTTCGCGGCGAGCAATCGGAGGCACTGCTCGACTTGCGTATGGACTGCCTGCGGCGGCGAGTGGACGAGGTGAGGGCGCTTTCGGATCTCTTCGCCAAGGCCGATGCGCAGATTGTCGAAAAGGCCGTCGAGGCCGCGCGCTCCATCGCTCCGTTGCGCGGCTGCGCGGACGTGGCGAGTCTGATCGCTCCGATCAAGTTGCCTTCGGATCCAGCCGTGCGCGCGGCGGTGGAGCAGGAGCGTTCCGAGCTCGCGCGAGTACAGGCGCTTCGAGAAACAGGCAAGTACGCGGAGGGGTTGGAGCTCGCCAAGGTCGCGGCAGCCGCGGCGCTGAAGCACGGCTACAGGCCGCTCGAAGCGGAGGCGCTCCATCTGCTCGGCCAGCTTCAGGAGAAGACCGGCGATGTGAAATCGGCGGAGGTGGCGCTCGCCGAGGCAAGCTGGGCCGCCGAGGCAGGGCGCCTCGACGAAGTGAAGGCCAAAGCGTGGATCGATCTGATCCACGTGGTCGGCTATCGGCAGGCCGGTTTCGAGCAAGCGCACCGCCTCGCCCAGTACGCCGCTGCAACGGTGGACCGGCTCGAGCACCCGCCGGAGCTCGATGGGCGATTGCACTCCGAGCTTGGATCTCTCTCGTTGAAGGAGGGCAAGCACGCCGAAGCGGCCGCGCACTTGAAACAGGCGCTCTTGATTCGCGAGAAGGCGTTTGGGCCCGAGCACCCGGAAACCGCAACCAGCCTCACGCTTCTCGCCAGCCTGTCGCGCGAGCGAGGCGCTTTCGAGGAAGCGGTGAATTACAGTCGAAGATCGCTCGAGATCCTGGAGAAGACGGTCGGCTCGCAGCACCCGCTGGTGGCGGACGCCTTAACGAACATCGGATTGTCGCTCAGGAGAATTGACAAGCTGGACGAAGCGTTGGAGGCGCACCGGAGAGCGCTGGCCATCTGGCAGAAAGCAGTTGGACCGGAGAGCCCTGCCGCAGCCGCGTCGCTCGTTTCGATCGGAAGCGTCCTGCGGCTCCAACAGCAGCCCGACGAAGCGATGGCCTCAGAGAAACGCGCTCTGGCGATTCAAGAGAAAGCCCTGGGGCCGGACCATCCGGACGTCGCGCGCACACTGGGCACTTTGGGAAATCTGGCGCTCGATATGGGAGCCGACGCAGCGGCCGTGCAGTACCACCGGCGCGAGCTGGCGATCCTGGAGAAAACGCTGGGAGCCGAGCACCCCCAGGTGGCGTACGCTCTTTCCAACCTCGGATTCACGCTCTACGCGCAGGGCAACCTTCGGGCCGCGATGGATGCGTACGTTCGGGCGCTGGCCATCCGCGAAAAGGCTCTAGGCCCTGAACATGCTCTGGTCGCAACGACCGTGGAGGACATGGCGCTGGTGTTCGACGATTTGAAAAATCCCTCGAAGGGAATGGCCTATCATCGGCGCGCGCTGAGCATCCGGGAAAAGGCTCTCGGCCCTGAGCATCCGGCGGTTGCCTTTACGCTCCGGAATTTCGCTCGCTCGTATATCTTGGCCGGCAGGCCCCGCGAAGCCATCCCGCTTCTGGAGCGCGCTCTGGCGATGTACAAGGGAATCAAGGGCAGCAAAGGCGATACGCTGTTGGCGCAATTGACGCTGGCGCGCGCTCTCTGGGATTCAGGCAAGGACCGCGACCAGGCCCTGGCGCTGGGGCGTCGCGCCTACGAGGCGATTCCCAGGGCAAAGATGCAGCACGTCAGTCATTACCGCGAGCTGGAGGCGTGGCTCCTGCCGAAGCTCAAAAGCCACGGCGAGCGCCCGACCCCCAGCATGTGAGCTCGAAGCTTCCCAGATTCAGTTCCACTTGAGCCCGCGCAGCTGATCGAGGTTGACGTTACCTCCCGACAAGACCACCGCGACGCGCGAGCCCGGGGGCATCTTCACCAGCCCGGCCAGCAACGCCGCGACCGGTGCGGCCGCGGCGCCTTCGACCACCAGCTTGCACCGCTCCATGGTCCAGATCATCGCGTCGAAGATCTCGCGATCCGGGAGAGCCACGATCTCATCGACGAACCGCTGAACGACCGAGAAATTGATCTCGCCCACGCGCCGCACGCGTAGCCCGTCGATGATCGTCCTGCAGTCGATCGTCTCGAGATGCCCGGCCTCGATGCTCTTCTTCATCGCGGGCCCATCGGATGACTCGACGCCGATCACGCGGATTTTCGGCCGGAACGCCTTTACCGCCATCGATACTCCGGAGATCAACCCGCCGCCGCCGATCGGGACGATCACCGCGTCCACCTCGGGCCAGTCCTGCACGATCTCCAGACCGAGGGTGCCTTGGCCCGCGATGAGCTGCTCATCGTCGAACGGATGCACGTAGGTGAGCCCCTGCGTTCGCACGAGCTCTTTCGCCTTCTCGTTCGCCTCGTCCCAGATCGTGCCGTGCAGCACCACCTCGGCACCGTACCCCTTGGTCGCAGCAATTTTCGCCGGCGTCGCATTCTCAGCCATGCACACTACCGCGCGAATGCCGTGAATCTTTGCTGCCAGCGCCACACCCTGGGCGTGATTGCCCGCCGACGAGCAAACGACTCCGCGCCGCTTTTGTTCTTCTGGCATCAGCGCGAATTTGTTCAACGGACCGCGGATCTTGTACGACCCGACGCGCTGGAAGAGCTCGGCCTTCAGCCGAACATCGAATCCCGTCCGCTCGCTCAACTGGCGGGACGTCAAGAGCGGCGTTCGCTTGATGTGCTGCGCGATGCGCGCCCGCGCTTCCTGGAAGTCGTCGATTAACAGGGTAAACATTTCTCAAGTAGCGATTAGCACGAGAGAGCAGAAGGGCACTAGCGACAGGAATGACCGACTCTAAAAGTCGTAGCGGATTCCCAAGCGAGTGCTGAGATTGCCGGGTTGGCCAAGCCACGACTTGGGCCGGGCGCCCTTACCGCGTATTTCCGTAAAACGTGGCCAATACGCGAGGAGGCACGCCCAGCCGGTACAAGAGGGGGAAGATGTTCACTAGCAGCGTGTAGTAGACCGGTTTGGAGAGAAACCGGCGTCCCGACACTCGTACTGACGCGGGAACAATTCGGACGGCCCCGAAACGATGAAGCCGCCGACTGAGCTCGAGGTCCTCCATGAGGGGCTGTTCCGGAAACCCACCGAGCTGTCGGAATACTTCGGCGCGAACGAAGAGAGCCTGGTCGCCATACGGCAGCGATGTGTAGCGTGACCGAAAATCTGCGAGGTGCAGCAGTGGCGCGAGCCAAGTCCCACGGCCCTCGCTGACCGTCCAGGTTCGAAACGCGCCGGCAATTACCTCTGGATCGGATAGCGCTTCCGCAATCCAACGCATTGCATCCAACGGAAGGCGAACATCGGCATGGAGGAAAAGCAGGACGTCGCCGCTCGCCGCTTTGGCGCCAGCGTTCATCTGGCGGGCACGCCCCTTGGGCGCGATGAGAACGGTGACGCCTGGAGTTGCTCGTACCAGGTCGAGCGTGCGATCCCGACTTCCGCCATCGACGACAATCACCTCATGGATTCCTGGAACCGCCAGGATGCTCTCCATCTGTCGAGCGATGCTCGACTCCTCGTCGAGCACCGGCATGACGACTGAGACACGAAGGCCCGCGTCCGCAGTCACGACGAAGTCCTGGAAGGTAGGCGCCGGCGATCGCGGGCGGGAGGCAACATCTCCGAGAGGATGGACGCGGTTTGGGGCGCGGAAATCGCTCCCCGCGATAAAAGTGATTGCAGGTGACGCAGATCGCTGGGGTGATCCACGTCAAACCAAAGCGGGAGGACCCTGGTCTGAAATCCCCTGTTCTTCATTCTGGTGAGCGTTTGGACAAACGTATCGCGAGCGCTCCAGGGAAGGTTGCGCAAGAGCCCCGGCGGACAACGCTTAAGGCCAATCAGATAAAAGCCGCCGTCTACACAAGGACCGAGGACGGCGTCCGAAGCGCGAAGATATCTTCTCGCTTGCTCGAGGAGAGAATGGGGTAAGCCCGGAGTGTCGATGCCGACGGCAATGGCAAACGGCGCCAGGCTGAGCGCACGCCGGAGCACTCGCTCGAGTCGTTTGCCCAGGTCGCCGTCGCCCTGGAGCCAGATCTCGGTCTCACGTGCGAAATCCCAGTCTCGGCAATCCGCGTCCGTTGTTGCCAGGATGGGCCGCGCCCAGGGCAACGAAGAGACCGCAGACCAGGTGTCGCGCGAGAAGGCCCGCGCCAGCGCGGCGGCGCATTCGTTTCCAACCTCGGGAGCCAGTCGCGTCTTGACCATGCCTGGGCGCGGCGGCTTGGCGAAGATACAAACGTAACCTTTCCGCCGCGTGGCTATCTCCGCCAGCTGAAGTACCGCTCGAAGAGGCTTTGAACTCGAGGCGTCAGGCGCGAGCGATTCCAGGCGTCGCCCAGCCGCTTCCACGCCTCTGTCTGCGTAGGGTACGGATGGATTGTCTTGGCGAGGGTGCCCAGCGCAACGCCGGCGGTGATAGCCAAAGACATCTCCCCGATCATCTCGCCGGCATGGCGCGCGACCAGGGTCGCGCCGAGAATGCGCCCGCTCTTCGCCTGCGCGTGGACCCGGGCAAATCCCTCGTCATCGCCATCGAGCACAGCGCGGTCGACCTCCTTGAGCGGCACGGTCAGGGTCGTGACATCCAGGCCCCGTTCTCGAGCCTGCTTTTCATAGAGGCCGACGTGGGCGATTTCTGGATCGGTGTACGTGCACCAGGGGATGACGAGAACACTCGCCTTCTTACGCCCAAAGAAGAGCGCGTTCTGTAGCACCGTCCGCGCCATCGCGTCGGCGACGTGCGTGAACTTGTAGGACGCACAGATGTCGCCGGCGGCGTAGATGCGCGGATTTGAGCTGCGCAGATGATCGTCCACCTTGACGCCCGTCTTGTCGAACGCGACCCCGGCGGCCTCGAGGTTGAGACCTTCGACATTGGGCGCGCGGCCGACGGCGATCAGGATTTCGTCCGCGAGGATCGTCCGTTCCCTGCCTTCGCGCTCGAAGACGAGCGCCTTCGCGCCATTCCGTCTTTCGGCACGCTGGATTTTCGCACCCAGCTCGATGTGAATTCCATCTCGCTCGAATTGCGCCGCGACGATGGCGGCCGCATCTGCGTCCTCGCGAGGCAGGAGGCGCGAACCGTGGCTCAAGAGGGAGACATCGCTGCCGAATCGGCGGAAGGCCTGAGCGAGCTCGGCGCCAGCCGGGCCGCCTCCCACGACGACCAGTCGCCGCGGGAGCATGGTCAGTGAGAACACTGTCTCATTGGTGAGAAAGCCAACTTCGCTCAGCCCCGGAATGGAGGGCGTCGCGGGCCGAGTCCCCGTCGCAATCACCGCGCGCGAGAAATACAGCCTCTGTCCCCCGACCTCGACGGCATCGCGGCCGACGAATTTTGCCTCGCCGAGGAAGACGTCGACGCCGAGCTTCGCCAAGCGATGCGCCGAGTCGTTGTGCGAGATGCCGGCGCGGAGGCGGCGCATCCGCTCCATGGCTGACGGGAAGTCGAAGCCGGGGGAATCGCCCGTACGGACGCCAAAGACGTTCGCCTCTCGCACCGCATTTATGGCGCGGGCTTCTCGCAGCAGGGCTTTGGAAGGCACGCAACCGAAGTTGAGACAATCTCCGCCCATCAAATGCTTCTCGACGAGAGCAACCTTGGCGCCGAGGCCAGCCGCGCCCGCTGCCGATACCAGTCCGGCCGTGCCCGCGCCCAGCACGACCAGGTTGTATCGACCCGCCGGCGTTGGATTCACCCAGTTGGTTGGATGGACATTCTGGACCAGCAATCGATTGTAAACGTCGTCGGGCAGGATGAGCGTCTGCTCGGGCTGCCCGTCCACCTCGCTTCGGGGGACGCCATTCCCCCGCGAAACAAGCGTGTCGATCTGATTCATGATTCCGCCTCGCTCGCTTCGGGAAGCCCAACCTGTTTGTGTTCAAGCGCTCGGTTCAAAGCTCTTCGAGCGATCCGCGTGATCAGCACCGTCACCAGCAGCGTCGCCGCCAGTCCTCCCCAGTAGAGGACCTGACCCCAGGGACCGGCTGACGGTCGCTTGCCGCTGAGAAGCTCGCTGGCACTGGTGACCAGCGATCCCAGGTAAACATAGAGAAACGTTCCGGGGAGCATGCCGAAGAACGAGGCAATGACATAATCGCGCAAACGCACGCGCGTCAGGCCGAGCGCGTAGTTGAGAACGTTGAACGGAAAGATGGGAGAAAGCCGGAGCAAGAAGACGATTTTGAAGCCGCTCTCGCCGATGGCTTTGTTGATTGCAGCAAAGCGGGGATTTTTCTCCATTCGGCGCGAGACCCAATTCCTCGCTACGGTCCGGCCCAGGACGAAGGCGAGCGTCGCGGCAACGACGCTGACGGGTGAAACAAGAACCGTTCCCCAAACGGGGCCGTAGGCGAATCCGGCGCCGAGAGTGAGAATCGAGCCCGGCAAGAGGAGCACCGTCGCCAGAATATAGGCCAGCGTATAAACAACAACGCCGACGGCACCCGCGTCGCGGATCCATTCCACGAGGAGCAGCGCCCAGTGATTGACCGGGAGGAGGAGCAGCCCAGCCAGCAAGGCCGCTGCAACGATGACGCCGAGTCCGTACCGCGCTGTCTTTGTCACAGCTCCGTCACCCTTCGATTGCTTTGATCACGACGTAGGCCGTCATGCCGAGCGCAGCGGCCGCCGGCAGCGTCACCGCCCAGGCGAGGACGATGTCTCGCAGAGTCTTTCGGTTCAGCGATCCGCGTTGGGCTCCTGCACCGAAGATGCCGCCCGATGACACGTGCGTCGTCGACATCGGGAGCCCGTAGATGGCCCCTGAAGTAACCAGAACAGCCGTCACCAGGTTCGCGATGAAACCCTCGTGATGGTTCATCGCAGTAACCTTTTCCGCCAGCAGGTGAGTCACACGGCGACCGGCGACGATGCTCCCGACGACCATGCCCAGAGCGACCAGGGTGAAAAGAAGTGTCGCTGAAGGCGCCGCCGCTTTGGTCGCCAGAGCTGAGGCCGCGACGGCCAAAACGACCACCTTTGGCGCATCGTTCATCCCGCGAGCGACGCTGGTCGCGCCACTGGTGAGCCAGTGGAGATGGTCGAGCGTCAGCCGCACCGCAGCAGGGCGTTCGACTGCGCACGCTTCGCCAGGTCCCGTGGCGAGACGAAGGCGAAGCGAACCCGGCACCACGGTCGCCGCGCGAACCGAGCTCACCCCTCCGGCGGCGACGATCGCCGGCTCGACTTCCGCGCAGAGGCAATCAGCGGTGGTCGAGCCGCTTCCCGAACGCGCACGGGTCGCTCGAAGCAAGAGTCTGGTCAGAAAAAAGGAAGCGAAGGGACTGACAAGAAGGGGAAAGAGAATTTTTCCACCGAGCGCGCTCCACCTCACGGCCGCGGTGCCGTAGGCCAGTGCTGCGACACCCGTGAGCGAGCCCACGATGGCGTGCGTCGTTGATACGGGCAGGCCGGTTCGGGTCGCCAACAACACCCATGCCGCCGCGCCGATGAGCGTCGCCAGTGCGGCGGCAAAGGTAGAGGTCGTTCCCGCAACGAGGAGCCCGTTGCCGAAGGTGGCCATCATGGCGCGCGCCCCAAGGGCTCCAAGGAGCCCACCAACTGCTGTCCACGCGGTTCCCCAACCGATTGCGCGGCGATAATCCGTGACGCCGCTTCCCACCAGCGTGGCAATCCCTTTCGAGACATCGTTGGCGCCGTTGACGTACGCGAGAAAGAAACCGATCGAGAGCACGAGTATCGCTTCGAAGCTCATGGCAGCACCTGGCAGGGGCAGGCGTTACCGGTGCAAAGGAACAGAATGTCACGGCTCATCCGAGCGCTCCCGAGCAGCTCGAGCCACTTCCGGCCGTGCAGCCAAAGCAGTGGCTTGCGGTGGCGACGCGGCGGCCAGCGAGCTCGTCGAGCGAGTTGATGTCCCAGATGGTGCGGACCGCGATTTCATCGGCGGCGCCGAGCTCGATCCCGAGCATTTGGTTGAAGTCGCAGTCATAGAGACATCCGTTCCAACCGACGCTCAGCAAAGAGCGGCACATCAGCCCCGGCACCGTGCGCGGATTGAAGTGGTTCACCAAAAGTCCCATGTAGGCTTCGCGCTGTCCGCTCCGATCGAGGAACTGGGCGAACCGCTTGATGGGCATGTTGGTGATGGTGAGCAGTTGGTGAAACTCGATTCCAAAAAGGCGACCGAGCTCCTCCTTATACTTGGCTTCGAGTCGGGCTTGGGGCGGTGGCAGGAAGGCGCCAACCGGGTTGTAGACGAGGTCGAGCTTGAGAGCTGAGGCTGGACGGCCGTAGCCGAGCGCGTTGAGCCGCCGAAGCGCTTCGATGCTCTTCTCGAAGGCGCCGCGCCCGCGTTGCTTCTCCACATTCTCGGCTTGATAGCAAGGAAGGCTGGCAATGATATGGACCTCTTGCGCAAGCAAGAATTCGGGCAATTCCTCCATGCCCGGTTCAAAGAAGATGGTGAGGTTACAGCGGTCGATCACCTTGCGGCCGAGCCTGCGCGAATGTTCGACGAGCCAACGGAAATTTGGGTTGAGCTCGGGCGCCCCGCCGGTCAAGTCGACCACTTCGATGCGCGGGTTTGCCGCGATCAGCTCGACCACGCGCTCGGCAACCGGGCGGGGCATGATTTCGGTTCGCTTTGGACCGGCCTCCACATGGCAGTGGTGACAGGCCATGTTGCAAAGCTTTCCAACGTTGACCTGCAGCGTGTTGACCCAGGTCCGAGCTAAAGGGCGCAAACCATAATTTTGAAGGGCATAGCCGAAGTCCGGGGCGGTCTCCTCGACCGGCGCGGATTCTTCGAGGGCTCGCGCGACCGAGGCGCTCATCAGCAGCAACCTCCGCCCTTGCCGTTCCTTGGCGAACAGAAGGCTGGGCCTGCATGGGTCGTCAGTCGATAATCGGTGCCCTTGGTTTCTCGCGGGTCCCGCCGCAGTGTCCCCTGGCCACATGGGAAAGGAGGAGCGTCCTCCAGCGGCACGACCGCATGCGGCGGAATCAGCTGGACATGCGAGCGGTAAGGTTCCTGCGAGAAGATGCGGAATGTCTTTTCGCAGACTGCCGTGCGAACGCCGCGTCGAAGCAGGTGACCGTCATCGTCGACGACCTCGAGGAACGGACCTCTGTACATGACGGCGTGCTTCTGATCGATACACGGCCCATCTTTACCCTTGTAGGCAATGAGCGTGACGCTGCGAAATTCAATTCCTTCCACGGTGCGCCAAGGGTCGGCTCCGCGCTCCGCGAGAGTGATGCCGTAGAAGCCCGCCTCTTCGAAAGCCTCGAGGAAGTGGTCTTCCCGGAGCGCGCCGGAGACGCAGCCGCTCCAAAGCTCGGGGTCTCGCTGCATCCGTTCAGGAATGTCCTCATCGCTGACGATGTCTGAAATGACCGCCCGGCCGCCGCGTCGCAGGACGCGAAAGATTTCGCCGAAGAGCTTTCGCTTGTCTTCCGGCCGGACCAGGTTCAGCACGCAGCTCGAGATGACGACGTCGATCGAGTCGTTTGCGATCAGCGGGTTTTCTTGGCGCAGGCGGACGCTCTCCACTTCGAGCCGGGACATGTCCTCGGCCGATTGAACCGGGCGAGCGCGCAGGTACTGGTCAACCTCATCCAGGTCCAGCGCGAGATCCTGAATCCGCCCTTTCTTGAAGGCGACGTTCGCATAGCCGATGCGGCGCGCAACTTCCGGTGCACTGCCGCGGGCGAGAGCGAGCATGTCATCGTTCATGTCAACGCCGACGACGCGACCCTGCGGGCCGACCACCTGGCTCGCCAGAAAACAGATCTTTCCAGACCCGGATCCAAGATCCAGCACCGCTTCACCTGGCCGCAGGTGCTCGGTGGGATTGCCACACCCGTAGTCGCGCTCCAGCACTTCCTTGGGGATAACTGCCAGTAGGGCCGGGTTGTAGCTCGTGGGGCAGCACAGGCTCGCCTCTGGAGACTTCGCCGCTTTGGAGTAGCGGGACTTCACCTCGTGCTCGACGTCGATGATTTCGCGAGAACCAGCAGACATAGTCACCTCGGATTTGGGGGACTACTCCTACCGAACAAACCACACTCGCACGCCTCCGGTCGAAGCGCGAACATTAGCGCCAACCGCGATATGGACTTCTACGTGCGTGCTTGCGGCGGGTTACAGCGGACACGGCCTCACTGGGACTGGACTCCGAGGAGCTGTGTAACGTTTTGAACGTATGCGAGACGGCCGAACGCCTGCCGTGTCGATGCAGCAAAGCTCAGCAGGCGCTGGAGCATTTCCTTGGACGAGAAGCTCCCTGCCGCAGGTATCTTCGGCAAATGCGATTGACGATTCGAACCTCGATAAAGCTGCGGGTGGAGGGAACAAGATGGCCTGGATCCAGATGATTGGTCCCGAAGCTGCTGACGGCCAGTTGCGGGACATCTACGGCGAAATTGCATCGGCGCGCGGAGGCATTGCTGACGTTCACCGAGTGCAGTCGCTCAATGCGCGGGCCCTTCGCGCCCACCTCGAGCTGTACCGGGCGGTGATGTTCGCTCGCTCGACATTGAGCCGCATTGCGAGGGAGCGGATCGCCGTCGTCGTATCCGCGGCGAATCAATGCGCGTACTGTGTGGCGCACCACGGTGAAGCACTTCGTCTGCTCGGGGATGAGCCGGCCGTGGTGGAGTCGATCGCTCGCGGCGAGTTCCCCGTTCAGCTTGACCCCGACGAGCTCGCGTTGCTGCGCTGGGCCCAAGGAGCCGCTCTTCGGCCCCGCGAGTGTTCCGAGAGCGGCCTTCAAAACCTGCGCTCGGTCGGATTCGATGACAAAGCCATTCTCGATGCCGCGCTCACGGTGGCGTATTTCTCATTCGTGAACCGGTTAGTCCTCGTACTGGGCGTCGAACTTGAAAGGGATTACGCAAGCACGTGCAAATCGGTCGCGGAAGAGTCGTAGCAGAGGACCGAGTGGACGTCGAAGAGGGTTCCGTCCATCCGGTTGGCATCCCACCAGTGAAGAAGTTGCGGACCTTCTGCGTTCGAACAAAAATGCCGGCCCATGGCTGAGAGAAGAAGGCTGCCGCTGCAGATCATGTTATCTCCACGTGAGACTACTTTTCAGGAGGGGTTTGCATTGTTGATTCGCCGGTTATTCCCAATTTCCCAAATCGGTTTGGCTATTGTATTGCTGCTCGTCCTTGGCAGAGCGTCTTGGGCTCAGGGACCCGCCGTTCCCGCTACCGGACAGAAATCCCTTTACGATCGGCTCGGTGGGCTAAAGGGCATCACCCTCGTGGTGGACGACTTCATCGATCGACTCGTGAACAATGCGACGCTGAACAAGAACAAGGCGATCGCGGCGGGTCGCAAGTCATCACCTCCGCCGTACCTGAAATTCGAGGTGTCTGAGCTGGTGTGCGAGGTGACCGGGGGACCGTGCAAGTACACTGGCAAGAACATGAAGGATGCTCACGCCCACCTGCACATCACTGAGAACGAGTGGAAGATCATGGCCGCGGATTTCAAGAAGTCGCTCGACAAATTCAAGGTGCCGCAGACGGAGCAGAACGAGCTCTTTGAGATTGTGGGCAAGACGAAGGCCGACATCGTGACTGTCGACGACACCAAGGCTTCGGAGAAGAAGGCCAAGAAATGAGTTTTGGAAAGCTCCGGGTCAACTGACACATCGCTATCGCGCTCCTGACTGATCCAGTTTTCGAATTTTGCGAAGTTGGCGAGCAAAGACGTCTGGGGCCGTGGTCGGCAGCTCGCAAACGCCCCTCTCGCAGACGTATGCAGTGGGCTTGCCCTTCTGGGCGACCTTGTTCTCAAGCAGCGGGACGAGCTTTGCCTGTGCATTCAAGTCTTGTCCCTCGCCAGCCACTGCCAGGATTCGATTCGGCAGGAACGTGGATCGAAGTTGGGCGAGCAGGATCTCGGCATTGGCTCGCGACCCCGGTGCGACAATGACGACCTCCTTGGGCGTATCGAGATAGAAGTCGACCGCCAGAAGCATCTCGGACAGCGCTGACGGCGCCCGTGAAAGGACTTCGTTGAAGGCACCGATCGTCTTTTCCCAACGCTGCCGATAGCTGTCTTTCATCGTGAACTCGTGCAATCGGAGGAGGTTCATTGCCTGGACCGAGTTGCCTGACGGTTCGGCGCCATCGTGGCTCGGCTTCTCGCGCGCGAGGAGCTTCTCGTGATCCGCGCTGGTCAAAAAGAAGCCTCCGCCATTCTTGTCCTCGTATGAGCTTCCCAGAACCCCATCCAGGGCAATCGCCTCGCGCGCCCACTTTGGGTTGCTCGTCGCTTCGTAGAGATCCAAGAGGCCGGCAACCATGAACGCGTAATCCTCGAGGTATGCATCGTGTCGTGCCTGGCCATCCTTGTAACTGCGCAGCAGGCGACCATCCTTTCGCATGCGGGTGAGCACGAAATCTGCGGCTCGCTCAGCGCGCCGCGCGTAAACATCTTCGCCGAGAGCCAGAGCAGCGCGGGCATGCGCCGAGATCATCAAGCCATTCCAGGCCGCGAGAATCTTTTCGTCGCGAGCCGGGGGCGGGCGCTTGGAACGCGCCCCGTAGAGCAGGTCCTTGGACTCTTCGACCGTGGAGCGAACTTTCTCCGGCGGGAGCTTCAAATCTTTTGCAACGTCTTCCAGCGACCGGGGGGTGTTCAGGATGTTTCGCCCGTCGAAATTGCCGCCGGAGCTCACGCCATAATAGGCATTGACGATCCGCGCTCGATCCTTGCCCAGCACCGCCTCGATCTCGGCGGGCGTCCATGTGAAGAACAGCCCCTCCTTGTTATGCCCATGCGCGTCAGGGCTGTCGGCGTCGCTGGCCGAGTAGAAGGCGCCCTCCGCCGAGGTCATGTCGCGCTGCACGTAACGCAGGATTTCGCGGGCCACGCGCGCGAAGTCTTCGCGGCCGGTCACCTGGAGCGCTTCGAGGTAGTCCAACATTAGCAGCGCATTGTCATAGAGCATCTTCTCGAAGTGCGGGACGAGCCATCGAGCGTCGGTCGAATAGCGGTGGAATCCCCCGCCGACGTGGTCATAGATTCCGCCGGCCGCCATTTTCTCGAGCGTCAGCGTGGCCATCTTCAGGGACTGCTCGCCGCCCGTTCGCCGGTAATGACGGAGGAGAAAGCGAATCGACAAGCTGCTCGGAAACTTGGGCGCCCCACCAACACCCCCGTGTGCTGAGTCGAACCGCTGCGCATAAGCTTGAGCGGCGTCCTGAAGAACCCGAGCCGCGGGCAACCCCTGCCCACCGCGGTCGGCCCCGAGGTTCGCCTGAATCGATTGGGCAAGCTGCGCTGATGCTTGGGCCACGCGATCCGCCTGGGTGTCGTAGATCTCTTTGAGCTTGCGCAGCAGGGTGATGAAGCCCACTCGAGCTCCTCGATCGCCGTCGTGAGCGGGAAAGTAGGTGCCCCCATAAAAGGGCTTTCGGTCCGGCGTCAGCCACACCGTCATCGGCCAACCGCCACTGCCGTTCAGCATCTGGACTGCGGTCATGTAGATCGCGTCGACGTCGGGTCGCTCCTCTCGGTCGACCTTGATGGTGACGTAGTTCTCGTTCAAGTAGCGCGCGATCTCCTCGTTGTCGAAGGACTCCTCTTCCATCACGTGGCACCAGTGGCAGGTGGAGTAGCCGACCGAGAGCAGGACGGGGCGATGCAGTTTTTTGGCAGTCTCGAATGCATCGTCGCCCCAGGGATACCAGTTGAGCGGGTTATGGGCATGCTGACGGAGGTACGGGCTCGACTCCAGGAAGAGCCGGTTGGTGTACTTCGGTGAACCGTCGCGCTCCAGGTGTGCTGTGCGCGGCTTGTAATTGGGGTCTCGGGCAGCCCAGGCAGCTTCGAGTTTCTTCCGGAGTGGCTCTGGGAAAGCTGCTGCTCCGGGAAGCGGCTTGGAGAAGTCGGGTGTGCCGCCGGACGCAGCGCGCGTGCCACCGCTACCGACGGAGGCTGAAGCAGAGCTTTGCTTGCATCCAGCCGCGAGCGCAACCAGCGCACAGAGCAAGAATGAACGAAGACGGCCAGGCTTAGACATGGTCTTTCGTGATCTCTCCTCTATTGACGCGAGCCCCGCGCCAGCGGCGTTCCGAACGGCCGCGGACGCAAACCTTTCAAAAAAGGAACGGCGAGGCTACCGAGAAGTCCGAGTCGCGAGGGATCGCGCATTTCAGCCAGGCCGATCTCAATTTGCGACTGCCGAATTCCCACCAAGAAAGTGCGATGGACGCGATCCCATAACGAGAGGAGTGTTCCGAAATTCGAATTCACCTCCGCGGGTACGATCGAATGATGAATGCCATGCATCCGCGGCGTGATCATGCCCACCCGCAGCCATCGCTCGAAGGAAAGCGGCAGCCGCAGGTTGGAGTGATGGAATTCCGTCGCCACGAAGAGCAGTGCTTCCCAGAACAGCAGCACGGGCACGTCCACGCCGATGAATCCAACCTGCAGAGCGCGAAAGGGTACCGATAGAAGCAATTCTCCCACGTGAAAGCGAAAGGCGGTCGATACGTCGAGGTCGAGATCGGCGTGGTGGGCCGCATGGAACCGCCAAAGCACCGGGACCCGGTGATTGAGCCAATGCCAAATCCAGAGGGTGTAGTCGAGCAGGGCGACCGCTGCGACGATCGCAAGCCATCCCGGCAGGGGTATCCAACGGAGCAGTCCGAAATTCGCGCCGCGCGCGCGCTCGATACTCCCGAATACCACCGGGCCGTAGACGATCGCGAGAGCTGCCCCGCCGAGACCGCCGATCGCGAGGTTGATCAAGACCCTGCGCCACTTCCCTAGAGTCGGTCGGCGAAGCGGCCGAGCTCGCTCGGCGAGGAGGAGCACGGTACAAGCGGTCGCGCCAAGCGCGACTCGCACCGGCGTGGAGAACGTAGTCACGATGACTCCAGGGACATTACCCTCTATCAAGACCCTCGGGGAAACAAGGTTGGAACCCCCTGCCGCGAATACCGGCGGATGCACAAACGCAGGGCCCGGTCCCGAGCGGCTCCGGGACAGTCATCCGACCTCAATCCGAGTCCGCTGACCAGGATGGCGTCGAGCTGCTCAAGCCGCGGTCCGATTTGCAGCGGGCGCAACAGCTGCTGAAGGACTGGCCTACCCACCACGCCTCAAATGCTGATTCGCTTTCGGCCTGATGTGATTGCGCTCAAGCTAAACCGGATTCGCGTGGTGCTCGCCTCCGTACTTCCGGTATGCGACTACATCAAGCCGCAGGCAGCGCCGTCCGCCCGAGAAGATCGAGGCGCTGAACATTTGGCTGAAGAGCTACGCTGCGAAGAATGGTTTTGTTTACCTCGACTATTACTCGGCGATGATTGATGACAAAAAGATGTTGAGACAGGACCTGACCTATGACGGCCTGCATCCCAATGATCCCGGCTATGGGATCATGGCGCCTTTGGCGGAGAAGGCGATCTCTCGAGCGCTGTCGGCACGAAACCCAGTCACTGGCGCGGCGTCGAGTTTGACCGGCCCGTCGCCGCAGTGAAACTGCCGTGCAACGCCGCGATCAGGTACGCCCCGACGGTTTGATCGGGATGTGCAAGTCCTGCGCCTGGACCGGGTAGCGCGTCTCCTGACAGCGGTCGGGAGCCCGGGTCAGTTCGGCCCGTCGCGTGATGGATGTTGAAATTGGGCATGAGCTCGATGTACGTACGCTCCAACCGACGGAAGCGGCCGCCAACTACGATGAGGTCATCGATGAGGTCGTCGAAACAGAATCTCCTCGCAACAATCGCGGCACTCCCTGCCATCCTCTTGCTGGCATCGCTTCCGTCCGCGGCGCAAGCGCCGGAAACCTTCCGCCACCCCGGAGTCCTGGTCAACCAGGCTCAACTGGATTTCATCAAGAACCAGGTGAACGGAGGCATCGATCCGTGGCTGTTCGCCTTCGGCAGGGTGTGCACCAGCTCGTATGGCTCTTTGTCCTATACACCGCACCCATGGCAAACGGTGGAGTGCGGCCCGAGCTCTCACCCCAATTACGGCTGCTCGGATGAAAGAAACGATGCGTTGGCCGCCTATACGCAAGCGTTGCTTTGGTACATCACCGCGAACGCGGCGTACGCCGAAAAATCCATTGCGATCATGAACGCCTGGTCGAGCACGCTGACCGGGGGTCACATCAACAGCAATGCCGCGCTGCAGGCGGGTTGGACCGGCTCGGTCTGGCCGGAGGCGGCCGAAATAATCCGTTCCTCCTATGATGGATGGTCCGCCGGGGACATTGCTCGTTTCCAGAACATGCTGGCTATGCAGTACGTGCCGAACCTGATCAACGGAGCGCCTTGTAAGAATGGCAACTGGGAGCTGATCATCACCGAAGCGTTGATGAACATCTCCGTCTTCAGCGAGAACCAATCCTGGTTCAACAGCGCGGTATCGTTTTGGCGCGGTCGAGTACCAGCCTATATGTATCTCACCTCTGACGGCCCTACTCCAGTGCGCCCTCCGCGTTGCGGCACGAGCGTTACCACCTACTGGAACCAGACTCAGTTTGTCGACGGCCTGGCTCAGGAAACGGCGCGCGATTTCGGGCATACGTTCTGGGGTCTCGCGGCAGCCGTCAACACCGCTGAGACCGCTCTTCAGCAAGGCGTCGATCTGTATTCGGAGAACGCCGATCGAATCATCGCCGCCTTTGAATTCCACGACTACATCAACAATGGCGGTGTGGCGCCCGGCGGAATCAACATCGGACCGACCGGGGGAAACGCGGCGACAATGGAGATTGTCTACAATCACTATGTCAATCGCCTGGGCTACCGCATGCCCGAGACGGCCCAACAGATCGAGCTGAAGCGGCCCACCGGAGCGAATTACTTTCTCGCATGGGAAACATTGACCCACGCTCTCGCAGGATGGGTTGGCCTCGAACCGCCGAGCATGTGCAATGACGGCAAACGACAGGTTGGGCGCTGATCTGGAGTCTCGCTGAGCCGGATCACCTTGCGCCCTCGAGCGAGACAAGATGGCTGACCCCTCATACCGGGCAATTTATTTGTGTATCGCCCTCGTGTTCGCCGCGCCCGACCGCCCGCCCCCGCTCACCCCGAGCGTAGTGGAACGGAGTCGAGGGGTCGCCCCGAACCCCTCGGCTACGCTCGGGACAGGCGCAGTGGAACGGAGTCCAGGGGTCGCCTCGAGTCCGCAAAGCACGGCAGACGGAGGCGCAGCCCCGCTCGTCAGCCTGGTCGACGAGATCGCCGGCATCGTCGAGCAGAAGTTCTATTCGCCTGCGCGGCTCGAGGAGGTGGGGTGGGGCGCCGCGGTTGCGCGCGCGCGCCAGGAATTCGCTGCGAGTCGTACTGCCGCGGAGCGCGTGGCTGTCCTCCGCAAGCTCGTCGCGAGTCTCAAAACCTCGCATACCGCGTACTATCCCCGCGCAGACCCCGCGTACTGGGACGTGGCCTCGCTCTTCGAGCCGGTGCTCCAACGCACCTGTCCCAAGGAGCTGACCCCGGGCTTTCCCATCGCGCGCGATGACATCGGCGTCTTCTGGAAGCAGGACGAGGGCGCATGGTTCGTCGGTGGCGTGTTTGTCGGCGGTCCGGCCGACAAGGCGGGTCTGAAGCTCGGCGATCGCATCCTGGCGGCGGACGGCCAGGCCTTCTCGCCAGTTAAGTCATTTGCTGGTCGGGCGGGCAAAGCGGTTTCGCTGCAAGTCCAGCGCGCGCGCGGCGCAGCTCCGATCCCGGTGCTGGTGACTCCCCAGTCCACCAGACCGCAGGAAGAGCTCCGCCAGGCGACTGCCGACAGCTGGCGGATCATCGAGCACAGGGGCCGCCGCATCGCATACATTCACGTCTGGTCCTGGGCCACCATCGAATTCCAGAAGGTGGTGCTGGACGCCATCGCCAAGTCCAACGCCGCGGCGGTAGAAGGCTTCATCCTCGACGTGCGCGATGGTTGGGGCGGCGCCCATGGGAACTACCTGGGCATCTTCTGGCGCGATGTGCCCCTGCTCGAATCCGTCGGTCGCGACGGCAAGAAGCAAGCGTTCGATCAACAAATCCGCCGGCCGGCGGTGTTGCTGGTGAATGGTGGTACGCGAAGCGGCAAGGAAACCATTGCCTACGGCGCGAAGAAGCACGGCCTGGCCCGACTCGTTGGCGAGCGCACCGCGGGCGCGTACAACTTTGGCGGGCCCTCTTGTCTCAGCGACGGCTCGCTTCTCTTGCTCGCGCAGTCCGACGCGCGGGTCGACGGCGAGCGACTCGAGGGGCGCGGCGTTGCGCCCGACATCGAGGTGCCGTTCGATTTCCGCTACGCGGCCGGAAAAGATGCGCAACTTGCGCGAGCGCTCGACGTGCTATCCGGCGAGGAGTCACCAAGGCGGTGACCAGATCCACGTGCGGAGGGTAGCCGAACGTGCCTGGCAATGTCGCGTTTCGAAATATCCAGTTCCCCTTGAACTCAACACGCAGTCCTTGCATGGTGCGAGAAAAGCAAGGTGAATTGGCACTCGTGCTTGGCGCGAGGGCTATTCAGGGGAGGCAATATGAATCAGGTCTCTTTGCGAGAAACGGTGCAACGGATGGGAATGGCAGCGCTCGCGCTCGCTTTGTCCGCCTGCCACGGAACCTCGGATTCGCTGGTGATCAAGACTCTGTCCAACCGCGCCGATCTGGTGAGCGGCGGCGACGCTCTGGTGGAGATCGTTCTGCCGCAGGGCGCCTCTGCGTCGGGTCTGAAGGTCGATTTGGGTGGCCGCGACGTCAGCGATGCGTTCGCTCAGCGCGCCAATGCCCGGGTGCTCGGAGTGGTGACCGGTCTTTCCAACGGCAACAACGCTCTGACGGCCAAGCTGCCCGGTAAGAACGGCGCGTCCCTCACCATCAACAACCATCCGATTGGCGGGCCAGTGTTCTCTGGACCGCAGATTCAGCCCTGGATTTGCGCGACGCCTACCGCGCAGCCTGCCACCTCCACCACGCCCGCGACGAATGCCAGCGGCCTCAGCAGCACCGCCATCGACGCGCAATGCAACATCGCGACCGAATACAAGCTGTATTACAGAACCACGGCCGCGGGCTGCAGCACCGCTCTCCCCGATCCCAACCCGCCCACGCCGCCTCCGACCAACCCGTGTTTCAAGCAGTATGACCCCGGTGCGGCGAGACCCTCGGATCTGGCCACGACGACCACCGACAGGGGCGCAACGGTGCCCTATATCGTGCGCGTCGAGCGCGGCACGATCAATCGAGGCATCTACGACATCGCAGTCCTCTTCGATCCGACCACCGATTGGAAGCCGTATGCGCCCCAGGTGGGATGGAACGGCAAGCTTCTCTATTCGTACGGCGCCAGCACCAATCAACCCCGCGTACAGTCCCGGCCCAACAGCAGCTGGGTCGAAGATGCCGCGCTGTCTCGCGGTTTCATGGTGGCGGTGAACATGCTCACCGACTCCGCGCTCAACTCGAACCGGGTCGTCGCCGCCGAAACCACCATGATGATGAAGGAGCACATTGTCGATACGTACGGCGAGATTCGATACACCCTCGGGACCGGATGCTCGGGCGGTTCGATCATGCAGAACACTGTCGCTTCCATCTATCCCGGGCTACTGGATGGATTGCAGGTCGCCTGCACCTATCCGGACTCCGAGTCGACCGGCACCGAGGTTTCGGAGTGCGTTCTGCTGGTGAACTATTTCACCACTCCCCAGTTCGCCGCCGCGCAGCCGCCGGGGCTGACGCAAGCGCAAATCAACGCCAGGAAGGCCGCCATCGCGGGTCACCTGGACCATCTGGGCTGCGTGTCCTGGAACAACAGCTTTGGCAATAACAACAAACCCGGACAGTTCGTCCCCCTCGTGGCCGACCCGGTGACGGGCGCCCTCACGCCGATGGGCGCGCCGAGGAACAACTGCCAGCTGCTGCCAAGCCAGGTGTACGATCCGGTGACCAACCCGAACGGCTACCGGTGCTCGCCTGCGGATCACGCCGTCGCCATCTGGGGCAAGCCCTCCGGCGCGAGCTACGCCAGAGTCACCCGCGACAATGTCGGGGTTCAGTACGGGCTGAAGGCGCTCGCTTCCGGAGCGATCACCGCCGAGGAGTTCGTCACGCTGAACGAGCGGATCGGCAGCGTCGACATCGACAGCAACCTCTCACCGAATCGCATGGTGGGCGATCCGGATGCGCTGACCACGGCCTATACGGCCGGTATCGTTTCCGACGGACACAACCTCGGCAAGGTCCCGATCATCGATCTGCGAGGCAACGATAACTCGGGGATCCACCACACCTGGCGCAGCTTCTCGCTGCGCGAACGGTTGGACAAGGCGAACGGCAACCATGACAACCACGTGCTGTGGCGATTCGGGACTGGGCTGACCGCGCCGGCGGCTTCGGGATTGACGCTCCAGTCGTTCCTGACGATGGACAAATGGCTCTCCAACATCGAAGCCGATAAGAGCAATCTGCCGATCGAACAAAAGGTCTCCAAGAACAAACCGCCGGAGGCCTTCGACTTCTGCTACCTCGGCACCGACTTCACGACCAGGATCACCGACCAGAGCATCTGCGACGCGGACATCACGCTCAAGTCTTTCGCCTCTCCGCGGCAGACCGCCGGCGGTCCGGTGTCTGAAAACGTCCTCAAGTGCCAGTTGAAGCCAATCAACGCTGCTGATTACAACGGGGCCCTCACCGCTGGTCAGTTGGGGCGGCTGCAGGCAGTTTTCCCGAGCGGCGTTTGTGATTGGAGCAAGCCCGGTGTGAACCAGCAGCCGGCCAACTCTCCATTGACTTTCGAGGGAGGGCCTGGCGGCAAGCCCTTGGGCCCCGCGCCGACCTCGAACCCGCTCTGATCAGGGTGAGCCAGCTGACGCACTGGAGAAGCGGCCGGCATGCCGACAGAGCTCATCAGGTTGGAAATTCGGACCCGCCAACAGTGGCGGACGTGGCTGGGAAAGCACCATGCGTCGAGTCCCGGGATCTGGCTCGTGTTCTACAAAGACCACACGGGAGTGAAGTCGATCCCTTACGAAGACTCGGTTCGCGAGGCGCTGTGTTTCGGATGGATCGACAGCCTGATCAAACGTCTCGATGACGACCGGTACGCGCACAAGTTCACGCCGCGACAGCCCAGCAGCAAGTGGTCGGATATCAATCGCAAACGCTGGGTGGAGCTCAAGTCGGCCGGCCTCCTGAGCGCGGCAGGGCTGGCGGCAGCACCAACGGACAACACGTACGCTCCGAAGCCGGCAATCCCAGACCTGCCGGGCTACATCGCCAAAGCGCTGAAGGGGAATCCGAAAGCATGGAGTTTCTTTCAGGAGCTGGCGCCAACCTACCGGCGTCACTTCGTGGTCTGGATTCATATCGCGAAGCGACCGGAAACGCGGGCGAAGCGCATTCGCGAATCGATCGCTCTGCTGGCGGCTGGAACAAAGCTGGGGTTGAAGTAAGGTCGGGATGCTCGATCCGCGGCCATCGATCACCGCGGGTCGAGGCGCAGCCGCTGCTCGATCTGAGGCCATCGATCACCGCGGCTCGAGGCGCAGCTGCTGCTCGATCTGCGGCCGGAGACTGTCCCACACGTATGCCCAATCCGGCTCGAGCTTCAGCGCGGCATTTACCTCATCGAGGGCCGCCCGGAGATCGGGAGGCGTTTGCTTGGAGTGGGCATACGCGAGGGACATCAGCGCCTCGGGCCTTCCCCAATCGGGAAGAGGCGACGCTGCGTCGACGCCCGTTCGCTCTGCCGCTTCGAGCATTTGCTTGTACACCTCGATCGCACGCGCGGTGTTTCCGCCTTGCGACTCCGGCGCGAACATGAAAAATGCTCCTTTGGACCGCGCTGACGTTTTTCGGCGAGGTCGCGCGGACAGAGCATTCTAGAAGCAGGAGTGCAAGAACCGATCTGAAGCAGCTCGCGAGGTGAGGTTTGTGCATGTCGTTCCTCCCGGTTTGAGCTTTCTCACGGCGCGCCCAATGGACACACGGAGCAATCGCCCAGCGGGGATCGCCGGCTCGCGTCTCAAAAGCCCGACGAGCGCGTGAAAGGTGTTGAGGATGAAATGTGGATTCAACTGACTTCACATGGCCTCGAGCGCGGCGCCTGCGCGCAGAGCCTCCGCCTTCATCGCGCGCTCGGCCTGCTCGCGCACTGCCTCCGCGTTTTGCCTTGGGTAGGCAACACCGGCGAGCGTGCAATAGATCAGCACTTCGTTGAGAAGTCTGAACGGGACAAAACGGAAATTGATTCGCACCTCGGACGGCCTACATCGACGAAAGGGCCACCCAAGCGGCCATGTAGATCCAGACGTTCCGTCGCAATGGCGCCACTCCTTCAGACATTCGCGACCATGGTATTCGTGTCTGGCCTTACTTTCGCGGCCGATTGTTGGAAATGATTGTGACGTTTGTCAAACGTGCATACGCGGTGATTACAGCGCGTCGTCACAACGGTACCGGCGGTATCGCGCCGAGCGGATGGCTTGACATCCCGATGCGCTAGGGCATTGTTCGCGTGGCATTTTGAGACGCGATGAGACCCGAGCGCTGGCAAGACCTAAAGCAGCTGTTCCAACAGCTGCTCGGACTCGATGAGCCGGCGCGGCGGGAGGTTCTGGCGCAGACCGGACGAGAGGATCCCGAGCTGCAGCGCGAGCTGGAGCACCTTCTGGCGGCACACGCGGAGGCAGCGAGCTTCATGGAATCGCCGCCAATGATCGGCGATCGGCAAGCGACGCCCGAGGCCGAGCCAGAGGCGATTCGCGGCCGGCGCATCGGCCCCTACGAGATCGTGCGCGAGATCGGCCGCGGCGGTATGGGGACCGTCTACCTCGCCGTCCGCGCTGACGGACAGTTCCGCAAACAGGTGGCGTTGAAGCTGATCAAACGCGGAATGGACAGCGATGTGGTGCTCCGCCGATTTCGCAACGAGCGCCAGATCCTGGCCCAGCTCGACCATCCGAACATCGCGCGCCTGCTCGACGGCGGAACCAGCGACGATGGCCTTCCCTTCTTCGTGATGGACTACATCGAAGGCCAGCGCCTCGACGACTATTGCGACGAGCACCGCCTGTCAGTCCGGGAGCGGCTCCAGCTGTTCTGTTTGATTTGCACGGCAATCCAGTACGCCCACCAGAACCTGGTCATCCATCGCGATCTCAAACCCAGCAATATCCTGGTCACGCGCGACGGCACGCCCAAGTTGTTGGACTTCGGTGTGGCAAAACTGCTCAACCCGGAGCTCTCCGGGACTACCTGGGAAACCACGGTTGCCGAGATGCGACCGATGACGCCGGAGTTTGCCAGCCCTGAGCAGCTGCAGGGGCAAATACTCACCACCGCCAGCGACGTCTACTCGCTCGGACTCGTGTTGTATGTGCTTCTGACGGGACGACTACCGTATACGCTCACAACGATCTCGACGCCTGCCGAGCTGGTACGGATGATTTGCGAACAGGAACCGGAAAGGCCGAGCGCCGCTGTATTGGCCGCGGACCCGCAAGCTGATCAAGCGCGTAACGATCCAGCTCGGGTCGTGGGTGGGCGGGACGTCGATCGGGAGACTCTCAAGCGCACGCTTGTTGGCGATCTCGATAACATCGTGCTCAGAGCACTGCGCAAAGACCCCATGCTCCGCTATCCATCGGCGGAGCAGCTCGCCGACGATATTCGCCGCTACCTGCAGGGATTGCCGGTACTCGCGCGCCCGAGCACATTTGGCTATCGCGCTGCAAAGTTTGTCCGTCGTCACCGCGCCGGGATGAGCGCAGCGCTGGTAATTCTGGTCACCTTGATTGCCGGGCTGATTGTGACCAGCTGGCAAGCCCACATTGCCCGCCGGGAACGCGCCCGCGCCGACCGCAGCTTGGCCGACGTACGGCGTCTGGCAAACTCATTTCTGTTCGAGTTCCACGAAGCGATCGCGAATCTGCCCGGCTCGACGCCGGCACGACTCCTGGTAGTAAAGCGCGCACGCGAGTACCTGGACCGCCTGGCGAACGAACCGGGCGCGGATCGCGATCTGGACCTGCAGGATGAATTGGCTACGGCGTATGACAAGCTCGGATCCATCCAGGGTTTATCGGGCGTGGCCAATCTCGGCGACACGACAGGCGCCTTGGAAAGCTTTGAGCGAGCGTTTGCCATTAGGACCGCGCTGGCGAGGGCGAAGCCCAATGACGCCAAAACGCAGGCGGCTCTGGCCGTGGCTCGGCACCGACTGTGTCATATCGCGGACCTCCAAGGCGATCACGCCGGTGCGCGGCGCCACTGCGAGGAGGCAGTGCGGATTGCCGAAACGGCCCTCGCCGTGAATCCGTCCGCGAAGGAGGTGCGCATCGCGCTGATTGAAGCGCTCGACGCGCTCGGCGATATCTCCATCACCGAGGAAAATCTGGAGCGCACCATTGGGATCCGGCGGCGCACGCTGCAGCTCGGAGAAGAGCTGGCGGCCTCCGCTCCCGAGGACGCCAAGCAACGCCGTGCGGTGGCGGTGGAGTGCAAAAAGCTCGGAGCGGCGCTCGAGAAGTCCGGCGACTTATCCCACGCGATCGAGCTCTATCGCCGGGCGCTCGCCATCGACCAGGAACGTGTGGCAGCTGAACCCAACAATGGGCGTGCCCGCCTCGACCTTTCGTATAGCTTCGGGTCGCTGGGATTCGCTCTATTCCACAGCGGCGACCTTTCGCAAGCGCTTGAGAATTATTCTCGAGCGCTCGCGCTCCGGGAGGCGCTGGCCCAAGCAGACCCGACCAACGCAAACGCGCAATTCGCGGTGGCATCCGCACTGGGCAAAATCGGCGCCATCCATCGAAAGGCTAAGAATTGGCAGTCGGGGTTGGACGCTTATCGCCGAGCAATGGCGATCTTCGACTCGCTCGCATCGGCAGACCCGAAGGACGCCGCACTGCAATTTGATCTGGCGAGCTATTCCAAGGCGTTGGGAGAGTTCCACCTTGAATGGGCATCGACCGGCGAGCTTTCGCCGACTGTCCTGCGGAGCCGGTTGCAGGAGGCGCATCGCTGGCTCCAGCGCGGCCAGACGATTTATGTCGCCCTGCAGCAACGGAACCCGGCGGATGCACGGAATCGGAAAGAGCTGGAACAAAACACTGCGAAACTTGCCGAATGTGACGCGGCGCTGGCGATGAACGGGCGGTGAGCAACCGCGACGCCAAAGGCGAGGTCACCAGGCTCCTCGCGGCATGGAGCAATGGGGATCAGAAGGCGCTCACCGCCCTGATGCCGATCGTCTACGACGAGCTGCTCCTGATGGCCAGACAACATCTCCGCCGAGAACGCGTGGGCCACACCCTGCCATCGTCCGCGCTGATTCACGAGGCGTACCTGCGACTGGTGAAACAGGATATTCAGTGGCAAAACCGCGCGCATTTTCTCGGCGTGGCCTGCCAGGCAATGCGCAGGGTGCTGGTCGACTACGCGAGAGCCCAGAAAAGAGCGAAGCGAGACAGAGGGCAGCTGAGAGTTTCTCTGGCGGAGGCGCCGGATTGGGCGAAGCCGCTCGAGCTTGATTTCATCGCGCTCAATGACGCGCTCGACCGACTTGCGGCGATCGACGAGCGACAATCGCGGATCGTCGAGCTTCGCTATTTCGGCGGCCTGACCATCGAAGAAACGGCCGAGGCCCTCGGAGTCTCGCCGGCTACGGTGAAAAATGAGTGGAGCCTCTCCAAAGCCTGGCTCTACCATCAGCTCTTTCGGCAGTAAGTCATTGCCCGTCCAGCGCAGCTTCAAATCAGCGCGGCTCGCCCTTCAGGCCCTGGTCTCCGACAAGGTTCGCCACCACCGCTACCAACTCGTCCGCATCGACCGGCTTCGCCACGTGCGCTTGAAACCCCGCCCGGAGCGCTCGCGCGCGGTCCTCGGACCGCGCGTATGCCGTCAGCGCCGCGGCCCGGACTTGCCCCCCTCTTTCTGATCCAAGCGCACGGACCTTGCGAATCAGCGTGTACCCATCTTCATCCGGCATCTGGATGTCGGAGACGAGCACGTCCGGCTTCAACCGCTGCAGGGTTTCCATCGCCTCGCGGGCGGAGGATGCCGATGATACTTCAGCTCCCGCCTCCACCAACGCGGCGGTCAGTAGCTCGCGCGCGTCCGGGTGGTCTTCGACGACGAGGACGCGCACGCCGCTGAGCGCTGCCGAGCGGCTCGGCAGGGCGTCGCTTTTCGCCACCGCCGGCACCTGCTGCGCGGCCCTTCGCTCCTCGTCCATCTGAAGCAGCGGCAAGTCGATCACGAAAGTGGCGCCCTGGTCCTCGCCGCGACTCTCAGCGCGAACCGTCCCGCCGTGCATCTCCACCAGGTCGCGGACAATGGCCAACCCCAATCCGAGCCCGCCGTGCACTCTGGTGCTCGAGCTGTCGCCCTGGCGAAACCGGTCAAAGGCAAACGGCAAAAACTCCGGCCTGATGCCCGAACCCGTGTCGCTCACCGTAATTCGGGCCGTCGAGTTGACACGCCCGAGCCGGACCTTCACGCGACCCCCGGGCGGCGTGAACTTCACCGCGTTCGTCAAGAGATTCAAGATCACTTGCTCGAGGCGGGCCGCGTCGCCCGAGACAGTCCCCGTCGCAGCATCCAGCGAGCAATCGAGTTGGATGTGCTTTGCATCCGCCGCGGGGCGCACGGCCTGAACCGCCCCTTCCATGACCGAGACTAGCTCAACCCTGCCCAGCTCAAGTCTGAGCTTGCCGGTGACAATGCGCGAGGTGTCGAGAATGTCGTCGATCAGTCGCGCTTGGACCCGCGCGTTGCGTACGATGGTCTCGAGCGCTCTTTTGGCGGTGCCGCTTTCAAGCTCACGCGAGCTCAGGATGCTGGCCCATCCCAAGATGGCGGTTAAGGGCGTCCTCAACTCGTGCGAAACGGTCGCCAGGAACTCGTCTTTGAGGCGGTTGGCCGCCTCCGCCTCCCGCCGCGCCTGCTGCTCGTGGATGAACTGAACGCGCTGCTCCTCGGCCCGCTTGCGCTCCGTAATGTCATGCGAGATGCCGATCAGCCCCACAATCCTTCCCCCGTCATCGCGGTAGACCCCCTTGGTCACCACGTACATCTGCGCGTCGCCCGGCCCGGCGGCGACGCCCTCGAAGATCTGCGTCTCCCCGCTGGCCAGAACACGGCGATCCTGCTCCATGAATTCGCGCGCGGTGTCGGAAGGGTAGAGCTCCAGGTCGTTCTTGCCGATGATTTCTTCCCGCCGCTTCTTCAGGAACCGCGTGCACGCCGAGTTGACCATCAGGTACCGGCCGGCGCGGTCCTTCACGAAGATGGCGTCCGGCGTTCCTTCGATGACCGCCAGAAACAGCCGGTGGCTCTCCCGGACCGCCTCTTCCGCGGCCCGCCGCTCGGTAATGTCAATCCCAGTGCTGATGATGTATTCGGCTTCTCCCTTGCTATCCACCAGGGCGGTGTTGGACCACGCGATCCGCCGCCGGTGGCCGCTCCGGGTCACCCAATCGTTCTCGTGCTCGATCGGGAACTCGCCGCGTTTTAACCTCTCAAACACGGCTTGAAGCGACATCGTTCCTTCAGGCGCCCAAAAGATGTCCCAGACAGGTCTCCCCTTCACCTCCTCAAACGAGTAGCCCGTGAGCCGCTCGCAGGCGCCGTTGAAGCGGACGATCAGCCCCCGCGGGTCGACCACCACGACGAGACTTCCCGCGGTCTCGATCACCGCGGCGATAAAGTTACGCTCTCTCTTCAACGCCTGCTCTGCCCGCACACGTTCCGTGATGTCCACCGCATGCCCGAGCACGTAGGGGGGCTTCCCCTCCTCGTCAAATCGCACGTTGCGGAAAGCCCAAACCAGCTCTCGCCCGTCTTTCGCCTGTCCGCGCAAGACACCGCTCGCCGTGTGCTCCCGCCGCATCTGCTCGAGGTAGCCGTCAAACAGAGGCCGCACCGCCGGGACGAGAAACTCGCTCAATTTTCTCCCGACCATTTCCTCCGGCGCATACCCGCTGGCCAGCGCGGCCGCGGGGTTGATGGACAACAGGCGCCCGTCGAGGTCGTGGGTGCAGATCAAGCCTTGGCTGTGCTCAATCAAATGGCGATAACGGTCCTCGCTCTCGCGGGCGGCCCGCTCCGCCTGCTGACGCCTCGCCAGATCGCGCTGATACAGGACGAGTAGGAGCGTCACCGTGATGGCGGCGAGCAGGCAACAACCTACGACCAGGAGGTTCAACTCCATTTCAGCGCCAAGCTCAAAGAGAGTTGCACCGGGCGGCGGCGGACGGCTTGAACGGGAGGCTTTGAGGGTTTCCCCATGACCGTTCTTTCCCCCCTTGATAGTGGCCGCCTCGCCCCGTCCCGGTGCGCATTAGACACCCTGCAGGCATATCTGGGGAACGCGAAAGATAAGATAGAGGGCACCGCCGGGCTCCGCTCGGTTTTCGAAGCTTCCAACTTTGACGAGAACTACGGTATGGCGTCAGCGCTTGCTGACGCACGTCGCCCAGATCCGGGCCGGGCCAGCAAAAGCGGAGGAAGCCATGCCAGAGAGCGTCTACAAGATCGTCGAGCTCGTCGGAACGAGCAGTGAGTCATGGGAAAAGGCGGCAAACGCGGCGGTGGATCGGGCGACGAAGTCGCTTCGCGATCTGCGGATCGCGGAGGTGGTCCAGCTGGACATGCACGTCGATGGGAAGAAACGCGTCTACCGGTCCAAGGTGCGGCTCTCCTTCAAGTACGAAGGCGACTGATTCGATCGACGGCCGTCGTCAGGTCTTACGACGCTCTGCGGGGGCGACCGGGAGAGTCGGCCGTCACGTCGTCGACGTACTCAAGGCCGAGGGACACGACGTCGTCGCAACGGCCAGCGGGCCCTCGCCCGAACAGCAGGCGGCCACGACGTTCTTCACCGCCGCGGCCCGGAACCTGCAGAAGGTTGGCAAGCGGGCTATATGGCGGCGAAGGTCGCCCACGAGCGGGCCATGCTGTCCGGACCGCGTCGGCACCCGCGCGACCGGAAAGCGGGACCATAGCCGGCGGATGGTTTGGCAAGGCGAACCTCGACGGCGCAGCGAGCGGAACCGGCGATCCGGGAAGGCAGGAATCCGATCTCTGCGCGGCTCGACCTGCGGCGCCGCCGACCACGCCGAATCGGATGCGCCGTCTGAGCGCGCGTGAATACCGCAATACCTTGATCGACCTGGTGGGGACAGAGGCTGTGAGCTCGGCGCAGTCGCAATTCGGTCTTTTGCCGGATGACTGGCAGATCTTGAACGGCAGAAGAACTCCGCGTTCGGCAGATATGTTAAACGGATGATGACCCGACGGTCGAGGTTGTGCGGCTCGCCGGCGATATCGTGATGGTGTTTGGCGCTTGGTATCATTCGTACACGCTCATCGTTGGCGGTCTGGTTATTGTCGTCGGCGCGTGGCTCTCGGGGTTGGTGCGGACGGATTGAGATTCAGCTCTCCACGTGGACCCGCCACACGCCGAAGGCCAGCAGGCGGGCCGCCAACCGTGCGACGAACGGCAGTCGAAAGAGCAACGGCAGCCAACGCGGCACCGGCCCACCGGAACCGGAACGGAGCCCGCCGCCGAGCTGGCGCAGCGCCACCGCCCCGAACGCCTGGATAAGGCGCGTCGGCCATTCGCGCCGGCGCTGCACCTCGGCCAGGTCGGTCAGAGGCACCCCGCCGGCCCGAAGGGGTTCTGCCAGCACGTTCGCCGCCACGACCGCGTCCTCGATCGCGTATTTGATTCCCGCGCCAGCAGCCGGCGTCATGGTGTGAGCCGCGTCCCCGATCATCAGCAGGCCCGGTCGATACCAACGCGGGCAACGGCTCGACGCCACCGACAGCAGCGAGAACTGCTTCCAGTCCGTCAGGGCGCGCACGTTCTCGGCGAAGCGCGGCTCCAGCGCGATGATGCTCTGGCGCATCGCCTCAACGCCCGCCGCGCGCAGCTTGGAATAATCCCCCGCCGGGAAGAAGTAGCCGACCTGCCAGTGATCGGCACGGTCGATCATCAGGAGGATCTGCCTCTTGCCGAACCGCGGAGAGACGATGCCGGTCCCCTCGGGATCGCCGGCAAGGCGCGGCAGGCGGAACCAGAGCAGCTCGACCGGCGAGGATGTCGGGATCGCCGGGAGATCGGCGAGCTTCCGCACGCGCGAGAATCGGCCGTCCGCGGCGACCGTGAGCGCGGCGCGGACCTCGTGCCAGCCATCAAGGTCGCGGTAACGCACGCCGCGGACCGCGCCGTCCTCGGTGAGAAGCCGCTGCACGTTCGCCCCCATGACGAGCCTGAAGGAAGGACACTCCCGGCCGGCAGTGGCGAGGAAATCGAGGAAGATGGGCTGCGGCATCCACATGATGTAGGGGAACCGCGTTTTCAGCAGGACGCGCATGTCGAAGAGCATGACCGGCCCGTCGGCGGTGGGGAGGGTGGGGCCGTACATCTTGACGTGCTGTCGCTGGTGCAGCCGGTCAGCCAGGCCGATCTCGTCGAGGATTTCCAGGATGGCGGGATGCAGCGTATCGCCGCGGAAGTCTCGGTCAAAGGTCGCGTGCGCTTCGAGCAACGTCACTGGAACTTCCCGGCGCGCGAGCAGCAGCGCCAACATCAGCCCGCCCGGCCCGCCGCCCACGACGCAGCATGCGGTCTCGTGCACGTCGAGAACGTGCTCGGCGGCGTCGCTTTCGGAAGCCGCTGGGATTGTCGCGTTCATGCAATCCCGAGTACCTGGTTGAAGAATCGGACCGGGTATTTCCAGGCGAGGTAATAGAAGGCGAGTCCAACGGGCAAGAACGTCGCCGCCAGGCTCGGCGTCACGAATGAGATGCCAAAGTAGCGCGCGAGCCAAAGCCCGGCAGGGATGAGCAGCAGGGGCAGAATGGCGCCGTGCAATCCAATCGGCCACCTGCGCGAATGGAGCGCGAGATAAATGATGTTCCAGGCGCCCCAGGCGTTTGGAACCACGGCCATCGGGAAGATGATCGCGCGCTCGATGGGAATCTCAATGCGATAGCCATATCGCGCGACCACAAAGACAGTCATTCCAATCAACATCGCCGCGGAGGGAAGGGTGACCCCCGCCATGTACGCGCGCAAATAAGGATATCGATTCATCGCAAGCCTCCTTGCTACATTTGATACACCAGAAACAACACTGCCTTTGGAAATGCGACGCACCAGGCGGGCAGCAGCGCGACGACAGCCCAGTCGAACCAGGGCACCCGAAGCACCGGGCCCTCCATCCTGCGGCGCAACTGTGGCCAAAGCTCCCGGCCGGGTTCTACATCCCCGAGCGGAGGAAAGGTTCTCTTGAGCAGGTCGCGGATTCTTTGATCGTCCGATTGTTTCATGGCTCGATGCCCAGCCTCCTGAGGTATTTGCGAAGAAGTCGGATCGACCGGAAGACTCGCGACTTGACCGTGCCGATGGATGTCCCTAGCGCGTCGGCGATCTCCTGGTAGGGTTTCTCCTCGATCAGCGCGAGCGTGGCGGTGAGCTGGAGCCTTGCCGGAAGGCGGCGGAAAGCCTGTTCGATTCGAGGATCCGGATCTGGCAGCGGAGCTGCGTCCGCGGCAGGCGCCTCCACCCCTCGCTGCGCCAGCGACGGCAGCTCCGGACCTTCGTGAGTGGAGGGTGCTGCCGGCTGCCACCCAAGCGACTTCAGATGACCGAGGGCGAGGTTGGTGGCGATGCGCCGGCACCAGGGACCGAAGTCGCGCGATGGATCGAATCTCGATCGAGCCCGGTAGATTCGCCAGAAGGTTTCCACGGTGAGCTCCTCCGCCACGGCGCGGTCGCGCACGATTCGCAGGATCCACTGGTAGACGTCCCCTTCGAAGCGCCGAAACAACTCCTCGAAGGCATCGAGGTCGCCCGCTGCGAAGCGCTCCAGCAGATCCATGGTTTTCTTTCTCTGGAGTGCCTTACCGCTGATCGGGCCGGCCGGTTCCCTTTTTGTTGCGGTGCCGAAATCGACTCCCCCAAAAGCCCGCAGGAATCAATCTCGATAAGTGCTCTCAACGCGTGTCCGCTCGTAGCGAACACCTTCGCGTCTGTTCCGGCGCTGGAGACGGTACCGCGCAGACGCGCCGCCGGGCCGGACATGCTGTCCCCACTAGTCGCTTTCGTCGGGTGAAATGCGGGTCGGGAAGCGACGAGCAGCGCCAGACGCAACGCGGGATTGCGCAGCTCGAAGACTCAAGATTTCGTTGGATGGAGGTCCGACGGTGCTCCTTCGGCCGGCGTGCGATTCCTGGCACTCGCTGCCTGCGCTTTCTTCCGACGAATGCGACTAGTGCCCTCAACGCGTGTCCGCCGGAGCGAACACTGTCGCGTCTGTTCCGGCGCTGGAGACGGTACCGCGCCGCCGCGCCGCCGCGCCGGACATGCTATCCCCACTAGTCGCTTTCGTCGGGTGAAATGCGGGTCGGGAAGCGACGAGCAGCGCCACGAGCAACGGGATTGCGCAGCTCGACGACTAAAGATTTCGTTGGATGGAGGTCCGGCGGTGCTCCTTCGGCCCGGCGTGCGACTCCGGGCGCTCGCTGCCTGGGCTTTTTTCCGACGAAAGCGACTAATCCCAGGGGCATCTTGAGTAGAGCTCAGTGACCGTGACTGCAAACCGCTTGGATCGGTGCCGTCCATGCAGGGCACGCCGCTGTAAAAATGGCGGTTGGTTTTGTTTTCAAATGTCTTCATAGGAGTAAATGCCTTGCGTGTAAACAACTTCTTGCTAAATGACTGACATCGTTAAACAATTATCAGAACTTGTTTACACGAAGCGATTTACCGCTATGAAACGGTCTTCATGAGACTTCGGAAGCAAGCCTGTGCATGGCGTTGAGAAACTGGGGATGGCAAGCGACAGCCCCAGTGTCGAAGTGATCTGTCGAGCAGCATCGCTTGCGCTACCCAATTGTCGGTCGGCGCTGAGCCGCCGGAACCCGGATCGCCTCGCAAGAATGCGATCAATTCAGGCGAGCTCTGGGATTAGTGCCCTCAACGCGTGTCCGCCCGAGCGAACACTGTCGCGTCTGTTCCGGCGCTCGAGACGGTACCGCGCAGACGCGCCGGGCCGGACATGCTGTCCCCACTAGTCGCTTTCGTCGGGTGAAATGCGGGTCGGGAAGCGACGAGCAGCGCCAGGAGCAACGGGATTGCGGAACTCGATGACTCAGGATTTCGTTGGATGGAGGTCCCGACGGTGCTCCTTCGGCCGGCGTGCGATTCCTGGCGCTCGCTGCCTGCGCTTTCTTCCGACGAATGCGACTAGTGCCCTCAACGCGTGTCCGCCGGAGCGAACACTGTCGCGTCTGTTGCGGCGCTCGAGACGGTACCGCGCAGACGCGCCGGGCCGGACATGCTGTCCCCACTAGTCGCTTTCGTCGGGTGAAATGCGGGTCGGGAAGCGACGAGCAGCGCCAGGAGCAACGGGATTGCGGAACTCGATGACTCAGGATTTCGTTGGATGGAGGTCCCGACGGTGCTCCTTCGGCCGGCGTGCGATTGCTGGCGCTCGCTGCCTGCGCTTTCTTCCGACGAATGCGACTAGTGCTCTCAACGCGTGTCCGCTCGGAGCGAACACCTTCGCGTCTGTTCCGGCGCTGGAGACGGTACGTCTGAGGCGAGTCTTCGCGGCGTTGCAGCTACGTATTCGTAAACATTTCTGATCGATTCAGACAACTTTGTAGGGCTACAAGCCAGAACCCCGCATCAAGGACGCAGACTTCTCCGAGCTCGACGGTGCAGGGCTTGACCGGCTTGCGGACTCCTCGCGCAACGCGCCGAGCGCGACACTGCCCTGGCGGCTGTAGTCGATGCTCTCGCCGAGGACGCGGGCCGACTCCTGCGGAGCATGAAAGCCCATCGAGTTCTCCGCATTGACGAAATCCACGCGCCACTGGGCCTTGCGCTGGAACTCGAACACTTGCGCCAGGGCAGCCTCATCGAAGCCCGCCTTGCGCGCCCTCTCCAGATCGCCGATGAGCTGCACCAGGGCATCCTCCGCTCGATTCATCAGGTCGCGCGTCCGTTGCTGAATCGCCTCGACCCCGGCCTTGATCTGCTCCTCCGGGAAGCGGTGGCAGGTCTGGCAGGAGCGGGTGACGTTCAGCAGAGGGCTTCGGACGTGGTGATCCGAAACCTTGATCGCACCTTCCCGGACGTAGGGCATGTGGCAATCGGCGCACGAGACGCCGGAACGAGCGTGCAGGCTCTGGCTCCACGTCTCGAATTCGGGGTGCTGCGCCTTCAGGACCTCCGCGCCAGTCTTGGGGTGCTTCCAATCGAAGAAGCGGTGGCCGTCGGAGAATTTGTATTCGTCGTAATACGCCTCGATCTGCTCGACCTTCAGGCCTTTGTTCCAGGGGAAGAACAGCGTCGCCTTGGGGCCGCAGTAATACTCGACGTGGCACTGGCCACATGCCATCGAGCGCATCTCCTGGCGTGAAGCATCCCGGTTGGGATCGTAGGGCTGGGCGCGATCTCCTTTCCGCCACTTTTCGATCGAGGGCAGGTGAGGAACCGGCGCGTCACCTCGAGCGAGGGCGGCGATCCCGCGGATGAAGGCCGGTTTGGTGACCCGCAGCGCCTGGCTCTTCGGGTCGTGGCAGTCGATGCAGGTGACGGGGTGCTCGACGAGCTTGACGGCTTCTCCATAGGGCATCTTGCTGATGCCCTCCAATCCCTCCAGGAGCTGAGCCTGGCCGTGGGCGCTGGTGAGGGATTCATCCAGCGTTCCGGGGGCCCCCCTCTTCAGTCCCACCTCGCGAAAGGCGACGGCGTTGGAGGCGTGGCAGTGGAGGCAGCTGCCGGTCTGCTTCGCTTGCGTGACCCGCCCGGTGACGCGCTGGTCCGAGAGCATATAAGCGTGGCCTCGGCGCCGATTGAAATCGATGGCGAAGGCATACCCGGCAAACATAGTCACCAGGCGGGGATCCTCCTTGAGTCGGCTGATCGGTTTGGGCTCGCCGCCAGCTCCTCCGTACTTGGTGAAGGTGAGCTCGGCGGTGCGCTGGAATCCATCGAACTGGCGGGGGAAGTTCTTGGCCCACAGCCCGGGGTCCACGCTCCTCTCGTCCAGGTCCACCACCTTGAAGCTGGTCTGGCGGGCTTCGGCCTTCCGGGTGGAGATGTTGCCGTAGAGCGCCATCACCAGGGCGGTGGCCACGGCGGCGGCGCCTGCGATGAGCCCCGTCCAAAGAGCGGGTCTGGACTTGATCGGTCCGGGGTTTTCGGTCATGCGCAGCGTCCTCCGGGTTCGAACGGGACATCAACGGTGATTCTCGAAACGAGGTCCTTCATCGGCGCGGCCCATGTCCCACGTCGACGTGACACCGGACGCAGCCGTGCAGGTCGACCTTCCCTGCGGGGCTCGTGGCGACGCCCAGCGTTCCATGGCCGGTGATCGCATCCGTCATCTCTCCGTGACAGCGCAGGCAGGCGTTCTCGAGCACCTGCGCATTGGAAGGCACGATGCGGATGGGCTCGGCGAAGTTCTGCAGGGTGAACGCCTTGGAATGGCGATAGCCGTTGCTGGCCTTGACGTAGAGCTTGTGGACGACGTTGTCGTGGGGCAGATGGCAATCGTTGCAGGTGGCCTGCGCATGGTGCGAACCCTGGCGCCAGCCGTCGAACTGCTCGCGCATGATGTGACAGTTCACGCAGACCGCTGGATCGTCGGAGAGGTAGGAAGCGCCGTTTGCAGAGACAAATGTAAATGCTCCCGCCCCGACGAAGCTTCCCACGAGCAGGCCGGCCAGAACTGTCAACAGACGCGCGAGACGTTTGGCTGTCACGATGCGCGCTGAGCTCGTGCAAGGAAGAGGCCAGCCGCTTCGAGACGTGGGTCGATCGCTCGCGTTCCCTCGGAAAATGCGCTACCGAGACCGAGGGAGCCGCTCAAACTTTGTTTACATTTCTGTCGTGATCTCGATCAGAAACAACAAAATTGGCGAAGGGTCAGTTGGCAACCAGCTTGAGGCTCAGGCTCGTGCTGGGGTTCGAGATGGAAGGTGCCCCCGACGCGTAGGTATTCCCATCCGCCGGAGCTGGTACGGTGCTCTGAAATTTGCAAGTCAAATTGACCGAGCTTCCGGTGGACGTACCGCGCTTCATCACAAACAGAGCGCGATAGCTGCTCCAGGTAAAGTCGGTGGGAAGCGCCCACGCCAGGTTATTGGCTGTGTCGATGCCGAGGTAACCTCCTGCCTTCATACCGGTCCCGTTGTCCGGCGCCACCGAGGGCGAGATGCTCCACGCCTCGCTGGGGAAGTTTCCAAACATGCAATTCTGAACGTAGCCGGTCCAGACATGGCCAGCTTCATTGGCTGAAAGATAGTTCAACCTCACGTACGTCTCGCTCGTCGCGGTGCCCATCGATGCGTTCTCAGCGGTGTTGCTCGTGGTGTAGAACTCGGAGCGCGCCGATCTCGAGAAGGATGCGTATACCTGCACCGGTGGGAAAACGCCCGCGTCGCTGGTGATTGCCGGCGCTCCGTTGGTGATTTTGGCCCAGAAGGCGTGCACCATGTCGACCACGATATAGATATTGGGCGCCGAGTCCCCCGCATCCGCGCCCACCGTCACCGGCGACGTGAGGAAAATCTGAACCGGATACTCGTTTTGTTTGTCATTTCCCGTGTTCAACAAGGTCAGTGTCGCAAACTGGGGACCACCGGCGGGCGGCGTTGTCGCAAATCCGTTGGGCTTCGAAGGATCCGTGTAGATTCCATTGGTGGTGTCATTGATCAGCACGTCGATGCTTGGCTGCGGTAGCCGAGACTGTTGCGCGTTTGCTTCCGCCGCAGGCTGCGAGCGTGATCGTCAGTGCTGCGGCCAAAAACCCTCTCTTCATGTTGGAGGCTTCCGCGCGCCTCGGCAATGCGGAGCTGTCCGCGTTTATGCGACCAGGACTCTGTGAGAAGTTCGTCATGATGATCCACGGTCCGGGCTTGCGGCCGCCCTGGAACGCCCCGGTCGCGAGTTAGTGCTGCGATGGCTGCGGTCGCTCGCCGAGACCCACCACCGCTCGGCCGGACACCGTGCGAACGATCAACTCCAACTGCCCTGTTCACGTGAGTACAACCCGGATCAGTTCGCCTGGATCGCGTTCGACGAATGCCGCTGAATGCCGGTCGGAACATCTCGCGCTCGAAGCGAGACGCCCGGGGGACCTTATGCGCCTTGACTATGCAAGACTGATGTATCGCGTCGTCGGGATTGCCGTGCTCCTTCTGATCGCGCCGGCGACGAATGCGGATCGCGACGAACGCTTTCGCATCCGCACACTGTCGTCGCGGCCTCAGTTGATCAGCGGTGGAGACGCGCTCGTCGAAATCTCGGTGCCGCGAGGTGTGCGGCTGCACGAGGTGAGCGCGTTCCTCAACGGACGTGAAGTGACATCTGCATTCCGGTTGGGCACGGCTCAACGGGCGCTTCTGGGCGTGGTCGATGGCCTCGCCCTCGGGCGTAACGTGCTCGAGGTCCGTGTGAACCGGCACGGCCATCGCCGGCAGGTTGGAAGACTGGTGCTGACCAATCATGCCATCTCCGGCCCCGTGATATCGGCTCCGCAACAGACCCCATTCTTCTGCGAGACGCAGGCGCTTGAGCTCGGCGAGCCGCTCGATGCAAATTGCACCGTCAACACCGTCGTCGACTACTTCTATCGGTCGACGGTGACCAACAAGTTCCAGCCGCTCGATCCCGCGGCACCGCCGCCGAACGACTTGGCGCAGACGACGACGAGCGAGGGCAGAACGGTCCCCTACATCGTTCGGCGGGAGATGGGCACCATCAACCGCGCTGTCTACCTGATCGCCTTTCTCCACCCGCCCGGCCAGCCGCTTCCCGATCCTTGGACGAGCACTCCCGGTTGGAACCGCAAGCTGGTGTACAGCTTTGGCGGCGGCTGCCAAGCGGGTTATCACCAGGGCCGCTCCGTCGGCGGATTGGGGCCCGCGCCCGGCGACACCGACATGAGTCACTTGGAGGAATGGCAGGTTGGCTACAAAGACTACCTGCTCTCGAGAGGCTACGCCGTCGCCGCTTCCTCTCTCAACGTGTTCGGCACCAGCTGTTCCGATCTCATCTCGGCGGAGTCGATGATGATGGTGAAGGAGCACTTCATCAAGCGGTTCGGATTGCCGCGCTTCACCGTGGGTGCCGGCGGATCGGGCGGGTCGATGCAGCAGGCCATGATTGCCCAGAATTATCCCGGGCTGTTGGACGGCATCATTCCCGGGCGCGTTTATCCAGACAACATCACCTTTCTCCAACCGCTGTTCGACTGCGAGCTTTTGAGCAATGCATTCGACAGCTCGCCGCTGGCATGGACGTCCGAGCAGAAGACAGTCGTCTCGGGAAAGGCTGACTTCAACTATTGCACCAACAACGGGACGAGGTACCCCAACCTCCGGCCGACGAACTGCGATCCCATGGCGATCCCACCCGAGCTGATCTACGACCCGGTCACCCGTCCCCGTGGGGTTCGTTGCACGTACCAGGACAACATGCTGAACGTGTACGGGCAGGACCCGCTTACCGGCTTCGCGCGCCGGCCGTTCGACAATGTTGGCGTCCAGTACGGCCTCGCGGCGTTCAACGATGGTTTGATCAGCTTCGAGCAGTTCGCGGACCTGAACGCGCGGATCGGGGGGCATGACATCGATGGACGAGTCATCCCCGAGCGCACGGTGGCCGACCTCGAGGCGCTCCGCATTGCGTACCGGACCGGTCGCATCAACGAGGGAGGCGGCGGGCTGGCGAGCGTGCCGATCATCGATCTCCGCTCGTATCTCGACGGCACGGGCGATGTGCACGATGCGTATCACACCCAGATCCTGCGGGCGCGGCTCATCGCTGCCGGGAATGCGCGCAATCAGGTGATCGCAACCGTGGCAAGCACGGGCGCCCTGTTGACCGACCTGCTGGGCGAGAGCTCCCCGCTGCAGGCGGTGACCCGGACGATGCTCGATGCGATGGACCAGTGGCTGGAAAACATTGCCAACGACCATTCACACCGGCCGCTTTCGGAGAAGGTCGCGCGCAACAAGCCGGCGGATCTGGTGGACGCTTGCTACACGGCAACTCTGGAAAGGATCACCGACCTGAGCCAGTGCGCCCAGCTGTTCCCGTACTTCAGCGATCCGAGGATCGTCGCGGGCGCGACGTGGGCGGACGATCGCCTGAAGTGCTCGCTCAAGCCGATCGACGAACGCGACTATGCCCAGCCACTGACAGGCGAGCAGCTCGATATCTTGAGAACGATCTTCCCCACCGGCGTCTGTGATTACGGCCGACGCGGCGTCGAGCAGCAGCCCATCCAGGGGACGTGGCTCACCTATCCAAGGCCGAGCCACGCCGAAGAGCTGGACCGCGAGGACGACAGCGGCGACGAGTGATTACGGCCGGCCCCTTCCCTTGGCGAGTCGGTCCGCATCGAGGGCACGCTGATCGAAGATCAGTCGCAGCAGGCGGGACCTTGGGAGCAGCTATGGCAGCCACCTTCGTCGATAGTGGTTACGGTGAAATTGTCGGCGGGGTCGAAGGCCGCATCCACGTCGGTGACGTAGCTCGCCTCGAGCCAATCCGCTGCTTCCCCGGGCGAGCCGAACCGACCCCGGAAAGCGTGGTACAGGTCCAAGACCGACGCCGCCAGGCCAACATAGCCCGAGAAGCGCCCGACCACGCGCCCGAATCTACCCAAGCCCCTCAGCACGCGACCAAAATTCACCCTGGCTGCAGAATATTCGAAGTCGACGTAGGTAATATCGTCGACGGCGCCGCGGTAAATGAACTCTTCGGAGGGCTCAGCCACTGCGGTAGATGCCCTCACCAGCAGCGCGCACAAAACCACTACCGTCCCTACGGCGGTGACCCGATACCATCGCGTCCTTTTCATGTTTCGCTCCTCTCTGCTTCGGTTACCTGGACTGCTTCTCCTCGACCCTCGTGAGCGCCGACGCCGACGCTGCGAAGCGATGGCACCAGCGCTCGAATTGCCTGGCTTCTCCTTCTCACCACTCTCAGCACCAGGTTCCCGATCGCCCGATATTCGGCATCACCGACGAGCGCCAAGTCGGCGGCGATCAAGAAGAGCGCAAAGGTGATCAGCCCCATCACCAGCCCAATCCCGAGATGGAACAGCAGCCCACAGGCGATGGCGAGGTTCCGGGTGTATCGATTGAGGAAGACCAAGAAAGGAAAGCTGACCTGGAAGGCGACGGTCGCGTAGCTCAGCGCCAGCACCGACCATCGGCTTTGGTAGATGTGCTCGCTGACCCCGGGCCACACGAATTCTCCGCCCCGGAGCGCGTAGTAGATGGCCGTCCCGTCGCGCCAGCTCTCGCCCTGGACCTTGGTGAGTCCGGCGATTCCATAAACCAGACAGATCTGGAGGGCAAACGCCAGAATAGCCGAGTTATGAAGCATGGCCAGCACTTGTCGTCTCAGCGGAGAGGGTGACGGGCGCGTAGGGTCGACGGAGAAATGCGCTCCCACGTTTGCGAAAAGCGCGTACACGAGAACCAGCTGCATCAGGTTGTCGCCACCATCCCAGATGCCCGGGCAGCGTTCGTGCATCGACCACCAAAAGACATAATTCAAGAACGTCAGAAGGCGGGTCTTGAAACCAATCATCCACAGAAAAGCAACGACAATGCCGAGGTGGAACACCAGCTCGAAAAACAACGGAGAGCTATTCCACGCGTAAATGGAGAATGAGCCGGAGGCATGGACGGTTTGGCGAAAATATTCATACGGCCAGACCCCCGTCGGCCCATACAGGTAATGCCGCTGTTTGTAATTGAGCAGGTACTGGATGATGATCGCAAATCCGCCAATGATTCTGAACATGCTGGCGCCGATGAGACACTTTTCAACGCCCGCGTACTGGAGGAATCGCTGCCACATTGTTTTTTCCTAATAGGTCGCCGACTTCTCGTACCCCTCCCAGCCGAAACTAATTGCCACTGAGCTGCCCTCGGTAATCGCCGCCCACCGCTTTGAGAAGGGGGGCGATTTGCGAGTGATCATTCGCAACCCCACTTCCCTGGTCTGCCCTTCGCCGAAGTACCGATCACACTCCGCCGAAGCGACTCGGCGAAGCAGGTGAATGCCTTCTCTTCGATCTTCGTCGCGGCCCTTCTCGACAATTTCCACCAAGGGGCCGAACTTCTCCTGTGTCGCGGCGGAGCGTGTAGACAGCTTTTGCAACAGCGGATGCGGCTCGCCGAACACGTTATAAATGGCGGACTGCTGGATCCGGTCGATTCGGTCCGCCGGGCTGAGGCGGTATGCATACTTCCGTTGTCGCAATGGCGTGGTTACGTCTATCCACTGCGTCTGCCGAACCGTGCCGTCGCCGGCGGGAATTCGACACGCCACGAGAAAAACCCGGGTCTCTGGTTGGGGATCAGGAGCGAAGAGCTCCCATTTTTGGGCAAACAGCGGCTCCATGTAGGCGTTGAGCTTGCTGGTGAGCCTCATCTTGAGCGGATTGAGCGGAGTCAAATAGAGCAGCGTGCAGCTGAAATGAATTGCAAGCATTGCCAACAGAGCTATCGCCAGGAGAGTAGGGATGAATTGTTTAGAACCGCGTACCGATCGCATCGGGGCGATCAATACGTCGTTTCATCCGACCCAGCGTGTGATTTTCGGAATCTTCTCCCCGGGTATCCGGAAAGGATTTGCATGTCGAGAGGTGGAGATTTTGGCAGGCCGCCGGGCAGTCCCGCGGGCGGCGGGCAGGAACGGCGTCAGCTCGTTTGAAACTCGCGGATTATTCCCCGTCCTCGTCGTCCGGCGGCCGCGCATGGCAGGATCCCGCCGGTGAGGTCGACGAGTTGCGGCCGCTCGACGCGCTCTGCAATCCTGCCGCCACTCCCGCCTCCACCAGGCGGTTCAGCTCGAAATCGAAATCCTCGCACAACAGCAGGCGCTCGCGGACCATCTGATGGAGGGCGTGCGCCACCTTGCTCACGTAGTCATCGAGCGACGCATAGCGCTCCTCGATGGACAAACGGGGATCGCCGGAGGTGGTTCGTTCTGCCGCGGTCGCGAGGAACGGGATGTATTGCCCCGCGGATTCGCACCCGTCGTTTGCCCATACGCCTGATCGCAGCGCCCAACCGGTGTACGTGGCGAGAGGCACGGTCACGTCGGCCAGTCGCACGCCCGCGATGTCGTTCCCATCGCTGTCTGTTTTGGGAATGAAGCTCGGATAAATCGGACCATTCTTGGGATTGTCTTCATACGGTGGCGTAAACAGCGGCGGGTTGAAGGTCGCGACGCCGGTCTCGTAGAAGTCCTGCCCGAAGTTGAGTCGATAGCGGGTTGTCTTGAGACCGGTGTACGTGACGCCGGGGATATCGGGGAAGCCCATTTTCGGCTGGGGCAGCGGAGGCACCAACGTCCCGTCGTCGAGCCTCGGCACCCGACTGCGCGGCGGCTGTCTGCGCCTCGTCGCCCACTCGTCGAGCGCGATGAACAGGGCCCGCTGCACCGGCGCCGAATTCAGCGGATTCTGGAACTGCTGGCAAGCTCCCCTCGACGTCGCACTGCCGGTGCCGTGTTGGTGGCTGGAGATCAAGTAATTGCGCGCGAACGGCGAATCGGGGAGATCTTCAGTCCCCTCCGGATTGGTGTGCAGGAGCGAAGCCGCCTTCACCCAATATTCATTGGCCGAGTAGATCTCCATCGCCAGAGGGCAGGTGCGGCTCCTCTCGCAGCTCGCGTAGCGGCTATCTGTAATGCCGGTGAAGGGATCGGTCGTGCTCACGTTGGCGAACGGGAAGACGGCCTCATTGAAGAGGTGGTCCTGGCGGTTGCGCTCGGTGCGACCCGGCTGCGAGAAGCGATAGCTCATGCTGATACCGTCGCCAGCGCCGATCCACTGCAACATTCCGTCGAAAACGATCCTGCCGTTTTCGCTCTGGTTGAACCCGAGATGCGTAAAGTCATTCAGCGTGCGGGCGGGCTGGGACACGACCTCGGTGTAGATCCGCCTCACATCGCCGGCGAGCGGATTGGCTATGCCATCGTCGTCCCTGCGCCCGTAGCGCAGCCAGGCGTTGAAGTCGCGGATTGCGGCGAAGCCCAGCCCGTTCACGGTCGGATCTTTTGCCGTGTACGAGAACTCGTAGATGTCGTTGGCGACGAAGTTCCCCGCGGTCAGCATGATCGCCGTTCCGCTCGAGTCGGTGTATTCCCAATCCGGAGCGGGAAGCACCTCTGGCGTATCGTCCAGATGAATGCGATGAGTCAGCGTCGCCTCGCCCTTGTCCAACGTGGCGGCCGGATAGGTCAGCGTGTACGAAGCCGCGGACGTGACGATGTACTCGAACGACGGTCCGGTGATCGACGAGCCGTCTGGATTGGTGGCGATGGGCAGCGTGATCGTCGTCGTGAAGTTCGCCGAGCTGGTGCCGGCGGACTTGTCCCAACCGCTCCAGACCATCGTGTAGCCGCGCGGCATGAAGAACGTATTCGCCAGGACGGTCGGGTCGGTGACCGAACCCGGATCGTTGCCCCCTGGGAAGCGCCCCAACGTCCCCCACGTCTTGTTGCCGCGGTTCGGCGGCTCGTACATCACCTTGTGGGCGCCGCGCCTCAAGTGGATCGGCTTGAGGATATAGAAGTCGAAGGAGAACTCGACGTTGTCGTTGGCGTTCCGCGGCGCGAGCTGGATGTCGACGATCCCCGCGTTTTTGGGGTCGAAGGGATCCACCTCGGCGAACGCCTTGCCGGCGAGCTTCTCGTATTGGCCGACGCCTGGCCATGAGTAGCCGCCGAAAGTCGGCGACTCCAGTGTCGTGACGACGAACCGGGTCAAACGAGCCTGCACCACGCCGGGAATCGCGAGCGCGATCGCGGCCACCATCACCAACGAAATTCGTTTCATGTGCCCTCCAAGCGACCGCCGGGTGCCCCATCGAAGATGCATGCCTGATCCCCAATTCTGCAGCGAGGTGGGCTCCTCGATGCGCGCCAGCGATCTGGATGCTCCATACTGCCGCTGTCCTGCGTGAGTCAATGCGCGCGGGATTCAACGGCAGTCAGAGCTCGAGGCCGACGCAATCCCGTCCAAAGAAACCTCGCTGGCCCGAGGCTGTCGTCTTTTTTCACTCGTTTTCGATCTTCCTGAACAGCGGGCCGACACCTCAGCTGGTCCCTGCCGAGCCAGGAGGAAACAAAAATGGTGAAGGTGATGTGCGAGAGCGCGGTGCCGCCTGCAAGACAGACGGCGCATCGCAGGGGGCGGACGATGACCCGCTTCATGATCGCCTTGCTCGTTCTTGGTGTCGTGGCCGCGGGGCCGGTGCGCGCCGACGACGACAAGCGCAGTCGCCTGATGGGCGAGATCGACGCTCTCCTTGATCAAATGAAGGACAAAATCAACCGCGTGCCGGGATCGATCTCGTACTACGAGATCGAAGAGGCGCGCGGCAAGGCAAGCGAGGTCAAGTCGAAGGCGGGCGAGTTGCGGGACGTGAAGGGCAGCGACTCCACGGCAGATCGCGAGTCGAGCTACTACCCCGGCTATGCCGACGACTTCCGCGAGGCCGCGTCGAACCTGCAGCGGATGAAGGACGCTGCACTGCGCCAGGCCGACACCCGCCTGTGGGAGAAATGCCATGCCGCGGATCGCGAGCTGCGCGACGCTGTGGCCAGCTGGGTCGACAAGAAGGATCCTCGCGGCCTGACCGAGGTCCCCAAGCTCGCCGAGGACTCGCAGGAGCGCATCGGCGATGCGCTGCGCAAAGCCGACGACACCAACAAGGAGTTCGACGGTTCGAGAAAAAGCCTGATGAGAAGAAGCCGGACGAGCCGAAGCCGATCTTCTAGCTCGGCTCATGCAACCCGAATCGTCCGAGGTTGTTGGCGGGCAACGCCTTTCGTTAACCCGTTGGGTACCTGCAACGTCGTTCCAGAAAATTGTTCGCCAAATCATGCGATCGGATTTGGTAGGAAAAATGCAGCCGTCCTGGTCTGCCGATCGAGGAGGGCGAACAATGAAAAGACGAAGCTTGCTTCTGTTCGTTTCGTTTCTATTCCTGGGAGGCTTCACAACTTCCGCTCAAAGCCTATCGGTCGTTTATAGTCGCGTACCCAATGGCATTCCGGATGGCACCATCTGGATTGCGTCGAGCGACGGCTCTTCCGACCAGATGATCACCACCGGCGAGTGGCCCCGGATTTCGCCCGATGGGAATTGGATCGTTTTTCACCGCGGTCCAAGCGCCGATCCGAGTCGAAATGATATTTTTGTCCGCAGTCTGCTGACGGGAGACGAGATGCGCGTCTTCGCTCATAGCGATTTCGCCGTCAGTTACGATTGGACCGCCGACAGCAGCCAGATCGTGTTCGATTTCGGCTGTGGCATTTTCATCATCAATCGAGACGGATCGAACCAGCGCCAATTGATCGGCGTCGACTGCTTTGATGATGCTCCCGCGCTGAACCCCAATGACGGCAGGATCGTGTTTCATAACGCGCACATCGGCATTTTTCTGGCGAACGCCGATGGGAGCAATCGGTCGGCGATTCCGAATACCATGCCGAACGACCTCTGGCCGCAGTGGTCCCCCGACGGGCAATGGATTTCCTTCGCCCGAAGCGATGGCGGCAGTGGTCTCCTGAACTACTTCATCATCCGGCCCGATGGCTCCGAGCTGACGCAGTTGACGTTCAACGCCATATCCGATCCGGATCGGTTTGGGCCGAACGGACCTTGGACCCCCGATGGGAGCGCCCTCGTTGCCCCTGGCATGTTCGGGGATGTGAACGGGATGTTCTCAGTCGCCAGCGACGGTAGCGGCACAGTCACTCCGCTGCCGACCAGTCCGGGTGACGACATCGCCTTCGTCGGCAGCGTGACCAGTCCCTGATCCTTCAGAGGGCAAAGGCACTGGAACGCTGCGGAGGAGGCGCGGACCGAGCAGGAAGGCACGCCGCGCAATGTGACATCGCACGCCACGGTTTGAGTCTCATTGAATCGATCGGCCGCGCTGCGATTCTCCCCTCGGCATCCGAACGAGAAAATACGCGGCGCAGAGCCACAGCACCGCCACCGTCAGCCACGACACAAGAGAAGCGCTCAGCCCCAACGGGCTCGTTGCACCCTGCGCCGCTGATGGGACGATGTCCTTCGTATTGTTGACTGCGGCGTGCATCAGCATCACGAGCAGTAGGCTTCCGTTGGTGTGAGAATACAGCCACGCAATTGCGACGGACAGCGCGGTGACCTGTAGCATGTAAATGGGGAATGACTGTCGATACGTGTCAGCTCCCGGAATGAAGAAAAGAGGCAGATGCCAACAGGCCCAGATCAGTCCGAGCAGCACGCTGGCTCCCCGGAGTCCAAAGCGCTCCGCCAGGCGAGGAAGTGCATAGCCGCGCCATCCGATCTCCTCCCCCGCCTGAAAAGGTGTCGAGACGAGGATCGCGAAGGGGATCAGGTACCACCCCTCAATGCTAAACCGCGGCCATACGCCTGAGACCACGCGATGGACGAGCGCCGCGACGAGCTTGACTGCGGCCATATAGCCGGCGGCGAACACGAACCATCGCGAACCGACTCGCCATTCGAGCAAGCGCCGTAGCAGGGCACGCACACCCTCGCTGCCGTCAGCCCGGGCCGTCAGCGCAATGGCGACCAGGGAGGGAGCGAAGACTCCGGGAAGGAACAATAGCTGGCGGATTCCCGTGAGAGCGCCGGCCGGGGCGCTGCCCAACAACGCTGCCGCCGCGATGAAGCCGGTCCAGGCCACCGCGTAGGTGACCGCAAAAAAAACGAGCAGAGAACCCACTGGGCGGGACGGGACTGTAGCCCATCGCGCGAAAGATGCGCTACGTGCGCGAACTATGGGCAACCAAGCGCGCCTAATTATTTGTGAAGTTGCAAAGCCTTCACTCAGCACTACTCAGGCGCGAGCTTGCATTTCATCCCCCTTGCTCCTCAATGTTCGCTGTGCACCAGCTGACGCGTTTCGACGTTGAAACAGACTGGCTCACGGTACAGCGGCGAGACGCCTTTCACCCGCGGCATCTGCTCCCGGAACGTGAGGAAGAGCGGCTCAATACCCATGTCGAAGAAGATGCCAGCTATCTCGTCGTGATGCGCGGGCAGGTAGTAGCGCGGGTTGAAAAGTTGGACCAAAGAGAACGTGGGCGGAATTTGCGTCTCCTGCACGAAGTGACCCTGGTACGCTACGATCGCTACGTCGGTTCGACGGATACGTGCCATGTACTCGCGTTCAAAGTCGGTTATCGGGCCCGCGCTGTCCAACCAGACGAGGCGGAACCCGTTGTTGAACGTCACAAAGAAGGCGATGGTGCCGATGGTGATGACGTCCGGGCTGGAGGTGCCGCGGGCGAGGATTTTCGCCTCGGCGGCCGCCTCCTCCGGCGTCGGATCGCCGATCTCATCGGTTATGGCAGTGCGGAAATCTGCGAGCGACGGCCCAGCCAGCACGCTGTGATGCCCGAGCACCGCGTCCACGTGGAAGCCGCGGAAATTGAAACGCTCGCCGCCCTGGCCAGTGACGCGCTTGTTCAGCTTGTCGGGGACACCCTGTTCAGCGAGCTTCTCGGAGGTCGGTGGCCCGCCGACGATGGGGATGTTCAGGCGCACGCCGATGGACGCCGCGTCGCTCATGTGATCGAAATGGCCATGGCCGAGGAAGATGGCGTCCGCGCGGGTCACCTGATCCGGCAGCAAGCCAATCGGCCGGTTGCGAGGACCCCGGTCGTAGTATGCGTCGAAGAGGAGCACCTGGCCGCGGTACGAGAGCTCGTAGTTGGAGCAGCCCAGCCACCGGAGCACCACTTTGTCGTCGCGAGGGACCGGTCCTCCCATGGAGGCGGGCACGATGCTCGTGCAGGGGTTGCGCGAATCGTCGCGGTCGCGATCATCATTTGCGCGAGCGGCGGTAGCGACGAGGGCTACGGCGAACACACCAACAAGGCTCAATCGACCTTTCATGGTTTCCTCCCGAGAATGCGACGCGCGCGAACGCCACGCGGTCGGAGCCGCGTATGTGGAATGCGTGGAGCGATGTCAACGCACGATTTCTAATCCGTCATGCAGAGGGGGCATCTCAACCGCTGTATCACCAGGTGAGCGGGCGACTGCATGACTCGAGAGCGGCAAACCAGACGCTGCAAGTCTGGCGCGTACGGCGCGAAACAAATGTCAACGCGCCGGCGCCACGTCTGGCCTTACGTCGCGCCGCGCGCATTCGTAGCCATCGGGAACGTTGTATGTCATACAGCCAGGCCGCAGAAAGAGACGATCGTCATCTAGATGTCAGAATCGGACAGCTTTACCAGGCCGTAGGTGGTAGGTCAGCCGAGCGGCCTCATCGCCTGAACGGAGGCCCCTTCGCGACCTTGACAGAGCTCACAGGTCAGCGTCTACACGGCGGTGGGGGCCACTACTTTGGGGGACAACGCAAGAATCGAGTGGATCCAATACACGACCGAGCGTCCAAGGCGCGTCACGCTGTCCACAGCCGCGCGCATTCACGCCGAGCTGAAGAGCGGTGACGCTTGGACCGGCATCCGGTTCGAGGAGTTCCACGCGACCGGACCGGGTGAGTTGCCAGAGGGTTGCCTCCCCGGGCACGTCGTCGTCATCAACGTGGGTAGCCCGATCCCCAGCGATGTCTCATGGTCCGGTGAACCGCGGCCGACCAAACACTTCCTGGCGCCCGGGGGCGTGTCTGTCTTTCCCGCCCTGATGCCTTACCTCCCCCAGTGGGGGAGCTGCGCAAATCATCAAACCATCCTCGTCGAAGTTGCTTCCGAATTCGTCGCCGCGGTCAGTGAAGGCGGCTCGAGCACCCATCTTGGGCTGCGTCCTGCGTTCGACGATGAAGACCCGCTGATCGTGCACCTTGCCCGGGCTCTCCGGGAGGACCTGCGAGCAGGTCTTCCCAGTGGTTGCCTCTATGGCGAGACGCTGGGCACCGCTCTGTGCGCGCACCTGCTGCAGAAGCACGGCGTCTTCGAGCAGACCTTCCAGCAGTATCGCGGCGGCCTGCCGAAGTATCAATTGCGACACGTCATCGAATACATCGACGACAATCTGGAGAAAGCCATTTCACTTCCGGATCTGGCTCGAGTCGCGCAGATAAGCCTGTATCACTTCGTCCGATTGTTCAAGCAGAGCACCGGTCTGTCGCCGCACCAATACGTCCTGAAAAAGCGGATCGAGCATGCCAAGTCGCTTCTCCAGACTGCGGGGATGCCGATTGCGGAGATCGCGTTGCGATCCGGCTTCGGCAGCCAGAGCAGTTTCACCAGGGCTTTCCAACGGCTGACTTGTTCCACGCCCAAAACGTACCGGACCAGGATTTCAGAAAACATGCTCTGACTGGGCACGGCAGGACGAGGCAACCGTTCGCCAGGCGATTTGTACCGAAGGCTACACCAGACGCGGAAATCGCAAGTTTGGTCAATGGTTCGCAAGAATCGGCAAGACACCGGCGCGAGCCTCCTCTATGCGAAGCCCCGGTCGCAGCGCAGGGAGCAAGCCAAAGCGACAGCGCGGAGGGAAAAATGAGATCTCAGGGGACAGGAAGAACGATCTTTTTGATGGTTGGCCTTTTGATTGCTGCTGCGATGCCGCGGGCGAGCGAAGCCCGCGTGACTCGGTTCGTGGTCGAGCAGCGGCGACTCTTCAACAACGGGAGCTCATGGGGCTCCGCCGGCCCCTACGAGAGGTTGGACGGCACCGCGTACATGGAGGTCGACCCTCGCGATCCGCTGAACGCGGTCATCGTCAATCTCGACAAGGCGCCGCGCAATGGCCGCGGAATGGTGGAGTTCAGCGCGCCATTCTTCATTTTGAAACCCATGGACATGCTGCGCGGCAATCACAAAATCTATTACGCAATCAACAACCGCGGGAACAAGTCGGGGCTGCTCAGCCTTCCCCCGGCGGTTACGCTGCCGAGCACCAACAATCCCTTGTTCTATGACGGCGACGGCCTCCAGCTGCGGCTCGGTTACACCATCGTCGACGCCGGCTGGCAGGGCGACGTCGCCGAAGGCAATGACCGACTGTTCCCCAGCTTCCCGGTGCCCACGCAGCCGGATGGAAGTCCCATCGTCAGCAACATCCGAATCGAATACTCGGATCGAACCATTCCTCAAGAGGGAACCTTCACCCTCAACATGGAGGGGAATTCCGCGTTCGTTCCCTACGAGACGGCGGATATGGACACGGCCCACTCGACGCTCACGGTGCGGGACGACGTGAATGCCGTCAGAGTATCGATCACCCCGGATCGCTGGGCATTCGGGACCTGCCCGGATGGGCCGTTGAGCCTGCAGGCCACCACGACGGATATTTGCCTCTTCGACGGCTTCCAGGCGGACAAGATCTACGAGCTGATCTATCCGGCCAAGAACCCGATGGTGATGGGGCTGGCTTACGCCGTCACACGGGACATCGATTCGTTCCTCAGGTACGAGCTTCAAGACGACGCGGGGAATCGCAACCCGCTGGCGCTCACCTCCAAGCTGGTCGGCATCCTCCGCTCCTACGGGTTTGGCGGCTCTTCCACCGGAATGTATCTGCGCGAATTTCTCTACCTCGGCTTCAATGAAGACGAGGCCCACCGCAAGGTCTTCGACGCCATCCACTTGACCATCCCCGGCACGCATCGCCTCTTCGCCAACGTCGAGTTCGCGGACCCGAACACGTACTCGCGCCAGGACGACCGGCACGATTTCCTCTCCACCAGCACCGCGCCGCTTACTTTTGGGGTCACCACCGATCCGATCACCGGAATCCACGACGGGATCCTGAAGCGGCCGGAGACCGACCCGCTGGTGTTTCAGACGATCTCCGCGAACGAGTTCTGGAACATGAGGGGGTCGCTCGAGGTTGCCGACGGCCTCGGCAATCCAATCCAGGTCCCGGACAACGTGCGGCTCTACTTCCACTCGAGCTTCTCGCACGTCGGGGGCGTCGGCTTGTTCAGCCCGCCCAGTCCACCGCTCGCAGTGGGTAGCACCGCGTCCTGCCAGCACCTGACCAACTCCGGCGCGACCAGCCCGACGATGAGGGCGATGTTGATCGCCCTCGACGCGTGGGCCGACCAGGGCGTCGCGCCGCCGCCGAGCAATTATCCCCGCGTCGAGGAAGGCACGCTGGTCACCCTAAAAGAAGCGAGCGCCGCGTTCCCCAACATTCCGGGCGTGAGCTTCCCGACCGTTCTGAACGGGCTGGACGTTCTGAACTTTGGACCCGAATTCAGCTCGGTGGGCGGGCGGCTCACTGTGCTGCCGCCGCTGGTGGGCCCCAGCTACAAGATGTTCGTGCCGAAGTCCGACCAGGACGGTCTGGACCTCGCCGGGGTTCGGACGGTTGACATCCGAGCGCCGCTCGGCACCAACGTCGGCTGGGCGCTGCGGGTGGCCGGGTCGCGAGCGCCGAACCTCTGCGCCCTGAGCGGCTCATACATCCCGTTCGCTCAGACGATGGCCGAGCGGCTGGCGAGCGGCGACCCGAGGCCCTCGCTCGAGGAGCGCTACGGCAATCACACCGGGTTCGTCAGAGCTGTCCGGCGCGCCACCCGAGAGCTGGTGCGCGAACGCCTGCTGCTCGAGGAGGATGCGAACACGTTCGTCAACGCCGCCCGGTCGAGCAACGTGCTGATGGGCGCGCAGCAGCCGGGCCCCGACGGCGAGTCCGAGGAAGGCGCGGAGGCGCAGCAGTAAACGAACTCGACAATCCTTGATCGCGCCCGACGTCCGGCTGCGCGCCCGCAGTTGTGCAAACTGCTGCGAGGTTTTGGTCCGCGAGTACACGCGGAGCTGTCGGAAAGTCGCAAGTTTTGTCAATGATTCGCAAGAATCGGCAAGACCGCGCCGGCTGACCTCCTCTACGCAGTCCTGACCCCCTGTCGGCGGAGAGACAGGGCGCAACGCTGCACGGTGGAGGCAAAAAATGAAATCTCATATGAGGCGAAGATCGGCGATGCTGATGTTTGGCTTTGCGATGGCGGTTGGCGCCCCACGGTCGAGCGAGGCTCGAGTGGTCCGTTTCGTAGTCGAGCAGCGGCGATCCTTTGCGAGCGGAATAGAGTGGGGCTTTGCCGGTCCGTACGAACGGTTGGACGGCACGGCTCACATGGAGGCGGATCCACGCAGTCAGGAGGACGCGGTGATCGTCAACCTGGACAAGGCGCCGAAGAACGAGCGTGGGATGGTGGAGTTCAGCTCCACCTTCTTCATCCTCAAGCCCGTAGACATGAGGCGCGGGAACCACAAGCTCTTCTACGCGATCAACAATCGTGGGAACAAGATCGACATCGGGAACCGCGCGTTTCCGGCTCCCACGGGGAATTCGAACGACCCGCTCACTGCGGCCGATGTCGGGGAGAACAACCTTCTTCTGCGGCTGGGCTACGCGATCGTAGATGCCGGCTGGCAAGGGGACGTGGCGCCGGGAAGCAACCGGCTGTTCCCGAATCTGCCGGTGGCGACCCAGGCGGACGGCAGCCCGATCGTGGCTCTACTGCGGATTGAGTACTCGGACCGCACCATCCCCGATGCGGGGACCTTCACCCAGACCCTGGAGGGAAATCCCAGCTTCCGCTCCTACGAAACCGCCGATACGGACACCGCCCACTCCACGCTGACCGTCAGGGACGACGTGGATGGCCCCAGGATGCCGATCGCCTCCGACCGCTGGGCTTTCGGAAGCTGCCCGGCCGGTCCTGCAAGCTTGACGCCGAGCACGACGGACATCTGCCTCTTCGACGGCTTCCAGTCGGAGAAGCTCTACGAGCTGATCTACCCGGCCAAGAATCCGATCGTGATGGGGCTCGGCTACGCGGTGACGCGGGATATCGCCTCCTTCCTGCGCAACCAGACTCAGGACGACGTCGGCAACCGGAACCCGCTGGCCTTGAGCCCCAGGCAGGTCGGCATCCGGCGCGCATACGCTTCCGGCACCTCGTCCACGGCGATGTATCTGCGGGACTTCCTCCTGCTCGGGTTCAACGAGGACGAGGCCCAGCGGAGAGTCTTCGACGGCACGATCATCTACCACGGCGGCGCGCACCGGCTGTTTGCCAACGTGGAGTTCGCCGACCCGAACATCTACTCGCGGCAGGATGACCGGCATGACTTCCTCTCGTACTCGCACCCGCCCTTCACGTTCGCTGTCACCACCGATCCGATCTCGGGGATCCACGACGGGATCCTCAAGCGGCCGGCGACCGATCCCCTGGTCTTCCAGATAGACGGAGAGGCCGAATTCTGGCAGTGGCAGGACGAGCTCAATGTTGTTGATGGCCTTGGCAATCCGGTTCCGATCCCGGACAACGCGCGGCTCTACCTGAACTCGGGCTTCTCACACATCAACGTCGCGGGCTTGCTCAGTCCCGCGCAGGACCCGGGCATCTGCCAGAATCTTCGTCAATCGGGCGCTGGCGCATCGACCGCGCTCAGGGCGCTCACCATCGCGCTGGATGAGTGGGCCGATCAGGGCATCGAGCCGCCGCAGAGCAACTACCCTCGGGTCGATGACGGAACCGCGGTCACTCTGGATGAGTATCGCGCTGTCTTCCCGGCGATCCCGGGCGCCGTGGTCCCGACGGTCCTCAGCGAGTTGGATCTGCTGGACTTCGGCCCCTTGTTCACTCCGGTGGGCGGTGTCCTCACGATCTTGCCCCCGTTGGCAGGCGTGCACTACCCAGTCATCCTGGTTCCCAAACCAGACGCCGACGGGGTGGGCATCGCGGGGATCCGATCGATGCAGATCCGCGCGCCGCTCGGCACCAACACCGGCTGGAACGTGCGCGCGCCAGGTCATCGCGCGCCAAACCTCTGCGGCCCCGGGACAAGCCCAGGGTCCTTCATTCCATTCGCGACCACGATGGCCGAGCGGTTGGCCAGCGGCGACGCGCGGTTGTCGCTGGAGGAGCGCTACGGGAGTCACCGCGGGTTCGTCAGGGCCGTCAGGCGGGCTGGGAGGGAGCTCGTTGGCGAGCGTTTCCTGCTACCGGAGGACGCGGACGCATTCATCAGGGCTGCCCAGGCGAGCGATGTCCTGATCGGAATGGGGGCAGAAGAATCGAACGCGACCACCGAGTCCGGGCAAGTCGCTGAGGAGCAACAGTAACGCGCGAGAAGGGGACCGGGAGCACGTCCCCCTGCCATTGAAGTCGGCCAGAGCTGCATCACAAGATCCGAGCGAGCTCGGAAAGCCTAGGGCTCGCCTAAGTTGACGCTTGCCATCGCCGCCGTTCTCGGCCACTTTGAGCCATTGAGGAGGCGGACATGCCCAATGCACCACAAGGCTCGGTTGCCTCGCTTTGGCGATACCCGGTCAAGTCGATGTTGGGAGAGGAGCTCAGCTCAACCGAAGTGACGGAGCAGGGATTGCTCGGCGATCGAGCATACGCCCTGGTGGACAGCGCCGACGGCAAGGCCGCGACTGCCAAGAACCCGAGGAAATGGCCTACGCTCTTCGGCTTTCGCGCGACGTTCATCGGGTCGCCACGCCCCCGTGCAACTACGCCGCCGGTCCGCATCACCCTGCCGGATGGCACCGCCGCCACGAATCAGCACGGGGATCTCAATCAGCTCCTCTCAAAAGCGCTGAATCGCACCGTCACACTGAATGCCGCCGGGCGCGACCGCGCTGGAACAGTGAATGCCGAGGAGTACTGGCCCGACATCGAGGGCCTCGATTTCAGGGAGACCGTTACAGACTTCACTCTCCCCGCGGGGACTTTCTTCGACGCTGCCACGGTGCATCTGCTGACGACGGCTACGCTCGAGCGGCTCCGACAACTCTATCCGCAGGGGCGATTCGAGGTCCCCCGGTTTCGTCCCAATATCGTGGTAGCGCCTGCCTCTCGAGAAGAAGACTTCGTCGAGAATGCTTGGGTTGGCTTCACGCTCGCCATCGGCGATTCCGTTCGCCTGAGAATTACCGGCCCTTGTGGCCGCTGCGTGATGACGACGCTCGCTCAGGGGGACCTGCCTCGGGATCTGGGCATCTTGCGTACGGCGGCCCAACACAACAAGGCTCACGTGGGCGTCTACGCCAAAGTGGAGCGCGGAGGCACGATCCTTCGCGGTGATGCGGTCAGGGTTGAGTAAGCGCTCCGGAGCAGAAGTCTTACGGTAGCTCCTCGCAGTTCGGCGGGCGCCGAATCACCACACCTTCCCGTGCCCTGAAAACCTGCTTAGGGAGCCACCAGAGTTATTTCGGAGCCGTGCGTTACGCTCGCAAAACATTGCGCGCCGGTGCAACGATCTACGGGAAGGGACAGAAGACTCAGCGATAAGGTTCCCGTCGCTGGAAGGTCTCCCGAACTAGGATAGGTAGGAACTCGGAGCCGCACGTGCTGGGAATCGATGAGGTCGATTACTCCCGGACGATTAGCCGCGCTGAACACTACGACGTTTCTATCACTTCGAACAAATACGCAGGATACGTTGGACGGATGAAGGTCGATTCTAATTACCGCGCTGTCATCGGAAATGAGAATGCTTGCAGAGCTGCCGGTGGGGAATCGAGCAGCTGGAAATTTCAAGCGTGGAAGCTCGCATCGAAAAAGGGGTATTCCCGATGTCCGCAGACCAGCACTCAACACGTCAAAGGGAATCCCATTGAGCGTTGCCTTGAATCCATGGAGAGTGATGCAATTCTCAGCTCCTTCTCCACCATAGTCGTAGCGAATCACTGCGTAGAGGTCGCTTTCGCGGAAGTACAGGCTGACTTCCTTGTTCTCCAGGCTCGCCAGGCCTGAGCTACACGCGCATAAACCCAACGATCCCGCCAGCAGTAGAGACTGCATTCGAAAGCCAGCGAAGCACCACGGGCGATACATTTGAGGCCCTCCTGAACGAGTCGCCTTGATCGATTGCAAGTTGCGTGCTCTCGCGCGCTTATCGTCGTCTCGCAGCCCAACTGTTGCTTGCGCGAGCGGTATTCTGAGAGCGGCAGCGAATTTTCACGACATGAATGTCGTGTCTCTAATTACCTGGCACTGAATGAGGCCGGCCTTCCTGGCGCTGAATGAGGCCGGCCTTCCTGGCACCGAATGAGGCCGGCCTTCCTGGCACCGAATGAGGCCGGCCTTCCTGGCACCGAATGAGGCCGGCCTTTCCGGATCGCCGTGAGCCATGTCCGAGGGAAGGCTCAACCTAACGTGTTTCTTGCCCCCGGAAGTGCCGATGGGACGACATTCTTGGAATCGTTCGGGACCTCGCCCGCGTCAACTCATCGCGCCGACGATGCCTCGCTCTTGACCCCGAGGTTCTCCGCCTTCCACCGCATCGCCGCAAAGATGCGCGTCCTGCCGCTCGGGTGATCGTAGAAGATCCACTCCTCCACCGGACCGGGTTCCATCTTGCGGTATTCGGAGAGGTGAATCGCCGCTTGCGCGAAACCGTCCGGTTGCCGGCTGGCATTGAGGCCGAAGATGTCCGCCCCGTATTCCTGGGTCCGGCTGTACGTTCTCGAGATCGGGCTGAGGAAAAAGAAAAAGACCGAGCCCAGGACCATCACCAGCGGCAGCACGGCCGGGTCCCCGATGTCGCGGATCTGCCATTTCCGTCCCCACCGCGCCAGCGATCGATCCAGCGCCCATTTAAGAAAGGCAAAACCGGAGACGATCACGATAAAGAAAAACATCAGCCCGCTGTAGACATGGTTGAGCACGTAGTGACCCATCTCATGTCCCATCACCGCCTGAATCTCCTCGGGCGAGCTGCGGCGGAGCAGGTTGTCGTTCAAGGTGATTCGCATCGTGCCCGCGAACCCGCTGACGTTCGCGCTGATGCGCTTGCTCTGTTTGGACGCATCGATCTGAAACACGTCCTTCGCCTGGATTCCATTCGCCCGGGCCAGGCTCAAGATCGGACCCGTGACCTTGGGATCGTCGAGGCGCGTCACCTTGTTGAACAAAGGAGTGATGAAGACCGGGCCGATGAGCGCGATGAAGACGACGAACACCAGCGTCACCAGGCTCCCCCAGAGCCACCACGTGCGCCGCAGCCGCCGAGCCAGCGCAAAGAGCACCGGCACGATGATCGCGCCCATCGCCAATGCCACGCCAAGGCCCTTGATCCGATCGACCAACCAGGGACCAAAGGTCTGGGTGGCCAGGCCGTATTGGTGCTCGCGGAAGTAGCCCTGGTACATGGCCAGCGGAAAGGTCAAGGCGGTGGTGAGCGCGAGATACCCCGCCCAGTAGATGACCGCGTGCACCCATTTGAAGCGGGTGACGCGTTCGGCGGCGTTTCGGATCGCCGCCGACCAGCGGAGGTTGAGGAGCACCAGCGCCACCGCCGCGCCGAAGAGAAAGTTCCACAGCGTCAGCCAATAGCCGCCTTCGAAGTACGCATCGGAGCGCGCCTTGGCGGCGGCGGGAATCGTCGCCAGGTACGCGCCGGTCGCCGCTTCCGCATCGAAATGGGAGGACGGCTGGGCCTCGGCGGGAATCGCCAGCACCGAAGGCAGCTGCGAAGCGGGCTCGTCTGTCCGCGTTTGCTCCGCGTCGGCGCGTGCGGTGCCGAGAATGAAGACCAGGAGAATCAGGCTGCCACGGAAGGATGATGTGGTGCGCATGCGGTCATTTCTACACCACTCTGACTGGGCTGGGCGCAACGCAGTGGGCGCGTTACCATGCCGCCATGAACCTGAGCATCGCAGTGGGGCTCCTGGGATTGGCGTTGCTGGCGCAGTCGGATCCACCCGGCACGACCGCGATGACCCTCTCCGTCGGCGAGACCAAGACGGCGCCCGCACCACCTGCCGCACAGGTGATCTGCGACGACCCCGCCGTCGTGCAGGGGACCCGTGACAAAGGGGGGGCGCGCTTCACCGGCCTCAAGGTCGGCTCGACCCTTTGCGGCGTGCGCGGCGTGGCCGGAGAACCCCACGGCGCCTACCGCATCACGGTGACGGCGCCGAAGGACTAGGCCCAGAGCTCGCCTGAATTGTCCCCGAGCGCGGCCACCCGCTCACCCGAGCGAAGCGAAGCGGAGTCGAGGCGTCGCCCCGTATGCCTGCGAGGCGATCCAGGTCCGGCGGCTTAGCGTCGAGCGACGGCTGACTGGCACGGCTAATCACGCTCAACCGATTCTCTGGACGCGTAGCCGCTGTCGGGAAGCAGACCGGCCCAGTGCACTGGTATTCAGAAGTAGATCATTTATGTCCGCACGAACCCTGCAATCTGTGCGGTGCTCCTGAGGTGGACCGCCCCGGTGATCGCGGTCCCCCCGCTCACGGGGCCCCGTCTTTGATGGCGCCCAAAGCGATAACCGCAAAGTCCACGGCGAAGACATCGAAGTCGGCGTCATCTGCGCAATTCGAGCGAGTTCGGCTTGGCAGCAGAGCGAGGGTTGTTCGCCATTGTCGATTCGCTCGCTCCCTCGGGACACACTCGAGGAGAGGGCGCGCTTGCGCCTTCGGGCTCAACGGAGGCTGCGCCATTCGAGCACTTAGCCGCGCCAGCGAAAAAGATCGTCCGCCGTGTCGATTTCATGCACGGTGGTTCGTCGCGTGTATAGAAGCAGGGTCAAATACCTGGTCGAGACGCCCGGGAGCCCAGCTTCCAACCAAAAGGAGATACGACAATGCGATTCATGGTGATAGTCAAAGCGAACAAGGACTCCGAGGCCGGCGTCCTGCCGGATGCGAAGATCCTCGGCGAGATGGGGAAGTTCAACGAGGAGCTGGTGAAGGCCGGCGTGATGCTCGCGGGCGAGGGGCTTCAACCGAGCTCGAAGGGCGCGCGCGTTCGATTCACCGCATCGAAGCCGACCGTGATCGACGGGCCCTTTACCGAGGCCAAGGAGCTGGTCGCCGGCTTTTGGCTGTGGCAGGTCAAGTCCAAGGAAGAGGCGATCGAATGGGTCAAGCGCGCTCCGTTCGGACCTGGCGCCGAGATCGAGATCCGGCAAGTGTTCGAGAGCGCCGATTTCGCCCCGAGCGACCCGACCGGCGAGCTACGGGCCAAGGAGGAAGCGCTCCGGAAGAAGGTTGAGTCGCGACGCAGTTGAGCGGTGCGGAACAGCGGTTCCAAGCTCCGGGGTTGGCGACGGGCGTGCCCGTCTCAGCCCCTGGAGGACGACGCGAGCGTTTGAGCTCTCTCCATGGCCGATCAGGGCCGTGTCACGTACCTGGGCAGCGCGAGCGGGGGTCTGTAGGAAGATTGGCATTCGCACCCAGCTTGGGTCCATAGCTCTCCCTAGATCTTCGTTTGAGTAGGCCGGTAGGATCTCCGCTCTCCAACCGTAACAAAGGGGCTCCCAAAAAAATGAGACGGAACATTCGCGGCTATGCCGTTGCGATCCTTGCTCTCTCGCTCGCGTGCGGCAGCAAAAACAACGGCGGCAACAACACACCCAACAACGTGACGATCACGGGGCAGCTGCAAGCGGGCTCCGTCACGCACCACATGACCGAGACCAGCACCGACGGAGTGACGACCCGGACCGATGCACTGACGGGGGCGCTGGCCGGGTACATACTCTACTGCGTGACGTTCGCATCGCCGCCCGTCGCGGGCTCAGCTACCGCCGACGGCTCGGGGAACGTCACGGTTACCCTCGCCGCGCAGGGCGTTGCTTTCGGCTGTTTCGTGCAGGACCCGGGCGGCAACACGGTCGCCACGCTGAGCTTCCAGGGCGCATCGACGGCCGGCACCTCGCTCCAGGTCTCGGGCAACACCAACCTGGGCAACATTACGGTTGACACTAGCACCGGGCTCGCCTCAGCCAACGTGTCGACGGGAACGGTCGCCGCGACTCCACCGGGATCGACCTGCCCGTTGGGGACCTGGATCTTCCAGACCGGCGCGTCCGAGTCGGTGTGCGTCTCGACGGCGCCGCAGACTACCGCGAGGATCTGGGTGGCGCCGGCTGCGAGCGGCAGCGGGTTCACGGTCAGCCTCATCCACGGGCCCGAGTCGCACGGCCAAAGCAGCTGCACGTACGGCTCGTGGGGCGGCATGGCGGGCACCTACGCAAACGGCAAGCTCAGCTTTGGGCCATTTAACGGCAACTCCGGCGGGTCCTGCCCCAACATGATTTCCATTCAGATGACGCCCAACGCGAACTGCACGACCGCCACCGCCGCAGTCCACTTCGAGGGATGCGGCAGTTGCGGCAGCGGGAGCGACGTCTGCTCGGGCGGCGGTGGCACAACCTGCGGCACGGCCGTTTGCAACGCCACGTACAACGGCGCGCGACAATAGCTGCGAAGGGGCCAGGGGCGAGCCGAAGGCCCGCCCCAGCCGAACAACCCCGGAGCTCGCCTCTCGCAGCTCCATTCCGCGCGGGTCATCCTTCGGGGTCTCCGCACGGCCATCGTGTTTCTCGCCGTCATCCGCCACGCCTACCAAGCACATCAAAGGCACCACAGCCTGAGGGGCTCGAGCGCGCGAGGCTCAACGCGACGCGAAGCTGCGTCGAGTGAGGGGCGTTGGAGGGCAAACGATCCTCTCTCTCCTCGTCACAAGAGGTCCTCGCTACGATAGCGTGACGGCTCGGGCGAGCTCAGCACAGCAGCAGAGCGCATTAGCGAGCTGCATTCTGCGGGTTTTTGCACTCGGGTTTCGAACACGCGGGGGCTTGCGACGAGGATACAGGCGCATTGGAACATGACTCGCAAACCGCGCTCGCGTCGCGGAGGCATGAGTGGGGATCCCCACGTGCGCTGACCGGCACGGGAGCGCTCACACTCGGCGCGGTTGCTGTTCCAGGGGTGCGCATAGGGGTGAACGCCTTGGATTTAACAAATACGCCAGGCCCGGGAGCAGCCGCTGACACGGGGTTGGGGAAACCAGACACCGCGATCGACAGCCCCTAAGTCGACGTGATCTGTCGAGTCGAATCGCGGCGAGTGGTGATGCGGGAAAGCACGCCCATCCATCGTCGATATTGAGCACCTGCGGACACCTGCGCAGCGGGGAGACCGACTCCGCTCCGTGCGCATTGCTTGTCCGCCGTTGCCGCGCTCGCCGGGCCGTTTCGACTCGCGGTGCCAACTTGCGGCCGAGTCGTCGGCCGACGTTCGGCAGGAGTGCGGGCCTCGAACCCAAGAATCCGTTAGCCATTTCTTCTCCGTTTGACGCGTTTGTCGTTGAGAGAAGCGCTCCCTCGGGCAATGCCTGTCGGACGCGCCGTGGAAACAAATTGACCCTTCTTCGCCGGGCTGATAGTCGCATTCCTTCTCGGAGGGGGCTCCCATGAAGCACTGGCTTAAGCCAGCGCCAATCTCAATCGCTGTCGCACTGGTCTTCCTGTTTCCGCTTCGGGCGGCTCGAGCGGACGGGACACCCGGAATTGACTGCGGGTGCTCGCAGACCGGCCCCTACCAGGCTCCGGCGATCATCTCGCCCGCGGTCATCCAGGATCCGATCGATCCAAGTCGCGGCACGTCGCCGAATGGCACGTATGAGCTGCTGGTGAGTGGGGGCGGGATGGACCCGATCAACCTCACCGTCAAGAGGGCGGCTACCGGCGTGGTGCTGCTCACCACGCAGCTTCCGCTGAATTCGGCCTGGGGCTTCAGCCCCGACGACGACCGCTTTGCCACCTGGTATCCGCAGAGCGGGCTCATCTCTGCTGCGCTCTACAACCTGGCTGGGGGAAGTCCCGGCAGCCCCGTCTGGACCGACTCCGTCTCAGCCGCCTCGGCGGCGTTTGTCTTCAGCCTCAACGGGAAGCATTTCCTGGCGGCCTTCGCGAGCGCCGACGGGTTCGTCAACCTGGCAGTGCGGGACGCGCGCTCCGCGACGCAGCGCTATCAGGCGAGCTTCATGGTCTACAACCCGCCCGCCGAGGGAATCGACACCGCGGGCTGGGGCTTCACCCCCGACGACCAGGACCGCACCTTCGTCCTTGCTTACACCTCGGGCCCGACCAGCGTTGAGTTCGGCATGGTCAACCTGTCCACGGGCGTGACCGCCTACTCGGACACGTTGGTCAACGTCACTAGCGCCTTTTGGAGGTTCAGCCCGTGCGGAGACGTCCTGGGCATCGCCACTGAGCAATCCGGGCCGGTGGTGAACGCACGCCTCCGCCAAACCAGGGACGGGACCGCGGCCGGTAGCGGCGATACCTTTCCAGATACCTCGCTCTCATCGGTGTCGCTCAGCGTCACGCAGACCCATCACGTCGCTACCGTCTCGGGCAATCCAGTCAACCTGGCAGTGAATACGGCCGGACAGCCATGCGCCGGGGAGGTAACGCTCACCGATCTGACGTTGAACCCCGAGATCGTCACGGGCGGGAGCGCGTCGACGGGCACGGTGACGCTCAGCGGCCCAGCTCCCATGGGTGGCTTCGGCGTGAGCCTGTCGAGCAGCAATATCAATGTTGCCAGGACGCCCGCGAGTGTCACCGTCCCGCAGGGCAGCACCACGATGAACTTCACCATCACCACGTTCGCCGTCGCGTCGGACACAATGGTGACAATCACGGCGACCGCCGGCAGCGTGATGAGAACCGCGACGCTCACGGTGACGGCGCAGCGGGTGGCGGTGTCCAGCCTGAACCTCAACCCCAACCAGGTGATCGGTGCAACCAACTCGACCGGCACCATCTCCTTGAATTTCCCCGCACCGAGCGACGGCTTCCCCGTCGCGGTATCGAGCTCCATTCCAGAGCTGGCGTCCGTCCCGGACACCGTCGTCGTCGCCGCCGGCCAGCGGACGGCGACCTTCATCGTCCAGGTCACGCCGGTCGAGACCCAAACGACGGTGACGATCTCGGCCACCGGTGGGGGCGCCACCCGGACCGCTGACCTGACGCTGATCCCACTCGCAGTCGAGCGCGTCAGCGTCGACCCGGTCTGCCTCATCGGCGGCGCGGGCGCCTCGGGCACATTCACCCTCAACGCCGCGGCGCCGAGCGGCGGCCTCACGGTGTCCCTGGCGAGCGCACCTCCAGGCATCGCAACCGTTCCCGACACGGTGATCGTGTCCGCCGGCTCCACCAGCGCGCCGTTCTCGATCCAGACCACGGCCGTCACCGTCGCCACACCGGTGACGATCACCGCGACCTACCACGGCAGCAGGAGCACGGCGCTCCAGGTGGTGCCGGCGTTCACGCCGCCGAGGTACCAGGTGACGGACCTCGGCACGTTCGGTGGCCGCGACAGCATGGCCAGGGGCATCAACAACTCCGGGCAGATCGTCGGCACGGCAGCGCCCCCCGTCGGGGGCAGCCACGCCTTCGTGTGGCAGAACGGCACGATGACCGACCTCGGTGTCCCGCCGAATGTGCTCAACAGCGAGGGCATAGCCATCAGTAGCAACGGGCAGGTGGCAGTGTACGGGCAGATCAACGGCTCGCTCGCGCGCACCTTTCGATGGATGGGCGGCCCTCTGATCGACCTCGGATCCTGGATGTTTGGGAGCGCTGGGAACATCCAACCCAAAGGCATCAACGCTTCTGGAATGATCGTGGGGACCGCCACTCAATTAGGCGTCTTCCCCTTCCATCCGTTCATCTGGCAGAGCGGCACCTTCACCGAGCTGCCGGCGCTCCCAGGGGTACCACCCGGCTACACGCAGGCCAATGCGATCAACGACGCGGGCCAGGTCGTCGGCATCTCGCGGAATCAGGCCTTCATCTGGCAGGCCGGCACGATCAGCGCTCTCGGGCCAGGCGCGGCCAACGCGATCAACGGTGCCGGGCACGCCGCCGGCGCGAACTCGCCGCACGCGGTGCTCTGGCGCGATGGCACTACGCTCGACCTCGGGCTCCTCGCCGGCGATACCCGGGCCGAAGCCTTCGCTGTGAACAGTCTGGACCAGGTCGTCGGCGTTTCCTTCAACGGTGCAGTGCCCCGCGCCGTCATCGCGTCGCCCAATTGGTGCCTGTCGAACTTGAACGAGCGGATCCCGCCGGCTTCGGGCTGGGTGCTCACCGTCGCGCGCGGAATCAACGACGCGGGCCAGATCGTCGGCGAAGGGACCATCGGCGGGGCGACTCATGCGTTCCTGCTGACGCCGGGCGGCTAGCTAGTTGCGTCCAGGCATCTGGGCTTGCCGGCGGCGCCGGATGCTGCGTCGACAAGGGGGATTGCCAAATGAAAAAATGCAAGCGAGTCACGCGCCTCGACGTCACGACACTTCCGCCCCTGCTCGTAACGTGGGTATGCCGTCTTGGAACGGGAGCCGAGCCTGGGCTAGCTCCGAAAGGGAGATACGGTCCTTCTCGCGCTGACGACGAGGGGCGATAGCGACGACGGTAGCAACGTCGTCAGAACTGATTTCGAACGCACTACCGCGCGCGCAAAGACAGCCACGTGAAACCCGCGCTTGTTGCCCATGGGTTGAACAGCTTGTCGGCGCGCTCAAACGCGTTTTGAGGCGAACCGTGAAGAGTTAGATACCCGCGCGGGCCGCAATTCACGCACACTTCGCCAAAACGCCCCGTCATGCTATGAGCCAGTCGTGGGAGGGGGCGGCGGGATGGGGAGAGCGGGCGAGAAGCGGCTCGTGCAGGTGGCGTTGAAGCAATTCGGAGTGGCGAGCGCGGCGGACTTGGCCGCCTGTCAGGTATCCCGGAAATGGCTGCGCCGCCGGATTGAAACGGGGGAATGGATTCGGCTCCATCGCGGAGTCTACCGCCAAGGTTCGAGTGAACCGAACGTCGATCAGCTGGAGATGGCTGCGATGCTTGCCGCCGGCGATGGCGCGGTACTTTCCCATACCAGTGCGGCAAGAAGGCTGGGGGTTGACGTTCCACGAAACGAATCGGTGCAGATAACGATCCCCGCTTCTCGAAACATCGCGAAGCTCATTGGCGTGCAGATATGGCGTTCGCGCGACTTGATTCAGCCCCACATAACCAAACGCGGACCGTTTCTCCTGACTCATCTCGCGCGAACGATGCTCGACCTTGCATCTGTGCTGGACAATGCCTGGCTCCGAGCGACGTTCGACTCGGCACTACGGCAAAGAAAAACAAATCTCGCCTGGATCTCTCGGGCTCTCAGGGACCATGGAAGGGGTCGCCGCGGGGCGGAGCGCCTACGCGCACTGGTGGCCGAATATCGACGTGAAGACGAGGTGTCCGACAGCGTCCTCGAATCGTTTGGAATTGAGCTGGGGCGAGCGACCGGACGCAAGCCGAAGCTGCACTGGCAAGTACTCGATGGTGAGCGGCTAATCGCTGAAGTTGACTTTGCCTGGCCAGAGGTGCGGCTCTGCGTTGAGCTCGATGGGTGGTCGCAGCACGGCACCCGCGCGGCATTCGTGCGCGACCGCGCTCGCGATCGCGCTCTGCTCAGGCTCGGGTGGATGGTTCTCCGATACACGTGGCAAGACGTGACCGTCGACCGGGAGGCGGTGATCGGCGAGCTCGTCAGCACGTATGACTACCGCGCTCGTTCCTTGAGATCGCGAGCCCGGAGGTAGCCTGACTAGGCTCGCACCGAGCACGATGAAGTGAACCGAGCCCGCGAAGAAGTAGACGTGGAACCTTGCCGCTGAGCAGTTCGAGGCCGGTCTTGTGGCCGGCCTGGAGGTGCTTGAGGCCGGTTGGAGTTCCGTCGCAGCTTCAGGACAGGCCGTGCCCTTTCACCTTCCGCCCGAGAGTGACGGCGCTCATCCCCAGATCTCGGGCGGCTCTTCGCACCACGCCCCGATTGCGCATCAGCGCGGCGTGGATCAGCTCGCGCTCCGTTTGGCGCAGGGTTGCCTTGAGTGTGCGGCCCAGTTCCGGCCCCCGGATGCCGGAGGCCACTCCCTTGGAGATCGCGTCCGGAAGAGCGGCGAGGGAGATGTCGACACCCGGCGCGGTCAGGAGAACGGCGCGCTCGATCGCGTTGCGCAGCTCGCGGACGTTGCCTGGCCACTCGTACTGCTGCAGCGCCGCTTCGGCTTCCAGCTCGAGCGGGCGAGTCGGACGGCCCATGGTGTCCGAGATCTGGGCGACGAAACACCGCGCCAGTGGGAGGATGTCCTCGCGGCGCTCCTTGAGCGGCGGCAAATCGATCGGAAACGCGTTGAGCCTGTAGAAGAGATCCGCGCGGAAGCGCCCGGCGTCCATCTCGGTGCGGAGATCCCGGTTGCTCGCCGCGACCAACCGCACCTCGACGCGGTGAGTCCTGTTGCCACCCACCGGTCGCACCTCACCGGTGTCGATGATCCGCAACAGCTTCGCCTGCAGCGCCGGCGTGGTGTTCTCGATCTCGTCCAGGAACAGGGTCCCGCCATCGGCCATCTGGAACAGGCCCGGCCGGTCCGAGACCGCTCCAGTGAACGCGCCCTCCAGGTGGCCGAACAGCTCGCTCTCCAGCAGCGTCTCCGACAAAGCCCCGCAGTCGATCGCCACGAAGGGGCCATCGGCGCGCGGCGAGAGGCGGTGCAGCGCCCTGGCGAGCAGCTCCTTGCCCGTCCCGGTCGGCCCCTGCAGCAGAACGTGCGCGCAGTGCGGCGCCACGGTGCGGATCATCGCCAGGGCGGAGCGCATGGGCGGGCTCTCGAAGATCATCTCGCCGACCGGGACTTCGCGCTCCGCCGGCTTGGGATGGCCAGAGATTTGGTCCCTGGCCGAGCGTTGCAGCTCGAGCCGGAGGCGGCGAAGCTCGTTTCGGATCGCGTAGTCGTCACAGGCGCGCTTCACCGCGACCTTGAGCGAGAGGCCCTCCAGCGGCCCCGGAAGCGATTGATACAGTTTGCCTTCGTTGTGCAGTCGCACCAGCTGCGGTGCGCCGATGCGGGCGCAGCACACCACCCGCGGTGAGAGCTGCAGCGGGGTCAGCTCGCTCCAGACGTGATCCAACACCGCTTCGCCGCTGACGCGCTCCACCGCACTCAGCGCCCGGGCTTCGTCCTCGCCGATCACGATCACCGCGTGGACGTCTCCGCGAGCCAGCAGCCGTTGCATCTCCTCTTCGGTCGCCGCGCAGTGCACGTGCACGTCCGGTCGGAGTGCCTGCTTGCACAGCTCGGCCTCCGCACTGGAGGGATGGGCGACCACCACGTGCGGACGGTAATCGGCCAGGTACCGTTTCAAAAGCGCGCGATCGTTCGGCCGGACCTCGACGAAGAACACACCCAATGCGTAGGGACAGGTGATCCGCTCTCCGGCCGCCGCCTGCTCCACCCACTTCACGCGGGAGTGAATATTCAACCGCGGGCCACCCTCTGGGAGGGAAAGCTCCAGCTCGAGCACGCTCCCCTCTGCGCAGGGAGGACCCGAAGGAGCCGTGACCGCCAATGCCATCCCGCCGAAGCTGAGATTGAGAGACCAGCACTCGCCCAGGTGGGGACGGGTGATTACCCGGACATAGAGCGGCACCCTGGGCTCGCGGTCGCGCGGCGCTGGCTTCGGCCGATGTTTCATTTTTGTTTTCACCACTTCAAAATCGAATCATCGCAAACGCGGGAGAACAAAAACAGACGCGGGTGCGAAGCGACTCGATACGTCGAACTTGTTACATCGGGCGGAACCGACATCGAGTTTTTCCAGGGGGATCCGGCGGGCACGGTTACTGCTGGTTGCCCCAGCATCCATCCGAGCAGAGCCGACATGCTGCCCGGAGCACGCTGGAGGTATTCAGTGCAACCATTTGTCATCCGACACCGAACGTCGTCCCCGGTGGCAGTGCCGCTCCGATCCGCGGCGTTCGTCGCCATGACGAGGGGAAGCATTTTCAAGGTGCTTGTCGTCATCTCAGCGATCGGTTGCGCGGCGCAAAATCGGGCGTCTCCTACGCGCGAGGCCGCGTACGGACCGGGCTCGGAGCTGGAACAAGCGGCAGCGTCGGAGGCGGCGAGGAACGATCTATCGCTGGCGTTCGATGCGAAGGCCGACTTGGGATCGGCCGGAACAGGCGGTGGATCGCCGGCGGCCCGCATTCCACCCCCCGCCACCGCGGAAGATCCGACGGCGGAGCAGAAGGCTCGCTTCGCCGAACGAGCGGCGGAAGCGAAGCGAAGCCTGGCCCGGGGGTCACTGGCGGATGCGCAGGCCGCGCTCGGAGAGCTGGCGCGCATGGCTGAAGCGCTGGGGCCAGCACATCAGCAGCAAGTCTTCGAGTTGCGGTACCAGATCGGCGCCGTGCAGAAGGATGCGATGGTCGCACAGCAGGCAGCGGAACAGTGGCTGCTCTCGTGCGGCCCGCAGGCGATCGATTCGTGCCGCAGACGCGCGCTGATTGCCCTCGAACAGGCAGGCCGCCTCTCTCCGAACGGGAAGCGGCTGCTGGAGCGAACCGGGCGCATCCGGCAAGCAGACGCGTGCTTGGCGCGAGCGGAGGCAAGCGCCAAAGCGGGAACGGCAATCCCCGACTGCGTGGATGGCGGGCTGGCCACGTATCGCCAGACGGGAGACCAGCTGATGGTGGCGCGCGCGATCCTCGCGCGGGCCATCTCCCTGGAGGTGGATTCACATCGCTGGCCGCAAGCGGTGCAGATGCTCGCGCAGGCCGAGAAAACGTGTTCGGAAAAGCGCTGTCTCGAAGTCCGGCGACGCGCGCTCCGGCGGTTGACATCCGTACAGATGAAGCTCGGCAATCTCGATGGCGCTGCGCGGGCGGCGCTGACCGACATGGGACTCGCCTTGGATGACATGCCTTCGCCCGACCGCTTCTACCTGCGGACCAAGGAGGTCGACCGCCTCTGCGAGCTCCTCGACCAGCGCGAAGGGCCCGGAAGCTGTCGCCGCCTGGAGAAGTCGTTGCTGGGGACGTACACCTTCCGCGATTACTCGCAACAAACCGCGACGCGGCAAGGATTGACGGTAGAGGACGTGCGCCCGGTGAATCAACATTTTCAGGTTCTGATCCGCGACTGCCTCACCGCAGAGGGGGAGAGGATGGAGCCATGGACCTCGCTCAGCTTCCGGCTGCGCTGGTTGGTGCTCAACGACGGGCGGGTCGACCAGGTCCACCTGGACCCGAACCATCTGGAGAGCGGCGCGCTGGCGGATTGTCTGAGGAAGCAGTTCGCGGTGTGGCGTTATCCGCGTTACCGTGGCGAGTGGCAACACGTCGAGCAGTCCTTCACGGTGACTGCCCGCGAGCGGAACGTGGCTGTCCGTTCCGCCCTGACCCGCTGAGCGTCAACTTTGACCTGCCGAACCACACACTGCTGAGGAGCATTCACGATGGCAAATGTATTAATCGTCGACGATGATGCATTCGTGAGAAACTATCTGCGCGATGCACTCGCCGGCAAGGGATTCCGGATGATCGAGGCGTGCAACGGCGATGAGGCGTGCCGATTGGCTGCCTTCCATCGTCCGGAAGTGATTCTCTTGGATCTACTGATGCCCAAACGCAGCGGACTGGAAGCTTTGCAGAGGATTCGGGCCACCAGTCCGGAGAGTCGATTGATCGTGATCAGCAGCCTCGATGCGGCCGGAGTGATTCAGCAAACCTTGGCCGCGGGCGCGCACTCATTTGTAGCCAAGCCTTTTCACCCGCTGGAAATTCTGGCAGCCGTAGAAACGGCCGTCAGATCCTAGATCCTAGAGACCAGCGGTGCCGATCTCACGGTTTTGGATTTGCGATTCGGGCGGCCGAATCCTCGGTCCACTGACACTGGAGTCGCTTCAACAGTTGGTCAGGTCTGGACGAATCAAACAAATTGTTCGCATCAGGAGGGATTCTGAACGGTGGCAGCGGCCGGAGCATTGTCCGGAGCTTGCTGCTGCGCTGGGTACGTCACCGCCGCGATCGTCGGAGCTAGCTGAAGCGAGAGTGACTCAAATCCGCTCCTGGCTCGAACAGGTGCGCAGCCGCCCTGCTTGGGAGGTGTTGGGGGTCAGTCGGGAGGCCAGCGTTGAAACCTACCGCGCGGCGTTTTTCCGGTTGGTAAAGCCATATCACCCGTCCAGGTTGCCCGAAGACAGCCCGGCGGATCTCCGTCAAGCAGCTGCGGAAGCGTTTCAGTTGCTCTCCTCGCTGATGTTACAGGTGGAAAGCGCGAAAGGCACCAGCACTCCTCCACTCGGATCTGGCCACCTCGCCAATCAGGCTCCGGCCCACACCAAACGGACTGTCCAATCCGCGAAGCAACAGCCCAGCTACGGTCCCGAGGAGTTCGTCGGCATTGAACAGAGCCAGGACATGGTGCAAGCGACCGTGAAGGTGAGCGGCCAGAACGTGGGGATCTTTACCGATCACTTCTTGGTGAACCTTGCCACCCAGGGAGTGTTCCTCCCGACCAGTCGATACATCCGCCTTGGTACGTTGGTCGAGATTCGTTTTGTTTTTCAAACGGCGGCGCGACAGATCCAAGCGCGAGGGCGTGTAGTATGTGTGAACGTGGGAGTCCCCTCATCGCAACCTGGTTTGGGCGTGCGCTTTCTGCGCCTGGACAACGCGGACCGCCTCTTCATTGAGCATTTCGTCGAGCGCGAGAAAAGCCTGGCCGGCAATCGCTCCACGGCCTAGCCCATTCAGATGCCGCGGCATGGGGCCTGGAGCCGGTGCACGCCGTCTTCGTCGCCTCCAACTCTTCCGGTGCGAACGGCATCAGTCAGGGCAGAATCTCATGGCGGGAAATCAGCTTGAATGCGCTCGCCGGGAGGCTACTTTCGTCGGTCGTTGGCGCCCAAAGCAAACATCCGCTGCGGATCCGATGGCGGCGTTGCCGCTCCCGGTGATGTTCCCATCGAACGCAGCAGTCCCCATCGCGCTGTTGGCACCGCCGGTAATGTTGCCGCGCATCGCACCATCGAGCGCGTCGCAGCCGGTGGCGGTGTTGGACCTGCCGGTGTTGAGACCGAGCGCACTGGTCCCGAACGCGGTGTAGCAGCGGTCCCCGGGTTGCGCTCTTGGGTCAGAGGGACTCGCACATTGTGCTTTGTTGGATGTCCGGTAAACTAATTTCCTCTAGGTGCGTATGGTTGAATATAAAAACACTCAAACAGAAAGTCCCGAGCACTTTTGGAACATGATGCGGCAGGATCGCTTGCAGCGAGGAAAAATCGATCTCGTCGGTTTCCTTCTACTCCTCGTGATTGCAAGTGCTATCTACGCGGCCTTTACGTTTGTTCCTGTTTACATTGACAACTTCTCCGTTTCACACGCCCTTGCCGTCGGCTGTAACCTTGCAGGCAAAGGCTTCTCGGACGACAAAGTACGAGCTGAAATCCGCGAGAGACTTCGCGCAGGTGGCGCGGACGCCGTAGAGGGCCTCCATTTGACAGATGATCAGATTGTTATCGACAGAAACGAAACTGTGCAGACGGTTTCCGTGCGAGTCGATTACGCACGCGCTGTCCAGCTCGCGCCTTTGGACAAAATAGTTGGACTGGCTTTCCATTTGAAAAAGGACGCACCACTGCGGCCATGAGGCTGCGGCATTCACCGAACGCCTTTGGCTATCCCAATGCCGCTCTGTGGTGTCAGCGCCAGAGCCACGGCGCCGTGTCCCCACGGCTCGGCAGCGAGGGCCGTCGGCTACCGGCCCTCGTCTCCGGCGCCTAGAACGTGGCGTTCAACGTCACCGTACCCATCGTGGTCGAGCTGTGGTCAGCCGGCAACGTCGCGGAGAGCGTGCCGTGCACGCTGTACAATTTCGTATCACCTCCGCTCGCGCTCTCAGTCACGCTGGTGAGGTTGAGCGTATAACCGCCGAAGTTATTGCCGGGCGCGCTTCCATCCGCGTACATGGAGTACAGCGAGGAAGCGCTGCCGCCGACAATCCTCATGATTCCCCAGGCGCCCGCGTCCATCGAGCTGAACGTGCCGGTGCGCAGCTGCCCGCGCGCGCCGACCGAGATGGCGATGGTGGCGGCCGACTCGCCGTTGGGCCCATAGAGCACGACCACGCCGATATTGTTCGACGCGCTCCAAACGCCGCTCGCCGCCTGCCCGGTACAATCGTAGGTGCCGTTCAAAGCACCGCTGAGCTTGATCTCGCAGCCGCGAGTGGGGTTGCCCGGGTTTGCTGGGTTGTTCGGGTTGTTTTGGTTGTTTTGATTGCTCTGATTGTTTGAAGAGCTACCGCTGCACGCGGCCATCGTCGCCAGTACAGCGATGGAACAATTCTATTCATTGATGCCCTCCTCGACAGGTTTTGTTGGAAGAAAGGGGCTCGCCGACGCGGACCCCGTGGTTCGCGGTTGCCCGGCAGGATTGCAGCGCGCATGCCAACCGGAACGAAACGCGATTCGGCCTGGATGGCCTCGAATGAAATGCACCGACGCTGCAGCAGCGGCAACACTCAAACCGGTTCAAGTCGCTGTTCGGCAACGCGGTGGACTTCTCGATCCGGGCACTGTTTTCGCGCGGACAGCGTACGAGGCGGGGCTGCGCGCCTGGCGGTCGAACAAGAGCAAGCATCGAAGGCCGATTCTGGATGGTGCGGATCATCTTTCGTCCCAATAAAGGGATCGGAAACGCAATCCAAAAGGCGACAACGATGTCCGGCTCGCGCGCGCTTACTGTTCACGCCCCAGAGCCCGCGACCAGACCCCTCCAACGGGATCAGAGATTGCTGAACTGGGGCAGCGCGGTACGAGCTCAGCGGTACCAGCGCGGCAATAGGCTGGCCATGTCGGGTGAGATCCAAGACTCGCCTGAAGTCGTTTGGACTCATTCCTGCTTTGGTGACGATGCTACAGCATTAGGCGGCCGGAATCAGGGCCTCGAATGGGATGTGAAGCTCATCGTGAAGCCTACGAATCATCAGTAGGCTAAGCCTCCGCTTTCGATTGAGAACCTCCGAAACTCGGCTCCTTGATCCGATAATTGGGACAAGGTCCTTCTGCTCTTTCCCCATCTGCTCGAGTCGAAATCGTATTGCTTCAATCGGATCCGGCTCCTCCATGGGGAACGTTCGCTTTTCGTAATCCTCCACGAGCAGAGCCAAGACCTCAAGGGCATCGTGCTCCTCCGTGCCAGGGTTCGAATCCCAGAGCCGCTCAATGGCGGCCAGCGCCCGTTTATGCTCCTTCTCGGTGTTGATGATCTTGAGCTTGAGTTTCTTCATGTTTCCAACTCCTACTTTTTCTTTCTTCGCGAGGCCTTCTTGATCGCCGGTTTATGCATCCCGCGTAGGCCGACCTTCGTCACATCAATCTTGTCGTATTCGGCATGCGTACCGACCCATTTTATGAGAACGAGCTTGATGCTGTATTTTACCCACGCGACGAGGCGGTACTTGTTCCCACCGATGTTGAACACGATCCGCCCTTCGCCAACAAAATCGGCAGAGCCATAGAGATTCTTCACATCTGCCGGGGTCATCCATTCCGCTTTTTCGACCTCCTTAAACCAGGACAGAAGCGGCTGCTTTGAGTCCTCACAATCCTTTCGGGTCCAAAAATCCCTCAGCTTGCGCCGCGAGATGATCTTCACCCCCACATATTAGATTGTTCCCATTTTGGGAGCAAGTCCCGTTTCAGTCAATACCGGCTACGAGTCCGACGAAGCGCATGCCCTCCGGTTTTCCACGGACAACTGCACCCCAATAGGTGGGGGCACGACCGATCTACGAGGGGCACACGGCGGGCTGAAAATTGCTGACCTCATCCGGGCAACCTGGAGTCAGTCGGATCCAGCAGTCTCATTTCCTCGCTCAGTCGACGTTCCTCTGATCCAGCTTCGGTTGCTCTTCATTTAATGCATGCTCGCGGTGTACAACGAGAGGGACGAGGGGGACGAGGGGCCCGCGGTGGCGTCGCGAACAGAGACTCAGCTAGGCAACAGTGGAGGCAATAATCCGGCGACCGCCAACGCCCCACCAGCCAACGTGAAGGACGTGTCCATCGGCCGCGTGCTGGAGCACTACCGGCTCGAGGAACGGCTGGGCGCCGGGGGATGGGGCTGCTCTATCGGGCGACGGACCTGACGCTCAGGCGGGCAGTAGCCGTCAAGCTTCTCGCCCGGCACCTGGTCAGGGACGAGACGGCCAAGGCGCGCTTCGTTCAAGAAGCCTGAGCCGCGAGCGCACTCGATCATCCCAACATCGCAACTGTCTACGACATCGGTGAAGAGGAGGGCGAGCTCTTCATCGTGATGGCGCTCTACGAGGGGGAGACGCTGAAGCAGTGCCTGGAGAAGGGACGGCTCCCGGTCGACGAAGTGGTGGCAATTCTGCGGCAGGTGGTGCTCGGGCTCGAAGCCGCGCACCGCGCCGGGATTGTCCACCGGGACATCAAGCCGGCCAACATCCTGAAGACGAACAGCGGCACGGTGAAAATCCTCGACTTCGGGGTGGCGAAGCTCCTCGGTGAGTCGCAAGCCCAAATGACGCAGGCGGGACAGGTGATGGGAACGGTGCTCCACATGTCCCCCGAGCAACTGGGAGGGGAGCCGGTCGACGCGCGAAGCGACCTCTGGTCGGTGGGAGTTCTCGCGTACGAGCTTTTGGCAGGTGTCTCGCCGTTTCAAACCGATTTGAGCGCGGCGACCGTAGCACGCATCCTCCACGATGAGCCGCCCCCGTTGGCCGCTGTGCTCGGCGTACCAGATTGGCTCGCGCTGCTCGTTTCACAGCTGCTTCGAAAAAATCCCGCTGAGCGACCGCAAAGCACGAGCGAATTGCTGAGCCGATTGGACTACCCCGCTGCGAGCCAGCTCGCGAAGCTGCGCCCAAGCGCACCGGAAAGGCTCTCCGAGCGCCGGGGATGGAGATGGGCCGGTGTGGGGCTCGCAATCTTCGCGGCGCCGGCGGCGCTCTACTACCTGCGCTTTCACCCCGCACCCGCTGCCGCCATCGATTCAATAGCGGTCCTGCCTTTTGCCAACGCCAGCGCAGATTCAGACACTGAATACCTCAGCGATGGAATCACCGAGAGCGTCATCAACAGCTTGTCGCAGCTTCGCAATCTGCGGGTCATCCTCGGCCGTGATCTCCACCGAGTGCTCGAACGGAAGCGGCCCACTACGATCGCCAACAGCCTACGTGACCCGGCGTTCTGCACCGTGGTGATTGGGGTCCGCTCGCCGACGGGCAATCGTGAGCCATTGTTAGCGAACGCTTTGCGGACCTATTCAAACCTTCCCCAGAGGAATTGCTAGTTTCGGAAGCAACAAATTCGTGTTTTGTCGCAATTGTTTTAGATACTTATGTAATTTTTGTTTGCCTCGAAGGCGTCAAGACCTAAGGCCCACCCTCGCTCTTAATTGCTCGGCGCGCAGAGGACCGTCATCGCGGGCGGTGGCCGTTGGCGTTCGCTGCACGATGTTTCAGGAGGTCGGGGTCGGCCGCGCCAATCCGTTCTATCAGCGTGGGGCGGCGGCGGCAAGCGGGTGCGGGTACGGATAAGGCACGTAATCGGCTGGCGGCGAGAGCGAGTAGGTTGAATCTTGGTCAGCTCTCACCATGGGACTCGTGTCGGGCACGAGGGTGTTGTCCCAGATATGAACCGGCCCGGTGGGCTCAGAGGTGGTCCGCGTCAGCCTCACCCCGAGGTTGTAACCGACGAACGTGTTGTTCCAGATCAGACCCTTCCCACCGCGGATCAGGACTGCGTACCCCCTGTAGATTGGGTCCTCGATCAAATTGTCGTGTACGTCGATCCATTCGGTGCCGACCAGTGAGCCGTACTCGGTTCCATGCGCGTCGACCGCGTGAGCGATCTCGTTCTGCGCCACATAATTGTTTCGGAACACGTACCGCGCGCCCTTGTTGGAAGCGACCGCGTGGCGACAGAGGCTGAAGGATGAGTCCTCGATGAATGTCGCGCGGCCGGAGCCAAAGGGTTCGCCTTCCAGAGCATCCACTCCATAGACCACCACGCCGTATCCATCCGTCCCCACCGCCGGCTTGAACTGATCCTCGAATGTGCAGTGGTCGACGACGCCCGCGCTCGCGCCGTTGGTTCGGACGCCGGCGAAACCGGTGTGCGTGAAGAACGAGTGGTCGACGCGGAAGTCCACAGCGTTTTCGAGCAAGACGCCCACCTCGCGACCGCTGGAAAGCTCGCCGAGCTCGGGATCGCGGACGGAAGCTCCCTCGAACCGAATTCCGGTCACCCGAACCTGGGCATGGCCGGTTGATCGCACCATTGCTGTGTTCGTGCCGTCAGCTACCCGAAACAGGACCGTCTGGTCCGCGTCCGCACCCGACCCCTGCAGGGTCACTCCATCGTCGCGAATGATCAGCGTTCCGTCGATCTGGTATCGACCAGCCGGCAGGATCACCGTGCCCGGCCCGTGCAACGCATTGAGCGCTCTTTGGATCCCCGCTTGTGTCTGCTCGTCGACGACGATGGCCGGCTGCGCAGCCGCAACACGGGCGAGAAACAAAAGTGCGGCAACGGCACAGCACCACATCCTTCCAAACGAAGCGCTTTCTGACATGTGCATTTCCCCCGCGCGCTCGTGCAAGCAAACGCCGAGCCGACTTTGCGGCACACCAGGAAACCGCCCGTTCCTAGACCCGGGGCCGTGGGCAACTCGTTACGGCCAGGCAACGACTTCCAACTGTGGTTACGTCCTTGCAACGATTTCTTACGCCTAGGCCAACAATCTCTGTCTGGCTTTGCTGCAGCAGACTTGCTCTCAAATTCAAACCTGCATGCCGACGACCTGCGGTCAGCTCGGCGCCACCTGCGCCAATTGGCCGGACGGATGCGGTGGAACGGCTGAGCTGCGGGAGCTGCCCTCCCGGGTGGACCTGCAACTCGTACGGTAATTGTGAATGTGTGGGTACGCATCTCTGTTTCGGACCCGAGCAACCTTGCGAGGAAGGACTTTGACGTCGGCGACGATGCCGCTTACGAGCTCGGGCTCCTGCTCGCGAGGACTTGGAGGCTTTCCACGATGTCACGGCACCGGGGCCTCAGCTCCTGTTCGCGGGGCGTGGGCACGGTGCAAGATGTGATGGCGAGCGCACCCTCACGACATACGACGCGCGCCCAGATGACTTCGCCATCGGGCCTGGGGTCCACGCGGCGAAGCTCGAAGTCCACCCTCTCACCGTAAGAGATCTTGCTCGCGACTCGCGTTCGGGGCGGACCGCCCCATGCCGCAATGAACTCGGAGGCATACTGGCGAGCAAGGGTTGGGCACCGCTTGATATCCGCTTCTGCAGGCATAGCACGTACGTATGCGCGCGACCGATTGTCGGGCGCGAGGAATTCCGCTCGCGATGGCGAGGGAGGGAGGGGACGCCAATCCACGGGGACTTCCAGGCGGACCACCGAATGTGGCCCGGCTGGGCTCAGGCTCTGGACGGGAATCTCAACGGAGTGCTTCGCGTGCGCGCACGAGAGCAGAAGTCCCGAGCTCATCACGAACAGGCAGATGAAGAAGAGGGCTCGCATCGGTGGAAGCTTAGCGCTGCAACCTGCCGAACGGGTTCAAAACTTCTTCTCTGTCTCAAGGTCCCGCCGAGGGTCGAAAGCACGACAGCGCGTCAAGCGGCGCCGTGTATTCCATTGAGTGGTCGCCGGATGGTTAAGCTGGCGAGTGGTTCGGCTGATCGGACGAGAAAGGTATGGGACGTCGATACAGGAATGGCCGTGGCAACTTTGACCGGACAGACCGATTTCGTTGAATCAGTGTCATGGCTCTCCGATGCGCTGGGGTGGACCAGCGGGTCGAGTAGATGATCTATTGGCCGAATTTCTTAAGGAAATGCGGCCCATAGATCAAGTTGGAGAAAGGCATCCGCGGCGTTTGGCTCTTGACCGACGATGACCAGCTCGATCGTGTGCGTGCCGGGGCTCACTGAAGCGATGAAGAGCGGGTAGGCAGTTAACGCGTCATCATCTACCGTGCCGAAAGATCCATCCACAAAAGTAACATGTGTGTCATCGATTTTAACGTCGTAGATGCCGTCCTCGAGATCTGGGCGCCCATAAACCTCGACCAGGCTGCCGGTAAATGTCCATGAGGCACTATCGCCAACATGATTGGATTGGCACTGACCGCCCGAGAGGTCCGCAGGATTGGAGCCACATGACCATGCTTTACCGTTTAATACAACACCACCATAGTTCCAGCCCGCAGTTTGGGCATCGTTGAATGTTAAAGGCTGACCTTGGAGCTGAAACGCATCGATCGCTTGATACACGTCAGTCGAGTCGCGGTGATGGCCGGCGGTCACTTCGACCTTCAAAGCATGAGAGCCGGGCGACAGGCCCGAGATTACGGCATTCGGGGTCTGATAAGCCGCGGATGGGGTATAAGCATCGAAAGTAAAAGGCGCTCCACCGTCAATGGAGATAGAGGCAATACCGAAATTCGGTCCAGTCTTCCCGATCCATGTGATATCGGTGCCGTTGAAGTTAACGACTGCGGCCGCACCCTGAACGCTCGGAGCTGGGAGCCTGGCTAGGTTGTTAAGTTGTGCGCTGCCCATATAATCTCGCTGGTCCTTTTCTGTGAGCCAAGCGCCGATACTTACCGGACTCTGCGTCAGGGAGTAGACGACAGCGGGATCTGTATCATCTATGATCGTAGGACCGTTGGCAGCAGGGGCGGCTAGGATAAGATTAGCGAGCAGGACGGCGAACAAACCACTTGGAGCAGCCCCTAACGGACGTGATCGCAATCGAATCATGGGATAGTCCCCTCCCCCCCGAGCGGCCTGTTTAGACACAAACCGCGCTCGTTGTAAATCGTCACATGTTGTAAGTCGTCACATATTCCCCCACCGCCCATCAGCTCGCTGGTGCCGGCAGCGCTCACACCAGGGGAGCGCGCTCGCGCTATCTCTTCTGCGTGGGAGAGAAATAGCGCTCCAGCAGGCGTGTGAAGACCGGATCGTTCTGTTTGAACGTGAGGCCGACACCACCCGGAGCCGGTTGCTCCAGGATGTGCGCCACGCGCGCGGTCGTTTGCAGCAGCTGACCGTTGGGGAGCCGAATCTTCACGCACAACTCGGAGTCAAGCGTCGGCCGCTGACTGGTGGAGATGAAGATTCCGCCCTTGGAGATATTCATCCCGTGCTCGCGAACGAAACCCTTGTCGGTCTGAAATTCCACTTCCAGGTTGCAGCTGAACCGAGGCGCTTGACGCCGTTGGCGCGAGGACGGCCGCTGGGCAGCTGCTGGGGCGGTGGGTTGACCCAATTGCGATTTCTGGCCGCTCGCCAGTTTGGTCAGGTGCTCCTGGATGGGGCGAGCGCAATCCTTGAGATGCTTGAAGGTCGACGGAGTCCCGCCCGCCGAGAGGAGGAATTGCGCTTTCAAGGCCTCGCGCTTGTCCTCGGGAATTCGGAGTAGCTCAATGAAGCGGCCGCCAGACTTTTTTGCGTCGGCGTCCACCCGCGCCAGTGTGTTTCTGGCATAGAGCGAAAAGTCTACGAAAAAGTGAAGGCACGCCGTCGCCGGCGAAAGCGCGACAGCGATTTTGGAAACCTTCGAGCGCGGAAAGTGGCTGTCTAGACTCTCGATCAGCTGTTTGACGGTGGCCGGCGAAGAGGTCACATCCCAGAGCAAGGCCAACTCGAATGTCGGGGTTCCCACGCAGCGCTTCTCCAATGCGGATAATATCGGCCGAATGTTGCTGCCAGAAGGTGCGACGCGGGCAGCCGCTGAGGGGTTTTTGCAGGTGCGGTACGCCCGCGGGGAGCATGTGGTATTTCCGCTTGCCAAATCACTCCGAGCTCGTGATCGGCGAAAAGCGGCGCGTGGCCCGACCTCGACTTTGGCTCACTCCTGAAGCACGGATTCGACGGCGTTGGCGAGCAAGTTACGTCCGGCGGCGGATGGGTGAATATCGCAACCACCCGTGGGAAGCCGGATCAGCAGACCTGCTGCACAAGGATCGCCGCCAGACGCCTGGGAGGCAATGAAGAACGAGGTGAATGCATCGGCCACGCTGCCGCCAAAGGCGTGCGTCACGTCGGCGATCACCTGATTGAGCGCAAACACCGCCCCGGTGGTCAACGGATTGTTGTAGTCGGTGGAATAGTACTGAACTGCAACCAACTGCCCATGAAATCCAGCCGCCCGAAAGACGCTGTAGATTTCAGCCAGGTTTCTCCCGAAAGCCTGTAGCGCTGCAGGTAGCCTTTCCTGAACGCAGGCCGGTACGCCCAGACAGGCAGCTTGAACGAGGAAGAGGTCGTTTGCTCCCACCATCACTGTCACCAGTTGGGTTCCCGGATGGCGAAGGAGATACCGAACATCGCGCACCACCTGAATCTCGTCCGGATGAAATCCATCGTGCAGCGGGAATAGCGCTTTGAACGCCCGGCAACCGTTGTCCGGCGCGGATTGAGAAAGAAAACTGCCACTCGTTTCCCCGGGACAGGCGGTATTCAGAAAGGGTTCGAGGTCGACTTCGTCGCGCACTTGTTGCGGGTAGCCAACGAAGTTGCGTGGGTTTCGAGCATCGACAAGAGGATTGAAACCAAAAGGAACCGAGTCGCCCGTGGCCAGGTAACCCTCTAAATCGGATTGCTGCTCTCGGCCTTCCGTTGATGAACCGGCCCAGCCAGGCGACGCCAAACCGACGGCGACCAGAAAACTCCATCCGAAGCGTGCGAGCATGTTCCCTCCCTTGAATGAGCGAAGTCACTAGATCGAAATAGGCAGAATAGCAATCCAGACCGGGGGGAGCTTCCGATCCTCCAACGCTAAGGTCCTCGTCGCGAGAGGAGACCTCAGCACGAACACGAACAACACGCTACGACGACGAGGAACTTACGATAACCTCAACCAACCTGACAGCGATCTGGTCCGCAAAGTGTCAGGGATGTCCTGATCCGTTCCGTCCGCAAGAGGCCGAGCACGGCTAAAGAGCGGATTTCGAACGCACCACCGGCGCGCGCAAAGACAGCGCACATGAAAGAACGCTTGTTGCCCATGGTTTGAAGAGCGTGTCGCGCGCTCAGCCACGTTTCGAGGCTTTCTGTGAAGGGTTAGGTACCCGCGCGGCACCAAATCCACACACACTTCGCCAAAATCGGCAGGCTCGGACGAACCCGGTGCGCGAGGGGTGGCAGGATGAGGAGAGCGGGCGAGAAGCGGCTCGTGTAGCCGGCGTTGAACAATTCGGAGTAGCGAGCGCCGTGAACTTTGCCCCCTGTCAGGTGTCCCGGAAATGGCTTCGCCGCCGGATTGGATCGGATGCGTGTAGCGCCTCGCCGACCGCCGAGCGAGACATCATGCAGGCCGCACTCTGATTACGAAATTACACGTAGCGAGCGCACGCGTGAGAAATCCCGGTCGTGAGTAACCAGAGCGGCGGCATTTATTGCAAGCGCACTCGCCGCCTGAACAGCATCCGCCAACTTCAAGCGAACGGAAGCTCGCAACCTTGCGGCGCTCTCGGCGATATCGGCAGTAAGCTCGACTGGATGCCAGGATTCGAGAATCGTGCGGTAACGCCGCGCGAGCGCCTCATCGCGTTTTTGCAGCGGGCCGGTCAAGACGTCGGCGATTGTCAGGGTTGTGATGGCAAAGCGTAACTCACCCGCAGCATGTGACTCAAACAGTGGCCTGAAGCGCCGTGCAAACTGTGGGTGGCCCTCCAGGAAATAGATGATCGGAGCGGAATCCACCAAAAGCACAGCATGCTGGGGCAGATTTTCGAGCTCTAACGGTCCCATTCGTTGCGCAGATGGCGGAGCGTGCGCCTACTGTTCACGCCCCAGAGCCCGCGACCAGATCCTTCCAACGGAACGAGAGATTGCTGACCTGGGGCAGCGCTGTACGAGCTGAGCGGTACCAGCGCAGCAATAGGCTGACCATGTCGGGTGATGATCGTCGAGTGCCCTTTCTCGGCCGCCTCGAGAAGAGCAGGGAGTTGATTGCGAGCCTCTTCGGCACCTTTACGCGCGACTTTGCTCATAAGGCACGAATGAACGCAGACTGTACAGCACCGTACAGCCTACGTCAACCCGCGCACGCATCTGGCACGCGCGCGCGCAAAGGCTGGCAGTGGCCTGAGCCAGGATTGCTCTGGCTCGGCCTCGTAGCAGGATGCTCTGTCGATCAATTGTCCCGCGCCTGAGCACGAAATGCCGCGCGCGTTCCTCGAGAGTTGCCGGCTGTCCTCAACAGACCGGTTCTCATCGGACGGCTGATCGAGTTCATTGAAGTAGCGAAGTAGCAGCCAGGCATTCTACAAAGGAATGCGCTGCCGAAGAAACGCTGCGACGTTGCCGGCGCTGGGAGGACCGCAATCCAAACGAGGCTGGCGAACTGTGTGGAGTTAGGTACCCGCGGGGCACCAAATTGTCGCACACATCGCCAGAAACGTGGCTGTCCGCGGCGACGAGAGTACCGCCGAGAAAATGAAAGCCTTGACCGATGGGAAACCTGCTCTTGATCCGGTTGCGGAGAAGAAGCTCCGACGAACCGATCGCGCCGCACGCGACGACTACCGCTTCGGGCACAGGGTGCTGCCATTTGCCCGGCCATCGGTTGGACGCTATCGAGCAGCACGAGACTCCGCAGGACGAAAAGTGGGACGGTAGTCCGCCTCCAACGACGGCTACTAGCGCCTGAACAGCGTTGGACACACTGCGGCGCGAAGGCGGTACGCGAGGTCCTGCGCGAGAGAGCGCGCGTGAGCTCAGCGTTGGTGGCCGAGTTGCATGAGCAGCCCGGTCTGCCCTTGCTACGCGCACAATCATATGCATAATCCACCAAAGAGTGGTCGACCTTTTTCGAGATGGCGCGCTGGCTTCGCAGGGTCCTGATCCGGATCCACGAGTTTGCCGCCGGGGGCAAAGTTCGGCTCACGGCCAAGGCGGACCGGGAGCTCGTTACGCTTGGCCTCGGTCTCGATCCGGACGATGTCCGCGAGCTGCTGGTCAGTCTGACGTCTGCCGACTGCGCGGGCCGCCAGGTATCCAGAGCGACTGGCGAGTGGATGTATCTGTTCAAGTCGCCTGTCTGCGGCAAGCTCGTCTACGTCAAGCTGATCCTCCGCAGTGATGCGTGGTTGTATCTTTCCACCAAGACGAAGAAGGTGGACATGAAAAAGGCAAGTAATCACAAGCTGACGCGACACCGTATTGGTCGAGTTTTGCCGGACGATGCATGCCCCTCGTGCGGAACGATGATGAAACAGACACGCAGTCGCCTGCGCCTGCCGGTCAACGGCGAGGAGATCATCGTGCCGTCGGCGTCCCATCTCAAATGCTCAAAATGTAGCGAGGTCGTACTCCGGTTTCTTGAGGCAAAGCGACTTCACGAGGACGCCATCGCGATCTACCGCAAGAAGCACGGGCTCCTGTCGGCCGACCAGATCCGCGCGATCAGGGAGCAGTTCGGGCTCACGCAGGCAGATCTCGCGCGTCTTTTGCGACTGGGAGCCAATAGCGTTTCGCGCTGGGAGTCAGGTCGGAACGTTCAGACGGCAGCAATGGATATTCTGCTCCGGCTGATCCGCGATCTGCCCGGGAGTATCGACTATCTGCGCCATCACGCAGCTTGACGACACCTTCGTTTCAGTGGTGGACGCTTTTACCGGCGCGATCTTCCAGACGCGATCTGGAGAATTTCGCCGTCCATAGCAGCCCCAATTCCTGGTCGCGATGTCTCGCTTCACTGCAGCCGGCTCGTAGGGAGCGTGTTGATACACGTGCATTCCCGGATCGGCGGCCCACGATGGGAGGATCAGATCGATGGTGGCCTCGAACCCCGCCGCTCCTCGGAATCCGAGTGCGCTCAATGCGGGCGATAGATAGGAGCACTCCGTCACCCAGCGCGAGGCCGAACAGGTAATCGCGCCCGCCATCGCGTGCGAAAGGATAGCCCTCGAGGTCGAGGAAGATATCGCCAGCCGCAGGCGCTGGAAGCCGCGCGAGCGTGCGCGCGGCCGCCGCGCCGATCCCGTGATTCGCGCCAGTGACGATAGCAACGTGGCTGTGAAGATCGAACGGAGGCTGCATTGGGAGTGTGGCGCGAGCGTAGTCCGACGATCAGGCCGGAGCAACCGGCCGGCAATTGTTGAAGTCCCTCGAGATCTGTTGCGCTCGGAAGACGTCCGCTTCGAGAAGATAAAACAACGACGAGTCGGTGTGGGAGATCACGCCCTGACTCAGCCAGTCTTGACTGGCGCGGCGAGCTCGTGGATCCCGCTCCAGCGCCCGCTGAACGTGCGCGCCCGCCCGGATCTGAGACAGAAACGCCTCGCGGATGATGCCCTCGCGATCCACGATGAATGTCGCCCGGGCATCGATGACCCCCAACATCTTGGGGATGCCGAAGGCGCGCCGCACCGCCCCGCCCGGGTCGGCCAAGAGCGGGTAGGGGAGCGAGTGGTGCGCGGAGAACGCTGCGTGGCTCTTCTCCCCGTCCGAGCTGATGCCGACCACGCTCGCCCCGGCATCGAGAAAGTCCTGGTAGGCGTCGCGGTAGGCACAGACCTCGCGCGTGCAGATGGGCGATTCGTCGCGGGGATAGAAGAAGACCTGCGCCGAGCCTTCGCTTCATGGGTGCGAACCATGCGCTCCAGAGCTCCCAGCCGCACCCTTGTCTGGAAGTTTTTCACTTTACCGGCAACTCGAGCTGCGCTACGCAGCCGATAGTTCATGAGGCACAGTCGGAATGAGCCGACCTCTAAAGGGAGGGTATATGCGACAAGTGAGCCATTTTCGTTGTTTCCCAGGGCTAAGATTGGAAGTGTTTGTTTTGGCCGTGGCCTTGAGCGCTTCCAGCGCGTTCGCTCAGCGGGCTGGACACTGGACCGGAACAAATTCCTTTGGCTTTCCCATGGATTTCGATGTTTCGACTGCTGGGGTTATTACCGGCTATTACACAGGCTTTTTCCAGCACACGTGTCCCTCTGGTGCGCAGCCGTTCACTTCGCTGAGGGTCGGCGGAGCTACCCCGATTGTAGAGGGTAGTTTCAGGGACGAGTTTCCCTTGAGCGATGGCGCCCCTTTCTCTTCCGTGTTTTCCGGCGCGTTTACCAGCGATACCGAAGCCAACGGGAATTTTACTGAGCTATCGGCGCGCTTCCGGGTACAGGGGAAAGACGTGGATACGCAAAGCTGCCAATCGGATTCCACCTGGATCGCAAGCTGGGAATCGGCTGGCGCGGCCAGGGAAAGATCCACAAGCGCGGACGGGAATCAGCGCTATGTTCAGGTCACGTCGGAATGGCAGCGAACAACATTGCCCTGATATTCGAGCTGCTCAAAGTCGCACCTTCTCCATTGAGTGGTTCATTTTTCCTCGTCCTAAGAAATGCCGATTTCCTGCCCATCCAGCTAACCGTCCTCACTACCTTCAAGAGGTCGGACTATGAGAGCGTGCGGAGGCTTGGGGACGAATACCGGTCTCGGATTCCACGATCCGTACTCCCCTAACGGTGCTGCGATCGCGGGGCCGTTTCGACGCGCGGTGCCGACCTGCGGGCGCCTCGTCGCCCAGCGTTCGGCACCAGTTCCAGATGGTATCCAAGTGCCGAAGCGACCTTGAGAACAGTGCTCATCGTCGGGTTGCCATCGGTCACCGTCAGAAGGCGCCGGACAATCTCCGGCCTGACGTCGATTTGGCGCGCAAGCTCTGCCTTGCTGATTCGCGCTCGGTCCCGCGCCGCTTCCAGAGCGCGAATGAGCTTGTCGGTCGCATCGATCTCGGCGCGTGCCTCGCGATACTCAGCTGCAAAGGCCAGGTCCTTCATCCGCTGCCGAAAGTAATTGTCGAACCCGGTCGTCCGCCTTCTAGCCATGCTGAGCTCTCCGTAACTTTAAAGATACGGTCCCTTTTTGCCGGATGCAAGCTGCGTCCGCCAGCGCTGCGCGAGACTGGCCAACCTTTTCAGGAGCAGCGAGCGGGAACGTGAAGTCGGGAAGAAAATCGCTGGCGGGTTGCTCTTGACCTACTGGTTCAGGCGCTTGGTAGCACCCTGTAGAGCGTGGTCAGGTCCACCTCGAGCATCACACGATGGCCACGAACAACGATCATTAACCTGGCAGGTGCGCTCCTTTCGAAATCAGTGCTGCGCCGCTTGCCATCGCCAGCATGCGCTGGACGCGGTAACGAAGCTCGCTCGTGAAGTCGTCGCGGAGCGGGTGGCGCACGGCGAAGCCTCCCCGGAGATCATGCTCCTTTCGTTCGACGCCGCGTAAGTGGTTCCCAACCTCGACCTGGTGCTAACAATCGCTGCGCAGCTGTTGTCTGAGACGCCGGAGTCACATGAGTCCCGCTACGGTATCGTGACGGGGCGGGCGAGCTCGGCGCAGCGGCAGAGCGCATTAGCGAGCTGCACCTGCCACGGCGCTATTGCCTCTCGTGCCGAAGGATCAGGCAGATCGCCGCGGCGGTTTTGTTCTGCTTGGCTCGCTTGTCGCAATAGTCGTCTTCCGGGAGCCGCTTTGTCTGCGGTCTGCTCGGCGGTTTTTTCGGCTCCACCTTGGCGCTGGCATCGAACGCGGCGACCTTGTTCGGATCGAACGGGGGCGGCAAATACGATTCGCAGGTGAGTGGCTCGCTCGGGGGAGGCTCGATGGACTCGATCTGGGGCGGGCTCGTGCGGACATCTCCGCAACTGCCTCCACCGACCACCCACGTCCTGTATACCTCGCATTCGGCAGGGTCCGCGCGACAAACCTGCGACAGGTCCTGCTGCACTTGATCCTGGCGCTTTTGTGTCCGGCTGAACCAACGCTCCATTCGGCGGCGTTCTTCGCTCTTGGCCTTTTCGCCGACCGCTGGCGGAGCAGGGGTTTCTCTAGCTCGCGCACTTGCCACCCCGCTGCACTTGAGTTGCAGCTCGCCCTCGATGATCCCCCCGGAGGGAAGCTCGACGCTCACCAACGAAACCCGACGCTGTGGATCCACCGTCAAGGACACTTCCGGCACCCCGTTGCCATGGCTGCAGAAGGAGGACGTCGCCTCGATTTTCGCCTTGCTGCAACGTATGGGCAGCTCGACCTGGTACTGCTGATTGGGCCATTGAAGAACATGATCGCGACCCCGGTGTGAACAGAATCCCTCGTTTCCCTCGTCGCGGGCAAAGACAGCCCAGACGTCGGTATCGACATTGTCCTCGCTGGTGCGAATGGCCATCGCATAGACCGGATGCAGCTCCAGGTGGAGAACCTCTGCCGACAAGTGTTCCGCATCGATGCCGAGCAGGCCGGTCAGCACGACTTCCCTCCGTCCGACGAACTGTTTTGTCGTGTCGGTGGACTCTTTAAGCGCCTTCTCGTGGAGCTGGCTGAACCACGCCGTGCTGAAGTCGCGGATCTCGCGCTCGTCGATCTCGACGCCCATCACCGATTCCGAAGAAGGTCCGTGTTGTGCGTCGGTTTCCAGCAGGAAGTTGTAATCGTTATCGGGAGCGTATTCGTCCCAGCTCAGCCATCCCTCGTAGGTGACCGCCCCGCGGTAGGAGTCGCCCCAATTGATGTGCCCGGTATAGAGCATAGGGCTGTCCGAGCAGGTGATCCCAAACATCCACGTTGACCATTGGTTGGAAAAGTCTGGATCGACGATGAGCGTGTTGCACGGTGTAACGGTGGGCACATGGTCTTCGCTGAAGCGCCATGAGCACGTCGTGGGGTTGCTCGCCGTGTCGCTGTTGACGCAGCCGTTCTCGCGGTTGAAGTGCCAGCCGAATTGGGGATTGAGGGCGAATCCGTTGTGATCGTATCCGCGCCGCACGAGATCGTAGCGCCGAATCGGGGCGCGCTCGAAGGTGGGACGCGCCGGTTCCGTGGTGGGCTTGGGACAAGCGACGAGCGCGATGATCGCGACCGCGGCGAGACAAATCGAAATGTGCGTTGAGCGAGCCATCGCAGATCTCAATGCCGGCGCCATCACGAGCCCGGGGACCAACCTTCGAGGACCTCGAACCGAACGCCCGCGCTCAGCGTGGCAAACCCGCGCAGGTCCGGTGCGAAATGAGCACCCGCGTTCAAGCCCAGCACGAGCGCGCTGAGCGACCATTCCAGTGATCCGCTGGCGCCCCAATGGAAACTGGGCGCAAGGCGAAAGTCCAGCAGGGAAAGGGACCACTTCCAGCCCCAACCTTCGAACGAGATGCGCTGGGAGGGAACGATGAGCCCGATGCCGGAGACGAGGGTCTTCGGGCGCTCGGGCGAGATGAGATCCGTCAGCCCCAGGAGACGCCAGCGGACCAGGTCGATCGTCAGATCCATTCGCTCGAATCGGCAAGTCGAGGGCTGCAGCAGCCGGAGGAACGCCGGTTCGAAAACCGGTACCCCGTAGCGCCGCCGCCCGATCCCGAGCCGGAGCTCGCCGCCATAGGCCACGCTGCGATCGGGCACCCAGTACGTCAGGCCCGAGAGTCCAGCCGTGATGCCGATGCGGGTGTGGCCCGAGCGGCTGAGCGTGATCAGCGTATCGGCATCGAGCCGTCCCCCGGTGCCGAAGTGATTGGGATCGGCGGTCTCGAGCCCGTCGGCCGTGCTCGTTCCTCCCAGGGCCCGGAGAAGAACGACGAGGCCCGGGTTTTCCGGGATGTTCGCCGCCGCGCTGGCGCGAAATGGGACGTCGGTGTTGTAGCGATCGATGCAATCGGCTATCCGCCGCTCTTCCGGGTCCACCTGGGCAAAGACAGGGTTGTGCCAGGCGAGCGCCAGAAATAGCACGATGAGAAACCGGAGCATTCCATCGCCTCTCGCGTCGTCAGGGCTCATGTCGTACGGGTGCGCTCGCACACCGCAGGCACCGATGCGCGATGAGCCATCTGCCGTGCGGCAAGTCAACCATTTCCCCTCGGCTTTCGGGCTGTAGGTTGAGCCCTGGTGGCTTTATACCCAGCCTTTGGCTCACAAGTCAGTTATTCGCTTGACGTCATTTCACTCGGCGCCTGGAGCCCAGCCGGCGCGAAGGGGGCATGCGATACCGGGCAAGGTACCCGATTTGGGGCCCGTCGGAATCCGGTGAAACATAGACATGCGTCTCGCGGGCACCGCGCCGCGCACCACTCTTGAACAGACACCCGATTGTTACACGAAAATCGACCGTGAAGTCACCCATCGCCAAGGACGAAGGTTCAGTTCCGACCGCAAAATTGATCGGTACTGCGAGCAACGCCACCGCGAGATGCCTCTTGTTGTGTTGCATTCGATGCCCTGCCTGCCTTCTGCACGCGCGAGTCAAATAACTTGCTCTAACCGAGCGCGGATATTGACAGATACTCGGAGCGAAACCACGATGGCGGGAGCTCTTAGGGAGGGTTCAAAATGCAAAGCCGAGTGCCGTGCGTAGTCGTGGGCATGCTGTCGCTACTTTTGTCGGGGTTGGCGGGAGCGCAGGATTATCAGTGGACGGAGATCGTCATTCCAGGGGCAACGGTCAGTAGCGCGTGGGGTATCAACGACAAAGGCCAGGCGGCTGTGAACACGACGGACGGTACCGCCGGAATCTATTGGAACGGCACCTTCACGCCATTGCCGCCGCCACCGGAGGGTTTTCAGGTGTCCGCTCTTGGCATCAACAATGATGGCGTGATCACCGGCAACGCCCGTACCGTCTCGGATATCAGGCAGGGGTTCATCCTGCGCGGATCGACGTACACGCTCTTCTCGCGCCCGGGCTGGGCCAACACCGAGGGGCGGGCCATCGCCAGCTCCGGACTCATCACGGGATACAGCTACGGCATTGGCGGCACCCCGACTGCGGGGTTCATCTACGATCCCGACACCGACACCTTTACCGACGCGACGCCTCCTGGATCGCTCTTCACCATCACGCAGGGAATGAATACGTTCGGCCGCATCACCGGCAACGGACAGGATTCCAGCATCGGGCGCTACGGCTTCGTTTGGCAGCCGCGGACGATCACCCAGGGCAAGCGCGAGCTCGTGCCCTTCCTCGACCGCATCAAGATCGCCGTCGGTACCAACACCCGCGGCATCAACGATTCCGGTGTCGTCGTCGGTTGGATCAGCGACGCTACCGCAAGGAGTGACGGCTTCGTCGGCAGCGACGCGCTCGGCTATCAGCGGCTGGTCGCACCTGGAGGCGAGCTGCCGGGCAATTCCACCATCTGCCAAGGCGTCAACAACTTCGCTCAGGTGCTCTGCACCGTTAGCGACTCGACGAGCCAAACCCTGGGCGCGTTCATCGGCTCGCCAGTTGGGGGCGACGGCAACATCGACTCAAGCCCACGCCCGGCCTCGACGCGGGATATCGCCGCCTCGTCCGGCGCGGCAGGGTGGACAAACAAGCCGAGCGAGGAGTTGGTGATCCCCACCATGCGGCCTTAGGTGGCCGCTGCCGTAACACTGACTACGGCACGGGCCTCGGGGGCGCAGGCTCGACGGCAATTCAGAGTCTCGTCGCGGCTCTCACGGACTTGACGGACGTCCGAGCGCCGGGCAAGGCGCATTGATGGCAGTGAGGCAACGGTTGCCTCGGAACAGATTGGCCCCGTCGTCAGCCAAATTCTTAATATCAACCCCGCTTGCTGAAGGGTGGTCAAGGCTTACTTGCACTGGAGTGTTGCCGACGATCAGGTTTCGACGGATGGTGTTTCCGGCGACTCCCGCAGCCAGAAATATTCCATTCGAATTCCCGAGAACAGCGTTGTCCTCAATCACGTTGCCGGTATCGCTGGCCGTGACGAGACCGATGCCGAAGTTGTTCCCCTGCTCCACGATTCCATTTCCACCAAGCCGGTTCCCACGGACCCGGTTGCGGCTGGCGCCGCCAGCCAGTCATATGCCGCCGCAGGGATTGCTGGCATTTCCATTGCGCACAGCAACGTTACCGTGGACGTGGTGGTCGGACCCGCCGGAGACGAAAATTCCGGAGAAGCAGTTGGTGGAGATGGTCACGCCAGTGAGTGTGGCCCCGGTGCTATTGAAGAGCCGGATGCCATGCCCGCGAAACTGTTTAACTAGACCAGGTCCACGAATGGCAACGCCCATTTGCGTGTTGACATCAATCCCTACCTCCGCTCCGCTGCCTCCGCCGTTGCAAGCCGTTTGCGGGTCGGCCTGTCCCGTCATGGTGAAGCCGTTTAATTCCAGCGTCACATTCGGCGCACCTATGGCGATGCAGGGGGCGTCATTGACGGCGCAAGTGACGTCATCGACCAGTTGGCTATCCTCGGTGATGGTCAGTGTTTTGGAAATGGTCCCGCAGATATCGGCGGCCCGCCCGCTGCCGGCAAACACAACGAGCGCGCCGAGAAATGCGGCAAACCAGCTAATCCGCTTCCGACGTAGCATAATCGCTCTCCTTTTCTCTGCGACGTGTTCTTAACGGGGCGTGTATTGATAGCTCGAACCTACCTGGATGTAATTACTCATTCAGATTGCCCTCCCCGACATTCGGCCTCCTGAGCGTCCGAGCCTCGCGCCTGAAGGGTTTGCGAGGCTAGACTGGATGTCAAGTGCAATCGCACTCAGGGAGTAAGTTGTCTAGTAACAGATAGATTAGGCGATAACGCCTTTGGCGAAGGCGTCGATGCGACTGCGAACGGCTGGACGCTCTGGGAAACGGCGAGGACACTGTCCTTCCCGAGGGCTATAGGGTCGAGGTGTTTGCAAAGGACTTGAACTTCCCGACGGGGATCGCGTTCCAAGGGAGCGGGGAAAACTTCCGCGTCTTGGTGATCCAATCGGGGACCGGTCTGCTCGGCGCTTGCAACAACAACGAACTTCCGGCCTTCGGGGGCAAGTTTTCGCCGCGGAACCCGTTCACGCCGGATGTGGTGATCTTCGACAAGACAGGGCAGCGGATCGCGAGCGGGCTGTTCAAGCCCACCCCGAACGGCAGTGGTTTCCAGCCCGATGGTCCGGCCATCGACCTGGCTTTCGAGCACGGGTTCCGGGGCGGCAGACTCTTCGCCTCAGATTCCAACCAGGGAGTCCGCGGCGCGATGTCGTTGACGCCTTGCTCGATTAGCGGTTGGGGGTCGGTGTCTGAAGAGAGCCACCTATCCGTAGTGATCCCAGTTGTGGGGCAGGAACTCGATGACGTAGGCAGGCCAAGCGATACGAGCGGACAGAGAAGCTCGCTAGGACAAAGGGCGAGGGCGGCTTCAACCTGCCAGGTTGACGACGACTTCGATCACGATACTCGAGCGCAAGATCCCCACCGGATGATCAAAACTCTCAAGCCTGTTCTGCACCACCAGAGATCTTGCCATGGGATGGCGTTGCCGGGTTCTGCGCTTCTTTCTGGTCAGTCGTCGCAAGCGTGCCCACTGCCGGAACGAGTCGAGTCATTCTTGCGATGAACTGCAGGTGAAGCCCAGGTGAACCGATAATTGGATCGATTACCCTCTTGCTGGTCATCGCCGCGATCCCGGCGAGTTTGATTAGCCACCCGATTCGTGGAATAGCTGAGAAATCCACTTTCCTGATTTGATAATAAACTCCGACATTAGGATCAAAGCTGGTAGCCCAATTGCGACACGCCGTCTCTAGCTCCTTTAGAGCTGAGGAGTTGATCAGGGTGGCAGGGCCGCTCATAGCTGCTTCGTGAAGCGTCCAAAGCCATTTGCGAAATGCTTGCGCTTCTTTGCTATCGTGGATCATCACGGCCGCTTCAAGCAACGATATCCGGTTCTCCTTCGCTACGGCGATAATGTAGGCACCTACCGAGGGCATCTCGAAGCGCACGTTCTGGAGAAGGTCTTCAAGCTGGCTGTTGGCGTTCAGCACAAAGTCCTGCTGCATCTTGTGCTCCACGATTTGGACCGCATCCGCTCGAAGCTGACATCCAACACTTTCAAGGATCTGGATTCGTGCCGGGTGCAGGACCGCCGGTACTCGCGCTTGTGCTGCCATCTCGGCGTAGAGGTAAGCGCGCATCCCCGAGTGTTGATCAGAGACATCGAATTGTCCTGGCCAGGAACGGCTGGTTCGCGTAGCCTCATCGGCAATTAGGTCAAAGTAAGTCTTATCTTCGCCAATGAACCACTCGTCGTTTTTGTCCTTGATTCCGAAGGCCTGCCAGTATGGCTCGCCGTCCTGAACAATTCCGCGGTACAAATCGAGAACAACCTCCACTGGGAAATCAGTCGTCTTCAATGCTCGCGAAAACACACTCCTCGAATCGTCATCCAGCGAATTCAAATGAGTTAATCCTAGGCTAGAAAGCGCTCGGCGGTCGACACAAAGATGATCGTACGCGACGAATTGCGCCAATGCGTTAAGAAGGGTGAGATTAGAGGAGTCCGTTAATATTGTGTCCATTACCGCCTGCGCTCGGCGGATGTCATTTGGGAACTTCCCGTTTAAGACCCTCGCATGGTTTCCATTGACAAGGAGGTCGACGGTCGATGCGTCAATGATGGCGCAATGAAGCCGCCCGAGGTCAGCCCAGGGTATATGCAGCATGTCGCTGCCAAATGAATCACTCATAGTACCTTCTTTGCTTTGTGGGGCAGTGGGTCAGACGTATCTAACGCGAGCACTCACGGGCAATTGCGCGGTCGACGCGAGTTCCGACGATTGTGATCAGCAGTGCCCGCTCATCGTGATCAGCGCGGTGCTGGTAAGGCTGCTCAGTTGGCCGACTCCTCCTTTCGTCCCTTCGTCGGGAGCGATCTTTTAGCACAAGGCTGAGCGCGGTGGAGGACGCCGGTCGCAGATTGCAGCGCTGAAGGTTCGGTCTCCAAGGCGGTCACGCCTTCCGTGGCATAGGACGCCGCTACAACCACAGACAGGCAGACCACTTCGCGTGAATGAAAGACACGCAGTCAGTGCTTGATGCTTAATCGACTTTCGCGCGGAAGGAGTGAAGGAGGGCCAGCTTTCAAGCCCTGCCGGCCATGTTTCTGGCTCTTGGTGTCCGCTCGTTAGCAGTCCAAAGCGAAAGCAGTTTCAAGAGGCCGCGCCTTCGAAATTTTCTAAGGGCAAGCTCTGGATCGACTATCTGGTGGACGTCTGAGACGCGATTCCACCATGACCTCCTCAAAGCTCCCACAGGCGCGTCTCGTTTGAGCAGACGTTTCGACTGCATCGCATACGACGGGACAATTCGCGGTACGCAGGGACGCCTTAGACAGAGGACGTAGGAGAGCGAGACTGTCTCAGTCCTCGTCACACAAGAGGTCTCGCGAGGATAGCGTGACGGCGCGGGCGAGCTCGGCGTAGCGGCAGAGCGCGTTAGCGAGTTGCATTTGCCGCGGGGTTTTGCACTCGGGTTCGAAGAGGCGGGAGCTTGCTACGAGGATGCAAGCGCATTGGGCGCGCGAGGTGGCGACGTTCAGCCGATTGAGGCTATAGAGGAACTCCATTCCGCGCGGGGCGTCTTGCGGGGTAGAGGTGGCCATCGAGTAGATGACCACAGGCGCTTCCTGTCCTTGGAACCTGTCCACGGTGCCGACTCGGAACTGCGGACCGAGGCGCGCCTCGAGCAGGGCGATATGCGCGTTGTATGGCGCGACAACGAGGATGTCGTCCGGCGTGATTGGCTTTAGGGCGCCGTGCGAATCAACCCACTGTGCTCCGGCCAGGAGCTTGGAGACAATTCGCTGCACGACCTCCGCCTCTTCGCGCGAGGAATTCTGGTTGCCCTCGTGCGGCACTCTCATGAGCCACAGGCCGGCTCCATCGAACGGCGCCGCCTCGGTGAGCACCTGTCGCTCCAGGCCGGGGAGGGGATGGAGCCGGCCTTCGTAGAACAGCTCGGACGTGAACTGGCAAATCGCCGGCGCCAATCTCCGGGTCTCGGGTAGGAAGATACCGCGGTCCGCGGGCATGGTCTGGTGCTCGTGCATCATCCGATGGTCGCGCAACACGTGCTCGAGCGCGGACACGTCGGTCCCCTCGGGATGGGTGCCTTGCTGCGGCTGCTCGAGCTGCCGAGGATCCCCGAGAAGGACGAGGCTCTTCGCACCTTGGGACGCGGCGATGACATTGGCGAGCGACATCTGTCCCGCCTCGTCGACGAAGAGAACGTCCACCGCCTCGAATGCTTCGGGTCGAGCCCAGAACCACGCCGTTGCGCCGACGACCTGCGCGCGTCCATTGCGGAGGCGCTCGAGGGCTTCGTTGTTGTCCTCAACCTCCTCGACGGGCGGCGGTGTCTTGCTCTTGTCGGACACCTTCGCAAGGCAGGCGACCGGTCCTTGTCCGGACTTCGCTCCCGCATCTTGTACGCCCTTCAGCAGATGGCTGATCACCTTGTGGCTCACGGCGGTGACGCCCACGCGCAGGCCCCGTCGGACCAGCTCGCAGATCATCCTCGCGCCTGTATAAGTCTTCCCAGAACCCGGCGGACCCTGAATGGGAAGCACGGTGTGATCGAGCTGGGTCGCGATTCGCGTCGCAAACTCAACCGCGCTTTCGCCGGCCTGGATTTCAAAGACGCCGCTTCGCAATCGCGGCGGTAGGCGGAGGAGCAGATCGCGCGCCGCTCGATATCGCGTGGCAGCCGTCATGCCGTGGTCAACGACGTCCTGCCCAATGCGCAGCACGGACTCCGCGAGTGCATCCGAGTTGATCACCGAGTGAGCGAAAACTGCCGTCGGATGAACATTCGCCTGGTCACCTCGCTTCTTGATATCGACCGTGTGGCCGCTGAGGTCGATGCTCGCGACCGTCCCGAGTGTGGTTCCGTCCGGGTCGGGGAGATGAAGCTCGTCGTCCTCGCCGACATCCGTCTCCTGCGGCGGAAATGAGTAGCGATCGATCGGACACTTCTTGGTGCCGCCAGGTCGCGAGAGGTGCTGGAGCCCAGCGATCGCAGCCCGCTCGTCGAGCAGCTCGTCCCCGGGAAGATCGCGCAGCCGATGGAACTCCCACCAGGGCGCCTTGTCCTCACGGCGATGCCAGTCGAGCAGGTACGCTAGAATCCATCGAGCGTGCTGCTCGTCACTGCGTTGCTTTGCGTCCCCGGGCACATCGGCAATCAGTTTTGCGCGCAGCTCCTGGACGCGCCGCTCACGCTCGCCGATCTTCTCCGAGGGAGCGCCATCCTCCGCCTTCGGCCGTGGAATCGGGGTGCCTTGTGCCTCGACCTCGCCTCGGAGCTGCTCCAGCCAGTCCCGAAGGCGCCACGCCGAAATGCAATCGTCTCGGTTGTATCCCTCGACCGCCGAGCGGACATCCGCCGTGATCGCCTCGGTGTCGGCGAGCTCGAGCGCGCGCTCGACGAGCCGCAGGTTGGTTCTGGCATCCTCGAGCTTCACCGTCCGCGTGAACGCGTAGAACGGCTCCAGCTTCTTGATCGAGTAGTCCTCCACACTCGCGAGGAGCGCCTGCCGCACGACGGCGTGAAGGTCCACGAACACCCCCGCGCGGAGCATGCGATCCACGTCTGCTTCGCGCGTCGCATGCCGGCCCATCAGTCGTTTGAACGCAGCCGGTTCGTAGGGAGCATAGTGATACACGTGCATCACCGGATCGGAGGCCCACGATTGGAGGATCAGATCGATGGTGGCCTCGAACGCCCACCGTTCGTCGGAATCCGAGTGCGCCCAATGCGCGCGATAGGTCGGAGCACTGGGATCACCCAACGCGAGGCCGAACAGGTACTCGCGCCCGCCATCGCGCGCGAAAGGATCGCCCTCGAGGTCGAGGAAGATGTCGCCGGCGGCAGGTGCTGGAAGACGCGCGAGCCCGTGATCGAATCCGTCGAGCGGCAGCAGCTCGTGGACGGGCGCGTTCCGCGTTCGGCCGTCAAGCTGGACGCGCGCTTGTTCGCGGACGCGGACGTACGTCTCGATCGCGCCGCGGCGAGGTTGAAAGGGCAGGGGGAGGGTGAGTGAGCCGAGTTGCGCAAGCGTGTTGACCCCGGCCGCCTGAAGCTCGCGGGTCTGAAGGCGAGAGATGCCCGCCACCAGCGAGAGATGGTCGTCATCGTGCCGTCGCAGGTCGCAAGCCATGCGCCATCGGCAGACCTCGCAGTGTTCAACCGGCTCGGGATAGTTGGCGGCAACAAGCGCCACCGGGTCCTTGAACGACGTTTCGTCGAGATGCGCGCGGATGAGGCGGAAGTACGCGGCAAAATCGAGGACTCGAAAGCTTTGGACAGGGTTGGCGGGATCCGGCGTGACGACGTGGAAGCTCTCGGGGAGCGTGCCCTGCACGTTCTGAAGAAGCGCGGAGTAGAGGGCGAGCTGGAGGATCGTCCCGCCCCGCGTTTCTTTGGCCAGCTTGGTGTCCCAGACCTCGTATGACCACGGGCCGAAGTTGCTCGGCGTTTCCACTCGACGAAGGATGTCTGGTTTACCGAACCAGCGGCTGGTGTGGAGCGCTGGCTGGAGGAGCACGTCGAAGCCAGCCTGCATGCCTTCGAGTGACTGGGACACGGCGTCCTCTCGCTCCACTTCCGCCAGGTCGCTGATGCGAAGGCCTTGGCTACGAAGCGCATCCGCGTACCTGCGCTCATGATCGAGCCCGCGCTCCTGAAGGATGGCGAGCACCGGATCCGCCCACGAAGGCGCTGCTCGGTGACCGACCGCCACTTGAAGGTCCAAAGCAGTCCGGTGATGGCAGCCAAGAAACTGGGAGAGATCGGAAGCCGACAGCTCAATCGTGTCGCTCACGGTGCGCACAAGCTCATCATGACACATGGGTCAACTTGCCGGAGCCTGACTGTTGGCATTTTCCTCCAGAGCCGAAATGAGAACCGCGGGTGACGCTATTGATTCTCGAAGTGCGCATTCTCCGAAGGGACTAGCTGCTCCCTTTGACTAAACGAGGCCAGTTTCCGAGCCTCGAGAGCCATTTTCCTGGCTTCACAGGGACGCCTTGGAGTATCGACGCGGGCCAACGCCGTCTCTAAATGTCCGCACTGCCAATCGTTGGCTCGCGCCTCCGACTACGGATCCAACCGTCTAAGTGGCCGGGCAGTGGGTTCAAGTACGGGTTTACGTATATGCTTGCTTCGAACAGTCGACGCGTTTGCCGCTCATCGCAATGGAGACGTATGGCAACGTTCCTAAGCAGCGGGACTAAGAACACGACTGGAATGCAGCGGTCAGTTAACCTGCTGGCGTAAGAGGACGAGGGGGATTCATGGAAGGGCGGAAAGCGAACGCGGTTGCGGATTTACGCGACCGGATCCGCCGCCTGTTCGAGTACTTGAGGCGATTCGACGAACTCGGTTCTGAAACGCGCCGAAACCTGGACGGAGTCGAGTGGAAACTCTCGCTTGCCGATCTGCCCAGATCCGCCGCCATTCAATCGAGACTGGGAGCTTCCGATGAGGAGGCCACGGACGGCGTCATCTTATCGGTGAGGCAGACGAGGCTTTCCGACTGCCCAGAGCCTCCGCTTATCCTGCGCAATTGGCTGTTGGATGGCTGGCAAGATCCTTTTCGCTCCGCAGATGTTCAGATGAAGCGAGCGCACTCGGATGGCCTTGTCGATCAATTCATTGATGACCTCGCTCGACAACGCGCTTGGGACCAATGGCTCGCAATACGTACTGCCTGGACGGAAGCCGAGAAGCCTGCGCGCGAAGCAAAGGCAGTCTTCGACGATGGTCTCGCCGTATGGGCGCGACTGCAGCGAGATGGTGAGAACGTCCGCCTGCTGTTAGGAGAGGGCCACCTTGTCTACAAACCGCCGGATGGCTGTGCCATTATCCGGCACCCCTTATTGCTACAGGAAATTGAACTTCGCTTCGATCAAGCGAGTACGCAACTACAGTTCGTAAGGGTTGAGGGGCTGCCGTTTTTGTACTCAGATTTGCTTTCGGTCATTAGCAGCCTCGACGGTGACCGTCGCAGACTATGCCGCGAGCTGGTGGATCGCGCCGCAGACTTGGGCACGTTGAACTTGTTGGGTGGCCCAGACCTGGATGCCCTCCTCAAGAATTTGGCTGCCATTCTGGGCATTTCAGACGAGGTAATTCAGTTTGGAGTGGACCTTATCCCGTCCGAAAACGGTCGTCTGTATCGCGAGCCTGTGCTCTTTCTCGTGCCACGACCCACCGGGCTAAGGGGAGCAATCGACGCCTTTCTCGAGAAACTTCCAGGGTTGGAGTCCTTTCCGATCGGTGTCGAACTCGCCGTCAGTGGCCATCCGGAGGTGGAAGCTGCTCAGGTGGTCGAGACATTCGAGGAACGCGTCTTCGAGTTTTGGGATACGGACCTGTACTTCACCAAGCCTGCAAACGAGGCGCAGGTGCAAATCGCTCGGCGTCTCGCTGCCACGGGCGCTGTACTGGTCCAGGGGCCGCCGGGCACTGGAAAGACACACACCATCGCCAACCTCATTGGCCATCTCTTGGCGCAGGGCAAAAGTGTGCTCGTGGCGGCAGAGAAGTCCAAGGCGCTTCGCGTGCTGCGAAGTCAAGTCGTTCCTGAGCTTCAATCCTTGTGCGTGAGCGTTCTTGATAGTGACCGCGAGAGTCGCGACGAACTGAAGCAAGCGGTTCGCGGCATTGCAAGTCGACTGATGTCCGGGGCGAACGTATTCGAACGGGCTGCAGAGCGATATGGACAAGAACGGACAGAACTCCTCAAGCGCCTTGAGCTTAAGCAACGCGATCTACGGACCGCTATTGCTGCCGAGGTCGAAGACATTGTTATCGCAGGCAGGGGCTTTCATCCGAGTGAAGCAGCGCGGCGAGTTGCGCAGGAAGGCTCCGAGCAGGGATGGCTTCCGGGACCGCTGACGCCAGGATTACCGCTGCCGCTTTCTCTCGAGGATTGCGCTCGACTGTATCGGCTTTGCTGGGAGATTTCTCCAGAAGATAAAGCCGAGATCACTCGGGGCCTACCAGAGAAGACGCAGCTTCTTCCACCTCAGGCTTTTGAAGCAGTGGTTCGAACGATTAGCGAGCCCATGCCGACTGCGCCTGAGGTCAAATTCCATCTCAAGAAACTACTTGCGTCGGTATCCACAGCGGATTTAAGGCAGCTAGCGAGTTGTCTTCATGAAATCGTAGAATCATTTCAACAAGCAGGTAATTGGAAACATGTGTTGGCGAATGCCGCGCTCCTGGGAACGCCTCATGATGCCCCCTGGCGTAGTGTTGCCGAGTTCATTGAGACCGCAGCAACCGAGATTGCAGGGCTCAAAAAGGCACTTCTAGATCACGACGTAGAAATGAGCCCCGAGCGTGATTTGTCTGCGAGATTGGAAGCCGCGGAGGAGATGCTCGCGCACGCACTAGGTGGTGGCGGCTTTGGTTTCTTTTCGCTGATTGGAAAGGCCTCTTGGAAGCTGATCGTGCGGGAATGCGCCGTCAATGGTCAAAAGCCGCGGTCCATTTCACAGATACAAGCAGTTCGGGATCAGCTTCGCCTAAACTTGCTGCGAGAGCAGCTCCGCCGGCGCTGGGACAAGACTCTGGCGCCCGCGGGATTGCCATTGACAGCTGATGAGCACCGATATCCGGAAGAGGCTGCACTTGCGCGGCTACCCGAACTGCTTGCATGGCTGTCTTGGCCGACCTCCGTATGGGCCCCGGCGGAAGCGCAACTGCGGAAGTTAGGGGTGCCATGGGTAGCGTTTCACGTTCAGACTGAAACGAAACCACCGAATGCTGAAGTTCGGCGGATCGCACGAGCTATTCAAGACATTGTCCTTCCATGCATTGAGTGGGTCCTGGAGGAAAGGAGTCGCGAAGCCCTGACCGCACCGCTGCGTCAATCAATTGAATGCTTGCAAAGACGAAAAGAGGCGCGCGCCGCAGCAGAAGCACTTTCAGCGCTTGAGGGCCGTTCGCCTGAGCGTTACCAAGTGGCCTTTGATGAGCTCCGCCGGCTCCGGCTCATCCAGGGTCGATTAGCAGAACGTTCTCTACTTTTCTCGAAGTTAGAACCGTCCGCACCCGAATGGGTTTCTCGGATGCGTTTGCGAAGCGGCGTACACACCGGACCTGATCTGCCCGGCGACCCCGAACGGGCCTGGCTGTATCGGCAACTTGTCCAAGAGCTGGATCGGCGTTCGAACCTTGACCCCGACAGCCTTCAGAGAGAAGTCAGCCAACTCAAAGATCGACTGCAAATCGTTACGCGCACGCTGGTTGAAAACCTCGCCTGGGCGTCGCAATGTCGACGTACGCGTCCTGCTGAGCACAGAGCACTTACTTCCTGGGTAGAACTCGTTGGCAAAATTGGAAAGGGAACGGGCAGGGGAGCTCCGGAACTCGAGCGCGCGGCGCGAAAGCAACTCGATATCGCGCGAGGAGCAGTACCAGTTTGGATCATGCCGTTGGTGCGCATAGCCCAGAGCTTTGTTCCCGGCAACAAGCTGTTCGATGTGGTGATCTTAGATGAGGCGAGTCAGTGCGGCCTGGCGTCGCTTGTAGCATTTACGCTTGGCAAGCAGGTTATCGTCGTCGGAGATGATGAGCAGGTAACTCCTATCGACATGCAACGCCGCCTTGAAAGCGTTCGAGCGCTCCAGGACGAATGGTTGGACGGTTTTAGTGACAAGCGGCTATTTGATGGGCAGGACTCAGCCTATGCCATTGCCCATCGCTCCTTTCCTGGCGGGCTCATACGGCTCATAGAACACTTTCGGTGTGTGCCCGACATAATCGCATTCAGCAACCATCTTTCGTACCACGGAGAAATCCGTCCGATTCGAGAAAGTGCCTCTGCGGGCGTGTTTCCACCCGTAATCGCGCACCGTGTGGCGGGAGGCACTCGCTCAACTGGCAAACTCAACTACGTCGAGGCTCTCGAGGTCGCGTCACTCATGGTCGCAGCTTCCGAGCATCCAGACTATCGGCATTCAGAACTCGGAGCGATGAGCCTCTTGGGCGACGAGCAGGCGCGCGCAATCGACAGCCTCCTCCGGCGGTATCTCGACCCTGCTGTATACACCCAGCGTCGCGTGTTGTGCGGCACGGCAGCACACTTTCAGGGCGATGAACGCCACGTAGTGTTCCTGTCCATGGTGGATTCCTCGGAAGGCGACGGACCACTTCGGAAGTCGGACCGAGCAGATATGAAGAAGCGGTACAACGTCGCGGCAAGCCGTGCGAAGGACCAGCTGTGGGTGGTGTATTCGGTGGACCCGGAGATGGACCTAAAACCCGGCGATTTGCGGCGTGAGCTATTGACCCATGCGTTGGCGCCCACGGCTTGGCGTCATCTTATCGAAAAGGAACATAAGACCGAGTCTGAATTCGAGCGGCTCGTCTTTCGCGAGCTCGTTGAAAAGGGCTACCGGGTGACGCCCCAGGTCGAAGTTGGAGCTTATCGACTCGACCTTGTTGTCGATGGAACTTTAGGACGTGCTGCCATTGAGTGTGATGGCGAACGATTTCATACACTCGAAAATCTCGACAGGGATCTACAGCGCCAATCGATTCTCGAGCGTCTGGGCTGGCGGTTCGTACGGATCCGAGGAAGCGCTTTCTTCCGCGACCGGGCCAGTGAGGTTGCGCGGGTTACGCGGCGGCTTGGAGAACTCGGCATCGATCCGTTAGGGGCAGTCGCGAACGAAGCGGGAACGACAAGAAAAATGGAGACGCAGGAGGAAATCGTCCGTCGGGCGTCCGAGTTACGCCTGGAATGGTTGAATAGTTACGATTCAATTGAGGAGCTATTCGCCTTTGCCTCAGGGTCCAAGCCAAAGGGAAGAAGGTCGAGGTGGACAAGCGCAGACGTGGGAACTGCAGAGAGCACGTCTCGTGCCGAGACTCAAGTTCGCGCGGGCGCCAAAGCGAATGCTTTGCCACCTCCTGCGGACGCCGACTCCTTAGGTGGAACCGACCGTATTGGCATTCCCCAGCCGAAGCAACAAATGAGCGAACACCAGGCGCGACATGTTGGGAACGACCGGCCGCGGTTCGATCCTCTTGGTGAAACGGTTCGTCAACTGATGCCTCCCTCCGCGGCCGTTTGCGACGTCTGTGGCGGGGCGCGACGACTCTACTTCGGAGAACGAGCGCCCTTCCTGAAGTGCGAAAACCCTAGCTGTGGGAAGCGGGCATCGCTAAGCCTCGGGCTATTGCGCGCAGCGATGGGGCAGTTGGGTGCGAAATGCGATTGCGGCTCACCTGTGCGTGTTGTTCAAGTGAGCACCGCCGAGCCCTTCGTCGGCTGCTCAGCCCATCCAAATTGTAAGAAGACATATCCATGGAAGGTGATTCAACAGCGATTATCCTTCGCTTCGTAACGATTGATAACATCATGAATCTGCAAGGGCTCGACGACACCCGCAGCAGTCTCAGCGGCTGGCAGAATCCCCGAATTGGTGAGCGCGCCGCCGCAGCCACCTCTCATTGCCAGGTGCTACGATTGGCGACAGAGATGTAAGAAGGTGGGGGACAAGGGAGATGAACCTTCACGCGATCCAGTGGCGGTACGAAGCGGAGGAGCTCGTCAGGCTACGTCGTGCCGACGAACATCGCCGCTTCGCAGCACCTCAACGTGCGGCCAAAATCGATCCAAACCCCCACCAAGTTGACGCGGTCATTTTCGCCCTCTCCCGACTCGCTGATGGCGGCTGCATCCTTGCTGATGAGGTAGGTCTCGGGAAGACCATCGAAGCGGGCCTAGTTATCGCGCAGCTCCGCGCCGAAGGGGCACGACGCATTCTTCTCATCGCGCCGAAACCCCTCCTCGGTCAGTGGCGTCAAGAGCTCTATACGCTGTTTGGCATTGAAGCGAGAGACGGGGTAGCTGATTTCGACGGCGAGGGTGTCTTCCTGATCGGCCGCGAGTTCGCGGGTGGCGAGAAGGGTCAGGCCGTTGCATCAGCGGCGTTCGATCTGGTCGTAATCGATGAAGCGCATGAGGTCTTTGGCGGTTTGTACAAACGGATGGACGCGACGGGCGAATGGCGACGGGACGTCGCAGTCGCCCGTACCGCGTGGCGCGTCTTTGAGCTCGTCCGTTCTAGCGGAACGCCAGTTCTCCTCCTCACCGCCACACCAATTCAGAACAGCCTGGCCGAATTATGGGCTCTCGTGAGGTACGTCGACCCGACCGGAACACTCTTGGGAGATTTCCGCACGTTCCGTCAGATATTCTGCGACAACGACGACCGAATTCTGGCCGAGGGCCAAGAGCACGAGCTCCGCCGCCGGATTGACGTTGTCCTGAAGCGCTCCCTTCGGAGGCAGGCACAGGAGTTTCTGTCAAAGCCATTTGTCGGCCGGCAGGCGCGGCTGTTCGAGTACCGCATGAGCCCGGACGAATCGCGCCTGTACGAAGACGTGACGCGATATCTCCTTGAACCGAGCCTTGCCGGGTTCCGGGGCAATAATCGCCGCCTCTTGCTCATTGCATTCCATCGGCGCATGGCGTCTTCCTCGCGCGCGCTGGCCGAAAGCCTAGAGCGAGTGGCGGCGCGGCTGCGTCGAAGCCTCGAGCCGGAGGGGGTCTCTGCTGAGGACGATGAGGATTCACGCGCGTTACTCGCCGACTTTGACGACGAGGAACCTGGCGAGCTCTTTTCTACGGACGAGGACGTTGCCAAGGATCAGGACATGGGAGCTCGCTTCCCCCCGGAGAAGATCCGCGCCGAGCTCGTTCGGGTGCAAGACTTCATCCAGCGTGCTCGGGAGCTCGGTGGAGACAGCAAAGCACGTGCTCTTCTCGAAGCTCTTCGACTCGTGCTCGACCGCGCGTGTGCAGGACAGGGCAGCGGCAAAATGGTCATCTTCACTGAATCGCTCGTAACCCAAGACTATCTACGCGAGCTTTTCGTCGGGAGCGGCCTCGTCGAGGACGCAGAAATCACGCTGTTTCGCGGCATCAACGATTCCCAACGCGCGCATCAAGCCCTAGAGCATTGGTGGGCTCAGGTCGGCGACAAGCTTTCTTCAAGTACTCGCCCGAGTCGCGACATCGCCATGCGTCTTGCTCTCATCCACGAGTTCGCCACGCGATCGAAGGTCTTCATCTCGACGGAAGCCGGTGCCAAGGGGCTCAACCTCCAGTTTTGCGAGACGGTTGTGAATTACGATCTGCCCTGGAACCCGCAGCGAATTGAACAGCGCATCGGCCGTTGTCATCGCTATGGTCAGACCCGCGATGTCACCGTCATTAATTTCATTGCGCAAGACAATGAAACCGACCGTCTTGTGTTCGAGATTCTCAGCCAAAAGCTCGAACTCTTTGGCACGGTCCTCGATGCATCGGACAAGGTTCTTCATGAGCCAGGAAAGCAACAGCCGGAGGTGCTCGCGAGTGCCCTTGGTGCGGAGTTCGAAGCGAGCCTTCGACGTATCTGGGAGCATGCACGCACTCGCGAGGAGATCGAAACGGAGCTTCGACAACTTCGGGAGAAGATCGGCGAGAAGCGTGACAGCTTCGAGGAGGCGCACGCGCGGACGGCGGGTCTTATCGAAACGCACTTCGATGAGGATGTGCGCCGCGTGTTCCTGCGTCGAAAGAAGGAGTTGCCGCGAGCTCTAGCTGAGCTCGACATCTCCCTGGAACGTGTTGTCGTGACGTACCTAAATCGGGTCGGAGCTCGTTATCAGCAGGAAGCGCAAGGTACGGCAAAGTTCCTCCGCATCGAGCCCGACGAAATGTTGCCGCACCCGCTCCAGAATGGCATCTCTGTCGCGATTGGCGCCGTCGAAGGAAAGGAATCCTTACATCTTGCGCATCCACTCGTGACAGCGGCCGTGAGCGCCGCTCGCGCGGCGGCTTCGGGCGTGCTGCAGGTGGCGTTCAGTGTGCGCCGCGATGGGGCGGCCGAGCTTCGTGATCGTTGCGGATCGCGGGGACGGCTCGTGCTCCTTCGTGTTCGATATGAGAGCCTCGAGCCGGTTGAGCACCTGATTCCGATTGCGCTCTTGGAGGGTGAGAACGAGCCTCTGTCGTGGGGTGCGAGCCGTGCGCTCTTGCGGTCTCCGATCCGGGATCTTAATTCCACGTTTGTCGCACCTGCCGTCGACTCGGCCGCCCTGGAGGACGCGATCGAAGAGGCGCTCTTCTTTGAACAGAGCAAGCTCGCGAAGGCAGAGCAGGCACGATTCGACCGAACCTTGGAGCAGATCGAGCGTTACGTTGAAGACCGCGTGCTTCTTCTTCGCCGGAAGCGGACCGAGCTGGAGCAGCGCCTCGAAGTACAGAGAGGCAAGCGCGATCAAGCCTTGGGCGCCATTGCACGTGAGGAAGCTGAGCGCGCCATCCAAAGGCTCGGGCAAGAGCTGGAGGAAATCGAACACGACATTGAGCGGCTGGAGCGGCGCGATGATGCGACCTACCAGCGTTGTCGCGATCGACTTCATGACCGGCGCTACGCGCCGGCGAAGGTCGAGCGCCTTTTCGAAGTGAAGTTTGTGCTCGAATGAGACGCGAGGAGGATAATGTGGCCCTCACGCTAGTGCACACGGCCGACTGGCACTTGGGGATGCGCTTTCGTCAGTTCGAGCGAGAAGACGCTATGAAGCTCTCTCGAGCGCGCCTTGAGGTCATCGATCGGATTCTTGGTCAGGCGGAGCAGAACAGAGCGGACGCGGTGCTGTGTGCAGGAGATCTCTTCGACGAAGCTAAGCCTAATGAAGACTGGTGGATGGGCCTGGCAAAGACGCTCTCGAACTCGCGCTTTTCGCGGCGCCCGATTTTCCTCCTTCCCGGCAATCACGATCCGATCGTTCCTGGATCGCTGTGGGAGCCGGCGCATCCATTTCGTCGAATGCTCCCGGCGCACGTGCATGTTGTCGATCACGATGACTTCACTTTTGTGCTCAAGGATGAAGCTGTTCTTCACGCTGCCCCGTGCCGCTCCTATTCAACCCAAAAGGATCTCGCTCTTTCGTTACCAGCGCGCGCGCCCGGCGACGAGCGCATCCGAATCGGAATGGTTCATGGCAGTACGTTCGACATGAAGGATTGTCAGACGAATTTCCCGATCGCGAAAGACGCGGTGACTCAACGCGGCTTCGACTATCTCGCCATTGGAGACACCCATGGCTTCCGCGTCGTTCCACCTGACGCGCAGGTACCGACTGTCTATCCTGGTGCGCCCGAGCCCACAAGCTTTGGCGAAAAAGATCCGGGGCATGTCGCCCTAGTGTTTATCAACCGCCGACGCATGGTGCGGCTCGAAAGGGTGCGGGTGGCACAATGGGATTGGGAGACCCGCACGGTTAGAAACATGACCGAGCTCCGCAAGCTCCGTGATCGCGGTGACCTCGTATATCGCGTCCTCCAGCTGAAGGTGAAGATGTCAGTCTCCGCGGAACAATACGACGAGGCGGAGCAGATCCTCTGCCAATTGAAGGGCACGGAGGCAGTGCACGGTAGGGTCGGCATTCTACTTCTCGAAAGACAACTCGAGCTCGACATGCAGAACATTGAGGAGTTGTTTGCAAGCCTTCCGGAGACGCTCCAGATAGCCGCTCGACGACTGCAAGTTGCAGAGAAAGGCTCGGATGCCGAGGTTGCACGCCGAGCGCTTTATCACCTCTATCAGCTAGGGAAAGCGGAAACTACGAAGAGGGGGGCATGACGGTGCGTTTCGTGCGGCTCCTCGTCGACGGCTTTCAAGGCATCGAGCATTGTGAATTGGAGTTCGGTCCGGGCCTCAATATTTTGCACGGCCCGAACGACCTTGGGAAATCGACCTTGGCAACGACGATCCGCGCTGCCCTGCTTCTCCCATACAATTCTGCTGAAGCGCGAAGCTATGTCCCTTGGCAGGGCGATCACGTCCCGACGGTGCAGCTCGTCTTTGCCGACGCGAGCGGCCGGTACTATCGGGTTAAGAAACAGTTTGGTGACAGCACGCGAGGCCGAGCCTCTTTGGAGGTGTCGAAGGATGGTGTCGAATGGGATCCAGACGTCAGCGGCCGAGAGGTCGACGAGAAGCTCCGCGGCATCTTTGCTTGGGGAGTACCTCCGCCGGGCGGCAGAGGCGGAGTGAAGGGACTCCCACAGACCTTTATTAGGCAAGTGCTCCTCCCGGAGCAGACGGACGTCGATAACATCCTGAAGCAAAGTTTGGAAAACGACCCTGACGACTCGGGCAAGGTTCGTCTCATCAAGGCACTCCAAGCTTTGGCACACGACCCAAGGGTGAAGAAAGTACTAGATCAAGCACAGGCCGAGGTTGATCGGTACTTCACTGCGACCGGACAAAAAAAACGTGGGCAGGCATCGCCATTCAAGAGCGTTGCTGACGAGCTCAAGTTGCTGAACGAGGAGCTCGAATCAATGGGACAGGAGCTCCGGGACGCCGAGGTCGTGGAGAGCCAGGTGCGTGACCTACGGGATCGTCTCACTCAGTTAGAAGAAGTGAAGAGGGAGGCAGAAACTCAGGTCCGCCGGGTGCAGGACCGGTTGGCGAAGTCAAAGGAGCGAGAGCAGGCGCAAGAGAAGCTCGATCGTGCCCGGGAGGAGCTAAGAAAGATCGACGAGCTACGGCGTCAGGTCCAAGAGAGGAAGAACGCGCTCGTACTGAAAAATGCCGAGGTTGAGGAATTGGAGCGCGATCTTGCGGGAGAAAGGACGAAACTCGATAGAGCACGTAGTGCCGTCGAAACGGCAAAGGAGGCATACCACAGGGCGACGAGTAATGAGGCTGCTGTGGAGCGGAAGCTCCAACGCGAGCAACTCGAGAAAGAAGGTCTGAAGCTCGACCAGAAAAGGCTGGCGACTGAAGACCGTCGAGCACGAGCCGAGAACACGCGGCAACTCGCGGAACGCCTCCGTGAGCGTCAGAAGGAGAAGGCCAATCTTCATGAGCAAACGGCCGAGGCACAGCGCCGCATCGAAACCAGTAAGATCGCGCTCGACAAAGTAGAACAGATGCGAAAGCGCCTCGCCGACATTCAGGCGTACGCGAGGTGGGACCGGGCGCGAAAAACCTTTGAAGATGCTGAGTCGGCGGATAAAGAGGCCAAGAAGACCCAGACTTCGATGCGGTCGCTCGAGCGCGAGATCGAGGTGGAGTTAAGTGCCCAGTCCGAGCGCAAGATGCCGGACTGCGACGTCGTGAATCGCCTAATGAACTTGGATCAGCAACTGAGAATCGCTGAAGCTGCGCTTGGCGGAGCGTTCTCAGTGACGGTGCAGCCCCGGCGTGCGCTTTCGATACAAGCGCACGTCGACGAAAAGAAGAAGCGCTCAGTGACAGGAGAATCCATGGTCCGATTCGACGCCGAACGCTCCCTCGATCTTGTGATCGAGGATCTCGTCGATGTGCAGATCCTAGCGGGCGCGGCTGAGAAACGGCAACAGTACGAGTCTTTGCGAGTCGCTTGGGCACGAGAGGCAAAGCCGGTGCTTGCAGCAGTAGGTGTATCTAGTGTGTCAGAACTCGCGGGCGCCCGCAGCATAGCTGACGACGCTGCTCGCGACATACAGGCAAAGCGAGATCAGGCCGTGCAGCTACGCGAGCGATACATGGAGCTTTCGCAGCGCGCCCAGAATCTTCCGGCTCTCAAAAAGGAGCTCGATGCTTGGACCGTGGAGCTCGAGGGACGGGACATGACCGGGGCTAAGGTCTGCCTCGAGACGCTTGGTTCGACCTGGGAAAGCCAAGTCAGCAGCACGAGCGACCAACTTGAGGAGGAGCGCGCGCGGGCAAGTAATGCGTGCCGTACGGCGCAGTCCGACGCTGCTCGACTCGAGGGCGAGCTCAGCCAGGTCCAGATCAGAGAGGTTTCCGCCCGCGAACAGGCAGAGGCCGCGGCGAAAGCGCTCGGCGCCAATGCCGATGAGGCCCTCGTTTGTGTGATTGAGGACCTGGTCGTAATTGACGCGCAAATACAGAAGCTGAATCAAGCGATGACTGCGCTGGACCGCGACGGCTCCGGTATACAAAGAGAGGCAAAGGTGCCCGTACAGGCCGCGGAAAAGAAGGTGGGTGAAGCCGAGGCCGCAATGAAAAAGGCAGAAGAGCGTCTCCAAGTCGCCCGAAGTGAGCGCGATATCGCAGAGGGCGAGCTTAGGCGCCTCGGCACTGAAGTGGCCGCGCAGCCGCGCTCGACTCTCGAAGCAAACGTCGCCGAGCTTGAAAAGGCGCTGGCAACGTTGGCGGTGCCCGACGAACCTGCCAACGAACAGGATTTGGCACAAGCGCTCGAACATGCGCAGCGGGCCGGTACCGATATGCAACAGGCGGACCGTGCGCTCGCGCAGGGACAAGGTTCGCTGCTCGGTGTAAGGGGCGCCGTGGTTCGCGAGCGTCACGATGAGGCGCGGCGAGCGTTGGAACGTGCCAAAGAACATCAGCGGGAGCTCGAGCTCGAGGCTGATTCATGGAGACTACTGCGCGATACGCTGCAGGAAGCTGAGGCCAACACGGTCCAGCACGTAGGACGCGCGCTCGCCGGCAGTGTTGGCCCCCGCTTCAGCGCGCTTACGAACGGCCGGTATGGTTCCATTACGATTGATCCGATGCTGCGCACGGAAGGCGTCGAAGCGGCAGGTGCGGTGCGCTCAACGGATGTCCTCTCAGAAGGCACGAAGGATCAACTCGCGACTTTGCTGAGACTCTCAATCGCGGAGAGTTTGAAGAGCGCCATCGTGCTGGATGATCACTTGGTTCAGACAGACCCGACGCGACTTGAGTGGCTCCTCCAAGCACTGCAGGAAACGGCGAAGACGATTCAAATAGTCGTACTTACCTGCCGACCACTGGACTATGTACTTCGCAGTTCGTCGAGCTCCGAAGGAGAGGGCTCGGGTACGAATGTAGTAGCAGTCAAGGTCACTGATCTGGAGCCGGTTCTTCGGCGCCGTGGAACGAAGCCGACTTCGAGCGCAGGACGCCAGAGCACGATCGTGTCGTGACGCGCGTAATTCCGGTACAACCCTCAGCGAGTTAAAACAGATGAGTCAAATCAGTTTGAGCTCCAACATATCTCACGAGAAAGAGCGAAAGAAGGCTAAATCAGACCTCATTCGCCAAGTCTCCGAAAACATCCCACAGACCAGGGCTGAATTGTCCAGGCGCGGTGGGGGTACTTTGTCGGATGGGATTAGCGCCATCAAGGAGCCTATTCAGAAGCCGGTCCCTTTGAGGAAGACACTTCTTCTAGCAAAATGGAAGCGGTCCTTATCCCTACGCCGGCGCTATTCTTGGCAGGCCCCCCTCGGCTGCATGCTGTAGATCATTGAGCCTGCACCGGTGCTTCCGGTCAGCGAGGGGGAGCATGGCTCCCACCAGCTCCTTCTTCTTGGTGTCTACTGAAATGACGGGCTGGCCTCGCGCCTGAAACCCCTGTGCCTCGGTGTTGATATGGCGGAATTGAGCATCGTCCGGATGAGATTCTCCCTCCAGAGTCTTTCTGGTCGCCTGCAGACTGTACCCGAGGTCCACGAGCAACTCACGGACCTTGTGCTGGCTCACCTTGAATCCGTTTGTTTCAAGCTCCGCCGCGAGAGCCCGCGTACTCTTGCACGTCCACCGCAGCGGCGATTCTGGGTCCCCTCGCGTCACCGGATCCACCAAGGCTTCCAATGCCTCAAGGATGCCAGGTTGACGCTCTTCGATGGATGGCGCCCCAGCTCCCTTCCGCCGGACCTTGACCAGGTCCGCGGGCGGTTTCCTCTTCCTCGCTTCGCGCTTCCCGATGCTCACCGTCGTTCGCGACAATCCGGTGGCTCTCGAAACAGGCAGCGTGCCTCCCGGTCCAGCCGACAGGGCTTCGACTCCGGCCCAGATTCTCGTCTGGCGTTCATCCATCTTTCCACTCAAGAGCTTAAATCGTTTGGCAATCCCAAGATGCAACAGCTTCGCGGTTTCTTTCGAAGTGGTCATTGCCACCTTCGATCATGCTTTCCCTCCGAAGTCGATCTTCTTGCCTCGGTTTGGCTAATTCGATCTCAGGCCCTTAGGAGGTCGATAGCCTTCATAGTTGATGACTGGAGGGGAACACCGCTGACCGGATGCGTTTTGGAGGAGGACGTCCGGGGCAACAGAGTCGGCCTGCAGACTGAATCGAACCGCCCCTGACAGCGGCACATGGTACGATATTGCCGTGCTCGAGCTGCGCCTGCAGCGGTTGTCAACCACGCTTCGCACAATTCTTGAAACGATCTCTGTTCGCTGATTTGGAGTCGGTTGCTGCGTCTGAGAAAGGCTGAGATCGATGATTCACATTCACTACTTCTTGGCAACGTGCGCAATTTTGGCGGCCTGCTTTTTTGGCTTGGAGGTTCGAGCTCACCCGGGAAACCACCACTAGTCGTTTTGTCCGCTTTGTTCCCTCGCCCGAGCAGGCGACGGCTAAGCACAGCGCTTCGGGTGACGGCCAATGAATGACCGTGGTGCGGGTATTGTCAAGCACCACGCAACAGCCAACCCTTGAACAGCGGGCAAGTGCTCAGACCAACCGCTCAAACCAAAGAAGCCTGAGGCCGTGGTCGGAACTCAATACCTAGCTTCTGCATTAGATAGTCTTTGAGCACGAAGACTTCGATTTTGTGAGCTGCCCGGGGATTATCTAGGTAGTACCGTGTGTAATCTCCACGGTGCTGTGGCTGACAGATAACCAACTTGCGCTCTTCGCGATTGATGTCGGTCAGACTGTCATCGTGTTTCAGCTGTGTGTCCCAACAGACGACGCTGTGCACGTTTGCGAACGAGTGATTAAACCGGCTCGTCAGAAAATGCTTAAATTCGACATAAAAGAGACGAGCACTACTTATCGGTGTATTCTTATCTCCCTTTACGACGGCATCGATGCCTTCATGGGTGTCATAGTCAATTACCTGAAAAGGAAAGAGGTCGGGCTTGCCTTTGGCGATTTGCACGAAGAGCGCAAAGACACCAGTTTCACGTTGCGGCTCAATCAAGGTGAAGCCCTCATAGTTAGCGATATTGGCTCGGTTAATTTTGTTGACCCGCCATTGGAAGTCCTTCTTTTCCTTCTCTGTGGTCGTGTACGCCTCAGCTTCCTCTTCAAGCCACGACATATTCCGCCAGTCGTCACTTTCCACGATTTCCGAGTAGATGCGGCGCACTTCGCTCTCTAGGTCCGTGAGGATTTCAGAAGGCGTATTCTCGACCGACCCACGATTGGCAGTTAAATGTAGCTTCTGACAATTTATGAACGCGTGGAATTTGGTGTACTCAGACCCTCGTGTCGTAATCCATTCGTTCTTCCGTTGAACCGGGATAAAATCCTTTGCTAGCCACACACCGTATCGATCTTGGACTGTATAAGCGCCTTTAGGTGCATTCTTGTAGCCCTGGCGTCGCAACATTCCATTGTATTCATACTTGATCCGATTCCCCTCAACGTAGAAAACAGCCTGGTATCCAATCTCAGGGTGGTTTTTGAGGCTGCCGGTTTTCAAGAACTTTTTGCAGTAGTAGTCAGGGGCACGAACTAGGTAGTCCGCAAAAAGGGCTTCGATAGGCTTGCTCTCCGATGGGAAGGAATGCCCAAAAGAGAGTAGCTCTGGGTCCGTGCGGTCTAGGCCTTTCAACAGTAGTTTGTGGCCGGCAAAATGGTCGATCCCGAAAGCACGTTCAAACGAGCCAAATTTAGTAAACCAACTGATGTAGTCCTTTAGAATGTCATGAGTAAACTTGTCGCGTCGGTTGTTGTTGTATCCTGTGATAATGATTTCGGTGCTGGAGGTGCGCTCTGCTGCGAGCTCTGTTTCATCCACCTCCACATCCGGGATGCGCCTATCGAACAATTTACGAAACGGCTCAACCATTGTAGCAATGAGCTTGCGCCCACCTCGCTCAGTGACAACCGAAATTTTGCTGCTGTTGAGATAAACCTTTGTGCCGTGTCCCTTCTCTCCGATCTTCCTTTCATCGCCGCGCCGCGTTGAGTTTCCAAGGTCGAAAAAGGCCTGAAGTCCTTCACGATCCATTCCGTGACCGTTGTCACGTAGGACAATTCGGAGCAAGGCCTCGTTGTACTCCTGAATGACGTCGAACAAGATCTCGATCCTCGACGCGCCTGCATCAAAAGCATTGCTGATCGCCTCGCGGACTAAGTCCAGTGGGTTTGAAAAGTCGTTCGCGATCTCAATAAACTCTTGCGTTTCGTCGACACGTGGCGTGAGCGTGAAAGTTGACACCGGCGCTACCTCCTCTGCGTCATGTTTTTGCGGCTGATTCGGCTAGCCTGCAGGACTACAGGTCGACCGGCAAACAGAACAAAAGTGTGACGCGTAGCTTATGGAGCTTCCTCGAGTGTGTCCTTGTCCCGCATTACGTAAACCAGGGAGCGCCTGCCTAGGGGCGGGTCTCCCGCGAAAGTTTGGAGTACTGACAACCTAGGTTCATCCCCCAAGGCAGGACGAGCCAAATGCTACCAAGTTCCCGATTTGGAAATAATTGTTTCAAGTACTTGGGCAGATCAACTCGCAACCCTGTTCACGAACAAGCTGTCGTAGCTCATTTAACGGGGCTCTCTGTGCAGCTGAAACTTCGCCAGCGACGACCACAAACAGATTTTCGGGCTTATAGTGTTTCTGGTAAAGGACGAGCTGACCTAGTAAACGCTCGATACCGTGACCTTTGCCTCGCTTGAATGTGAATAGACCGTCAGCCACCTTCACCTCAATCCCATAGGTGCGGGTGATATCAAAATCGATTTGTGTGAACGTGAACCCGCCGATTACTCCCTCGCGACCAACGTGGTCATGGCCGAATCGATCGACCAAGACGCTAAAGATTTTGTCCTGCGCTTTGGCCTCCTCGTCGTAGCGAGAGAGCTTCAGGTCTTTCAACACTGATATTATGTTATCCCTGGTTATATCGAGGATGGTCGGAACGGTGGACAGCAGTACCGATGTTTCGCCTGACCAACCAATGCCCGTTTGATTTACGGCTGGAAGTAACATCCCGTTGAGTTTTCGTTCTAAAACGTCAGCGGAAGCTTGTTCTACGAACGCTTCAACGGCCGAAGCAAGTTCAGCTTTGGTTCCACGCGTGGGGACGCGAAATTCTTCGCAAACGTATCGGAGCATCCCGACAGTCATCTTCTCAACCAGTTCGGGCCAACCAGACGCATTGCTCAAAATCCGCTCGACCTTGTCAACCTTCACGCCCGCGGAAGAGATATTGAACTGAAAACAGAGATCGCCGAGATCGTTCGTGTTGAGAGCCTGGAGGACGAAAGTCGCTTTGGTCCTATCCATGGACAGACCTTGAGGTTGGGGGGAGGAGCTTAGGATCCTAGCTGATGGCGGATGAGCAAGAGAAGGTGCACAGGCGCCTATCCTGGATGCCATTCGCCCAGCCTCTGCGCAATGATACGAACCCGCGGCTTTTTTTGAGCGGAGGTGTTGAAGAGTAGTGCAGAAAAGCTAGGTAGCGAGGCTGAAGAAGTTCGGCGCCTATGGGCCCGAGGAGTCGATGTGAAGTTGCGGCGACGAGGAAGTGGGCAAAGTGCTGCTCGCAACCGGTGGGATCGCATTACTTTGGGAACTTTGGAGTAAACGCTCGTTTGCTGCCGAGGTCTTAATGGTCCGCGAATATTTCGGAGCACATTAGGCGTCTGAGAAAGGCTGAGATCGATGATTCACATTCGCTCCTTCTTGGCAAAGTGCACAATTTTGGCGGCCTGCTTTTCAGGCTTGGAGTGGATGACCTCCCCGGAGCGGTGCCTGTCAGGGGAAGCTGGGAAGCGCCTGGGGACTTGAAGGACTTGCAAAAGATCAACCAGGCAATCCCGCGAATTCTGAAATCACACGATGCCCCGGCGATCGGATTTGTAAACGAATGGAAGCTGCAGGTGACTGGCGAAAGGGACGCGCGTGTCGCGCTGCTGCAATCATGGCTCGATGTGCTCGGCGGCGCTCGCGAAGTAAAAGACGAGCTGCTGGCCGCGCGGGTTAAAATCAGCTATCTCGCTTATCTCATACCGCATTCGATTATTACGAGAATCTCTCGCGTAGCCTCTTTCACCGTGAAATTCCTCAAGTGTTTTTAATTCATCCGAGCGAGTTGACTGCCGAGTGCCTCGACGAGGTTTTGACCAACCCCGAAAAGCGCGGCTGGAACCAGACCTGCCCGAATGGATCATGCAGAAGTCACGCGAGCTTCGAAAAGCCAAACCGAAACACCAGCCGAGAACGCTTATCGCAGTACGTCGCTGGCGTCAGCGGCAGCAACGATTGCGTCGGCGTCCTGGGATAGCAGGTAGCCTTCGGCAACCAGGCGCTCAGCTGCCGCCCGGACCGCGGTGACATACCCCTGGTGAGTCCCGTACCGCTCCTCGAGCGACAATCGTGGATCCCCGCTCATCTGACGCTTGGCGCGCGTCCTCGCGAACGGGAAGGTCGCCCCAAAGAGACTGCACAGCTCTCCCTCGGCGAAGCCCGCCCGCCGGTAATTCCACCCGGTGTACGTTGCAATGGGAGCGAGGATTGAAGTGGAGCGGACGCCGCCAATTTCGTTGCCATCCTCGTCGACCTGTGGAACGAGCACCGGGTACTCGCCTCTGATCACCGGCGGGCTGTTCGAGATGATGCCGGACTCGTCCGCGGCCCGAAACTCGGGTCCAAAGTCCAGAAGCGGGACGGACGCGGCCAGCCCGGTGAAGGTCATGCCCGGGATAGCAGGCCAGTTGACCTCGTTCGGCGGCACGAGCAGCCCCTGCTGAACTTTGGGGTATTGGCTCTCTGGCGGCGGGATGCCGTCCACCACCCACTTCTCGAGATTGACTACCAGTGCCTGGCGTAGCTCGGCAACCGAGTTGAAATTCTGGCCACTGGAGAACTGGCAATCGGCGAAGGCGAGCGACCCGGCGTGGGCCGCGCCGGACAGATGGTAAAAGCGCACCAGGTTGCTGGGCAGGAAGAGATCGCGGCGCCCCAGTGCGTCCGTCGTCACACCCGAGCCGTGGTATTGCCAGTATTCTGTCCCGGTAGTCTCCATCACGAGCTTTGGACAGCTGCGGCTCTCAAGGCACCTGGTCAGTCTTCCGGCCGTCCGCCGCGCGATGGGATCGTAAACAGGCAGCAGGTTGAACGGCGCCTGGTTGCGCGGGAAGAGATGGTTCTCGTGCTGGGCAACGATGCGAGTAGGCTGGCCGAACCGTACATTGAGCGGCAAAGTCTGCACACCCACGATGGACCTGACGCCGTCGAAGACCCGGCGGCCGCGTTCATCCTGGTTGAAGCCAAGGTGGAGCATGGCCATCAGGAACGTTCCGGACTGCGACCCTCCGAAGGCGATCACGTGGCGGATGGCATTTGCCACAGGGTTGGGCGTTCCCGCCTCGTCCCGGGCCTGGTGACGGAAGAAAGAAACGACGTCGCGAGTGGCGGGAAAACCCATGCCCAGTACGAGCGGGTTCTTCGCCGTATAGATCAGCTCGTAAATGTAGTTGGGGTCGAACCCCTCTCTGAGGCAAATGCTGGTGGTGCTCGGCGCCCCCGGGAACGGCGTGTCGCTGCAGTCCGCGAATGCCCAATCGCCATCCGGCACTGGTTCGCGTGGATCAGCTTCCCGGACGCGCCGCGTGAGAGACGCCATCGACGTGTCCAGACTGACCGTTTCGTAGCTCACGCTGTCCAGGCCGATGTTCTGAGTGGTATTCGGGCTATCGACGATGAATTCCGTCCGTATCTCACTGGTGATCTCCGAGCCATCGCGATTCCTTGCGACCGGCACGTCGATACTGAGGCGTTGGTTGACGCGCGGCACGTCTCCCTGACACCCGCTGTCGAGCAGGACATACCCTCTGGCTTGAAGGAAGGCATCCCCGGTGAGCGCGGCGTTCCCGCGGTTCGGGACGTTGTAGCGCATGACGCCATTGGCACGCGCCATGTCGATCGGCTTGATCAGCACGAAATCCGAGACGTACTCGACCATGCCTCGATGGTTGCGTGGTGCGAGCTCAAGGTCGGTGACGATCGATCGCCGATGATGGTGGTGGTCCCCATCTTGTTCATCACCGTCGACGAAAGGGCGCGCGCGGGGATCGATCTCGCCGAACGCGCGGCCGAAAATCCTTTCATACTGACCGACGTCTCCGAACGACATGCCATCGAACGCCGGTGACTCCACGCGATCGAAGACGATTTGCCTCACCCGAGCCTCGGCAAGACCTGCAGATAGTAAGAAGGGCATGAGAACGGACAGCGTCATCTTCAGTTTCATAGCGACCTCCTCTTTCTTCGTCGGGAACCTCCCAAAGCCACACCGGTGGCATCGCTTTCCAAGCTGCAGCCGCTCGATCCTCGAATGGTGCGCTGATACCCCCCGCGGTTACGGCGCAACGTACTTGGACGATCTTCCTGGGCGCAAACGAGAACTTCACGACTGCGGCGAGAAATGTCGATCGCGAAACTCTCCTCTCGAATGTCCTCGCAGCGGGCACAGGCTGCCGAACGGCCCCTATGAGGCCTCTAAACCTGTCGCCTTCAATCGGCCTTGATTTTCGAGTAGCCCTAAGGCCGGGGATTCACGGAGCGGCTGAAAGAAACTAAGCTCCTGCCGTATGGACGAGAAGAAGCTTCTAGAACGGATCAACGTGAACCCGAAGATCTTCGCGGGTAAGCCGATCATTCGTGGACGAAGGCTGGCCGTGGAACACGTGCTTGGGATGCTCGCTGCAGGCGATAGCCCTGAGACCATTCTGAAGGGTTATCCCTGGCTGGAGCCGGATGATATCCGGGCATGCTTGATCTACGCCCGCAAGCTAGTGGGCCACGAAAGAGTCGAACCGACTATCCTCGACACTGGTTCATGAACCTTCTGCTTGACGCGTGTGTCTGGGGAAGAGCTCGAGCCGTACTTGAGGCTGCTGGTCACGACGTGGTGTGGGCCGGCGACGGGAACGGAGACGCAGGGGATGACGAGATCCTGGCACAGGCTAGGCACGAGGAGCGTGTGTTGGTCACTCTCGACAAGGACTTCGGCGAGCTCGCGATTGTTCGCGGTATCGCGGCCCTGCATTGCTGGAAGGTGCCATCGTGACGGCAGAACCCGGGCGACTAAGAATTCGGCCTCCTGAAGTTACGAGCGCGAATGAGAAGACATGAAGGTCGTCGAGACCGCTCCAGAATCCCCCGGCGTTGCCCAACGCGCTGGGCTGAGCTCGAATACCGATTAGCACGAGCCACGCGTTCGTCGCGCTAGGCTAGGCGTCCAGGTGACGCCTGCGTCTGTCGTGCCAGCAGGATGTCAGTCGCCAGCAGTCCCTCTATTGGCGTTCCTCCTCGTGCTGAAGGGAGTCGAGGAAGAAGGAGTCGTCGAACGGGTAGGGCGGGGGCAGTTTGGGGAGAGGCCTGGCCGAAGGCGGGGATCTCGGACTTAAGAAAAAGTGATCGTCGATGAGCCGTTTTGCCCGCGGATTTCGCTCTTTCTATTGAGGGGGGTCAATTTGCCCATCTCAAGCAGTCCAAACCTCAACCCTGGAGAGCTGACATGTCACCCAAGGCCGTTAAGCACAGTGCCAAAGAAGAAGCCGTGATGCAGCAGCTGATTCACCAGCTCGGCCCCAAGACGAGACTGGCGAAGTTGACCATGGCCAACTGGAAAGCCGAGAAAGCCGCTCGACTCGTGAAGCCGGGCGCGGGGAGCGACTCGGGCATCGTGAATATCCCGCTGGAGCAGCTGGAGGACAGCCCGTTCCAGCTGCGCCAGCAGATGGACTCGGACGAGCTGGCGGAACTGGTGCGCAGCATCCGGGACCATGGACTTCTCAATCCCATCCTGGTCCGCCGCGCGGGGAAGACATACCAGGTCATCTCCGGGCACCGCCGGCTGGCGGCCTACCGGCGCTTGCAGTTCGCGGGCAAGACGGACGCGGAGAAGGCAAAGTACGCGGCCATCCCGGCGCGCGAGCTCCCCTCGGTGAGCGATGAGCAGATGCTGTTGCTCGGGCTGACGGAAAACATGTTGCGCGCGGACATTAAGCCCATGGATGCGGCCATGGGCTTGGTGAGGTTGCGCAAGCTCAAACCGGCGTTCAACACGGCGCAGAAAATCGCCGAGGCCACCGGCCTTCAGATCCGGAAGGTGGAGCGTCTTCTGCAGCTGGCCGCGTCACCAGAGGTGGTGCAGAAAGGAGTTCAAGGAGGCCTGCAGGCGTTGGAGGGCGATGACCAGAAGAAGGAGAAAAAGAACGGGCATCCCGCCGATGACGGCGCCGAGGAGCCGCGCACGCTTGATTTGATGTCCGCGCTCGAGTTCACCCGGCTCCACGAAGCCCTGTCCAAGAAGGGCCCGAAGAGCAAAAACGGAAAGTCCCCGGCGGACGCGCAGACGGGCGCAGCGATTGCCCGCGCGCTGAAGGAGAACTGGGGCTATCGCGACGTGAAGCTGTACGTGAACAAAGCCATCTCAGAGGTAAAAGCGCCTGTGGTGAAGAAAGGCCGAGGCCGCCCGCCGGAGCCGTTCAAGAACACGGAGCAGCAGTTGGTCGTCTACAAAGGTCGGCTGAACGCGCTCACTGCCCTTCAGCGCCAGGCGCTGCGCAAGGCGCTTCAGGAGCTGCTTCAAAAGCTGGCCGTGAGGCCCAAAACGTCAACGTTGACGGTTCGCGGCCCTGTCCGTAAAAGCGCTTAATTGGCGCACACTTGCGCCATTTTTGGGCCTCGGAATTATCGAAGAAAAATACCCCTCCGGCTGCCTTCCCGAGCAATCCAGCTGGGCTTTGCGACGAACACCGGCGCGCCCCGTCAAGCGGGGCGCGCGTTCCGGAAGCGACTAAGGACGCTTAGAGGGCACCGGAGCAAAGTCTAGATATGTCCCCCTTGCGAAAAAACAAAGAACGGGACATATTTGTCCCCTGATGCAACCTGTACGCACATACCCTTATGGCGATCTCATTGAAGCTTCCTCGGAGGCTGAGAAGGCAGTGGGCGATAAAAATCCGAGATCGGGAATGGGTGGAGCCGCCGCACGTCTCTATCCTGCGCGGACGCCGGACTTGGCGTATCGAACTTCGGACCCACGAGTTCATGGACGACGAACCCGATCCTGCAGACGTTCCGAAGAGCATCTTGAAGGTACTCGACGAGAACTGGGAGTTGCTGTGCGCGTCGTGGGACGCCATGTATCCAGAGAACCCTGTGGCTTCTACGGAGGACGAGGATGAGTGAACCAATCCTGTTGGTGGGTGACATCGGTGGGTTCGCTGCGAAGCTTGGGCCCGTGAACCCTGAGACGCTCTCGTCTCCTGAAGAAGTGCGCTGCGCTTTTGAAAAGCATTGGCAAGGCGCAATTTGGGTCGCCAAGAAATCACCCTTGCTTAAATGGCTGGTTTCGGCTGGCCCTGCTCACGGCACTCGTCAGCGCCTCTTGTTGCTTGTGGAAGCGGCCAAGGGGGAACGAGAGTTTCTTGATGCCCTTTTCGAACGGGTCGTTGCGCCCGACGATGGAGTTCAGTTGGCGAAGCCAGATGATCTCGCCGAGATTCTTGCTGGGCCTGATAGGCGGAACTACTTTATCGGAGGAGCAGTAAGCCCTGCCTTCAGGTCCCTGGTCCTTTACAGGGGCGACCTTGAACCCGTCGTCGTACCGTGGTCTTGGTTCAGGGCTCGGCCCAGTGGGCCCAAGCCAGATTTCGCAGAGTTCGACGTTGTCGATGCTGGGCAGACGGTAAGACTCGGCGACTACGAGGCCGCCACCGATGCGATTCTCTACGAGTTTGACGCTGACTTCCGACGCGAGCAAAGGAAGCGAAGAGTTAAGAACGACGGGTCCTTCGGAGGCTCACTACGTAGACTTCGTCTTCAGCGCGGACTCAGTCGGAGCGAGTTTCCGGGCTTAAGCGCAAAAGAGATTGCCCGAATTGAGCGAGGCCAAGTGAAGAAGCCTCATCCTGAAACGCTCGCCATTATCGCCCGGCGTCTAGGCGTGAAGGCCGAGGACATCGCCACGTACTGACGGCAGTCGTTAGGCGGTTGCTCTTCACTTGTGGATCCGAGGTCGGCAAGCTGAAAGGCCCCGTTTCAGGAAGGAGGGTGGAGATAGCCTGGAGCTCCGCAATAAGATGGGCGCGAGATGGCCACTCGCAAGATCATCCACATCGATATGGACGCGTTTTACGCATCCGTTGAACAGCGGGATGATCCGCAACTGCGGGGCAAGCCTGTAGTTGTCGCATGGCGGAGCAAGCGCTCTGTAGTCTGTGCGGCTTCGTATGAGGCAAGGCGCTTTGGCGTACGGTCAGCCATGCCAGCAAGTCGGGCCGAACGCCTGTGTCCGGGTGCCATCTTCGTCCCTCCGGATTTCCCGCGTTACCAGGCTGTCTCGCGTCTCACGCGCGAAATCTTCAAGCGTCACACCGATCGCGTGGAGCCGCTATCTCTGGATGAGGCATATCTCGATGTTACCGAGAACAAGACCGGCTTGCCGACCGCCACGCGCGTGGCGCGGACCATTCGCGAACAAATTCGTGAGGAATTGAATTTGACAGCTTCAGCCGGGGTAGCGCCCAACAAATTTCTTGCGAAGATCGCTTCTGACTGGCGAAAGCCGGATGGGCTCTACATCGTCAAGCCTGAAGACGTCGGGGAATTCTTATTGTCGCTGGCCGTGAGACGTCTGCCTGGGGTAGGCAAGGTGACGGAAGAGAAGCTCAGGAACTTTGGCGTACTGAGCGTGGCGGACTTGCAGAGGCTGGATTTACCAAAACTCGAAAGCCACTTCGGTCGCCACGGCGTGCGCCTCTACGAGCTGGCTCGAGGCATCGACAACAGCGAAGTCATCCCGGACAGGCCAACGCAATCCGTATCGGCGGAGGACACTTTCGAATACGACGTGCCGTTGGACGAGACCGAGACGACGATCCGCCGTCTCGCGGATAAGGCCTGGACGGCATCGCGCAAAGAATTGCGCATTCCACGCACCGTCATCCTTAAGTTGAAGACGAGCGAGTTCAAGATTGTCACGCGTAGCCATACGCCCCGCTCTCCTCCCTCTTCTTGTGCAGAATTGACCAGCATCGCGCTGTCGCTTCGAGACCGCGTGGGCCTGAGCCCCGAACAGCGCTTTCGCCTGGTCGGCGTTGGGCTGAGCAACTTTCGCGACCTCGACGATGCGTCTGCTCAGCCGGCTCTTTTCCCGTAGGGGAAGATGGTAACTGTTCGATGAAACGCGTGGCTGACGTTCCCGCACGCGCCGCGTGAGAGACGCCATCGACGTGTCCAGACTGAGCGTTTCGTAGCTCACGCTGTCCAGGCCGATGTTCTGAGTGGTATTGGGGCTATCGACGATGAATTCCGTCCGTATCTGACCGGTGATCTCCGAGCCATCGCGATTCCTTGCGACCGGCACGTCGATGCTGAGGCGTTGGTTGACGCGAGGCACGTCCCCCTGCCAGCCGCTGTCGAGCAGGACATATCCTCTGGCTTGAAGGAAGGCATCCCCGGTGAGCGACGCGTTCCCGCGGTTCGGGACGTTGTAGCGCATGACGCCATTGGCACGCGCCATGTCGATCGGCTTGATCAGCACGAAATCCGAGACGTACTCGACCATGCCTCGATGGTTGCGTGGTGCGAGCTCGAGGTCGGTGACGATCGATCGCCGATGATGGTGGTGGTCCCCATCTTGTTCATCACCGTCGAGGAAAGGGCGCCCGCGCGGATCGATCTCGCCGAACGCGCGGCCGAAAATCCTTTCATACGGACCGACGTCTCCGAACGACATGCCATCGAACGCCGGGGACTCCACGCGATCGAAGACGATTTGCCTCACCCGAGCCTCGGCAAGACCTGCAGATAGTAAGAAGGGCATGAGAACGGACAGCGTCATCTTCAGTTTCATCGCGACCTCCTCTTTCTTCGTTGGGAACCTCCAAAGCCACACCGTTGGCATGCGTTCCCGTCGAGGGAGCGTCGCCCGGGCGCAATTGAAACCAAGACACGCGCTCAGCAATCGACTATTTCAGTATTCCGCTGGCTTCGGCCTCGGCGAGGAAACGCTCTGCATCTTCGTCGATCAAGAACCCCTCTCGAATCAACTCTCGAGACGCATCCCGGACCGCTTGGACGTACCCCCGGTGATCTCCGTACCTTTCCTCGAGTGAAGGACGCGGATCGCCACTGGCGAGGCGGTCGGCGCGCGTGGCCGCGAAGGGAATATACGAACCATTCAAGCCGCACAGGTGGGGCGCGCGGAAACCGGGCGCCCGCACGTTCCAGCCGGTATTGGTCCCGAGCGGAGCTCGGATCTCCATCTGCCTGATTCCTGCGATGTCGACTCCGTCCTCATTGGGCTTCGGTACCATCACCGTATATCGGGCGCCCGGCGACGGGGGGATGCGGCCCAGCCAGCCGCCCCAAGGGAAGAAGTCAGGCCCGTAGTCGAGGAGCGCCACCTCGTTGAGGAACGGAGGGAACTGCACCCCCGGAATGGCTGGGAATGCAGCGCGGGCCTGCGCGAGAGTCACCAGAGTGCCATTGCGAACGTCGGGCACTGCATTATCCGGTGGTGGGATCCCAAGGTCTGCCCAATCGTCCAGTGCCAACAACAATGAGCGAAGCGTCGGCCCGTGATAATTCGGATTTGTCAAATTCTCACACATCCCCCGCGGGCCTGGGAACGCGGTTGGCGGACTGTTTCCTCCGTGCTGGAAGCTGGAAAGGAGATAAACCCTGACATTCGGCGGTTGGTCGATCGCCTCGCCGAAAGCGTTCGTCAGGTAGAGCGACGCCCGGAACTGGTAATACTCCTCCTCGGTATCGGTTTCGAAGACAAGTGGATCGATACCGGGCCGCTTGACGAGTCCATCCGTGATTCCCGAGAGCTCGTCCGTCCGCACGGCGAAACTGAAAGGAGGATAGCTGGTCGACAGGAAGTCTTGCCGGTCGTCTTCGCGCGAGTAGGTGTTCGGATCGGCAAATTGGACATTGGCGAACAGCCGATGCGTCCCCGGTTTGTGGATCCACAAACCGTCGAAGACCTTGCGATGGGATTCATCCTCATTGAATCCTAGATACAAAAATTCGCGCTGGTACATTCCGGTCGAGGAGCCACCAAACGAATAGGATCGGGTGATGCCTACAGAGTCTTCCCGCAGCGCCAGCGGGTTTCGGTTGCCGAAATCGTCTTGGCTCTGGTATCGCAGGAACGATCCAACGTCGCGCGTCACCACGTGGGCCAAGCCCATGACCTTTGGATTGATCGCCCAGTAGATGAGCTCGTAGATGCGGTCCGGACGAAACCCGTCGAACAGACAGATGTCTCCATTGGTGGGAACCAGGCTGCTCTGCCCCATCGGACAAGTTCCGAATGCCCAGCGGTCCGACGCGATCGGAATCTTGGGAGCGTCCACGTCGTCGCGCACCGTCAGAGTGTAGTGGCTGGGATCGGTATCGTCCGTCTGATACGACACGAAGCTCGGACTGCCCTCGAGCGGCATGCTGAACGTTCCGCCCGCTGGAATCGTTCGGTCCGAGTACTCGATGCGAATGTAGGCGCCCGGGTTGTTGGCCACCGGGAAATTCGGAAACAGGCGGTTGTCCCCAGGGGCCACGTCCCCCTGCCAGCCGGCATCCACCACCGTGTATCCCAGCCGCATCAGGTAGCCATCCCCGGCATCGGCTGCAGTGATCGGATCGTTGCCTGCGTTCGAATAATTGAAGTAGCCCAAGGCCTGCTTGTTCCCGCGGTTATTGATCACGTAGAAAATTTTGCCGTTGCCACGTTCCATATTCGCAGGTTTGAGAATGAAAAAAGGAGCGCTGAACTCCACCATTCCTCGAGGATTTCGGGCAGTCTCGGCAATGTGGACGATCTGCGCGTTGCGCGCGTCGAATGGGTCCACTTCGAAGTACGCGGTGCCGTCGAGCCGTTGATATTGACCGACAATCCCAAAGCTGGTTCCCTCGGCAAAGGTGCGCGTCTGCTCGACGACAAAGCGGACCACGCGTGCTTCGCTTGCTCCTGGCATTGCGATAGCCAAGAAAAAGCCAACCGTCAGGAAGATTGGACCGCGCCTCATTTTAGATTCCATGATTTTCCTCTCCTGGTTGCATTCCATGATTTCCCTCAGCGCGTTCAAAATTCAGTGGGTGAACTGACCGACTCGGCCGCATGCTGGCGCCCCGCCGCGTCCTCCGTAATCCGCGCGTCCAGAATTACTGTCGCTCATCCATGTCTCCCCGAGACTCGGCGGACTGGCTTGCTTCCTCTGCTCCCATTCCGATCAGGACATCACTCGCCCGGGCTGCGCTGACGAAGGCGTCCGCATCCTCCGGTAGCAGGAAGCGCTCGCGAACGAGCTCCCTCCCGGCGCGCCTGACGGCTCTGACGAACCCGCGGTGATTCCCGTAGCGCTCTTGCAGCGATAATCGAGGGTCGCCGCTGGCCAGCCGCTTGGCTTGCGTCGTCGCGAAGGGGATGAATGAACCTGGGCTTGTCCCTGGGCCGCAGAGGTTCGGCGCCCGATGACCTGGCGCGCGCACGTTCCAGCCGGTGTTGGTGCCGAGCGGCGCGCGGATCTGCATCGACCGGATGCCCGCGATCCCGACCCCGTCCTGGTCGGGTTTGGGCACCAGGATGACTGGGTAATGTGGACCTGCCAACGGCGGCAGGATCGTGAGGACGCCGCCCACCGGACTAAACAAAGGCCCGAAGTTCAGTAGATCCAGCTCGCTGAGGACCGTTGGGACCGCCGCGCCCGGGATCGCCGGGAAGGCCGCGCGATACTCATCAAGGGTAACCGCCGTTCCATCCTCGACCCGAGGGTAGTTGCTCGGTGGCGGCTCGATGCCCTGATCCGCCCATTCGTCCAGCGCGATGGTGAGCGCCCTGAGTGCTGCCGATGCGCCACTGCTCGATTGGCGGAGGTTCTGGCAGATGCCTGGGTCCTGCGCGGGACTGAGTAAGCCCGTGACATTGATGTGCGAGAAGCCCGAGTTCAGGTAGAGCCGCGCATTGCCCGGGATTGGGACCGGATTGCCGAGACCATCGACAGCATTCAGCTCGTCCTGCCACTGCCAGAATTCGGCTTCTCCGTCTATTTGGAAGACCAGGGGATCCGTCTCCGGTCGCTTGAGAATCCCGTCGTGGATCCCCGAGATCGGGTCCGTGGTGACGGCGAAAGTGAACGGGGGGTGCGAGTAGGACAGGAAGTCATGCCGGTCATCCTGCCGGGAATAAATATTGGGATCGGCAAACTCTACGTTGGCGAAGAGGCGGTGCGCGCCGCCGTGGTAGACGATTGCAGCGTCGAAGACTTTCCGGTGGGCTTCATCCTCGTTGAACCCGAGCAGGAGGAAGTCCCGTTGGTACATCGCCGTGGAGGAGGTGCCGGAGGAGTAGGCGCGCCGGATGCCGACTTGCCTCGGGCTCAAGGCCAGCGGGTTCCGGTTGCCGACATCGTCTTGAGTCTGGTTGCGCAAGAAGGAGCCGATGTCCCGCGTCACCGCATAGCCAAGCCCCATCACGATCGGATTCTTGGCCGGGTAGATCAGCTCGTAGAGCTTGTCCGCTTGAAAGCCGTCGAAGAGGCAGATGTCCGTCGTGCTCGGCATCAAGCTCCCGAGTCCGTTCGGACAACTTCCGAAAGCCCAGTGGTCGGAGGCGATCGACATCCTGGGGGCAGCCACCTCGTCCCTGACCGTTAGCGTGGAGTGGGCCGTGTTCGTGTCGGCGGTCTCGTAGGAGCGGAAGTTGGGATTCCCTTCCAAGGTGAGCGTGAAGGTCCCCGCATCGGGAATGGTCCGGTCGGAGTACTCGATCCGGAGAGGAGCCACAATCGGGCTGCCGTCCGGTTGCACTGCCACGGGGAAGTTTGGGAACAGCCGGTTGTTTCCCGGCGCCACATCCCCTTGCCAGCCGGCATCTACAATCGCGTATCCCAGCCGCAGGAGGATGTTGTTCTCTCCGACATCGGCGGCCGTGAGCGGGTCGTTCGAATTCCCGGTGGGTGCTGGAAACGCGCGAATGCCGATCTCAGCCTTGTTGCCGCGATTGTTGATGCCATAGAAGAGCTTGTGATTGCCGCGCCTCATGTCCACGGGCTTGAGGATGAAGAATGGGGAGCTGAACTCCACCATCCCCCGGTCGTTCTTCGGCGCCTTGTCCAGGTTCACGATGACCGCATTTACTGGGCTGCGGGGATCCACTTCCATGTAAGCTCTTCCGTCCAACCGCTCGTATGCACCGGCAAAGCCCCACTCTATCCCGCTGGCGAAGGATCGCCGCTGCTCAACCACGAACCGAACCACGCGGGCCTCGCTCGCCCGTGGCAGGGCAGTAACCAAGAAAACGCCAATTGTCACCAAGACAGAACTTCGACTCAGAAAGACAGAACTTCGAGTCATCCGAGCTTTCATAATTCCCCTCTTTTCAGACACAGTTGTATCAAACCACTGCTGTCACGGATTAGGCTCGTTGCACATCGTGTCGACAAACGTAGAGCACCCTCAAGTAGTCGGTGATCCACTCGTCGAGGTTACTCGCCGCCTTCCTCAGATTGGTCATCCGCGCCTGGCTGCTGCGCCCCCATCAGCACGCCGCTGGACCGGGCGGCGTTGACGAAGGTGTTCGCATCCTCCTCGAGGAGCATGCGCTCGCGCATGAGCTCCCTGGTGGCGCGCCGGACAGCTTGAACGAATCCACGGTGATTGCCGTAGCGTTCCTCGAGCGACGGCCTGGAGTCGCCGGTCGCCACGCGCTCGGCCATCGTCTGCGCGAACGGGATATATGAGCCGCTCAGTCCGCACAGGTTCGGCGATCGGAAACCAGGTGCGCGCAAGGCCCAGCCGAGGTTGGTGCCGAGGGGCGCTCGGATGTCGACGGTCCGAACGCCAGCGATGTCCAACCCGTCCCGGTCAGGCTTCGGCACAAAGACTTGGTAACTGGGCCCAATCAACGGCGGGAGCACCGTGAGCCGCCCGCCAATCGAGCTGAACTCCGGTCCGAAGTTCAACACCTCCAGCCCGTTCTGCACCGTCGGGAATTCCACGCCTGGAATGCTCGGAAATGTCGCGCGCGCCTCCTCCAGGGTGATCAGCGTCTTGTCCTCCAGGCGGGGATAATTGCTGGGCGGGGGCGCGACCCCCTGATCCGCCCACGCATCGAGGGCGATCAAGAGCGACCTGAACGTCGGGCTGGTACCGCCGGAGTTGGTCGCGTTCCGGCAGATCCCGGGCGGACCAGCGGGACTAAACAAACCGACACCTCCGCCGTGCGCGAAGCTGGAGTGGAAGTAGAGCCGCACGTTGTCCGGGACCTGGATTGGATTGCCCAGACCGTCGGCAACCTCGAGCGACCCCTTCATGTTCCAGAACTCGTTGGCGGAGATGGTTTGAAAAACGAGGGGATCGGTTGCGGGCCGCTTGAGAATTCCGTCGCGCATCCCCGTGATCGGGTCGGTGGTGATCCCGAAGGTGAGAGGCGCGTTGCTGGTGGAAAGGAAATCGTGCCGGTCGTCCTGGCGCGAATACGTGTTTGGGTCCGCGAACTCCACATTGGCGAAGAGGCGATGCGTGCCCGGAATGGTGATGTGGACGGCGTCGAAGACCTTCCGGTGCGACTCATCCTCGTTGAAGCCGAGGTATAGAAACTCCCGCAGGTACATTCCGGTGGAGGAAGCGCCGAATCCGTAGGAACGGAGGATGCCGACCAGCTTGGAGGTAAGAGCCAGCGGGTTGCGATTGCCGACGTCGTCCTGAATCTCGTACCGCAGGAATGAATCAATGTCGCGCGTGACGGCGTACGCCAGTCCCATCACCATCGGGTTCTTGGCCGGATAAATCAGCTCGTAGATCTTGTCGGCACGGAAGCCGTCAAAGAGGCAGATATCCGTCGTGGTGGGCACCAGGCTCTTCGGACCATCGGGACAGGTTCCAAACGCCCAGCGATCGGCGGTGATTGGGACTTTCACCGCGCTCACGTCATCCCGCACCGTCAGCGTCGAGTGGGCCGTGTTCGCGTCCGCCGTCTCGTAAGGAACGAATGCGGAATTCCCCTCTAAGTTGAGCGTGAAGGTACCCGCCTGAGGAATCGTCCGGTCCGAGTACTCGATCCGGACGTTGCTGACGATTGGACTCCCATCCGGCTGGGTGGCTACTGGGAAGTTTGGGAAGAGGCGGTCGTTGCCCTCAGCGACGTCGCCCTGCCAGCCGGCGTCGACAATGGTGTAGCCCAACCGCAGCTGGAGGCCGTCGCCGTCATAAAAGAGGGGATTGTTGGTGCTCGGGAGCAGAACCGCGGGGGGAAGGCTGAGCAGCCCTGACTTGTTCCCGCGGTTGTTGATCGCATAATAGATTTTGTGGTTCCCGCGTAGCATATCGACCGGTTTCAAAATGAAGAATGGAGCGCTGAACTCCACCATTCCCCGGTCATTGCGCGGCGCCTTGTCGAGATTGACGATCACCGCGTTCAGTGGATCGCGGGGATTGACTTCCATATAGGCGGTACCATCCAACCTCTCGTAGGGACCGCTGGAGCCCCACGAGCTCCCGTTGTTGAAGAGTCGCCGCTGTTCGACCATGAACCGAACCACGCGGGCCTCGCTCGCCCGTGGCATTACTGTAGCCAAGAAGAAGCCAATGGTAAGGAAGATAGAACTTCGACTCAGGAAGACGGAGCTTGGAGTCGTCTGAGCTTTCATGATTCCCCTCTTTTGAGACAAAGTTGTATCAAATCATTGCCCGTCAGGATTACGCTCGTTGCGTATTCTGCGGACAGCAACCTGTAAATGTAGATGGACGAGGCTGGCTGCGTCTTCCAAGTTCTTGCCAAAATTTGCGATTTCTTGATCGGAGCTTTAGACGCGACTTCGGGAGGCGGCGGGGCGGAGCGTCGGGCAACAGCCTCACACGACCGCGTTCCGATAGGCTCGGGGCGTGACGTTCGTCATCCTGTGGAAAGCGGTCGCGAAGTGGCTGTGGCTGCCAAAGCCGGAGCGGAGGGCGACCTCCGTGATCGACAGGGACTGGTTGCCAAGAAGGGCCTTCGCTCGCACGATGCGCTCGCGCAACACGTATTGATGCGGAGGCATGCCCGTGCTGTGTTTGAACGAACGGACGAGCTGGTAGACGTTCATCTCCACCAAGTCCGCCAAGTCCCGAAGCGAGAGGTTCCCCTCGAGATTGTCCCCGATGTACCTCATCAGGCGAGCCACCGTTTCCTTCGACATCGGGCCAGAGTGGTCGGAATCCTGCTTGCACGCAGTGTGCCTGCGGAGCAGGTGGGCGACGAGCGCGCTCCCCAAGCTTTCTCCGTAAAGCGGACCGGCTGGACTGCCGGCACGCAGGTCCTCTCCGAGAGCCAGCACGGTGTGCGTGATGAAGCGGTCCTCCGCTCCCATAACCGGGCAGAATTCACGGCGCCTGTCCGATGCATCCCTTCCGACGACCGCTGCGATCAGATCGTGCCCGATCTCCACGAGCATGAATTCGACCGATCGATGCCAGCGCGCGGCATACGGCATTCCCGCGGGATACACCTGCACGCTGTTGGGCAGCAAGCGCTCGGTTCTCCACCCGCGACCGGACCAGTACACCTCGCAAGGCAGTGGGGCGCCCAGATGAATGACGACGACGTTGTTAGGCAAGTATCCTTCTGGAATCTCACCTGGCTCGATGCGCCCCAGCACTAACCTGATATCGCTCCACAGCTCACCGCTATACAGCCGAAGCGCTGCTCTCCTGCAGAGTCTTTGCCGCTTGCCGGTTGCGACTTCGACCCAATCGATCTTGGCGTCAGGTGTCATTGAGGAAACTCCGCGAGGGCGCATCCCGGCTCAGGAGCCATACAGACCGCCTCGACTCGTCATGCCAGCGAGAACGGCGCCAGAATCGCGCAGGGTAGAAGTCTTACCGGTGAGCCCTCCCATTCAAAGACAGCGCGAGCCAGAGGCGCGGCTTTATGCAAGTTACATTCCGATACATGTGCATCGGCAGCTCAATGGCTTGCAGTGTTGGGAAGGCTCGTGCGTGGTGCTCCGTAACATCGCGTTACGATCGGTGACGATGCACGATGCTCGACCTCAGGGTGACCGCACGCTCGGGCAGCTGAGCAAACCGGCGAGCTCGGTCAATTTCCATCAGTGGCTAGAGCGTCTGACCGCCGTCGTCGCTGTCACGCGCGCTAAGGGGTCCAGGAACATGTCTCCACAAGCGACGATGCGCGAGCTGCGCGGGCCGCTGCCCAGGCCACGCATCCGACAACAACCCCGTCGTAGTCTCCGGGGTACCGCTGAACTTCAAGCAGTCCCTGCCGTCCGCCATTCGAGCAGGAATTCAAATAAGAATGAGTGGGCGGCCTTCTATAGAAAGCCCTGATACAGGTAATCGATGGCCCTTTGACGGTGTCCGATGCGCGCGATGCATCGAACCTCGAGGTATACATCGAAAGGCGTCGGTATTGCTGTCAAATGTTTTGCGTTGTAACAAGATCGAGTTGTGATCTGGCGAAGCTGACTATCGCGCAGTCTAACCGACGGAGCGCGATTCCCGAATGGTTTTACGCGCTGCGAGTCAAACGGGTTCCTCCTTCAAGAGCTAATTCATTTATGGTGATGCTAATATCCAGGCTGCGGTCCAAACGACACCGGGCGAAGTGTGAAGAGTTAGGTACCCGCGGGGAACCAAATTCACACACACTTCGCCAGAAGCGTCGGGCGCGAGCGTGGCGCGGTGGCGGTAGCCTTCGACGTCGTAGTGGCCAAAGTAATCGGTCTGCCAGACCTCTCGATCCTCGCGTCGGGCAGCGGCTCGCCACGCACGCTGAAGACGATGCCGGTCACGTCCAGCGGCAGTCCCGGATCGCCGATCGGCTCGGCGAGCGTGAGGCCGCCTAGTGCGGCGCACATCTCCAAGAGCTCGCGGCGGCTCAGGCGTCTGAGCATCGGAACTCCTTCCGACTCGCCCCAACGGCACGAGCGCGGGATCGGCGAACATGTAGCAGAAAGATCACGTAGCAGAAAGATCACGTTTTCGAGCGCCTTCATCGCCAGGTGCCGGTCGTTCACCGCGCCCACCCCCCAGCTTCGCCGCGTTTGACATCGAAGCGGCAGTCCCTTGATACTGCCGGGAGCGCGCTGACAGGGCGCCACCAACCCGCGGCAAGGGAAGACTCCCACCTGTTTGGTCTGAGTCGTGTGCGTTTGCACCTTCTTTCAGCCTGGTTTCAGCGGGGTACAGGCGATTTATGAAAGGAGGTCGCAATGACCACTTCGAAGTCTCTCCCGGCTCGTCCGTCTCTCGAATCCCTCCGCAAACAGGCAAAGAAGCTCGCGCGCGACATCGCCGCCGGTGACGCCGGTGCCATCGCACGTGCGCGGGTGCAACTGCCAAACGTTGACCTGCCCTTAACGCAGCGCAACGCGCAACTCGTGATCGCGCGTGAGTACGGCTACGCCGGCTGGCAAGACCTAACCGCTGAGGTGAGCAAACGCCTCGGCAAGGGTCTGGAGTGGGCGGCAACGCAGGCTCGACGCGTCATTCACGACAACGACGTCGAACGCCTGAAGCAACTGTTGGCTGAATACCCGGCGTTACTTTCCTGGCAAGGCAACGACGGTGACGGCGGCCTGCTGGGAATCGCCACGAGCTCCTTTGGCGACAGCTTCGACACGAAAAGTGAACAGGCCTTCACCCGCGCGGCGTGCGCACAGCTGCTGATCGATGCCGGCGCGGTCGTGACGCCATCGGTGTGCGAGAGCCTCATCGAGTCCCGCGCCAGGGGGCTGCTGCAGCTGTTTCGGCGTAAAGGCCTGCTTCCGCGCACGCTCAAATTCCTTTCGGCGCTTGGTGATCTCGACGCTGTTCGCACCTCTCTTGATCAGAACGGGAACGATCTGGCGGCCGTCAATGAAGCGTTCATGTGCGCCTGCCGCTTCGAGCACGAGGCCGTCGCGTCCGTCCTGCTGGAGCGATCCATCGCGCTCGATGCCGAACTCGGTAAACACGTGGATGGAAGCGGCGGCCGCCTCGCGTTCATCAAGTACCTGATCAAAGAGCGATCGCTGCAGTTTGCGCACGCCACACCGGCCGGACCGTGGCAGGCGTTTCTCATGGAGCAGGTCATGCGCGCGGTCCAGGACGGCGACCTGACGGCGTTCGTCAGCGGGTTGGAGCATGAGCCGTGGCTGCTTGGTGAAGCCTGCGTGGGGTTTCAGGCTGGGCTGATCGAGCGGGCAACGCTGCGCGATCGCGGGGAATTCATCATCGCCCTTCTCGAGCTCGATCCCGCACTGCGGCGTCAGCCGCCGCCCCGGTCGCAGGCCATCGAGTTCGCGTTCACCTACGCGAAGACACACCTCATTCCAGTGCTCACCCGCATCTGGCCAATGCCGGACGATCTGCCGCATACGGCCGCCATGGGCAACCTCTCGCGGGTGAAGCAGTGGTTCGACGAATCCGGCGCGCCTGCGCTGGGCGATCTCGACAATCACTTTCCCTGCAACAGCCCGCGCGCGCGGATGCACCTCCAGTGGGGCGCGCCCACCGCGCAGCAGGTTCTCGACACGGCGCTCGCCTGGGCCGTCATCAACCGTCACTTCGACGTGGCGGACTTCCTCCTCGAACACGGCGCAGATATCAACACCACGTGGAGCTCCCATGAGCCGGCGAGCATCCTGCACGAGCTGGTCTTTCAGGGGAACTACGACTCGATGCGATTCCTCATCGAGCGCGGCATCGATATGACCATCAAGGACTACCGTTGGAACAGTACTGCACAGGGTTGGGCGTTCCATGCCGCGAAGGACCAGAAGATGGCTCAGTGGCTGAAGGAGGCGGAACGGCAGCGGGAACTGGGACGATGAGCACTCCCAAGTACACTTGCCTGAGCACGTCCGTGAGCCGGCGAGCGCCCAGGAGACCGGCGGTGGGGTGGCCCAGTCCAGCCTGGGCCTCTTCGGCTTGGCGGGCGCCTTGGACTCTCTGGCCTGGCGGGCGCCTTGGACTCTCTGGCCTGGCGTGGGCAGCTCGAGGAGCAGCTCGTCGAGGTCGATAAGCGTTGTGGCACGGCAGTGGAACCGTGAGCGTAACTGAACAGTAGGCGCGTCCAGCGCGAGATCGGGCGCAACGGGTTGCGTCGGTCGGTGTCCCAATAGGTTAGGGCGAATTTCCCGATGCGGCAGCTCATCTTCGAGACTTTGACTCAGGCGTTCGACCGGGGCGCGCTCATCGAAGTGGTATTCACAAGGAGGGTCAAGCAAATGAGTCAACCGACACGAAGAAAGTTCATTGGCACTGGGCTTGGTGGTGCATTGGCGCTGTTAGCCACCAAGGGCTTCGCCGTAACAGAAGTCAAAGAAGAAAAAGGGCGGATGGTGACTATTGCAGGGGTGACGAGCACTTCAGGACTCACTGCGCACGTTCATAGCTTTGAGGCTACCCTTAATCTTGATACCGGGGATTTTTCTGGAACCACGACTGCGACGATAAACGTGGACGGCTCAGATCCCTTTCCTCATACTCATGACATCGCAGGCACGCTTGGTGATGCTTTTGATTTTGATGCAATGGTAGAATCGAGCCCGACGGGCGGTCATACGCACCAGGCTAGACCAAATTAGCCAACAGAGCTCTCGCAGCTGGTGTCACTCCGATCGGAGCATTGCGCGGCGGGATCCGACGCACGGTCTCCGCCGCGCCAGCTGGCAAGGCGATGCCGCACGGATGTCGCGTTTGATGATTCAAGGGACGTTGCGCAGGCCAAGTGCTCGGGCGCTGCGCCTTTCGCTGGCTCTTCTCGTTGGGCTTACGAGCGCAACCTCGGCCGCGGAGAGCGCGAGCATTCCGGCAAGCAAGGACAACACGCTCTACGAGGAGGGAGGCATCAGCAACGGCGCCGGGCAACACTTCTTCGTCGGCCGCACTGGCCATGAGACGCGGCGCAGGGGATTGATCGCATTTGATATCGCCGGAAGTATTCCCGCCGGTTCCACGATACAAGGCGTGACGCTGAGGTTGCATATGTCCAGGTCGGGAACCGGCTCGCCTGCCGCGATGATCGAGCTGCACCGCGCCACCGCGGACTGGGGCGAAGGAACGTCGGTGGCTGCGACGCCGGAAGGAATTGGAGCGGCAGCCACGCCGGGTGACGCGACATGGGCGAACTCGTTTTTTCCAAACGACTTCTGGGTCACGCCAGGCGGTGAGTATTTGTCAACAGCGGGCGCTGCGGTGAACGTATCGGATCCGGACTTCTACACCTGGGGATCAACGGAGAGCCTGGTCTCCGGTGTGCAGTCTTGGCTCGATTCCCCGCAGACCAATTTCGGCTGGGTATTGATTGCGCAGAATGAATCGGTGCGCAATGCCAGGCGGTTCGACACCCGTGAGAACGCGACCTCGTCATTTCGTCCGGTTCTGCAGGTGACCTATGCGCTGCTGGCCACCGATGGCGGTTTCAACGCAGGAATGACCGACGGCGGCAGAACGGATGCAGGTGGAACCGATGGAGGGTCCACCGACGCAGGTGCGCCCGACTCGGGACAGCCTGATGCCGGTTCGACGTCCGGCGGGGGAGCGTCGGGAACTGGAAGCGGCTGCAGCTGCTTGGGTGGATCGAGCTCACTCACGCTGGCCGTGATGTTGACCTTGAGTGTGGCGCTGGGCGCCCGGCGCTGCACGAGGACTAAAGCGCTGAGCCGGTCACCCCGAGCCCCTCGGCAGGCTCGGGACACGCGTAAGGCGAGCATCAGCGAGCCTGTAGTCGGGGGATGGAGCCATGGACTCGCGCGTCGCCCTCGAGAACCGACTACCTCCGGCCGTCTCCACTGGCGATCAAACGCCACAGGCCCCGGCCGTGGGTGGAGGCAACCAGCTTATGCCTTCGAGAACTCGCTACGTGCCCTTGTAGTCCACGATTCGCAGCACACTCCGAGCATCGGTGCCGACATAGATCGCCTCGCAATCGATCGCCACGGAGGTGATCTTGCTGCGCGGACGTGGTAGCAGCGCGGTGAGGTCGGTCCACTTCCCGTTGGTTCCGAAAAACAGCCCGCTCTCTGCACCCATCGCCACTTCCGCAGGGTTGGCCCGATTGAACGCGATCTCAGCGATCGTGCTCATCGGCAGTTTGCCCACACCTGCTGCGAGTGCGGTCAGGGCAGGGTCTGGGTTGAAGGTGTTGCCGCCATTCGTTGACAGCAATACCGTGTTCTGGGCCAATGCATAAAGCATGTTTTGGTCATAGGGATTGACGAACGCAGGCCCGAACTGTGGACTGCTGACCAGACTCTTCGCGACTGAGGTCCAGTTGTTTCCATCGCGGCGAAACAGTTCACCAAACTGAGTGAAGGCGTAGTACCGTGGCGCAGAACGCGACCCTGTAACGTAGAAGCCCGACGTGCTTGAAGGAAGTGATGGAATCTCAACCTCCCAGCCGGCTCCCTTATTCGTATTGATATCGGGATTGGTGTTGAAGGTTTTGTTACGGATCAGAACGGGCTTTCCATTCGAATTCTGTCCGAGCGGCAAGTTTGGACTTATTGGCACGAGCTTGTTTTGCGCCTGGTCGAAAATTAACAAGGGCAGGTCGACCATCATCACCGCGTCGACGGTCGAGAAGTGGCCCGCACTCTGAGGTGATGGAATGAATCGGAATCTCGTTGGCACATCGGGCTTGACTTCGCCCCCGTTGATTAGCCTGCAAAAAACGAGCTCTGGCGTGCCACCGTAGTGGATGAAGACTGCTGATTCTTGATGACGGACCGTGAGTGCGAAGCGTGGCGCCGCGGTATCGCCGGCGGTCCAATTGGCATCACCAAGCGTGCCATCGAGCTGCCAGCTTGGCTCAGGCATTACAATGGGCGTCGATCCGCGATACCACGTATTATTATCGGAGGTCGCGTAGACCAGGCGTGACCGGGAGACCGGTGTCGTCGGTAGCGCTGTGACCGTGTGGACCTCGTGCGTGTGCATCCCCGGAACGACTGGCCCCCAACCACCGCCGGGGAATGTGTACGGATTGGCGAGCTTGTTCAGGTACACGCCACCGTCCCCCGCAATCCAAGCTGTCCTGCCGCCGACAGAGACGTCGATGTGAAAGTCCCACATATCGGCATGGACTGGATCTTGGTTGGTAAAACCGGGACCCTTTGTCCCCGCGATCCGGCTCCATTGTGTCATCGTTCCGTTGCTGTTCATGCCGAGGGCTTGATAGATTTCCTGGCCGGCACCATAGAAAAACTGCAGCCGCTGACCGACGGTCATCGCCAGGTTCGGATCCTTTCGCATGAATGCCTTCACGAACTTCCGGCCGTTCACTTCACCCCCGGTGCCATCACAGGTTGCATTCATTTGAAAATCAACCCGCTGGGTGGTCCAGCCTTGCGTCCCGGCATTGAAAATGAGGAGCCAATTCGAGGCCCCGCATCCACCATCGCCTCCCTTTGAGAAAGTCAGGAACGCGAAAGCATCAAACGCTGCCAACGAGAAGACCTGATTGGCTCCGAAGGTGACGCCATTGGGCGTAGGAACCGGGGGCGACCACTGAGCGCCCTTGTTGCTCGAGAAGAGAATTGAGGTGGTGGTGCGCGCCCAAATCTTAGTTTGGCTGACCGCCAGCGCCGTCACCGCGGCAGGGACCGGAGTCAACGTAAACGCGCCATTGGGGGGACGCCGGACGATTCCGCAGTCGATGCCCAGGTAGAGCGTGGAGTCAGGTCCGAATGCAACAGCGTTGATGACCGATGAAGCGCAGTTTGCCCAATTCTGCTTGGTAGGATTGAGAACGAAAGTCCAATTGGAAGCGCCATCTTTGCTCTCCCATACTCCCTCGGCGTTGCCGGCGACGACGTGCGAAGAGTCATTGGGATCGACCGCGAGACTTGAGGGACCGAACAATTTTGCCTCGAGGGGCGACTGCGGCATTTGCATCCACGGGCCACTCGTCACCGACTTCCAGACGCCAGCAAGCTGGCTGAAGGCGTAGAGTGCCTTCTCGTCCCCAGCGATAGAGACGGTGCGCCCCGCGGTCGAGTTCAAGCCCTGGTTGAGCTCGCCAAGCGCTTTCGCATCGAGATTGCCCGGGTCCGGGCTGATGTCCTCCAGCAGGGGAGAAGGATGGGGGAAATGAGCGAGCGGAGGGGTAGAGAGATGCGCGCCGATCGAGGGGTGATAAAAAACCTCGTGCACGTTACCGTCGTCGGTTGCCACGATGGCGTGGCGGAATTTGTCATCAGGCGTATAAAACGCCGCCACTCCGATGATGTGGTTGAATTTTGGAACGCCCAAGGTGGAGACGTGGCCGCCTCCCGGGAGGGAGGGACGATAGAAGATTTCGTGTAATAGGCCATCGTTGGTAGCCACGATCACGATGCGATTTTTGTCATCTTCTGCGTAGAAGGCTCCAACTCCCACGACACCGTTGAACTTGGCCAGGGGTGGCTGGGAAAGATGCACGCCAATTGACGGATGATAGAAGACCTCGTGGACGTTACCGTCCCCCGTCGCGACAATCACGTGGCGGAATTTGTCGTCTGGCGTATAAAATGCCGCGATCCCAACAATCCCGTTGAATTTGGGCAGTGCGAGCGTGGAGACATGGCCGCCGCCGGGCAGGGATGGATGATAGAAGATCTCGTGAAGGCTGCCATCATTCGTAGCGACGATGACGATGCGGTTCTTATCATCGAGTGCCTGGAAGGCTGCGATGTCTAAGATTCCATTGAAGTGTCCGAGCGGGGGCTCGGTAAAATTGATGTCGTTTGGTTTGAAGTAGATTTCATGGACATTGCCGTCGGGCGTTGCCACAATTTCATGCTGGTATCCATCGTCGGACGTAAAGAAGCTGTCGATGGTGGTAATTGCGTCAAAACAGGCCAGACGTGCGTTGCCCTTTCCCGTCGGTTTAAAGAAGATTTCGTGCAGCTTGCCGCCGTTGGTTGCTGCGATCGCGTGGCGGAATCCGTCTGGGGTTGAGTAACCCGCAACGAATGGAATCAGGGGACTTGTCTGCGGCATGGTGTGTTCTCCTATAGGACTTTTTCTTGTGATCCGTCAGGTGGTGCGTCGCATGTAGATGCGCTTGTCGTCGATGCCCTTGGCGAATAGGTAGACGCGCGCGCCAATGGCGGCCGCGGCCAGTCCCACGTCTGTGCTGCCCGGGTGGGGTAATGCGTTCCATCCGCTCCAGCTGCCGGTGTTGCTGGCAATGTTCAGATACGGTGCGCGGTCATTGATGCCTTTGGCGAACACGCAGCACTGCTGATTGGCCGATGCCGCCGCCATTCCCGCGTCGGTGCGTCCGGCACCGGGCAGCTCCGCCCAGTCGGTCCAACTGGCTCCATCGGACGAGCGCGCCCGCGCCAGGATGCGGTTGCTGGTAAGCCCCTTGATGAACAGGTGCAACTCGTCCTGGAAGTTGACCAACGAAGGGTTGGCATTGGTTTGCCCACCACCTGGCACCAACGACCAGCCGCTCCAACTCCTCCCGCCGACGGCCAGCTCGTTGATATACAGTTGGTTGTCGGTGCCCTTGCCACACAACACGAGGTGCCCGGTGCCGACCGCTGCGGAGACGGCCGCGTCGGTGACGAAGCCGCCCGGCACTTCCGCCCATGGCTCGTTGGTTAGTGGGCCGCTGCCGACGAAGGCACGTTTGTGCACGATGTGGCCGTCGTCGCGCACGGCGAACAGATGCAAGCTGTTCTCGTGCAGTGCCGAGGCGAGCGAATGGTGGGTTGTCATCCCCGTCGGTTGCATCTCGATCCAGCCGGTCCAGGCCTCGTTCAAGCCCGACATGCTTTGCATGTAGATCCGCCGGTCGTTGATGCCTTTGGCGAATAGGTGCAGGTTGCCGGAGTAGTCGACGCTCGCGTCGAGTTTCGCATCGGTGGTGCCATCTCCAGGCACTGCGTTCCAATCGGTCCATGTCGGCAGCGACGGCTGGCGCACCGCAAAGTCGGCGTGTTCCAATTCGGTGCGCTGCACGCCAAGCCCTTCGGACGTCCATCGGTCGGGCGCGCGCCCCGCCAGCGACTGCGTGTAGCGTGTCCCATCCCAAGCAACTTCCCACAGGTCTCCGGACATTTCGTTGGTCACCAGCATGCGCCCAGCACGAGCGAGGAACTGGCTAGCGCTGGCTGCAATCAGTTTGTTCTCGCGCTCACGCTCGAACGAAAGCTGCGTGTGATAGAAAGTTCCACCGACCGGCGGAACGAAGGCAATGTTTTCGGCGCAGTATCCGATGTCGGCGAGTAGTGTGGGGGCGCCCGCGGCGTCAATGGCGTAGACTTTGCCGCTCTGGGCATCGTCATCGCCCACGCCCTCCACGCCAACGATGATATGGCCGCCCAGCGGGCCGAAGGCCGCAGGTGCCACCGCGAGGCCCTCGACGCGCATTGGGAAGCCCATGCGCGCGGCCAGATCCACCAACAGTGTGGCGTGGGCGCCTGCGTCGACCAGGAATACCTTGCCGTTGGTGTCCGCAGCCACCAGGCGCCCTCCGAAGTTTCCAGTCTGATCGAAGGTGAGGCCACCCCACAGCCCTGCGGAATGCAGGTCAACCCAAACGTCGGCCAACACGGCCCCCGCGGCATTGAGCCGGGAAATCTCACCACCCGGTCCACGGTTGACATAAACGTCTCCGACGAGAAAGCCGGCGTTTACCGGCGGCCCCGAGGGTGGCACGACGACAAGCATCGATTCGACATCGCGGAACGGCGAATAGGTCGGCGCGAAACGCGCCCGCGAGCCATCGGGCTGCACCGCTTGCAGAATGAGCGAACGCCCACCGATAGCGTTGGGAGTGACTGTGGTGAGGATGCGGTCGAGCCCCGCGTGGTACGCGATGCCCTTCGGGTTGGCAAGCTGGCCCAGGCCGAAGTCGCCCCGAATGTTGACGACCTCGGAAAAGCGCAATGGGAACTGGCTGGGCGCGACGATGATCGCGGACATTTTTCATTCCTTGAATGGTGCATGATTGAGGCTCATGGCCTCGCACCAAATGATCGCTGCAGTGACCGTGCCAGTCGAGCGAGCCCGCGTTTCGGGGCGCGGGTGGCTTAAACGAGCGCAGATTGGCAGCATGCAACGCCTGCTACCGTATCAACATCAGTATGCAGCACAGCTACGAAGGGGTCGGAGTTGATCATTACGGCCTTGGCTTGCGACCTCGTCAAGGTGGTCGGTAATGAACCATCGGCGATCAATCTCAATGGAGAGCGCCGCCGATGATCATGTGCCGCTCACCAAGGCAGGGATAGACCGAAAAGACTTACGATCTTCTTGACTGGCTCTGCGATCCCCACCACCTGGCTTGCGATCACGCCGATCGTCTTGAGCGTACCTGCAATCGAACCGAGAGTGCTGCTGATCCGCCGCGGATCGGGTTCCCTCTCTGTAGCCGCCTTTTCTAGTTTGGCGACATCCAGATCAATCGCCTGTTTCGCAGAAGCCTCTAACGACAAGCGATTGAGCGCGCTTCGAAGCTCCGCCACCAGGGCCGGCATTTCCTTGTCGATTGTCTCGGACTTCACGATTTTGGTCGCGCTCGCGCCCTCTCCGACGCCGATTACGTCGCCACTAACCGTGTTCGCCTGGATGCCCGAATTATGCACTGCGTCCCGCTTCGTGGATCGTGTCATGGGATTGTTCCCTTGCTTTGGAGCGGAGGCCCCTTGCTCCGCTCGGTTGGTTCAACTTTGACGCGGTGGCGCCCACACCCACCGCGAGACTCTCGGCCCTCACGTCGCCTCCCTGGACGATGATGCCGCTGTTCAAGATTAACGCCCGGCGCTCGCGAATCTCGGATGTATCGATATCGTGTTCATCGAGAAATTCGACGATCGCATCGAGAATCCTATATTCCAGCACTTTGGTGTAGAAATCGCCGTCTAGCTTCTGAAAATAATGGCTGAAAGCGCCGCTTCCCAAAGCTTGGCGAATACTGGTCTGCGCTCCATAGTTGTAAGTCGGATTCTGCTTGATTTCGCGGAGGCGATTTCGCTCCTTGGTACCGAACAGTTCCGACAAGTACTTCGAGAATCGCCCAAGAGCCGCGAACACCGATCGCAGAACCCAGATTGGCCCAACGACGAGACTGATGATTGTCAGCGCCACTTTCTGTTTCCAGCTCGAATCCGGAAGTTTGTCGACGGAGTGATACCTACCGGCCAGTGGCGTCAGCAGGTAGCGGTTGATTTCGACAAATAGGTTCGTGCCCCGGATCGCACATCGTAGGAAGTAGGACAAAACCAGCTGGTTGCCCCAGTCCTCGATGGATATCCATTGGTAGTGCCGAACCCGCGCATCGCTGGCCTTCTTGTAAGCGGCGATAGCCTGTTCGTCTAACCGCTGAACTGGCTGCATATAGATATGCGGCAGGATGTCGCGATTTTCTCGTATGTCGGCGCCATGGACGAAGCAAAAGTTACGAATTCTCAGATGCTCGAGACCGAGCGATTCAATGGCACGGTCAATTGCCCCGTAGAGCTCGTCACTCTCAAACGCCCTGGGCGGCCGCTGGGGAGCACCGTTCAAACCCTGTTCCGGGGGTTTGTCCAGACTCACCGTGAACGACCATCCACCCAGACTGCCTCCCGCGCCTACAAAGGGAGTAAAATCCCGGTAAACAATCAGATTCTGATCGCTCATCGGGAACCCACTCAACATCTCCGGCTCGAGAGGCGCGTTGAATTTCTCGGTGACCTTGGAGGCGTCAAATTTTGCGCGCTGGAAATTGCTCAGCAGGATTTCTTGCTCTTTGAGGCTCTTCTGAAAGTACAAAGGCGCCGAGGCCAGCACTGCGACCACCAGTCCGAAGATCGGGTCAATCGCCGCCGCCGCGATCGCTGCAGCGAGCCCGATGAGAAAGAAGAGCCAGTCGTACTTGCGCTCGCGATTCGCGACGAACTTACATACCCGAGCGACGAGTGCAATGTCCACGCCTACCTCAGGCGCTGTAGCGTGGTGCGGTTCTTCGAATCGATTTAACACCGTTTCTCTGAAGCCGTGTCCCGCCGTAAATGCGCTGGCGCATAGCAGCCTGGTGGTTTCATCATTAGACATGTGCGTGCCTCCGTAATTGGGTCCAACGCGAATCCTTCGTTGGACACGGATATGAGGGAGCGTTCCGAAGATGAGATAGTAGGCGGCCGCTGCTGTGACGAACGCAGCAATGAGATCGAATATCGTAGAAGGAAAGAACAAAGGTGGGACGAGCCAGTGCTGGAGAGTCGAGTAATAGGACCCTGCCAGCGGTTCCGGGCTTGTCAATCGAGACAGTCCCCACTGGATCTTGCCTTCAAGGTACCAGACGCCTAGGACGTAAAGGGGAAATGTCGCTGAACTAAGACGAGAGCGGGTTCTCCAGATGAGCTCGTAAAGAAGGAGCGCGCAAGCCGCACCACGCAAAGTAGGGAAGAGGTAGAACTCATAGTCGTAAATAGCCAACTCTTCCGTCCCGCCCGTCGCAAGGAGGAATGCGGGCAGATATGCTCCGCCGAGCAAGGCCCCGAGCAAGACCATCTTGAGACGGGAGATTAGCCTCGGTGCCAAGTATTCCTCGTCGCCCGTGACCTCAGGCCGCGCACAAGGGATGCCCCAACGCGCTTGGATGGCTGCTGCAGCCAACGTGCCAGTGGAGATCAATCTGAGCACCTTGATGCGTCGGAGGACCGCCGACTCACAGCGCGCGCAAGTACACAGGGTTAGCCCTACTGCGAACTACGGAGAAGCGCCCCGAGACTCCCAACTGCCTCACTGCAACTGCAACTGCAACGGCCCTGCTACCGTAGCACCACCCTCGCGGAAGACTGGAACTCAGGTCCATTGGCGCTTGGGGAGTACGGGCTTGGGGCCTTCCCTTCTCCTGTAACGCTTTTCACCTCGGTTCGTATACACGCCGGCGCGCGGCAGCGTCATCCAAGCCGTGCTGCGGACCCGTGAATTTCATTTGCGTAGGATTGCCATGCCTCGACTCGCATCCTTCGGCTACCGGTTGATTCTCGCTCCGATGCTGAAACACTCCTGCCGATGCGAACCCTGACGCGACTCCGGAGAAGGCGGAGTACGCGGCCATCCCGGCGCGCGAGCTCGGCTCGGTGAGCGACGAGCAGATGCTGTTGCTCGGGCTGACCGAAAACATGCTGCGCGCGGACATTTCGCCGCTGGATGCGGCGCTGGGGTTGGTGAGGTTGCGCAAGCTCAAACCGGCATTCAAGAAAAATACCCCCTCGAGGCTCAAATTCCATAAGGACCTTGACGTAAAGTACTCAGACATGGCCCGTGATCCTGACGAGATCCAATTCAAACCACTTCCGCGCGACTTCAAGCCGCCGCTCTTGAAGCTTGGCGGTCCATGGGCTGGAGGCACGCTGAGGCGGAAATCTACGGCGACGATGGCCGCTGAGCACGTTCTTCTCGATACCAGCTTGTTGGTCGCGGCTACTGTCGAGGAGCATCCAAGGCATGCCGCCTCCAAAACCTACGTTGAGGGGCTGGCAACGACGGGTACATCGTTGCGGTGATGCTCACGCACGGGGTCTCCAGAATCTGAACGTGGAACCCTTCTGATTTCGAGCGCTACGGGGATCAGCTTCAGATAGAGCCCGTCGTTTCCTGACGGGGGAGGTCGTGCTGTGCGAAGGACGCTCCCGCGGGCCTGTCTCAGGACGCCACTTCGCTCGACGAGGCGGGCCATCATCACGTTTTTCGTCCTGCGATACATTGCGTGTCAATCAGGACGCGGCCTACGGACACGCCAGAGGCGTCGTGACGAGCTGTCCCGAGTTGTCAATGCTCAGTCGCGCGCAAGTTAATCCGTCCGGGCTTTTCAGAATGATGCCGTTACCTGCTCCGGAGGCGTGAAAATCTCCCTGGCCTTCGATGAGCGTAACGTTTGTATCGCCCAGCCGAATCTTGTTGCTGGCATTGACTATGGCATTCGCCCCGATGGCCGTGGCATTGTTTACCTCTGACAGGAAGGGAATAGTGGCGCCGGACCCGATGGCGGTATTGAAGCTGCCCGTGCTGCTGTAGCGGAGCGCAAGATTCCCGACCGCCGTATTGTCGTCGCCCGTGCTGTTGTCCCAGAGCGCACGGATCCCGCAAGCAGTGTTGTTGTTGCCGGTGCTGTTGCCCTCGAGGGCAAGGTGCCCGCTGGCGGTGTTGTCGCTTCCGGTGGTGTTGAGTTGGAGGGCGGACGCGCCATGGGCGGCGTTGCCGGAGCCCTCGGTGTTTAAACGGAGCGAATTCACCCCGGTGGCCACATTCAAGGCGCCAGTGGTGTTCAGACGCATCGCGCCGAACCCCTCGGCGGTGTTCGAGAAGCCCGTAGTGTTGTCACCGAGCGCGCCGGCCCCGATGGCAGTATTACTGCCGCCGGTGGTATTGCTGAAGAGCGCGCCGGTGCCGAACGCAGTGTTCAAGACGCCGGTGGTGTTGCCTTGGAGCGCGGCACCCCCGGTCGCGGTGTTGGAGAAGCCGGTGGTGTTGCTCTGCAGTGCATTGGCCCCGAACGCGGTGTTCCCGATACCGGTTGTATTGCTCCGGAGCGCGGAGAACCCAGCACCGCTGTTTGCGTTACCTGAGGTGTTGCTCTGAAGCACAGAAACCCCGATGCCCGTGTTGAAGCCGCCGCTCATTGCCAGATTGCCGGCATTGCTGCCGACAAACGTATTGTTCGAGCCGAAATTGTGGATGAACGGCACGCCGTCCTTCAAGACATTCCCCACCGTGGCGTCGGTAGAGTTATGCATCGTCAGATTGCCCGGAACGTCAACGTCTTGCGCCCGAGCCAAACTCGACAGAAACAGAACTGACATCGCGCCTACAAACGCGTGCAGCGCTCGGCTTTGCATTGTGCCCCTCCCTTAAGAGAGAAGGTCCTACTCTTACGCGCAGTGCGGGTCAATCGGGGCGACAGCGTTTGGCCTTCGAGCGACTGCTGCCTCGCGGCAGGTGACGTCTTCCCGAGACCGGTGGAAGACGAATGAACGGGTCCTCCGCAGGAAACGCATTTTCGAGGGGAGATGGATCGACGGGACGCGAAATCCCGTCACACTTGTAACTCCCATCGTTCGATGCCCGGCGCTAACTCTCTCTCATGACCAACAACCACCAGCCGTCTCGGAAAACGAAAGGAAAGTAGTCATGCCACCCAGCACGTCCAGGAAAATGATCGCTGCGCTTCAGGTCTCGTTGGATCGCCGCGGCAATGCCAAACAACGCGGCGTCGAGATCTTTGCGTTGCAGGACTCTGCCGCCGATGACCACGGCTGCCAGTCTTCGAGCGACTGAACCATCGCTCGAGAGTGGGCGGGAGCGAGTCGCCCCGCTCCGGGCCGCGCAACTGGAAACCAAGCTGTACGCGACCGGACAAAACAGCTGCGGCCTATCTAGCCAAAACCCCTTCATCGATCTAGCGGTGTCGCCTCGCGCCTTGCGAGGCGGGCAGCGCGAGCAAGAGTTACAAAATCCGCCGCGCGGTGACCGACCAGGTGCCATCGCTGTTTCTAGAAGGGGGTAGAGCCATGAAAAGGGTCTTGTTTACGACGGCTGCCGCCATGTTTGTCCTGACAGCCGCCCAACCTTCGTTTGCAAGGACAGTCCGCATCCCGGTCACCCGAGTGGGAAACGTCCCGGTGCCGTGCGCAGAGGAGCGACTCGGGACGTGCCACAATCGGTGGCATCCGGCGATCAGGCCCGCCGCGACGGCCAACGCCGGCGACACGGTGATCTTTGAAACGAGAGACGCGTTCGACAACCCCTTCAACCGGAGCTCGACACCGGCTACGGTCGCTGCCGCCAACCTGAACCTCGTCCATCCGCTGACCGGGCCACTCTTCGTGCGAGGTGCCCAACGCGGGGATGTGCTGGCGGTCACTGTCCTCGACGCCGTCCCCGGCCCTGATCGGTTCGGCTACACCGTCATCGTCCCCGGCTTTGGCTTCCTCAGAGACGTGTTCCCCAATCCGGCCATCGTCCACTGGGAGTTTCAGCAAAGGTCAGAGGAAGAGGGCGAAGGCGAGCGCGGAAGGAGGCAGTTTGCGACCTCGGCCGATCTCCCGGGCGTCAGGATTCCTCTCCATGGATTCACCGGTACGATCGGTGTCGCCCTTGGTCTTCCGGAGATCGAGACCGCATTTCAGAGGGAGGAGCAGCTTCTGATGGCCGGAGGCTTTGTGCTCCCTCCCCAGCCTCAGGACGCGGTGCCAAGTGATCTCTGCGGTCCTAGGGGGAGCGTGGCCACGCGATGCCTGCGCACGATTCCGCCGCGGGAGAACGGGGGGAACACCGACATCAAACAGATGGTCAAAGGGACCACCCTTCTCTTCCCTTGCTTTGTCGACGGATGCCTCCTCTCGATGGGGGATGTGCACTTCGCTCAAGGGGACGGAGAGGTCTCCGGAACGGCCATTGAGATGAACGGCATCGTGACCGTCAAGGTGGAGGTGCGAAGGGGACAAGCCGCCTTGCTTCGCTTTCCCCAATTCGAGAGCAGAGAGCGCGGCGTGCTGAAGGAGCTCGAGCCGGAGCGGTTCATCGCCACCATCGGGATCCCGGTCAAGCCCAGGGGCGAGGTCATCGTCGAACAGACATGGATCGATGGCGTCCGCCTCGGCCCTCTGACCAACCAATCAGAAGACGTCACCCTTGCGGCACGAGATGCGCTGCTGAAGATGATCGACCTGCTGACGGGGCCCCTGTCGCCCTCTCCCTCGAGGCTATCCCGGGACCAGGCATACATCTTGTGCAGCGTCGCCTGCGACCTCAGGATCAGCAACCTCGTCGATGTGCCGAACTTCGTCGTGTCCGACTTCCTGCAGTTGGACATCTTCGAGCACAGGTAATCGGCGCCTGTTGGAGTCGCAAAAAGGTGAGAGCGATGAATCGCGGCAAGCTCTTGCGACTTTTGTTGGCTGGCGGGGTCGGTCTGCTCTTGATGGGCCACTCCCCTTACCGCCAGTGGTCCGTCTTCAGGGCAAAGCACCTGATCGTCGTCACAGACGATGCGAACCCGAACGGGTTCCCTCTCGCGGAGGCAGTTGCTGCAGCCATCGCGGCTCGCCTGCCCGAGAGCAAGGCGATGGCGGCGAAGGCCAAGACCTCGCGCGATGTCGTGAAGCTCCTGCGGAGCCATCAGCTCCTGCTCGGGTTGCTTCCCATAGATGACGCGTTGGAGGCCTTCCGGCCAAGCGGAAGGTTCTCGCGAGACGCGCCGGTTCCATTGCGCACGCTGGCCATCTTCGGACCGTACCTTCTCGTCGTTCTCGAGGATTACTCCAGGGAGAAAGCCCAGCAGATCGCGAAGACGCTGGCCGAGCATCCGGGAAATTGGCCCATCCCCGAAAAGTCGATCGCCAAGGACAAATCTCAAATCCCCTTCCACCCCGGCGCCCTGGACTACTACGAAGGACGTTCCTCGCGGGAGGGACACTGACCGCGCGCCTTCGCCAAAGATGTGGAACACCGCTGCCGGCGGCGGGTTTGGTGCTCTTCCTCGCCTCGTCCTTGAATGCGCACCCGCTGAACGTCGCGTACGCCGACATCGTGGTGAAAGCACGGGAGGTCGAGATTTCACTCAGCATCAACCTCTTCGAGCTCGACCTCCTCCTCTCCTTGGACCAGAACGGGGACGCCCTGGTCGACCAGCGCGAGCTGGACGCCCGGAGGTCAGTCATCCTGGACTACCTCCGTCAGAGGATCGAGGTCTCGTCCGAGGGGGCGGCGCTTCCCCTGGAGCCGGGGCCCTTTCACATCGGCCGGGGAGCCGATGGCAAGTTGCTTTTCGAGAGCACTCTTCGCTTCCGGGCGCGGGACTCGCTGACCGACTTCGCCATCCGCTGCGAGCCCCTGACGGACCTGGGAGCTGACCACAAGACGCTCGCGAAGATCTCGCGCGACGGAAAGGTGGAGCAGTTCGTCTTCCAAAAAGGCGTCGTCTACCAAGGTGTGAAGACGGATTTCCTCGATTATCTCGTCCAGTTCCTGAAGCTCGGCGTTTTGCACATCTTCACCGGCTACGACCATGTCCTCTTCCTCACCGGCCTCCTGCTGGTCGGCGGGTCCTTCCTCGCCGTGGTCAAGATCGTCACCTCGTTCACGCTGGCACACAGCCTGACCCTCTCCCTGGCGGCTCTGGGCATTGTGAACATCCCGGAAAAGCTGGTCGAGGCGGGGATCGCGTTCAGCATCATCTACATCGCTCTCGAGAACCTTCTGTTCAAAGAATTCGACAAGCGCTGGGCGGTCAGCTTCGTTTTCGGTCTGGTCCACGGGTTTGGCTTCGCTAACGTCCTCAAGCAGATGCATCTTCCGCGCTCGGCGCTGATCAGCTCGCTTTTCTCCTTCAACGCCGGGGTCGAGGTTGGGCAGATCGCCGTCGTGCTTCTGATCCTTCCGGTCCTCGGGATGCTCCGCCGGAGCAGGGCCCACGGTCCGGTTGTGACCTCGGCGTCGGGCGTCATCCTCGTCGCGGGGCTGTTCTGGTTCTACCAGCGGGCCTTTTGAGGAAGGGATGGTATCTCGTGCCGCCGCGTGCGTTGTGGTGGGCCTCGTTCTCGCAGCCCCCTTTTCCTCGTCTTCCCACGTGGTCCTCGACCCAGAGCTCGTCCAGCGGTTCATGGTCGAGATTGCCCAAGCCTCCAAGGAAACACGGGAAGGATCGGACCCCGAGGCCGAAGGGCTCTACCGACTCGGGGAGAAGGTCGAACAGCTCGTCGAGCTGATGAACCAGGACATCTCCTCCCACGGCAGCAGCGACCTGCTTGCCCAGCTCGTGGTGAAGCGGCTCGAGACGTATCAAATCAAGGTGGCATTCTCGGAGCGAAACAACAGGTTCGTTTACGATCTCGCCGCATTCCGCGAATACATAATCCGAGCCCCGAAGGGGAAGCGGGCGGCGGCCGCGCGATTTCGCTTGATCGCTGGAACCTTCTACCAGACGCTGGGCCCGGATCCATCGCGGCTGGCGAACACCGATGTTTCCAACGTCCTGAGTGCTGTTGCCGAGGAGGAGCGCTTTCTGAAGGAGTACGCAGGCGATGAGAAAACAAAGGAGGTCCGATTCTTCTTGGCAGTGGACTACTACCGCCTTTACAAAAACGCGGAGCGTCCGGATGAGGTGGCCCGGTACGAACGCCTCTCCCGGCGCGCCTTGGAACAGGTGAAGGCGCGGTATCCCGGGAGCATGGAAGGCAGGGCCGCGGAGGCGCTGCTGGAGAGTTTCAGGCCGAAGCGCTCGAGCGCGCGCTAGAGCTCGGGGAACGACTTTGTCAATCCCGTCAATCTAGTCCAGCTCCAGGCTCTGGTAGACTCCGGTCGCGTCCAGCACAGCCCCCCAGACCTTGTGGGAGGCCTGATGCTCGGAGGGTCCGTAGTTGATCTGTGCGCCAAGCCCTAGATCCAGCCCCTTTATGCTCTCCAAGGTGGTGACCAGTGCTTCCGTGTTCAGCTCGGGCCCTGTGCGCTTGAGGGCCTCGATGAGGAGCGTCGCGGCGATGTACCCCTCCAGTGAGACGAAGTCGGGCTTCTCGCCCGGCGCGTATTTGTTGAGAAGCTCCTGGTAGCGCAGCACGATGGAGGACTTCGAGTCTGGCAGCGGAACCACCTGCGTGACAATCACTCCCTCCGCGTAACCTTTGCCCAGCTGCGTCAGCTCCTCCGCGAGCGCGTTGCTACCCACGAAGGAGACGCTGGTGAAGATGAGTTTCGCTCCTTTGTCCCTGAGCGTCGCCACGAACTGAGCCGCGGCGCGGTAGGTGGGCACCATCACCACCGCGCGCACGTTCTGCGAGTTCTGGAGGATCTCATTCACTGCCGCATGTACGTCGGCGGTGTTGCGCTCGTAGCCAACCCGCAGGATCTTGTTCGGGTCCCGCTTGTACCGGCGCAGCATGCGTGCCACCCCCTCGAAGCCGGCGTCGCCGTATTTATCATTCTGGGCGAAAACCGCGATTTCGGATGGCTTGATGCGCCGGACCTCGATCAAGTACTTGACCGCAGCAGCCGTTTCCTCGGCGTAGCTGGCGCGGTAGTTGAAAACGTACCGATCGGGCGGATCCCTGCGCAAGAGGGGCGCTCCGGTGAACGCGCCGAAAAAGAGCGCCTTCTTCTGCAGCGCGTAGGGGATGGCGACTGCCGCGGTGGGGGTACCCACATTGCCGATGAAGCCAAATACCTTTTGCTCCTCGGCCAGCCGCTTCATCACCACCTGGGTGCGGGTTGGCTCGTAGCCGTCGTCGATCGCGATGAGCCTGAGCTTTCGGCCGTGCACACCACCCGCATCGTTGATCCACTCGAATGCGATCTCGACGCCGGTCTTCATCTGCCGGCCCAGCTCCTTTGCGCTGCCGGAGAGCGGAACGGCTTGTCCGAAGACGATTTCCTTTTCGGTTACCCCCTGGACCAAGGGCAGCGAGACGGACGAAGGAGATACGACCGCCTGCGGAACCGGCACGGGCATAGCGCTCGCGCCGACCATCGCGGGAGTCTCCCTCCTCGCGCGCCAACGGAGGTAGGCCACTCCGCACACGAGCAAAAGCGTTGCGGCACCAATGAACAGCTTGAGCCGCATCTGTCTGTTATTCAGGGACGCGAGCGAAGTGGCGGCGGGCCGCGATGAGAAGGTCGGCGCCGAGTGCTGTTTGGGCAGGTCTTTTTTGGGCGGTTGCGACGATAACGTATTCATCGAGTCCTCCTCGATCAGAGGTTGCATCTCCGGTGCTGGCTTTGCGAGGAGCGCCACGTCTCCATTGGCCACCCGGCGGCCCTCCTCGTCCTGGCGCCAGGTCTCCTCGAGAAGAAGCCTGTTCCATTCTTTGAAGATCGTGCGCTGGGGGGTCTTGACGTTGAGGTCAACGCGGAACTCGCCGTCGCGCAGCGTCAGGGCGTCGCGCAGCGCATCCAGCCCGTTGCGGTCTCCGAACCGGGCGTGGACTACCTCCCCGCCTGCAAGATAGAAGACGCCGTCCGGTGCACCAGGGCGCAGCGACTTGACCCTCACGGCGACCGTCTCCCGCATCATGCAGTAGAACTGGATAAGGTCGACGAACGGTGTCTCCTCAAGATTCCCTGTGAGTGCCAAACCGAAATCCTCGGACACGCCCAACGAGGGGGGGCAGGTTGAGGCCAAAACGCTTCTATTTGTTCCTCCGAGCGTGACACCTTTGACTAACTGTATCAATGTGTCGTGTTCACCCTGTCGCTGGCGCCATCGATCGTTCACGGAATGCGTTGTTAGGAATTGGAAGCGCTCAGAGCGAGCAGATGTGTTGAGAGGTGGTGGAGAAGGCGCGACGTGCACAAGAAAGCCACCCGGCAAGCTACGTCGGCACTGCCAGTCGGCGCCGGAGAAGCTCCCGCACCGCTTCCGTGGGTGCCGAGCCCAGTGCTCGCTCCCTGTGTTGCCGCGCGCTTTCGAGATTTCCTGCGCGCCGATGCAGGTCTGCCAACACGGCGTCCCAGAGGTAGGACCGGACGAGCCAGGCGGGTGGCACGAGTCCCTGCAGCACGGCGAGCCCTGCCTCTGGCCCCTGCCACTCGGCAACGGCCACGGCCCTGTTCAGCGTGTGCAGGGGTGACGCCGTGACTTGCTCGAGCATGGAATAGAGGTCGGCGATCTCCTTCCATCGGGTCTGCCTGAACGAGGGCGCAAAGCAGTGCTCGGCGGCGATACCCGCTTCCGCGTGGAACCGTGAAAACACCTCCCCGCTGGCCGACCGCGCCAACCATTCCGCCCCGAGCCGCATCCTTTCGCGATCCCAAAGCGATCGATCCTGCTCTTCCAGGAGAAGCATGCCTCCCATCCCGTCGAGGCGCGCCCCCAGCCTGGCCGCGTGCAGATGCATCAGGGCGAGCAGGGCGAAGGTCTCGGGGACCGCGCCCACGGGATGCTCGGCGAGGAGCGTGGCCAGCCGGATGGCCTCGTCGCACAGCTCGCCCCGGATCGCCTGCTCCGCGTGCGCGGAAAGATATCCCTCGTTGAATAGAAGGTAGAGCACCTCCTGCACGCTGGGGAGCCGGGACCGGAGCTTTTCGAGCGGCGGCGTCTCCAGGTCGGGCGGGGCTTCGCGCAGCCGGTCGCGCGCGCGGCCGAGGCGTTTGTGCACACTCGCTTCCGTGGTGAACAGCCGTAGCGCGATTTCCGCCGTGCTGAAGCCGCACATCGTTTTGAGGGCCAGGACCAGCCGCGATTCCCGGGGGATGGCCTCGTCGCAGCAGACGAAGAGCATCCGCAGCATGTCGTCCCGTACCTCGTTTCCGAAATACGAGGCTGCCGGATGGCCGTGCTCCCCGGAAAAATCGCCGGCTTCCTGTTCCAGGAGCCGGAGGTGGCCCGCTTTCCGGCGCAGATCCCCGATCAGCTGATTGTGAGCAACCCGGTACAGCCAGGCGCCGGGGTCCTCGGGAAGGCCGTGCTCCGTCCAGGCGGTGAGCGCGGCCATCAGCGCGGTCTGGACCGCGTCCTCCACGAGCTCGAGATGCTGCGCGCCGGCCCTGCGCGTGAGCATGGCCACCAGCCGGCCGTATTCATGCCGGAAGAAATGCTCAACCAGGCCCGGAGCTGTCAGAGGTCCGCCATCTCCCGGATCTCGATGCTCGATCCCGGCATCATCAACCCCGGACCCTCCCTCGCGACCTCAAGTGCGCGGTCGTAGCTCTCGGCGGAGACGATCATGAACCCTCCGACGATCTCCTTTGCCTCGACAAAAGGCCCGTCCGTCACGCCCGAGGCCGTCACGATTTTGCCACCGGGCAGGAGCTTGCCGCCCATATCGACGATGTTCGCCTTGAACTTCTCCTTCCAAGCGTTGAACGCGGCGTACATTTCCTGCATTTGCGCTGGGGAAGGCTGCTCCCTCTTCCCGGGCGGGCTCCGCTGGATGAACAGGTATTTCTTCGTCGGCATCCTTGTCTCCTATGGTTTGTGCGCCGACCGCCGGGCCAGCACTGCAAAGACGCGCGAGGCCCGGGCAGTTGGACACTTCTCCGCGATTTTTTCCCTCGTTCGGAAATGGTACGGTTTTCAATCTAGGCCAAGAGGAGTTTTTTCAACTTATTTCGCCGACATCCCAAGGTCGCGGTGGTGAACGACGGCCTTCAGCTCCTGCTCAAAGCAGCGCCTTCAGCTCGTCGAGCGCGCTCCCGTAACCTGCGGTAGTTCGCTCACGCGGCGTCGACTTCAATTGTCGCAATCTGCGTGTGCGGTTCGGGGAGGGGTAACCCGTCAGCGCGAAGCCCATCGAGGTGGCTTGCGATCGCCTCGCGGATGTTCGTCAGAGCCTCCTCGTACGTATCGCCCATCGAGGCACACCCGGGGAGGTCCGGGACGTAAACGGAGTAGCCACCATCCGTCTCGCGCTCGAACACCGCGGTGTACTGTTTCATTGCTTGACCTCCGACAGGCTTAAGCGTGGCATTTTCCCAACCCCGCGCGCAACCCCGCCGTCGCTCGCCGGAGCGACTCGACCGGGATCTACCGCCGCCGACTCCCATTCGAGGCGCAAGCGCTTGTTCCGGGCCGCGCAGTTGCGCAAGTACATGTTGATCAGCGTCTGGTAGGGAATTGCGATCTCGCCCGCTATTTTCTTGAAATACGCCAAGGTGGATTCGTCGACGCGCAGCGTAACCTGCTTCTTGAGTCGACGAGCGTATGGATTCCTGCGGGCTTTGGAGAAGTCGTAGTCAGGCCATGTTGAGGTCATTGAGGCAAGCAGCCTGATCCTTTCACGCACTCCGTGTCGGCCGTTTGTGGTATCCGCGCGGCAGAGCAAGGCCCGGAGCTGACTCCAACCGACTCCCTTTGCTATGGAACGGAGTTGAAATGCCCTACATATTTAAGCTCGGACCGGTCGAGACTGACGAAGGCCCCAGCAGCTTTTATTTCACCCTCGGCGAGGAGGGCTTCCACTTCATCGAGGGCTCCGACGACGTCGCGGCGCTTCGCCAAATCGCGCAGAGAGAAGGCAAGGACATGCTGTGTGAACCGGCCCTCGAAGCCGCTGCTTCAAAGCTCGATTTGCCGACTGCCGAGCTTCCCGATTTCTTCGCTTGCACCAAGGCAACCTTGGCGGTGTCGTTCAGCCACGGCACCCTCATGGAGAAAGTGGAGGACCCTCCGCTGCTGTGGGAGTTGATCCAGGCCGCGGAGGCATTCGAGCTCGCCCAGCCGTGGGACATTTTCGGCGGGGACGAAGCGGTTGAAATCGAAGTCAAGGGCGCCCTCTCGAGGACATTTGAAGCGTGCATTATGGGCCAGGCAGGAGAAGAGTTCGGCTTGGCGTTGTACTTCGAGAAGGGGAGCGTCGCTCGCCTGGCTCGGTTCTCCGACGAGGGACGGATGGAGGACGTGGCTTCGTTGGATTCCATGGTCCTTCTTCTCGACGATGAGCCTCAGTTCGTCCTGGACGCGGTCGCCGCGGTGAGTGAATTGTCCAGCGCGCCGTTGGTGATGCGGATGAAGCGCGGCGAGCCGAAGGAAGTGGACGAGAAGGAAATCCGCGCCCTGATCGCGGCGCTCCGTGCGGTGGCTGACTATTGCGAGGATGGCAAAGGGCGCGGCGAGTCCACCAGTGGGCGCCGGACCACCGCCCGCTTGCGCAGAGTCGATTCCCCCGAGCCCGAACCACCCTCCGCCCTTCCGTTCGCGCGGGTTGGGCGCAATGAGCCGTGCCCTTGTGGCAGCGGAAAGAAGTTCAAGAAATGCCATCTCGCCACAGAGGCGCCGAGCGCGGTTCAAGGGGCAGCAGCACTTCATGACCGCGACCGCCGCGTGACGACCACCCTGATGGAATACGCGGTGCGCCGATTCGGAAAAGAGCGAATGAAAAGGCACCTCGTCGAGCCTTTCGGCCAACGCGCCCCTTCCCCTCAGCTTACGGAAAGTCTCGCCTGCTACGTGACGCCGATCGAAGGAAAACCCCTCGCAGCCGATTACCTCGAGGAGAAGCCCGCAGCGGTCTCCGAGGATGACCGGGCGTGGATGGAGGCGCAGCTCGCCACGGGGTTGGGCCTCTGGGAGGTGCTCCGCGTCGAAGAGGGCCGGGGGATCGAGGCGGTTGACCTCCTCTCGTCTGAGCGCCGCTTCATCGACGAGGTGCGAGGCTCGACCGGCCTTTGGCCACGGAATCTGGTGCTCGGACGGGTGGTCACCTTCGAGGGCACGTCCGTTTTCTGCGGAGTCCACGACCAGCCGCTGCGTCCGCGAGACGCTCAGTCGCTCGTCGCCAAGGCTCGGGACGAGCGAAAGGCGCACGGTGGCCAACTTCCGGCGCCACGCCTCCTCGAGCTGTGGAATGAGGCGGTGAGCTCGATGGCGCTGGCGGCAGCCGCGACTGGAAAAGTCACCAACACCGACGGGGAGGCGATCCGTTTTGTCGAGCAGGAGTTCAAGCTCACCGAGGGAGATCGCGACGAGGTGGTGGCACGAATCCTCGCCCGCGAGGAGGTCCATCTCGACGAGGACAGCCCGAATGCCACGTCGCTCACCTTCACGCGCCAGGGGAATGCGATGCACTCCTCCTGGAAAAACACGTCGCTCGCCAGCGTTCGCATCACCAAGACCCGACTCAAGCTCACGGCGAACTCCGTCGAACGGGCCGATCGGTTCACCGAGCTCATCCAAGAGCTGCTCGGCCGTCTCGCCAAGCGGGGTTCACGCAAAGAGCAGGCTCCGCCCGATTTTCGCGGCCATGAATCCGTCGCTCTCGATGCACAAGTGCTCGGTTCGCGGCCTGACCCGGCCTTCATGGTCCGCGATCACCTCGCGGCATGGCTGGACGAGCCTGTTCCCGCGCTCGAGGGTCGCTCCCCGAGGCAAGCTGCTCAGTCGGAGTCGACTCGCGAGGCGCTCCACTGGCTCCTCAAGGAGATGGAATGCGTGAAACCATCCGCTGACAGCACCACGCCGATCGATGCTTCGTGGCTGCGGCGCGAGTTGGGGCTCACCGAGCTCGGGGAGGGGTCGCCGCACCATGAGCTCGATTTGGCGCTGGGAGCAGGTCGGAAGATTTCGGAGACCCTCCTCGACTTCGCACGACCCCTCTTTGAAGACGAGAGCGCAGCGGACGAGAAGCAAATGAAGGACTCGCTGGGGCTGGCGATCATCGCGTGGAATGCGGCGGTCGAACAGGAAGAGCGTCCTGCGGCCATCGGGGAAGCGCGCCGCCTGCTTGCGCGGTCGCCCTCTTCCGCCACTGCTCTGAGGCGCTTCGACGAGCTCGTGAAGCGCAAGCGCGAGCGGTTTGCGCACGACCGGCGGATCGTCGGCCGCTATGAGGTCCGGAAGAAACGAGGAGAGCTTGGGGTGAAGATGGAGGCGTGCGTTGCACCTGAGCTCGCCGCTCGCTTGGAAGCCGCGGGCATTCGTCCCGATGGCCCGGCCACTTTCGACTCCATCGCGCACTGACCGAGCTCGATTCGAAATCCGCAACGACCTTCTGGTCGTCTTCAACCCGCCGCTCTTGAAGAACGGACTCCGCAGATGCCGCCCGACTGTCAGCTTCGCGTTGAGGGTCAAGGCAACGGATCCTGATTCCCGAATTGTCTCACGCTGCAACGCGCTATTGACAGCAAAGCCAGACGCATCCTTCAGACGCATTTCAGCGCCATATCTACGTGCCGCGTCACACGATGCATGGGAACTGTGAATCGAGAATCCCCAACGGCCGTTTTAGACAGCAGTCAGCGCAACCGAGGCTTGCAAGAGGCGTCGGCGCCGGTGTGTCACGTGCTGCTTCGCGCGCCTGGCGACGCCCAGAAGTGGATCCAGCGGGGGAAGAGGGGCTAATCAAACGGCAACGATACGCAGCGACGGATCGAGATGCCGTATGTCTGAGACATCCGACGTGACAACTCCGTAACCATGTCTCTTTGCGCACAAAACAACAGAGGCGTCGATTACGTCCGCCGTTCGACGAACACCACAAAGCTGACCGGCCGCACGAGCGCTTTCGTCATCGAGTTGCTCTACATGGACGGCCGGCGACGCGAGCAAGCGCGCGAGCCGCACCTGGTTTCGTCCGTCGCGCCCAACCTGTCCGACGACTCCTGCCGGAATGCGAAAGTCGGCCCGGAGCTCGAGGGCGCGCGCAACGAGGACGACGGCCCGCCCGTTGCTTCGCTCAAAGGCCATCAAGGCACCTTGTTCCGACCAAGCCGCTCATCGCCCGCGCGACGATCGCTCGCGTCTACGGAGGATCGTCCGGTCTGCAACGCTACGCTCCTTGGCGGTGAGCCGTCCGCCGCTCTCAGAGAGCATTTCAGCGAGCCGCTCTTCCAAGTCATCGAGCTTGGTCTTCCGCTCCAGGGCGGCGACAACGAACGCGCTCATCGACGGCGCTCGCCCTCGACGGACTGCGAGTCGGGCACGACGGAGTACTTCCTGTGGTACGCTCACGGCGATCTTGGCGGTCGTCATACCGTTTATCATGCTGGCACTGCGCGTTCGTGCAACTCCCGAGCCGGGTGCACTGAACGGCACCCGTTAGTTACCATCCACTTGTTTCATCGCGGCGGACAAAGCCTCGGTGAGCCGCGCCGCCTTTCCGCTCCCCTGAGCGTTCTCGGCGGACCCACCCCCTCGCCCTCCGAGGATGGGCAGTACGCTCTTCAGTACAGCGTCCATCGGTACGCCAGCACCGGCGGGGCGCGCAAAGCAAAGATGGGCCCGCTCGCCATCGGGTGAGGCGATCAAGGCAATGCGTCCACGTGCAACAAGTGCGGCGGCCAAAAGCTTTGCGGCTTGCATCCCTCCGTCCACGGTTTCCGCGATCGCTCCCGCGGGACGCGCGGCGATCAATTGTTCCGCCTTTTGCGCGGTAAGCTTCGCCTCCAATGCCTCGACTGCCTTGCGCCGAGCCCGGCTTTCCGCCGCGAGGCGAACGGCCGCCTCCACAATTTCCGCGGGAGCCGCGCGCAGCGCTTCCGCAGTCTGCGCAATGGCCTCCGTGGCTTGACCGAGCGCTCGAACCACGCGATTTCCGCAGACGAATTCCACCCGCGCCGCGCCGGAGCCCCAGCGCTGCGCGCGAATGACCGCGATGCAACCCACCTCGCCGGTCATTCGCGGATGAGTTCCACCGCAGGGCGACGCATCGACTCCCTCCACCAGTATCACCCGGTCGCCCTTGACGGGTTCCTTGCGAAGGGTGAGGCGGGCCCGCTCCTCGCCCTTGAAGTCACGCGCGATCACCGGATGATTTTGCCAAACGCTCTCGTTGGCGGCGGACTCTGCGGCGCGGAGCGCGGCGGCACTCAGCTTGTCGATCGAACAGTCGAGGTCGATGGTGCAAGTCTTCTCGCCCAGGTGGAATGAAACAGTCGCGGCACCATGAATCCGTTGAAATGCAGCAGACAAGAGATGCTGCCCGTGGTGTTGCTGGATGTGATCGAAGCGTCGGGGCCAATCCACCGCACCCTCCACCTGGTCGGCGGTCCACGTCGGCGCGTCCACCAGATGAAGCACCTCACCATCGCGTTCCTGGGTGTCCAGAACCGGAACCGTTCCCAGGGTACCGCGGTCTCCCGGTTGGCCGCCCCCCTCGGGGTAGAAGGCGCTCTGGTTCAAAACTACCGCCAGACGGCCCTTGAACTGAAGCGTTCGAACGACTCGCGCGTGAAACCGCGTCAAGTAGGAGTCAGATAGGTAAAGGCGCTCGGTCATGCAGTGCTCGCTATCACACGCCCACTCCGCGGCGGATCAGCGCGTTTGATCTCCAATCGGCCCATTCCACTCCGTATAAAAGGTCGTCGCTTCGCGCAGCGAGAGCCCGTGCTTGCGACTCAGCTCCTTCAAGTGCCTGGCGCTGGCGAACATTCGGAGCGCCGGTCGAAGATCCTGGACGTCCCAGAAGACGTCGCGAGCAGCGAGGAAGGCCCGCAGCCAGCCTCCCAGCTGGGCAATTCCTCCGTCCCCAGACAGGCCCAGTCCAATCATCGCCCAGGCCCACATCGCCGGCCGCTGCGGCGGTGGGAACGCCTCACCTCGATCCAACAGCGCCGCGGCCAGGCTTCCGTCGCGGGGAAACAGATGAGCTCCTGAAGTGCAGCGTGGGTTGCACTCCAGTGGGTACGGCGTTCCATCGCTTGCCACGATGAAGTCGAAGGCGAAGCTCCCGGTCAACGCGTATCGCCGGACGAACGACCGCGCCCAGGTCTCGATTGCAGAATGGGCGACGGGCTGGAAATAGAAGCTCGGCCCAAGTGGGAGCCGGAAGCGCGGCTCGTAACAGACGTGCGCCACCAGCCGTCCGCGGTGCGCGATTTCAAAGCTGCACAGCTCCCGGCCCGCGATGAACTTCTGGGCGAGCCAGGCGCCACACGCGGCTTCGCTGGTGCTGGCCGGCAGCTTCGCCGCCGTGGGCGCCAGCTCGTCGCGTTCCAGCACCACGACCTGGTGACCAAACCGCGAGTAGACCTGCTTCAGAACGAGCTTCCCCTCCTGTTCCTGGAGGGCCGCCAGCTGAGCAGAGCTTTCCAGCCTCCATGTCTTGGGTACGGGCCCGATGGCGGAGGCCAGCTGTTGGAAGCGGAGCTTGTCGTGGAGCCCTTCGAGGACTTCGAGCTGATCGCAAAACACCGCGCAGGCTTGCGCCAGGCGATTGCGCGCGCGCGCGATGTAAAGCACTTCCTCGCCCGTGGCGATCAGGCGCGATATTCGGTGCGCTCGAATGAGAGCCAGCAGTCGGTCGATGAAGGCATCGGGCTCGAATCTCGGAGCCGGCACCGGGAATGCGCTTTCGACGCACCTGGAGAACGCGGTGAGACAGCTGGGAAATGTCTCGGCGATGAAGACGGTGTGGCCGGCGCGATGGAGTGCGCGCGCGACCTCCAGGGCGATTACGGTTCGAGCCCCGGTTAGCAGGACCCGCTCCTTCACATCAGGTCCTCCCTGCCGAGCGGCGGTGGGCCGCGTTCCAGGGCCCGCCGAGGTCCCCTCCATTGCCTCAGGTAATGCAGGATATAGGACCGGCATCTCTCGCCAGGCGGCGACAGCCGTGGGAGATGGAGCCACGGTTCCCCAGGCCAGCGGTGGTGGTTGAGGTCCAGCTCCCGATGAAGGTTGAGCCAGCTGTAGAAGGCCGGCGCTCGCAAGTTGAATGCTCCATTGACGACGTCGCGTGGCGCGTAGGCATGTTCGAGGTACTGCGTGGTCGACCACAGAAACCCCGCGGCGCCGTAGAACAACAAAAGGCATGCGGGCGATAGACCCAGCGCCAGGGCGACCGCGACGAGAGCCGCCGAGATACCCAGAAGCTCGATGCGAATGCGCGCGAGCGTCGCGGGAGGTTCCCGAAACAAGCTGTCGGTGATGCTCCAGCGTTCGGCGAGGCGCCGGTACGCGCCGGGAAAACAAAGAAGCAACAGGTTTGCTGGAGGAATGGTCCAATACCACAAGCCGACGAGCATTCCGTACCAGACCAGGCCCTTCTTCAGCCGCGAGTCATTGGGGTAGTACAGATCAAACATTTCCTCGTCGGTCCGATTCTTCAGATGGTGCGCCAGGTGCGTGATGGCGAACATGGAATAAGACATCCCGAACCAGGTACCGCAGATCAATCCGAGCAAGGAGTTCCACCCCGGACGGGAATGGAGCTTGCGGTGCGCGGCCTCGTGCAACAGCGCAAAATTGGTTTGAAAGAGGAGCGCAAAGACCAGCACCGCCGCAGCGAGGTGCCCGATACTCTCGGCCCGCGCGCCCCAGGCAAGCGCGACGGCGAGGGCAGCGGAGTCGACCAGCACCAACGCTGCATTGAGACGGTCTGGAATGGAAACTAGAGCCACGCCTGATGTTGTACTACGGTTTTGGCGTCTGGCTATTTGAGGTGCATGGAGCCTTGGGGGTCTGATGCGTCGTAGCTACGGGATCGCGTTGGCGGCGCTGGTGCTTACCGGCGCTTGCTCCAAAACCAATTACAAGTACGTGGCCGTCCAGGAGCCGATTCCAGCGGGGAAGACGGACAATCTTTCCCAGGAGGAGCAGGAGGTCGAACAACTGCTGCAGAAGGTTGTGCAGGCGCCGATTGCCGGCGAGTACTTCGGCAAGATGTTTGGGAGCGCCGTTCTGGTACTGAAGGATTTCGACAATCTCACTTTCACCGTCCACATCAAGAACGGCGTTGTAACACTGGTCCGGGGAACCGAGGCCTCACTGGTTCCTGAATTCATCATCCCGTTGCGACGTAAGAACTGCGAGAATCTGCTCAAGATCGTCGAGGACGGAAAGATCGACGACGAGGAAGCGCTCAGGATCCATTGCGTCACGTATGTCGCCGGTCTGCGCGCGATATTTCGGGTGCCGGCGCTCTACAACGAGTGGGTCGCGAAGCAATTGGCTCTCCCCCCCTTCATGCACATGAGCCTGAAGAGCACCGGTACCGGTTTCTGCGCCAACGCCACGGTGGTCAACGTGAACGGCCAATGGCTGGTGTTCGACGGTCTCCTCGGCGATCCCGACGTCAAGTTGGCAGTCACGCACGAACAGACCAATCGCTTGCTCAAATTGATCTACGCCCCGCTGCCGACCGATAACCAGGATGCAGTGATCAAGCGAATTACCGACGTCAAGAGCTTGCTCGACTCGGTAACCGTCTACCGCAAGGGAAAGACATAATCGACCGGGTTGCGCTCCGATGCCCCGATCGTCGCAACCTACCGCAGGCGTTGTCGCCACCGGGCGCTGGTTTTTTCACGGCTGGGAGATTCCCTTCCGCCGAGACCCTCGGATTCCATTCGCAGCGCTACTGACGCTCTACTGCGTGCTCGGGGCCACCGTGCTTGGCTTCAGTCGGAGCCTCGCGCTGATGATCGCCGTCGCGTTGCTCACGGCCGCCGTTGATTTCGCGCTCACCTGGGCGAGCACCGGTCGGAAAGTCGTCCCGCTCAGCGCTTACATCACCGGCTGTTCGCTGGCGATCCTCGTCAACTACGCGCACGGAAGCTGGCTGTTCGCGGTGCCCATTGCCCTGGCACTGGGGTCGAAACACCTGCTCACTTTTGACCGCCGGCACGTGTTCAATCCGTCGATGTTCGGGGTCGCGGTTTCGCTGCTGTTTTCGAACGAGCTGATCACCGCTGCCCCGGCCTACCAATGGATGGGGACACCAGCTCCGATGGCCGCCTTCGTGGTGATGGCCGCGCTGGCCCTGTTCGTCTTTCGCGTCGGGCGCGGGCCGCTGGTGATTTCGTTTTTGGCCTTTTATGCGCTCCAAACAGCAGCTCGAGCGTACATTCTCCGGTACCACCTTCCGCCTGAGACGCTCTTCTTCGGAACCCTGAGCGCTCCAGCCTTTTTTCTTTTCACCTTCTACATGATCACCGATCCGGCGACCTCGCCGGCCAGGCCCAGGGCTCAAGTGCTGCTGGCGCTCGCGCTGACCCTGGTGGACCTCTATCTCCACACGAAGGAGAGCGTCTATACGTTCTTCTACGCCAGCCTGATCGTGGGAACCGCCCGCTTCTTGTTTCTGCACGTACGCGCGGCGTGGAATGAGGGACTTTTGCCTCGCATTCAGCTTCTAGCTACGCCGGCGTTTCTCCGCCGTGTGGCAGCGGTCAGCATCATGGTTGTTGGCACACTGGGGCTCGACGGGCTCGCGTCCCAACGGACCTCGAGCACCATCGCCCGCGGGCTCACCTTCTCGCCGGTTCCTCTGTCGGAATCAGGCCTGGGAAGCACCATGGGCCACACGCTCGAGGAAGTCGATCCGCGGCTGGCTCACGTCGCGAAGTGGTTACTGAGCGTGGGCGATTCGGTCGCCGCGGGAGATTTCGACGGCGATGGGAAGGTCGATCTCTTCCTCACGCATCCACTGGCCGTTCCCGAGGACCGCGCGGCGCTCTACCGGAACCTCGGCAACCTGCGTTTCGAACGAGTCCCGCTGCCTGCCATCGATTCGCTGCTCGCCGATCCGGCCGAGCTCGGGCTCCCGACCGGCGGCGTCTTTGTGGACTACGACGGCGACGGGGATGAGGATCTCGTCATCGCCTGGGCATTTGGGAAAATGCGCCTGCTACGAAACATGCTCCACGAAACCGGCCGACCGGACTTCGTCGATGCAACAGCCGAGAGCGGCGTGGATGAGCGCACCGTGAGCCTGGCGGTGACTTTCCTCGACTATGACCGCGACGGGGTGCTCGACCTGTTCATCGCCAACGTGATGCCGTCCTACCTTGCGGATTATCCCGTTCCCACACCGCTGAATATCTTTCGCCTTCCCCAGCCCGAGTACCGCGGCGACCGGCGCATGTTCCACTTCATGCACAATGGCTGGCACAACGCCAACAACGGGGGCTTGAACGTCCTCTACAGAGGGCTGGGAAACGGGCGATTCGAGAAGATGGACGCGAAGCGGATGGGCATTACCGGCACCCACTGGTCGCTCTCGGTTGCCACGGTCGATCTGAATCGCGACGGCTGGACCGACTTGTACGTGGCCAATGACTTTGGGCCGGACGACGTCTATCTCAACCAGGGCGGACGGCGATTCGTGAAAGTGCAGGGTAGCTACTTCGGGGAGATCGGCCGCGACACCTACAAAGGGATGAATGCCTCGGTCGCTGACTTCGACCGAAATGGCTGGCTGGATGTGTACGTCTCCAACGTGCACCACTCCCTTCAGGCCGAGGGCAGCTTGCTGTGGATGCTGGGCCCGGGGAGCGATTCTTTCGTGCCGCGGTTTTCGGACGAGGCGTGGCAGCGGGGCGCGCTCAACGAGCGCCGCTTTGGATGGGGAGCGGCCGCGGGCGACCTGAACCTCGATGGCTGGCCCGACCTCCTCCAGGCCAACGGTATGGCGAATGACCGGCTCGATCGCCGCTACGAGGGGCAAAAAGACTACTGGTACTTCAATCACAAGCTGATGCAGTCTGGCCCGGAGATCCACACCTACGCGGATGCCTGGGGCGACCTGCGCGGGCGCACGATCTATCCAGACGAGCCGCGCCGGCTCTACCTCAACCTCGGCGACGCCGCGCCCGGTCATTTCACCGACGTGGCTGCGCAAGTGGGCGTGGCCGATCCGGATGACTCGCGAGGGGTGCTGCTTTCCGACCTGGATGACGACGGAGATTTGGATGTGTTGATCTCAAACCAACACGGACCGGTGTCCCTGTATCGAAACGAGCTTCTGCAAAACCGCCGCGACCTCCACTTCGTGTCGCTTTGGTTGGTGGGCGATGGATTCAAGACCAACACCGAGGCGGTGGGAACCCGGGTGACGGTCCGCTACCCCGAGAACGGCAACATGGTCGAGCTGGTGCAGGAGCGCGGGCTGCTGGCGGGTTTCTCCGCGCAGTCCGATCCGCGGCTTCACTTCGGGCTCGGGGCATACGCGGGGCCGGTCGACGTGACGGTGGATTGGTACAACGGCGATCCGCAGCGGTTTCAGCTCGAGCCGGATCGCCTGCATGTCCTCCACGCTCCCTCGCACCACGCGGCGAGGCGCTGATGTCGCGCGCATTGATCAGCCGCGTGCTCGCCGTACCGAGCCTTTCCCAGTCTCAACGGGTGCAGATGCTCTCGCTGATGCATCGGGCGTACGAGGGCGTGAGGGTGGAGCGCTTCGAACGCGATCTGTCGCGGAAGCAGTATGTGATTCTTATCGAGCGCCGCGAAGACTCGGAGCTGGTCGGTTTCTCCACGGTGCTCCTCGCGCGGGAGCAGGTGGGGCGCGGAAGCTGCGAAGTACTCTACTCTGGAGACACGGTGCTTCATCCCGATTATTGGGGCCACCTGGAGCTTCAGAATGCGTTCGCGCGATTCGCGTTTCAGCGCGTGCTCAGAAATCCCACGCGGCGCGTGTACTGGTTGCTTTTGAGCGCTGGTTACAAAACGTATTTGTTGATGGTTCATTACCTTCCGAAATCGTTGCCAAGGCGCGACCGTGCGCCTTCTCCGGAGGAGCTCAACCTGCGAGACGGAATTGCGCTGCGCTGGTTCGGCGCGCAGTACAACCCCGTGGATCAGATCGTGCGGTTCAGCGATCCGCATTACCGCGTTCGCCGGGACCTGGCGCCGATCGACAGCCGGGCCGCGCGCGATCCGGACATCGCATTCTTTGCGACCCAAAATCCAGGTCACCATCGGGGCGATGAGCTGGTATGCCTGGCGCGGGTGCGCGCAGTCGATCTCATTCGAGCCATTGCTCGAATTGCCTGGCGGCGGATCGGACGGAGCCTCGCTCGCCTCGGACGTGGCGTGCCGTTGCCTGAAGCGGTTCAGCGACGATGATCCCTGAAGGCGCGACTTCCCGCGCGCTTTTGGGGAAGCTCACCCGAGTGCTCCACCACAGTGCCATTTCCTTTGACCGGGCCGCACGCGATCCTGTGCAGGCACAGTCCGCACGGCTTCGCTCGGTGCTCAGCGCCTGTCGGGGAACGGAGCAGGCCAGGCGAGTCCGCGGCTTTGACCGGATCCGAACGGCGCGGGAGCTCCAGGATGCCGCGCCGGTTCGCGCGCCTGACGATTACGCCGAGGACGTTGAACGAATCCTGCGCGGAGAGCGAAACGTGCTGACCCGCGCCGACCCGACGCGTCTCGAGCTGACGGGCGGTTCCTCCGGCTCCTCGAAGCGGGTGCCGGTGACGCCTGGTCTGATGACGGAGTTTCACCGCGCCCTCTTGCCCTGGCTCGCCGATCTTTTTCGCGTATACCCAGGCATCCCGTCGGGCCGGAGCTATTGGTCCATCTCACCCATGGTTCGAAAGACGCAGCTCGAAGCTGCGCTCCCCGTCGGCACCGCGGCGGACAGCGACTATTTCCCTGAAGCCATAGCGGCGTTGTTTGCTCGGATGATCGCGGTGCCGAGCATCGTCGCGCGACTGCCTGATATCGAGACTTGCCGGTACGTGACGCTCCGATTTCTGGTGGAGGCCAGCGATCTGACTTTCATCAGCGTGTGGCATCCCAGTTTTCTTTCCCTGCTCGTGGAGGCTTTGCGCGCGCACGGGGACCGCCTCGCGGACGATCTGGAGCGGGGCACCTGCCGACCTCCTGCCCCGAGGAGCAAGGGAGTTACAGAATGGAAGGCACGAGTCGATTCCGTATGCGGCAAGCTGTCCTTTCGCAGCAACCCAAATCGGGCGGATGAGCTCCGGCGCGCACTGAGCGAATCGCCGGGCCTGGATGCTGAACGACTCTGGCCGAAGCTCGAGCTGATCAGCCTGTGGACCGATGCTCACGCGAAGCACTTTCTCCCCGAAGCGCGCTCGTACTTTCCCCGCGCCGAATTTCAGGGCAAAGGACTTCTGGCTACCGAGGGCATAGTGAGCTTCCCGTTGCTCGCCGCGTGCGCGCCGGTGCTGGCCGTCCGCAGCCACTTCTACGAGTTTGCCGATCCAGACCGCCCCGATGCCTGGCCTTGTCTGGCGCACGAGTTGGAGCTCGGGCGAACGTACGAAGTTTTGTTCAGTACCACGGGAGGATTGCTTCGGTACCGCATCGGAGATCTCGTTCGGGTGGAAGGCTGGTATCACCGGGCTCCTTGCCTGCGCTTCATTGGCCGGGCGGATCTGGTCAGCGACCTGGTGGGAGAAAAGCTCTCGGCAGCGCGGGCGGGATTCGTATTGAGCGAGGCGCTGCGCCAACTCAAGCCCGCCAACGTCCCGCGCTTCGCGATGCTCGCTCCGGAGTTGGCTTCGACCGCCGAGTACCGGCTGTTCGTGGACTGGGATGCCGCGGATGAATCGGTCCAGGAACTGGCGCGCCTTGTCGAGCGATTGCTCTGCGAGGGCTCGCAATACCGTTACGCGCGAGAGCTGGGACAACTTGCGCCCGTTCGGGCGGTGCGAGTCAGCGAGGGGAATCGAAAGTACGAGGCCCGCTGCCTTGCGCTGGGCCAGAGGTCCGGAGACATCAAGCCGCTGCCGCTGCATCGGCTCCCTGGGTGGACCGAGGCGCTTTGCGCGCGAGCGCAGGCGGGGAATGCGTGACGGCTCGGGAGAGAGCGCTGGAGTTGGTTGGACCTTCGCTGCGGCTCCGGCTGGATTTGGACGCCGAGGCGGACCTCGAGCGATGCGGGGCGCTGAAGGACTTTTGGTATGTCGCCTGCCTCTCGCGCGAGCTCGGTTCTGGCAAGCCCCTGGCGCGAACAATCTTCAGCCGCCCCCTGGTCCTTTTCAGGGGAAAAGAGGGCGGTCCCGTCGCGCTTCGGGACAGGTGTCTGCACCGCGCTGCACCGCTCTCCGGGGGGAAGGTTCAAAACGGGTGCCTGCAGTGTCCCTACCACGGGTGGACCTACGACGAGACGGGCCGCGTGGTCGAGGTGCCGTCGCTTGGGCCACGGCAGCGCGCTGAGAAGCTCGGCGGGGGCGAGCACAAATCCGCGAGCCTGTGCAGCTCTGTCGAACGAATCGGGTCCATGCCAGCCTATTCGACGCTGGAGCAGGACGGGCTGGTATTCGTGTTCATGGGCGGGGACCGGCAGCGCGCGCGACGGCCGCCATTTCAAACACCGCACTGGAATGAGCCTGGCTGGCGCACCTATTACATGGTGACCCGGTTTGCCAATGGGGTGACTCACCTCGCCGAGAATTTCATGGACGTGCCGCACACGGTTTTCGTACACGGCGGCTGGTTTCGGCGAAGAAAGCGCAAGCGCGTGCTGGCAACCGTGAGGCGCGGTGCAGGCGAGGTGTTGATCACCTACCACCAGCCGGAGGACGCGCTCGCCGGATTGGGAAGAGTCCTGAACCCCGCTGGAGCGCCGGTGATCCACACCGATCATTACTTCGCGCCGCACGTGACTCAGGTCGACTACGCGTTCGGAAAGCGGAGCGGATTGTGCATCACGTCCCAATGCACACCGGTGGGCCCCAAAGACAGCTGGGTGTACACGGCCATCGGTTTTCGGATGCCGGCGGATCTTCCCGGCGCATTTTTGGCGCGGATGCTCGAGCCGCTTCTCCAATGGTACACGCGGCGAGTCATCACGCAGGACGTGGACATCATGAGCGCGCAGGCGACGAGGTTGGACGGGCCGATGGACGCCAACGCACTTCTGGGCACCGAAGCGGACCTGCCGCATCGGGACATCGAATCCTGCCGGGCCTGGCTTTCGGGCGGTGGGGAAGGGGAGGGCCCGGACCCGAGGGAACGGGACGTCGTGCTGTGGATTTGAGACGGCTCACGCCAGCGCGATCTCGAATCCGGTGCGGCCGGGTGGAAACTCGGTGCGGCGGATCCGGGACGGAGTGACCGCGAAGAGCTGGAACGCAAGCGATCGCGTAAAGAAGCCTGCAAGCGCGGGGGCGAGCGGATCGTTCTGGTCCTGATACACGCTGAAGAAGTGATACCCGGCGCGCTGGTAGTCGGCGTAGATCCGCTCGAGGATGGCGCGAAACACGGCGGGGTTTTCTTCCCGGACAGAGACGTTGACGAGGTAGAAATAACGGAAGGCTTCACCGGGACGCGGGAGCGCGCTGATCCTCGAGACGAGCGCCCATGACTGGATCGCGAGCCTGAGCCAACGCAAGGCTCCCCTGTATTGGTGGACGAGGTAACGCTTTACCGGAGTGGGATCCCACGCCGTGGCACACCCCACCAACGCACCATCGCTGCGAAATGCCAGATAAGTCCGGGCGAGGGAATAGCCAGGCCAGCTCGCCAGCCGATGGCGCAGCTCGCCGCTGTCGAAACGCCAGCCGAAAGGGCGCTGTCGGTGGTCTTCGGCGAGGAGAGCTTCGAGAGCGCGGAGATCTTCCGGCGTTGCAGTTCGGACGTGAAAGTCATGCTGTCTTGCCGGGCGGCGCATTTTGAGAAATTGGACCGCTGTCGCGGTGTAGCTGCGAAGGGGATGGTAGTGGGGTTGGCACGCGCGCCTGACGGTTCGCTGCGTCAGAGCGCGGAGCGCGGCACGGTTCGAGCTCATCACCGATGTGAGAAAAATCGTGCAGCCCAGTCTCTCGGAAACTTCGTCGAGGAGCGGGCCGTAGAGACGTGCGACGGCCCGTTCGCGCGCTGCTGCATGCGTGGCGCGCAAGTCGCCCAGATAGCCGACCTTGCAAGGCTCGCCATCCATCCAGCCGTCGCGCACGAGGAAGGAGCCCATGCCCGTGAGCCGTGCATCCCGCTCGTACACGTGCGTTTCAAAGGCGCCGCCCTGCATCCGATAGAGCGCGAAAAAGTCCGGCTCTCTCCGAGTCGAGAGCACGAGGTCGCCGCTCATGGGAACGCTGCCGAACAGATTGCAGAGTAGCGCACCATCGGAGGAGCTCGCGATGCGCAGGCGGCCAGATGCGGTCAGCGCCGGCTCTTCGGGCTCTGACATCTGCAGCGTTTGCATGTTCAGCAGCTCATACGACGTGGAGAAATTAGGCCATAATGCCAGACCCAACTACTCCGCGTTGGGAGATCATGGCGCGACGGCCGCGAACGCCTCGGGCTCTGCAGTTGCCCGCTGCAGATCGAGTCGAAGGATGGCGGCGGCTCGGGAGGGCGGCCCCAGCGCCACCCGTAGCCGGTCGCGTCCCTCCGGCAGCGGCAGGGTGAAGCTCACCCGGCCCTCGGACTCGAGCTGGGCCGTGGCAGTCGCCCTCGAGCTCGACTCCAGCAGCGCCATCGCCGCTCCCGGCCGGCAGCGCTCGGCGCTGTCCTTCCGCGTGGAGAACACCGCGCGCACCTCGAGTTGCCTTCGCCCGACCGAACCTTGCTCGATCCACAGTCTGTCCAAGGTTCCGCGCTGAAGATGGGCGCAGCCGGTGGGGGTCGGAAGCTGAACCTTGGCCTCCGGAGCCTCGATGCGTCCAGCGAGCGCGTACCCGACTCGACGAACCTCCGACCGATCCAGATCCAGGCGCCACGCCTCGAGCGGACGAGTCGGGCCGGCCAGCTCGAGCCGGACAGAAGCGACGCCGGCCGGGAGCGCAAAGCCATAAAGGAGCTCCCGCCACCCTTCGCGCGGCACATCTCCCTGCCTGCTCAGCGCATGGAGAGCATCGCCCGCGAGCGTCCGTACCGCGACCTCGAGCGGCAGCCAGTCGCACTGCGGGTTCTGCGAGTGCAGCACCACCTTTACCTGCAAGTGATTCTCTGCAGGCCAGAGTCGAACCCGGGCCAGCTCGATGCCCGCGTTCCGGTAACAGGTGGGCAGCTTCGGATCGAGCTGGCGCAATGTCTCTCCGTTCAACAGGCGCCCGATGGAAATATCGCGGTGGTCCGCGCGATCGGGAGAGGGGGAGCTCGCCGTTTTGAGGTCCGTTCCCGGGGAGGCGGCGACCTGCGGCGCCGCGGCCACCTGTTTCTCGAGCGCCTCGAGCTGCGCACGTCGGGCCCGCTCGGAGAGTTGCCCTGGCCCTTCCCTCAGCGGGTTCAGCGCTAGGCGCAGCCCGAGCCATGCCGTGGCCACCAAGGCAAGCGCGACCGTCGCCGCCAGGGCTCTGGCGCGAAGCGGACGGAGCAGGGACTGCGCTGAGTCGAGGGCCCGCAGCGCCTCGGCAACCGAGCGTGGCCGTGAGGCGCGCGCCCGCGCCGTGAGCCGGGCGAGGAAGGCGCGAAAGCCCGGAGAGACGTCCAGGTGATCCAGCCGCAGCTCCAGGTTGGGTCCGAGACCGTCTGCGGGAGCCTTTCGACCGAGCAGATGAACCAGGGTCGCGCCCAGGGCATACAGGTCGCTCGTCGCGTCGACGGTGCCACCCAGTTGCTCGGGCGGCATGTACCCGAACGTCCCGACCAGCGTGGCGCCATGGGTCACTCCCTCCAACGCGCGAGCGGCGCCGAAATCCACCAGGGCGAGCGTTCCGTCGGCACGGCGCAAGAGGTTGGCCGGCTTCACGTCGCGGTGCACGATGCCGCGGTCATGCAGGTACCGGAGGATCTCGAGCACTTGACGCGCGATGGCCCGCGCCTCCGCCTCGTCGATGAGATGGGACCGCATGCGCTCGGAGAGCGGTTCGCCCTCGACGAGCTGCTGGGCCAGGTACAGCCGCAGGGAAGCGCCATCGCCTTCCTTGAAAGACTCGATCAGGCGCGGGATCTGTGGATGCGAGACGGAGCCGAGCAGCCGCGCTTCGCGCTCGAAGGCATCGAGTTGCTCCGTGGACGGGACGAGGGCGAAGACGAGCTCCTTGAGCGCGACCGGCCCCGTTGGCCCTTCAGCCCGGTACGTCCTCCCGTGCGGAGACTGCGCCAGCAGATTCAACACCCGGTACGCCCCCGCGCGGGCCGCGGCTCCGCAGGCAGCGCACCGGACACCGCTCAGCGGAGCGGAGCACGATGGACAAAGCGAGACATCGACCATCCACCGATGATGTCACAGGGAGCCGTTGGCACGGCTATGCGGAAGTGGCGCACCGCGGAGTACTTCGCGTTGTGCACGAACGCCACGATCGAAGGAACCTGTGCAGCGATGCAGACTGCATTTCAATCCACCCCGTCGTCGCTCAAGTCATGGGATGCTCAGTCTCGATCGTCGTCTTCGTGGTCACCCTCATCGCGCCGACCGCAGGTGAAGCTTCGCGCATCATCCGGATCGCCGGCTCCCCTGTATCGAGCTACCTGTGGATAGGGGCAGAGCGGCCGAGTCAGCCGGACGGTGCGCGTGGTCGCGGCATCGTCGATGTATTTCGTAGCCACCATCCGGTTCGGCGCAATGCCGTGCTCGACCCATCGCTCGAGAGCTGCCTGCACGTCGTGGGTCGGGTCGCGCGAGGGCGGGATCTGTTGGCCGACTCCGCCGAAGCTCGACGCTCCAGGTCCGAAGTAGCAATGTCTCATTCCGGGAACCATGAACAGCCGGTAGAATCGCTGCGTCCGGCGCAACCCGCCCATGGCCGCGACGACGGACTCGTAATACTGGGGGCTGTACGCGGGTTGCAGCGTCTGGTCGTTCCAGCCGTGGTACTGAATGATCTTCACGCCCCTGCGCCGCGCGGCCGAAAGGTCGGTCTCGATCGCATTGCCGTGGATTCCGACCTTGGAGTCGGCATACGCCATGTCGCCGTCGAAATCGAAGGTGCTGTAATCCCAGTCCTGATCTTCGAATACCAGATTTGCAAAGTACCCCTGGCCCAGTCCCGACGCGGTGGGGTTCGTCACGATGCCCGTCCACCCGTCCTCTCCGCCCAGCGCAAAGCCCGGGAAGATTTGCTCGCCCGTCCGCGGGTTCGAGGGTCCCGCGTAGATGCTTCTCAAAGCGTCGAGCTGCGGCTGAGTCAGGCATTTGTCGGTTTCCTCGCCCTGGCAAAGCAGGATGGCCGGGTCGAAGTCGCACGTCGATGGATCGGCAATCACGCCGTCCACCAGACCGTCATTGGCGTCGCACGCGGCGAGAACCGCGGCGTTCATCGCCGGCAGCTTCGCAACCGGTATCGCCGCGCCTGCGGCGCTGATCGCTTGAGCGTTCCAGACGAAGCCGGCGTTCGAGTGCGACTGGAAATTCCAGGGCGCTCCCACGACGACGCCGTCATAGTCCTCGGGGTAGCGCTGGATCTCCAGCAGTCCTTGCCGCCCGCCATTCGAGCAAGAATTGAAATACGAATGAGTGGGCGGCCTTCCATAGAAGGCACGGATCAAGCCCTTGGCGGCGACGGTGACCAGGTGCTTCGAGCGATAGAGGTAGTCGAGCGCCCTTTGAGGATGTCCGATCGCCCACCACATGTCTGTCGAAACGTGCCCGGTATCAGTCGAGGCGGTGGCGTAGCCCCTTCTGAGTATCTCGTCGAGGCCGCCATCCAGCCCGAGTCGGGTATAGTTGAGCGCCCCGGCATACCCGCCCTCGCCCGAGGACAAGAATCTGCGGTTCCAGGTCCGCGTGGGCAACCATACCTCGAAGTAGATGTTTGAATCGCGCGTGGGCCTGCTCAGCCCCTGGACGCGACAGAACTCCGGCAGGCCGCTGAGGACTTGACCAGCCGGTGTGGTCAAGGTCCCTGACGTCACTTCCGCGGCGGCGGTCACCGTGGTGTTTCCCTCGAATCTCAGCGTCGTCAACTGCTCGCAAGGCACTCGGTGGTGCTCATCTGCCTCGCTCGCCTGGACGGCTGGAACGCCGAGCAACAGGGCAACCAATCCAGTGATGCGCGACCAGCGGGAGACGAGGAAGCTCCTGGTGGATCCGGCGGCTGTGGTGGCCGGCGGGCGGCAGGCGATGGTGCTCATGACAGAATCTCCTTTCGAGTAGGGTCTGCGTTCGGGTCAGCATGCGGGGGCCCCCATCCAGACCTTTGTCGCCTACGCGCGGAGCCTCACCAAAGTCAAGCGACAGATCTTCGCGGCAGGCTTTCATGTGCAGCGGAGAACTGCACAAGAGCTATTTCGGCAGGTGTGATGCCAAGCTGTCTCGTGCGGCGTCGTTTAACACACTGTTTGCGCAGAATTGACCTCTGAGGAATGGCGAAGCCCGTACTTTGTCGCTCAGCCCGGGGGGGGACAAAATGATCTTGAAGCTCTTGAGCCGAACCTCATCCAATCGGCGATTCCATCGAATCTGGGGTGCCACGATCCTCGCACTGATGCTGACCGCGTTCACCTTTGCGGCGCGGAAGATGGTGCGCGTCGGTCGCCAAGCGGACGGAAGCATCATCGTCCCTACCGGACAGCGCCTCACGCCGGCAGGTAGGCAGATCGAGGTCGCCGATCGGCCGTTGGGAATGGCGCTCAGCCCGGACGGTGCTCTGATGGTGGTGGTCACCGGGAGCAATTTCGCGTCCCGCAGGCTGCACGTGTTCGATGTCGCCTCGGCATCGGTCGTTCAGACGATCAACATCGGCGACAGCTTCGTCGGCGTGGCATTCAGCTCTGACGGACAGACCCTCTACGTGGGCGGCGGACGCGACAACGACGTGAAGTTCTTCCGCAAGGACAGCGCGACGACCTTCGTCGCCGATGGAGCAGTGTCCATCGCCACCTCGGAGCCAAGCGGCCTTTCATTGAGCCCGGACGATTCCACCCTCTACGTTGCTCTCAATCGGAGGCACTCGGTTGCGATCATCGACACCGCCAGCCGCGCCGTTCAAGAAGTCCCGGTCGGCAGTTATCCGTACACGACGGTGTCCCTGCGGTCCAAGGTCTACGTGAGCAATTGGGGCGGGCGACAGCCGCTGCCCGGTGACCAGACGGACGGCGTCATTCCCGTCGTCGTCGATCCGGAAACGGGCATTGCCAACAACGGCACGATCTCCGTCCTCGATGCTGCTTCGAGGAAGGTCATTGCAAACATCGAAGTCGGGCTGCACCCGAGTGCCTTGCTGCTCAGTCCTGACGGTACCCGGCTGTATGTAACAAATGCGAACAGCGATAGCGTTTCGGTGGTCTCGACCTCCACGGACCAGGTCGAGCAGACGATCGACGTCAGGCTCTTTGCCGGGGCCCCGCTCGGGAGTGCTCCGAACGCGCTGGCGATCAGCCCGGACGGGCGGATGCTCTATGTCGCCAATGGAGCGAACAATTCAGTGGCGGTGGTGAACCTGGCGGATTGGAAAACATCGCTCAAGGGCTTCATCCCCACCGGCTGGTTTCCGGCCGCGCTCGGACTGAGCGCAGATGGGCAGAGGCTTTTCGTCGGCAACTCCTACGGCTTCGGCTCGATCGCGCCGGTTCCTGAGGGTCAGGGACGCAGCTATGCAGACCGCGTCGGGGTCGTCTCAGTCATCGACCTGCCGGATTCGACTCAGCTGGCGAGCTACACCGAAGAGGTGCTGCGAAACAACCGCGCACCTCGGACGGAAGGAGTCGCGGGGTGGGAGCGCAGCCGCCGAGCGATCCCGATGAATCGCGCCGATGGCTCGCCGATCCGACACGTGTTCTACATCATCAAGGAGAACCGAACCTACGACCAGGTGTTCGGCGACCTTCCCCAGGGAGAAGGCGACCCGCGACTGGTCCAGTTTGGTCGGGAGTCGACGCCGAATCATCATGCGCTCGCGGAACGATACGTCCTGCTGGATAACTTCTACGGCGTTGGAGATCAGTCGGCGCTCGGGCACCAGTGGTGCGACGAGGCGTATGCCAATGACTACGTGCACAAGTACGGCAACGCCCGAAACGACTTCGCCGGTACCAATCCGATGGCCTATGCGCCGAGCGGTTTTCTCTGGGACCACGCCAGGCGCTTCGGGAAGACGGTCCGCAACTACGGTGAGTTTGGGCTGGTCACCATTACGCCCTCCACAGCCACCTGGACCGATATCTACAACGACTGGAGAGAGGGCACTGGCCGGATCCAGATCAGTGCGCGCTCGCGCGTCGCGGGTCTGCGCGACATTCTGCCTCCAGCCTACCCGGGCTACGAGCTGCGCATCACCGACCAGCTTCGCGCCGACGTCTTCCTGCGCGAGCTCGCCCAGTTCGAGCAGAACGGAGATCTCCCGAACCTGATCTTCATGGCCCTCCCGGTGAACCACACCCAGGGAACGTCGCCGGGATTCCCCACGCCGCGCGCGATGGTGGCGGACAACGATCTCGCGCTGGGACGGATCGTCGATGCCATTTCGCACAGCCGCTTCTGGCCCGAGACCGCGATCTTCGTCACCGAGGATGACGCGCAGAACGGACTGGACCACATCGATGGGCACCGAACGGTGGGGTTGCTGATCAGTCCCTACTCCGTTCGAGGCGAAGTCGATCACACGCTGTACAACCAGATCAACATGGTCCGAACCATGGAGCAGATTCTGGGCCTGCCGCCGATGAACCAGTTCGACCTCGCCGCGGATCCAATGTTCAGCGCCTTTACCGACGAGCCCGATTTCGCTCCCTACGACGCCTTGCCGAACCAGATTGCCCTCGACGAGATGAACCCGGGCCTTGCCGGCCTGACCGGTCTGCAAAGGGAGCTTGCCAAGGCGTCGATGGAGATGGATTTCAGCGAGCCCGATGCCGCCCCGGAGGAGCTGTTGAACCGTGTCATCTGGCACTCGTTGAAAGGATACGACGTGCCGTATCCTGCCAGGTGAGTAGAGGACGTGACACTTCTCACTTCGCCATTGCTGGCTCTCAGCAAACCTTACACGCCCACCGGAGAAGTCGTGTCCCGCTCGCTCGGGCACGGGGACAGTGCGGCAAGCCGGCGTCGACGCGGGCCGGCAGTGAGGACCTGGAGCGCGGCCACCACGAGCGCGACCGCAAGGCAAAGCAGCCAGAGCGCGCGCAGCCCGAGCCGCTGCATCGCCTCGCCTGCGCCGAGAGGCGAGAGGGTGAAGGCGATGCCCCAGCACATCGCGAAGGCGCCCTGGTAGCGGCCCCGCAGGGCGGCAGGGGCGAGGTTCGCCACCATCGCAGCTGCGACCGGGAAACCGACCACTTCGCCCACGGTCCACAGCGTGGTGCCGATGCCGTAGACGGCGAGGCTGCCCCCGACAGCGTTGAGGCCGAAGCCGACGCCGAAGAGAGCTGCCGAGAGCGACAGCAGCGAGGCGGCATCGAAGCGACGCAGCCACGGCGAGAGGACCGGCTGCACGACCACGACCCCGGCGCAGTTCAGCGCCATGAGGAAAGCGTACGCGGCCGGTCCCAGCCCGTGCGCCGCCATGTCGAGGGGCAGCGCAAGCTGCCACTGCGTGAAGACCGTCAACGCAGCGAGTTGGAGGACGAGGAAGACCACAAAGGAACCGTCCGCGAATACTTTAGCCAAGCCTCGGATCGCCGGTTCGTGTACCAGCCCCTGAGGGCGCGTCTCCGGCACGCGCAGGAGCACGATGGCGGCGGCCGCGAGCGAGCTGCCAGCGTCGGTGAGAAAGAGCGCGACGAGGCTCTGCTCCGCGATCAGTCCACCCAGGACCAGTCCCATGGAAAGGGCGAGGTTCACTGCCCAGTACATCAGGCCGTAGGCGCGGGGCCGGTCGATGGGCAGGACCAAGTCCGCCACCGCCGCGCTCATCGCCGGCCGGTAGAGCTCGCCGGCGGCGGCCGCGAGGAACGTGAAGAGGGCGAGCAGGACAGGTTCGCGGACGAAGGCGAGCGTTCCCACCGCGCCCGCTCCGAGGACGAGCCCCGCGACCATGGTGGCTCGCCGGCCGATGCGGTCGGCAAGCAGTCCGCCCAGTGGGCCCGCGATAATCATGCCCACGCCGTAGAGGGCGAGTACCCGGCCGGCCTCCACCGGGCGGAAACCCCGCTCGCGTACCAAGTAGATCGAGAGGAAGGCGACCACGAAGCTCGCCAGTCGGTTGACGAGCAGCCCCAACAAGATTGTCCAGAAGACGCCGGGCAAACCGCCGGTGGCGGCGGCGAACCGCTGGCCGAGGGCGGCACGCACGAGAGGTTGGCATTTAGCATCACTTCGCACGCGATGCCAGCCAGGAAGCTCAGCGACACTGCGTTGGAAATGAACGGTCCCAGCGCGCAAGCCGTGCCGAGCTCGACGGTTTATCGGTCCGCTGTTTGTATTTATCACCCGCGCGGCGCTTTTCTTCGCAACCGAGAGCAATGATCTATCGAACGTCTCGCTGAGCTATCTTGGTCGCTGACGCCCTGGCGCAACGAGAAACAACAGAAAAAAGGGAAAGCCATGATCGTCATCAGAGCCTGCCTGCCTCTTCTGATGGTGGCGCCGCATGGCGCCCTTCTGACCAGCACGTCCGCGAGCGCGGAGATCCGCTACTACGTGGATCCGGTAGACGGGAACGAGGCGCCGGCCGGCGGTTGCCAGGCGCAACCGTGGCGAACCGTCGCTTACGCCGTGAACCGAATTACCCTCTTGCCCCCCGAGTCCCAGGCCGGGCTCGTGCTCAATCTGCGGGCAAACGCGCTTTACGCACCGATGGGGTTGCCGAGCACGCTGCACGGGACGCCGGCGCAGCCGCTGGTGATTCAACCCTATGACGGCGATCGCGTCGTCTTCGACGGAGGCGAGCCGCGGTTTCGCCAGCCCGGCGCCTGGGAGCCGGTGCCTGGGCAAGCCGACGAATGGCAAACGGTGGATCCATTCACCACCCTGTCCGGCCATCGCGTGTCGTGGGGACAGATGATGGACACCAAGCTACGGCTGATTACCTACGCGAACATCGAAGATTTGCGCGCCGCCAACGAGTCGTACGCCACGGTCAGGGCTTCCGATCCGCGTCCCGATTCGAAACCCGCGCGCCGAGCGGCAACGAGCGCGAGTCGCCCGGATGGGAATTCGCGCGAGGCGGGGCCATCGTCGACGATGCAGATGCCGTCCGCAGCGGCCGCTACGCGCTCGCGCTCGCACCCTATGGCAACTACCATTTGATTCGGCAGACCATCGCCCATCTACCCGGACGACAGTATCGCGTGTCCGGCTGGGTGAAGACGGTTGGCCTGAGGACGGCACCGACCTATGAGGTCCGGTTCTTGGGCGCGTCGGGCCAGAGCCTGGATACCCGATCGATCGCGGCGATCACCAGCAAAGGAACCTACAGCCACGTGAGCCGCGATCTGCTGGCCACCGACATTCCTGCCGCCTCGGCCATGGTCAGAGTCGAGATCAGACTCGAACAGGTGTCCAGCGGCACCGCCTTCTTCGAGGACCTCCTGGTCGAGCCGATTCCTTAGCTTGCGCAGCGGAGCGGCCTGCGCAAGGTGCTTCGCATTCCAAGTCGTCTATTCCCGTCCGCAGGTTTGAAACCTTGCTCCTCCCTTGGGCCAGCCACACGCGAGTGGCGTTCGCGGTCAAAGCGTTTCAGTTCCGCTGCGATGAGTACCGTGGCAAACTCCCAAAGCGCGGCAAGGCGCCTGTGGCTACGCGATGGACGAGCGCGACGAACGAGCTTGATTGCTGCAACATGGCCGACGGCGAACAGGTACCCTTGCGATGATCCGGCGAGCCACCGATGGCGAGGCGGAGGAGATCGCGCGCATCATCAACGTCGCATTTGAGATCGAGCGCGAGTTCCGCCAAGGCGATCGGACGTCCGCGTCAGAGATTCGCGCGCAGATGGCCCGCGAGATGTTCCTGGTAGCCGAGCAGATGGGCCGTTTGATCGGCGCGGTCGAGGTGCGCGTCGAGGGTGCTAGCGGATACTTCGGCATGCTGGCCGTCGACGCATCGGCTCGGGGCGGCGGAATCGGCCGCGAGTTGGTCGAGGCCGCTGAAGATCACTGCCGCCGCGCCGGATGCACGGTCATGACCATGAGCACGGGCGAAGACCGAACGGAGCTGATCCCGTACTACGAAAAGATGGGCTACCGCGTCACGGCCATCGAGCCCTCCACCAGCGCGGCGTTCAAACGCGCCATCCGGATCGTCAAGATGGAGAAACCGTTGCCCAATCCTTGAGCCCGCTTAAGGCCTGAACTTCCGCCGATTATCAGCGGCCGTAAGAGCCCGACGAATGTCTCCAGGCGATGCAGGCCGGTGCTTCACCAAGGGCTGCGCAGAGGACTTGGTGGTTTGGTGGCAACACCTAATTACATAAATGATTGAAACAATTCATCAAAATCAAAAAAATGTTGCTCCGAAAGTGTCAAGTCCTGTGAGGATGCTACAAATGTCGAACGTCCTCGGCATGTGGCTCGCATCAGGTGGCTCAGAGTGAAGGACGATTTCGAAGGCTCGCACTCGTTTGGCGCGTCAGGCGCTCCGGCGACTGGCGGGCATGGTACCCGTCCGGGAGCGCCGCGCGAGCCCCTCAAGCCGGCACCCGCCATTACCAACGAAGCCATCGGGAACCTTCGAACGAGGCCCCTCAGCCTTGATGAACGCAAGCAGATCGGCGTTGATCGTCTCCGCTTGCGTGGTGGGCATTCCGTGCGGAAAGCCCTTGTATGTCTTCAGCGTCCCGTTCTTGAGTAACTTCGCCGACAATGGCCCGGAATCAGCGTAGGGGACAACCTGACTCCGCGAATTGCCGAGTAGCTCCGCCGGCCACTTCCTCCAGCATTTGTGCAGTGAGAGTGCGCAGCGTCTCGCGATTGCCCATTTTCGTTTGCTTCCTGAGTTGGTGAGCCCAGCTGATCTCCGGTGTCTGATGCGTTCCAGATTGCCTTTGGGCACAGCCGACGGCGCGCCGGACCAAGCCAGCTGATCCGCTGGGCTCTACCAAGAAGATCGGAAACGGCGGGGAAAAGACGACAGAGCGGCCGAGCCTGTGGTGGGCTTCGGGCTGAACGGAGAGCGACAGGATTAATCTTTGTCTGTCTCAGCCATCAACGCAAAAGGCGTTTCGACCGGGGCTGCCGAGAGTGCTCGGTCCGGCCCTGGGACTCCATCGGCCGGCGCGTCCAAGATGGGTGAGTTACTGCCGGTCTGTAATTAAAGGCCAGCGTTCTTAAGGAACCAAGACAGATCGTAGGGTGGCCCTTGGATTTGGCCGCGCGCCGACAGGGCTGTGGCAATGACGTACAAATCTTGGTCGGTGACTTGGAACGTGCACATTTGCTGGCCCTGACAGGCGGGCTGCCAATTGCTGCCTGCTGCATTGCAATTGGCGCCGGTGCACGACCACCAGTCGCGGGCGACGCCATCCGTCGCGCCAACCGTGGCCACCTGTCCGGAGAAGAGTTGTTTGCAAATAGTGCCGCCGGGTAGGGCGGGACAGTTCGTAGCCGGGCCCCAGATATACATGTCGTATTGGCTGCCGAGGGCGAAGTTCCCGTTGTAAAAGAAGTACGGCAACGCAATCGCGCGATGGCTTGCCGTGCTTCCGTTTTCTTGGCTGAGGGTCCAGCTGGGGCAGCGGAAGCCCTGATTGGAACCGAGGTTGGCCGCCACTCTGTACGGGGTTGTCGTCATCATCGCGGAGGTGATGCCGGAGCCATTGTAAGGAGCTTTCGACCAGTCGATGAGGGTATAGTCGACGCCCCTGAACCCCATTGTTGGGAGTGCCCAGTCATTCTTCCAGGAGCAAGCGTGGTAGTAGTTCGCGGCCGAGTCGTACCATAGGCTGACGCTGAGATCGACCACGCCGAACGCTTGCTGGTTGATGCCCTGGCCCAGAGTGCCGTTACTCGAGGTGTCTTGCGTCATGAAGTAATTGAAGCAGCGACAGCTTGAATCCGTGCTCGGATTGCATCCTGAGCCGCAATCGCGGGTCTCAGCCTCGGACTGGTTCAGCTCGCTCGGGTTGAGGGCGGCGAGAGCCCGTGGATCGACTTGAACACCGGGATTCGACGACACGTAGTTCTGTACGTTTCGGGTGTTGTACGGGCTTATGGCTACCCCGGACCGGTTGGTCGAGGTCTTGATCGCGATGCCGGCGATCCAGTCTGCCGCCTTATTGCTACCGTCGGCATGGTAGTCGTTGGGGTTGAGATTCCACTGATAGTCCAGCGCGAAGCCGGTCTGCTGACTGGGCAAAATACGCGCCGCCACCGGTGCCAGAATTTTGGCGAATTCCCAGTGGTGGTCCCAAGTATTGTCGCCCCAGGTGAGCGCGTTGACGATGAAGGTCCGTGGCGAGACCGCGTTCAAAGGATACTCAGCGGGGGTCGAAGCCACTCCCACCACACCTTCACCGAGCGTTCCGGCGCCGCAGAGCCACTTCGAAACGCCATCGCCCGGGTCGACGAGCTTGAGACACATATAATCGAGAGCGAGCCCTCCCAAGCGGGCCGCGCTCGCCGGATCGTCTTCGAACGAGACCATCGGTGCGTTCCAAGGCTGAAGCTCCTGCCCGGAGGCGTCGTAGCCAATCGGGGAGAGGAATACCGGGCGGACCACGCGGTTGCTGCAGGCGATCGCGAACCCCAGATACACGCGATGCGGAATGGGGGTGCCGTTGGCGTCTGCCACGGAAATGATCAGGTCGCCGTCCCCTGAAACCACTTTCTCGAAAGTGCCTTTGAGCACCTGGAATTTGGGCAGCGCGTAGCTGATCGACTTTCCGAATTGAGTTGTATTGAACTTGGTCACCGGACACTGAGCGTCGATTTGCGCGGGCGTTAGCTGGCTCAAGTCATCAGTAGTGAGAGTATCGGAAGCGACCGGCGAGCTGCCAAGCTGCAAACCGTTCACGCCGAGCATTGTGGTCATTGCATTCATCGCGCTCATCGCGTTCACCGCGTTGACGGCGTTCACTGCGTTGACGGCATTCACCGCGTTGACGGCGTTCACCGCGTTCATCGTGTTCACGGCGTTCACCGCGTTGACGGCATTCACCGCGTTGACGGCGTTCACCGCGTTGAATGCGTTCACCGCGTTGACGGCGTTGACAGCGTTCACCGCGTTCTCCACGGCCTGCCGCGAGGGGCCAACGCTGGGCTCAGACCTCGGTGATCGGTCTTCGGATTTGGGAAGAAAGCCGCAAGCGGCGCCAGTCACGAGGAAAGAGACGCTTGCGTAGAACGACAGCAAACGGGCTCGCTTGAGTGCTTCAGCTTTCATTGGTGTTGCTCCGTGAAGTCGAGTCCAGAAAATCAGTTGTGCACGCAGATGTTGAGCAATCGCTGCGCCAGTTCACTCGCAGACAAAAGCGCAATAAAACCAGTAAACTTGAATTATCTGACCTATTGTTACATGCGGACGATCGGTCCAAATTGAGCGTGAATCGCTCATGGAGTCAGTGGTAGTTGCGCACGGGCAGTCACAAAGACCGCACGGGGCGCTTCATGGCGAGTTCCGGATGAGCTCAGACCGGGTTACCCCCTGGTCTGGGGCAGTCGTCGTTCCGTTTCAGTCGGGACGCAGAAGCAGCCCAGCTGCTGGCTCAAGGCGGCGGAGCGAGCCCAGCCGTTGAGCACCGTCGGAGTAGACGCTGCCGTTTCGTCCTCGAGCTCGCGTCTGAATGCCTTCGAAAGTGGAAAAAGAGCTTCCCTTTGCGAGCTGGCTTTGGCTATGGAGCCAAAAAAGTAAGACGCTCATCCATGAACCGGACCTTGCACACTGCGCGGCTCTTGTGCACAGCTCGATTTTTGCTCGGCGTAGCAGCGATTGCCGGCTCTCACGCAGAGGCTCAGGGGGCCTTCAACGTCCTGACGCGAAACTACAACAGCCAGCGCACGGGAGCGAACCTCTCCGAGACTATCCTCAACACCTCCAATGTCAATTCACGCCACTTTGGGAAGCTCTTCATGCTTCCCGTGGATGACCAGATCTACGCCGGTATTCTATACGTCTCGGACGTTCCCATTGCGGGAGGCATCCACAACGTCATCTATGTCGCCACAACGAACAATAGTGTTTACGCGTTCGATGCCGACGTATTGGCCGAGCCGCTTTGGTTTCGAAATTTCAACGGCGCGGGCCGTCCGGCGATCAACTCGGAAGTCAAGACGCCGTGCGATCCATATCGAGACTTCATCGGCAATATTGGCATCGTCGGTACGCCAGTAATCGATGGATCATCGAGGACGCTCTATTTCGTTGCCCGCACCGTCGAGGACAGCGAAACCGTGCAGCGGCTGCACGCGATCGACATCACGACGGGTGATGAACGGCCGAACAGCCCCCGGGTAGTTCAAGCGAATGTCCCGGGAAGCGGAGCAGGGGCACACAACGGCCAGGTCAGCTTCAATCCCAGAACAGCGCTTCAGCGCCCGGCGCTGACTCTCTCTGACGACGGCATTGTCTACGTCGGATGGGCCGCGCTCTGCGACGGGGGGCCATATCACGGTTGGATGATCGCCTATGATGCGAGATCTCTTGAGCCGCTCGGCGCGTTCAATTCCTCGCCCGACGGCGATGGAGCTGGAATCTGGATGTTCGGCGCGGGACCTTCTCTGGATGGCGACGGGAGCGTGTACTTCAGCACCGGCAACGGCTCCTGGAATGGCGCCAACATGTTTGGCGAGTCGGTGGTGAAGGCGACTGCGCGGTCGCTCTCACCGGTGGACTACTTCACGCCTTCCAACTGGCAGTCCCTGAATAACGCCGATACAGACTATGGAACTCAATCCCAGACGATGTTGCCCGGCACCCGTCTACTGGTGACCGGCGACAAGGAGGGCAGGCTATTCCTCCTCGATATTTGCGACCTGGGCCAAATGCAGCCTCGGCAGTCTTTTCAGGCCGTGAGCCTGGCAATTCAGAGCGGAAGCCACCACCTTCATAACTCCACGCCTGCCTGGATCAGCCCCCAAGGGCTCAACATCTATACCTGGGGTGAGAATGATTACCTTCGAGGTTTTCGCTTCAATCCGTCGAGCCGGTTGTTGGACACGACTCCCTTCGCGGTAGGGGCAGTCTTGCCATCCCCGACCGGCGGAGGAGCCATGCCCTCCGGCATGTTGGTGGTTTCGGCCAATGGGTCGAAGCCTGGAACAGGCATTGTCTGGGCGACGATTCAGCGCATCGGCGATGCGAATCAGAACAGCGTCCCCGGTGATCTCTACGCGTTCAATGCCGAGACACTCGGTCGTCCGTTGTGGTCAAGCAAAGGCCCAGGTGATGACATCCTGAACATTGCCAAGGGCAGTCCTCCGCTGGTTGCCAGGGGCAAAGTATATGTCGCCACGATTTCCAACTTCGTATCCGTATTCGGCCTGAGGTCAGCTCAACGCGTCGCGCAGAACCTGGCTCTCAACCTACCTCCGAGCGCCTATACGGGGAGTCCGAGCACGGGTGAACGATGCGACATCCGTGACACACCCGATAAAGCATTCGACGGTATCTCGCAGAGCAGCCGCGTTTCTCCGGCTACCAGGTGGTGTTCTGAGGCGGCCCAGCCTTACTTGCAGGTGGATCTGGGCGCCCTTTTCAACGTCAACCGATTTGTTCTGGAGCATGCGGGGGCAGGAGGGGAGCCCTTTAGCTCAAACACGCGAGACTTCGATATTCAGGTCAGCGTTGATGGAACGAATTGGGAACGAGCCGCAACCGTGGTGGGCAACAGCTACAGCATTACAACCCATGACATCGTGCCCCGAATGGCCCGCTTTGTTCGCTTGAACATCCGCCTTCCCACGCAGACCGGTGTTCGCCCAGCGAGAATTTATGAATTTCAGGTTTTCGGTTTGCCCGCGCCGGCGAAGGATTTCCAGGTGTCGAGCTCGCCTCGATCGCAAACCACCACCGCCGGAAACGAAATACATTATACGACGACCGTCAGCCCGTTGAATGGTTTCAACGGCACGGTCAGCTTGAGCGTGAGTGGACTGCCGGCAGGGGTCTCGGCCAGGTTCGATCCTCCCTCGGTCACTGTCCCCGGAGCTTCGACGCTCCACATTTACACGACAGGCTCGACTGAGCCCGGCAGTTTCCCGTTGACCGTCAAAGGAGTTTCCGGAGCGGCAACCCGTGGTTCCTCGATCGTCCTCGACGTGAACCTCAATGGCATCGGAAGTGTATCGGTCGAGAAGGTCGCCGCATCCCGGGCGGCATACAACGTGCCGGCCGTCTTCGCCGACGGTCAAGCTTACGTGGGTGGTTTGAATGGCACCGCCTATCGCGCGAGCGAGCTCGGCTCGACGCAAATCGTCGGCGGATTCACCTTCAAGCTCGGGCGGGCCGATTTCCTCAATGCCTGGACGAACACAACGGTTCCACTGCCGGCCGTTCGAACCGATTGTCTCGGAGTTCTGGCGGCCGCGATCGGCGATAGCGTGGCGGATGCGGCTTTCAGCGTGAAATATACGGATGGTACGACCGAGTCGCTCACCCAGGGGATCACCGATTGGGAGCAACCCCCGCAGTTCGGCGAGACGGCGATCTCCACGGATCAGCGCAACCGGAGCAACGGAACGATGGGGAAGGGCACCTTCAGGGTTTTCGCCTACGGCTTGTCGACCGATCCGGCCAGGACTCTGGAGAGCATCACGCTGCCGCACGCGAGGATCGTGGTGCTTGGTCTGACCGCTGGAAATGAGTCAGTTGATGCCGCCGGGTCCTATAACGTGATGGCCATCACCACTGACGACAGGCGCTTTTTGGGCGGCTTGGACGGGGGCGCATTTTCGGCAAACCAGCTGGGCTCGACTCGAGCCGTGCTCGGCGTCCCGTTTGAGTTGGGGCCTCCCAATACGCTCGACGCCTGGACCAACACCACGGTGCCATTGCCGATGGGACGTTTCGACACCTTGGCACTTTTGGCGGCGAGCCCCGGCGGCAATCAAAGATATGCGCACTTTGCAGTCGCATATACCGACGGGACGATCCAATACTTTGTTCGACACGTCAGCGATTGGGATACCCAACAAGACTACCCTGGCGAAACCAAGCTGGTGATGGGTTACCGAAACAACGGCAATGGGAAATCAACCAACGGCCACCCGTTCAAGGCGTATGCCTATTTCTTCTCTCTTGATGCAAACAGGGTCGTGAAAAGCGTCTCGCTGGGAAACCCATCCGTGGTGGTCCTGGCGATGACTTTGATCCCTCACGACCGAAGCGCGACACCCGACTTCGCGCTTTCCGCCTCGCCGCGAAGCATGAGCCTGACACCCGGGTCGTCCGCCAGGACGACGATTGTGGTGGCGACGGTGAACGGCTTCAGCCGCAGTGTTCATTTGTCTGTATCGCCGCTGCCGAGCGGAGTCACCGCCGTTTTCAAGCCCGCCGACGCGATCAGCACCAGCACGTTGACGTTCTCCGCAGAAAACCCGGTCGGAGCCGGGACATTCTTCGCCACGGTCACGGGAGAGGTTGGCGGCGTCAAGCGCAGTACCAATATCCCATTGGTCTTCAGGACCGACGCATCGTCTCCCGTCCTGGTTGACCTCTCCTCAGCATACCTCTGGCTGGGAGCCGCCTCGGATGGCGCGCAATTTGATGTCCGCGGTGGCCTGGCCGCAGGCCACTTCGCATACCCGGCCGAGCAGCTGGGCTCATTGCTGAGCATCGACGGCGTGCGATTCTCCTTTGGCCCGCCGAATGCGCCGGACGCTGTCCCGGGCGTCAACCAGATGCTGGATGTGCCGGCCGGAAAATTCTCGTTCGTGAAAATGTTGGCGATTGCGGTGAATGGCAGACAACGGTCGCAAATATTGAGGGCAACTTACGATGACGGCAGCTCAGCCTACTTCAAGCAAAGCTTCAGCGATTGGAGCTCTGCGGCGACGTTTCCGGACGAGCAGCGAGCGTTGGCGGTGGATCACCGACGCCGTTACGACACCACCCGGGATGACCGGAAATTTTACTTGAACGGTTATTCCTTTGCGCTGGACATCTCAAAGACGGTGACCAGTATTTCTCTACCGGGCAACAGCAACGTATCGGTGTTTGCCATTGAGTTGGTGCCATGAATAAAAAACCTTCAAGCCGAAAGCCCAGGTCTGGCGCATTGATCATCTGTGCTTGCGTCGCCCTCGTCGCGACGCCGCTGAGCTCGGCTGCGCAGGAGAAGTGCCAGAGACTACAGACTCTGAAGGCCCCCCAGTCTGTCGTCGTCCCTCCGCCCGCGGACGTCGCCGTGCCTCCCACGCGCGCGCAAAAAACAACTTCGGGTCTGGCGATGAAGGTTCTCAAGCCTGGACGCAGCTCCGCACACCCAACGGAAAACGACTGCGTCCGGGTGTGGGTTACCGGCTGGAGGACAGACGGGTCCCTGTTCTCCGCCTCACAACCTCGCGGGGCCCTCGACGTTCAATGCCTGAGCAGCATGATGCCAGGACTCGTCGAGGCGCTGGAAGCGATGACCATCGGCGAGAAGCGGCGTGTTTGGGTTCCGGCCAGCCTCACCGTTCCAAAAAAAAGGATGGACCAAACGCCTACTGCCGATCTGACCTTCGACGTGCACCTGGTTCAGATTGTCAGGGCCCCACCTGTCCCCAAAGATCTCAAGGACCCTCCCAAGAAAGCGGTTGAACTCTCCCCCGGCTCGGTTTTGCGAGTCTTGAAGAAGGGCAGCGGAGCGCGACATCCAGTGCTGACCAGCGAAGTGCTGCTTCATGTTTCAAGCTGGACGAGCGAAGGAAAGCTATTTCAATCTACATCCAGAGGAGGTCGCCATCCTGCCATGTTTGTAGTCGGAGACGCCCCCAGCGCATGGCGGGAGGCCCTCCAGCGCATGGTGGTGGGTGACAAGGTCCGCCTTTGGGTCAGTGGCTCGGATGACTCGGGAGAGAAAGCTGCCGACAATCTCGTCTACGAGATCGAGCTTCTGGCCTTGCGATAGGACATCGCGCACCATGGCCAGAGCAAAAAAGTTCTCCAGGCGGAAATTCATCCAAGCCGTGGGAGTGGGCGCGGCTGCCCTGGGCGGGGAATTCGCCCCGCACCGCGCGCGGGGCGAGAAGAGGGCCTCCAAGACGCTCAAGATTTGTCGGTGGAGCCATTTCGTTCCCGCCTTCGACAAGTGGTTCGTCGACAAATATGTCAAGGAATGGGGCGAGAAGAACGACACGCAGGTAACTGTCGACACCATCGCCGTCACCGCCATCAATGCCCGCGCCGCCGCCGAGGTCTCCATGGGCAAAGGTCACGATCTGTTCTGGTTCAGCTGGCCGCCTGCAGCCTATGAGGAGATGGTCATCGATCACAAAGAGGTCTACCAGGAATGTGAAAAGAACTACGGAGCACCCATCCCGCTGGCTGTCAAGAGTACGTACAACCCCAGGACCAGGAAGTACTTCGCCTTTCCAGAGAGCTTCACTCCCGATCCGATCAACTATCGGTCAGATCTCTGGGGGGAAATCGGGGTGAGGCCCGATACCTGGGATGCCATCCGTCAAGGAGGCAAGAAAATTAAAAATAAAACCGGAATTCCGGTTGGTATCGGGCAATCCGCCGAGGTCGATACATCGATGGCGATGCTGGCGATACTCTATTCGTTCGGCGCTTCCCTGCAGGACGAAAACAATCAGCTCGTGCTCAACTCGAAAAACACACTCGAGGCGGTAAAGTTCGTCAAGGCTCTCTATCAAGAAGCGATGACGCCGGAAGTCCTGGCCTGGGATCCCTCGTCGAATAACCGGGCGATGCTCTCGGGGAAGGCTTCGTTGGTGCTCAATGCCATCTCGATTACACGCGAAGCGGAAAACAAGGGACTCGACATCGGCAGCAAAATCCTGCTTCTCAAAGCAGCAGGAGGCCCCTTGCGTCGGCTCGGTGCTCCAAACCAAACCGGCGCATACGTCATCTGGAAGTTCAGTGAGAATAAGGAGGGTGCCAAGAAATTCCTGGTCGATTTCATCGGCAATTTCCGAGCTGCCTTTATTGCCAGCGAGCTCTTCAATTTCCCGTGCTTCCCGAAGCTGGTACGCGATCTCGAGGAGCTGCTTTCAAAGGATGAGAAGGCCACGCCCGCCGGCAAGTATGCGGTGATCGCTGATGCGCTCGAATGGACCGCCGATCTCGGCTATCCGGGGTACGTCAACGCCGCGGTCGACGAGGTCCTCGCCACCTGGGTATTGAATACCATGTTCGCCCAGGCGAGCACGGGCGAGAGAACTCCGGAGCAAGCGATCAAAGAAGCCGAGGCCAAGTGCAGACGAATCTGGGCGAAGTGGCAGCAGCGAAAGCTCATCTGAGGGCGGGTGCCTCCGTAATAGGGGCCAAGGGCCGCACCTGTCTAAAGCGTGCCGATGAGCGGACAAATGTCTACGCTATGAGACAGGCTCGTCCCGCGGCGTTAAGGCACCAAGGGCTGCCCAGAGGACTTGATAGTTTATCCTGTGGGCAGGCTCCAAATTTCAAACGCCCTCGGCATGTGGCTCGCATCGGTGGCTTAGAGTGAAGGACGTCGCAAAGCCTCCTGGCTAGAGCAGAGTCTTCTTCGAGGCGGGTAGCTCTCCCTGGAGCTTCTTGACCTCGCTTTTCGAGAGCGGGCGAATTTTTATATTCCGATAAGCAATGGCGTCATGATCGCCTTGCAGACGCAAAGGTCCGGGGCCATCAGGACGATTACTGGCGGCTCCGGTGCCCTTCGGACCGACGTCCACGTTGTCGAGGATCTTCTGCCCGTTCTGAACCACCGTGAGGCGCCGGCCGATGAAGGTAATATCGAATGTTTGCCACTCACCGGCTGGCTTGGAAGCACTGACGGCGGGGGCCGCACGTTTGTAGAGCGCCCCGCAGCCGCTATCCGATGGCGGCTTGCCGTAACTGTCGAAGATTTGCACTTCGTACTTGTCTCGCATGTAAACGCCGGAGTTGCCCTTTTCCGGATTCACCTTGAACTCCACGTGCAGTTGGAAATCGTAGTATTCGTCATCTGTCTGGATGTCGGTGCTCGGGGGAGTGTTGACATAAATGCCATTCTCCACCTTCCAGCCGTTGGTACCGTCCGGCTTGCGCAGATGCCAACCGGTGAGATCCTTACCGTTGAAAAGGGGCTTCCAGTTGCTCTCATCCGACTTCCCGGACTGACCGAGCTTGGGACTGCTCTCGGGCGCGCCGCTCAAAGCGGTTGCCAGGGCTATTCCGACCAATTGGGTGACCATGGGCTCACCCTCCGCCCGTCGCTTATCATTACTCTCTTCGAAAGTCGCCACGCGTCTGTAGATGACTCAGCCGACGTTCGCCCGCCCAGGCTGGCGGCGCCCAACACCAGGCCGAAAATGGACGCCACCACTGACGCGAGCCACCAGGTGGAAATCAGCACCAGGAGCACCAGGGCGGCGCCCACCACGGTTTTCCAGACGCGTACAGGAAGTATCGGGGCAACGGCCAACAGCAGCTCACCTGCGATGACGGCTCGCGAAAACCAGGTGGCTGCCCACTCAAGCTGCTGCGGAGAGAAATTCTGGCGCAGGGCTGGGTAGAGGCCGTGATCCTTCTGAAGAAAGTAGAGATGAAGAAAGGCCTGGCCATTCCAGTATTCTGGAGTCAGTTTTCCAATCGCCGGTCCCAGGAAGAGGATCGCCACCACGCACGCCGCCAGAGCGCGCGCATGGACGACAAAATCCGCGTCGAAGCGCCGAGCCCGGAAGACGAACCAGACCAGCCAGGCAGCGACCCAGAAGGAGGAGAGGAAGGTGGCGTCCGGAAATGTCTCCACATGCCAGCATGCGACGGTCGCGCTGACGAGCAGCATCAGAGCGGAAGCTCTGATGACGAACCAGCTCGGGAAAAAAATACTCGCCATGGCAAGCGCGGGCAGGCACCAAATCACAATCGCGACCACCGGCGTCTGCAGCCACGACGGAAAGCCGTCGAAGCGAATCGGGTGCTCGAACGATTCCCGAAAATAGGGCACGTAAAAGCCGGCCTTGCAGTACCAGCCCAAGAGCAAAGCGAAGGCGACCCATCGATAGGCCCGCTGGACCGCTGGCGAAGGCGGCGGCGGTGTCATCGAGCATCCCATGTTTCGATGTGCAGGAACGAGCCACTCGGACGGATCTCCAGGACCGACGCCAGCTCGCTATCCCGGTAACGAGAATTCATCAACAGGTACTGCGGCTGACCGGCCTTCAGAAAATCTGAGCGGATTGTTTCAAAACGTGCCAGACGCGCCGGCGAATGATTTATCCAGAAATCAGGTTGTTCCAACACGCGCAGAAAGTCGAAGGAGGGCTGGTCCGCGAAGAGGACCCGGTGAGCGCCGGTGTACATCTTGGGCTGCAGTTGAAAGACGGTCCACTCGAGCAGCGACGCGGGCTGGGCCTGATGGACGCGAAGGAGGCGATACCGCAGTGGCCGAGAGAGGAGTAGAGAGCTCGAAAGGAGGGCGGAAGCCAGCAGCAGCGCGTACAGCGCGGCCGTCGAGCGCTCCGGCCGGAGCCACAATCGACGAAGAGACGCGGTGAGCATCGCAGCAGCGGCTCTCTATGTCCCCTTCGGATTCCGAAAAGCTCCTTCGATGAAAATCATTTGCCCGAAGCTGTTCGCGAATTGCGCGCAAGATTGCCTTCGAGCTTGCTCCACTCGCGCCAGCGTTTGTCGATCAGGCGCCTCGCTGTGATTGATCATCGTCTCGCACATGCGCTGATAATCCTGGTTGCTTCGCATCTTCAGCAGGTCATTCTTCATGATCCCCACCGCGCGCGCCTGATAGCGCTCGTCGATGGGCGGAGCATCTTTGAGGTGCTCCCCCACGGCGGTGAGATAGAACGTTGAAAAAATCTGCCAGAACGCATCGTCGTGTAGACACTCCTTTTCCTTCTCAAAGTTCTTGACGCAAAAGTCGATGACTTTCTCTCGCGGCACCTCAGCGACGTTGCGATGCAACAGCCCGCGAGCCCACCGGATGGAGAGTGGCATTGCGACAACTGCAAATGAAACGACGAGAATTGCGAATCCGATTTTTTTCATAGGTTACTCTCCTTGCTGACGTCGAAGACCAAAACGCGCTGTTTGGCGGTCTCGATGGAAACGGGCTGCGGATACCTGAGCCAACGATCTTTTCCGGCTTGCTGTCTCTCGCTTCGAAATACCCAGACCAGGTAATCGCCCGGCGGCACCTCGTCGATTCGAAAGCGGCCCCCGTCCTGGGTGCGGGTGCCCTTGGCGATGGGAAGCTCCTGGCCCGGCGTGCCTCGCCCGGTCGGGGTCAATACGACGAATCGATTCTCTACGGGTAGATCCATGTCCGCCATCACCCCGGACAATGAGCCAACGCCTGACAAGGAGAGGACCAGTTGGATGGGAACCTCCGCGGCCACTGTCTCCATCCACGCGGAGCTTCCCTGCGAGCTTTCCGCGCGAAGTCTCAGTGGCTCGCCTTTCCTCAACCCTGGAATCGAGAAGCGCCCCGCCGCGTCGGCGACGAGCTTCGGTGAATTTTGCGATGTGCTTTCCCTGACCACCGTGACTTCGGCACCGGCCGCCGGGTCCTGGCTCGTGGTGACTGCGAGGCCCTCTTGTGTGACTCCTGGGAGGACGCGAACCGTCCCGAGGTCGGATAGCTCATCCTCCCGGACGGCGATGTTGGGAAGGCGCAGCGTGGCCACGCCCTGCCCTCGTATCTCCAATGCATACGTCCGCGCCGGCAGCTCGCCGATTTCAAAGGAACCGTCTTGCGATGCAACGAGGCGGGGCGGCGTGAAGGAATCGCCGGTCAAGGTCGCGCTTTGGACCGCAAAGCTGACGCCGAACTCGGTGGCCGGAGAGCCCTCTTCAAAAACGACGCGGCCACGCACGGATCCCAAGCCCGGAACGGTAAGCGTGGCCGACTCGCCCGTGCTCACCTTGTGTTTCCAGGCGGACCCGAAGGAGGGAGGCGCGGCAGTGGCCACCGGTCGGCTCGCCGAGAGCGTATAGAGGCCCTCCGGCAAGCCGGTAATTGCGAACTTGCCGTGGGCGTCGGCCAGCACCGCTCCATTTGTCTTGGTCATGCCGTAGGTCGGGTGCGGAACGTAAGTCACGGCGTCGAAGCGGCTCTCGGGTGTAATGAAAAATTCGACGGAGGCGAACGGCACCGGGTGCTGGCGGGAATCCACCACCGCTCCGGTTATCTGGGCTGAATGCTCCAGCGGGACGACGAGATCGGAGATCTCTTCGGCGCCGCGAAGGTCGGCCGTCACCAGCCGGCTCGAACGATTCTCGTCGTAGGCATAAACGTTGACGAGAATGGGATCGACCCCACTGAATTCGAAGCGCCCGTCGTTAGCGCTGACTGTTTGAAATCGATACGTGTGGCTGAACATCGGCATGTGGTTCCACCCCGGCTGCGTGAGCAGCACGGTCGCGCCGAGGACGCCCACGCCATCTGGGGTGACGACCCGGCCACGGAGCCGACCGCCATCGCCAAGAACGATTTCCGCGCCGGTCCTGGCGTGCGAAGCATCCGTCTGGATGTTGCAGGCGCGTCCAATTTGATGCGCGGGCGCGAGAGCAAACAGGCAACCCGTCCCGGGCTCGACGGTGATGCGAAAGCGGCCGTCCGCGTCGGTGGATGCCGCCCCTTCGAGTGCCGTTGGAAGGGGATCCATGAGACCGTTCATCTCCGATCTCTGCGTGCCCAGGCTCCAACCGACTTTGGCATTCCCGATCGGCCGACGGCGGCGATCCACCACGCGACCTTCGATCGATCCTCCTCCGGGCGTCAGCGCCACCGTTGCTCGCCACGCCCGTCGATCGGGATTGAGACCGGCCATGACGTTGATGAACGTGCCGACGTACCCGTCTGCGACGGCCGCCACTTGATGGTTGGCAATTGGAGTCAGCCCCGCAAATCGCGCCACCCCATCGGCTTCGGTCTTGGCCTCGCGATAGGCCGTCGTACCCCCGAAGCTCCGGTTGCCGAGGCCGACCCGCACCTTCGCGTCGGGAATCGGAGTGCCGCCTAGGGACGAGATGACTCGCACTTCCAGATTCGCCCCGGGAAAGACAACCAGGAGAACCGCTGCGCTGGTCGCGCTGAGAGCGTGAGGCACGGTGGGGGACGTCCTCTCCTCGGCTTGAGCTTCCAAAAGGTATTTGCCAGGGAGCTGCCGCTCGAAGGCGAAGCTCCCGTCGACCCTGGTCGAGGTAGTGCTCGCCGCGGAGAATTGAGCTTCTGGCGCACTGAGTAGACGAACCGACGCATTTGGAACCGGGTCTCCAGTCGGAGTGGTGACCTTGCCCCGTAGCGTGAGGCGGTCCTCCGAGTCCGGTGCGCGATCGCCGAGCGAGAGAGATCGCTCCAGCGCAGAGGCATGATTCCTGGTCGGCAACTCGTGGCTGGAAGGCGCTTGCGTGGGAACCTGCTGCGGCGCGGGAACAGCCATGTAGACGACGAACGCGATGGTCAGCGCAACCAGCGCGCCAAAAAGGAAGACCTTGGAGCGACGCGAGCGTTTGCTGTCGGTCATCGCCCTCGCCTCGCTAGTTGAAGATCTTCAGAATGCCACTGACGATCCCGCCGATGATGCCAGTGACGATGTGTTTGAACACCGTGAAAACTCCCACCACTGCTCGACCCGTCACGCACGCCGCCCACTGAAGCGCGGCCCACGGAAAAATGACGTCGCAGGCAGGATGAAATAGCCCATTGGATCGCACGCACACGTCGTGGTCATAGCAGGCCCCGCCGCCTCCACAATTGATGGGGCTGCAACCAGGGCCACATGCGCCGAGACAATCATCTCCGCCCGCCGCCATCACGACGTCGTCCGTCTGCCCGGTGTTGACTCTGAAGCACCCATCCGGCCAGCCAGGATCTCCGCGACCGCAGCACTGGAGATCCGGATGCGCGTCGGGGTCACATCGGTCCGGTGGGTCAGGATCATAAGCGGACGCCGTTCCCACAAAGCCGAGATTCGCGCCGAAGGCGACCAGGACACTGATTGCGGTGACTCTCATCCGATTTGAATGGATGTTTCCCAGTTTCATGTTTCGCTCCCTTTGTTGGGAGCGCATCGGTACCAGGGTCTTTCGCGGATGAGCGTGTCACTTTCGGAAAAAGGGCAGGCTTGATGTGCGGGAGCCGCGAGCGGGAATTCGCAAGAAGCATCGGCGCCGCTCAGTGCGTCAGCGGCGAGTTCCGTGCTGCTTCGCAGCCCCCGCCTCTAGAAGCAACAGCACTGCAATACGCCATCCACAAGAGCGAACGTGCCTGGTGGGTAATGTCTTGAACAAATGCCAAGGCAGCGATGCCGAAGACTGAACGCATACGAGGCGTGCAATCATAGACATCGGCATTGTCGTACATAATTCAATGGCACGTGACGGGCGCAAGTTCGGTCAATGATTCGCAAGAATTGGAAAGACGCCGCGGCTGACCTCCTCTAGCAATGCCGAGCCCGTGTCCGCGCAGAGACAGGGACATCAGGCAGAGAGGGAGCTAAGGAGGAAAAATGAGATCTCATATCGGGGAGAGAAGGATCGTCCTTGCAGTTGGCGTTTTGATTGCTGCCGCCGCGTCCGTGGCAACGGTGGCCGAGGCCCGGGTGACGCGCTTCGTGGTCGAGGAAAGGATTTTGTTCGACAACGGCAACCCGTGGGGGAATGCGGGTCCCTATGAACGCCTCAAAGGGACGGCCTATATGGAGGTGGATCCGCGCAATCCGGTGAACACGGTGATCGTCAACCTGGCCGAGGCGCCGAGGAACGCGCGGGGGATGGTCGAGTACAGCTCGCCGTTCCTCATCCTCAAGCCGGTGGACATGACGCGGGGAAACCAGAAGATCTGGTACGGGATGAACAACCGGGGAAATTGCATCGAGGTAGCGTTTCGAGCGTTTCCGAATGTCCCCGGCACCTGTAACCCAACGACCGCCGCGGACGTCGGCGCGAATAACATCCTCCTGCTCGAGGGCTATGCCATCGTCGACGCCGGCTGGCACGGCGATGGAATGCAGAACCCCGACCAGCTCTTCCCAAATTTTCCGGTCGCGACGCAGGACGATGGCAGCCCGATCGTCGGGCCGCTCCGGCTGGAGTACCAGACAGCGACGGATACCTTCACGCAGCCGCTGGTCACCGGCTGGCGCCCCTACGAGGCCGCCGATACCGACACCACCCACTCTTCCCTGACCGTGCGCGAACGGGCGGATGCGCCGGTCAGTACAATTCCGGCCGAACGGTGGGCCTTCGGCACATGCCCAGCGGGACAGGGGTCGCTGGTCCCGACCACGACCGACATCTGCCTCTTCGACGGCTTCGAGGCGTCCCAGATCTACGAGCTGATCTATCCGGCGAAGAACCCCATCGTGATGGGGCTCGCGTACGCGGTGACGCGGGACATCGGCTCGTTCCTCAAGTACGAAGCGGCGGACGATGCCGGCGTAGCGAATCCGTTGGCGCTCGGTGCCAAGCAGACCGGCATCCGGCGCGCCTACTCCTCGGGCACTTCGTCGACCGGGATGTATCAGCGCGAGTTCCTCTACCTAGGCTTCAACGAGGACGAGATGAACCGGCAGGTTTTCGACGCGGCGACCATCTACTCGGCGGCCACGCACCGGCTCTTCGCCAACGTGCAGTTCGCCCATCCGACGTTTTTCTCCGGCCAGGATCAGCATCACGACTACACGTCCAACTCGATCGCGCCGTTCACCTTCGCGGTGACGACGGACCCAGTGACGGGAATTCGCGACGGCATCCTCAAGCGCCCAGCCACCGATCCGCTCGTGATGGAGATCGACGAGGAGCTGGTGTTCTGGCAATGGAAGGCGTCGCTCAACGTGATCGACTCGGCCGGCCAGCCGGTCCCGCTTCCGGACAACGTGCGGCTGTATTTCCAGGGTGGCTTCGGGCACATCGGGGCGGCCGGACTGCTCGCGCCGCCACAGCCGGCGGGCATTTGCCAGAACAGCACGCAGGGCCTCGCCGCCGTCTCCGCGACGCCCAGGGCGCTGGTCATCGCCATCGACCAGTGGGCGGACCAGGGGATCGCGCCTCCGCCGAGCAACTATCCGCAGGCGAATAACCTGGTCGCCCTTGACGACTACCGCGCCGCTTTCCCAGCGATCCCGGGTGCAGAGAAGCCGAGCGTCAAGAACGAGCTCGACGTCTTGGACTTCGGGCCGTTGTTCAGCTCGCACGGCGGTGTGCAATTGCTGCTGCCGCCGGTCCATGGGGCGCGCTACTCGGTCCTGGTGCCCAGGCCCCGTGCGGACGGCGACGGCGAGGCGGGCATCAACACGATGTGGACCCGCGCGCCGCTCGGCACCAACGTCGGATGGAACATCCGGGCCGGTTTTCGCGCGCCGGATTTGTGCAGTCTCAGTGGCTCGTACATTCCGTTCGCAAGGACGCAGGCCGAGCGGATGCAAAGCGGTGACCCGCGGTTGTCGCTGGAGGAACGCTACGGGAGTCACCGCGGATTCGTGCGGGCCGTCCGGCGCGCCGGGAGGGAGCTCGTTCGCGAGCGCTTCCTGCTGCCGGAGGATGCGGACGCCTTCGTCAACGCCGCAGCAGCGAGCGATGTCCTGACCGGAGCGGGAGCAGCAGAATCAAATACGGCCACAGAGTCCGGGCAAGCCGCCGACGAACTACGGTAAAACGCAACGACGAGATTCGCGAGCACGGGAAAGTTCCGCCTTCCCGTGCGCTGAATTTGGCCCGGTCCAGCTCGAAAGTGCCGCGCTCGCGCGTCTTCGCCATCCCGCGAGCGCGCTCTCGCCGCTGTCGAATGCGGAGACGGCCTTGCCGGCGGGCATTCGGCGGGACGACGGAGGTATCGCCCTACCCGGTCCGTTTCGGCACGACCTATCTCGACGCGGGACCGGCGGGCCAAAGGCCCGGCTCCGTGACGGCATATGACCCTCTGAAGTTCATCGCTTTTCATCACACGATGCTTTTGAAGCGAGGCCCGCTTACCGCAAACATCGACGTCCATGTTCGTTACACGTTGAGCCGGTAGAACGCGCGACAAATGTCATCCGCGATCTCGATCTCACGATCGAGATACGCGGCCTGCTGAAGCTGGCGGAGCCCTTGCTCGGTCTAGCAGCGAGGCTGCTGGAAAGATTCATTTGTTGGTCAGGCGAATGATGGCTTCATCAATCCTCTTGGCGAAGTTTTCACATTTGTTCTTGAGCTGTCGGAAGTCGATGTGGATAACTACGTTTTTGGCGTTGCGAAGGTCGTCAGGTTCCCTGCAGACTTTTTCGAATCCGCGAATGGCCTCGTCTCTTCCAATTTCTCAATCAGCGGCTGCAGATCCTTGAGGAGGTTGACCCTGTCCTCAGCATCTGCGCGGGCGAAGTCTTTGGGAATGTAAAAAGCAACGTTAACCGGTCCCATGGGCGTGCTCCCGCCGGCCCTTGTCACATCGACGCGACTCGAACGCCGTGCTCCCTCTCGAAATTCCGAACACGGCGGCGAAACCCCCTCCCGAGGATGCCTACCGGCCCGAGTGCGGAAAGCGCATCATGCCTTGTTGCTCGGCCGTCAGAGATTCCCATGTCGCGGGTGGAAACTCTTCCACGTCGCGGCTGGCGTCTGCATACCAACGTCGAACGTAGCGGATGGTGGCGAGCGCGCGGGGCACGTCGGTCGTATTGGGCGTGCCCCGATGCAGCGCCCACGGATGGCGAATCAGGACGTCGCCGATCTCCAATGGGACGGCCTGCAAATCACTCTGACCGGCCGCGACGGCCAAAAGCGCATCCTTCCTCCTCATGCGATGAGTACCTGGCGCAATTTCGATTGGGCCGTGCTCCCGCGCAATCGGGACCAGGCCAAAATTGACAACCAGCGCATACGCGGGGAGCGCAAGATTGGGAAGCTCGGGAAAGAGCGGACGCTGGTAGTCGACATGCGCCTCCTGATATTCCGATCCGCGCAGAGCCACATCGCAGCCCCATTGATCAGCGACGATCCGGTCATCCATCAGCCCACGCACGATGCGCAGCACGTCATCGTCGAAGAAGAATTGTGGGCTGAAGATCGGCGGCTCGAAAGGCATCGCGAAGAAGTGGCGATGTGAGCCTCGGTTCGACGCATGGCCGCTCTTGAGATGCGTGAGGAGACGCGGCCAGAACGCCTGCCGGCTAGCCTCCAGCAGGGGCGCCGCGAAGTGGTTTCTGAGGATGCAAAAGCCTTGTTCTCCGACCTCGCTGATCTTCTCGTGAATTGGCTCGATGGATGCCATGAAAGGCCCGATGTTCTCCGTCCGGCCGTGAGCGATCAAGGCTTCGGCGAGCGCATGCCGTACCTCATCGCGCGAGGTCCCAAAAGGCAGCGACCAGAGTAGGCCGTGCGCATAGACTCCGTGAACGCGGAGAACACGAGGGACGCGGCGTAGCGAACGCCGATCATGTCGCGCGGGCAACCTTCCGCAGCAGGCGCCGGGTCGCGAGCCGGTGGCCGCCGCTCCCGATGACCGCGGCGCGGTAGAGCCGGCCGAGGACGCCGGGGAACGCCGCGTGCGTCTGCGCGCGCAAGCGGTCGCCGTCGAGGACGAACGTCAACGCGTAGTTGGAGAAGCGGTGGCGCCCGCGCAGTGCGAGCCGCCGCCCGGGCTCGGCCTCGACCACCCGGAATCCCGGCACCGCTTCCCCGGGCCGGCCGGCGAACTCGGCCGTGCCCTGTACGGGGTCGCAGCCCAGGATGCGCGCGATCGGCGCACTGCTGCCCATCTCGCGGCGCAGAACCTTGAGCAGCGCCGTCCAGATCACGTCGGCCGAGGCGTCGACCCGCTGACTGTGCTCGTCGATGAAAGGCAGCTGCTCCATGGAAGCGTCATTTGTTTTCATAGGCGGAGTTCTTCCAGCAAGCGATCGAAAAAGGAGGGACGCTGAGGCGGGAAGAAATCTACGGCGACGCTGGCCGCTGAGCGCGTTTCTCCTCGATATCAGCTTGCGGATTTGCTGAATTGCTGCTGGAAAGCATGTCGCGCGGAGGCCGCACGCGTTGAACATGGAGACCGATGCGCAGCGCCTGAGCTCATGTCTGTCGCGGCTGCTGCCGCACCTTGACCGCCACAGCGTGGCTCTCACGGGCGGAGTGGCGATCGAGCTACATCTTGCCGCGGCAGCCAAGCACGGTCGTCGCGAGCGCATTGCCGACGTCGACTTCATGGCGAGCCGGTTGGACGTCATCGCGCCCACGGTCGCAAGTGTCTTCCTCATTTCGCACTACCATGTCGCCCGACGAGGCGTACCAAAGGGAATGATACAGCTCGTGGATCCGGTAACGGGACTCCGCCTGGACATCTTCCCCGATCTCGCCGGCGCGCTGTCTCGTGCGAAGCACATGCTCGTCGCGGGCGAAGTCCTTCTTGTCCTCGAACCACAAAGCATGCTCGAGCATAAGCTGCAGACGCTGGCCAAACCGCCCGTGGACGAGAAGCACTGGCTCGACGCCGTGGCTCTGGCGGCTTTGTGCGCAGCTCCTTCACCACCCAGGCTGGCGCAGTTCATGCCTGACAGGTACTCGACCGATTTCACACTCGTCTGCGACCGCTGTGACCGAAGCCGATCGCCGCGGTTCCCGTTGGCGCCCAAGGCGAACATCTTCGAGCTACTCGGATACGTTTGAAGCCCGTCCCTCAGACGTGGTCGCGGTCCCTGTTAATTGAACTCCAAACGACGCATAGGAAGTGTGGAGACTTAGGTGCCTCGGCGGCACCGAAATGACGCACACTTCGCCGGAAGCGTGGCAAAAAGCTTCCTAAACTATAAACTAATTGTCTTGATCGAGAATCACGAACGGCCGTTTAGCTCGAACAGGCGCGGTGATACAAAAACTTTTCCATCGGAGGCGAGCCCCCGCGAGTGCAACTGCCGCCTCAAGTAATCGAGAAATGGCGCATTCAGGTTCACCGGTGCAAAGGATGCACTGCCGTGCTCCCTCGCGATTTCGCGCTCACCGTCATGCCATCGACACACTCGAATCTCTCGGTCGCACGAGCATTGCCAGTGTTTTCCGGGAAGCCCGTCCACCGGTGCTGACCGCAACCGCTAGATCGACCGCGGCGTCAAACACGTCGATGACCGGACGATTACAAAGGAACTGCGCGGAGTCGTTGAAACAGACGTGTGAGGGCTCTGTTCTCATCCTGAATTCTCAGAATCTTACGAAAGAGGTCGCGCGCGATGCCTTGTTACGAACCATCGAAGGTGTTACGAGGCTCGTCCCATGAGCGCAAACACTGGTCGACCGATACTGCTGCCTTGCACTCGGATTTGGCTGACTCTTCTTGGATGCGGGCTCGGCTGCGGACCTTCGCATCCCCTTTCCCCTGGCGGCCGGGTGAGCCTGGCGCAAACGTTCACACCGCCTGCGGAGATTCGACACGACACGGCGTTGGTCGATGGTTGGCGTTTCATCAAGAACGATGTGCCGGGCGCAGAACAGGAAAACTTCAACGACTCAAGCTGGGCTGTCATTTCCATGCCCCACACCTGGAACGCCTTCGATGGCCAGGACGGCGGCGATGACTATTATCGCGGCCCCGGCTTCTACCGCCGTCATTTCTCCATCGATCCAGGCGAAGTAGGTCGCCAATCGTTCATCCACTTCAATGGCGCCAACACGGTAACGGACGTCTGGGTCAACGGCGTTTACCTCGGCCAGCATCGCGGTGGCTTCGGGATGTTCCGGTTCGAAATGACGTCGGTCGCTCGCGTCGGCGGGGATAACGTCCTTGCAGTGCGGGTGAGCAACGCCGCATTTCCCGATGTCGCGCCTCTGACGGCCGATTTCACTTTTTTCGGCGGAATCTATCGCGGAGTGCATGTTCTCACGGTGGACCCGGTGCACGTGCGGATGGGGAACTACGCGTCGCCTGGCGTCTTCCTTACGCCGAGCAACGTCACCGCCACATCGGCGACGTTGGCCGTTCGCGGTGAGGTCTTCAATGGCGATACATTCGCCCGAGACATCGACGTTCAAACGACAGTGGTCGGCGCCGACCTAAGTGTCTTGACGGTCCTCGGTACGACGGTGCGCGTCGAAGCCCAGTCCATCGTTCCGGTCAGCTTCCAAACCAGCGTGGCCAATCCGCGTCTGTGGCAAGGCCGCGCCGATCCGTACCTCTACACGACGTATACGGTGGTTTCGACGGGCGGCCAGGCGCGCGACATGGTCGTCCAGCCACTCGGTTTCCGGTCATTCCGAGTCGATGCGGAGCAGGGCTTTTTCCTGAACGAGAATTATCTCGACCTCCATGGCATCAACCGCCATCAAGACTTGCTCGATCACGGTTGGGCCACCTCGTGGGATGATGACGACCGCGACTTCAACCTGATCTCGGAGATCGGGGCGACCGCCGTTCGATTATGCCATTACCAACACAACCAACATGTTTACGATCTGACCGACAGGCTGGGGTTCGTCGTTTGGGCGGAGATTCCAAACATCGATTCCGTAAGCACGACTCCGGAATACCTGGCCACAACCCAGAGTCAACTGGTGGAGCTGATCCGTCAAAATTACAATCATCCTTCGATTTTCTTCTGGAGCGTAGGAAATGAGTTGGGAACTGTCCCGGATCCGACCTCGACGGTCCAGTCGCTGAACGCGTTGGCCAAGGCCGAGGATCCGAGTCGGCTCACCACGCTCGCAACTTTTAGCGGAATTGACGGCGTGACGCTCCGAAACACGACCGATGTGATCGGATACAACGTATATGCCGGGTGGTATTTCGGGAGTCTGTCCGATGTTCCTGGTTACATCGACGGGCTGCACCAATCACTCCCGGGGAGGCCACTGTGCATCAGCGAGTACGGAGCGGGGGCCAGCGTCCGACAGCATCAGTCTCCGCCTTCGCAGCCCGACCCAGGTGGCCCGTTTCATCCGGAAGAGTGGCAGTCGATCTTCCACGAGACGTACTGGAGGGCGATGAAGACCCGCAGATACCTGTGGGGCAAGTTCGTTTGGAACATGTTTGATTTCGCCGTGGACAACCGCAATGAAGGCGACACGCCGGGGCGAAACGACAAGGGACTGGTGACGTATGATCGCGCGACCCGCAAGGATGCATTCTACTGGTACAAGGCGAATTGGTCGAGCCAGCCGACTGTCTACATCACCGACCGGCGCTACAATCCCCGGCCAGGCGGCAATATCACGGCACGCGTTTATTCCAGCTTTTCGCAAATCGAGTTGAAGGTGAACGGAGTCTCGCAAGGCGTCCAAACCAGCGACGACCATCTCTTCTCCTTCAACATCACGCTTACGCCGGGGACAACGACTTCCGTCGAGGCCTGCGGCAACGGCGGGAGCGTATGCGATTCCATCAGCTGGACCGCAAACTAAGCCCAACGCTGGCCTGAATTGGCGTCAATATCGCATGCCTGCCTGCCCACCGGTCGTATGAGGGGCAGGACGAAAGCGGCAGGCAAGTTCACCCTCAAAAAAAAAGCGTCACACAATTTTCCAATCTGCATCTAGCTCGGAGAGAGGGCGACAGGCGGGGTACCGCTGACGCCCCTCCGATCCTTTGAGAGGGCACGAAAGGAACCATGACCTACATCGCAAGGAGCAGGAAACATGCTGAATCATAATTACGACTACAAATCGAATTTGGAGACCTCGCTGAGAATCAACTGGAGGATCGAGGACGTCATCGGCGGGCGGACGTTCGATTACGGCAAACCGTTTTTGCCCGATGCACTGGCAGGGGTGGCCGGAATCCGCAGCCTGAGCGCCAGGGAAAAGCTCAAGCTGAACCAGATCCGGGGCTATACCTACCTGTATCTGTTTGGGTTGGTCGAGGAGTACATCGTGCCATCCGTGCTCGACCACGCTCGCACCACGGTCCACGGCGATGACTATGAAATCCGGGCGCTGCTGCGCTTCGCCGAGGAGGAGGCCAAGCACATCCAGCTCTTCAAGTGGTTCGTCAAGGAGTTTGACAAGGGATTTGGGACGCCATGCGCCGCAATCGGCCCGGCGAAAGACATCGCCGGGGCAATCCTCAAGCACTCCCGGCTCGGGGTGTTTCTGACCACGCTGCACATCGAATGGTTCACCCAGCGGCATTACATCGAAAGCGTCAGGGACAATGCCGCCGAAGGACTCGATCCGCTCTTCTGCAGCCTGCTGAAGCACCATTGGCTCGAGGAATCTCAGCATGCCAAGCTCGACACCCTCGTCGTCGACAAGCTTGCGGACTCGGTCGGCCCCGAGCAGATCGAAGCGGCCGTGGACGATTACATGGATATTGGGAAAATGCTCGACGGCGGACTGGCCGCCCAGATCCAGCTCGACCTCGAGAGCCTGCAGAAAGCCACCGGGCGAACCCTCTCCAGCGACGAAAAGGCGGAGATCGTGAAAGCACAGACTCACGCCTACCGTTGGACCTTCCTGCTGAGCGGGATGACCCATCCAAACTTCGATAAAAGCCTGCGCGAGCTCACTCCGCAGGGGCACGCGAGGGTCGCGCAGCTCGCCAAGGCGATTGCCTGAGATCTGCGGCGGTGCGCCGGCTCAGCGCAGGAGTAAACGCACGGCTTCCGCGTCCTGGAAACGACGGCGGAGCTCCGCATCCGGAAGCGCGGCAGCGATCCGCTCGATCGCGTGACGCGCCTCTGCCCCGAGAACCGGGTCGTCCTCAAGCCCTACCACCTGGGCTGCGGTGCGAACCAGCGCAGCAGGGTCGCCCATCTGCCGGACCAGACTGACCGCTGCTTTCCGCTCGGCTGCTGCCGCGGACGCTTGGCGTAAACCATCGAGGGCGCGCGCTCGCGCGAGGTGACCTTCGGCCGCGTACTTCACGCGACCGGTCGCACGGCTCCGCGCAATCACGTCGCTTGCCAGCTGGTGTGCCACTTCCCAGTCGCGCCGGGCCAACGCGAGCTCTGCCCGGCCTTGAGCAAAGCGAATCTTCCACAGCCAGCCATGCCAGCCCACTGCGCTCTCGACTTCCTTTGCCACTTCCCCGACCAGCTTCTCTCCCTGGGCGAGCTCTTCGCGGCGCGCGTGTATCCGCAAAAGCTCCAGCCCCCCATTCAATGCTGGCGGCGAGAAATTTACCGAACGGGCCAATTCTCGGGCTTCCCGAATGAGCTCCTCCGCGCGCGCGTCGTCATAGAGGTCGAAGTGGAGCCCGGCTGACATGGCAATCGCGCGCGCGAAGAAGCCGCCGATCCTGTGCTCGCGGCCGAACCGGCGGGCTTCTTCGAACACCTCGAGCGCTTCGCCATACCGCCCACACCCGGAAAGCGCGAGGCCGAGCTGTGGGAGTGCGGCCATCAGCAAGAACGTATCGCCCACCGCACGCGCCGCTTTGGCGGCTTCGCGAGCGGCGGCGATCGCCTCCTGGAATTCGCCCACCCAGTAGAGATGGAGGGAATACATCTGCAGCCCGCGCGCGACTGGCCCGGTCACCCGCTGATCTGCTCGGGCGAGCGCTTTACGCAGATCGTGAATGCTCTCCCGGACTTTCCCATCGGGCGAAGCCGAAACCGCAGCGGCGAGCGCCCCCTGTGCACCCGCGGCCAGATCGTCGCGCCCCACCGCCTCTGCAAGCTCGAGGGCTTCGCTCGCATGGCGGCGGAGGGCCGGGACGTCCTGGGCCCAGAAGCACATCATCGCGAGATCGACGAGCACCTCGGCGCGCCGCTCCCGGCGACCCGGTCCCATCGCCGCGAGAGCGGCCTCGAACTCCAGCTTCCCGTCTTCCCACGATCCGATATGAGCGAAGGCCATTCCCCGCTTGGCATGGATATCGGCGCGAAGGTCGGAATGGGCCCCTGCCTCTTGATCCACGCCGTCCACCACCTCCAGAGCGCGCGCGTAGTGGGCGGCGGCATCCTCGTAAGCGAGGACAGAGATGGCACGGTCGCCGGCGCGAATCGAGTACTCGAGGGCCTTTTCAGCGCCTCCTGCAGTCGTGGCCTCGTAGTAGTGGTGCGCCAGCTCGGCAAGGTACGGATCCAGCGCATGCCGGTGGACGCGCTCGATCGCTTCGCCGATCTGCTTGTGCAGCCGCACGCGCCGCGGCGTTGAGATATCGGAATAGAGCGTATGCCGGATGAGGCCGTGCGTGAACTCGTAGGTGCCGCTCCGTGGAGAACCTTTCTGGCGGACGATCTGCGCAGCCAGAGCTTGGTCCAGCGGATCCAGGAGGGACTCTTCGCTCCCACCGCTTGCGGCGACGACAATCTCCCAGCGGAAGTTTGTGCCGATCGCGGAGGCGAGAGTCATCATCTGGCAGGTTTCCACGGATAGGCGCGAGAGGCGCCGCCGAATGACCTCGCGCAATTCCTCCGGGATCCCCAGCACGTCCATCGACAGGGCCGCCATCGCCTCGGGCCCCCGGTCCCGGCCAATCCTCCCTTCCTCGGTCAGGTGCTTGAGGATCTCGCCGATGAAGAGCGGATTTCCCTCGGTCTCGCGCAAGAACGCACGAGCCAATTGTTCCGGCGCCTCCGCGCCGCCGATCATCAGGCGGATCTCTTCGAGGGACAAACCGTGGAGCGGGATACGCTCGCAGAGCCGCTCGCGTCGCAGGTCGACCAGCGCATTGACCAAGGGGTGGCCGCGGTCGACCTCCACGTCCCGATAGGTGCCAACCACGAGCAACCTTGAATTGCGGAGCTGCCGGCCCAGGTGGTGAAGCAGTAGCAGGGAGGGTGGGCTCGCCCAGTGGAGATCCTCGAGGATCAAAAGGAGCCCTGAAGGCTCGGCCATTCTTCGAAAAAGAGACGCGACCGCCTGAAACAGAACGTAGCGATCTGCCTCTCCGATCAGAGTAGAGCCTGTCTTCAAATCGGGGAGGTACGTCGCGAGCTGCGGAAAAAGACGGATGAGCAGTGGCGCTTCCGAGCCAAGGAGTTGGCTGATCTGGTCGTTCGGGCAGTCGCGCAGACACGAATCCACCGCTTCCAATATGGGCAGGTACGGCGGCGCTCCTGTGTCCTCGGTGCAGTGACCACTGAGCACGCGAGCCCCGCGGACTCGGCCATACAGCCCCAGCTCCTGGATCAGCCGGGTTTTGCCAATCCCCGGCTCGCCCATCACGACATACATTCCGCCCTTGCCGAGCAGAGCCTGCTCCAGCCCGCTCTTCAGCTGCCCGAGCTCGGTCCGACGTCCGATGAAATGGGTCGCCGAGAATCGCTGAAGCAAGTCGGCGGCTGCCCCTCGGTCCGGCTGTTGGTCCTGGCTCGGCCGGCCAGCTTGTGCTTGCTCCAGCGCGGAAAGCACCTCGTGCGCCGATCCGGGCCGCTCCTCCTTCGCCTTCGCTAGCATCCGGAGCAGGAGCCGATCCAGCGCGTCGGAGATCACAGAGTTCTTCTCCCGCGCGGCCACCGGCGGCACGTGGACGTGCTGGGAGATGATCGACATCGGATCGGTGCCGGCAAAGGGAGGATGGCCGGTGACAAGCTCGTAGAGTACGCAGCCCAAAGAATAGAGATCCGTTCTGCCGTCTACGGGTTGACCCAACGCTTGCTCGGGGGCGATGTATAGGGCGCTGCCGAGCAGAAAGCCCTCGACCGTCAAGCGGGAGCGATCGAGGGCGAGGGCAAGGCCGAAATCACCCAGCTTCGCGGACCCATCCACGGAGAGCCAAACGTTCTCCGGCTTGACGTCGCGATGAACGATCCCATGAGAGTGCGCGAACGCCAGCGCTCGGCAGATGTCTCGCGCCACGTCGAGGGCTCGTTCTAGCGGGAGCGGTCCGCCGGCGGCGCGTAACGCCCCGCGCAGATCGCCGCCTGCCAGGTATTCGCATGCGATATAAGGCCGCCCCTCCTCCTCACCGATGTCATAAATGGTGACGATCTGCGGGTGCGGGCCGACGCGAGCGATTGCCTGAGCCTCCCGGCGAAGGCGCGCAGCGGTGCTGGGGCCGAGGGATTCGGCGCAGATCAGCGAGAGCGCACATTCCCGGTCCAGCGCAGTGTCGTGCACCAGGTAAACACGCTTCTGTCCTCCTTCGCCGAGCAGCCGCCGGACCACGAAGCGACCTGCTCCAAGCGACGCTGGGGGTGGCGAAGCAATCGGGGTTCGAGCGAGGTGTTGAAGAAGCAAGTCGTCTACCGAACCGCTTTCGGAGGGCTCGCCGGAAGGCGCCGTTTCCGTGTGCTCCCGGACACCCTTGAGATTGTGGTCGGGCAATGGCTCATCCCGGCGCTGCCACCCATTGGCGCGCTGACTTCAGTACTTACTACAATCAGCGCGACAACTCATGGCCCTTCCACTCCACTCGACGATCGAGCAGCAAATCGGCTCCTGCTTGGACCGCGGTGACGTCAAGCAGGCGGCGACAGAGGCGCTCCGGGGGTATGGTCCACAAATCCTCGCCTATTTGGCGGGAATATTGCGGGACGACGAGGCGGCAGCCGAGGTCTTCAGCGAGTTCAGCGAGGATCTCTGGCGAGGCATCGGAGCGTTTCGCCGGGAGAGCTCTTTTCGGACGTGGGCCTATCGACTTGCCTGGAACGCCGCGAGGCAGCTCGCACGCGATCCCTTCCGCAAACGCGGGCGGCGATTAAAGACCAGCGAGTGGTCTGCGATTGCACAGGAGGTTCGCTCAAGCGTCGCGACCCAACGACAGTTCGAGATTCAGGGCCGTTTGGCGAAGCTCAGGACCGCATTGCACCCGGAGGAGCAGAGCCTGCTCATCCTTCGAGTGGACCGGGAGCTCTCGTGGAAGGAGGTTGCGCAGGTGATGTCGGAATCCGAAACTCCTCTGGACGAGACAGCGTTGCGCAAGCGCTTTGAACGATTGAAGCGCAGGCTGCACAAGATGGCGAAGAAGGAGGGCCTCCTGGAATTATTGCGCTCGGCACGGCAGCGACGAGAGTAGCCTGTCCTCTACAAGAACGACCGGCCGTTCGCTGCGCTCCACCTGGTCGGAAATTTTTCGAGCGACCGATGATTTTTCCTGGCCACGCAGGTCCAAGCACCAAACCCACTTCACGGAGGCTGATATGTCCGAAGTCAACAGCTACAAGCCCGGCACCTTCTGCTGGGTGGATCTCTTCACCCCGAATCCAACGGCGGCCAAACGCTTCTACTCCGAGCTGTTCGGCTGGACGACCGAAGACTTCCCCGCGCCAGGCGGCGGCGCGTACACCATGGCTCGAGTCAACGGAGGCGATGTCGCTGGTATTTCAGGGATGATGCCGGACCAACAAGCCAAAGGGATCCCGCCGCACTGGAACTCGTATGTGGCGGTGGCGAACGTCGACGAGGCCACAGCGAAGGCAACGTCGATCGGCGCCAAAATCCTCGCTCCGCCCATGGACGTGTTGGACGCGGGGCGGATGGCGGTGATCGAAGACCCCTCCGGCGCGGCCCTTTCCCTTTGGCAAGCCAACAAGCACATCGGCGCGAGGAGGGTGGGGGAGCACGGGGCGGTGAACTGGAACGAGCTGTCGACTCGCAACGTGGATGCTTGCGGCTCCTTCTATACGAAGCTGTTCGGCTGGCAGACGGAGACGACGAAGGGCGTCTTTGTCCCGACGTACACCATATTCAAGGACAGCGCTGGTCCTCGCGCGGGCATGATGCCGATGTCGAAGCAGACGCCCGACAACGTGCCGTCGCACTGGGCCGTCTACTTTGCGGTCAAGGACTGCGACGCGACGGCGAAGAAGGTGACTTCCCTGGGCGGTAAAGCGGTGATGCCGCCAACCGACATCCCGAACGTCGGCCGCTTCTCGATGTTCCTCGATCCGCAAGGGGCATTCTTCGCAGTGCTCCAGCCGGCATAGCGGGCTTTGGAACGCGCCTCGAACGGCGTATGTTGCGCGCGCAGCACCAACGCAGGAGGTTCACATGGCGACGTACATCACACTCCTGAAGTTCACAGAGCAAGGGTTCAAGACGATCAAGGAGGGCCCCAGCCGGCTCGAGAAGGCCAAGCAACTCGCCCGCTCGATGGGGGCCGAGATCAAGTCGTTCCACCTGGTACAGGGCCGCTACGACGCGGTCGTCTTCTCGGACGCCCCGAGCGACGAAGTCGTGGCCAGATTCTCGCTGGCCATCGGCTCTCTGGGCAACGTCCACACCGAGACGCTGCGCGCGTTCAGCGAGGACGAATACCGCAAGATGGTCTCCGCACTGCCCTGAGCGCAATCAGGAAGTGCCCGAAACGAAATCCTCGCCCGAGGCCGAGGCCCCCAAGGTCCAAGGACACCAAATGCCCCCCACTCTTTCAAACGGAAAGATCTGCTACGTCGAGATGCCGGCCACCGATATTGCGCGCTCGGCGGAATTCTACAAAAGCGTCTTCGGCTGGAACATCCGGCAACGCGGCAATGGCCACACCGCCTTTGACGACACGACCGGCGAAGTGAGCGGCACTTGGGTCCGCGGCCGCCCACCGGCGTCGGCACCCGGCCTTCTTGTGTACGTGATGGTCGATAGTGTGGCCGCCACCCTTGATTCGATCGTCGCCAACGGGGGTGAGATCGTGCAGCCGATCGGCGCGGACGCGCCTGAGATCACCGCGCGCTTCCGCGACCCGGGGGGAAACGTCGTCGGCCTCTACCAGCAACGCGGCTGATGGAGATCGGCTCGACACCATGGCGAGCCCAACCGGCGCGCTTAGACCTTCGGGGTTCTGCGCGTTCAAATCAGATTGTCTGCAAGTATCCGCGCGCTTACCTGATCCAACGCGCTGATGTCCGGCACCATTAGACGGTTGCCATCGACGTCAATCAATAGCAGACAGCGTTCATCCAGCCAGCGTACGCTCTCGTCCGAGCTCTGAACGACCAGCTCTCTAAAACCGCGGTCGGTTTCAGTCTCCCAGTAAAGAGTCCCTGCTTCCCGACGCAGCGAAATGACTCTTTGAATCACGCTGGTGATGTATCGCATCCGCAGCTCTTCCTCCACCAGCAGGCGGTCTTCCGGAGTGAGATCCGACAGATCGCGCATCATCAAGATCTCCTGGTCGGCCGAATCGAGAAAGCAGATGTAACAATTTGGTCGCGACAGAGGGGCCGCACGAACAACCTGGACGCCGGCAAACGACCTACCATCGGGCAATGTCAGGAGAAGGCCGCCGCCGGACGCTCGGCTCAGTCGAAGGCCTTTTCCATCCGTGGCCATGGCGCTCGCTGGTAGATCGGTCACTGGAAATCCCTTGTTTCCGAGTAGGCGTTGGCGAACTCCCAGAGAAGACCCTTGCGCGCAAGAAGCTCGCCGTACGTTCCCGTCTCGACAATTCGGCCGCGCTCCAGCACCAGCAGCCGGTCCGCGTTGCGAATCGTTGACAGCCGGTGAGCGATGATGAACGTGGTCCGATTGCTTGCAGCGCAGGCCAGTGCTCTTTGGATGGCCGTCTCACTTTCGACGTCGAGCGAGGAGGTTGCTTCGTCGAGGATCAGAATCTGCGGATTCGCCAGAATTGCGCGGGCTATCGCGATGCGTTGTCTCTCACCGCCCGACAAACGTTCTCCGCGAGGGCCCACCAGCGAATCGTAACCATCCGGTCTTTCCAGGATGAATTTGTGCGCGTTCGCCATTCTGGCTGCCGCCACCATCTGTTCAAAGGTGGCATCCGATCGTCCATAGCGGATGTTGTCCTCGATTGTTCCGTTGAACAAGAACATATCCTGGGGAACGATCGCCACCTGCTTGCGCACTTCGTCGAGCCGGTAGTCGCGAATGTCGCGGCCGTCGATGAGGATCGTGCCCCGGTCGGCCTCATAGAAGCGGCAGAGAAGGTTCATCAGCGTTGTTTTTCCGGTTCCGGAGCGCCCGATGATGCCAATCACTTCCCCGGGCTCCACGCGGAAGTTGATCTCGTTCAAAACCGGCCTGTTCGAGTTGTAGCCGAAGGTGACGTGGCTGAAGCAAACCAGTCCCTCGATACGCCGCACCGCCAAGCCCGGAAGAGAAGGCTCCTCCACGGGTGAGTTGCTGAGCTCAAGAAACTGAACTGCCCCAGTCAGAGCCTGGCTGAGCGAGTTGCTCACCTGCCCGAACCACTGCAGCGGCCAGTAGAGCATCCACAGATAAGAGACGGCTGCCAGCAGGGATCCAACGGTCAAGGTACTCTGCAGCACCTGACGCCCTCCGATGAACCAGACCAGGAAGACTCCCATGTTCATCAGGAAGTAGATCACCGAGAAAAAGATGAAGGACCTCCGCTCCGCGTCGGCGCTTCCAAGGCGGACAGCATCGTTGCACTTCAGGAAGCGCTCGTACTCTTTGTCCTCTTGACAAAACGCTTTCACGACGCGAATTCCACTGAGGGATTCGCCGACCTGGACGCTGAGCGACGCCAGACTGGAAGATTGTCTGTCCTGTGCCCTTCGCAGCCTTTTCCAAATGAACCAGGTCCACAGAATGATGAAGGGAACCGGAAGCAGAATCGCCGCGGTGAGGCTTGCGCTCAGGTAAAGAAGAACCCCCAGGATGCCGGCGAGGAGCAAGGCGCTCATCATCAGCAGGGGAGCGCCGCTGCCCAGGAACTCCTCGAGGCGGGCGATGTCGTTGACGAACCGTGAAAGAAGTGTGCCCGCGCTCCATGTGTCAATGGCACGCATCGGGAAATGCACAACCCTGTCAAAAAGGGTTTGTCGAATGTCGGCCGTTACCCGGGCTCCCAGCCACACACTCAATTTTCCCCTCGCAGTTTCACAGAGCCACATCGACAGCCGTGCAGCCAGCAGAATTCCAACCAGCCAGGCCAGAATTCGCAGCGCCGTGCCCGGAACAACAATGCGGTCCAGAATCTGGCGAACGGCCAGGGGAGCGGCCAATTCGGCGGCGAGCGACGCCGCCAGCACGGCGAACAATGAGATCAATGGGAGACGGTAGGGGGCCAGGTAGCGCAACAGCGCCCGGAGCGTTGCCCAGCGGTGGAGGCACTTCGGACACACCCCATTTTTCTCTGGTAAGAGTCTCCTGCAAGACTCGCAACGGATGCGCTCCACGACCGCGGGCAAGCCGGCGCCTCCAGTGCGGATCAGCCGTTCGATGCCCGCTGCCACTTCGAGGAACTTGGGGAGCGCAGAATTGGTGAAATAGAGGACCCCGAGCTCGCGGTCGCCATTCCGCAACACGAGGCGACCGCCGCCAACCAGTCCATCGACTTGCGCGGACTGAACTTTTGTGAGCGGCAATTCCGTGCGCGTGGCGCCGTCAATCAGCAGGACCCGCTGGTCGGTGACTACCAGCCAACGGGACCCGAAGCGCATGTCCGCGTCCAAGTCGGCTGCCACCCGGATGAGCACGCGCTCTTGTGTCGCCGCATTTCGGTTGACGCGCTCGAGGATTGTGGTGGGGGAAGGCTCGAGAAAATCGGACATCTCGTCTAGTCCTCGATCGAAACTGTTTCCGGTGTTTGATACTGGAGCCTAACCAAGGAAGAGAAGGTTCCGCCGCTCTCCACGAGTTCCCGGTAGGTTCCATCCTCGATGATTCGGCCGTTATCGAGGACGATAATGCGGTCGGCGTTGTGTAGGGTGGACAGGCGATGGGCGATGGCAAAGGTGGTGCGCGTCCTTCGCAATTCGTTCGTGGCGCGTTGGATCGATCGTTCGCTGAGGGGATCCACCGAAGATGTCGCTTCATCCAAAATTACAATTCGGGGATCGCAGAGGAGGCATCGGGCCAGGGCGATTCGTTGTTTTTCTCCTTGCGACAAACCCTTCCCGCCTGCTCCGACTCGCGTATCGTAGCCGTCCGGCTTCTGCACGATGAACTCATGAGCACAAGCGGTTCGCGCCGCTGCAACAATGTCCGCAAAATTGGCACCAGGCCGGCCGTAGCTGATATTTTCCGCAACGGTGCCGCTGAACAGGAACGGTTCCTGGAGCACGATGCCGATCTGTTTGCGGAAGTCGTCGAGGCGGAGCTCGCGGACGTCCACACCGTCGATCTGGATGGTTCCCTGATCGGGGTCATAGAACCGACACAGCAAGTGCATCAAAGTGGTCTTGCCCACCCCCGAGCGCCCGACAATGCCTATGTACTCGCCTGGACGAACATCCAGATCAATGCCTCTGAGCACGGGATGCGCCCGGTCGTATCCAAAGCACACGTTTCGAAAGGTGACGCGCCCCTCGATGTGAGGCAGCCGCTGGACGCCCGACCGTTCCACGGCGTCCGGAGGGGTATCCAAGATCTCGAAGATCCTTTCGCCAGCGGTGAACGCCTGGGTCATCCAGTTGCTCACTTGCCCGAACCACTGGAGCGGCCCGTAGAGGATGAGAATGTATCCGTAGGTCGCCACCAGGGTACCGGGCGTCAAATTCCCGCGCTGCACCTCGAGCCCGCCGTAGAACCAAAGGATCGTAACCCCGGCTGTCACCACCAGAGCCATGGCGGCGAGAAGGGTTGACCGCCTTTGCCCGGTGATAACGTTGGCCTGAAACAGGCGTTCATTCCTTACGCGAAACCGCTGTATCTCTGAAGACTCCTGGCGGAACATCTTCGTCACGCGGTTTCCGGACAGCGTCTCGTTCAGGTGGGAAGAGAATCGCATTCCCGCTTGCCACCACAGGTGATAGAGATTGCTCATTCTCCGCCAGAAAAAAAAGGCCCAGAACAGGACCGCCGGAACGGTCAAGACGATGCAGAGCGCTAGTCGCCAATCGAGCCAGAACAACAAGCCCAGAATGCCGCCAAACGTCGCGGCGTTCACGATCGTGTACGGCAAACCGCGAATCAGGAAGTCCTGCAGCGCACCCGCGTCCCGCGACACCCGGTCGATCAACGAGCCCACGTCACGCTTCGAAAAGAAACGCAGCGAGAGCATCTCCAAATGACGATAGATCTGGCTGCGAATGCGCGCTGTCACATCAGCGCCGACGATCGCTACCGTGCGCCCATGAACCCATTCAGCCCCCCAGCTGGCGAGTCGTATCAAAAACAGCGAGATCACCAACCAGACCAGCAAGACATGCCGGCGGGTGGAGTCGGAATCACCGGTGCGAAGCAGAACCCGATCCACGATTTGACCTGTCACCACCGGGGGCAGCAGCGCAGCCGTGGATATTACAATCGAGGCCAGCACCAGGATCGCCACCCGTTTCCGGTGAGGCCTCAGATATTCGGCAATCCTCCGAAAGGTGTGCCACTTCCGCAGGCAGGCCGGGCAGATCCCGTCCCGGTCCGGCAGGAGCCGGCCGCACTGTTCACATCTCACCCGCTCGCGAGGCTTGGTCTCGATCGGCCTGCCGGCTCTGGCATCTTCGATCGCCCGCGCTAAATCGACGAATTGCTGGGTTTTGGAGGCGGTGTACCGAAGTTGAATCGCGGGCAGCAACTTTCGATGGATTTCCAGCCGCCCGCCGCCCACTACACTCGTCGCCCGAGCGGACTCGATCTCCGTCAATGGCCACTCGAACCCGCCTCCATCTCCCGGTGACGGAAGGACAACTACCCGTTTATCGGTGAGAATGATCCAACGATCTCGAAAACGACCGTCTGCCGACAGATCAGAGCAAACGGCGGTCAGCTCCTTTTCATCCAGCCTCAAAGGCTGTCGGAGCGCCTTCGCATATGGCGGTGTTTCAGAGTTTGTATTCTGGCTCCAACTCATTTGTCACCACCGCCACTCCGAACCCGTCAAGCTCGATCTTGTCTGCCCGGCCAGGCAGGACCACCGGCCGCCCTTTGGTCTCTGCATCCAGTTTGATCAAATGGCCGCTTGCGGCCAAGCTCGGCTCGAGATCGTGGAGGGTCAGGACACCCGGCCGGTCACTGAGGTGCACGACAAAAATGCTTCTCCGGCCGTGGGGATCATGGGCGACGACCGCGTCCCAATCTCGACGGTCCCTTCCGTGTATCGGAAATCGGATGCGATCCCCGTAGCGCACATGCCGGGCGCACAACAGCTTGGCGTAATAAAGAGAGGTTGGCTCGGCGCTGGGGTTGAGGATCCCGTAGCCGTATACGTCATCGGTTCCGGTCCAAACCATTTCCGCGTCGATGCCGCTCCTCAAGAATTGAATGAGCGCGGCTGCTCCATAGGTCGCTCCAAACAGACTTTGATTGAACCGTGCGCGCACCGCCGGAAGGTAATGAGAATGGGCGTTCCATTCGCCGCACATATTGAACATTGATCTTCCGCGAAGGAGCCGGGTTACCTGCGCCGCCCGGAGGCCGAATTGATGAGCCTGAGCCATGATCAGATTTTGCATCGTCCGCGGGTCGCAGGCCGCAGAGGCTTCACCGGCGTCGCGCCACTCGGGATAGTAATGCCAGTTCACAAACCCGATCAGCGAATTGTCGACTTCGTTGAGCAGGCGCCAGATCCAATCCAGCCAGAACGGTTGGAACCCCTCCACCGAAGGACCCCCGATCAGCGGAACGCGTCCGTTGAGCCAGGGCGCCAATGAGCGGGTTATGCCCTGCGCCACGGCCTCGTAAACAGCCCGGTACTGCTCGAAGTTGATGCCGCCGCCGATCCAGTCGTTGTTCGGCTCGTTCCAGATGCACCAATACCAATTCTTGACGTTCTCACCGCCCCACTCCTCCGCGCAACTCCAGACAATCTCGGAGCACCGTTCGGCAAACCATCGCACGGCTCGTGGGTCGTCGAACGGACGTCGAAATTTGGCGAAGGTGAGAAAGGGTGTCGCGCCGACATTCAGGGCAGCTTGGATGTAGGCGCGCAACGAGGGCCAATCCGCAACCGGGTCTGGCGCATGCTTGTCAAACACAAACATGCGAATGATTCGAACGTCGAGCTCCCGCAATCTGGCCCATAGCCGCTCCCGGTTTTTCCCAAGGGCGAAGTGCCACCAACTGTCGGACTCATTGACGCCGTACTGAAGGCGCATCGGTGTCAAGTGCGCCGTGCCGCTGCCGATCATCGATTCACCTGAGCTTTGACCGCATTTGTCGCCGGCGGTTCGCGGGGTGCGTCTCGGGTCGACACGCCTACACATCCCTTTGGTTGTGAAGTAACGCCACGCCGTATGCACCGAACTCCAACGAGCCTTGCAGTGGATCGCTCCGCAGCTGACCACCATTGCCGCAGCCTACCGAGGTCACTTGCGAAAATTCGGCAAGCTCAGGCCAACGGCTCAGCTCGAGCTTCCGGGCACCTAAGCCGAGGTGAACCAGCACCGCGACCTTTCGACCGGCTTGATCAGAGGCGACCACCGCGTCGAAATCGGGAACCGGGTCCGAGTCCAATGGGAACGAGATGATGTCGCCGAACCGCACATTCCGCGCAATCAGCTTCTTCGCTTCGTACGTCGGGGTCGGTCCCCCGGCAGCGTCCAGCGCACCGTATGGCCCGCGATCGCAGGCGCCCGCCCAGAGAAGCTCTCCATCTGCACCGCCGCGCATCAAGTCGATCAAAGCGGACCCATAATAGGCAGCGCCAAAGGAGCCCTGATTGAACCGGCTGCTGACCGCCGGATCCGTGTGAGAGTGGGCATTCAGCTCGGAGCACAGATTGAGGATGCCGCGTCCTTCGAGCAGCACGCCCACAGCTTCCGCGCGGCTCCAATATTCACCGGTCCGCGACAGCAAGAGTCGTTGGAAGACCTCCGGATCACTCGGCGCCGACCACTCTCCCGGCTCTCGCCAGTCGCCGTACCGGTTCCAGGCAACAAAACCAATCAAGGAGTCGTCCACTTCCTCGACGAACCGCCAGATCCAGTCGAACCAGAATGGTTGAAAGCCATCGACGCACGGGCCGCCAATTCGTGGCCGTCCTTCCAAAGGGCCCAGCCGTTGCCGGATCCCATAGGCCGTCGTCTGATAAATGTCGCGATAGCCTTCGAAAGTAAGTCCGCCGTTGGTCCACGGGCTGTTCGGCTCGTCGCCGATACTCCAAAACCAAGAGGCCACCGCTCGCTGTCCCCAGCGGTCGATGGACCGGTCGACCAACTCGCAACACTGCTTTGAGAACATCTGCACCGTGCCTGAATCGTCCCACGGCTGCGGGCACGGAAAAGCAATCATCGGGGTAGCCCCGGTTCGCTGGATTGTATCGAAGAAACCAGCGCATTCCGTCCAATGGTCGGCCAGTGACGTTCCCCAGATGCCAGGAAAGACGCGCACCAGCGCAGTCCCGGCGTCTCGGATGCGCGTGATCAACTCTTCACGAGCCGGGACGCACGCGGGGTCCCTCCAGTGATCGCCGATGTTCAGCCCATACCGCAGGCGCATCCGAGCGCCTTTCACCGGTGCCACCGTCGCAGCGGGGCTCTGTGCACCTTGTGATTCGACTGCAGCTCTCACGCCCTACTCCTCAACGATCCGGATCAACTCGCGGATGCGCTCCTGATAAGAATGCTTCTTCGCCAATCCGGCGCGGATATCTGCAACGATGCTGGCGTAATGTTCTGGCCGGGACACGATGTCGAGAATTTTCTGGTGCGGGTTTTCCAGCGGCATCACCAACTCGGCGGCACTCTCACCATAAAACTCCTTCACGTAGGATTCGCCCATTCCAAACAAGGGTATGGTGTTCGCGGCGATCGTCTCGAAGGTGCGGCAGGTTACCAGTCGAAGATGATTGAATAGTGGGCGGTAGATCACCGGCATGAAAACGCCCTTGCTCATGTGTTCAATCACCTCGCCGAACAGGATCGGCGGGTACGCCTCTACCTGGAGCTGGTGCAAATACGCCGGATCCGAATAGTACGCGTCCTTGATGATCGACGGGTTGGCCCACGGTGCGAGCCTGTCCCAGCCATGACCTGCGATCCCAATTCGGCCGAGTTGATCGCGAATCGGCTCAATCGCATCCAGAATGGTTTTCATCGGACGCCATCGAAACCAATTGTGACCAACGTAATACATCGAGTACTCTTTGCCATTGGAGCAGAGGGGGACTTCCCACTGGGGGGAATAAGCGTGGAAGAAATGAGTCCGCACATTGGCGCGCAGCGGATGATAGGTGGGCTGAAAGATCTTTTCTGAGAGTGCGTCGCAAATCTGGATCCAGCGTCTACTCTGTTCCTGCGACTCGTGATTGTAGTCACCGACGACACTGATCGCGTCGTTGTACTTGCCATCGCAATCGATCACCACCCGCCGCCGTTTTGGAAGTCGCGCCGCGAGTCGAGCCCAGTCAAGGCAATCGCCCTCCTGGAGATCCGTGGTCCACTCAAAAATGAAGACCACGGCGTCGGCCGACCCCAGGTCCATCGAGTAGTTGAACGGTGAGTTCCCCTTCGGCCGGCCGTAGATGGCAACCTCATGCCCCAGCTCGCGAGCGGCCACCGCGAAGTTGTGGATGTCCTGGGCGCTGCCGCGGTCCTCGAACAAGTAATGGATAAACATCAATCGCATGCCGTGCCTTCAGCTCTCGATGATTTGAATCAATTCCTTGAGGCGTTGTCGCTGCGAATGCTTGGCCGCGAGATGCCCGCGAAGGCCGTGAACGATGCCGGCGTAGTGCTCCGGACGATCCAACATGTCGGCAATTTTCTCGTGGGCGTTCTTCTCCGGCAGCACCAGCTCCATCGCCGCTTCGCCATAAATCTCGTTCACGTATGAATCGTCCAGATTGAACAGAGGGAAAGTATTCGCCGCGGGTGTCTCAAAGAATCTGGGGGTGACGATACGCATGTGCACGAAAGTCGGCCGGCTTAAAATGGGATTGAAGCAGGCCTTGCTCATCCACTGGATGACCTGCTGAAAGGGAATGGGTGGCAAGGCTTCCACCTGGAGCTTCCGCATGTATTCGGTATCGGTGTAATAGGCATCCTCCATCTTCATCGGGGCCGCCCAGGGAGGTAGCGCATCCCATCCATGGCCGACCAGGCCAATTCTCCCGACTTGGTCCCGAATCGGCTCGATGGCTTTCAACACTCGTGACAGAGGCCGCCAGCGGAATTTGCTGTGGCCCACGTACACCATCCCAAGCTCCTTGCCTGCCGGCTCCTGTGGAACTTCCCACTGCGGGTTGTAGGAGTAGAAGAGAAACGGACGAACGTTCCTCCGCAGCGGATGAAGCGTAGGCTGGCAGATCTTTTCCGCCAGGCTGTCGCAAATGGCAATCCACTTATTTCGGGCGGCCTCATCGCGGTGGTTGTAATCTCCCTCCGCCGAGACCAGATCGTTGTAATTCCCATCGCCGTCGAGGATGACCGTGCGCCGCTTGGGGATCTTGCTGAGGCGGGCGAAGTCTAGGTTATCGCCTCGCAGAAGGTCGGTGGTCCATTCGAAGACGTAAACCAGCGCATCGGCCGACTCGACATCCATTGAGTAGTTGAGCGGTATATTTGGAATGGGCCGCCCATAGACGACAATTTCATGACCCATTTCCTTGGCGGCACGCGTATAGCCGTTGATCAGCAGGCCACTGCCCTGATCCTCAAATGCCCAGTACACGAGCATGATCCGCATGGCTCACGCCTCCAGGGCTGCCACCAGTTGCTGCACGCGGGTTTGGTAGGAATGATGGGTTCGCAAATGCTCTCGGACTTGTTGCACCGACCCTCGAAAGTGCTCTGGCGTTTCGAGCGCAGCCAGCAGACGCTGCTCGATCTGGCCATTCAGCGTGAGGTCGCGCCCGGCCGGGCCATAAACCGACTGCGCCAGCTCCGGACCGATCAAGGCCAGCGGAACTGTGTCTGCGCAGAATATCTCGAAATACTTTGAGGTGATGATGCCCAGCCGCTGAAACAGCGGGCGCTGCGTCATGATGTTCACTTTGCCGCTGCTCATCGCAGAAATGACCTGAGTAAAGGGCACCGGCGGGCGAACGGTAATCCGCAGACTCTTCAGCCGCGCCTGATCGACCCGGAATGCCTCGGTCAGGCCGAGCGCGGCCGCCCATGGGGGGCAACCATCCCACCACAGGCCGAGAAAACAAATCTCTCCGATCCTCTCTCGCATTCGGCCAACCGCGGGGAGCAAGAGCTCCTCAAGCTCTTTCCATCGCCACCAGTTGTGGCTCAGGTGAACGATGTCGACAGTCTTGCCGCTCGGATCTTCGGCACGGGCTTCCTCTTCCGGTGCGTAGCCATAAAACAGCAAGGGCTTGATGCGCGGATCAAGCGGGGTCAGAGTGGGCTGGAAAATCCGGCTGCCCAGACGATCGCATGCCTCCCGCCACCGATTCCGCTCGGCGATGCTGGCGTGGTTTCGGTCGTAATCCCCCAGCGAGACGATGTCGTTGTACAAGCCATCCGCGTCGAGGACAACCCTCCGCTCGTGCGGAACCGTCCTGAGGATCCGCGCCACCCGTAACCCGCTCAGCCAGTTCAGTTTTGACTCGAGGATGAAGACCACGAAATCGAACCGGTCGGGTTCCACAGAGAACCGGACCTTGGGCAAAGACGAGTCCGGGCTTCCATACACGGCGATCGTGTGTCCCATCCGATCTGCGGCCGAAACGTAGCTGGCAACCGCCCGGATACTTCCGGCGTTGATTCGCTTGTCGATTACAAAGAGGATCCTCAAGCCTTACCCTCGAGGATTCCCAGCAATTGTTGAAACCGGTGCTGGAAAGTATGGTGCACCGCCAGATACTTCCGCGTATCCAGGACGGCCTTCCAATAGGGCGCGGGATTACGGAGTATTTGAGAGATGTGGTCCTTCACATCCTGGTCGATGCGGAGGGGCTCGGCGCTTGGTCCGTAAATCGACTCCACCAGCTCCTTTGAAAGCATCAACAGGGGGATGGTGTCCGCGCAGAACGTTGCAAAGATGCGGTTGGTGACGAAGCCCAGCTCATTGAACAGCGGCCGTTGAACGACAGGGCTGAACCTGCCTTGGCTCATAAAGGCGATCATTTCCTGAAACGGAATCGGGGGCCTCGGCTGCACCCGGGCGCGGGCGAACAATTCCGGGTCAACATCCACGCCCTGAAGGCCCAACTGGGCGGCCCACTCCGGCCGCTTTTCCCAGTCACTTCCGGCGATCGCGATAGGGCCGAAGTCCGCCGACAGCGGCTGCACCCCTTCCAGAAGTCCGCGGATCTGCGTCCACCGCTGCCAGTTGTGGCCGACATAGGTCATCGCGTAGGGCTTCGAATTTCGATCGGAGTTGCTCCACGCTTCCACGGCTTCTTGCTCTGTCTGGTATGGCTTTGCGACGGAAGCAGGATCGAAGGCGTGCCAGAGAAATGAGCGCACGTTGGTGCGCAACGGCTTCCGAGTGGGCTGAAGGATCGTATCGGCGACCGCCTCAAATCCTTCCACCCATTCCCACCCCTGATGCCCGTCCATCTTCTCGAGGTGATTGAAGTCATGCTCGACACGCACGGTGTCGTTGTAGCGGCCGCAGCAATCGATGATGAATCGCCGTTCCCTGGGAACGCCGTCTAGCAGCTGGGCAAGATACGGCATGTCCGGGAAGTCCCACGACTCGTAGACGACAAAAATCGCGACGTCGAACACCTTCGCGTCGAGAGAATAGGGAAGCTGGGGGGGCTCATTGGTCTGCTCGCCGTAGAGCGCCACCCGGTGCCCCAGTTGCTTTCCCATCTCCACGTATTTGGAAATGGGAAGCACGCTCCGTGCAAATTGACTCAGCTTCGAAATAAAAAGAATGTTCATTTCCAATCCCCACCTTTTCTGGTAGACGCGGCGAGTGGGCGAACCCAAACTGGATACAAACAACAGATTCACCGGTAGCTGCCTTTCAACTCTGCATTGCCGAAGGAGCTCGCTGCATTCCTGGTCGCCCAGCGCAGTGTCTCTGACAATCCGTCTTCAAAGGACATTGAAGGCTTCCACCCCATGGCAGAAGCGACGCTGCCGATGTCCGCCTGCACGTGCCGCTGCTCTCCTGGCCGCGCGGGCAAATAGCGTACTTCCCAAGTCGATCTGCTCTGGTTGAATGCGCGGAGCACGGCATCGGCCAGCTGATTGATCGTCATCCGCCGGCCGCTGCCGATGTTGAAAACCCGGCCGAAGGTCCTTTTGTTTTCCAGTGCAGTTACCCAGGCGCGAACCACATCGCCGATATAGATGAAGTCTCTACTCTGCTCGCCGTCGCCGAAAATTGTAATCGGTTCCTTTCGCAGCAGGTTTCCCAGGAAGATGCCCAAGACGCCCTGGTAGGGATTGTCCAGCGCCTGCCGGGGGCCGTAAACGTTGTACATCCGGAAGGATGTCACATGAAAACCATAGGCGAGATCCACCCTGCTGGCAGTCGTCTGTACGTAGCGCTCGCCCGCGTACTTCGTGATTCCGTAGTAGGACGTGGGCTCGCATGGGTGTGTTTCCGGGATCGGCAAAACTTCCGTCTGCCCATAGTTTGTCATCGAGCTGGCATAGAGGAGGCGAGGCACCCTGTACTTCAAACAGAGCTGAAGCACGTTGATTGTCCCCTCCACGTTGGTGCGCAGGTCAGCCATCGGATCTGTAAACGACCGGATGATCGACACCTGGCCGGCGATGTGGCAGACGGCGTCCACACCGCCTTTGAATGCGGCCTCGAGCTCCTGCACGCTGGCGACATCGCCACGGATGAAGGCAGCGCCTCTCGGAACATTCTCGCGCCTCCCCGTGGACTCATTATCGATCACCACGACCTGATCGCCCGCCGCAAGAATCCCGTCGGCCAAGTGCGAGCCAATGAAGCCAGCTCCACCGGTAACAAGCACCTTCATGACCGGGACCGCCCTCTTTTGAAGGGCTCAGTGGGAAAGAACATCATCCGAAGCTCGTTCCCGAAGCCAAGATGTAAAGCTTTTCGCGCCCGCCGGAAATCAGTCGGGATTCGACCACCTGGCCCCGCTGTCGGTACGGCTGCAGCAAAGCATCCAAACGAGCTTCATCGAAGCGGTGGGGCTGATCACCCGTACCGGGATTGGTCAGCTTTCGAGCCAGAAACGCGAGCAAAGCGCTCGGGCTATCCGCCACATTGCGAATCGGTTCAGCAATCAGCAGCTGCTTCTCCGCGGCCGCCAGCAAGCGCATTACTATCGGCGCGGCATCCGGCAAAAAATGGTACAGGCTCGCCTGCATGATCACATATTCCTTCCGCGGTAGCGGACGGTCTTCCTCTAGATTCCACACCATGCCGGAGCCGCCACCGGCCAAAAGTCGCTCGATAAAGGAGGAGTTGATGTCCAGGCCCGTGTAACACACGCCCTTTTGTTTCAAATAGCGATGAAACAATGTGGCCGGCCCACAGCAGACATCCAGCACTGAGCCGCCTTGGGGAATCAGATCCGCAAGCACCTGGAAGCGTCCCTTATATGCTGAGCCATATAACGCACGCATCAGCCCTTCATAGAGGAAGGCATTTCGGTAAATCAGGCTGGTTGTCATGGCAAATTGTCGAGTCACCTCCGAGGTTAGCCCTTTAATATTTTGCGTACCGCACGGACTACGTCCGAGACGTCGCGGTCGGTGAGCTTCGGCGACAGTGGAAGACTCACCGTTTGTTGTCCGATGCGAAAGCTGTTGGGATAGTCCTCGGGTCGCCAGCCAAAGCGCTGCCGGTAGTAGGGATGAACGGGAATACTCTGATAGTGCACGCCGACCCCGATGTTCTCGGCGGTCATCGCAGTCATGAATTGATCCCGCGTGATTCGGGATCGGCCCGGATCGACTAGCACGGTGTAGAGGTGATAGGCATGCCGCGTCCCTTCCTCCGGTGGCGGGGGAAGGATGAGGGGAAGGTCGCGGAGCTCCTTCCTGTAGGTGGTCCATACTTCCCGGCGACGCTCCCAGTTTTTCTGGATGCGCTGGAGTTGATGGATACCGATCGCCGCCTGGATGTCCATCATGTTGTATTTGTAACCGCACTCGACGATGTAGTAGTGCTTGTAGCCCTCGTCGCTGAATCGCCGCCAAGCGTCCTTGCTCATGCCGTGCAGGGCGAGGATTTTGATGCGGTCGGCGAGCTTTGCGTCGGGCGTCAAGACCATTCCCCCCTCGCCCGTCGTCACATTCTTGGTGACGTAGAAGCTGAAGCAGCCAAAGGCGCCGAATGTACCTGCGTGCTTTCCCCTGTAAGTGGTCTCTATCGCATGAGCGCAATCTTCGATCAGCAGCAGCCCACGCCGTTCCGCAATGGCCGCAAGCGCACTCATGTCGCAGGGGCGACCAGCAAAGTGCACGAGCAGAATTGCCTTCGTCCGCTCGGTGACTCTCGCTTCCACCTCTCCGGGATCAATATTCGAAGTGACCGGGTCCACGTCGGCCAGGACGGGCGTTGCGCCCGCGTGAATAATGGCATTGACAGTCGCACAGAAGGTCAGCGGCGTGGTAATGACTTCATCCCCGGGACCAATTCCGGCCGCGAGCATGCTGAGATGGAGAGCCGCGGTGCAGGAATTTACCGCCACCGCATAGCCCGCTTCTTTGTAAGTGCGGAATTCGCGCTCGAGTCGAGCGACCTTGGGCCCGGTTCCAAGCCAGCCAGTCTCCAGGCAGTCCAGAACCTCTCGCTTCTCGTCGTCGCAGATCAGAGGTGATCCGAAAACCAGGAACTCATCGCGACGAGTTGGCTTCGCGGCTCTCGAGTTAGCCATTGCCATTTACTCGTTACCCTTGGGGAAACCTTGCCAAGGTCCCTGGGCTGGATCCCACCGCAGCGCTTGCTGGCGATCGGATCATCCCGCGAGACTCCAGGCGGCGTTGGATCTCCTTGACCGTGAACTGTGGGCGTTGGTTCTGGGTCATGAAGATGCGTCCAATGTATTCACCGACTGCGCCGATGCCGATCAGTTGGATTCCACCAATAAACAAGATTGCAACAATCACCGACGGCCAGCCCGAGGGCGCTCGTTTCAGCAGTAAGGTCTCGAGGACAAAGTAAAAGGCCAGGACGAACGTGAACAGGGAAATAACCCCACCCAGGAAGGTGGCCATCCGAAGGGGTATCACAGAAAAGCCGGTCGCCAGCTTCAGCCAAACGCCGATCGAACTGACAAAACTATAATTTCCCTTGCCCGCAAAACGAGCATGGTGCGTTGCCGGCACGTCTGTGATATTCGACGTGACCGTGAAAATCAGGCCATCCACGTAAGGGTATGGTCCGCTGTACTTGATGATCTCGTCCACCACTTCGCGCCGGAGGGCCTTGTACGGCGACATGTAAATATCTTTGGGTTTGCCAAGCACCACGATCGCGAACCGATCGTTGAACCAACTCCCAAGGTTTTTCCAGAGCGCTTGCCGCTTTCGTTCAAAGTGCGCATAGACGACGTCGAACCCCTCCTGAAGCCGATCGTAAAGCGTAGGGATGTCCGAGGGGTCGTGTTGAAGATCATCATCCATGATCACCATGACCTCACCCCTGGCAACATTCAGCCCAGCCATGATCGCGTTGTCCTGACCCACGTTCCTGCGCAGGTTGACGCCGACGATGAAATCGTACTCGCGAGTGAGCTGGAGAATTACCTCCCAACTTTTGTCGGGGCTACCGTCGTTGACCAGGATCAGCTCGTAGCTCTCGAAACGCGCGCCCACATCCTCCCGGACTCTGCGGGCGAGCTCAGGCAAACATTTAGCGCTTCGGTATACGGGGACGATAATGGATAGCTGCATTTCTTTCCCTTACTGGGGATTGTTCAAAAACGTCTGCCTCGGCGCGACTCCATGGTGGGGCCTCCGGAAAAGATGTGGATTGGCGGCCACCCAATCCCAAAGACGCCGGATGCCGCTCTCCGTGTCTACTGCCGGGCGCCATCCCATCACCCGTTCCGCCTTCCGGATGTCACTCACGTAACAAGGCTGATCCCCAGGCCTCCACCCATCGAAGCGAACCGGAATCTCTTGGCATTTAAGCGCAGCAAGGCACCTGGCGAATTCGTGCCAGACTGAGAGCGCATTGCTTGATCCTCCACCGATGTTGAATACCTCGCCCGCCGTTTTATCGATCTTCGCGGTTGCGGTGCGAAACGCGCGTACCAGGTCGTCGACAAAGAGGAGGTCCCGGACCTGTTTCCCGTTCCCGTAGATGGTGAGGGGCCGACCGGTCTGAGTCGCAATGATAAAGTGAGCCACCCATCCCTGGTCCTCATTGCCAAACTGTCTCGGCCCGTAAATGCAGCTCATACGAAACACAACGGTCGGTAGACCGTAGATCCGGTGGTAGTCTCTCACGTATTGGTCAGCGGCACCTTTGGAGCAGCCATAAGGCGAATGGAAATCTAAAGGCCGGGATTCTGATACACCCATCGAGAGATCGCGAAACTCGTATCTCGTTTCTCGTTCAACCGTTCCAACGTCCTCAAGACCACCATAGACTTTATTGGTGGAGGTGAAGATGATCGGTGGACGTCTTCCGCTTTGCCGCACAGCTTCTAGCACATTGAGCGTTCCGAGCGCGTTCACCTCGAAATCCACTCTTGGATCCTCGACCGATGTGGTTACGGCTACCTGCGCAGCCAGATGGTAAATCTCATCCGCCTGCTGCGCGGCCGCAGCCACCGCTTCGGAATCGCGGATATCACCCTGGATGAACTCGAGCTGGCCAGCGCAGTGCAACTGCTTCAGCCAGGCAATATTTAATTCACTGCCACGACGTGCAAGAGAGTCGAAAACTGTGACGCGGTAGCCATCGTCGAGCAGGTTCCTGGATAGATTCGATCCAATGAAACCCGCACCTCCGAACACTACTGCACGCTTTGCCATTCTCATCAAAGACCCCCCGATGGCGAGCTGCAGAACTACAATTATTTGAGCGGGAATTGAACGGACTGCTTCTCACAAAGCAAGGAAATTCGTCGCACAAAACGAGGGGCGCCGAAGACCTGACTGTCATCAGTGCAGGCAGGCTCATTTCTGAGGAGTATTCTTGTTTGCAAATCAGCGTTGCCGGCTGACGTGACCGTGGCGTGACAATCTCAATGCTCACAGGGAGGGAGCCTATCGCTCAGAGTGAAGCGCGTATCCACAATCAGTGCGGTGGTGACGATGTATCGGTGTAGCTGACGGTCTACCGACCCGACACGAGCCCATCGAGCCGGCTGGCGAGAGGTCAACCGTCTACTTCGGAAGCGGAAAAGCTGTCGCAGGGCCGTTGCTGTAACTTGCCCTGCCCGCGAGCCTTGGTATCGCACATATCAGGGGAATTGATGCATGACAGTGCTAGTGCTTACGTTTCTTCAACGAACGGGGATCGCCAGCCTGCCGCTAATTCTTGGGGTGCCCGAGGCGCGACGTGTATTGGACTCGAAACAGACCTTCTGTTGATGACACATAGGCAAAGCCAGCCCTGATATCCAGACAGATGTCGTGGAGCCACGGAGCAACGTAATACTTGGCTACTCGCCGATAGGTTTTTAAGTCAACCACATCGACCATGTTCGTTGCCAGACTAGCCGTGAGCAACAAATTGCGCTCTGGATCCACTGCCAGCGTGCGAACCCCAAACACGGTAGAGATGGCACCCTTGAGTTCCAAGGACTCAGCATCGAACCGCAATACTTCCGAATGCAGCGGAACTCCGACCAGCAGCTCCTTCCCATCGGGAGTGATTGCCATACCATCCACCCATTGACCCTTCACAGCCGATGTGGCGACAACTTTCCGGGTGTTCAAATCGTATGCGCGCACCGTCTTCGGGAAAGCCATATACAGCAGCGGTTTTGCTGGATGCGCGTGAATGAGCCCGGGAATACACAACTCGCCGCAGTCTCTGAGCGTGTAGAGGAGTTGTCCGGTCTTCCGCGCCACGACCGCGACCGGGTACCCTTTGCTCTCGGTGGGCGACCCCCAGTACATCCCCTCCGAAACGAGGATAACGCCGTCGTTCAACCGGTCATAGCCGAGCCTCACATCGCCGTCGGTCATTTCCAAACCCGTGACGGATTTGTTTTGCGCGAGCGTCCTTGCCTCTACGAAAAGAAGCGCACGGTCATTCTCATTGAAGAGGTACAACTCCTGAGTGTCTGGATTGTAGTAGAACGATTGGGCTTTGTTTGTCGTTACCGGAGAGCTGCGTGGACCTCGAGAGAGGTCGTTGAGATCGTAAGCCAGCAGATGATCGGTTCCATGACCCGTCGCGTACAGCCGGCCATTTTCGGCATCCAGGGCGAGAGCATTGAGGTCGATGTCTGCGAACTGATGGACGGATTCATCGCGGTGTAACTTGTGGGCAAGGCTTTGCAGGCTCCAGCCATGCAAAAGGAAGGCAGCGAGTGATGGCACAAAAACCACGGAAAGCAGCCAACCCCCAATGCCAAGCTTCGGTGCGTTAAGCGCCGTGGTTCGGCTTCGCAGCCAGTTGGGAAGCTGGATCCCCGCCATCAATAGTGCGAGAGCCAACGCGACAGCCGTAGCATGAGCACGCCAGAAGATATGGTAAAGGACGCGAAAGACGACAAAAGCACCGATGACAGGGACAAGAAACCGTGCGGAAGCTAACCGGGCCAGGCGACTCGGGATGAGGATGGCAGTGATCGCGATGGAGCACGCCAGGAGCAGAAGTATCCTCTCAGGAATCGTGCCGACCAACTGGATTCCCCACATGGTAACGTCGACCAGAGAGAATCTATGGGCCAGCCAGGTGACGACGTGGTCCAAAAACGCGGCGCCGAAAATCGAGCTCTCGTTCATACGCTTCAGCTCCGTCCCAAACCAAAATCAAAATTAAGAATTAGATGTTCCACCAGTACGACCACTTGAGCTGGAAAACCTCGGTGGTGGGGCCCGGCCCAAGTCCAACCGGGAGTAGAGTCGCGGGTATGGGCGCCCCCGACCGCGTCGGCAGCGAGGACTGAGAGCGTGTATAGACGAGAAAAAGCGTCGATCCGAGCCGGTATTCCCAACGCAAAACGAGGTTCAGGTTGAGCACTGCCGAGTGGAAGCTGGGATCAGATGAGTACTCCGCCGGTGCCAGTTCTGAAATCCGGATCGGCTGCCCCGTGGACAGGGCGCCGTAGAAGGGACCATAGCGCCCGAAGGCGCTGAAGAGCTGCGCGTACGCTTGAACGGTCAGTGTAGGGGTGAGCACCATCTGCTGGCGAAGCGTGAGGGACAGCAGGCGAGAATCCAGAATGCCAAAAATGAAGCGGTCGGCCCCGAGTGTGTCCACGTACCTAGCGCCATGGGGCGTGTAGTCAAGGGCGGTTTCGAGCTGCGTCTCCAGACTCGGATGAGGGTGGACGACGATTTTGAGATTGCCGTTATAGCCAAGAGATGAGACGGGAAGCATGGGATTCGGTCGCCACCCAAGCCCCAGCGATCCACCCAAGGAGATCGCGCGACTCCCGTCGCTTTGGCCGAAAACGGAAAAAAAGGCAACGTTTGGTCTCTGGTAAGGAATACCGGTGTAGCCCACTTCCCGGATATCGAACTGCGGCACGTCAAAGGTGGCGTTCCATCCGATGAAATGAAACGGGCGCAGAATGGCATTCGCCCCTGCCGAGACGCTGAAACCGCGATCCACAAATCGCCCGTCGCTGGACCAGCCCTTCTCGAGCATCAAGTACGAGTAGAAGGAGCGCAGCCGACCGAATCCGCTCGGGCGCACGAAATTCAAGGTCGCTCGGATGTCGTGGGCATTCTGGTTCGGCTGAAATCCCATCGCATTCAGGTCCAGCTTGGGAGACGCGAATTCGTATCGCAGCTCGAACCGAAACGGTTCTCCGCCAAACTTGCCTCCTGTCAGGTAGCCGCCGTAGCCGAAGTCGCCTGGCCGGATAATGGTTCCATCCTTCAGAGTGTGGCTGGGAGATCCCGCTACCGCCTGGGAAGCATCCACCTGACCGAGCAGAAGCCATTGCGAATTGGCCGTCCGCAGATTCCAATCGACGGCGACCGAGTTTCCCCCTCGTGCATCGCAGTAGGACGGACGTTCGTCGTCGGACCGATTATCCTGCTCCTCGGTGCAGCGCGGCGCGATCGGGGTCGCCGCGGTGAATAACGTTCCCAAGGTGGAGTTGGCGGCAACCTTCTTTCTCACGACTGCAGCGAAATAGTTCTCCGGCACGGGGTTGAGAGAAGGGAATGAATCCTTCAAGCCCAAGTGCAGCGGCCTCGAAATGAAGTACCCCAGCCGGCGATTGGGATTTGCTTCATCGTTGTCGGGCACCGAAGCGCCCGCGACGAAGGCATCCAGGACGCCGATATCCAGGCCTTTGCCCGCGGTTCCAGTCAGCTTGCCGGCGCCGAGAATGGGCGTGATCAATCCAATCCGGCGCGAATAAAAGAGCGTCTGTGGCGTGTGGCCGACGTCGCCGCCGACAGGCTGGAACAAGTCGAGCCCGTGGGTGAAAAACGGCCGCTTTTCAGGAAACAATTGCTCGAAGTTGGTGAGGTTCAGGATCACCTGATCGGCTTCGACTTGTCCGAAGTCGGGATTGACCGTGGCGTTGAGCGTCAAGCCCCGAGTGATCGCCCCCTTGAGATCGAATCCCAGGTCGAGCGATGGATCGAGAAGACGAGGCCTTGGAATGGAGGGATCAGAAAACTGAGGCCTGAGCGTAGCACGCGCCGCGACATAGGGAGTCACTTCGATGTCGGTCTTCTGCTTGAGGCCGCTCAGCCCGGACAAGTGGCCGAAGCGCGACACGAAGCCATTGGCATTTCGCGGGATGAGCACGCTGTCGAGCACCTCGTGCGTGCGCGCGATCTCCCGGCGCACGAAGAATCCCCACGTCTGCATCGGCCCATCGCTGAACCTCAGCAGGTTCAGGGGAATGGCGAACTCGGCTGACCACCCATCGGGGCGCTCGGAAACTGCGGCCTCCCAGACGGCATCCCAATCCTCGCTGTTCTGATTGTCCTGGAACCAAAGGCTGTCTTGCAGCACGCCGGCGGCGTTGACGGTGAAAGCAAATGCTTCGCGATGATCGTGATTTGAATCGATGGCGAAGCCAACGGTATCGGACGCCGGAATGTTGTCGCGCCGGCCCAGCTGACGTAAGATTTGCCCAGGCCGAGAGTCGTAACAGATGATCCCGACGTACAGGTTGTCGTCGTCGTATAGGACGCGGACTTCGGTCCGCTCGCTCGGCCGAGCTCCTTCGTCCGGAAACGACTGAACGAAATCGTCGAAGACGGGCGCGCTCAACCACTGCGGCTCATTGAGCTTCCCGTCAATGGAAGGGGACTTACTGACGCGAACTGCCTGAATGAGCTGCGTGACGCCCGGACCTTCGACCGCTCCGAACGCGGTCGATGCAATCCACAGAAAGGCGGCAGCGATCCCACGTCGGTAGACGTCGGGCACTGTTTCTCCAGAATCAAACGCGAGAAATGACCGAGGGCTTCAACGTCCGCTTAAATAACTCCGCCATCCTCTCGCTGTGCTTTTCCCGAAACGGCGCGGATTCACTCCGGGGTTCGAAGACGTTGCCTGCTCATGACGCTTTCCTGTTTACTCATCAACACCTCGTTCGAACGCTGGAAAGCTCTCTCCCATTAAAGTTTCCCTTTGACTATCGGAACTGCGGCAATGTACTTCTGCAAATTATGAAAACCCTATCCAGCATCACAATTCGGTTGAGTGTGCTGACCGCCCTTGTTGTTTGTAGCATGGGACATCGTGCCATAGCCCAGTCTCAGTACACCGTCACGGATTTAGGGACACTACCCGCATTCAACTCGAGCGAGGCCGGTGGCATCAATGCGTCTGGGCAAGTTGCCGGTTGGTCCCATAACACCAGTGGGATCGACCATGCATTTGTGTGGACCAGCGGTAGCGGGTTGCTGGACCTCGGCACGCTGGGATTCAACTCGAGCGCAGCCATAGGCATCAATGCCTTTAGCCAAGCGGCCGGCGAGGTATACAACAGCAGCGGACCATCTCACGCGTTCTTCTGGACCACTGACGCGGGACTGGCGGACGTCCACTCGTCGAGCCTCTTCAGCTCGAGCGAAGCCATGGGGATCAATGGTGCCGGGCAAATCGTGGGCCGGTTGGCGAACCCCACCGGATCGGTTCATGCCTTCCTGTGGAGCAGTGACGCCGGGATGTCGGACCTGGGCCCCATGCCAGGCATGACCGATAGCTTCGCAAGAGGCATCAACGACTCAGGCCAGGTTGTCGGCACATCGTGGAATGACACCGACGGGCGGGCCTTTCTCTGGACGAGCGGAGCTGGCTTCACAGATCTTGGCACGCTGCCCGGATTCATCTATGCGCTGGCTTCATCGATCAATGCTTCCGGCCAAGTGGTGGGCGAGGCCAGCAATGACACTGGCCCCATCGACGGGTTCCTCTGGACGCCCGATGGTACGATGACAGATCTCGGGACGCTACCTGGATTCCTTTACCTTCAACCGTACGCGATCAACGCCTCGGCGGCTGTTGTGGGCCAAGTGAGCAACGACGTCAGATCTCAACGTGCGTTCATTTGGCAAAATGGCGTGGTGACGGACCTGAACACGCTGATCCCCAGTGAGTCCGGCTGGGTTTTGAACATCGCGACCGGTATCAATGATAGCGGGCAAATCACCGGTACGGGGACTCTCGCAGGAGCCAGGCGCGCGTTTCTGCTGACGCCGATTCCGTAAGCGTCTTACGCAGACCTCGTTTGGCGACGAATCTTCGGATCGCTGGAAAGACTTATCTGGCCTGGCGACCGGTAATTGTCTCAGAATCCGGACGCGGCTCGGGGCGGGGGACGCTGCTCAAGAAGACCGAGACGGTGCTGGGTCCCAGATTCACCACGGCCATGTCCGGTGCCCCGTCGCCGTTGAAATCGCCGGTCGCGATTCCCGTCGGCTGGACTCCGACCCCGTAGATGCTCTGAGACTCGAAGGTGCCATCCACTTTGCCCCGCAGGATCGTCGTGGAGTTGCTTCCTTCGTTGACCACCGCGAGGTCGAGGATGCCGTCGCGGTTGAAATCGGCGCTGGTGATCGGCGTCGTGAAACGCCCGGTGGAATAGGGAACAGCAGACATCTGAAACGTGCCGTCGCCTCGTCCTCGCAGGATCGATACGGATCCTCGTTCGCGCAGGGCCGTGGTCACCGCGATGTCGACGAAGCCGTCGCCGTCGAAGTCGCCCGTCGTCACATCGAGCGGCTTGAGGCTGGCGGTGTTGGCGTCCACGTGCGCCTGGAACGTGCCGTCGCCGTTGCCCAGCAGAATGGAAACAAGCCCGTTGTCTCGGATGGTGACCGGCGTATTCGCGTTCGCCACAGCGAGATCCAGCTTGCCGTCGCCGTTGAAGTCGTCCGCCGTGATCCCCGCGGCGCCGGGACCCGCGGCATAGTCGACGTGCGCCTGGAACGTGCCATCGCCGTTGCCGAGCAGGATCGAAACATTGTTGTCCAGGGCATTGGTGACCGCCAAGTCCAGCTTGCCGTCCGCGTTGAAGTCGCGAGCGATGATCCCCGACGGTCCGCGGCCGGTGGCGAACGTCAGCTGTGGCGCGAATGTTCCATCTCCCATGCCGATTAGGATGGAAACTGTGTCGTCGAGGGAGTTGACCACCGCGAGGTCCACGCTGCCATCTTGATTGAAATCGCCGGTTGCCAGAGCGTTCGGGGCCTCGCCGGTGGCGAAATCGATGCGCGGCCGGAAGGTGCCGTCGCCGTTGCCCAGCAGAATGGAAACGGTGCCGCGCGGGCAGCTGCAAGCCGAGTTGGCCACCGCGAGGTCGAGGTAGCCATCGCCGTTGAAGTCGCCGGTCGCCACCGCGGCGACGCCGTTGCCGGTGCTGTAGTCAGTGGGATGGTCCAGCGTTCCATCGCCGTTTCCAAGCAAGACCGACGCGGTGTTGCCACCCTTGGCGACGGCGAGGTCCTGGTTGCCGTCGCCGTTGAAGTCGCCCGCGACAAGCGCGCCAAAAGTTCCTGTCGCATACTCCCTGTGCGGCCGGAAAGTTCCATCGCCGGCACCCAGGAGAATCGAGACTGCTCCATGGGTAGGAATGCCGGTTGTCAGGCTCAGGACCAAATCGGGGTTGTCGTCGGCATTCATGTCCGTGGCGATGATCCTGACGGGTCCGAAACCGCCAAGGTAGTCCACGCGTGGTTGGAACGTCCCGTCTCCGTTTCCGCGCAGCACGGCGACTGCCCCGACGCCCGTGGTGATCGCCAGGTCGGGATTGCCGTCCCGATCGAAATCGGCGGCGACCAGCGACGTCGGGTCCCCGCCCGCTGAGAGATTGGTGGGTTGCTCGAACGAGCCGTCGCCCCGGCCAATCAACAGGGAAACCGTCTGGCTTCCGATCGAGGGGTGATTGTCGACGACGAGATCCAGGATGCGGTCGCGATTGAAGTCGGCCGCGACCAATCCGATGACGCCCGTGCCTGCCGGAGAATCGATCGGAGGCTCAAAAGTACCGTCCCCGTTTCCCATCAGAATGGAAACCATTCCGGGGCTGCCGCTGCTGATGCGCGATACCGCGTCCGCTGTCGCCAGATCCAGCTGGCCGTCCCCATTGAAGTCCCCGACGACGAGCCCGGTCGGGTTCGGACCGGTCGCGTAGTCGACGTGCGGGCGGAAGGTTCCATCTCCGTTCCCCAACAGGATGGAGACCGATCCGGGAGGGCAGGGGTCGGTCAAGCACACCTGGTTGAGCACCGCCAGGTCCAGGTTGCCATCGCCGTCGAAATCCGCCGCGGCCGCGGCGACCGGCTGAACTCCCACGCCGTACCTCACGCCCAGGTCGCTGAAGCTTCCGTCCGGTTGGCGGAGCTCGACGGAGACGGAACCATTCTCGTAGGAGATGGACACCAGATCCGGCGCCCCGTCGCCGTTGAAATCCCCCGACGCCGCCAGCGCGCCGGCGTTGCTCGCCGGGAGATCGTATCGGCCGTAGACGTAAACCAGCGGGACCGGCTGCGCGCGCAGGCCGGCGGGGAAGGCGAGGAGGAAAACGGCCCCAAGCGCCGAGGCCGGGCTCATCTTCAGCAACAGGCTTACGGCCATCGCAAATCTCAAAACCAATCCAGATGTCTCTTTCACTATGTCCCCCTTCACCAATGGTTCAATCAGCGTGAAGCTCTTGCACGATGCTGTTCGTGAAGCCCATTTAAGGCTTCCCGTGGCGCCTGGCGACCGGCAAACGGCGAATCGGGCAACCACAGGTTCCAGGATTTCCTCCGATTGAAAGCGTCCATACGAAGGAGCAGAGTGCCGATTCCAGCGGCTCCCTGCATGTAACCTGTCTGGGCGGCGACCTGTTCCGGCTTGACACGAAACTCCGCGTGGATCCACTTGAGCTCACCGTTTTCGCTGCGCCATGCTCGCCCCATCAGGCGCGCAGTCATTCGCTCCGCAAATTTTAGGTACTCCGGTTCTCGGATCACCTGATAGAGGTTTAGAAAGAAGTCCGTGACGCTGGCGGATCCACAGCATTGCCCGAAGTTATTCCAGAATCCCGGAGTTTGTTTTTCCGAGATGCCACTGTTGAGAACGCCGCGGGCACTTCGGCGCAGCCATTGCAGCCAGGAGTCATCGCCGGTCGCACGCCAGAGCTGATAGAACAGGCGACCTGTGCCCGCGGCTCCATGGCACCATCCAAGATAGTAAATGTTTCGCGCGTCCGGCTCGTGCCTGAATATGAGACAACCGTCACCATCGGTGATGGCAATCGCTTGCAGATACCTTGCACCGGCGATCGCCGCATCAAGGAATTGTTTGTCGCCGGTATATTGAAACAACGTGGTAAGAAAATACGAGACCCCTGCCGTCCCGTGAGCAAAATTCGGGTAGATATTGGGGGCATCGGGAGACATCAGCCACCTCACACCCTGGTCCTGTTGGACGGCGAGCGAGATCAGCCTCCGACCTGCAGCGCGTGCGAGCTCAATCGAGTCTCGATGTCCCATCTTCTGGCCTGCGTAGAGGAGGAAAAGGCCGGTGCCAGCGACACCAAACATGATATCGGTGTACTTGTTCCATTCCACTCCGTCCCCGACCGGTTGTGCGGATTGGTGTATCAACTCGACGCAGCGCATCGCCGCCGGACGGAATTGCTCCCGGGCCCCGCTTTCAGCGAGGTGGTGAAGGGCGTAAGCCACCCCGGGGATGCCGCTGTAAAGGCCGTACTCGCCCGGCTTGGTTAGTTTGTCGGGAAGCGTTGCGACGAGGTGGTTGCCCCCGCTGCGCGCCTGGACGATCCAGGCTTCATCGGCAGTTGCCCTGTGGAGCTCTGAAAAGAAAAGAATGACCCCGGCACTCCCCTGGTAGAGGTCGGTGCGGAGAGGCTGAGACTCGGCGGGAATCATGGGCCATGTGATTCCATGGTCGGTGGCGATCGCCGATGATCGGATCCAGCGTCCCGCGCCAATCGCCGGCTGCAGGTACCCCGGATCAACCTCGGGAGCTCGATTTCGCGACCTCGGGGCGCATCCGACGGAGACAAACGTCGCGAGAGTGGATTTCAGAAGCGCTCGTCTACCTAGAGTTGGCGCGCTCACGACGGTCTCTTCTAAATCAGAGTGAACCCGCAGTCACGCTCGTCCTGCAACCCGGCTGGTCGACGCGTTGTCTCAACTCGCGCGTGCTCTGCCGCGCCAGGAATCCACAACTCAGCTATCGTTTTCCTTGTCCTCTTAACAATCACATCGGGCAGCGGCAGAATCCGGGCGGAGGCAAGAGCGTCACTTGCCAACCACGACGTTGTATCGGCATGCCGTTGATCAGCACTGGGACGCGCATTTCCCGACGAAAGCGATTAATCGCGACGGCGGCTCCATGGCCAACCGCGCGATTACCCTGCCTTTTGAACAGCGCGATACGAGCTCGAGCAACCGCTCGTCGGGAAGCTCGAGCAGATACCGGCAGGAGAGGGGCCGCGATGTTTACAATTGCGCAGGAACTCGGGCCGGCAACGTCTGACCGTTGACATCGCCCAAGCCATTTTGTACGCGTGGCTGGCTCAATGCGAGCAGATACAAACGGGGGAACCAAATGAAACTCGAGAATTTGTCGTCCCAGGCGCTGAGGCTGGTGGTTGGTCTGATGCTCCTGGGTACCGCGCCAGCGATGGCGGGCGTCCATCTGATCGCCGTGATTCCTGTGCCAGGTAGCGCGCTTACCTCATTTGATATCAGTTGGGTCGATGCGCCATCGGGAATCTACTTCTTGGCGGATCGGTCAAATTTTGGCGTTGATATGTACAGCGCTGAAGACAACACCTTCATTGCCCGGATGGGAGGCTTTGTCGGACCCTCTACCTCGAACGACACCGCCGGACCCAATGGAGTGGTCGAGATACACAGCCTCCATCAACTCTGGGCCGGTGATGGCGATAGCACGGTGAAGGTGTTTGATCTGAGATCGAATCCACCCAGCCGCATCGACGTCATTTCAACGGGCGGAGAAAAGCGGGCGGACGAATTGGCGTTCGATCAAAGGGATCACGTCCTGCTGGTGGCCAATGATGCGGACGATATCCCGTTCGTGACCTTCATCTCGACGAGAACTCGTCAGGTTGTGGGCCAGATTTTTTTCGACGGCGTGCAAGCCGATCTGGCAACCAACGGGCTGGAGCAGCCCATCTGGGACCCCGATACGCAGCTCTTCTATCTGTCCGTGCCGGAAATCAATGGCAATCCAGCGACGGGCGAAATCGCGGTGATCGACCCACGGAGCATGGCGGTCGTGAACACCTTTCCAGTCAGCCGATGCCAGCCCGCGGGTTTGGCTGAGGGCCCGGTCGATAACCTCCTCGTCGGATGTGCGAATCACGATGATGTGACATTTCCGCCAAACCTGATTGTACTTGACATCCGGACCGGCGCCGTCCTGGCAAACATTTCGCGGGTGGGTGGCGCCGATGAAGTGTGGTTCAACGAGGGGGACAACCGCTTTTATGTGGCGGCGCGGGATAATCCCGGCGGGCCGGTGCTTGGCGTGATCGACGCCGTAACCAATACCTGGATCGAAAACGTGTCCACCGCTTTCAACGCCCACTCCGTGGCTGCGGACCGGGAAAACAATCACGTCTTCGTGCCGCTTCGCCCGCCGCGCGCCGGACATCCCGATCCCAATCCTTGTGTGGCCTTTGGCGGCCCGTCCTTTGCGGGCCGGGGATGCATCGGGGTGTACGCAAATAATTAGTCAGGTCCGATCCGGAGGGCGAGTCGATCGGCGATTCCGATCGCCGTCGTGAGGTATCTTTCTGTCCCGAGCTTCTTATAGAGGACGATGATCTCTGCGCCGAATGAGCCCGCCTTATCGGGTTGGAGAGCTCCTTCCCCATAGATCATGGCTCCACGACGAAATCGCCATCGCGAACTGATTACTGTCACCGGCGCACGCGAAATGCGTAGCCTCCCAGGTACTCCGAACTGCCTGCCGATGTTATCGCATGCAATTTGAGCACGATGTCGCCGGTAGGAAGAACATCTGCTGGCACATCGATCGCCACCATGCCTAGCTGAATTTTTCGGAACCGCGTCAGCGTTGAAAGGCTTTGACCTTCCGCTGTCTGTAATATACCGCGGTATCGCGGATAGACCTGCTCCGCAGAAATCTCCAGCTGCAGACGGACGCGCTCGCTGGAGGGTTGGATCAGAATCTCCTGCGGCGCTGTCGGGGTGGTCTCGCGCGTATTCTCGCGGCGAAGCGTTACGGTTTGGAGTCGCGCAACCGCTACCGGGCGCGAGCTCTGCGGCCCAGGCGGCTGCTCGGCTCTTGCAAGCTGCTCCGCGAGCGCCGCCCGTTTCTGCTGTTCATCTCTTAGTTGCGCGTCCACGTTCGCAAGCCGAGCGCGCTCCTGATCAAGCTGTTTCTGAAGCTCACGTTCGCGCATTCCGGCGCCTCGCGACTCCGACTCGAGGCGAGCGATGCGCGTCTGGAGTCTGGATACCGTCAGCATCCATCCCGCCCCCACGACGACGGCGCCAAGCGCGGCCAGCGCCAAGGCCACGGCAACGCGGCGAGGCACTAGACGGTCCTTGAGAGAAGCCCAGCTCCACGCCCCTCCAGGTGCTCTGGACGTTTCAGTCGACCGACGAGCCGCGGCAAGCTGCGTCAAGGCGCGCGCAAACTCGACGTCCCCCCGCTGCTCCGCCGACGAGAGAAACCGTCTTTCGAATTGTTCCCGCTCTCGAAGCCTGCCGCCGACGTAGTCTTCCATCAGCTCGTGCTCGACTACCAGGAGCAGCTCGAAATAAGGATCGCTCTCCAGCAACCGTTTTTCGATTTGTTCCTGCTCGTCGGGCGCGAGGTCCCCCAGGAGGTAGCGTTTGAGGACTCCCTCTTGCATCCCTGTATCCGCCATTCGCGCCCTCGATCGAGCTTCCTCTAATCAATGCGCATTGATCGCTCTTGATTTCAAGCGACTCGACGTCGCCATGCCAATGCACCCACCCGGCGCCGAGCACGGGCAGATTGACAGGTCTGCCCGGGGGGTGCAATTTGGCGCGGGCGGGTTTACCCGTGCGAAAAGAATGGCAGCTGACGAAGGACGCCTTCGACCGGTTATTGCGCTGGCTCGATGCCGATCCCGCTCGCGCCGGCGCCACTTACGAACGAATACGCCAGAAGCTGATAAAGATTTTCATCTATCGCGGCTCCACCGTCGCCGAGGAGCTGGCGGATGAGACGATCAATCGAGTGGCTTCGCGCCTGCCGGAATTCCAGGCCAGCTACACGGGCGATCCCATTCTCTATTTTTACGGCGTGGCGCGATACGTCCATCAGGAATCGACGCGCAAGCCCACCGCCGCGTTGAGAGAAGTCCCGCGGCCGACATCGCCAAGCGAGGCGGAGGCAATCTACCGATGCCTCGAGTTCTGCATCGATCGTTTGGCGGCGGAGCAGCGCAGTCTGATCCTCGAATACTACTCATACGGGCAACATTCCAAGATCGCTCACCGCAAGGGAATAGCGCGACGTTGCGGATTCACGCTCAATGTTTTGCGGCTGCGCGTTCATCGTATCAGGGTTGCGCTGCAGCAGTGCGTCCGCGACGGTCTGAGACGAGGCATGCCATGACCAACGCCGGTACAGGAAATGCTTCACCCGGCTGCAGGCGGGCAGGCACTGCTGTTCTCTGGGTCATCGCCTCCCTTGTCATATCTTGCGCCGCGCCTGATAAGTCTCGATCGAATGGCGCCGCTCGCCAATTCGATCACCTCGCGGTGGGCGAGAAGCGGGAAGCAACGCTGTCGCCGGGCGATGTTCATAGCTACGCGCTGCCGCTCTCGTCAGGTCAATATCTGCGGGTTGCCTTCGACCAGCGCGGGGTCGACGTCGCTGCTGAGTTTTTTACGCCGGACGGGCGATCGGCGATGAAGCTCGGGACGCTGATCCGAAGCGATCCGGAACCGATGGGAGTGGTCGCCAGCACTTCGGGAACCTATCGTCTCGAGGTGAGACCCCAGCGTCGAAGGCTGTCCACGGGCGCATATACATTGACAATCGAGGAGCTTCGACGTTCAACGCCGCAGGATCAGGACCGTCTCGCGGCCGAGCGGGCCGTTGCGGAAGGAGCCTTATTCCTCGAGGAGCCAAGTCAGGACGCGCCCCGCAAGGCAATTGAAAAGCTCGAGGAGGCTGTTCGGATCTGGCAGCGACTCGGGGATCCGAGAGGGGAGGGTAGAACGCGCGCCAGCATCGGTTACGTGTACCAATTTTATCTTCCGGCGAGTCGCGCGAAAGCCATTCCTGAGCTAACCGGCGCACTCGAATTGGTCCGAGCGGCCGCGGATCGTTTGGGGGAAGCCTTCACGCTGAACACGCTGGGTAGGGTGTATGGGGCCACTGGCGATGCGAAGCAATCGCTGAGCTGTTTCGAGCAGGCTCTCGCAGTCAGCCGCACAGCGGCGGACCGAGAAGTAGAGGCGGAAGTGCTGAAGAACATCGCCATGGCGTACACCGCGCGCGGCGATCACGCGAAGGCGCTCGAGCTCTGTCAGGATGCGCTGGTGATTGCGGAGGAAACGGGTAATTACGTTCAGCAGATCAATGCTCTTGGGGCCATCGGATATATCTATTCCCAGTTCGATGACTCCCAGAACGATCTCGCCTACTCACAGCGAGCGCTGGCAGTTGCGCAGAAAGTTGGGGAACGGAAAGCAGAAGCTTCCATCACCTATAACATCGGTGTCGCCTACAACCGGCTGGGCGAGCAGCAGAAGGCGCTCGACTATTTCAAGCGGGCCCTCGAGCTCAAGCGCGCCATGGCCGATCGGCTTTCGGAAGGGGTTACCCTCAACCAACTCGGAACTGTGTATCTCCATCTGCGCGATGAAGAGAAAGCGCTTTCCTATTTCGAGGAGGCGCTGCAACTGCGGCGAGAGGTCGGCGATCGCCGCGGCGAATGCACCACGCTCGTCAACATCGGCTGGGTGCAATTCCGACGTGGGGATGTTGACAAAGCGCTCGAGTTTTACACCGCGGCGCTCACGCTCAGTCGGCAAATTGACTTTCCGCGGGGACAAGGCACGGCGCTACACGGCATCGCGAACATCTATCTCTACCGTAAGGATTATCAAAAGGCGCTCGCGTACTATGATCAAGCAATCCAGATCCGCAAGGCCATCAGCGATCGCAGTGGTCAGGCATTCAGCCTGATGGAGGCGGCGATCGCATATCGGCATCTGGGCCGGATCGAAAGGGCGCTCGAATACAGCCAGGAAGCGCTTGGGGTTGCGAAGGCAATTGTAGACCCCAGGGCCGAGGCGCATGCGCTTTTGGTCATTTCGGAAGCGCAACGCGACCGAGGGAAGCTGGATGAGGCGCGCTCCTCGCTCGATGGCGCGCTCGCAATCATCGAATCGCAGCGAGGGAAGGTGATCGCAACCACCGCCCTGCGGAGCGGCTATTTTGCCAGCGAGGTGAGTGACTACTATCGCGCTTACGTCAATTTGTTGATGCGTTTCCATCAGCGTGAACCCGGTCGAGGCCATGACAAGAATGCGTTCGAGGCCCTGGAGCGCGCCCGTGCTCGGGGGCTGCTGGAGCTGCTCGCCGAAGCCCATGTGGACATCCGCCAGGGTGTCGATCGCGCGCTGGTCGAGCGGGAGCGCTCACTGCGAGACCAAATCAACGTCAAAGCTGAACGGCACATGCAATGGCTCGCGGCGAATCGTGCAGAGCAGCAATCGGCCACGGCGAAGCAGATCGACCAGCTCACGGCCGAGCTGCAGGATGTCGAAGCCGAGATTCGTCGAACCAGCCCACGCTACGCGGATGTGATGCAGCCTCAACCGCTGCGCCTGCCTGAGATTCAGCAGCTCCTCGACGATGATACGTTGCTGCTGGCATTTGCGCTGGACGATGATCAAAGCCATCTGTTCTCGATCACCCGAACCGGGTTTCGCAGTTATCAATTGCCGCCGAAGTCAAACATCGAAGATCGCGTGCGCTATTTGTATGGTGTTCTCGCGCAGCTGCCTGCATCGATCCGAGGGAAGGCTGCCCTTGGCAGACGTCCCACTGATGACTGGCAAAGAGCGGCGGCGGACGTGAGCAGTGTCTTGTTGGGTCCGGTCGCCTCGCAGCTGGGTACCAAGCGACTGCTGATCGTTGGCGATGGTGCACTTCAACTGTTGCCGTTGGGAGCGTTACCGGCACCTCCCGAAGGCCGGTCGGCGGTCGGCGGGAAGGGATTTGAGCCGCTGATCCTCAAGCATGAGCTGGTCAGCGTGCCATCCGCTTCCACCCTCGCGGCGCTTCGGTCGCGGCGCGCCGATCGGAGAGGGAGCAAGTCTCTCGCCGTCCTCGCGGACCCCGTGTTCGATCCCGATGATGCCCGCGTCGAGTCACGGCGCCGTGCCGCGGCGGCAAACGTCAGCGGCGACCAACCGCCACACGCTGTTCAGCCGCTGCACGCCGCTCTCAGGGAGGGCGTTCCGGCTCAGGACCGACGCATGCGGCGATTGGCTTTCAGCCGTCAGGAAGCAGAAGCTATTTTGGCGGTGAGCGGTACGGAGGACGCGCTGAAGGCCGTGGATTTCGCGGCCAGCCGCGCCCGTGCGACCAGCGAGCTGGGGGAATATCGATGGGTGCACTTTGCCACGCATGCGATGGTGGACACCCAGCGGCCGGAGCTGTCGGGCGTGGTGTTGTCGCTGGTGAACGAGGAGGGCCAACCCGTGGACGGCGTCCTTCGCCTACCGGACATCTACAATCTCAAGCTATCTGCCGACCTGGTCGTGCTGAGCGGCTGTCGAACAGCGCTGGGAAAGGAAATCCGCGGGGAAGGTTTGTCTGGTTTGGCGCGCGGTTTCATGTACGCCGGCGCGCCGCGTATCGTGGCAAGCTTGTGGCCGGTGGACGATGAAGCGAGCGCAGAGCTGATGAAGGAATTCTATCTGGGGCTGTTGCAACGCGGTATGCCGCCGGCGGCTGCGCTGCGCGCCGCGCAAGTCGCCATCCGCGAACGGAAACTCTGGCGTTCTCCGTACTATTGGGCGGGGTTCGTACTTCAGGGCGATTGGAACTGAGAGATTGTGACTGACGGGCGCTGACGACATGTTTCGGCCCCGGTCGTCATGTCTGGTATGAAATCCAGATCGACGGCAGCGCGCGTCCTTCCTCTCATTGCAGCCACTGTTTTGATCGGTGGGCTCACTCCGGGGTCCGCGCATGCATATGGCGAAACGCAAATGGTCCCCGCGAGCCTCGCCGCCGTGCCGTCTGGCTGGGTCGTTCTGGCGCAAGTCGGTAGTCAATACCAGATCCTGAACACGGCGGGCGCGACGTACGGTGCCGAGACAACCGTATTGTTGTTAAGCCCGGTGCCGGCAAATTGGGTGATCATCAACGCCAATCTCAACAACCGCTGGCTGCGCTATGTCGGCGGAGCCAGCTATGGCGCGCAGGTGACGGTGATCCTCGACAGCCCGGTGCCTTCGAACTGGGTCATCGCGGATGCGAGCGGCGCGAATCGATGGCTCCGTTACGTGGGCGGTGCTTCCTACGGCGCGCAGGTGACGGTGATCCTGGGGAGCCCGGTACCGCCGAGTTGGGTGTTTACCAATGTAGACAGCTCGCATCGCTACCTTCGCTACGTGGGCGGCGCTCAATACGGCGCCGAGGTCACTGTCATCCTCTCCAGTCCCGTCCCGCCGAACTGGGTGATAACAAACGCCGGGTCCGGATTACGCGTGTTGCGCTACGTCATGGGCGCTCCGCCGGGAACGACCCTGATTGTCATGCTGGACAGCCCAATACCCTCAGGCTGGCAGATCGTCAGTACCAGTACGAGCTACCGCACGATCAGCAACGGGACTTCGACCCCAAGTGGCTACGGCGCAACGCAGTTCGTCCAGGCAACGCTCAGCGCGGTGCCGGCCAACTGGGTCATCCTCGAACAGATTGGTGCTCAGTACAGGATCATGTACGTCGGCGGTGCGCAGTACTCCGCGCAAGTGACGGTCATTCTCTCCAGCCCCGTCCCGCCAAATTGGGTCATCACCGACGCGAACAGCTCTTATCGTTGGCTGCGCTACGTCGGCGATGCCCCGTTTGGTGCTCAGGTGACGGTTATTCTCGGGAGCCCTGTGCCGGCCAACTGGGTTATCACGGATGCAAACACCACGAACCGTTGGCTTCGGTACGTCGGGAATGCGCCGTACGGGGCGCAGGTGACAGTGATCCTCTCCAGTCCGGTTCCGGCGAACTGGGTTATTACAGACGCCAACGGAACCTATCGGTGGCTGCGTTACGCCGGAGGCGCGCCATATGGCGCGTTGATAACAGTCATCCTCTCCAGCGCGGTCCCGGCCAATTGGGTGATTGCCAATGCGAACACCAGCTATCGATCGATCCAGTACGTGGGCGGAGCGCCATACGGCGCGCAGGTTGTCGTCATCCTCAGCAGCCCGGTTCCGCCCGACTGGGTGATTTTGAATGCGAGCGGCGGATATCGAACGCTGCGCTACCTGGCTGGAGCCCCGGTGGGGACGGTGGTGACGGTCGCGCTGGACAGCCCGGTACCGAACGGTTGGCGAGTGCTTTCGACCTCGGGCGGCTTCCGCAGCATCCAGAAGACTTGAGCAAGCGACGATAGGCCTCGGAGGTCCGTTCACGCCGGAATCGGGCCTTCGCGAAATGCTTTCCAGCTGCGACTCATTACCTGTGGATGGCCTTTGTCTTTGACCGGGGTGCCACCTGCAATCGAAGGAGTCCGCCATGAAGCTACTGCGTTTGACGATTGCCTCGGCGGCGCTCGCCATCGCCAGCGGGTGCAGTTGCGGCGGAAGACCAGCCGAAGTCGATGTGCTCGGCACGAGTCAGGAGGAGCTCCGAGCGCAGGTAAGCTCCGAGGAAAAGGTTCGGATGGCCGCCTTTCAAGTCTCGCTTTACCAGGCGCTCGGGGACGTGAACGTCGACGGGAGGATCGACGCAAGGGATGTTCAGCTCATCCGTGAGTTGGCGTCCGGACGACGTACGACCGTTCCTTGCGCCGATGCCGCAGATCTAAATTTTGACGGCCGGGTGACCGAGGCGGACGCCGCGCTCCTGCAGATAGCGCTCGATCAGGGAGGGGTGAGCGCGCTCGTCCTCGTTCCGCCGCGCAGGCATTGCAGTCGCCGCGGAACGGACATCGGCACGAGGGACGGCTTTGCCGGTGATCATGTGCCAGTGCTGTTTCTTCGCGATCTGGGTACTTCCCGTGAGGTGACGATGCGCGTGTTATCGGGTCCGGGAACGCTGCGCCAGGCGGAACCGCAGCTGCACTGGGTCGACATCCGTCCGGACGCGGCGATTGGGGACCGCATCGACCTCGAGGTCGCGACGCGACACCAGAACTACCGATTCACGATCGAAGTGCTCGATCCGAGCGTGCGCCCAGTGGGAGCCATCGATTTCAGCGAGCAGCCGGAGTTGCAGGGAGCAGGCGCACTGCTGTATGGGGGAAGCGACGGGGGCTCGCCCGCGGACGCTGGACACGACGCCGGCACTCCAGGAACAGACGCAGGCGTTGACGGCGGAACGGATGGTGGAAGGGACGGCGGAGTCGATGGCGGCCCAGACGGAGGACCGGACGGCGGAACCGATTGCCCTCAGCGCGGAAAGGGCTGCGACGCGCTGATCGTCGAGCTGATGTATGAATGGTACATGTTCAGCGTGGGAGATATGGACGCGAGGCTCAGGGGAATCCAGTGCACGACCGAATTCTATGATATCAACGCGAACTTCAAGGATAAGCCGAGGCGCGTGTTCGTAGCCACGAACCGGCCGCCGGCGGGCTTCTGGAACATGACGGAGGGTGAGCTCGCGGCAGCATTGGCGCAATGGGAGATCTGGCGCGCCGGCGAGCAGGCCAAACTGGACGCGGCCATCGCAACGCACGTCGCCCACCTGAGAGCGGAGAAAGAGATCGGCATCGAGGTGTTCAATGCCCATGGCAGCGAAGGCGACTGCCCGGCCTGTGGATCTGTGACGACTGCGGCGTGGGAGGTCTCCGTTCCACGGCGAGATACGATACAGGCGATCTACGACGGCGCACGGCGACACGTTTGTGCGTGGCTGCTGTTCGACAGCAGCTGCTTCTCCGGCAATTCAGTCAGAGGGTTCAACACCGTGAACAATACGGGCATGTGCCGCTGTTGCGCGGCACCGGCCGTCAATCCGTGTTTCCGCGCCGGCTTTGAAGATGACAAGGCGGTGGCGAGCTCCCGAATCTCGGACGAGGCTTCGAACCTCACCTGTAAATTCGATTTGTCACATTTCAAGGACGCGATCGAAGAGGCTCGCACGGCAGGTAACAATCGCGTGGATCGTTTCATCAACCGCAGGCAATACGCCTCTTCGTACGTGGATGACGGCTACGGGCCTCGCTGCCGGTAGCAGGCGCGAGGCTCTCTCGCACCAAAAGCTGATTGCACTGGAGCACGGCGATCTTCGACTGATTCAGTCCTCGTCGTCCTCTGCACCGCGCGGGCGAACCAGACGCCCCACCAATCCAATCAGTCCGTCATTGGCAGCGCCGATCAAGGTGCTTGGACAATTCGCGTTGCCGGCGACGGGCAGGCCAAAGGGGCACTCCTGAGCGAAGCCGACCCACGGCGTACGATCAGGTGCCATGGTCATGCCGTAATAATTGGATAGCCTTGAGTGAGGTGCGCCGAGTGCCTCGGCGGCGAGCCGGCAAACACTTGCGTATGATCGAGACCAACGACAGTCGCTGGAAATGGAGACCCGGCGATCCACGTCTGGCCCCAATGCAATGGCTGTGATTGCCATCACGGGAAATCTTCTGATTGGCACGTAATGCATTTCGTCCCCCTTCGCTCAGTGCTTGGCACGTCAAGTTTGGCCGCCCTCGTCCTGTGCTCGGTGCAGCCGAACCGATGAAGAGCACCGCAATACGCCATCCACAAGGACGACGGCGCCGGTGGGTAATGCCTTGAACAGTTGAATCGGAAAAGCAGACGTGCCTGATTCTCAAGACGAGCTCGACACTTGCTCGAAGCCGAGCCCGCTGAGCATCGCTACGGCGGTGGGATCGACGAGCATTGCCTTCCGTGATGCTCGTCCCCCCAAGGTGGTCAGTACCGAACGGCGTAGGGCTTCCGCCACTCCGGCGGTTCGACGCAGTCGCCCCAGTATTCGGTCACCCTGGAAATACAGTCGTCTTCGAAATGGAAGAAGGACACGGCTGAGAACATTTGGGACGGCGGCTCCCGAGAGGTGACCTGAACAACCGTGAGGATTCCATCGCCATGCCGGTCGCACCGTTCAACGTCGATTCGCCATCGCCCTGGGTAATGGCGGTTGGCATCAATGAACTTTTTGCCTGTTGGGAACCGCTCCCGGGTGTTCGGCCATAGTGCCTCGAATCTCGGATGGAGAAGAGCCAGGGCCGCGTCGAACTCACGCTCGTCAAACGCATGCCAGAATGAAGTCACCAGCTGCTTCATGCCTTCGAGCTCGGCAGTGTTGCTCTCTGGGTCCTTGTTTCTTGAGCTCATGGTGTCTCCCGCTGTAATTCGGTGGCCTACTTATACTCTTGCTTCAAGCATTTAGAATCGGTTGATATAAAAGCGCGCGGGTAGTGAACACCGCTTCGAGCACGGTCGCCGTCGGCCATTGCGGCTGATAAGCGAGGCGTGTTACCAACGGCGGTCTAACGCGGCGGGGAGCGAGGCTTCCGGGCCTTTGCGGCGGGTTCAAGGGAGCGTGCATGAAATTGATCCGCTCGTGTTGCCTCGTGGTTGGATTGTTGAGCTCTTTTGAAGTAGCCAGCGAAACGCCTCGTGACGTCTGTTCGGTCTCTGCCTCCGAACTGGAGGCCTATCTCAGGCAAGATTTCAATACTTTTGATCAGTCAAAGGACGGTTGGCGAAAGCTGTTTTCGGACCCACCACGCTGTTTCCTCGAAGTCGCTCAAGTCATCGACGTTTATCGTCTTCACCACTTGTCAGATCTCAAAGAGGGCGAGCAGATGACCCTGAGCTGGCATGCCGGACAGACTTATGCATTCGCAGGCGCCTACGCCATCGCCTTGGTCAGATTCGAGCAGTGCAGACACAAGGACGAACCAGCTAATTCGTCATCTCGCTGGAACGCTTACGTCGAATCCACTTTAGCTTTCTTGAAGCGCGATCTGGTCAAGCTCAAAGCAAAACGTGAAGAGCTCGCCGGCGGTAGCCAATCAGACAATTTGGCGAACCTGAAAAAGGTCGACGGACTGATCAAATGCTTCAATAAGTCATACCGGGAGGCATATATAGAGTGCCCAAAGGCCGAGCGCGGCAGGGACGCCCGCTGATTCCCGGTATGGACGGAGCGCGCGAAGTCCCGGCGCACTGCGCAGGCAAGAAAAGCAGCGGCGCAGCGCTGTGCGGCGCACTTCTACAGCAACGAGCTGGTCATCACTTCCACGGTTTAGCCGCGCCCGACCAGCTTAGGATTTGCGTAAGTTGATGTAAGGCGAAGACCGTTCCCTCTATTGCCGGTCAGGTCAAGGCTCGGTTGAACCGCAGAGTCGGCCTGAGGGGCCAGAAGAGGTTGCCGATGCTGAGCGGCTTCGCGTGGACGCTCCGCCTGTTCTGTGCGCTGGGCCCAGAGCGCGCGGTCGTCGATTCGACCGAGGTCGACGCTGTTCATCCACAGATCGTCAGCGGCGTGATCGACGCGGGAGATGATGCGGTGGTGGCAATCGTGCGGGAGGGTCAGGCCTACTGCACCGGCACACTGATCGCTCCACGGGTGGTGGTCACCGCTGCCCACTGCATCGAGCGTGCCCGACCAGATTCGGTCTTTTTCGGCACCGCGACCGGAGGGCAGGGCACGCTGATCAGCGTCATCGATACGCGAATCGATCCCGAGTTCGACCTCATCGCATTGACACATGACGTGGGAATGCTGCTGCTCAACGGCGCCGCTCCGGCGGCGCCCTGGCCGCTGCTGCGGATGCCATTCGACCCGTCGTTGGTGGGAAGGCGCGTCCGCGTGGTCGGTTTCGGCCAAGCTTTCGACGGAGCTCCGCCGCGCAAGCGGGAGGGGTTCGCGGTGATCGACAGCTATACGACCGCGGATTTCCGAATCCGCCCCGGGCCTTCGTTGCCCTGCGCGGGCGACTCAGGCGGCCCCGCCTTCCTCGCCTTGAATGGCGTCGAGTACCTGGCCGGCTTGACCTCGAGCGGCGACTCCGGCTGTGAGCGCTCGGCCAACGAAACGCGGGTCGATGTGGTCGGCCCCCAATTCCTCGAGCCCTATCTGGCGGCAACCACCGAGGGAGCAGCAGCCTTGGGCCAGCGCTGCTACTACGATGCCAACTGCACGACTGGCAGCTGCCTTTTTCCCGGGGATGCGCCGAGCTTCGGCTATTGCTCGCGAGGCTGCAACGGCGCCTCGGATTGCCCGTCCGGTATGGTATGCGCGCAATCGCAACCCGCGCCGCAGTGCCGCCATCCGCTCCCCAGTCCCGGTGCGCTGGGCGCCTCATGCGTTCTCCACTCGGACTGTGAAGAGGGATTGTGCGCGCGAAGCAGCGCCGTGCAATCGCGGCGCTGCGCGCGGCTGTGTTTTCCCGGCGATGAGTGTTCCTCGGGTCAGCACTGCGCGCCAAACATTGACCGAAGCGGCACCTACGCGTGTTTCGTTGATCACACGGAAGGATGCTCGCTCTTCGCGACCACAGAATTTCCCGGCATTCCTGGAGCCGTGGTGCTGCTGTGGCTGTGCCGACGGGCGCGCTCGATCCCAGCAGGTGTTCGAAAGCGACACTTAATTTCAGGTAACCAGAGGAGGGTCCAAAATGTTGCTCTTGAAGCGGACAGGAAGTTTATTGGTATTGCTCGCAACGGGGTGGATGGCTGGTTGCATGTCCGGTAATCGGGAGCGCTCGGCGACGCAGTCGCTGACCACCGTGCATGACAATTATGTATTGCGTTGTAACAAAACGAAGACCGAAATTCTCAACCAGCTGTTCACTCAATCAGGCGATCAGCTGATGGATATGCGAAGCACAATCGAGCGCGCCGCGGGGGAGAGCACGCTGGTGAGCTCCTGGAGCATTCATCGCTCCGACGGCAACGCGACCGACCAGGTCCGCGTTCCCGCGAGCGAGCTGCTCACTTGCGCCAACGCAAACGAGCTCGCCTACCACATTTATTTGAGTCAAAACAAGACGAAGGCCGAGGCCGCAGACGTCCCCTACGACAGCTGGGGATGTGACTTGCCGTTTGCCGGGCAAGTCGTCTCGTGCTCGCCCAAAGGGGGGTGCTGTGACGCTCACGATGGGTGCTTTGCGCAGCGTGGCTGTACCGCCGCGTCGTGGGCGCATACCTTTGCCTGTTCAGCCATCGCAGTGGAAGCGGGCCGAGAAGCCGATCCGGTGACTGGCTTGGTCCTGGACCTGGCCTTTTACTGCTATGACGGCTGCGACCAATGTAACATCGGCGCCGCCATTTGTTTCGTTGGCCAATTTCCTGGCCCGAGCGTCTGCTGTAACCCGTTCTGCTATATCTGTGGGGTACCCCGCAACCCGATTAATCCGTTTGGGTGCGTCCTGACCTCGACCGGTCTCGATTGCATGTGCTCATCGGGTTTTCGCTGTGATTTACCGTCAGGACTCTGCGTGCCCGCGTGTCAACCATGCCAATTCCAGGAGTGCGGCATCGATTACAGCTGCGGCTCGCCAGTGTCGTGCGGAAGTTGCGGCCCAGGGTATCGCTGCAGGGATGGAATGTGTTGCGTTTGGCCTCCGCCGCCGAAACCTCCTGGAAGCATAGACATGCCTGACCCATGCGGCTGAAAACGGCCCGCGGTCTCTTTCGCGAAAGAGAACACCGCCAGATGCGCGTTCATACGTTGCCGGCGTAGCCGTCCGCGCCGCGAACGGCGGCGGCTAGGGAAGAACCTGTGGCCACCAGGTGACCGTGCACGCATCCTCGCCCGTCAATGAAATGACAGTTCCATCCATCCCCACCGTCACGTTCGGGAGAGGGAGCGTCACCTCGCCGCAGTGATTGCCGGAGGCCGAGTAGAGTGGAATGGTGCTCCTGTCGGAGACCGGCCATTTCGGAATCAGCGCGTGCGCCCGTCCGCCCCGGACGATTTCGATGTCGTAGTTCGAGTAGGGGACAAGCCAGTCGGGAGCGGGCATTGCGCGGGCAGCGCCACTGGGCGACATCGCAACCCAGTTCCCCTGCAGCTGCACGAGGATGCCGCCTCCAATCAACGGTCTGAGCGAAGGACGGATACGTGGCATTCCGATCGCGGCGGTGATGACAAAATAATCGGAAATTGCGTTCAATGAATCGTCATACCAGCGCCCGACATAGTCATCGCTGCTAAAGCCGAACGGAGACCCATCCAGGAAAACGATCAATGTAAAACCGTTCAGATCCACGGCGCCGACCGCAAAGGGTGCTGGATAGCCGATCACATTCGCCCTGACGAGGTTCCCATCAGCATCGAAGCGTCTCAAAGTGAGGCGTAGCCTGCCGAAGAAGTCGCTGAATATCGTGAGGACCTGCGAGCCACCCCATTGGACTCGCTCCATGTAGGGAGTGGAAAGCTCGCCTGCAACGGCAACGTCGTTTCTTCTCGAGCCGTCCGGATCCCACTGCGAATGGGAGGCGACGAAATTCCCCAAGCAGGGCGACGGGCAGTCCCACCATATTCCTTGGAACCCACTTGGCTGAGGCATCAGGTCGGGTTGCGCGGTGAAGGAGCCGAGGTCAAAGCCATCACGGTTCACTACCCTCCAGCGCACTTCCGGCCAACCGACACGGCTTGCCTCGCCGGCGATGTTGCCTGCCTGGTCCACGGTCACGTAACCGCAGACTTCCTCCTCCTGATGAGGAGTGACGATGCTTCGGCTTTCCGGCAGAGGGCCGGGGAGGATTCCCGCGCAATCATCACCGCCGCCTGGGCGAACCTGCACCCCAACGCTGTCCTTGATGCTCCCTCCGCAAGCAGTGCTGACAAGGAGCAATGCGATTGCGCCCCACTTCCGCATCATTCGTTCCTCCACCTTCGGTGCGACGACTAAGGGTGTGTCGACTGTGGCTGGCCGGGAACGGCCAGAATCGGGGGTCAGTTGGCCTGACAACGAAGCAGAGCTAAATGGCTAATCTCTGCCGATCTCGATGTCCAGCCTGGTCCAGGAAGAGCCCGCGCTTCTCCTCATTCTTACTGGGCGCAATGACGCCTTTCTAGTCGTCCAATTCGGCGCGATGGTGGGCGCCGTCGTGATTGGCACCTTGATCGTCACTGAATCATCCAGAAGAGAAAAGCCGCACAGGCCCCCCACGGCTCTTACTGGGCGGACTTTGGCCGTAGTAAAGAGATAGATCAGGGCGTCTGGCAGATGGTTATGCGGTGAACGCAGCGGGGCTCTGCGCGCTAATTCACCGCTCGCAAATATTGATCAGGCCACCGGACGTCGACTGAAAGCGCCTGCGCGGCGTGGAGAGGCCAGTATGGGTCCCGAAGCATCGCGCGGGCGAGAAAAACAGCGTCGGCGCGACCTGAAGCAATGATTTGCTCGGCTTGCTGCGGTTCGCTGATCAGCCCCACTGCGCCAGTGAGAACTCCGGCATCTTTCCGGATGCGTTCGGCGAACGGGATCTGATAACCGGGCTCGGTCGGGATCTTGATCGTTGGCGAAATGCCGCCGCTCGAGCAATCGATCAGATCCACGCCCCGTTCGCGCAGGCGCCGGCTAAAACGCACCGACTGTTCGATATCCCATCCGCCATCTACCCAATCGGTTGCGGAGATTCGAATGAAGACAGGCAGTCGCTCCGGGCATTCTTGTCTCACTGCCTCCGCGACTCGAACCGGGAATCGAATCCGGTTTTCAAAATCACCACCGTATTTGTCCTGACGTTGATTGCTGAGCGGCGACAAGAATTCATGTAACAAATAGCCGTGCGCCATGTGAACCTCGACGACGTCGAATCCAGCTCGGACAGCCCGCTCGGCTGCGCTCCGGAATTGCTCGACGATCTCATTGATTTGCTCCTCGCCGAGTGCGGTCGGACTGGGATAGCTCGGAGCGAACGGAATCGCGCTGGGGGCGACGGTCTGCCAAGGCCCTTCGGAGGGTTGAAGCGGCCCACCCCCTTTCCAGGGCGCGCGGGTAGACCCCTTGCGGCCGGCATGCGCCAGCTGAATGCCGGGAACAGCTCCTCGCTCGCGAACGAAGGTGGCGATCCGGCGATACGCTTCGACGTGCGCCTCGGACCACAATCCAGTGTCCTGCGGGGAGATCCGAGCTTCGGGGCTCACGCCGGTTGCTTCGACCATCACCAGCCCGGCCCCGCCGACGGCGCGGCTTCCGAGGTGAACGTAGTGCCACTCGTGCGGCATCCCATCCACTGCTGAGTATTGACACATCGGCGAAACGAAAATCCTGTTTTGAAACGTTACGCCTCTGATCTCGAGTGGTCTGAAGAGTTCCGCCAAGGCTTGCTCCGCGTGGCGCATCGGATAATCCTCGCTCGAACGCGGTGCCACCAAATCGGGCCGCCGTCAGTCCTTGGATCGACCTTGAATGAGGAGACCGGCGAGCTTGTCGCCGAGATCCGCGCGACTTCCAGCGAGGTTGCTCAGCACAATGACAGTGATACCCGCGGATGGCACGTGCGACACCCAGGCACAGCCTCCACCTTCTTGTCCCACGGCCTTTCGCCCTGCGATTTCGCCGACCGTCCATCCCTGGGCGTATTTCGCCCGTTCACCGGATTCGAGCTGCACCTGGGCCCACATGCTTTCAATGGTCCCCTCGCGGAGCAATTGACCTGTGGTGAGCGCGCGGCAAAATTTAGCCATATCCACCGCTGACATGTTCAGGCCGGCGGCGGGATAGTCCGAGGTGGAGTAGGGCCAAAGCCAGTTTTGCAGCGGCCCGAACTGCCTCGTATACGCCACCTGTCGCCGGCGCGGAACGACGACTCGCGAATCGCCAAACTGAGCAGAGTCCATGCCCAACTTCGAAAATACGCGTTGTCGCATGAAGGCAGAAAACGGCTGGCCGGAAAGACGCTCGACGATGATTCCCAGTAGCAGGTAGGCCGGCTGGTTGTAGGACCACTTCGTCCCTGCTGGGAACTGCAATGAAAGCTCGACCAAATATGACAGCCGTTCGGCGGCGGTGAAGTAGTCAAGCTTCTCCGTGTCGACGAAGCGTTCGCGCTCGCGCCGCAGCCGCTCCTCGGCCTCGTATCGGGGATTCGAGCTCAAACGCGACGGCAATCCAGAAGTATGGTTCAAGAGATGACGCACGCGAATGCTCGACCACGACTGTGGAAGATTGGGGAGAAGCTCTGTCACGCGAGAGTCGATGCTCAGCTTATTGTCCTCGACCAGCATCATTACTCCCACGCTGGTGAAAATCTTGGTAACCGAGGCGAGTTGATAAACGGTTTGATTGTCGGCTTTGATCTCGAACTCGACGTCGTTGAATCCGTAGCTGCGTCCCGCGACCAGCTCACCATTCCGGAGAATCGACAGAGACAAGCCCGGAATCTGGTATTGCCGCATCTGTTCGGCCGCGAAGGCATCGATCGCGTCCACGGATTGTGCTTCGCTGGATCCTGGCGCAGTTGCTCGAGCAGCGCTCCCCTTCCAGCAACTGGGCATCATTGACACGGCGGTGGAGATCAAAAGATTTCGGCGGCCAATCAAGTGGGTTTTCATTTCGTTCGAGGACTAATTTACGATTGCTTGATTTGCAATCGCCGTGCTTGTGCTGCTCAGCCCGCTGGGACTTCGTTCGCCACTCGCTGGCTAGCGAGGGCCCGCGTGGTGCACTTGGGAGGCTTGTGCTTGCTGTTCAGCCTCTTGCATTTGAATCCACACGCCCGCGACAGCGGGGCCGGCACCCGAAACGGCGCTGCGGTTTGCCTTTGGCGTCGAAGGCACCTGACAGATACACCCGTCCGAGTACTCTCCCATCGCAACCATCCCCGCCAGGACAGTTTCATCGGTTTCCTCTCCAGGGCTCCGAGTGTGAGAGTGGAATCGAACACTCTGTTTGTAGGCCGCCGCACCTCGTACACGACGTGGCCGCATTCGGCAAAGAAACCGCCCAAGAGATTGTAAGACCGTGGGTGCCATGGCCAATTCTGCTCGATCGCTCATGCTCGAGCTGCTCGGCGAGCGGTGGGCCTTGCTCATCGTCCAGGAACTTCTTTGTGGCGCACGCTCCTTGCCAGGCGTGCCTGGCAGAGTATGCTAAGGCTTCCGATGGACCCATTCTTAGAATCTCGCCGCAAGTTTCTTCTGCACTCCTGTGAGCTCGCCGCTTGGTACGGCGTTCTGCAAGTGGGGTTCCAGCACCGAGCCTGGGCTGGAACGGTCAGTCGAAGGGTGGAGCGTTGGTCTCGAGAATTGGCGCGCCTCGCGGCGGAAGTTCGTGGAGGTCGGCTCGTGCCTCAAGCCTGGCAACACGCCATCGAGCACTTGCACAGCGCGATGGAAATTTCCGAGTTGATCAAAGCGCTGGACGTCGACCAGGTCTTGAGAACAATCAAGTATCCCAAAGAGAAGCTCGGCGCGATCCAGGATATTCACCTGCCCTCGCTCCAGCCAAAAGACACGGAAGGATTCGGCTGCAAACTTTTCGTTTATCGCAAGGGCTCATGTACGCCGCCGCACGCGCACAATCACCTGGTGTCGGCGCACTTGATCCTCCGCGGACAAATACGGACGAGAAAGTTCAATCGACTGGAAGACGCACAGCAATCCATCGTCATTGAGCCGACCGTGGACGGCGTATTCGGGCCCGGTCATACGGATTCGATGTCCGACGACGAGAACAATGTTCATTGGTTCGAAGGCGTGAGCGACATTGCCGTGACCTTCGACATTCCTGTCTGGGATATCTCTCCGGGAAAGAAATACGGGTATCCGGCGAACGGTCAGATTTTCATTGATCCCACGGTACCTCCGCGCGGCGACGGCCGAATTGTCGCCCCGGTCATTTCGTTCCCCACCGCGGTCCGGAAGTTCGCGTAGAAGTCGAGGTGCTTACGGCTGGCGTGCACTTCTGTCGCTTCGAGCGCGGGTGTAGCGTAATCGGCTGCGACCTGTAGCAACCGAGGCAGCACGTACCTTCCGGTGCCTCGGGGTTGAGTCGGGATCTCCCGCGCCCCGGCGCGTAGCACGGCCGCAGGCCGAGGAAGCGCCCCGACAATCGAAGGAACGTAACGCCACCGGCAGCGGAGGGACATAGTAGAAACGACTCAATTCAGGAGCTCACCATGGCGAAGAAATCAGGGACCGCGAAGGGCAGTGCCGCGGCAAGGACGGCGAACGCTGCGAGGTTGCCAACTCGAGGCCTCGGTTCCAGCGGCCTGGAGATTACCGTGGTTGGTTTTGGCGCCTGGGCCATTGGCGGCGGCGACTGGGCATTCGGTTGGGGACCACAGGACGATGAGGCGTCGCTGGCGGCGATGCGCCACGCGATCAAGTCAGGCATCAACTGGATTGATACCGCGGCTGTCTATGGCCTCGGTCATTCGGAAGAGCTGGTGGGGCGGCTGCTGCGCGAGCTGAGCCCATCGGATCGTCCATTTGTATTCACCAAGTGCGGCCTGATCTGGGACGAGCATGACCGGATGTCACAGCCCAGGCGCGTGTTGAAACCGGAATCGATCCGCGCCGAGTGCGAGGCATCGCTGCGGCGGCTCGGCGTGGAGCGAATTGACTTGTATCAGTTCCACTGGCCGGACGAGACCGGTACGCCGATCGAGGACTCGTGGGGAACGATGGCGCGCCTGATTGAAGAGGGGAAGGTCAGGGCGGGTGGCGTGTCCAATTTCAATGTCGCGCTGCTCCAGCGTTGTGAAGCAATCCGGCACGTCGATTCTCTGCAACCGCCGTTTTCGTTGATTCACCGCGAGGTGGCGGCCAAAGAGATTCCCTGGTGCGCGAGCCACAACACCGGCGTGATTTGTTACAGCCCGATGCAGTCTGGCCTGCTGACCGACAGCTTCACGGCTGAACGAGCGACGTCACTCGCGACAGACGATTGGCGGCGCCGGTCGGCGGACTTTCAACAGCCCGCGCTGGACCGGAATCTCGCGTTGCGGGATGCACTGCGCCCGATCGCGAAACGGCATGGCGTCTCCGTGTCTGCCATCGCCATCGCCTGGAACCTATCCTGGCCGGGCGTGACGGCGGCGATCGTCGGCGCGCGCAGCCCGGAGCAGGTGGACGGCTGGATTGGCGCCGCCAGCGTTCAGCTCACGCCGCGGGACCTCGACGAGATCGCGTCCGCGATCGAGCGCACTCAAGCCGGCTCAGGACCAGCGCGGCCAGGCCCGGGGTCCCCCTCCAGGCAAACGGCTGCCTGAAGGCGTCGCAAGGTCGAGCGGACTCACCTCAGATCCGATGCTCGAGTCGGCTGATGCGAAGCCAACGCATGTTCCCAGAGCGAGCCGCTCGGCCAAACTCGAGCGTCCTGCCTGATACGGCCAGTTCTTGGAACATACCCATACCGGTATGGGGTACCTTTGCCAATCAAAGCTCAATAGGCTTCAGGGCCGCAACCATTCGCGCGTCAGCGCGCAATTTTTCGACCTGTGGTCGGTCGGAATCTTCCGCGAGCCAGTCCTTATCCACCTTGGCACCCGCGCCAACCAGCAGCGCCACCACGTCGTAGTAGCGGTCGCGTGTCTCTTGCTGCGGGGGATCAGCCCACGCGTACAGCGCCCACCCCAGGGGTGTGCCTCCATGAATTCCATCCTTGGTGTCAACCGCCGCGCCGCGCTTTAGCAACAACTCGACAGCGTCTGCGTGTCCGCCATACGCAGCCCAGTGCAGGCCGGTTTGTCCATCGTCTCTAGGGCTCGCATTCACTTCCATGCCGTGCTGCAACAAAAAATCGACAACCTCGGTCCGGCCGAATTCACAAGCCCATGCGAAGCCGTTGGTCATCTGCTTCATCGTCGCGCTCGCCTTGAGACCGCCATCTTCGTTGAAAAAACTCTTCACCACGTCGAGGCGCCCGACTCCGGCCGCGCCTTCCAGGTCCAGCTGCGCTCCCCGCTGCGCGAGAAACTCAGCGGCCTTGCCACGCCCGTTGGCAAGACAGGAGTTCACGGCGACTCCTGGCTGGTTTTCGATCGTCGCTCCGTGCTCTATCAGAAAGGCGATCAACTCATCCTGCACCCCGGCGAGCTGCGGATGAATACTTGTCGCAACGAGTCCAATCGTCGTCGAGCCCCGATACATTTCGGCTACTGCGTTCACGTCGGCGCCGGCGTTCAGCAAGACTTCCGCGACCCGCACCGCGTTCTTCGGTGTCTTCTGCCGGAAGCCTTCGATCCCATTCGCTCCGACATAGTGCAACAGCGTCGAATGGTGCCTTCGCGTCGAGCGCGCGCGAATCAGCTCCGGATTTTCATGAAGCAAGCGCTGTAACGTGGGCACGTCACCCGAAATGATCGCTTTCGCCGCTGCCTCGAATTTCGCGACCTGCGAATTCGGTTGCTGCAGTTCTTTGAGAAGTGCCTGAAACTCCGCCCAGCTCGAGAATTGGTGCTCGCGTGCAATGATCGCTCGAGCGTCCCCAGCGTCATACCTTGGACCCGGTCCTCTGGGAACGTACGGCGGCGGCTGTTTGCGCAGCATCTGCGGATTTTCGTCAAGCAGGCGCTCCAGCAACACAGCGTCACCGTTCACAATCGCTTTCACCGCGTCATCCCACGGTGGAGCTGAAGAGCTCTCGTGTGCCTGCGATTCAACGCGCTTCGCGAAGCTAGGCCAAGTCTCGAAGCCGTGCACGCGCGCGATCACGAATTGCGCATCGGCCAGCGCACAGTTCGGGCCGGAATTTTTGAGCAGCCGCCGGCGCGCGAACTCTTCCAACTGCTGCGCCAGCCGATCAATTCGTTCCTGCCGGCTCGACGAGATCGTCGCCCCGTGCTGTGTCGCCAGCGCTTCGAGCCACTTCGTCGCCCAGCTGCGAATAGCCTTGAAATCGCCCGACTTGCAGGCTTTGACCAGTTCCTTCGCTTGCTTCTTGTACTGCTCGAGATTTGGGCGGGGAGGGAGCGGAAGACAATCGTGAAGATCGGGAAACATACGAATCTCCTTTCGTGCGCGCCTGGAGTCCGCCGAAAGTCAGGCTGAAAGAAGGTTCGTTATGCTGACTCGAACTGTGAAGGTGGGCACGGCCCTTTCCGCGGACTGGATGCGCCCTTCGCGCGGCCTGGCAGTATAGACCTAAGTCGCGTACTGCGCCTCGCCGTTGCCAAATGACCAGTTCTCTTTGTTGACCTCAACCAGGCTAATCAACACGTCCTCCCGCCGCAGGCTGAGTCGCTGATGAAGTCCATCCGCGACGGCCCGGTAGAAGCCGCGCTTCTGTTCGAGCGTGCGCCCGGCGTTGAGCGTCAGTTGGATGAACACACAATCTTTCGTCCTCTGGATGCCCAGGTAGGTGGGATCAGCGATGAAGCCCTCGGTCGGATGCTCGGCGACGACCATGAACCGATCGTCCTTGGGGACATTCATCGTCTCCCTCATCGCGTCATAGACCACCCGCGCGATCGTGCTGCGGTACTGAGCCGACTTACCCTCAACGAGATCAATTCGAACCAGCGGCATGATGCTTTCCTTTTTTTTAACGCGAAATTCAATTGCTCCGTGGCGTCATTGGCGAGGCGCGCTACTTCGGGCAGGGCGCGCCGGCATCGACCCACTGTTTGAACTTGGCCACGAACTCCGGGTGCGGTGTGGAGACGGGATCGCGGCCGACGCCGGGATCCCAGCCCCATAGCACGAGCTTGTCGTGGTTGACGTGCTCTAGAAGCGCCGCGAGGTCCTTGCCGCCGTTGGCCTTGGTGTTCTTGATCGTGCGACAAAGATCGGCGCTCGAAAGCCCGATGAAAACCATCTTTCTCTCCGGTGGCGGCAGGTGCCAGTTCGGGGCTCCAGGCGGAATGTGGGCTCCGTAGCTGGCTGGCGGGTTCGCGCTCGAATGACACGTTCCACAGGCAAGACCTGGAGCCCCTTTCCCTTCAGGTCCGCGCCGGACGTTCTGGCCGTGCACACGCCCCTCATTGAATTGCAACGGCGCATCTCCTGGAATGTGACAATTCTGGCAACGCGGATGCTGGAGCACAGCGCGGATTGCCTCGAATGCCGCAACGCCTTCTGCATTGGAAGCAGCGCTCGGCGTCACCGATAGGGCAATTCCGCTCGCCAACAAGATCACACCCGCGGATAAAACGCTCCATCCAAAGATTGAAGCACGTCTGGTCTTCATGGCTTGGTCTCCACTTCGAGACTCACGCGGATTCGCCCAGCCGCATCGGCAATCGCCGCAGGCGTTTGCGCGTGGCGGCGAAGATTGCATTGGCTACGGCAGGTGCGATCGGAGCTACCCCTGGCTCGCCAATGCCGCCCGGCTTCTCGCTGCTCTGCACGATGTGCGTTTCGACTCGCGGCATTTCGTACAATCGCAACAACGGATAATCGTGGAAATTGGATTGCTGGACGCGCCCCTCCTTGAAGCTCAGCTCGCCATACAGCGCAGCCGAGAGACCGTAGACGACGGCCCCCTCCATCTGTGCAGCGACGGCCGCTGGATTGACGCACACGCCGCAGTCCACGCCGCAAACCACCCGGTGGATCCGCACCTGGCTTCCCTCGACCGATACTTCAGCCACCTGGGCGATGAAGCTGCCGAAGCACTCGTGCACCGCGATACCGCGAAAGTGTCCTTTGGGGAGTGGATTGCCCCAGCCCGCCTTTTGAGCGGCGAGGTTCAACACGCCCAGGTGGCGCGGATGGTTTTTCAGCAAGCGGCGCCGGTACTCGAGCGGATCTTGTTTTGACGCGCTCGCGAGCTCATCGATGAAGCTCTCCATCACGAAAGCGGTATGCGAATGGCCGACCGACCGCCACCACAGCACCGGTATTCCCGGCTTGGGGGAATGCAGCTCGACCCGGTGACTGGGCGTTGCCTTCACATAGGGCGAATCGGCTGCCCCTTCGACGGAGGCCGCATCGACTCCATCCTTGATCATCATCGGCGCGAAGGGCGTACCGTCGATGATCGACTGGCCGACGATCGTCTGCCGCCACGCGAGCGGCATGCCCTTGGCATCGAGACCCGCGCTCAGCCGGTGGAGCCACATCGGTCTGTAGTAACCACCGCGCATGTCGTCCTCGCGAGTCCAGACAACCTTGACGGGCATCTTGGCCGCCTTGGCCACCTCGACTGCCTCCCTGACGAAATCGTCTGCCGGATTGGCGCGACGTCCAAAACCGCCTCCGAGAAAGGTCGTGTGGATCGTCACCTGCTTGGGATCTAGGCCCGCGATCTTGGCTGCGGCAGCCTGGTCGGGAGTCTGGAACTGCGTCCCCGTCCAAATCTCGCACTGGTCCGCGGTGAGCCTCACCGTGCAGTTGAGCGGCTCCATCGTGGCGTGCGCGAGGTAGGGCAGCTCGTATTCCGCTTCCAGCTTCGACGATGCCTTTGGCATCGCGGCTTCGACGTCGCCGGCCGCGGCGGCTTTCGCGCCGGGCGAGCGGCTCAAAGCGCGGTACTCCTCTTTCATCCGAGGGGTGTCCAGCGCCGCGGCAGGGCCCAGCTCCCAATCGATCTGGAGCGCGTCGCGACCGAGCTTGGCGGCCCAGAAGTGCTCGGCAACCACCGCGACGCCCGAAGGGACCTGCACCACTGCTTTCACACCCGGCAGAGCCTTTGCCTTTTCCGCATTGAACGACTTCACCTTCCCACCGAAGACGGGGGAGCGCGCCACCAGCGCCGTCATCAGTCCCGGGAAGCGCACGTCCATTCCGAACTGCGCTCGGCCGGCGACCTTCTCGGGAGAATCGAGGCGCTTGGTGGGCTTGCCGATTCGCTTCCACTCCTTCGCCGTCTTGAGCTTGACCGAGGCGGGGGGAGGGAGATCCTGCGCCGCCGCCGCCAGCTTGCCGTAGGAGAGTTTTTCGCTTCCGTGAGTGACAAACCCATTGGCCGCACGGCAGCTCGAAGGATCCACGCCCCACTGCTTTGCCGCCGCCTGGATCAGCATCTCCCGCGCCAGCGCGCCGACCTGGCGATACCGATCGAACTCGGACCAGGTCGTGGTCGAGCCGCCCGTCATCTGCATGCCGAAGGCAGTGTGAGCGTAAACGGGCGCGGCCGGCGCATGCTCGACGCGAATCTTCGACCAGTCGCACTCGAGCTCTTCGGCAATCAGGATCGGCAGGGTCGTCCAGATGCCTTGGCCCATCTCGGAGTGCGCGAGCAGCACCGTAATGCTTTCGTCCGGTGCAATGCGCAGGAATGCGTTGGGCGGGGGGAGCTTGGGCGCTTTCGATGCTGCACTTTCTTGCGCCACTGCTAGAGTGGAATGGCCCGGCAGATAGAACCCGATGATTAAACCGGCCGCGCTGCCGACCGACGCCTTGAGAAAATTGCGTCGACTGACGTCTGTGGTGCCGTCCATGGCTTACGCTCCCGCCAGCTCTGACGCCCGTCGCACTGCCGCGCGGATGCGCTGATAAGTTCCGCAGCGGCAAAGGTTGGCGGAGAGGGCCGCATCGATGTCGGCGTCGCTCGGTTTCTTTTTGGCCTTGAGCAGGGCGGCCGCCGCCATGATCTGGCCGGGCTGGCAATAGCCGCACTGCACGACGTCTGTCTCGATCCATGCGCGCTGCACGGGATGCAGACCGTCGGAAGACAAACCCTCGATGGTGGTCACCGACTTGCCAGCGACAGCTCCGACCGGCAGAACGCAGGAACGCACGGCCTGGCCGTCAAGGTGAACGGTACAGGCGCCGCATTGAGCCATCCCGCAGCCATACTTCGTGCCGGTCAGCCCCAGCAGATCGCGGAGCACCCACAGGAGCGGCATGTCCGGCGGCGCTGCGACTTCACGCTCCTCTCCGTTGACCTTCAGCTTCACGGTCCACCTCCCGGATTGAAGACAGCTATTGTTATGGGCCTGATTGTTACTCCCGGCCGACAAAGTCGGCATCAAATTCAGACAGAACTCGCGCATGGCTGCCTGGTAACGAACGGCTGCAAATGCGCGTCAAGAAGGAGTTGGTCGTCGAATGAGAATGGAGAGCGAGATGCGAAAAGTGATCGTGACCGAGTGGATGAGCCTCGACGGCGTTGTGCAGTCGCCCGCCTACGCCGACGAGGATAGGAGCGGCGGTTTCAGACACGGGGGCTGGCACCCGCGCTACTTCGAGAGCGTCTCCATGAATTGGGTGCTCGAGAACGTGACTGGCGCGGGTGGCTTCCTCCTGGGGCGTCGCACCTACGAAGTGTTCGCCGCCCACTGGCCGACGGCGGGCAAGGAGGAGCAAGCGCTCGCCCAGCCGATGAACAACCTGCCGAAGTACGTGGCGTCGAGGACCCTACGGGAGCCCCTTGCGTGGCAAAGCTCGAGGCTGCTCGAAGGGGACGTCGCCGAGGCCGTGAATGCCCTGAAGCGGGAAGCGGGCCGCGACCTGCTCCTGATCGGGAGCACGGTGCTCGCGCAAACGCTGATCGAGCGCGACCTCGTCGACGAGCTCCGGTTGATGATCGACCCCGTCGTGCTGGGCGGCGGCAAGCGCATATTCCGTGATGACGGTGCGCTCGAGCGGTGGCGGCTCGTCCATAGCCAGGCCACCACCACGGGCGCGATCCTCGCCACTTACGCTGCAGCCGAGGATCGGACCTAGCAGAATTTGCCGAAAGCAATCAGGAGCGCGTCACCAACCACAGCCCCGCCGCGATGATGCCGAGGCCCGCGCCATCCATCGCCCCGAGCGGCTCGTGGAGAAGAACTGCGCCCAGCAGCAGCCCAAACACTGGCGTGAGGAAGAAGTAAGCACTCACCCTGCTCGCCTCGCCGTGCTGCAGGATCCAGAACCAGAGCATGGAAGCGCCCACGCTGAGGATCAGCACCAGGAACGCGAGGCTGCTGATCAGCGGTCCCGTCCAGTGGATGTGAGGCACGCCCTCCAGCAGCAGCGCGGCCGGGATCATCGCCACCCCGGCACAGGCGAGCTGCGCGCCGTTCAAAACCACCGGGTGAGGGCGCTCGCGCATGCGCTTGTAGAGAACGTTGGAGGCCACGAAGGAGATCACGCCGCCGAGCGCGAGCAACACGTCCTGCGGACGCGCGGCACCCGTGCCCGCCCGCGTGTACATCGCCAGCACGACGCCGCCGAATCCGAGCACCAGGCCCGCGAGCTTGCGTACGGTGAGAGGCTCGCGCAGAACGAACGGCGCCACCAAAGCCATGATCAGAGGGTTGGTGCTGGCGATGATCGAGCCCATCCCGGCCGAGAGGTGCGTCAGCGCGATATAGGTGAGGCCGAGGTAGAGAGCATTGCCTCCGATCCCCAGCGCCAAGAGCCTCAGCCAAGTGCCGGCGTCCCGCGGGATGGTCAGGCGCGCCAACTTTGCGCCTACGAGGAGAAGACCGCCGGCGACCATGAATCGCAAGGAAAGGATCGATAGAGGCGGCGCTCCGCGCGCAAGGATGCGGCTTGGAACGAAGGCGGAGGCCCACAAAAAGACGTACAGGATCGCCGCGGCCACGCCTAGCGCGGCGCGCGCCTTCATCGCCTCGTCATTCGTGCCCAACCTGGTCATCGCTCGCATGAAGCTTTAGAGATGCCGTCATGGATGGCGCGTTGCACGGGCGAAGACGGATTTGACGGCGGCGCTCGCCGTTCCGGCATCCGGCGCACTATTCTTCCAAGCTGCCACCGCCAATCTCAACCCGTGGACGGAGGTACAGGTCGACATCGAGAACCCCAAGCGGGGATCCCTGCTGATCATCTCCGGCGAAAAAGACAACATGGTTCCGTGGGCGATCGCCAATGCGTCGTTCAAACGCCAGCAGTGGAACGAGGGCGTAACGGAGATCGTCGAGATGCCAAACCGCGGACACGCGCTCACGGTCGATAGCGGCTGGCGCGAGGTCGCCGCCAAGGCACTCGCGTTCGTCAAACGTTTCGTCTAGAGATCTTCGACAAGCAGAATTGTAGGAACTCAAATAGCGCTCTGGGTGGTGGAGCTGTCATCTATCTCTGCATGGAGCGGCCCGGATAGAAGCTGGCGCTTGTCAACGCAAGGATTCCCAGAGTAAGGGCATTCTTGACTAAGTGCGCGGCGAAGGGCGACCAGAGTGAGCGAGTGCGGAGGTACAGCACGCCGAGAATCACGCCGCTCACGAACCGGGGTAGGAAACCGATAGGACGACCCAAGGCAGCAGGACTAAAGCGGCAGTGAACCGGAATGTCTCGCTAGTTCCGAATCGGCGTTCACTCAACGCAGTCAGGGGCGCCGTGACGAGTACGGCGACCGCCCCTATGGCACAGGAAGCAAGGAGGGTCAGTGCCCCAGGGGAGCGCCAATGGTCGAACGACTGTCGAGCAATCGGGGTCATGCCTCGCACAGATGTTTGTATCATCATGCGCCTCGCACTTGTTCGATCCAGGGCATCCGCATCGCCAATCCGCTCCCTCCACGGAGGGAAAAATCGTCTCGAGATGCTCGTCGATATCGTAGTCGATGTGCTCGAAGCCGACCTGACGATGTATGTGTTTGGCTTCGTTTCCGACGCAGATGTCGCAGGGATATAACATGTTGGCAAAGGCGCAATCGGCCCATGGCAGTTTCGCCAATTCAGAGTCGCCAAGGACGGCCTGTCGCTCGAAGCTTTGTCACAAACGCCTTCGCGGGATACAAGCATCCGTTCCCGCCTGTATGAATGGTTGCGATTGCACCAGAGCGAGTTAATCGAGCAAAGGTATCAGATTCCGAAAGAGCTGCTGGCGGGATCGATTGAGCACTCGTTGAATCCCGATACATCTTGGAGCTACGGCGATTTGTCCCCCGAAGCAGGTCACCAGTTTGCACTCAGTACATGCAATGGCTGTGATCGAGAAGAAACGAACACCAATTTCGTTCACGTCGGCAGTAGGTTGCACGGTAGAACGGCTCAGCTCTTCGGCTTCCTGAGAGGCATTCGCTTCACCGAATACCTCGATGGGCAGCAATATGTGCGCGAGTTTCACGAGCTTGACCGCCGGCGTTTGAAGCTCGAGAACCTGTTTCAGGGAAACCTGCTTCCGCAGAGCCGATCGGCATTTGCCCATTGACAGGATTGGCTCACGTTGTGATCGTAATGGAGCCCCGGGGAGGGCGGCTCGGCCAGCGGAGAAGGTGCTCGATGAATCCCGACAATCCCGACAAGATCCGAAGCAGGGTCGTCGATGCGGCGGAAGCTGCGCTCGCAAGACAAGGGTACGTCAGCCCAATCGACGTGCTCATGGGCCTCGGCTGGCTGAACCCTGCGACATTGAATCTATGGAGGCGGGGCCAGCTGCCGACCCTCGAGCATGGTATTCAGACCAAGCTGTCCCGCATTTCCGGAGCGATGAACTTGTTCCGCTCGTGGGCAATGGACCGGGGACTTCACCCAAGCGAGACCGCATACGTCGCCAGGACTCCCGCGCGGCCCGCCCTGCAGTTCAGCAGGAGCGGCGACAGTACGATCGAGCGCCTCTATCGGACGCACTGGGTGTCGCGGGAGCTCTCGGAGAAGAGGCGCGAGCGGCTCAAAGCCAAGGTGAACCGACCGCCGGAGCTGGTGGTAATCCAGCCGCTGAACGCCGAGTGGAAGTGTCATCGGTGCGGCGCCACCGGGGACCTGCTCATGATGGAGAAGCCGGGCCCCGCGTGTCTCTCGTGCGCAGGGCTGGGCGAGCTCGAGTTCCTGCCAGCCGGCGACGCCGCGCTCAGCCGGCGCGCAAAAGCGAGGAGCTCGCTGTACGCTGTCGTGGTCCGATTCAGCCGGAGCCGGAAGCGCTACGAAAGACAAGGCTTGCTGGTTCAGCCAGAAGCGCTGCGGCTGGCCGAGCAGGAGCTTGAGAAGCGGTCGGACGAAGGTCGTCTTTAATACATAGCGCTTTGATTCACTTTTCCGTTGTCGAGCGCACTTGACTCTCTTGGTCAAGGATCGTAGGTCGCGAAGCGTTCGTGCACGAGCTGCCTCGCCGCACGCCGGAAAGTTCTCTTGGCGCCGATCGGGCTTTCGGGATTTCGTGGAGCGTTTTGTGTTTATTCGTGCAAACGCAGTTGCGAATAAGACCAGCCGCGCTTGCTCGTCAGTAGTCGAGGACCGCCAGGTCGAGCTGACGAAGGCGCTCGGGGTCGGCCACCACGTCGATCTCAACGATCTTCCCCCGCGCGATCGTGAAGGCGAGCACCATGAGGAGCCGTCCGCGCGGGGCCACGACGATTCCCACGGCTCCGTTCACGAGCGCCGCTTGTGCGAACCGGGCACGCCCCTTGGCCGCCCTCTTGGCCACGGCCGCCGCACCGCGGACCTCCGTCGAGGCGCCCGAAGGCACGGCAGCGTGGTCGGCTCGAAGCATGACATCCGGGTCGAGCACCGCGAGAAGCGCGTCGAAGTCGCCGCCGCGCGAGGCAGCGAGAAAGGCGTCGACAACCTCTCGCTGGCGGGTGAGATCGGCGTCGGGAAGCCTGGCCGCTCCCTGCACGCGGTGGCGTGCGCGGCTCGCGAGCTGCCTTGCTGCGGTCGGGGAGCGTTCGACGATGGGAGCGATCTCCTCGAACGGCAGGTCGAACAGATCGTGCAACACGAACGCGATCCGCTCGGCCGGAGCCAGCGTTTCGAGCACCACGAGCAGCGCGAGACCGACCGAGTGGGCGAGCTGCAGCTCGTTCTCGGGGTTGTTCCCGTCTTCGCGGCTCGCGATCGGCTTGGGTAGGTGCACACCCAGCGGTTCCTCAGGCCGCGCCTTGCGCGAGCGCAGCATGTCCAGGCACACGCGCGCGACGACCGTCGTCAACCATCCCCTCAAGTTCTCGACTCCGCTCGTGTCAGAGCGGCTGAGACGCAGACAGGCTTCCTGGACGGCGTCCTCCGCCTCGCTCAGCGAGCCGAGCATCCGTAGGCCACCGCCCGCAGGTGGGCCCGGTTCTCCTCAAGCCGTTTTGTCAGCCAGTCGCGTTCGTCCACGTCACATCCTTTGGTCGCGCTCCGTCATAGCCTTGACGAACGTAACCCAGCCGATGTGACAAGGAGATCGCAATCATGCAAGCACGGATGAACAACCCAGCGATGATCGTTCCTGGCGCCATGGAGGCGTTGCTGGCCCTGGCGAAGTCCACGCAGAAAGGCGGCGTCCCGTCGCCGACGCTCGACCTGGTCAAACTGCGCGCGAGCCAGATCAACGGCTGCAGCCTCTGCGTTGACATGCACGCTCGCGACGCCAAGAAGGCGGGCGAAACAGATGAGCGGCTCTTCGCAGTGGCGGCCTGGCGGGAGGCGCCCTTCTTCACCGATGCCGAACGCGCCGCGCTGGCGCTCACCGAGGCGGCCACCCGTCTCAGCGATCGGGCGGACCCAGTACCCGACGAGATCTGGGACGAGGCCGCGCGGCACTACGATGAGCGGGCACTTGCGGCTCTGATCATCACGATCGCCACGATCAACGTCTGGAACCGCGTCAACGTCACCACCAGGCAGGTGGCTGGTAGATGGCGATCGCAGTAACCCAGACAAATGGCAACGCACTGTTAACTCGGACGCCTGGAACGCGATCCTGCGCGGGAATATTGTTTCCGCTTTTGGATTGCCGCCCGAATTGCGGTAGGGCAGAAGAGAGTCGCGGCCAAACCACGCGAAAGACGGTGGTTTCGCCCGACCGATGAGTTTTTCTCCCTCCGGGAGTCGAAGGGCAGCAACCGTTTCGAGGAAGCAGAACCAAACAACGCTCGAGGAGCAGGCGACCATGCAAAAGATCACGCCGTTCTTGTGGTTCGACAACCAGGCCGAGGAGGCGGCGAGGTTCTACGTCTCCATCTTCAAGAACTCGAAGATCACGAACGTCTCGCGCTACGGCAAGGTTGGCCCCCGACCGAAGGGCTCGGTGATGACCGTGAGCTTCCAGCTCGATGGCCAGGAGTTCATCGCGTTGAACGGCGGCCCGCAATTCAAATTCACGCCGGCGATCTCGCTGTTGGTCAATTGCAAGACGCAGAAGGAGATTGACGAGTTGTGGAAGAAGCTTTCCGAGGCAGGAACGACGCAGCAGTGCGGTTGGCTGCAAGACAAGTACGGATTGTCCTGGCAGATCATCCCGGAGCGTCTCGGCGAGCTGGTGCAAAACCCGGGCGCGATGAAGGAGATGCTCAAGATGGACAAGATTGACATCGAGCGGCTCGAACGAGCCAGGGCCTAGAGACCAATCGTCTTGAAGCCGCGCTCACCGCGCCGTCTATTTTGCGCGGGTCAGCTCGGCGGCCGTGCGCAGCCAGCCTCGCACCGCATCGCGGGGGAGCTCGTCGAGCGACGTCAGCTTCAAGTGGCGCCCAGTCTTGCCCTCGCCGGATAGACGGGCCTCGGGATCGGCGAACGTACCGGGCGGCCCGGCGAGGACGAGGTTCACGTGCGACTTGTGGCCGGCCAGCGCGCACATCATCGCGCCGTTCACCGTGTAGAACGGCATGCCCCATTTGAGCGACGACTCCGCTTCGGGGACGACCTCTTCGACCAGCGCGCGCAGCTCGTCGAGAATGGAACGCAGATGCGCGGGCTGCTTGGCGAAGAACCCTTCGATCGGGGCGCCGAAATCCGCGCGCGGAGCGGGCTTCTTGGCGGCGGGCTTCTTTAGCGAGGCGCGCGCCTTCCTCTGCTTCGTCGTCCTCGAGGCTTTCTTCGGACTTCCGGCTTTCTTCTTGGAGGTCTTCATGTCTGCAAAATGGCACGGCTCGGCGACGGAAGCATCGATTTGTTTGCAGCTCTGAACAAAGACGTTCGCCTCGTCGCTCCGAACAGGCGTTGGTTAGGGCAAGCGTGTATACACGGCGCCGCGGTGCGCCCGTCTCATTTGAGGCGCTTCGTTCCAACCATGAGCCCTTGCGCCGACGTGCGATTCGATGGCCTGGTGGATCGTTTGCTCCGCGTCGCGCTCGAGGATGTAGCGATGGCGAACGTTCTCGCGCGTCACGCGGGTCACCTGATTCACATATCTTTCATGGCTGCGATAAAGCTGATTGAGCGTACCGACATCGAAGGGGATGTAATAACCCCATCGCGGGCAGGCTCCCGGGCTTGTCAAGGCGCTGTGCTCAAGCTTCGCCGATAGTCGACATAGGTCTGATCAGGGATCTCACCCTTGTGCGCTCGAGCGCGCAGCTTCCGCAATTCCGTCGTCTGCTCGGCGTCTGTCTTTGGCACGCGGACATTGATTGCAAGGGCGCCGATACCCCAGGGCAGAAACACTTTTGAGAGCTTTCTCGGCGTCTGCAAGGTGTCTTCTTCATCCAACGGTCGCCTCTGCGCCCGGGTACGGAGCAATGTGAAGGCGAGCACCAATGTAACGCCAGCCAGGAGCGACAGCCCAGGCGAGAGGTAGCGCCCGACAGCGCGGTCCTCCATGTTCTGCAAGAAGAAGGATACTTCAACAGCCGTAAGATTGTTCGCCAGATGCACGGCGATGCAGGGCCAGAGTGACTTCGTGGAAACGAATAAAACACCCAGGAGGATCCCCGATTCGAGACGAGAGAGGAACCCGAGTCCGTCCAGGTGACTCGCCGAGAAAAGAACGGCCGTCATCACAATGGCGATGGCCTTGCCAAATTTCTGCGAGAAGCCTTGCAAGAGAATCCCGGAAGGCAATGCCGAATGCCCCGGGAGTAATTGCGCCGTCAACTGTCACCGCGTCCGGCTGAGCAAGTTTGTGATCAATGTCCCCGGTCATGTGGTCGCTTCCATTGCCCCCACGTCCGGCCGGGCAAGTTTGTGATGAGTGCCTCGTCCAGTTTACCCGCCTTCATTGCTGGGACAGTTCTAGCAGCGCGATTGCCTGGTAGGGAACGCCACAGTCGTTATCTGCTGGGAGCCCGCAATCCGTACTGACATGCGGGACGTTGCGCTCTTGCGATTGCACGAGCAGCAGGCACCGCCCTGGCCAGAGGGGGTGGGGTGGAGCAGCGTTCTGCTATAGGTGCTATTTACGCCGTTTGGACCTGTGGAAAACCCTATCTGGCTCCGTCCCGCGCGAGCAGCCTGAACCCGTTCCACTGGTAACAGAACGCTGCTCTACCCCTGCCTCTTCTCCCGGGGCGGCCCGTTCACGCAGGTTCCAGCTCGATCGAGACGAGCAAGTACCGGAGCGCGTCGTTTCTGGGGCTGAGGCTGGGGACGCTACTTGTACGCGAATCCATCCAAGTGCTTCACCGATGTTGGCAATGCCTGGTTCCCTGCCGTTCAAGCTCTGGCCCAAGGCAGTGCCCCGAACCGTCCTTTGCACCAACGGAACCGGGGGGCAGGAACGCGGCGCAGGCGAGCCCCAGAGTCCACGCGCTCTGAAGATGGGCGGTGTTGATCCGCACGGCGCTGAAAGGCTATCTCCTTTTTCCTCGACACCGAGGCGCAACGCGACAGATTTTCCAGGACCGGCCCCGAAGCTACGGTGGCTCGGAAGAAGGGTGAATGATATGGCGGAAAACTTAACTTCGGCGGCTCGGCCCAAGACAGTCCACGACATTGCGTTGGAAGTATTTGTTGCGGCAATGGGCCATCAGTTGACGGCACGAGACGCCAAGGGCGTGGCAGCCTCAGCCTACGAGGCGGCCAAAGCTTTCATTGAAAAGCGAAAGGCCGAAGGCGGCGGATAGCCTCAATGGCTGCCGACGAGTGCTCGCCACTCGACTTTCGGGCGGAATCTGGGTAAGAACTCCACATCCTGCTCGATCTCGGCGACGATGAAGTCGGCGGAAATCGCCGGTCGCGCTTGAACGCTCCCCGACGAACGACCCTTGGTGAGGCGAGATCGCGCGAGTAGGAGGCAGCTCGAATTGCGCAAGTGCAAAACGATGCGTCAACCGCCAGTGACGGCCAATCGGCAGCGAGATCCGAAGAAGGGCCTACGGCCCCGCCGGGCGGCATCGGGACGCACAGCGGTCACCCGAGATCCTGAAGACGATGCTGACGACCTCGCCGCCGCTGTCGGAGTGGACGCGGACGCCGAGTCAGACGAGATGGAGGAGGGGTCAGAGGCGGAGGTTTCCATCGCCGTGGATGACACTCTGACCTTGAGCGAGCCCCCGGAAACCTTCGATGACGCGTCGAGCCTGAGCACCGAAAAGCAGTTTCAACATTCTGCAATCGAAAGTGACGCGCCGCAAAGAGATCCTCACCTACTCTTCAGTGTCGGCGACGAAGCCATTGTCGACAGCCCTCCCCAGGAGGCGCCCGCTCAAGGGGAGGTCGGGCTCAGCGACCCGACCAGCCTCTATTTTCGAAAGATGCGCGCCATATCGCTCCTTACTCGCGGGGGTGAGATCGTGGCGGCGAAGGATCTCGAGCAAGGAAACCAGGAGGTCCTCAGCGCGCTGGTGGGTTGCAGACCTGCAATACGGAAGATCGCCGAGCTCGGGAGCAAGCTCAGAGCGGGAATTCTGCGTCCCCGCGACGTGGTGAACGAGGATGCGGATGAAACCGAGGTGATGAAAATTGGTGCGGCCCGGCCGAATGGTCCGTTGATTGATCGCCGGGATGAAATCTGCGGCCGCATAGATCGGCTGTGCAACGAGTCGAAGCGCGCCCAAGCTCTGCAGGAGAGGCTCGGCGCGGCCAGCAATTACTCACCGAAGCACAGGGCAAGGGACCACGGCGAAATCGCCGCCTTGCGCAGGAGCATGCTCCACACGGTTCAAGATCTTCGATTGAACAGCGAGTCGATCGACGGCATCATCTGCAGCCTGCGCGCGCTGGTTACCCGCGTCGATCAGGCAGAGGCCGAGCTTCAGGGGCACGCCGTTTCCCTGGGCATTCCGATGGCGAAAATGACGGAGCTGAAGGAAGCCGGCCGAGCTGGTAGCTCCCGCACCAGAAAGCTCGGAGGTCTATTCCGGGCAAAGAGCTCAGGAGGGGAAGCACTCCGTCGCGGCAAGATCGCATTGAGGACCCTCCGCGATGCAGAGCTCGAAGCGAGTCTTCCAATCGCCCAGTTGCGCGAGAGCATGAAGGCCATCGAGCTGGGAAAACACAAAGCGGAGCGAGCCAAGTCACAGATGATAGAGGCAAATCTGCGACTGGTTGTATCCATCGCGAAGAAGTTCAAGTACGCTGGCGTTCCATTTCTCGACTTGATTCAAGAAGGGAATATCGGATTGATGAAGGCAGTCGATAAATTCGACTACCAGCGCGGATACAAGTTTTCCACCTACGCCACGTGGTGGATCCGTCAAGCCATCACCAGAGGAATTGCCGACCAGGGCCGCACCATCCGGCTTCCGGCTCATGTCAGTGAGTCAATCAGCAAGCTCACTCGCACCAGCCGCTATCTGGCGCGGGGAATCGGCCGCGAGCCCACACCGGAAGAAATCGCAGAGAAGATGGAGCTACCCGTCGACAAGATTCGCCACTTCATTCGAATTGCACGCTCGTCAATTTCCCTCGAGGCCCCGGTGGGCGATGACGAAACCTCGAGGCTCGGAGATTTCATCGAGGACAAAGATGAAGCCTCTCCCGCCGACGTGGTGATCGCGATGGATCTGGCCCAGAATGCCCGGAAATTGCTCGCCACCCTGACCGCGCGCGAGGAAAAGGTGGTGAGGATGAGATTTGGGATTGGAGATGGCATTGACCGGACCCTCGAGCAGGTGGGGCAAGAATTCCACGTGACGCGGGAGCGCATTCGGCAGATTGAAGCCAAGGCGCTCGGGAAACTGCGCCATCCTTCGCGGTTGAAGCGGCTGATACAGTCCTCGGAGAGCTAGAAAGGACCGCCCGCCTCGACCATGTCCCCTTTCAGGAACCGATACTCCGGAGCGACCGAGGCCTGCCCCGCTCGCATTACGCGGACGTTTTTGAAGACCGGCTCGACACCCCACGCAGCTTCAAACAAGGGGCCATCCTGCAACTGAAAGTGTAGATGCGGCTCGCTCGAGTCCCGCTGTTACCGCAGAGACCGAGCACCTGGCCACGCTTGACCTGGACGCCGAGCCTTACCCGAAGGCTACCGGGCTTGAGGTGAGCGTAGACGGAGTACAGATTGGGAGCGTGTTGGATGAACACCGCGTTTCCCGGGGCGAAGTAGGGGTTCATGCGGGCGGGCGTGTTCTCTGGCACGCCGTCGATGGCCGTGATGATCTTGCCGTCCGCGACTGCCAGCACCTCCTGCCCATAAGCGTAGTAGTCCGAATTGTCCTTGCCATCATTCCTGAACGTTTGCCCGGCAGGCCCAATAACGACGAGATCCGCTGCCCGCCTCTGGCTCTGGTGATCAGCGTGGTGATTCACCTCGACATTGTCCCCTCCCCATAACACCGTCCAGGCTCCCTTGAATGGGACCGTAATGGGAATCGTGTTGCGCGCCACCGCTGGCGCAGGGGCCGGCGGCTCTGTCACCATTAGTCTCGAGATCTTTCCCTTTTCATCGAGGGTGATCGAGAGAAGCCACTCGCCTCGTTCGGCCGAGAGAATGTAGGTTGCGCTCAGCTTGCCCCCGTTTTTGAGCTTCGCGGACGTGATCTTGCCCGCGCTGTGAATGCCTGACACCACCTGCTCGGTCCTTTCCAGCGGGACGGCGACGCGCATGTTTCCGTCGAATAAATCGAACAACCGCTTCGCGTCGCTCTTGTTCAAACACTCGATAACGACGTTCGTCACATCATCTGTGCCTTGTACGACCTCCCTCGTCGGAACCGGGCAATCGCGGATAGCAGCACCGTGCGTGCAGGAGAACAGAGGGGGAAGCAAAATCGCGATCAGCAATCTCATCAAGATCACTGCAAGCGAAATGCTCGGTGGACAAAGAAGGCGACAGTTGCCATGGGAAGAATGACGGCCAGCACACGCCTGCTGCTGACCACCATCACCCCGCCGGCTTGACAAAAAACCCTGCGACCTGCCCATTGGCGTCAAGGGTCCACTGAATAGCCACAGGCTTCCCGAACTTGGAGAATGAAGCGGTGCGCAGATAGATCTGGTACGGCGCGGAGGCAGTGGTCTTCTCGTCAATGACTTTAGTCTCCGCACCAAGCTGTCCATCTACTTGCTGGCGGAATGCAGCCAGTTTCTCCTCGCTTCCCAGCATGTTTTGCATTTCCGGTGTCATTCGTGACCAGATCTGACCCGTCTCCCCCTTGTAGAAGAGGGCGGTCAGCTCGCGTCCCCGGTCCATGACAGCCGTCGAAGGGGGCGGGCTCGCGATCTCCTTGGAAGTGGTGGTTGCGGTAGCTTCCGAAGACTCGGTCTTACAACCAGAGATTGCAACAACAGACAGCATCAGAGAAGTGATAAAGGTTTTCATGGGTGCTGCCCATTACCACAAGTGCACTGGACTGTCATCGAACCGAGCCAATGAGGTCGGCGGGCGCAGCGACCTTGCGCGGTACGACGCGGACGCAGGAATTGCCGGCCGTCTGACTTGCGTGCCTACGACGGCTCACCCGGAGAACAGATTGCGCATCAGGAAAGTGAGGTTCGCTGGTCGCTCGGCCAACCGGCGCATGAACCACGGAAACCACTGGGAGCCATAACTGATCAACACCCGAACACGATAGCCGGCCTGCGCCAACCGCACCTGCTCCGGGCGTTGGATGCCGTAGAGAAGTTGAAACTCCACGGACTCCTTCCCCAGTCCCAGCTCTTGCGCAGCCTGTTCGATCTTCTGAATCAAGCGGAGATCGTGCGTGGCGAAACCGGCTCGCGTCCCGGCCTTGCGCACCTCCGGGTCGAGCAAGCGCCGCGCTAGTCGAAAGTAGTTCTCATCCACGTCCTTTTTGCGCGGATAGGCCAGCTGCGGCGGTTCGTGGTAGGCGCCCTTCACCAGCCGGATCGCCGGCGCGAGCGGCAAAAGGTCGGCGAGGTCCTTCTCCGTTCGGTACAGGTATGACTGCACGCAGACACCGACGTTGGGATGGTGCGCTCGAACGCGGCGGTATAGCTGGAGCGTTGCGTTGGTGTACGCGGTCCCTTCCATGTCAATCCACAGGAAATTGCCCAGCTGCTTGGCGCGCTCGGCCAAGCGCTGGACGTTGGCGAGGCAACCCTCCGCGTCCAGGTCGAGGCCGAGCTGGGTGAGCTTCACCGAGATCGCCGCGTCCAGTTTTTGTTCCGCAACCCGCTCCAGCACCTGGAGGTAATGGCGCGTCACTGCCTCAGCTTCGCCGGCGTCCTTCACGTTCTCGCCGAGCTGCGTGAGGATGGTCGCAATTCGGCTCTGCTGCAGAGCGCGAGCGGCCTCGAGCGCCTGAGAGACGTCCTCACCCGGCATGAAGCGCTCCACGGCTTTGCGAACGAACCCGTACTGCGGTGCCCGCTGCGCCAGCCATTGACTCTGGGAAGTGGCTAGGAGAACGCGTCGCATCACTGGCGTGCATTGCCTCGTCGGAAGCCGCCCACCTGGGGCGGAAAAAATTCCAGGCACTTCTACTCGCCTGCCACTCCTAAACCAAGAAGGTTAGCTGATCCGGCTGGTGGGCTGCAGCCGAGCTCGATCCAAACGGGAGCTCATCCGCGCTGGTGCGCGGAGAGGATCGCCGCGGCCGAGCGCCGGACATCCTCCATCGTGGTGCTCCAGTTGCACACCGAGATGCGCATCAGTGCGCGGCCGCGCCACACGGTGCCAGAGAGCCAGCAGGTCCCCTCGCGCTGCACGCGCGCGATGACTTCGCGGGTCCAATCGTCGCTGTCCTCGGGGGTTGCCCCGGGGTCGCTCGAAGCGGACCAGCACCTGGTTGAGGACGACCTCGTTCACCACTCGGACCCCGGGCGCGGCAGTGAGCAGTTCGGCGAAAAGGCGGGCGTGGTCACAGCAGCGTTCGACCAGCTCGGCGATCCCCGCGCGTCCGAGAGAGCACAGCGCGGCGTAGACCGCGAAACCGCGCGCCCGCCGCGAGAATTCCGGCGTCCATTCGTAGTTGTCGCGATCGGTGCTCGAGCGCTGCAAATAAGCCGCCGTTCGCGCCATCGCGGCTCGGTGAGCGGCCCGGTCGCGCACGAAGGCGAGCCCGCTGTCGTACGGCACGTTGAGCCATTTGTGCGCGTCGGTGGCCCAGGAATCGGCACCATCGAGCCCCGCGAGGTGTTGTCGGTACCGCGGACTTGCCGCCGCCCAGAGGCCAAATGCCCCGTCGACATGCAACCAACCATTTTCGTGCTCGCGCACGAGCTGCGCAATTGATGCGAGCGGATCGAACGAGCCGGTGTTCACGTTTCCCACCTGGGCGCAGACGATCGTCGGCGCGCCTGCGTTATTCCGGAGCTCATCGCGCAGCGCGTCCGCCAGGATGCGACCTTCACCATCGCAGCCGACCGCGACCGCCGAAGAGTCGCCCAGACCTAGCAGCCTGAGCGCGCCGTAAACGGTGACGTGCGTCTCATCGCTGACGATCACCGCCACGCGCGGTGCGCTGCTGAGTCCCTTCGCCGCAACGTCCCATCCGACCCGTGCGAGGACCGCCTGGCGGGCGGCGGCAATGCAGGTCGTGTTCGCCATCTGCCCACCGGTGACGAAACCCATCCCGGTGCTCCGCGGAAGGCCGAACAGCTCGACGAGCCATTGCAGAACGATCTCCTCGACCATCGCCGCGGCAGGCTGCCTCGCATTGACATCAACGAGGTGGTGGGCATCTGCGAAGTAGTTCACGAGTACGGCGGTTGCGTCGACTTTCACGACTTGGCACGCGAGTTCGGTAGCTTGAGGCTGATGCCGCTGGCAATCGAGGGGGCCAGAATACTGGGCCTCATCAAGATGCGGAATGGCGAGGTTGCGCTCAGCCCGCTAGGCCGCACCTGGATTCAAGGCGATGCGCAAGAGCGCCAATGTATGCTCCACGATCGGATCGCGAGCATGGAGCTGATCCGCTGGCTCTGCACGCTGCTGCGCAGCTCTGGTAGCCGCGCAATCTCGGCGGGGGACCTGCTCGGCCCCGGCCCGCAAGCCCTCCCTCGACGTCAGATCCCGGCTTTCCTGCGATCACGCGATTCATGGGAGTTGCAGACTCGAGCGGCCGGTCGTGGCAGCTATCCTTCTCATAGCAGTAAAGGCTTTCGTGTAAACAAGTCTTGGAAATTGTGGCCCTCGTTGCCTTGTCTGTTTTTATTATCACCGGGAAATACCTGAACAAGTTCCGGGCCGCTGCTAAACCGCTATCGTGCGCACAGGTATTTCTTTATGAGCCATTGTGTTTCACATTATTGACGACAGTTTTGAGCGCTCGATATTCTTCACACCGCGGAGAATCTGCGTCCTGGCCGACGTTCACGGGGACGATGGATCCATAGAACGACGCGCTGGGTGGTTGGATGAAGATAGTCATCTCGGTGTTGCTGGCTTCGCTTGTTTTATTCGGATGTGGAAAGTCAGAGGAGAAGATCAGCGGGCTGCCGTCCGCAGTGGCGGATTCCGCGCAGTCATCGGTGCGATGCACCCCCGCAGACGACGATCCAGAGGACGATGATGAACGGCATGACGGCGATGATCGAGAACGCGACCACGAAAAACACCACCATTTAAAACGACACCATGGAAAGCATCACGATGGAGAACACCGCGATGGAGAGCACGACGATGGCAAACGGTGCACGCCGTCGGGCAGCCTCCAGATCACTGTCAGCGGTCTGCCGGCTGGAGTGAGCGCGGGAATCACCGTCAGCGGGCCCAACGGTTTCAGCATGGCGGTGACGAGCACCACGACGCTGAACAACCTGGCTCCGGGAAGCTACAGCGTCAGCGCCTCTCCGGTGACGAGCGGGCTGGCGACCTACAACGGGGCTGTGACGGGCTCGCCTGCCACGGTTTCATCGGGGACGGTCGCGCAGTCGTCGGTCACGTACGCCGTTGTATCGGGCAGCCTTCAGATCACTGTCAGCGGTCTGCCGGCTGGAGTGAGCGCGGGAATCACCGTCAGCGGGCCGAACGGCTTCAGCGTGGCGGTGACCAGTACCACCACGCTGAACAATCTGGCTCCCGGCAGCTACAGCGTCAGCGCCTCTCCGGTGACGAGCGGGCTGGCGACCTACAACGGGGCTGTGACGGGCTCGCCTGCCACGGTTTCATCGGGGACGGTCGCCCAGTCATCGGTCACGTACGCCGTTGTATCGGGCAGCCTCCAGATCACTGTCAGCGGTCTGCCGGTTGGAGTGAGCGCGGGAATCACCGTCGCCGGGCCCAACGGTTTCGGCATGGCGGTGACCAGTACCACCACGCTAAACGACCTGCCTCCGGGCAGCTATAGTATCAGCGCCTCTCCAGTGACGAGCGGGCTGGCGACCTACAACGGGGCTGTGACGGGCTCGCCTGCCACGGTTTCATCGGGGACGGTCGCGCAGTCATCGGTCACGTACGCCGTTGTACCGGGCAGCCTCCAGATCACTGTCAGCGGTCTGCCGGCAGGAGTGAGCGCGGGAATCACCGTCAGCGGGCCGAACGGCTTCAGCGTGGCGGTGAGCAGTACCACCACGCTGAACAATCTGGCTCCCGGCAGCTACAGTACCAGCGCCTCTCCGGTGACGAGCGGGCCGGCGACCTACAACGGCGTTGTGTCGGGCTCGCCTGCCACGGTTTCATCAGGGACGGTCGCGCAGTCGCCAGTGACGTACACCGTTGTATCGGGCAGCCTCCAGATCGCTGTCAGCGGTCTGCCGGCTGGAGTGAGCGCGGGAATCACCGTCGCCGGGCCCAACGGTTTCGGCATGGCGGTGACGAGTACCACCACGCTAAACGACCTGCCTCCGGGCAGCTACAGTATCAGCGCCTCTCCGGTGACGAGCGGGCTGGCGACCTACAACGGGGCTGTGACGGGCTCGCCTGCCACGGTTTCATCGGGGACGGTCGCGCAGTCGTCGGTCACGTACACCGTCGTTTCGGGCAATTTACAGATCACCGTCTCGGGGCCGCCGAGCCCGCTCAGCCCGGACATCACCGTGAGCGGACCGAATGGGTACAGCCAAGCTGTCACCGGTACGGTGACGCTGACCTCGCTGACTCCCGGAAACTACGCCGTGGCAGCGAACGATGTCCGCGGAGCGACCTACTCTTACGGGGCCACGGTGAGCGGATCCCCGGCCGCGGTGTCGTCCTCGAGCACGGCGGTTGCTACGGTGAGTTACGCGCCGATCACCGGCGCTCTGGCAATCACCATCACCGGGCTGCCGAGCACAGCCAACGCAAACATCGTGGTGACTGGGCCGGGTGGATTCAACCAACACGTCACCGCCAGCGGCACGCTGACAAATCTGCTACCGGGGACGTACACGGTTTCTGCGGATTCAGCCCGGGACCCGGGGGCGATTGTGGACCAGGTCTTCACCGGAACTGGAGGCAGCCTTACCGTCTCCGCCGGCGTCACGGCATCCATCTCGATCGGGTACAGCCCGAGACCCGGGGCAGGGAAGCTGTGGATCCCGAGGAATGCAAGCATCATCGGATATGACGCGTCGCAGGTCGCCAGCACCGGCAGCCCGGCGCCGATGGTCACCACGGACGCCCCGGGCCTGAACGAAGCCGTGGTGTTCGACCACAGCGGAAATGAATGGGTATCGAGCCGCACCACCAACACGCTCAGAAGCTATACGCCCTCGCAAATCACCAGCTCCGGCTCGCCGACCGCGACCGTGACCATCTCCGCCAGCCCAACCGGTGACTCTCTCTTCAGCCCAACCGGTCTCGCCTTCGACTCCGGTGGGAACCTCTGGGTCGCCAATTTTGGAAACAGCACCGTGGTGAAATACGGGGCCGCTCAGCTCATGGCCACTGGAAGCCCGGCGCCGAGCGTAATCATCCGTGCGATTGCCGACTCGCTCTTGCGTCCGATCGCGTTGGCATTTGATTCAGGAGGGAATCTTTGGGTGTCGAACTCGTCGGACTTCTCCAACACCATCGTGGAGTTCACGCCGGCGCAGCTCGACTCGACGGGAAGCCCGGTACCGAGCGTGACGATCTCCGCTACGGCGGCCTCGCTCAGCAGACCGTTCGGACTTGCGTTCGACGGGAGCGGCAGCCTCTGGGTAACGAACTTCGGCAACAGCACTGTGGTGAAATTCACGTCGCCACAGCTCGCCAGTACCGGCAGTCCGGCGCCGAGTGTCATTCTCAGCGCCAACGCGCTCAATGGGCCATCTGCGCTGGCGTTTGACAACGGTGGAAATCTCTGGGTTGTCAACACCACTGCTCAAACGCTTGTGCAGTTCGGCACGTCCCAACTGGGAGCCTCCGGTGCTCCAGCGCCAGCAGTGACCATCAGCAGCCTCGGCTTCACCGACGTGGCCGCATTCAGTTTCAACCCTCCGCCTGCGAATTCGCCCATCCGTCAGTAGGCTGGTTGCTTGGCAGTGAACTTCCAGGCGTTGCCGAGGAGGTTTTCGAGCACGACGCTGAGAAGGCCGATTGACGAGCTCCAAGGTCTCCTTCTGCCGAACGAGGGTTTGGTTGAGCGCGCGCGGCTGCTCGTTGGCCTTCGCTGGAGTTCAGGTTGGGGCTTCAGCCTGCCAAAGTTCCGTCTCCTTCACCGCCTGGGCGACACCATCGAAACCCGGATACAGCGCTGCGGCGTCAATTCCTTCAGAATGCAGCAAGTGCAATAGCCGGGGAGATTCCTTGATCGGTAGTGTCACGCGAAAAAGAACCGGATTGGACAAACCACGATCTTTGGCATAGTCCACAACTGTTCTATCCATTGTTCTCACGTCCACTGCTCCGATCAGCTGCCTCCGCTGGTAATTGCGTGGTCGCTCGATTAGAAACAATCCCTCTTGAGCATTTAGATTTGGATTGCCTGCACCCGGGGCGGTGACGATCAGTACACGTAATCCTTGCACCAGTTCCTCTAAATAGCGGCGCCGGCTCGAGCTGGTAATCCGGAGGCCCTCTGCACGCAGTGCCCAAACCGCGATCTGAGTAGCGCCATCGGGTGCACGCTCAGGGCTCCGCACCCAGCTAGCGGCTTTGGCAGCGGCGAAATAGGCAGCCACGTAAGGATTGCGTGTCCAGTCGAGCAATCGCGTAGGGATTCGGTAGTGTTGAGCCAGGGCCATTAAGGAAAGAAGCTCGCTCCGCGGCCATACGTAAGGCTTTCCAGAATGGAGTTGTTGACGAAGATTTGTGGGGTCGCCAGGATCCAACAATCGTCGCAGATGTTGCGAGTCCTCTGGCAACGTCAAGCCGCGCAGATCTGCACGCCAAAAAAATGCGGTCAGGTTTTCAAGCTCGTAAAGAAGTTGAGTATACAGATTGTGCTTGAGCGGGTTGACCCGAATCCATTCGTGCAGGTAATTACTTCGCAAGAAGACGTTTTTCCGAAGCGCTGAGGGCAATAGTCGCCATCGATCATCCGCGTGACCGCGGAAAATCCACGCCCCTCGTTGTGGCGCATCACCGAAAAGACCGCCGCGAGGCGCGATGAGATCGAGAAACTCGGTGGCTGTTTTGCAGCCTATGCGCACCGCCAGCTCGTGGTAGGAATTCGATGGTCGAGCTTTCGAATGCCAATTCACTTCATCTCAATCCGCGGTTCGCAATGTACTCTACGCCTGCGCGAGGGAAACGCTCCCGCACCGGTAAGGCACGATGACACTTGGAGACCTATTGCACTACATGAGGGCAGGCGAGCGCGAAGGCTTTCTCCCCTCAGCGCTGGGTCAGCTGATCCCTGAGCTGCCCGCCCTCGACATCAACCGCGCCCTCCTTGAAGCGAGGTCTATGGCGGCGTAGAAATTACCCGATTGCCGTGCCGCGCCAGTCCAAAGCTGCAAACCGCATCTTCCAGCTCAGGGTGTCCCTCCAGGAAATCGAGCTGCCCATCTGGCGGCGCCTCCTCGTACCCTCGAACATCACGCTCGCCAAGCTGCACGCGACGCTGCAGGAAGCCATGGGATGGACGTTCTCCCACCTGCACATGTTCGAGATCCGCGACCGCAGAATCGGCAACCCGCGCGAGGATGAGGACGGCGAGATGAAGCTGGAGGACGAGAAGAAGGTGAAGCTCGACCAGCTCGTTGGCGAAGGGCAGGCGCTGCGCTACGTCTACGACTTCGGAGACGATTGGCAGCACGAGGTACGTGTTGAGAAGGCGCTTGAGCCAGATCCGCGTCTCCACTACCCGCTCTGCGTCGCGGGCGCGCGAGCCTGCCCACCAGAGGACGTCGGCGGCGTGGGCGGGTACGCGGAGTTCCTCACCGCATTGCGCGATACCAGACACGATGACCATAGCCAGATGCTCACCTGGTGCGGTGGCATGTTCGATCCGGAAGGCTTCGACGTGAACGCGGTCAATCGAGCGCTGCGAAGGCTGCGGTAGGAACCATGACCAAGAAGGTCTCAAGGTTGATTTCGACGAGCAGGGCAGCGTGCCAAGGCAGATGTCTCCACCGCACCGAATGAATGCTGCACTCGCCTTGAGCGTGCTGCTTCTGGGCTGTCGGGACAACCTAGACACCCCATCGCTCACGGGCCCGATACAAGAATCTCCCGAAGCGCGGGCGTTGGTGGACGAGCTCCGTGTGCGCACGCTTGTAGCGGCTGGTACGCTCGAGTTCCTCGACGCTGCAGGGGCCCCACGACTGCGCGCCGCGTGGCCGGAGGCGACGATTCGGTTGGGCCGATTGCGCGCGGATGGCTCTCGAGCGCGGAGCTCTACGATCCCGATTCAGGTACCTGGCAGGCGACGGGGAGCATGACCATGCCAAGGTACCTCGCTGTTGTGACCGTGCCTGCAACGGTCAATGCGAAGCCTGCAACGAGGAAGCATCTTTAGGAGTCTGCATTCGAAGGGGGGGCCTGCACTTTTCCACGCCGAGGCACCAGATGTCGCATCGGGGACCGTCGCGGTCAATGCGACGGTGCCGCCTTTGCCGCCGCCGCTGAGCGAGTGGCTACTTGCCGTACGCACCTTCAATCGCCGGCGGCCGCCGGCGGATGGCGACCCGGTCTCGCCTTCGACTCCGGTGGGAACCTCTGGGTCGCTACCTTGTTGCCGCGTTGCTCGAGGCTTTTGGAGCCGGGGGTTAAACCTCTGGGTGATTGATGCCCCACCGGTTAGGCGCTACCCACGGCGAAGACAATTAACGCGCTGACTTGCTTCGGAAACGCCTGAGGCATGCGGTCTGCATCCTTGGCGAGCGCGTCAGCCGAGCCTGAGCGGCCCAGGCTGATGCTCTGCACAGAACCGTCACAAGGGGAAACACGATGGCGTTGGGCTACGCAGGCGCTCTCATGAGACGCTGGTTTGAGTGTATGGGGTTGCTGATTGCTGTTAGCCTGCTTGCCGGTTGCGGCGGCAGCAGCAATGACCAACCAAACCCAAACCAACCACTCAGCTGTTCAGCGGGTACTCACCAGGAAGGGAATGCTTGCGTTCCAAATACTCTTACACAAGCTCAGACGGATAACGACATGATCTGGGCGCTGGACAACATCCTGGTCAATTTCTACAACCAGAACCTGGCTGGGCGTCCGACCGGCCCCAATCAAAACGTTACGGTCAATTGTCAGGGGACTGGAAACGTCAATATCAGTGGCACGACTTCTTACGATGCAAGTCATGGCATCACTTCAGCCAGCCCCCTCGTCTATACGATGACCAACTGTCAAGCCTCTGTAGTTTCTTCGGATGGAAGCCTCTCCGCCGCTCTCACTCTCACCGGAGTGATGAACGAGAATGGATCCTGGAATGCACCCAGTTACGCGAGCGTTGCCTATCAAGCGAATGCCAATTTAGGGATGACGGGCACCATCACGAGCAGAGGATTTGCCCCAGCTACGATTAGTCAATCGTGTAGCGTCGGTTTCTCCTCTAGCATTTCGAGTACGAGTAACACGCTGGTGGGCACGGTCTGCGGTCGGCCGGCATCGGTGACGGGACAGTAAAATGTTTCGAAGGCCTCTCGTCCTCGGGATTGCCGCCGGTGCAGCCACTGCAAGACAAAATCAGACGGGTCGACGCTGCGGGCCAGCGCCAACTGCGTCGTCAGATACGCAAAAGTCCAGGGACCGTTTCCAGTGGTTCGGGCCGGATAGTTGCCACTGGCGCTATCGCCAATCAATGCGCACTACGATGTGCCCCACCCTGAGCCCAATGCAATCAAGAGCCGGTAAGCCGCCAAATTAGCAATGGATGGAAAGACGTCCATCACGCGCGCATGGCCATTTAGCGTGCGATTTTCGGAAAAGTGTTGCCGAGCGAGGTTGACGAGCCCCGACAAGGTCCAGCACCCTTGAAAGCCGAATGGGTGACGGAGGCGTCCACTGATCTACTATGGCAATCTGAAGTCTGGTCCGTAGACGCCACTCTTGTCGGGCAGCGGGATCTGCATCAGGTTCCTGGCCAGCGAGCGCAGTCGAAACATCGCGCTTACGGACATTCCTAAATCAGACATACTTCCATTGGCCCAGGCGCTATCAAGCTTGGTTAGCACCGTAGCGAATTGATCATTGAATGCTCGCAAAGCTGCTACAACATCGTCCGGCGGATCCTGGTAGCCGCCGGCGGGGATCGGCGCCATCGGATAGACATCGGGAAACGGTATGGGGTCCCCGGCGTACTGCCATACTCCGTCTACCTGAATCAATGTGCTGCCCTGAAAGATCTCCGCGTATTTGTAATAGTGGGCCATCTCACCGCCGAAATCTTCGACTAGAGGCGATTCCGAAGTACCTTCGCCTTGTTCCTTGATCTGGATGATCGCTCTCTCAACATCACAGGGTGTAGCAAGCACGTAAAGGCCGATCGGCGACGTCAGTTGATTTCTCGTGGTGAGCTCTGGAGAGATTCTCTGGAAGGCTTCGAGAATCGCGCTGTAGAAGGCGCCAATTGTTGGATACGTCTGGCCCAAAGCCAAAACGACGGGTCCGCTCTCCGGATACTCGATCTCCATGTACACATCTTTCAAATAGCTCGGCGTCAAGCCGGCCAGATAGACCGTCAGCTCCGGCCGAACACCGCCCGGTAGAGGCCCCGGGTAGGCGATCCGTTGCTGGTAACCCTGAACGATTTGCGGCGTGGCGCCGATCGCGGCGAGCATGTTACAGACCAGTCCCAGGTGAACCATCTCTTCGATTGCCACACTGCGGACGAGGTCGTAGGCCGGTCCGCGTTGAGAGATGATGGACCACAAACCGCAGAGGTATGGCGGCAGCGCCGACACCTCGATCTCAACGGCAGCTTGCAAGCCCTCGCGCAGCCAGGCCAGGCCGCGCTGCTCAACCGGAACTTGCATCAATTCAACTATTTTGTTGTTCGGCGGGATTCCTCTTTCCGCACCCGGAGTAACCCCGCGGACTATTTCCCCACCGGTGACCCGAAGCGGCTCTTCGCTGCCCAAAGCTCTCTTGGACAGAGCCGCGCCGGCCACAGCGGCCGTAGTTATCAGAAATTCCCGTCTTTGCATGATTACCCCCTCGCGAAACGGAACGTACCAAAGAGATTTGCTTCCCTGAAGCAAATTCTGTGGATGCCGGCTGCGAGGTGCCCGCGCGAAAGCGGTGAGGCGTTCCCGCCGGAACAATCACCGGGGCGCTTCTCGATCGGGCCACCGAGCCGATGTTTCAGGCCATCAAGGACGAAATGCCTCACGTCCTCACCATCTCGCGGCAATACAGGGAACCGGTTTGCTTCGACACCAGGGCTTCACCATCCGGCCCGCGCAGGTTCCGCTGACCGCAGTCGAGGTCGAGAGCTGGCGTCCAATGGGTGCTGGTTGGGATTACTGCTCGACCAGCTCGACGCGACGATTCTTCGGGCGGCCGGCGTCGTCCTTCGAGTCGGTGTGGCCGACCACGTGGAGCTTCAGCTTGGGATCCGGCGTGAGCAGCTTGGCGATCTCGGTGAGCGCGGGCTCCGATTCGGGCTTCACCTCGGACTTTCTGCTGTCGAAGTAGATGCCGTACAGCACTACGTGGCCTGACGTGCCAATGTCCGACTTCATCGACTCGGCCGTCACTTTCACGAGACCCGCCTCCATCGGCTTGACCTCGATCACCGCCAGCTGGGCGTCGCTTGGGTAGTTGGCTCCCTGTGCCTAGACCAAGAGCGCGACGTACGCGTCGCCCTGAGGTCAGGAGAGCTTCGCGGCGAGATAACGCCTGAGGTAGCCGGCGTCGTAGAATTGCATCGGGTCGCGCTCGAAATTGCCGGCCTCCCCGCAGTCAGCGTCCTTGCAGGTATGGAGGACCTTGAAGCCCGTCCTCCTGGGCAAGTGAGGTGGTCGGCAGCGCCGCGCACGCCAAGGCCGCGAGCGCGAATGACGGGATTCTCATGGCTCCCTCCAGGCACTACTGTGGACGGCGGATCTCAACCGCTCGTTCTCAAATCCAGCATCTTGACCAGCTGTAGCGCCTTGCCGTCAGGCGCGGGCGGGGGGCGCGAGCCCGTCTCATCAGAAAGGGAGCTGTGGCGCTATTGAACTCTGCCGCGGTCTGGGCGTAGTACACGAGCGGTAAGACGCGTCCGACGGGGAACAGCAAAATGACGATGCCGCGGGTGCCGCTCGCAGAAAGAGGACACCGGATGTCCGCCACTCGAGCTGGCGTGATGAGAATCTCCGCAGCGAAAAGTGCCGATGAAAGGAAGGAAAAATGAGCACAATCAGTCTTGCACTCAGCTTATTTATCATCGCTGCGAATCAAAAAGCTGATCAGCAGATCACTGTCTTACGAAACGTCGCGGTGATCGATGGAACAGGAAAACACGTCCAGCAGAATCGGGACCTGGCCATCAAAGGCGATCGAATTATTTCGATAAAGCCGGCGGGCTCGACACCTCCAAAGGGCGCCAGAGCAGTGGATATGTCGGGCAAGACGCTGATGCCTGAGATGATCAACGCGCACGGGCATCTGGGTTTGCTGAAGGGAACGACGATGTCCTCGGCGAACTACACCGAGGAGAACATCCGCCGGCAACTGATGCGCTACGAGGCGTACGGGGTGGGTGCTGTTCTGGCGTTGGGCACCGACCATGACGAGATTTTCGCATTGCGGGAGGCTTCGCATCAGGGCACGCTGGCTGGAGCCACCATCTATACGGCGGGCACCGGCTTTGGGGTGAAGGACGCGTTACCCCCTCTCAGCTTTGGCATGGATCGCGTGTTCCGGCCTGAGTCGGCCGAGGAAGCTCGCAAAGAAGTCCGGCAACTCGCGGCGAAAAAACCGGACGTGCTCAAGATCTGGGTGGATGACGGGTGGGGACAACTGCCCAAGATGAATCCGGAGATCTATACCGCCATCATCCAGGAGGCTCATCAGCACCGTTTGCGAGTTGCGTCTCACGTGTTTTATCTCGAGGACGCCCGAAAGTTGGTCAGCCTGGGCATCGACATCATCGCTCACAGCGTCCGCGACCGCGAGATCGACGATGCGTTGCTTGCCGAGATGAAGAAGCGGCGGGTTGTGTACATCCCGACGCTGTCGCTCGATGAGTTTGCTTTCGCCTATCAAGATGCTCCGGAGTGGCTGAATGATCCATTCTTCCAGGCCTCGCTGGAGCCGGGCGTGCTCCAGATGATCACCAGCCCTGATTACAAAGAAAAGGTGCGCAACAATCCAAACACCTCGAAAGAAGTGTCTGCTTTGCAGATCGCATTGAAGAACGTGAAGAAAGTCCATGATGCGGGCATCCCCGTCGCGCTGGGGACGGATTCTGGGGCACAGCCGGTTCGGGTCCAAGGCTTTTCGGAGCACTTCGAGCTCGAGCTTTTGGTGAAGGCAGGGTTGACGCCGATGCAGGCGATTACCGTCGCTACCAAAAATGCCGCAGAAGCGCTCAGAGTCAACGCCCGTTACGGGACTCTCGAGCCCGGCAAGAAAGCAAGCTTCATCGTGCTCGCTAAAGACCCTTCCAAGAATATCGTCAACACCAGGACAATCATCGCTGTCTGGAAGAATGGCGAGAAAGTCAACGAGGGGCCGCTGTCGACTGCCGCGAAGCAAGTGAATTGATCGAGCCGCAGCAGGCGCGACATGACTCCCGCGATGACGACTGGCGAGATGCTGCTGGCCGGTGAAGAGATTTGTACAGTGACCTGGTGGCCGCAGGTTTTGCCGTAATAGGTCTGCTTACCGGACCATCGATCTACGCGGTAATAACAACATAGGAGGTCGACTTCGATAGTGCTCGACCGATAGGAGGTTCCTGATTTTGCTCCGTCCAGAGTGGCGGATGGAGTAGAACGCTGTTCCACCCTGGCCCCCTTGGGGTTGGGGTGTAAGTTCAGGCCGTGTCGCACCCGCCGGTAAGCTGGTCGCCATCGTGCAGAAGTAAAAAACGGAGGACCCGCGAGCGTGTCTGTAAATAGAGACAGTCGGCGATAGACATTGCGACAGAAGACAATTGTTACAAGCGCCTCCCGCCACCTGTCACCTAGCTGACTTCCATGTTCGCTACTACTTCCGCGCGTCTTGACATCGCCGCGCCCGATATGTTTTCCGAGCCGCACTGGGCTTTTCCAGACGAGACGGCCCGGGAAGGGGAGAAAACATGCGTGCATTTCTGATTGCCGTTCTAACGGCGACGTTCGTCGCCTCATCTGCGGTCCGTGCCCAAGAGGAAGGCGAAGCGCCCAAACACCTCAACGAAGCCACCGTCGCGCAGCTCCAGGCGATGATGAGGTCGGGAGAGCTCACCTCGGTGGAGTTGACCCGCTTTTACCTGCGCCGAATCGAGCGGCTGGACCAGCGCGGGCCGGGGGTCCATTCAGTCATCGAGGTAAACCCTGACGCTCTGGCGATCGCCAGAGAGGCCGACCGGCAGCGCCGCAAGGGCCAGGTGAGGGGGCCGCTGCACGGTATCCCGGTGCTGCTCAAAGACAACATCGACACCGGCGACACGATGCAGACCACCGCGGGATCGTTCGCGCTCGCCGGTCAGCCCGCGCTGGCCGACTCGACGGTGGCCGCAAGGCTCCGGGCGGGCGGCGCGGTGATCCTCGGGAAGACCAATCTCTCTGAGTGGGCCAACTTCCGTTCGTTCAACTCCACCAGCGGCTGGTCGGGGCGGGGCAGGCTCACGCACAACCCGTACTCGCTCGATCGCAACGCCTGCGGGTCCAGCTCCGGCTCGGCCGCGGCGGCGGCCGCCAACTTCACCGCGGTTTCGATCGGGACCGAGACTGACGGCAGCATCGTGTGCCCCGGGAACGTGAACAGTGTCGTCGGAATCAAGCCGACGGTTGGCCTGACGAGCCGGGCCGGCGTGGTGCCCATCTCGCATACGCAAGACACCGTCGGTCCGCATGGGCGCACGGTGGCCGACGCCGCGGCCGTGCTCGGCGTTATCGCGAGTGCGAGCGCGGATCCCCGCGATCCCGCGACCGCCGATGTTCCGCTCGGCTGGAGGGGAACGGGCAGGCCTCGCCCTCCCATTCCCACCGACTACACACAGTTCGTCAGGGCGGACGGCTTGCAGGGCGCCCGCATTGGCGTGGTGCGGCCGACGAGCTTCCTCAACAATGCCACGCCGCAGATGATAGACGCCTTCGATGCGGCGGTAGCGGCGATCCGGGCAGCAGGGGCGACGACCGTTGACATCCCGGCCTCGGCTTTTATGGCGGCCGCTGGTGAGTTCGAGGTTCTCCTCTACGACTTCAAGCTCGACGTGGCGAGGTACTTCGACACGCGCGAGGGCGTCCCGATGGCTCACAAGACGCTGAGCGATGCCATCGACTTCAACAACGCCAATGCGGCAATCGAGATGCCATTCTTCTTCCAGGAGATCTTCGAATTCTCCAACCGGATGGATACCGGCGGCCCAGATCCCGCCAATAACCCGCAGCCGCTATTCGGCGGCAGGAGCTACAACGAGGCGCTGGAGATCGACCGGCAGGTGGGAATCCGCTTCGACGCGGTGCTGATGGAAAACGACGTCCAGGCCATCGTGGCGCCGACCGACGGGCCGGCCTGGACGACCGATTTGATCAACGCCGACCACTTCCTCTTCGCCAGCTCCGGAATGGCGGGTGGGCCGGGGTTCCCCATCTTGCAGGTGCCCGCGGGCACGGTGCTGGGAATGCCGGTCGGGATCAGCTTCATCGGCACGGCGTTCAGCGAGCCCACCTTGATCCAGTTCGCGGCGGGGTTCGAGGCGCAGACGCACGCGCGCGTGGTCCCCACCTTCGCGGAATCGCTGCCGGTCGACCGCGTCGAGCCCAACACCGCCGGCCAAACGCAACAGCGCCGCACGCCGGATCGCAATTTCCTGGAGGGCGAGAAGGGAAGGGAAGTGCACCGGCTGTAACCACTCCCTTCGAAGCGGTGGATTGGTCGGCCGCACCAGCACCCCTTCGCCATCGGCGAGCTGGAGTTGGAATAGGACGCACCACCCTCCCAAGGAACGCGCTATAAGGCACGACCTTCAGAGCGCGCGCCTTGATTAGGCCGTGTTCGTGACCAGGAGCACGCACCATGAAGTACTGCTCAAAGTGCGGGGGCGAGTACCTCGACTGGGTGACCGGTTGTGCTGATTGCGGCTGCACGGAATTCATCACCGCCGCCGAAATGAGACGGCACCGGTTGCTGGAGAAGGGTGGCGACGCGTTCGTCTGCGTTGAAACACTCGAGGATGGGATGCTGGCCGGCAAGCTCGCGGGCCTCCTCGAAGGTTCGGGGATTGCCGTTTTTCTCGACCCACCCGCAGGAGCGAGCACTGGTCGGTGGAACGTGCTGGTGCGCAAATCTCAGGAGGCGCAGGCAAACGAGCTAATTGACAAGGAACGGGCAGGTCGGGACCTCAGGAAGCCGACATCTGCTGCACTACGCCGGACCGAAGCGCTGTGTGCGCTGATTCTTGACGAGCTCCAGCGCGGCCCGCGAATCCTGCGACAAGTTGCCCACCGCCCTGAGCAGAGAGTCGAATCGCTCCTGCAGGCCTGCCACCTGCTGGCAGCGCGAGAGCGGGATGTGGAGGCGCGTGTTACGCCGGCGGAGATGCGCCGGCTCGAGGGCGAGCGCGCAGAGCTACTTCGTCAACGCGAAGCTGCGGACGATCCGATTGTGACCGAGTGTCTTTCGACAGCGCTTTCCTCACTCGATGAGCAGCTTCGCCATCGAAAAGAGATACTGATGACGGCCAAACGGCTGGAGGCTGAACAAACGCGCATTTATTACGAGCTCGAAAACTTCTACACGGAGCTGCTGGAGCTCAGATCGACTCACGACGCCTCTACCGAATTGGCCGCCGCTGATTCTCGGCGCGGCCTCCAGCAGCTGAGCGCCGAAGTGAAGGCGGTCGCGGACGCACTCCAGGAAGCGAACCACGGGGAGGATTCAGTGTTGCCACCCGGTACCAGCTGTGACGCGGAGCAGTCCGGCTCCGATGCCGAGCGACACAGCGAAGCGGGCCGTGCAAAATAGCAGTCGCTTCATTAGAGTGAATTCTTGGCGGAAGCAGCGTTGAAAATCCAGGCTGCCGGTGCGGAGCTGTTGGTCCTTTGTACGAACACCATCATCGCGTCGCCGACTAGCTTCCAGGCGCAATCCAAATCCCGCTGGTCCACATCGCTGACGCGACCGCAGAAGTGATCCGAAACCGCCGGCTTGGGAGGGTGGGGCTCCTCGGATTGTTCGTCCAGCATCCAAGGATCGCTATGCCGCCGCAGTCGAGGGGCTTGCTCGCCAAGGCGCTGAGGCCGTGATTCTGGGATGTACGGAGATCGAGCTCCTGATCAAGGATGGAAAGGCATCGCTTCCGCTGTTATGCGGAAAAAGTAAGCTCGAGAAAATCGTGGAGAGCCCTTGGACGACGGTCGCCTTCGGGGCTCTGGCCGGCGTGCTGGGAACGATTGCCATGGAGCCGGTGACGAACTTCCTTTACCAGCACGAGGACGAAGCGCGTAAGAAGCGCGAGGAGGAGCTGCGCAAGGAATCGCCGCTCGCCGTGCTTGCGGCCCGACTGCGGTGCCGAGCCCACCGAGCAACGCAAACAGCAACTGGGGATGGTGCTCCACTGGATCTATGGAATGGCCTGGGGAGTGCTCTACGCTCTACTGCGCAGGCGAGCGCCGCTCCTGCGCAAGGCGCTGGGCCTACCGTTCGGCGTGCTGTTCGCCCTCGTCGGGGACGAGATCATGAACCAGGTGATGGGTCTAACCGCCCCGCCCAAAGCGTGGCCGATCGATGCGCACTTCCGTGGTCTGGTGGGGCACGTCGCCTACGCCGCCGCTGCCGAGGGCACCCTCCGCGCGCTCGACGCAGCCGAGGCCATCGCCTGAGGCAGATCACTCCACGGCGCCCCGTTCCCGCAACAGGGTCGCGGCTTTGTCCTGAGGGCGGGGAAAGAGCAACGCATAAGCGAGAGGCGTGCACTCAACTACCTCGCCCGGCCGCTCATAGTGACCCGGAAGCTTGACGCGAACCGACAGGTCCGCTCCTCGCTCGATCAGGAGTTGAGTCACCGCGAGGCCGTGACCCTCATCGCTGCCCTGTGTTGCTGAGTGGAAGATCGCCGTCTGCCCGCCGACACCGGCTTCGTCGACGGTCGCGCGCGCGTTCACGTCTGCGCCGCGATCGAGAAGGAGTCCCGCCGCTTCCACGTCGCCGTACTCGGCGGCCTCGTGCAGCAGCGTCGTTCCCTTGAGCGAGAGGAGGCGCCCGCCGGACGCGCCGCAGTCGAGCTCGGGGAATCGCCGGTGCAATAGCGTTGCGTCGGTGTCCAGTTGCGCCCCCAATCGATCGAGCCGGCCTCGGAGTAGGTCCAACACGGCCGGCTGGTTGAACTTGGTCGGGCTGCCGGCCTCGAGGAGGACGTCAATGCACGCGGCCAGTCGTCGTGGCGAACGCATGTAGGAGCCCTCGCATCGAGCGTCTCGCATGGGGCAAAAATGATCGGAAAGCGCCCGTGCCACATCGAATTCACGTCCGCGCCGCGAGACACCAGCAGCTCCATCATCGGAATGCGATGACCGAAGAGCGCGGCCCGCATCAGCGGACCGTCACCGCCCTGGTGCACGTCCAAGCCGTTTTCGATCATCCACTTTGCCATCGCGAGCCTCGCTGAACCGGGTGGCTCCCAGGGAATCCGGCATTCGGCAACCCACGTGAGCGGCCCGTCCTTGCCGTAGCCGAGCGGGGCGCGATGGAGCGTCGGGTTGCGAGTCATCATGCTGGTGACCCGAACGCGCGGCGCTTTGGCGTTCCAGGGTTGGCGCCTCAGGTGTCACAGTCCGCGGGAGCTGTAATGCTGGGAGTCCAAGTACCGACGATCGGTTTTTGAAAGGCGCGATCCACTTTGTGGAAGAGACAACGCTCATTCCCTGCGATGTCTTGGCGAGCACGAGAGGGAGGTCCCCTGGGCGTGAGCGCGCAGCCAATTCAATTCGCTGGAACGGGCTTGGGCGCTCAGCGGCACATCTGTGGATTCTTCGACGATCCTGAGGACGAGTACCGCGTGACGCTCCCGTTCGTTAGGGAAGGTCTCGAGCGGAAGCAGCTCAACTTCCACATCGTCGATCCGGCGAATCGCGCCAGCTATATCCGGCGGCTCGAGCAGGCCGGCCTTCCTGTGGCCGACCTGGAGAAGAGCGGGCGATTCGAGCTGCGAACGTGGCCGGAAACATACCTCCGGCGCGGCGAGTTCGATCCGGATGCGATGCTGGCGTACCTGGAGGACGTCCTGCAGGATCGCAAGCAGCGCTTCCCGCTGGTCCGCATCGTCGGACACGTGAATTTTCCCGGCGCGCCTCGAAAGACATGGGACGACTGGGTCTCGTACGAAGCGCGATTGAACCAGCTGCTCTCGAAACACGCCGGCGCGGTGGTCTGCGCGTACGAGACGTCTCAGTGCGATGGGTGGCTGGTGATGGACTTGCTGCGCACGCATCCGGTGGTGATCATCGGCGGCTTGACCCAGTCGAACCCCTTCTTCATGCCGACCGACGAGTTCCTTGCAAGGCTGCCGGTCCGCGTCGCTTCAACCGCCGGGTCTGCCTCCGAGCCAGCCGACCCACAGCAATCGCTCGATCCCATCCAGCAGCGGTGCAGCCTGGAGCTCTACGAGCGCGTGCTCGCCATCGCCAGCCACGATCTGGGAAACCCCTTGTCGGCCGTGATGATGGGAGCGTCAGCGCTCAAGCGAGAACCGGGGATGTCCGCGCGGGCGGTCAACACTGCAAGCCGCATTCTGCTGAGCGCGCAGCGCATGCGCAGGATTATCGAGGACCTGTTCGACCTGTCCAGCGCGCGCCTGAGCGGCGGGATGAAGGTGAAGCTGGCGCCGATGAATGCGCATGAGCTCTGTGCGCGGATCGTCGAGGAGCTCCAGGTGGGGCACCCGGGACGGGAAATCCGCCTTCTGGTCGAAGGCGATGGGAACGGTCGTTGGGATACAGATCGCCTGGAACAGGTTGTGTCGAACCTGACCGCCAACGCGCTCCAGCACGGCCCCGATGAGGCCCCCGTGACGGTCGGGAGCCGGGGAAGCGAAACTGAATGGACACTCTCGGTGCACAACCTGGGCGAGGCGATTTCGCCGACGGCACTGCTCCAAGTGTTCGAGCCCGTGAGACGCGGTCGGGACGGCGGGGGATCCAACGGCGTCCCGCACCTCGGAATCGGCCTCTTCATCGTGCGCCGGATAGTCCAGGCCCACCGCGGAACGATCGACGTGACTTCCGAGCCTGCGGAAGGCACCCGCTTCGTCGTGCGACTGCCCAAGAGCTGACGACGGGCGAGACGAGTGGTTGCCACGACCAGACTTGGAGGTCACATGGCGACGAAAGGGCCGCCCTCGACCCCGGTTCGCTACGCTCGGGCTGAGCGGATTGGCGGCTTGGTTTACGGTCGCTCCGAGAGCATCGACGTCAAGATGCGTTTGGCCTCGGCTCCCGGATAGTCCGACACGAGCATGTAGTCGATCCCATCCGCGGCTTGGCGACAGACGGTGAAGCCGGCTACACCTTCCCGGCATGTTCCTCCCTGGCTTCCGGCTGCGGTGCCCAGAGCAAAGAGGGACAGGCGCCGGCCTTCGCGATCGTACGCGGCGAGAGGGAATTGCCGGCCGCCGACGTCGCACAGTCGCGCGCCGAGGAGCCGCGTGGCGGGCGGGCGTGGGATCCGCAACCTGTAATCGAGCTTCCCTTCGAACCAGCGCTCGAGCACGTTCGCGTCGCTGCTCACCACGTCGAACGGTTCCTCGCCCGTCACCGTCGTGCCGCGGTGGTCGCCGACGAGCTCGGTGACCACGTCCTTGCTCCGCACCCACGGCAGAAGCAACCCGGCCACTGCGGCCGCAGCCGCGAGCCCCAACCCGAGCCGCAGGAATTTCGCGCGTCCTCGCTTTTGCGCTGTTGCGGCAAGGCGCGCCTTGAGCCGGTCGGACGCCAAGGGAGAGGCCGACGCGTTCCGCACCGCGCCCCGCAGCAAGAGCAGCTGAGTCCGCCGGGCGCGGCACTTGTCGCATCCAACCAGGTGCGATCTCATTGCCTCGGCCTCGAGCTGCGCCAGCTCTCCGTCGACTTCCGCGCTCAAGGACTCGAACGTGGGGCAGCTCATCGGCGCGCTCCTTGGGCGATCCCGCGCTCGGCCGCGTAGGTGTGCAGCGAGACCAGCAGCTCAGCGCGGGCGCGCGCGAGGCGAGAGCGCACCGTGCCCACCGGACATTCGACGATCTGCGCGATCTCCTGGTAGGAAAACCCGTCCACTTCGCGAAGGAGCAAGCAGCTCCGCCAGTCTTCCGGAAGCGCGGCGAGAGCGTTGGACACCTCCTCGCTGAGCGCGCCACGCAGCATCTCCTCCTCCAGGTTTCCAATCGGCGGATCCGTCAGCGTTGCGTCCAGCTCGATCAAGTGCGACTGGCGCTCGGAGCGGCGGTGTTTTTCCAGGAACACCCTGCGCACGATCATCAGGAGCCAGGGAATTGCCCGGCTCGCATCCCGCAGCTGCGCGCGGTTGGCCAGCGCGCGCAGAAAGCCCTCCTGAACCAGGTCCTCGGCGCCGTCGACATCGCCACACAGATTTTGCGCGAATCGCTTCAATTGGTTCGCAGCCGCGATCGCCACGGTGAGCAGCTCGTTCTCCGTCACGCCAAGCCCTCCGTCTCCGGCGCTTGCTTGTCGGCGATCCGCAATTCCGTCACGCGAAACCCCGATCTCGCTTCAGTCGAGTCTTTCAGTGATGGTCTTGAAATGCTGCCCCTTCATCAGCGTGATGTTGGCCATCGACCGGCCGTCCTTGAGCGACGAGGTCACGCTGACGGCGCGATACGCGTGATTCACCGCCGCCGCCTTCGCCACCGCTCGCTGCAAGGACGTCCTGGCCGTGTTCATCGCCTCGCCTTGCGCCATGGCCGCCGCCAGATCATCGCCGCCGGCGATCGGCTCGACCCTGGCGATCCTCCCAGTCTTGTGGTCGACGATCACCTCGGAAAAGCTCGTGCCGTTGGCAATGTACACCGAGAGCTGCAGCTTGCCTTTTTCCACTTCGAACTTGGCCGAGATCGGCTTGCCCTCCGCAGTGCTCGCAGCCAGCGCCTGCTGAAGCGAGATCTCCGCGCCCTTCAGCCGCTCCGTCAGCACCGCGCTGTCCGGCGGTTCTTCTGAGCGCACCTCGGCGCCGGCGTCGCCGGATGCCTGCCTTCCAGCGATATCGCGCAGCGATGTTGCGTCGCCGGCGAAGAACGCCACGTTGTCGAACGCCTCGTGCGCCACGGCGGCGGCGACCGCTTGTGCCTGAGCCGCGTCGGCCCCGACCACGATGATGCGCGTGTGGTGATCCTCCATGGGAAGCCGACCGTCGTCCTTCGCCTTCTTCACCTCCGAAAGCGTCAGCCCACGCGCCCCGCGCAGCTCGGCCGTGCCGCGCGCGTCGAGCAACAGCGCGGTCTTGTCACCCTCGAGCACGTACCGCAGCCCCTCCAGCTCGATCTCCTGGAGGCCGCCGAGGGCCCGCCAAACCGGCATGCCGAGCTGATAGCGACGGACGTGGGTGAAGCCCGCCGCGAGCAGCTCCTCGGAGGTCCGCTTCGATCTTCCGCAGAACGGCCCGTTGCAATGGAGGACGATGGGGGTCGACTTGTCGCCGTGGACGGCGCGATCGATGTCGCGGATGTCCGACACGTACTGCGACATGGGCACGCCCGACTTTCCGGCGACGTTCACCGCGCCCGGGATGTGCCCGATCGCAAACTCACGCGGGGGCCGCGCGTCGAACACCATCCCGCTCTTCGATGCGAGAACGGCCTTCAGCTCGACGGTGGAGATCTCCGGTGCCTTTTCGCCCGTCTCGGCCAGGGTGGCCTGGAAGATGCTTAATGGCTCCGCCGTGGCGATGGCGATGGTGGGCAGCTGAGAGAAAAGCAGGGCGGCGATGAGGGAGAATGGCGTGGGCATGGAAATCTCCATCGTGTGGGTTGGTTGGTCCGGAGGCGCCTTTCGTTAGGAGATGCGCCGACAACCCACAAAAGTTCCCAGGGCCTCGCTGAGCCGATGTCTTAAACAGAAAAGCAAACGTCACGCTTCCTCCGGTGGCTTCGTGCGCCAAAAGGCACGGTAGAGAAGCACGTCGTACGAAATTTTCATGGCGGCGCCGACAAACAGAGGAGCGGCGAGCGATGTCCCTTGCATCAGGAGACCGGCCAACGCGGGCGCGACAGCCCAGCCGCCCAGGCGAACCAGGTTGGTAATGCCCGAGGCGAGCGTCCGCTCTTCCGGCCGCACCATCGCCATCACGTAGGATTGCCGGGTGGGCACATCCATCTCGACCAAGCCTTCCCGCAGCAAAAAAAGCACCGCCGCAACGGGAAAAGTCGGGGCGAAGGCCACTGTCACCAGCAAAAGGCTCGATGGAATGTGGGTGAAGACCATCGTTTTGAGGAGGCCAAAGTGTTTGGCCAGCCACGCAGCACCGAGGTGAGACGCCGCGTTGGCGACTCGGGCGCCGAAGAAGAGGAGGCCGACGACGCCTTCCGTCGCGCCAAAGCGCTGGAAGAAGAAGAAAGAGAGCAGCGAGGAGGTGAGAAATCCACCCGCGAGGCTGTCTATTCCGAACAGCGCGGAGATTTTCCACAGCCTCCGCCGGGTATCGTCGGAGAGCGGAACGGCATGCGCGCGCGGCCGTGTCTCTACGGCCGGCGAAAGTCGGGAGTAGAGGACCGCCGTCAGCAGCAGAAGGAGGCCGTATCCCGCGATCGCGAGGCGGAGCGACGCGAGCTCCTCGACCTCGAGCCCCCGGCGCAGGAGGACCGGCGCCCCAGCCAGGAGCGCGCCGAGAGCGTGACCTGCGTCCTGGAAGATGTTGTACCAGGCGAAAGCGAGCGTCCGTTGCTGGTCATTGATTGTCGCCGGTAAGATCGCTTGGTCCAAAACCAATGAGGGCCCACGATCTCGCCCCATCCCGTTGAGCATTCCGATGAAGGCCGCGGCGGCCAGGACGGCGAGATGCGAAGAAGCCGCGGCAATGCCCGCTCCGAGCGCTCCCAGGATGGCCAGAGCCATCAGTGCCCTGCGGCGGCCAACGCGATCGCCAGCGATCGTAACCAGCAAGGCAGCCGTCGCCGCGCCCGCCAGCCCGACTCCGATGACGAGACCGACCTCCGCGGGATCGAAGTGAAGCTTGGCGAGGTAGATCCCGAGGAGAACGCCGATGAGGCTGGTCCCGAGCGAGCGGAGGAAGGCGCCCGCATAGAGTATTTTGCGATCACGCACCGGCCGTTCCCGGCCACGCGAGGTCCTCGAACAGCGCGCGAACGAAGCTGCTCGCCGGAAGCGCGCGGAGCGAGTCCAGCGTGCCTTCTTGGACGAGGCGCCCCTCTTCCATCACCGCAATGCGATCTCCCAGGGCAGCTGCCTCTCGAAGGTCGTGCGTCACATAGAGTGCCGTGGTCCGGCGTTCCTTCAGCAGATCGCGGAAAACTGACAGCAGCTCACGCTTGAGGCCGACATCGAGGTTCGAGAGCGGCTCGTCGAGGAGGACGGCGCGCGGCTCAAGGACCAACGCCCGTGCGATAGCGACCCGCTGACGCTCGCCGCCCGAGAGCTGGCCGGGGTGGCTGCGCTCTTTGCCCGCAAGGCCGACTTTTTCCAGCATTGCCCGGATCCGTGCGTCGCGCTCCGGACGCGGCACGCCCTTGGACTCGAGACCAAAGGCGAGATTCCCCGAGACGCTCAGGTGAGGCCAGAGCGCAAGGTCCTGGAAGACGACCGCGAGACTCCGGTCCTCGGGGAGCATGAGCAGCCGCCCCTCCCGGCTCGCAAGCTCGCCGGAAAGTCGCACGGTACCCGTCGCCGGCGTCGCGAAGCCGAGGATGACCCGGAGCACGCTCGTCTTACCGCTGCCGGATGGTCCGAGCAGCGCCAGCACCTCGCCGGGCTCGACGGTGAGCGAGAGTCCATCGATCACCAGCCTCCCCGCGTACCTGAGTCTGATCCCCTCGATTGCGATGGCTGAGCTCATCCGGCGCTCCTCCGCGGCAAGAGGAGCACGCCAACGGCGAGCACCAAGGCGGTGATCAGCACGTGCGCCAGCGCGAGCGCGGCCACCACCGGAGGCGGGCCGTTCGCCTCGAGGGTGAAGATGCGAACCGGGAGCGGCTCTCGACCGGGCGGGTAGTAGAGCACAGCCGTCTCGAAATCCCGTAGGCAGAAAACCATCGCGAGCAGCCAGCCAGCGGCGACGCCCCGTGAGTTGACCGGGAGGACGATCCGGATCAGCCGCCGCCAGAACCGCGCGCCGGCGGCCGCCGCTGCCTCTTCCAGATGAACAGGGCTCTGAAGAACGACCGAGGCGACGGCACGAATGCCCACCACCACGTAGCGCGCGGTGTAACCGATAATGAGGATCGCCACGCTGCCGTACAGCGCGCGCGTCGCCGAGCTATTCCATACAGCGATGAGACCGACGCCGAGCACGGACGCCGGCGTCACGAATGCGAGCACCGCGAGGGCATCGAGCATCGAGGCCCCTCGCAGACGGCGCGCCGCGCCATGCCCGAGCACCAGACCGACGGCGGCGATCAGGGTCGCAGCGACAGCGGCCGTACCGAGGCTGGTCCACGGCGCCTGGCCAATCCACTGAGGGAGGTTGCCGAACCCGCCGCCTCGCACCGCGCGGAGCGCGAGAGCACCCAGCGGAAGCGCGCCAGCCAGGGCGACGCTCCAACTCGCTGCCGCCAGCGCTGGACGCCAACGCTGAAGGGGGATGGGTGCACGCGACATTCCGCGCAGGCCAGCCACTGCGAACGAACCGGCGCCAACCAGTCGCCGCTCGAGGAAAAGCAGGCCGAGTGCGACAGGCATGAGGGGCAAGGCGAGGACGAAGGCCTCGCCGGGCGCGTACTGGATGCCGCCGAGCCTGGCGAACACGGCCGCAGGGAAGACGTCGACGCGAAGGAACATCGGCACACCGAGCTCGGAAACCGAAAGCGCGAAGACGACGATGGCGGCCAGCGCGAGCGCGGGACGCGCAGCGGGGAGCAGGATGCGGGTGGCCACGCGCGATTGACGAGCGGCAAGGCGCGCTGCCTCCTCGAGCGAGGCGTCCATGCCGAGGAGCGAGAGCGCCACGAGGGACGTCACCACCGGCGAGAACGCGAGCGCGAGGACCACGACCAGGCCGACCTCGCTGAACAGCAGCCGAGCTGTCATCTCGCTGCGGACAAGTCCCTCGCGCCCGAGGAGCTGGAACCACCCGAGCGCGAGGAGAAACGGCGGCAGGAACATCGGGAAGGCGTGCAGCATCCACAGGGCTCGCCGCCCGGGAAGATCGGTCCGGGCGACGAGGAGTCCCAGCGGAGCGCCGATCGCAATGGCGCAGGCCGTCACCGCTGCGGCGAGTGCGAGCGAGCGGATGAGGAGCCCCCATGGCCGAGACCTGGCGAGCACAGCGAGCGCAGCTGTCCCGGCACCAGGGATTTCGGCTAAGAGCCGCGCCAGCGGCAATGCAGAGGCGAGCAGGACAATTGCTCCCGCGGCCGCGAGCACGACTGTCTGCTCGCGCTGGCGCAGGGCGCGCCTCAGAGTCCGACCCACTGTCTCAGCCACGGCTCGATGCGCTCCATGTCCGTCGCCACGCGCGCGTAGTCCAGCTGCATTGCCTTGATTTCGCTGACGCGTTTGACCCCCTGCGGTACGGGCACGTCCGGTCGCAGCGGCATGTGCCCGGCAGAGTCGGCCATCCGCCGCTCCACATCGGGAGTGAGCAAATAGTCGACGAGCTTGCGCCCCGTTTCCGGATGCGGTCCACCCTTGATGAGCACGGCGCTCGTCGGCATCACCAGCGTGCCCATTCCCTCCTGATCCGGATAAACCGCCTCCACTGGTGCACCCTCCTTGATGGCCTCGAACGCGTCGTCGGTGTCCGCAAGTCCGAACGCCACCTCGCCGGTGCTGACGAGGCGCTTCACTTCACCATTGGAGCTGACCATGCGTACGTCGTTGGTCTTGAGAGACGCGAGGAACGCGCGCGCCTGCTCCTCGCCCCACGTCGTAAACAATGCCGCGACGTGCATTGTCGTCGTCCCGAAGAGCGGGTTTGCAATCGCCGTCTGTCCTTTCCAACGAGGGTTCGCCAGATCGCGGACGGAGCGCGGCATCTCGCCGGGCGAGACGCGCTTCTTGTTGACCAGCAGGACGCGCGCCCTTGCAGCGAAATCCGTCCAGGTTCCATCCGCAGCGCGGAAAGTCGCGGGGATGTCCGAGGCGCTCGGCGAGAGGTATGGTTCGGCCAGCCTCCGCTTGATGAGCAGGAAGGGACGCACCGGGTCGTTGGCCCAGAAGACATCGGCCTGCGGGTGCTGCGCTTCGGCAATGAGCCGGTTGAGCACTCCGGTGCTCTTCGTCTCCTCGGTGTCGAAGACAGCCCGAACCGCGATGCCACTTTGTCGCTCGAACTCTTTGAAGATCGGCTCGGAGAACACCTGGTCCACCGAGGTGTAGACGACGACCTCCCGCGCTGCCCGTTTGCAAGCGGGAGTCAGCGCGAGAAGAACCGCGATGAGAAGAATCCGCTTCATTTAGTCACCTCAATCCAAAGGCCCACGTGAAGCCGGCGCGAACTTCGCCGACGAGCTCGCCATTGAGGCGCGCGGCCCGGAGGCCGATGTCCATTGAGAGGTCCTCCCGCGTACGCCAGATGGCCCCCAGCAGCCCCGAGATGGCCCAAGAAGTTTGGAATTCGCGCTCCAGAAACAGCTCGGCCACGGGACGCACTGCCCAGCCATACGGCCCCTCGACGATGGCGCCTCCGAACAGGTCCAGCCGTCCCGCCCGCGTGAGCGCGACCGCGGCGTTGAGGTGCATGGTCAGCGACGACCATCGCTGGGAGACGATGGCCGCCGCGCTTGCTCCTACCCCCGGCTCTCCATTGACGGTCGGCAGCAAGACTCCTGCCTCCATCGCGACGCTCGGCCCGACGCCGTCCTGCAGCGTGCCTTCGCGGAGGACTCCCTTGAGGAAAAGGCCGGTGTCCACTACCCGGCTCCGCGGTTCCCCCTGCGCATCGCCGACGAAGAGCAGGTGCCGCCCCTGCAGCACCAACTCCCATCTGCGCGATAGGCCTAAATTGGCAATCAATGCCGGGGCCACGAGGAAGTGCTGCCGTCCCTCGGCAAGGTAGCCGAGCGGTCCGAGCTCGAGCTCCACTTTCCCCGCCTCGGCCACGCTCGCGTCCGTCGAATCGAACGGGCGATAGGCCTCTACGCGGGGCGCCCACGTCAACGCGACGAAGGCGGCGATGAGAGGAGGTCGGAGTCGCACTCATCAATTCCCAGCACCCGACCTCATTTCACTATTTCTTGAACGCTCCATTGAGTTTTCCACATTCACCCGTTCGCGTGTAATCCATTTCATTGCGCGCTTGCCTCCAAGTCGTCGAAGGCGGTGACCGAATCCGACTTGGTCCACAATCCGATTTTGCCTTTGCTGAACGTGGCGTCTGCGGCCGAGATCACCTGGACCCCATCCCATTTGACGGTGAGGCTCGTCCCACGTGCAGCGGCTTCTAGTGTGTGCCACTGTCCTGAAGTCACTTGGGCGTTCGCGGAAGCAAATTCCTGCCTGTCTCCGTTGACCACTCGGTAGATCCGGACATTTCCCTCCAACGCGTTCGCTCGGGTGATGAAATAGTTATTGCTGTCCTTGAGGCGAAACATGAGACCACAAGCCTGGTCTGTGCTGCCGGACTCGGGACGACATCGAACACTCATCGTGAGATCCGTGAACGTGAGATTCTTCACCACGACTCGGGGAAAATCTGGACTGTTGTAATGCCCGCTCTGTCGAAGAACGTTCGGTGGTGAAGGGGCGGTTGCTTCCGCATTGACCTTCCACTGCCCAAGCACGTTGATGAAATCATCAGGTAACGAGCCGACAACGGCACCCTCGAAATTCCACTGATAAACCTGTCCCGTCACAGCTGGAATTTCATCTCCTCCCGTCGTGAAATTCGTCGGGGTTGCTTTCTGGCATCCGTGCCATGAAACGCCCAAAACCAGTATCGTCGCCAGCTGAATTTCCTTTATCCGCATACATGCTCCTCTCAGTTGTTTGGAGCGCCTGCGGCGATCCACGGCTCGAGCACCTTCTCGATAAAATCCGGCGGCAGCGGACTCGGTACGACTGGAGCTCCCGTATCCACATCAATGGGCATCCGCTTTCCTTCCTGCGCGGGACCCAATCTCCCGGTTAACTTGTCGATCAGAAAACTGGCTTCAGGATCTCGTGGCTTTACGCGCAAAGCAGTGCGCCGAGCCTCCGAGGGCTGATTCACCAGCTGCTCATAAGCGGCCGAAGCCCGTAAGTCCAAATGCAGAGACGGCGTTGGCTTATTCCCGTGACAACCGTCGGCCCCCGAGCAGTTGAGCACCAGAACAGGGACGATGTCGTTGCGAAATGACGGAATCTGCGGTGCAGGGGATACTGCCTGAGACGTAGCAGCTGAACTGCCCTGGTCACCGCATTTCCCGGCGCATCCAGCCAACACGAGAAGCAGCATCCCTCTCAGCTCTCTCATCCTCCAACCCATCCGACTGGCAGAATCTCCGAGAGCGAATGAAGTCTGCGCCACAAGAACGAGCTGCTTGCTTTCCGTAACGGTGTAGTAGCAACTTGCGTCATGAACTACTCAATGCCTTCACGATGAGTCCGACAATGCCCGCAGCAACAATGACGATTGGCTCGGGCGCTTTCTTCAGCTTCAGCAGCACCAGGAAAGTGGCAATTCCAATCACTGCCGTTGGTACATCGATGATCGACCGCCTGGCGAGGACGAATGCGGCCCCGCCAATCGCCCCGGCGGCAGCTGCCGTGACGCCCGAAACAAAAGCTTTCACGCGTCGATCCTTCGACCAGCGCCGGACGCTCGGGGCCAGCAAGATGACGACGGCAAACGGAGGAAGGAATACTCCCGCCGCGGAGATGAGCGCCCCAAGCGGTCCTGATACCAGGTAGCCGATGAACGCCACGGTAATCACCACCGGTCCCGGCGTGATCATTGCGACCGCCACGGCGTCGAGAAATTGGTGCTCGTCCAGCCAGTGGAATTGATCCACCACGCCGCCATGAAGGAACGGGACGATCGCCAACCCGCTCCCAAACACGAATGCGCCGGCTTCGGTGAAGTACCAGGCGATTCGCCACAGCTCGCCCGGGTTTGGGCCCCGCAGCCCCGCCATCAGCCAACCCAGCCACGGTCCGATCGAGAGCACCGTTGTCGTTTTGTGCGATGGAAGCCACGTCTTCGCAATCAGCGCGAGAAAGCCGAAGCCGAGAAAGACCCATATGATCTCCTTCTCCGTCCATGCCGTCACCAGCGCGCTCGCGGCGAGAATTAGAATGAGGAGCGGATCTTTGCCGATGGTCAGGCGACCGAGCTTGACCGCACTGCGCGCGATGATCGCGATGACCGCCGCGCCGATGCCATAGAACAGGTTCTGGATCCACGGTAACCCGTGAAATCGGACGTAGAGGATGGAGATGGCCAGCACCATCACAAACGAAGGAAGGATGAATGCAGCGGCGACGAGGGTCGCCCCCACGCGGCCTGCGCGCACCCAGCCAAGGTACATCGCCAGTTGCGCGGCGAGCGGACCAGGCGAGAGCTGCGACAGCGCGAGCCCCTCGAGATAATCCTGTTTGGAAACCCAGCGGCGCTGCTCGACCAGGTCCCGCTGCATGTGTCCCGCGAGCGCGATGGGACCGCCGAAGCCGAACGTCCCCAACCGAAGGAAATAGAGCAGAAACTCTCTCATCGAGCAGGGCTGGGTTTCCTCGCCCGGCTCCGGTCCCCTAAGCTTTTGTACTTCCGGCACCGCGGCAGCTTTCGGCTCGGTTTTCGCCGTCATGCTCGCACTCCAGGCCTACACGCGGACCTTGGTGCTATCCCGCCTTGTGCGAAGGCTTTTGAGTATCCAGCGCCGCCTTGATTCCCTTCGCCAGGCTCTCGGTCGGCCCGACTCCCCAGAAATGAAGAAACAATACGCGCGGGACCTCTGCAGCCATGTGCTGATGAATCGCGACGATGTTAATGCCGGCGCCTCGCAGTGCCTTCAAAACTCCCTGCAACTCGGACTCGAGCATCGCGAAATCGCCGTCGACGACAGCTTTATCGTCGCTCCCCGCGAAGGCAGCCCAGGTGTTGACGCCCATCGTATTCCCAACGGTCTGACCGTGCATCTTGGTTTCTCGGCCGATGGTCACCTTGTACACGCCGTTCGTGAGGTCGCCCTTTCCCAGGATGGCCTCCACTTTCTTCGAATCGAGGGTGCTCTTCGCCGGATCGATGTCCGCATTCGGTACCTCGCCCTTCCCACCACTTGTTTGTTTCATGTTCGCAAAAAGCTTACCGACCGCTGTGGCGAGCTTGGCTTCATCTCCCATCCCACCGATGTGCATGAACATCACCTTCGGCGAATCCCAGAAGAAATGGTTGTGCAGCGCAGTCACTTCGAGCCCGTTGTTTAGGGCCGTGCTCATCGCCGGATTCACTTGGTCCTCGGTGAGCACCATGTCTCCCATCACCATCGTTGCGTTGCCATTGCGCTCGAAAGCAGCCCAGCTGGTGAGGCCCATGGGCGGGGTCATCTTCACTCCCGCCGTCGTGATCGCGAGGTCTGAGCGCGGAACGGATACTTTGAACACGCCCTCCTTCTCGTTCAACGAGCCTTTCACTCCCGTGAGTTCTTCAATCTGTGCTGTGTTCAGCTTGGTTTGCGTGCCACTCTTTGGCGGGGCTCCGTAAACGGTCGTACTCACCGCGAGCACTACCAAGCTCCAACCGATTTTCGTACCCATCTGGTTTGTCTCCTTTCCGTTCATCTGACCTGAAGGACGGCTGCTGCGAGGATCGAACGGCAAGGGAACGATTGGATGCGGCCTCCCTGAAACATTGTCTTGAGACATGACCGTCCTCCACCCATTACAGGGGTGTCGCCGTCAGGTTGTCGAAGTAGATAACCGAGTCGGCCTTGGTCCAGAGCCCGACTTTCCCTGCCTCCGGGAGCGTTTTGTCCTGCGCGTCGATTATTTTTTTGTTGTCGAAGAAGACTTGGAAATGGTCACCTTTGGCTTCGACCGCCAAATCATGCCAGACGCCGCTGGCAACCTTGCCATTCCAGCCAGCGAATTGTCGGCGATTCCCTTTCACCACGTGGTAGAGGCGAACGTTGTCCTCGAGCGCGTTGGCACGGACGACGTAATAGTTGTCCGCGTCCTTGAGCCGGAACACGAGCCCGCAACCCTGGTCCACCTTGCCGGAGACAGGCTTGCATTTCACCGACAGGCGCAGGTCCTTCATCTCAGGGCCGGTGAAGGCGACGGGGAAGCGGTAGTCGGTGTCGTCCGTGCTCACCTGCGCAAGGACATTGGGTTTGCTGGGGGCATCGGCTTCCGCGCGCACCACCCACTGCCCCTCGGCACCCTTCCCAGTGCGCCCGAAGGAAAAACCGGCCGGAGGCTTGCCCACGGTGTCCGACTCGAAATTCCAGGTCTTCGAAGAAGACTTCTCGTTTCCACTCTGCGCAAGCACGAGCGAGCTGAGACTCAGCACGGCGGTACCCAGGATGTTTGTGAATTTCATTTTCATGCCCTCTTTCTCTTGAAGTACTCATAAAGACTGTTGAATACGGCCGACCCTTGCGCCAGCCGCTTCTCGTCTTCGGGATTCGCCATCGCAATGCCTGCGATGAGGCGATCCACTCCCAAAGCGTCCTCGCGGCCGAACTTCCCGTCCTTGAGGTCGATGTCGTGGACAATTTCGGCGATCTGCTTCAGCGCCGGCTCCGAGAGGGCGAACCGCTGCAGCAGCACCTCGAATGTGCACCGGTCGCCTTCGTGGGTGAACTCCGCTTCGAACATGTCGAAGCGAAGCTCGCCTGCTTCAAGACGATAGGCTTTGCCGGGAACGAATTTGAAGCGCGCATCTTTGTCGATGAAGCGGCGAATGAGCCACGCGCTCGCCATTCGGTCGACGTGAATTCCTTTTCTCGTCACCCAGGTGCGCGCTTGCATTTTTTCCATAGGAGGGCGAGAGGCCTCGCCCTCCTCAGAGGCCTGACTGGCAGCCGCTTTCATTCGCTTTTCCAAAGTGACGAGCAGCGCCTCGACCGTGTCCCGACCGCTGGCGGCAAAGAAGTCGATGTTCTCGATTTCTGCCAAGCGCCTTCTGAGGCGCGCAATGCTCGATTCGAGCTCCTCCTTGCTGTCCTTGGTGTTCTTGCGGCGGGACAGCATCGACTGCAGCCGGCGAGCCTCGCCCGCGAGCTCGAGATAGTCAGCTTCTCGAGCCGAGTTGAACAAAGCCTCGACCTCAGTGTCGGAAAGCCCCTCGACGAAGCGGGCCTCACACACCGAGGCATCACCACCGCCCTCGACGATTTCCCGAACCACCCACTCGAAGTCCTCGTAGGCCTGCTCGCTCCGCGGAAGCGCATAGACGGAGTTCTTGATTGGCGCTGCCCCGAGGCGCTGCAGCCGCCTCCCAATCTTCACCCGGAAGTAGTTGGGCTTCGGCGGAATCTGGTGGATGAGCAGCAACCATTTCGGCTCTTTTCGCTGAGTCATTGTCCAGCCGCGGAATCCGCGTCTAGTCGAGTTTTTCCTTCACCGTTTTCCATTCATTCCCCTTCACGAGCGTGACCTCGGCCGCTGACTGGCCCCCCTCCAGTGACGGCGTGGCGCTCACCGCTCGGTAGCCCTTGTTCGCCTTCAACGCCTGACCGACCGCGGAGCGCAGGGAGGTCTTCGACTTGGCCATCGCGTCGTTTTGCGCCTTCGCAGCCGTGAAGTCGTCGCCGCTGGTGATCGGTTCCGTCTTGGCCACTTTGCCGGTTTGATGATCGACGATTACTTCGTAGAACTTGCCGTCCTTGGCCGTATAGACGGAGAGCTGGAGCTTTCCGTCCTCAATCTCGAACTTCGCGGAAATGGGCTTGCCCTCAGCTTCGCTGGCCGAAAGGCCCTTCTCGAGGGACACCTTCACTGTCTTCACGTCCTTCGCGAGCGCTTGCTTTTCGCTCTCTTTGCTTTGTTTTTCTTCGGCGGCGAAAGAAAGAGGCCCGGCCAGGCTCAGCGTAACCGCAGGAACCAACCAACCGATTCTGTGCATAGCGCAATTCCTCCTTAAGGGGTGCGCAGCCTATAGATCAACAGTACCTGCATGCCAAGTCATTCCTTGCAGTTGAATCAACAAGTTAACCGTAATATTGGGAGGTCACGCGCCTGGACACCTCGGCGACCACGACGATCGCCAGACCGAGAACGCTCTCTTCACACGGGGACATGTCTCTTTCTGTCCGGTCACGATGAGCCGCACACGAACGGACAAGGAGACAGAAGATGAGCGTCGCGAGCGTCGCTCGCTCAGTTCAAACCGCCGCCCTCGAGCGCTTTGCGGATGGCGGCTGCGAAATCGCTCGGCGCGGCGTACTTTGGCATGCTCCGATACATTTCGGCGGCGGTGCGGATGCGTTCGACATCGAGGTGCAGCTGATCGGCTTGCCGATGGGGGAGGCGACTGAGAACGAGTCGGTCCGGGTCGACAAGCCCGGCAGCGATCGCGGCGGGCGCGAGCTTTTCGCATCGGCACTGATGAGATGGATTTGCGACCCCGCAGTGCGCGCGCAGAAACGTTTCCATTTGCTCGCGGGCCCGGGAAAGCCGTTTGCGAAACGCGACCGCGCTGATTTCGAGAATGGCGGCTGCGTCGTCGCCGGGCAGCTCGAGCACCTCGCCCAGGATGTATGCGAGCCGGTGCGCGCGATCGAGGCAGATCAGCATTCCTGCCGCACAGGCGAGCTTCACCTCGTTGACCAGGGCCTTGCGCGCGGGATCCGTCTGAGCCGGTGGATGCGGAGCATTGGCGAGCGCGGCCTCGAGCGTGGCAGCCGCCTGGTCGAAATCAATTTCCGGTCGCCGCAAGGCCGTGCGGAAATTCAACAGCGCATGTGCGGCCACCCGATAGGCCCATGTTCTGAAGCGGCTCTCGCCCCGGAACGAGCCCAGTTTCGTCACCAGGCGAACGAGGATTTCCTGCGAGGCGTCGTGTGCGTCGTCCACATGTCCCAGCATTCGCAGCGCGAGGTCAAAGACATCGTCCTGCACAGCCCGCACCACGCCCTCGAGGGCGATCCGATCGCCGGCTTTCGCCCTGGCAACCAGCTCGTGCAGTTGGGCGTCATCGATGCCGGTTTCCATCGCAGTTGAACGCCCAGGAGACTAACGCTTTCCCCCGGCGAACATAGCCGCGAAGGGCCGGCCATCGAAAGCCGATTCGACGCGGGAGATCTTTCCGTTTTTGATCTGGTGCCACTCCGCGACGAGAGTCGTGGCCGCAGCCGGCGGGCCGCGGCGAGGTCCCTTTTGATGACCGCAGCGTAGAAATTCCTTAGAATGTCTCCAGCGTTCGGCACGATAATTCTCCTTCGACTCTTGAATTCCAGACGAAGCGGCGGAGCATCGATCGACCTCGGGCATTGTCATGCTTATTTGACAGCGCCAATTTGTTTCAGCAGCTCCAGCATGGCGAACTCCACCCAATGTTCTGCAATCTTTCCGTCCCGTATCCGATAGATGTGAATTTCCGTCCACCGCACCTCCTTATTGGTCGGTTGTTCACCCATCAACGGCGCACGGTGGGTCGCGATCGCTGAGCTCCGTTCGACCACCTTGTCGTCGCCCGCAATCAAATCTTCCTCGCTGACAACGACATCCGGAAAAGCCGTATTCATCATGCGACCAACGTCTTTGAAGCCTTCCAACCCAGGCCGTACAGGAGGCTTGAAGTGATGCCGGAAGTCCGCCGCAAACAGGTGATTGATGCCGTTGACGTTATGTTCGTTCTTGAACACGCGGGTGAACTCCCGCACGATTTCTTTGTTTTTGTTTGTCACGTCGACCGTTGGGCCCATTCCTATGTCCTTTGCAAGTGCAGAGTTGCATACAGCGGCTTCTCTTTTAGACAGCAGGCGCAGCGGGTGTGTGACCAGGAAATACGCTCGGGGTGAGCGGGGATGAGTCAGCCAACGTTGGAAAATCCACGCTTCCGCAGATACGCGATTACGGCATCCCTCACCAAGCCGCTCTTCTGGCGAGACTCGACCCTTCCCAACCTTTGGGCGGCCAACTCACCGGCTACGTAGCCGGTGGTGGCAACCGTATAGATACGGCGAGGATCCCGATCGACCCCGCGACTGCGCAACTCTTCGACGAGGATCGCGCTCAGGTTCGAACCCTTGATCTCCACGTGCGTCAGGGAGTCCTGCCAGCTCTCCAGGCTGTATACGTCGCCAGCTCGGATCAGGCCCTTTCGCAGGCGACCTGCAACGCTGCCCAGGTCGTAGTATGCGAGGTCGCTGCCAGCATGCTCCCGCATCGCTGCCTCGAACAAACGCTTCACGTTGGCGCCCTCGAGGAGCGCCGGGTTTTCGCCGAGCAGCTCGCCAACGCTCAGCGGCGCGTCACCAGCCCTCGCGACGTTGACGAAGGCGTGAACATGTGGATAGCCCCGGAAGTAGAAGACCGCTGAGGAACCTTCCAGCCTGAAGTTTTGGAATTGTCTGCTGCGATCAACCTCGCTGTCCTCGTAAAAGCTGAGGAACAGCTTCTCGATGCCGCCGTTGTGCTCGAGGCACTGCCACGCATACGCCACGTCCTCGGCGGGATAGGTGGAGAGGATCCCCTCGATCAGCTCGCGCGCGATTGCCCGGCTCTCCGGCAACAGGGTCGCGATCTCGACACCCGCGAATGAGCCTTGGCTTCCCTGAAGCTGGATGTCCGTCTGAATGGGTGAGGTCTTCTGCAGAGCAAGCCGCTGTTGCTCGGGCCGTAGACTTTGAAACAGCCGGCGTGCGGTCTGAAACTGGAAGCGGTAGAGGTTCCCGGGCAATCCCTGGATGGAATCCCCTCGTTGATCGCCGTAAACGAGCGGCCCCCCAAAAGCGGCGCCCTCTCGACTGCGGCCTCCGATGCGCAGGTTGAGGTGGGGACCGGTGAGGATGAGCTGATACGGAGGCGTCTTCGGATTGCCGCAGAGCAACACATACATCGAGTGGACACCGGGCCAACGGGTGAAGAACTCATTTGGTATCCGGTCCCGACCCGCCTCAGAGAGCCCGGCGTGGAGCAAGTCGGTCAGGATGCCTCGCTGCTCCCAACCGAGATTGACGGGATTCACCGAAAGCCCGGCGCCCCACACTCCGCGATTGTGATACTGACGCAGCGGATCGTCGTAGTCCACGCAGACGCGCTCGCGGTCCTTGGCATTGAGAGACTCGAAGAAACGAATCGCCAGCTCCCGCGGCGCTTCCAGGTTTCGGCTCCTGGGCGGCGGCAACAGCGCATAGCGCCCGACCAGTCCCATCCCAGTGAGCGTGCCCAGGACCTTGAGAGCTCGTCGGCGATTCATTTGCAAGAGGACCTCAAACAGTGGCCACAGCCCGAACGCTGCTTTACCGCAATCCTGGCTCGCGATGCAACCGCGCCCGGCCCTGCGGCGCGCACAAGGATGGGCCGCTACGCCGTTGGCCCGATGGCAACCACGAAATACGTCGCGGGAACCTTCCCGATGTTTCGTATTCCGTGCTCCTCCTTGCCCGCTGCAAATCCGGCCGATCCCGGGCCCAATTGGTATTTCTTTCCCTGAATGGCGAGCTCGACGGTGCCCTCTTTGACAAACCAGAACTCGCTGTGGGCGTGAACATGGGCAGCATGCGGCGCGGCTCCAGGTTGTAGCACCGTCTGATGTGCCTCGATTTGTTCACCGGTAGGAGTCTTGCCTTTCACGATGCTACGGTACTGAGCGTCGCCGCTCTTGTTCTTGGTTACTTTTATATCCTCAAACTTGAGCGCGAAAGAGGAGAGCGCCGCTCCCTCCGCCGCAAGGGCCTGGCCTGGAAACAAGGCCAACGGCAGAAGCCCGCACATTTTACGTCGTGAAATCTTCATCGATTCCTCCGCAGGTGATGGTCCATTCGGAAAGACGGTCTGTACTTTGAAAAGAAAGTTGCTGCAAGCGGACGAGAAATGTTGTGGATAGTAGCGACGGAACAATCGAGGCGAGCGTGCGACGACCGACAACACTCCGTCACAACGAGGATCAAGCGTGAACCTGACCGTCATCGATGGCGTAATTATTCTGGCCTATTTGATCTTCACGGTTTCGGTCGGCGCGTTGCTGAAGCGTTATACGCGGACCAGCACGGACTTCTTTCTCGCCGGGCGCGCGATTCCTGCCTGGGTCTGCGGCCTGGCATTCATTTCCGCGAATCTGGGTGCGCAAGAAGTGGTGGGGATGGCGGCATCCGGTGCCAAGTATGGAATCGCCACGAGTCATTTCTACTGGATCGGCGCGATCCCGGCGATGGTCTTCGTCGGGTTGTTCATGATGCCGTTCTACTACGGCTCACGCGCCCGCTCGGTGCCCGAATATCTTCGCCTCCGATTCGACGAAAAAACGCGCGCAGTGAACGCCATTTCCTTTGCGATCATGACGGTTTTTTCCTCCGGCATTTCAATGTACGCAATGGCGCGGCTGCTGCAGAGCCTGCGCGTTCTCGACTCCGCCTTTGGCTATTTCAATGTATCGGCGGCCTATGTTTTTGACGTGAGCGTGATCGCCTCGGCGGTGATTGTGCTGGTCTACGTGCTCCTGGGTGGCTTGATCAGCGCGATCTACAATGAGGTGGTGCAGTTCTTTCTGATCGTCGCTGGATTCGTGCCGCTGGTTTTCCTGGGGCTGAAAAACGTGGGTGGATGGCAGGGGCTGGTCGAGCGACTTCCGGGTGCCTATACCCATGCGTGGCAGGGCTTGGGCAGCTCCGGGTCGAATCCCCTGGGCGTGGAGTGGTTCGGGCTGGTGATGGGCCTGGGCTTCGTTCTTTCCTTCGGATATTGGTGCACTGACTTTCTGGTGGTGCAGCGCGCGATGGCTGCCGATTCGATGGAATCGGCGCGGCGCACGCCGCTGATCGCCAGCATCCCCAAGATGTTTTTTCCGTTCCTGGTCATTCTCCCGGGCTTGATTGCGATTGCGCTTCCCACGCAGCTGGTGCGCCAGCCGGCGAGCTCGGCGGCCGCAGCGGTGACGGCTTCGTCGCAAAGCGGACGGGGAATTATCCCCGCCAAGATCGATGAAAGGACTGGCCAGCCGGAGCTGGATGCAGACGGCCATCCGGTGCTGGATTACGATCTTGCCGTTCCCAACATGCTTCTCCATTATTTTCCACCCGGCCTCCTGGGGTTGGGCCTGGTGGCGCTGCTCGCCAGCTTCATGTCTGGAATGGCGGGTAACGTGACGGCCTTCAACACCGTCTGGACTTACGACATTTATCAGTCGTACATCCGGCGAAACGCCAGCGACGCGCACTACTTATGGATGGGCCGGATGGCCACCGTCTTTGGTATTGCGTTCTCCATCGTCACGGCTTATTTCGCGGTGCACTTCAACAACATCATGGACGTGCTCCAGCTGGTGTTTGCCTTTGTGAACGCGCCGTTGTTTGCAACTTTCTTGCTGGGGATGTTCTGGAAGCGCGCCACCGGACATGGCGCCTTTGCCGGGCTGGTGCTGGGGACGACGGCCGCGGCGATTCACCAGGGATCGACACTCCCGGCGGGCTCCGACTCAGGTCTGAAAGGCGGATGGCTGGGTGCCGTGCTCCATCAGTACCCGAGTCAGATGGCCCAGAATTTCTGGACGGCAATCTGGGCCTGGAGCGCGTGCTTTCTCGTCACCATCTTCGTCAGCTTGCTCACGCGTCCGCGCAACGAGAAGGAGCTGGTGGGTCTGGTCTATTCGTTGACCGAGCGGGTCAAGGACAGACACCTGGTCTGGTACAAACGCCCGGCGACCTTGGGAGTTGCAGTTCTGCTGATGGCCGCGGTGCTCAACTGGGTCTTCTGGTAGGGGAGGGAAGGATGCATCTCGACGTCCGGCTGCCCATCGGCCTGCTTTTTTGTTTTATCGGGATCGTGCTGGCGGCCTATGGTTTGTTGAGCGATCGCGAAATCTACCGCGTCTCGTTGGGCATCAATGTGAATCTCGGCTGGGGAATCATCCTGCTGCTGTTTGGGGCGCTGATGTTTTTTTTCGGTTGGAAGAAACACCCTGACCCAAGCGGCCCGGCTCCAACCCCAGATACGCGCGCGCATTGAAGAAGGCGATGTCCTGCGCCATCTGGCCGAGCAGCTCGCGATCGTCGGGCACCAGGCCAAGCTTGACGTCGTTGCCGAGCAGGTTGCAAAGAAGACGGCGGAAATATTCGTGGCGCGAATAGGAGAGGAAGCTGCGCGAGTCGGTCACCATCCCGATGAAGCACGAGAAGAGGCCCAGGTTGGAAAGGGCACGCATCTGCGCCTCCATTCCGTCTTTCTGGTCGAGAAACCACCAGGCTGAGCCGTACTGAAGCTTGCCGGGGATCGAGCCGTCCTGGAAGTTGCCGATCATCGAGGCGAACAGCTCGTTGTCGCGCGGATTCACGTTGTAGAGGATTGTTTTTGCCAGTTGGTTGGTCTCATCCAACCGGTCGAGGAAGCGCGCCAGCGGCCGGGCCTGCTCGAAGTCGCCAATTGAATCGAAACCGCCGTTGGCTCCCAACAGACGGCCGAGGCGCGTGTTGTTGTCTCGAATTGCACCCAGATGGAACTGCTGCACCCATCCGCGCGAATGATCCAGCAGAGCCATCCGGTGGAGCAGAGCCGATCGGAAGCGGTTGGCCTCGCTGGCCTCGAGCGTTTCGCCGCGCCGCAGACGCTCGAAAGAGCGAGCGACGTCGGCATCGGCCCACGGCTCGGCGTCGATGCGCTCAAGTCCATGGTCCGAGGCGCGGCAACCCGCGGCGTGGAACGCAGCGTGGCGGCGCTCCAGTGCGTCGATCAGCTTTGCAAAGCTTCCGATCGAAAGCGCTGCCGCCCCTTCGAGCCGGTTGACCCAGGCATTCCACGCCTGCGGATCGTCCACAGCCAAAGCCTTGTCCGGCCGGAACGTCGGATAGACGCGCGTTTCCGGATCGGGACGGGCTGCGAGCGCAGCGTGATGCTCGAGCGAGTCCACCGGATCGTCCGTGGTACAGACGACTGCGACCTTGAATTGCGCGAGAAGGCCCCGGGCCGAGAAGCCGGGCTGCGCGAGCTGGGCATTGCAGCGCTCGAAGATGGAGCGCGCCGTGTTTTTGTCGAGCAGCTCCTCGATCCCGAAAGGTCGCTTCAGCTCCATGTGTGTCCAGTGATACAGCGGGCTGCGCAGCGTATCCGAGACGGTCCGCGCCCAGGCCTCGAACTTCTCCCAGTCGGAGGCGTGGCCCGTGCAGTAGCGCTCGGGGACGCCGTTGGTCCGCATGGCGCGCCACTTGTAGTGATCTCCCTCCAACCAGATCTCCGTGATCGAGCGGAAGCGATGGTCGGTCGCAATCTGATCGACCGGCAGATGGCAGTGGTAATCGATGATCGGCAAATCGCGAACGAAGCGGTGATACAGGTCGGCCGCCACCGGTGTCTCGAGTAGGAAGTCTTGATGAATGAAAGGCCTCATACCTTCGCCTCCAGCGCCCCCAGCTCCGCGGGGCGGAGATCGGGTATCAACCTGTGGATGATCGCCAGCGCGACAAGATAGGCCGACCCGACGCTAATGAAGATCGCGTAGTAGCTCCCGGTCAGCTGCAGAACCCATCCGGTGACGACGGCGATGAGCATTCCGCCGATCGATCCTGCCATGCCGCCCATTCCCACCACCGACGCCACCGCCCGGCGTGGAAACATGTCGGAGGCCAGCGTGAACATATTTGCCGACCAGCCTTGATGAGCCGCCGCCGCCAGACCCACCAGTGCCACGGTGGTCCAGAGGTTGGACGAGCGCGCGGCAAAGACGATCGGCGTTACGCACAAGGCGCAGACGAACATCGCGGTCTTGCGCGCGCGGTTGATGCTCGCCCCTCGCTTGATCAGGGTCGACGAGAGCCATCCGCCGCCAATGCTGCCCACGTCTGCAATCAGGTAGATCGCGATCAGCGGCGGTCCCAGCTTGGAAAGCGTGAGGCCGTAATGATCGTTCAAAAACTTCGGTATCCAATACAGATAAAACCACCAGACCGGATCGGTCATGAACTTGCCGATCGCGAAGGCCCATGTCTCACGGTGGGTGGCCAATTGGAGCCACGAAATCCGCGCCGACGGCTCCTGGGGGTCGCTCCGAATGTGTTCAAACTCTGTTTTGGACAGGCGTTTGTGACGTTCAGGTGAGTCGTAAAAGAGAAACCAGAGCAACAGCCAACTGAAGCCGATGGCGCCGGTGGCGATAAATGCCGCTCGCCACGAATAGGTGAGCGCGAGCCAGGGCACGATCGCGGGCGCCACGATGGCCCCCACGTTCGTACCCGCATTGAAGATGCCGGTGGCGAGGGCCCGCTCTTTCTTTGGAAACCACTCGGCCACCGTCTTGATCGCCGCGGGAAAGTTGCCGGCCTCGCCCAGGCCGAGGCCGAACCGCGCCAGGCCGAAGCCCAGAGGCGTTCGCGCCAGCGCGTGGGCCATGGCCGCAAAGCTCCAGAAGATCAGCGCGAAGGCGTACCCGCTCCGGGTACCCACGACGTCCAGCAGCCGCCCGACCAATAAAAGTCCGAGGGCGTAGGCCCCCTGGAACGCAGTCACGATGTACCCGTACTGGACCTCGTTCCAGCCGATCACCCGCTGCAGAGTCGGGGCGAGGATGCCCAGCACCTGCCGGTCGACGTAATTGATCGCGGTTGCGAAGAACAGCAGGCCGCAAACGACCCACCGCACTGCGCCGGTCCGCCCCTCCTTCACATCCGCCAGGCTTTGGCCCTCGCCTTGCGTCACCGTCGCCATGCGATGCCCGTGGGAAACTGATAAGCGTCGAGCGACTCAGGCTTCATGGAGATGCTGTATCCCGGTGCTGTCGGTACCACGTAGCGCGCGTCGCGGATCACGCACGGGTCGATGAAGTGCTCGTGGAGGTGATCCACATATTCACAGACGCGGTTCTCCAGGCTTGCGCTCACCGCCACGTAGTCGAAGATCGAAAGGTGTTGCACGTACTCGCACAAACCCACGCCGCCCGCGTGCGGGCAGACCGCCACGCCGAATTTCGCCGCCATCAAGAGCACGGCAACCGCTTCGTTGACTCCCCCCATCCGGCATGAATCAACCTGCAGGAACTTGATCGCGTTGGCCTGGAGCAGCTGCTTGAAGATCACCCGGTTCTGGCACATCTCGCCGGTGGCCACGCCGATCGGCGCGATGGCTTTGGCGATGGCCGCGTGGCCGAGCACATCGTCGGGGCTGGTCGGCTCCTCGATCCACCACGGATCAAAACGCGCGAGCGCCTTCATTTGCCGTATCGCTTCATCGACGTCCCAGCATTGATTGGCGTCCATCATCAGCTGCCGCGCAGGGCCGATCTCCTCGCGCATCAGCTCGGCGCGGCGCAGGTTGTCTTCCAGGTTTCGCCCCACCTTCATCTTGAAGGCGTTCCAACCCTTGGCGATCGCCTCCCGGCAGAGACGCCGCACCTTCTCGTCTGAATAACCCAGCCACGCCGTGGACGTGGTGTACGCGGGATAGCCTTGACGCCGCATCTCCGCCTCGCGCGAAGCTCTGTCGGGCAATTGGTTCTTCAAGATCCGCAGCGCCTGCTCGGGCGAGAGAACTTCGGTCACGTAACTGAAGTCGATCGAGGATGCGATCTGCTCGGGTGGAAGATCCACCAGGAGCTTCCACAGCGGCTTTCCCTCGTGCTTGGCCCAGAGATCCCACACCGCGTTGATCAGCGCGCCTGTGGACATGTGAAGGATCCCTTTTTCAGGTCCCAACCAGCGAAGCTGGGTGTCCTGGGTGAGATCCCGGTAGAACCCGCGCATGTCCGCTGAGATCGCCTCGAGCGACCGGCCGATCAGGTGGTGTTTCAATGCATCCACCGCCGCGACACAGAGCTCGTTGCCGCGGCCGTTGGTGAAGGTCAAGCCGTTACCTTCGAGGCCCTCATCCGTGGAAAGGCTCACGTACGTGGCGGAGTAATCGCCGAAGTTGAGCGCGTCCGATCCGTCCTTTTGACGAGAGGTGGGAAAGCGGATGTCTCGAGCGCGAACGCCGGTGATTTTCACTGATTGACTCCGCTGGCGAGAAAACCGCCGTCGACGACCAGCACCTCTCCATTGACGAAGCTGGCGGCCTCCGAGGCGAGAAAAACGCAGGCCCCCTGAAGCTCCTCGACTTTGCCGAATCGCTGAAGTGGCGTGCGCAGGAGAAACTCCCGGCCGCGCTCCATGCCGTCGAGTAGCGCTGCGTTCAAAGGCGTGCGGAAAACGCCGGGCATGATGGCGTTGACGTTGACCCCTCGAGGCCCCCACTCGATGGCGAGTGATTTGGTGAGCGCGGCGACACCTGCCTTGCTGGCTCCATAGGCGGCCACCTCATACAGAGCGACGAAGGAGGAGAGGGAAGCGATGTTGATGATCCGGCCGTAACCCTGCTGGAGCATGTGACGGCCGAAGACTTGGCAGGCGCGCAGGGTTCCGGTGAGGTTGATCTCCAAAATCTCGTTCCACTCTTCTTCTGGCAGCTCCAGCGTGGGTGTACGACGGATGCGTCCGGCGCAATTGACCAGGATGTCGATCTTGCCGAAGACAGCGACTGCCTTTGCGAGCGCCGACTCGAGCGACGGCCGGTCGGTGACATCGGAGCAGACGCGCAATGTTTTGCGGCCCCTGGACTCGACTTCGGCCGCGGCGGCGTCGACCTGCTCGCGCCGGCGGGAAGTCGGGATGACGTCGGCCCCCGCCTCGGCGAGGCCGCGCACCAGGGCCAGACCGATGCCCGAGGTGCCACCAATGACAACCGCCGAGCGGCCGGCGAGGCTCAGGCTTGGCAAGCTCATCGCCGCTCACCCCGAGCGTAGCGAAGCGGAGTCGAGGGGTCGCCCACCTCCGCATTCTCTGTCCAATTGAGCGTCCCTGGTAAGTTTATTTGGACAGAGAATGCTCGGGAATGCTTTAGAAGGCTGGGGTGACCGGACGGGTTCGGAGTTTTCATGAATGGTGGTGCGCCCCAAACGGGCCCATGGGGTCTACGCTTGGGCTGAACGGAGAGCCGAGTCCTGTGCAGTTGTCCGTTCATCCCGTCCTTTCCCTAATCAAACACAACCCACGTCGAAATCAGAGCTCAACTGGGTATCGGCACCGCAATCTTGTTCGACGCCGACTCGTTGGCCAGGATGCACGCGGTGGCAGACTTCAGCGCTCGCTCTGGTCCGCAGCGCAGCGGCGTTCGCGCGCGGACGGCCGAACAGAAGCCCGCGATTTCCAAACCATAGGACGCGAGGCGGTCCAGCTTGTCGGTCCGGTCTCCGGCAATGGTGCGTCCCGCTGCATCGGCGGCGCGGCTCTCTGAAGCATCGATCACCGGGTTGGAGCTTTGCTTGGTGACCTCGATAGTCGTCGACTTGGAATCCTCCTCGTTGAACAGGAATGCCTCGGTCTCACCGCGCAATATCAGCGTTCCCTTGGTTCCCATGAACTCTTCGGAGTAGTGGTCGAACTTGTTGGATTGCACGGAGGTGAAGATCGCGGTCCGGCCTTGCGGATAAGTGTACGTGGCGTAGACATGGTCGTTGACCTCCCGACCGTCCTTGTAACGGTAGATCCCGCCGGTTGCGTATGCGGAGGAGGGGTGCGAGTCGAAGAACCAGTTGACCACGGAGACCTGATGACTTCCTAGCTCCGCCATCAGTCCTCCCGAGTATTGACGATACATCCGCCAATTCAACAGATGTTCCCAATCTGGATAACCCCACGGTTTCGGATCATAGGGCGGCGGCGGCGGATCCTCAGTCCTTCGCCAAGAGCCGTTTCGGTGCCATACCAACCGGGCAAAGTAAATGTCCCCGAGCATTCCCGGGGCGATGATGTTGTCATGGGCGGCTTGATAGATCGGGTTGTAGAAGCGCTGATACCCGATTTCCAGCACTCGGCCGTTTTTGTGGGCCGCGGCGAGCATCCGCTGGCATCCGGCGATGTCCCAAGCCATCATCTTTTCACAGAGGACATGCTTTCCAGCGTCCAGGCACCCCACTGCGATCTCCGAATGCATCCACAGCGGGACCGCGATCAACACCGCTTCGACATCTTCCTTATTGAGGAGGTCCTTCCAGTTTTCATACAAGCGGGGTTTGGGCCAACCGAGCTTGGTCAGGCCGTCCACCGCTCTCTCCAGGCGCTTGGGGTTGATGTCACACAAAGCTTTCAAATCGATGAATTCCTTGCGGCACTGCCCCAGCAACAATCGACCTTGATCGCCGGTTCCAATCATCGCCGCCTTGACCGGTCCACCGGAGAGCGGTCCCTTCAGCGCCGCGGTGGTGCCCAGGGCAGCCAATGCCGGCGTACCGATGAGCGCTTTGAGAAAGTTTCTTCTACCCAAAGTTTTCTGTTCTGGCGTCAAGCTCATGGTGCCCACGATCCAGCAAGCGATGCAAACTTCCTCAGACAGCCTCTGCCACAGTCTTTCTTCTTCGTTGAAGTAAGAGATCCAACCCGGCGATCTCCCCGGTCCGAAAAGTCAACAACACCAAAACGGCTGCCCATTCGATCAGGTTTTTGTTGACCAGCAGGGACACGCCTTCGCTGCCAGCTTGTGGAGCGCCCTGGACCGGAATGGCCGCGAGATAAACCAGGGTCAGAAAAACCAGCGCCCCCCAGCACCCGATCTGCGTCAAGATCCCCAGCATCAGCGATAAGCCAATCAATACCAGCCCCGTCTCGAGCGCGCGATCGATCCAGGGCGTCCAGCCTGCGGTGGCGAGGCGGTGAAAGAGCCCGGCGATAGGTCCCGAAGCCGCCTTGAAGAAAACCGCGGAGCTCCATCGCGCCAGGGGATGCCCATCCCGGGTCCAGGCCGGCAGGATCAGCTTGTAGTATCCCTCGTAGAGGAAATGCCAACCGATCAGAGTGCGCAAAACGATCAGCGCCACCGGCTGCGCCCGCTGAGATGTCTTCGATCCGAATGGATGCATGATTGTTTCCTACTCGGTGGACAATGACTCCATCACTACGCCAGTGTGAGACCCGAAAACCCGTGGCCGAGCCGAAGGGTCTTCCTGCGCCATCAGGACCAGCACGTGCGAATGGTTGCTGCAATACTGCTGCGCCAACTCCGGTCCGCCCACGAAGAAAGCGGTCGCCAGGGCATCTGCCACCGCGCCGGAAGGAGCCACCACGGTGACCCCGGCCACGCCCCGTGCCGGTACACCCGAGCGGGGATCCAAAATGTGCCCGTACCGCTTACCCTCGGAGACGAAATATTGTTCGCCGGCGCCACTGGTTGCCATCGCGGCATCTCGCAGCCTGAGGGTTGCCATGCGGGAGCTCCTCCGGCGAGGGTGACGGATGCCGACCACCCAACCCTGATCCTGGCCACCCACGGCGACGACGCTGCTGCTGCCGCCGCTCAGCAAAGCGGTCCGCACCTCCCGCTCGCGCAAGCTCGTCGATACGCGATCCAGCGCGTAACCCTTTCCGATACTGCCCAGATTGATTTCCACGCCGGGCCGTGAGAATCGCACCGTCCGGTCGGCGGCGTTGAGCAGCACCTGAGACATTCCGACGCACTGCCGCGCTTTTTCCAGCTCATCTGGATCCGGGATTCTCCCCGCTCTCCGGAAAAAGCCCCAGCACCGGCTCAACGGAGCGCTGGTGATATCGAAGGCCCCACCGGTCTCGCGATGCAGCTGCTGTGAGAGCAACAGCAGCTCGAACAGGCGCGGCTCGATGGCGACCGCGGCTTCACCGCCGTGATGATTGATATAGCTCACCTCGCTGCTGTCTCGGTACACCGTAAGTTGGGCTTCGAGGCGATCAATCTCGTCGAGCGCCCAACGTGCTGCGGCGATGCCCCCCGGATCCGACACCGGCAGCGTCACTTCGAAGCGGCAAGCCATCGCTTCGCGTGCGACATGCATCCAATACCCGGCTCTGGGTCTTGGCTTGGAGATAAACGGCAAAAATTGACGGCGATCGAGAGTCCTCATTGCGACGAATATTTCAAATCTGCTTCTGCGCCACCTTCTCCAACTCCGTATCAGCCACCGGCTTGCTCAAATGGACGCTGAAGTCCTCGACGTTCTTGAGCACGAAATACGGCACGCCTGGCGCACGCGCTGCCTTGACGTGAATCAGATGAGCGCCCTGGACGTCATCGAGGACGAACGCGGGCCGGAGGTCTTCCTTGATGTACTTGACCTCTACATCCCGTATCTCGACCCCCTTCACGTGGCGAAGGTAGAACCCATGGGCGGGCATCACCCCGAATCGAGAGGGCTCGGGATATCCGTTCTCCAGCTCGGGCGGCTGCATCCCGGCGTCTTCCTTGGAGCCGCCACCCTGGTGGAGAACATAGATGTTGTTCAACCTCAAATCTTCCACGGAGTGACCGGGAATGCCGGTGACCAGCGAGGCCTGGCGGGAAATGCAATTGGAAGCGACCACATCGCTGATGTTCACGCGCCGCAATTTGCCCACCGCGGCGCCCGGTGGGCCTCGCAGTCGGGCGCCCAGGCGGCAGAACAGCGGTACATCGGTAATGTCTCGCATGGTGATGTTGTTGATCGAGACATCTTCGAGCAGACCTCCATCGACCGTCTCCAGCGCCAGTCCCCGGCAATCCTCGATCGCGCAGTTGGAGATGGCGATGTTCCGGAAGCCGCCATTGCTCTCGGTGCCGAATTTGATCCGGCCGTTGCGCGGAGCTCGGTCGCCGGGGCCGAAGCGCTTATAGGTTCCGTCGAGCAGCGTGCCCTCCTGGTAGCCACCGGTGACGAAGCAGTTGGTGATGGTGACATTCTCGGTGGAGCGCGCGTAGCCCAGGCCGTAAGAGCTCTTCAAACAAATGCCGTCGTCCCAGGGCGAATTGACACTGCAGTTGGAGACCCGCACGTTGCGGCAACAATCAATATCAATTCCGTCTCGATTGGTGTCGATCTTCAGATTGTCGATGGTGAAGTTGTCCACTCCGGTTGCGAGAATGGCGAAGTGTCCACCGTGCAGGATGGAGAAGTCGCGCAGCGTCACGTTGCGACAGTTTTTCAGGCTGATCGACTTGTTGCCCACGCCGGCGGGGAGGAGATCATCTCTCGAACCCTTGCTCAGGCCTTTGCCCCAAATGAGCCCCGGCCCAACAATGGATACGTTGTCGATTCCCTCGCCCCAGATCAGGCTGTTGTGCCAGTGGCTGTGGCCGAAATCCTGGAACTTGTCCCAGTCGTTGGGCTCGGGCGCGTCGTATCCGCCGCCGCTGCCTGGCGCCGGCGAATCCGCAGCGACGATGGTAGCTCCCGGACAAAGCTCCAGAACGATGTTTCCTTTGAGGTGGATCGAGTAGCACAGGTAGATGCCGGTGGAGAACCGCACCGTGCCGCCTCCTGCGGTGGCCGCGGCGGCAATGGCTTGGTTGATGGCCGGCGTGTCCAACCTCTTGCCATCGCCCTTGGCTCCGAATGCCCGGACGTCGTACTCACCTCCAGGCGACGGACCCGCATTGCGCGGCTTGGGAACAGGCGTCGGCCCCGCGCCGAGCACGGCAGCACCGGCGATCCCGGCTCCCGTCATCCTCAGAAAATTTCGTCGCGCCCCATTGTCAACCGACATGAGTCAGCTACCCCCTCGCGCCTGGCGGGCACTTTCGAGTCCTCAGGTAGATGCGTCCAGCCGAGCCCATCATCGGACACGGAGCGTTACTATAGGTTGCTCCGGCTGCCAAGGGCCTAGTCGATGATTTCACAACGTAAAACAGTTGCTTTGCATCTTGAAACATGGTGGCCGGAGAGCCTGGCTATTCCAGACGCCGGGCGCAGTCCCGTAAGATTTCGGCCTCCCAATCAGGCCGCGTACGATTCTTGGGATGCGGCAAGGGGCTGGGTATTCGTCCCTGGAGATGCAGGAAGACCGCGGCCGAGTGCTTGTAGGCCGCAATCGGATCGCGAAACGCGACGTTTCCCAGATATTGCAGGGCATCGGTAAGAGCGTAGTAGGCCGGGTCGCCGGCATCCCATAGCCGGTCCCGCTCCGCAAACTTCTCTGGCGCCAGCGTGGCAAGCCCCAGCAGATAGTCCGATCCGTACTCAACCATGTCGATGCCCAGGTCGTTGCCCGTGTAGATCCGGAACTCCGGCCGCCGGGCATCTCGCAGCGACAGTCTGTCAAGCTCGACCAGGCGATCCAGCGAGGAGTGTTTCAATCCCTGTATCTCTGGAATGTCCATCAGTCCCCGCACCGTCTCGCTGTCAAAAATCTCGCCGTTCGGCGCGAACATGCGGCCCAGCTCGAAGCACAAGACGTGCGGATATCCCTTTGCTGCCGCTTGATAGACGGCGATCTTTTCTCTGGGTGCCTTTCCGTGCAGTCGAGCGGTCTGAAACAGGATGGGTATGCCGCCGAGGGCGACGATTTCATCCATCCGCCGCCGATAGAGCGAGACCAGCTCGCCGTCCCGGTCTTCAACGTAGGCTCCTGCCACGAAGGGCACTTCCTTTCCCAGAGCCTCGCGGGTCCACCCCAAGACTTGTCGCTGTTCAGCGTCGCTCAAATAGCCGACATAGCCGGTGTCCATGTTGACAGCGTTCATCAGGCCGGCGCGATGAGTTGCTTGAACGTGACGTTGGAATGCTTCGACCGCCACGCGGCCGTTAGCCTCGTAGGGCAATAAGGTCGCTGCGATACCCTGTATTCTCCGCCGAGGTCGCTGTCGCTCGATCAATGTTTCAATCTTCATTCCGGTTCCCCTACCATTTCAGCGTGCGCTCCAATTCTTGCCTTCACGCTCCTCAGTTGCGCGCCCAGCTCGGATTCTTTGTAGTAGCGGTCCAGGGGATAACATCCGGACGGCAATCCGTTTCGCGGCGCCGTGGTGCAATCGCTGAAGGTCCTGCAGATCAGCCGGCGATCCGTCGCTCGACCTTCCAGCACGTGGTGGAGCAGCTTGGGATAACTCAGCGCCATTCGCCCGAGACCGACCACGTCCACCCATCCGTCGCGCACCGCTGCCTGGGCCACGGGCGCCAGAAAATCCTGCAGGTAGCTGTAGCCGGATCCCACCAATATCAAGTTCGGGAATTGCCGCTTCAGCGTCTGCACGACCTCCATCTGCCGCGCCACTCCAACCAACGGATCCTCTGGCGGGAGATATCCATCCGAAGGAGGAAACAGCGCGGGCCGTTGAATGTGCGGACAATAGTAGGGGCTGCCGGCGGATAGATTGACCAACTTGATATCCATTTGTTCCAGCAAGGACAAGAAGAGAACGGTCTCACGAACGTCAGGCTCGGTGGGATTCTGCGGATCGACGCCGAAGCCCCACCGGTAGGGGAGCAAGCCAGAATTTGTCTCGGGTATTCCTGGCCCGGGCTTCCCTGGCGATGAGTGCTCTGGATCCGCGCGGACAGGCACCATATCGAACGCTGAAAGCCTTACCCCGATTTGCAGCCCCGGCGCCAACGACCGGACTCCCTCCACGACCTCCTTCAGAAAGCGCGTGCGATTCTCGAATGAGCCTCCGTATCGTCCTTCCCGGGTGTGAGCGCTGAGAAATTCATGCGCCAGATATCCATGGCAGTGTTTGATATCGACAAAGTCGAAACCCAGCTCCCGGGCCAGGACTGCCGCGCGGTGGAAGTTTTCGATGATCGCCGCGATTTCCCCGTCGGACAGCACCGGATAGTCAGGCGTCAAGGACAATCGCCGGTCCAGAATCGGATGGTGATAAACGATCCGTGGCTCTGCCCGATCAGCCAGATTTGGACGGCTGTACCGCCCGGAATGTGTCAGTTGCAGTCCGATCAGCAAGCCATCTTCTGAACCGGTCGTCCGGAGATGCTCTTCGATCAGGATTGTGCGCAATTGTCGCAAGCCTGCGCGCGTATGCTTCGCGGCCAGCAGCTGATTCGGATTGGCTCGGCCGTCGTGGGATACCGCGACGGCTTCTCCGCCCCAGATCAATTTCGCACCACTGGCGCCAAATCGCTGCCAGCGACGCAACGTTTTCTCGGTGGGATTACCGTCAGCCGCTCCGTCCCAGCCCTCCATCGGATGGATTGCGACGCGGTTGCCGAGCCGGATGCCACCGCGCGCCAGCGGCTGCGCCAGCGGCGATTCCGGCGCGCGCAACGGGTGCGGATCGCACGGGATCCTCAGTTGCAGCGAATGCAGGTGCTCCTGAAAACGTGAGGGGCCCTTCAGGCTGGCCACACGCACAATGGCGGCGGTGCTCAACGCGTCTCCCGTCTCCGGGGCAATCCCGTGACCGCCGTTGCCCCCAGCAACCCCATCCCGATCAGGACGACAAAACCGATCCGGTAGCTCCCGCTGACATCCCGCAGATGGCCAATCAGCCAGGGAGACACCGCTTCCGCCACGCCATCCGCGGTCAAAATCAAGCCCAGTAGCCGCCCCAGAATCCGCAGATCGAAAATCTCCGCGGTCATCAGCGGAATGATCATGTAGTCGCCGCCCAGTCCGATGCCGAAAATGACCGCGAACACCAGGACCGCGGTCTTGGTCTGCGCCAGGAACAGCAAGGGAATGGCCATCGCCACCAGCATGTAAATCAACAACATGATGTATTTCTTTGGGATGCGATCCGCGAGCCATCCCATCAACAGTCGTCCGACGATGCTGAATGCCAAAACCAGCGAGAGGATCTGCGCAGATTCGGCTTGCGCGTAGTGTTGATCCAGGCTGAGAAACAATTTCAAGTTTTGCTGGGTGCCGCTTACCGCGGCGATCGAGCACATGCTGCCCAGGATCAGCAAATAGAAGGGGAGCGTCTTCAGCGCGCCCTTCACCGGCGGCGGCTTTTCGTTCAGGCGCTTGTCGCGCTCGGCGGAGGGCTCCTTGAGAAAGAACGCCATCGGGAAGGCGATGGCGATGATCAACAATCCGAGAATCTGCAGTGCTGTCTGCCAGCCGAAGCGTTGCACCAGCGTGTGCGAAATCCAGGGAACGACGGCGCCGCCGAGGCCAATACCCAGGTAGGCGATTCCCATTGCCTTACCCCGCGATTTGTCGAACCTGCGCGAGAGCAGAACCTGGTTGGGCAGCGGGCCCCCGCACACGTAACCGAGGGCGTTCAGTACGTAGAAAAAATAAAACAGCGTCAGCGATGAAATGGCGCCCAGCCCAATCAGTGCGGTGCCGGCCAGGAGAATGCCCAGCATCATCAGCCGGCGCGGCCCGAATCGGTCCACCATCCACCCGGCGATGAAGCCGAGCAACGGCCCGACCACCAATTTGCTCAGCGCGTTTCCCGAGGTCACCTGGGCGCGCGTCCAACCGAACTGCTTCACCATGAAGTCGTAATAGAAAGGAAGGCCCCAAAGCCCGAGGCCGACGATGCAGAAGAGAGCGAAAAACGCGGTGGCCAACGGCTGAAGAGCAGATTGCCCGAGCAACGACTCGCGCTCGATGGGAGCGGGCAGCGCCTCGGGTCTCACGGTCATGGCGCGGTTTCCGGAACCTCGAGGTGGCATCGCTTCGCGTGCGTCATCGCCGGCCGCCTCGTTCGAATGTCACAATGTGACAGTGAAACATCGATGAACCTACCACGCGATCTGATAGTCTTTACCGGCCTCTACCTTCAGCGAGACCGTGCCGTCCTTCTCGGGAGAGACGGGGATTTTCTGTCTGCCCGTGCTGATGCTTGCGATCGGTTGGTCAGAGGGAGCCCGGATGCGGTGGGAGCCCGAAACCAGCGCACGCAGATTTGCGGAGACGAGCTTTCCCTGCCGCCAGGCGAGATCCACGGCCAACCCGCCTCTGGCGCGCAAACCGCTGACATGGCCGTTGGTCCAGGCGGGAGGCAAGGAGGGCAATAAACTGATTTCGCCGGTATGGCTTTGCAACAGCATCTCCGCCATTCCTGCCGTGCCGCCGAAATTTCCATCGATCTGAAATGGCGGATGATTGTCGAACAGATTGGGCAAGGTCGATTGGCGCAAGAGCACCAGAATGCTGTCATGGGCGCGATCGCCCTGTTCCAGACGGGCCCAGAAATTGATGATCCAGGCTCGGCTCCATCCGGTATATCCGCCTCCCGCGCTCAGCCGTCTCTCGAGCGTGACTCGCGCCGCCTGCGCCAGCTCAGGCGATCCTCGCGGGGTGATCTGATTGCCCGGATGAAGCGCAAAGAGATGCGAGATGTGCCGGTGATTGGGCTCCGGCTCGTCGTAGTCTTCAGCCCACTCCTGCAGCTGGCCATGCCTGCCAATCTGAAGTGGGAGAAGCCTGGCCCGGGTGGCGATCAGCTGGCTGCGAAAGTCGGGGTCCACCCCGAGCAATTCACTGGCTTCGATCACTCGGCTGAACAGAGCGTGGAGGATCTCCAGATCCATCGTCGGTCCCATGCACATTCGAGCCACGGTTCCATCGCTCATGCGATATCTGTTCTCGGGGGAAGTGGAGGGACCGGTGACCAGATGTCCCTTTCCGTCCTCGACCAGATAGTCCAGGAAGAACTCGGCGGCCTCTTTCATGATCGGGTAGGCGGAACGAGCGAGGAAGCTGCGGTCGCGCTGAAAGTCGTAGTGCTCCCAGAGGTGAAGGCTGAGCCAGGCCGCTCCCATCGGCCACATGCCCGGTCCCGCGCTGTCCACCGGCGCAGCGTGGCCCCAGGCGTCGGTGTTGTGGTGGGCGACAAACCCGCGCGCCCTATACATCCTTCTCGCCGTCTCGCGCCCCATCGGAAGGGTATTCCTGATCAGGTCAAAGAGTGGCTCGTGCATCTCGGAAAGGTTGGCCACCTCCGCCGGCCAATAATTCATCTCGGTGTTGATGTTGATGGTGTATTTGCTTTCCCACGGGGGGACCATGCTGTCGTTCCATATCCCCTGTAAATTCGCGCCGAGGGTGCCGGGGCGGCTGCTGGCCATCAACAGATAGCGGCCGAATTGGAAATACAATGTTTCGAGTTGAAGGTCGGTCTGTCCCGCTTGCACCCTCTTCAGCCGTTCATCGGTGGGCAGATCCTGTCTTTGCTTTTCGTCGCCTTCTTCGAGAACGAAGTCCACGCGGCGAAAGAACTTCCGATGGTCGGCGGCATGCGCCGAACGAAGCTGGGAGAAGGGCTTCTTCGCGGATCTGAGGAACCTCTCAACCGTTCCTTGCGGATCCCTGTCGCGAAGATTTGTCGCGGCCGACAGGAAAAGCGTCACGCTGTCGGCGTTCTCGACCGTTAGATGTTCCCCTTCGACGCGAACCTTGCCACCCTGAGGAACCGCGCGAAGCACGGCGAAGAACTTGGCCCCCACCTTCCTTTCCATCGAGTGGCGTTCTACATCCCATGCAATGGCCTCGCCGGTCATCACCACCCGATCGGGAGCCACCGCACGGGTCTTGCTGTCCTGTTCGCGCGTCAGCGTCGCTGAGAAGGAAAGTCTTCCGGGCTGGTCGCTGGTCAGATGAATCACCAGCAGCTGGTCCACCGCCGAGGAGAAGACCTCCCGCGTGAAATGCGCCAGGCCGACGCGATAACGGGTGCGGGCGATCCCGTTTTCGAGATCCAGCTCCCGGCGGTAATCGCTGAGCTCGTCGACCCGCGGGGCGAATTTGATCCAGAGATCCCCCAGCGACTGATAGGGCGGCAGGCGTTTAGGTATTCCCATCATCGTCTGCTCAGCCAGGTCCTGCGCCTGGAGCGGCTTGCCCGCGAAAAGGAGCCTCCTTACCTCGGGCAGATTCTTCAAGGCTTCGGGATTGACGCGATCCCGTTTCTCTCCAGCCCAGACAGTGTCCTCATTGAGCTGGATGTGCTCCACGTCGACTCCGCCGAAGACCATCCCACCGAGCCGACCATTTCCGACTGGCAACGCTTCCACCCATCGGGTGGCTGGCTGCCGGTACCACAGCACCATGGGGGAAGAGGTCCGGAGCCCGTCGGTGGAAGAGGCCCGTGCGGTGTCCTTGACGCCACAACAACACAGCACGGAAAAGAGCAGGACGCGGATCGCCAGCAGGGACAAGATGGATTTTCGAGTGCTCATGGATCAAATCCACAGCAGAGGCTGGCGGATCGGGAAATTGCGGATTGCTTCCTCCACCGTGGGGTCCGGGTTCAGCGTCTTCCAGAGAGACAGGTACTCCGGAGCGGAGTAAGCCAGTCCGGCAAACAGCAGGCTTGGCTGCCGAAGGGGAAATTGCTCGAAGTATTCCACGTCGGGAGGATGCGGCCAGCTCTTCTTGTTTGTGATGAATGGGAACATGAAGGTGAACACCTTCCTCATGCCCCTGCCGTCCGGGAGCTGAAAGGTGAATAGATTGTCCTGGGGCTTAGAGAGGATCTGGCAAACGGTCCCCAGCGCGTCGAGATTGAACAAGGAATAGCTGTACGGTTTCGTGCGCCTCAGCTCCTCTGGGAAACTGCCGTCGGGCGCGATCTGGTTGGGCGCAAGCACCGTCTTGAACCGGTCTCTGCAGTAATTGCTCGCCTCCTGGTTCCCGGTGAGCCGTGCGAACTCGGCCACCTGCATCACCCAGCAACTGCCGTGGTTGTTCTTCGCGTCCCGCTCCTCCTTCCCGGGCGGCGAAGTGGTCATCCAATTGAGATATTCAGCGAACCATTTCTGGATGTCTTTGGTTTCAACTTGGGTCAGGACATGCGACTCGGCAAGCGTTGGAATCGCGCGCGCCACTTCAACCAGGTGAATGGTGTCGATGATTCCAACGCCTCTTCCCGTGGAGATCCCTTTGATCGCCTGCGCATACTGCAGATTCGGATTCATCAACGTGGTGGGCTCGAGAAACCAGGCGCGTAAATGCCTGGCGGCATGGGATGCGTATCGTTTGTCCTTGGTCAGCTTCCACGCTGCGGCGAGGGCCGGCATTTGCAAGCTCAGCCGGATCAGCGCGTGGCGGTGATCGACGAAGTTCGCCGGATTCGAAAGGCCGTCGCGCCGAATATAGGGGCCGTTGGGGTTGTCCTGATCGGGCCACCAATAATCGCCCTCCGAAAAGTAGTCGTGCTTTCCTCCGGCGCTGCGCGGGCTGGAATACGCGGCAATGGTGATTGGCTTTTCGTTCAAATAACGGTCTGCCGCTCGCAGGATCCTCGCGCGATCGAGGGCGGCGACGTCAATGGATGCGGAGCCGTTCCTCTGGGCCCCCCACGCAAATTTCGGCGCCACCAGTGCCCAAATGGCGGCACCGAAGGCCAGACCAAATTCCCGGCGCGAAACTGCCAGCGGAGATGTGTCGATGGTCACGTGTTGCGCCCCCAGCGAAAGATCCTTTCCGTGATCAACCACTTCTCGCCGGGCCTGGCCTGAGGCAGTGGTTGTTGAAACTTCCACATCAATCGCTCCCACTCCTGCACTCTGGGATTTGTCGCGTCGGCTTTTGCCTTGGCCTCAAATGAGAAGGACTCATTCACCTCCATCAGCATGAACATTCGGGTGCCCAGCAGGTAGATTTCCATCTCCTCGATGCCGGAGTCGCGGATGCTTTGGAGCACTTCCGGCCAGACATGCTGGTGATGGCGCCGATATTCGGCGATCAGGTCCGGATTGTTCTTGAGATCGAGCGTGAGACAGTAGCGGCGGTTCATTTCGATGTGATCTCCACGGCCGTTTGACTCAGGCTCGTCGCGGAGGGCCTGTATCCCGCCAGACCGAAATAGAGCACATAGGCGTAGCAGAGAAGCGGGACGAAGAAGGCGTGCTGGATGTTCGAGAGATCGGAGATGCGGCCCATCACCGCGGGGCAGACGGCGCCTCCGATGATGGCCATCACCAGAAGAGAGGAGCCGCGCTTGGTGTAGCGACCGAGGTTCTTGATGCTCAGGGCGAAGATGGTGGGGAACATGATCGAGTGGAAGGAACCGATGAGAACAATCGCAAACACCGGGACAAAGCCCGAGGATGCAACCGACACCACGGCGCAGACGAGCGATCCGCCGGCAAAGAGAGCCAGCAAGTGCGGCGGCGAAATTCGTTTCATGATCCCGGAACCGAGGAAGCGGCCGATCATGAAGCCGAGGATGTGGAGCTTGAGATAATTCGCGGCGTCCTTGGCCGAAATGCCGGGCTCGACGTGCTGGGCGAAGCGAATGACGAAGCTCGCTACGCCCACCTGAGCCCCCACGTAAAGGAACTGGGCGAGGACGCCGCGGACCAGATGGCCGTGGGAGAAGATCTTGCTCCAGTCAACAGGGACGTGGCCCGTTTCGCGCGGGTCGGCTTTTTCTCGCACTTCGGGGAGGTGCGTGAAGTAGATCAGCACGGCGACCGCGAGAAAGATTCCGGCGATCACCAGATAGGGCACGCGCACGGTGCTGACCTGCGCGGCGCGGTAGGACTGCAGTTGTGCCGGCGTCAGCTGGACCAGCTGCGACGGATCATATTCGGTTGCGGTGAGAATGAATGCCGCGCCGATGATCGGGGTGAGCACCGCGCCGACGGCATTGAATGACTGCGTCAGATTGAGCCGTCGCTCAGCGCTTTCCGCCGGGCCCAGAGTGGTGACGTAGGGATTGGCGGCCACCTCGAGAAAGCTCTGGCCGCAGGCCATCACGAAGAGAGAAAACAGAAAAAAGCCGTAAAGGCGCGAAGACGACGCGGGGAGAAACAGCAGCGCACCGGTTGCGCAGAGGAGCAAGCCGGTGAGAATCCCCTTCTTGTAGCCAATGCGCTCCATCAACCAGCCGGCGGGAAATGCGGCGAGGAAATAACCGCCGAAGAACGCGATCTGGATGAAGGACGATTGGAAATCGGTGAGGCCGAACGCGGCCTTGAGATGCGGAATGAGAATGTCGTTGAGGTTGACGCCCAGCGCCCAGAGGAAGAACAGGGTGGTGATCAGGACCAGCGGGACGACGTAGCGTCGCTCGGTCAAGGGAACCGAGTGGCGCGCAGCGACCGGGGAAGGTGGCCCAGTGGTCATTGGGAGTCGCCCTCAGGTTGCTGCGCGATCGAGATGAACGTAGCCGCCGTCCACGTAGAGGTGCTGGCCGACGATGTGCCCGGCGCGTGGAGAGAGCAGGAAGACAACCGTCGCGGCGACTTCTTCAGCCGTGGTCATTCGTTTTTCAAACGGAATTCTTGCGATGATCGAAGACAGCTTTGCGGCGGGATCTCCGAAGGTGTCGAGCCATTGACGATAAAGTGGAGTCAGCACTTCGGCGGGCACCACGGCGTTGACCCGGATGCCAAAAGGCAACAGCTCGACTGCCCACTCGCGGGTCAGCGCGAGGATGGCACCTTTCGAGGCGGCGTAACCCGAAGTGCCGCCCTGGCCGGTGACAGCGACTTTCGAAGCAATGTTGACAATGTTTCCCTTTGCCGACTTGAGAGAGGGAAGCGCGTAGTGCGCCATGTTGTAGCAGTGAAGAAGGTTGCGCTCGAGGGAAGCCACGAAGTTGGCGGGGTCGCCTCGTTCGAGGCCCACGGCGTCGTTCACTCCAGCGTTGTTGACCAGGGCGTCGAGGCGATGGGTGAGAGCGAGCGTGCGTTCAATCGCGGCCTGGCAATTGACAGCGGAGCAGAGATCGAGCTCGATGAAGTGAGCCATCAGATTCTCGTTCGCGAGCGCGGCCAGCAAATTCTTGCCGGCTGCCGCGTCCCGGTCCACCACCACGGGGATGGCGCGCTCCTGCGCGACGGCGCGAGCGATGGCGGCGCCGATTCCCTTGGCGCCACCGGTGACCAGCACCACCTTGTTCTCCAGGTCCAGGTTCATCCCTTGGCACTCTTCAGGTTGTAGAATCGGACGGCGTTGCCACCGAAGATCGCGGCCTGTTCTTCGGGGGGACATCCGCGCAGGTAAGAGGAGATCAAATTCACCACCTGGGCGTAGCTTCCCGCGAGGAGACAGACGGGCCAGTCGGAACCGAAGATCAGCCGTTCCGGGCCGAAACATTCGAACACCACGTCCAGATATCGATTGAAATCTCCAGGATGCCAGTGCGCCCGGTCGGCTTCGGTGATCAAGCCGGAGAGCTTGCAGAAGACGTTGGGAGCAGCCGCGAGCTCGCGGATCAGGCCAGCCCACGGCTCCAGCCTGCCCATCCTGATCTCCGGCTTGGCGAGATGATCGACGACGAATCGCTGCCGGGGATGCGCGGCGACCAGCTGCACGGCGGCCGGGAGTTGTTTGGGATAAATCAAGATGTCGTAGGTGAAGTCGAATTGCGCGAGACAAGAAATGCCGCGCTTGAAGTCGGCCCGAAGCACGAAGCGATCGTCGGGCTCGGCTTGGACAATGTGGCGAAATCCTCTCAAGCGTTTGGACTCGTGGAGATCAGCGAGCCGATCGGCGATGTCTGGAGCGCGGAGATCAACCCAGCCGACCACTCCGAGGATGGCCGGATGCTCTTCGGCCAGGGCAAGAAGAAAGCGGGTCTCCTGCTCGGACTGGTCGGCCTGCACTGCGACCGTCCCATCGATGCTGGCCGAACGGAGCTCGGGGAGCAGATCTTTCGGCAGAAAATCGTGCTTCAGAACAGACATCTCATCGGTGATCCAGGTGTCCCGGGCCGGCTGGTAGCTCCAGAAATGCTGATGAGCGTCGATTCTCATCCCGCTCCCAAGGCCCGCTGCCGCTGGCAAGGCATTCAACCGCGCAAGGTGAAAAAGCCGCCGTCCAGTGGATAGTCAGCGCCGGTGACAAAGGACGCGGCATCGGAACAGAGGAAGAGCGCCAGGGAAGCCACCTCGCCGGGCTCGGCCATCCGGCCCAGTGGTTGCGATTGCGAGAGGCGAGCGAGCATTTCTTCCTCCTTCCCCGGATAGTTTTTCTTGACGAAAGCATCGACGAACGGAGTGTGCACGCGGGCAGGGGAGATGCAATTGCAGCGAATGTTGTCGCGAACGTAGTCGCGGGCGACCGAATAGGTCATCGCCAGCACCGCGCCCTTGCTGGCCGAGTAGGCAAAGCGGTCCGCCAGACCAGCCGAGGCGGCAATCGAGGCGATGTTGAGGATCACGCCGCCGCCCATTTTTTTCATGTGCGAGACCACCGCCTGCATGCAATTGAAGACACCCATCACGTTGACGCGATAGACGGCCTCGAAATCTCTCTCGGTGGTGGACTCCAGATTGCCGACGTGGGCGATACCGGCGCTGTTCACCAGAGCATGAATCCGGCCGAGGCGGATGATCTGGCTGAAACAGCCCTGAACGCTCTCTTTATCGGAGACATCGCAAACAGTGCAGTTGGCCTTGCCTCCCGCGTCGTTGATCAGTTTCGCTGATGCGCCGGCCAAATCGGGGTCGATGTCCACGATGTGAATCGAGGCGCCGCGGGAAGCGAACAGAAGGGCGATGGCCTGGCCAATCCCGCGCCCACCGCCGGTGATCACCACGCGCCGATCGTCGAGTCCGAAATCCGGAGGGCTGTGATGGTCCGTATTCAGTGGGAGACTCCTGAGCTACCGATGGCCCGCCTAGCACGGAGCGTGGTGGAATTCAATATTGAAAACCTGTATTTCATCATGTAAAACTCGGCTCCCAGGGCACAAGAGGATAGACGATGATCCGAGCACGCGAATCGAAATCCGCACCGGTGGGGGTAGTGGCCAAGGTTTTGAGAATTCTTGAAGCGCTGGACAGCTCTCCAGTGGGATTGCAGCTGCGCGAGATCGCTCACCAGACGGGGATCAACAAGAGCACCGCCTACCGGTTTCTCGCGCACCTGGAGAACGAAGACTACCTCTTCCGGGACAACGGGGGCGCGTACATCGTGGGGCCGAAACTGGCCCGCCTGGGCTCGGGCATTTCGTACCATGCGACGCTGCGCAAAATCAGCCGTCCAGTGCTCAGCATGATCGGCCAATCAACCAGGGAAACCGTCAACCTGGGTGTGCTGGACGGACACGAAGTTTTGTATCTCGACGTGATGGAGAGCTCTCACAGCTTTCGGATGGTTTCCCAGCCGGGAATGCGGCGGCCGCTGAATTGCACTGCTCTGGGGAAGGCGATCCTGGCCTTTCTGCCGCTTGAACAGCGGGAGGAGATCCTGCCGACGCTGACTTATGAGCGTTTCACGCAGCACACCATTCCCAACCTCGCCCGCCTGCGAAAGGAGCTCGCGCGAACTGCGGCGCAGGGCTACGCGATGGATAATCAGGAGACCAATCTGGGCGCGGTTTGCGTGGCGGCTCCGATCCTCGACGAGAGCGGAAAGGTGGCCGCAGCGCTCAGCGTGTCCGGGCCGGTGACGCGAATCAGCCGGGAGCGATGCCAAGCATTCGCGGTGACGGTGCGGAAGGGCGCGCGACAGATCTCGGCGAGCATGCGCCAAAATCAGTGAGAGGGCTGCCGCCCTACCCCTGGCGAACCCGATTGGTGAGCGTCCCGATGCCCTCGATTACCACGCTGACCTCGTCGCCGTCTGCCAGCCAGAGCGGCGGGTTCCGGCCCATTCCCACGCCCTGAGGCGTCCCGGTGAAAATCAGCGTTCCCGGGTTGAGCGTGGTGCTTCGGCTGAGGAATTCAATCAGGGCCGGGACGTCGAAAATCATCTCGCGCGTGTTGGCATCCTGAACCGCGCGACCGTTGAGAATGGTTTGAATGCGCAGGCCGTCGGCGAGGGGCAGGGACTGCGGAGTCACCAGGCAAGGGCCGATCGGTGCGAACGTATCGAAGCTCTTGCCGTAGCACCACTGACCGCCGCCCCACTTCAGCTGCCAATCGCGGGCGCTGACGTCGTTGCCGCAGGTGTAGCCGGCAACGTAATCGAGCGCGCGGGCGCGAGGCACGTCTTTGCAAACCTTGCCGATCACCACCACCAACTCGCACTCGTAATCGACCTGCGTGGAATATTTTTTGGAGGGAAGGAGGATCTCCCCGTCCGGGTCCTGAACCGCATTGACGCCCTTGGCAAAGACGACCGGAAATTCCGGCACGGTGAAACTCGCCTCCATGGCGTGCGAGCGGTAGTTCAGACCGATGGCCCAGATGGCAGTGGGCACCACCGGCGCCAGCAGGCGTTCGATGCGCGCTGACTCCGAGGTCTTGCCGAATCCGCCGAAGGGATCTCCTTCCAGCTTGAGATAGGAGCCCTCTTTCTCCTGCCAGGCGAATCCGGTTTTTCCGGAGACATCCCGGTAACGAACGATCTTCATCTAACCTTGATCCGAGCTGATCATTTCAAGGAGCGCATCACTACCGCTTCTCCCCCAGATTGCCAAGGGCGAATTCACGTTTCAAATATTGAAATCATTGCTTTGCATCTTGAAATGTGCTTATCGGCCAGACTGATTCGACACGCGCGGGAGGATCTGGCGATGGTCTGGTTGACACCTCTTCAAAGGCTTTTTCATTGTCTCCCGGTACTGATTGTTCTCGGCGCTGCCTGCAACCCCTATGACTATCAGAAGGGGGAGTTCAACGCGGGTCCGGTGGATGCGGCAAACTTTCCCAAGCCCTATCAAGGCGAGGGCGCCGACCCGAACGTGAACGGCTATTTGAGCGGGAAGGGGAAATTCAACGAAGTCCGCGCCTTCATCAATGGCGCGCCGGCCGGCTATTACTCGTTCCCTTTCACCAACACCCAGTTGGCGGCGAGCGATCCTTTGCTCTTGCCGTCGGACACCAAGAAGCAGCCGCAGTCGCCCAATGCGTATGTCTTCGATCCTGCGCCGCCCAGTCCATTCCCTTCGTCCCCGAAGTGCGCGCCGCCGCCGAATTACCAGTACGACCCGAACGATCGAAACAACGACATGCGTCTCGACGAGCAAAGCAACATCTTCACCCTGCTGCCGCTCGCCACCGAAAGGCCGGGCCAGGCCAGCACCTTCGAGTACATCCCGGTGGTTGCCGAGATCGCGGTGAGCGCCAGTGGATTGGATTGCCAGAGCATCAAGGGCGAGACCACCTTGAACAAGATTTTGGGCAACCCGTCCCCGACCGGCAATTTTCTCCTCTGGGCGATCATTGATCCGTCCTCCGGGGTGTATCGGGTTGGCCAAGTCTCATCTCCGTTTACGTTGCCGGATGGAAGCCGCAATCCGGCTTATTCGCGCGGCGTGGGGGTACAGAAATGGGGTTGGTTTGGACATTATTACCTGGCGTATATCGACGGCGGCTACGTTCCCACTCAGCCGGTCGCCCAGGGCGCCCGGATGAAAACGCAGCCCCTGTACATCCCGCTCAAGATTACGCCCGCGGGAGTCCGATGCGGCAGCGCCACCTGCCAGGCAGGTCAGGTTTGCGCCAACAACACCTGCCAAAGCTGCACCGCCAACCGACCAACTTCGGCGGACAATTGTCCAACTGGAGAAACGTGCTGTCCCTCGCCCCAGAGCTGTATCAATCCGGGCTCCAGCGGAACCTGCGCCGATATCGGAAAGTTCGGCCAGGGTTATGACGTTCTTCAATTCAAACGCAGCGATGCCAACTATTCGCCCGTTTGTGAGGTCAGGCAATACACGGCCAATACCGGCTCGCCCGCCAGACCGCGCCTAGTCGGTGAATTGCCCAAGAGCGCAGCCGACGTGCTGGCGCTCAGCCCGACCACGCAGCAGCCGACGACTGACAGCGGCATCGCTCGATACGTCTATTGCCCTCAAGTGGACTAGGCGAAATTCATCATGCGTCATGCATCGGCTACCAGGGTTGGCTGGGCAATCGCCCTGGGTCTATTTCTGACGCGGGAGCGCATCGCCCACGCTGCCGGTGAATTGATGGGGCAGATTCGTGGTCGGATTGTCGAGGCGGCCACCGATGCGCCAGTGCCCGGTGCGACCGTGACGGCGACCTCTCGCAACCTGGGCGACCCTCACCTGGTCACCACCGATGAGAACGGCGAGTTTCTGCTGCCCAGCCTTCCCATCGGCGTCTACAAGGTGGAGGTGAGCTACCCGGGCGTCAAACCGATGACCCGGGAGATCTTGGTCCAGCCCGGAGTCACCTCCCCGGTGGACATCAAATGGTCAGCGGAGCTGGCTCAGACCGAAACGACTACCGTCGTCGAAGAACGGCCGGTCACCAATCCCAATTCCACCCAAACGGGTACGGTCGTCTCGCCTGATCAAATGAAATACATTTCAGCCAGCAATCGCCGGCTCACGGACCCGATGTTGCTGGTCCCGGGAGTCACCCGAGGCGGTACCTCGTTCAACCTGGTCAAAGGCGGGCGTGGCGCGGACAACCGCTATCTGATCGACGGGTTGGACATTACCGATCCAGTCACCCGCCTGCCTTCATACAGACTCGCTTACGAAGCGATGGAGGCGCAACAAGTGGTGACGGGCGGTTTTGACGCTGAGTACAACGTCTTCGGCGGCATTGTAAACACCATCACCAGGGAAGGCACGGACGAATGGCATGGGAGCGCCTCCGTATATGCGGAATACCGGAGCCTCAGCAACCGGACGCCCCAGGGTCTTTTCTCCAATGAGCGCGACCGAATCTTTTTCGAGGAGGCAATCGCCCAGTCCTATGTCTATATCAATACGCTGTCTATCAGCGGACCCATCGTCAAGCACCGGCTTTGGTTCAGCGCGACGATGGAGTACCGATACAACCCAAACGGCAAGCTGCCCGGCCCGCCGCTTAACCTGGTAGGCCCCCCGACCATAGTCAACACCTATCTTCCCAGGTTCAAGGTGAGCTGGGCCCCGAGCCCAAAGCAGCGCCTCGGCCTGGCGCTGGCTGCGGATCCCGAGCCCGCCGACAACCAGGACGCTGGCTTTACGCGCCTCGGCGTGGCCCAGAACGGTACCCGGCAGACTGCGGTCAGCGCGATCCTGACCTGGAATATCTTTTTCAGCCCAGCCTTCGAATTTCGTCTCGGCACCGGCATCAAGAACCACAACGTCAGGAATGGCCCTCAAGGTTATCTAGGCGAAGTCGATACCCGCGACTGTCAGCTCTTTTCTCCGAGAAATTGCACTTACGACCGGGAGGCACCGGCTCAAATCAATCGGGTCGACCAATCCGTCTGGTACAACGCTACGGCCGACTACAACGACACCAGCAATCTCAACATCCAGATTGATCCAACCATCACCTGGCGCGGTCGATGGCTCGGCCAACACAGCACGAAGCTTGGGGCCCAGTTCAAATATCTCCGAAATCGCACCTACCAGCACCGGCCGGGATTCTACCAATACAGCGACAACAACGGAGGACCGCTGGAGCAAGGCGTGTGCGATCCGGACAATGGCAAAACCGCGGGGTGCGACCAGCGGACCTTCAGAGAGGACCGGCGCTTCTTTGTTCGAGGTATCAATCCCGCTCTCTTCTTGCAGGACCACTGGCGGGTGCTCAACTGGCTAACGCTGACCCCGGGAATCCGCGCTGACTGGGGTCAGTCGCGGCTCGACGACGGCACTCAATTCCATTCGCAGTTCGCCCTCGGGCCGCGGATCGGAGCTGTCCTCGACCTCACCGGGGATGAGAAAACCATCTTCTCCGCTCATTATGGCCGCGCCACCGACGTCAATCAGATCGAGCCGGCCCGCGAATATCAGCGCAGCCTGGTAGGCGCTGAGACGATCGAAAGATGGAATCCGATCACCCAGCAGTGGGACTTCCAATTGCGATCGGGTGGCGAGGGTGGCGATCGCTTCGAGCGAAATGCGAAAGCCCCGCACCAAGACCAATTCACCACGCGCCTAAGTCGAGAAATCTATCGCAACACTGTCCTCGGGGTTGAGCACACCTGGAAAAGAATGGCCAACCTTTGGCGCAAGGTCGACACCAACGTCATCTGGGATCCCACCGGCTTTCGCGTGGTCGATTACGCGGATGGGACGCCGCACAGTATCTACCTGTACACCACGCCCGATAATGCTACTCGCAGTTATCACGGCATCACCCTTTGGACCGAGGGACGACCGACGCCGAAATGGTATTTCTTTGCCGCTTACACGGTCTCCTGGGCCTTCGGCACCTCTTCCGATAACCTCGATACCACTTCGGAGTTTCGCATTCCCCAACAGCTGAAGTTCGCGAACGGGTTTTTGCCGGAAGACAACCGGCACCAGCTTCAAATGGCGGCCAACTATCATTTTCCCTTTGGCCTCTCGCTTGGCCCGAGGCTGGAGTACCGCAGCGGCAGCCCGCAAAATAAAACTTTCCAGGCGATCGGCCCTCCCCAGCAAACCATCAACCGCCGCAGCCCGAGAGGCACCGATCCCGGTACCTGCGCAGGCAACGTCCCCGGCCAGGGAAATTTCTCCCCGGCGACAACGGTCTGTGACAATAGCGTTGGGCTGATCGCGGAGTATCGCCTGCCGCCGCGCCTGAGCGTCGATCTGCACTTTTCCTACGATCTCTATCCGCTTCTGGGCCAGCACATCGCGATCGACGGCGATGTTTTCAATGTTTTCAACGACCGCAGCCCGACCAACCTCCAGCAGAACGAAAATCAGGACGGTACTTTCGGCCTGGTCAACACCAATGACCGCAATGCCGGTTTCGCCATGCGCCTGGGGGCCCGCTACGACTTCTAACACGACCGGTGAAGATGATGACCAGGCGAAATTCACATGAGTGATACATCAAAATCCAGAGTCGGATTGGCAATCGCTTTCGTCCTCGCCTTCGCAGGGGCGCGCGTCGCTCGTGGCGCGGGTGAGCTGGAAGGGCAGATTCGCGGCCGGGTGATCGAAGCAAGCACCGATGCGCCCGTGCCTGGCGCCGCGGTGACCGTGACTTCTTCCAACCTCGGCGACCCGCGCGTTGTCACCACCAACGAGGACGGCGAGTACCTGGTAACCGGCTTGCCCATCGGGCACTACAAGGCGACCGTGAGCTATCCGGGCGTCAAGCCGATGAGCCGCGACACTCTGGTCCAACCCGGAACCACTTCCGCCGTGGATTTCAGATGGTCAGCGGAGCTGGCGGAGACTGAAACCACCACCGTGGTCGAACAGCGGCCCCTGACCAATCCTGACTCCACTCAGACAGGGACGGTGATCACCAATGATCAGCAGAGATACATTCCCACCGGACGCAGGTACACCGACGCAGTGGCTCTGGTGCCTGGCGTCACGCGAGGCACTGTCGATCACTTCATCAAAGGAGGGCGCTCGGCTCACAACAAATACCTGATCGATGGACTGGATGTGACGGACCCGGTCAGCCACACGGCCCAGCAGCTGCTCGCTTTCGACAGCATCGAGGCGGTCCAGGTGATCACCGGTGGCTTCGATGCCGAGTACAACGTCTTCGGTGGCGTGATCAACACCATCACTCGCGAAGGCTCGGATGAATGGCACGGGAGCGTGTCTGCCTATGGGACCAATGCATCCCTGGACAATCGGAAGGCGGAAGGCCTCTCCAGCAACGAACGCGACAGAGTATTTGACGACTCTCCGATCGCGCCGACCTATACCTATATCGCTACCGGCATGCTGGGCGGACCGATTATCAATCATCGACTCTGGTTCAACGCCACGTTCGAGTACCGATATGCGCAAACCGGCAAGTTGATTGGCCCGCCGCTCAATCTACCGCCCCCGCCGCAGACCAACGTCACCCTGCTGCCGAGGCTCAAGCTCAGCTGGGCTCCAAACGCGACGCACCGTCTCGCTCTCTCGTTGGCGGCGGACCCGCAGACTCAGGACAATGACAGACCGCAAGCTGCCAGCCAGGGAATGCTTCCCCTTTACCAGAGGTACACTGAACAGGGTGGTTACAATGCAATCCTCTCGTGGAGCGTCTTTCCCAGCTCGAGCTTCGAGTTTCGCCTCGACGGCGGCGTCAAGACCCAGTACGTCAACACCGGTCCGAGGGCTTGGTTCGGGAGAATCAGCTATCAATACTGCGAGATGTTTTCTGCCAGGAATTGTCAATATGAAAGGGACACGCCAACGCACGTCAACGGCGACGACAATTCCACCTGGTACAACGCCGACACCGACGTGAGCTTCTGGAACAGGACCACCATCCAGGTCGATCCAAAAATTACCTGGCGCGGCCGATGGCTCGGCGAGCACGCTGCCAAGATTGGGCTGCAGTTACAATACCTGATAAACCGCCGGACGCTCCATCAAACCGGAAACTTCAAATACGCTGACCGGGGTGGAGGCCCGCTGGAGGACGGGCTATGCGATCCGGACAACGGCAAAACCGCCGGCTGCGATCAGCGGAGCAGCTCGGCAGATCGAAGCATGCGCAACGTGGGCTACAGTCCCGCCCTCTTCTTCCAGGACCACTGGCGGCTGCTTCCCTGGTTCACACTTACCCCGGGAATCCGTTTCGATTATGGGCGGGCCCGGACCACCGATGGCACCTGGTTTCAGTCGCAGTTCGCCGTCGGCCCGCGGATGGGATTAATCTGGGACGTCACCCGCGATCAGAAGACGATCTTTTCAAGCAGCTATGGACGTAGCACGGCGGTGGTCGACGTCGGCAACACCTCCAGCTACGACAACATCATCCAGGGCGCCAAGCGGACGGACAAGTGGAACAAGACCACGCAGCAGTGGGAGGTCTTTTCACAGTTCGGGGGGGAAAGCGGCGGGGTGATCGACAAGAATGCCAAAGTCCCCCATGCGGACCAGATCACCAGCAGCCTGCGACGCGAAATCTTCCGCAATACGGTCCTTGGGGTCGAGCATACCTTGAAGAGGATCGTCGCCACCTGGGATTCCGTCGAAACCAATGCGATCTGGGACCCCACCGGCTATCGCGTGATCGATTACGTGGATGGGACGCCGCACGAAGTCACATTGTATACAACGCCTTATAACAACGTGCGGAACTACAACGGGATCAGCCTCTTTCTCGAGGGGCGACCGACCCCCAACTGGTATTTTCTCGCTTTCTACACGCTCTCCTGGCTCTACGGCACCACGGAGTTTGAGCTCACCTCGGCCAGCTCGAGTGGAATCCTCTCGTCGAATATCCATCGCATTCCCCAGCAATGGAGATTCCAAAACGGGTTCCTGCCCGAGGACCACCGGCATCAGCTGAATGTCGCGGCCAGCTATAGCCTTCACTACTTTACGGTTGGCGTGAGGCTGGAGTACTTGAGCGGCAATTCGCGGAGTAAGTTTTTCAACGCCACGGATCTTCCCGACACAAGCAAGAACATCAGTCTTCGCAGCCCGCGAGGGACCGACCCCGGCACCTGCTCCGGCAACGTCCCGGGACAGGGAAATTTCTCTCCGGCGACGACCGCCTGTGACAACAACGTCGGCCTGATCTCGGAGCTTCGCCTTCCTCCGCGCGCCCAGGTTGATGTCCATGTGGAGTATGATTTCTATCACCTGGTGCGCCAGCACATCGCCCTCACCTACGACGTCTTCAACATCTTCAACGACCGAAGCCCCACTGGCATTCAGGAGAACGACGCTCCCGCCGGCACCTTCGGTCAAGTCACCGGCCGCAATACGGCTCTGAACATGCGCTTCGGAGCTCGCTTCGACTTTTAGGCGAGCGATAGAAGGCTTGAAGACATGGGCCAGCGGAAGGCCATCACTCGACGGGATTTCCTGAAATCAAGCGCGCTCACCACCGCTGCTGCGGTGTCGCGCGTGTCCTTTGCGCAAGCGCCAGCCGGCGGGACGGTGAAAGGCGATCGTGCGCAGCGGTTGTTGAGCGGTTGGGAATATCATCAAGGAGCGCTGGGGGGGCCCTGGGACGTCTGGCGCCACGATGCGGGTGGCGCCGCGTCCTGGGGGCCGGTGCAGGTGCCTCACTGTTTCAACGCTCGCGATGCGGTGGACCCGGACGCGCCTTGCTACCAGGGCCCGGGCTGGTATCGAACGCGGCTCAAGGTTGCCAATCCGTTCGCGGCCGGGCGCACGCTGCTGCACTTCGAAGGCGCCGGTCAAAAGAGCAGGGTCTTCGTCCACCTGGATCAGGTGGGCGAGCACATCGGCGGATACGACGAGTTCGCAGTCGACATCACCGAGGCCACCGCAAGGGCTGTGAATAATCCAGACAACAAGGGAGAAGTGCCGATCGCCGTGCTCTGCGACAACTCGCGGGATCTGGAGATGATCCCTTCGACTCTGAGCGATTTCAATCGGTACGGCGGGCTGTACCGTTATGTCAATCTCCGCTACGTGCCGGCGCTGTCGCTGGAGCGGGTGCGGATCGAGTCCGCGGTACAAGCCAAGCAGCCGGCGACCGTCTCGATCAAGGCTCGATTGTACAATCCTGGATCGCTGAACGATCCGGTGAGGATTTCTCTTCGGGTTCTCGATCCCAAAGGCGCCACGATTCACAGCGCAAAGCAAACCGTGGCGCCCTGGAAGGGAGAGGGCAAGCTCGCCACGCTTGATATCAAAAGCCCGCAACTGTGGTCGCCGTCGCATCCAGCGCTGTATCGATGCGAGGTCGCGCTGGCCGGCCCCCACGGCGAGATGAGCGTGGCCGAGCGCTTTGGGCTGCGCTATTTCGAGTTCATCCCGCATGGGCCGTTCAAGCTCAACGGCGATCGGCTTCTGATCAAAGGCACCCATCGCCACGAGGACCACGCCCTGCTCGGCGCTGCAATGCCCGAAGAGCTTATTCGCCAGGAGATGAAGCTGATCAAGGAGATGGGCGCCAACTTCATCCGGCTGGGACATTATCAGCAATCGCGCATCGTGCTCGAATGCTGTGACGAGCTGGGCTTGCTCGTCTGGGAGGAAATACCCTGGTGCCGCGGCGGGCTGGGAGGGGAGAAGTATCAGCAGCAGGCTCGGAGCATGCTGCGCAACATGATCGACCAGCACTACAACCATCCGTCTGTGATTATCTGGGGTCTGGGCAACGAGAATGACTGGCCCGGCGACTTCCCCGACTTCGAGAAGGAGAAGGTCCGCGCTTTCATGAAGGAGCTGAACGATCAAGCGCACGCGCTCGACCCCTCGCGCAAGACTGGAATCCGCCGCTGCGACTTTTGCAAGGACGTGGTGGACGTTTATTCACCTTCGATTTGGGCGGGTTGGTACCGGGGCCGGTACACCGAGTACAAGTCGTCGTCGCGAACCGAAATGGAAAAGGTCAACCACTTCCTCCATGTGGAGTGGGGCGGCGACAGCCACGCGCGGAGGCACTCGGAGGATCCCGATCGAGTCCTCTCCAAAATCGCCACCGGACAAGGTACAGATGAGCGCGGATTGGACTATCTGCTCACCGGGGGACAGGAGCGCGCATCAAAGGACGGCGACTGGTCGGAAACCTATATTTGCAATCTCTTCGATTGGCATCTCAAAGAGCAGGAGACGATGCCCTGGCTCACCGGCACCGCGCAATGGATCTTCAAGGATTTCTCGACTCCGGGTCGGCCGGATAATCCCATCCCGCGCATGAACCAGAAGGGCCTGGTGGAGCGGGACCTCACGCCCAAAGAGGGGTACTACGTGTTCCAGTCCTACTGGAGCAACCAACCGATGGTCCACATCTATGGGCACTCCTGGCCGGTGCGCTGGGGCGATGCGGACGAGCAGAAAATGGTCAAAGTTTATTCAAACTGCGACCGCGCGGAGCTGTTCCTCAACGGCGCCTCCTGCGGCGCGAAGAAGCGCAACAGCCAGGATTTTCCTGCGGCTGGACTGCGGTGGTCGGTGAAGCTCAATCCGGGTGAAAACCATTTGCGAGCCATCGGACGCAAGGGCGGCGCGACCGTGAGCGACGAAATTCGCTTTCACTACCAGACCGAAAAGTGGCAAAAGCCTGCGCAAATGACGTTGAAGGAAACGGCGCGCCAGGGTGAAACGGTGACGGTCGAGGCGCGCCTGCTCGATGGCCGCGGCGTGATCTGCCTCGATGCTCGCAACCCGGTACGCTTCGGGCTCACCGGGGACGGCGCGCTGCTCGACAACGTGGGGACAAACCGGGGATCGCGCGCGGTCGAGTTGTACAATGGGCGCGCCGAGATCTCCCTGCAGCGGCGCGGCGGAGCGTCGGTGGTCAGCGCCTCTTCCAAGGGAATCCCCACTGCCTTCCTGACCGTGAGCTAGATGGAGACAGCGCAAAAAGGGATGGATTGGCATTACGTGTGGCGAGGAGCTCCGCGACCCCTCGACTCCGCTTCGCTACGCTCGGGGTGAGCGGGGACAGCAATTTTATATATTGAAACGGTTGCTTTGCCCGTTGAAATATGACTCACTTCGCGCGGCCAGGACCGGTCCGATCCGAGGACTCGAAGCCATGAATGAAAGCAGAATCAAGCGTCGCGAGTTCCTGAAAGCCACCGGAGCTTCTCTGGCAGCGTTGGCCGCCAATCCGTCGGTCGCCGTGGGCGCGGAGCCGAATCAGCCGTCAAGCAGCTCCCCGGGGCCAAGCCAGGCGACCAAGAATATCCCGGACGCCCAGGCGCGAATGAAGTGGTGGCATCAAGCCAAGTTTGGAATGTTCGTCCACTGGGGCCTTTACAGTGTTCTGGGCAGGCACGAGTGGGTGATGGAGAACGAGGGGATTCCGGTGCCGGAGTATGAGCTGTTGGCCCGTCGCTTCACTCCCAAGCCCAATGCCGCACAGGATTGGGCAAGGTTGGCCAAGCGCGCGGGCATGAAGTACATGGTGATGACCACCAAGCACCACGAAGGTTTCTGCTTGTTCAACAGCAAGCAGACGAATTACTGTGCGCCGAAGCAGGCCGTAGGGCGGGACCTGGTCAAGGAATACGTGGATGCCGCGCGGTCGGAAGGATTGCGCGTGGGCTTCTACTATTCCTTGATGGACTGGCATCACCCCGATGGCGCCCGCTGCAAAGAGGATGACGCCGCCCGGAAGCGCTTCGTGGGTTACACCTTCGGGGTGCTCCGCGAGCTGATGACCAACTACGGAAAGGTCGACGTTCTTTGGTACGACGTTTCCTGGCCACTGGACGCCGAAGGTTGGCAGTCAGAGCGCATGAACAAGATGGTGTTCGAGCTTCAACCTGCGATCATTGTAAACAATCGCAACAAGTTGCCGGGCGACTTCTCCACGCCCGAACAGAGAATCGTGGCCGAGAAGGACCGTCCCTGGGAAGCTTGCATGACGCTGAACGACAGTTGGGGGTACCAAAGCGCCGACGATAACTGGAAGTCCTCCAAGCAGGTGATTCGCAATCTCATATCCTGTGCGCGGGAGGGGGGGAATTACCTGCTCAATATCGGTCCCCGTGCCGACGGCTCCATACCCGAGCCATCGGTACGGATACTCGGCGAGGTCGGTCACTGGATGGCGGTGAATGGAGAGGCGATCTACGATTCGGACCCCTGCCAGGTGCGGCGTTCCAATTACGCGAGCTTCACCCGAAAGGGGAATACCCTCTTCATGCACGTGCATTTTTGGCCCGGTGACACCGTGGTGCTGAGCGGGCTGAAGACGGGCGTGAAATCTGCCCGGCTGCTCTCGTCGAAGAAAAAGGTCGAGTTTGCCCAGGATCGGTTCCGCACCCGCTTCACCGGTTTGCCTCGAGAAGCCCCTGACAATCCGGTGACGACCATCGCCGTGGAATGCGAATCTGAACCGACGCAGGACACGGACTTCGTCCGACGGGAAAAGCCTCGAGTACAGGTGTAAAGAAGAGCGGGAGGGTCAGCTGATGACATCCAACTTTTCGCGTCGTCGGTTTATCGCCGGGGTGGGAGTCGTTGCGGCATCGTCAGCATTTCCCCGGCGAGCACTGGGTCTGATGCAGTCGATGTATCCACCGATGGACCTATCGTATTTTGATGTGCCAATCAGGCCGGCGCCCGGAGAATTGCGCATCGGATATGCCGCCATCACCTGGGAGAAGAAAGACCGGCAAGCGATAGAGGAAATCGCCGCGCTGGGCTATCGGGGCATCCAGCTGCGCGACAACGCGGTCAAGGATTTTTCTTCTCCCGGTGAGTTGCGCGATCTGCTTCACAAGCGTCATCTCACTCTGGTGGCTCTGTCCAGCGGGAACGTGCGCCTGGATCCAGCGGTCGAAGCGGAGGACCTGGCAAAGCACATCGCCCACGCAAAATTCCTGCAACAGGCCGGCGGGCTGTACCTTCAAGTGATAGATCAAAAGCCGAAGGGCCGTTCGATCACCGCCGAGGACTACAAGAGGCTCGGTCGTCTTCTGACCGAATTAGGAAAGCGGACGGCTGACCTCGGCATTCCACTCGGCTATCACAATCACATGGGAGCGATCGGAGAGCGGCCGGAGGAGGTCGATCGCATCCTCGACGCCGCGGATCCGAAGCACGTCAAGCTGGAGCTGGACATCGCGCACTATGTCCAGGGCGGCGGCGATCCGGTCAAAGCGATTGAGCGCTACCGCGACCGGCTGCTGTTCCTGCACATCAAGGACGTCGAGAGCGCCGACCCCAATTCCAACCCCAAGGCCAGACCGTATCGCTTTGTCGAGCTTGGCCGCGGACGAGTGGACCTGCCTGCTTTCTTCGGGGCCTTGGAGCGTGTGAAGTTTCATGGCTGGGCCATCGTCGAGCTGGACGGCGTGCCGACGAGCTCGACAACCCCCAAAGAATCTGCGGCGATCAGCAAAGACTATCTCGAGAAAAAACTCGGGCTGAGGGTATGAATTCACCATTCAGAGTTGCGGTGATCAACGACGAGATCTCGCAAGACTTTGGTCACGCCTGCGAGGTGGCGTCGCGCGAATTCGGAATGAGCTGGATCGAGCTGCGCGGCATGTGGAACAAGAACCTGCTCAGGCTCGATGCCAAGGAGGTGGAGGAGGCGAGGCGGATCCTGGAACGCTTCCGCTTGCGGGTCACCGACATCGCCAGCCCGCTGTTCAAGGTCGATTGGCCTGGTGCTGCACCTTCGAAATTCAGCCCGAAGCGAGACCAGTTCGGCGCCAATTTCACCTTTGGGCAGCAGGATGAGGTACTGGAACGTAGCATGGATTTGGCAAAAGCATTCCAGACGGATCGGGTGCGCTGCTTCGACTTCTGGCGCCTAGACGATCAAGCGCCTCACCGCGCCGCGATGGACGCAAAGTTGCTGGAAGGGGCGACCAAGGCCGGGAAGCAGGGAATCACGCTGGTCCTGGAGAATGAAATGTCCTGTAACACGGGGACGGGTGCGGAGTCGGCCCGACTCCTCAAGGCTGTGCAATCCCCGCATCTGATGTTGAATTGGGACCCCGGGAACGCGACGGAGCGCGACGAGATTCCTTATCCAAACGGCTACAATCTGCTGCCCAAGGAACGCATCGGCCATTGCCATTGCAAAGACGCGGTCAAAAACCCGGATGGGAAGTACGCCTGGGCAGCGATGGGCAAGGGCGTGATCGATTGGGTTGGACAGTTCAAGGCGCTCAAGAGCGCGGGTTACAAGCATGGAGTCAGCCTGGAGACGCATTGGCGCGGCGCCGGCACTCCGGAGGAATCGACTCGCCAGAGCTGGGCGGGAATGAAGTTGTTGCTGCAGAAGGCCGGCGCATTGTAGGCGATGACCATGAACATCGGGCTGATCGGCGGAGGAAACATCAGTCGCACGCATGCCCGCGCGGCATCTGCCATTGCGGGAGCGAAAATTACGGCCGTGTTCGGCAGCAATGCGGAAAAGCTGACCCGATTGAGCAGGGAGCACGGCGGCACGCCTTATCAAGACTTTCAGCAGTTTCTCTCGCACCGGCCGATGGAAATGGTTCTGATTGGCAGCCCATCCGGGTTGCACGCCACCCAAGGCATCGAGGCAGCACGTCATCGATTACACGTGCTGGTCGAAAAACCGATCGATATCACCTCCGAGAGGGCCGATGCCTTGATCGCCCAATGCGAGCAGGCGCAGGTGAAGCTGGGAGTGATTTTTCAAGACCGCTTCCAGCCGGATATTCGCCGGCTCAAGCAACTGATCGGCGATGGGGTCCTGGGGAGGCCATTGCTCGCGGATGCGCGGGTGAAGTGGTTTCGTCCGCCCGAGTACTATTCCGGCTCGCGCTGGCGCGGAACCTGGGCGCTCGACGGGGGCGGGGCGTTGATCAATCAGGGGGTGCACACTGCGGATTTGCTGCTCTGGCTCCTGGGCGATGTCGTTCACGTGCAAGCGCGAACCGCGACCTTGCTGCAAGAAATCGAGACGGAAGACACGGCGATTGCCTTGCTGGACTTTGCCAATGGCGCACTGGGCGTCTTGCAGGCGACCACCGCTGCTTTTCCCGGCTATCGACGACGAGTGGAGATCACCGGTTCCGAGGGTACCGTCGTTCTCGAGCAGGACCGGATCATCGCGGCCGACTTGAAGAAGGGGACGGAGCAATGGGTGACGAGTGAAGAAGGCGATCAGAATGCCAGCGCCTCGTCTCCGGTGATCAGCGATTCTCGGGGACACCAGAGCGCCATCGAAGATTTCATCCATGCTGTTGACAATGACGGTACGCCGGCCTGCGACGGTCGCGAGGGACGTCGCAGTGTTGCCCTGATTGAGGCAATCTATCGAGCGTCTCGCAGTTCACCCGGTCTCCACCCCCCTCGAGGAGAGCGTCAGGGTGGGGAACGAAATATCAAGAGGGGAGCGGACAGATGGGAGATCACGTGATCGGACGTCGCCAATTCATAGGTCAGGTTGCCGTAGGAGCTGCTGCCGCGATGGTTTATCCCTCCTCCGGTGTATTGGGAGCGAACGACCGCGTTCGAGTGGGGCTGATTGGCGCCGGCGGACGCGGACAAGAGCTCCTCAAACAAGTCCTGGCGCTTCCCAATGCTCAGCTCGTGGCCGTCGCCGACGTTTTCAAGCGCCGTCACGAGGAGGCCAGGCAACTGGTGCCCGGGATCAAGACCTTCGACGACCATCGCCGACTGCTGGAGATGAAGGACGTCGATGCGGTCCTCGTCGCGAGCCCGCTCCACATTCATGCCCGGCATTTTGTAGACACCCTGGCGGCGGGCAAGGATCTCTACGCCGAGAAAACGATGACCTGGTCCATCGCCGAGGCGGAGGAATGCCGGAACGCGGCCAAGAATTCCAAACAGGTGGTGACCATCGGTCTACAACATGAGAGCTCGGGTTCTCTGGCCGACGCCAAGCAATGGATCAAGCAGGGACTGCCCGGGAAGATCACTCATGTGGAATCCTGGATGAGCCGCAACACGCCGCACGGACGGGGCCAGTGGGTGCGTCCCATCCCTGCCGATTGCACCGCCGCCAACGTGCGATGGGACGCGTTTCTCAATGGGCGTCCCGGCCGTCCATTCGATGGGCACAAGTTTATCAACTGGCGGTTGTTCTGGGAGTTTTCGGGCGGGAACGTCACCGAGAACATGGTTCATCAGATGGCCTGGATCATGACCGCCCTGGATCTACCGGTGCCAACCTCGGCGTACATGTCAGGCGGCGTCTTTTCCGAAAAGGACGGCCGCGAGGTTCCCGACACGATTGCCGTCACGCTGAACTTTCCGACCGACATCGTGGTGACGTGGCAATCTGTATTCAACAACAGCCGTTACGGGCTGGGCGAGCGCCTGCTCGGCAGCGACGGGACGATTGAGCATGTGAGCGGCGCAAACGACATGGTGACCGGCAAATCAGAGTCAGCCATCCGCTTCTATCCCGAAAAAGCAAATCGCCCCGACGGCTCGGCCCTGAAAGGGGAGACGCACAATCAAGACCATATGGCGAATTTCGTCGATTGCGTCCGCTCTCGAAAGCAGCCCAATGCCCCGGTAGAGATTGGATACCGTTCCGCCGTGGCAGCGCACATGGCCAATCTCTCGTACCGCAATAAGAGGGCGGTGACCTTCGATGAGGCAAGAGGAATGCGCCTGAGCATGCAGGGCTGACCGCGAAGCCACGCATATGATCATTTCCTGCATTCTCTCGTTGCTGTTGGCGGCCGCGCCGGGAGATGTGACCGGCAACTGGGTTGTGCGACTGCCGCAAGCGGACGGTACCGTCAAGAAGAGCTACCTGAATTTGAAGCAGGAGGGCCCGCGGATTACCGGCTCCATTCGGGTCACGCAGTTCTACTACAATATCTTGGAGAGCACTGGCGGTCCTGACGGTTTTTCAGTGACTGCGAGCATGATGGATGGAGGGAAGGAACGGAAAGTCGTCTATGAAGGCAAGCTGGTGGGCGATTTGTTACATCTTTCCACGCGCCGCCGCCCCGACGACAAGCCCACCGAAATGTTGGCCGTTCGCGCGCCGCCAGGGGAGGGGGCTCTTCCCGCTCGCCTCCCGCTTCCCGAGCTTCACAAGGTGCCGGACAACGGACTGGCGAGAACGCCGCCGATGGGCTGGAACAGTTGGAACAAATTCAAGAGCCAGGTGGACGATGCCGCAGTTCGCGGCATCGCCGATGCGATGGTCAGCAGCGGGATGAAGGACGCCGGGTATATCTATGTCAACATCGACGATACCTGGGAGGCTGAGCGCGACGAGAAGGGCAATATCCAGAGCAACAAGAAATTCCCCGACATGAAGGCGTTGGCAGACTACGTTCACAGCAAGGGTTTGAAGATTGGAATCTACTCCTCGCCCGGGCCGAACACCTGTGCCGGTTACGAGGGCAGCTATGGTCATGAAGAGCAGGATGCTCGCACTTTTGCCGCGTGGGGGATCGATTATCTGAAATACGATTGGTGTGGCGCGAGGACCCTCTACATCGATGATCAGATGCAAGCCGTCTATCAAAAGATGGGGGATGCGCTGCGGACCACAGGACGGCCGATCGTCTACAGCCTCTGCCAGTATGGCCGTCAAGATGTCTGGAAATGGGGGCCGGACGTCGGTGGCAATCTCTGGCGGACCACCCGTGATATCAGCGACCGCTGGGACTCCATGTCAAAGATTGGTTTTAATCAGGACGAGCTGGCGCAGTGGGCGCGGCCGGGACACTGGAATGATCCGGACATGCTGGAAATCGGAAACGGCGGCATGACCGAGATGGAATACAAGACGCACATGAGCCTGTGGTCAATTTTGGCCGCGCCGCTGATCGCCGGTAACGATCTGCGGAACATGACGCCCGCCATCCACGACATCCTGACCAACCGCGAAGTCATCGCGATCGACCAGGACAAGGAGGGCAAACAGGGGACTCGCCGGTGGAAATCAGGCGACCAGGAAGTCTGGGTACGCCCGCTGGCCGGCGGCGCACAGGCCGTTGGCCTGTTCAACCGCGCGGCCGAAGAGGCGCGGATCGCCGCGAAGTGGGCCGATCTCGGAATTCAAAAGACCCCGACCCAGATCAGAGATGTGTGGCAACACAAAAACATCAAGGCAAAAGGGTCACAAATCGATGCCTCGGTTGCGGCACATGGAGTGGTTTTGCTGCGCGTTTCCAGGCAGGGCGCGAGCATGACCAAGGCCAACTGGTAGCGGTTGAGAATGCAACAGTGGCGGGCGCTCAGGCTCCGAGCAGCAAGGCCACCTCGGTGAGCGTGGTCGTGCGCGCATCGGGCACGGCGTAGGCGGGCGGAGCGATGCCGGTCCCGGTGAGCCGGCTCGGGCGATTGACCCAGACCGTGCGCAGGCCGATCGACTTGGCCGGTACGTGGTCGTGGTAGAGGCTCTGAGCGACGTGCAGCCAATTTTCAGGCGAGAGCCCGAGGCGTTGGCGCGCGGTCTGAAAATGTCCCAGCGCAGGTTTGTAGCTGCCCACCTGCTGCGCCGTGATCACCGCGTGGAACGGGTTGCCGAGCCGGCGAGCGGTGTGCTCGAAAAGGCTGTCATCGACGTTGGAGAGGATCACCAGCCGGTACTTTGCTGCGAGACGCGCCAGCGCACCGACCGTGTCTGGGAAGGGGGGCCACTGGGCAAGGCCAGTGGCGAACGCAGCGCAGGTCGCCCGGTCCAGGCTCACGCGCAGATCGTTGCCAATGCGAGAAAAGGTCTCCGAAAGCACGTCCTGATACGGTCGGAAAGGGCCGGCCTCCAAGGCCGCCTCGTGCTTCGCATAGGACCGCAACACGGTCTCCGGGTCGACGCTCTTGGCACCTGCGTGGGAGAGACGCGGCAGGGCCTGCTCGAGTATTCCAGTCTCCCAGTCGATCAGGGTGCCGTAGCAGTCGAAGCTGAGGTGCGTGATTCCCTGGGTATTCATGACCGCAGGTTCTAGCATCCACGCATTCTCCAACCGTTGTTGCAGAATTAGCAACGGAGAGTTCGCGACAACCAGCGTTGCACCGGCGCATCCCACTTGCCGTTTAACGATTGCCTGTCGATTCGCGCGGTCCGAACAGCCGAGCGGCTCATCGAGGGGCTGGAAGGATCGACGAGATGGAGAAGCACGCTGAGGTGCGACAAAACGGCTCGCTACAGCAGTGGGAGGACATTGCAAATGAAGTGCGCGCTGACGGGAATAGCTCCGAGCCAAAGAAACCCGAGGTGAAGAATAAGACGGCGGTGACTCGTCTTCGGGTGGCTGCCGCAGTCGCGCTCGTCCTGGCCGCAGTTCTCGCCTGGTGGCTGTACGCGCGTCGCTTCGAAGACACGGATGATGCCCAGGCCGACGCGAACATCAGCGCCATCAGCCCGCGCATTTCCGGGACGGTGGTTGCAGTTCACGTGGTGGACAACCAATCCGTGAAAGCGGGCGACCTCCTGGTGGAGCTGGACCGGAGCGACCTTGAGGTAGCGGTGGCGCAGGCCAGGGCGGCAGTGGCCCAAGCGGAGGCCGCATACCAAGCGGAGAGCCCCAGCGTCTCCATCACCGAGACGAGCAACCGCGCGTCGCTGACCAACGCCGATGCAGAGCTGGCCAACGCGCAGGCGGATCTCGAGGCGGCGGAGCGCGACCTGGACCAGGCGGAGGCCAACAATCGATATGCGCAGTTGCAGCGGGATCGAGCCGAGAAACTCCTCGCCTCGGCCGCCGCGAGCCAGGCCGAATTCGACCGGCAGTCCAGCGCCGCCGATGCCGGCGAGGCGACCGTGAAGGCGGCCAGGAAGCGCGTTGATCAAAGACGGGCGCGGCTGGCCACGGCCCAGGCACGCCTTCGCGAAACGCGTTTGAATGCGCCGCGCCAGCTCGTGAGCCGGGAGGCCGAGCTGCAGGTGCGCAAGGCCAGCCTCGAGCTCGCGCGCGCCCAGTTGAAACAAGCGGAGCTCAACCTGGGTTACGCCGGAATTGTCGCGCCGGTCGCCGGCATCGTGGGCAAGAAATCAGTCAACATCGGGGACCGGGTGCAGCCGGGCCAGCAGCTGCTGGCAGTGACGCAAACCGATGAGATGTGGATCACCGCCAATTTCCGCGAAACACAAATCGAGCAGCTGCGCAGCGGCCAGAGCGCGACCGTCCACGTGGACGCCATTGGCCGCGATTACCGCGGTACGGTGGAAAGCTTCGGGGGCGCCACCGGGTCTCGCTACAGTCTGTTGCCTCCTGAGAACGCCAGCGGCAACTACGTGAAGGTGGTGCAGCGTATCCCGGTGCGCATCCGCCTCGAGCCCGGCCAGGCGGAAATGGATCGCCTGCGCCCGGGCATGTCGGTGGAGCCGAAGGTGAGAGTGCGATGACCACGGCGTCCGCCGCTGGTTCAATCCAGATTCCAGCGGAAGAAGGCTTTACCGGTGGGCGCAATCCGTGGGCGATCGCCTTAACGGTGACGTTGGCCACTTTCATGGAGGTTCTGGACACCAGCATCGCCAACGTCTCGCTGGCTCACATCGCGGGAACCCTCTCGGTGAGTCAGGACGAGAGCACCTGGGTGCTCACTTCTTACCTGGTGTCGAACGCGATCGTGCTGCCGGTGAGCGGTTGGTTTGCCACCAAGTTCGGGCGGAAGCGGTTCTACATGGCTTGCGTGGTGATCTTCACCACCAGCTCGCTCTTGTGCGGTCTGGCTCCGAACCTCGGTCTGCTGATCTTCTTCCGCGTGTTGCAAGGTCTGGGCGGCGGCGGCTTGGCGCCCAGCGAGCAGGCGATCCTCGCCGACACCTTCGCGCCGCAAAAGCGCGCCACTGCCTTTGCGGTTTACGCGATGGCTGTGGTGCTTGCGCCGGCCATCGGGCCGACGCTGGGTGGCTTCATCACCGACCACTACTCCTGGCGCTGGGTGTTCTTGATCAACGTGCCGGTGGGTCTGCTTTCACTGTTCTTGTCCAGCCGCATGCTGCGGGATCCGCCGCATCTGGTCGCGGCCAAGAAGCGCGTCGGTGGCATCGACTACATCGGCCTGGGGCTGATCGCGGTGGGGCTCGGGGCGCTCGAGCTGGTGCTGGACAGAGGCCAGGAGGAGGATTGGTTCGCCTCTCCGGCGATCGTGAGCTTCGCCGTGGTGGCCGGGATCGCGCTGGTTTCGTTCGTGTTCTGGGAGTTGCGGCAGGAGCACCCGGTCGTCGACGTTCGCCTTTTCAAGAGCAGAAATTTCGCGGTCTCGAATCTCATGATGCTGGTGCTCGGAATGTCGCTCTATGGCAGCACCGTGCTGCTGCCCCAATATCTCCAGGTCTGGATGGGCTACTCGGCGATGGACGCCGGGATGGCGCTTTCGCCCGGCGCACTGGTGTTCGTTTGCCTGATGCCGATCGTTGGACCGCTGGTGTCCAGGTATGACGCCCGGTACCTGATCGCCTTTGGCTTCACCGTGCTCGCGCTTGCGCTGTATCACATGTCTCGCACGCTTTACCCGGGCATCGACTTTTCCACCACGGTATGGCTGCGCATTTATGTGACAATTGGAATGGCATTCTTGTTCGTTCCGATCAACACCGTGGTCTACGCGGGTGTCGCGCCTTCGAAGAACAACGCGGTGGCAGGGATTGTAAATCTCTCCCGGAACATGGGCGGCGACATCGGAATCGCGATGGTCACAACGCTGATCGCCCGCCGTTCCCAGGTGCACCAGGAGCGCATCGCAACGCACGTCGCCGGTGGCGCACAGGTATTCGCCGCAAAGCTGAGCGCGATTACGCAGGCTTTCGAGCGGGCGGGGATGTCCTCGGTGCAAGCGACGAGGTCAGCATACGCCGCAATCTATCGCCAGGTGATCCAACAGGCCCAGACGCTCGCGTACCTCGATACATTGTTCGTGTTCGCGTGTGTTGCTGCATTGATGGTGCCGTTGGTGCTCCTGACCAAATCAGCGCGGGGCCGGGCGGCGGCGGGCCACTGAGCATATCGCCTCATACTACCTGCGGCGGGCGGCTCAGCTGGTGTCGCGGGCCTCATCCACTTCGCTCTGCAGGTCCTCCAGCAGCTCTTCGTAATTGGTTTGATCGATGAGGCCGCCGGCAAAGTCCTGAGAAATCATTGCGCGAACTTTTTCGAGCGCGTTGGCGGTCCAGCTCACGCAGTAATCATCGAGTGTCTTGTAGGTGGCCATCTGGTCGTCCTGTCAAAGCTCAATCTTTGCGCAGTTCAAATCGCAATTGCTTTGGAAATGACCGTCGGTTGGTCAAGTGCGTTGGCGTCTGCTTGCATCGCGAGCGGGTTTGCCCCGAGAGGCAGTGAGCGCAGCTAGCCGCTCTCGGATCGCCGCACGGGCTCGATCGAACGCTCCGGAGTCCCCGTGAAGTTGGAAGGCCCAATTTGCGCCCAGGAAGAGGGAATGGATCTCGAAGGCCAGTTGAACAGGGTCCGCGTCTGCTCGCAGGTGCCCAGCGTCCTGCGCCTTTCGCACCGCCACCTCGACGGTCTTCAGCCACTCCTTCATCAACGCGGCCAAGCGGTCGCGAATCGGCCCCGGATGGCTGTCGAACTCCGCCGACGCCGCGGCGAAGAAACAGCCCCCTCGAAACACCTTCCGGCGCGCGTACTCCAACCAGGAATCGCAAAGAGCCCAGAGTCGGGGCAGGCCGCGAGGGGCCATCATCGCTTTTCGCACCACCGTATCGATGAAGATCTGCCGAGCATGCTCGATGGTGGCGAGCTGAAGGTCCTCTTTTGATCCGAAGGAAGCGAACAGACCGCTCTTGCTGATTGCCAACTTATTGGCCAGCCCGCCAATGGAGAGGCCCTCTAGCCCTTCCGCCGAGGCGAGATGCACCGCCAGATCCAGGATCTGCCGACGGGTACGCTCTCCGCGAACGACTCTTCCATCGCCGCTCTCGTGTTTCTGAAGAACCATCGCCGTGGCAACCATATAGCACGAGTGTTCGACAAGTGCCACGGCCCGCTGCCGACATTGTAGAAGTCAGTTGCTCAACAATCGATAAGATAGTCTTGATTAAATAGTACGATCGTGCTTATTGTTCGGCCCATCGTAAAGGAGCATTCGAGACGAGCTTCTGATTCAGCGACCATGCAGTTGAAAGGACGGCGCGATGCAGAGATTGAGTCGAGATGCGGTTTGTCAGCTCTGCCGGAGGCCGCTGTCCAACACCTGGAGAAGGGGTGAGCAGCTCTGCTGCGAATGCGGGCTCAGCGATGACTTGTTTCGTCCCGAAAAGCGCTGGATGAACGCAGGCGGTGATACGCCACCAACCGCCGGCGTGGGTCAGCCAGCGCCAAAGAAAAGCACCGCTCCGGCTCGATCTGCGCGGTTGGCCATTCTGCGGCTTGCGTTGAAGGTGATCGCGGCAATCGCCCCGGCTGCGGGTGAGGAGCTCGGCGCGCGGATGTTCTTCACTCCGCGCCGAGCGCCCCGCTGGACCCCGCCCGTTGTTTCCAATCTCGACGGCGTGGAATTTCGTTTTTCGCTCGGCCAGGATGAGATTGCGTGTTGGAGCTGGGGCCGCGGGCCGACGGTGATGCTGATTCATGGTTGGGAGGGTTATGCCGCGCAGCTGATTCATTTCGTGCGACCGTTGCTCGACGCAGGCTTCCGGGTGGTGACTTTCGACATGCCGGCGCATGGGGGCTCGAGCGGGCGACGGGTCTCCGCCTTCGACATGTCGCGAGCGATTCGCGCAGTCAGCCAGCTTTTCTCGCCGATCCGGGCGGTGATCGCCCATTCGCTGGGTGGGACGGCTTCGATCTTCGCGCTGAGCGAGGGACTGGAAGTGGAACGCGCCGTCCTGCTGGCGCCCGGCGCCGAGCCGCGGCGCTTTGCCATGGCGCTGGCCACTCAACTCGGCTTCTCGAACGCTCGCGCCGAGGGGATGGTGAAGCGAATCGAGAAGCGCCTGGGAATGCCCTTGGAGGACGCGAGCACGCTTCGAGTGGTTCCGATGATGAAGGTTCCTGTCTTGGTAATGCATGACCCACTGGACGCCGAAGTTCCCTTCGAGCATGGCAGGAGCATTGCCGAGGCGTGGCCTGGAGCACGACTCGAGCTGCTGCGCCAAATGGGTCACCGACGAATGCTGCGCGATGCGGACGTGATCAATTCGGCCACCGCGTTCATTACTTCCGTCAATGATGACTCGGCTCGACATCGCTCGTCGGCGGCTCGCCAGCCAGCATCTCGCTGAGCCTGTTTTCCGGGAGCCAGGCGAAGTGGTGCGCTCGCTGGGCGCCGTCCAAGCTCAGGACTATTACGACGAATACTTCATCGGCTTCAAAGACCGCACGGCGATCTTGGAAGTGAGACAACGGCGCGTTCGGTTGGCGGGGTGCACCGCTTGCGTGGATCTCGCCAGCATGCGAGGAGGGCGCGATGCTGTTTGACCCCGAAGCCTTGATGCGGCTGGCGATCCAGGAGGGCGAGCTCGCGCGCGGCACCACCGGCGACAATCCGTGGGTGGGCTGCGTGATCGTCGATGCGCGAGGAGAGGTTCTTGCGAAGGGACACACGCAAGGGCCTGGAGAAGATCATGCGGAGATCGCCGCAGCTCGGAGCGCGACGTCCCGGGGTTTGAGCATCGAAGGCGCGACGATGTTCTCGACGCTCGAACCGTGCTCCTTCCATGGGCGGACGCCTGCGTGCTCGCGCGTGATCCTGGAGCATCGGATCGCCCGGGTCGTGATCGGGATGCGAGATCCACATCCACGCGTCGACGGAGCCGGGGTGCGCATCCTCAGCGACGCCGGCGTCGAGGTCATCGAAGGGATATGCGAGCGGGAGGTGCGGCGACAACTGGGAAGCTGGGTGCTGACCCATCACCTTCACGAACCGATCCGGCGGGCCAGGGAGCTGGCATCGAAGCTCGCGCCTCAAGACCTCCGCGCGACGCTCGCCGAGATCTACGGTGTGGATCTTGCGCGCATCGAGCCGGTGGTCGCGGCCCTCCAATCTCGATAGATCGGATCGCCAGAGCGTTTCGAGGCGGTCGTCCGAGTTGCAAGGTTACCGCCGCGGGGTTTCATCTTTCGCGGTAGAAGCGGTCGATTGTCTCTCGCAAGCCCAGCCTCGCCCGGTGAAGTCGGCGCTTGATTTCGGGGCGAAGCTGGGTTGGCAGACCCCGCTCACCGGCGCGCGTCCCGGGCGAAAGGCTCGCCCCGCCCGCACCAAGCGAAGGCGTGGTTGAAGCAGGCTGGTCGTTAAGGCGATGGCCCTCCATGCGGCAGGCCTCGTCGATTGACTCGTGGGCCGAGTTCGGGGCTTGCGCAAACCTGGTGGTCATCGGGGGAACGGGTCGCGACCAGCGGCAAGCCTGAGCTGCGTTCGAGCATTGGCGAGGTCGGCGTCGGACTGGATCCGGGCAACGTCCGCGCTGTAGGCGTCCCGCTGGGCCTGCAGCAGGTCAAGCTGCGTCGCGGCGCCGACCTCATAACGGTCCTGGGCCAAGCGGGCGGCGTGCTCGCTGGCTTTGTATTGCGCGCGCGCCGATCGGCTGTTGGCGATGTCGGCGTGCACGGTATTCCAGTAGCGGTGAATGGCGTCGCGCGAGGCAAGGCGCGCGCGCTGCTCCCGGGCGCGCGCTGCCTCCGCTGCGGCGTCCTGCGAACGGATGTTCGCGAAGTTAGTGAGGTCGAGCTGCCAGGCGAACCCCACCCCCGCCTGCCATGACCAATTGTGCCCGAGGAAGCCCGCCGCGTTCGTCGCCGACTCGGTGAAGTTCCCCGTGATCGACGGGAACAAGACCAGCCGCTGCGCCTTCGCTTGCTGCTCTGCGGCCTCTCGGCTCTTCATCGCCGCCGCCACCGGCGGCAGCTCCTCGTCTGGCGGCGAGAAGGTCTCCAGCCCCGGCTCGGAGTGCAAATCGTCCTCGAACGGGATTGCCGATAACGACTCGGGAGTGAGGCCGCTGACCGATTCGAGCGCGCGGGCCGCGAGAGAAACCTGGAGCCGTGCCGACTCGAGCAGTTGTGCCTGGCGCTCGACCTCCGCGCTGGCTCGATCGGTGTCCAGCATGGTCGCAGTTCCCGCCTGAAGCCGCGCCTGCGTCAGCTGGAGACTTGTCTGAGCGACATCGAGCGCGCGCTGTGATGACACCACCAGCGACAGATTGGCGAGAAGCTGGAAGTAGTCCTGCACCACTTGCGACGCGACTTGCAGCCCGGTGGCCTCCGCTTGCTTCGCTGATGCTTCCGTCCCGGTGCGTGCGGCGGCAACGCGCTCGAAGTTCGCCAGGTCCACCAGCGGCACACTGACCGTACCGGTGCCGACCAGTTGATCGTACGGCGTGATGGTGATGGTCTGCGGGGGAGCACTCGGATCGATCGGCACCGACACCGTGCTCTGGTATTGATTTCGAAGGTAGCTTCCCTTGGCGGAAACCCCGGGCAGGACGCGCCCGAGCGCCACGTCGGCTTGAGCCTTCTGCTGGCTCAAGTTGGCGCGTGCCTCGTCGTTGTCCGGATTCTTCTGCCGGGCGGCGCGGACGAAGGCCTCCAGCGGCTGCAGCGCCCTGGCCTGCAAAGGCACTGCAAGCGCGAGCGCGGAGAGCGCAATCCAGCGGAACCGTCGCAATTTGCCGGCGGCCATTCGGTTCATGGCGCGCTCCGCACGGCGCTCGCCGCCAGCTCGCCGCCCGGGGACTGGACGACCACCGGCGTTTTCCTGACGCGGTCCGAACGGAAGAAGCTGAACCGGTCGAGGATCTTCTCCTGAAAATCTTCCAGGTAGAGGTAGATCACCGGCGTGACGTAGAGCGTGAGGAACTGAGAGACCACCAGCCCGCCGACGACCACCAGCCCGAGCGGGCGCCGGGATGCGCCATCCGCGCCATAGCCCAGCGCGATGGGAAGCGCGCCGATCACCGCGGCCATGGTGGTCATCATGATCGGCCGGAATCGATCCAGGCTCGCGTCGTGGATCGCCCGCTCGGCGCGCTCGCCGCCGGCGATGCGCTGCAGGGCGAAGTCTACGATCATGATCCCGTTCTTCTTCACGATCCCCATCAGCATGAACATGCCCACGAACGCGTAGAGCGAGGCTTGTTCACCAAACAGAAAGAGCGTGAGCAGCCCTCCGACCAGCGCCACGGGCAGACTGGACAAGACGGTAAGCGGGTGGACATAGCTCTCGTAGAGAACGGCCAGGATGACGTACATCACGAACACCGCCACGAACATCAGGACGGTCAGATTCCGCACCGTGTCTCGGAAGGTGAGCGCCTCGCCCTGAAGACCTGCGCGCACGGTCGGCGGCACGACTTCCTTCGCCGCCCGCTCGATGAACGCAGTGGCGTCGCCCACCGGCACGCCGGGCTTGAGGTTGAAGAAGAAGGTCACGCTGGTGAACTGATTGATATGGTTGACTGCTTGAGGCCCGAGTGAGGTGTGCCATTTCACCAAGGCATTGAGCGGCACCAGATTTTTTCCGTCGTCGGACTTGATGTACAGCAGCGACAAATCCTCAGGTTTGGTGCGATCGGTGTCCGCCACCTCCAGGATCACCTGGTATTGATCGTCTGGTTTTTTGATCAAATACAAATAATTCTGCGAATAGGCGTTTCTCAGCAGCGCCAAGATCCGGGCTTCCGATACGCCATAAGTCTTTGCCTGCTCGCGAAGGATATCGATGTCTAGATTGGGTGTGTGATTGAAGTAATCGGAGGACACGGTGGCGAACCCTGAATACTGGCGGAATTTCCCCATCAGCTTCTCTGACACCTCGTAGACCTGCGCGGGATTCGTGCCGGAGATCGAGAAGGCGTATTGCCCCTGGTTTTGGTTTGTGGCTCCAGTGCTGATCTCGAGCGCCGGGAAAGGGCGAAGGAACGGGAAGACGCCGGGGATCGCGGCGAAGCCACCCATCAATTGTCCGGCGACGGCGTCAATCGGTGGACGCTGATTGCTGGGCTTGATGAAGATGAAGAACAGGCCTTGATTTGAGGAGATGAATTGGCTGAGTCCAGTGACGTTCACGGCCGCGGTGACGTTGGGATTGTCGTGCAATGTCTTGTCCGCTCGGTCCTGGAGCGCGTGCATCTGCTGAGGAGACGAGCCTTCCTGGGCGATCATCACGCCGGTCACGACGCTGCTGTCCCCCGGTGGCAGGAACGCCTTCGGCACCGTCATGAAGAGCCCGATCGTGCCAGCGAGGCAGACGAGCCAAATCAGCGCCGAGATCCACCGGCGATGCAGAAACCAGCTGAGGGTTCGGCCGTAGGCGCCGAGCACCTTCTTCTCGATGCCGCCCACGACGCGTTCCATCCATGTCTTCTTCGCGCCGTGGCCGCGGTCCTTGAGCATCCGCGCCGTCATCAGCGGCGTCAGCGTCAGCGAAACGAGCCCCGAGGCGAAGATCGCCACGACGATGGTGATGGCGAACTCGCGGAAGATGCGGCCTACCAGTCCTGACATGAACACCAGCGGAATGAAGACGGCCGCTAGGGAGATGGTCATCGAGAGAATGGTGAAGCTGATCTCCTTTGCGCTGTTGAGGCTCGCTTCCAGCGCTTTCTCGCCTTTCTCCATTCGCCGGACGGTGTTCTCGAGGAACACAATGGCGTCGTCGACGAGGAAGCCGATGGCCAGCGTCAGCGCCATCAGAGAGAGGTTGTCGAGGCTGTATCCCAGCAACCGCATGGCTACGAAAGTGATCAGCAGCGAGAGCGGCAGGGCCACCGCCGGGATGAGCGTGTCGGTCGCCCGACCGAGGAACAGGAAGATCACCATCACCACCAACACGAAGGCAATGACCAGCGTATCGCGCACGTCCCTCACGCTGTTGACGATCGTTTGCGAGCGGTCGTAGATGGGCGTGATCCGAATCGAGCCCGGCAGCTCAGCGCTGATCAGCGGCAGCAGATTCCGTACGCTCTTGGAGACCTCAACTGCGTTGGATCCAGCTTGCCGGTTTACCGCCACCACCGCCGTCGCCGCTGGCACGTCGTAGCCGCGGACCCAGAACCGCAAGTTGGTGCGCTCGTCCTGAATCGATTCGGTGGCCTGGGCGACATCCCGCAGGTAGACCGGCGCCCCGCTCCTGGTTCCGACAATGAGTCCGTTGTAGCCCTCTGCGCCCTCGAGCTGAGCATGCGGCGAGAGCAAGGTCGTGCCCGCGGGCCCATCGAACTGGCCGACGCCGGTGTAGCTGGTGCCGCTCTTGATCGCGTTGGCAAGGTCATCGACCGAAATTCCGCGAGACGCCATCGCAGACGGGTCAGCCTTCACTCGAATCGCGGACTTGGTGCCGAAGATGTTCACTCGGCTGACGCCAGGGAGAATGCTGATCCGCTGTCCGACCTGGGTGCTTGCGTAGTCGTAGAGCTGCCCGGCCGTAACCGAGTCGCTGCTCAAGGCGATGTAGAGGATGGGCTGATCGTTGGGGTTGGTCTTTGAGAAGGTTGGCGGTGACGGCAAGTCCAGGGGAAGGCTCCCGGTCGCCTGATTGATCGCCGTTTGTACGTCGGTGGCGGCGCCGTCGAGGCTCTTGCTCAAGTCGAACTGAAGCGTGAGGCTGGTGTGTCCTTGGCTGCTCTTGCTGGTGACCAAGTCCAGCCCGTTGATCTGCATGAATTGCCGCTCGAGCGGCGTGGCCACGTTGCTGGCCATCGTCTCCGGGCTGGCGCCGGGATAGTCCACGTTGACTTGAATGACCGGATAATCGACTGCCGGGAGGTCATTCACCGGAAGCTGCGTGTAGCAGACAATCCCAAACAGGATTGCGGACAGCGTGAGCACTGCCGTCATCACCGGACGGCGGATAAATGGTTCGGAAAGATTCATGGTTTGTTACCCTTGTTACTCGCGCTCGCGCCGCTGTTTTCGGCCGACTGCTGCGGGACGACCCGGGCTTCGATCTGCACCTTTCCGCCGGGCGTCACGGCGAGCTGCCCAGAGGTGACCACGCGCTCACCGCCCTTCAGCCCTTCGGTGATCGCTACCAGGTCCCCCCGTCTCTGTCCGACCTTGACTGGCCGCATTTCGGCCGTCGAGTCCTCCTTCACCACGTAGACGAAGGGTCCTTTGGCCGAAGTCTGCGGCGCGGCCGAGGCCACCAGCACGGCGTCCTTCTGAGTGCTCAACACCAGTCGGACTTTGACGAAGCGGCCCGGCCAGAAGTGGTGGTCCGCGTTGGGCAGGGTGGCGCGCAGCTTCACGGTGCCCGTGCCTTCCACGGCGCTGTCCAGAAACGTGAGGGTGCCTTCGCGGGTGCCATCCGTCTCGTCGGGCAAGCGCACTTCGACCTTGACCGCGCCCGCCGCCATGCTGCGCTGCACGGCCGTGAGATCGTTCTCCGCAATGGTGAAGTCGGCGTAGATCGGATCCAGTCGTTGGATCACCAGCAGCGAGGCATTGCCGCCAGGACTGGCATTCACCACATTTCCGACATCCACCAGCCGCTGCCCGGCGCGGCCGTCGATCGGCGAGCGGATGTAGCAGTGCTCGAGGTTCAGCTTCGCGGTCTTGATCGCGGCCTGGCTCAACCTGACCTGAGCCTCGGACACGGCCAGCGCGTTTCGTCTCGAGTCGTATTCCTGCCGGGTAATGGCCAGGTTTTGAATGAGCTTGTCCACCCGGGCGAACTCAATCTTCGCCAGGTCCAGCGACGCCTGATTTTGGGCCAGCGTCGCCTGAGCGGAGTCCAGCTGCGCCTGGTAAGGGCGTGGGTCGATCGTGAAAAGCAGGTCGCCACGCGTCAGGTACGCGCCGTCGGCGAAGTGGATCCGGGTGATTTGGCCGGAGACCTGCGGTTGGATCGAGACGACTTCCGGCGCCGCGCTCTTGCCGATCTGCTCGAGGTAGACGGGCACGTCCTCTCGGACCGCGGTGGATACCGCGACGGCGGCGGGAGGACGCTGGGGCGCTGCCGCAGGGGCGGCTTGGACCTTCTTGCATCCGGGCGTCAGGGCGAGAACGCCGAGCAGCAGTATGACGCCTGAGATACGGGGGGTGATGGGCGCCGGGCGCGCAAAAATCATGGCTTCCTCTTTCAAATGTGGGACCAGGCAGTACCTGGCGCTCGCACTCGGATGCTGCCGGGCTCCGGAGGGTGCGGTGAACTCAACGTTGCTACATCGGCAACGATTGATCCGAGCGTCGCACTGTCGGTGGAAGCACTTTCCTGCAGGTCAATGAGCCGCCGACCGAGAAAGGTCGGGAAGTAGAGCTTATCCGTGTGTAACGAGTGGCGCGGCGAACCCTTGGCCACTAGTAAGGGGGCAATGGACCTGAACCTCGTGCGCACCTTTTCCCGGGTGGTGGAAGCGCAGAGCTTCACTGCCGCGGCCCGAAGTCTGGGGATGCCGAAGTCTTCCGTAAGCCGTGCCGTGTCTCGTCTAGAGGAGGAGCTGGGTGCGCGCCTGATCGAGCGAACCACCCGCCAGCTGAAGCTCACCATGACGGGACGCGCCTACTACGACGGCGCGGCTCGCGCGCTGGCGGCGCTTACCGACGCGGAGCAATTCGTAGCCGAGAGTCAAGGCGAGCCGCGCGGCACCGTCCGGCTCAGCGTGCCGGTCGCCGTGGACCGGGGCTTCCTCTCCGGCGTCGTGGCCAGCTTCGTCAAACAATATCCAGCGATCCGAGTAGATGTTTCATTCACCAATCGACTGGTAGATCTGGTGGGGGAGGGGTTCGATCTCGCGCTGCGCGGCGCGCGCGGCGGGCGGTTGCAAGGTTCATCGCTGATAGCGCGCAAGGTTGCGCGGTTGAGCTTGTGGCTTTTCGCGGCTCCCTCCTACCTCAAGAACCGCCGCGCGCCGCGCCGTCCGGCCGACCTGGCAAAGCACGATGTGATCCTCTTCGATCCTCACGGTACGAATGCAAAAACGATCGAGCTGATGGGGCCCAGCGGCGCGGAGCCAGTGGAAGTCACCGGCTCGCTATCCAGCGACGATTTCTTGTTCATCCGGGAGCTGGTGCTCCGTGGCGCGGGGATTACTTTCATGGTGCCGCCGTTGGAAGACCTTCGGAGCGGGGCTCTGTTGCGCGTCTTGCCTGATTACGAGGTCCCGGATCTGTGGATCTCCCTGGTCATGCCATCCAACCGGCACTTGCCCCGCAGGGTCGCGCTTTTTCGCGATGCGCTGATCGAGGCGTTCAAGACATTTCCAGGCGCTCTCGATGTTTCGGCGACCCAAGCGCGCCCGACGGGAACCTGAGCGATCGCCGAAGGCGAAGCGCTGCTAAAGCCAGACACAAAAAAGGCCCGGCTCTTGTCGAAGAGCCGGGGCTTCTTCTTGGGGGTGCTCAAAGGTCCGCCGCTTTGCGTGCCGACGGGCTGCCGAGGAGATCGAACCGCCCCAACACTCCGGCGTTGAGGAACACGTTCACCTTGCGCTCCTGGATATCCGAGAAGGAGCTCTCCTGCGCCAATTGCTGCGTCAGGAAGACGGTTGCCGCCGCTCCGACGAAGGGGGAGATGGTGACTCCCTGAGCGACGGGGACGTCCAGCCCTATTTGAAGCCGAGCGACGTCCAGGCCATGGCGCGAATCACGACCCTCGGGCCGATTCACCCAGTAGCCACGCCAGCCCGCTCCGATCCCGATCCACGGGTCCAGGCTTTCGCCAGGCAAGAAGTGATAATTGCCTTGCACACCTGCCGTCGCGCTCCAATTGTTGAACGCGTTTCCCGGCGCATCACCAGTCGAGAACCATGCGCCGGTGCCATAGACGCCGACCAGGAAGTTCGGGTCGATGCGCCAACCGAGATCCACCTCCACCGAGGTTCCCGGGCCGCCGCTATCGGTCAGTGAGGGCACGCCTCTCCCGACGTCGCCGACGCCCTGGCTGTAACCGGCGCCGATACCCAGCTCGAATGCATTGTACAACCCGCGCGTCTTCTCCGGTGCCGAACTAGAGACGGCGACTGTTTCCTCTGCCAGCGCCGCGGATCCGATCGACAACGCCAATCCTGCTACCGCGTAAGCAACCCTCTTCGTCAACAAACGACTGCTCGTCTTGGTTTTCATGATTCTTCTCCCCTGCGGAATGACTGAAGACCGCTCCTCCATGCATGCTTCGCCGTAGCGGCGCCGACGAAACACTTTCCGAATCAGAAACACAGTCGACTGTCTTTTCTGATTCGAAGCTTACTCCGGGTCATTTGTATTCAAGCCAGCCGATTGCGATGCAATGAGCGATGCAGCGAACTCAGCGTTGCGCAAAGGGCAACAACCAACCTGCGAGCTGGTTGCTACAACGTCGACAATGGACTTGAACCTCGAGCGCGCGGAGCGAAAACATGAGGTGCCCGAGGTTCAGGGCGCGGCGCGCGGTCTGATTCGCCTGAGGGTGGCGGTTGGCGTCTACAGAAGCTTCCTCTCCAGCCTGGTGATGCGCTTCGTTGCCGAGCATCCCGCGATCCGCATCAACGTTGCGTTCTCGAATGGGATGGATGATTTGGCTTCCAGGCGCTTTGACCTGGCGCTCACTGCCGATCGGCTGATGAATTCAAAACTGATGGCACGCCAAGTTGCTCACCCGAGCTGGTGGCTGTTCGCTGCCCCTGCCTACCTCGAGACGAACCCGCCGCTGTCTAGTCCCGGCGATTTGAAGAAACACAAGTGCATCCTCCAGAACCCTCGCGCGGAGAGTCAAACCTTGCCATTGATTGGGCCCGGCGGCCTCAAGCGCGTGGGTGTAACAGGCGCGGTGTACAGCGACGACCCCTTGTTCATCCATGAGCTCGCGCTCCGCGGCGCCGGCGTCGCCCTCTTTCCGGCCATCCTTGGTATTGACGACCTTCAGAGGGGGACGCTGGTCCGGATGCTCCCGGGTTATGAAGTGCCGGGCCCTGCTTTCCATCTCCTGCTGCCGTCGAGGTCCCGCCTCCTGCTGCGAGTGGCGCTCTTCCGTGAAGCGCTGATCGAGGGGTTCACGAAGTCAACATTCCCAATCAGTCTGAAATAAGCCCCGGTGCCCGCAAACCGCGGCGCCGCCACGTTGAAGCGGAAGCGGGCGTTGCGCACGGTGAACCGCGTGCGCCCGTTCCTGCCAGCCGCGACGTCGGGGCGTAGGAGGATGGTGTTGCGGATCGCGTCCGAGAGGCTCTGCGTCGAGTCGTGCATCGCGTCGAGCTCGACGAAACCGTAGAAGGAGGTGGCCCACTTCGAGCTAACGGCGCCCTGATAGCGCGCGCGGCGAGCGCCGTTGGGCACCAGGAGCAGGCCATGTCGAATCTTTCCACGAGATCGTTCGGAGCGGCGATCACCTCGGCCCTCGGCGTGGCCTGGTCGGTTTTGCGCGGCATGTCCCGAATAGTGGGATCAATGTCCTTGCGGACATCGCCGCCGGAGCGCATTGATTGAGCCATGGGACGCTCGACCTCAGTCACTAGACCTCTGCGCATCGCGCTGTTCGCCTATCCGAACGTGCAGGCGCTGGACCTCTCTGGGCCGCTCGAGCTGTTCGCCCGGGCGACCCGGCTCTTGCGTGACGAGGGCCGCACGCATCCAGGCTACTCGCTCACGGTGGTCAGCAGTCAGGGAGGGCCGATCACCTCTTCTTCCGGCTTCCGCTTCCTCCCCGACGCGACTTTCCGCGCGTTGCGTGGTCCCGTCGATACGTTGCTGGTGGTGGGCGGCCGCGGCGTCGACGAGCTGCTTGCGAATCGCGCCGTCCTCGACTGGCTGCGGCGGATGTCCGGCCGCGTGCGACGGCTCGCGTCCGTGTGCACGGGCGCGTTTCTCCTCGCGGAGGCAGGGTTGCTGGACGGACGCACTGCCACGACGCACTGGTCGCGGGCCGCCGATCTGGCGCGGCGATACCCGCGTATTCGCGTAGAGCAGGACCGCATCTGGGTACGCGACGGCAACATCTACACCTCCGCGGGGGTGAGCGCCGGGATGGATCTCGCCCTGGCGCTGATCGATGAAGACTTGGGCGCGGAGGTGGCGCTGGCGGTGGCGCGGGCGATGGTGATGTACATGCGCCGACCGGGCGACCAGAGCCAGTACAGCGCGCCGCTGCGGCTTCAGGCCGCCGAGACACCCTCGATTCGCGAGCTCGTCAACTGGGCCGCAGAGCATCCCGCTGTCGATCTATCGGTGCCGGCGCTGGCGCGTCGAGTGGGCAAGAGCCCGCGGCACCTGGCTCGGGTCTTTCGCAAGGAGCTGGGCGTCTCTCCCGCCGAAGCGATCGAGCAGCTCCGGCTCGAGGCGGCCCGACGCGCGCTGCAGCAATCGCCCGCCGGTCTCAAGGAAGTCGCTGCGCGCTGCGGATTTGGCAGCGCCGAGGTGTTGCGCCGCGCATTCCTGCGCAGCCTGCACGTGACGCCCTCCGCATATCGCGCCCGCTTTTCAGTGCAGAGGGAGCTCGCTTCATGAAGTGGAAGATCCACCCGGCCTTCGTCGTCGCGGGAGCGGTGTTCGTCGTGCTCCTCTGCGCGGCGGCGGTGCGCGCGACGCCGTCGATCCTGATCGTCCCTCTCGAGCGCGAATTCGGCTGGAGCCGGGCGCTTCTTTCTTCCGCCGTGTCGGTGAACCTGGTGCTGTACGGCCTGGTCGGCCCCTTCGCCGCCGCGCTGATGGAGCGCTTCGGGATCCGCCGAACCGTCCTCGCCTCGCTGGTGCTGATCTGCACGGGCGTCGCGCTCACCTCGCAGATGCGCTCGAGCTGGCAGCTCGTTCTCACCTGGGGAATCCTGGTCGGCCTGGGCACCGGGACGACGGCGATGGTGCTGGGAGCCACCGTGGTCAACCGCTGGTTCGTCGCTCGCCGCGGCACGGTGATGGGCGTGCTCACCGCCAGCACGGCCACCGGGCAAATGCTTTTCTTGCCGCTCGAGGCGCACGTGGCGGAACACTACGGCTGGCGCGCAGTGGCGCTGCTCGTCGCGGCGGTCGTAGTGTTGCTCTTGCCGCTGGTGGCGCTGCGGGTGCGCGATCGGCCGGGGGATCTGGGCGTGCTGCCCTACGGCGCGTCGCCGGAGACGCCGTCTGTCGCAGCATCGCGCGAAAATCCGCTGGCGAACGCGCTTCGCGTGTTGCGCGAGAGCGCCCACAAGGCCGACTTCTGGCTCCTGGCGGGCAGCTTCTTCGTCTGCGGCGCGACCACCAACGGCCTGGTCGGCACCCACCTGGTCCCCGCGTGCATGGACCATGGCATCCCCGAGGTGCGCGCGGCGGGCTTGCTCGCCATGATGGGCATCTTCGATCTGATCGGCACGACGGCCAGCGGCTGGTTGTCGGATCGCTTCGATTCGCGCAAGCTCCTCTTCTGGTACTACGGGTTGCGCGGGCTCGCGCTGCTCTGGCTGCCTCAGGCGTTCGATGGGCAGGTTTTCGGCTTGCCGGTGTTCGCCGTGTTCTACGGCCTCGACTGGATAGCCACGGTGCCGCCTACGGTGCGGCTGACGACCGAAGCAGTGGGCGTGCGTGATGCGCCGATCGCGTTCGGCTGGATTGTTGCTTCCCACCAGATCGGCGCGGGCGTTGGTGCGCTCGGCGCGGGCGTGATCCGCTCGACGCTTACCTCGTACACGCCGGCCTGGGTTACGGCGGGCGCGATCTGCCTGGTCGCTGCGCTGGTCGTCCTGCGAATTGGACGTGGTGCATCGCGGTTGAGCCTCGCCGGCGCAGCGACGCCGCAGTGATTGCCGACTTGTCGTCTCGTACGGTCGGAATAGCCCGTGCCCGCGGATTTCAAGCGCGCCGCAATCGATCGAGCTGAGATGTAGCGCTGTGGATGCGACCGGCCTGCGGACGCTCGCGACATTGTGCTCGAATTGACAGAGGTGACCCTTTGGACAGCGAGGTCGTTCGATTCCTGGTAGTGGGAAACGCAGAGCGTCCGCTTCGCGAACTGTCCAGCGTGCATCCGGGAATGGTGGTCCGTGAGCGGATCCTCGTGGTGAAGACGGGTCGAGGCACGGCGATTGTTGGCGAGCTTAAGGAGATCACGATGAAACAAGACGCATCGCAATCATGTTCGGCTTCGGGGAGGTTCTCATGCCACTAGCAAAACAATCGGCCAGTGTGAAGAACGTCGTTCTGGTCCACGGGGGCTTCGTGGACGGATCCGGTTGGGAGGGCGTCTACAAAGCCCTCAAGAAAGACGGCTACACCGTCGCGATAGTCCAGAATCCGACCACTTCGCTGGCGGATGACTTGGCAGTCACGAAACGGACAATTGCCGCGCAGGACGGCCCGGTGATTCTCGTCGGCCATTCGTACGGTGGAGTCGTAATCACTGAAGCAGGCAACGACCCGAAAGTCGCAGCGCTCGTCTATGTCGCTGCGTTTGCTCCGGACAAGGGCGAGTCGGTGTCTTCGCTGATCAAGGATCCACCGCCAGGTGCCCCGGTGCCCCCAATTCTGCCGCCGCAGGATGGATATCTCTTCCTCGACAAGGCGAAGTTCACCGCTTCATTCGCCGCAGACGTGAGTGCAGACGCGGCCGCGTTCATGGCCGATTCCCAAGTCCCGTGGGGTGTGGAGGCACTCAGCGGCACAGTCAGGGAGCCGGCGTGGAGAACGAAGCCAAGCTGGTACCTGGTCACCACCGAAGACAAGATGATTCCGCCTGACGCCCAGCGGGCGATGTCCAAACGCGCTGGCTCCACGGTTGTCGAGGTCAAGGGCAGCCACGCCGTGTACGTGTCGCAGCCGCAGGCTGTTGCATCTCTCATCGAAAAGGCCGCTACGGGCGCGGTGGCGGCGGCGAAATAGACCTCCCCGCTGGCTGAGCGATTCGCTCGAAAATCCCCATCGCGCGGGTGTCGAAGCTGGTGTAGCTGGTGTATCGGCCGCTGAACCAGATCAGCGCCGAAATGTCTTCGCGGTTCCTGGGAACATAGGGGCGCAGGTTGTCTTGCGCGGAGTCGGTTGTGATCGGCGTCCAGGAGAATGTGAATCCGCCGTCCTGCGTGATGCCGCGGTAGATCTCGTACCGCTGGTTCGCGCTGAGCGGAACATCGGTGAAGGTGGAGATGTTGAACGGGTCGGCGGCGTTGCTGGAAACATAGACCACGTCTGGATTGTCCGGGTCCAGCGCCATACCGCCGGCATATTGGTTTTCCGCCATGTACAGCGGCCGACCGCCCTGCGCGATGAATTTTTTGCGCCACCCTTCACCGGGGACGTAACGCGCGTAGTAATAGTAGATGCGATCGCCGGTCCAGTCCGGCCCCGCCGCCCTCGGCAAATTGACCGAAAACGCTGCCACGGGCGAGCCATCGGAGCGCCGTACCACTTCCCAGGTCCAGGCTCTGCCTTGCGGGATGTGATCGTTGAGATCGTCGGTGGGAGCGGCGCTGTACTGATAGACCACGGTTCCGTGCTCGCCCGCATCCAACGAAATCGGCGCCTCGTCGAGGGTTTTCAAGAACGTTCCATCTGTCTCATAGAAGGCGCTGTCCTCATAATACAAGTGATACATCGAGTTGGTGGTGGTCCGCGGGTGGCCGTCGGTATAGATGATGTCGATTCGATGATCGCCGTCGGTGTGGTACTTGGCGTAGGGGCGGTCTCCCACCACATCCGCTTTGATGATCCGGATGACCTGGCTGGCCGTCGCGGGATCGCCGAACGGAAGCTCCTCTCCGTCGCGCGTGAGCGGTGCGCCCGCCGCGCTGAATCGGCTAAGGCTCGGGTCCCAGCCGATGATCCGCGAGAAATTGAAAATCCTGCCCTGGTCGCCCAGGAGCACCGATGGATTGCTGTAGGTGACTGGCTCGCTGGCACGATAGAGGTACTCGTCGTTATCAGTGGAGCCGTCACCGTCGGTGTCCCAATCTGCCGGCGCGGCCGGATCCCCGGTGTTCGAGATGCGGTATTTGTAGAACCCGTCGGTGTTGTGCCGGCTGTAGAACGCGATCAGTCGGTTGTCCGGCAGAACCGCCAGCCCGGGGTTGTCGTGGTCATCCACCTCGGTCAAGGAGCTGGTCCACAGCGTGGTGGGCGCGCCGCTGTCGACGTCGTATGCGCTCAGCGCGCTCTTGCCATCGCGGCGCACGTAGCCGATGTAGAGCCGGCCGCGGTGGAACAGCGCTCGCGGATCGTTGAACCAGGTCCAGGCTGCGTCGGGGACGATCACCTGTGGAACGGGCGCTTCGCACTGTACCGGACTGGACTTCTGGCAGCAGCTGTCCGGGCTGGACCTGCGACAGCAGCTGTTCAGATTGGGCCCTCGGCAGCAGCGGTCTGAATTGTTCACCGGCGCACTGGCCGCGGGGGTCAGCGTCAGGCCGATACTGATCAGCGCCTGGAAAAGCAGGCTGGGCAATGCTCGTCTCATGCGGCTCCTCGTCCCGTTGGTGGACCGCGGAAGTAGACACCTGTGGCGGAGCGACTTTAAGGACATTGTCGCGCGTCAGGCAACCCTGGCCTCTCGAGCGCCGCCCGGAACCGCAAGTGGACCTGCGCCGGGGGCATCGCGCTACGACCGGTCCAATCGGGGTCGCTTGAGCAGCAATCTGGCGGTGAAGGCAGTGGCACTCCAATAGCTTTTCTTCCTGCCACTCAGCTGCGAAGTGTTCAGTGAACCGAACGAGCTTGTGGCGAATGAACTGAGGGCGTACGCAGCTAGAGCCCGAAATCGGCACGAAACTTCCAAGGGGGTCGTTGATATGAAACAAGAAAAATGGGTCCTATTCAATTGCACGCTTATTCTCACGTTGGCGGGCTTCGCACCTGTGGCGCAAGCGCGCTTGGTCCGAGTCGACATCACCGGAGTGGAATCGCCTACGTTCGAGGGAACCGAATTCGGCACTGTGGGCCGATACGAAAAGTTGGTGGGCATCGCTTACATGGAAGTCGATCCCAATGACCCTCACAACGCCGGCATCGTCAATCTAGAACGGGCTCCGCGCAACGAACGCGGCCTGGTCGAATACAACGCGGACATCTACATCCTCAAGCCGATCGAGATGGAACGCGGTAATCACAAAATCTTTCTGGAAGTACACAATCGCGGTAATAAATTGGCGCTGAACTTCCTGAACGACTCGCCCGGCGGGGTGAACGATCCGACGACCGCTACCGACGCGGGCAACGGATTCCTCTTCCGCAAGGGCTACACGGTCGTTTGGACCGGCTGGCAGGGCGATGTGACCCCGCCCAACAGTCGAATGACCATCCGTGTGCCGGTCGCCACTCAGAAGGATGGCAGCGCGATCGTGGCGCGGGTGCGGCAGGAGTACTCGGATCGTTTCATCCCCATCGAGGGCGCGTTGACGCTCCCTCTGAGCGGTAGCACGCAGTTCGCCAGCTACGAGTCGGCCACGCTGGACACTTCTCGAGCCAGCCTCACGGTGCGAGAACATACGGCCGATCCTCGAGTTCAGATTCCGGCGAGCCAGTGGGCCTTCGCTACGTGCGCGGCAAGCGAGAACGGCACGCTGGAGGTAGTCCCGAGCGCGTTCGACATCTGCCTCTTCGAGGGCTTTCGCCTAGACCGTCTGTACGAGCTGATCTATCCCGCCAAGGACCCGCTGGTCATGGGTCTGGGCTATGCGGTGACGCGAGATGCCATCTCCTTCCTGCGTTACGAGGCCGCAGATGACGCCGGAAACCCGAATCCGCTGGGGACTGGTATCAGCAATGCCTACGGGCTGGGGATTTCCTCGAGCGGAATGTACATGCGCGACTGGCTCTATCAAGGGTTCAATGAGGACGAACGGGGTCGCAAGGTCTTCGACGGCGCCTGGTCGCACATCGGAGGCGCTCATCGCCTGCTGATGAATGTGGAATTTGCGCAGCCGAACGATTATTCGCGACAAGATGTCTGGCACGACTACATTTCTAATTCGATTTTTCCGTTTGGTTACAGCGTAACGACGGACCCGATCACCGGTCGAACCGACGGCATCTTGAAGCGACCCGCGACCGATCCTCTGTTGATCGTCACCGATACCTCCACTGAGTTCTGGGAATTTCAGGGCTCGCTGGTCAATCACGACGCCTTCGGAAACGAGATCCCTATTCCCACCAATGCCAGGGCATACCTGATGTCCAGCCTGCAGCATTCGGTCGGCCCGGGAGGTCCGCCCAGCCGCGGCTCATGTCAACAACTCTCGAATCCGCTCGCCAATTCTCCGATTTACCGTGCGCTGCTGGACGACCTGGATGACTGGGTGACTCGCGGCATCGACCCGCCGGAGAACCGCTACCCGCGCGGTCGCGACCTGGCTCCTCCCGATCAAGGCAGCACCGGTTTCCCGAACATCCCCGGGGTCACCTACACGGGTTTGCTCAATGAGCTGCACGTATGGGATTTCGGACCCGAGTTCGGTCCGATCGGCGGACGGATGACGCTGCTGCCGCCGCTCTCGGTGCCCAATACCGATTACACTCTGCTCGTGCCCCGAGTGGATCAAATTGGAAATGATGCCCCCGGGGTGCGCTCGACGTTCATCGAGGCGCCAACTGCGACATACACGGGCTGGAACGTGCGCGCGGCCGGATTCCGGGAAGGAGAGATGTGCGGTCTGACCGGCTCTTACATTCCTCTCGCCGCGTCCCAGGCCAAGCGCATATCACTGGGGGATCCACGGCCGTCGCTCGAGGAGCTTTATGGCGACCACGACGGCTACGTCCGGGCGGTGGAGCGGGCCGCCATCGGGCTCTGGTCCCAGCGATTCGCTCTGGAAGAAGATGTAGAGCGCCTCGTCACAGAGGCCCAGCAGAGCGGTGTGCTGAGATAGTCCTCGATCTAGTCTGGCGGACCAGATCCCGGCCCCAGGCCTGGTCCCCCAGAAGTCTCTTTACCAAAAGTCGGACAAATACAGGAGCCACGTATCGGTGAGCAATTGCTGTTTCACGCCAGGCTGGCTGTAATCACAGACACCGCCAGGAAAGACGACGTTGAGCCGCTGCAGCTGAGCGTCCGTCATGGGGTGAGCGTAGTCGCCGGGATCGAGAGGCTTCAACGCGCACTTCAGGCGATCATTCGTGAGCGGTTCGCCGGCCGCGATGCGCGGATTGGCGTGCAGCGGGTAGAGCGAACGGCAGGTTGCCACGTCCGTGATCTTCGCCCCGGTGTCGGAGTAGCAAGCATCGACCAGCTCCGCGGGCTTGTTCCGCACAACTCGTTCGGCTGTGCTCTGAAAGGGTGAGCCATCGCGGGCGATGTTCCCGAGCCACTCGTCCATCAGCCGGAGCACATCGCCTTGTAGAGCTGCGAAGATCGCTGCTCCTTCTGGCGACGCATCGGGGGGACTCACCAGAATCACCTGGTTGTCTGCGTTGCCATTTGCTGCACTCAGGCGCGCTCGTGTGATGTGGCTGCGAACCGAGTCATGCGGGTCTGCAATCAGATCGCGGTAGGCGCGATAGTCGATTATCGGCAGCATGCTGAGCCCACCGCTCCCGGTGTCCAGCCGCCCGGTTTGATACGCTATGCGCAGCGCGGCGTCATCCGCCAGGGTCCGCGTCGCCACCATGTTCCCGTCGACGTCGTACCCGCCGATGAGCTCGTTCAGCTCCACGAATTGTTCAGCGCTGATCTGACCGGCATTGAACGCCCGCAGGCCATACTGCACGCCGACACTGTCGATCGCTCGCCGCGCAAACCCGGTCCCGGGATCCCGCCCGAAGCCGTTCACCAGATTGTCGAACCAGCTGCAGCGAGCACCGGTGGGATTGGTGACGGGATCGTAGATCAGCTCTGGTGGAACGCCCGGATCACACCCCGAAAACTGAACCCCGGGACTCAACCCAGCCCGCACCAGCGCGCTCCAATCGGAGCTGACAGCCGTCGTGCAGAAGTCCCAGGTCCCCCAACCCGAAACTGCAATCTTCTGCTCTGTCGTCCACGGCTGGGTCGATGTATCAAAGGCCTTTCCCAGGAGCGGACAGTCGGAGATTGGGATGAAGAAGGTTATCGCGTCAGGAAAGCTTCGACCCGGCGTAATGCCGTCGAGTAGACCGGGGTAATTATGGGCGAGAAGGTGCTGCTGCATCGACCCGCCTGAGGTGCCCCATCCGATGGTGTATCGCGGCACTCCGAGCTGCTCGATGAAGTGCTCCTTCACCATCATCGTTGTCTCGGCAGATAAAACATCGTTGCAATTGTTTCCGAACACATTCAGCGAGGACGCCGCCGCCGCGTAACCTCGTGACAGCCAGAGATCGTTCAGAACCCCACCGGTGCTGGTCCCCTGGTGGTACCCCGGCTTGCAGCCACCGCCAAAACTGTAGACAAGGCGCTCGTTCCAACCCGCGGGCCTCGTCCAAATGCCGATTGCAGGATCGGTTGTCGGGTCGTGCAAAATCGCTGTCTGATAAATCGCGCGATTGATTGTTCCTGTCTCTACCCGCACGATGTAGTTAACGGCGCGGCCCTCGATGGTGGTGGTCCCCGCGAGGTCGCCCGGGAGCACGGTCGGATTCGGCAGCGGCTTGAAGGTACCGTCGGTCGATTTGTAGACATAGTCGATTCGCGTGGCGATGGAACAGTCCGCGTCGAGCGGCGGCCCAAGGGTCCCTCCGGTTACCGGGAGCTGAAAGCTCTCCGTCTCGCAGATGAACGGTTGCTGGCGTGGCACGTTGAAGAGTGGCCCGCTGATTGGGTGATTCACCAGCGTCATCCGAGAACGCAACTTTCCGCCTCGCACGCCAAGGTTGTTGTTGCCCAGTCGCAAGCCTGTCACCAGCCCGGTGAGTTGCCCGGTCGTCGGGTCTACCCGGAAGGCGCGAGTAATCTCGCTACCGTTCAAACGCACTTCCACCTGATCCAGCCGGACCGAGTCTGGCACGATCAGCGCCACCAGCACGTCTCCGCCCGTGACCAGGTGCGGACTGCCGTAGGTGGAGAGAGTGATGATTTCTATTTGACTACTCCCTGAAGCTGCGAAGCTAATCGCTGGTCCGGCCAAAACAGCGGCGAGCGCGATCGCGCGACCCAGGCGGAAGCTGATAAGGGTTGCAACAACTGACTTGGATAGGTGCATAGGTCCCCCTTGCTGAATGAAATTGCTTCCGGCGATTTCGCCGCGATGTTTGGTTTGCTCGCAGTTTTGGTTGTTTGAGTGCCGCGTTCACCAGAAGTCAGACAGGTATAGGAGCCAGGTGTCCGTGACCAGCTGCTGCTCCACACCCGGTCGGCTGTAGTCGCAGACGCCGTCAGCGAAGACTGCATTAAGCCGCGCAAGCTGATCGAAGGTCAGCGGTTGAGCGTAGTCCCTGGCATCGATTGGCTTGAGCGCACACTTCAGGACGTCGTTGGTGAGGGGCTCACCGGCGGCAAGACGCGGGTTGCTGTTGAGCGGATAGAGCCCGCGGCAGATCGATTGGTCGGTGATCTTCTCGCCGGTGACCGTGTAGCAGGTATCGACCAGCTCAGCCGGCCTGTTCCGCACCACTTTCTCCGCCAGAGTTCGGAAAGGGGATTCATCTTCGGCCATGTTTGCAAGCCACTGGTCCATCAGCCGGAGCACGTCGCCCGCCACTGCGGTGGAGCTTCCCGGGCCGATTCCATCACGGGAGCCGACGAAGATGGCATGGTTGTCGGCATTGCCGTTGGCTGCGATGAGGCGTGCCCGCGTGATCTGGCTGCGGACTGCATCGTGAGGGTCCGCAATGTCGTCCCGGTAGGTGCGAAAATCGATTATCGGCACTGAGCGGAGTCCTCCGCTGCCGGTGTCCAGCCGACCGGTCTGATAGGCGATGCGCAGCGCCGCTTGATCGGCCATCGTCCGGGTGGCGACCATGTTTCCGTCGACATCGTAGCCGCCGATGCGCTCGTTGAGCTCCACAAACTGCTCGGCGCTGATCCGACCGGCGTTGAAGGCGTTGAGGCCGTACTGCACGCCGACACTGTCGATCGCTCGCCGCGCAAAGCCGGTCGTCGGATCGCGTCCGAAGACGTTGACAAGGTTGTCGAACCAGCTGCAGCGAGCGCCAGTGGGATTGCTAACTGGGTCGTAGATTAGCTCTGGCGGAATGCCCGGATCACACCCCGAAAACTGGGCGTCCGGAGTCGGGTCCGCTCGCACCAGCGCGCTCCAGTCGGAACTGATATGCGTGGTGCAAAAGTCCCACGTTCCCCAACCTGCGACGGCGGTCTTCTGCTCGGTGGTCCACGGCTGTGTCGAGCTGTCGAACACTCGCTCTAGAAGGGGACAATCCGAAATCGGGATGAAAAACGTGATCGCATCAGGGAAGCTCGAGCTCGGCGTAATGCCGTCCAGCAGGCCAGGGTAGTTGTGAGCGAGTAGGTGCTGCTGCATCGAGCCGCCCGAGCCGCCCCAGCCGATGGTGTATCGCGGCAAGCCATACTGCTCGATGAAATGCTCCTTCACCATCATCGTTGTCTCGGCGGACAGCACGTCGTTGCAATTGTTGCCGAACACGTTGAGGGACGATGCCGCCACAGCGAAACCTTGTGATAGCCAGAGGTCGTTGAACACAGTGCCGGTGGTGGTACCTTGGTGGTACCCGGGCCTGCAACCACCACCGAAGCTGTATACAAGCCGGTGGTTCCAGCCTGGCGTGGTGGTCCACGGATCCGGCAGTGGCTGTTCCAGTTCGTGGAGGAAAGCAATTTGATACACCGCGCGATTAATGGTCCCCGTCTCTACACGCACGATGTAGTTGACGGTGACGCCCTCGGTGGTGGTGGTGCGCGCGAGGTCGCTGGGAAGCACGCTCGGGTCCGGCAGCGGCTTGAACGTGCCATCGGTCGAGCGGTACACATAATCGATGCGCGTGGCGATGGAACAATCCGAGTCCAGCGCCGGCCCGAGCGTGCCGCCGGTTACAGGCAACTGAAAGCTCTCCGTCTCACAAATGAAGGGTGCCTGCTGTGGCGCGTTGAAGAGCGGCCCGGTGATTGGGTGATTCACCAGCGTGACGCGAGAATGCAACTGTCCGTCTCGCACGCCAAGGTTGTTGTTGCCCAGGCGCAGGCCCGTCACCAGCCCGGTGAGCTGACCGGTCACCGGGTCTAGCCGGAAGGCGCGAGTAATCTCGTTACCGTTCAAACGCACTTCCACCTGACCCAGCGGGACCGAGTCTGGCACGATCAGCGCCACCAGCACGTCTCCGCCCGTAACCAGGTGCGGACTCCCATTGGTGGAGAGCGTGATGATTTCGATTTGTCGACTCCCTGAGGCTGCCAAAGCAGATGCAGGCACGCTCAAGTCGGCGGCGAGCACGATCCCGAGCGCTGCACTGGAACACAAACCGGCAAGTCTTACGACAATTGACTTTGATAGCATACGTTCCTCCCTGGTCGATGAACGAAATCCCGCTACCGCGGATGGAGTCAGCCGGTCTTCCAAAATCTTGCCGCCCCTGTCGACGACAGTTTTGCAGACCCCCCAGCAGCGTGATTGCTATCGCCCGTCGCTCTGCAGTTCCTCTCACTCGCAGTACGGAGATGCCCGCGCCCCCGGTGTGCTACCCTGATCGTGGCTGCGATCCCGGTGGTCTGATCCTCCCCGGCTGGGACGCTCCTCCAGGACGGTGCGGCGAAAGTCACGAGGAGTGACCAGGGTCAGCCGATGAAAAACGGTCGTCAAATGGCTCTGGCTGTAGAAACCACATCGCAACGCGATTTCGGCGATTGACAAGTGGTGGTTGACCAAAAGCGTCTTCGCCCGCTCGACGCGCCTCCGCAGGACGTACTGATGCGGCGGCATCCCGGTACTCTCCCTGAAGCAGCGCAGGAAGTTAAAGACGTTCATCCCGACGAGATCGGCGAGCTCGTGCAGTAGAAGGCTCGACTCCAACCGGTCTTCGACGTACTCGATGACGGAGCGCAGATCGTCAGCCGTCAAACCACACCGATTCTCGCGCGAACGCCTGTGGAGACGAATTTTCATGGTGGCTCCCCCCGTTCGTGGTTCTACAGGTCTCCCTTTTTTGCGGAACGCGCTCGATACCTTTCGGAATACGTCGCACGATTCGACGAGCTTCATCACCGTTCGCGACACCCTGGCGACGCTTACCAGGAGGCTGCGCTCGCGCAATAGCCCCAAACGGAGGTCTCCGTTCGGGGGGCTGACTCAGAGAAGTCCGAGCTCGGCAGCCCGGGAGATGGCTTCGACTCGGTTGCGCGCGCCGAGCTTCTGCAGCGCGATCTGAACGTACGTCTTGACGGTGTTCGGAGACAGCTTCAAAGCGGAAGCGATCTCTGCGTTGGTTTCACCGATAGCCAGCCTGCGGACCACGTCGTACTCGCGTCGCGTCAGCCCGGATCTCGCCTGCTTGGCCTGCCGCTCGTGCTGGAAGTGAACCACGGCTTCTGCCCGTCGATGCGTGTCCTGCGATACGTGACGGATCGCCTCGATCAGGTCCGTGCGGCTGGCGTCCTTGACGATGACCTCATCGGCCCCGGCGGCGAGCGCCGCGTCGACGCCAGCATGATTGGGAAAAGCGGTGAAGACGATAATCCAAGCCGAGGGTATCTTCGACCGAAGCGCCCGAGCGACTTCGCTGCCGAGCATGTCCGGCAGTCGAAGATCGAGCAGGATAACGTCCGGTTGCAGCGCAATCGCCTGCGTGATGGCGTCACGGCCAGTCCGGGCGTATCCCGCGACTTCGATGCCCGGCACCTGCGACGCGAGCGCGCTCACTCCGTCGAGCACGATCGGATGATCATCGACGACCAGGATCCTGGTGCGATTGCTCATCGCGGCACCCAGGCGCGGAAGGTCAGACCGCCCTCGTCATTCTCTGTCAGGGTCAGTCGCCCACCGACGCGCTCGAGTCGATCCGAAGCTGCCTCCAATCCGAGGCCCGCGTCCGACTTGCGCGGAGCCAGGCCGACTCCATCGTCGACGACGGAGGCGTAGACCCCACCATCACCTGTGCAGACGGTGACGACGACCGAGCTGGCCTGGGCGTGTTTCTCGACATTGACCAAGGCTTCGCGGACGGACTCGATCAGCGCTTTGACGCGGGAGGGATGGAGGTTGGGTAGGTCGGCGATCAGAACGCGAGCGGGGACGCGAGTTCGCTCCTCGAAGCTGTGGCAGTCGGCGCGCAGCGCCACGCCGAGGGCGACCTCCTGCGGCGAGGCATGCAGCACCCGCAGCGATTCTCGTAACTTGGCTGCCGCCTCGCCTGCTCGCTGCTCGATAGCCACGAGGCGTTGGCGGAGATCGTCGTCGAAACCACCGCGGTCACCCAGGCCTCGAGCTTGCGCGGTGATGGTGAATAGCACCGCACCCACGCTGTCATGCAGCTCGACTGCGAGGCGTCGGCGCTCCTCGTGAACCGCGACCTCCGCGAGATGGCGCGCCCGTTCGGCGACAAGCGCAGCCCGTGCGCCTCCGGTGGCCGCCTCGACCATCGCCGAGATCGTTCGATCGCTGAAGTGCATCGGCCTCCGGTTGGCTCCGTAAAGAACGCCGAACATGCGGTTTCCGACCATCATCGGAACTGCGATCATCCCTCTCAAACCCTCCGGCCGTACCTGCGCGTCGAACTGGTGCGTGATCGATCGAGCGGAGAAGTAGTCTCGCACGCTGCGAAGTCGCCGCGATGCAAGTACCTGTCCGCCCAGACCCTGTCCAGCTGCGACCACCACGCCGTTGAGACTCCTGGCCCGCGCGCCTACGAACGAACGCAGGACGATCTGGTCGTCGGTCGGAACGCCAACCCAGGAGACGTCGAAAGAGAGAAGCTCCCTGATCTGCTCGACGACGCGACGGTAGGCGGCGTTCTCGTCCAGCACTGCGAGGATGTCGCCGTACTGGCCGTCGAGCTCGGACAGCCGGCTCAATCCTTCTGCGACCTCAGCCTTAAGCCGCACCTTCGCTATGCGTCCCCGGCTGCGCATCGATCTCGGCAGCCCCTCCGGATGCTGCGCGTTCCACCTCGCGCGCCCCGGCCCAAGATCTCAGTGCTCGGCTGATCAGTCAAGGGACGCGGCGGACGAGCTCTCCTCTGCAGGATCGGAGCGGGCGAGCGCATGGGACGTCACCAAAAGTCGGAGAAGTACAAGAGCCAGGTATCGGTGACCAGTTGCTGCTCCACACCGGGCTGGCTGTAGTCGCAGACGCCTTCAGGGAAGACTGCGTTCAGTCGTACAAGCTGATCGGCGGTCAGCGGTTGAGCGTAGTCGGTCGCGTCGAGCGGCTTCAGCGCGCACTTGAGCACATCGTTGGTCAGCGGCCCGCCGGCCGCGAGCCGCGGGTTGCCGTTCAGCGGGTAGAGCCCGCGGCAGATCGATTGGTCAGTCATCTTCTCGCCAGTGAGGGTGTAGCAGGCGTCGACGAGCTCGGCCGGCTTGTTCCGCACCACTTTTTGCGCCAGGGTTTGATAAGGCGAAACATCGCTGCCGATGTTTATAAGCCACTCGTCCATCAGCCGGAGCACGTCGGCTGCCACGGCAGCAGTACTTCCCGGGCCGATGCCGTCCGGGGAGCCGACGAGGATGACTTGGTTATCGGCATTGCCATTGGCCGCAATGAGACGAGCCCGGGTGATGTGGCTACGGACCGAGTCATGAGGGTCCGGGATATCGTCCCGGTATGCCCGGAAATCGATGATCGGCACACTGCCCAGTCCGCCGCTACCGGTGTCGAGCCGCCCGGTCTGGTATGCAATGCGTAGCGCCGCCCGATCTGCAACCATCCGGTCTACGATCATGTTTCCGTCGATGTCGTAGCCGCCGACCAGCTCATTCAGTTGTACGAATTGCTCTGGGCTGATTTGGCCGGCATTGAACGCGTTAAGGCCATACTGTAGGCCCACGTTATCCAGAGGCCGGCGCGCGAACCCAGTGCTAGGGTCGCGGCTGAAGATATTAACCGCGTTGTCTTGGTACGTGCAGCGGGCCCCGCCCGGATTGGTCACTGGATCATAAATGAGGCTGGTCGGCACTGTCGGCGCGCAGCCCGAGTACGCCGGCGGAGGCGTCGGGCCAGCCTTGACCAGCAAAGCCCAATCAGAGCTGATTTGGGTCGTGCAGAAGTCCCAGGTGCCCCAGCCGGCGACGGCCCTCTTCTGATCGATGGTCCAGTTTTCCGTTGAGCCATCGAACGCGCGTTTTAGGAGCGGACAATCGGAGATGGGGATGTAGAACGTCAGGGCATCCGGAAAGCTGGAACTGGGCGTGATGCCGTCGAGCAGCCCAGGATAATTGTGAGCGATAAGGTGCTGTTGCATCGAGCCGCCGGAGGCGCCCCAGCCCATCGTGTATCGCGGCAGCCCGAATTCCTCGATGAAATGCTCCTTCACCATCATCATTGTTTCTGCCGAGACGACGTCGTTGCAGTTGTCGTAGAAGAGGTTCAGACTCGAGACAGCTACCGCGTACCCCTGTGAGAGCCAGGCGTCGTTCAGGGGATTCAGCCCCTGAATCCGCCCGGTTGGGGGAGGGTAATCCTGAAAAAAGGTGCCCTGGTGGTAGCCCGGCCGGCAGCCGCCGCCGAATAAATAAATGAGCTTTCCATTCCATCCGGGTGATCTGGCCCACGGATCAGGCAGCGGCTGGCCAGGCTCATGCAGAAAAACGATCTGATAAATGGCGCGGTTGATCGTTCCGGTCTCCGCTCGGACGATATAGGGCAGCGTTTGACCCTCGTTTGTCGTGGTCCGTGCAAGGTCGGCGGGACGCTCGGTTGGATCCGGAAGAGGCTTGAACGTGCCGTCGGTCGATCGATACACGTAGTCGACCCGCGTCGCCGTGGAGCACTCTGCGTCGAGCACCGGCCCCAGCGTGGCGCCCGTGACGGGAAGCACGAAGTCCCCTGCCTCGCAGACGAACGGCGTCTGATGGGGACCGGAAAAGAGGGGTCCGGTAATTGGGTGATTCACCAGGGTCACCCGAGAACGCAACGATCCACCTCGGACGCCAAGGTTGTTGTTGCCCAGGCGCAGGCCGGTCACCAGCCCGGTGAGCTGGCCGGTCACCGGGTCTACTCGGAAGGCGGAAGTAATATCGTTACCATTCAAACGCACTTGCACCTGATCCAGCGGGACGTAGTCTGGCACGACGAGCGCGACCAGCACGTCTCCGCCCGTCACCAGATGAGGGCTCCCATTGGTGGAGAGCGTAATGATTTCGATTTGTCGACTTCCCGAGCCTGCTACTACGGTGGCAGGGACGCTCAGAGCGGCGACGAAGGCAACTCCAAGCATGAACTTCGACTTTGAATTGTGCATGGCTTCCCCCTGGACGGGTCAACGTCGTCTCGCTAGCGCGGATGGCAGCAGCGGGTCTTCCAAATTCTTGCCGCCGGCAAGATTTTGCAAACCAGCCCATGTCCACTGCTCCCCACAGGGATCAAAGCGCGCCTTGACTTTCATGAGCAGACTTGTATGTCATTCCCGGCTTTTCGTTGGATCTTGTTCACGTTCAACGCGTTCACTATGGGGGGAATGCTCATGTCTCACAGAAAAAATACCCCGTCGTCCGCCATTGCGCTGGGAGGCGCAACCACGCCCGGCGTCTTGAGGAACCTGGGCTTGGCTTTGGCAGTGGCCACTTTTTTCCAGGCACCGATGGCCGAAGCTCGCATTACACGTATCCAGGTCACTTCGATCCAGTCGCCCACGTTCGAGGGTCTATCCTTTGGAAGCGTGGGCCCATACGAGAAGATCCGCGGGCGAGCGTTTGGAGAAGTAGACTCAGGGAATCCGCAAAACACAATCATTATGGACATCGGCCTGGCGCCCCGCAACCAGAGCGGGATGATCATGTACTCGATGGATTTCTACATTCTCAAGCCAGTGCAGTTGGCCAAGGGCAACCACAAGCTTTTCTACGAGGTGAACAATCGAGGCAACAAAGTGTTCGGCGGTTTCAACAACAGCGGCGGTGGGAATGATCCAACGACTGCCGAAGATGCGGGAGGCGGCTTTCTGATGAACCGGGGGTATTCGATCGCTTGGAGTGGCTGGGATATCTCCGCAACGCAGGGTGACAACCGGTTGACGATCACTGTCCCCATCGCGACGAATCCCGATGGCTCCTCGATCGTGGGCCCCTCGTTCGAGGAGTTCGTGATAGATAACAGCACGACGATTACCCGTCCGCTCTCGTATCGGCCAGCGACGCTGGACAAGTCTCAAGCCAGCCTCAATGTGCGTGAGCACTTCTCCGACCCGAGAACGCCCATCCCTGAGAGCGGCTGGGAGTATGTCGATGAGGTCACGATCCGGTTGCTACCTGATGGGACGGCTTTTCAGCAGGGCAGCATCTACGAATTCACCTATGTTGCGAAAGATCCTCTGGTTGCGGCGCTCGGACTGGCGGCGACGCGGGATTTCGTTGCCTTTCTGCGTCACGCGGAGACTGACGATCTCGGCACCGCCAATCCACTGGCGGGCGATGTGCAGGTGGCGTATGGGTTTGGCCTGTCGCAGTCCGGGCGCTGTCTGCGGGACTTCCTGGGGCTTGGGTTCAACGAAGATGAAAACGGCCAGCGCGTCTTCGACGGAATCAACAACTATGTTTCCGGCGCTGCAGGCGTCAACATCAACTTCCGGTTCGCTCAGCCTGCAAGGACCGAGCGTAACCGCCGCGATCGGTTCTATCCCGAAAGCTTTTTCCCATTTGCGAACCAGGTCATCTTCGATCCGATCTCGGCCAAGACCGACGGTCGGCTCGGTCGATGCCTGGCGACCGATACCTGCCCCAAGGTATTCGAAATCAATTCTGCGAACGAGTATTGGGTCAAGGCGGGTTCGCTGCTTCATATGGACACGTCCGGGAACGATCTCCCGGACCCCCCGAAAGTGAGGTTCTACTTGTTATCCACCTTGCAGCACGGTGGGGATCCGACGCCCTGCCAACAGCCTCAGAACCCGGTCAGCGCCAACCCCACCTTGCGGGCGCTCTTTGTCTCGCTGGACGAGTGGGTGACCCTCGGCACGAGGCCGCCTCGCAGTCAGGTGCCAAAGCGGTCAAACGGCACGGCCGTGCCACCCCTTCCTCAAGAAGCGCTTGGGTTCCCGAACATCCCCGGCGTCACTTACAACGGGCTGTTCACGACTCGCTACCTTTTGGACTTCGGGCCCTTGTTTGATCAAGGAATCCTGACGAATTACCCACCGCCGCTCGAAGGGCCGGTGTATCCCGCGTTTGTATCGAGGACTGACCGCGACGGTAACGAAGTCGCCGGAATCCGTTTGCCCGAAATCCAGGTGCCGCTCGCGACATATACTGGCTGGAGCCTGCGCAGAGCAGGGTTTGGCGAGAACGATGGGTGCGAAGGAATGGGACAAAAAATACCATTCAAAAACACGAGGGCCGAGCGCCTGGCCGCAGGCGACCCCAGACGATCGATCGAGGAACGCTACCACACGCATCGAAGGTATGTGCGCGAGGTCGAGCAAGCGGCCCGCAGGCTTGAGAGGCAACGGTTGCTCCTGGAGGAAGATGTCGAGCGTTATATCAAGGACGCCGAGGCAAGCGACGTCCTTCGGTAAAGCGTAACTTGCTCACTTCACGTTGAGATTGGAGTATCGCGCTCGCCCCGGGTCGGGCGAACCGCTTCCAAACGTCGCTGCATCGAGAACGATGTTGACCGCGAGCAGTGGGAACAACCGGGACGTGACGGCAGCGCCCTGGATGAGCCACGACGTGCCATCGGCAGAGGTTTCCCAATACACGATGCCGTTGAACTCACGTAAGCGCCACCAGGCATGAGTGACTAGCGAGTACTCCAACGAGGCAACCGTGGTCCGTACTCCTGCGACGTAATACACCGCAAAGAGCAGCCCGTTCTCGTACCACCAACTGACTGTATTGTCCCAATTGAGCTGGAGTGAGAATTGATTGTTGACATTGCCAGCGTTCACAACCTGATCAACTTTAACCGATGCTTCTGAACCGGTTAGATCGTAAACCGAGTTGCTGCTCACGATGATTGCCGACGCACCAGTGCTCGAATTGGGGGCCAGCGTGAGCGTGCCCCCCGCTTCGGTGGCAGCTCCCTCCCTGGCAGCCACGGCCCAGAGCGCCGTATCGATCGCATCACCGCCGAAGGAATCAACCAGCGGCAGTGGCGTGATCCCCACGACCTCGCAAACGAAGCTATCCGCGTCGCTCCTGCTGCCCTGTCCTCGGTACCGGGCTTCGGCGGGATAAGGGCACAGCGGCCGGGTGAAGTCCCCCGAGCCCGGCGTCATCACGTTGTCGGGGAAACCCAGCTCGGTATGCGAGCCGACCAGCCTCTCCGGCGCAACGCCCTGCTCGACCCACCTCTCGAGCGCGGTCAGCGTGTCGAAGGTGTTCACGCCTGGACCGCCAGAGCAGTGTCCCATTCCGGGCTCCATGAAGAGGCGGAGGAACTCCTGCGTACCTTGCAGGTTGCCGCCTTCAAAGGCGACTACGTTTTGCACGTAATCGATGCTGTTTCGCGGATTCACACGCGGGTCGTTCCACCCGTGATACATCAGCAGCTTGCCGCCGCGCGCCCTGAAGCCGGTCAGGTCGGGGTTCGTCGAGTCGATGATCGAAGCCATCCTCTCCTCGCCGAATGCGACGTCCCGATCGAAATCGAGCATGCGGAAGTCGAAGCTGGGATCCTCGTACACGAAATACTTGTAGAAATCTCGTCCGAGCGATCCTCGGTCGCCGGGCCAGTTGTACTCGCTTCCCGGTTCAAGGCCGGGATAGATCTTCTCTCCGGTGCGCGGGTTTCGTGGCCCGTTGTAGATATCCTTCACGGCTTGCAGCTGAGCGGCAGTTAGACAGGTTGGTGTGTCTGGATCTTGGCAAAGAAGTATTGCCGGATCAAAGTCGCACCGTCGTGGTTCACCAATGAGTCCATCCACCACGCCGTCCTTCGCGTCGCATGCGGCCACTGCTGCCTCGGTGATCATTGGCAGCTTGCTCTCCGGGATCAGGCTGCCGGGGTCTTCCAAGCTTTGCCGCTGTTCAAACCAGACCCATGCCGCAGACTGATGCGTCCAGAAGTTCGCCGATGCGCCGGCGACGATGCCATCGTAATCGTCCGGGAAACGCTGGGCTTCCATCAGGCCCTCGTGACCGCCGTCCGAGCACCCGGTGAAGTACGAGAACCGGGGACTGGCGCCGTAGAAGGCGCGGATGATCGCCTTGGCGTTCAGTGAGGTGACGTGGTTCGCTCGATATCCCCAATCCGCGATCTTTTCGGGATGCCCTAGCGCCCAAGTTCCCCCGGGCGTCACCGCCGCATCGTGGCCCATGTCGGTTCCAGCGGTCGCGTAGCCGCGGCGAAGTCCGCCTGCCATGAAGCCGTACGGCGTGGAGAAGGTGCCTCCGTAGCCGCCGTTGCCGCCGTGGTTGAACTTTTCGTTCCAACCCGCATTCGGCATCCAGACCTCGAAGTTGATCACCGAGTCGCTCGTCGGCATCGCGACCCCCACAACTCGGCAAAAAGCAGGCAAGTTTGGGATGGGCGGGCCGCCGGGCGGTTGGAAATCGCCGGCGGGCAACGCCGTGGCCGAGGTGATGGACGTGTCCGGCAAATTCAGTGCGGTAAGGCTCTCGCATGATTGTTGGCCAAAGGACGGGCTCGGGGCGAGCGCCACGGCAGCGAGCAGGGCCACCAACGCAATCGAAGCTGCGGGCAAGCGCAAGGCGACAAGGCTTCCGGTGACTGATTTCGATTTGTGCATACATCCCCCTTGGTGGATCAGGTCTCGGTACCGCGGACGGCGGCAGCAGGTCTTCCAAATTCTTGACGGTCTTTTCCAGTGGCCCGGCTTCGGAGACAGCCATGGATGCACGAGTGCAGCTGCGCTAGTGCACAAGCCATCGTGGCAGGCGCCGGCGGTCGCGCGATCAGTCGATGCTTACGTCGTAAATCGCTCGATCATGGCTCATCTCGCTGCGCCCAGGCGGGTGGGGTGGTTATGCTGAACGGCAACGCCAAGGCGAAGAGAGGTTGGCCGCCTCAAGGAGAAGCACATGGGCTTCTTGGATCGTCTTTTCGGAGGAAGCGCGTCGCAGCAGGCCGGTGAGGCTCCCGGAGAATCTCAGTTGACCGACGAACAAGCGCTTCAGCGGTACCGATACCTGCTCCGTACGGCGCCGCCGGAAGCGATTGAGCAGGCCCACGCAGAAGCGTTTGCGCAGCTGACGCCGGAGCAGCGCGCGCAGATTCTCAAAGAGTTGAGCCACGGCTTGCCGCCTGGTGAAAGCGCCAGCGCCCCGCCCCAGCCTGACGCGCAAGAGCTGGCGCGGTTGGCCACTCGCGCGGAGTTGCGCCAACCGGGCACCCTGGAGCGGAGCTTCGATCGCGCGGGAATGGGAATGGGCATGGGCGGCATGTTCGGCGGGAGCCTCATGAGCAGCATCGCGGGCGCCTTCATCGGCACCGCCATCGCCCATGAATTCCTCGGCGGCTTTCACGGAGGCTGGCATCGCAATGAGAGTCACGTGGGCGAAGATGACGCCTCTACGTCGAGCGACTCAGACGCGTCGCACGGCGGGGACGCGGGCTTCGGCGATGCCGGAGGTGCTGGCGGGGGAGATGTCGGTGGGGGAGATGTCGGCGCGGGTGACTTCGGTGGGGGTGACTTCGGCGAATGACAACCGCTCAAGGAAGCGACGCCACCTGAATCGTCGCGGAGTCGCCGTGGCCGCGGTCATCGACCACTCGGACGCGATGAGCTCCAGGCACGGGCTTCCAGAACATCGGTCGCCCATTGCTGCCGCTGCCGATAAACTCATTGTCGACAAACCAGCGCAGCTCGCGAACGTCGGCATCGGCTACTGCCGCGAGCGGAATGGTCGGAGCGTCCAGGTCGCTCGGCCTGACGTTGTAGACCAATCCGTCCTGCGGCGAAGTCATTTCCGGTGGCTTGGCGGGGCCCTGGCCGAGTTGAGCCAGCTCACAGCCAGGCTCGTAGGGAGGCGGCTGTCGTCGAGCCAGGCCCGCGCGCTCGAAAAGATGCGCCAGGTCAGATGGCCACACTTCATACACGCGGGGCTCCGTTCGCGCCGGGTCAACCTCGCACGCGCGAAGCCCGGTGGCGCGGACGACGTGCACTTCCCGGTGGATGTCACATTTGTGAATGGGCGAGACGCCAGGAATGATCGACACCTGAGTGCGGTGCGGACACCGGGATGTGGGCACTCCACCGGATAACGCACAGACTTCGACCGTCTCCATTCGACCGAAAGCTGATCGCTGTACCAGGTCCTCTTTGACGAGGGGCCGCAGCGCTTCCAACAACTCAAAGAAGAGCGGCGCCGCGGCGTCCCGGCCGGTGAAGGAGGGATTGCCCTGGCCGTTGAAGTTGCCAACCCATACCGCCAGCACGTGGCCTCGCCATGCTCCCACCGTCCACGCATCCCGGAAACCGAAGGAAGTCCCCGTCTTCCAGGCGACGTCCAGCCCGTCCTGGATATCCAGCCATCTCTCATTTCCGCGGGAATTGGACTGAAGCATCTGCTCAGTGAGCGTAGCCGCCTCGGGGCTCAACAGTTGGATGGCCCGCGCCTGGCCCGCGCCATTCCATTTTTTCAGCGGCCGGTAGACGCCGCCGTCCGCCAGAGCGGCATACAGTTGAGCCAATTCCTCCAAGGTCACTTCGGCTGCGCCGAGCACGATCGCAGCCCCGTATTCCTGGCGAGGACGCAATTTCGAGATCTGGGCGCGCTGTAGCAACCCATACAATCCGCCGTTCCTCAATTGTGTTTCCAGATACACGGCCGGAACGTTCCGGCTGCGCACCAGGGCCTCCGTCGCCGAGAGCGGACCGGCGTACTCGTGGTCGAAATTCTCTGGCCGATACGTCCCAAAGCGCGCCGGCGCGTCTTTGAGCAGCGACTTGGGATGAATCAGCCCCTGTTCCAGCGCCAATCCGTAGATCAATGGCTTGAGCGCCGAGCCGGGAGAGCGTTTGGCGCGCGTGCCATTCACCTGTCCGTCGATGTCTGGGTTGAAAAAGTCTGCTCGCACCTCGCGAGTGGCGACGTGCACCCAAAGGACGCTGGCATTGTCGATTCCGCGAAGGCGATTGCGTTCGACGTACCCGCTCACCTTGCGTTCGATGAGCTGCTGGATGGAAAGGTCAAGGGTGGTGTCCACGCGCTCCGCTCGAGTCGCTTGCAGTGCGTCGTCCACCAGGTGAGGCGCTGCAAAGGGCAACTCGCTGGAGGTGGAGAACGTGATCGGGCGAGACAGACCAGACAACTCCTCCGGGCTGCTGGGATGCCGTTCGCGCCAAGCTCTGGCCAGACGCTTGCGCGCCTCTTCTCGGCCGGCCTGGTTCTGGCTGGAATGAGGAGCGCGTTCGGAGGGGCGCTGCGGCACGACCGCCAACGCCAGAGCCTCGGCGACCGTCAGCTCCCTGGGAGGCTTCCGGAAATAGATCAGGGAAGCGGCGGCCACTCCCTCCACGTTCCCGCCGTAAGGCGCGAGGTTGAGGTAGGCCTCGAGCAGCTCGGCCTTCGAGAAATACAGCTCGAGGTACACCGAATGCAGGATCTGCGACAGCTTGCCGGCAACTGTTCTGGTGTCGAAGTGGTAATACATCCGCGCGACCTGCATGGTGATCGTGGATCCACCTCGGCGCGCCTTACGGAAATACGTTTTGATTCCAGCGTTGAGCAATGCCAATGGGTTGAACCCAGGATGCCGATAGAAGTGCTGATCTTCGTAAAAAAGAGTGGCCTCTTTGAGATTTTGGGAAATGTCGCCGAGCGGGACAAACTGCCGGTAGGCGCCATCCTCGGCGAGCGTCAGCCGAAGCAGTCTGCCGTTGCGGTCATACACTGCGCGGCTGAAGGAGTAGCTGCCCAAGAGGGGCGGCTTGCTCGAGCGGAAGAGCCAAACGACGACTGCCAGCACCAGGGTGCAGGCGATCATCTTGAGAACAATTCGCCTCATTTGTTCTCACTCCACCGACAGCGATGTCCCTTTGGAGCGCGCGCGAACGGACGGATCGTACATGCCTTCCCCGAATGCCGGCGGCACCGCGAACGTGCCTCGGGCGACCGCCTTCACCCGGTAGGTCAGCTCGTGCACCTCGGGACCTGCACTCCCGTAGAAGATGACGCGGTCCTCGCGGACGTCCAGATGATCGACATTCCAAGTGGACCCGGTCCCGATCAAGCGGGCACTGCCCGGAGAGGCGTCACCTCGCTGCAACACTGGCTCAAAGCCGGCCGGCAACAAATCCACCACCGCCAGATGCTGGTGTGACGCCCGGCTGGTGGAGCGGACTTTGAGCCGCACGGCGAGCACATCGCCGAGCTTGATTCGGGCGAGATCCTTACCGTGATCGTCCTCGTAGCTGTGAATCAGCTCGAGCTTTTCTTTCAGCTCTGGCACCGGCCCCGGCTGATCGAAACCAGCCAGTACCAGGGAATAGAAAACCGGCGGACCCCGACCTACCCTCAGCCTGACAGTCTTGACAGCCGAGTCGAGGTGAATCACGGGGAAGGCGCCTTTGGGCACCGCCGAGCTCGTTCGCGCCCCGCTCGCATCGACTTGCTCCACGGCGAGGTGGCCAAACGCCTTATCGCCCAGCTTGGATTCGACCAGCCGCGTGTAAGCGTCCAGGGCAAGGAAAGCCCAGGCAGAGCTTAGGCTGTGCGTCCCCCTCAGGTTGAGAGATTGAGCGACGGCCTGCACCAGCTCGCCTTCTGTGTCTTTGAGCCTTTCGGGAAGCAGAAGGGGTTTTGTAGGGACTAATCGGTTTCGTCGGAAGAAAGAAATGGACTGGTGACCACAACGCGCTCGATTGCGTCTCTCATGTTCAGCCGTGCTCGACGCAACCGGCTCTTGACCAGCGCGATTGACTCGCCGCGCACGTCAGCGATCTCCGCCTCACTCATTCCGGCCAGGTCCCTGAACAGCAAAACCTCGCGATGGTCCTGCGGCAGGCGTTCGGTGGCGTTCTCAATCGCCTGACGCAGCTCGGCATCCAACGTGCTCTCGTCGTCGACACGGCTCCAATCGCTGCCCGGGTACACCGGCCGTCCTCGACTCCCGTCGAGCTGCAGCAATTCGAGATCCCTTCTACCGGCTTGCACCGGGTCGCGATGCGCGGGTCTCAGCCGGGCACGGATGGCGGCGACCCGGTGAACCCACGCCCCGAAGTCCGCCTCGGTGCGAAACTCTTTCAGGTGGCGGCATGCGGAAAGGAATGTCTCTTGCGCGATCGCTTCCGCGTCCGCTGCAGAGAAAGTTACCCACAGCCCCAGGCTGTAGACGCGGTCACGGTGTCGTTGCACCAGCTGCTCGAAAGCAGACATTTCGCCGGCCTGTGCTCGCGAGAGCAGATGGCGATCACCTGTCCGGGCGTTCTGCCCCAACTGGTTCTGTTTGGATATTGAGCTCCTGCTGGGAGAGCAATGGGAGTTCAAGGTCTCCTCCATCCTGGAGGCGGACGGACTTCCACCTCTTCACCCAGGACGCAGCGGCCTTCGAGCTCGATCATCCCGGGCTGGCACGATCGCGGCGCACCGACGAGCGCCGTTGACTCGGGGATGGCTGGTTTCCGCCGGCCCAGTTCTTGCCGCTCGAAACGGGGAGCCGCCACGGTGAAAACCATCAGCAACCAGAGGATGGCCCAGATTGCCAGGCACGCTGCGCCACCCAGGAAATCCCGGGTGGAGCTACGGCTGGCGACCCTTAAAACATCCCCCATTGCGACTGCCAGGGGCTCTCCACGTCGATGGATGTGCAGGAGTGGGGCGACCTTCTCAGCCCCGGCCAAACCGGACTTTGTTTCGCCTACCCGTCTCGCCGGAAACGGCGTGAGGACCGGAACGTGCTGCGCATCGCCGTGAGAGGATTTTTCCATGGGCATATCATGTATAGGTCCTGGCATGTTCAAAAGGTCCAGTTCATACATTTTCACTGGTCCAGCTTCCGGCCCAGCCCCCATTTTTTCGAAACGTTGCGGTCGAGATATTCCGGTGGGGCTGCCGCGGCGCAACGCGTACCGGCAACTCATCGTTGCTGTTCCCGCAACTAAAGCGCTTCAGCCGCGTTCGGCGACGTGCTCCCGAAAGGAAGTCATCAGCTCGCCCCACCAAAGGCCGATCATCCTGCTGAAAGCCGGCCCCACCAGCCCGTGGCGCGCGGGATGGTCCTCGGCAAGCGCGCTCCAGCCGCGATGGCGGACGGTCACCCGCGTCCCATTAGCCGCCGGCTCGAACGCGACCTCTACGAAGGTCTTCTCCTGCGGTTTGAAGTTGACGCCGCGCCATTCGAAGCTGAGTCGCGTCGGAGGCTCCCACGCAGTGATGCGACCGACCTCGATGGTACGCGGCCCGGAGGCGAGCTCGAACGTCTCGAACAACCGACCTCCGGGCCCACCCTCGAAGCAGAGCGTCCCGCGCCGCCGGCCCGCGATCCGGTAGCGCGGCCCCTGCTTCCACCACAGGTCGATCTCTCGCGTGAACACCTCGAAGGCATCATCCGGCGCGATCGCCACGTGGACGGTGACGGTTGCGGCATCTCCGGGAGGAGCAGTGCGGTCGAGCTGGCTCATCCTCGTCTCACGGCCTTGCCGCGCGTCCGCTCGGCGTGCTCCTTGAAGGCGTGCAGCTGGTGCGTCCAGTACGCCTCCACGTCGTCGAGCCAGCGCCGGAGGTCGCCGAACCGCTCGGGCCGCAATCGATACACGCGCACGCGAGCGTCCGCCCCTTGATGGTCCTCCTCGACCAGACCCGTGGTTCGCAAGACGCGCAGGTGCCGGCTCATCAGGGGAGGGCTGGCGTCGAACGCTTTCGCCAGCTCCCCGGCGCGCCGCGGCCGCTTGCGCAGCAGCTCGATCACACCGCGCCGGGTGGGGTCGGCCAGCGCGGCGAATGTCCGATCGAGCTCGGTCATGCCTTCTTCGGATTCCGCAGGCGTTGACAGAACCACCAGTGGTGGCCACCGATGTCCTCGGCTTCGTAACTGCGGTCTTCCCAGTACTCCTCGCCGTAATCAGTGGTCTTCGGCTCGGAGACGATCTTGGCCCCCGCGGCTCGCGCCTGGCGGCAGTGCGCTTCGACGTCGTCGACGTAGACCATGATGTTCTGCGTGTTGGCGCCGCCGACCTGGCTGGGGCTTCGCCGATAGGGAAACTTCTCTTGCTTGCTCGGGGAAACGTCGCCGACCATGATCACCCCTTCGCCGTAGACCAGCTCGGAGTGCTCGATGCGCCCTCCGTCGCCTTCCACCTTGAGGCGCAGGTCGAAGCCGAAGGCGCGGCAGAGCCAGTCGATCGCGGCGGCGCCATTGTCGTAGTAGAGGGCGGTAGAAATTCGCGGCCAGCCTGGGGGAGTAGGTTTCATCGGTTCGCTCCTCGATAGGGTTGTTAGAATCGGCAATAGTTAAATCCTACATTAATATTTGTCAAGCGTAAGCAGCATGGTAATGCCCCCTCGAGGACCGGGTCACAACCTCAGCGTCATGTTGAGCAGCGCGCGGTCGTCTCTTCGCCGCAAGTCGGGCGTGAACGTCGCCGCTGCCGCCGCGTCCACAGGCAAGCGGCCCTCGGGGCCCGTGATTCCCCCGCGCCCGGTGAAGAGCGGCTGATTCGCCAACCGATGGGCATACTCGAGCCGGAGCAACAGCCAGGGGCTCGGCCAGTAATCGATCGTCGCCGTCACTCCTCCCGCGAGAAACGGGTTCGTCCCGGGCCACGGGTACGCGGCGCCCACCGGAAACCTGGGCGTGATCGCCTGGGTTTCGTCGTACAGCACGTCCAACCTGAGCGTGCTCTTCCATTGCGCGGTCCACTCCCAATGATGGGTGAGCGTAGCGCCACCCATCGCGCCGGAGGGCGCGTTGCCCCGGTGCTCGTAGCCGATGTCGCCCACGATCGAAATCGCCGCCGATCGAAGAAAGCCGCCGTCGTGCTTGAAGTAGCGGACTTGCACGTTGTTGTCGGAGTACACGCGCAGCGAGTCGGGATCTCCTTGCGCCTCCTGGCCGAGGTAGAGCGAATTGACGATGGAAAGCCACTCGCGAGGGCGCCAGTTCCACAGGTAGCCGCCGGCCCGCGCTTCGTGCCATTGACCAAAGGTCTGCCAACCGTTGACGATCCACAGCTCCAGCTTGAAGCGCGCGGTGGGGAACAACTGGCCGCGGAATCCGAAGAAGTAGTATGGCGTGGCGTCCGACACGAACGCATGGGTGTACGACCAGTTCTCCTCCGGCAGGTAGCTCTCCAGCCCGATGTACGAGGGAAAAATTCCGACCTCGGCGTTCACCCCGTGCATCCAGTGGAAGTGCCATCCGGCGGCCGCCTGCTGGACGTATTGGAGGAGCCGGTTGGTGAGGAAGAAGCCGCGCGTCGTCGTTGTATCCTGCCCCGCGATCGTCTCCACGATGGAGCCATACTGCAGATACAGCCGACCAATCGGACCATCCAGCCCGGTCACATCGATTCCCAGATGCGCCAGATTGAGGGAGATCTCGTTGTGGCGCGGCCCTGTGGTCCCCGGAAAGATGGTGTGATCGATGGGCTGCTGAAACTGCCAGGCGAAGTAGGTGTCCACGTAGAGAGACCAGGTCACCGGCCCCATGCCGATCAGCGACGAGGGCTGCGGGTTATTTCCGTTCATCCAGGCGAAATCGAATTCCGAGAACGGCGGCTCACGCACGTCAAGTGGTTGCTCGGCCCGCGTCGGCGTGGAGGTCAGCATCCACAGCAGCACTTGCGCGCAGATCATGAGTTGTGCCACGAGTATGCACCAGCACTGTCGGAAAGCGAGGCCGTGTGAGCCAAGACCGCGAGCACCATCACGATCAGGCGCACCATCACCACCACGGGGAGGAGCTGGCGCCACACGGCTCGCCGCTGACCGACGTCCAGCTGCGCGTGCGCGCGCTCGAGTCGCTGCTGGTGGACAAAGGCCTCGTCGATCCGGCGGCGCTCGACGTATTGATCGACACGTATGAGACAAAGATTGGTCCGCGCAACGGGGCCAACGTGGTAGCGCGCGCGTGGGTCGATCCGGAGTACAAAAAGTGCCTGCTTGCGGACGCGAGCGCGGCCATCGCCGAGCTCGGCTACATCGGCCGCCAGGGCGAGGACATGGTCGCGCTGGAGAACACGCAGAAGGTCCACAACATGGTCGTGTGCACGCTTTGCTCGTGCTACCCGTGGCCGGTGCTCGGACTGCCGCCCGTCTGGTACAAGTCGGCGCCCTATCGGACCCGCGCAGTGATCGACCCGCGCGGCGTGCTCCGCGAGTTTGGCCTCGAGCTCCCCGATGACGTCGAAGTGCGAGTCTTCGACAGCACAGCCGAGCTGCGCTACCTCGTCATCCCCGAGCGGCCCGCTGGCACCGAGGGCATGACGGAGCAGCAGCTGGCGGAGCTGGTGACGCGCGACTCGATGATCGGCGTGGCGAAGGTGAAGGTGCCGGGGCGATGAACGGCGTGCACGACATGGGCGGCATGCACGGCATGGGGCCGGTGGAAGCGGAGTCGAACGAGCCGGTGTTCCACCACGACTGGGAGCGCCGCGCCTTCGCGCTGACGCTCGCCGCGGGCTTTGGGCGCTGGAACATCGATATGTCGCGCGCCTCTCGCGAGCGGATGCCGCCGGCGGACTACCTGCGCGCCTCGTACTACGAAAAATGGCTCTGGGGCACCGAGCACCTGCTGGTCGAGCTGGGACACATCACGCCGGAAGAGCTGGCATCCGGCAAAGCGTCGGGTCGCGCGCGCGACGCACAAATCCTCCGCGCGGCGGACGTGCCGGCTGGGCTCAAGAACCGCCGCGCTGCTCGCATGGACGACCATCTCGCGGCGGCGCGCTTTGCAGTCGGCGACCGCGTACGCACCAAAAACCTCAACCCGATTGGCCATATGCGCTTGCCCCGCTACGCGAGGGACAAGCGCGGCATCGTCGACCGCGACCACGGCGTATTCATCTTCCCGGACGCGCACTCGGCAGGCGGCAAGAAAATTCCGCAGCGCTGCTACAGCGTCCGCTTCGAAGGTGGCGAGCTCTGGGGCCCGGACGCGGGTCCGCGCGACGCGGTGTACATCGATCTGTTCGACGATTACCTGGAGCACGGATGATCCCCGCGCCCGACCTGGAGGCGCTGCCCGCCATTCCACGTGATGCGGAGGGTCCAGTGTTCCGCGCCCCGTGGGAAGCGCAGGCCTTCGGTATGGCGGTGGCACTGCACGAGAGCGGTTGCTTCACCTGGAAGGAATGGGCGAGCTTCCTCGCCGAGGAAATCGCGGCCGCTCGGGCGCGCGGCGAGCCGGACGACGGCAGCCGCTACTACGAATACTGGCTCGCGGCGCTGGAGAAGATTGTCGCCGGAAAGGGATTGATCGCCGCCTCGGAGCTGGCGATCCGCAAGGACGAGTGGGACCGCGCGGCGCGCGAGACGCCGCACGGTCAGCCAATCGCGCTGAAATGAACGGCGACATCCTCGATGCTGTTGTTGCCGTAGCCCAAACGGTTCCAATCGGCGTGGTCCGGCTGCGTGTTGCCGGCGAGGTCGGTGGCCCGCGCGCGCAGCGTCGTCGTCCCCGACCGCTCAACGCGCGTGATCAGCTCCCACCATTGCCAGCTGTGTCGCTTCCGATCGCCGACGAGCCGAGCCTCCTGCCAGGCACCGCCCCCGACGCTCACCTCCACGCGAGTTATTGCAGCGGCCCCGGACCACGCCACGCCGCGAATCGCCAGATCGCCGTCGCCGACCACCTGCTCGGTCCGCGGCTCGGTGATCAAGGCCCGCACGCGCTGCAGCCTCACCGGCTCTTTAATCACCTGTCCATTGCGCTTCCATTCGTAGATGTACTTGTCGGTCTGGAAATGACCGCTGAACGGCCGGTCGATCACGGCGATCTCCGCCAGCCATTTGACGGACGTCACCGCGTACCAGCTGGGAACGATAACCCGCAGCGGATAGCCATGGTTCATTGGAAGCGCCTCGCCGTTCATGGCGTAGGCGAGCATGGCCTGTGAGTCGCGGGCCACGTCGATCCTCAGGCTCCGCTCGAATCGCGCGACTTCCGCTCGATCGGCGGCCCTCGCGCCGTCCGCACCGCGGAAGAGCACCTCCTGCGCTCCCGCTTTGATGCCCGCCCGGTCCAGAATCTCGGTGAGCGGGACGCCGGTCCACTCGGCCGTGCTGACCGCGCCGAAGCGCCACTGCTCGCCGTCGACTGGCGGACGAAGCAGCGCGCGACCGTTTCCCGCGCACTCGAGGGTGACCACCAGCGTCTGCGAGGGCATGTTCTGCAGGTCGCGCAAGCTCAGGCTCAATGGGCGCTCCACCAGACCGCCCACCGCGAGCCGCCAGGTAGAGGAATCGAGCGCCGGGATCTGAAAGTGGTTGCGCACGTAGAAGTGCGCATTGGGCATCACCGCGCCGCCGATCAGCGCCGGAATCGACGTCTCGCCATTGAGCGGATGAGCCCGGTGGAGGACGAGGCCCGCCTCGATCGCCTCTTGGCAAGCTTCCTCCGGATCCACCGCCGGACCGAGCTCGTCGACCCGAGGCATCGCTGCGGCGCAGCCCCCGCTGGCCGCGACCCTGGCGCAGGTCGATGCCGGATACACATCTACGCTGCCCGCCATCTCCAGGGGCTTGATGAACGAGCGGACGCGTTCCTCGTCGGCGGATTCGACGATCAGGTAGAGCGCGTGCTCGCCTTGCACGATTGCCTCTCCCTGGATCTGAACGCCTTGTTGCCTGGCGTTTGCCCGCTTCAGGTGGTTCAGCAGCGCCGAGCCCCCGTACGGATTTTGTGCAGGGCACCGCTCGGCTTCATGCTGGTGGCGGATGATGAAGAGAGCCATCGATTTCTCCCGGCCGGTCTCAGCGTTCCACCGGCAACTTCTGCTCGTTCCAGTCGAGCATTCCGCCCTCCAGGTTCGACACGTTCTCGAAACCGAGGCCGGTGAGCATCGCGGCGGCAGTCGTGCTCCGGACTCCCGCCCGACAGATGGCGATGATCTGCTTGTTCTTGTGCGGGGCGAGCTCGGAGGCCCGGGACGCCAGCTCGCGAAGCGGGATGAGGATGCTTCCCGGAATATGCCCCAGCTCTCCCCCGTACTCCGCGGGCTCGCGAACATCGAGAAGCAGAACGAGGTCCGTGTCGATCCGCCGCTGCTCGACCTCCCTGGGCGCAAGCTGCCGGACCTGATTCAACTGGGCGAGGTTGGGAAATCGTATCGACCCGTCCTCGATGGCGCTTTGATTGGGCTGCAAAGCCTCCTGGATTTTGTCCGGAAGCGGGAGGCCCAGGTTGTTCATCAGCTCCACGTACGCCTCGCGCGTGCGACCGGCGATGCGCGGGTTCGCCCGTTTTTCCTCTCCGATGGTGGAATGGGTGTGGCCGCGGTAATCGTGCGCCGGGTAGACCAGCGTCTGCTCGGGCAGGCTGAACAGCTTGCCGGTGATGCTGTCGTACTGTGCGCCCGGATCGCCGCCGGCGAAGTCGGCGCGCCCCGTGGCGTGAATCAGCAGCGTGTCGCCAGTGAACACGCGATCGCCCGCGTAGAGGCTGATGCTGTCCGGCGTGTGGCCCGGAGTGTAGAGCGCCGTGAGCTCGACGTCGCCGACGGTCAAGCGGTCGCCGTCGTCCAGATGAAGGTCGACTCTCGGAGCCGGGGCCCGCCGGTGCATCACCACCCGCGCGCCGGCCAACTCTTTCAGGTCCCATGCCCCGGCAAGGTGGTCCGCGTGAGTATGGGTGTCCACCACGTGCTCGAGCCTGAATCCGTAATAGGCCAACGCCGCGATGTATCGATCGACTTTCTCCTTGACCGGATCGATCAGCAGCGCCTTGCGCGTTCTCTCGCAGCCGACGAGATACGTCTTGCACTTGCCTCGGTTGACCTCAAGGAAAAACATGCCCGCGACCTCACACCCTTCGCCTGCGCCTGGCAATGACCAGAGAGCCACATTGTTTGCCTGAAATGCCGGCCTTTGGGAACGAAGAAGCGCCTGACACGAGGGGAGCGGCGGCTGTTACAGTGCATTTCATGGACGACAAAGTCATCGTGATCACTGGAGGGTCGTCGGGCATCGGCGCCGCTGTGGCCCAGTTGGTCGGGCAGAAGGGCGCCGCACCCGTGCTGGCCGCGCGGAGAGAGCGCGAGCTGCGCGTCGCCGCGGCGAAGTCGGGACCGAACGCGCTCGCGGTAGTTGCCGACGTGACGAAACGTCCAGAGGTGCAGCGAATCGTCGACGCCGCCCTGAGCCGCTTCGGTCGCATCGACGTGTGGATCAACAACGCCGGCCGCGGCATCAGCCGGCCAGTCGCCCAGCTCACCGATGAAGACTTCGACGAAATGATGCGGGTGAACGTGAAGTCCGCGCTCTACGGCATACAGGCAGTGCTGCCGCACATGAAGGAGCGCGGGCGCGGTCATATCATCAACATCTCATCGGTGTTGTCGCGCGTTCCGTTTGCTTCGTTTCGTTCCGCCTACAGCGCGTCCAAGCACGCGCTGATGTCGCTGACCGCCAACTTGCGCGTGGACCTGCGCGCCGAGTTTCCGGACATCCACGTCTCGTCGGTGCTGCCGGGCGTGGTCGCAACCGACTTCGGATTGAGCGCGCGACACGGCGGACCGGATTCGCGTCAGCTTCCCTTCGCGCAGCCGGTCGAAGAGGTTGCGCAGGTGATCGCCGATCTGATCGAGCATCCACGCGCGGAAGTGTACACGCGGCCGATCTACAAGCAGCAGGTTGCCGCTTACTATGGGGCCGAGGACGTGGCGGTCATCGAATCCCAGCCGCCGTTCGTGGCGCCCAAGCCTTAGCGGCAGGGCCGGGTTAGCTCTTCGGCGCGATGTTCTGGTTCAGGCGGAAGAAGTTGTCGGGATCGAACTTCTTCTTCACCTCCACCAGCCGGCGATAGTTGGGGCCGTACGCCGCCTGAATTCGGTCGCTCTCGTCCTGCGAGAGGAAGTTCACGTAGACGCTGCCGCTGGCGTACGGCGCTGACTTCTGGAAGAAGTCGCGCGCCCAGGCGATGCACCGCTCGTCGTCCTCCGGACGCTCCCACCGCCCGTGCACGTTGAGCACGAAGCGCGCGTCGCGGTTCGCGTAGGCGGCTGCATCGATGGGCACGCGGCTGGCGTACCCTCCCAGCAGCCCGATGAAGATCTCGGTCTGCGGCGAAGGCAGCCTGCCCGCGTACTCAATCAGCGTGTCGACTGCCTCGCCCGCCAGCTCGTTGAAGTTGTGCGACTTCCAATAATTCCGGGCGCCCGGTGCCAGGAGCGGATCGAAGGCGCGCTGCCAGGCCGCGTAAGGCTGCACCCCGATGTGCTCGCCGTAAGCCTTGCCGAAGGCGCGCACCGGCTCGATCTCCTGGCGGCCCGCCTCCGGGTCGCCGGCGTAGAAGAGCGCCAGCGCCACGATCTCCTTGCCGTGGACGGCCGTGGGCAAGAAGGGCAGGGGCGGCGCCTTGCGAACGACCACCCACACGTTGAGGTCCTCCGAGAACCGCGGCGCGAGCTCGCGGTACTTTCCCAGGACACTGCGGGCTTCCTCGAAAGGAAATACGATCAACCCGCTGAGCACGTTCGGTCCCACCGGATGCAGCCGGAAGTCGAAGTTGGTGACGATGCCGAAGTTGCCACCGCCGCCGCGAAGGGCCCAGAACAGGTCGGGATTATCATCTTTGCTGGCGTGGACCAGCTCGCCGTTGGCCGTCACCACGTCGGCGGATTCCAGATTGTCGACCGACATGCCGTACTTGCGCGTGAGCCAGCCGAACCCGCCGCCCAGCGTCAGACCGGCCACCCCCGTGGTGGAGTTGATCCCCAGCGGCGTGGCCAGACCGAAGGCTTGCGCTTCGTGATCGAAGTCGCCGAGCGTGCAACCGGGCTCGACGTTCGCGCGGCGGGTGCTCGGGTCCACGCGCGTCGAGCGCATCGGCGACAGATCAATCTGGAATCCACCGTCGCACAACGCGTTGCCAGCGATGTTGTGTCCGCCGCCGCGCACGGCGACGAGCAGGTCGTGCTGGCGCGCGAAGGCGACCGAGCGCAACACGTCGCCGACGCCGGCACAGCGTGCAATGACCGCCGGACGCTTGTCGATCATCGCATTCCAGATGCTGCGCGCTGTGTCGTAGCCCTCCTGTCCAGGGAGGAGCAACTGGCCGCGCAGGGTTTGGCCCAGCGTCTGCAGCGCCTCGCGGGTGACGGTCTTTCTTCCTCCGGTTCGCATTTCGATGCTGATCTCGCTCATCGCTCGCTCCTCCTTGGGGGCGGCGGAGCATAGGCGCGGGACCGACGCCGGAGAAGAACAATCGTTCGGATTCGGGTGGCGGCTACTGCTGCGTTGCTGTCGCCGCGGCCACGGGCGAATCGTCGATTGCGCCCAGCTCCGCGCCCTGCTGAGCCTCAGCGCGATGGTCGCGCGCGATGAGCAGATAGATGGCAGGCACGAAGAAGAGGGTGAACATGGTGCCGACGGCCATTCCGGTGACCAGCACCAGGCCGATGCTGTTGCGCGCCGCCGCGCCCGGCCCCGTCACCAGGGTGAGCATGAAATGGCCGCACACCGTCGCCGCGCTGGTCATCAGGATGGGACGCAAACGGGTCAGCGCTGCATTGCGGACGGCCTCGATTTTAGCGAGCCCCTGCTCCTGCAGCTTGTTGGCGAACTCGACGATCAGGATTCCATTCTTGGACACCAAGCCCACCAGGGTGACGAGCCCAACCTGCGAGTACACGTTCAGCGTAGTCGTCCACCCGTTGGTGAAAAAGGGAAGGTTGGGGTTGGGCATCTTGAGAAATGTCACCACCAACGCTCCGAACATGCCCAATGGCACCGAGCCGGCCAGGATGACGAACGGATCTCGGAAGCTGTTGAACTGCGCGGCCAGCACCAGGAAGATGAGGATGATCGCCAAGGTAAAGGCGGGCAGAAACTTATTGCCCTCTTGGCGCAGCTGACGCGATTCGCCGGTGTAGTCGATGCTGTAGCCCCGGGGCAGAATCTTCGCCGCCTCGCCCTCCAGGAAACCGAGTGCCTCGTCGAGCGGACGCATAGCCACGCCGCTGATCTTCACCGCGTTGAGCTGCTGGAAGCGGTTCAGCGAGCGAGGCTGGACCGAGTCGCGAATTGTCGCGATCGACGATAAGGCGACCAGCTGCCCATTGGGACCGGTGACGTAGACGTCCTGCAGCTGCTCCGGATTCATCCGTTCGACGCGGAGCAACTGCGGAATGACTTTGTAGCTGCGCCCGGCAATGCTGAACCGGTTTACGAAATTGCCTCCCAGAGCGGCACCCAGGTCCTGACCTACGGTCTGGAGGTTGAGGCCGAGCTCGGCCGCCTTGTCGCGATTGACCTCGATCTCCGACTGGGGCTGATCAATCTTCAGATCCAGTTGCGGCGGGAAAGCGAACATCCCGCTCTTGGTGGCTCTTTCCTGCAGCTGCTGCGCGAAGCCGAGGATTTCCTTGCTCTCCGCCGTGGAAGCGAGGATGAACTCCACCGGGAAGGAGCCGCCACCCGGAAGAGCCGGCGGAAGCACCGCAAAAGTCTGCACACCGGGAACGGTCGCTACCCGCGCCTGCACCTCCTGGACCATCTGAGCGGCAGACCGCTTTCGCGCGCTCCACGGCTTGAAGCCAACGCCCCAGAAGCCACCGCCGGGCTGCGTGATCTGGAAAGTGAAACCGGCCTCGGGGATCTCGAACATCTGGCGGTTGATTTCGCGGGTGGACGGCAGCACCTGATCGAGCGTCGAGTTCGACGGCGTGTTCACCACGCCGAAGACCACGCCCTGGTCCTCCGCCGGGGCAAGCTCCTTCGGAGCCTGCCAGAACATCAGCAGCACCAGTACGCCGATGATTCCCCACGCCGTGTAGATCACGCCGCGGTTGTGCAGCACGGCGTTCAGGCCGCGCGCGTACGTTGCCTTGATCCAATCGAAGGCGCGGTTGACCACGGCCGCCATGCCCCTCTCCTCTTGTCCGGCGCGCAACAGCGAGGCCGACATCATCGGCGACAGGGTCAGCGCCACCACGCCTGAGATGGTCACCGCGCCGGCCAGCGTGAGCGCGAACTCGCGGAAGAGCGAGCCGGTCAGGCCGCCCTGGAAGGCGATCGGCGTGTACACCGCGGCGAGGGTGATCGTCATGGCGATGATCGGCCCAACCAGCTCGCGCGCGCCGCGCAAGGCGGCGTCGACCGGTTTCATTCCTTCCCGCAGGTGGCGCTCCACGTTCTCCACCACCACGATCGCGTCGTCCACCACCAAGCCTACGGAAAGCACGACGGCCAGGAGCGTGAGCAGATTGAGCGTGAAGCCGAAGAACTGCATCAGGAACACTGCGCCGATCAGGGAGACGGGGATGGCCACCACCGGTACCAGCACCGAGCGGAACGAGCCCAGGAAGAGAAAGATCACCACCACCACGATCAGCAGCGTCTCCAGGAGCGTGGTCACCACCTCGTTGATCGCATTCTGGATGTATTCGGTCCCGTCGTAGGCGACGGTGGCCTTGATCTGCTCGGGGATCTCCTTCTGCAGCTGGTTGAGCTCGGCGCGAGCGCGCTTGACCACGTCCAGCGAGTTGGCATTGGGCAGGGCCCAGATGCCCATGAACACCGCCGTCTGGCCGCTGAAATTCACGGCGGTGTCGTAGTCCTCTGCGCCCAGCGCCACCTCTGCCACGTCGCCCAGCCGGATCACGGTACCCCCGCGCTCTCGGATCACCATCTGCTGGAACTCGCGCACCGAGCGCAGGTCGGTATTGGTGGTGAGGTTGACCTGGACCAGTGAGCCCTTCGTCTGGCCTACCGCGGCCAGGTAGTTGTTGCTGGCCAGGGCCTGCCGAATCTGCGCCGGGCTGATGTTGAGCGACGCCATCCGGTCGGGCTTGAGCCAGACCCGCATGGCGAACGTCCGAGCCCCGAGGATGTCCGCCCGCTGCACGCCCTCCACCGCGGACAAGCGCGGCTGGACCACGCGGACCAGGTAGTCGGTGATCTCGTTCTGCTTCAAGAACTCCGACGAGAAACTGAGATACGCCGAGGCGAATTGGCTGTCGGCGGATTCGATGTTGAGGATCGGGACCTGGGCCTCGGGTGGCAGGTCGCCGCGAACTTGGTCGACCTTCGAGCTGATCTCAGCCAGGGCGCGCGTCGCGTCGTAGTTGAGCCGCAGGCGGGCCCGGATGATCGATTGGTTTTGAAGGCTCTGCGACTCGATGTAATCGATGCCGTCAGCTGCGGCGATCACGCGTTCGAGCGGTGTGGTGATGAAGCCGCGCACCAGGTCGGCGTTCGCTCCCACGTAGATGGTGGTGACGGTGACGGCGGCGTTCTCGCTCTTGGGGTACTGCCGCACATTGATCGAACGGATCGCCTGCAGGCCGGCGATCACGATCACCAGGTTGACCACGATGGCGATCACGGGGCGTCGAATAAAAAGATCGGTGAACTTCATCGGATGGCCTTTGCTTTCGTCAATTATCGGTCGGCTTCGGCGCCACCTCGGCAGCGGGAGCCAGGTTGTTGTTCACCACCACCGGCATGCCGTTGCGCAGCTTGAACGCGCCGCTGCTCACCACCGCCTCACCCGCGGAGAGGCCGGAGGTGACGGCGACGAAGTCGCCCCGGCGTTCGCCCAGGCGGACGAACTTCTGACGCGCCACGGTTTTGGTTTTGCCATCCGTCCCCTTCGCGTCCTCGATCGCGTAAACGGAGTCGCCGTACGGGGCGAAGATGACGCTGGTCGCCGGGATCACCGTCACCGGATGCTTCTCGCTGGAGAGCACATCCACGTTGGCGAACATTCCGGGCGTGAGTCGCCCGTCGGGGTTGTTGAGGGTGGCGCGGATGCGGACGTTGCGCGTGACCACGTCGACTTCGGGATTGATCACGGTGACCTCTCCATCCCAGCTCGAGCCGGGGAAGATGTCGGTGCGCACCCGCACCTTCTGCCCCACCTTCACGTCGGCCAGGGACTGCTGCGGCAGCGAGAACTCGGCATAGATGGGGTTCACCGATTGAAGCGAGGCGATGGGCGTTCCGGACGAGAGGACCTGCCCCAGCTCGACCTGGCGGATGGCGATCCGGCCATCGAACGGCGCGCGGATGGTCTTCTTGGCAATGGTTGCTTCAAGGCTGGCCACGTTCGCTTCGGTTTGCTTGGCGCGAGCTTCGGCGGCGTCTAGGTCGCCGGGCGTGTTGGCGCCGCTGCTGCGCAGCCTGAGGTGCCGTTCGAGAGTGGTTTTGGCGAGCGCAGCGTCGGCGCGGGCCGATTGCAGCTGCGCCTGCTCGGTGGAAATATCCAGCCGGACCAGGACAGCGCCCTTCTTCACGGACATTCCGGAATCGAAGGAAATCTCGCGCACCGTCCCGGTGATCTCGGAGCCGAGAACCACGCCGCGCACTGCCACGAGCGTGCCGACGGCGGTGCGGGCGCCCGGCCAGTCAGCGGTCTCGACCTTGGCCGAGCTAACCGATTCAGGCGGTGGCACGAAGGACTTGCCGGCCTTGATCATCGATCCGATCTGCGCGCCCTTGATGCCCAACAGGGCCAGGATGACGACGACCAGCCCCACGATGGCGATGATCCGGATGCGCCTCTTCGTCGAGGTGGGAGCGTGGCGTTCGACGGGGACGTATTCTTCGGCCTGTGCGGATGCGTTACGAAGCATGCGTGGCGTCCTCTTCGCGCGATTGGGTGGCGAACGGATATAGAGGGCACGAGGCCAAAAGGCTCGCAAAAATGCTGTGGAGCCGGGGTTGATCCTGGACCGGGGGCGGCAGGTCACAATCCCGGGGCCCGGTCCCTCACTTTTTGCAGGAGCGCCGGCTCAAGGCACGTGCTCGGCGCCGGAATTGCAACGCCAGGACTATGACCACTGCGCTCAGACCGAGCGGGAAAAACCCGTCTGTCCCGCAGCCGCATCCGCTGGAGCGATTGGTGTTGCCGCTACCTCCGTCCGTATCCGCGCTCGTCACGACGAGCTGATACTGCGCGGATACGGCGCAGTTGTCCCCATCGGTCGCCGTCACGGTGATGGGAAACGTTCCCGCTTGCGTGGGAACACCGGTGAGGGTGCCCTGGCTGAAGGTGACGCCCGCTGGCAGCGCTCCGGTCATGGAAAAAGTCACGCCCGCCCGCGATGCGGTTGTTTCCAAACGAGACGATACGACCCAGGCCGCCGAGAGCGGTGGGCGCCGCGGTGTTTCCCGTCACCAGCGCTTTCGACAGACGAATGATCGCCTTACCCGAGGCAGCTTCCGCCCTGGCTCCCACGGCATTCTCGGTAAGCACCATCTCCTCGACGTTGATCTCCGCAATGGGAGGGTCAGCAGCGCTCAGGCCCGACGGCGCATTTCCCAGCGAGGCGAGCAGGCCCGCGTCGGAGTTCTCGGACGCGACGCTGTCGTAGAGGCTCATCTTACCGTTGCTTCCCACCATGAACCCGACCGCGTTGCCCACCGAGCGGCTCTTCACGACGGTGGCCGACGCCGTCGCCGCGCTACCCGAGCGCACGTAGACCCCGGCGTTTCCGTTCGATCGAAGCACCACGCCCTTGACGAAGAGCAGCCCGTGGTCCACGTTGATCTCCGCGGAACTGGACGCGTGAATGGCGATGCCCGAGTGCCCGGAGAAGGTGGTGTCGTGCACCGACGCCTGAGCCGTCCCTGTCACATTGAGCCCGTATCCGGCGTTGAGCAGCTGGCTCTTTTCGATCACCGCGCGACCCTGTGAAACATAAATATTGCCTACAGTGTTTTGACTGATGACTGTATTTTTCACGAAGAGCTGTGCCGCGGCCGAGGGTTCAAAATCCAGCCCCCAGGTTGCTGAAGTTGGTGATCGTGCAGTCCTCCACGTGGAGCGCCTGTCCCGAAAGGAAGCGGGACGCCATTGAGGCCGGTGCCGAGGCCCTGGACGTTGAGTCCTCTCCCCCCGGATCCAGGGCGTCGATCTCGCCGCCCGCTGCCGTCTTGGAGAGCGGACGGCGCCCGCCGTTCGAACGTGCGGAGTGGTCCAGTTTCTACCAACCCGATCGATTGCCGCGCAAGATGCGGCGATGAGAGTTGAATGCCCGAAATGGGAGCGATTCGCTGCTCGTGTATGACGCTCGATCCGATTACGGCGTCTGATTTGAGATCCCGCTTCGGATCAGGCGCGTCGGGGTGGGCAAATACCCGAGCCATTCATCCGCTCGATTTGTTCTCTCACCACGCTGATCACCGCATCGGACAAAGAGGAGCGCGATACCGAGGGTCGTCGAACGCTGTAGACAGGTGTTTCAGCGAGCAGGTTCACTGGTAATCGATAGAGGCGATCCTTGGGAGGCGAAAACAGCCACCACCGCGTCGGGTAATGCCGCCAGCATTCTGTCCTCTTGACATGCCTGGCAGGCCAGAGCCGCGTCTGAAACATAGATGCCGATTTTTCTCGGATGACCAGGCCAGCCATCGCAAGGGCTCTCCGTCCCGGGCAACACGATAACCGCGAAGGTCTGCTCGAAAATTGCTGGCAACGGGATGTCATTGCAGCCGAAGAAGGGATGCCCCGGTCCACAATAGATGCCGCTGGTCGCGTAGCCCAGCAGATCGACGCTCAGCCGTCGATCTACGGCCGAGCTCAAGCCGAAAGCGATGTCCAGCTGGCCACCAAGTATTCGATGGGAAATGTCCTCTGTGGAAAAGCGATGAAGATGGGGAACCAGCTTGGGGCTTTGCCGACGCAGGGTGCACAGTGCAGGAACCAAGAACGCATCGACCACGCTGCTCGCGCTGAGCAGGTAGACCGAGCCGGCCAATTCGCCGGAGGTGACGCGGCAGACTCCATCGTCCACGCGGCGAATGCTGTCGCGCACCGCGTCCAGGAATTCCTCGCCGGCTGAAGTCAGCACCAGCATTCGGCCCCGGCGCTCGAATAGAGGCTCGCCCAATCGGTCCTCCAGCAAGCGAATGGATCTCGACAGCGCGGAAGGGCTGATCGAGAGAAGGCGGGAGGCTCGGTGAATGTGCTGGGTTTCCGCGACGGCGCGAAATGCGGGAAGCCAGTTCCAGATTGCCCTCACCTGACGGACGCGCTCCAGCAAGTCCATCTCGAATCACCTCCAGCTCGGGCCCGAGGTGGAGAAGCGACGATGCATGGCCGCGAGCTCTGGTGATACGAGTAGCTCGCGCGGCGGTTACCGTCCCCGTCAATTCTTCTGGGCGAGGAACTCCAGCAGGTCGCGGTTGACTTTGTCTGCATGAGTCCAGGTCAAACCGTGCGGACCATCCTTGACCACCACCAGGCGGCTTCCCTTGACTGCCTCGGCCGTGCGCTTCCCCGTGGCAGCGATGGGCAGAATCCGGTCGGCATCGCCGTGAACCACCAGCGTGGGGATTTCGATGCGGGCGAGATCCTTTCGGAAATCGGTCAGCCAAGCCGAGACGCAATCCAGCGTCCCCTTGGGAGAGGCGCCGACTGCGACATTCCAGCTCGATTGAACGACCTGCTCGCTGATCAGCTTCCCGCCCGTGACGTCGACGTTGTAGAAATCCCACAGAAACTTGGACAGGAACGCCGGGCGATCTGCGGCGATCGCTTTCTTGATCCCGTCGAACACGCTGCCGTCCACACCGGCAGGGTTTTCGGGCGTCTTGAGCAGGAATGGCGGAATCGCTGCGATGAAGGCGGCCTTGCTCACGCGGTCGCTTCCAAAGCTGCCCAGATAGCGGGCCACCTCGCCGCCACCCATCGAAAAGCCCACCAAAGACAGATCGCGAAGCTCGAGCTTGGTGATCAGCTTCTGCAGATCCTCGGCGAGGGTATCGTAGTTGTAGCCCGACGTCGGCTTGCTGGATTCGCCGAATCCTCTGCGGTCGTAAGTGATGACGCGGTAACCCGAATCGAGCAGGGCCAGCGTCTGTTTTTCCCAGGAACGACCGCTCAGAGGCCAACCGTGGACCAGGACAACTGGCTTACCAGTGCCGTGGTCCTCGTAGTACAGATCGATGCTGCCGGAATTTTCTTTACCAACGCTGACGTATGGCATTGAGACCCTCCTCTTTTGGTTTGCGTCTGCGTAACCCTCTCCTTTTCGGAATGCAAACTCAATGCGCGTACGGGTTCGCCATCCAGTCGGTCGGGTGCACTGAGACATAGGCTGCCAATTGCTCGGCCGTATAGACGGCGAAGAGAGCTTTTCCTCGGGCCGGTAGTCGAGGTATGTCGGCCATCGCTCGCGCGGCCCGTAATATTCACCGGCGGACAGTGAGGCGACGTATCCGGCCACATCTCGATGCGTGAGGCCGCGCTGCTCCAGCTGTGACTGATCGAACCAGAGGTTGACTAATCCACCGCCGAGCGAGATGGGGCCTCCGAATTTCGTGTCGATCAGCTCGAGGAGCCTAGCCAGCAAAATCCGATGACCGTTCACCAGCTCCGGCAGAGGCGCCATGCCGTGGTCCGCGGTAATGGTCAGCACGTAGTTGTCCTCTCCCACACGCTGGTTCAGCTTCTCGACCAGCCTGCCGATACAGGCATCCTCCTCTCGAAGGTTGTCGCGCGTCTCAATGCTCTCCAGGCCCCATCGGTGGGCTGAGAGATCGGCGCCCTTGAAGTTCATGTAAATCAAAGCCGTGACATCCGTCTGATCGATGCGCTCGCGCTCCATCATCATCAACATGTTGTCGCACTCGAAGCGGACACCTGCCGGCGAATAGTGGACGATCGAGGCGTCAGCGATTTTGTGGTCCAGCCAGATGCCGGTTCCGCCGGTGAGCTCATGGATGTAAGGCGTTGGCGTTCGACCCCGGAGATATTCTGGAAAGCTGAACAAATCGATATTTGTCATCACTCGATTGTCACCCTCGGCTCCCGGGAATTGTTGCTTCCAGGCTGCCTTCTTCGGTTTGCCGAAGAAGACCACGATGTGGCTCTTGTTCTGGGGGTCGAAGCCGGCGCCGTGGCCGACCATTCCGATCGCCGGGTGTGCGCTGAAGCTGGCCCCGATCACCACGCCCCGGTGGGAAGTTTTGACGCTGTATTCATCCGCGAGCGTGGAGGTGCGAATGAACTCGGCGGTAAAGTCTGCAAAAGCACCAACCACTCTCCGATTCGACAGATCGTAGATATCGTTGCCGAGCAGGCGCGTGGTGAACGGAGACCCACCCGTGCCGATCGCGGCGTGCGATGGAGCGGTGGCAGTTTCCAGCTGGGTCACTTTCGCATCCAGGTATTCGACGCCGCGCGCGGCAAGCCCTTTGATGTTCGGCCAGGCGTCGGGCCAGGTGCGAAACAGAGCACGGCCACCGCCGTCGATCACCACGGTCAGGATTACCATCGGCCGCTGAGCGCTCTTGACCAACACCTCGGTCATCGACTTTCCCATGCTGCCCTTCGGAGGCTCCGTCCCGATCAGCTGCGCATAGGTGGGGGCGATGTTCTGCAGCGTCGTCTTGTCGAGGCGAATGCCTTGTTTGACGAATCCCGGTCCGTAGAGCACGAGCTTGATATCCGTATCGTAGTCCCACGATGTACCGTGGGCCGCCCACTGGTGTTTGAGAATGACAATCTGCTCAGGATCCTTCGGTTTGGCGCCGGGAAGGAGCTTGCCGGGCAGATGGCTGAGCTCGTCGCCAAAATATGATTTGTCAACAACGATGTTATTGCGCGCCGGGATCAGGACCAGGTGACCGGTCTGCTCTGCTGCCCAACTCTGCACGGCGTAGGCGAAGTGCCAAGCCTGATCGGTGCGCTGGCGGGCGTAGGCCTCGGATGACCAGCTTGGCCGTAGCTCTTCGGCTACCGGCGTATCCGGCGCCAGTTGCTTCTGCTTGCACGCTGCGAGCGAAAAAACAGCGACCCATGCCAAGCAGCCTAAGGCGCGTTGCGTCAACCACGACGATTTTCGAAGTTTCATACTAGCGCTCGGGGGATTGGAGAGAATTTGGACAGTCCGCGTAGCACATCATGCCAAGCCTCACTTCCGACCGGTCGGAAGTGACTCTGAGTGAAATGCCGGACGATTTGACCTCGGTGACTGTCGCTGCATCCCCCTCGTCTGAGGTGACTTCGAGACGTCGAATTGTGGTCGCTCACTATCAGGAGAAATCATTCGCGACGTGAGCGCTCAACGGTCGGGTGGGCGCTGCTCGGTTGCCACGCGCAACGTCTCGGCGCATGGTCGCGGCATGTGGCCCAAGGTCCTGGCGCAGCGTCTCGGCATTCAGTACCCCATCATCCTCGCCCCGATGGCCGGAGGTCACGGCACGCCCGAGCTCGTGGCGGCCGTCTGCGAGGCTGGTGCGCTCGGCTCGTTCGGAGCGGGCTATCTCCAGCCGGAGGCGATCCGCGCGGCCATTCGCGAGATTCGCGCTCGAACGAACCGCCCGTTCGCAGTGAATCTGTTCATCCCCGAGGCGGGCGCGCGCCTGCCGAGCGACGCCGAAGTGCGAGCGGCCAGTGCGGTTCTGGAGCCGATACGGCGCGAGCTGAGCCTGAGCGGCACGCCGAAGATCGGACCGCCGCCGGACTTCGCGTCGCAGCTCGCGATAGTGAAGGAGGAGCGGGTCCCGGTCTTCAGCTTTACCTTCGGGGCGCTCGATGCGGCGGATGTCCAGCAGTTGCACGAGCTGGGAAGCGCCGTGCTCGGCACCGCAACGACTGTAGACGAGGCGCGCGTGCTCGAGGCCAAAGGCGTCGACGCCCTCGTGGCTCAGGGCGCCGAGGCGGGTGGCCACCGCGGCACGTTCGCTGCACCTCCGGAGCGAGGTCTGATCGGTACGATGGCGCTCGTCCCGCTGGTGGTCGATGCTGTGCGAGTGCCGGTGGTGGCGGCGGGCGGGATCATGGATGGCCGCGGTGTGGTGGCGGCCCTCGCGCTCGGCGCCGCCGCGGTCCAGCTCGGGACGGCGTTCCTTGCGACTCCGGAGAGCGGCGCGTCCTCGCTGCACAAGAAGGCGCTGCTCTCGCGCTACGCAGACGATCCAACGCGCCTGACGCGCGCGCACTCGGGCAAGCTGGTGAGAGCGTTCTCCAATCGCTTCATGAACGAAGTGGAGACGGGTGGCGCCATCCTTGCATACCCGCACCAGGCTACGCTCAGCGCGGAGATCCGCCAGGCGGCAGTGCGCCAGGATCGGCCGGAGTATGCCGCGATGTTGGCCGGGCAGGGGGCGCCGCTCGCGGTGGCGAAGCCGGCGGGTGAGCTGGTCCGCGACCTGGTGGCGCAGGCAGAGCGGGTCGCGGCCCGCCTCGCACAGCGGTAATCATTCGCGGAGCGCGCTGCCCGAACCGGTAAAGGGAACACGACAGGTTTTCATTCACACTCTCGGCTCTGAGCGCTTTGGTCTGATGTTCTGGTTCAGCTGAAACACGTTCTCGGGGTCGAGCTTCGTCTTCACCTCGACGAGTCGCGCGTATGTGTTGTCCCCGTATGCGGCGCGGACGCGCTCTTCGCCCTCATTGCCAAGGAAGTTCACGTAAACCCCCCCGGTCGTTTGCGGCGCGATGGCGTCGGCGAACTCGCGTGCCCAGCGCGTGTGCGTCTCGTTTTCCGCGGGGTCCGGCCAAATGCCGACGATGTTCATCGCCAACGCGGCGTCGCGGTGCGCGAAGGCGGTCGCTTCCTTTGAGACGCGGGCGATCGCACCGCCCATGTGGTGCAGGTGAACCTGAGAAAGCGGCGAGCGCATGCGCCCCGCGTGCTCCACGAGCACGTCGATCGCCGCATCGCTGACGCCGGCGAGGTACGAGGCCTTCCAATAGTTCTGCATGCCAGCCGGCGCACCCGCGTCGAGCATCGACTGGAGAGCCGGGTAGGGCATCGGCCCGATCAGATCGACCGCGGGTGGACCGAATGATTTGATCGGCCGGACGATGCGCTCGCCCTCGGCGAGGTCGCCCGTGTAGCAAAGCACGATCGCCACCACCGGCTTGAACCGCAGGTGCTCGGGGACGAATGGCGCAGGTGGCGCGGTGATGAAAGCGAAGAGCAGCGTCAGCTCATCCGGCGTTGAATCAGTAATCTCGCGAAAGAAGCGAAGCATCGCGCCGGCGCGCACGGCAGGGTACAGCGTCAAGCCGCCGATGACCTGCGCAACGGGGTGCAAGCGGTACTCGAAGCGGGTGACGATGCCGAAGTTGCCGCCCCCGCCGCGCAGCGCCCAGAAAAGATCTCGGTTGTCCGTCTCGCTCGCGCGCAGCGTTTCGCCGTCGGCCGTGACGAGCTCCGCAGCGACGAGGTTGTCCGCGGTGAGGCCGTGCTTGCGCATCAGCCACCCGATTCCGCCGCCGAGCGTGAATCCAGCGATGCCGGTGGTGGAGATGAGGCCGCCGGTCGTGGCAAGCGCATGAGCCTGCGTTGCCGCATCGAACTCGCCCCAGGTGAGCCCGGGCTCGGCGACCGCGAGCCGCTTCTGCGCGTCTACGCGAATGCCCTTCATGCGCGAAAGATCGATCACGATGCCGCCGTCCACCGTGGCGTTGCCGGCGACGTTGTGCGCGCCACCTCGCACGGCAATGGGGAGCCGCTCGCTTCGCGCGAAGCCGAGCGCTGCTTTCGCATCCGCCACGCTGGTGCAGCGCGCAATGAGCGTGGGTCGCTTGTCGATCATTCCGTTCCACACGCGCCGCGCCGTCTCGTACTCGGGGTGATCGGGAGTGATCACGGTGCCCGAGAACTTACCGAGGGGATTTTTCAGCTGAGTCATCTGCGTCCTCCTTTGGTGACGATGACGTTAGGACCGCGGTCGGTGTCGTCAGCGTGCGGCAACCCGCGGTGCCTGGCTTTTGATCGTACACTGCCGCCGAAGCGATGATGTCGCCCGCGCGCGCGTAGCGAATGGTCGCCTGTCGACCGGTTGGGGGCGATCAAATACGTCTTCGCGACGCCCGCGACGATGAGGAGCAGCCGCGGCGCGCTGCCGGGAGCAATCAGGTCCGTGCCGGCGGGAACATCGACGCGTACCGCGGCGGTGGTGAGCCGGGCGATCACCTCATCCGGGAGCGAGGCGAAGTGGCTGTGCGCGAGTGCCGCGCGGACGTCGGCGTCGAGTGCCATAACGGATTTGAAGGCTACCAACGGCATGCTCCTATGCAATCCGCGCGACCGCGAAGCGGCTCACCGCACGCAGGTCGACGGCATCGGCACCGAAAATCCTTCCGCCGTCACCTGCAAGAAGTGCCGAGCTGTCATGCGAGAATAGGCCTCCCGAGGCCACTCGACCGATCGGGTATAGTAGAGCGCTACTCCACCCCTCCCCCCCTCGGGAGTACCCGGCAGTTCATCCGTGCCAATTGAACGATCCCAATCGTGGCTGCGGCCGGGCTTAGAATCCCGGCCAAGCTTCGGGCTGACTGCTTGCGGACGCTCGGCCCATTGTGTAAGGACCGTTGGTCTCGAACGGCGGTGAGAGATGAAACTGTATTACGCGCCAGGCGCCTGTTCACTTGCCCCGCACATTTCGCTGCGCGAGGCCGGGCTCTCCTTCAGCCTCGTGCGGTACGACATGAAAGCCGAGGTGCTCGAGGGCGGGGTTCCGCTCGAACAGGTGAACGAGAAGGGATACGTTCCCGTGCTCGAGCTGGACAGCGGCGAGCGCCTGACGGAAGTCACCGCGGTTCTGCAGTACATCGCCGACCAGCGTCCCCAGTCTGGGCTGGCGCCACCTCCCGGCAGCTGGGAGCGATACCGGCTTCAGGAGTGGCTCAGCTTTCTGTCCTCGGAGCTCCACAAGTCCTTCTGGCCATTCTTCCACGGTGGCTGCGAAGCGGAGCGCCCCGCGCAAGAGGAGCGGCTTCGGCGTCGCTTCAGCTGGCTGGAGCGGAAAATCACCGGGCCCTTTCTCATCTCGGAGAACTTCACGGTGGCGGATGCCTATCTGCTCGTGATGCTGAACTGGCTGCGCCCGGCCGGGTTCGATCTGAACCAATGGCCTCGGCTGAAAGAGTACCGGACCCGCTTGAGCGCGCGCCCGAGCGTCCAGGCCGCGCTGGAAGCTGAGGGGCTGAAGAAGCGCGCGGCATGAAGCTCCGGGGAGCGCCGCGCACGAGCTCGCCGGCGGATCGACTCGCGCGTCCGTCTCAGCTGGGGCGAGTCGCTGTCTATGCCGAGCGAACCGTCTGCGTCTGTGTGATCTGTGCCACGCGGCGCTCCTGGTCGTCGAGCAGATCAGTTTGAACCACGATGATCGCTCGCCCGATGTGGAGCGGCTTCGACACGGCTCGAACACGGCCGCCGCGGACGGCGTGGAAAAAGTTGGTCTTCGATTCGATGGTCGCGGTCGAACCGCCCGCCGGCAAGTTCAGAAACGCGCAGATTGCTCCGAGCGAGTCCGCGAGCGACATCAGCACGCCACCGTGCATCACGCCTGCCGTGGTGCACAGATCGGGTCGCCAAGCGAGCTCGCCCTGCACTTCATCCTTTCGCGCCGATATGACTTCGATGCCGAGACGACCCGCGAAGGGCATCAGCGCGGCCACGTCGAGCGGCGCAGATGTCCCGGACTTCGGTGCAGCTTCGGCGGCGTCGAGGCGCGGGGATTCGCCTGGGCGGTGAGACACTTCCTGGCGCTCGTTCTCCCTGCTGGCCACCTTTTTCCCCGTGCCAAGTCCAACATCGACCCGATGGCGACTTCTAGAGCGTGATCGACAGACGGGTCAAGGAGCAGGCCATCGTTGCGTCAATTTCCAAGCTGTCCCGGGACATCCGTTGGATCCAGCCTGGCGCCTGAGCTGTCCAGCCGCTCAAACATCAGAACGGCGTGACCTTTGTAGGTCGCGTGTTCGTATCTTTTGTATCCACACTTTTCCGCCACGCGAATGGATTTGAGATTCTCGGGATTGATCAAACATACAGTTCGCGCCCATCGGAAGCGCGTCGCACTCCACTGGACGGCCGCGCGAACCGCCTCGGTCGCCAACCCCTTGCCGCTCGCCCACGAAGCCAGGACCCAGCCGATTTCGGGGACACCCTCGAGAGAGGGTTTGATGTCTCGCTTGAAATCAGCGAAGCCCACCTCGCCGACAAATCGTCCGGACAGCTTCTCCTGGATTACCCAATAACCAAACCCGAGCAGCGACCAATGCCCGACGTAACGCAACACTTTCGTCCAGACCTCTTCCGGGGAGAACGGTTTGCCGCCAATGTAGCGGGTGACTTCGGAATCGCCCCACATGGCGGCGCACGCGCTGAAGTCCTCCAACCGGTGGCCTCGCAGCGTGAGGCGGTCTGTATCGATGACGGGAACGGCCGCGTGGGGGGACAGGATTGCTGGCATTGGCATCCTCGATGAGAGCTTTCGTTCGACGTTTTACCTCGAAACCCTCGGAACGCTATTCGGCACATGCCTTGCAGCAGTCAGCCATGATTCAGCCATGTTCTGTATTAATTGTGTTGGCTTTATCTGTATCAAAGTCCGCTGATGTCTCAGGTTCTGACCAGCCCGATGCCCGCATCGGGTCCAGGAACACTCGCAGCGCCTACGTTGGTTGAGATCTTCCCAGGACCGGCGGGTGGATCATCGAATCAAATCTCCTTCAATGCCCGCGGTGTGGTCGGGATCGGGTGGACACTCTAGGATTCGGGCCGGTGCTCGGATGAATTACGCCCCGGCCTCGCTCTCCGGCGCGTGGCAAACGGCCTCGACGTGGTGTCCGTCCGGGTCCAGCACGAAGGCCCCGTAGTAGTTGGCGTGGTAATGCGGACGAAGCCCGGGAGAGCCGTTGTCGCCACCGCCGGCTGCGAGCGCAGCTTGGTAGAACCGGCGCACTGCCTCGCGCGCGGACGCCCGCAGCGCGACGTGAAAGCCGGCGGAAGGTGTCACCGGACTTTTTCCTGCTGGATCTTCGAAGCCGATGTAGAACGCGAAGCCTTCGTTCGGGTTGGCATCGCCGTGCGCGGGTCCATACGCGACCTCGCCCGGAATCTGGACGTGAGATACCAGCCCAAGAGGCGCCAGCGCGGCATCGTAGAAAGCTTTGGCGCGCGCGAGATCATTCACGCCCAGGGAAACGTGATCGAGCGAGGCCCACGGGCGGTGCCCTGGTCGTACCGAGACGAAGGTGGGCCCGAGACGCCGCGACCATCTCGAGCGCGCCAAAGGCTCAAAATGCGCGCGCCGGTAGAGATTCTCGGCGCGCCGATGTCCCGCGTCGACCTCCAGCTCGACGGCGGTGCAGCCGACAGAATGGGCGAGCTCCATCGCGCGCATGAGCAGCGCCGTTCCCGCGCCTTGCCCGCGCCGCGTGGGAACGACGTAGAGCTCCTCGAGCCACGCTACCAGGCCCCCGTGCTCCAGCGTCCAGGTATAGGCCAGCGCCGCCAGGCCCACGGGATCATCGCCGTCCCGCGCGATCAGCAGTGCGCCGCGCTCGGGCGTTTCGATTAGGCTGGCGACAGCGCCGTCGAGGCGCTCGGGCGACAGCGCAATAGCGTGCTCCTCGAATTGCGCCTCCAGCAGACGAACGGCCAACGGACGCTGTTTCGCATTGACGAGATCGATACGCAACATGATCCTGGTACTACGTCGGAGCGATGACCTGGTTTCGCCAATCGGTACGACTCGATGAGGCCCAGACGGCCGGTCGAGCATATCGAAACGAAGGTGCTGCAAGGGCGACGCGACGAGCCGCCTCCACTACGCGTCTGCTTCGCGCGACCGCTCTACCGTCCCCTCGAGAGTCACGAAAACGCGCTCGCTTCCGGAGAACGACAGCTTCTTGGCCCAGGTGCTTTCAATCGAGGCCACCTCCTTGCGCGAAGCATAGCGCGCCTGGACTTGGAAACCCGCGGCGGCATACGCCGCCTCGAGGATGCGAAGGGCAGACGGGGCTTCGAGGTCCGGCAACCCGTGCTCCTCCAATGCGCGAGCGTCCCTCTCGGCTTCGTAACCGTAAAGAAACGAGACGCGGGCGCCCGGCTTTCCGATCGCTCCCAACTTGCGGAGCGCGGCAAGCTCGGGAGCGGCGACCGCGCGCAGCAGCGAGCCCCAGGGGAAGAGAACCGTAAGGACATCGGCCAGCCGGACCAGCTCGCCGGGCGCGTCCTCCAGCGACAGGCGCCCGAACAGCGCGTTGGGTACGCCGCCCCGCGAAAGCTTGCGCGAGCTCTTGCGCGACACCTCGCGCATCAGGTCCGCGTTGGCATCGACGCCGATGATCAGATCGCTGGGCCGCTGTCTGGCGGTCCGATAAACGAAGGTGCCATCGCCCGTGCCGAAGTCGACGTGAACCTGGGCAAATGAGCGGGCGCGTTCAGCCAGTCATCAACGGTCGACCCAGCGCTCGTTCTTTCCGTCTACGATGTGCATGCCTGGAGATTGCCACTCCCACCGGCGAGGAGTCAACGCGGCGAGGCCCACTCCATTCGATGGGCTTGAGGCTGGAGGTTGTTGCTCGGAAGTAGCATCGGCCGCTGGACCATTACAAAAAAGAAACACCTAGCGATCGAGAGAGTGCCGCGCTACCGGCACGCCTACGTTGGGAAATCGGTCTTGGCGCGTTGGAGAAGGACTTGCAATGCGCAGCCTCGACGTTTGCTCGCTTTCGATTTCGCTTGGAGACCAAATAATGCGGAAGACAAGTCATGTTGTTGTCTTGGGCTGTTTTATCGCCGGCCTATTTGCCTGTGGTGGCGTGGACGGGGGCAGCGGGGACGGCGGCGTTAACAGCGGCGTCGACAGTGGAGTCGATGGCGGAGTCGATGGCGGCATCTTGCCGGTCAGCATCACGACTCAGCCCAGCAATCAAGTGGTGACGGCGCCCGCGACAGCCACCTTCACAGTCGCAGCGACAGGAGTGCTTCCCCCGATCTATCAATGGAAAAAGAACGGCTCAGAGATCGCCGGAGCCACGTCTGCGAGCTACACCACGCCGCCCACATCGCTGGCGGACAATGGGGCCGTTTTCAACGTGGTAGTCAGCAACAGCCTCGGTAATGTGACGAGCAACGCGGCGACGCTTAGCGTGAATCCGCCGGTTTCCTCCGCTCTCTTTGCCTATGTGGCCAATCAGAGCGACAACACCCTATCGGCTTTTTCTGTGAACAGGACCACGGGCGCTCTGTCGGCCCTCTCGCCGGCCACCTATTCGACGGACATGGGTCCCCAGGGCGTGGCCTCCGCGCAGGGCAAGTTCCTTTACGTGGGCTGCTCGGGCAAGGTCGATGCATTTCGAGTCAACCTCGGTACCGGCGCTCTCACCTCCCTTCCCGGCTCTCCTTATACGGTGGCCGGCATCAACGGCTCCGGCATGGCGGTCAGTCCCGATGGCAATTACCTCTACGCCGCCGGCAGCGCGACGCGGGTCTACAGCTTCCAGATCCAATCGGATGGCACGCTGGCCGTCGTGGCAGGGTCGCCGTTCTCCTCGGGCATCTACCCCGTCTCCCGCCTCTCCACCGCCGGAAGATTTCTCTTCGGCGCCGCCGAAACAAATGTATTGGTGTTCCGAACCAACGCGGGGGCGATCACTGCGCCGGACCACCAACCCGCGGCCAACAGTGTGTACGACTTCGTGGCGACGCCCGATGGCCACTATGCGTACGCCGCGGACTACAGCGCCAACGTGAAGGCGTACACAGTGGATCTGGTCACGGGAATCATGACCCAGCAGGCGGGGGTCTACACCGCCCAGCTGGGGTTCAGCACCCGGGGCGCGGTGGTCAATCCGAGTGGTAATTACCTCTATGTTCTCAACAGGGGCGGGGACATCACTCGGTTCAGTATCGCAGCGAACGGCTCGCTGAGCCCGGCGACCGGAACCGTTACCAGCACAGGCCTGAACGAGGTATTCGAGCACATCGTGATGGACCCCGATGGCAAGTTCTTGTACCTCACCAACACCTTGCCGGCACCACACAACTTCGTGCTCGGCTTTACCGTCAATGCGAGCACGGGCACCCTCACGCAGATGCCTGCCGGCTTCTTGGGCGGAGTCAACGAGCAAGGCATGGCGTTCATCAAGGTCCCCTGAGCAGCTGTTCGAGCGCAGGTGATCGCAGGACATCGCTGCCGGAAATGTCATTCCCTGCTTGGTGGGCCGAAATTGTCAATTCGCAACCAGCTTGAGGCTCAAGCTCGTGGTTCGGATTGAGATGGAAGGTGCACCCGAAGCATAAGTATTCCCATCGGCTGGAGCGGGCACTGTGCTCGCAAATTCGCACGTAAGATCGACAGCGTTTCCGATGGCCGCCGCCCGCTTCATCATGAACAGCCCCCGATAGTCGAGCCAGGTGAAGTCAGTGGAGAGCGCCCAGGCCAGGTGATTGGTCGCGTCGAGGCCAAGGTAGCCCCCAGCCTTCATTCCGCTTCCGCCATCCGGGGCGACGTCGGGCGAGATGTTCCATGCCTCGTTGGCGAAGTTGCCAAACATGCAATTGGGAATGTCGCCAGTCCAGACGTGGCCTGCTTCATCGCTTGAAACGTAGTTCATCCGCACGTACCACTCGGTAAGCCAGGTTTCCGTCGATACGTTTTCCGCGGTGTTGGTGGCGGTGTAGAACTCGGAGCGTCCCGGTCTCGAGAAGGACGCAAAGATTTGCGCGGGTGGGAAAACGCCAGCCTCGTGGGTGAGCGCCAGAGCTCCGTTGGTCGCTTTGGCCCAGAGGGAGTGAACCAGGTCCACCACGAGATAGAGGTCCGGCGTCGAGTCAGCCGTCACCGCCAGCGGTGAGGTCAGAAAAACCTGGATCGGATACTCGTTTTGTTTGTTATTTCTTGTATTCGGCACCGTCAACGTCGCAAACCGGGCTCCCTCGGATGGCGGAGTAGTTGCAAAGCCGCCAGGTTTGGAAGGATCGGTGTAGATTCCATGGCTAGGGTCGTGGATCAGCACGTCGATACTGGTGCCAACCCGGATCGTCAACGAGGTGATCTTCCCGATTGGAACCTCGATCGGACACTGAAACAACTCTTCTCCGGATCTCCTGGTGCGGTCATACAGGCCGCTACACGTGGACAGGTCGGTGCTCGTCATTTTTCCGTCGGCGATGAAGTCGATGCCGGTCAATGTGAGGCTTGCCTTGTCCGGCGACAGTTTCCAATAGTTGCCCTCGATCAGAGGCGCCGCAGGAGGGCGGTCATCGCCTGTAAAGAGAGACGGACGCGCTGTCGATGGCCCCATGATCGCCGATGCCGTCGCCGCGACCATCGGTCGTTTGCCTTCACCGCACGCCGCGAGCATCGCCGCGAGCGTCACGGCCAAAATCTCACTCTTCATCTTGGATTTGCCCCGGGGGCAGCGCTGTCGACAACTGATATCGAATCAGCGATGAAGGTTTCTATGCGTTGCTGGAGCAGCCCAACCAAGCACCATTTGTTCTGCGGTTCGCCGAGGCGAGTCGAACCTCGCAGGCGGGTCTTCTTTTGCCCCGTGCGCGGGGTGTACAACTGCGGAAGGGGAGCGCCGTGGCGCCGCGAAAGGAGACACAGCAGGAGGGTGAGGGCCCGGGCCCCGGCCAGGATCTACCGACCTGGACGGGGACGGCCATGGGCGATCCCTCGCCCGTGACCGAGGTGCCTCCGGGACACAGCGCCAACCCTACGGACCCGTTCGCGGGCCGCGTCCTGTCGCACTACCGACTCGAGGACCAGCTGGGCGCCGGCGGGATGGGAGTTCTCTATCGAGCGACGGACTTGAAGCTCGGGCGCTCGGTGGCGATCAAGCTTCTGGCCCGGTACCTGGTGAGCGATGAGACCGCCAAGGCTCGCTTCGTTCGAGAGGCGCGCGCGGCCAGCGCCCTGGACCATCCCAACATCGCCAATGTCCACGACATCGGGGAAGAGGGCGGCGAGCTCTTCATCGTGATGGCGCTCTACGAGGGCGAGACGCTCAAGCAGCGCCTGGAGAAGGGGCCCGTCGCTCTGGAGGAAGCGCTGAACGTCCTGCGGCAGATCTCGTTGGGCCTGGAGGTTGCGCATCGCGCCGGCATTGTCCACCGCGATATCAAGCCGGCAAACATCCTGATGACCCGCAATGGAACCGTGAAGATCCTCGATTTCGGTCTGGCGAAGCTCGTCTCGGATTCGCAGGCGCAAACGATGACCCAAGCGGGGCAGATGATGGGGACGGTCTTGTACATGTCGCCGGAGCAACTGCGAGGCGAGCCAGTCGATTCGCGCAGCGACTTGTGGTCCCTGGGAGTGGTCGCCTACGAAGTGTTCGCCGGCGTCCGGCCGTTTGAAGCCGATTCGATCACTGCCACGGCGTTGCGGATCGTCAACGGCGAGCCGCCCTCTCTGGCCGGCACCCCTGGCGTTCCGGGTTGGGTGGCTCAGCTTGTTTCACAGCTGCTCCGAAAACATCCGGCTGAACGGCTGCCGAGCGCGACGGAAGTTCTCCAACGACTGGAAGAGGGCGATGCTGCGCGCCCCACCGATCTGCGCACCGCGCTTTCGGGCACGATTCTCCGCCGGGCGCGACCGGTGCGCTGGCGGAATGCGCTCCTCTTTGCCGCCGGACTGATGTTGGCCACCGCTGTTGGGTGGGGCCTGCGAACCAAAATGAAGGAGCAGGGCGTCGACGCAGACCGCTCGATCGCGGTGCTGCCGCTCGCCAGCTTGAATCCCGGCGAAGAGAACGCCTATTTCGCACAGGGTTTCCACGACGAGCTGCTCCGGCAGATCGCCCGAATTGGCGACGTCCGGGTGATCTCCCGCACCTCGGTGCTGCAGTACAAGGAGGGCGCGCGCAACCTGCGCGAAATCGCCGAGGCGTTGAACGTCTCATCGATCCTCGAGGGCAGCGTGCAGCGGGCCGGGAATCGCGTCCGGGTGGAGGCGAGGCTGATCGACGCGCGCCGCGATCGGCAAATCTGGGGAGATCGCTACGACCGAGACGTGAGCGACGCCTTCGCCATCCAGACGGCAGTGGCCGAGGAGATCGCCGGGGCGCTGCACGCGCGGCTCTCTGCGCAGCAGAAGGCGCAGATCGCGCGCCGGCCGACGGGGAGCGCCGAGGCGTACGACCTGTACCTGCGCGCTCTCGAGTACGCCAACCGACCGGGCCATCAACCGCAGAACTTGAGCATCGCCGAACGCCTGTACCGGCAGGCGATTGCCGTGGACCCGTCCTTTGCGCTCGCGCGCGCACGCCTGGCTTTCACCCGGATCGACACGTTTTGGTTCGTGGCCGGAACGCCGAATCGCGTAGCGGAGGACGCGAGGGAAGAGGCGGAGCAAGCCCTTCAGATCCAACCGGACCTGCCGGAGGCCCATCTGGCACTGGGTGCGTATCGCTACTGGGGGCGCGGCGACTACGAGGCGGCTGTGCAGGAGTTCGAGATCGCGCGACCCGGAGTGCCTGCCGAGGCCGCCAACTTGATCGGCGCGGTGCGCAGGAGGCAGGGAAAATTCGACGAGGCGATTCGCCACCAGCGGCAAGCGGTACAGCTCGATCCGCGCTCGCCCGGGCAGCTGCTCGAAGTGGCCATCTCATTGCTGTTGACCCGCCAGTACGAGGAAACCGAGCGGATGCTGGATCGCGCGCTGACCATCGCGCCGGACTTCGCCGGCGCGTCGATGCTCAAGGCGGTCCTTTACGAAGCCTGGAAGGAAGATGCCGATCTGGCCCGAGCCGTGCTTCGCCAGATGCGGGGGCGGCTCGAGCCGAAGGGGCGCGTCGGTCAGCAAGACTGGTTCATTCAGCTCGTGGAGCACCATCCGGATGAGGCGCTCAACTTGCTCGATTCCGTCGAGGCTGATTCCATCTCGACTCCGCGGGGCCTCTACCCGAAGGCGTTTCTGTATGCGGGAGCTCACGAGGCGCTCGGCGACGCGGCGCGGGCGCGGAAGGAGTACGAGACGGCGCGCGCGGCGCTGGAAGCCGAGGTGGAGAAAAATCCCGGCCGCGGTCCTCAGCGCATGCTGCTCGCGCGCGCGTATGCCGGGCTTGGGCGGAAGGAAGATGCGTTGCGCGAAGCTCAACGCGCGGTCGAGGCTCTGCCCATCTCCAAAGACGCCTTTTTTGGATCGGATATCGAGATCTACCGCGCGGCCGTAGAGGGTCGCGTGGGCGACACGGACTCGGCGATCGAGCACATCCGTCAGTTGCTCTCGATCCCCTGTTTGCTCTCGCCGGCGTTACTGCGAATCGATCCGAAGTGGAGGCCGCTGCGCAACGATCCGCGCTTTCGAGAGCTGGCAGGGCTCGCGCCGTGAACATTTAACAGGTTGGACGTTCCGGGGTAGAGCATGGGGTTTCCGACCGGGTGAGGGAGGTCGGAGCAAGGAGGCCGAATCGTGCTGTCTTTCTGGACGACTGTTGCCTGGACGAGCGTTGCGCGGACCGCCGTCGCGTGCGCGATCTTGAGCGCTGTTACCTCGACCTCCGCGTTCGCCAATATCCCCGGGGGCGGAAGCGACACCGGGCCGGACGTCCTCCTGATCGACAACGGCAGCACCGTCGTTCTCGACAATGGGACGGTGAGGGCCACGATCGCGAAGACAAGCGCGCGCGTCGTGTCACTCCTATATCAGGGCTTCCAGATGGTCGCGAGCGATCGCCAGCTTTATTTCAGCATGGATGGCGGCTCCAGCTACGAACAGCCGAGCAATTGCGTCTACTCGGTGAAGACGTGGACGCCGGACATGGCCGATATCTCGTTGAAACATTTTTACACGACTCAGCCGCACAAATTCGACATCGAAATCCACTACGTGCTGCGGCGCGGAAACTCGGGCCTATACGTCTACGCGGTGCTGGATCACCCGTCGAGCTATGGCGACACCAGCGTCGGCGAGTGGCGAATGGTCTGGTGGATGCCGCACGACGCCACCAATTTTCTGATGGAGAGGATCTACGTCGACGCATTGCGGAACTGGGAAATGCCGAACGTGTATGATTTGAGCCAGGCTCAGCCGACCTCCATCGCCGAAATCATCTATCTGACCACGGGGGTCCGGGCAGGGCGGTACGACTGCAAATATGAGTACTCGGTGGAATATGCCAACCTCGGCACCTATGGTCATGCGAGCAATGTGAACAACGTGGGCGCGTGGCTGGTTTTCGGAAGCCAGGAGTATTTCAATGATGGTCCCACCAAGCAGGACCTGGCGCCCGCGTCGGGCATCATTCATCTGCACTTCGGCAGAAACCACTACAACGGGTCGGGTACCACCGTCGCCGCGGGTGAATCGTGGAGCAAGATTTTCGGGCCATATCTGATGTACGTGAACAGCGATCCGCAAGGTGCTGACGCGCTGTGGGCAGACGCCCAGGCGCAGGTGAGCGCGGAGCTCGGTGCTTGGCCGTATTCGTGGCTCACGGATAATGACCTCTATCCGCTCGCGGATGGTCGCGGGTCGGTCGGTGGAAGGTTGGTCATTTCGGATCCGCTGAAGCCGGACCTTACCGCGGCCGGTGCATGGGTCGGAGTCGCGCAGCCGGATCCCGGAATGAACTGGCAATTCGACTCGAAGCACTATCAGTACTGGGTGAAGGCGGACCTGGACGGAAGCTTCGCCATTCCCAATATTCGGCCGGGCTCCTATACGCTGTATGTATTCGTCAATGGCGCCGCGGGAGAGTATTCACAGACCGATGTATCAGTAGACGCCGGGCAGACGAGCACGCTCGGGGACGTCGTCTGGAATGTGTTTCACCCCGGAAACAGCATCGCCTGGGAAATCGGAGTTCCAGACCGGAATTCGTCCGAGTTCCGGCATGGAAGCGATTACTTCGAGCCGTTCCTGTATCGGCAGTTTGCGACGGAGTTCTCCGGTCCGCTGGAATACACCGTGGGCGTGAGCGACTGGAGCACCGACTGGAATTACGCGCAGCCACAGTCGATCGAACCGGGCACGAACTGGAAGTGGCGAATCAACTTCAATCTGGACAGCGTGCCAGCCGGAAATGCGACCCTGACGATTGCCTTGGCCGGCAGCGATCACGCGCGGCTGTACGTCTACGTGAACGACGAATCCGCCGCTTTGACCAATTTTTATCCTGCCAATGGAGGCGGAAACGCGCTGATCCGCGAGGGAAGTCACGCCAAATACAGCCTAGCCTACGTCGCCATCCCCACCTCGCGTCTGAATGTCGGAGCGAACACGATCACGCTCGTCCAGGGCAGCAGCGGGCACGTGATGTACGACTATCTCAACCTCGAGATGCCCTGACGCTTGAGCTCAGGCCAATCTCGCTTCAATTATCCGCATCCGGCCTGCTATTTAGCCTCGAGGAATGACTGAGGTTCAATGCCGATTGGCCGTCGCGTCAGGCAGATGGTAGCGCGCTGGCTTTCGGTCGCGCTGCTTGCCGGCACCCTCGCCGCTCTCGCGTTGGGAGCGGGGCAGCGTTGGAGCGCCTTGACCCAGGCTGGAATCCTGATCAGCTTTGCCGTTGTCTCGTGGGCCTTCGGCCTTTTCGCCGAGCCGCTCACGACGCTCCTTTTCTTCCTGATGACGGTGGCGTTTCACGTCGCCAAGCCGGAGACGATCTTTTCCGGCTTTGCTTCGAGCGCGTGGTGGCTGGTCTTCGGTGGCTCGATCACGGCCATCGCCGTGCAGAGCTCGGGTCTCGGCAGTCGCTTGGCTCACCTGCTCTCGGGCCGCGTCTCCGGGTCATACCATCGCGCGATTGGCGCGGTCGCCTTGGCGGCGGTTGGGCTTGCTTTCCTGATGCCCTCGACCAGTGGCCGGGTGCTGCTCTTGATGCCGATCGTGCTCGCCTTTGCCGAGCGACTCGGCCTCGCGCCCGGGCGGCCGGGGCATACGGGTCTGGTGGTGACCGTCGCCGCCGCGAGCTATATGCCCTCGACGACGATCCTGCCGGCCAACGTGCCCAACAGCGTGCTGCTCGGGGCCGCCGAGTCGATGTACGGCGTCAAGCTGACCTACGGCCCCTATCTGCTGCTGCACTTCCCGATCCTTGGCGCACTCAAGACGGCGGTGCTGATCTGGCTCGTCTGCCGTCTGTTTCCCGAGCGCGAGCCTCTGTCCACCGTGTCCACGCGCGACCCCGGACCTCTGTCGCCGGCAGAGCGGCGGCTGACCATCGTGCTGGGCCTGTCACTCATTCTCTTCGCCACGGATTTCATCCACGGCGTCTCGCCCGCCTGGGTGTCGCTCGGCACCGGCATGGCCTGCCTGTTGCCCGTCCTCGGCCTGGTGACGGCCAAGGAATTCTCCGAGCGGATCAATCCGGCGATGCTCATCTACATTGCGGGGATTCTCGGTCTGGGCGCGCTGGTCGCTGACAGCGGCCTGAGCCGCGTGGTGAGCGCGGATCTGGTGCGGCTCTTCCCGCTCGCCCCAGCACATGCGCTGACCAATGTGGCCGTGCTGAGCGCGATCGGTGCCGGGCTGGCCGCATTGACGACCGTAGCCGGCGTCCCCGCTGTGTTGACTCCGCTGGCCGCCGACTTTGCGACGGCCACGGGCCTGCCGCTCCTCACCGTGCTGATGCTACAGGTGGTGGTCTTCTCGACGGTGTTCCTGCCCTTCGAGTCGCCGCCGATGATGATCGCGCTGCAGATCGGCAATGTCGGCGTGCGCGCCGGCGCCAAGCTGTGCCTCGCGCTCGCCGCGATCACGATTCTCGTCTTGCTGCCGCTCGATTATTTCTGGTGGCGGCTGCTCGGCTATCTGCCGTGAGCCAGCGAGTTGCGAGACGGGGTCGCAATGGCAACCTCGCGCGGGCTCGAAACGGTTCGCGGGGCGGCGGAAGCACTCTAGGAGCGGTAACTTGGGTCGAGTCGGTCCAGCTTTCGCAACAACCCTGGCCACGCCAGCGCGCCGCCCACCGACTTGGTCACCTTTTTCGCCTGCGCGGAGGCGCCAGCAATGATCCGGGGATCGATCCGGATGAGCTCACTGCTACCTGTTTGCGCACGAACCTGGATTGAGCAGGTGGCCTCAAACAGGTACATGAATAAAAACGCGTCCGGAATATTGTCGGCGACGGTGAGCAAACCGTGATTGCGCAGCATGAGGAAGTTCTTGTCGCCGAGGTCGCGCACCAGCCTCGGTTTTTCGTCATCGTTGAGCGCGACGCCTTCGTAGTCGTGATAGGCGAGCGACGAGAGCACAAAGGTGGACTGCTGCGAGATGGGCAAGACGCCGTTCTTTTGAGCGGAGACCGCAATGCCGTTGAGGCTGTGGAGGTGCAGCACGCATTTCGCGTCCTCCCGCGCGGCATGGATCGCACTGTGGATGGTGAAACCAGCCGGATTGATATCGTAAGGATTGTCCATCGTCTTCTTGCCAGCCAGGTCCACCTTGACCAGGCTGGAAGCGGTGATCTCATCGAAGAGCATCCCGTATGGATTGAGCAGGAAGTGATGCTCCGGGCCGGGAACCCGCGCCGAGATGTGAGTGAAGATCAAATCGTCCCAGTGGTAGAGCGCTGCCAGACGGTAGCACGCAGCGAGATTCACGCGCTGTTCCCACTCGGCATCGCTGAGCTGAGATCGAACGGCATTGGCGAGGGATTCTTTGGCGGTGCTCATCGCGTGGATCCTCCGTAGGTTGTGGCAAAGGTCACTCCGCACATATTGCTCCTCGGCCGACTATTCAAGCTGAGACCGATTGAGCGTCTGCTTTCGCGCCTCAATAAGCCCCGTGGAAACAGCCCGGCACCGAGCCTCAGCGGCAACGGCCCCGGAAAATTAACTTGACATGAAGTATCTCGACATTAAGACATGTAGCAATGAAGAGCGCCGCGACGAAACGAGAGTCGCCCGACGTTTCGGGCACCCATCTATGGCTGGTGATGATGAAAGCGCACCGAGCGCTCCAGCGCCTGGCGATTCGGAGCATCCAGTCGTTCGAGGTGGGGCTCTCGGACTTTGGTGTGATGGAGATGCTTCTTCACAAAGGGCCGCAGCCGGTCAACGAGATTGGCCGGCGCATCGGGCTCACCAGTGGCGCCATCACCGCCGCGGTGGATCGACTCGAGTCGTGCGAATTCGTCACGCGGCAGGCTCACCCGACTGATCGCAGGGCTCGGGTCGTCCGATTGACGGCACGGGGAAAGGAGCAGGCGGCGAAACTGTTCGCCGGCCACAAGACGGCCCTGGATTCGGCCGCGGGCGGGCTCACCAAGAGCGAGCGCGCGATGCTGATTCAGCTGCTCAAGAAGCTCGGCCTTTCTGCCGAGGCAAACGCAGAAACCACCCACGTTGGAGTCATGAGTCATGTCCTCACGCCCCATTCAGAAGCCCGTCCGTGAAATCGTCCATCGCACGCGCGGACACACACAGGGGGCCATCACTCGGTTGGTGAGTCCCTCCGACCTCGGCCAGCTGATCAAGCCGTTCGTGTTCCTGGACCTCGCCGCCTTCGACGGCCGATTTGCGTCCACGCCCATGGGCTTCGGTTGGCACCCCCATTCCGGCATCGCGACGGTGACGGTGATGCTCGAGGGGGCCGTCCGCTACGCGGAGACGACCGGCAGGGAAGGTGTGCTGCCGACAGGCGGCGTCGAGTGGATGCGGGCGAGCAACGGTGTCTGGCATACCGGCGCTCCGGAAGAGGGACGCGTGAGGGTGTTCCAACTGTGGGTCGCCCTGCCGCCCGAGATCGAGAACGCGCCTTTCGCCAGTCACTACGTGATGCCCAAAGACGTCCCGGTCGAGGGGCCCGTGCGGGTCATTCTGGGGGCGTACGGCGACGCGAGGAGCTCCATCGAGGCGCCCCCGATGACCTACCTCTCGGTGAGCCTGAAGCACGGGGAGCGCTGGACGTACCAGCCTCCGAAGGGCCACACAGTGGCGTGGGTGGCCGTGCACGAGGGCGTGCTCCGGACCTCGTCGCCCATTCCCGGCGGGGAGATCGCCGTCTTCGAGCCATCGCAGGAGTCGATTGACTTCATCGCGGAGGGCAAGACGGGGTTCGTGCTCGGCTCCGCGGCCAAGCATCCGCACGAGCTCGTCCTCGGCAACTACTCGGTGCACACGAGCGCCGAGGCGCTGCGCCAGGCCGAGACGGAGATTCGCCGGATCGGTCAGCAACTCCGCGCCAACGGAACGATTTGATGAGCAAGGGCCATATGGGCGAGTTCCGGGTAGAGATCCACGGCCACACGGGCACCGGAGAGCTGACGCTGAGGCTCCACGGATCCTTTGACTCGACTGCCGCTGTCAGGGTCCACGATGCGATCAAAGAGCTGCCTCGACCGGCTCGGGTGCGCGTTGATTTTGCCGATAGCCAAACCATCTCCGACCACGCGCTCGTGCGGTTCATCCAGCTGATACCCGCCGCCGAGAGGGGAGCGGTACAGCTGGTGGGGCTCAGCACGCACCATCAGAGGCTGCTGAGGTACTTCTGGCCCGACGAGCAGCTTTACCCACGGACAATTGACGAGGCAGGTTGAGACGGCCGCGCATCCGGCACAAGGAGACGAGGATGACCAAGCAAGTCGTAGCGGTACTCGGCGGTACGGGTCAGCAGGGTGGTGCCGTGGTGGACGCGCTCATGGGCGCGGGCAAGTTCGCGGTGCGTGTTGCCAGCCGCAATCCCGCCAGCGAGGCTGCGCGGGCGTTGTCGGCGCGTGGAGTCGAGGTAGTCAAGGCCGATCTGCTCGACCCACGCAGCCTCCGCTCGGCGCTCGAGGGGGCGCACGGAGCCTTCGTGGTGACCAACTTCTGGGATCCCGCGCAGATGCCGCGTGAGACCGAGATCGCCACGGCGGCCGTGCAAGCCGCTCGCGCCGCCGGGGTCAAGCACCTCATCTGGTCGACGCTGCCCGACTGCGAGAAGCTGAGCGGCGGCCGCCTCAAGGTCGCGCACTTCACGGGAAAGGCCCGCGTCGACGCGGCAGTCAAGGCGGCCGGATTCGCGCGCCACACGTTCGTGATGGCGCCCATGTACTTCCAGAACTTCCTCAAGGTGATGGCGGCCCAGCCCCTTCCGAACGGCGGCCGCGGCTGGGCGGTGCCGATCGATCCCGCCGCGCGCGTGATCCACGCCGGCGACGTCACCGATGTCGGTGGCGCCGTCGCGGCCGCATTCGCGGCTGGCGACAAGCTGCCCGACGGCAGCTACCTGGGCGTGTGCGGCGGCGTCTACTCCTTCAACGACTTTGTCGGCACGCTGAACGCGCAGGGGCACAAGCTTCAGGTATTGCAAGTGCCCCCGGCGGTCTTCGACGGCTTCTACCCGGGCGCCGATGAGATCCGCGAGATGTTCCAGTACTTCGTGGAGCACACCTACTTTGGCCCCGAGCACAAGCGGTACATCGCCGCGGCCAACGCGCTCGTTCCGGGCGGATTCACCAGCTTCGCCGACTGGGCGCGTGCGAACATGAAGCCGGTCTGACGCGCAGAATTCTTCAAGGCAAACAGTCCGCGGTGATAGCACGCGAGTTATCGGCACTCACTTTTAGTGAAATGAGTGCAGCGCACGGCGAGGGCACAATGGCCAATGTACCTCGAGGGCACTCGGAGCTCATGGAGGCAATGTCACTCGCAGCATATTTCGGTGAAATCTCAACGTTGAGAGCTCGCGGCGCCATTTCGTGCGACAAACGTTGTCGGGCTTTGGCAACTGCTAGCCCGCCTCAACGAGCGCCGCGAGCTTCGCCAGTGCCATTCGCCAGCCGGTCTCGTTGTCGGCGGGCGACACGCCGCGCGGCAGGCCTTCGTGCACGGCGAAGAGGTCGGTGCCACGGTCGGCATCGGCCAGCGTGATGGTAATCGTCATCTCTCCGCGCAGCGCGAGATCTTCCGTCTCGAACTCATCCACTTCGACGACCTGCTCGTTCGGTACCAGCTTCACGAATCGGCCGTGGTACGTGTCGGTGTGCGCGGTCGTCTTGCCGGTCCCGGTCGGCGCGTCGTAGATGAGCGAGATCCGGAAAAACCCACCCTCGCGCGCATCGAACGCGTGCACGTGGCACGTCATGCCGGTCGGCACCTTCCACTTCGCGACCGCGCGCGCATCGAGAAGCGCGCGATAGACCATCGCGCGGGGCGCGTTGACGTGGCGACTGATCCGGGTCGAGCTCACGCCCGAGCATTAGCACGTGCGGCGAGACCAGCGTCGACTCTTTGGCGACGGCCGCACGGGCCAGGACGGACGCGCTACATGGCGACTCGCTGATGCCGAGCTGCTCGCCAATTGGGTCGTCAAGGCGGCGACATTGCCGAGCAGCCGGCAGGGTAGGGGCCTACGGAGGAGTATCGGTTGCGTTCACTCGAAGGAAGAGGTTGCCCGGGCTTTGCACGCCGGCGCCCACAACGGGATGAGTGGCGCCGAGGACGGTCGCATTCGTCGTCACATCCAGGTCATAGGCGGCGCTCTGCGCCGGCCCGACATCGAAAAACGAATGGCCCTGAGGCAACACGCCATCGTTGTAGAATGGAAACAGATTCCCGGTCACGTTTCGGATCAGCAGCGCTGCATAAAACACATCCCCTACGTTCAAATCTACAGCAGCATCCAACACGATCGTCTGAATGGTACCCCGATCGCCCGTAACGAGCGCCTCGGTCGTCTGGACCCGAACCAGTCCACCCCCGGCACTGGGGTCACTGATGTCCGCCCCCTGGTAGATGACTGCTGTCACCGGTTGCGCGACGAAATTCTCACCAATCGGGTAGTCGATCGATAAAAGGCGCGTACCGCCCTCAACGACCGCAAAAGCGTTGGCAACCCAGTTGTCCTCGGTTTCGGTTCCCTTGCTGTTATTGAAGCGTTCTGTAGGCGTGCCGCTGTCGTAGATGTAGACAACGTCGGCCCGGGCTACGGTTCCCGCAATCAGGAATGTTGCGAGGGTAATGACAATCAAGACAGAGAAATTTTTTGCTAGCTTCATGACAAAAACCCCCCAGGAAAAAGTCGTGTCAACGATGAAAAACACACCTCTCCTTCGTCGTTTTCTGAGCTCCCCCCTTTCCGGCCACGAGTGCCGGGCGTGCTTATACCAGCACCGCTTTGAGGGCAAGGAGAAGCCGGGACAAAGCGTCAGAGAGCGAACGGCGGGTCTGCGCAGAGGCACGCCGCAGTAACCCGCAGTGGAGGGAGGTGCCCAGCAAGCGAAGGATCGGCTAGCTCATGCTCGTGCTGTGCGGACCGTGATCGTCAGTCCGCTATGGTCCGGATGGTCCAGAAATCCGACGCCAAAGCGGGATCCATCAAATATGAATAGGGCATATAGAAGTATCCTTTATCGCCCTGATTTGCTCCCCAGGAATTTCTGACGATGAACCAGCTCTTCGCGTCGTCGTAGCCGACGGCCACCACTGCATGACCGCCTTCGACGGCGTCGGCCGTGCTGGGCATGGGTATGACGGTCTTTTGCTGTCCCGGCGCCTGGAAGAAGCTCGAGTAGACCATGAAGCCGAACACCAGAGGATAGCCTTCGGCGATAGCGGCCTTCATCTGGGTGAGGGACTGAGTGACCCGCTGGTAATTGGCGGCGCGATATTCCTTGGCGATCATGTAGCAGTTCGCCGGTGGCAGTTGCCCATCCCTGGCGCCTGGAGGAAACGGGCCGCCATCCATGGCAGGTGGCGTGTCGTCGTAAGGCCAATCCGCCTCAGTGCAAACTCCCTGCTTGACCAAGGTCTTGATTCCGTCCCGGATTTGGGCCCCCGAATCGAAATTGACTCGTTTCTCGATCACCCGCTCGTTGTAATAGATAAACAAACGCGATGGCATGAAGTCCGGTGTTTGTTTTGCTTTCTTGCGGTCGAACTGGACGGCTCCGGCGATCGCGTTGGCAGTACAGCTGCCGATTCTCCCCTGGTCATAGACCGGAGGACACTGGGGTCGCAGGTCAACCGAAGATGGCAGCTGCTGAATTGTTACAAGCTTTGCGGAGTAAAGCAGGTCGCGGTGATCGGGAACGTCTCGCACCCATCCAAAGCCAGCAATTTTGCGTGTCATGAGCCCCTCCCTTTTTTGTGGGCCGAAGCCGCTTACACCCAGAGTGAGATCGGGTCAACGCCCAAATGCGTCAGATTGGTTGTCTATTTGTTCCCGATCTCGTCCGAGAATTCGGGGCCAGAAACTCAGCTCCGGGGCTTGAAAACTGGCTTCTCTCAAATCTTCGGCGCGACTCGCACCGTGGCCGCAGGCTTGGGATCAACGCGCATCAGCGGCTGGAGCCGCTTGTCGTCCGCAGTGCTGGCCAGGGCGTCGAGGCATTTCTGCATCGCAGCGAGCCATTGTGAGTTTCGTGTGTATGGCTTTCCCGCGTCCGGCCACCCGCCAAATTTGTTGTGGTTTTGAGCCAGGTGCTCCAACTCGTCAGCCAGTGGCGGCAGCAAGACCTGGAGTCGGACCCAACGATGCTCGTCGAAATTGAAGCTCCGAAACAGCTCCCCCGCACGGGTTCCTTTTTCGGCCAGTACGCCAATGCGCTTTGGATTCATGTCCAGGTTCAGCCCTCCCTCGTCGGGGGTGAGGCGGATTTCGACGATCCGTTCGCGGAAGCCGGGCAGCTGACTTTGCATCGTGTCGCGATAGCTCATCATCGTGTCGAACATGCTCTTCAAAAGGTCCAGGATGCTGTTCAGCTCATGCCATGCCGCGGCCTCGGGCCGATTCGCTTTCGGAAGATGCACCGCCTCGGCGGCGTGCGCAACGCCGGCAGCTGGTGGCATTCCCTCGAGCGGTTGCGCGAGTGTCGAGACTTCATCGGCCGGCATCTTTCCGAGCGAGATCCCAAAAGTTGGCCGCCTGGGCAACCAATGGTCGAAGAAGTGAATGGGAAAGTTGCTGCAGATGCCCCCATCGCTGAACCAGTTCCTCTTCATGTCCGCCGGCGCCAGCTGAAGCGGCTGGCCTGCGACGCGCCTGGAGAAGGCGTCGAGTCTGATCGTGTAAAGCGGGACCGCGCAGATCAGAATGGGAAAGCTCAGGCTCAGTCGCACGCCAAAGCCGATGGGCAATTGATCGGCAGAAGGTAGGAAGAAGAAGCCGGGAGGGGGATTGACGCTCGATCCCGCGTGGCTGGTGCGCACCATCTGGTCGACGACATATTTCGGGAAGTACTCCTCGAGCTCCCTTTGCTTGAACAAGAACCGGTTGTCTTCGAATGGAAGGACATAGGGACGCAACTGTGACAAGTTGGTCGTAATCAGCTCGAGCTGAATGTTTTGAGATTTCAGATCGCCAAACGTCAAAGCGCGAGCGGGCACCGTGCCGGCCATTCCAGCCATCTCGTCGAAGCGCGTGAATAGCCATTCGGTGAGCGGCGGCTTCGCACCGGAAGGCCCGGGGGCGTGCAGTCTGCAGATGCCGAAACCCTGTTTGGGAAGGACCCACAGCAGGATAGCGACGAACTGAACCAGTGAGCCGAGGAGCGCACCGCAAACCGTCGCAAGGATGACGAATGCTGTTGCAAACGGGCCAGCGCCGTGGACGAGCGAAATCAGGAAGCTGGAGAGGGCCAAGCCAGCCAGTGCCCCGAGGACAAGCGCAACCGGCACCCGCATCACGAGGGCGCACAGGATGTACAGGACGCACCACAGCCCGGCCCTCCAACCCTTGCTCTGGTGAACGCCCCGCAGCGCAGCGAGGAAGACCTCCAGCAGCGGGCGCGCTGCGGGCGTCGGTTGGAACAGCTCGATCAGCTTGCCGGGCTGGCGAAGCTCCTCGTTCAAGGCCTTGAGACCCGCGAAGCCGATTGATTCGCCATGCTGAGGCGCTGCGGTCGTAGCGCTCGCCTGTGATTCACCGTACTGAGCAGCGGCCGTCGCTGCCGCGGCAATCGCTCCCGCGGACGCACCGCCGATGGAGCGGAAGTCGTATTCCTCGTGTAGCTTGAGCACTGCTTCCGGATAGACGACGCCGCTGGTGATTCCGCCCTTCATCACTAAGTCGCACTCTGTGCGCGTGGTCATTTCGTCCCACCAAACCGGCATGCGATGCCCGGTTCCCGAGCCGGAGGGTACCTGTTTCGCGATTTGCGTACAGGTCGTTTATCCGGTGTCGAGCGCGGTCGCCAGGCTGATCGGGGCCGGCGTGGCGCGCCGCCCAGGGCGAGGCGGCGCGCAGCGGCCCATCGCTACGGGGCCGTGAACAGTAAACGATTCGGCGAGCCCGACCCCGGGTTGCCGACGTGATTCAGGGTAGCGCGCGAGATGATTGTTTGTTTCACGGTGGCCGGGGTCGCTGAAGGGTTCTGTTGTAGATAGAGAGCGATCGCCCCGGTGACGTGCGGAGTGGCCATCGACGTACCGCTCAATGTCGCGGTCGCGGTGTCGCTCGTATTCCAACTGGACAGGATGCCCGAACCTGGCGCGAAAATCGTCACGCAGGTACCAAAGTTCGAAAACGAGGAACGCGCGTCTGTCATCGTGGTCGCGCCCACCGTCACCGCGGTTGAAACACGGGCCGGAGAAAAACCGCAGGCATTGGCGTTGCTGTTTCCAGCGGCAATGGAGTAGCTGATTCCCGCACTGATCGAGCGCGAGACGGCGCTGTCGAGCGCGCTGGAGGCGCCGCCGCCCAGGCTCATGTTCGCCACCGCCGGTCTCGCCGCATGGCCGGTGACCCAATCCACTCCGCTGATCACGCCCGAGGTGGTTCCACTGCCATTGCAGTCCAGCACCCTGACCGCGTGCAGGCGCGCTGCTTTGGCCACGCCGTAAGTTGCGCCGCCGGTAGTGCCCGAGACGTGGGTACCGTGGCCATTGCAATCGCTTGCCCCGCGGCCGTCGTTGATCGCGGTGAAATCGCCTGTTGCACGCCCGCCGAAATCGACATGCGAAGTGCGGATTCCCGTGTCGATGATGTACGCGTTCACTCCCGCGCCGGTGACCGAGTAGTTGTAGGTTCGATTGAGCGGCAGGTTTCGTTGGTCTATCCGATCCAATCCCCACGGCGGATTATTCTGGGTAGCGATGGCGTATACGGGCTGGTCCTCTTCCACGAACTCGACGTCCGGATCCTCGCTCAGCGCGAGTGCATCCGCGGGATCCATCTCGGCCACGAATCCCTTCAAGGCATGCTCATAATAGGCCGTGATTGTCGCGAAGCTGTTGATTGAGAATGTATTGGTCAGCTCTGCCGCCCTGGACTGGACGTCATCATTGGCGGGTACGTCTCTGAGTACGACGATGTAGCGGTTTGGCAGGGCATTTTCGCTCTTCAGGTATTTTTGACTCTGCCGTGGCTCAGAGACCGACGAACCCGGATCCGAGCGCTCCGGACTGCATGCAACCATTCCTACCGCTGTCAAGCACACCAGCTTCATAATCAGCTTCATAGGTTCCCTCCCTGGTCGAGTCCGCTTTCGCGGAGGGCCTATTCTTGGACCAGTCCCTCGACACATCAAGAACAAGTACGAACGCGGCGGGAGCTGTCTGATAACTAGCGGACTCGGGCAAAGTGGGTTTGCGCCCGGCCGCGTCCCGGCAACCGGTCCAAGCAGCAGCCTCGAGCCTCGTGCGCCGAGCTGAAACGGCGACGTCTCGTCACGCCGAGACATGGTCGCCGTACTCGCCCGACAGCCACTGGACCTTCTCAAGGATCTGCCGTCGAACCGCAACCGTTCCCGAAGGGCTGTGCGGCCACGCATGCGACCGAGCCTCGTGGCGCGAAGAGGGGGGGTGGAGTAGCGCTCTGTTACCCCCCTCAACCCGAGAGAAGATTCCCAAGGCGACGGTCTGCGCTTTGCGGCCCGCCCCCAAACAGCGTTCCCAGGCCCGCTGACGCCGGTAACACTCCGTAAACAGAATTTGAGCCATTTGTGTCCTCGCCGGACACAGCCGTCGCCACCGGCGAGCGCCAAATCAGCAACTTGGAAATCACCGAAGCCGGTCCGTTCCCTGCAGAGCGCGCCTTCCCGAGCGGCCGCTGGAGACCGCGCGAAGGGAGCACGAACATGTCAGCATCGATCTTTTCTCAGCGACGGGGGCTCGTGCGAGCGAGCATTTGGGTGGGCATCATCGGGATGGCCACCACGGCAGTGGCCGATACACTGGTCACGGTCCGCGACGATTACAGCAGCGCTGTCAGCGGGGCTCAGGTGTTCCGCAACTGCGCCTACGTGGGGAACACCGATGGCGCTGGCCAGGTGAACGTGCCGGGTGCGCTCGCCGGCGATCACCTGATCGCGCGCAAGCTGGTGACCACCGGCTCCACCTCGAAGCCGGCGCATGGCGGCTGGGCGTACCACGTGTGGTGGACCAACATCATCCAGCTGGACAACGGCTCGCAGGTCGACCACACGATCGTCGATCCCTCCATCGTTCAGAACCTGGTGGTTCGCCGCGACTCAACCCAGATCGGCTTCAATCTCCTGGCCAGCGTTGAATACAACGCGACATCAACCAACTTCGCGCAGATCGCCAGCGGCATCGTCAATGCCTCGGCGTATCTGTTCGATGTGAGCGACGGTCAAATGTTCATCGAGCAGGCCACCCTTTTCGACGACAAGGTCAACTTCGCGAACGCCGACCTGCAGTACTTCGCGGTGCAGTGGCCGAATGCCACCATCGGCGGCGAGTACGGGGTGACGCATCCGGGCTATGGCATCCACCTGCCGGGTCCAAAGTTCTACACTCCCTGGGACCAACCGACCGCATTCCGAACCATCATCCACGAGTTTGGCCACTACGCCTTCGGCGCGTATGACGAATACTTCAAGAACGTCGGCCCGGGCACGGCCAGCTCGCACTGCACGCTCGATCGCGCTTCACATCCGGAAGCCGAGCGCGCGAGCATCATGGATTATCAGTACGACGCGACGGAGATTTGTCACGATGACAGTCACAACGCAGACACCGCTCAAGGCCAGATCAACGGCAAGTCGGTGTGGGGGACGCTGGTCGGCGAATGGACCCTGGGTGACTGGCAATTCCGTACGCCGATGTCGCGAGGGACCGTCGACCCCGGGCCCAATATGCTGAGCTGCATCGATGCCCTCACGCCCACCCTGATCAAATCGTCGGTCGTTCCCTGCCCGCCGATCAGCGTGCACGCGACGTACATGGGCAGCCCGGTCGCCAACGCGGGCGTACTGCTTCAGCACGGCGGCGATACGATTAACGAGGGTGAAACAAATATGTGGGGCAATCTCACCGTCTACGGCGGTGTCGCCGGAGACACGATTTCGATCGCCAAGCAACTGGAGTCTGGTCCGAGCTACTACTCGTGGCTGAGCGCCAACGTTCCGGTCGGTACCTGCGGACCGGTCAACGTGGAGCTGCAGCGCTTTGGTTTCATCATCTTTTATCTGTTGCCGGATCTTTCGTTCCCCGGGCCCGACTTCACATTCCAGATGCCGTTCATCGGAGATCCGCTGCGCGAGATCGTGAGCATCGACGTCGTCGCAGTACAGAATGGTTTCCAGGTTCAGCAGGTGCAAACCTACTATGACCGCCAGCAGAACGCGCTATTGGGCAATTTCCAGTTTGATCTGAATCTCGAGCCCAGCTTCGACCTGCAGATCCGATCGACCAACGTACAGGGCACGGTCAGCCAGTCCGCCTTCCGCTACGTCGGTGCGCAATACCATCGGAATGGTCCGGGCTCGGGACCGGGCGGACAGATCGACTCATCGCCGTTTCCCCCGATCGGGTGGGATCTCTTCCCGCCGGAGAACATGGTGGGCGTGACCGTCGATTCGGGCAGCCTTTTCGACGGTACCTCGGTGCTGGTCGGTGCAACGCCAGCGCCGGCCCGGACGCCACAAGAGCTGGTGTTCGTCGCCGGTCCGTACAGCGTCAACGGCGATCAACAACCGACCGGCGTATTTGGGTTGAGCATCCCGTTCCAGGCGAACCGGTACTGTGGCATCGATCAAGCGTCGCTAGGCATTTATGTGTACACCGGCAACGGATGGCAGCCGCTGCCGACAGACGTCGATTGGGTCCACTCGGTCGCGTACGCCACGGCGCGCAGGTGGGGAATCTACGGCGTGCTCGCCCGGCCAAGCCCGATTCCGCCGGAGCAGTGCGGAGCCGACTGATCGCAGGGCCACCTGAGTAGCGCTCAGATGACCGTGCCGCTTGGATCGGTGCCATCCATGCAGGGCAGACACTGTAAAAATGGTTGTGGGATTTGTTTGCAAGTGTCTTCATAGCAGTGAGACTTCAGAAGCAAGCCTATGCATGGCGTTGAGAAACTCAGAACCACGATCGACGGCCCCCAAGTCGACGTGATCCGTCGAGTCGCATCGCTTGCGCCACCCAGTCGTCGGTTCGCGCTGAGCCGCCGGAACCCGGATCGACTCGCAAGCATACGATCAATTTAGGCGAGCTCTGGGATTAATCGAAGATCCGATCAGACAAATCAACATGCGTGCGCGAACGGTGACTGCAGACCCCGATGAGGCGGCGCCGCCAATCGGGGCGCCCACCTCGCCCGCACGGCTGGTGACATGCCACGATTGGGTCGATATTCCAGGTTGGACGCACGGCTCACAGGTTCAGGCGATTGTTGGGCGACGCAAGTTGTGGCTCGCGACGCTGGTCGTTGCCGTCTTCCCTGGCCCGGCTGTCGCATTCGCTCTTGTCTTCTGGAATAAGCCCAGACCAGCGTTGGTTCCATGTCTGCTTTCACATTTTGTTCGCGATTAATTTCGCGCTCGTTTTGATCCTGCGCTTCAAAAGCGCCGGATGCTCCCGGTGCTCAAGGATTCGGAAGAAAAGAGTGCGGGATTTGATACACGTCGTAGAGGCTCTCGTGGCTGCGAAGACCGATCGCCTCGCGGTGGACCACCAAGAACCAGAGCCGTCGCACAACCTGCCTTCGCAGTGCCTGGTGCTCTGGCTCCAGCCGGACCCTTTCACGAAGGGGAAGAGCCGAGAGCCGCTCTTCGAACGTGCGCAGGCGATCGAGCTCTTGTTCAAATGCTCGCGCGGTCCTGCCGAGAGCCTTGGCCTTCTCGCCCCGGATTTCCACCTCGATCGGCAGCGGCGCGTCGAATCGCATGACGGTCTCGATGATAACAATGAAGCATCCTCACGCCCAGATGAAATGGCTCATCCGAGCGGGACGCTGCGGTCGACCTGGAACGGCTCCTCGCCCTCGCGCCAGATGAGAGCAACCGCCCGCACTTCAAAGGCAAGCTGGCGCCAGCCGGCTCGCAATTCGGTGAGACGCTCTGCAAGCTGGTCGCGGCCCGTTGCCTGCCCCACGCTCAAATGGGGAACGAAGCCGCTCCCGTGACGAGAGGCATCGTCGCAGTCGGGGAACTGCTCCTGGAGAGCTCGCTGCAGCCGCACGAAAGACTCCGCGGGCTCCGGTGCGAGCCAGATGGTGAAGCGCTCTCTTCCATGGGGGAAGAAACGCAGCTCGCCGAGCGTCGCAGCAAAAGACGGCAGGGCGGCGCAAGCGCGGCGCAGCGCCGGCTCGGCCTGATCGAACATCGCCCGCGGCCGGAACGGATACAGCAGCGTGACGTGAGGCATCCACCGCTGCGCGTGCCGGTCGTAGCGTTCCCGGATGGCTTGGATCGGCGCCCAGACGTCCTGCGGCGGGATTGCGACGACGGCTGCGTGTGCTGTCTTCACGTCCGCTCGCCCAGCCAGGAGACGATGCGGTCAGGCATTTCAACGCGGTTGCTGCGCGTGACTTCCCACAGCTCGGCGCCCGGATGCCGCTTCAATTCGGCGATCAAGCCCGATCCGCGCTGCGCGACCGTCGCAATCACCGGCCGGCCGCCGTCGAGCAGCTTCCGTACCGCCTCCACGAACGCGCTCGAAAGGCATTCCATCTTGCCGATCTCGTCGACGAGGTAGATGGCCCGCTCGTCGAGCGCCAGCGCCGGAACCGCCAGCCGTTCGAGCGCCTCGAGATCCACGGCATAGCGGCCGACGCGATGTTCTGAGCGGAATGAAACATCGGCGAGCCGAGCAATCCGACCGTCGATGAGCTGAATCTGGAATCCTACCCGCTCGCCGCGCGCGCTGCGAACCTCCTCGGTGAGAAAGCCGCGGAGGTGCCTCGCCGCGAGCAGCTCCTTGGCCCTGCGCAGAACGGTCGTCTTACCCACGCCCGGAAAGCCAGTGAGGAGGAGCACGCGGCTCTTCATGGGTGCTTCCCTTCACCTTGACGCTGGAGCACGGGTCAACTCTAACGCGGGCGCGATCGCGATGGGCTGAAGCATTTCTGGCAAATGCAAGAATTGAGAGCGGTCCAGGCCTTCTCACGTAAAGATTGTGTTTTCCAGCCCAAGCTGAACCGATGATGGTAGAGAACATTGCGCTGAATTTTGCGAAGGAGACTCGCCGCATGGGCCAGTTGTACGACTTCGATCTGCTGTGCATTGGCAGCGGGCCTGCAGGTCAGCGCGCCGCAGTGCAGGCTGCCAAGCTGGGCAAGCGCTCAGCGGTCGTTGAAAAGGGCCGCGTCGTTGGGGGTGTGTGCATCGGCACCGGTACCATCCCCAGCAAAATGTTTCGCGAGGCCGTGCTGTCGTTCTCCATTCGCTCGAGCTCGCACGGGAGCCGGCCAACGGCAGAGCAGCTTCTGAGTCGGGTCGCCGAGGTCGTCCGCCTTGAATCAGAGGTGATTGCCAACCAGCTCTGGCGCAACGACGTGGAGCTGCTCCGTGGCACGGCATCATTCGTCGATCCCCACACCGTCGCGGTGAAGCTGCCAGACAATCAAGTGCGGACCGTTACCGCTGCGAACATCCTCATCGCTTGCGGGACGCGGCCGGCACCGCCGCCGGACGTTCCGCCGAACGGCGAAACCGTGATCACCAGCGATGACATTTCGAACTTGAAGCGGCTGCCGCGCGCGATGGTCGTGGTGGGAGCGGGGGTGATTGGAGTGGAGTACGCGTCGATGTTCGCCGAGTTGGGCGTTGCGGTGACGCTGGTGGAGAAACGCGATCGTTTGCTCGAGTTCCTGGACGGGGAGATCGTGGACGAGCTGATGCACCAGATGCGCGATCGCAACGTGATCTTCAGGATGCAAGAGGCGGTAGCGGGTATCGAGATCACCGACGGGTCGCCGCGCAGAGTCGTGGTGCTGTTGGACTCGGGCAAGCGGATCGCATCCGACCTGGTGCTTTTCTGCGCAGGTCGGCTGGCAGTCACCGATCAGCTCAACCTTCCTGCCGCTGGTCTGACGGCAGACGACCGGGGCCGTCTCAAAGTAGATGCCTCCTTCCGCACCAGCGTGCCGCACATCTTTGCGGCAGGTGACGTCATTGGTTATCCAAGCCTGGCTGCCACCTCCGCCGAACAGGGGCGCCTGGCCGCCAACAACGCATTCGGTATTCCGGTGGGTCCAATGCCGGATCACTTTCCGATCGGGATCTACGCCATACCCGAAGTTTCCATGGTGGGGGCTACAGAATCGGAGCTGACGCAAAGCAAGACTCCCTACGAAACGGGCGTGGCCCGCTATCGCGAGATCGCCCGCGGTCAGATCCTGGGCGACGACAGCGGCCTGTTGAAGTTGATCTTTGATCGCAACGACAAGCGGCTGCTTGGCATTCACGCGATCGGAACGGGTGCCACCGAGCTGATCCACATCGGTCAAGCCGTGCTGGCGCTCGGCGGCGGGCTGGAATACTTTCTGCGGACCGTCTTCAATTACCCAACTCTTGCCGAGTGCTACAAGGTCGCTGCCCTGAACGCGGCCAACAAGCTCTCGGCCTAGGAGCAGAGCGCGCAATAGCAGTAGTCATTGCTGGCGGCCAACTTCTCGGCGTCTCGCAGTGTGCCACCGCACAGGCACGACACGGTTGCGCTGACGGCCATGGATCAGGCAGTGTCATCGCATTGTGACCGCGGTGCCCATCGTGGAGTATTGGTTCGATTTCGCCAGTACCTACTCGTATCTGGCCACGGCGCGGATCGAGGCTGCCGCTCGTGCTGCCGGCGTGGTCGTCGAGTGGAAGCCTTTCCTCCTCGGCCCGATCTTTCAGCGTCAAGGATGGAACGACTCGCCGTTCAATCTGTACCCCGCGAAGGGCAAGTACATGTGGCGGGATCTGGAGCGCTCGTGCGCGCGGTCCTCGCTGCCGTTTCGGCGGCCCTCGGTTTTTCCGCGGAACAGCGTGCGAGCTGCACGGGTGGCCATGGTCGGCGTCGACGATGGATGGGTCGCGCTTTTCGCGCAAGCAGTCTTCCATGCGAACTTCGCGGAGGACCGGGACATCGCAAGCGCCGAGGTGTTGGTGGCGCTCCTGGAGGGCATCGGTCTTTCCGGGCGCGAGATTCTCGCGCGCGCGGAATCACTTGAGCTCAATCCACGACTGAGACAGCAGACCGAACGCGCCGAGATGCTCGGCATCTTCGGCGTGCCATCCTTCGTGGTGGCTGGCGAGCTCTTCTGGGGGAACGAGCGGCTGGATCAAGCCATCGAGTGGGCTCGCTCAGGCGCTTCGCCCAGGTAATGGTGCCCATCAGCGCGCGTCTTGTGATAGCGAGGGGCGCAAATTTGAAACCGCCCATGGCGAGACGCGACTTACCGATTGCGCGACGAATAAGCTTCAGGCCACCTCTCACAATCCAAGCTCACCCGGTGCAATGTCATCCATGACGGGCGGTAAGGCGGTCGACGTCTGCACAGGTTTCAGAGCACGAGACTGCTACGAGCGAGGATTAGCTCTGGCGACAACTTCGGGCAGTGCGCGTCTCAGGCTCTTCAAAGCAGCCCTGCTCTAGAATCCCGCCGCGGAGTCACGAGCTCCCGGGCATCGTCGCTGGCTTTGTCCCGCGCGGTGCGTATCGAAGCACGCGCACCTTCTCCATGGTCACCATCCCCTCGAGCACCATCTCGTCCAAAATCGGGAGCAGCCGCTGAATGTGTTCTTCCGTGTCCACCACTTCTATCAACACCGGCAAATCCTGCGAGAGCCGCAGCAGATGCGAAGTGCGCAGCACGCTATGAGCCCCGAAGCCAGCAACCCCATGAAGGACGGTCGCGCCCGCGAAACCCTCCTTTCGCAACCTTTCCAACAAGGCGACAGACAGCGGCTGGTGATGCCACTTGTCGGACTCGCCCACGAAGATCCGGGCCAGAACCTGTTCGCCGTCGAGAACACGCATTTACTGACTCCTCTGTTTCAGATTGCGACCAGCCAGCGACCGAGCAGCAGTCCACCCGCGCCAGCAAAGAGACAAAGCACTACCGTGACCGCGATGTTGAGTGTCCCGAGCAACAGCGCACCCTGCTGGAAGAATGAAATTGTCTCGTAGTTGAAGGTGGAGTACGTCGTGAACCCGCCCAGGGCTCCGGTGGTCAGCGCGATCCGCATGTCGGCGCCGATCAGGTTCGTGCTCAAGCCGAGGTGCATGATCACCCCGATCAGAAGCGAGCCGATTGCATTGATCGCGATGGTTCCGAAGGGAAACCGGACGCCAAAGCTCTGGATGAACCAGCCCGCCACCAGGTAACGAGCGCCGCCACCGACGCCGCTCCCCAGCACGACGAGAAACAGTTGCTTCACCTAGCCTCCCTCTGCAGCCGTGGCCTGGTGATTGTTCAACCGGCGCGCTGCAGTTGCAAGCTATCGCACTCGCCGGTCAGGAACCGCTGTTAGGCTTTTGCCCGCGTAGGAGCCACGCGCGGGCGAAGGTGCGTGACGGAGCCCGTTACTTGACCACGACCGCGGGTTTGGCCGGCGCGGCCTTTGCCGCGGCCTCCATCCGGGACGCGCCCTGAAACAGCGCGCCCTTTTCGATCAGCAGCGACGGCGTCTCGACGTCGCCTCGCAGCTTTCCAGGGCTGCGGATCTCCACCGCCGTCTTGGCCTGGACGTTCCCGTTCACCTCGCCATGAACCACAATCGTGCCGCAGGTAATGTTGGCGTCGATGCGCGCCGCCTCGCCGACCACGAGAACGTCGTTGGTGACGATCGTTCCGATGAAGACCGCGTCGATGCGTACGGTTCCCTCGAAGGTCAGCTTTCCCTCGAAGCGGGCTCCCCGGCCGATGAGCAGGTCGCCCGCCGGGCTCGGGTTGATCGGAAACTCCTGCGGCTTCAGCATCGCCATAGCTGTCGGCTCCTGTCGCTCGTGGGTCATCTGCCAGGGCGACGCTCGCCTTTAAATCACGACTTCTGGAGCTTGTTCCAGAAAGCAGCGCCGATGCTGGCCAGGCACTCGAGCCCTCGGTAGCGAGCGCGGGCTCGCATGGAGTCGGAACATCCCACGGGCTCGCGGGGGCTGACCTATCGCAGGCAGACGGCTTCGACGTTGTTGCCGTCGGGATCCAGGAGGAACGCGGCGTAGTAGTTGGGACTGTAATCGGTGCGTACGCCGGGGCGGCCGTGATCGCGGCCCCCGGCCTTGAGCCCATCCGCGTGGAAGCGATCGACGGCGGCGCGATCGGTCGCGCGGAATGCCACGTGCACGCCGGGAACGACCGACTTCCCCGCAGCGTAGAGCCAAAGAGCCGGATCCCCGGGAGGACCGAGGCCGGCGCTCGACTCATCGCGGGAGCACAGCCCATGGCCCAATGGTGCGAGCGCTGCCTTGTAGAAGCGCACGCTCGCCTCGACGTCTTTCACTTTCAAACCAACGTGGTCGTACATGATGACCTCCTTTAGTTGGCGGTCATCCTAGAAAGGGCGCCGCGAGCCGATCTTGGAAGATCTTGCGATCTCCTCTTGCCAGCTTGCGGAAGCCTCGAGGTGAAACTCCTGCAGCGCGATGGAAGGTGCGCACGAAGTTGGAGAGGTCGCCGAAGCCCACGTCGAATGCGACGTCGGTGATCGACCGTGCGTCCTCGGTCAGCAGGCGCGCGGCGTGCCGGAGGCGGGAGCGGACCAGGTATTGGTGCGGGGTGACGCCGAGAGCTGCTGCAAACAGGCGCAGGAAGTGAAACGAGCTGAGCCCGACCTCTTCCGCCGCGCTCTGGAGATCGATCGGCTCATGCGAGTGGGCGTCGATCCAGAGCGCCGCTTCGACGGCTCGGCGGCGATCGCTCAGGCGGGTCGGCGGCGGCTTTTGCTTCCTCCCGGAAACAACCTCGGCGAAGCGGGTTGCGAGCAACATTCCGACCTCGTCAAGGCCCATGTCGCTCCCGCGCTGCGCGGCCGCTTGTGCGAGCTCGCCCAGCACCATCAGCTCGGGGCATGGCGCTACGCAACCGGTGCGCCGGATCTCGCTCCGATTACAGAGTGTGTCGATCAGCTCCGGCGCATAGTGGAAAGTCAGGCATTCGTCTCCGTAGACATGGTCGTGCGTGCAGATGTACTCGTCGCCGGCATGGCCGACCAGGATCGACCCTGCCACCAGCTCGAAGAATTTCCCCCGCGTACGGTAGCCGAAGCTGCCCTTCCGGACGTAGGCGAGGGAGAAGCTGGGATGCAGCTCGACGAAAGGCTCGTCGGCCGGCCCGACCGTGCACCGGTAGTCGAGCACCGAGATCGATCCCTGCTGCAATACCGTGATGGCCACCGTCTGCCTGTCTAGTTGCGTCGGTGCGTTCTGGCAACGAAAAGGACAGCGCCGCAAGATCCTCCAAGTATGGCGTCCGCGGCAGGTGCTATGACGGCGCCATGACAGGATCGGGCTTTACGCTCTTCGAGACACCCGTCGGCCATTGCGCTCTGGCCTGGAGCGAGCGCGGCGTGATCGGCGTGCAACTCCCGGAGAAAAGTGAGCGAGAGACGTGTGCGCGGATGCGCGAGCGATTTCCAGACCTGAGCGAGGTACCGCCTCCGCCTCAGGTTCAGCGCGCGCTGGAGGGGATTGTCGCGCTTCTGCGCGGGGAGGCGAGCGATCTCTCCGCGATCTCGCTGGACATGGGTGGCGTGCCGCCGTTCCACCGGCGCGTCTACGAGGTCGCGCGAACCATTCCCTCGGGCACAACCGTCTCGTATGGTGACATTGCAACGCGGCTGGGAGCGCCCGGTTCCGCGAGGGCGGTAGGGCAAGCGCTGGGGCGGAATCCGTTCGCCATCGTGGTGCCGTGCCATCGCGTGCTCGCAGCGGGCGGCAAGGTGGGCGGCTTCTCGGCCAATGGGGGCATCACCACCAAGCTCCGCCTGCTGTCGATCGAAGGCGCGCAAGCGAACGGCGCGACGGAGCACTTCGATGGTGACGGCGCGTTGGGTTTCGATGCCGCCGCGGCGGTCGAGCACTTGCGCGCATCCGACGCGACGCTCGCCCGCCTGATCGAAGCGGTAGGTCCCTTTCGGATGCGGCTGGACAGGACGGCGAGCATCTTCGTCGCGCTCGCTGAGGCGATCGTGTACCAGCAGCTCACCGGGAAAGCGGCGGCGACGATCTTCGCGCGGGTGCGAGCGCTCTTCCGGCGCGCGCACGAGGGTCCGACGCCCGAGCAGATCTTGCGCGCCTCCGACGACAAGCTGCGGGGCGCCGGTCTGTCGCGTTCGAAGCTTCTCTCCCTGCGCGACCTCGCGCGAAGGACCGTCGGCGGCGAGCTGCCCACGCTCGCAGAGGTCCATCGGATGGAGGACGAGGCGATCATCGAGCGCCTCACGCAGGTGCGCGGCATCGGCCGGTGGACGGTGGAGATGCTGCTCATCTTCCGTCTCGGCCGCCCGGATGTGTTGCCCGCGGACGACTACGGAATCCGCAAAGGCTTCGCCATTGCTTTCAAGAAACGCGAGCTGCCCTCGCGGCAAGATCTCGAAAAGCGCGGAGCTCGGTGGAAGCCCTATCGCACCGTGGCGAGCTGGTACCTGTGGCGCGCGCTCGAGCTGAAAAGCAAATAGCGCTTGTTTTCCATCCCCAATTCTGAATACACGAAGGCAATTCAAAGTTGATGCTGCTGAGCCCATGACTCAGGTGGTAGGCGGCTTTTGCAAAAGAGGGGATCTCGTGAACGCCTTGTCCGTCCTCCTGTCCATCGGGCTGATGGCTTCAGGCTCGTCGTTCGGCAACGCTTCCATCCGCGCCGAGAGTCCGGCCGGAACAGGCGTCGTCCGGTTGAAGTTGGCTGGGAACTCGCTCAGCGCATACCCGTATTTCGAATATGTTCGCGCGATCAATCAAGGCTCCACGGTGGAAGTGGCCGTGGATCCCTTTCGCTATCCAGGTGTCACCGGCCAGCGAGCCGACCTCTACGTCGTCTCCCACAAAACCGAGGCCGAGTGGGCAGCGGACCCGCAATTGATCGATGTTCGCGGACAACCGCAGTCGGTGACGTTCAACGGCCTGGATATCGCCGGCAATACTTTTCTCGTGGACGAAGGTCTCTTGAGCGGCGACTCCGGCATTGGATTGGGCGTCCCTTACGACGTGGTGCTCGATTTCAACGTGGATGGTCTTCTGGACGGCGGTGATTACATCGACGGCCTGGGAGACGCAGCGGGTTTCTATGTCGTTGCACCGACTCAATTGGCAGGGCCGCTTGCGGTCAGTCAGGTCATCTACAGCGGCGGCTCATTCCTCGGGCAGGTCACCTTCCATCCGACCGACATTGCGTCGATGAAACAGCTTCCTCTGGTCGTGGTGAGTCACGGGAACGGCCACAATTACCTCTGGTACGATCACATCGGCAATCATCTGGCTTCCTACGGATTCATCGTGATGAGCCATCAGAACAACACCGGACCGGGGATCGAAACTGCGTCAACCACCACCCTCACCAATACCGATTATTTGTTGGGCAATCAGGCCACCATCGCCGGCGGCGCGCTGAATGGCCACATCGACTCCCATCGCATCATCTGGATTGGCCACAGTCGCGGGGGCGAGGGCGTGGTGCGCGCCTACGATCGCATCTTCACCGGGGCATATCACCCGAGCAATTTCCAGCTGGAGGACATCATCCTGATCTCCAGCATTGCACCGACTGACTTTCTGGGACCGGACATGTCCAATCCGCACGGCATCAACTATCACCTCTGGGTCGGCGCTGCCGACTCCGATGTCAACGGGTGCGCCAGTTGCTCGTTGTGTCAATCGTTTCACCTGCTCGATCGGGCAACGGGCACTCGGCAATCCACTTCTCTATACGGCGTGGGCCATGGCTCGTTCCACAACGGACCGACCGGGCTGGTTGCGGATGGACCTTGCCTGCTCACTCGCGCCGAAACGCATCAGATCATGAAGGGGTATCTTCTTCCGCTGGTAAAGCGCTACACGGAGGGAAACATCCCGGCCAAGGATTACCTCTGGCGCGCGTACGAGCGATTCCATCCGAACGGGGTGCCGACGCACGAGTGCGTGGTGGCGAATTTGGAATACAACGAGGGCTCCGCGGCGATGAACTTCGTAGTCGACGATTTTCAGTCGCCGGCATCCACTGCGGTGAGCAGCTCGGGAGGCGCGGTGACGTATGACGTGGACAACCTCGTCAAAGGTCAGCTCCATGACAGCGACGGCAGCTTTACCTGGGCACCCAGCGATCCGATGAACGGCATGACCGTAGGCAGCGCAAGCGATATCACGCGCGGCATCGTGTTCGAGTGGAACACCGACCGCACCCTATCGTTCGAAATCGTCCCCGAGCGCCGGGATGTGAGCGCATATCAGTATTTCTCTTTTCGAGCGGCCCAAGGGACCCGCCATCCCCTCACGATGCTGGAATTGGCGGGCCGTACTTTTACCGTGTCGCTGCGTGACGGAAATGGCCTCAGCAGCTCGATCAACGTGGGCGCTTACGGCGGAGGGATTCGCTCGCCCTATCAGCGAACCGGCTGCGGCATTGGCGCCGGCTGGGGCAACGAGTTCGAAACCCTTCGGACCCGGCTGAGCGATTTCCTGAACAATGGATCGGGTTTGGATTTGACCAATCTGGTAGCGATTGATTTTCAGTTTGGACCCTCCTACGGCTCCAGTGCCGGGCGCCTGGGCTTGGATGACGTAGAATTCACTCTGGATTGACGTGCTCAATCCGTAGCAGGAGTTTTCACATGAGCTCTCATAAACGTGTCAGCCTTGCTGCTTGTGCCGGCTGGGTCTGTTTTTCAATTGCCACGTCCGCCTCGGCTGCCGACGAGGGCGGCCCCGTGCGAGACATCCTGTTCGCCCAGCCGTTTCGACTGGACAAGCCGTACACCCACTCCTGGCGAAAAGAGCAACCGCTGGTAAAGGCGGGCTACCTTTTGGTGTTGGCGGTGGATCCGGAGTTCGCTCGCCCCCTGCAGACCGCGGAGCCCGTTCTCTACGTCGGCGATCAAACGGCGGAGCGCATCAACGCCGGCGATGTTTCGGGGCGACTGGTGGTTCTCGTCCCGTCATCATCGAATTCGCAGAATGATCCGACCTTGGATTTGAGCAAAGCGCTGATCTGGTTCGGAGCTCCGGAGCTGCCGGAGCGGATCGACGCGGCGCGAGTGAACATCGAAATCAATGCTGCGTTGAGCAAGGGCGCAAAACCCTGGCCTGCGGAAAAGGTCCGGGTCGCGCTGCGCCGCGGGGGAAGAGCGCTTCACTTGCGCAACCGCGAGGCCTTGGAGCAGAGGCTCGCGACCCTGCTGCAAGAATATTCTCCCAATGAGACCGACCTGATCCGGGGACTCAGGGTGACGAACAAGTAGCGGACCCGCTCGCCGCGCTCGACGCTCGGGCAGCTTGAGCACGGGCGCCGTGGCTCACCGCTTTTCCCCCGGGCCAGGCAACAACGCGCAAACTTTTTTGGCGGACGGTGAGGGGGCGCAACCGCAATGGTTGTAGCCGCAGTCCACGGTGCCGCCGCGACACTCCATGGTGCACATCATCTCCGATGACATCGAGCCGACGTTCGCGACGGCGACGCACCGGTCCGGGTGGCACATCGCCACCGGCGCGCAATCCGAGTCTTTCCTGCAAGCGTCACTCGAGAACTTGGGGGCGTCCACCGCGGTAGCGGATCCAGGCGGGGTCGCCGAATCCCTGGCCGGCGAGGCGCCGGTCGGAGGGACAGCCCTCCGCTCAGCACCCTCCGTCTCGGCGCGAGTCGCCTCCGTCTTTGACGGCTTGGGCGGTGCCGACGGCGAGGAGCAGGCAAGGGCCAGGCTGATCAACACGCAAACCATCACTTGCGAGCAAGCATTGACAAACGTCATCCGCTTCTCCTCGGTCGGCAGGTGAATCATTTTCTAACCCTCCGAGCTAGACCTTGCCGGCCCAGCTTCGTGCCAAAGGAAACCGACGAACGAGCGGCCGCGCCGGCCGGGAAGTCCGGGCTCAGTGGACCGACAGTGCCTGCTCGTGAACCTTCTCGACCTTCTTGTCTCGCTCCAACTCCACGACCAATTGGTATGTGCCGGGGGGCAGTGCGAGCGCGGTGCGTAGAGTCGAGCTGCACATGCAACGGCACGGATTGCCACTCAGAGTCTCGTGCACCGTCGCCACCTTCTTCTCGAGTTGCGTTGTGACGTTGGCTTTGAGGCAGCAGGCGTGGGTCAGCTCGTGGACCACCATGGCGCCGCGGCGAAGCGGCTGCACCTCGACGGCGGTTCCAGTGGGCGGCAGCGCGCGCGCCGGCGGCTGGTCCATCGCCCGCTCGGGATGGGCCGCGCACCCTTCGACCTCGAAACGTGAAGTGCCCGGCTTGCTGGGCGGGGTGAGCCGTGACTTGGCAATCAGTCCCGAGCCCGCGAAGGAGGCAGTACCGCCGTCGGCGGAGGCGCTGGCGCCGTCAGCCGGTTTGGCTTTCGACGGCGGGGCAGGGGTGGAGCGCGTTTCTGGCGGCGAAGCGAAAGCGATCGCAAGCAGCGCGAGCAGTGCGTTCCTCATCGGGGCTCCCTAGAACGTTCCGACCGCTGCTTTAGCATCCCCAACGCCGGCGACGTTCTCGATCGAGAGGATCAATGCCCGCTGCACACCCGCTGGAAGCGTGGGGGTTGCGAAATCGAGTGAAATGGTCCGATCCGCGGCAAATTGAGTCGGCGTGCAAAGCCAGCCCTGCCGCGTCGGTTGGCGGGTGAATCTCATCGAGCCGATGTAACCGTAGACGACGGGCACGAACTTGGATCCTGCTTGCGGCCTCAATTCGGAGAGCGCCCCGTTCACCAGGAGAAAATATCGGTCAGAGGAAGTAGCCCCTGTGTTTGGATCGAAAAGGATTTGCCGCGTCGCGAAGCCCACCCCTGTGCTCGAGCAATTGGCGGCGCCAGGCGGCAGATAGGCGAGGGGAATACTTGCCGCAGCTACGGTGGAGCTTCGTGGCTCGATGCTCAGATAGACGAATGCCTGGGTAGAGGGAGAGGTTTGATTAAAGCGTGCCAGCGAGCGGTTCCAGGTCGCGGTGACCGTGGTCTGATTGAAGGTCGCCGGCCGATCGCCGTAGAAATCGATTTCGTCCTCCGGCGAGCTCGGTGGATTGGGCGGGAATGAATATCCAAATGTCAGGGTAGTCGTGGCGATGCTATTGGCTGCTCCAGGCATGAGCTGTCCGCTGATGGTCAGTTCGTTGGGAGTTGACATCACGTTTAGGGCGGCGGTGGTGAACTTCGGCACCACAGCGCTCGGACCCTGCGCCAGATAAGCAGACAAGAAATTGCGCCAGGACGTGACGCCCTGAAGCGAGGTGTACTCCTGGGCCAACGTCCCGTTGGGCGGGAAAAAGACAGACATCCCAGTTGCGACGGACATCGCCGGCGATTTGATTTGATACACAATCGTGCGATCCAGCGCGGTCTTCAGCTCATCTCGAAGCGCGGCAAAATCTGTCGCGTCCGCCTGCGCGAGCCGTCCCAGCATATCGCCCAGATCGATCATGTTGTAGGAGTGACCAGAGGGATCCTTTCCAAATTCAAGGCTGGCGGCGCGCGCCCGGCCGATCTGGACTGCCAGGGTGTTCATCCTCGGGGTAATTTGTTGATCAAGGTGGGTGAGCGCACCTTCCACGGCTTGCAGCGCGTCGACGCTGGTGAGCGCCATCGTCAATCTGCCGTCTTGCGCGTTCAATGCGGCGTATCCATCGATGATCGACTTGGAGAGCGCAACGGCGTCCACCGCTGCGTTGTCGCGCGCCGGCTGCAGCTTTCGGTAATCCCAACCCGCACCGGGCTCTACCTCTTCAGATGCAATCAAATATGAGGCAAATGGCTTGAGCGCCTCCATCACTTCAAACGTCGACATCAGACAGGCGTCGAAGCCGAGGATCTGCAGCTTGGGCACTTTCGCTGCGGCGAGCCCGTCTCGAATGCCCTGAGTCAATCCCGCCAAGCTGATCAGGTGTCCACTCGTCTCGGCCAATCCAAAACCTTTCCAGGCCCCGCCGTGATCCCAGAGGACCAGCGCGTAGTTCGCTGCCGGATACGTCTTGATGCCCCACTGGATGAAATCGGCCAGCGCGGGCGCCGTGCCGGTGTCGATCTTGCCCAGGTCCTGAATCTCCTGAAAGGAACCGGTCTGCGCGAGCAAGCGCTTGGTGGTTGCTGACGCGCGGATGTTGCCGATCGGATCCGTGCTGTACTTGAGGCTGCGATCGACCTCCACCACGATCCGCAGATTGCCCGACGATCCAACCTGGGCCATCTGGTTCAAGTTCGGTAGCGCGAAAGGCTCAAGGTTGTTGTCGGCAACCATGTACACCAGAACCGTCCAGCCCTTCGACGAGTCGCTGCCGCCACAAGAAAGCAGCAGGGCGGCGAAGATGACCGCGACGCCCAACCGCAGCTGCCTCAGCCGTATTGCAAACGCATTGTCTGTACGCATGATGCCCCTCGATGGCGGGCACGCGTACACCACGTAAAGGCGAGTTGCAAGATGAGTCGAATTCTATTGGAGCCGGCGGACAAAACCATTCGTGGCGATCCACCGGGGGAGCGATCCGAAGACCTTCGGCAAGCGTATCCAGCAAGCGCCTCTGTCTCTGGATCTCATCGGCGAACATCGGATGATCCTGAGTGCGGTCCGCCTCCGCCCCGTCGCGCGCCACCACCACCTTCAACTGTGGGCGCAAATGAGCCTTCCGTCGAACGAGAGCTCGATCTCCGGCTCGCATCTCCGGTGGACGGCGCAAGCTCTGGTTGCAACGACGCCGGTGCGGCACAACCTTCTCAGGTCGTCGCCTGGAGGTCACTCATGAACTGGAAGCAAAAGACGCTCGCCGCAGCAGTTTTCGCAGCTCTCTCGATTCCGGCGCATGCGCAGACTGGAGGCGCAGGTCCCGCCGCGAAAACGCAGGAGAGCTCAACCACCGATACCGAGGCACGAGGAACGAACCGAGAGGAGATGCTCCTCGGCTTTCTCCATCGCGCCAATCACCGTGAAATCGAATTGGCCAACCTGGCGAAGGACAATAGCAGCTCCCGACAGGTGAAGGATTTTGCCGACCGAGTCATCAAGGATCACCAGAGCGCGGACGAACAAGTCTTCACCTTCGCCAAGAACCACAACATCGACCTCGGTGCCATGCACAGTCGCGTGTCGGCGAAGGAAGAATTGACAGAGAACGAGCGGCGATCGCGCGCGGTGGGCAGCGCCACCGGAGAGTATGCCTTCATGGCAGAGACCGGCGCTGGAGAGGAAGCCTCGCGGGCGATGACTGAGTACAAAGCCACCTTGGAGAAGCTTCGTACACTCAAGGGCGCGGATTTTGATCGCGAGTTCGCCCGCGCCATGGTGAAGGATCACCAGATGTTGATTGACCGCGTCACCCGCGCGCGCTCGCGGATAAATGATCCGGAGCTGACCGGTCTCGTCGACAAGCTGCTTCCCACGCTCAAGCAACACCTGAGCATGGCGCAAAAGCTTCAAGACAACCTGTCCAAGTCCTAGCCGCTCACGACCGGCAATCGCCGGTGCTGTGACGACGCCCCAGGCGGCGCGCGACGTCCTCAGAGAGCCCAGCGTATCCCAAGCCCGACCTGCTGGAGCGAGGTGTCCCTCATGATGCCGACGTCGTTTCCAGAGTAGCCGAGAACGAACATCTGCCACGTTCCCCCCATCAGCTTTTTCCAAAGGCCCAGATGGGTGACCACGCGAAGCTCTTTCAACAAATCTCCGCTCGGCACGATCCATGAAAAGGAAAGGGACCAGAACGCGTGCCAACCCTTTTGCAGGCGCAGCTGTGAGGTCAGCTCGAGACCACCCCCGTAACCGAATGCATTGAAGGAGTCCCGGCAATCCACGCTGGGACGAGTACAAGACAGGAAAAACAGCCGCGAATCGAGCTCACCCGTTACCACGATGGTGTTTTCTGCGGAAGTGCTGGCAGCCATTCGGACCGCCAGATCATTGAGCATCCGGAACGATGAGCTCAAACGGGGCTCGTCCTCCCGCACCGAGCTGTGATCGCTCTCGTGCGTCACTGCTACTCCGGCCCGAAGCCAGGGCCCGTCCCCCGTCTTGGCTTGCGCGCGCCAGAGGCGCCACCCTTCGAGCGAAAGGCGGCCTCTCCAATTCTGGTTCGGTATCACCAGCGTCGAATTGTCAATGTTATGAATCTCGACAAAGGGCGTTAATCGAAGACCGGATGTCGCATCGGGGGCGACGCCGACGATCGGCAGCGCGGCGGACAAGGTGGCGCGCGGCGCACCGCGCCAGATGAATCCGAAGACGGGTGCATCAGGGCTGGCGTAGAGCTGCTCGGCCAAGGTGACCGCCGGCGATTCGGCATGCGCCTGAGCAATGCCCAACACGGCCGAGGTGATCAGCCCCAGCGACGCCGCCAAACGAGGCGAGCTTCGCAATTCCAAACATTTCATCGGGTCCTCCCACAGAACGTGTGATACACCCTGTAGCACACCAGAGCCGGAAGTCGAAATTGCTTTGCGCTCTGCTGCTCGAATGCGAGCGTGGAATCCCGCAACTCCAGGCGGACCCGGACGCTACTTGGTCTCCGGCGGAGTTTTCGCTTTGCCCACCGGCTTGGCGGTGGAGTCAGTTCGGGCCTTGGATGGCTTGCCAGCCTTTTCGTCGGTGCCGCCGTCCGGGTTGCCCTTGGCCTTCTTCGCGTGTGCGTGAGCCTTACCCGTCTCGTGGGCAAAGCCCAGCGTCGAGAAACCAAGAGCGGATATCACGCTGATCGCAACGACGAGCTTGCGCATCCTTGCTCTCCTTGAGACGGCGATGGAAGGACGGAACAGGTTCGCCGTCAATCCGTTTCGCCCACTGGATCTGCGAATACCATGGCATGAAGGAAATCCAGCAGCCGCGACCCGGTGGATCGGGCTGAACGCGGGCCCTCGACTGCGCTTCGCTACGCCTGTCCCGAGCGTAGTCGAGGGGCTCGGCCTGAACGGGGGCCGACAAAACAGACGTCTGGTTTAGCGTCTCAAGTGTGTCGGAGGCCGGTGGCGTTGGCCAGCAACATCTCGCGAAGGGCCTGCGCGCGGTCGCGCGAGACGGGTACCCGGATTCCCTGGCTCTCGTCTCCGATGCCGACGCCGACGAAAAGGGTCGTCTCCCCACTGTCCCGCTCCAGCTCCCTCACATGTGCGACGTTGACCAGCCAGTTTCGATGGGCGCGCGTGAAGGTCCGGCCAAATGAGGCTTCGATCGCGGCCAGCGACAGATCGATGTCGAACTTGCCATGCCGGGAGTGCACGAAGGTCATCCGCTCTGCCGCCTCGAAAGCCCAGATCTCGGCCGGCTCGAGAAACACCAGGCTTTTCTTTCGTCGCGCGACCACCCGCGTGGCGAGAGGTGCGGCCACGGCCATCGGCCGGCGTTCCAGGAGTCGCCGGAGTGACTGCGCCACGCGCTCCTCGTTGAACGGCTTGAGGATGTAATCGACTACCCCCAGGTTGAATGCCTCCAGAGCGTGCTCGCCAAAGGCGGTGGTCAATACGAACATCGGCGCCCCTGGCGATCCGGCCATGGACCGGACCAGATCCAGGCCTGATTGGCCGCCGGGATCGCCCGCCAGCTGAACGTCGACGAAGACCACATCCACTGCAGCTCCCTCTGGAGCATTGAGCACGGCGCGCGCCTCCTCGACGCTCGCAACCGCCCCCACCACCTCGGCCAGCTGGGTCGCCTCGATCAACTCGACCAGGTAATTGCGCGTGGGGAACTCATCCTCGAGCACCAGCGCACGCAGCCTGGGCCCCTGGTCTGGGGAAGGCACCTCGGGCCTTCTCACGACGTCCTCCGGGCCTCATCCATTGGCTGAGGGGGAAGCTCCACGATCGCTCGCGTTCCCGACGAAGAGGAATCCAAGCGTAGGCTGGCCCGCTGTCCGTATTTCAGAGCCAGCCGCCGTCGCACCGCCAGCAGACCGAACGCCCCGTAGCGGATCTCTCCCCCGGGCAATCCCGGGCCATTGTCCTCGATCCTGCACACCAGCTTCGATGCCGGCGCGTGGTCGGCATCCATCAGCTCGGTGCGGACGATCACGATGCCGTTCGGCCGCATCAGCGCTCCGTGTTTCACCGCATTCTCCACCAGCGGTTGGAGCAGGAGTCGCGGGAGTAAGACGGCCCTCGTCTGGTCTGAAATTTCCCAGCGGAAGACGAGGCGGCCAGCGTAGCGCGTCTCGAGGATCTCGGCGTAGCGACCAAGCCACTCGATCTGGTCCGCGAGCGGTTGCATCTCGTTTTCATCCCGCAGTGAGTCTCGCAGGAGGTCTCCAAGGTATACGAGCAGTCGCCGAGCTTCGCGAGGGTCCGCCGTCACCAACCCCGCAATGGTATTGAGCGTGTTCAGCAGAAAGTGAGGCTCGAGATGCGCGCGCAGTTGAGCCAGCTCCGCTGCGGCTCGAAGCTTCTCGGCTTCAAGCCGCGACTTCTCCACCTCGAGAGAATGGACGTGCCTATCCTCGAGTGCGAGCGCGGCTTGATTGGAAGTGACGGTGAGCAGCAGCAGCTCGGTCCTCTGAGGGAAGTACTGGTTCTGCGAGCCAGCGACCACTGTTCCCCATCTGGCATGAACCCCGAGAGGCGCTGAAACGACCCGGAGCGTTCCCTCGCCAAATGGGTTGGGAATCGTGGTGCTGCGTCGATGGTGGAAGAGTTTGCCTTCCAGCAGTCGTGCTATTTCCTCCGGCTGGATCGATCGGTTGGCCTTGGAAGTCCTGAAGAAGTGCCGCTTGGCGCCTTCGGGCGTCGTGGCGATGGTGGCAAACGCGAAATCCAATCGCAACATCGCGGTGAGGACATCCAGCAGGGTCTCGATCATCTGACAGGAGTCGCTCCCTCTCCAGATGGCCGGGAGGACGAGCACGCCAAGGAGATCGCGGATGACCGAGCGCAGTCCATTTTCGCGTTCCGACCCTGCTTCGCGGCCCTCTCTTGAAGCGGGTGGCGGCCTGGCTGAGGGCTCCGTTCTCGCGCGGCGTCGCTCCAATTCCCACAGCAGCTCGTCTGCCGGAAGAAAGAAGGGATTCTCCTGGAGGACGCCGCCGATGATGTTCATCGGATGGGTCCGGACGATGTCGACGACAATCCCGCCGCCAAACTTGGCGGAGTCGAAAATTCAAATCACTGGATCCGGATACTTCACCAGGATGCGGTTCACCCGCGCTTCATATTCGAGAAAGTCATTGACCCCGGGGCGGTCTTCGAGAACCCAACCCATGTGAGAGACGATCCGGGTGTGGGGGAAGCCCTGAGACTTTCCTCGCTCGAGCACCTCCTGGATGAAGGCAAGCGTTTGATGCTGATCGAACCGGCCATCGCGCAGGTATGACTCTTCCCAGCTCAAGATCTCCAACTGGCCGCTTCGTTGAGCCTGGGTCACGTCGATGCCGGCTTGCTGCAGCCGCTCCAAATGCATGCCGCGCAGTTTCGGATCGACGATGTGAAAGGCTTTGTCGCCTTTTCGGAAGCCTTCCACGATGAAGGGGGTCAGGACCCGGTACTCTTCGTCCTGGTCGTGGAAGAACGCGCAAACGTGCCCGCATCGGTGCAAGGTCGCGCCGGCCAGGTGGATGGAGCCGTTCGACGCCTCTGCTGGTTCCGCCATGGGGCCTCCGAGGGCTCGCAGATATGCGATCTGATATGGCCGCGATGTGGAACGCGCCGAAAGACAGAACAGAGTGCTCTGTCCGGGAGCAGACAAGCGGTGCTCGCACCGCAGTGGCAGGCCTGCTGCCGGTCGCCGCCAGCCGCGGCTTCGTACCCGCGGGACGACTCCACGTCGGATTAGCAGTGACTGGCGGTGTTGAGGAGCCTACTCAACCGTCTGCAGTTCGTCACTCTCTCTCGCCGAATCCGCCGGCGAACCCAATGGAAACGGAGGCTGTCGCGGCTCACAACGATGTCTCAAGTAGGTCAGCAACTAGGTCAACGGATCCGTGAGCTGCGGAGGGCGCTCTCGTACACGCAGGAACAACTGGCTGAGAAGGCGAACATCAGCGTTTCCTTTCTCTCCATGATCGAGCGGGCGGAACGCGTGCCGCACGTCGAAACCCTCGCAGTTCTCTCCAGCGCCCTGGGCGTCACCCTTTCCAAGATCTTCGACGGGGTGAATGAACCGGGGAACGACAACAAAGTATTGCTTCCGTTGACCGTGTACCTGGAAAAACTGCCTCTGGGTTCGGGCGATGTCGAAGCTCTTCTCTTGATCGCGAAAATCTTGTTCAAGGACAGGGCCTGATCGCCCAGGGTGCCGCGCCCGGACGCGTCCGGCATGCGACGCACGTTTCAGGATGATCTCATGACGGTTGTATCGGCAATCGCCTGATCCGGCGGCCGGTAGCTCGTCGAGATCGCGTTCGCCACCGCTGGAAGGATGGGTCGTTCGAGGTAATCTCGGAACGTGAAAAGCTCGCCCTTTACGATCGCAGCGCTTCTCGGTTTCGTAGGAGGTTTCGTCGACGCGGCTGGGTATCTCGGACTGGGTGGGCTGTTCACCACCCACGTCACGGGAAACCTCGCAGTGCTCGGTGCGCGTTTGGCGCAGCGACAGATGCACGGCGGCGCGGCGGGGATCGCTTTCATTCCGATCTTCGCGGCAGCCGCGATAGTGGCGGGTGTGATTGCGCGGTCTGCGCGAAAACGCCGCTTCGGAGATGCACCCGCTCTTCTCTTCACCGAGAGCGCGGTGCTGTGGTTGACCGCGCTGGCCGGCCATTTCGTCTCGGACGCGCTCGCGCGCACCGAGACCGCGGCGATCACCCTGGTTGGATCGATGGCGGTGGTGGCGATGGGAATGCAGAACGGCATGATGCGCGAGGCGTTTGGCGGGCAAGCTCCAACCACCGTGATGACCGGCAACGTTACCCAGCTGTCGCTGGACCTGCTCGAGCTGGTGAGAATCCCCCGAACCCGCGTCGAGCTTCGAGGCACGGTGATGGCTCGCATCCGCAAATCCAGTGCCGCCTTGATGGGATTCGTTCTCGGTGCGGCGGCGGGCGCCTCGTTGGAAAGCATCGCGGGAATGGTTTCCGTGATGGTGCCTGCCGCAGTGCTTTTGGCGCTCGGTGCAACTACTCTTCACCAGCGCTTGCGCGGTGCACCACTGGCGCGAGGATGACCGGCTACGGCGCACTCGTCGTCGATGATTGAGCTTGCTTTGACGGTCGGCACCGAACGCGACCGTCGCAATCGTCATTCACCGACGATGATCAATCGTCGGCTCTGTCTCTGGCGCTCAACCGCGCGCCCGCAACGCATCCATGACGCGCGCGGGGGTGAACGGAACCTGACGCACGCGCGCACCGGTCGCGTCGAAGATCGCATTGGCGATCGCGGCCGCCGCGATGGTGATTGAAACTTCGCCGGCGCCCAGCTGCGGTTTGTCCAGCCGGTTGAGGAGCACGGACTCTACCACGGGGATGGGCTCGCCGAAGCGGAAGACGGTAGTTGCTTCGCCGGGGTAGGTCATCCAGTCGATCGAAGTGATCTTCTGGTCGTCCCACTTCACCTCTTCGCGAAGGCAGCGGCTCATGCCCTGGAGGGCGCCCCCTTCGATCTGATTTCGCAACCCATCGGGGTTTGACACAGGGCCTGAATCCGCGCCGGCGACCATTCGCGTCACGGTCACCTGTCCAGTGTCCTGATCTACCTGGACCTCGGTCACCAAGCCGCAATACCCGTTGTTGCCCTCGTACAGCACGCAGGCGATGCCACGGCCGGTTGCGATGCCGGTCGGCTTGCTGTCTGGGTTGGGAGATGGACGCGTTTCCCAGTTTGCCGCCTTCGCCGCCTCATTCAAGACATCCTTCAAGCGCTGATCGCTCAAATGGCGCAGGCGATACTCGATCGGATCGGCTTGCAAGAAGGCAGCTACCTCGTCAATGAAGCTTTCATTGGCGAACGTGTTTTGCAGCCGGGCGGGGGACCGCAGCGGACCGGTGAAGAAGGGCGATTCGATGGTATGAAGCAAGATCCGCTCGCTCTCGATGGTTCCGGTGCCTCCGCATCTTCCCGCGACGCAGCCCGCGCCGTAGGAAGAGTCGGCGTTTGAGTTATTGCTGTAGCTGGTCGGTGGATTTCCTGGCCCGGGCACCAGCGGTGGCGTCGGAAAACCAAGGAGGGCTCCGGTGATGATATTGCCAGGTGTATCAGCATTTGGACGGTTGCCTTTGGTGAGCGTCCACGCCTCGTAATCCCAGACGTCGATATTGCCCTTCTCGTTCAGTCCCGCGCGCAAGTCGATGCTGTACGCAGGTCCGTAGTTCTCGCCCCACGCCATCTCGTCTTTGCGCGTGAGTTGCACGCGCACCGGCTGGCCAACGGCCTGCGAAAGCACGGCCGCATCGTAGGAGACGGTGTCCGCGCCGTTGATGCCGTAGCAGCCGGAGCCCTCCGTGAAGATGACGCGGACATTCTCCGGGGGGATCCCGAGCACCCTCGCCACGCTGTCGCGCTGAGGGTAAACGCCCTGCGTGGCGGACCAGATGGTGGCTGTGCCGTTGGGGCCCTTGCCCTGAACGTCCGCAACCGCGCACGAGCTGCCCACGGATCCATGCATTTGATAGGGATACAGATATGTCGCCCTGATGATATTGGTGGCCTGCTCGAGCCTCTGGTCGACATCGTCGGACAGAATCGTATACGAATCGCGGGATGGCTGCTGTCGCATGTAATCGTAGAAATTCGCCTGGCTGGGAAGTCCGACGCCCTCGGACCAGGTCACTCGCAACGCCATCGCAGCTTGGCGGGCCTCGTATTGCCTGTCCGCGACCACGCCCACGAAATCATTAATGACCACAACCCGCACGTTGCCGGGAAGATTCTGGACGGAGCTCTCGTCGACGGCGAGAACTCTGGCGCCCACCACCGGCGGCCTGACGACTTTTCCATGCAACATTCCGGGCAGTCGCACGGACTGGACGTACTCGAATTGTCCTGTCACCTTCGCCGGAATTTCGTAGCGCGGCACAGAGGTGCCGAGCACCGTGTACTGGCTCGGATCCTTCGGCGTGGCCGCGCGATCTACGGTGAGCTCGAAACGCTGCCCACCGATCAGTTGGCCGTAAGTCACCTGCTGCGTCGGATCGGCCTTGACGTAGATTGCTCCGTCCAACACGGCGAGCTGGTCCGCCGGCACGCCCAGCCGCACGGACGCCATCTGGAACAAAGCTTCGCGAGCGGTGGCCAGCGCCTGTCGCAGCCCATTGGCCCCGAACTCGGTCGGGTGCGACTGGCTGCCGGAAGTGACGCCCTGGTCGGGAGTGAAGGCCGTATCGCAGACGATCAGCGTGATCCGCTCGAGCGGCACGTACATCTCGTCTGCGATCAGCTGGTATTGGACGGTTCTGAAGCCCTGTCCGAACTCGCATTTACCGGTGTAACCCGTGATGCTCTCGTCCTCAGCGATGGCGATCCAGGAATCCACCTGGTCCAGCGCTATCGTAAGCGGCACCACTTTGCCGGCAGTCTGTCCGCCAGAATTGCCAGCGCGACCGGAAATGCTGAAGCCGACGATCAGCACGCCGGCTCCCTTCAAGAAATTGCGCCGCGAAAATCCTGATCTCTCGAGGGCCGCGCGCGCATCGGGGGTCATGGTCGGCTTCATGGCCGCACCTCCTGTGCGTAGCGCAGCAACGCGCGGACCATTCGGACGTGCGTATAGCAGCGGCACAAGAGCCGTGGCGGGCCATCCAGAGATCGGAGGATCTCCTCCTGCGTGGCATTTGGATGCTGATCGATGTACGCCTTTCCATGGAGCATGATCCCGCTGATACAGAAGGCGCACTGCGCCGCTTGCTCCTCGATGAAAGCCCTCTGGATCGGGTGCGGCTTCTCCGGCGTGCCCAGCCCTTCGATGGTGGTTATCTGCGCGCCCGCCGGGATCGACGCTAGGGTCCGCACACACGAACGGATTGGTAAATCTTGGCCGGTCGAATTCAGAAGCACCGTGCAGGCTCCACACTGAGAGAGACCGCAGCCGAACTTCGGCCCGTTCAACTGGAGATCATCCATCAGCACGAACAGCAGCGGGGTCGCCCCGTCCGCGTCGATGGTGTAGGAACTGCCGTTAACTGACAAGGTGAATTCAGGCATGATGGGTGTCCCTCCTGGCCAACAGGATGTGCGAGTTGAGGTCCTAGGCTGCGCGCAAGATACACCCAGCGGCATGCGGAACGCCGGCTATTTTTCATGCCCGCGGAAGCAAACGCATCCGATCGAACATGGTTGCTGCGAGTTCCCGTGCAACAGTCGGGCAACAGTGGTGTCTATTATGGGCGACCGATCGAGGAGCTCAGTCCTGGATCGCCGGGCGCTTCGGCTGGCGGAATATGGCGTAGAGCACCGAGACGGCCTGGGCAGAGTCTCCAGACACCACGGCGCCGGCGACGGTGTTGGCCACGGCATTTCCGGGCGCCAGCGCACCCGCCGCAAATTGCGTCAGGCGCCCGACTTTGCCCAGCCAGATGCGGGCTGGTTTGGGTCGCGAGTCGCCATTCGAGACGCCCAGTGTAACCGGACTCGAGCCCAGGTGGTGAAGCGCGAAAATCCGCGATCGAGGTTGCATTTCCAGGCTCGAGCGCTTACGAACGAGCTCTTCGGAAGGGGAGTAGTTCACGCCGGTAGGTGCCGGCGTCGGGCGGATCGACAACACGGCCCTCAGGGCCCGGTCCCCCACCTGAAGTAGGTGAACGAGACCTTCGGACCAGGAAACCACCTGGCCGAGGTTTCGTCCGCATTGCGACATCTCGGCTGGGCAGAAGGGAGCGAGATGTCGAACGCCGGATGGTGGAAAATCTTCGTCGCTTTGGGCTGCGGCTTGCCGGCGCTCGTCTTCAGGCTTGGGGCTGTCGAGCTGCGCCCGCTGCTCTCAATTTGCCTGTACGGAGGGGCGGTGGTCGCGGCAGCCTTTCTTCTCTCGTGGGCCGCGGAAGCGTTTCAGCTGGATGTTTCGGCGAGCCTGTCTATCGCCGCTCTGGCGCTGATCGCCGTGCTTCCCGAATACGCGGTGGATCTCTACTTCGCGTTCAGCGCGGGCCACAATCCCAGTCACGCGCAGTACGCCGCGGCGAACATGACCGGGAGCAACCGCTTGCTGATTGGCATCGGCTGGCCGCTGGTCGCATTGCTTTCGATAGTCGCTGCTCGAAAGCTTGGGCGAGATTCGGCGGGGGTGCAACTGGGAGCCGCGCGGCGGGTGGAGCTGGCGTATCTGGCGCTGGCGAGCATTTACTCCGCGGTGATCATCCTGACTCGGCGCCTGGCCTGGTACGACGCAATCGTGCTGCTGGGGTTGTTTGTCTTTTACGTGGTACGTGTTTCACGAGAGCGGCGCACCGAGCCGGAGCTGATCGGCGTCGCGGCCGCGATCGGGAAGCTGGCGCCGGCTTGGCGCCGGATCGTCGTGGGCGCTCTGTTCCTGGTCGCGGCTGGCGTGGTGGTCGCATCGGCGGAGCCGTTTGCCGAGGCGCTCGTCGACGGCGGCAAGGACCTTGGGATTGACGAGTTTCTGCTGGTGCAGTGGCTCGCGCCGCTGGCCTCGGAGTCGCCGGAGCTGCTGGTGGCGGCGATGCTCGCCCTGCGGGGACATCAGGACAGCGCCTTTGGCGCGGTGCTCTCGTCCAAAGTGAATCAATGGACGCTGCTCGTGGGGGGGCTTCCGATCGCTTACTACCTGGGCGGAGGGCAGGGGGGCTTGGCGCTCGACGCAAGGCAGGTTGAAGAGTTCGTCTTGACCGCCTCGCAGTCGATTTTGGGCTTCAGCGTGCTTTGCAATCTCCAATTGCGCCGATGGGAAGCCGTTGCGCTGCTCTTCCTCTTCCTGATTCAGTTTCCATTGCCGGGTCCGGCGTCGCGCTTGCTGCTTTCCGCGGTGTACCTGGTCCTGGCGATGGTTGTTTTGGTGGCTCATCGGCGATCGTTGCCATCGATCGTGCGAGCCTTCACTGGGGGTCGCGCTTGAGGCAATCGAGTTGAAGCGATTACCCGTCATGCTTGCGGTACACGAGCGGGATCGGCATGCTCAGAAGTCGGATGTCGCAAATAACAGAACGGCCGGTCGAAAACCATGGCGTGATCGGGGACCTGAGCACGGTGGCGCTGGTGAGTACCGATGGCGCGATCGATTTCATGTGTTTCCCCGAGTTCGATTCGCCGTCGATATTTCTGGCCCTGCTGGACCCCGAGCGCGGCGGGCAGTTCCTCCTCTCACCGGAGGCTTTCTGCGACCGCACCAAGCAGCTCTACCTCCCCGACTCGAACATCCTGCTGACGCGATTTCTCTTCGTGGAAGGCGTCGCCGAGGTGTCGGACTTCATGGCGATGGGCGAAGACGGCGCGCGGGCGCTGGTGCGCCGAGCGAAGGCGGTCCGCGGCCGGTTCTCTTTCCGGATGTCCTGTGCGCCACGCTTCGACTGCGCGCGCGCCAGCCACCGGGTAGAGCAGCGCTCCGAGCGGGAGGTGATCTTCCTTCCCGACGCGGATGTTCCCGCTCTGGCGCTCTACAGCGATGTGCCAATGAAGGTCGAAAACGGCGATGCCACGGCCAGGATTTGGCTCGGCAGCGGGGAGTCCGCCTCGTTCGTGTTGACGGCTGCGCAAGAGGGGCAGGCAGCGGCTTCCGCCAGCGCAGACTATGTTTCATCGCACTTCAAGCGCACCAACGACTATTGGCGAAATTGGATCGGCCGCTCCACTTATCAGGGGCGGTGGCGCGAGGCGGTCAATCGCTCGGCGCTCACGCTCAAGCTGCTCACCTCGGGCCGGCATGGCTCGCTCGTGGCCTCGCCGACTTTCGGGTTACCGGAGAAACCCGGCGGCATGCGCAACTGGGACTACCGCTACACCTGGATCCGCGACGCCTCGTTCACCCTCTATGCGCTGATGCGGCTTGGCTATACCGATGAAGCGAGCGCGTTCATGCGGTGGATCGAGGCGCGCTGCGAGGAGCTGCGCCCCGACGGCTCGCTGCAGGTGATGTACCGGATCGATGGGCGCCATGAAATCCCGGAGACCGTGCTGGATCACCTGGCGGGGTACGGCCACTCGCGACCGGTGCGCATTGGCAACGACGCATACACCCAGCTTCAGCTGGACATCTACGGCGAGCTTTTGGATTCAGTCTATTTGTACAACAAGTTTGGCGAGCCGATTTCCCATGACTTGTGGCAAAACCTGGTCAAGCTGATCAACTGGGTGTGCGTTCATTGGCGGGAGCCCGACGAGGGAATCTGGGAGGTGCGTGGCGGGCGGAAGGAGTTCGTGCTCTCGCGGGTGATGTGCTGGGTGGCGGTCGATCGCGGGATCCGACTGGCGCTGAAGCGCTCCTTTCCCGCGCCATTCGCGCATTGGAGCCAGGTGCGCGAAGCGATCTACTACGACATCTTCAATTCCTTCTGGGACCCGAGTCGGCGCGCGTTCGTGCAGCACAAGGGGGCCAAAACTACCGACGCATCGACTCTGCTGATGCCCTTGGTGAGGTTCATCGGTCCCACCGATCCGCGTTGGCTTTCGACGCTGCGAGCGATTGAGCAGGACCTGGTGGACGACTCGCTGCTGTACCGCTATCGCCCGCAGGATGCGGCGCCCGATGGGCTGATCGGCGACGAGGGGACGTTCAACATGTGCACCTTCTGGTACGTGGAGGCGCTGGCCCGCACCGGCGACGTGGACCAGGCGCGCTTCATCTTCGAGAAGATGCTGGGCTATGCCAACCACCTCGGCCTGTACTCCGAGGAGCTCGGCCCGCGCGGCGAGCACCTGGGAAACTTTCCCCAGGCCTTTACCCACCTGGCGTTGATCAGCGCTGCTCATTGTCTGGACCGCGCAATGAACGCCGCCGGCAGACCGCGGTGACCGGAGAACCCATGGCCGTTGACGCGCGCGCCGACGTCTGATCTTGAGCCGTTTAGCAAGAGGGTCATCCAGGACCGCGCGCTGAGGCCGCAAGACATTTGCGCGCCAGTGAAAGGATATTTGCCTCACACCGGAGGCGGTGCGACACTGCGCGCGGGCCGAAATGGAGGTCTCCATGGAAAATGTGAGGACAATCTGGATCTCTTGCTTGGCGGTTCTCGTGGCGGTGAGCATGCTCGCGGGCTGTGCCAAACGTCCGGCGGCGGTCACCGAAGCCGCGCAGGCGCCCCCGCCCGTTGCCGTCGCGCAACCCGAACCGCCAAAGGAGATCACCGCGGAGGTGGTGGACCTGGATTCGCTGATCAGCCGCGTGGTGGTGCATTTTGATTTCGATCAAGCGGTTTTGAAATCTGAAGATCAGCAGAAGCTGCAGAAGCTGGCAGAGGCGTTGCGAAGCTCTCCGTCCGCGAAGGTCAGGATTTCTGGCAACTGCGATGAGCGGGGCACGGAGGAGTACAACCTCGCGCTGGGACAGCGGCGCGCAGAGGTGGCCAGGAAATATCTCGTCGATCTCGGAATTGAGAGAGTGCGAATCGATACCGTGAGCTACGGGCACGAGAAGCCGGTAGACCCGCGCCACAGCGAAGATGCCTGGGCGGCGAATCGCCGGGACGAGTTCGCTTCCGTTCGCGGCAACTGACAGATGATGCCGGGTGGGTTTTTCCTCGAAGCATCTGCTCTTTGGGTTGGGAGTGGGGATGGGGCCGATGCTGCGCAGGCGTTTCGCGCATGCGGAGCGGCGGACGACTCTGGGCATACGCTGAAGGACTCCCCTTATCGCCTGGTGGTTGATTCAGCATCCACCCGGTTGCTGAGCTCGATCAGGTTCTCGTCCGGGTCATAGAGGTAGATCGAGCGGATGGGTCCGCGTGCGCCGGTTCGCACCACGGGCCCCACGATGACCGGAACGCCGGCCTGTTCGAGGTGCGCGATCCAGCTCTCGATCGGATCATCCACCATGAAGCACAGGTCAGCAGACCCCGGCGTGGCGTGTCTGACGTTCGGATCGAGAACGCGATCCACCGGATGAAGGTTGAGCTTCTGCTCGCCGAAATGAAGCGCGGTTCTACCCTCGCCAAAGCGCTGAACCGTCATTCCCAGCAGACGCGTGTAGAAATCAACGGTGCGGGAAATATCGGCGACGGTGAGCACCAGATGGTCGAGCTGGAGGACGCGCATGGCTGATGTATAGCAGGCTGATTCTCGAGCTCTAGATCTTCCTGGCTGCTCGTGCGTTCTCCTGAGAATTGCGCCCCGGCCGCTTTGGCGCGTCGCGCCAAAGGTGGGGTGCGTTCACATTTCAGGAGTAGTCATCATGTCGATCCGAGTCGCTGTTTTCACATCACTGTTGTGTGCTGCTTCGTTTCCAGGCGCTTCGACCAAGCCGATGGCGCGCGCGGAACCCCAGCCAACTTTCAATGGTGAATCCAGGCCGACCCGCGCGCAGCCTGACGAAGCCCGGCCGCTCCAGTGGCTTCTCCACGCGCAAAACCAGGAGGGCGGCTGGGGACCCGAAGCCAATACGCCGGCTGATGTCGCTACCACCAGCCTGTCTGGGATTGCCCTGCTGCGGCTCGGGCACACGCCTTCATCCGGCGAGTATCGAGAGCCCGCGCGCAGGGCCCTGATGTTCGTGGTCCGAGCGGTGGAGCGGGCTCCGGGCCCCAATCAGTTCATCGAGCCGGAGGGTACGCTTCCCCAGCGAAAACTGGGGCGGGGGATTGATACATTCCTGGCGGCGCAATTTCTCGGTGAGGCAATCAAGTTGATGCCGACGGGGGAGGATCGTCGGCGTGCCGCCGTTGCTCTGGAGCTGTGCGTTTCCAAGATTCACGCCGCTCAGCGCCAGGACGGTAGCTTCTCCAAGGATGGCTGGGCGCCAGTGCTCTCCAGCGCGTTTGCGGCCAACGGCCTGTACGCCGCCAAGGACGTGGGCGCGCGCGTGGCCCCGGAGACGCTGAGGAAGTCGGAGGAATACATGATGAAGGGATATGACGCACAGAAAAAACAATTCCGCACCGACGACAGCGCGGGGGTTGCTTTGTATCAAGCGGCCGGCGCCCTGGGAATGGCGTCTCGTTCGGGCAAGCTGAGCGAGGCTCCCGCCAAGGCCGCGCGCGAGCACCTCGCCGACGAGGCGTTCGTCCGCGGGTTCGGGAGCTACGGCGGCGAGGAGCATGTTTCATACATGTTGAGCACCGAAGCCTTTGCCAAGAGCGGAGGGGAGGATTGGGCAAAATGGAGCAAGTCGATCCGCGCCCGGCTGGCGAACATCCAGCGCGAAAACGGCACCTGGCGCGGCGACCATTGCATCACCAGCACTTCATTCTGCACGGCCGCCTCGTTGATCACGCTGGCGATCCGGCCCGCCAACGTGCGATCACCGATCTAAGGGTTTACTTCGATCGATTTGCTGGCCTGCAAGGAGGCTCGGGGCTGTCGGTGATCATCAGCTCATTCATGATCAGAAACGCCCCGAGCCCGTGCAGGTCATTCACGTTGCGGTGGCGGGAAAGATAGTAGCTCAAGTTGCCGACGTTGGTGCCTTCGGAAATATCCGTGAGATAGGTCAATCCGTCGTCACCCAGTGAAATCTTGGATAGCACGCCTTGATAACCGGCTCGTGCGACATCCAGATAGCGTGGATCCACATAGCCGTTCTGGGCTGCTCGGTAGATGGTGAAGGTGTGCATGCTGGAGCAGGATGTTTCATGCCAGTTGCTCGGCAGATAGCCCTTGTCCACCACCTGATACCAAAGGCCAGTCGGGGGATCTTGAGAAGTGGCCAAGCCGGCAACCAGGTCTTGTAGAACGGCCAGGAGCTCCGGCCTTCGCTGATGATCCTCGCGAAGAATCTCCAGAACCGTGATCAGCGCCATTCCATACCATCCCAGGGCCCGGCACCAGAACTCGGGGGAGTGATGGGTGACAGGGTCGGCCCAGCTCTGAGCGCCCAGCTCGTCATAGGCGTGAAAAAGCAGCCCGCTCGAGGCATCTTTCAAGTGCGAAGAGTAAATCAACAGCTGTCTGGCGGCCTCGTCATTTGCATACGCGCTGTCGTCGAACACTTGTCCGTATCGGACCAGAAACGGCATGGACATGAACATGCCATCGAGCCACAGCTGTCTGATCCGGCTGGTCGCGTGCCAAAAGCCGCCATCCTCGGTGCGTGGATAGGTGTCGAAACGCCTCCGAATCTTATCTGCGGCAATCTGGTAACGGCTCTCTCCGGTCTCCTGATACAAAAGCAGGAGTAGATTTCCGGGCAGCATGTTGTCCAGTGAGTTCAAGCTGGCGTCGATGTTTCCGTTCGGATCGACGTGCGAATCCACCCAGGCCTTGATGTACTGAAAATAGCTTTCATCCCCCGTCCTCTTGAACACCAGGTACTGCCCGTAGAGATAGAGAGCTCTGGGGTAAGCCCAGGAGCCGAAGCCCAATGGGTCGCTGAATCGCTGCAGGGTTGAATCAACCAGTGCGACGGACCAATCGAAATCCGGGGGACGGGCGGCCGGCGAAGCAAACAGAGGGCCGCCGAGGAGAACGAAACCGAGCGATACACTCAAGATCGGATGCTTGACTCTTTGCGCGAACACAGAATCTCCCAGGGGTGATCGCGTTCTACTTCTTTTGAGCTCCCACCGCCAGGTCGGCGAGAAGCTTCTCCGCTGCCGACTCGAACCGGGCGACATCACCGTAGGATCGCGCCACCAGCATCGCACCCTCCAGTGAAGAGAGCAGGAGCCACGCCGCCATCTTGCTCGGACCTTCGAATCGTAGGGTCCGCGCCTTGCGTCCGTCCTCGAGAACCCGCGCCAGCCAGCTCTCGTTGTCTTCGAAAAAAGTGGCGATTCGATCGCGAATGCCTCAACTGTTATAGAGCTGCTTCGTCCAGGAGCGCCAAGCAGTGGCAGACCGCGGCGAGAGCGAATGAGCATCTCGCCAATCAGATGGAGCAACCATGAACTGGATCACTCGTGAACGAGTCAATGTCGACCGCGTTGCTTGTCCGTGGTTGATCAAGAAATTCGTGGACCCTGAGGCCGTATTCTTCTTTGTCCCAGCGGCAGAGGTTCTCGGCGAAGCCGAGCGTCTCGGCGCAATCCCTTTCGACGTCGGTGGCGTCGAGCTCGGGCATCACGGCCAGGAGTGCACCTTTGAGGCAATTTTGAAGAAATACGGGCTCACCACGGATTTGGCGCTGACGCTGCTGGCGAGAATTGTCAATGGAGCGGATACGGACAATACGTTGTATCACCAGCCGGAGAGCGCCGGGCTCAAGGCGGTGGCCGCCGGCTTTCGTCGGCTCGGGTTCAAAAATGACCACGAGATCAACGCCGCCGAGTGGATCGTCTACGATGCGCTCTACGCGTACTGTCAGGAGATGGTTCGACAGGGCAAGCCGAATGGTGCATTCAGCGAGCTATCGATCACCCCGAGTCCCCACGCGGGCTCGGGACAGCAGAAATAAATGATTGCCGGTGCCAGCGCGTCGGGGATTGCCAACAGGCAAGCAGATCAATCGACGATGATTCAATGGCCGCAGCTGCTCGCTGGGCCTGGTTGACCGGTCACGCCGCGAAATCGATCGCGGTGCCTCGCCCCATTCGCAGTGCCTTTTCATAGACGATTGATGCGGCGGCTACATCCTGCAGCGCGGTCCCTGTGCTGTCGAACACGATGATTTCATCGCTGGACGTGCGCCCGCGCTTTTGCCCAGCTACGATTTCGCCCAGCTCCGCGTAGACATCCTGACGGCGGACAACTCCGCGTCGGAGAGCGTGGTTCAGCTCGCCGATCTCCGCGCACTGGTCGAGAATGTCCGTCACCACCTTGCTCGAGCCGAGGATCTCCGGCTCCAACTCCTGCTTGTCCGGGCTGTCCGCGCCTACCGCGGCGATGAACAGCCCGCGGGGAAGCTGTTCCCGTTTGAGAAAGGATTCGCGCGCCGGCGTGCAGGTAATACAGACGTCGCTGCGAGATACGGCATCCGTCAAATCGAACGTTGGTGTGATCCCCACTCCCAGCTCTTTGGACTGCTGCTCTGCGAATTGCCGGGAGCGCTCTCGATCCACGTCCAGCGCGAACACGCGCTCGAGTCGAAGGACTCGAGTCAGGGCCCGGAGCTGGATTCGCCCTTGATTGCCACAGCCGCAAATCGTCGCTACGCGAGAGTCGGGGCGCGCCAAGTGTTTGGCCGCCACAGCCGTTGCCGCGCCCGTTCGCAAGATGGTGATCTCGATTGAATCGATCACCGACAGCGGATAGCCATGCGTCGCGTCGCAAAGAACAATCAGGCCCTGAATGTTTGGAAGATTGAATCGCTGGGCGTTGTGGAAGAAGTTTCCGTTGATCTTGGCCGCGAAATAGCTCCGCGCCAGTGGAAGTAGCGCGGCTTTGATGTGAAATCCTCCATCGCTGGCATGGACTGAAAGAATCCCAGGCGGTGCGAGCTGACCCGCGCCGTGGAGCTTGAATGCGTTCTCTACCGCGGCGATACACTCGTCAAGATTCAGGAGCTGAATCACATCGTCACGGGTCAACAGAAGGGTTCCCCGCTGATTCATCGTTCGCTCCACGACCCCGGTGACAAGATGTCGCGGAGCTCGGATCCCGGCTGAATTTCGACCGGCTGCTGTCCGCGGCGAAAAATTCGAGCTGCTCTCGCGCCCTTGAGCACGATCGAAGCTCGCTCCACTCGGAGAAACGATCCCTCACGCAACCCAATCACCGGTTCCCGGTTCTCTTCGAGGAACTGCTGAATGCGCTCTTCCTGTGTTTCCCCCATGTGCGTCGAAGCTGGATCAGGGTCGAGGTAGTGGGGACTGATCTGGAACTGGACCAGGCCGAGCGCCTGGAAAGAGGGTGGCTCGACGATGGGCATATCCTTGGTTGTCTTGAGCGTGGGGCACGCCACGATCGACCCCGCGCTCGAGCCAACGTAAGGCATTCCCTCGCCTACCCTCTTGCGCAAAGCCGGCATGATTCCGGAGTCGTGCAGATTCTTGAGGAGTCTAAAGGTATTTCCCCCGCCGACGAAAACGGCCTCGGCACTTGCCACCGCCCGGCCGGCGTCCGCAGCCCGATGCAGAAACTCGAGCGAATAATCCATTTCTTGAAGCCGAGCGCGCACCTTCTCGGCGTAGGCGTCGCGATCGAAGAGCGCGAAGGGGACGAAGAGCACCCGCCGCGCCGGGCCCAGGAAGTCGCGTAGCTCGGGCTCCACGTGGTCGAGAAAACCCCGCCCATGTTGGGTGGAGTTGCTGATCAGCAAGAGCCGCCTCGAGCCCGCCTCGGTCGATCTCATTCGGTCCCTCGAGTTCGATGATTCAGTTGCCATATCAAAATTAACGAGAAGATTCAACCGTATCCTAAACTGATGCTGCGAGGCGCGGAGGGCACCCTGTTTTGATGGATGACGTCGAGGCCTCCCTACCGCCGAGCATGATTTCCGCGGGCGACGAGGGAAATTTTTTATTTCAAATCTGGCGGACGGATTCTGTTGTATCGCTGAGGGCGGAGGTTGGTGAAGCCTGCCGCATTCGCGCTGATCTACTCTTTGGGCGAAGGTATCAACTTGATGCCCACTCCGTTGAGCTCCTCGGACTTGACGACGGTGCCCGTTTTCCCGTCAATGTGCAATTCCAGGAAGCGCCCCGACCCTTTGGGTGCCAAGCCAAAGCGCACGCGCCAAAGATTTGGGGTCACCCGCTCAGCCTGGTGAAGCTCGGCACCCTCGTGTCCCTGCTGGACAGCGTAAGTGGACCCGAGGTCGACGGCGTCCTGATAGCCCATCTCCTGCTCACCCGACGAAGCGGGACGCGACGGCGGAGCCGCGGATTGATGCGCACATCCAGCCGCAAGCCCGCTCAAAACCGCGAGAGCCCAAATCGTATCTTTCATTCCCCGCCTGGTGCGCGTTCTTTACAAGGATTTGTGCTCACCTGCAACGACTACAGCGGCGCTGCCTGGGCTGCTGAAGTCCGCTGGGCGAGGATTGCAGAGTGCGCGCCAAGGCGCCCGCGTTGACGTCCTGTGGCGTTCCCGAGAGGTCCAGCGGTGTCCTGCAGCGGCCGCACAGCACCACAGCCGCGCCGTCGATTCGTGAGTGAGCTGCCCGGTTGATCGCCCCGCAGGATTTGCAGCGAAACATCTTGTCCTCGCCAACCTCTGACCATCCATCACCAGCAGGTCCCGCATGTTGCTGGAGCGCATCAAGGCGCGAGCACCGGCGACAGGCATGTCCGGTCGCACTCGTACGAAGTCTATGGACATGAACTCGCCAATCGTTCGGGGGCTCACGAAACCTCCGTCGGAACGAGTCAGAGCTCCATTAGACCGCCGCAGGCGTTCTATCCACTGGAATGCGGTGAGCTACGTCGCGTGCCCAGGCGCGCAACCGGAACGCCAAGGCGACCAGCAATGCGCCAAACACCACCGCATAAGCACCAATCCAGAAGACCACGGCGAGGAGGCCGGCAGACGGCCAAAGAAGAAGAAGTATCCCAAAGACGACGGATAGAAGGCCACTTACGCCCAGGAGCCACTCGCCTCGGATCATGTTGCGGAGCCGGACGGCGGCCACGATTTCCATCACGCCCGTGAAGATCGCCCAGATCGCGATCAAGGAGAGCAGGACGAGCGCAGTAATCCCTGGCCAGAAGAACGTCAGTACGCCGGCTACGACGCTGGCAATCCCCTCCACAATCAGCGCAGTCCAGCGTCGCCCGTCCGGTCGCCTCTGCAGCCCCAGCGAGAGATTGAACGCGCCGTCCACGATCGCGTAAATGCCAAACAGAATCACCAGGGAGTAAAGGCTCAACCGCGGCCAAACGAAACAGAGAATTCCAAAGAGGATTGCCGCCACGCCCCTGAGCGCGAGCGACCACCATCGGTAAGCGAGAATCCCGGGCATGGTTGCGTCTCCTCGAGATAAAAGCGGACCGAATCCGATCGGCTTCCAATCCGCCTCAAATTGAAGGCCCTCGCGAAGTAGACAAGTGCGTCTGAAATAGCACGCACCATCGACTGGGCAGGGATGGCTGGTGGGTGCGCTTGTTCGAGACCCTCGCGTGGGGTGAACGCGATGAGCGCCAGGTGACACCGCCGACTGAGCCGCCGGCCAAGACCGCGACCCATGTGCCTAGTTCTTTTCAGCTAAGGTGATTAGTTGATCGCATCATGGCAACCAAGATGCGGACCGACGAGCAGATCCAGCGGGACGTGCTGGCCGAGCTGAAGTGGGACCCTCGCGTCCAGCCCAATGAGATCGGCGTCGTGGTCAAGGATGGCATTGTAACGAAGGGCGAGGCTGAAAAAGAAGAGGCCGAGCGAGCGGCGTGGATGGCACACCTGGCATCATCGCGGTAGAAAACCGAATTGCGGTTTCATATTGACTCACGCTATTGAAGCCACGCGCCCGCGACGGGGTGCTGGAGGATTATATGGCACGGAAGCTAGAGCAACGAACGTTGGAGATTCCCAAGGAAAATTGGATGAGCTTCCTTGAGATGCTGAATCGGCATGCGGCTGATCGACCGCTGCGCCTGGAAGTGGTCAATCGAGAATTGGGCGATCAGGAGATGGGTGATTATCTGCCTTTTCGCGGAATCAATTTCGAAGCCAAGGGCTCCGATCGAGGGGATCTGCTGATCATCACCGGAAGCGACCGAGGAGAGCTGACCCACCGGATCGCTCGGCCGACGCGCATCTATATCCTGCACAATGAAGCCGCCGAGTTGGAATTGGTCACCATCGAAGAGGCGGACAATGGAAAGACGCTGATGTACTTCGAGCACCTTCCAGCCCTCCCCGAAGAGCTGCACCAGGATCCACAACAGCACGCCTCGCCGGCGTAGCGCCAACCCGCGGAAGGCCCTGGTCTATGGGTGCGTCGAGGCCTCGGCCGGGGCTTCTTGTTGAATAGAGTCCAGCCACTGCTCGAATTGCGGGCGCGGAAGCACGCCGGTTTGTCGCGCGGCTTCGCGGCCATTCTTGAACACGATGAAAGTCGGAATGCCCCGGATGTTGTTCGCGGTGGCCGGCGCAGGTTGTTCCTCGGTGTTGACTTTCAGGGTAATGACTTTGCCGGCTCGTTGACGCGCCACCTGATCCACGATCGGACTGGCCACGTGGCACGGCTGGCACCAGGGTGCCCAGAAATCCACCAGCACCGGAATGGGCGCGGACGCGACCGCTCGGTCGAACGCGGCCGCGTCGACCTCCTGAGGCTCTCCCGAGAGATCGAGGGGCGCCTTGCAACGTCCGCATACTGCCTGCGCTCCACTTTCCCTTTTTGAGGCGGGTACTCGATTGAGCGCCCCGCACGACTTGCAGCGAAACATGTTGCCTCCCACAAGCTGAAGCCTGTTCTTAACAACTGAGCGGCATTGCGTGCACTTCAATGACAGGCGGGGTTCAACGTCTCTCTTCGGCGAGCGGAATACCAACCAGGATGTTCAGCTCCGGGTCTACCTTCTCGATCTGCAGCCGAATCAGCTCTCGCTCGTTGATGTCAATCACCCGGACTACTTCGCCAGTCAGTGGTTCCAGCCGGGCGGCGTCCCTGGCGCTGACGCCAAAGGACAGCTTGGGCGGGCGGCATCGCCGGTGGCCACCGTGCTCGGCGCTGGAGACATCACCTCCCTCCGGCCAGGAAGTCCCCAGGGATTCGCCGTTCACCGCCAGAACCCAATCTGCCAGCAGAGCCATCGCGCTGCTCAGTGTAATCAGCCGATCAGGCGCCGGCTACCGGCGGGATACCTTTTTGCAGGGCCAACAGCGCCAGTTGAGTGCGGTTCTCGATTCCGAGCTTTTGGTAAATCGCGTGCACATGAGCTTTGACCGTCCTCTCGGAGATCATCAGATGCGCGGCAATCTTGAGGTTGTCCGCGCCCACCGCAATGTACTGAAGCACTTCCAACTCTCGTTTGGAGAGGACGTCAGAGAGGGAGCCTGAAACGGCGGTCGAAGGAAAAATTGCGCGCGGCTGTACTGGAATTGGCAGCATTTCCTGATTGGCCGCGTGAATCAGGCCGACAATTTCAAAGGGACAGGTAAGCCTATCGATGCAGCCGACCGCGCCGGCCTTCATGCATTGCTGAATCAGTCTGGGGCCAGAGCCGGATGCCAGAACAATGGATTTGAGCTTGGGCCGAATGCGTAGCGCATCCTCGATCAGGCGCGGCGTGTCTTTCCCGCAAACAAAAAACTCGACGATAACAATGTTTGGACGAGTGCGGCGGATGGCGCGGAGGAATACACGTGGATCGCCGGTCTGGGCAACCACGCGAATGTCGGAATGTTCGAATGCCCAGGCCAGGCTCTCCCGCAGCAGGAGGCGATTTTCCAGAATCGCCAGGCGCACCGATGCGGCCACGGACGAACGGGTCATTGCATTACCTCCTTGTCCAAGGTCGCCATCTGGTCGGAATGAGGCGCACCCCAAAGCGGGGCGACGACTTTTCGAAAATTCCCGATTCATTCTGTCGTGCAGCAGTCCGCGGCACGAGGAATGGTGGGAGAGCGTAATGACCTTGTCTGTTTTAGCGTATGTCAGAACGTGCTCGATTTGACCTTCAAATAGGTTAGGGGGCGAGCGGCTCGGAGCGAATCCTCGATTTCGCGGAAGATGCGATGGCGCGTGGCGTTCCCCTCTTCCAAGAAGTCGATCGCGCCTTTCAAGAACCGATCTTCGGAGATCGGAGGATGCTGCGTTCCGCTGTCCTGTAGCGACAGTTTCGCCGGTAGGCGGCCGGCGTTGTGTGGTAGAGGCGCTGAAACGCAGTCGTCAGGTGAGCCTGGCTGGAGAAGCCCGTCCGGAGCGCGATCTCCGCGATCGACGGCTCCGCGGCCCCCAGCAATGCCGCGGCCGACTCGCCCCGCCGGCCCAGCACGTACCTGTGCAAGGATTCGCCCATGGCCCGCTTGAACTCTCGTGCGAGATGCGCGGGGCTCACGCCTGCCTCGGCGGCCAGGATCAAGAGCGAGAGCTCCTCGCCCAGGTGCGCGTCGATGTAATCGATGATCCGGCGTAGGCGGCGCGAGAGGAGAGCTTCGTCCCGGCTCGGCGCCGTGGCAAAGGTCGAATGACCTCGAATCAGCTCCGTCAGCGCGACCACAACCAGGCTCTCAGCGTACAGGCGGCCCATCGGACCGGGGTGCTCGACCTCGCGCCCGAGCGCGGCCATGGCCTGCAGGATCGACGGATTTCGCAGGTCTATGGAGCGCACGAGCCCCAGACGCGTCGGTTCGATGTCCGCGCCGCCAGCGCGAGTGAGAAACTCCGGCTCGAAAAAGAGCCGCACTTCGCCGCGAGGGCCGAGGCCATCGGTGTGGCCGCGAATTCGCTGTCCAATCGGCAGCAGCGTGAGCTGGCCCGGCCGCACCAGAAACTGCTCGAGTGGGCCGCCGTCAACGCGGGCCTCGACGCGCGTGGGAGGCCCATCGGGCGTCAGGGTGAGCAGGTGCACCGGGAACTGCACGTCGAAATCGCACTGGCCCGTTACATCCTGCGTCTGCGATTCGACTCGGAAGCAGTTCCCGTCGACGCTCCTGTGTGAGAGGATCTCGGCGTCGAACCGTCGAATCGGCGAGCGAACCGGAGACGGCGGTGGCAAATCAGGCAATACATTCTCCTGTCGCCACAGCTCCTGTGGCCCGTGAGCCCCGGGTGCCGGCGACCGGTAGGGAATCTGTGGATTCATGACAGCCTGCCAACACGTGATCAGTCGCCTCTCCCGGATAGCGCAAGGCTAATCTTCTCGAGGATGTAGGGCAACTACTTACAGTAGAACGCTGGTACTAGACCACGCGAACAGCACGCATCACGTGGGCAGAGCTAGGAAGAACGTCGTGTTCTCCCCCAATCGGCTGGTGAGCCAGAGATCGCCTCCCATACCGCGCCAGCTCGCGAGCGATCCAAAGACCCAAACCGGAGCCCTCCTCCCGACTGGAGCGACCAGCGTCCAATCTACCACCGAGCTCAAGAGCACCAGAGGCCAAATACTTCAACGCATTTGTCAACAAATTGCTGATGATTTGTTGCAATCGATCCAGCTCCGCAAAAACTTCCAAATCCATGGGTGCAGACCAGCTAAAGGAATGGCGACGATCCGCTTGGGAGGCCAGATCCAGCAGCTGACTCACCAATTCCGTCAGCTGTATCCTGGCTGGTTCGATAATGCACATTCCCCTGATCGATTGAGACCGCGTCGATTAGGTCCTCAACCAATCGACCCAGGAGCGCTCCCGCCGCCAAACTCAAGCCGCTAGCCGCGCGGTTTGTCGAGCGCGGGGAATTGGTTTGGATCCGCACCAGACTGGATCCAATGCGTTCGCAGAAAATCTTCTTCGAGCGGCGAGAGGTCAAATCGCAGCGACGCTTGTTCGATCAGTTGGAGCGAGATTGGAGTCCCTGCGTTCAGTTGATCGCTGAGCCAGCGGACAGCGTTGCGCAGGGACGCTCCATGAGGAAAGAGCGTTTCCTGGATGTCTCCTCGTCCGACTCCCATGCGATAACCCTCACACGTTTCTATATCGGGAGGCGATCGGCAAGCTGGCTTGGATCAAGAGCTGCATAGTCTTTGTCGATGGAGAGTTGCACCTGCTTGGCCACATTTTCGTGAAGCGCTGAACGGAGTAATCCAAGGAAGTGTGGCGGTGCAACCAAAATCAATCGCTCGTACGCGTGTTCCGCCAGACCGCTTTCCAGCACTCTGGCGAGTGCGCGAGCAAATTTTTCGGACTCCACCTCGTGCGGCCCGGTGGGGTACTCCATTACTGGACGCAGCGCGCTTCCGCTCTGCTTCCGTCCAGGGCGATCGGCCACCAGGTCTCTGCCCTTGGCTCGTCCTTCCGGATGCTCCAGCTCGCGAACCAGCTGCCACTGATCGCGGCGCGGTCCAACATGAAATACTCGTCCTCGGCTGGCGTCGCAAACCACCACCCAGGTGGGGCGCATTGGTTCGAGGCTCTCCTTTGCTCTGCCGTCTGTTGGGGCCAGCGATGATCGCGCTATTTCAAGCGAAACGCGACGATTGATTGTCCTCGCAGCGAGCCAAAGCCTTCTGGTGTTTACCAGAGGACGCATCGGTCGGCGCGCGCCATCGCCGTGTGCGGGCTACACGCGAAAGCCGCGGCGAACTCTTCCATGTTGGACACCACCACGTTGACTCGAAGCCGCCCGGGAGAGTGCCCGTCCGAATGCGCGCGGCGCCGCATCTCCGCATTTGTCATATTCTCGCAACGGATTTGTGCCCAGGCCAGAAAGAAGCGCTGCGCTTGGGTGAACCCGTCGATCGGTGGCGAGTCCTTGCTCAGGCGCGCGGCGCGATACGCCAGGCGCAGTCCGCCGTTGTCGGCAAGATTCTCGCCAAGGGTGAGCTGGCCGTTGAGGCGAAGATCGTCAACCGCCGTCTCGCGACCGTACTCGCTGACGAAACACTGGGCCAACTCGGTGTATCGACGGGCGTCATCGGGCGCCCACCAGTCGTGCATTCGCCCATCAGCGTCGTACTTTCGCCCCTGATCATCGAACAGGTGGATCAGCTCGTGGCCGGCAACCGCCCCCAAGGCCCCGAACTGAAGTGGGCGGTCGGCAGCGGAATCAAAGAACGGACGTTGAAGAATGCCCGCCGTGAACGCGATCTCGTTCAGCACCTTGGTGGAATATCCATCCAAGGTCTGCGGCGGCGTATCCCATTCCAGACGGTCCGGCGGATTGCCCAGCTTGGAGAGCTGCCGCCTCGTCTCGAACATCCGCGCGCGGCGCGCGTTTCCAAACGCATCGACGCGGTCGATCACCAGCCCAGAATAATTCCGCCACCGGTCCGGATGTCCGATCTTCACCACCACCGCATCGACCTTGCGGAGCGCGTCCAGGCGGGTCGGCTGGCTCATCCAAGAGCTGTTGGCAATGTTCTCGCGCAGCGCGGCCCGAACCGATTCGACGATCTCCAGTACCTGGGCGCGTCTCTCGGCGGAGAAGTGCTCGCGCACAAAAAGCTGGCCGACCGCCTCGCCCAGATGTTGGTTGAGCAGGCGCCCGCATTGTTTCCAGCGCGGTGCGATCTTTCGGGTGCCCCGCGCTGCGCTCTCGTAGAAGTCGAAGGCGGCCGTGACGAACGGGGAGGGCAGCACCTGCGTCGAGCGACGAACCAGATGCCACCGGAGGTAGGCCTGCCAGGCCTGTCGGTCCCTTGTCGCAATCAGCTCGTTCACCGCATCCAGGAATGCGGGGACGACGACATTGAGATTCAAATGGTCGGTGTGCAGGCCCAGGTGTTTGAAATAGTCGCGCCAGCGAATCTCGGGCAGGCGCTTCTGGAGATCTGCGACCGGCATCGGATGATAGAAGTGCTCGCGCTCCCGCCGAGCAACTGAGTCTGGAGTCGCCCGGGCCAGGGCGGTCTCGATGGAGATCACCCGCGCTGCGTCGGCGTCCGCGCTCCCCGCAGCCTCGCCCAGCAACCGGAACACGCGGCCGAGATATGCTTCGTACGCGGCAAGCAATCGGCGTGAGTGCTGATCCTCGCGCAGGTAATCGTCCCGGTCGCGCAAGCCTAATCCCGCTGCGTCCAGCTGGAGCTGCATCTGCTCGGGCGAGCGGTGGTCCAAATCCACATAGAGCGCAAGGGGTGCGTTGACGTCCTGGGCATGAAGATGCGCCAGAATCAGGGTCCAGTCGTTCGCCAGCAGCGCTCGATCGATGGCTTCGAAGTCGTCGCGGAGCGGAGCTGTACCCCGCCCGTCGATGGCGGTTTGCTCCATGCATGAGACGTAGTCATCGCCTATCTGCCGTTCGACCTCCGAGCGCGTTGCCCGTGCCTCGGCGGCCTTTTCCAGCAACTCGCGCGTCCAGGTCTCGTTGCGCTCGATCATCTCGTCATAGCGGCTGACGCGGGATTTGTCGCTCGGGATCGGGTGCGCGGCCATCCAGCCACCGCACGCGTAGGCGTAGAAGTCCTTGCACGGATCCAGGGCTCGATCGATCGCCGAGAACTCGAATCGCATCGAATCCATCGGCGCTTCTGAATGGGGCTGGGCCGGCGCCGGCACCCTCGATGAGGAGCAAGCAGCTGCAGTCAACAAGGCTGATAAACAGCCAGGTACAAAATTGCCCACCCAGGACATGTCCGGAGTGTGGATGACCTTCAGCGCTGTCGTCTTGTATGTGGTTAGGGTTTACCTGCGGAGCCAACCATGGCCGCCCGGTATTGCCCGGGAGCCATCTGTCGCTCGCGCTGAAACGCGTGCGTGAGATGGCTCTGGTCGCAGAAGCCGCAAGCCATCGCCGCCGCGGTGATATCAGCGCCCGACCACAGCAGCTCCGTGGCGTGGAACACCCTCAAAGCTCGCAAGTAAGCGGTGAGGCTTTGTCCGAAGTGCGCGTGAAAGGCTTGGGAGACGTGTACTGGATGCACATTGGCCATGCGCGCGAGATCCTCAAGCGCGAGCGGTTCGGCGAAGCGCTCATCGAGACGCTCCCGGATCGCATCCAGCCACGAGGGCCGAGCGCGCAGGGTGCCGGATGCGACAACGGCCGCGACCAGCGAGCGCATCGCGGTACGAGTGGATTTCACTCGATCGTGCCCGCGGTCGTGGAAGGCGCGCGCCAGCTCGGCGGCAGCGCGTGCGACGGGCTCACGTGGTACCGCGCTCGTCTCGAAGCGCCGGAGCGCCGCGATGGATGGGTGATCGGGAGGCAATTCCAACAGCAGCGAGCGGGCGCCGTTCCCGCCGTATTGATTGATGTGCAGCCGCCTCGAGGCACGCACCAGCACGTCGTTCGGCCGCAGCGACCGAAGATCGGCGCCGTTGCGCTCCACGAACGCCCCCTCCAGCACGATGCATATTTTCACCAGGTCGTGCTCGTGCTGTGCAATTCGCAGCGCCGGCCGATGCGCCGCTTCAAAGACGCGCAACCCGTCGAAGCAGATTTCGTCGAGCGCCAAGCCGTGCGTCGGGACCGGCGAAACGTCCATCTCCATCACTCATCAGGCTGCGAGGGCCTCGTTGCTCGGATGCGGCAGAGCCCGAGCACCCCCTTCGCCGCAAACGGCCAATGCCCAGATCGGGAAAATAAACAAATATGCGTGGTAGTGGATGGCACAAGTCCGGTTGAACACCCCCGCAATCGGCTCGGCCGGCCAGCGTCCGTCGGGTTGCTGCCGCGCCCGCAGCCACTTCACCCCTCGGCGAACAGCGTCGCTCGTCCCATCTCCCGCGGCCGCCAACGCCAACAGCGCCCAGGACGTCATCACCGCGTGGCTGCTGGAGCCCTCGTTATACGAGCGACGGCGACAGCTTTCCAGCGTCTCGCTCCACCCGCCGTCCGGCCGCTGCCGCTCGTGCAGGAAGCGCACCGCCGCTTTGAGAGCCGGATGCTCCCGTCGAAGGCCCGCCGCCACCAGGCCCCACACTCCGAACCAGGTGCCGTAGGTGAAGCACACGCCCCAGGATCCTTCCCACGATCCATCGCGCCGCTGGGCGCCGATCAAGAAATCGCGGCCGCGCTCGATCGCTCGGGAGATCAACTGTCGCTTTCGCGCGTCGAGCCCCGGCTTCGCGCGGGAATAATTCGCCAGCGCCTGGATGCAAGCGGAGGTGCACTCGACATACGAGTAGTCGATCATGATCCGCGCGAACACGTCCGAGGGATTGAGCCGCTCCAGCCAGTTGGGCCCTCGAGTCCGCTCGTAGGTGGCCCAGCCGCCATCCCGGTTCTGCAGGGAGAGGATCAGCTCCACCGCCTGCTCCAACCGCTCGGCGGGAACTCGATTCAAGCTGAGGGTCTCCAGAATCAGCGAGGCCTTGAGGCCTTCCGCGGTGCAGTCGCTGATCGGCCAGCCGTGGTCACGCGTGGAAAAGGGCCATCCGCCGCGGCTGGGGTGGCGAAAGTATCGCTCGTATTCGCGGGTGTTGTCTCGGACCTGATTGTCTTCCACAAAATGCGCGGCGCGAGACAACGTCGAGAGCATCATGGCGTGCTGGCCGGTGGCGGCAATCGCCTGAATGGCAAACGCCGTATTCCACAGCTCGGAGGAATTGTACCCGTTCATCTTCAGCCCATCCGGGGCCCGGTGCAGATAGTCACCCAGTCGGCGCCGGTGGGCCTGCACTTCCGCTCCTCCCGGCTGATGGAAATGCCAGACCAGCGTGTTCAACACCTTGTTGATCGGGCCGATGCAGATGAAATGGGTGGCCTCATCCTCGGCGCGGATGTGCTCCAGGACTCTTTTCAAAGCCCTCGCGCGCAGGGACGGGAAGGCAAATCGCTCGTAAACTCCCAGCAGCGAATGAACGACGTGAAACAATTTGCTGCGCGGTGTATACGCGTCGGTTGAGGCGACGCGATTTCGGGCCGCGCGCCAGTTCACGTTCGCGTAGGGCTCCGGATAGATCTCGCTTCGCAAGGCGCCCAGCAGAGGCGAGTCGGGCACCTGGCAGCGGCGCCCGTACAGATAGCTCATCGGCAGGTACACCATCCGGCAATGACACCACAGCCTCGAAGGGTGGATGGGCAGGGCAGAGGGAAGCAGCCACAGCTCGGGCGGCACCGGCTGAAGGCCTTCGTACTCGTAAAGCCGAAGCAGCGAGAGAATGAATTTGCCCCAGGATCCGCTGGCCAGCGCTCCACCCAGCGGGAGAAACCACGCGCGCGCGCGGACCAGGCACGCATCGTCCGCACTCAGGCCCAGCAGGCGGAGGGCGACGTAGTTGAGAACGGAGGTGAAGACATGACTGTGCGATTCGACGTCCAGCCCCCAGCCGCCATCCGGATTCTGGTGGCCTCTCAAATAGGTGACGAAGCCATCCCGGGTCTCACCGTCGGGCTCCTCGCCGAGCACATGAAGTCCGGCCACGTAGACCGGCACCAAAAACAGCGGACCGCCGTAGTCTCCTTTCCAGGAGCCAGCGGCTGACTGTTCCTGCGCGACAACTTCGAGACCTCGCTTGATCGACTCGTCGCCGGTGTTGCTGATGGACGGCTCAGGCACGGCTGGAGATCCTCTCGCCCGAAGGCGAGGAGCAGAAGCGGTAGAAGCGGCGCAGCTGCTCGTTGCTGCCTGCGAGCTCCTGGGTAACCTCGACCACCCGTTGAACCGCATCGCGACTGATTTTCACCGGGTTCGGTTCCAGCACTGCCGGGTTTCCCTCCAGCTCGCGCAGGGTAAGCACGGCGAAGAAGAGCGGCCAGAGGCAGAAGAGGCGAATGCCTTTTTCCTGTGCAGGGAGCGCCAGCGTGTATTCAAGAGCGATGTCGGCTTCCCGGCGAGCCACCGCGATCAGCTCGTCGAACAGCGCCACCGCTTGGCCCCTCCGGTCAGCGCGCAGCAGCGTGTCCACCGTCAATCCGTGCCGGACCATTTCCCGCCGTGGCAGAAAGCAGCGGCCGTTGTCCAGATCTTCCCGGGCATCCCGGAGGATGTTGGTGAGTTGCAGCGCACGGCCGAACGACGGTGCGCGCCGGGTCAGCTCATCGTTGAGCGACTTGATGGACGGAGAATATTCGGAGAACAGGTCGGTGAGCATTTCGCCGACGACGCCCGCGACGTAGTAGCAGTAGGTCAGCGTCTGATCGAGGTCGGCGAGCCCGCGCAGCTCGCCGTTCTTCTCCTGGGCTTGCATCAATTCGGCCATGCCCTCGGTCATCACGCGCAAGCACCGCGCGATACTCGGCCGGGCCCAGGGCTTCAAATCGCGCATCGCGGTCATCACCACGTGAGTGCCCCGAAGCAGACGCACCTCCGCCTCGGGCGCGGTGGGTCGCAGATGTTTCCCGGCGGTCTTGGCGAATGTCCGCGAAGCCGAGCGCCAGTCCGACGGCAGCTCGCACAGTCGCGCGAACTCAGTCAGCAGCGGACGGCGAGCGCTTGCCGGTCCCTGGGTCTCGTCTTCCAACGTGTCGGCGATCCGGCAGAGCAGGTACGCGACCGTGACCACCAGGTCCAGCGGTTCCGGCAGGACAGGGATGTTGAGCGCGAAGGTTCGAGAAACCTCCGGAAGAGTAAGGCGGCAAAACCGCTCCGCTGTTTTCACCAGAGCCGCACCCCAGACGGCAGAACTCCCTACGGAATAACAATTGCCTGCTATATAAACCAATTCCGGAGTATCGCTTGGCAGATTTTGATGCGCTAATTGCTGGCGGCGGACCTGCTGGCTGCGCAATCGCGGCGGGGCTGAGCGCCCTCGGCTTTCGCGCGCTGTTGGTGGACGCGGGCAGCGACCCAAAAAAACAGCTTGCCGGGGAGCTGATGCATCCCCCGGGTGTTCACGACTTGGAGTCTCTGGGCTTCGGCGCTGCCTTGCGAGCTGCCAACCCTCAGCTCGTCCGGGGATTCGCGGTGCTCGACAAGGAAGCGACCGCGCTCTTGCCCTACGCCGCTTCCGAGGGCGTGGCGCTGGAGCACGCCATCCTCCGCCGCACGCTCGTCGAGGACCTCCAAGGTCGGGTGGGCATTGGCGTTCGGCGTCGCACGCGCGTGGTGGAAGTGTCGAACAACGATCCGCACGGCGTCGACGTCCTCATTCGGCAAGACGACGGAGCCGAGGAACGAATGCGGGTTCGCCTCCTGGTTGCCGCAGACGGTCGCTCTTCGCCTGTTCGACGCCTCCTCGGAATCGGGGAAGAGCGCGACCGCTTGTCCTCGATGGTGGGCGTGCTGGTCGATGCCGCGCAGCTGCCCTTCAAGGATCATGGCCACCTCTTCATCGGCGGAGCGACCCCCGTGCTGGGATATGCGATCACTCCGGACAAGGCGCGGATCATGGTGGATTTGCCCGCGGGCGCGCGAGCGGGCGTGCTCGCCGAGGCGCCGGAGATGCTCGATGGATTGCCGATGGTCCTGCGCGCTCAAATCGCAGAAGCTGTCCGGAGCGGTCAGGTGCTGATCGCCGCAAACGAGACGAGGCTTCCGGCGGCGGTGGCAATTCACAGCGTCGCGCTGGTGGGCGACGCGGCAGGCTGCTGCCATCCTCTGAGCGCCAGCGGTTTGGCCTCCTGTACTCGGGATGCAATGGTGTTGCGCGCGGCGATCGAGCGGTACCCGGATGAGATCCCAGCCGCTCTCCAGCTCTACGCGAAGAAGCGGCGAGCACCCCAGCGCACCCGGATCGCCCTGGCCTCGGCGCTCTACCGAACATTTTCCGAGCACAGCTCAGAAATGGCCGCGCTGCGACGCGGGCTCTTCCGCTACTGGAAGAAAAGCCGCCGGGGCCGTCTGGTCTCCATGGCGCTGCTTTCGACGCGCGAGCTGCGCATGGGGGTGATGGCCCGCGAATATGCTCGAGCCGTCGCGTATTCGCTGATCGCGCTGGCTTCAGGTCTCGCACGGCGCGGGCCGCGGCGCGGCTCGCTTGGCACCGCCGCCCGTTTGATCCGCTCCACCTTTCCTCACTTCGGCGGCGCGATCCGAGGGGCGATCGAGGACTTTCGCCTTGCGACCGCGATGGCGATTTCCCGGATGCGCAGCTGGAGGCGTGCTCAGGAGCGGCCCGGCGAGCCGGAGCCCAGGCGCGCTCCCCTCTCCAGGGTGTAGCGCCTGCCGCGCCAGTCCACGGTTCGCCAGATTCGCGTGGACAGGGCGACCAATGCTGCCACCAGCGGCAGCACCGCTGGAATCCACCAGTGCCGAACGGCGACGCGGGGTCCGCCCCAGCGGCGCTGTAGCAACAGCTGGCTCGCGGCGAACGCGGCGATGGCGGCAGCCATCAGCACGGCGGCAGCGGCGTGTCCCGAGGCGAGGGCTCCAGCCAGCCCTACCCACGCCATCCAGGCGAGAATGCCGCGAATCCAGTTCAAGCGGGTGAAGTCGCGGGGCAAACCACCCTGCGAAAAGAGAACCCAGCGCCGGAAGGTGAAGAGAAATTGCAGGAGCCCCATTCGCCCGATGATGATCGGCACCGATCTGCTGGACACGACGTTGAGCCAGCCCGCCTCCGAAACGCGCTTGCCGATGAACATGTCATCCACCAGCTGTCCTTCCGCGCAGCCCACGCCGCCGATCGCCTCGAGCGCTTCGCGCTTGAACACCATCATTTGTCCCATGATGAAGGGCAACTCGCCCTGGGTCCCCGCCACCAGCGCCACCGCCGGGCTGTACCAGGCGTTGACCAGCAGCGCGTAGCCAACGTCGCCGACGGTAGGAGAATCAACGACGGCCACGATGGGCGCGAACACCGCACCGATTCGAGGCCCGGATAAAAGCAACTCGACCAGCTTCGACAGCAGATCGGCGCGCGGGCGGGTGTCCGAGTCGCTGAAGGCGATCAACTCTCCTTTGGCCTCGCGCGCGCCGAGCAGCATCGCATTCAACTTGCCCGTCCGACCTGGCGGAGGCGCATCCGCCAGCAGCACCGCGGCCCGGGTTCGCGGATTGCTCCGGCGGCTCTGAATCAGCTCGGACACCAACGGATACGCCGGGTCATCTTTCGAATCGAGAATGCAGAGGATCTCCAACTCGCCCGGGTACGCGCTGTCCAGCAAGGCGAGGATGTTTTCACGCGCGCCAACATCCAGACCGCGAATCGGCCGGATCACCGTGACCGAGGGATATACCGGAAGCGGTTTCAGAGCCGGAAGTTCACGCGAGAGGGCGCGGGCCAATCGCCGGTGGCTCCGCGCGATGGCCCAAAGCACCAGCGCGCCGAGCAAGAAGAAAAAGCGCGAGGCCGCGCTCACCGCACGCCCCGAGCGTAAGGCGAGCGCATGCGAGCCTGGAGTCGAGGGGTCGCCCCACGTTCGCCCCGAGCGTAAGGCGAGCGCGCGAGCCTGTAGTCGAGGGGCCGCCCTCGACTCCGCTTCGCTACGCTCGGGCTGAACGCGGGTCGTCCTCGACGGCGCTTCGCTACGCTGGGGCTGAACGCGGGTCGCCCTCGACGGCGCTTCGCTACGCTGGGGCTGAACGCAGAAATCGTCATAGCGTTCTCTCAGCGAGTCTGCGTGCCATGGCGATGCACCGAGGCGAACAGGCGCGCCAGCGGACCCGGCGCCCACCAGTTGAAATCACCGAACAGGCGCATCGTGGCGGGGACGATCAGCACGCGGACCAGGGTTGCATCGAGCGCCACAGCTACCGCCATCCCCAGGCCCATCGCCTTCACCACCACCACCGTGGCCAGCGAAAAAGCAGCGAACACCGCCACCATGATCGCCGCGGCGCTGGTGATCAGCCCACCCGTTCGCTCCAGCCCCTCGGCCACCGAATGAACATTGTCGCCGCTGCGGCGGTACTCCTCCTGAATGCGGCTGAGCAAGAGCACCTCGTAGTCCATCGACAATCCAAACACGGCGCAGAAAAGCATTATCGGAAGCGATGGCTCGATAGGGCCGGGCTCGAATCGCAGCAGGTGTTTCAGGTGGCCCTCTTGGAAAATCCACACCAGTGCTCCGAACGAGCCCGCAATCGAGAGCAGATTCATCACCAGGGCCTTGAGCGGCAGGACCACCGAGCCGAGGAGAAAGAAAAGGACCAACGCGGTCATCGCCATCACGAAACCGAGCGCCGCTGGAGTGCGGGCCCCGATGAAGGCCATCGAATCGATGTCGTTCGCCGTCTGGCCTCCCACCCAAAGCCGGCCATCGCCCACCGTTCGGCTCGCTCGGATGCGCCGAACGAGATCCTGCGCCTCGCGGCTGTTGGCCGGTGCTGCGGTGAGCACGTAGAGCACGGTGACGCGACCGGCGAGATAGGTCTTCTCGGCAATCGCGAACTCCGGCGGCAGGAACGCGCGCGGAGTGCCAGCGATTCGCGCGTACGTCTCGCGGTCCAGCGATGGGTCCAGGTCGACGATGCTCTCCACTCCGATCACGCCCGGAAGCGCCGCGATTCGCTTGCTAAGATCGTAGAGCGCCCTCGCCCGATCCGACGTGAAGGCCGGCTCGGAAGGAAACTCCACCGCGACGATGATGCGCGTTGCTGCCTCCCGGGGGAAGAGGCGAGCCAGCAGCTCGGCTCCGCGGCGCGCCTCGGCGTCCGCCGGCAGCGCGGTAATGTCAGTGGTCGCCATGCGGAGCCGAAGAAAGGGCGAGCCGATGATCAGCAGCACGGCCAGGGTGGGAACCAGGACCCAGATCGGATGGCGCATCACCCAGGTAGACAGCGAGTGCCAAAGGCCAGGTCGATCGGCCAGCTGGGGAAGTGGAACCCGCCCGAGATCGATGCGCCGTCCGAGCAAGGCGAGCAGCGCGGGCAAGAAAGTCAGCGCGTAGACGACGGCGCAAGCGACGACGATCGCTCCCGCGACGCCCATCGCGCTCAAGTACGAGCGGCGGTAAAAGAGCAATCCGCTCAAGCCGACGGCGACCGCCAGGCCGGAAAAAGCCACCGCCCGCCCGGAGGTGTCAACCGATCGAACCAGTGCATCCTCCACGCCGGCGCCGCTCTTCAGCTCGTCGCGAAATCTGGAGACCATGAACAGCGAGTAGTCGATGGCCACCCCCAATCCGATCAGCGTCACCACGTTGATGGTGTACTGCGCCATGTCGGTATGGTGAGAGAGCAAGAGCACTCCGGCCACGCCGGTCATCACCGCCATTCCACCCACGCCGATGGGCAACGCGGCGGCCACCAGGGTGCGAAACACCATCAGCAAAACGATCAGCGCGAGCGGAAAAGAGACCAGCTCGGCACGGATCAAGTCGCGCTCGAGGAGGGTGTCCAGATCCCGGAGAAAGACGGGCTTGCCGGTGACCGCAACCTCCAGGGGACCGGAGGCCAGCTCTTGGCGAATTTGTGGATAAGCGCGGGCGGCGGTACGCAAATCGCCCTTGAGGCGAATCAAGGCCAGCGCGTGACGAGCGTCGTCCGAATACAGCCGCGCGGCGATCATCGGGTGTCCCTCCAGCGGAGAGATCAAGGAGTCGACCTCCGGGTGGCGCCTCACCCGATCGATCACATCGCGCAGCGCGTCGGCGAATTGCTGATCGGAGGTTTTCCATTGCGTGGACGAGAAAAGCACCGCCAACACCGAGTCTCCCGACACTCCGGCGAGCTTTTCCGTCAGCTGCTGAACGTACTGGGCTTCGGTGCCTTCGATTTTTCCGGTGGTGAGATTCCCGCCGCGAGCGAGCGCCGCGATGGCTCCCAGAAGAACGACCGCGCTGATGGCCAGCGTCAGCCAGCGTCGGCGATAGATCAGTCGCGCGAGGGCGGCGAACATCGAGGCGCCGCGTTTAGCACGCGGCACCGCTGAACGCTAATAGCCCAGTTGCGGCTGGCGCGGTTTGCCCGTCTTGTCTGGCACGAACGCCGGCAAGCTGCGATCCGGCTGGAAGAGTTAGGTTCCAATTCGCGGATTGGATTCGTCCCGCTCATCAGGACTGGCCGACTCGGCCGTCCTCGTTCTCCGAGCTTAGAGGAGACGGGCCATTTGCCAGCGCAGGCGCGCCGACTTGCGACTGCGAGTACTGACGCTGTTCGTCCCGGAAATCCTCTTCAAACAAGCGGCGCATCAGACTTTGCAGCCGGTCGCCGGCGCGCGAGATGTCCCAAGGAGGAATGGCCCGTGCAAACTCTTCGGCCGTCCGAAAGCGCTCCTCGGCGAAGGGCTTCAGCGCGCGCTGCAAGATGAAGTGGGCTGGGCCGGCGAGCTCATGAATCAAATCGCGTTCCTCGCGACCAGGCCCGGTGCGTATTTTCCGCGTCAGCTCCTCCAGCGTCTTGGCGGAATAAAGCGGGCGCCCGGTGAGACACCAAAACATGGTCATGGCCAACGAAAACAGGTCGGATCGGGGGTCCATTGGCTCACCGCGCGCCTGCTCCGGCGAGAAGAAAAGCGTCTTTTGAGCCGGTGCGCGTGCGAGGGCAGCCCTGGCGTAGGGAATTCCGAAATCCAGGAGCTTCACCTCGCCCGCTGCGGAGATCAGGATTCTCCGAGGCGAGATGTGCCCGTGGACGAATGCCTCCCCGCGCGCATCCCGGCGGGCATGGGCGTAGGCGAGCGCTTTGAGGACTTCCTGGCCGATGAAGAACACCAGCAGCGGGCTCAGCGCTTGTCCATCGCGTTCCTGCGTCCGCCCAATCACCGTCTCCAGGTCGCGGCCCAGGATGTGCTCTTCGGCGAAGAAGTATTCATCGCCCGTCTGTCCAAGCTCGTAAATCGGCACCAGGTTGGAATGGACCAGGCTCGCGCTGCGTCGAGCCGCGTCGACGAACTCCGCCACCGCCTCCGGCTCCCGGGCCAGCTCGGGGTGCAGCCGCTTGATCACCAGCAGCCGGCTAAAGCCTTCGGCCCCGCACAAGACTGCCACATCAGATCGGAGGCTGCTTCCCTCGCGCAGCCGGTGGAGGAGCAAATATCGACCGAATTGTTTTCCAATGGGCTCGTGAGCGATTGCGGTCGCCGCGCTGGGCAGCGCAGTCGCAGGTACCGGCGCATGAGCTGCCGGGGTGAGGTGGGTAATTCGTTGGCTCGGCTGCGGAGGCGGCTTGAATATGGCGGCTGAGTCCTCCCTTCCGTGGGCTTGCCGTTTCCATCGCTGCACCGCCTTGGACGAGATTTCTCGCGCTCCGCTGCCGAACGCTAGATACAGACAACCGCAAGCGAGAATGGCCGCGATGGCCCACACCGCCCCGAGCACATTCCAGACACTTCGCGACAGCTCTTGCGACTTCTCTGGAACATTGAGGTGAACCCAAACGCGTAGCTTCGGAGCGAGCTCTCCGCTGGCCGCCGCCCACTCGGCATCGGGTCCGACGATCGGGTTCGATGCATCCTGATTGATAAGATCGTGCAAGTGACTCAGGTGGGCAGTGGGACCGACGCCGAACGAGGCTGCACGATCAAAGGAGAAGAGGGCCGCGCCTCCCGGTGACCAAACCGTCGCCAGGTCCTTGGGCTCGAGCGGCTTGGCGAGGATCAAGAAGGCTGGCCTGGGCTGCGCGGCCGCAGGGATATCAATTATCGCTGCGGCTGCAAGGTAGGGTTTGCCATCCGAGATCAAGATCTGCGAGCTGGGAGAGCTCCGTTTCGCTGCGGCAATCAGCGGCTCGACAGCGAGCGACGAGGCTGATTCGCGGCCGAAATCGATTTCACTGCCGCGTATGATCAGCAGCTGGACGGGGAACTCGTCGCGGGATGCGCGCCACCAGTCCTCGGTCTTGAACGTGTTCTCGACCGTGGTCCGATCCAGCCCGTGGGCCACCAAGGCCCGTACCGGATTGAGAGATGCTCCGGCCATCACTCGAGCCTCGGTCTCGCGAAGCTTCAACCGGAGATCGTTCTGCACGCTCTGGAGAAATTGGCGAGCTTGCCAACTGGCCTCGCTCCGAACGCTGTCGAACAGTCTGGCTCGGAGCGATTGCCCGAGCAGCGCGGCTCCCCCCAGGAGCGCCAGCGCGGTAATTACCCACGCTATTCGCCGCGACTGTTTGGCCATGGTACCCGACGCGGAGATGAGCCGAAGACGCACCAGCGTGTCAACTCGATACGCGTGACAAGCCGGTGACAGACGAGCACCGCCGGTCGCTCGACCTCCCTCGAATCCGTATCATCGATGTCTCGCGTGTGTGCAGATGTCTCGTTGGTGCAATGACTCCGCCGTGCCGCCAACTCCAGAACGTCGGGAATTTCTGGTAACTCAAAACATGAATCGGGGTGCCCTGACGGAGCTTGGCACTGCTCTTCTTCGCTTGGGAACGACGGCGCTCGGTGGTCCGGCTGCGCACCTGGCGATGATGGAAGAGGAGGTGGTGCGGCGCAGGCAATGGATATCACTGCGTTTGCCTGGGGGCTTTCTCGGACCGCGGTCAAAACAAAGCTGCTGGCGGCCGTCGGCATGCTTGGTGCAAGATAGATCCTGGCTGGCCCGAGCGGCGCGCTGATTGGCCTCGCAGTCACGCTGAAATGATTTCGTCGTAGCCGCGGCCGCGGAATTCCAGTAGGCACAAACCGTGGCCGAACGGGTCGGCCATGTTGGCCATGCGTCCCCAGTTCCGCTGTCGAATCTCGCCTTCGAGCGCAGCGCCCGCCGCCTCAGCGCGCTGCACCGCCGCGTCGAGGTCAACGACGACGAAGTCCAGATGGACTGGCGTCCAATGCCTGACGTACTCCCTTTGTTGCTTTGAGGCAGGAGAGGACGCACTGCCGGACGGCTTCGCCAAGAGATCGATCGGGCTCGCGCCACCGAGCAGCTCCGCCCAGTCGTCGCCAAGCCGCCGCCCGACCGTCAGTCCGAGCGCCCGAGTGTAGAACTCGATGCCTCTGTCCAAGTCGTCCACATCGATATTGATGCGAAGGTCAATCATCGCTGCCAAGCGGCTGCGGATGGCCAACGCATTTCCACTCTGGCCAATCAAAGTCAAGCCCGCGTTCACCTCCTGGTCGGTGCCGGTACTGAATTACTCGCGGTTGCATTCAGGGTTCATTGGGTGCAAAGGAATCGCGTGACCTGCTTTCAGCAGACGTTCTCGGTCCACACCAGCGCGCACAATCAGGTCCTCGACGTCACCGCCCAGGTCCGACGAATTGTCCGCGATGCCGGCGTCGAGCAGGGGCAGTGCACGGTCTACACGCCACACGCCACCGCGGCCGTGACGATCAACGAGAATGCCGATCCGAACATCGGCACAGATTTCCTCAATGCCCTGCGCAAGTTGATCGTGGAGCACGACGGGTGGTTGCACGATCGAATTGATGACAACGCGGCGGCGCACATCAAATCGGCCCTGGTCGGGCCTTCGGAGGTTGTGCCCATCTCCGGCGGAAGGCTGGCCCTCGGCACCTGGCAGAACATCTTTCTCTGCGAGTTCGACGGGCCGCGGACCCGGCAGGTGATTGTGTCCGTGATCGCCTGAGCAAGCTGCGGCGATCGACGGCCTCAGGTTCCATCACGCGAGCTGTGCTGGTCTGCTCGCCGCCGCTGCTTGGCTCAGGGCCGGCGGACCTTTACTGCCCCGCCTGGATGTGGGCCTCGACGAACCAGAGCCACTTGTCGACGCCGCGCGAGACCTCGGTGAAGATGTCGGCTGTGTCGGCGTCGTCGAGCTGGTCCGCCGTGGCGATCCCCTGCCGAATCTGCTTTCCGAAGGCAGCCAGCGCAGAGGAGACTGCCTCCACGTGATGCTTTCCGGACGAAGCGTTGAGCGGATATTCCGAAAGCGTAGAGCGTTTGGCGATGGTCCGAGCCGTCCCCTCCGCAATCCCACCCAGCTGGACGGCGCGCTCGGCAAACAAGTCCACGTACTCCTCGACATCCTCGTTCACCTCGTCGAAGAGCTTGTGCAAGGCGATGAAGGTCGGGCCCTTTACGTTCCAATGCGCCTGTTTCATTTGGGTCTGCAGATCGATCGCATCCGCCAGGCGCGCGTTGAGCAGCTCCACCATCTTCACCCGCGTACCTTCCGGTAAATCATTTTTCGTGCCGTACATCAGTGTTCCTCCTTCTTAGAGGCAGCAATGGGTTATCGATTGGCGATCAGGTATCAGGTTGCTCGCTGTCGTGGGCGTGTCCAATGGCAGCGCGAATCCGCCGATCGAGCTTTTGCATGTTGACGATCACTTTCCCCGAGTGGACCGATTCCACGGCGCTGAGGGGGATGACGAAATCACCGGCGTTCTCCACGTACACGATGATCTGCGGTTTTCCTTCGGGCAATACCTGGCGAACTGCCCCGAACTCGGTGGCGCCGTCTTGAACGAAGACCTGATAACCAACCTCGATCAGCGGTAGCTTGTGCTTCGTCACGGCCAATTCTCCTAACCCGCTTAGACCCCATCTGCCTTCCTTTGTTTCACCGCGGCAGTGGGACGCTCCGCCACTTCATTGGCAATCGGGGGCGGCGCTTCGATTAGAGGCTCGCGTGCGCTCGCCTTACGCTCGGCAGCCTCGACGGATACCAAAGTTGAGGTCGGGAACCCTAGCTCCCTCCATTGATTGAGCCCGCCGTGGAGCGGCCTGACCTGGGTAATCCCGCGCCTCCTGAGCATCAGCGCCACCCGGGCGCTGGTCGCCTCGTTGGGTCAGGAGCAATACAGAATCACGTCCTGCCCTCGGGGAATCTCCGCATGGGCCTGCTCAAGCTCCTCGGCGGAAATGCGAAGGGCGCCCGGGATGATCCAAGGGTCGGACTGGAAATCGATCGCGCTGCGCAGGTCCACTACCGTCACCGCCTCACGGGCGTCCAACATCTGCTTCAGCTGCTGGGGACTGATTCGCGAGATGCGCAGCTCGCGCAGCAGCTTTTGACGGTTGTGCACTTTCCAGCCGATGAAGGCCACCAGCGCCAAGAGGAGGACGCCGGCAAGCGATGCGCCGGCATGGAGAGCGAGCTCCGCCGCTTCGACGAGTTGCTCGCTGAACGCGTACCCAAGCGCAGCGAAGGTGCTCGACCAGAGGGCGCTCCCCGCCATGTCCAGAGCCATGAAGCGCGGCATGCTCAGCCCGGACATGCCGGCGAGTGGCTGTGCGATGCTTCCCAGCCCCGGGACGAAGGAAGCGATCAGCAGCGACTTGGGCCCGTAGCGGACGAAGAGGTCCTGTGTTTGGCGAACGCATGAATCCGGTTCGAGTGAGATCCGGCAAATGAACGACAGCACTTTGGAGCCGGCTTTGCGGCCAGCCTGGTACCAGACCATGTGGCCGATCATCGATGCGATGACTGCCAGCGCAATTGCGGTGGCCGCGTTCATACGCCCCGATCTCGCCAGCGCGCCTGCGGCCAACAGGAACGGGGCAGCCGGAAACGGCACGCCCAATTGATCCACCAATACGAACGCGAAGATCAGCGCGTACCCGTGCTTGATCAGGAAGGCGATCACGTTCTGCACTCTGATGCGCTCCTTGAGGTCGTCTCTTAATCGGCGCCTGCCCGCGGGTCCACCGATACTTCCGGGGCGGACCGCTCCGTCGAAAGCGGATTGGCCGATGGCGATTGACAGGTCGGGAATTCTGAGCTGAATCTGTAACCCAGGCGCGCGATGCGCTCTGATCATCTCGGGAGGGTACGCGATGAAGCGAATGCTGCGCGTCCACGGGGTTGCGCCTGGCGGAGCATTCAACCGCTGGACGCGGCAATTGTCATCGGTGCTGCTCCTGTCGTTGGCGGTCGCCAGTGGCACTTCGATGGGCGCCCAGGCTCCCGGGCTGGCGACCTTTGAGGTGCGCGGCAGCGTCAAGCAGCTTTTCGTGATCGGCGCGCGGGCAAAGGCCGCGGTCCTGCTGCGCAATGCGCAAGGGCAAATCCTCCAGGGCGGCACCACGGACAAGCTGGGTGGTTTCGTGTTTCGCAACGTTCCACCCGGCGAAGGTTACGTGGCGATCGTGGGCTCGAACGCGATGAGCATCATCTCCGAGCCGGCCACGGTTCTTTCCGAGGACTATGTCCCGCCGCAGTCTCTCTATGATCAGCAGGTGCTGGTGGCGGGGCCCTACGGGAAATCGGGGTATGGGTACATCAACACGCGCGACGGGACCAAGCTGAGCGTTCAGGTGCAGCTTCCAGAGGGATCGGGCCCGTTTCCCACCCTGATCGAATACTCGGGTTACGGCCCTTCGGATCCGACGGCGGACGATGTGGCGAGAGGGTCGATTCAGCCCTTCCGGTTCATCGCCGCGCTGCTCGATTACGCTTACGTGGGCGTGAACATCCGCGGGACCGGGTGCTCCGGCGGGGCGTTCGACTACTTCGAGAAGCTGCAGTCGCTCGACGGATACGACATCGTGGAGACCGTCGCCGCTCAGCCCTGGGCCGCTCGCGTCGGAATGTGGGGCATCTCCTATGCGGGCATCAGCCAGCTGTTCGTTGCGCAGACGCGCCCGCCGCATCTGGCCGCCATCAGCCCGCTCTCGTCCATCGACGATACCTTTCGCGCCACGCTTTATCCGGGAGGAATCTTCAACGACGGTTTTGCGCTGAGCTGGGCGATGGAGCGCCAGGAGCAGAACCGCTGGCCCAATCCGGTCGGCGCCGACTGGGTGGTGGCGCAGGTGAGCGCCGGCGATGAGCAGTGCGCCGCGAATCAACTCCTGCGGCAGCAAAATCCAGATCTGCTGGCCAAGATCGAGAGGAATCCGTTTTTCCCGGCGAAGGGCAATCCTGACTATCCGGAAGGCGGCGAGATCCTTTCGCCGTACTCCTTCGTGGACAGAATTGAAGTCCCCGTCTTCATCGCTGGAGCCTGGCAGGACGAGCAGACCGGTGGGCACTGGCCGGTGATGCTGGAAAGGTTCTCTCGCCAGGTCGATCTGCGCGTCACGGCGACCAATGGAACCCACGCCGACGCGCTAGGCCCTTATCCTCTCCGCGACCTGCTGGAGTTCCTCGACTTCAACGTGGCGCAGAGGGTTCCATCCATTCCGCTGGTGGCGCGCCTCTTCGCTCCAGCGCTGTACTCGATGATCTTTGCGTCCGCCGGCGTGCAGCTCCCGATCGATCGCTTCCAAGGGATGACTTATCAAGACGCCCGCGCGCTCTACGATGACGAGGATCGCATTCACGTCTACTGGGAAACGGGGGCCGGGCCCGGTGCAGCGACGCCCGGATCGCCGGAGCCTGCGGCCCAATCCTCGTACACCCAATGGCCGCCGGCGGAGACGGTCGCCACCGCGTGGTACCTCCAACCCAACGGCCAGCTTCAATCCACCCCGCCGGTCGTGAGCGACGAAGACCCGTTGGGTTCCGACTCGTACGAGTACGACCCGGCCGCCAAACCACGAGGCGATTTTCGCTGCCCGGGAGGCGGAGAACCCAACACCTGCCGCGACGAAATCTGGAAGGCCACTGCCGTCTATGACTGGCGTCCGCTGCCCGAGGGGAAAGCGCTGTCGTACCAATCCGGCCCACTGACCAGCGAGGTGACGATGCTCGGATCGGGCAGCGTGGACCTGTGGATCAAGTCGACGACCGTGGACACCGATCTGGAGGTGACGCTGAGCGAAATTCGCCCGGACGGACAAGAGCGATACGTGCAGAACGGCTGGCTGCGCGCCAGCCACCGCAGGCTGGACCTGACCGCCTCTACCGAGCTGCGCCCGCGCCATACGCATCTTGAAGCGGACGCCGAGCTTTTGCCTGCCGGCGAGTTCGTCCCGTTGCGCGTGGAGCTGTTTCCCTTCGGCCACGTCTTCCGGGGCAGCTCGCGATTGCGGATCAGCATCGAGACGCCCGGCGGCAATCGCCCTCTGTGGACCTTCGATGTGCTCGAGCGAGGCAAGAAAGGGATTTCCAATTGGATCGCGCACTCCAGCGGACGGCCCTCGCGAATCGTGCTTCCGGTGGTGCCAAACGTGGAGGTGCCGCCAGAACTCCCCGCCTGCCCGCGCTCGCTGCGAAGCCAACCGTGCCGCGCGTTCACCATCCCTCAAGCAGCCATTCCGCAGACGGCAATGCTGGGCGCTCACTGAAGCTCGAGGAAAAAACCGATGCGAAATGTCGCGGTCCTTTGGGCGTTGACTCTCGCGCTCACCCCGGAAGCCGTTCAGGCGAAAGAGGTGAAGCGCGCCGAGCTGGCCGGCTTGGATCAGCTCTACCCCGAGCTCGACGCCTTCTACATCGACCTGCATCAGACGCCCGAGCTGTCTCTGCACGAGGAAAAGACCGCGGCCAAGCTGGCGGACAAATTGCGCCGCCTCGGCTACGAGGTGACTACGGGCGTGGGTGGAACGGGCGTGGTGGCCGTGATGCGAAATGGCTCAGGCAAAACACTCCTGGTGCGCGCGGACATGGATGCTTTGCCGGTGAAGGAGCAGACCGGGCTGCCCTACGCGAGCAAGGTGACTGCGAAGGATGATTCAGGCGCAGTCGTCCCGGTGATGCACGCCTGCGGCCACGACGTTCACATGACATCGCTGATCGGAGCGGCGGCGCTGCTGGCGAAGGCCAAGGACCGGTGGCGTGGCACGCTCGTCCTGATCGGCCAGCCGGCGGAGGAGAAGGTCTCGGGTGCGGCGGCGATGCTCAAAGACGGGCTGCTCACGCGATTTCCAAAACCGGATTTTGCGGTGGCGATCCACGACGCGGACGATATCCCGGCGGGGAAGATCGGTTACACGCCCGGGTACGCCCTGGCCAACGTGGACTCCGTCGACATCACCATCTTCGGGCGCGGAGGACACGGCGCCTACCCGCACCGGACGGTGGACCCGATCGTGATCGCCGCGCGAACAATCGTGGCGTTGCAAACCATCGTGGCTCGCGAGAAGGATCCGATCGAGCCCGCCGTGGTCACCGTAGGCTCGATACATGGGGGCGCGAAGCACAACATCATCCCCGATGAGGTCAAGCTTCAGCTCACGGTGAGATCGTTCAAGGACGAGGTACGCAGCCGCGTGCTGGCGGCGATCGCCCGGATCGCCAAGGCCGAGGCCGCGGCTGCCGGTGCCCCGAAGGAGCCTACGGTGACCGTCGGGGATTCGATTGCCGCCACCTACAATGACCCAGCGCTCACCAAGCGAATCGCCGGCGTTCTCAGTGGGGCTTTGGGGAGGGAGAACGTCAGCGAGCAGCCAGCGAAGATGGGAGCCGAGGACTTTGGAGCATTCGGCCGTGCCGGCGTCCCGGCCGTGCAGTTCATGGTCGGCGCGGTGGAGCCGCAAAAGTATGAGAAGGCGAAGGCCACCGGGGCCCCGCTTCCTTCGCTGCACTCTTCTGAGTTCGCTCCTGATCGCGAGCGCACCATTCGCACCGGTGTGTCAGCGCTGACGCTGGTGGCGCTGGATCTGCTCGGAAAGGGCTAGAGACCTCCTTTTTCCGTCCTTTCCAAAGCTGGTAGCATCCCGTCATCGACAGAGGGGATCGGCCGAAGGCGGCTCGCCGCGCGGCTACTCGTTCTGGTTGATGGAGGGCCCATTCTCCGGCCAACCGGCAACAAGGAAGGCAGTGTCGTCGTCCGGTGTCGTGAGCGGCGGTTAGCGATTCGCGTCGCGCGCGGCTGCACGATCATCTTCTTGCTCGCGCACTCGCCGGCGCGTGGTCAGCCTGCCGGCGACTTGAGCGCGAGTTCGCGCACCTCACGTCGATCCGAAGCGCCCGGTGTGTCGGTCCAAGATGGGGCAGTTGAGCCGCACAGTCCCTCCACGCTCGGCAATGCATTCGATGATCCAGCCAATCAGCGGCACTCGCCCACGCTCAAGGGCGGCGTCGGCCTGTTGCACGTGCTCAGCTCGGACCTCGGGCCCAACGGGATCTTGAGGTTCTCTGCATTCGGCGAGTACTTCAAGCTCAGCGATTTTCCGGTGGCGAGCGCCAGCGATACCCGCGTCGCAGGAACCTTTGCGGTCTCTTTCGTGCCCCTGGAATTCCTGGAGCTCTCGCTCTCCTACAGCGACTCGGCCAACACCAGCTCGCGCTCATCGCCGGCCCTCCTACAGACGCTGGGCGACTTCTCGTTTGCGGCCAAGCTCGCTTGGAGCTGGGCTGCCGGTTTTCATGCCGGCGTGGGGCTGGCGATGAACGCGCTTTCCGGTTCGGGAGACCAGAACGCGCGCCATTACGCCTTCGGCGTGGCGCCGCTCGCTTTGGCGACCTACGACTCTCGCGCGATCTCGCCGCATTTTCCGCTCCGGCTGCACGGCAACGCCGGCGCCGCGTTCGACGGAGCGATTCAGAATGGAAATCGCCCTCTGAACGCGAGCGAGGAGTTCGCTCTTCGCGCCAACCGCTTCAATCGCCTGACGCTGGGGATCGGCATGGAGATGCCGCTCCCGGTGCTCACGCCATTCGTCGAGTACGACATGGCTTATCCACTGCGCGTACCGAGCCCAGGCTTGATCGGCCCCGATGGCTCCCTGGTGCCCATCGCTCGCGCCATGGCGCACACGATTGGATTGGGGGCCAAGCTTACCGCCGCCAAGAATCTGACCTTCACCGCCGCAGTGGATCTCGGTCTCTCGCGTACGGTAGGCCTCGGCATCCCGGCGACGCCTGCATACAACGCGTTCCTCGGAGCGGCGTTCAATGTCGATCCCTTCGTGAGGCCGCATAACAAGTTGGCAGAGGCCGTGCCCGAGCGGAGCCCGCCAACCGTGAGGGTGCCCAAGACCGGCCGCGTGCGGGGAGTCGTGCTCGATGCGCAGACTCATCGACCCGTATCGGGTGCGATCGTGACCACGTTCGGATCGGGGGTGCCGCCCGTCGCCACCGATTCGCAGGCCGGCGCGTTCCTCACTCAAGAGCTCTCCAGCGGGGTGCTCTCCATCAGCATACAGAAGGACGGTTATCGTCCGGCGCACCGCGAGGTGGTGCTGGAGGCCGGCAGCACCGAGGAGCTGCACCTCGAGCTCGAGGCGCTGCCCAACAAATCGGCGGTGATGATCTCGGTCAGCGCGGGCGGCAAGCCGATCGCCGCAGCGGTGAGCCTGCGCGGTCCGGAAAGGCGTCAGATCTCGACGGAGGAAGGCGCTCGCAATCCGGTCCGGGTGGAGGTTCTGGCGGGGAAGTACGTTGCCGAAGTCTTCGCCCAGGGCTACCTCGCTCAGACCGGGGAGCTCGAGGTTCGCGAGGCGGCGGATGCTGAGCTGAGGCTGGATCTCGTCCCCGAGCCGAAAAAGAAGTTGGTGGTGGTGCGGGAGAACAAGATCGAAATCCTCCAGCAGGTACACTTCGCCAACGGCAGGGCGACCATTCTTTCGGACAGCTTCAAAGTCTTGAATCAGGTGGTGGACGCCATCGTGCAGAGTAGCATCAAGCGAATCCGCGTCGAAGGGCACACCGATAGCCGCGGCAGCAAGCACTTCAATCAAAAACTATCCGAGACGCGCGCCCAGGCGGTGGCCAGGTACCTCCAGCGAGCAGGCATCGATGCCTCGCGAATAGAGAGCGCCGGCTTCGGAGATACTCGGCCGGTCGCTCCCAACATCACTGCGCACGGAAGGGAGTTCAACCGGCGCGTGGAGTTTGCCATCCTCGAGCGCTGAGAGCGTGGAGATGGCAGCAGTTGAGCACCTGAAACATTTCGCACGGTCACGTTGCGTGGCGACAACAGCTCACCGCCGGTGATCTACGGTTTTCCTGGCGATCTTTCGCGGCGCGCTTCGTGCACGAGCGTGGTGGCCAGCTGAAATATCTCATTGCCAGCCGCCGGAGGAAAAAATGTTCATTCGATCGCTACTGCTCAAGAAGACCGTTGTCCTCGCTCTTTCAGGCATTGCTTGCCTCAGCTCGGCCGCCCGCGCGGACGACTGCTCCAACGCGCTCGCGGCCGAATCATGCGCTTGCCAAGGAGTGCCGACCAGCTCGCCGCCAGAAGCAACGAAGGCTAAAACGCGTTCCAAGAAGGCCGCAGTCAGGGCGCCGAATGCGTCTCGGTCGGAGACGAAATCGCGAGCTCTGGAAGTAAAGCCGTCGCGGGCGAGCCTTTAGATCGCAACCCGGGTAGTCATTTCGGGCGCGGCTCGGCGTCTTCCTTGGGAGCTGGCTTCTCCGGCTCAGCTTCGGTGGGCTGAGGTCGATTCTGAGGACGATCGTCCTCGAACGCCCAGCTCCACTTGGTGGTCTCGCCCTTCTTCACCACCAGCACCTCTTGGTGCTCATCGCGGTTATGGACAATCTTGATCGTGTGCCGTCCCGGTTCGACCGTGAGCGTATGAACTTTCGAACCGGTGCCGACGCGCTTGCCGTCTACGTAGACAACCGCTGCGGCAGGTTTCACTTCTATTTTCAGTTGGGTCTTCTTGGGAGCTGATTTCGGTGCTCCTGAGAGCGCCACGGCCAGTGCCAGGCTGAGTGCGATCATGTGAGCCATTGTAAGGCCATTCGCGCTTCAGAGGAAGTCGCGAGCATCCTTGAAAGCAGGAATAAGATAAAAACTCCCTTTTGAAGCGAATTCGAGGGAGGATAAAGCACCTGCAAGGGTTCACCTGTGCAACCTGGAGGAGCACATGTCCAACACGGATAAGCGCAAACAGTCACTTTATTTTCCGGAAGAGATGTTGAAAGAGATTCAACAGGAAGCTGTTCGGCTGGATCGCTCGTTGTCCTGGATTGTCCAACAAGGATGGAAGCTCGCTCGCGAGCGGATCAAAGCGATCCCGGCGATTCACGATGGGCTGCCCGATCCTCGCGAGGAAAAGGTTCAGCCGCGACGCACAAACTAACTCGTCAACCGGCGAGTTGACCTAGCGGGGCCAGTGCGGCGGGTCTGACAAATCGGCCAGCCGCCACTCGACTGCGCGTCGGAGAGCTCTCAGATTGCTCCCGATGCGAGTCGTCACCCTGAACGTAAACGGCATCCGCTCCGCCGCCGGCAAGGGCCTCATCCCGTGGCTCTCGTCGCGCGGCGCGGACGTGATCTGTTTACAGGAGATTCGAGCCGCGGAGGACCAGCTGCCGGCGGCATTGCAGAGTCTCGAGGGCCTGCAGGCATTTTGGCATTGCGGGCAGCGCAAAGGGTACAGTGGCGTTGGCCTGCTCAGCCGGGCCGCTCCGCAGCGAATCGCGTGCGGGATCGATCACCCGGAATTCCCCGCTGAGGGTCGAGTCCTTCGCGCCGAATACAACGACTTGTCGGTGATCTCGCTCTACGTGCCCTCGGGGATCATGGGGCCCGAGCGGCAGGCGCAGAAGATGCGATTCCTCGAAATTCTCCTCGAGCACCTCACCTTCCTCAAATCGCAAGGTCGCGAGCTGATCATCTGCGGGGACTTCAATATCGCGCATCGGCCGATCGATGTCTACGACCCGATCGGTAAACAGGAGGTGAGCGGCTATCGACCCGAGGAGCGTGCGTGGATGGACGCGCTGCTCGAACGCGGTTTCATCGATGCTTTCCGCGCGCGCGTTGGCGAACGGGCAGGGGAGTACACCTGGTGGAGCAACTTCCGCGGCGCCAGAGCGCGAAACCTGGGGTGGCGACTCGACTACCAGATCACCACGCCAGGAATCGCGGAGCGAGTGCAGCACGCGACGATCGATCGCCAGGCGATTTTCTCCGATCATGCGCCGTTGATCATGGACTACGAGCTCCCTACGCCGGGGTCTTCACCCTCGAGCTAGCCCCGATCATTTCCAGGTGCCGGTCCGCGCCAGTTTGTAGGCGAGATCATTGTCATCGATCGGGAAGAAGAAGGACGGGCGCCAATGGAACTGGGGCTCGCGCGCCGGTCTTCTGAAACTGATCTTGTAATTGAAGTGAGCCTGTTTCGCGCACTCGAGGACCACCGCGGTATCGCCCGGGTTGAGCTGCGAGCCGCCCGGTAGCTCCTTGCTACCGATGAAGGACACATAGCTGCCCGTTCCCTGTGAGGCGAGCTTGCCATCGACGTGCGGGATCTCGAAGACGAAATCGAGGTCCACCCAGCCCCTGGAGCCGATCCGATTCGCGAGGCACGGCGTCAATCGCGAAAGAAAGCCGAGTCGGTAGTCGAGCAACTCGAACGAATAGGGTCCAAGCTGCTGCAGCGACGTCTTGAGAGTGGCGGTGAGCTCCACCTCGCTCAACTTGGTCGGATGCACGTTGGCCAACTCAGGGTGGATTGGAGGGGCTTGGCTGGGCGGCGGTGGGGCCAGGTCGGTCGGATGTTCGGGACGGCTCTCCTTGACAGTCACTTGCTCCGGTGGGGAAGGGCGGCTGAAGAAGACGAAGAGGAAAATGGCGAGGGACGACGCTGCCAGAGCGACCGCAGGCCCGATCAGATACTTGCGCATCGGTGTTTGGTCAGAGGTGAGCAGGCCAGTGCCATTGAAGAGGGGCGAAGATAAGCAGTGGCGAGCCGGCGACGCAACCGCGCACGCGGTTTATGGGAGGTTCATTCGCGAGCGAGCAGCGCCTTGCCGTAACTTTCCAGGTCCTCGTACTTGCTCGCCCAGGTGGTGTATAGAAACCCGATGATCTTTGGAGTTCCCTGGGCGGCTGCCGTCCATTTCTTGAGGTTTTCCAGATCGCCATCGTAATAACCGGCGATGATCTGCGAATGGCCCCGGTCGGCGAACCACTTGAGGCTCTGGGCTGCTTTGTCCACGTTCCAGTTGGCGATGATCACGTCGGACGGCAGGCCCTTCCAGGAGCCCTCCAGACTGCCGTTGACCAGGTAGTAATGATCGATCGCGTTGTGGTGAGGGTCGAACATGTCAGACCAGACCACGATGCGCGCGGTCGGATTGAGCTCGCGCAGGATCTGAACGCACTGCGACACATTCTTGGCGAGCAGCTCGCCGGGTGTCTGCTTCAGATCGCGACATGATCGACACCAGTTCGCCACGCGAACCTCGTCATGGCTCATGAAAAAAGTCTTGGGGCTGAACAGATCGTTCACCCGGCGCGCTTGATCGCGGAGCAGCTCGTATACCTTTCGCTCGGTGAGACAGCTCATCACCTGGAACCCATGAACGATCAGCGGGTGGTACCAGCTGACGCGCAGCCGATCGCCTTCTTTGATTCGCGAACCGGAGGTGAGCTCGAGCACGGGCCCGGCGTGGTGGAACTCGTATTGGCCGGCGAAGGGTTCCTGCCCGAGCTTGGGATCGCGCACGGGAAGAAAGTCTCGGCCCTCTTCGAAGACAGTTTTTCCATCGGCACTGGCGACCTTGAGCGGGCAGCCATCGCGCCGTAGCACGTTGACCAGCGCCAGCTCCTCGAGCGCGAGCTCGTCGATCCACAGCGTGCCCGATTGCCCACCCCAGTGACCGACGTACAGCTCGATTTCATCCTCCTCTAGGCTATTGAACACCACCTCCACGGGCGTCCAATCCTGCGTAGGCTTGAGGTGCCCCTCGTAGAAGGTGAGCATCGGATGACTCCAGCGCGAACCGCGCGCCAGCAACTGAAAGCCGCTGGCTGGGTTCAGGTCGCGGGTCTTGACCCACGCTGAAAATCGATAGCACGCGTGCGGCCTCACCTTCAGGCGCTGGGCAATCCGGTAATTGCGATTCTGCCCCTCCTTGCCGCTGTCCTGGATCCGGATGGAGGTCCGGCCGTGGTGGACGACCTCGGTGTCCGCAAAGGTTGTCTTGCCGGGATCATCCTGGAGGTAAAAGCCGGCGAACCGGTTGTCCTTCACCTCTTCGAGATCGCCGTTGACCAGCTTCACTGCCGGGTCGGGCACCAGGGTGCCCTGGCGTCCCTTGACCATGAACGGTGCGTCGATCACCGGCACGCCCTCGGCAAGATTGGGATCGTGAGCGAGCAATCCCGCGCTGTAGCCGATCGGAAAGACCATCGGGATGATTTCCAGATGGGCTGCCCTGGCTGCGTCTCGGACGCGGGCCGCGTTCTTGAAGTACTTCGGTGGCATCTGATCCAGGATCGCCAACTTGGAGTCTGCCAGGACGAGCCCGGTGTAGCCGCTCTGCGAGGCGCGCCCGATGATCTTCAGCACTTCATCGACCCATTTGTCCTCGAGGAGGTTGTGCGAGGAGTAGACCCAGCGCTCGTTGAACCGCAGTTTCGGCTCGCCGCCCGCGGCTCCCAACGCCAGCGCGGGGAGCGCCAGCACGGTGATCACCATCCATTTGGTTCCCATTCGCATATGGTGCTGGAACGTTCGCATGATTGGCGCAGGGAACAGCGCTGCCGGTCAGATCCTCCCGGCCATGGGTCGCGATCTGTCTGCTATTGAAGACTCGCCTTGAAGGGATTGGTGGGAGCTTTCCCCCGACGACTGCGCTCCTCGATCGGTGGATCCAACCCTACATGGTGCGAGTCGGCGCGCGAAGTGACACACCGACAAAAGAGGATTCTTTGGATTGCGTGTCGCCAACCGCCAGCTTTGCTTGAGCTTGGAGGCCGGAGTTTTTCAGGCTCGATGGCACCTGCGTTGCAGTCGTGGAGGAAGGAGGCCGCTTTGTTGACTTGGGATTGCGATGAATTTCCGCTCGATGGCGATTCGGCTCCTGTTTGCCATTGCGCTTTGGTGCGTGTCGGGCTGCAGCGGGCGGAGCTCGCTTCTCAATAACGGTCTGCCCAGCAACAACAACGGGGACAGCCAAAACACCGGCGAGGCTCTCTGCCGCGCGGGCGTTACCAGCGCCGGCTCCTCTCCAATGCGGCGACTGACGCGCTTTGAGTACAACAACACCGTTCGGGATCTCCTCGGCGACACGACGGAGCCGGCCCGCGACTTCGCGCCTGAAGAGCAGGCGCTGGGCTTCAACAACAACGCCAGCGTGCTGACCGTTTCACCAGTTCTCGCCGAGCAATACATGACGGCGGCGGAAGGGCTCGCCGCGCGGGCGGCCCAAAACCTCCCGGCACTGTTGCCGTGCGATCCCTCCGATCAGCAAGGCTGCGGGCGCAGATTCATCGAATCATTCGGAAAACGAGCCTGGCGGCGCCCGCTGCAGCCGGATGAAGTTGACCGCCTGTACGCCGTCTTCAACCAAGCTCGAACCACCTATGACTTCAGCACCGGAATTCAAATGGCGATGCAGGTGATGCTCCAGTCGCCGGCATTCCTTTACCGCGTGGAGACGGGCCTGCTGCCCGAAGGCGGAGCTGCCTATGCGAGGCTCACCGGTTGGGAAATGGCCTCGCGCCTTTCATACATGTTGTGGAGCTCGATGCCGGACGATGCCTTGTTAGCGGCCGCGGAAGCTGGCCAGCTGAGCACGGCGGATCAAATCGCGGTTCAGGCGCGGCGAATGCTCGCTGATCCAAAAGCCAGGCAAGCCGTGGCGAACTTCCATCAGCAATGGCTCAAGCTGGACAAGATCGACCGGCTGGAAAAAGACGCGACAGTCTTTCCATCCTTTCAGCCTGAGCTCCGGCCGTTGCTGCGCGCGGAGACCGCCACCTTCATCGACTTCGTAATCTGGGATGACCGGGGCGACCTCCAGACGCTGTTGAGCGCCAGCTACAGCTTCCGCAATTCAGCGCTCTCTCAGTTCTACGGGGAGCCGGGCCCGAGCGGTGACACCTTCCAGCGGGTAGAGCTCAACCCGGCGCGACGGCTCGGCATCCTCACCCACGCGGGTATTCTGGCTCTCACCTCCAAGTCCAACCAGACTTCGCCGGTGCAGCGAGGAAAGTTTGTCCGCGAGCAATTGCTCTGCGATCAGCTCCCGCCGCCACCGCCAGGTGTTGCCGCCACGCCGCCGGCTCTGGACCCGACGCTCACCACCCGACAGCGCTTCGCGGCACATTCGCAGAACCCCGCCTGCGCGGGCTGCCATCAATTGATGGATCCGGTGGGCTTTGGCCTGGAGAACTTCGACGGCGTGGGGAAGTGGCGGGCGGAGGAGAACGGGATCGCCATCGATGCTTCGGGGACGGTGATCAACAGCGACGTGGGCGCATACTCCGGTCCCACCGACCTGGCGCAAAAGCTGGCCACCAGCGACAAGGTTCGTGCGTGCGCCGTCACCCAGTGGTTCCGCTTCGGGTATGGACGCGGCGAGACGGATGACGATCGCTGTTCGATGCGAGCATTGAAGACGCAGTTCGCCGCGTCCGGTTACAACATTCGCGAGCTGCTTCTCGCGCTCACCCAGACGGACGCATTTCTCTACCGAAAGATTGAAGGGAGCGCGCCATGAGCCGGCGAATCAGCCGCCGAAGCCTGCTGCGGGGCGCCGGTGGAATCGCTATCGGGCTGCCATTCCTCGAAGCGATGATGGGCTGCTCGCGTTCCAAGGGGCCCTCGACGAGCACTTCAGCGCGCGCCGCGATGGATACTCCCAAGCGGCTGGTCCTCTTCTTCTCACCCAACGGTACGGTGGTGAATCGCTGGAGGCCGGCGGGCTCGGAGACGGGCTTCACGCTCTCGGACATTCTCGCCCCGCTGGAGCCCCACCAGCGCGACCTGCTGATCCTCGACGGAATGGTGAACGCTCCTGCCGGGTACGGCCCGGGCGACGACCACGAGCGCGGAATCGGATGCTTGTGGACGGGCAAGGAGCTGCAACCGGGTCCTTTCCAGGGCGGCGCCGGCGATCCCAGCGGCTTCGCAGACGGAATCTCGGTCGATCAGGAGATCGCCAACCGGATCGGGGGAAGCAGTCGCTTCAAGTCGCTCGAGTTCGGCGTGCAGACGAATGACTCGGCCGGGGCCACGGTGTGGGACCGGATGTGCTACGCCGGCCCGAATCAGCCTCTTCCTCCGACCAGCAACCCTTATGCAGCGTTCGACCGAATCTTCGGTGACATGAGCGCGGACAGCGGGCAGCTCGCCCGACGAATGGCGCAGCGGCGCAGCGTGCTTGATGCGGTGACCGATGATTACAGCCAGCTGGCGCAACGGCTCGGCGCCTCTGACCGGCGGAAATTGGAGGCACATCTGACCGCGATCCGCGAGGTGGAGTTGCGCCTGGCTGGAAGTGACAGTGGCCGCCCGCCCGCATGCCAGCGGCCGGACCTCGGTGTGCCGATCGATCACACGCTGAACGACAATTTCCCGGCAGTGGGTCGATTACAGATGGATTTGCTGGCGATGGCGTTCGCTTGCGATCTCACCCGAGTGGCGAGCCTGCAGTGGTCGAGCTCGGTGAGCGGGACGGTCCACAGTTGGGTGGGGGTGAACAGAGACCACCACGGCCTTTCGCACGAGAGTGATGGCAACGCGGACGCCCAGGAACAATTGGTGCGCATCAATCGATGGTACGCGGAACAGCTGGCGTATCTGATCGCCAAGCTCAAGCAGATTCCTGAAGGGCAGGGGACCGCTTTCGACAACACGGTGATCGTCTGGAGCAACGAGCTCGCTAAGGGGAACGAGCATTCCCACGCGCCGCTGCCGTTGGTGCTCGCCGGATCGGCGGGGGGCGTTTTTCGCACCGGGCGCTTCCTGACCTACGATTACGCCTACCACAACGATTTGTTGATCGCCCTGCTCAACGCCTTCGGGATCAACGCAGCGACGTTTGGCAATCCGAGCTGGTGCCGCGGTCCGCTTCCCAATCTGAGCTGAGACTCCAGTGGCTGACACGCGTTCACGCGCTCTGAGCGGCGGCGAACGCGCGCGCTTCGATGAAGATGTGTTTCACAGCGGGAATTTTTTGCCGAATCGCGCGCTCCAGTCGCACCACCGCCACTTCCAGCTCCGACGAGGGAAGCCCGGGGCGAAATTGCACGTCCATGTTGACCAGAATTTCACCGGGCCCGAAGTGCATGGTCAACACGCGCGCCACATTGGCCACCGCCGGGTCCGCACAGGCGAGCGCCCGGATCTGCTGCACGATCTCCGAGTCGGCGCTCTCGCCGATCAACAGTCCGCGAACCTCCCTCGCCAGCAGCAGTGCCACGGTTGCGAGAATGACGCCGATCAGGATGGACGCCAGTCCGTCGATCCAGGGACGCCCGAGCACATGCCCCAGGAGGATTCCCAGGAAGGCGACGATCAATCCCAGGAGCGCCGCGGTGTCCTCGATCACCACCGAGACCACGCGCGGATCCTTGGTGCCTCGGAACAGCTGCCACAAGCTTTGCTCTCCCTTCTCCTCGAGAAGCTGCTTGAATGCCAGCGCCCAGGAACCGCTCTCGAATAGAAATGCGAGCGCCAGCACCGCATAGTTCCAGGCAGGATGCTCGATCGGGGCCGGGTGGCGCAGGTGCACGATGCCCTCGTAGACCGACATTCCGCCGCCCAGGCCGAACACATTGATGGCCACGATCAATGTCCAGAAGTACAACTCCTGGCCATGGCCGAAGGGGTGGTTGGCATCTGGTGGCCGCAAGCTGCGGTGGGTCCCGAACAGGAGCAGCAGCCCGTTGCCCATGTCCACCAGGGAGTGAATCGCCTCGGACAACATCGCTGAGCTTCCGGTGAAGGCGGCGGCGACGAACTTGCTGATCGCGATCGCCAGGTTCGCCAGAATGGCGGACCAGATCGCCGCTTTCGACCCGGAGGTCATCCGTCTTGCTCCTCGGCTGTCGACTTCGCGTACCAGGCGGCTGGCTCGAAGTCACGACGCGATTGCGGTTGATTTGTGCAACCGCGTCTGGCGCGAGGGTTGCCAAGAGCGCGGCGAGTAGACAAGATGCTCGGCAGCGCGTTTTTCGGGGGAGACTTCCATGATCAAGACAACCGGGTGGGTGGTCCTTTGCGCGCTCGCGGCGTGTGCTCCGCGAAGAACGCAGCTCGAAGTTCAAAACGTGTCGGACGCTCCGACTTTTTCCGTTCTGGTGTTCTCGAAGACGACCGGATTTCGACACAGCTCGATCCCGAACGGAATTGCGATGATCCAGCAGCTTGGCATCGACAACGGTTTCACCGTCGACGCAACAGAGGATTCATCCTTCTTCACTGACGACAATCTGGCCAACTATCAGGTGGTCGTTTTCCTGAGCACGACCGGTACAATCCTCGATTCCGACCAGAAGTCCGCGTTCCAGCGCTACATCGAGAGCGGCGGTGGCTTCGTGGGAATTCACTCCGCAACCGACACCGAATACGACTGGGCATGGTACGGCCAGCTGGTGGGGACCTTCTTCCGAACTCATCCGGCGATCCAGCCGGCCACGGTGGTGATCGAGGATCCCAATCATCCCTCCACCGCTTCGCTCCCCATGCTCTGGATGCGCACCGATGAGTGGTACAGCTTCCAGACCAATCCTCGCGGCGGCGTTCACGTCCTGGCGGTGATGGATGAGAGCTCTTACACCGGCGGAGACATGGGCGACCATCCGATTTCCTGGTGCCATGATTTCGACGGTGGGCGCGCCTGGTATACCGCGCTCGGGCATACCGAGGAGAGCTACGACGAGCCGCTGTACCAGCAGCATGTGCTCGGCGGAATCATGACCGTCGCCGGCGCCATCGCTGCGGACTGCAGTGTGAGCGAGGAGAAACCGCCTCCGAACCGCACGTCACGTTGAAGCGCGCTTCTGCCGCGCTCGCACTGATCGCATCCCGAAGGCAATGCGACCGCACGAGCGCTCAAGGCGAACATCAACTTGATTTCTGCATCGCGTTTTGTGACTTAGAACGCTGACTGCCTTCAATCATGAGCGACTCCATCGAGCTTGCAACCGAATCTTCGAGCGCGGCCTCGGCGCAAACGCCCGGGCTGTGGGCTTCGTTGCGGGAGGCCGTCCGCGGCTCCCGGCAGGACTTCACCGAAGGCTCCATCGGGCGAGCCATTCTGCTGCTCGCGGTGCCGATGGTCATGGAGATGGTGCTGGAATCCGTGTTTGCGGTGGTGGACGTCTTCTGGGTGTCGAAGCTCGGCGCAGACGCGGTTGCCACGGTGGGGTTGACCGAATCGATGCTCAGCCTGATTTATGCGGTCGCGATTGGGCTTTCGATGGCTGCCGCTGCGATGGTAGCGCGTCGGATCGGCGAGAAAGACTCGGACGGTGCGGCGCGGGCCGCCGTTCAAGCAATCGGGCTTGGGATTTTCCTCGCTCTCCCGATCGGCGCTGCCGGCGTTCTTCTCGCGCCGAAGTTGTTGGCCGTGATGGGAGGCTCTCCCCAGCTGGTCGAAACCGGTCACCGCTACACGCAGGTAGTGCTGGGCGGGAATGTGGTGGTTCTGCTTCTCTTCCTGATCAACGCGGTGTTCCGCGGCGCGGGTGATGCGGCGATCGCCATGCGCGTGCTGTGGTTGGCCAACATCGTGAACCTGGCCCTGGATCCCTGCCTGATCTTCGGCCTTGGGCCATTTCCCGCGCTGGGCGTCTCCGGCGCAGCGGTGGCTACCACTTCCGGTCGAGCTCTGGCTGTGCTGCTGCAGTTGTATACCCTCTCTCGCGGCCGGGGGAGAGTCCGCATTCAGCGGCAGCACCTGCAGCTGGACCCGCGCGTGATGCTGCGGCTGCTTCGAGTGTCGGGCAACGGGATCCTGCAGACGTTGATCGGGACGGCGAGCTGGCTGGGCCTGATGAAGATCCTTTCCACCTTCGGCAGCGCCGCGATCGCCGGATACACCATCGGCATCCGGATCATCGTCTTTGCCATCCTGCCCTCCTGGGGAATGAGCAATGCCGCGGCGACGATGGTCGGCCAAAGCCTCGGCGCCAAGAAGCCGGAGCGCGGCGAGCGAGCAGTCTGGATCGCCGGTTTGTACAACATGATCTTTCTCGGCGTCCTGGGCACGCTTTTCATCGTCTTCGCCGATCCGCTGATCCGACTGTTCACCCTCGATCCCGCGGTTGCTCCCTTCGCCGTCGATTGCCTGCGATTCGTCAGCTACGGTTTCGTCTTCTACGCGTGGGGGATGGTGCTCACGCAAGCCTTCAACGGAGCGGGCGACACCTTCACGCCGACGATGATGAACCTATTCTGCTTCTGGCTGTGGGAAATTCCGTTGGCCTATCTGCTCGCGAAGCCCGTTGGCCTCGGACCGAGGGGTGTCTTCCTGGCGATCATGATCGCGTTCTCGACCTTGGCGGTGATCAGCCTGGTGATGTTCCGCCGAGGGCGCTGGAAAGAAATCCGCGTCTGACGCGGTGGTCAGGTCGCGGCCAGCTCGCGAAACAAAGTGAAATACGAAAACGACGAGTGGAAAGCGCTCTTTCGAGCTCCCATCGCAATCGATTTTCGCCCGGTCCGTATGTGGAGCTGGAAGGAGGTCGTGATGGAAATGGCAACGATTCTCGACCCGAAAGTTCTTGAAGCCCCTTTCTTCGCCGCCATCGTTGGATTGACTTACCTGTGCGGCCTTCTGTTGCTCGGCCAGTTCCTGTAGGCGCATCCCAGGAGGTCGAGCTACTCTTGGCGCGAACGCCGCTCCCAGGGGCCCTCCAGCAAGGGACAAAACCCATCCTGGTGAGCGGCTGTTCGCGACCTGGTAGCCGGCAGCTCGGAAATTGCTTCGAGCTCTGGCTTTTCAATTGTTACGTTAGGAAGCATGTCCGAACGTCTGTACGTGGCAGTGGTCGGCGCGGGTGTGTGCGAGCCCGAAGTCGCGCGGCTCGCCGAGGACGTCGGGCGCCAGATTGCCCGGTCAGGAGCGGTGGTTGTCTGCGGCGGTCTCGGCGGCGTGATGGAAGCTGCATCTCGTGGAGCGCAGTCCATGAGTGGCACCACGGTAGGAATTCTTCCCGGCGCGGATCGCCAGCAAGCGAATCCCTATCTGGACATCGTCATCGCGACCGGCATGGGCGAAGCGCGAAATGCGCTGATTGTCCGCACGGCAGACGTGGTGATCGCCATCGATGGCGAGTTCGGTACGCTCTCGGAAATCGCGCTGGCGCTCAAGGTCGGCAAGCCGGTGGTGGGGATCGATACGTGGCAGCTCGCGAAGAAAGGGCGAAGCGCGGATCCCATCGTTCGCGCGGGCAGTGCGGACGAGGCGGTGAAGTCCGCACTGGAGCTGGCCGTCGCGCGCCGCTCGCGGTGACCGTCAGCATTGCAATCAATTGGACCGCTCAGCTGTGCTCGGTCACTCGACTCGGGCGAGCCAGTCCGCCACCGCAAATGAGGCGCGCAAATCATCCTCGTTGTACGCCAGGATGCGATCGCGAAGCGCCGCGTGCGCCACCGGATCCGAGCAGTATTGGTTCCACCACGCCATGCTTTCCGATCCGCTCGGAGTCTCTTCTCGCCATCGAAACCCGGCGTAGTTGGCGACGGGCTTGAGACTGTAGGAGTCCGTGGGAAGGACCATCGTTCTGCGGATCACCTCATGAAGATCCACGAACCGTGCAACGAATCGCTCCAGCTCGTCGGAACCGCCATATTTTTCGGCGAGCCGCTTGAGAGTCGTCCTCTCGTGCGACGAGTAGACGTAGACGAGATAGGACCCAAGCTGTTCGATCCTTTTCACAGCGTCGAGGAACCGCGCCCAGACAGCGCTCTCCACGTCATTGGCGTCGGCGCAAACTGGCTGGTAAGCGCCCAGGGCGGCTGGTGTGAAATCAGGTGCGCCGAATCTGGCCCCGGTTCGTTCGCGGATCAGCAAACCGTGCAGATAGACGAACGGCCCGGGAATGAACTCTTCGACGTCGTATGAGATCTCGAACTGCTGCTCGGGTGGAGCCCAGCGGGCGAGAATCTGGTGGCGCCCGGCCTTCTGGACTCGAGCCTGCCTCGTCCAGCTCGTTGCCAGCGTAGCGCCGATCCCCTTGGCCTTCCCTTCCACGTCGCCGGCGGATGTTCGAGCAAGATCCGAAACACTGCGGATCCCGAGCGCCTCCAGCTTTTCGCGATGCGTTTCGCCGAGCCCGGCCACCATCGTTAGATCATCGGACTCGAGCAACACGCGATGGCAGCGCAGCTGCCACTGACACACGTCGCACGACGATTTCCAGCCTGGACGGGTGACCTCCTGGGCTGAAGTGACCCGGCCGTGGCGCGCGCGAAGTGCGTCGTACCTGGGTCGATAGGTGGCAAGGGCAACCACGATTGCTTGCCGCTCGAATCGATGATCTTGCCGGTAGAAGGACGCACTCCCTGCGTGTGCTCGAGGAGCTCCGCGTAGGCCGAGAGTTGGGCAAGATAAGATTCCTTCGGCCGTTCACCGGCGTCGTCTTCGAAGGCGCCCGCGTTCTTGATCTCCACGGGAATGTAGGAAAAGTCGCCCAGCGCTGAAGGGATCGCGACCCGCTCGAGCAGGTCAGGCTCCCCGACCAGATCGCCGGATCGCAGCAGGCCATGGTAGATAAGCTCCGTTCCAGCGCGCATCAGCTGGAGCGTTTCGGATGCCCGCTGAGAAGGGTCGCACCGCGTGGGCGCCTCAGTGATCGGAAGCGCAGCGATGACCGTCTCTTCGTGGGCGCGGCCGTTTTCCCAGAGCAGTTGGAGGAAGCCGCTTGCCGGGACCTTCTCGCTCGGGTCACCGTTCGCGTCCAGGTAGACGCGGTGAGCGCACCGAACGAGGTTTGCGAGGTCGGTGGCCGTCGGCACTCAAGCAGCTTAGCTGAGCGCGCCGACAAGTTGGTGCAGGCGCGAGCGGTTCGACCGAGTGGAGGGGAAGCGTCAGTCGATGGGACGAAACGCGGCCGGCTTAGATCACACCGATGCCAAAGACCCTCGCACGCCTGCCTCCTGGCTTCCGGTGTGATCCGTGCCGACCAAGAAAGGTAGAGACGCGAGGCCGGGAATGTGACAGGTCGGTCTCAGGTATGCTCCATCTTGGCGTAACGCCTCAGAGAGGAAGATCTCCATTTTGCAAGTCGGCGATTGATTGATCTGGCTCGTCTCAAATCGGGACGCTTGCCAGACGATATCGCCGTTGTGCTCTGTCGCTCGGCAATTCATCTCCCGCCGTCGGGCTCGAACATCTGATTCACGGAGCGCGCCGGCGCCACATTCGGCGCAGCGCACCGACGAGGACCAGCAGCAGGCCAGGCGGCAGTCCAACCGCGCCGCAGCCGGATTTCCCACTGGAGCCACCGCCCCCGCCGCCACCGTCCGGCGCCGGGTCCGCATAGGTGAACCCGTTGGGCAGCGTGCTCGTGGTGGAATCGGGATTCTTGACCATCACGTCTACAGCCCCCGAGGCGTGCCCTGGAGTCGTCGCGTTGATCGTACCCGCGCTCGTCACGCTCACGTTCATGGCGGGGTTTCCACCGAAAGTAACGGTTGCGCCGGGAGCAAAATTGGCTCCGCGAAGCGTGGTCGAGGTGTTCCCAGCCGTGGGCCCGGTGTTTGGGCTCACGCCAGACAATTGCAGCGCGGTCGAGTTTCCGATTGCAGCGATGAACATGTCGCCAAAGCCGCCGTACGTCCCGGCGATGGCGTTCGCAGTGGGGAAGTTCGAAGAATCGGTTTGGCCGGCAATGTACGCGTTGCCCGCGCCACTGAGCGCGATGGCCCGCGCGGAATCGCCGCTGGCGCCCCCGAGGTACGTGGAATAGTTCAGCGGCGTTCCGCCGTCGGCACTGATTTGGGTCACGAAAACATCGGAGGAACCCGCGGGCGGTTGCAGCGCTCCAAGCGTCGGAAAGTTGGTCGACGTTGTTTCTCCCGTGACGAACATATTCCCGGCGCCATCTACGGCGATCGCGTACGCGATCTCGGCCCCGCTTCCCCCAAGGTAACTCGAGTAGAGCAGCGCGGAGCCCGACGAATTCAACTTGAAGACAAATGCGTCCGATGAGCCGGAAAGCGTCGCTTGGGATGGCGATGCGGTGCGAAAGTCGGACGACGCGGTCTGACCGACGACATACGCGTTGCCCGCCGCATCGGTGGTGATACCGTAACCGAAGTCCTGCCCCGAGCCGCCGAAGTACGTCGAGTACGTGAGCGTCGACCCGCCAGGGTCTATTTTTGTGACGAATGCATCGCTGGACAAGCCTCTCATCGGTTGAATGCCATTCCGCACTGGGAAGTCCGAGGAGCTCGTCGTGCCGGTGACGTAGGCACTGCCCGAGCCGTCCACGGCAATTGCGCTTCCCTGATCCTGCAGTGAACCACCGAGATAAGTGGAGTAAACAATTCCCGACCCAGCGGGACTCAATTTGGTGACGAACGCGTCACCGAAGTTGCGGTACGTTCCCTGATACGCGCCCTGCAGCGGAAAATTCGTAGAGAAGGTAGTACCGACGAGATAGGCGCTTCCACTGCTGTCGATTGCGACTCCGAACGCCTTGTCCTCCGCGCTTCCCCCCAGGTAAGTCGAGTACAACAGCGTCGAACCATTGGGGCCGAGCTTCGCGCAGAATGCGTCCCAATTGCCCCCGCGGGAACCCTGATACGGGGTCGCGGTCGGAAAATTATCCGAATTCGTATATCCCGTAACGTATGCATTGCCGGCGGCGTCCACCGCTAGCCCGCTGCCGAAGTCCGATCCGCTCCCGCCCAAGTAGGTCGAGTACAGCAAGGTCGATCCGGTCGGATTCAGTTTCAACACCACCACGTCAAAGTCGCCAGCGAGTGTCGCTTGCCGCGGATTGGCGGTCGGAAAATTCCCCGACCCACTGGCTCCAGCGACGTAAATATTTCCTGCTCCGTCGAGTGCAATACCTCGCGCATAATCCTGGCCGGTACCGCCGAGATAGGTGGAAAACGAAAGCACCGGGTCAATCACCAACGCGTGGTCAGGGTCGAAAGATCCGACGCGGAATGCAACCTCATTTCGGGCGAGGATCTGATAGCCCCCAAGGATCTCGCGCCGCTCTCCACTTATGTTTTGATACATCTTCGGTTGCTTTTGTCTGACTTCACGACCCGCGACCATCAGAATTAGGTCGCCGTTGCCGTCGAGGGCCAGCGAGTCCACTCCTCCGAAAGCGAATCGGATCGCGCTGGCGTTTGCGCCGGGCCCGACCACGAAGTCGTACTCGAGTTGCCGCTCGGTGCCGTAGTAGATCAGATCGATTCCCGGATAAACGCTCGAGTACCGCACCTTCCGATACGTGGGAATGTTGGTTCGCCAGCGGGATCGATCGTTGCCGACGAAGTAGTTCACCTTGCCGGCCAGCTGTTCATCGCCCGACGCTTCGGATGGCGGCGCACCCAACCATTTGATCCGGAAGGAGGTGGGCGCTCTTCCTCCCGCTGCCGGCGGTGCGAAGACCGCTCCGGTGGAGGTGAGAAACACATTCGCGCCACGGGTTCGCGCCACGAATTGCGCTTGGGAATCGAGCTGTCCGAGGTTTGCTTCAAATGCCATCGGCAGCGAAGAGATGCGGGCGATCGGGCGAGCAGAATTGCTCTCCGGCCGCGCTGCCTGCGGATGCGCATCGGGTGGATCCGCGATCAGCGGTTGATCCAACGCCCGCAGGCCTCCGCGGCGGATGATCATCAGCGCAAGCAGAGCCAAACCGGTCAACAGCAGACAAAAATGGATCAAGCGGACAGAAGCTGGGCGAGCGTGCATGTGTCCTGGGCGAGCGGCTCCCTCGGCCGAGCTGAGAAGGGGCGCGGGAAAATGCTTGCAGGAATGAGCGGCGCGCGCAAGAAACACGGGTGATGTGCATGCGACAGTTGCCTCCTGATTCTCACAAAGGGCGCGGCCGATGAAGCCGTGGCGGGTGATACAGGCGGGAATCGTCACTCCGAAGGGGAATGCGAGCACCCTCGACGCTCCGGCGGTTCTGCTGGAGCAGTTCGCTTCGCTTGCTGAGAATGATCCGGCGCTGGAAGTTCCCTTCGATCGTTCTCTGCCGTTGGAGCGAGCTGCGTATCGCAGCTGCCAGCTGATTCAGGAGGCGGTGGAACAAACGCTGAAGGCTGGGCGGCGGCCTTTGCTCCTCGGCGGCGAGTGCTCGCTGATCGCCGGCAGCCTGGCGCCGGCGCTCGATCGAATCCCGAATCTACGGCTGGCCTTCTTCGACGCGCACGGAGACTTCAACACTCCGGAGACGAGCCCCTCTCAGTACCTGGGCGGAATGTGCTTCGCGCACGTGTGCGGTCTGTTCAACGCGGGGCTGCCGTGGAGAGCCGCGCGCGCATTTCCGACCGAGAGGGCGTTGTTGATCGGCGGACGGGAGCTCGATCCGGGAGAGGACGCCAACCTGCGACGCGCGGGCGTTCTTCGGTTGGATCCCTCGGTGGCTGATGCGCCCGAGCGGTTGAAGGAAACAATCGGGGGCGCGCCCCTTTGGATTCACATCGACCTGGACGTGGTTGACCCGAGCGAGAACTTCGCGGTTAGCCACCCTGCGCCAGGGGGGATCTCCTTCGCGCGTCTCCGGTTGTTGATTGATCAGCTCGCTGGCAGCAATGCGATCCGCGGGATTCAGGTCTGCGGCTATCAGCCGGCAAAAGATCCGCAGCGAGCTCTGCCGCCGCGGATCGGGTCTGCGGTCGCGCCTGTGCTCGGGCCGGTGAGCTGAGAGGAAGTCGACCTAGCGTGGCGATCCCGGCGCGGTGCCCGCGTCCGGACTCTCCGAGGGCAAACCCAGCATCTCGCGCCGTTCTTGCTCGAACGAATCGGCGGTGATGGGTGCGTAGGTCTCGCTCAAAGTTACTCGGAGCACTCCCAGAGGGCCGAAGATCTGCTTGTCTGCCTTCAATCCACCTGCATCCCGGGTGAACGAAGACTCCACAGTGCTGCCATCCGTCAACGTCGCGCGCGAAGTCCACGCGTTCCATTTCCAGGGTTCGCCGGTCAGCTCACCTTCCGATTTGATTCCCAGCGTGGATTCCACCGCGGTGAAGCGGTTGCCTACGACCTTCATCGAGCTGGTGTACTCGGTCGGTTTCTCGCCCTGCTTGCTGCTCTTCTGCACCGTCTGCTCGATGATCATCGATCGTTCTGGATCGACGGTTCGCTTGAACAGCAGATCGATGGTTCCGATCAGCTGCCCGCCGGCCGGCGTCACCTTGCTCAGCCCGCGATAGTAGCTAACGTCTGGGCCGGAGGAGACGGCCGCCTTGCGCTCGGGCTGCGTGGCGGGACCGACCTTCGGTGCACAAGCCACGAGCAGCAAGACTGGGATGGCGACTGCGGCACGAAACATTGGCCGCCCATAGCACGAGCGCCAAAAGGCACGCAGCGGTTTCCGCACTCGATCGCTTGCACGGGAATTGGTATTCGTCGCCTTGAATATCGCAGACGCTGAGTCGTCGAACGCCTCGCGTCGTTGCGACCGCCCGCGCGAGCGAAGCGGCGCAGACTATGACAGGAGATCAAGATGAGAGTGCTCGCCATCCTGTTCCTGACTGCAGCTCCCCTCGTTTACGCCCAACCAACCGATCCCAGCCAGGCGGTAGCGCGCGCGATCAGCGCAACTGCCGATCTTGCCGCTGCATCGAGCATTTCTGAGGATCAGTTGGTCCTGGACGCGGCGCGGCAGGCGTACCTCGCACTGGCCGAGGCGAGCGAAGCACTCCGCCGATCCGTCTACTACCGTCCGCCGCCCACGATGGATCCCATCACCTATCAAGTCTTCTGCGAAGAGCTGCGCAGGGCCGGTACCAGCAGCGACCGCTTCACGCGCATCGCGCTCGCGGCGCGGCGGCACCTGTTCACGGTCGAGCAGGCCGTGGCGATGATGAAGCTGTTCGTGATGGGAGACGAGCGGATTCGCATCGCCACCACTCTCTATTACCGCCTGGTCGACCCGGAGCACTTTGACCAGGTCTATGCCGCACTGGACTTCGATTCCGATCGGCGCCGGCTCGCCCTGATCATCTCTCACTGAGGACGTTCGAAGGCTCGGCGCCGCCCCACTGGAACAGCGCTACTCGTTCGTACAGAAGTCGTAGCTCTCGCAGCCACCCCCGCAGCTCACGTGCGCCAGGAGTCCCCCCCATGCTCATCCCCGGCGCGCGCCCCTCTTACAGTAGGGCGCGGGAAAAGCAACGCCCATTGTGGTCGCCATCGGAGCTCTCCGATCTGTCGCGGAATCCCGCGCTATGGCTGGTGTCCAACAGTTTTAATTGTCGGAGGGAAAGGCTCGGAATGATCGCACGATCAAGCCGAAGCCGGCCGGAGAGTAGCCCGAACATCACCAGCGTCATCCAGAGGGCGGTGGGCCTGAAAAACAAAATGCCCACTCCGACCATCAGCGCAATCAGCAACGGACCGAAGCCGCCTCCACTCGCGCCGGGAAGCCCCCAGATGCTGAAATGCGAATGCACCACCACTTGATTGAGGATCATGTAGGCGCCCACCAGCATCATCCCCAGGCCGACGAAGAATGAACCGATGCCGCCGGGGGTGCCTCCCGCGCCTCGCGCTGCCCTCCGCTCGGTAACCGACTCGGCGCCGTCATTCGGGTCCGCCATGCGACTGAATTTATCCGACCCGTTCCGGGCGAGAAAGAAATGGCTCTCACCGCGGTGAACAACGGCTATCTTGCGCGCCAGGTAGGCAGGATGACCGATTTCAAGGACGCATACGATCGGGTGGAGCGTCGGATCGAGGAGAAGTACGGGATCCCGGTGAGCATCAGCGACGTGGTGGACCCCAACACCGGCGACTTCAACGGCGTTCAGATCATGATTGACTACGACCAGGATCTGGACAGCGCCTTCTTCGTTCTGGTGCACCTCTTCGGGCACACCGTGCAATGGAACACCTCGAGCGAGTACCGCGCGATCGGCACCGATCTGTCGATTGGGAAGAGCGACGAGCAGCTGGAGAGGATTTACGAGTACGAGGAGACCGCCACCCGTTACAGCCTGCAATTGATGCACGAGTCGGGGGTGATGGACCTGGATCAATGGGTTTCGGATTGGTGGACGGCGGACTGGAAATACCTCGCGCACTACTACCGCTGTGGCGAAAAGCTGAACATTCGATCGCTGCTCGAGCCGGGCAAGGGTCCGCGGCTCACACCCATTCCCATTCCCGAGTTCAAGCCGCAGAAGTGGATGTCTCGCTGGTCGTTCTGATCGCTACAGGTGTGACGCATGAGCGAGCAAAGATTGATGTTGCCTTTCTTTGCCCTTAGCCTGTTGATCTGAATCGCACACACGCGGAGCGGGGATGAGCCAGAGCAAAAAGTCCGGTCCGACCCAGCTCGATTTGCCGCTGGGTGAAGATGATCCCGGATCGACGGCCACCAGGAGCCCGCGCGCGGCCCGTCCTCCGCTGCGCGTGATCGAGGGAGAAGGGACCCGGAAAGAGCCGCCAATTGTCTCGCGCGAGGGCGTGGTTCACGCCTTGATCGAAGCGGGCGCGGACCTGCTGCTTCGTCGGATCTCCTCCGAGCGCGCCGAGGAGATCCGGCGCACGGTGGACCGGGTGATGGTCCTCTTCGATCGGGTGGATGCCTCGCCGCAGCTGATGCCCGTGCTCAGGCGCCAGCTGGACGAACTCGAGAATTTGATGCGGGAAACCCGAGCGATCAAGGCGCGCAAGGGCAAGTAGGTTATCGTCCGCCGCCGGTGACGCTCAAAGCAGGAACGCCCATTGGAAAATACGTCGTCCGGCAAAAGATCGCCGAGGGCGGAATGGCCGAGCTTTACCTCTGCTCGTCGCGCGGCCCGGGCGGGTTCGAGAAGGACGTGGTGATCAAACGGATCCGGCCCTTTCTCTCATCGGATCCAGAATTCGTCCGGATGTTCATTGCGGAGGCGCGGCTCGCTTCCCGCCTCAATCACGCCAACCTGGTTCAGATCTTCGATTTCGATAAGCACGAGGACACCTATTACCTGGCGATGGAGTACGTGCGTGGCCGTTCGCTGGCGGACGTTCGGAAGCGATCGAAGGAGCTGATGATCGCGATGCATCCCACGCTGGTCGCGCACATCGGAGCGGAGGTCGCGCGGGGTCTGCACTGTGCGCACCAGCTCGCGGAGAACGGCAAGCCGCTCGGGCTGGTGCATCGGGACGTGACGCCGCACAACGTGCTGCTGTCCTTCGACGGCGCGGTAAAGCTCACCGATTTCGGAATTGCCAAGGCGGACAACACCGACACTTCGCCGGGAAGGTTGAAGGGGAAGTTTGGATACATGTCCCCGGAGCAATCGCGGGGCGAGTGGGTGGATGCCCGGACAGACGTGTTCGCGCTGGGGATCGTGCTCTGGGAAATGCTCGCGGGAGGTCGGCTCTTCGAGGCGGACAGCGACGCCGCGATGATTCGCGCTGTGCAGGAGAGCTCGATCGCCTCGCCGGCGAGACTCAACAGCACGGTACCGCCGGACCTGGATGCGGCGGTGATGCGGGCACTGCAGCGGGACCGGCAGCGGCGGTACCAATCGGCGCAGGAACTGGAGCGCGCCCTGGCGCAGTGCGTGCTGCATCACGCCAAGGCTCTGGAGGATACGGATCTAGCCGGGTTTCTTCGCGCTCTCTATCCCGCTCCTGCGGCGGTGGACAATGGGATCGGATTGGCGGCGCGCAGATCGTTCAACACGGTGGTGGCGCGTGCATCGCGCTGCCCAGCTGAGCCGATCGCGGTGCAGGCGGAAGATTCCCGCGCCCCGACTCGGCTACTGCAATCCGCACCGCGCCGATTGCCTCCCTGGGCCCTGAACATCCCGAGCGCGATCTGGGTTGGGTTGTCGACCTTCCTGCTGGTAGGAACCGCGGTGGCCCTGGTGGGCGCTCGATCACCGCGCGGCTCTCGAGAGATCAACGGGGCCGCGCAGACGGTTGAGCCCTTCACCCGTTCCCCACCGTGGCCGGAAGCGCCTGACAATCCGGTTGAGGGAAAAAATCTGCTCCAAGCTCCGCCTCAGAATTCCGAGGCAACCGCTGAAGCGCCGCCGCCGCGTCCGATCCGCCAGCCCATGGGCACTCTGGCCCTGATGGTGACACCGTGGGCCCACGTGGAGATCGACGGTAGAGACCGCGGGGAGGTGAGTGGGATGCGTCGATACGAGCTGGCCGCCGGCAAGCACCGGCTGCGCCTTTCGCACCCGCGTGGCACCCGTGAGCTCTCGGTCACCGTGAGCGCGGGCCGGAAGGTGACCGAGGAACATCGGATGCTACCCCGCTGAGCTCCGTCCACTTTGGAAAGAGAGCAACTCAGACCCAACGCCAGTAGAGGCCCCTGAGTGGAAGTCCCGCTCGGTAAGGCCCTCCAGCTCTTCCACTCTTGACAATCCATTCAATATCTCTCTTAATTGTCCACCACTGAGTGGCGAATACTCAATGGGGACCATTCAAAGGAATACCTAGAATGGAAATCTTGGGTCCGGAGGAGATCGAGAAGATCGAGCGAAACTTCGCAGCGGGCGTCCCGGTGCGAACCATTCTCGAGATCTTCCAGCCCAAGGGCGTCCGCCTCTCGGAGGCGACCTTTCGCAAGTACGTCCAGGCCGGTCTGCTCCCTCGGAGCCGGCGCGTGGGTCGAAAGGGGAAGCATCGCGGAAGCCAGGGACTCTATCCGGTCGAGTCGATCCGCCGGATCAACGCGATCAAGAAGATGATGGCCGAAGGCTTGACCCTGGAGGACATCAAGCGGTCCTTCGTCTTTTTCAAGAACCACATCGATCAGCTGGAGCGCGGCTTGACCGAGGTGATGGACGGGTTCGAGGCCGAGCTGTCCGGCCGGCCATTCGCCCGCGAGAGAAAGCGACAGCTCGTGGGCGAGCTGGATTCGCTCCGGGCGCGAGCTCGCGAGCTGATCAAGGACGTGGCACGGGTGGGAAGCGCGGTCACCGCGCAACCGCACCGCACCGAAATCTCTTCATTCAGCGTCGGCGCCTGAGCCGGCCGCAAGGAGGGGTCGTGAGCGAAGTCAAGCAGGAAACCCCGTCGTTGAAGCACCCGCCTCAGCCCGAGGTGGAAACGCGGCAGCGTTCAAAAACGATGTCCCGCAAGGAGATGGCGCGCGATCTGCGGCGCCGCCGCCTGGCGGGCGAAATGGATCCGGAGGAGGAGGAGCTGCTGAAGACGATTGACGCGCAGCGACCGAGGACGCGGGCCGACTGCATGAACGGGCCACGGCCCTGCCTGTTCGTCTCCTGCAAGCACAATCTCTATCTGGACGTGAACCCGGAAACCGGATCGATCAAGCTCAACTTTCCGGACAAGGAGATCTGGGAGCTGCAATACACTTGCGCGCTGGACGTCGCGGAGAAGGGCGGGATCACGCTGGAGGAGGTGGGCGAAATCATGAACCTCACCCGCGAGCGCATTCGGCAGGTGGAAACGCGAGGTCTGATGAAGTTGCGGGAAGCCACCGACGATGAGCCGCCCCGGTCGCCGTTGAAGTAGTTGCACCGAGTGCGCGAGGCGTCGCCGAGAGCGACCTCGCGTTGACAGCACAGCACGCGGTTGTTACACCCGCGTCACCTTCACCAGGTACGCGACCCGTGCTTGCTCTTCTCAGCGTCTCCGACAAGCAGGGCTTGGCTGAATTTGCCAGGGGGCTCACAGAGGTGGGCTTTACCTTGCTCTCGACCGGTGGAACGTTCCGACACCTGGAGGCGGAAGGCATCCCGGCTCGCCAGGTCGCACAGTATACCGGCGCTCCCGAAATCCTGGGCGGCCGCGTGAAGACGCTTCACTTGCGGATCTTCGGCGGCATCCTGGCGCGCCCCGACTTGCCTTCGGATCGCGCCGAGCTCGAGCGCGCGGGCATCGAGCCGATCTCCCTGGTGGTGGTGAACCTCTACCCCTTTCGCCAGACGGCCGCCAAGGGCGCGGACGAGCCGGAAGTCATCGAGCAGATCGATATCGGTGGCCCGGCACTGGTGCGAGCCGCAGCCAAGAACTTCGCGCAGGTGGCAGTGGCGGTCGATCCAGCCGACTATCCGGTCCTGCTCGCCGAGCTGCGAAGCAGCAGTGGAATATCCGAGGGCACGCGGCGCCGGCTGATGCGCAAGGCCTTCGAGCACACCGCAGCCTACGACGCTTCGATCAGCGCGTACCTCTCCTTGCGAGCAGGAGACTTGTTTCCGGGCGAGCTTTCGCTGTCCTTCCGAAAAGCACAGGAGCTCAGATACGGTGAGAACCCGCACCAGCGCGCCAGCTTCTATCGGGAGCACGAGCCCAATGCGCCGACGGTTGCTTTTTCCAACGTCCTTCAAGGCAAGGAGCTCTCGTACAACAACCTGCTGGACCTGGACGCGGCTCTGGCTCTGCTGCTGGAGTTCCCGGAGCGTCCGTGCGCAGTCATCGTCAAGCACAACTCTCCCTGCGGCGTAGCGCTGGCGAACCAGCTGGCCGCTGCGTATCGCGTCGCTCGCGCGGTGGACGAAACGTCGGCGTTCGGTGGGATCGTGGCGCTCAATCGGGAGGTGGATGCCGCGGCCGCCGAGGCGCTTACCGAGACATTCCTGGAGGCGATCATTGCTCCGGCTTTTTCTGTTGCTGCGCGGCAGCTGCTCGCGTCGAAAAAAAATCTGCGGCTGCTGGAGGCGGGCGCTTCGCTCGCTGGTGGAGCGCGCCCGCGGGTGAGCCTCGCGCAGAGAAGCGTCTCCGGCGGACTGCTGGTCCAGGAGCAGGACGCGGAGGAACCTCGGTCCGAGTGGAAGGTGGTGACGCGCCGCGCGCCGAGCGATCAGGAGCTGGAGGCGATGCGCTTCGCCTGGCGGGTCTGCAAGCATGCGAAGAGCAACGCGATCGTCTTCTCCACTGGCGATCGATTGCTCGCAGTGGGCGCGGGTCAGACAAGTCGGGTCGATGCGGTGAAAATCGCAGTGGGGCGGGGCGGCCCCAGGCTTCGCGGAAGCGCGGTTGCCTCCGACGCTTTCTTTCCCTTTCGAGATGGTTTGGACGAGGCGGCGCGAGCGGGCGCGAGCTGCGTGGTCCAACCCGGAGGTTCGGTCCGCGACGCTGAAGTGATCGCCGCTGCGAACGAGCATGGCATGGCCATGGTGTTCACAGGCGTGAGACACTTCCGGCACTGATGTACATTGTCTGCCACAAATGCGCGGCGACATACTCGGTAGATGAAAGGCTGCTGACGGCACGCGCGCGCACGCAATGCCCGAACTGCCTGCAAGTGCAGAGTCTGGACGATGAGCCCACGCCAGCGGTCAAGTTCGAGGAGGCAACCGTCGTCGGTTCACCGCCGCCCGCGGCTGCGCAAGCGAGCGCCTTCCGGATTCCATCGATCGCGCCGGTGTCCGCGCCACCCGTGCGAAGCGAGCCGGCGATTAACGACTCGCTGCTGACCGGGGGTGCGCAGCGGCCCGAACGGGTGGCGACCCATTGCCGCGACTGCGGCGCGCCGCTGGCCGACGCTTTCGATCGCGCGCTCGGCATCTGCGAAAACTGCCGTACCAATGCGCCGCGCTCGGCGCGCGGGAGCTCGGAGGCTCTCACGCAGCGAGACATGGGTCCTCGGGCTTCGCCAACCGACGGAGCTGCGCGAGCTGTCCATTGGGATCATCGAGGCGACGACGTGGAGCTCGAGGAGATGCCCGATCCGTTCGTGGAAGCCGAGCCGGTTGCGGTGGACTCGGAAGATTTCTCCCAGTCCGTTTTCGAGCACGACGCTGGGTTGGGCACGGATGTCCTTCCCGAGACCCATTACGACGCCGAAGAGAATCGCGCGCACATCCCGGAGCTCTACGACCCCAGCGAGCTGCTCAATGCGGAGGTTCCGCATTCTCGCTGGCGAGGCGGAAGAACGCTGGGCGTGGTTGCGGTGGTCGCCGTGGTAATCGTGGGAGCGGCGCTGCTGCTGACGCGCCGTCGCGCGCCGAGCCGTCCTGCGCGTGCTCCGGTTGCGGTGCGGCTGCCGGAGCCGTGGGAAAGCATCCGCGCTCGCTGGAGCCCGAAGTTTCCGAATCTGGCGGACGACCCGTTGAAGCTGCTCAAGCAGGGCGAATTCGAGCTGGCCCGCGACAGCTCGGGCAGCTACGCCGAAGCAGAGAAGAATTTCCAGCAAGTGTTCCTGCTGGAGCCGGAGAGCGACTCGGCCATCGCGGGGTACGTGGAGGCCGCCTGCCTCGGGCGGGGGAGCACCATGGACGATCACGAGTACCGGGATGTCTCGGGCTGGATCGAGGCGGCCGAGAAGCGCTCCCAACGCGCTCCCCGGGTTCTGATCGCACACGCCACGCTGCTGCTGCAGCGCCCCACGGGATCCGCTGCCGATCGCGCTCGCGCCCTCTCCGAGGAGGCGCTGGGATCCGCGATCGGAAAGGAGAAGGCGGTCGCCTACCTCGCGCTGGGGCGCGCTTTTTTGCCGACCTCGGCGGAGCTGGCGATTCAGAACATCGACCAGGCGCTGAAGCTCGATCCCCTGCTGCGGCGCGGGTACTACTACCGCGCAGTGGCTCGGGAGACCGTGGGCGACTACCGGGGAGCAATCGCCGATCTGGTGAAACGCCTCTCGATGGACGCGGACCAGTCCGATGCCGTCGGCGTGCTGGCGCGGATGTACCAAGAAGCCGGCGATTCGGCGAAAGCCCAGCAGGTCTACGCTCAGGCGCAGCAGAAGAGCCCCGGCGATATCCGTGCGGCGATGGGACGCGCAGTGATCGCGTACCAATCCGAAAGGAAGGCGGAGGACGCGATCGCCATACTCTCCGAGCTGCTCAGGGAGCGCAACAAGTACCGTCCGGATGAACTACTCGAGGTGCTGGTTCACCTGGCGACGGCGCAGCGCCTGGCGGGACGAGCCGAGGCCGCCGCGCACTCAGCGGACGAAGCATTGAAGGTGTCGCAACGGGACGCCGCTGCGCACCTGCAGTTGTTCCTGTTGGCGCTGGATCGCGCTGCTCCTTCGGAAGCGGCCGCCCACTTGCCCTATCTGAAGCAGCGGCTGGACGACACGGGTCTGGAAAAGCTTCTCGAGGGGCGGCTGCTTCTGGCGCAGGCAAACTCTGCTGAGGCAGCCAAGCGGTTCGCACAATCGGCGGAGAGCGATCGAAGAAGGGTGGACGCCCTGCTTCTGGCCGGCGCGGCCGCAGCCACGGCCGGGCAACGCGATGCCGCCTTCCAGTACCTGGTCAAGGCCGGTCAGATGGACCCGACGCGACCTGGACCGCAGCAGCTGTCGACCCGGTTCTACGTTCGCTCGGAGGATCTTCTCGGCGGCGCCGAGGGCCGGGTGATCCGACTTGCCACCGGACCGTTGGACGTCGCGCCCAGGCTCTACGAGGGTTTGATCCGATTCCACCAGCGCGACTTCGCCGCCGCGGACAAGCTGCTGCGTCAGGTCTTGGACGTCGACGTCGGCAACGCGCTGGCGTACTCGCTTCGCGCCCTGATCAGCCTGCAGCACAACGCCTTGCCCGCAGCGAAGACGAGCGCTGAGCGCGCGGTCCGAGCGGGTCGGTCAGTGGCGTTGGCACATTACGCGTTTGGCGCGGTGCTCTCTCGCGCGGGCGCGATGGAACACGCGCAGCGCGAGCTTCGAGAGGCGGAATTGCTGGCCCCGACGATCCTCGCCACGCAGGTCGTCCTGGCCGAAGTCGAAGCCCGTTCGAAGGACGTGAGTGCCGCCCGCAGTCGGCTGGTGCACGTTCTCCGCGTCGATCCGACGTACCTTCCTGCAAAGCGGGCGCTCTTTTCGCTGGAGCGGTAGAACAGCCTCATGAAAATCCTGGTTCTGGGTTCCGGCGGCCGGGAGCACGCGCTCGTCTGGAAGCTCGCGAGGAGCTCCGGGGTCAGTCTGTACTGCGCTCCCGGCAATCCGGGCACGGCACAGCTGGCAGAGAACATCTACGTGCAGCCGGACGATCCGCGCGCGGTCGTTTCCCTGGCGCGATCGCTGGCAGTCGAGCTGGTGGTGGTGGGTCCTGAAAAACCGCTGGTGAATGGCGTCGCCGATGCTCTCGAGCAAGCTGAGATCCCGGTGTTCGGCCCCACAGCCGCGGCTGCGGCGCTCGAGGGATCCAAGGCGTTCGCCAAGGAGATCATGACTTCGGCAGGAGTGCCCACCGCTGGTTTCCGCGCGTTTGATTCTCCGGACGAGGCGGAACGGTTTGCGCGCGAGCGCGGGCCGCTGGTGGTGAAGGCGGACGGGCTGGCGGCGGGAAAAGGCGTGATCGTGGCGCGGGATGCAAATGAAGCGGTGAGCGCGATCCGATCGCTTGGGCAGTTGGGAGCCGCCGCTCGCCGTCTGCTGCTGGAGGAAGTGCTGGAGGGCGAGGAGCTGTCGGTGATCGCGCTCTGTGATGGCGAACGCTACCTGTTGCTGCCGCCGGCTCAGGATCACAAGCGCCTGGGCGACGGGGACACCGGCCCGAACACCGGAGGCATGGGCGCTTATTCGCCGGCGCCGCTGTTGGATCCGCGCGGCCTGGAGAAAGTCGGCTCGCAGGTGATTGCCCCCACGCTCGCCGAGCTGCGGCGGCGAGGCACACCCTTCCGCGGCGCGCTCTATGCCGGCCTGATGACCACCAGCAGCGGACCCAAGGTGCTGGAGTTCAACTGCCGCTTCGGCGATCCCGAAGCGCAGGTGTTGATGATGCAGGTGGACGAGGATCTGGTCCCGCTGCTTCGCGCGTGCGCGAGTGGAAACTTGGCGCAGCAGACCATCCGGATGCGCGGCGGTTGCTCAGTAGGCGTGGTGCTCGCCGCGGAGGGTTATCCTCAGAACCCTCGCACCGGCGATGAGATCTTCGGACTGGAGTCGGTTCCCGGTGACGTGCAGGTCTTCCACGCGGGGACCCGCCTGGAGCGCGGCAAGCTTCTCACCGCGGGAGGCCGGGTGCTCTGCGTCTGCGCGCGTGGAGAGACCGTCGTCGAGGCCAAGGCCGCAGCTTACGAGGCCGTGGCGCGCATCGGATTTCGCGGGATGCGCTACCGCACGGATATCGCCGCCCGCGCCCTCGCCGATCCCAGGCAAAGCGCCAGCCCCATCGAAAAGGGAGGGTGAATCAGCGGATCGTGCGCCAGCGACAGGATGATGAAGAACACCAGACAGCTGATCCCCAGCGCGCCGAGCGCTTCCGTAGGTCTGAACGATCGCGCCATCCACGCCAGAAAAAACAGAAACAGCAGCAGGCCGGGAATCCCGACCTCGGCGGCTGTGCTCAAGAACTGATTGTGCGCTTTGCCCGGGTTGTCGATCACGTGTTGCGGCGTTTCGGGCGAGCCGAAGTACGACGGACGGAAGCGTCCCAAGCCGACGCCGGCGAACGGGTGCTCTGAGACAGCGCGGATGCCGGTGGACAGGATCTCGCCGCGGTCGCCGCCGCCGGCCGGCGTCAGAGCCGCGATGAAGCGCTCGCGCGTGGGACGGTAGGCGAGGGTCGAGACCACCGCGAGGGTGGCAAGCGCGAGCGTGGGCCAGACCGCGCGCCGTCCCTTGAGGGAAAGGATCAGCGCGACGCAAAGCGCGATCAGCAACGCAACGCTCGCGGCTCGCGCGTACGGAAACTCCAGGACGGAGATGAAGCCCACCGCGGCGCAGGTGAGCCCCAGCACTCGAAGGGCACCTCTCGCCGCCAGGCCGAGCACGCAGGCCGCCAGCACCGCAAGGCCGCCCACGTGCGCGAACTTGAGTCGATGGAACAACAGGCCACCAGCCATGAACCGTCCATCCGCCTGCGCGACCGGCTCGTACACCCGCCAAAAGGGGATCCGCGTCCAGGACCACGACTGGAACGCGCCAGCAGTGGGCCACAGCCCGAAATGCTGCAGCGCCGCCACCGCGCAAGAAAGCAGGAAGACGCCGCCGCAGATCGCAGCCATCGCTGTTCGGCTGCGGGGTGGTAGCGCCCGCAGCGCGTACGCGGCGACTGGAATGCCGAGCCAGTCCAACAACCGCGCAACCCCGGTCCAGGTTGGAGAACGGCCGGCGAGCGCCGGTACCAGTAGAGCCCAGCTCAGGAACAGCGCCAGCGGCGCCCAGGCGCGGATGGCCGAACCAGCGTCGCCCGGCTTGGCGCGACGAGCCCACCAGCTCACCACGACGCCGAGCGCGGAGGCGGCCAATCCCAGCGTGGCGAGGCTCTCGTTGAGCTGAACACCCACGCCCCACAGCGTCAGCGCAATCAGGAGCCATCGAGCGAGCCATGGTGGCAGCTCATCAGCGATCGGGGCCGGCGACCGTTGCAGAGCTTCTTCGCTGTGGGCTGCGGTCATGGCTGGCAGGCGGCTCAACGCGCTACGAGACATATCGGGCGATCGCGAACTGGGAAACCATCACCGCCAGCAGGGCCGCGCTCACTACCGTCCAGGCGCGCCGGGCTCGGGGACGGTGCTCCAGAAGCAGGGCCAGAGTCAAAAAGCACGGAAAAGCGGCAAGGCAATACCGCCCCAGGCCGATGAAGTTTCGGCTGCTCAGGAGCGGGACGCCAATCACCGCCGCCACATATACCGCGTAGCCTGTGCCCAGCAGGCGCCGGGTCGGGATGGCAAGGCACAAGAACGCGACAGCTGCCGCCGCATGGAACAGAGGAAGAACCAGATCGCCATATGCGCGAGTGCTGAAGACGCGGCCGAAGAAACCCAACTTCAGCAGCGAGCTCAGACCGGGTTCCTGGTTCCAAGCGCTTTGCGCCTTGACGAAGGCGAATGGGTCGCCGAACTTTTGGGCGAGGAAGATCATGTACGCTGCCAGGCCGAGCAGGGACAACGTGGGGAGCAGATCGCGCGGGCGCACGCGTCCTCCGGACCGCCTGCTCAACTCCAGGTTGCGGATCAGAAGCCCGATTGCGAGCGCGGGTGCAACCGGGCGCGTCGCGGTCGCCAGGGCGCCCAGCAGCGTCGCGGCTCCGACGGAGCGGCGCTCGAGACAGAGGAAGGATCCGATCGCCAGAGCGAGGAACAGCGCGTCCGAGTAGACGGCTCCGTAGAGGAAAAACGCGAAAGGCCAGAGCAGGAGCAGCCAGGTGGCCCGCGCACTCGCTTCTGCGCCGGCGAAGCCGCGCGCCCACAGCGAGAACAAGCACACGGCAATCAGCCCGCACACCACGGTGAAGGCGATCCCGGCGATGAAGGGATTCACCCCGGCCCACACCAGGGCGCGCAGCCCCATCGGGTAAAGGGGAAAGTACGCCACCGAGCTCTGCTCGCTCCTCGAGAAGTAGTAGCCATCGGTCGCGATCCCCTGGTACCAACCGGCGTCCCAGCGGATCCACATGTCCACAAAGGGCAGCGGCGCGAAAGCGCGCGTGGTCGCGCCGGTTCCATGGATGCCCGCTACCAGCAGCGCCACCGAGCCGATCGCGCAGCAGCCGAGAATCACAGCCGCCGTGCGCGCGAGCGTCCCTCGGATCCCGAAGCGGCTCATCGCTGGATGCTCGGGCCGCGGTAGTGCCTGCACAAGTAGATGAAAAACTTCCGCAGCACGCGATCATCGCGGCGGATCAGCAGTGGATCCATCTGCTCGCATCGCTCGAAGTATGCCGCAGCGGCGGGCTCCTGAAGGGACGGGCCGGGACTCGTATCGCCCGGCGATGAGTCCACGAACAACCCATCGCGTCCGATCAACTGGCTCAGATCGCGGTCGACGTAGTCGAATTGCAGGCCCCGCTGTCCAATCACGTTCGGCCCGTACACTTTCGAGCCAGTATAGAAGAGAAGCTCGGCAGTGGTCTTGTAGCCATCGGCCGAGAAGACGAAGGCGTCCGGGTAGCGGGTCCGAAGTTCGCTGACCTTGGACGCAAGCTCCTTCCAGCCCAACCACGTGTCGTCGCTCAAAATCCGCACCGGGTAGAAGAGCAATTGGATCGTTGCCAGCAGGTGAATGACACCGGAGAAAATCAGGTTCCATCGGATCCAAGCGGAAGAGAAAACCAGGGAGACCAGCAGCAGCGCAGAGAGGTAGCACGGCATCATCCAGTTCGCTTTGACCAGGGCGAACAGCGAGAGCGCGCCGAACAGCCAGGCGATCGGAAGAAAGAAGCAGAACAGGAAAAGCGCGCGCTCGCGCACCGGCTGCTCGAGCATGCGGCAAATACGGCGAGGGAAGAGTGCCAGCCACGCGACCGCGATCAGCAGCGGCGGCATCAAGAGCACGGATTGTGTTGCGAGCAAGGCGAAGAAGTAGCGCGGATGCGGGATGGAAATGGCGGCGGCCCGCTCGGAGGTCTGAAAGAGGAAGGAAGCAAAGCCGTGCTGCGCGTTCCAGATGTACACCGGCGCCATCACCAGATGCGCGATGCCCAGCGCGAGATACGGCCAGGGCGTCTTCAACCACCGCCGGCGTTTTGCCGACATCGCGAGAAAGCCGAGCATCCCGATCTGCAGGAAGGCACCGGTGTACTTGCTATCGAACGCCAATCCCATCGAGATGCCGGCGAGGATCCAGGCCGAGCGGCGATCGAAGAAGATGGCCCGGTAGAGCTGATGCAGCGCCAGGGTCCAGAACAAAAGCAACGGCACGTCGGGCGTCGAGACGAGGCAGACCACCGTCACCATTCCGGTCGTGGTGAACAAGAGGGACGCTCGAGGCCAGATCCGTGCCGGGAGCAACTCGCCGGCCACCCGCAGCCAGCTCAGCTGCATCAGGATGGAGAGAGTGAACGCGGCGAGCCGCAGCGAGAGCTCTCGGTACCCGAAGAGCGCGGTGAAGAGGCGGAGAAAGACTGCGATCGCGGGCGGGTGATCGAAGTACGAGAGCGAGAGGTGCTGCGAGTAGAAGAAGTAGTAGGCCTCCTGCGGCGTCAGCTCGAAGGCGAAGGAAAGGCCGAGCCGTACCAGGTTGACCAACAAGACGATGGTGAGCGCCTTTCGCGCCGAGAGCCGGTCTTCCCCCGCATCAACGGATTTCGCTCCAACGGCGGCGATCGAGCTCTCGGAGGCCACCGCGCTCACTTCGGCTCGGCTTCCGAGGGGCAGAGAAGCGGGGCTGAGGGCTCCTCGAAAGACCAGGCGATCACGGCGCGGCCTCGACCGATCGCTGCCGCCAGATGGGCTTGCCCTGCTGCCCGAGCCACAGGCTCAGCGCGCAGATGGTCAGACTTGCCGCCGGTGCCCAAGCGGCGATCGCCGGCGAAAGATGCTGCGCCAGAACCAGCGTGCGGAACACCACCATCATCCCCCAAAGACCCATGACGATGAGCAGCCCTTCCAAGAGCGCCGCGGTCAAGTGCCCCTTGCGGCCCAGGCGCAGCGCGAGGCCGATGGTGACGAAGACGGCGGGGACGGCGGCGAAGGGGTAGGCAAATCGATTGTGCAATGCGAGGGCGAACCGGCCACTGGGTAGACCCACGCGATTGCGGGCGCGGATTTGCTCGCGCAGCTCGGCGAAATCCATTTGCTCGGGGCGGCCCGGAAGGATCCGAAAGTCGCTGGCGGTGGCGTTGAAGTCGTCCTCCACCCGGTCCGAGTGCTCGACGGTCGTTTCCCCATCCTCTGCAAACCGCCGGGTCACCACGTTCCTGAGCGTCCAGTGCGTGTCCGAGCGATGGTACATGTGCTGCGCGTCGATTCGCTCGGCCAGCCGGAAGTCCGGAGTCAGCCGGAGGATGGTGACGTTTTCGAATCCGCGATCCGGATTTCCGGAACGCATGTAGAAGACGCGGTCTCCGCGTCGAAACCATTTCTGGGGAACGAAGTAGAGCGCCCAATCGGTGCCCCAGCGGTTGAACCGCTGCGTGGTGATCTCGTCGACCTTGGGCCCGGCCATCACCACCACGTACTCGTCGAACACCACCAGGCCCGCAGCGACCACCAGGGCACACAGGCCGATCGGGAGGTAGAAGGTGCTCGGGCCGAAGGCCAGCGAGCTCATGGCGGTCAGCTCGCCGCGCTTGCGCACCAGGGAGACGGCGGTTCCGGCGCTCAACAACAGCGCGGCCGGCGCGAGCTGGTGCGTGGCCAGCAAGGCCTTGTAGCCGTAGAGCTCGGCTACGTCCGAAATCCAGTTCGGCCCGGAATACGACTTGGCGCGATCGACGAAGTCTGCCACCAGGAAGATGGCGAGCAGCGCTCCAAAGATTCCCGCCAACAGCACAAGGTACGTGCGCGCCACGTACCGAAACAGCGTCCCGCTCATCGCACCGTACCCGCGCGGATCACCCGGAACAACGCCCAGCTGCCGATCGCCGCGAACAGCACGTTGTGCAGCTGCCCGGCCAGCAGGAGGGGGATGCGCCCCTGGCTGCCCAGGTTCTCGAACATCTTGGAGATGACGTAATACGCGACGTAGCCGAAAATGGTGAGCAGGTAAGCCCGCCCCCGCGACTGGCGCCAGCCCATCGCCAGCGGCGCTCCTATCAGCGCGAACGAGATGGGCGTCAGGGCCTGGCCGAAGCGCCAATGGTAGGCCATCAAGAACGGGCGAGGATCAGAGCCCTCCGCCTTGGCCGCCTCCGCCGCCTGGAGCAGCTCGGAAGGCGTCAGCTCATCCTTGGGAGAGCGGAATCGGTTTTTGCGATAGATCGATTCTTCCACGCCAGCGGTGATTTCCCCGCGCTCGAAGAAGATCACCGTGTAATCGGCAGTGGAGCGATTGGCCAGGTGGATGTCCCCATTGGTGAGGGCCAGCTTCAGGGCTTCGCCCGGCGCGGATGGATTCACGTGCGCCTCCCGCGCCAGAAGAATCTTGGGTGCGGACGGCTCCTGGTCATCGTGAATCAGAACGTGCGTCCATCGACGCTCGCGTTCGTCCACCTCCTCGGCATAGACGGTCAGGTGCGTCAGATCCTCGTAGAAGACGCCCGGCTTCACGTCGCCCGCCACATTCTTCTTGATCACGTCATTGACCACGCCCTTCACCGCGGTGAGGCCCCACGGCTCGGCCGAGAAGGAGAACGCCAGCATCAAAGCGCCGAGCACCGCGGCGAGCGCGAGCGGCAAGAGCAACAGCTGCAAGTGCCCCACGCCCAGCGCCTGCAATGCGATCAACTCGCGATCCTCGCTGAGGCGGCCCAATCCAAGCAGCAGGCAGAGGAGAAAAGCAATCGGCAGCGCCATCACGATGAAGTGCGGAGTCAGGTAGAAGATCACCCGACCCATGTCCCCGGCGGTCACGGCCGAGCCGAGCAATACGTCGGCGCCGCGCAGAAACTGCATCACGAACAGGAGCAGGAACAAAAAACCCAGGCCGATCACCAGTGGGCTGGCCAGCTCCTTGAATAGATAGCGAACCAGGATTTTCACTTCGTCAGCGATCTCTTACAGTACCCGCGCGTACACCGCCAGCGTCTGCCGAGCGCATTCCTCCCAGGTGTATCGCTGAGCCCTCTCGCGCCCTTTTTCCACCAGTTGCCGGCGGAGCGTCTCGTCGCGGATTACCCGCAGCGCTGCTTCGCGCCATGGCCGGATGTCGTCGGGCGGGAGCAGCAACCCGGCCTCGCCGATCAGCTCGGGAAGCGACCCGGCGCCAGCGGCGATCACCGGGCAGCCGCATGCCATTGCCTCCAGCGCCGGAAAACCAAATCCCTCGTACTTCGAGGGCAACAGCAGCGCACCCGCGCCTGCGTAGAAGAGCGGCATCTCGTCCTCGGAAATCGAGGGAAGCTCGATGGCGGATGCGGGAAACCGGAGCTGCTCTTTGATGCCCCGACCCGCAGCGAGCGCGATCGGATACGGTAATTCGGGCGCCAACTGCGCCAGCAGGGTGAGGTTCTTGTGCGGCTTGGAATTGCCGACCGCGGCGAAGTATCGCTGCGGCAGTGAGCGGCGCTTGCGAAATCCCTGCACCTCGCTTTCCAGCGGCATTCGAAAGCGTTCGTCGACGCCCGGGTGGATGATCTGCAGCCGGAACGGATTGAGCCCCAGATGCCTGGCCAGCTCCTCGCGCGAAAACTCCGAACCGGTGATCAGCGCCGCAGCGAAGCGTGCCCTGGGGCCGACGATCAGGCGATAGTAGGCGACCCGTCCCGGCCCGTAGTTCTCGGGCAGGGCGAGGTGATTGGCATCGTGCAGCGTGGCAACCAGCCGCCCGGGCCAAAGCGCCGGGAGCGAGAACGAGGTGGCGTGGAAGATGTCGCACCGCAAGCCGATTAGCGAGGCAAGCAGCGCGGGTTGCTCGAACGGAGAGAGAAAACCAGCCATGGACCGGATCAGCGGAATGGAGGGACGCAACGGCCCGAGGTCGGCATCGATTCCTCGAGGTCCCGTCAGGCCCACGAAGCTCCAATCCGGTGCGAGCACCGGCAGTCGGCGCGCCAACTCCAGCGCATACCGGGCAATGCCGTGGAGCCGGCCCTGGACCATCCGCAGGTCGATCGCCACCTTGGCCACGGGCGGCAGTTACCACATGGCTCTGCGCGGCGCGCGCAGATCCGCCGCGATGATAGAACGCGTCCAGCGATGAAGGTCGCCCTGGCTCACGACTGGTTGGTTCGCTATCGCGGCGGCGAGAAGGTGCTGGCGGCGATCTGCGAGATGTACCCCGATGCCGACCTGTTCACCCTGGTCCACGCGCCCGGTGCGGTTCCGGCCCACGTGGAGAATCGCCGGATCCATACGTCGTTCCTGCAGCGAATCCCCGGAATCGAGTATCGCTACCGGAGCTTTCTGCCGCTCTTTCCGACGGCGATCGAAGCCTTTCGGCTGGAAGGATACGACCTGGTGATCTCCTCCAGCCACTGCGTCGCCAAGGGAATCCGCAAGCCCCCCAATGCGCGCCATCTCAGCTACGTGCATGCGCCGATGCGCTACATGTGGGATCGCTTCGATGACTACTTCGCACCCGGGCGCGCGCCCCCCGCGACGCGCCTGGCCGCCAACGCGATCCGCCCCTGGCTTCAGAGATGGGATCGCCAAAGCGCTCGAGGAGTAGATCACTTCGTGGCCAACAGCCACTACATCGCGGAGAAGGTCGCGTGGCTGTACGGGCGGCAGGCCAGCGTGGTGGCGCCTCCAGTTGATCTCCGTCGGTTCGCCGCGCTGCCGCTCGAGGGAGCCGGACGCGGTGGCTACTTTCTGTGGGTGGGCGCTTTCGTTCCGTACAAGCGGCTGGACCTGGCGCTGGAGGCATTTTCCCGGCTCGGGCTTCCGCTGTGGGTCGTCGGGTCGGGGCCAGGCCTGAACGGGGTCAGCCGCTGCGCGCCTTCGAACGTGCGCATCCTGGGACAGGTGCCGGATCACGAGCTCGCGACTGTCTACCGCGACGCCCGGGCGCTGGTGTTCACCGCCGAAGAGGACTTCGGCATTGCACCGCTGGAGGCACAGGCCGCCGGTCGTCCGGTGATCGCATTTCGGGGCGGCGGTGCTCTGGAAACGCTCACGCCCGAGACGGCGCTGTTCTTCTCGTCGCAGAGCGCCGACGAGTTGATCGCATCCATCTTGCAGCTGGATTCCTGGGAGAAGAGCTTCGATCCCTCCCTGGCGCGAGCCAACGCGTCCCGCTTCTCCAAGGAACGGTTCCAGCAGCGGTTCGCGAGCGAAGTGGAGCGCGTGCTTGGGCGGGCGAATCAGCGCCACGGTGTGACCGAAATGTCGGTAGACCCCGGGGGTGGAAGAGAAGATTGCGAAGGACCGCGAGCCGGTGCAGATTCAGGGCGCACTTGAGGGCCGTGTTTTCGATTGTTTCGCGGTGCGGGTAGAGCATATCGGGGAGCTCCGGCCGCCTAGGACCTGCCCGGGACAAAGGCTCGGGATTTGCACGGGTTTGAGCCAACACTTGTGAGGAGCGGGGCTTGTTCAACCGGTTTCAGCGCTTCTACAACTCGATCAAGATCGCCACGGACGTCGCCGTGCTGGCAGTAGCCTTCGGGCTTGCGTACGCCACCCGGTTCTACGCCTTCGCCGACCCCGTGCTGCCGCTGGGGGATACCCTCGTCACGTTGGGGATGGTGTTGATCATCTTTCCCGTCACCTTTCATCAATCGCGGCTCTACGCCACCAACCGCTCGCGAACGCACATCGGGGAGGTATTCGAGATCTTCAAGGCGACGATCATCGCCACCTTGATCATCGTCGCGCTCACCTACTTCACGCGCGAGCGGTACTCGCGTCTCACCTTGGGCTTTTTTGCCCTCTACGCTTTCGTTCTGGTCTCCGCGACGCGGCTGGCGTTCCGGCAGATGCTCAACGAGATCCGCAAGCGGGGATACAACCTCAAGTCCATTCTTCTGATTGGGGCGGGGGAGCTGGGGCGGCGCGTGATCGACACCATCGAGATCCACCGCGAGCTGGGATTCCGGATCACCGGCATCCTCACGCGGCATCCGGAGAAGGTGGGCACTTCGATCAAGGGCATCGCGGTGGTCGGACAGATCAGCGACGTCGAATCGGCCCTCGACCGCAGTCGCGTGGACCAGGTTTTGATCGCCTTGCCGATCGAGGATCAGGGGCTGGTGAAGCAGCTGATGGAGCAGCTCGCGCTGCGCACGGTCGACGTGAAAGTGGTGCCTGATCTCTATCAGTACATCACCCTGTGCGGCGGGCTGGAGGAGTTCGGCGGCCTGCCGATCATCAGCTTGCAGAGCGGGCCGCTCGATGGTTGGAACCTGATCGCCAAGCGGCTGTTCGATTTTCTCCTCGCGCTCTGCGCCATCCTGATCACTTCTCCGCTGATGCTGGTGATCGCGATCCTGATCAAGCTCACCGGCCGCGGCCCGGTTCTCTTCCGCCAAGAGAGAATGGGGATGGACGGCAAGACGTTCGAGATTCTGAAATTCCGCACGATGGACGCCGCGGCCGAAGTGTCCGGTGTGAAGATGGCGATCCGCGATGATCCTCGGCGCACGCCGCTGGGAGCTCTTCTGCGCCGCAACTCCCTGGACGAGCTGCCGCAGCTGTTCAACGTGTTGTCGGGCGACATGAGCCTGGTTGGACCGCGGCCCGAGCGGCCGGTGTTCATCGAGGAGTTCAAGCGCCAGATTCCCAAGTACCACCTCCGCCACAAGGTGAAATCCGGGATCACCGGTTGGGCGCAGGTGAACGGGCTGCGCGGTCAGACCTCGATTCAAAAGCGGATCGAGTACGATCTCTATTACATCGAAAACTGGTCGCTGCTGCTGGACTTGAAGATCCTGGTGCGTACCGCCCTGGGCGGCTTTCTCTCCAAGAACGCCTACTGAGCGACGGTTCCCGCGCTCACACGCAACTCGCGCCAACGGTGAAGCGACGAAGCGCATGCGCCGCACCGCGCGTGCGCTGCTCGGTTGGGGTCGCAGTAACCCACGCCTGATTTTGCAAAAGTTAACTCTGCCCTCGATCGAGGGTGATCCTATCGCCGTGCAGCGATTGCGCTTGGCACGTGTCACTGGGAGCAGGGCGGTAGGTTGGTTGAGAACAGGAGCGAAGCTCATGTGTGGTTCAGTCGACGAGTTGAAACCGCGCCCGCGGGGGAGAGGGTGGCTCCACTTCGCGGGCGCATTGCTCTTGACCACGGGTTTGCTTCTGCTCGGTTGCGGGACCGATAGCGGCAGCTCCCAGAACCGACCCGAGTTGACGTGTGACGCGCAGGTGCCAGTGGTAACCGCCAACGACGTTGAGTCCCAGATCATGACTCCCGTCTGCAGCTCATGCCACGCGCCGGGAGGCGGCGGCGTCGGCGCACCGGGACAGTGGGAGACCGCCGACAAGATGTTCAACAACACGGTGAACAAAACGTCGACGTACAGCTCGCTGCCGATCGTCGATCCGGGAAACTTGAGCGACAGCGTGATGTACCTCAAGGTGCTGGGAGGCAGCCCGACCTATAAGGGTCCGCGCGGCGAGAGCGTGGGGGGCGTGATGCCTCAGCCGCCCACGGCGATGCTCACCTCAACGCAAACGGCGCTGCTGAAGAAGTGGATCTGCGGCGGTGCGCGGCGCTGAGCGACGGAAGCGAGTCTGGCGTCGGTGGCGATCGCTCCCGATCCGCAGGGATTGCGCGAGCTGTCTCGTCGAGGATTGGCACCGCTGAGAGCTGACCCTCAACCGGTGGGGGTGCTGTGCCGCCCGGGCGGCGTTGCCTCCAGCCCCTTGGCCGCGATGTAGATCACATTCCGCGTGCTCTTCTTGCCTCGGTACATTGCCCGGTCGGCCAGGTCGAGCAACGTGGTCTTGTCCTGGGCATGCTCGGGGAAGCTTGCCACCCCGATGCAGGTGGTGATCGACAGCCCGTATCCTTCGCGTGAGAGGAAGTGATGAGTTTCGATTGTCCGGCGGATGCGCTCCGCGACCTTGAGCGCGCCGCCGGAATCAGTTCCGTGAAGCAGGATCACGTACTCGTCGCCGCCAAACCGGACCACCACGTCGTTGTCGCGCACGCAGCCCTTGATGATCCTCGCCACCTCGACCAGCAGCTTGGAGCCGACCATGTGGCCGTGGGTGTCGTTGACGCTCTTGAAATAATCCAGATCCAAGAAGAGTAGGCTGAAACTCCCCTTCTGCTCGGCGGTGCTCTTGATCTCCCGCTCGAGGACCAGATCCAGGTAGCGGACGTTGAACAAGTGCGTCAAGTCGTCGAGGTAGGCTAAGTCCTCGACCTCGGTGAACCGGTCCAGGTTTCGCAGCGCCAGGCCGAGATGGCGCGACAGATAGTTGGCCGAGGCTCGAGCGGCCTCCGGAACCGGCCCGAGGAAAAACAAGACGACGAAGCCGTACGTGCTGTTTGCCTCGCGAGCCGGAAATGCGATTGCGGAGCGGAACGGCGGTGGGACGGCGTCCAGCTGAAGAGGCGCAGAGGCCTTTTCGCTCAACTGGGCCTGCACCGCCTTTCCCAGGTCATCCTTCTGGGCGGGATCGATTCCATGCACGCCCTCGACCCGGAATTCGCCCGAGCTCTGACGCAAGTAGACGATCACCGCGCTGGCGCCGGCCACCTGGGCAAAGGAGCTACACGCGGTGGTGACCAGGCGCTCCTTGTCGAGGGTGGTGGCGATCCGCTGTCCGGTCTCCAGCAGCTCCACGTCCTTGCGGAGCTGCTCGTTCTCCCGCAGCAGCTGGCGCGTGGTCAGCGCGCGCATCACCGCGTGCTGAAGCGCTTCGGGCGCGACCGGCTTGACCAGGTACTCCGCGGCGCCGCTCTTGATCGCGCGCACCGCTGGATCGACCTTGTTCAGCGCGGTGATCACGATCACCTCGATACCCGGTTGGGTCTCCTTGGCGTGCTGCAGCACCTCCATCCCATCGCCCTTGGGCAGCAGGAGGTCGGTGACCACGGCATCGTACCTGCCGCCGCCCAGCGCCACTTTGGCCTCATCGATGGTGCCTACAGCAGTGACCTGATGTCCGGCCCCGGCCAGGTAGTCGCTGTAGAGCGCGCGAGAAACCTTCTCGTCATCCACCAGAAGAATTCGCGCCATGGATCCAACGATACTCAAGGACCGGACGTTGCTTCCAGTTTCATACGGGATACACTTCGAGAGGCTCCGAACCCACGCTGTGCGCTTTCCCTGCGAGGCCGCAATTCATGTCCAAGAGTCTGCTGGTCGCTGATGACTCGCTCACCATTCGGAAGGTGATCGGGATGATTTTCGCAACCGAGGACTTTCAGATCACTGCTGTCGACAACGGGCTGGAAGCGATCACCCGGGCGCGCGACCTCAGGCCCGATCTGGTGTTGGCCGACGTGACGATGCCGGGCAAGAGCGGCTACGAGGTGTGTGAAGCGATCAAGTCCGACCCGGAGATGCAGCACATTCCGGTGTTGCTGCTCGCCGGCACGTTCGAGCCCTTTGACGAAAACCGCGCCCGCGGCGCGCAGGCGGACGACTACATCGTCAAGCCGTTTGAGAGTCAGGCGCTCCTGGACAAAGTCAGGGCGCTGACCGGCGTTCCCAAGCCGGCGGAGATACCGCGGAAGGTTTTCGTTCCCGATTCGGGGCCCAAGCCTTCGTATCCGATAGGCGCCGTCCCTCGCTCTGCGCCGGCGCCGTCGGCGATCAGCAGCGCGCCGCAGTCGACGGGGGGACCGGCGGGCCCCCGCCCGGGCGCACCGGCCTATCCAATGGCTCCCGGGGCCCCGCGGCCGACGCATGCTGGTCCGCCGGGGGCGGCGACGGGCCGACCGCCCGCAGGCGCGATGCCTCAGACAGGACTGCCCCGCGCTCCCGCGGCTCAAGCGTATCCGCCCGCGCCAGGAGCGCCGCAGTATCGGATGCCAACCGGCGCGGTGCCACGAGCTCCCGCACCCGGTCCCGCTCCCGGAATGGGTGCACCGCAGGCGCCGTATGGTTATCAGCCTCCCATGCCAGGTCCAGCGACGCTCCCCAGGAGCCCGGCGATGATGCGACCGGGGATGCCGGGCCCTGCTGCGGGCGGGCCTTTTCCTCGTCCACCCGCTCAAGCCCCAATACCGCGAATGCCCCCGCCGGGCTACGCGCCAGCGCCGCAGCCGCGAGCGCCATACCCGCCCCCACCCCAGGCAATGCGGCCGAGCAACTACTACGATCCCCGGTACGATCCGAGGCAGGCGCCGTATCCCCAACCGGCCGGTTATCCCCCCGACCATCGGATGGGTGGTCACCCACAGCCTTATCCACCTGCGAGCGCCGACGGCGGCGAGGCCGCGCTGCGCATGGCGATCTCCAATGCTTCCCGCGAGGTGATCGAGAAGATTGCCTGGGAGGTGATTCCTCAGCTGGCGGAGGCCATCATCCGCGAGCACGTGGAGCAGCTGGTCAAGGATCGCGAGGGCCGCAACTGACGTGACCCAAGGCGAAGAGCTTCCCAAGGCATACGACCCTGCCGAGGTTGAGGGGCGCTGGTATTCGTTCTGGATGGAGCGCGGCTATTTTCGCGCGGAGGCGATCTCCGAAAAGCCGCCGTACTGCATCGTGCTGCCGCCGCCCAACGTGACGGGCTCGCTGCACCTCGGGCATGCAGTGCCCGCCACTTTGCAGGACATCCTCATCCGGTGGAAGCGGATGAGCGGCTTCAACGCGCTTTGGGTTCCGGGCATCGACCACGCGGGAATCGCCACGCAGATGATGGTCGAGCGCGAGCTGAAACGGACGGAGAAAAAAACGCGCCAAGACCTGGGCCGCGAGGAATTTCTGCGCCGCGTCTGGGAGTGGAAGGAAAAGTTCGGAAAGCGGATCGCCGACCAACACAAGGTGTTGGGCGCGTCGCTCGATTGGAGCCGCGAACGATTCACCATGGATGAGCCGTCCTCGGTCGCCGTCCGCGAGGCCTTCGTTCGACTCTATGAAGAAGGCCTGATCTACCGAGCGCAGCGGCTGATCAATTGGTGTCCGTCCTGCCGCACGGCTTTGTCGGATCTGGAGGTGGAGCACGAGGAGCAAGAGGGAAGCCTCTGGAACATCCGCTACCCTCTGAAAGACTCCGACCGATTCCTGGTGGTGGCCACCACGCGCCCGGAAACGATGCTCGGGGACACCGCGGTGGCGATCCACCCCGACGATCCGCGCTATCGCGGGCTGGCCGGCAAGAAGGTGATCTTGCCGCTGCTCGGCCGGGAGATCCCGATCGTCGAGGATGCCGAGCTGGTCAACGTGGAGTTCGGAACCGGCGTGGTGAAGATCACGCCGGCGCACGACTTCAACGACTACCAGGCGGGGCTGCGCCACCGGCTGCCGATGATCTCCATCTTCGACGAGGCGGCCAGGACCAATCACGCGGCCGGACCGTACTCCGGCCTCGATCGCTACGAGGCGCGCAAACGGGTGCTGGCCGACCTGAGCAGCCAGGGTTTGCTCGAGAGCGAAACCCGCCACAAGCTTTCCGTGGGGGTCTGCCAACGTTGCAATACGGTCGTCGAGCCCCGGCTCTCGCCGCAGTGGTTCGTCCGGATCGAGCCCCTCGCCAAGCGGGCGATCGAAGCGGTCGAGCAGGGCAGGACGCGGATCGTCCCCGAGACGTGGAATGCGACCTACTTCCAGTGGATGCGAAACATCCACGACTGGTGCATCAGCCGTCAGCTGTGGTGGGGGCACCAGATTCCCGCGTACTACTGCAAGGCGTGCGCTGCTCGCCAACGGGATCTCGCCGGCAGCGAGGATCCGACGCTGACAATGTTTCCCGGCGCGGGATCGCCGGGCGCGCCGATCGTCGCGCGCGAGCGGCCGAAGCAGTGTCCCCACTGCGGCGGGACGGAGCTGGCGCAGGATCCGGACGTGCTCGACACCTGGTTCTCCTCGGGGCTGTGGCCGTTCTCGACGCTGGGCTGGCCGCGGCCGACGGCCGAGCTGAAGACGTTCTATCCCAACTCGGTGATGGAGACCGGCCACGACATCCTCTTCTTCTGGGTGGCGCGGATGATGATGCTCGGCCTTCACTTCATGAAGGACGTGCCCTTCCGCACTGTTTACCTGCACGCCATGGTCCGCGACGAGAAGGGCGAGAAGATGTCCAAGACCAAGGGGAACGTGATCGATCCCCTGCTGGTGATCCGCGGCGCCAAGCCCGAGGAGCTGGAGCCGAGCCTGCGCAACAAGTTCCCGCAAGGGATGCCCGCCTTCGGCGCCGACGCGCTGCGCTTCACCTTGGCGGCGTTGATGCAGCAGGGGCGCGACATCCGGCTCTCGCTCGATCGGATCGCCGGCTTCAAGGCGTTTGTCAACAAGCTGTGGAACGCCACGCGGTTCGTGCTGATGAATCTGGGCGATTTTCGAGCGAGCACGGAGTTCGTGAAGACGGGCAGCCTGGCGCTGGCCGATCGATGGATCCTGGCTCGCCTCAATCGGGCGGTGGAGGCCACGCTCGAAGCGCTGGCCCAGTTCCAGTTCGCCGACGCGGCCTCGACCCTGTACCAATTCCTCTGGCACGAGTTCTGCGACTGGTACATCGAGCTCTCCAAAGGTGCGCTCTACGGCAGCGACCGCGGTGCGCAGCAGCGCACGCGCGCGGTGCTGGTTTTCACGCTGGACCAGATCCTGCGATTGCTCCACCCATTCATGCCCTTCATCACCGAGGAGATCTGGCAGAAGCTTCCGCTGATTCGGCCCACCGATTCGATCATGGTTGCGCCGTATCCTCAACCTGACGCCCGGCTGGTGGACGCGCAGGCCGAGGAAGAGATGGCCCCCCTGATCACCGCCATCGAAGGCGTGCGCACCATTCGCGGCGAGAGCAACCTGCCGCCCGCAGCGAAGTTGCCGGCCGAGATCCAATCCGGGTCGGCTTCCACGCGCGAGACGCTGGAGCGATGGCGGCACTACTTGATGCCGCTGGCGGGACTGTCCTCGGTGGCGATCGGCCCTCCCGGACCCAAGCCCGCGCAAGCGGCGGCCTTCGTCGCGCCTGAAGGTGCGCCAGAGATGGAAGTATTCGTTCCGCTCGCCGGCGTCATCGATCTCGGCGAAGAGCGAGCGCGCTTGGCGAAAGAGATCGCGCGCGCCGATGCGGACCTGGCGGCGGTGGCGCGCAGGCTCGAGAACCCGAACTTCGCTTCGAAAGCTCCCGCTGAGGTGGTGGAAAAGGAACGGCAGCGCGCGGCAGAGCTCGAGGTGCGACGGGCGAAGCTGCAGGAAAACCTGAATCGGATAAGGTAGCGCCGCGGCCCAGCCTCGCGCTCGCCGGCGCCGCGACCATGGACTATCTCGATCGGCTCATCGATCTGGCTCTGGACGAGGACCTCGGTGCGGCCGGCGACATCACCACTCGATCTCTGGGGCTTAAGCGAGCGCGCGCCCGGGCCGAGCTGTGGGCGAAAGAGGAGATGGTCCTCGCCGGTCTGGATGCCTTCGCGCGGGTTTTTCAGCGGGTGGATCCGCGCCTCGAGGTGAAGCTCCATTCGTCCGACGGTGAGCAGATCGCGCGACCGACCCGGGTGGCTGAGGTGTCCGGTGCAGCCGCGGCGATTCTCACTGCGGAGCGCACAGCGTTGAACATCGTCCAGCGCACCTCGGGCATCGCCACCGCGACGCGACGGGCTGTCGAGGCGATCGGCGATTCGCCGCTGAGAATCCTCGACACGCGAAAGACGCCGCCCGGCATGCGGCAGCTCGCCAAGGCGGCCGTTCGCGCCGGGGGAGGGCACAACCACCGGTTCGGTTTGTTCGATGGCATCTTGATCAAGGACAATCACATCGCTGCCGTGGGGGGCTCGGTCCGCGAGTCGCTGCGGCGAGCGCGCGAGAATGCTCCCCGTCTGGTGAAGATCGAGGTCGAGGTCACTTCGCGGGCGCAGGCTGAGCAAGCGATCTCTGCGGGGGCGAACATTCTGCTGCTGGACAACATGGATGACGAGCAGATCCGCGAAGTGGTCGCGCTGGCGCGTGGACGCGTGGAGTTGGAGGTTTCCGGCGGCATCGAGATCGAGCGGCTCTCGGCGATAGCAAAGTTGGGCGTCGATTACGTCTCGATGGGTGCCTTGACCCATTCGGCGCGCGCCGTGGATCTTTCGCTCGAGCTTCTTCCCGGAAAGCGCTCGAGCAAGAGATGACCTTGGTACTCCCCATGCATAGCTTCGAGGAGCGGCGTGGAGTCAGGGCGGCGCAGGAGGTCGTCGGTTGGGTTTCATCGCGCTTTGGATCGCGGCGACAGGTGCTTCCGTCGCTCCCGCACCCAGCATCCAGGAGGTGTGGAGCCACCAGCCTTCCACGGGCTGGAGAATTATTTTCCCTGGCCTGGTCGATGGAGCCGGAAATCTTTACTGGGGCGAGTGCAACGGGAGCGGCGTGTGCGATGTCGTGTCGAGCACGCGCGACGGTGCGGTGCGCTATCGCAAACCGCTTCCCGGCTCGCAGCGCCGAGGGTTCGCGCCGGGCCAGCTGACGGCCTCGGCAGGGCTGGTGATCTCCAGCGCGGAGAACGGCGTGGTTCGCGCCTTCCAGGGCGCAACCGGCGCGGAAGCATGGTCCCGCGACCTGCGGGCCGACCTGTGCGACGCAGCTCCCGGCACGAGCGGATGGCTCTCCCTTCAGCCGATGGTGGTTGGCAGGGACGGAAATCTGTTCCTGCAGGCAAACGGCGAGCCTTGCGATGCAACCAATTTGCAGCACGGGCACTGGATCCTTTCGTTGGAAAGCGGCAGTGGGGCATTGCGATGGAAGCAGCGCTTCGAGCGCCCGATCCACGGACTGATCGCGGATGAAGAGGGCGATCTCTACTTCGAGAGCGCTCTACGCTCGGCCTCGAGGCAGCGCGACCGTTACCTGATTTCGATCGCGCCAGATGGATACGAGCGATGGAGGCGCCGCAAGCAGTGGTCGTCGTCGCCGGTGGCGGCCTTCGGCGGCCGCCTGTTCGAAGCCAATCGCGAGGCTCACCGCACCGATAACGGCGCGCCTTTGGGGCAACTGCCCCTGCATTCTCCGTGGGCTGGAGAGCGAAACGCCTTTACGCTGGTGACGCGCGACTCGGTCTATCTGTTCGGCAGTCCCAAGGGCGTCTGCTCCGGGCCGGACTGCGCAACCCGGTTCTACCGATTTGATGCAGCGCGCCGCTCCGCGGCCTGCCAGGTTACCCTTGGTCGCGGCGAAGGAGTCGTGCTGACGCAACCGATTCTCACCTCCCACGGAACCGTGCTTTTCGCCCAGGGCGATGGGTCCTCTCCTCGACTGCGAGAGCTTTCCGCGAACGGCGACGAGGTGCGCTCACTCCCGCTGCCCGCCGGGCGATACTCTGGTCCAGCGTCGCTGGTCGCCGGTCGCTGGATCGCCATGACCGATGCGCCGGCCCCGCGAATTGTCGCCTTCGCCGTGCCGGGCGCAGAGCCCAATGCCGAGGGCTGGGTGACTTTCGGCGGCGGAATGGCTCGGGCAGGGCGCCCGCATGGCTATCACGGACCGGTCGCATACCGCGGCTCCTCCGAGCGAGCGCGGACGGAAGCGAGGTAAGCGATCGACCTCACTTTGCGGAGCTGAGGATCTCCCAGCGCGCGGTTCCCTCGACCGAAGCAGGGTTTCCGATCTCCAGCAGGGCCGCCGCAGTCGGCGCGACATCCGCGGGGTTGATCGTCTGATGGTAGACCCCGGCCTTGATCCCTTTCCCGGAAAAGATGACCGGCACGTCCGTGTCGTACGCGTATGGCGTGCCGTGGTTCGCCGAGTACGGAGCCTCCTTATTCGACGGCTCTTTTTCCTCCACCAACACCACGAATGGGCGCGGCAGGAACAGCACGTCGCCGCTCCGCTCAGGGTAGTAGCTGCGGCGGAGCAGTCTCATCCAGCCGCCGTGCTGGGCGCGATCCTCGAGATCGTCGCGCGCGACGGCGAGCGCGATCTCGGGAACCTTTGCCAGGGCTTCCGCAGTGCTGCGGCGGACTGCCGACCCATCGAGCTTGCGATCGGCGATCGCGCGCGAGTTGAGATAGACCTCGGTGCCCTCCAGGCCCGCGACCAACCCCTCGGCGCCGAAGCGCGCCTGCAGCTCTTTGGCGAGGTTCTGTTGGAGCTTGGCCGGGACCAGACGACCGGATGGCATCCCCGCTGCCGCCGCCTCTTCTGGAATCGGTGCTCCCCCGTGGTCGGCGGTGAGCACGACCGTCAGGTTCGCTTTGCCTCCCACCGCCTTCTCGGCAATGGAGACCAGCTCGGAGATGCTGCGGTCCAGTTTGATCATCGCGTCCTGCATCTCCCACGAGTTTGGACCGAAGTAATGGTAGATGCGGTCGATCGGGCCGAAGCCCACGAAGAGGATGTCCGGAGCGTCGCGCTTGCCCAATTGCTCGCCATCGATCGCCGCCTTGGCCAGTTGGACGAGGATGTCATTCATGAACGGCGAGACGGCGAGCGAGGAATAGGCCTGCGGTCCAGGCGTCTGAAGGCCGCCGGTGAGCGAGTGGGGAAAGGTTCGACCGATGCCATTCCAGTCGGTCTCGAACGGTCGATCGTCCTCGCCCAAGTATTCCTTGCCCGGTAGCGAGAGCGTCCATTGCTTGTTGAAGTAGCTGTCCGGCAGCTTGCGATCGTTGAAGCTCTTCATCCAGGCGGGAAACTCCTTCGCGTAGTACGTGCCGGTAACGAACTTTCCGAGCGGCTCGTTGAACCACCACGCCTGGCCGAGGTGGCCGGCGAGGGAGATCGCCGTGCGCGCCTTGACGGCCACGGCAACCGCCTTTCCTCGGCTCTGCGTCGCGAGCCGCAGGCGATCGGAAAGTGTCTCGGTCATGATGCTCTGGGGCGACGAGTCCTCCATCGATGGCGCTGCTTCGAGGACCGGGTGGCTGAGATCCATGAATACCGGCTCGCGCTTTCCGGTGGCGCGGTTGATGCAACGGTTGGTCACCACGCCATGCCGCCAGGGGTTGGCCCCCGTGGCGAGCGTGACGTGGCCCGCCGCGGTTACCGTCCGGGCGAAGTCGTACCTCGCAACCGGGAAGTAGGCGCCCTGGGCGATCAGCTGGGCCAAGCCGCTCTTCAAGCGCGGGCGGGATCGAAGGAGCAGGTCGCTTCCCAGCGCGTCCGCGACGATGAAGAGCATCAGCTTGGGAGGCTTTGCCGCAGCCGTCGCCGAGACCAATAGAAGGATGCAAGCCAAGATCCTGTCCATCTCGTTCAACCTCCTCGGAAAACCACCCGGACGCTGTCCGGCGCAGCGGGTGCTTTACGCCCGCACGCGCGGTTGTTAGCGTCCGCGTCGCTCATGGTGGAAGCACGTGTCCGCGTCATCTACGGCGATACCGACCAAATGGGTGTGGTGTACTACGCCAACTACTTCCGCTACTTCGAGCTTGCCCGCAGCGAGTATTTCCGGGCGCGCGGGGGAAGCTACCGCGAGCTGGAGCGGGAGGGGAGATTTCTGCCCGTGGTGGAGGCGAGCTGCAGCTACAAGGGTTCGGCGCGCTACGACGATTTGCTCCTGATTCGCACCCAGGTCAGCGAGCTTCGCCGCGCGTCGCTGACTTTCGAGTACGAGCTTCGACGTCAAAGCGAGGAGAAGATACTTTGCACCGGCAAGACCGTCCACGCCTGCGTGGGGCGCGACGGCAAGCTGGTGCGCATTCCGGAGCGGATTGCAGAGATGTTGCAGGCGAGCGCGCCGCGCGCCTGACGGATTTCCGCGGACGCGCGACGCAAACGGAGGTGTCACCATGGATCGCAACCTGGCATTGGAAGTCGTTCGGGTCACCGAGGTGGCCGCAATTGCCGCGGCGCGCCTGATGGGCCGGGGCAACAAGAACGAATCCGATCAAGCCGCCGTGGATGCCATGAGGCGCGCCTTCGACACGCTGAACATCGACGGCACGGTGGTGATCGGCGAGGGGGAGCGGGACGAGGCGCCCATGCTCTACATCGGTGAGCGCGTGGGCAAGCGCGAGGCGGGAAGCCCGCGGGTGGACATCGCCCTGGATCCGCTCGAGGGTACCAACCTCTGCGCCTACGGTCGTCCAGGCGCGATCTCGGTGGTGGCGATGGCGGGCAGCGGCGATTTGCTCAACGCGCCGGACACGTACATGGAGAAGCTCGCGGTCGGACCGCGTGCTCGAGGAGCGATCGACCTGGGCAAGAGCCCAACCGAGAATCTGCGAAAAGTCGCCGCCGCGACGGAGCGCCAGGTTCAGGACCTGACGGTGATCATCCTCGATCGGCCCCGGCACGAGACCCTGATCAAGGAGGTGCGCGCCGCCGGTGCGCGGATTCGGCTGATCGAAGACGGAGACGTGGCTGGCGGGATTGCCACCTGCTTCGAGGAGACCGGCGTCGACGTGCTGATGGGAACCGGCGGTGCGCCGGAAGGGGTGATCGCCGCGGCGGCGATCAAGGCGATCGGCGGCGAGATGCAGGGGCGGCTCCGGCCGAGGAACGCGGAGGAGGCGGAGCGCGCGAAGAAGATGGGGATTCGCGATTTGGACAAGATCTATACCGCCGAGGAGCTGGCTCGCGGAGAGGTGATGTTCGCCGCCACCGGCGTAACGACCGGAGACTTCCTCAAAGGCGTCCGCTTTTTCAGCGGCGGCGCCGAAACCCATTCGGTCGTGATGCGCTCCAAGACCGGCACCGTGCGCTACGTCCTGTCCACGCACAAGTTCGACAAGAAGCCCAGCTACGCCTTGTAGCGGGGCTTGCGAGGGAATGCATGCCTGGCGCGACGCGGTCCATCGTCATCGATGCTCCCATGGAGAAAGTCTTCAGCGTGATCTCGGACTACGAGCGATATTCCGAGTTCCTGCCGGAGGTGAAGCGGGTGACGACCTCCGATCGGCGCGGCGCGGAGGTGAGCGTCCACTACCAGGTCGACGTGGTGAAGACGATCCGCTACACGCTCCGAATGAAAGAGGAAAAGCCGAATCGCATCCTTTGGTCCTTCGTCGAAGGCGAGCTGATGCGCGACAACCGCGGCAGCTGGCTGCTCGAGCCGGCAGGGGAAGGCAAGACCCGAGCGACCTACAACATCGAAATGGCACTGGGTCCCCTCGTACCCAAGGCGATCGTCAACGCCCTGGTCGATACCTCGTTGCCCCGAATGCTGGAAGCCTTCAAAAAAAGGGCCGAATCTTAAGCGCGGCCGCCCTCCAAGCCGAGCATGCCCTTCGGGCTGACCTGGTCCAGGCCGCCCGCCGCCCGCTCAAGACTTGACCCAGTGGGTCCGCGGACCGAACCGATGGGCAGCGGCCAGCGCGGGCGACGCGGAGCGGCAATGGCCTGCTGCAACGTTTGGCATTACAATCAGCCCTAGATTTTGTATAGAGAACGTCAATCGGGTCGCGATGAAAGGTTGAGTTTCTGGCAGGACAGCGAGCAAGTGGGAAGATCGGAAGCGCGGTCGTGAGCAGATTACCGACGCTCAATTTTTTGGGAAAAGAGAGAATACAAGTTCGAGCTGTCGAGTCTACGACGGAAGGTTGCGGAGCTTAGACGGAGAATAGAGCGATGCTCGACGCCTTCATCATCGAAGAGATCAAGCGCAGGGAGAAGCTGCGCGAAGATCGCGATCGACCTCAAATTGACGTTCCATTGCCCACCCCGGACGAGAGCCCCGACCGGCGCAGCGAGACCGAGGATGATCGGCAGCCGCAGCGGGGCGTGATCATCATCGACTTGGCCGTCTGAGTCGCCCAGCGCTCTTTAGCGCGCTTTCGGTCGGCGTCCTACGCCCCGGAGATTCGAGACCAGTTTTCGCGCAGCTCCTTGGGCGTCCACAGTCCCTTCTTCGGATCCTTTTCCACGCCCTCGGTCTGCTCCATTCGGTAGAGGAACACCTTCGGCCCGTGGACCCCCAACACCTGGCCGGTGATATCGCCAGCGAATTCGGACGCCAAGAACAGAACCGCCGGGCTGATGAACTGCGGGCCCAGCTGATCCATCGAGACCCCCTTGAACATCGCCAAGTCTTCGGTCATGCGCGTCAGCGCGGCGGGAGCGACGGCGTTCACCGTCACGTTGGCCTTCGCCAGCTCGATGGCCATGGTGCGGGTCAGTCCATAGATTCCCGCTTTGGCAGCGGAGTAATTGGCCTGTCCGAAATTGCCCTGCAATCCGGAGACGGAGGTGGTGTTGATGATCCGGCCGCCCTTCCCCTGGACCTTGAGCTGTCGGGCCACGACCTGCGAGCAGTAGAACGTCCCCTTCAGATGCACGCTGAAGACGAGGTCCCAATCCGCGTCGGACATGTTCAAGAAAGAGCGGTCCCGGAGAACACCGGCGTTGTTGATCAGGATGTCGATCTTTCCGTACTTGGAGAGGGCGCTCCACAGGATGTTCTCCGCTCCTTCGCGCGAGGCCACGGATTCGTAGTTCGCCACCGCCTCGCCACCGGCGGATTTGATCTCCAGCACCACCCGATCGGCCGCCTCGGATCCTCTGCCGCTTCCGCTGCGATCGCCACCGAGGTCGTTGACCACCACTTTCGCCCCTTCCTTGGCGAAAGCGAGCGCATGCGAGCGGCCGATTCCCGCACCGCCGCCGGTGACGATCACGACCTTGCCGTCGAACATGCCCATGGATTTCCTCCTGAAGTCTGGATGGGAGAAGTCGAAGATAGCAAAAGCAGTCGCGGCGAAAAGGAATTCTTCGAGCGGCGCTCCTCAGAAGATCACTTCCTCCGTCTCGGCCTTTCGCCCGTGCCAGCGCATCAAGGACACGCGCGGCTCCCCTGAGGCGTCGTATTCCACCATGCCGTAGTGCAGCGCGGTGTTCTGCCCGAGATTGGTGACCTTCAAGTTGATCATCGGCATCCAGGTGCCGGTGTTCACGTAGATCTTGTTCCGATGGTAGCTGCGCACCATCTCGCAGTGCGTGTGCCCCATGAAGACCGCCTTCAGGCGCGGCGTGTTGAGAATCCGCTCCGCGAACTGATCCAGGTGCTCGAAGAGCTTGAACTCGGTGCGTACGAACTTGGAGACCTTGTGCAGAGGACGCTTGTGCCACCAGACCGGGTTCAGCCGCGCGCGAGAGTAGTAGTAGAGGCTGGCGCCGATCATCTTCAGGGTGAATGCGGTGTCGAAGAAGATTCCTCCCGCGAACAGCGGCCAGAAGGGCATCACCTTGTCCAGGTAGGGGCGTTCCAGCATCAGCTTGTTCACCACCTGGAGAATGAACAGGCTTCCCCAGGGCAGGTTGAGGATCGGCTCCGACACGCCGCGGCTGATGAAAAGCTTCTTGAAATCCATGGCGTGAATCGCTTCGAACTGATGGCCGTGGTGGAACTGGATCCCATCCTCCAGCTCGAAGAACGGCTCATCGGAGATGAACCGCACCCGCGGATGAGCGTCCTCTCCGGTCAGAGCGCGGCAGAACATCCGCTGCACTCCCGGGAAGAAAAACTCCATGTCGTGATTTCCCGGCTGGAAGGTGATCCGATTCTGCGGCCTGGCCAACAGCGCGCTCAACGCCTTGATTACCTGCGGGTGGCCGCGCAGGCACTGCTCCACCTTCATCAGCGCCAGTCGCTCGGTGATCGTCTCGGGGAACTTCCCGTTCACCGAGACCTTGAGCAGGTCGAAGATGTCGCCGTTGAGAACGAGGTGGACCTCGGATTCGCGGTGCTCGCCCTGCGTGTACTTGGCGAGCAGCTGCTCGAATCGGGCGTCCTCGCGAAAATCGTCGTAGACGTTGACCTGCCCCTTCCGATGACCGCTGCCGATGTGTAGATCCGAAAGGACAAGCACCAACTTCACAGCCGAACTGTAGCACGCGCCGTCGGCCGGAAGCTTGCGGCCCTCGAGCGCGATCGATAGAACTTCGCCATGACCGAGATCGTCGCGGTGACCGCGCGCGAGATCCTTGACTCGCGCGGCAACCCCACTCTCGAGGCGGAGGTCGCACTGTCTGGCGGAGCCAGCGGCCGTGCCGCGGTGCCTTCCGGGGCCTCCACCGGCGTGCACGAAGCACTCGAGCTGCGGGACGGCGACAAGGGGCGCTACGGTGGGAAAGGGGTACTCAAGGCGGTGGCGCACGTGGTGGACGCCATCGCCCCGGCGGTCATCGGCATGGACGCCGCCGATCAAGCCTCGCTCGATCGGAAGCTGATCGAGCTCGACGGCACGCCATCGAAGAGCAAGCTGGGAGCCAACGCCATTCTGGGAGTCTCCATGGCGACCGCTCGCGCCGCCGCGGCGGCGCTGGGTTTTCCGCTCTACCGGTACATCGGCGGTGCGCAGGCGTGCACCGTGCCAATGCCGATGATGAACATCCTCAACGGCGGCGCCCACGCCGATACGCGAGTGGACATCCAGGAGTTCATGATTCTCCCGGTGGGCGCCCCAAATTTCCGCGAGGCTTTGCGCTGGGGCGCGGAGATCTTCCATGCGCTGAAGAAGATCCTCAAGGACCGCAAGCTCTCCACCGGAGTGGGGGACGAGGGAGGCTACGCCCCGGACCTGCCCGCCAACGAAGACGCGCTCAAGCTAATCCTCGATGCGATCGGCGCTGCCGGGTACAAGCCGCTGGAGCAGGTGGCACTGGCATTGGATGTGGCCTCCAGCGAGCTGTACGATCCGAAAACGCAGAGGTACCGCTTCAAGGGCGAGGGGAAGGAGTTCGACGTGGCGGGGATGGTGGCTTACTACTCGGCGCTGGTGTCCAAGTATCCGATCCTGTCCATTGAGGATGGGATGGCCCAGGACGATTGGGAGGGCTGGAAGAAGCTGACCGACGCGCTGGGCGCGCGAGTGCAGCTGGTGGGAGACGATCTGTTCGTGACCAACACCGAAAGGATCGCGCGCGGCATCTCGGCCGGCGTGGCCAACTCAGTGCTGATCAAGGTCAACCAGATTGGGACGTTGACCGAAACGTTCGAGGCGATTCGGTTGGCGCATCGGGCCGTCTACACGACGGTGATGAGCCACCGCTCCGGCGAAACGGAAGACACCATCATCGCCGACCTGGCGGTGGCGGGCGACTGCGGGCTGATCAAGACCGGCTCGGTATCGAGGAGCGATCGAGTCGCCAAATACAACCAACTGCTGCGCATCGAGGAACAGCTCGGCGCCGCGGCGCGCTACCCCGGTCGAAGCGCGATCCGTACGAGGAAGGACGAGGTCTAGACAAAAGTGGCCGGCAGCGCCGCCAGTGACGTCCCCAGAATCCTCGTCTCCAATGACGACGGCTACCTCGCGGATGGCCTGGTGGCGCTGGCGGAAGCCATGTCTGCGCTGGGCGAGGTCTGGGTGGTTGCGCCCGACCGAGAGCAGAGCGCGGCCTCGCACTCTATCTCGCTGCACCGACCGTTGCGCATCAAGCAGATCCGACCGCGCTGGTACGCGATCGACGGCACGCCTACCGACTCGTCGTACCTGGCGATCAATCACCTGATGAAGGACGCGCGGCCGAAGCTGATGGTCTCCGGCATCAATCACGGAGCCAATCTGGCCGACGATGTGACCTACTCCGGAACCGTAGCCGCGGCGATCGAGGCCTCGTTGCTCGGCGTTCCGGCGATCGCTTTCAGCCTGGTTACCCGCCACCGATTCGACTTCAGCCACGCGGCCCGATTCGCGCAGAAGCTCGCCGCCGCGGTGCTGGCGCACCCGCTTCCTTCCAAGATGCTGCTCAACGTGAACATCCCGGCCGGGATCGAGCTGACCTCCTACGCCGTCACCAGGCTTGGCAAGCATTCCTACGGGTACGACGTGGTGGAGAACGTCGATCCGCGCGGCCGCAAGTACTACTGGATCGGCGGAAGCGAATACCAGTACGAGAACATTCCCGGCAGCGACTGCAACGCGGTGCTCAAGGACAAGATCGTCTCGGTGACTCCGCTCCAGCTTGACCTCACTGATCAGGCGCTGCGGGATGAGATTCGAACGTGGCAGATCGAAGGCTTCAAGAACTTGAGCCACTAGGCCGAGGGCGCCCCGAGCCGCTGCGCTGGTCGCGGCGATCGACTCGGTACCGGCTCGCCGCGGCAATGTTGGGTCCGCTGATGGTCGGCTGCGCGCATCGCACCCTTTCGTCGGCGATGCGATTGGACGCCGAGCACAGCGAGCCGGACCTGGTGGACGCTCGCCACGTGGTTGCGCGCGGCGAGACGCTCTATCGAATCGCCAAGGCTCATGGCGTGGCGCCGGATGCGCTCGCTCGCGCCAACGGCCTGCGCGACCCGCGCGAGCTGGAGGTTGGCGAGGAGCTGATCATTCCGGAGAGCTCGCCGCCGGCGAGCGCCCGCGGGAGATCCGTCGCCCCAGAGCGTCCATCGCCGGGCGGGCTCGCCACCGCAGAACCGAACGCCGCTCGACCTTCGGCGAAGCCAGGCTCGCATGCTCCGGCGCTTCGAGGAGAGCTGAGCTGGCCGCTGCGCGGCGTGCTGTACGCGCGATTCGGACGAAAGGGCGCGGAAGCGCACGACGGGATCGACCTGGCGGCTCCACTGGGCACCTCGATCAAGACGGCGCATCCGGGAACCGTTCTCTACGCGGGCGAGCAAAAGGGCTATGGACTGATCGCCATCGTCGAGCACGCCAATGGGCTGACCACGCTCTACGCGCACAACCGAGATCTGCGCGTCAAGACCGGCCAGCAGGTTCGCGAGGGCCAGGTGATTGCAACGGTGGGAGAGTCGGGCCGGACCACCGGTCCCCACCTGCACTTCGAGGTCCGAAAGGACGGCATCCCGGTAGATCCGCTCGACTACCTGGGCGCGATTCCGCGGTGAAGGTCTACTGCCGCGGCTGCTTCCAGCGGCGGTAAACGCGCACGGACACGCCCAACCAGATGCCTCCCAGCAGGTAGCCGCCGATCACGTCGCTTGGCCAGTGTTCCCCCAGGTACACGCGAGATAGGCCGACCAGCGCGATGGGAGTCCCGCTGACCATCAGAGCTAGACGCCGCAACACCGGTCGCGAGCGCATCTGCGTCCAAGCCAGGTAGAAGAGGAAACCGAAGTAACAGACGTAGAAGGACGCGTGGCCGGATGGGAAGCTCTCGCTCGCAAGAGCCTTGAACACCGAGACGAGCTGATGCGTTGGCCGCGGCCGCCCGATGGCGAGCTTGGCAAGAGGATTCAACGCGCCGATCCCGGCTGCGCTCAACAAGAGCGCGGCGCCCTCTTTGCGTTGACCGGCAGCGATCAATGCCAACACCGTGGACGGCACCAGCGCGTACGGCACCCAGGAGTCGGCGAAGATGGAGACTGCTCGCATCAGCCAGAACATCCACGGTGGGGAAAAGCTCTGGAGCGCGCGAGTCAACTCCAGATCAAAGGCGAAGTACGCTCGGCCCTGGGCGAAGAAGCCGAGGACGACGAATGCGCCGAGGGCCGCCAGGTAAGCGGCCGATGACCATGATGGCCGTGGGGCGACGCGGCTCTTGCGATCTTCTCGATTGGCAGCGGGAGGATCGATGGCGGACTAGCTCGGCCGGGATACCCACGTACCGATCGCCAGGATGATGATCGCCCCGATGGTTGCCCCGATGAACCCGCTGGGCTGGAACACCATCGGATCGCGTCCCAAAATAACCGCCCCGAGCAACCCACCCACGAAGGAGCCAACGATACCCAGCAGCGTGGTTCGGATGAAGCCCATCCGGTGTGGACCGGGCATCACCGCCCGGGCCAGCAAGCCCACCAAGAACCCAAACACAATCCACCCGCACAGTCCCATCCGTCGCTCCTCGGGCGCCTTCGCCTCTCCGGCGCGCTGCCCGCCCACAGAGGGCGAAAGTCAGCTCTTTGCGCCGGCAACCTTCCGATAGACGCCCACCACAATGCCCAGAATCATGGTCGAGCGGAAGTCGGATTTGCTGACGTAGATGGGTTCCATGCTGGAGTTGGCGGGTTGAAAACGGACGCGATCGCCCTCGGGGTGGTAGCGCTTCACCGTCGCGTCGTCGTCGATCAGCGCCACCACGATCTCGCCCGCGGATGCCGAGGCGGTTTTCTTCACGAACAGGAAGTCGCCGTCCTTGATCCCGTCCTCGATCATCGAGTCGCCTTTCACCCGAAGCGCGAAGATCTCCCTGCCCGAGCCGCCCAGAAAGAAGCTGTCGATCCGAACGGAGTCCTCCAAATTCTCCGCCGCCAGCAAAGGGGCACCGGCGGCCACTTTTCCGAGCAGGGGAACCTCCACTATGCTGTTGTCCTTGCGCGCCCCCAACCCGAGCACCAGCCGAGCGCGCTTGGTCGGCACCAGCGAGCGACTCTGTTGCTCGCCCCGCAGCAAGTACCCCTTGCGCTCCAACGCCTTGAGATGGTCGTTCACGCCGTTGGTCGAACGGATCTCCATCTGCTCGCCGATTTCGCGGATGGTGGGCGGAAACCCGCGCGCTTCGCTCTCTCTCACAATAAAGTGGAGTATCTCCTTCTGACGTTCGGTGAGCTCTTCCATGGCCCAATCCCTCCGCGCGCCGCATCCCCTCGCCGCCGCAGCGGGGGGTGACAGGCTTTCAGTACCGCCACATGCTCCCTGAACATCCGTATAGAGTCAACTTCCAAGCGAGTCGCTGCGGCGAAGGCCGACCGCGGCGTGCTGCGCGAGGCCGGCCGCACGGGGTGGCGCGGGCGGTCCTCGGAGTGCTGTTCGCAGCGGGACTCTCCGGCGCCTGTCGCCACGGAGAGCTGCGGAACGGCGTCTACGCCAAGCCGGGCCTGCGGTATCGAGTGGGCGAGCTCCCGCCGGATTGGAAGCAGGTGGGCATACGCGAAAACGATCTGGCCTTTCTCTCCACCGACAAAGCGCATTCGATGGCGGTGAACGCGACCTGCGAAGGGCATGAGGACGCTTCGCTTCAGGTCCTCACCCAGCACCTGCTGATGGGATTCACCGACCGGCAGCTGGTAAACCAGGAGACCCGGCCCTTGGACGGGCGCGACAGCTTGCGTTCGCATTACACTGCCAAGCTGGACGGCGTGCCGATCGAGCTGCTGCTGGTGGTGATGAAGAAGGACGGTTGCGTGTACGATTTCGCCTATCTGTCACCGCGCGGCCGCTTCGACGAGAAGCTCGCGGACTTCGAGCGGCTGCTGGATCAGTTCAAGGCTGAGGGACGGCAGTGAACCAGGACGCGGAAGCACCCGAGCAGGAAGAAACCGAATCCCTGGGCGAGGTGGTCCAGCAGGAGCTGGAGGCGATGCTGCCCTTCACCGGCAAGCTCCGCCGCGCAATCGAGCAACTGGGGGAGCTGGCCGTGCTGCTGGGCCGCACCATCGCCCGCGCAGTCAAGCCGCCGCTTTCGCTGACCGCCATCGCCTATCAGGTGGAGGTGCTCGGCCTGCGATCGCTTTCCATCGCCAGCTTGACCGCAGTCTTCGCGGGCCTGGTGCTCTCGCTGCAGTTCGCATTTTTCATGGCGCGGTTTGGCGTTCAGCACACCGTGGGCAAGGTCGTCTCGCTGAGCATCTTCCGGGAGCTCGGTCCGGTGCTGACCGCGCTGACGGTGGGCGCGCGCATCGGCTCCGGAATCGCAGCAGAGCTTGGCTCGATGAAGGTCACCGAGCAGATCGACGCCATCCGCGCTTTGGGGGCGGACCCGATCAAGAAGCTCGCGGTTCCGCGCGTGTTCGCCTGCGTGATCGTGATGCCCGCGCTGACCGTGTTGGCCGACGTTTTCGCGCTGGTGGCGGGCTCTGCGGTGGTGAAGGTGGAGTACGAGATCCCGTTCGAGCAATTTTATCGATCCGCCATCGACACCGCGAAGATGGGCGATTTCACCTCGGGGATCGTGAAGAGCGCGATCTTCGGGATCATCATCGCCGCGGTCGGCTGCTACAAGGGGTTTACCGTCGAGGGCGGAACGGAAGGCGTCGGTCGCGCCACCACAGAGACGGTCGCCATCGCCTCGGTGTCGGTCTGCCTGGCGGACTTCTTCCTCACCAAATTGTTCCTCTCCATCTGAAGACGACCATGGCGCACCCGGACAAATCCTTCAGCCGCCCCGCGCATGGTGCGGAGTTGATCCGCTTCGAGGATCTGCACGTCGCGTTTGGCCCCAAGCACGTCTTCGAGGGCCTGTCTCTCTCGGTGATGGAGGGGGAGATTCTCACGGTGATGGGCGGATCCGGTGCCGGCAAAAGCGTCCTGCTGAAAACGCTGATCGGCTTGCTCTACCCGGACCGGGGGAGGGTGATCTTCGAGGGCCAGGACCTCAGCGAGTTCAGCGAGAGCGACTTCCTGCCCGTTCGCCGCCGGATATCGATGGTCTTTCAAGGGGCGGCGCTCTTCGACTCGCTCACGGTTGGGGAGAACATTGCGTATCCGATCCACGAGCACTTTCCGAGCCTGCCGGAGGCAGAGGTGCAAAAGCGCGTGGCGCAAAAGCTGAAGCTGGTGAATTTGCCCGGGATCGAGGCAATGAAACCTTCGGACCTGTCCGGGGGAATGCGCAAGCGCGTCGGTTTGGCGCGAGCGATCGCCATCGATCCGGAGGTGATTCTCTGGGACGAGCCCACCACGGGTCTGGACCCGATCAGCGCCCGGATGATCGACCGGCTGATTCTCTCCATGAAGCGCAAGCTCGATTGCACGTCGATCGTGGTGACGCACGACATCGACAGCGCATTCGGCGTATCGGATCGGATTGCGATGATTGCCAAGAAGAAGATCGTCCAGGCGGGAACGGTGGGAGAGATGAGGGCATCGACGCAACCCGAGGTGCGTTCTTTCTTCACTGCTCGACACGGGGAGCGAGAGCGCGGAGCGGTGCAATGAGCGAGCTCAGTCCATCGAAGAGGGAACGGCGCCTTGTCGTGCGGGCGGGGCTGTTCGTGGCCGGTGGGCTCGCTCTGGCCGGGATCGTCATCTTCCTGATCGGCAAGGAGGGCCGCCTCTTCGACCGGCAGGTGTCGTACCGCAGCGGGTTCGAGAACGTGGAGGGTTTGAACATCGACTCGCCGGTTCGACTGGGTGGACTGAGCGTGGGGCGCGTCTCGGCCATCACCTTCTCTCCGAATCTGGGTGACAAGCGCATCCAGGTGCAATTGCAGATCTCCGCGCGGTTCAAGGAGCGGATCCGCGCGGACTCGGTGGCCAGCATCGGCAGCCGGGGCGTGCTCGGCGACAAGACGGTGGAGATCTCGCTCGGCTCCGCTGAAGCGGCGCCGATCGAGCCGGGCGGCGAGATCCGAAGCGGTGCCTCCGGGGATCTCACCTCCCTGCTCAGGGCCGGCGGTGAGGTGATGGACAACGTGCTGGCGATGAGCCGAGATCTGCGCCTGGCCGTAGGCGCATACTCACAGCCGGAGATCCGCAAAGACGTGTCCGCTCTGATCCGAAGCGCGCGCGAGATCTTCGAGGAGATCCACTCGGGAGAGGGCGCGCTGCACGCGCTGGTTTACGACAAGAAGACCGGTCAGGAGCTGACCGCCTTTCTCGCCGCCGCGGCGGGGAGCGCGCGACGGCTCGACAAGGCGATGGAGCGGGTGGACGCGCTGCTCAACGAGGCCCAGTCCGGCAGCGGCGCAGTGCATGCGCTGTTCTACGACAAGAAGGGAGGGCAGGCGATCAACGAGCTGGGAGCGGCGGCGGGCGAGCTGGCCATCTTGCTGCGCGATTCGCGGCAAAGCCCCAACGGCGCGGTTCACCAGCTGGTCTACGGGGACGCGCGCAACCTGCTGTCGGACCTGGGCAGCGCCGCCGCGGACATCAAGAGCATCACCGGCAAGGTGAGCTCGGGAGAGGGCACGCTGGGGGCGCTGATCAACGACCCCACCGTCTACGAGGATCTGCGAACCATCCTCGGCAACGTGAAGCGCAACCGGATCCTGCGAGCGCTGGTTCGATTCTCGATCTCCAACGGCGAAAACCTCGATCAGGTCGGCAAGGTCGAGGAGAAAAAGTAGATCTCGCCCCGTGGACCGCGGGCTGAACACGTGTGTCCGCATATGCGCGCCGCGCGCACCTGAATGCGGCCAGCCGGGATTGCGCCGCTTTGGCCAGGAAGCGCGCCGCCGCGTAAACTCCAGGCCGCGTGGTGCAGCGTTACACACTGCTGTTCGTCGACGACGAACCCGACGTCCTCGCTATCCTCACCAAGACCTTCGAGCGCGAGTTCAACGTCCTCACTGCCTCCTCCGGCCCCGAAGCACTGGCCATCCTCCGCGAGCAACAGATCGATCTGCTGGTGACCGATCAGAGAATGCCCGAGATGAGTGGAATCGAGCTGGTCGCGGCTGCCCGGGCAGAGGGGATCGACATCACCGCTATCTTGTTGACCGCGTACACGGAGCCCGAGGATCTGATCGCAGCGATCAACACGGGGCAGGTCTATCGCTACGTGACCAAGCCGTGGGAGCTCAACGATCTGGTGATCACGGTGAAGAACGCTGTCGAGGTGAGGCAGCTTCGCCGGGACAAGGAGCGGCTGCTGCTCTCGCTGAAGAAGCGGATGGAAGCGCTGTCGATGATCTACGAGGTCAGCCAGCAGAGCGCCAACGACACGCCCACCTACGACGCGATCATCGAGCGGGTCCTGGGCGCCGTGACCCGGGTGCTTCCCTTCGACTGCGGGGCGGCGCTGATCGCGCTCGACAACCGGAGCGCTTCGCTGCGCCTGCGCTGCAATGGCGGGGTGGGGGAGAACGGCCTGCTCTGGGTGAAGGACACGGTGCTCAACTCCCACCGCAAGCACTCCGGGCAGCTGCTCCCCGAAGATCGGGTGATCACCCGGATCAGCGGCCCCATCGCCGATCAACCCAACGCCTCGGTCACCTTTCCCAGCCAGCTCAGCGTCTCCCTGGTTTCCGGCGGGCGCGCCATGGGAACGCTTTCGCTCTTCTCTCGCCAGGTGAACGCTTATTCGGCCGACGATGGCGAGCTGCTCGACGCGCTGGCCAATCAAACCGCGGACGCGATCCAAAGCCTGCGCAGCGCAGAGGACCAGGCCCGGCGGCGCATCGAGTTGATGGTCGACTCGATGGCCGACGGCGTGCTGCTCACCGACGAGAAGAACGAGATCGTGGTGATCAATCAGGCGGCCAAGCAGCTGCTCCGGCTGGGCGACGATCCGTCCGAGTGGACCAGCCGGCACCTGCAGGAAAAGCTCGGCTTCTATCCCTTCGAGCTGGTTCGCGGTTGGGAATACGGGGGCCCCAAAGTGCTGCGCGAGGAGCTGAAGCTCTTCGACCGGATGGTGCACTCCACGGTCACGCCGGTAGCGGATGGACGGGGGACGCTGCGCGGGGTGGTGGTGGTGTTGCGCGACATCAGCGAGCAAAAGCAGCTGGAGGATCGCAAGGAAGAGTTCGTCTCCATCATCAGCCACGAGCTGCGCACGCCGCTGACCTCCATCTCCGGTGCTCTGGATTTGGTTCTCAACTTCTTCACCGAAGGCATCAACGAGAAGCAGCACCGCTATCTGGCGATGGCCAAGGAGTCCACCGAGAAGCTCAACGCGGTGGTGGACGATCTGCTGGATCTCTCGAAGTTCGCCAAGGGTCGGATGCGGATGAATTTCGAGGTGAGCTACCTCGATGAGCTGGTTCAGCGCGCGCTGGAAAAATATGGTCCGGCATTCAGCGAGAAGCGGGCTCGGGTGCTGCCGCTGATTTCCGTGTCGCCGCTGCGGGTACTGGCCGATCCCAACCGGCTCAATCAGGTGTTCAACAACCTGCTGACCAACGCAGTGAAGTTCACCCTGCCCGACGGAGAGATCCGGGTGAACGTGAGGGTCAGTGAAGCCATCCCCGGGTTCAGCTGCATGACCTTCTGGAACAGCGGGGACAGCATTTCCGAGCCGGACCTGGAGCGCATCTTCGACAAGTTCGAGCAAGCGCGAAACAACCGCAACCGGACCGTTCGGGGCACCGGCCTCGGATTGGCCATCTGCCGCAATATCATCGAGGCGCACGGCGGACGGATCTGGGCCGAGCCTTGTCCCACCGGTGCCGAATTCGTGATCGTGCTACCCACCGAGCCGCCGCCGGAGCTGCTGAAAGCCGATCACGTGGAGCCGCCGAAGATGGTCGCGTCGCGGACCGGCACCGTTTTGATCATCGCCGACGATCCGCCGCTGGCGTACATCCTCAAGGCCATCCTCCTGTCGCGTCAGTACGCCGTGCTGGTCGCCGGCTCCGCCGAGGATGCCTTGTCCCAGGCGCGCAGTCGTCGGCCGGACGCGATCGTGCTCGACTTGAGCCTGCCGGACATCGATGGATTCCGGCTGGGGGAAATCCTGCGCAACGACCCCGACACGCGGCACGCGCCGCTGCTGGCCATCGCCGGCGCGGAAGAACGGCAGCGCGCGTTCAGGCTGGGGGCCAGCGCATTCCTCCACAAGCCGCTGCAAGCCGACAAGTTTCTCGCCACCATCGACGCGCTTCTTCGAGGCCGCAGCGGAACCCAGCAGGGCAGGATTCTGGTGGTGGACGACGATGAGAAGATCCGGGCCATTTGCGTCGAGGTCCTCACCAACTTGGGTTTCCAGGTACTGACCGCCAGCTCGATCGCCGAGGCCAGGAAGTCCATTCGCGAAAATCGACCGGACCTGCTGTTGCTGGATGTGGTGCTCCCGGACGGCGACGGGTTCTCCTTCATGGAGAGCTTGAAGGCCGAGCGCGCCTCCAGCCATTTGTCGGTGATCTTCATCTCCGCGCGAAGCGAGGTGTCGTCCAAGGTTCGGGCGCTGAAGCTGGGCGGCGATGACTATCTGACCAAGCCTTTCGATGCGCTCGAGCTCGGCGCGCGCGTGGAGACGGTGATGCGCCGTCGGGAGCAGGAGTTCGGGTCTTCGCCCACGACTCAGCTCCCCGGCTCCGGTGCGATCGAGCGCGAGGTGCAGCGCCGATTGGCGGCCAAGAATCCGTTCGCCTTCTGCTACCTCGACCTGGACAACCTGAAGGCCTACAACGACTTCTACGGTTTCGCGAAAGCCGACGGCGTGATCCGCCAGACGGGAGACCTTCTGCGCGAGATCATCATCCAGGAAGGGGCGCCGCAGGATTTCCTGGGCCACGTGGCCGGAGACGACTTCGTCTTCATCACCGATCCGCGGTCGGTGGACGCGATCTGCCGCCGCGCGATCGAGGTCTTCGATCGGATCATCCCGCTCTATTACGATCGCCAGGATCGGGAGCGCGGTTTCATCGAGGCGGAGGATCGCTTCGGCCAGCGCCGCAAGTTCCCGATCATGAGCGTCTCGATCGTATCGGTGATGTGCGACGGCGTCTCCGCGGATCACGCCGAGCTGGCGCGCCAGGCCGCGGACATGAAGAAGCGCGCCAAGGCGATCGAGGGATCCGTGTACCTGCGAAATGACCGGGAGCTGGCAGTCCCGATTGCGGGATGAGGCTCGACCAACTGCGGCGCTGATCGGAGATAGGATTGTCGGATGCCACTCTCCGGATTTCACCACCTGGCGATCCAATCGAGGGACCCGATCGCGCTGGCTTCCTTCTATCGCGAGGTGCTGGGCCTGCAGGAGCTGGATCGCCATTTCACGCGCGAAGGAAAGCTTCGCAGCATCTGGCTGTCGCTGCCGGGCAGCGGCTTCCTCGCGCTGGAGAGGACGGACGGTGAGCCGGCGCCGGAGGAATTTCGACGTTCGAGACCTGGCTACTCGCTCTTCGCTCTGCGGATCGCGCCGGAAGATCGCTCCGCACTGTTAAAGGAGCTGGCGCGCAAAGGCGTCCAGATCGTCCACCAGACGCGCTGGACGATCTACATCCGGGATCCGGAGGGGAACCGCATCGGATTGAGTCATCACCCCGAGGACGCGGTGGAGTGATCAGATGGGCGGTGGATCGCGCGCGGGCTGGGAGACGATCGGAACACCGGCTGGAGGCGGTCAGCGCTCTCCGGTCGTCTCGATGTTGAAGAACATGTGCTCGTTGGCGGCCACCGTGAAAGCCTGCTGCCATTTGGCACCGGAGAAGGTGGCTTGGATGCGGTGCTTGCCTTCGTAGACGGCAATCTCTTTCAAGGGTGCGGTGCCGACGGACTTGCCGTCGATGGAAATCACGGCGCCATCAGGAGCGGTGATCTCGACCACTCCTTTTCCCAAAACCACGTGCTGCTCGGTCATGCCGTTCGCCCCGACCTTAATCGCTCGCGTGGCGTTGATTCCGTGGCTCGGGTCAGACAGTTGGACCGTGTGTTTCCCGGCGGAGAGCGGAACCTTCACCGGCGAACGACCGACGGAGCGCCCATCGATCGACACATCCACAACCGGCTCTACGGTGAGCTCAAGCGACGTGGGGGCAAAACCCGCGCTGACCACCGCTGCAGAAGCCGGCGCAGACCCTGTTTCCTTCGGCTTGGCAACCGCCAGCTGGACGGGTGCGCTGTTATCGTGAGCCGGCGCGGCGGCCGCCGGTTGCGCCTCGGGGCGAGCGACATCAGCGCGTTCGGGCGTCGTGGGCGCTGCGCTTGCGGCATTCGCGGCCTCGGCCTGAGAAACGGATCTCGCGCCCGCTGCCGGTGAACCCGATCCCGAGACGCGACCATAGATCCAGTAGGCACTGATCCCCACCACCAGCAGCGCGCCCACCGCATAGGTGGCGATCGAGCGCTGCTGCTTTGGGCTCAGCCTTGAGGAAAGCTCGCGCGGCGCTTCGGCCCGGCCATCGAGAGGCGCTGACAGAGCCACCTGCACGGCGTTCGGACGTGGTTCCGGCGCGGCGGGCGCGGCTACCGGCGGCGCTTCGGGTGCAGCTGGCGGAGCGGACGGTCGCGAGCGCTCGGCTTCCCTGCGCGCCAGCTCGGCGATGCCCGATTCGATTTCCCTCCGTCGGGCGAGGCGTGCCGGTGCATCTTCCGGGTAGTACTTGCGCAGGAACGTGGCCAGCTCTTCGTGCGCCGGCAGCACGCCCACCGCCCTCTCGATTGCATCTCGCAGGGCGCGGGTGGTGGCATACCGCTCTGCCGCTCTCTTTGCCGTGGCCTTCTCCATCACGGCAATCAAATCGGGCGGAACCTCTTCGGGCAGCAGAGCCGGAAACGGCCGGTTCAACACCGCGAGGTCGAAGTCCGGATCATCCTTGAACGGAACAATTCCAGTCAGGCACTCGTAAAGCACCAGTCCCAGCAGATACACGTCGGTCTGCCGGTTGTTCGCGTCGCGGCCGCCCAGCACCTGCTCCGGGGCGCAGTGATATCGTCGCCCTTGCACGCGCTTGCCGCCTTGTTCCCTGGGCGCGACTCCCAGCGCGCCGTAGCCCGCCACTTTGCACACGCCGCTGAAGGACACCAACAGCGTCTCGGGCCGGATGTCGCCGTGGATCAGAGGCGTTCCGTCGTCGTTGCCAGCGACGTGGGCGTAGTGGGCGCCCATCGCCGCGTCCGCGGTGACCAGGGCCGCCAGCGGCGGCGCAAGCTTGCGACAGCGGTTGAGAATGGTCCTCAGCGACTCGCCGTCCGCAAACTCGACTACCCGCGCCAATCCCTCATCGAGCGAGGCCAACCCGTGGACGCGGATGATGTTGGGGTGATCGAGCGATGCCGCACGGTTGGTCTCGCGCGCTATCTTGGCGGCCGCATCCGGATCCTTGGCGACGTCCTCCGGCACCCAGACCAATGCGATCGGAAGCGGCGGCGCGCCGGCAGAAATTTGCAACCCGAGAAAGGCCCGAGATCCTTCCCCCGAAAGCAACGGACCCAGCGGCTGATAGCGCACGTTGGACATGCAAAGTCACCGTAAACAAGAGCTCAAAATAGGAGTGGTATATTATAGCCAAACCGTCCACGTCGAACGAGGAGGAGGACGCTTTTCGAGCCGCGCGCGGTCACCAATGACTCCCTGAAAGCCTCCGGCGAGTTGATCGGTTGATTGTTTAATTTGAGGATTACATCGCCGGACGAAAGGCCAACCTGGGACGCGGATGACCCGGGGCGAACGGCGGTGATGACAATTCCGCCCTCGCCTTGACGCACGCGGATTCCCAGGCGTTCCCAGGCCAGGTTCTCGGCGAGCTTGCTCGGGTACTGCACGGAGGTAATCGAAACCGTGCGGCTCGCGCCCTGGCGGAAGAGGGTCATCGATACCGACGCGCGAGCGGGATAGCCGCGCATGCGGGCATTGAAGTCCTCGCGATCCTCCACGCGCGAGCCGCCGATCTCCGCCACCACGTCGCCGCGGTGAACTCCGGCCTGCTCCGCCGGGCTGCCCGATTCGACCTCCTCGACGATGACGCCGTAGTTGCGGTCCCACCCCAGGCTCTGGGCCACGGAATGCGTCAGGTCCTGCGCTTCGATGCCTATCCAGGCCGGGCGCACCTTGCCGAATTGCGTGAGCTCCGAGACGATCCGGCGCACCTTGTCGGCAGGAATGGCGAAGCCGATTCCCTGGCCGCTGGCGTAAATGGCGGTGTTGATCCCGATCACATCGCCATCGACGTTCAAGAGGGGCCCACCGGAGTTGCCCGGGTTGATCGAGGCGTCGGTCTGCAGAAAGTCGTTGTAGACGCGGCCATCCGCCTTGAAGCTGCGACCCACGGCGGACAGCACGCCGGTGGTGACCGTTTTCTTGAGGCCGAAAGGACTGCCGATTGCGATCACCGATTCGCCGATCATCAGATCGGAGCTGGTACCCAGCTTTGCAAACGGCAGGGACGCTTTCGATGGCACGCGCAGGACGGCCAGGTCATTGTCCCCATCGCTGCCGATCACCTCTGCTTCCAGCTGCCGGCCATCGGCCAGCACCACGTGAATGGCGGCGGCTCCTCGGATGACGTGATCGTTGGTGACGACCACACCAGTGGGATCGATGATCACGCCGCTTCCGAGGCTCTGAACCGAGTGTCGGCGCTCGCGACCCATTCCAAAAAATTCCTCGAACAAACGATCGGGTCCGCGACGGGTCTCGATGATGTGCTCGGTCCCGATGTAGACGACGGCGGGAGAGACCTTCTGCACCACCTCGACGATCGCGTCGCGGCGGCGGGCGAGGTCCGCCCGAGCGGCTGGAGCGACTGACAATGCCGGCACCAGCGCTGATAGCCAGAGAACCGCTGAGCGCGTGCTTAGCTGATCCGCTGCGTGCTTCACCACTGGAGAACCACCTTGCCGAACGTCTCGTTCGACAGCAACCGAGCAAATCCTTCCTGGACCCGAGTCATCGGCAGCACGACGTCTATTACCGGCCGCAGTCGCCCGGCGTGAAACAGCGGGAGCATCTGCCGCTCGAACGCCTGCGCCAGGGCAATCTTCTCCTCGATCGGTCGGCTTCGCAGCACGGTCCCAACCACCGTCACCCGTTTGCTCAGGATCATCCGCAGGTCCACCGTCGCCTCGGCACCTGCGAGCAGGCCGACCAGCAACACCCGACCTCTCGGGGCGAGCGATTGCAAGGTTTCCGCGAAATACTCACCGCCCACCAGATCCAGCACCAGATCTGCGCCGCGGGCGGCAGTGACGGACCGCACCTCGCTTTCGAAGCGGGGCGGCGCGCCGCCGATCAGGATCGCGTGCGCCAACCCGAGCTCCTGCCTGCAGCGAACCAGCTTGGGCTGCGAGCGCGAGGTCCCCAGCGTCTTCGCCCCGAGCGCCACGCCAATCTGCACCGCCGCGGTCCCGACGCCGCTGGCCACCGCGTGGATGAGCAAGCTCTCACCGCTCCTCATAGCCCCTTGCAGCACCATCGCGTCGAATGCGGTGAAGAACACTTCTGGAATGGCAGCGGCGGCGGCAAAGTCCAAGTCCGGCGGAACCGCCACGCACTCGCGCTCATGCGCGGTCAACCGCTGGGCGAAGGCGCCGCCGGCCACCAGACCCATTACGCGGTCTCCCGGACGCCAGCGCCGGACGTTGTGCCCGATGGCGGATACCACGCCTGAATATTCCATGCCGGGGATGTCCGGTGGAGCGCCCGGAGGAGCGGGGTACATGCCCAGGCATTGCAGAAGGTCAGCCCGGTTGATCGCGCTCGCCTTCACCTCGACCAGCACCTCGCTGTGGGCAGGGCTCGGATCGCCCACCTCGTCGATCTTCAGCACTTCAGGTCCGCCCTGGCCGGTGATCCGAACAGCTTTCATGATGCACCTCTAGAATTGCTCCGAGAGGTTGCAAGGCATATCTATCAGAAGGCATGCCGCGCCAGATGAAGTGCTCCATTTGTAAGAGCCCGGTTCCCCCGCGGAGAGAGAACCCTTCATTCCCCTTCTGCTCGCCGCGCTGCCGCTTGATCGACCTCGGCAAATGGCTGGGTGAAGAGTACCGGGTGCCCGAGCGTTCAGCGGACCGAGAGGACGAGTCGGCGCCGCACCCGGCGGGCGATGGGGAGCCCACGGACTCATGAATCGGCGATGAGCGGATTCTGCGATCTCCACTGCCATCTGCTCTACGGTCTCGACGATGGCGCGAGGACGCTCGAGGAGACGCTGGAGATGGCTCGAGCCCTGGTGGATCTCGGGTTCTCCACCGTCGCCCCCAGCCCGCACAATCGGCCCCAGTATGCTCCCCGCGCCGTGGCGGAGAAGCGGCTGGTGGAAGTTCGGGAGGCGCTCGGGGCGGCGTCCATTCCGCTCGAGCTGGGTCCCAACGCCGAGAACTCGCTGCTGGAGGACGATTTCGTGAGCGGGATTGGCACGCCGCGGGCGCGTCTGCTCGGCCAGGGCGCCTACGTGCTGGTGGAGGCTCCTTACGCCGCGCCCGTGCTGGCGCTCCCAGAGATCATCTTTCGGGTAAAGGTCAAGGGGGTCACGCCGCTGCTCGCGCATCCCGAGCGCTGCCAGGAATTTGAAAAGCCGGGGCGCGCTGCGGAGGCGGTGCGCGCCGGCGCGCGCTTGCAGCTGGACGTCGGAGCGCTTATCGGCCGATACGGCCCCAGGGCGAAAAAGCTGGCGCGCGGGTTGCTGGATCAAGGTCTCTACGCCGTCGCGGCCACGGATCTGCACTCGCCGATGGGAGCCAGAGAGTGGCTCGGCCGCGCATTTCAAGAGCTTCGCCAGCGAGCTGGGGAGCAGGGCTTCGATTCACTGGTCAGAATCCATCCACTGAAAATTTTGGCCGGCGAATCTCTGGTGTAACCGCGCCGGGTACAGCTATATCGGCAACGCGTGAAACGTTCGCTCAAGTTCGCCGGCAGCATCCTTCTCGCTGTGGTTCTCGGTTGGTGGGCGTTTCGAGATACCAACTGGAACGAGCAGTGGGCCAGCCTCAAATCCGCGCACTACATCTGGCTCCTCCCGTACTTCGCCATCTTGCTCAGCATTCATGTGTGTCGGACCATTCGCTGGGGGTGCCTGCTGTCCGGAATGGAGAGGGTGAGCTTCCGGAAGCTGAACGAGGCCTCCGGAATCGGGTTCATGATGTTGCTGCTTCTGCCGTTTCGGCTGGGCGAGTTCGCCCGTCCATTTTTGATCGGCCAGCGCAGCTCGATTCGCCGCAGCGCCGCCATGACCTCGGTGGTGCTGGAGCGAATCGTCGATGGGATCTTGATCGCGGTCCTCCTTCGCGTGCTGCTCTTCTTCATTCCCGACGAGAACGAGTCAGTCCACTTCGCGCGCTGGGGCGCGAACGTGATGTTCACGGTGTTCGGCGGCGGGCTCGCCTTCCTGCTGTTTGCGCTGTGGCACCACGCGCGAGCGGTGCAGCTGGTTCGCAGGATCGTCGGGACGGTGTCGCCCAGGCTCGCCGAGAAGGCTGCTCACATCGTGGACAACTTCGTGGGTGCCCTGCGGCTGGTGCCCAAGGGATGGCAGTTGGCGGGTTTCATCTTCTTCACCGCCGCCTACTGGAGCCTCAATGGATGGGGGATGTACATCCTCTCTCACGCCTTCCACTGCTGGCCCGGCTCGACCGAGGGATGCGTGCCGCTCCAGCTGACGTTCTTCCAGAGCTACGTCGTCCTCGCAGTGCTGGTGGTCGGTTTGATGATCCCGGCGGCGCCTGGAATGATCGGGACCTTCCAGGCGGCGGTGAAGCTGGGACTGTCTTTGTTCCTTCCCGCGGCGGTGCTCAACAGCAAGGGCGTGGCCTATGCGAACGTCTTGTGGCTCTGTCAGACCTGTCAGCAGATCGGGCTGGGAATGGTTTTGATGTCCTTGAACCAGATGTCCTTCCGCGACGTGACGGGCAGGCTGGACAAGGAAGAGGGTTCGCCGGCTACATCTGAGGTCGCCTGATCGCGCTGAGGAGCAAACCCCGCGGCGCAGCGTTAAATCTGCCGCAATGGCTCAAATCTCGCAGACCCTTCCCGAAAATGTTCCCGGCAACTTCTTCGTGGATCGAAGCTGCATCGACTGCGATACCTGTCGGCAGATCGCTCCGCAGACGTTCATCCGCTCGGAGTCCGGCTACTCCTTCGTGGCGCGGCAGCCGGCGGAAGGCGATGAGCAGCACCGCGCGCTGATGGCCTTGGTGGCTTGTCCCACCGCGTCGATCGGCACGGCCAGGAAGATCGATGCCTCCGAGGCGGCAGGCGCCTTCCCCGAGTTGGTGGAGGACGACGTTTTTTACTGCGGCTACACCTCCGAGTCGTCCTTCGGCGCGTCCAGCTACCTCATTCAGCGGGCGGCGGGAAACGTCCTGGTCGACTCTCCGCGAGCGGCGCGCCCCCTGTTGAGGCGAATCGCGCGGATGGGTGGGGTCCGACTGATGTTCCTCACCCACCGCGACGACGTAGCGGACCACGAGGCCTTCCACCGGGAGTTCGGCTGCGACCGCCTGCTTCACCGCGCCGACGTGACGGGCCGCACCTCGGGCGTGGAGCGCCCGATCGACGGTTGGGATCCCGTTCCACTGGATGACGAGCTGCTGGTGATCCCGGTTCCAGGCCACACTCGCGGCAGCGCAGCGCTGCTCTATCGACGCAAGTTCCTCTTCACCGGCGATCACCTCTGGGGAACGGAGGAGGGCGAGCTCGGCGCTTCGCGCAGCGTCTGCTGGTATTCGTGGTCCGAGCAGGTGCGCTCGATCGAGCGGCTCCTGGAATTCGACTTCGAGTGGGTGCTGCCCGGGCACGAGCGGCGATTCCGGACGGAGAGCGCAGCGGCGATGCGAAAAGCGGTGGAGCGATTGCTTTCGCGGCTGCGCCGGTCGACGAGCGCCAGGGCAACCAGCTAGAGCTTGCGCTCCAGCCAGAGCGCGATTCGCTCCTTGAGCGTCGCGGCGCGGCGCTGCGGCCTCAGAGCCCGGGCGGTCGAGCCACCCGGCGAGCTCTCCGCAAAGTCGAATTCCAGCAGTGGCTGCTCCTCCGCCGTAATTTGCGAGCGCTCCAGCGATTCTATTGAGAGAGCAAAGCGGATCGGGCGCGTGGCCATCACTTTCGCTCGGCTGGCAGACAACCGTACTTGGTCAACAGATCATCGACCGCCTCTCGCAGGTATTCGCTCTGCGCGATCCGGGTGCGCCGGGAGAGCTCGCGCAGGCGAAGGACCTGCTCCTCGGAGATGAGAACGTGCGTCGAGACGACCCGCTCGCCGTTCTCTTCCGCGGACGCGACCTCGGCGGCGGTGGCGGCACTTCCATTCGCATCCTGCATCGGTCCCTCCGCAGTGGCTACAGATCGCTACGGACCTGTGGCCGATTAGAGATGAGGTGCGGACAGAGTCAAAAAATCCGACGGCGAAGGGGCTGCCGAGTGGCCAAGAAGCAGCGCCGCCGCCTCGGGCCGGTCCGTTCAGAGTGGCTAGGGTCGGACTCGAACCGACTACCTGCGGATTATGAGACCGCCGCTCTAACCAGATGAGCTACCTAGCCGAACTGGCCACCCGTATACCAAAAGCCGCGACCTCATCAATGAGCAGGACGCATTGGCTCGCGGTCTCCCTTGTTCGGCGATGACGCACGCGTGACTGTTCGCCCGCCTCCCCATCAGCGGCGAAAGACAAGCCGAGTCCGTTCAGTGAAGGATCTCCCACTGGAAGGTCCCGTCATCTATTCCGCTCGAAGAGGATACCGTAAAGCTCCCGTTGATTACCGCGGAAACCGCGAGCACCCCCGGCAAGCTTCCGAGCGTTATACGCTGAATCCGCACTCGATCGCCCGCCTGGACCTCCGTCGTGATTACCGTAGTCGTCCCCGCCGCTAGCGTCGCCATACCCGTGAGAGCAGAAAGCGTCAACCGATTGCCGGATCGGGCGACCGAGGTACCACGCGAAAGGATGGCCTCATTCGCGTTCCCGACCACGTTGTTATTCACAATCGCATTGTAACTTCCCTGTTCGGAGATCCCTCTGAAACAATTGCTCACGATGTTGTTCATGACCAGCGTGTCGTCGGTGCGTACATCGATGCCGGCATCCGACGTGGTGCTCGAGCATCGGTTCCCGTCGATCACGTTCCGGCTCCCGGCTTGAATTATGATCAGATGGTTTACCGCGTTGCTGACATCGTTGCCCGAAATGACGCAGTCGTTGGCCGTAAGCAGGATCATCCCATCCAGCCGGCAGGTATCAACGGTATTCCCTGTAATCGAAACGCGCGTAATCGGATCGGCACCAAATGTTCGGATGCCATGCTTGGCTGATTTTACAACATTCCCGCTAACAGTAACGTTGGTGCAAATGCCGTTGAGTTGAATACCGGTCTCGGCACACTCCTCAATCACATTCCCAGACACGGCATGGTCATTGGCTTCAACCACAATCCCTGACTTGCCACTGTTTCGAGTGAGGTTTCCGGTTATAGTCATCGGGCCGGCGTTACTGGCTATTCCGCCAACCACCAGTCGGCTGTCGTCCTGACTGAGGCATACTCTCTCCAGGACATTGCCGACCACAGCCGAGTAGGGAGACGACTGCATATATATGCCTGACCCGGCCGTATTGGACACATGGTTTCCGCTCACGGTATTGTACGTCGTAGCCGGATTCGAATAGAAAACAATGCCATATCCGCTGAAGTCCCCGTTTACCGGGTCCGGCGGAAGCCGGTTCAGCGCTCCCCCACCATCCACTATGTTGTCCTGGATATCGCTGTACGAAGCATTGTAGAGAACGATACCGTACGCTGTGTGATCGCCCTTGACGGTGTTGTTTCGTATGTGAACGCGTGAGCTACCATTACCGGACACATCACCGGCGATGTTGTAACCATGTCCATATCCACCACCATCGGCGTGTCCACAGCCGGTCACTACGTTGCCAATGATCCACGCGTCAGCGATGTTTACAACTGAGATTCCAATAATATCTCCGATACCCGGGAGCTCCGTGGCGCCGGACACGAAATTATCAAGGATGAAGACAGGCCCATTATTCATAGGGTGGCCGCCAATGTGAATCATGCGAGACACCGCGCCGGCAAAGCGAAGGTTGGAGATTTCCAGATTCCACACAAAATCGGCGACAATCCCTTCTTGAACGCCCGTGATGGCAATCGTCGAGGCATATCCCTCGCCAGTCAGGCGAAGACGCGTGGGCGGCACGGTGTTGACCTCGATCGTGGCCGTTACCCGGTAGGTTCCAGCCGGGAAAAAGACGGTTCCACCGGACGGCGTCGCTCGCACCGCATTGATAGTGGCTCTGATCGGTTGAGTGTCGTCATTGCGATTGTCGCCTTTGGCGCCAAACCACTTTACCGAGAACCATCCGCTCAAGAGGCGCCGCCAACGTCCGGTTGCCGATTGCCTCGATTGAATCACCGTCCCCCCATTGTCTGGGTCGGCGGCATTGGCATCCCAGAAGAAAAGACCGCCGCCACCATCGCCCGGGGCGTAATAACCCAGAACATCGACTGTCTGAGTTGGGAAAAAGATCCGAGCATCCCGGAGAGCGCCGATGGTGGCCACACTTCCCGTCGGCACCTCAGTGGTGGCGTTAGCAACGGAGGGTTTGAGCGCCAGGCCCGCCGCGCCAGCCAGGCCGACGCCGACCAGCTTGCTTAGGGCGCGACGGGGCACTTGCGGATTCTGGTTGAGATCAGGTTGTCTCGCTTGATACATGATTAATGCCCCATATCTCGATACATGATTAACGTCCTTGGTCAACTACGGTTGACATCGCAATACCAAAGATCCGTGTCTGCACGGTACTGGCATGTCCCAGCAAAGTCGCCGTGCAGCCGGTCAGCGACGGTGAACTTCACAATCGGGGCGTTCGTCACTGATTGGATCACGGTCGCACAGCTGAGAGGTGTCGGGTAGTATGTCCAGTCGCACGAGCCGCCTGAACCCTCAAGGGTTACTTTCTTGTCAGTGATCGGAGTGCCCGTGGTGAGGTACATGCCGGGCGGAAAGAAAACCGTTCCACCCTTAGCAGGAACAGCGTTGATCGACGCAACAATGGCGCCCGTATCGTCGGTCACGCCATCCCCTCGGGCCCCGAAGCACTTCACATTGACTTGGCCCGTGAATTGAGCGAGGTCCAAACAAGTATTGGCCATGGTCGAAGAGCCACTGAGGGAAGCCAGACCAACTGCCAAAGCCGAAGCAAGATAGAACAACCTTTTCATTCTCTGCCCCTTTAATTGGTATTTGTTATGCGGGCCATGCGGGCCGCTGCCGAGACTGGTCTACCGGAAAGTGATTGCGCACGTCTTGGAGTGCGCGAATACTGGTACGGTGACGTGCAGAGAGTCGATTGCAGCAATGAGCTCCATGCCGATACCCCCCTCTTGGTTCGAACCCTGTGCCTCGATTTACGCCCAGTGAAATGCACTGTCAAGCGAAGTTCGTGAGACTAAGGCAACGGCGCGAGAGGTCTGACCAACCAACCTCGTTGGCTTGTCCTTCCTGGTTGCAAAACAAAATACAAACAACCTACCTTTTGCGCTTTCAAAACCTGGCAAAGTCAAGATGTGCGGAACAAAGCAATCTATTGTCAGCGTACACGTAGGGTCCCAATGCATTCCGAACGCAGCGCGGAGGTCCCGGTTATCCCCCGCCTGGGCACCGGTTTACGTTCTACTGTCTCTTGGGGAAGCCGGTAACCACCCAGCCGTCAATAGTCCGGATCAGAAAGGACTCCGATCCATCGCCGACCAGCACGAAATAAGAGAGTCCGGCCGTTTCGCCACTGCAATCGGACGCTACGGTATAGGTGGTCTTAATGGGTAGGGTAACAGATTCGCCTCCCAGATTGCGCAGCTCCGTTCCGGTGATGCGTCCCTCTCCGTCAAACGTGGCCAGGCCAATGATCCCCGCCGGGCGGAAAGATTCGTCCACGAGGATCGAGCCCTGGAAAGAGTATCCCCAATTACCTGCCATGTTGGCGGCTGTGCATTCAGAGAGTGTCTGCTTTTTGTAGAGTCCGGTCCAAATCGGAGAGAAATCAGGGTTCCTTGCCAAAGTTCGAACCTCTTTACCTCCGTCGACGATGACTATGTCTTGGATTAGGCCGATGCTATCATTCATCATATAGCCGGTGCAGTCCGAGTTGACCGCATAGCTGCCACGAGGGTTGTTTCGCGAGATCACACCATCTCGGCTTGTGGCCAACGTTGAATCCCAGCGTCCGACTCCGTCAAAAGTAGTAATTCCCACCGCCGCAAAAAGTTGCTGCCCTGCGTACTGGACACCATTTGTGTGGAATCCATAGGGTCCTTGCAGCGTGGCTTCAGTGCATCCTCCGCCTGCCTGTGCGTCGGGCACGACGAACACGCTTAGTAACAGAATTGCCAGACTGATTGGTGTCATGGTTCGTTTCACGATCATCCTCCCTTGCTTGTGAACGCAATTACAAACAGAAGTCTTCGGTCTGATTGTGCTAACATCGCTGCGCTGTTGATTTCATCTTTGCCGCCTCCATGCCTTGCTTCCAGTCGAGCGCAATTGCGCAGCCCTTCGATCAGGGCGATGCAGGCAGCGCATGACTCCCCCCTTCGGAATGAGCTTGACAAACTCTCCGTGAAAGCTAATGAGCGGGCGGGCATCCGCGCGCCTCCACCGATAACGCACTCTTTTCGTCCAAAGAGGCTAAGGGCCCGGTTTTTTTGGGAGGGAGGTCACTTGATGGAAGCCCGGGCGAGACCCATGAGCCAGATGTTGATCGACTGGGGTCAGGGCCGTACCGAGGCACTGGACGAGCTGATTCCCATCGTGTACGAAGAGTTGCGTCTCCCGGCGCGACGGTATCTTCAGCTCGAGCGGGTGGGGCACGCGTTGCAGGCGACAGCCCTGGTGCAACAGGCCTATCTGCGACTGGTGGATCAAGAAGCGGCTGGCGACAAACAGCGGAGCCGGATTATCGAGTTGCGCTATTTCGGCGGGCTGAAGATCGGGGAAACGACGGCTGTGCTGAAAGTGTCACCCGGCACGGTGAAAAACAAATCGGCCGTGGCTCGGGCGCGGCTGCATCGAGAGCCCCGCCAAAGGGGGCCGAAATGGAAACTGAGCATTGGTCCCGCATTGAGGAGTTGTTTCAAGCGGCTCTGCAGCGACCGACGCGCGAGCGAGCGGCGTTCTTGCAAGAAGCCTGTAACCAGGAGCCGGAGCTCTTGGCGGAACTGGAATCCCTGCTGGCTTCGCATGAGCAGGCGGGCGACTTCTTAGATGAGCCGGTGCTGGTGGGGGCAGAGGCCGCGGCAGGGAGCGAGCCGGTCGAGTCGCTGGTGGGCCGGCGGATTGGTCCGTATCAAATGCTGCGGGAAATCGGCCAGGGCGGCCTGGGCCTGGTGTATTTGGCCCTCCGCGTCGATGACGAGTATCGCAAGCTGGTCGCGATTAAACTGATTAAACGCGGCATGGACACGCGTGCCATCGTGCGGCGATTCCGCCACGAGCGGCAAATGCTGGCCGGCTTGGAGCACCCAAACATCTGCCGGCTGATAGATGGTGGCACTATCGACCATGGGCGGCCCTACTTCATTATGGAGTACGTCGACGGCCTTCCCCTCGACGAGTACTGCAATCAACGCCGGCTCTCGGTGAATGAGCGGCTGACGCTGTTTCGCACGGTATGCGCCGCCGTGCACTGCGCCCATCAGAATCTCATTGTGCACCGAGATTTGAAGCCAAGCAACATTCTGGTGACGGCCGACGGCGTACCCAAGCTGCTGGACTTCGGCATTGCCAAGTGGCTGCTTCCGGAGCCGTCCGAGCAGATGAAGACGTCGACGGGACTGCGGCCGATGACGCCGGAGTATGCCAGCCCGGAGCAGGTGCGGGGCGGGACGATCACGACGGCCAGCGACGTCTACGCGCTGGGGGTGTTGCTGTATGAGTTACTCACCGGCCATCACCCCTATCTCTTGGAGGGCTGCTGGCTGCCGGAAGTCGAGCGTCTCATCTGTGAGGCCCAGCCGGAGCGCCCCAGTGCGGCGGTGAGCCGCCCGAAAGCGGTGCTCGATGCGGGACCGGATGGCTCTTCCGAAGCGTTGCGCCGCCGTCTGGCGGGCGATTTAGACAACATTATCCTCATGGCGCTACGCAAGGAGCCAGCGCGGCGATACGCCTCCGCGCACGAGCTCTCGGAGGACATTCGGCGTCATTTAGAGGGCATGCCGGTGATGGCCCGCAAAGACACGCTCGCGTATCGCATGGGAAAGTTCGTGCGACGAAACAAGTCGGCAGTGTCGGCAGCGACGTTGGTGTTGGTGTCGTTGCTGGTTGGTTTGCTGGCGACCACGTGGCAAGCTCATCGCGCCAATCAACAGCGCATTCGGGCCGAGCAGCAGGAGCTGAGCAATCGTCGTCTGCTCTATGTTTCGCAGATAAATCTGGCGTACCAGGCCTGGGATCAGGCCAATATGAGGTTGCTACAAGAGTTGTTGGAGGGTCAGCGACCTCGCCCGGGCCAAGAGGACCTGCGCGGCTTTGAGTGGTACCACCTGTGGCGTCTGTCCCATCGAGAGCAGCTCACGTTGCCGCATCCCAACATAGTCCGGGGTCTGGCATTTTCCCCCGACGGCGGGATCCTAGCTTCGGGAATTTTGGGTGGTGTGAGACTTTGGGAAGTAACTTCACACAACGAATTGGCTAAGCTCAAAACACCAGGCAGCGGCGCTTTGGCGATCAGCTTTTCCTCGGACGGAAAGGTCCTGGCCTCGGGGCATGCTGATGACTACACGGTGCAACTCTGGGATATGGTGAAACACCAGTGGCGGGCTACCCTGGTGGGCCATAAGGGCCTGGTCGATGGGGTAGCGCTTTCTCCAGACGGCAAGATTTTAGCCTCGTCGAGTAGAGACCAAACGGTGAAGCTGTGGAACGTGACCACGCAGCAGGAGCTCGCAACACTGGAAGGGCGGGCAAAACGGTTCGATTCCTACCCCGTCGTGTTATTTTCTCCGGATGGTCAGTTATTGGCCACGGCGGGTCAGGACAACGTCGTGGCACTGTGGGACGTGAGCCGACGGCGGAGGCTGGCCACACTGAAGGGACACACGGATCAGATTATTTCCGTAGCATTTTCCCCGGATGGCAAGCTCTTAGCATCCGGCAGTGCCGATAAGACAATCAAACTGTGGAATGTGGTTACCCAACAACTGGCAACCATCAATGGCCATAGCGGGGATGTCTTAACTGTGGCGTTTTCTCCGGATGGCAAGCTCTTGGCGTCCGGCAGCTCTGATAACACAATCAAACTGTGGGACGTGACTACAAGACAGAAACTGACCACGTTCAAGGGGCACGACAATGGGATCAACGTCGTCCTGTTTTCCCCGGATGGTAAGACGCTGGCCTCCAGCGGTATGGATTATACAGTCAAGCTATGGGACGTTGTTATGCTCGAGGAAGAACCGATCACGCTGAAGAGCGCTCAAGGTGTCGACGCCGTGGTGTTCTCTACCGACGGCCGCACCTTGGTCACGGGGAGTCTTGATGCAACCGCGAAGCTGTGGGATTTGAAGACTCGTCAGGAATTGATAACTCTGCGCGGGCACGCCGTATGGGTGTCCTACCTAGCAGTCTCTCCCGATGGCAAGACGTTGGTCACTGCCAGTCGGGATGGCACGGCCAAGATATGGGACATGGGCACAAGAACGGAGCTCCGAACCCTCAAACCGCAACGAGGTCCGCTCCATGGGGTGCGGTTTTCTCCGGATGGTAAGCTGCTGGCCGCTGCGGGCGACAATCCGGCTGTCGTTGTCTGGGACACGACGACCTGGCAAGAGTGGCCGCCGCTGCGGGGGCATACGAAAGAGGTCTGGGCGGTGCACTTCTCCCCCGACGGCAAGCTTTTGGCCTCGGGCAGCTGGGATGGCAGCGTGCGCCTTTGGGACGTTGCTACACAGCGCGAATGGCATACTCTTCCGAGCCACGGGCCCTACGTCTTTGCTCTGGCGTTCTCCCCGAATGGCAAGCTCTTGACCATCGGATATAGCGATGGCACGGTCCGGCTGTGGGACGTTGCGACACGGCAGGACTACGCCAACCTCAAAGCCCACGTTGGTATTGCAGGTGTTATCGCCTTTTCACCAGACGGGAAGCGATTGCTCACGTGCGGCGCAGATTCCACAGCAAAGCTTTGGGATCTGGTGACCAACCAAACCGTGGCGACGTTTCGAGGGCATCAAGGCGGGATTCCCGATGCAACCTTCTCTCCCGATGGCCGGATCTTGGCGACCGTCGGTGAGGACGGCGCGATTAAACTGTGGCACGGTGCCACCGACCAAGAAGTCTCTGCTCAGGGTTCTGGGGTGAGAAGGTAAGAGTGACTTCCGCCGGCTGGATTGTCCGCTGCCGACAATTTGAAACCGGCGACCAACGTCATCGACTAGAGTCAGGGACGTCCGGACGCCTTAACGAGCTAATCCCAGTGCTCGCGAGTTGATCCAAAGCTTGCGACGGCGATCGAGGTCTGATCCTCTTGTAGCTATGGCCGAACTATACGCAATGGAGCTGCGGGAACGTGTCGTTCAATGCCGCGCGGCTGGTGAAGGAAGCTACCGCACCATCGCCGCGCGGTTTGCTATCGGGAGGCGACAGTCAAGCGGTGGGTCTGGCTCAAGAGGGAGCAAGGACATCTGTTGGGGTCGAAAGGAGGTGGCACCCCGTCCACAACCAAGGCGTTGCCATGGCCGCTTTACCCCGTCGCTGGAGGCAGTTGACCCCGCAACGAAGAACTCTTAAAGTCCTGCTCTCGCACACGCTGCGTGGATGATCATTGAGCGGCTGTGCGGGAGGGGCGACCGGACCGTTGGTGGGCCATGACGCCTAAGCAGTGGCAAAGGGTGTTTGCACTCGTCAGGGCGACTCAAGAGGGGGGTGAAAGCCAACGGGCTTCATTTCTTGCGGAGAACTGCGCGAGCGACGGAGAGATACGAAAGGCCGCCCAGTCGCTTCTCTTGGCTCAAGAAGAAATGGGCTCATTTCTCGAAGAGCCCGATCGCCTGCTGGGCATAGCAAGCCAAGATACTCAGCACGTCGCTTTTCAAGGAACCAGCCAAGCGGGCCTGCCAGCAAATCGAAATCCTTCCACTTCAAGAGTCCCTCACGCATTATCGCGCGGAGCGACACTGGGCCGGTACGTCGTGCTTGATCTGTTGGGCACGGGCGGCATGGGCGTCGTTTACGCTGCCTTTGACCCGGAGCTCTACCGCAAGCTCGCCATCAAGTTTCTTCGTCCCGAAGCTGCCAGCGCCTTGAGCGGTGACGATGCGAAAGCGCGACTCCTGCGCGAAGCGCAGGCGATGGCGTGCCTGTCACATGCCAACGTCATTGCCGTCCACGATGTCGGAACCATCGGTGGCGAAGTTTTCATCGCCATGGAATATGTCGACGGATGCACGCTGAAAGAGTGGCTGAAGGCAGAGCGACGCGAATGGCCTGAAATTGTCGCCATGTTTTCGCAGGCTGGGCGTGGGCTTTCAGCGGCGCATTCCGCGGGAATTGTGCACCGCGACTTCAAGCCGGACAACGTGTTGGTAGGAAAGGATGGAGGCGCTCGAGTCTTGGACTTCGGCCTCGCGCGGGGCACTCTGATGGCAGAGGGAGAGCAGGCGGTTCAGCTCGGCGCCCACGGCCAAAACACCAACTCGATTACGCCCAAGCCGCTCGCTGATGACGTGACAAAGACTGGAATCCTCATCGGAACGCCGGCCTACATGGCGCCGGAGCAGATCGGCGGTGGGCAGGTGGATGCGCGGACGGACCAGTTCAGCTTCTGCGCAGCGCTGTATCAAGCCCTCTACGGCGAGCTTCCTTTCAGGGGCGACACGCTGCCGCAGCGGCTAGCGGCCATCCGCGAAGGGCGGCTGAGAACGACCAAAGCTTCCACCAAGGTGCCCGGATGGCTTCGGGACGTCGTGCTCAAGGGTCTGCATTCGGAGCCAGGGGCTCGGCACCCGTCAATGGATGTGTTGTTGCACGAACTGCAACAGAACCCGGGGAAGCTTTGGCGCCGGGTAACTGCGGTCGCAGCCGTTGTCTTGCTGGTAGCCGTCATCCCATTTGTGTCATACAGCGTTGTCCTCCACCGCGAGAGTCTCGTTTGCCAGGGGGCGGCTGAGAAGCTCGCCGGAATTTGGGATTCGCCGCGCGAAGAGGCAATTCATCGAGCTTTTCTGTCGACAACACAACCACGGGCCGCTGATGCCTTTATCAGCGCGAAAAGTGCACTGGACCGGCAAGCACATTCGTGGGTGGCAATGCACAACGAGGCATGCCAAGCCACCCGACTGCGAGGGGAGCAATCGGAAGCATTGCTCGATTTGCGGATGGGATGTCTTCACAGCCGACTGGAGGAGATGCGAGCCTTAACGGATCTCTTTGCTCAAGCAGACGCTCGAGTCGTGGAGAAGTCGGTCGAGGCGGCCAACGCTCTCACTCCGCTGAGCGGCTGTGCGGATGCTGTCAGCCTGACGGCGCAGACAAAACCGCCGGAAGTGGGCTCTCCGTCCAATTCCCTGCCAACACACTCGCTGCTCGGCGCCCAGTGGGTGGGTGAAGCTGTCCAATCTCCCGAGACAGACCACGTCGTTTTGAGGCTGGCGCCAAAGCAGGCTCGGAGTGACCGAGCGGGATCGACCGAGCGAACCCCCGCCCGCCGCCTAGCACCTCAGAGACGAATCATCGAGATCGAGTAGTTCTCATCGGCGCTGTTGCGGCCAACGGGAGGGACCTTTGATGCGGCGATATCGCGGAATGCGAATTGTATTGGGAGTCATTTTCATTTCCCTCTCAGTGGGTGCACAGACTGCCGAAGAGATGGCCACGCGTCGAACCCTGCTGGACGAAGCCCGAAAGGCAAGTAACGCCAGAGATCATGCTCAGGCGTTGTCATTGGCTGCCCACGCTGCGGAGATTCGAATGACTCCGTCGCTCCGTCTTTTCATCGCCCAGGAGCAAAGCCTGGTCGGGCAATTTGGAAATTCGATTGCCAACGCTGAGCTCTGTGCCCTCGAGGCCACCGAGGACAAAGCGTTGAAGAATCGCAAGAAGATTCTCGGCACCTGCAAGGATTTGATAGCCGAGCTCCAGAAATCCGCTGCTCGAATCATTGTCTCCTGGCTCAAACCCGTTCCGCCGCACGCGCAGGTGTTGATCAATGGGCAGGTGGTTCCGGAATCCCTCTACGGAGGGCCCTATACCGTCAGTCCAGGATACGTCCGCGTCGAGGCTAGCGCGCTCGGCTACATACGATTCTATCGCGAGTTGGAAGTCGAACCCCAAGAGGAAGTAATTGTGACATTAGGGCTGACTGAAGACCTTGCGCCGCAAGCCGTCGAACGTCCCGCAGACAGCGACGCAACCGTTGTTGCAGCGGAGACTTCCCGATCTCCTCCGAACCGCGAAGCAGTCGTCGTTTCCGCCGGATCCGAAGGCCAAACTACTGGGCCTGTCGGAGCCTACCTTCTCCTTGGCGTGGGTGCGGCGAGCTTGAGCGCATCTGCGGCGTTTCTGATTATTCGCAACAATGCACTCAACAAACTCGACGCGCAGTGCGGCGGCCCGAGCCATTCAGTTTGTACTGATACCCCGGATTCGCGTTCGCTCCGAAGCAAAGCCTCCACCTATAGCGTCTTGACCGACGTCGCGCTGGGCGTCGGCAGTGCGGCCGTGGTGGGCGGTGCGATCTGGCTTTTCTACGAGAAGGCACGTCGCCGGAGAACGCCTCCTCACGCAGAGCTGCAAATAAGGCCAACCCAAGGCGGTGCCGTAGTCGGAGTTGGAGGAACCCTCTAGATGCGCTTTTGCACGTGTCTGATCTGCTTCAGCGCAGTGATCCCGGCCTGCCTACCCAAGGATTACGCGTTTGTGGCCGCTCCAAGCATTTCTAGCTTCACGAGTTCAGCAAGCCGGATCTTCAGCGGTGAAAACACGACCCTGATACCTGTATTCAATGACGGCATGGGGTTCATCGATCATGGCGTGGGTGTCGTCGCCAGTGGCACCGCCTATTCAGTCTCGCCCACAGCGGACACGACTTACACGATCACCGTGACCAATGCGGCGGGCGCGACTTCCAACGCCCAAGTCACCATCCGGGTGGACACAGCGCCGGTAAGAATCTCCACCTTCACCGCGTCGCCGACTCCTTTGAGTTACGGTCAGCAGACCACCCTCTTTTGGACTCTCGTTGGGAGAGCCACTGGGCTCACGTTGGACGGCGTCTCGGTGCTGGGGGACAATTCCCGAACCGTCTCGCCTGTGCGGCGCCAGACTTATCTTCTCGCGGGCTCCAATCCCTTGGGTGGATACGCACAAAGCTTGACGGTCGCCGCCCGCGGACTCGACGTGCTGGCGGGCAATATCGGGGGCCCGGGCTCGGTCGACGGCGTTGGCAGCGCTGCCCGCTTCAACATGCCGACAGGCGTGGCGGTGGACGGCTCCGGCAATGTATATGTCGCAGATTTAGGAAATTATACCATCCGAAAAATTACCGTCACTGGGGTGGTGAGCACGCTGGCAGGCTCGGCGGGAGTACGTGGCAGTGCCGATGGTATCGGCACAGCGGCACAATTCAATCTTCCGGCAGGCGTGGCGGTGGATGACTTTGGCAATGTTTATGTGGCAGACGTTTGGAATCACACCATCCGAAAAATCAGTCCTGCCGGCGTGGTGCGAACGCTCGCGGGCGCGGCGGGAGTGCCGGGCAGCGCCGATGGTGCTGCCACCGCGGCGCGCTTCAACTCTCCCCGGGACGTGACGGTGGATAGGCATGGAAATGTCTATGTGGCGGACACGGGGAATCACACCATACGAAGAATTAGCTCGGCCGGCGTAGTGAGCACGTTTGCGGGCTCGGCGGGAATTCCTGGCAGCGCGGATGGCACCGGCAGCGCCGCGCGTTTCAACGAACCAACCGGCCTGTCGGTGCTTTACTCCTTGAACTTTTATGTGGCGGACAGCGGTAATCACACCGTACGAACAATTAGCTCGGCCGGTGTAGTGAGCACGCTTGCGGGCTCGGCGGGAATTCCTGGCAGCGCGGACGGCACCGGCAGCGCCGCGCGTTTCGACCGTCCCTGGGACGTGGCAGTGGATGGCTTTGGGAATATCTATGTGGCTGATGCCAACAATAGCACCATCCGAAGGATTAACGGCATCGGAGCGCCGGTAGTGAGCACGTTGGCCGGTTCGGCGGGAAGGCCTGGCAGCGCGGATGGCACCGGCAGCGCTGCGCGTTTCTTCCGTCCGTGGGGCGTGGCGGCGGATGGCCCCGGGAATGTCTATGTGGCGGACACGGAGAATTACGCCATCCGAAGAGTTACGGCAACAGGAGAGGTGAGCACGTGGGCAGGCTCAATGCGACTGCATGGCAGTGCCGATGGCGCGGGCAGTGGTGCGCGCTTCATCTTACCGGAGGGCGTGGCGGTGGATGTCTCCGGGAATGTCTATGTAGCGGACACCGGCAATTTCACGGTTCGTAAAGTCACTCCGGCAGGAGAGGTGAGCACGTTGGCCGGTTCGGCGGGAAGGCCTGGCAGCGCGGATGGCACCGGCAGCGCCGCGCGCTTCGTCGATCCCGTGGGCGTGGCGGTGGATGACTCCGGGAGTGTCTATGTGGCGGACACGCAGAATCACACCATCCGAAAAATTACTCCGGAAGGAGAGGTGAGCACACTGGCCGGTTCGGCGGGAAGGCCTGGCAGCGCGGATGGCACCGGCAGCACCGCGCGCTTCATCTTACCGGAGGGCGTGGCGGTGGATGTCTTCGGGAATGTCTATGTAGCGGACAGCGGCAATTCCACAATTCGCAAAGTTACTCCGGCAGGAGAGGTGAGCACGCTGGCCGGTTCGGCGGGAAGGCTTGGAAGCATCGATGGCACGGGCAGTGGTGCGCGCTTCATCTTTCCGGAGGGCGTGGCGGTCGATGAGTTCGGTAATGTCTATGTGGCGGACACCGGCAACTCCACCATCCGAAAAGTCACCCCGGCAGGAGAAGTGAGTACACTGGCGGGTTCGGCGGGAATGCTCGGAAGCGCCGACGGCACCGGCGGCGCCGCGCGCTTCGACCATCCCGGGGGTTTGGCGGTGGATGGCTCGGGAAATGTCTATGTGGCGGATACATTCAATAGTACTGTGCGAAAAATTGGCTCAGAGGGGGTGGTGACAACCATCGTCGGCAGCCCGGGCGCTCTTGGCAGCGTCCGTGGCGAGCTACCCGCGAGCCTCTATCGCCCTCACGGCATCGCCCTCACACCCGCGGTTGATCTCATCGTCACGAGCTCCGATGGCGTGTTGCAGGCAACGGCCTTTTAAGCTCGTCATCTCAAGATTCATTCTGCGGGGATCGGAGGGTGGAGTGACACGTGGCTAACCTCCAACAAAAAGGAGAAGTAACGCAACTTCTCAGCGCGTGGAACCGAGGCGATGAAAAGGCACTCTCGTCCTTGATTCCGCTCGTTTACCACGAGCTCCAGCGAATGGCGCGAAGGCATTTCCGTCGCGAACCTCAAGGACACACACTGCAACCTTCGGACCTCATCAATGAGGCGTTTTTGCGCCTCGTGAATCAGCATGTTCAGTGGCAGAACCGTGCACACTTCTTTGGAGTGGCATCTGAGGCGATGCGTCGCGTATTGGTGAACCACGCAAAAAGAAAGAAAAGGATCAAAAGGGGCGGAGGAGACATCAGGGTATCTTTGAGCGAAGCAGCCAATCTGGCGAAGCCCCGAGAGCTTGACGTTTTGGCTCTCGATGACGCCCTCGAAGAACTTGCTTCCATTGATCCGCGGCAATGCCGGATCGTCGAGCTTCGCTACTTTGGCGGCTTGACAATCGAACAGACAGCCGAAGTGCTCCAGGTCTGCGCGGCGACCGTCAAGAACGAATGGACCCTCGCAAGGGCATGGCTCTACCGACAGCTCTCTGAGAAGTGAGACGAAATAGAGTAGGGTCGTTGTTCAGCTGACGCTTGAGAATCGACCTGCGCCGTGTTCGGCCAACCAGACTAGGAACGACGATGAGAATACCAGCCGTTATCCTTCTCTCGGTTTTTTTGTTTGCCTCTTTGGCCGCTGAATCGACAGGGAAGGGAAGGGGACTGATTCGATGAACGCACGGCTTTGCTTACATATCGTGCCGACCAAGATACAACTTGCAATGGCAAAGCCGTTCCGAGTCCGGCGTGGGCAAGCTCGCTTTATGTCAGGCGAGTCGCGTTTGGGTCAATGCGTTCTATCAACAAACTGGCATTATCGGTAAATAGGCTCGCCTAGAGACCGTGCTCCACGAGCGGATTTGTCGTGCCGCTGGAGCTCTGCCGCTGGACATCGTGCCAGTTCCCGACGGTAGGAAGAACGTGAAGCCTGATTCACAGGGACTGTGCAGCATTCTGCACGCCGCGCGCCGCTGAACCCCTCGGTAGGCCACTATCCAGCGCGGCACAGGCGTTGCTGGCCGCCTTTCACGAAGGAAGCCTGCGTCGAGCGGCAGCGAGCAGACGGGTCTCGGAGGCGCCATGAGGATTCTCGTGCTTGGTTGCGGTGAAATGGGGCAGGAGGCGATACGCGATCTCCATCAGTACGGCGAGCTCGATGAAATCGTGGTGGGAGCGCGCAATCCGGACAGAGCGCTTTCAGTTCTTTCGGACCTGCGCGGCCCCAGACAAGTCCGCGTAGAACGTATCGACATTGGAAATTGCGAGGCGCTCGTTTCCTTGATGGCCGCCTGTGACGTTGTTCTCAACTGTATCGGACCCAATTACAAGCACGAGGTCTCGATCGCCCGTGCAGCTATTCGTGCCCGTCGAAACCTCGTTGATATCAATGATGATTACGAAACCACATTTGAGATGCTGGCGCTGGATGCCGAGGCAAAAGACGCCGGTGTAAGCATTGTCCTGGGACTCGGCGCCAGCCCGGGCATCAACAACGTCTTGGTCCGTGCAGCAGCCAACCAGCTGGATGAAGTTTTGGAGATCGATACGGCTTGGGTGATGAGCGGTGCAGATCCGGGTGGACTCGCTCTCAGCTATCACCTGCTCCACTCGCTCTCCGGGAAAGCTCTCACGGTGAGCGGGGGTCAGCTCGTGGAAGTGCGCTCGTTCGTCGACGGGCGCGAGCGGATGCACTTTCCAGAGCCGGTCGGAGCGGTTGACGTCTTTCACATAGGCCACCCGGAGCCGATCACTCTTTCGCGATGTTTCCCGGATGCCCGCGTGGTCAATGATCGCGCGACGTTCGTCCCGTCGATCGTGAACCAGTGGATTGTCGCCATGGGGACGAAGGCAAAAGAGGCTCCCGCGGCAGTTCGCCTCGGCAACGGTGAACTCGACCCGATGGACTTCGCAGCCGCGTACTTTCACAAGCGTTGCAAGGAGCTCAAGCACGTTCCGAAAGAGGGAGCACTGCGGGTGGAGGTGAGAGGGCGTCGAGGGAAGAAGCCAAAGAAGGTCATCTTCTCATCCGCCGGAAGAATTGGGCATGGCACCGGGATACCAGCCGCCGTTGGTGCAGTCATGCTCGCAAAGGGGAAGATCAAGAAGCGAGGCGTCGTCGCGCCAGAGGAATGCATCGAGCCGAATGACTTTCTCTTCGAGCTCTTCCAACGCCGGAACGTCGCCAAGCTAAACGGCTGGATCGAAGGCTGAATGTCTCTGAAAATGGATCTCTTCGAACGATGCGAGGCATTCTACTCGAGCGCCGAATACGCGCAGAGGCTCGGATACCCGGCCAATCCGCGGACCCTTGAGGCGCTCGGCCTGTATCCGTACTTCATCCCGATCGAAGAGTCGAATGGGACCGAGGTCGTCGTCGAGGGCCGCAGGTTGATCATGCTCGGCTCGAACGATTATCTGGGCCTTACCTCCCACCCAGGCGTCACAGAGGCCGCTGCCGCCGCCATTCGTCGGTACGGCACCGGCTGCACCGGATCGCGCTTCCTCAACGGGACGCTGGAGCTCCACGTCGAGCTGGAAGAGCGACTCGCCCGTTTCGTCGCTAAGGAGAAGGCGCTGGTCTTTGCGACGGGCTTCCAGACCAACCTCGGCAGCATCACGGCGCTTGTCGGCAGAGGGCATCTCGTCGTCGCAGATCGCGAGGTACACGCCAGCGTTGTGGACGCGATCCGCATGGCGCAAACCATCAGCGGCGCGGAGGCACGCTTCTTCCGGCACGGTCACCTGAGCCAGCTGCAGGCAATTCTTCGAACGCAGGCGCGCCAGCGACCGACGCTGGTGATCGTCGACGGCGTGTACAGCATGGCCGGCGATATCGCTCCGTTGCCGGCCATCGCCGCCCTCTGCCGTGAGCATGGCGCGCGACTGATGGTGGACGATGCCCACGGAATTGGCGTGCTCGGTTCTGGACGCGGGACCTCGACACACTTCGGATGCACTGCCGACGTGGATCTGATCATGGGGACATTCAGCAAGTCCTTGGCGTCAGTCGGTGGGTTCATCGCGGGCCCCAAGGCAGTCATCCATTGGATTCAGCACTTCGCCCGTCCGTTCATCTTTAGCGCCAGCCTTCCCCCCGCCAACCTGGCGACGGTGCTCGCTGCCCTCGACGTCGTCGAGAGCGAGCCAGAGCGGGTCGAACGCGTAAACCGGATCGCCGCAGCGATGCGCCAGAAGCTCCGTGCCGCTGGCTTCGACCTCGGCAACAGCGAGACACCCATCGTCCTACTGATGGTCAAAGACCAATTCCGGTCGCTGCAGGCCTGGCGCGCGCTCATCGAGTCCGGTGTCTACACCAACGTCGCGCTGCCGCCGGGCGTGCCCGCCAAGCGATCGCTCCTGCGGACCAGCTACATGGCAACGCATACAGACGATCAATTGGAGAGAGTTTTCGGCGCATTGATGAGGGTGCGAGACCGAATTCTCCCCGTTGGTGGCAAAGACCTGGGTCCTCGCTCGAGCAGCACAGGTGGTCACTCGAGAGGTACAAGCCGCGCAGAGAAGAATGCGCCACCATCGAGCAAAATCGTTGGGGCGCCCGTTTTATCGACCGCTGCTCGACTCGCCCCTGACTGGCGGCCGGTGCCAACCGCGCGGCTGCGAATGAGGAGGATCCCTTGAGCCATGGGGCGTTTCGGATCGGCGGCGTCACGAGCTCAAGGGATCGCGAGATCTTTGTTCGCCTCCCGGCCATGATACATCGGCACGACGAGCGATGGGTTCCGCCGCTCTCGGCGGATGAAATTCGTTTTCTCGACCCCTGCCGTAACCACGCCTTCACATACAGCGACGTGATGCCAGCCGTCGCCTGGCGCGGAGACCGCCCACTTGGGCGCATCGTCGGAATCGTCAATCATCGTCACAACGCGCTCGGAAACGCGCACACCGCGCGCTTCGGATCGCTCGAATGCGAAAACGACAGCGGAGCGGTACAGGCCCTCCTCGGCTACGTCGAGGACTGGGCCCGGCAGCGAGGTATGCGCAGAGTGGTGGGGCCAATGGGCTTCACCGACCAAGACCCTGAGGGCCTTCTGGTGGATGGCTTGGAGTTCATAGACAGCCATCACATGCTGGAGTCGAATCTTGCAGTGCGCTCCGAAATGGAGCGGCTCGGCGGACAGATCTACAAGCGATTTCGCATCTACCGGAAGGTTCCGGCGCCAGCATGACCATTCGGAGATTGCAACGCGTGCCGTTTGTCTCCCTTGCCACAATGGGCGTGTACTTTCTGATCATGAGGCTCACGGTCGGAAACCGCTTGGAACAATTCGTTCTTTGCGGCGCGATGGGTTTCCTCGCTCTTCGCTCTGACGGTACTCGCCGCATCTACCGCGCGTTGTTGCCCTTCATGGCACTCGGCATTTGCTACGATCTCATGCATCTCACGCTGCCCCTCGTGGAGTCGCTCAAGCTCAAGGTGCACGTCGCGGAGCCCTACCTCTTTGATCGAGCGCTGTTCGGCGTCCAGGGACCGCAGGGCATCATCACACCAGCGGAATACTTTGCGGTCCACCACTGGCCGGCGGTGGATCTGATCACGGGCACTGCGTACATCCTTTTCCTGTATTGGGCGATCGGCTTTGCTCTCTACCTGGCGATCCTCCCTCGCGAGCCGCGGCCGCAGCGCCTACTGCGCCACTATGGTTGGACTCTCTTTTTCATGAGCCTGGCGGGTTTCGCGGCCTACTACATCTATCCGGCTGCAGCGCCTTGGTATGTTTCACAATACGGCCTGGGCCCGGTGCACTACGAAGCCCGGTTTAGCATCGCGGCTGCAGCGCGCTGGGATCAGCTCGTCGGAATTCCTTACTTTGCCACATTTTACTCGCGCAGCGCCGATGTGTTCGGGGCAATTCCGTCCCTGCACGTTGCCTTCCCCCTACTCGTCTTCTTGTACGGGCGGGCGCTTGGGAAGCGCTGGCTCGATGTCGCAAGCTTGGGCTTCTCCCTTCTGATGTGTTTCTCGGCTGTCTACCTTCAACATCATTACCTTCTCGATGTGCTCACCGGGCTGGCGTACGCGCTCGCAGCTTATGGGATTGACCGATTGCTTACTGCACAGGGTCGCCACGGGCGGCAAGATGCGCCAGGTCGTGAATGGCGGCATCAAGCAATGTTGCACTACAGCAGGCATTCAGCGCAAGTCTCCCGAATATATTTCTGTGATAACCCTCCAGCCGATTTACTCTTCGATCGCAAGGTATTTCCGAAGGCAAAATTGGACTTAATCAGAAAACTTCATGCTCTCGACGTGAGATATACTGCAATGCTACCTTGTTTTATTGCTCTCTATCTTGCGTTCGGCTATGTCGTACTTCTGGTTCAGTCGCTGGCTATACAGATAGCCTGCTACTTCATCATAGGATGGATAATCGTCGGCTTCAGTACATTGATGCATGAAGCAGTGCACGGTCTCTTATTCGAGAGTCCTCATTTGAATCGTTGGCTCGGATTCGTCTGCGGCGTCCCTTTAATCGTTTCACAGTCTGCATATCGGTCGCATCATTTGTTGCATCACAAATATGAACACTCAGAAGCTGATCCAGATGACATCGAAACGATCACCCGGCGAAAATCGATTCCGCTGACCCTGTTCTACTATTGTTATGTTTTTATCGGTGCCTATATCTATCTTGTCCATATTGCGGTGCGAGCCTTTCAGCGCGCAGAACAGGAGAAGAAATATGCCATTGCGCTTGAATACGGCATCATTGGCGCCCTGCTTGGATTTGCGCTCTGGCTTCTACCAATGGATAGCTTCTTGAAGACCTGGTTCTTCCCGTGGCTGGTGGCGGCTCAGATTACGAGTTTTAGAGGATTGCCAGAACATGCGCTTACCACCGGCGGCAATGCGTTCACGGCGACGCGGACAATCTTGAGCAATAGGTTTGTCCGCTTTATGTCGTGTAATGCCAACTATCACCTCGACCATCATCTTTTCCCAGGAATTCCGTGGTACCACTTGCCGAAGGTACATGCACTTTTGAAAACAGAATATGAGCAAGCCGGATCTCCTGTGTTTCGATCGTATACGGAGTTCTACGTTGATTTCATCAAAGCATCTCGAGCCGGTATTATCCCCAATGTTCGGCTGATTCCTAAAAGAATACGTGACAAAGTCTGCTGTTGATGCGCGACGCTCGACATGCCACCCGGCAGCCGGACGGACTTTGACTCGGTGCAGCTCCCTGCGATTCCTCCGTAATCCATCCGCAAGACACGCTGGTCGTAGTTGCCAATCCTGCCGACTGCCGCAACCTGGTGCGCATCATCGAGCAGCTCGACACTCCTCGGAAGCAGGTTTCATCGAGGCGGCGATTCTCGAGATTGACGTCGAGCGCGACAGTGACTTCGGCATCAGCTTCCAGCGCAAGCTTGCTCTTGCCTTCTCGACGCGCGCGAGGAAGCGAGGATCGTTCTCGAGCCGGTAGTCGAACCAATCGTCCTCCGACTCGAACCCGATCAGAATCCCGGCCGGCTTCCCATGGCGGGTTATCACGACAGGCTGCTCCTCGGCCTGCCGCAGGTAACGGGAGAGGGCGTCCTTCGCCTCTGAGAGGGGAACTTCTTTCACTCGGGCCTTCCGAACTGATCGGAGGCTCACGCGCCCTAACACAGCTGGCACGCGTTACTCTGGCTCTCCTCGGCAGGGATGGAGCAGTGGTCTACGACTATTCGGTCGTGAGTGGGGTTGATGACACACTGGCGAGCTGGCAGCGGAGTGTGCCTGCGGTCGCGAGTATGGGTGATCACAGGCTGTATTGGCGTTTCTTGAAATTGTTCAGTGCCGCTCATACCTCGAGCACCCTGGAGACGCACTTGACGCAATTCCACGCTCGATCCTCGAGCTGCTTGAGAATTCCGCCCAAGCTAGCTCGGGCACTTTGCCTTCGGATCCTGAGCAGGCTGCAAAGTCAATTCCTCGATTCGCCCGGATGAATCAATTCGAATGCGGGCGTCCAGCGGTTCGTTGGTGCAGTTGAGCCGCGTTCGGGCGAATGAGTCACCATTGCCGTCCAGCCACCGTCTGAGCTGGCAAACGCCGTAACGTGTGCTGGTATGCGAAAGGAGCGCTCTGATCTTTTGTTTGTCCATCGAGGGCGCGAGCAACTCGTCGATAGAGCCCGGCGGCGTTTGCTGGATCGCGTCCGCCAGCAGAGACAGCACGGCCAGGAGCCGCTCTCCGGGTGGCAGACGGCTGCGCAACTGCACCCACTGAATCAAAGGAGGTTTGTCAGGGGTGAGGGCGATCGCCGCATCGACCTGGCCGCGCTCGCAGGCAAACCGCACTCTGCCGCGCAAGGCATTCTCCGATTCGAGAACGCCGACCGGGCGACATTGGCCGTGCCGCGTCCGCAGCGTCTCCAGCTTGGAGCGCAATTGACCGGGTGGGTTGTATTGAAAAAAAGTTCGGTCGAACAGCTGTGACGCGCGCTGGTCATCCCATCGCTCCAGAAGGTTGAGCACCGCGCTCTGGGCGGCAGCCAACGACGGCGAGGCCGCGATTCGTCTCTTCTCCATGGCGCCGCTCGCCTTGAGCGCTCTGGCCGCATCGTCGAGCATCCCTGCTGGACCTGCGTAGGTGGAGTTGGTGAGTGCGAACAGTGCAATACCCTGCTCCGGAAATAGGTAAACGTAAGAGCCGAAGCCCGGCAGCCCTCCGCCGTGCGACACCGCTCGATCGAAATCGCAGCTCTCGGCGACGCTCCACCCGAATCCGTAACCTCCGGCGCTCGCGCGAAACTGACCGCTCGACGCACGTCCAAGGTTGAGTCGGATATATCTGGCCATTTGTTGCATCTCGCGCACCGAGCTGCGACGCACTGGACCTCGTTCGGGGTCGTCGCGCGGCGGCGATGCGGCGAGCTGGAACGAGGCATAGCGGGCGAAATCGCGAATGGATGTATACAGCCCGCCCATTGCTCCGAACGCCCCGTCCGAGAGCTGCTTCTCCACGTGATCCGCCCCGGCAATCGCGTGATCAGCCTCGAAAATCTGGAACGGACCTGTCCGGCGTCCATATCCGACCGCGAGTCTGTCGGGCGGGACGTATTTGTGATCCCAGGTCGTCGCCGTCATCCCCAGAGGCTGCAGAATCTGACGTGTGATGTATTGCTGATAAGACACACCGGACACGCGCTGGATTATCCGCCCCAGCAACGCGAAACCCAGGTTGGAGTACTCGAATTGTGTTCCCGGCGCTGACGACAAGGACAGGCCGCGCTGCAACATGGCCGAGAACTCCGGGTCGGACATGTCCAGACGCGGATCGCCCCAAGCGTTGTCCTCGGGAAACCCGGCCGAATGGGAAAGAAGCCTCCGCACCGTGATCGGAGCGGCGTCGCGACTGGAATAGGTGAGCTTCGAAAGCTCCGGGACATGTTTCGCGACGGGGTCCTCCAGAGAGAGTTTTCCGTCGTCGCGCAATTTGAGGATCGCGAGGGCAGTGAAGCTTTTGGTCATCGACGCGATCCTGAACACTGTGTCCGCATCGACCGGCGCCTTGGTATCGAGATCGCGGAATCCGAGGCCTCGGGCGTAGACCAGCTCGTCTGCAACCACGATACCCACCGCCATCCCGGGAAGCTGTTGTTTCTCGAAGTAGCCAGCGAACTGTTTTTCCAGCTCGGGAATCGATTCGAGGACTTTTGACTTCCGCGCCTGGTCCGTCAGCTCGGGAGCGGGCGAAGCGAGCTCCGGTCCCTCCAGGTTCGTCGGGGGAGGTGAGGACGGGCGAACCTGACGCGTGCAGGAGCTGAGCACGAGCAAGAACAAAACGAGCGGCAAACCGGCTCTGCGGAAGAAAAGACGCCGCCCCATCGATGGCTTCATTTTCAAAAAATCCACAGCGACTCGGGCGGAAAGTGGAGCCAGTATGGCTTCGGCGCGGGAGCACCCGAACCCCAGACGCGGACGCGCAGCCCCGCGGCGTTGAACAGGTAGTCCCATCGCTCGCCCAAGTAGAGTGCGGTATCCAACTTGCCGGGGATGGAGTTATCGCTGGGCGAATCCTGGGCCCGCGTCTTCTCGATCCGGATCACCGCCGTCGCCGCATCTCCGGTGCGGTGCTCGGCGCGCAACTGCCCCCACAGCTCCCAGCCAGGTCCCGTAACCTTGGCCAGCGCGCCCTTGATCTCCGTCACGCTGCCGCCCAGCCGGTTGTTCGATCCCATGAACTCCGCCGCGAAAACAGTCCGTGGGTTTTCGTACATCTCCTGTGGTGTGCCCTCCTGTTCGATCCGCCCGTTCTCGAGGAGGAGAACCCGGTCGGCGAGGGCCAGCGCTTCCACTTGATCGTGGGTGACGCAGACGGCGCTGATCTGCAAATGCTCGATCATCTCGCGCAGCCACACCCGCGCCTCTTCGCGAAGCTTGGCGTCCAGGTTGGAGAGCGGCTCGTCGAGCAGAAGCAGTCGCGGGTTGTAGACAATCGCTCGGGCCAGCGCGACGCGCTGCTGTTGACCTCCCGAAAGCTGATGCGGGTGGCGCTCGGCCATTCCTTCCAGGCCGATCTGCTTGAGGACGGCATTCACGCGCTCCCGGATTTCTGCCGCTGGAACTCTTCGCAAGCGAAGGCCGTAGGCGATGTTGTCGAACACGGTCCGGTGCGGCCAGAGCGCGTACGACTGGAAGACGAGGCCCAGCTGGCGCCGCTCGGCGGGGACGGCCACGCCGGTCTGGGAATCGAACAGCAGCTGATCGCCGAGCACAATCCGACCGGCATCGGGATGGTCGAGGCCGGCGATGGCGCGAAGCAGCGTGGTCTTCCCGCTTCCCGAGGGCCCCAGCAGCGCAACCACCTCGCCGCGAGAAAGCTCGAAGGAGACGCCCTTGAGCACGTCGTTGGGCCCGAGGCGCTTCATCACGTTGGTGACGAGCAGCTTATCCATGGAGTCGCACCCCCAATCGCAGCGCAATTGCCAGCCCAGCGGCGACGAGCAGCACGTTGACCACCGAGAGCGCCGCGACGATGTCGATGGCCCCGGTCGCCCAAAGCGAAACGATCAGCGACCCGATCACTTCGGTGCCCGGCCCGAGCAGGTAAACCCCCGTCGAGTACTCACGCACGAAGATCATGAAGATCAACAGCCAGCTTCCCAGCAGGCCGAAACGGATCAGCGGGACGGTGACGTCGCGTGTCACCCGTCCGCGAGAAGCGCCGATCACCAGACCGGCTTCCTCCAATTCCGGGCTGACCTGGAGCAGCGCGCTGGAGATCAGGCGCATCCCGTACGCGAGCCAGACGACGCTGTACGCGAGCCAGATGCTGAACAGCGTGCTGCGCAGCGGAGCCAGAGGCTTGACGAAAAGAAACACCCAAAGGAACGCCAGCCCGGCGACCAACCCGGGCATGCCGCGCGGGATCATCACCAGGTAATCGGCGAGCCTCGACCATCCGCTCTGCCAACCGTGCAGCGCCAACCCGAGCAGCGCGTAGCAGCCCACGGCCAATGCGCCACCGATCACCGCGAGGCCGAAGGTGTTGACGATTCCGCGGACCAGGTTCGGGTAATCGAGGAGGTCGCGGAAGTTGTCCAAGGTCAGCACCTCGGCCAGGCGAACGCCCTCGCCCCACGAGCTGACGAAAGCGCGCAGGAAGACGCCGGAGAGCGGCAGCAGCACCGTGGCGCCCAGCCAGAGGAGCACCGCGGCGAAGCTCACCCAGCGCCAGCGGCCGAGCGACAGCGGACGCTGCGACAATCCCTTCCCCTTCACCGTCACGAAGCGGCCGGACGCTCCCAGCAGCCGCCGCTGAAGATAGACGAGCGGAAAGGCGACGGCGATGATCACGATCGCCACGGCAGCCATCAGCTGGTACGACGGCACCCCCAGGCGGTTGGTCAGCTTGAAAAGATAGGTCGACAGCACCAGCAGCCCGCCCGGATCACCCAGGATCAGCGCCAGGCCGAAGATTTCGAAACCGAGGAAGAAGACCAGAACCGCGCTGTAGAGGATCGCCGGACGGACCATCGGCAAGCTGATGTTGAAGGCGATCCGCGCCGCGCCCGCGCCGGCGATGCTGGCTGCCTCCTCCAGATCCGCGCCCAGCGCGCGCAGCGCCGAGGAGGTGTAGAGGAACACGTACGGGATATGGGTGAGGCCGGCGATCAAGATCAAGCTGGCCAGCGAATACAGATTCCACGGCGCAGCCCCGAAGAGCTGCTTCGTCCAGAGCGTGAAAAAGCCCACTGGACCGGCGGAGACCACGTAGCCGAACGCCAAGACCACGGGCGAGAGAAAGATCGGAATCAGCACCACCGGCTCGAGCCACCGGCGGCCCGGCAAATCCGTGCGCACCAGCAGGAAAGCCAACGCGCTCCCCAGGGGCACCGCCAACACCGTCATTCCCAGAGCCAGCGCCGCGGTGGTGGCAAAGGCCCGATGGAAGTCGCTATCGGCGAGGACGAATCGAAATGCGTAGAGCGACAGCTTGGCCGAAGGTTGGAAAAACGGCGCGTCGAGGAAGCTCTGATAGAGGATGATCGCCAGCGGCGTCAGCACCGCGGTGCTGGTAACCACGACCACGCCGACGCGATACCATGGCACGCCTTTGCGCATCGGCTTGACGCCATACCATGCGACGTCTTTGCGCATCAGCCTGATGTAGCTTCGCCGCTACTTAGTGCCCAGCGCCTCTTGCCATTGCTTGAGGAATTCGAGCCGCTTGGACTGGTCCAGGTACACCAGCAACGATGGGCTGACCGGGATCGGCTTGAGGCTGCTGCCCATCGTTTTCTCGAGCGCCGCCATGGTCGTCTCGCCCTGCACATCCGGGCGGATGGAGAACAATGCCGCTTTGTTGGCGATGATTTCCTGGCCGCGAGAAGAGAGCAGGTAGTCGAGAAACACCTTCGCGGCGTTGGCGTGCTTTGCCGCCTTGGGGATCACCGCGATGCGAGACATCACCAGCATGTAGTCCTTTGGATAGGAGATCCCAAGCTGCGGATCCTTGCGCTGCTTGGCGATCGCGTACGAGCCAATCATGTTGAAGCCGATCAAGTGCTCGCCGGACTGGATGCGCTCCATCATCGCGCCGGTGCTGGTGTAGAGCTTTACCTGGACCTTGCCATAGGTTTTCGCCGTGTCGGTGTAATTCGGATCCATTCGCGCGTCCTGGGTGATCAGCAGAAAGCCGATGCCGCTGCGCTCGGGATCGTACGAGGTGACCTTGCCCTTGAAGCGCTCCGGGTTCGCCTTGAGCAGCTTGACGAATTCCGCGTGCGAATGCGGGATTTCTTCCGGCTTGAGCAACCGCTTGTTGTAGACGAAGGCGATCGGCTCGAACGTCGTCCCGAAAGCCTCGCTCTTCCACACCGCCCATGCCGGTAGACGGGCAGCCTCGGGACTCTGGTACTCCATGGTGTAGCCGTCGTTCGCCAGCTTGATCTGCAAATCCATCGCCGAGCTCCACAGCAGATCGGCCGAGCCGCTCCCGGCAGCCGCTTCGCTGACGAATCGGTTGTAGATCTCGGTGCTGTTCATGTCGTTGTACTCGACCGCGATCTTCGGGTAGAGGGCGCCAAAATCCTTGAGCAGCGGGGCCGCTGCGGCCGAGTCAGTGGTCGAGTAGACGATGATCTTTCCCTCCTTCTCCGCCGCGGCGATGGTCTGGGGAGGGGTAGCTGGGGAGGTCGGAGCGGCCGCCAGCGCGAAGGTCCCGGCCAAGCAAAGGCCGCAAATCGAGAGAGCATGAATCAACGTTCGAGGTCCGGTCATGGCTTCCTATCCTTCTCTTCGACGTCCCGGCCAACAGCTGACCGGGGCAGGGTGCTGGAAAACAGATTTTGGACTATGCAGAGGGACTTCTTTCGCCAAGCTGTCACCGTCGAGGGGCGATCCGATGCGGCTCCTGATCGTTGAAGACAATCAACACCTGGCCGGAAGCCTTGCCAAGCTATTTCGCGATAAGGGCTACGCGGTCGATTGTGCCCTGGGTGGCGAGGATGCCGACGCGGCGCTGCACACGCAGCCCTATGATCTGGTGATCCTCGACCTTGGCCTGCCGGATATGGATGGGCTGGAAGTGCTGCGACGGCTGCGGCGAAGAAAATCGCGCGTGCCGGTCCTCGTCTTGACGGCGCGCGATTCCATCCAAAAACGGGTCGATGGATTGAACACCGGGGCCGATGACTATTTGGGGAAGCCGTTCGCGCTCGCCGAGCTGGAAGCGCGGGCCGGTGCCCTGATTCGACGGGGAATCGGAGGGGAGAGCCCGGTGCTGCGGCACGGAAGGCTGACGCTCGACACGGTGGGACGCATCGCTCGCCTCGATGGAGCGGCGCTCGACCTTCCGCGGCGCGAGCTGTGCTTGCTCGAGCTGCTGCTTTTGCGCTGCGGTCAAGTGGTGGGCAAGCACACCCTCCAGGAAAAGCTTTTCGGCTTCGACGACGAAGCAGGGCTCAACGCGATCGAGCTGTACATGCATCGGCTGCGAAAAAAATTGGAACCGGCCGGGATCCACGTCCGGACCATTCGCGGACTCGGCTACCTTCTGGAGAACCCGTGATTGGCGCCTCCGCCACGCTGCGCTCCCAGCTGCTGCGCTGGCTGCTGATCCCGCTGATCGCGCTCGGCGCCATCGACGCGGTGCTCACGCAGATCACCGTCGAGGATACGGTGAACGCCACGTACGATCGGTCGCTTTATGCGTCCGCCCTGGCCATCTCCGAGCACATCGCCTTCTCCGACAGCAAGGCCGCGGTGGACCTGCCGCCGGTCGCGCTGGAAATGCTCGACACCCCCGATCAGGAGCGGATCTTCTACCGGGTTTCGTACCAGGACGGCGGGCGCGGTGAGATTTTCGTCACCGGCTATCCGGATCTTCCGTCCCCTGCAGCACCAGGAGCTCTGGCCACCCCGATCTTCTATGAGGAGCCGTATCGCGGGGAGACGGTGCGGATCGCCGCCCTCCGCGCGGCCTTGCCCGCCGAGCAACCGGTGGTCGCGCTGGTGCAGGTCGCGGAGACGCTGCGCGGACGCAGGACTCTCACCCGCACGCTGGTGGGACGCGCGCTCGGCTCCCAGGTGCTGCTGATCCTCCTGGCTGGTGGCCTGGTCTGGTTCGCGGTGAAGCGCGGCCTGACCCCGCTCGCCGAGCTCAGCCGGGAGGTGGCGCACCGGTCAGCGGCTGACCTGACCCCGCTTCAGCCGCAGCACGTCCCGGACGAAGTCTCCCCGCTGATCCACGCCATCAATCAGCTGATGGCGCGCGTTCGAGATGCTATAGCAGCCCAGCGCCGCTTCATCGCCGACGCGTCGCACCAGCTTCGCACGCCACTGGCGGTGCTCAGGACGCAGGCGGAGATGGCGCTCCGCCAGGAGGAGCTCGGCCCGATCAAGGAGGCGGTGGCGCAGCTGCGGGATCACTCGCAGGCGACCAGTCATCTGGCCAGCCAGCTGCTCTCGCTGGCGCGAGCGGAGCCGGCATCTGAAGCCGCGATCGGCGTTGGGCTGCTGGACCTCACCGCGGTGGCGCGCGAGGCGTGCTCGGCGTTGGTTCCCGAAGCCCTCCGCCGACAAGTGGACCTCGGTTTCGATGGGAAGGAGCCGGCCACCATCCGCGGCCGCAGCTACCTGGTCCGCGAGCTCATCGCCAACGTGGTGGAAAACGCGATGCGCTACAGCGGTCGGGGCGCGACCGTGACCGTCACCGTGACCAAGCCGGGCGCGCGCCTGGTCCGCCTGTGCGTCGAGGATGACGGTCCAGGCATTCCAGTCCACGAGCGCGCCCGCGTGTTCGAGCGCTTCTACCGGGTCCCCGCCAGCGCCGGAGAAGGCGCCGGGCTGGGTTTGTCCATCGTGCAGGAGATCGCCAAGGGCCACGGCGCTACAGTGCTGTTGCTCGATGGTCCATCCGGACGCGGGTTGCGTGTTGAAGTTCAGTTTCCCGCTGCGGCTCCAGGATAGCGCTCACGGATTTTCCAAAGTGCTTGCACCGAGCACTCATTCAGTGGATCTTCGCGCGCTGATTGCGCTCGCGGGAGTGGGAATCGATGAAAGGACCGCGAAAGGATCAGGTGCGCATCGTGCCGCGAACCGAGCAAACCATTGTCTCAGGTTTCCGAAAGGAACGACGAATGGAGCCCATGAGATTATTGCCCCGCTATTTTTTGGTCGCAGCCTGTCTTGCCTCGTCCGGAGCTTTCGCCCTGGAAATCCCGACGGGCAACGCCGACTTCAAGCTCAACATCAGCGTGCTTGCCCAGCCGCGAATCGCGGAAATTTGGGACGGCGATCCGCCGACGGCGTCGCAGATTGCTGGAAGCGGGGACTTCGCTTCGCCCAATGGCACCTTAGACACTGAGTATTATCTGCGCCGGGCGCGCATATACATCACCGGCTCGGCTTTCAAGAAATTCACCTGGTACCTGATGACCGACCAGCCGAACTTCGGAATCCGCGGCAATTATACCGCTCGGGTGCTCGTGCAAGACGTGCACATCGGATACGTGCCAGTGCAGGACGTCGATATCGAGATGGGATTTTTGTACATGCCCTTGACTCACCTGGCGCTCAATTCGTCAGCTGCGACGAGCGCCCTCGAGAAAGGGACCGCTATCCTCTTCTACAACAATGCTCAAGGTTTGCGCGAGACGGGAGTTCAAGCCCGTGCCCTGCTCTTTGATCGTCGCATTGCCATTCGAGGCGGCTTCTACGAGGGACTCCACACCGACGCAACGCAAAGGGTCAATCCGAACGGGCGCCCGCTGGTCGCGGGACACTTGCGCTTCAATCTAATTGGCTCGGAGACTGGTTACGCTTACCCGACCCTTTACATGGACGGCAAGTCGCGCGCTTCGATCGGCGTCGGCGCGCAGTTCCAGACCAAGGGCAGCCCGACGCCGATCACGACGGTGAACGCAGCCGGAGCCAGGATCACGGCCAATACCGCGGTCAATGATTATCTGGCTTACGCGGCGGATGTTTTCGTGGACTTCGCGCTGCCCGGAGATACGGAGGTTGCATTCCAGGGCGACGTCTATCGTTGGGATTGGGGCACCGGGAGCGACAAGACAGGTTGGGGCACCACGTATGAGCTTGGGTATCGCTGGGGCCCGATCGAGCCGCAGATCAATGGGTACTACTTCAACAGCGACTCGCGTCAGAACAACTTTCTCAAGATCGCCGGTGGCGTGAACTACTTCTTGCGGGGGCACCAGGCCCGGATAGGCGCGGAATTCTGGCACCTCAAGAGTGGCGTCAACCTCGATGCCGCCAACGCAGTGCACCAGGTTCTGGTGCAAGGCCAAATCTATTTCTAGACGCGACGTCGCTTGAACATCGTTCGCTCCAGGCTTCGTCTCAAAAAAGGGTGAATGTTCCAGGCCGCCTGTTCCGACCTTGGGGAGGCTGCTCAGAACGGCTGCAACCGAGCGCGCTAATTACAAACGGAATTGTCGCATGTCTCCTCTGAGGCGCGAAATGCCGCGCTGGCCTTCCACCGTCTGACATTTGCCTTGACTTCGGATACCACTCCGGTCAAAACCTCGCGACGGTAAGCGCCTCTTTCGCCTGAGGGGTATGTCATCACTGTATCGCGCCCTGAGCTGAGCAGGACCGGCGCGGCGCCAGAGTGGACGAGCCGCCTCGACGCATCTTCCTGCATTCGCCAGTATCCAGCGCGCAGTATTTATCCAAACAGCTTGATGCCGGTGCTTTATCGCGACACGCTGCTCAAGCTGCTGGCGGACCAGGCTCGGGCCGAGTTGGTTGCCTCACATGTCTACGCTCGCTGGATTCGCCGCGCTCCCGGCCCGGAAGAAAGAATGTATTTGGCCCAGCTGGCCAAAGAAGAGACCGAGCATTGGTACAAAGCAATCAAGCTGCTCGAGGAGCTCGGCGTCAACTGTGCGGATGTCTCACGCTACCAGACGCACAATTGGTTTTATCTGCTGTCCAGGCTTTCCGTCGGTCGATTGAAGTGGATGGACATCTTGATGATGTCGTTTCTGATCGATCACGCAGCTTACTTTCTGGTCGAAGACTTCTCGCAGAGCAGCTATGCGCCCTGGGCGAAAGTGGCCAACGAAATCCTCGAAGAAGAGGAAAGCCACCCTGAAATGGGGATCCATTGCCTGCGCCCGCTCATTTGCCAACGAGGGCGTGAGTGCGTACAGCAGTTCTTGCACAAGTGGTGGCGAGTCGCGCTGAACATGTTTGGTCCGCCGATCACCAAGAATACAGAGCTGTATATTCGCCTGGGGCTGAAATTCCGCAGCAACGAGGAAAGGCGGCAAGCATTTCGCCAATCGTGCGAGCCGAAAATCCGGGAGCTCGGACTGGAGATTCCCAACCTGCGCCATCCGAGTTACCCGTTCTTTTGATCAGGCGATCAGGAGGTCGGAGTTGCGGTTGGCTTTCCCGCCTTCTTCCAACCCTTGATCCCCTCGACCAGCACGCTGACGTCTCCGTAGCCCGCTTGAACCGCCCGCCGGGCGGCCTGGTGGGAAGCCGTTCAACGCGTGTCGGCGCAGTAGAAGACCAGCTTGGCGTCCTTGGCAGCCGGCAACTCTTTGCCGACGTCATAGCTCTTGAACGACGAGAGCGGCTTCGCCCCCGGGATGATTCCCTGCTTTTCGCGGGTGTCTGGGCTGTTGGCGTCGAATATGGAGAGCTTGGGGTCGTTGGCGCTGAGCAGGGACGCGAGCTCCTCGACACGCATGATTTTGAATTCCGCCTGACCTTGCTGGGTCTTGGTTCCGGTCGTGGCGCCTTGGCTTTCGGCGCGAGCGGAGATCGATGGAAATGCGGTAAGCGTGAACAAAGCGATGATGAAGGTGCGCATTGGGCTACTCCGAAATGACGTTCAAGAGCGGATGGTAGCGGTGGAGCGGGGCCCTCGCCAGGGGAAATGGCAGGTATTCGGACCCATGCCTGGCTTTGGTCGACGAGGTAGAAGGTCCATCGGCTGCGTCGTTTCGTGTGTGGCGCTCGGACTGATTTGCCTGTCCACGCTGGCAGCCGCGCAGGACAGGTTCGAGATACAGGTCTACGACTCGCAGACCGCGCCGCCGATGGCGCTCGGCTTGGAGGTCCACATCAACTACGACGCGAAAGGCGCGACGCAGGGCACCGATGACGGCGAGCTGCCCACCGATCGCGTCTCCCGCTACACGCTGGAGCCGCACCTCGGCCTGGCGGACTGGTGCGAGCTGGGAGGCTATTTCCAAACTGCTCTTCGCCCGGAGGGCCGTTTCGATTATGCCGGCGTCAAGCTGCGGTTCAAGGCGCGCCTGTTGCGGCCGGTGGCGAATTTAATCGGGTTGGCGGTGAACACCGAGATATCGGCGATACCGCGCGCATACGAAGCGAGCCGATTCGGAAGCGAGGTTCGGCCAATTGCGGATCTGCGATACAGGCGTTTGTATGTTTCATTCAATCCGATCCTTTCGATCGATTTCGCCGGCCCACTGGCGGGACATCCGCAGTTTCAACCGGCGACGAAGCTGTCCTTGGATGTGATCAAGGGCCTCGCGTTGGGAGTGGAACACTACGCGGGGCTGGGCCCCATCGATGGGCTGCTCTCCGCTTCGCGGCAGACGCACTTCGTGTATGCCGCGCTCGACTGGACCAGCTCGCTGTTCGATCTCAACCTCGCGGGTGGGCGCGGCTTCGGGCAAGCGGATCCCTGGGTGGTGAAGGCGATCGTGGGCGTGCACTGGGAACCGCAGGACGCCGCCCATCCGTCCCTTGCTGCGCGGACGCGTCACGTGAGCCGCTGAGCTGCGCTGCCGCTTGGGTCCACGGCTCCGGGCGTCGCTCGTCCGGTCAGGTCTGACATCCGCGAGCCCCTTGCCTGGGATGACCGACGTTGACAGCCACGAGCGTGGCCGTTATTTTGAAAGTCGTCAAAATATCGAAAGACATCTGAATGCAAGAAGTCTTCAAAGCCATCTCGGATCCCAGCCGCCGGCGGATCCTCAAGCTGTTGCAGGGAGGCTCGAAAACAGCGGGCGAGTTGTCGGGGTCCTTCACCATGACCAAAGGATCGCTATCGCATCACTTCAATGTGCTCAAGACGGCGAATCTGGTTCGCTGTGAACGGCGGGGGCAGCAGATCGTCTACTCGCTGAACTCGACCGTTTTTGAAGACCTCGCCGCTAAGCTGATGGAGCTGTTTCGGGTGGACCGGAAGAATGGAGACCGCAAATGAAGATCAGCCGCGGACAGCTGTTGAGCTTGGCGCTGGTGGGCGGCGCGTTTGTGATAACCGCCATTCTGTATCCGCACCTTCCCGATCGAGTGCCCACCCATTGGGGTCTGAATGGTCCGCCAGACCGATACACCGACAAGCCGTGGGGCCCCTTCGTTCTCCCGCTGACCATGGTCGGGCTTTACGTCGTGCTTTCGCTGCTGCCGGCCATCTCTCCGCGCGGCTTTCGGATGGAGCAGTTCAGGCGGACCTACGAGGTGATCAAAGCCACGATCATGGGCTTCCTGTTTTTGATCATGGTGATGGCGCACCTGGCCGCGCTGGGGAAAGTCGTCGCGGTGGGCCAATTCATCTTTGCGGCCGTCGGTCTGCTCTTGCTGGTCCTGGGCAATTACATGGGCAAGGTGACCAAGAACTTCTTCGTCGGCATTCGAACGCCGTGGACACTGGCAAGCGACGAGGTGTGGCTGAGGACGCATCGGCTGGGCGGAAAGCTGTTTGTGCTCGCCGGCCTCGTCCTGATTGTCTGCGCCATCGCCGGGCTCGGTCTGATACCTGGGCTCGTTGCCATCGGCGCTGCTTCGCTGATTCCGGTGATTTACTCGTACGTGATCTATCGACGGATCGAGGGATTTAAAAACCATCCGCCTGAGAACGGATCGCCGGACGACGCGGGCGCCGGCCATTTCGCCGGCAAGAGCCGGTAGCCGTGCCTGACCAGCGGGAGCCTTACCCGTGGAAGATTCTGATCGCGCTCGTCGCGGCCGGCATCCTCGGCGTGTTGTGCCTCCTGCCTTACGCAAGCTCGTTACTCCGCGGACGGTTGCCGCCCTCCCCATTTTCGGCGTCGACCCTGGTTCTCATTCAATTCGTGCAAAGCGCGGTGCTCTTGATCGTGGCCACCGCCATCGGGCTGCAGCTCGCTGAAAGCCTGACCGTTCGCCCCGAGCGTAGGGCGCAGCCCGGAGTCGAGGGGCCGCTGCGGAGCCTGACCGCTACAACACCCGCCCCTTGATGTCCGGGTGCGGGCTCTGGATCACCTCGGTCGTGAGCAACAACTGCGGCTCGATCGCCGAGGCCGCCGCCTCGAGCGCGACCTGAATCATGGGCAACTCTCCGGCCAGAACGAAATATCCCTTGCCGCCGATCCCCCGAGCCAGGTGGAGCCGCCGCAGCCGGACCTCGGCGCGCTTCAGAGCGGAGTCGGCGGCCAGCAGCGTCGATGCCACGGAGTGCGTTTCCACCATCCCGAAGCTGTTGCCCCAGGTCTGATCGAGCTTGCCGCGAAGACCGTCGAGCAGCGCCGAGGCCGCCTGCGGCAGGAACAGCTTGTCCAGCAAGCTCGCGCCGGCCGCCTCGATTCCAGCCTTGAAGGATTCCTCCGTTTCGGCCACGCCGCCGCCGAAGAGGAGAAGGTACTTGCCCGGCGAGACCGGATCCGCGAGAGCGATCGCGACCGGTGCGCGCTTGACGATCACATCGCCCACCAGGATTCCCCGGGCGATCGAGTCGAGCTCCAGCAGAGCGAGCGCCGGGCCGACGACGTGGATCGGCTCAGACAATCCGGAAGTAGTCCTTGAGAGTGCATCGCCGCTCACGGGTGAAGGTGAGCGCCGTGGTCAATCCTTCCCCGGTAGGGGAGGCGATGGTGAAGGAGGTGTATCCCTCTCCGAGCATCCCCAGGCCGGCGTACGAGGGCCCGTTCTTGACGAAGATCGACGTGTCGATCACCTTCGCCATCGCGTGCAGGTTGTCGATGTTGGTGGAGTGCATCACCGCCGTATGCCCAAACCCGTGCTCCGCCTGCACGGCGGCCGCGATGCACTCGTTGACGTCGCGCAGCCGAACGAATCCGATCACCGGCATCAACAGCTCGACCTGGACGAACGGATGCGTCGCGTCCACCTCGGCGAACAGCAGCCGGGTTCCGCTCGGGACGCGAAGGCCGGCGGCCTCCGCAATCTTCGCCGCGTCCTTGCCGATCCATTCACGGCTGGGATGGCCCTCCTGGACGATCAGCTTCTCCAGCCGGTTGATCGCCGGTCCGGTGACCTCGAACGCGGCATTGTCGGTCAGCCGCTTCTTCAGCGCATCGGCGATCGAGGCGACCGCGAACACCTCCTTCTCCACGATGCACACGATGTTGTTGTCCAGCGACGCGCCGTCGACGATATCGCGCGCCGCCTTGTCCAGATGCGCGGTCTCGTCCACCACCACAGGTGGGTTGCCCGGCCCGGCCGCGATCGCCCGCTTGCCGGAGTTCATCGCCGCCCGAACCACCGCCGGTCCGCCGGTGACCACGATCAGCCGAACGCTCTTGTGCTTCATCAGCGCCTGGGCCGATTCGATCGTGGGCTCACCCAGCCCGACCACCAGGTTCTCTGGCCCGCCCGCGCCGACGATGGCGTCATTGAGGATTTGAATGTGGTGAGCGCTGACCTTCTTCGCGCTGGGGTGCACGTTGAAGATCACCGAATTGCCCCCGGCCACCATTCCAATGCCGTTGTTGATGATCGTCTCGGTTGGATTGGTGGAGGGCGTGATCGAGCCGATCACGCCGAAGGGCGCCCGCTCGTCCAGCGTGAGCCCGTGATCTCCGGTGAAGCACTTGGGGCGCAAGATCTCCGTGCCGGGCGTCTTGTTCGCGCAGAGCAGATTCTTGAGGATCTTGTCCTTGACGTTGCCCAGGCCCGTTTCGGATACGGCCATCTGCGACAGCTCCTCCGCATGGGTGCGGGTCGCACCGCGCATGGCCTCGATCACCCGGTCCCGAACCTCGAGCGGCGTCTCGCTCCAAACCTCGAAGGCAGCCCCGGCAGCCTGTGCCGCGGCGTCCAGATCGTCGAAGATTCCCCGCCTGCCGCGAAGCACGGCAGGAGCACGCGGGGCGACCTCCGTCCGCCTCAGACTCTGGGCCAAATTGGCCGCGCGCACGCGTGAGGCTGACGTCTCGGGCAAGGCCTGCAGCTCGGGCGAGAGCTTGCGGACGACGCCATCCACGATGGCGTTGATCTCGGTCTCGTTGAGAATCATCGTCCGCTTCCCGCGTCTGCCCCGGCTGCTTTCTGGCCGGAGTGGCTCACTCCTTGACGTACTTCGTCTTTCCACCGACCTCGATCTCGTCCACGATGGCCATGATCGTCGCGTCCACCGGGCGGTCGCGGGTGACCTTGGTCTGGCGCGCCGAGGATCCGGAGGCGTAGAGCACCACCTCGCCGATGCCCGCTCCGACCGCATCCGCGGCCACCACCAGCGCGGACGTCGGCTTGCCGTCCAGATCCAGACCGCGGACGAGCAGGAACTTGAGCCCTTCCAGCTCGTCCTCCTTGCGTGTGGCGATCACGGTCCCCACGACCTTGCCGATCATCATCGACCGCTCGAGGCGCGCTAGGTGTTGCCGGTCTCAGCCTTGGCCTGCTCGAGCCGCCCCAGCGGTAGCACCATGTCGATGTTCGGGTGCGGCCTGGGGATGACGTGCACCGAGACCAGCTCGCCGACGCGCTCGGCGCCGCGAGCACCGGCTTCGGTGGCCGCCTTCACCGCCGCGACGTCCCCTCGCACGATGGCGGTGACATACCCCCCGCCGATCTTCTCGTAGCCGACGAACTCCACCTTGGCGGCTTTCACCATGGCGTCTGCCGCCTCGACCATTCCCACGAAACCCTTGGTCTCGATCATCCCCAGCGCTTCAGCCATCGCTTTGAACCTCCAATTTCAAAACTGCGGTGTTCGACAGAGCACGGCTCACTTGTCCTTGAACGGGGTGGTTTCCTTGCCGGAGATGGCCTTCAAGGCGGCGACGGCTGCCTCGGCAGCGGAATCGACCTCCGACTCCGCCCCGGCCATGTACAGGCGCCCGAACGCGCCGAAGGGCGTGACATCCACCAGCCGGACGTTGGCGGCCTTCTCCGCCTCGTTCGCTGCCAGCGCTGCGTACGCTGCCGGCTCGGTCTCGAGGATGAAGAGCGATTGGCCAGGCTCGATCATCGAGCCAAAGCGAATCTTGTCGAGGATCATCGCGTGCATCGGCTCGATCGCGCGAATGATGGTGTTGGAGACGAGCTTCGGCCTGAGGCGATCCTCGACCGTCACGCCCAGGTGCGCGAGGATCGCGTCGCCAGCGCTGCGAACCTCGCCTTTGTCCTCGCTGTGCACCTCCAGCATCCCGTACGCGCGTTCCACCACCAGCGTCGCGGGCTGAACCGCGGTCTGCTTGAGCGCCACGTCGATCACACCGTGAATCGCCATTCCCGGAGCGATCTCCACGAACAGCGACGCCACGTACGGGACCGGGAAGTAGCCTCGACAGGTGGTGCAAATGTGAGCGGCCAGCTGCGGCTGAAGCGAGTCGAGAAACACGAACGTCCGGAGCGACGTGGCCAAGAGGATTCCTTAACGGAGCGCCTTGAGGGCGACTGCTATAGCGAACTGAACACTTCGTTGACAAGGGTCCAATGAAAGTGGGGTAAACGGTTTCGGATGCGCCGCGCGAGATCGATTGCACTCCTGGCGTCGTTGGCTCTCGCGGGCGCCGTTGACGCGCAGCCTCGAGAACCCGACCAGCCGGGTCCGCGACCCGAAACGCCCGGCCAACGCGATCCGGTGGAAGAGTCCGGTCCGGTCATCCAGCACGATCACCGCAGCGTTTTTCCGCCCTACCTTCCGCGCGCCGCGCTGGTGGGCTCGTTCCTCAACAGCTCCGCGTTCACTCCTCAGGTCCGGCTGGAATGGGAGCTCACGCTGGTGCAGGAGCGGGTGGATGCCTTCGTGCTGATCCTCGAAGGCGGCGGCGGTTACGGGTTCAATCTGCCGCAAAATCTGGGACCGGCGAATGCCACCGCGATGACGTCCCTCTACCAGCACACGGTGCTGGCGGGCCTGGGCTTCCGCGCCGATCAGCCGAGCGGCTTTCACTGGGGGTTCCAAGCGACCACCGGCCCGCTCATCTACGGGGCGAAGTTCTCCGACCTGCCCGCCGAGAGCGGCATCCTGGGGATGGTGGAAGGCCGCGCACAGGCGGGTTGGAAGTTCGGGGCGATCGTGTACGGCGTTTCGCTCGGCTACGCCTCCTTGTATCGGCAGCCGTCGAATCTGGTGAGCGGGTCGTACCTGAGCGGCATCCTCTTCGGCCTCTTCGCGGATGCGCGCTAGCGCTGGGAGGATTCCAGCTTCTTGCGCGCCTTGGTGGCCGCCATCTAATGTTGACGCAGGTCGAAAGGTCGAACCTTCACCCTGCGACCCTCAACTTTCTACCTTCGACTCGACAGGAGCGTTCGTTGCCCCTGACCACCGAAGCGTTCGGGCTCACCGACGTGGGCAAGAAACGCCAGCACAACGAGGACGCGATGCTGGTGGATCCCGGCCTCGGATTGTACGTGGTGGCCGACGGAATGGGAGGACACGCCGCGGGCGAGATAGCCAGCGCGCGCGCCACCAACGTCGTTCGCGACCACGTCCTGGCGAACAAGCGGGTGGTGGCGGACTTCGCTGCTGATCCCAGCCAATCCCATCGCGCGGCCGCCGCTTCGATGCTGGAGCTCGCCGTGCAGCGCGCTTGCGCAGACATCTACCGCGCCGCGATCGGAGACGCGAGCAAGCGCGGAATGGGGACGACCTTCGCCTGCCTCCTGGTGGCGGACAACACGGGGATCATCGCGCACGTGGGCGACTCTCGCGTGTACCTGGTTCGCCACGGGCAGTGCCACCGGCTGACCGAAGATCACACTCTGGTGGCAGCGCAGCTCAAGGCGGGGACGATCAACAAGGAGCAGGCGGCCAACTCGCAATATCGAAACGTGATCACCCGGGCGGTAGGCATCCAGGAATCCGTGCAGGTGGACACGCTGATCGTCGACTTGCTGCCGCGCGATACCTTCTTGCTCTGCTCCGACGGCCTGCACGGCTACCTGGCCGACGACGAAATCGCCCCGCTGATTGCCAGCACCGCGGCGGCACAGTTGCCGGAAAAATTCGTCGCGCTGGCCAACGAGCGGGGCGGCCGGGACAACATCACGGCGGTGGTGGTCAGGATCGAAGGCGATCCGGCTCAGGCCGCGGAAGAGATGTCCGAGGCGCAGTCGCGGATGGAAGCGCTGCGCAAGATTCCGCTTTTCCGCCATCTCACCTACAAGGAACAGACGGCGGTCCTCTCCATCGCCAGCACGCGCGCCTATCCGGCGGGGAGGGAGATCTTCACCGAGGGCCAGAAGGGCGACGAGCTGTTCGTGGTGATCCGCGGACGGGTGGCGATCGAGAACAACGGAGTGGAGATCGCCGAGCTTCGCGCAGGAGGACACTTCGGCGAGATGGGACTGGTGGACAACGCTCCGCGCTCCGCGACCGTGCGCGCGACGGAGCCCACCCGGGTGATGGTGATCGCGCGGCCCGAGCTGATGAGCTTGATGAAGCGCGAGTCGGTGCTGGCGGTGAAGATGCTCTGGAGCTTCGTCCAGGTGCTCTCCGACCGGCTCAGGCTGACCAACTCCGAGCTCTCCGAAGCGCGCCAGGAGCTGGCCGTGGCTCAGGCGATCCAGCCGTTCGCCGAGGAATGAGACGGTCGATGGGGCATTTGCACCGGTGGCGAGCGAGGGCTAAAGCATGAGCATGGATCGGTCAGCCTTGAAGGGCCGTCGGATCGCGCTCGGCGTTGCCGGCGGGATCGCCGCCTACAAAGCCTGCGAGCTGGTTCGCGAGCTGATGCGCGCGCGGGCGCAGGTGCGGGTGGCGATGACCGAAGCGGCCCAGCAGTTCGTGACGCCCCTGACCTTCCAGGCGCTCTCGGGAAATGCGGTCCTGACCAACTACTTCGACACCGCGCAAGAAGCGAAGTTCGGCCACCTGGAGCTGGCGCGCTGGGCCGAGCTGTACGTCATCGCCCCTGCCACCGCGGACGTGCTGGCGCGAATTCGCGCGGGCCTTGCCGGCGACGCGCTAACCACGTCGCTGCTGGCATTCAAAGGGCCGGTGCTGCTGGCGCCCGCGATGAACGTGGCGATGTTCGAAAATCGGATCACGCAGGAAAATTTGCGCGGCCTCCTGCAGGAATCCCGCTTTCAGGCGGTGGGTCCGGCGATGGGGCTGCTCGCCGACGGCGACGTGGGTGCTGGAAGGCTCGCCGAGGTGCAGGAAATCGTGGATCGGCTGGCGGCAATGGCGTCCACCGGCGAGCTGTCCGGTGCGAAGGTGCTGGTGAGCGCCGGACCGACGCGCGAGTTCCTGGACCCGGTGCGATTTCTGTCCAATCCCTCGACTGGAAAAATGGGGCTGGCGATGGCCCGGGCGGCTCGGGCGCGCGGTGCCCAGGTGACGGTGGTCTTGGGTCCGGTCACTGAGGCGCTGAGCGATGGCCTGGAGATCGTATCCGTCACCAGCGCGGAGGAAATGGCGAAGGAGGTGCTGGCGCGCATCCGGCAAGTGAGCTTCTTCGTCGCCGCCGCGGCCGTTAGCGACTACCGCCCCAGGGCGATCGCTCCGCAGAAGATCAAGAAAGGCGACGCCGCAGAGAAGCTGCTGCTGGTGCGCACGCCGGACGTCTTGGCCGAGGCTTCGAAAAGAGTGGCGCAGCTCGATCGCCGCCCGGTGTTGGTGGGCTTCGCGGCCGAGACGGAGGCGCTGTTGGCGAACGCCCAGGCGAAGCTTTTGAAGAAGAACCTGGACGTGATCCTCGCCAATGAAGTCGGTCAGCGCGGCGAAGGGTTTGCCGCGGACACCAACCGCGTCACCTTGCTGTCGCGCCGCGGAGATCGCCGACAACTCTCCGGAACGAAGGACGAGGTGGCGGCCCAGGTCTGGGACTTTTTGCTCGCCTACGCAGCGGGCCAGTCCGGCAGCTCGGGCAGCGTCAGCCGTCCGTGAATCGCGTCGCGGAAGGCCGGCCGCGCTTTGCGCACGGCTTCCTCGGCTTGGCGCGGCATCAGGTCGGTGCGTTTCTTCAGCCGCGCTCGGAGGACGCGCGCCATGTGGAGGTTCCGGCCGCCGGTGGGATCTGCCTGCGTGCACTGCGCGGAGGGACCGTCCTTGAGCATCCCCACGATCTGGCCGATGGCGAGCGCTTCGCACTCGCGCACCTCGTCATCGCCGAGGACCATCTCCCGCTCGCGAGCGACCATCTCGCTCATCCGCTGCCACCGCTTCAGCCGTGCCGCGAGCAGCAAGCTGCCGAACATCTTCTTCGAGACGGAGAAGGGAATGACGTAGCTTTTGGCCAGGACGTCTTCGAGGTGATCGTCGTGCTCGCGGTAGGCGGCTTGCGATACGTGGCGGGCCAGCTTCCACAAGTGCGGCGAGAGCTTCTGGTCGTAGCGCAGCTCCCAATATGCGTGACCGGCGACCCGGCTGCGAAAGCTCTGCACCGTCTTGTACGGCACGTAGTAGTTGTGGGCTACGGTATCCGCGGCGAGGTGCGAGAGGAAACCGAGCGAGAATGCCTTCTGCGCGTCGCCCTTGGCGCGATCCAACACCTGAAATCCGACCGTCCAGTTGTGGCAGTGGACGGCGTAACGAGCCAGGTTCTTGCCCACGATGATGTCGGCTGCCAGCGAGCCATACAGGTACTCGCTGGCGTATTGACTGAGAATCGCTCGCGTCGCGGCGCTCAAGACGGAGAGGCTGTCGAGCGCGCCGGAGGAGAAGTTGAGGTGCGCGAGCGGCCCCCAAGCCCAAGCGTCAGAAGGCCAGAGAAAAAAGGCGAGAGCGGCTGTTGCAGCGGCGGAAAAAACTGAGACCCCAAGCAACCGACTGCCCATTTGCCCTCGCTTCGAAAGCCGTCTCGGGATAAAGAGTAAGCGTTTATTCAGGCACTGGTAAAGCCGGAATCATACCGCCGTGTCCTACAATCCGCTTCTCGCGTTGGAGCTCAACGCGGTCCTGAAAGACCTCAGCCGCCACCTCGAATGGCAAGCGAGTGCCGGCGGCACTTCCATCCTGGCTGCGCCCCGGACTGCCCAGCATGCGTCTCCAGCTCGGCCGGTCGCAGAACCGGTACCGCCTGGCGATCCTGCCTCGCCTTCCGCACAGGCTGCCCTTCCCCTGGGCGATGCCACGGTCGCGGTGCCGCAGGGCTCTCCACTTCGAGAGACTCGCAGCCTCGAGGAGATTCGCGAGGACCTGGGAGACTGCCGGCGTTGCAAGCTTTGTAGCGGGCGCACCCATCTGGTGTTTGGCGTGGGCAATCCGCACGCAAAGCTGGTGTTCGTCGGCGAGGGTCCTGGCGCCGAGGAGGACGCGCAGGGAATCCCGTTCGTGGGAAAAGCGGGGCAGCTCCTCACCAAGATGATCGAGGCGATGGGATTCAGCCGCGACGAAGTCTACATCTGCAACGTGATCAAGTGCCGCCCGCCCAACAACCGCAATCCGGAGCCCGACGAGATCGAGTCATGCGAGCCGTTCCTCAAGGCGCAGCTCGGCGCGATCTCGCCGCAAGTGATCGTGGCGCTCGGCAAGTTCGCTGCCCAGACGCTGCTGCGGGAACAGACGGCGATCACGCGGCTGCGCGGGAATTGGCGGCAATACTGCGGGATCCCGCTGATGCCCACTTTTCATCCGGCGTACTTGCTGCGAAATCCAGCCGAGAAGCGGAGCGCGTGGTCGGACCTGCGGCAGGTGATGAGGCGGTTCGGCCGGGAAGCCAAGGGGCGGCCCGAGTGACCGTGGCGAGCGCAACCGATCGATGAAGGGCACGGTCCGGATCGAACAGGTGCACTCGCCGTCGCTGGTCGGCAATCCACTGGGCGACCCGCCGCAGCGCGAGATGCCGCTCTACTTGCCGCCGGGCTACGAGGGCGGCGCGGAGAGATTTGCGGCGGTGTACTTTCTCCACGGCTTCACCGGAAGCGGGCGCTCGTGGATGAATGCTTCCGGGTTTTCCCCCAATGTGATCGAGCGGCTCGACGAGCTGGTTTCGCAAGCGCTGATCCCGCCGGTGATCGGCGTCTTCGTGGATGGCTGGACGTCGCTGGGGGGCAGCCAGTGGATCAACAGCGAAGCCACCGGGCGGTACCGCGAGTACGTCTGCAAGGACGTCGTCGCCCACGTGGACCGGGCGTTCAGAACTGTGCCGCTGGCCGCAGCGCGGGCCATCGTCGGGAAGAGCTCGGGAGGGTACGGCGCGTTGGCCATCGCCAGCCGCCACCCGGACGTGTTTGGCCACGTGGCGGCCCACTCGGCGGACGCGTACTTCGAATACTGCTATTTGCCGGAGTTTCCCAAGGCGGCGGGTCCGTTGCTGAAGGCCGGAGGTGTCGAGCCCTGGGTTCGCGAGTTCCTCAAGCGCTCTCGGGAGACCCGGGCGCGCTCGGAGGACTTTCCGGTGATCAACATGATCGCCATGGCTGCGGTGTATTCGCCCAAGAAGGGGGAGCCCCTGGGCCTGGAGCTTCCGTTCGATCTTCAGACCGCGAGGATCCGCCCGGAAGTGTGGGGACGCTGGCTGGCCAATGACCCGGTCCGGTTCATCCCCAAGGCCTTGCCTGCGTTTTCCAAGCTGAAAGGCGTCTTCATCGACTGCGGGACGCGGGACGAGTTCCACCTTCGCTGGGGCTCGCGGATGATGGTGGAAGAGCTGCGCAGCGGGGGCATCGAGGTTGCGCACGAGGAGTTCGAGGACGGCCATATGGGAATCAACTATCGATACGATCACTCGCTCTCGTACCTGGCGCCGAGGCTGGCGCGAGGTTGAGCAAGCCTGACGCGCGCGCGTTGCTGGCGTTGGCAGTGGACTCGGGGCAGCGGCTCCACTAGCTTGGCGCGCCGCCAGAGGAGGGATGCGATGCACGACGATCTGCGAAGCTTGATCTTCCACAACGACTTCAGCCGGCGCGAGTTCGTGGTAACCACGCTGACCGCGGGATTCGCTCTGGCGGTACAACCGGTGTCAGCGCAGACGATCACCACCGACAGCAACGGGTTGGTGGCGGGCGAGGTCAAGATCCCGGTTGCCGGGGGCGAAATCCCGGCGTATCGAGCGATGCCCGCTTCGGGAAAGTCGTTCCCGGTGGTGCTGGTGGTCCAGGAGATCTTCGGCGTTCACGAGCACATCAAGGACGTTTGCCGGCGCTTCGCGAAGATCGGCCATTTCGCCGTCGCTCCCGAGTTATACGCGCGCCAGGGCGATGTCTCGAAGATCAGCGACTCGCGCGAGATCATGAAAGTCGTGTCCAAAGTGCCCGACGCCCAGGTGATGTCCGATCTGGATGCGACCGCGGACTGGGCTGGAAAATCCGGGAAGGGCGACGTGTCCAAGCTCGGCATCACCGGTTTCTGTTGGGGCGGGCGGATCGTCTGGCTGTACGCGGCGCACAATCCCAAGCTGAAGGCGGGAGTCGCCTGGTACGGTCGGTTGAAAGGCGAACGCACCGAGCTGCAGCCGAGTTATCCCCTCGACGTCGCGGCGCAGATCAAGGCGCCCGTGCTCGGCCTCTACGGCGGCAAGGACCAAGGCATTCCCCAGGAGAGCATCGAGGAGATGCGCAAGGCGCTGAAGGCGGCGGGCAGCCCCTCGGAGATCGTCGTCTACCCGGATGCCCCTCACGGATTTCACGCCGACTACCGCCCGAGCTACGTCAAGGAGGCGGCACAGGACGGCTGGAAACGGCTGCAGGCCTGGTTCAAGAAATACGGAGCCGCATAACCGCTCGCCCTGAGCGTAGGGCGAAGCCCGTAGTCGAAGGGCCGCTCTCGACTCCGCTTCGCTACGCTCGAGCTGAGTGGGGCAACTCCGCTTCGCTACGCTCGAGCTGAATGGGGGACTCCGCTTCGCTACGCTCGAGCTGAACGGGCAACTCCGCTTCGCTACGCTCGAGCTGATCGGGGTTCTAGCGGCGCCCGATCGCCAGCCACACACCGACCAGGATTGCCGCGCCCGAGGCGAGCAGCCGAACCGTCAGCTGCTCTCCGAGAATCAGCACCGCGCCGCCTGCTGCGATGATCGGCACCGAGAGCTGTATCGCCGCGGCGCGCGTCGCGGACAGCGAAGGCAGCGCCGCATACCAAAGGCTGTAGCCCACTCCGGAGGCAAGCGCGCCGGACGCTGCCGCCAGACCGACTCCTCCCAGCGATGCGTGCTCGGAGCGAAGCATCAGCAGGCTCAGCGCGATGGTAAACGGCACGCTGCGCGCGAAGTTATCAGCGGTGATCGCCAAGGGATCTCTCGCGCCCCTTCCCCTCAGCGAGTAGATGCCCCAGGCCGCGCCCGCGCCGAGCATCAGCACAGCACCGACTCGATTGGGGGCGTGTGCGCCGGGGAGCGTGAGCCATGCCAGACCCGCCAGCGCGAGGGCGATTCCTGCCCATTGCCAGGGGCGGGGCCGCTCGCCGCGGACCAGCGCCCAAGCGAGCATGGTCGTCTGCACAGCTCCGAAGAGGAGCAGCGCGCCGATGCCCGCGCCAATCGACACGTACGCGGCCGAGAAGGCGGCTGCGTAGGCGAAGAGCATCGCGGCGGACGCCCAACTGCCACCGCGCGCACGACCGCCGCGCAGCGCGAGGTGGATCACCGCCAGCGTGGCAGCGCCGCAGGCGAGCCTCACGGTAGTGAAGGTGGCCGCGTCGATCAGGCGCGCCCCCAGCGCCCTTCGACACAGCAGCGAGTTGGCCGCGAAGCCGATCAGTGCCAATGCCGTGAGCAGAACCGTTCGCGTGGCCAGCGGCATCGTCAGCTCTTGTCCAGCTCGGCCGGGCCGACGCGATCTCGCCGCGGCGTTCGGAGCGTGCGCAGGAAAATCCAGGCGAACCGCACGTCCTTGATCAGGTAGCGCCGCCACAACCTGCCCGGCTCCTGCACCAGCCGGAAGAGCCATTCCAGACCGGAGCGCGACATCCAGGGGGGCGCGCGCCGGACCCGACCCGCGATGAAGTCGAACGTGGTGCCGACCCCCAACGCCAGCGCGGGACGGATCCAGGGCAGCGCCGCGTGGATCCACAGCTCCTGCTTGGGACACCCGAACGCTACCAGGACGATCTCGGGACGGGCCGCTCGAATCCGCCCGATCACCGGGTCATCCTCCTTCAGATCCGGCTTGGCTGCGACGATTGGCGCATCGACTCCGGCGATCTTCACCCCCAGCCCGCGGGTCAGCATGCCGGCGACCTGCTCGGCGATTCCCGGTGCCGCGCCGACGAGATACACGCGCCAACCCTTCGCGGCGGCGCGCTTCATCAGGGGCATCACCAGATCCGACCCGGAGATCTTCGCCGGCAGCGGAGATCCCAGCAGGCGCGACGCCCAGACGAGCGGTTGACCGTCGACCAGTGAGAGGGTGACCGCGGCGTAGGCGTTCCGCAGGTCCACGTCTTGCTCCGCGGTCACCACGTGGTCGATGTTCGGCGTGAAGACGGCGCCCCCGCGCTTGCTCTCGATCAGGTGGGTGATCTCCTCGAGCGCCTGATCGAAGCTCAGCGAATCTACCCAGAGCTCACCGATTCGTACGCGGGTTCGCGCTCCGGCTTCGGTCATGATCTCACCCAACCGAGGTCGTGCTCCGCTCGACGGGCCCTCCGGATGCTCACAGCGTTGACGTCGCTACTGCCAGCGCTCGACGTCGGCGTACCACTTCGCTCTCCAACTGCGCGAGTGCAGCGCCAGGTAGGCCGCGACGCTCATGTCCTTGGCCAGGTTCTTGGCATGGTAGAGGACCCAGCGCAATATGCAGAGGCGGCACAGCTGGCGCTCGGCCCACGGCAACGGCACGCGGCGGACGGTCTGGAGATAGTCGAAGAGCTCGAGCCAGTGGGGGAAGGTGACGCTTCCGGAGCTCTGCAGCTCCGGCAGAAACCAGGCCATCCGGCCGCGCCAGTCCTTGTAGACATTCCCTGAATGGAACCGCTTGTAGAACAGCGGTTCGGGCACCTGGATGAAGGGTCCGTAGAGAGCAAGCTCGCAGAGCAGCACGCGGTCTGAGCTGGTGTAGTTCTGCATCAGCCGCGTCCTGCGCAAAACCTCCGACCGGATCACTCCGTAGATCGCGGTCATCGTGTACCGACGGTAGGAGAGCTCGCTGAAGCGCTGGTGCGGGCGCGCTGCGGTGCCCTGTCTCTCATCGCTGACGCCCATCTGCTTGCCGCTCTCGTCGATGGAGACCATGGCGCAGTGGCAGAGGACGACCTCGGGATGCTTGTCCAAGACCTCCACGCAGCGCTCGATCAAGGTCGGCGCGCAGACGTCGTCGTGGGCCGCCCATCGAAAATACTGGCCCCGAGCGAGCTTGAAGGTCAGGTTCTCGTTGTTGGCACCGCCGATATTGGTGGGATTGCGTGAGTAGCGGATGCGCGGGTCTCGCGCGGCGTACTCCTTGCAGATGTCAGCCGTGGCATCGGTGGAGGCGTTGTCGGAGATGATCAGCTCGAAGTCCTTGTACGTTTGCGCCAGAATCGAATCGATCGCCTCCCGGAGATAGGGCTCGCCGTTGTAGACGGCCAGCCCGATGCTGACGCGCGGGACCTTGTTGCCGGTGGCCTCGTTCGCGACTGTGCTTCCCATCATTCCTCCGCCCGGATTTGCCCCGGGAGGCGTCCCGATCACGCCCGCCAGCGCAGCTGCGCGTCCAGCCGACCCCCGGCAAGCAGTTTCTTGATTTGGCCAATACGGCTGAAGCGGAACCCTTCGAACTCATCTACGGTGATCCCAGTGCGGCGAAACATTTCATAGAGCTGCTTCGCGCCCTCGCGAGCCGTCCAGCGGGGCTCAAAGGCGGGCACCAGCCTGGCGATCTTCGACGAGTCGACGCGGTAGTTGCGAGCATCGGGACTCGCACCGCCGGCGAGCTCGACGGAGCACCCGGGTACCGTCTCCCGGACGATCTCCGCCAGCTCGCGGATCCGGTAGTTCTCCTCTTTGCGGCCCACGTTGAATGCCTGTGCGTGGACCGCCTCGCGCGGAGCCGCGAGCACGGCGAGGAAGGCTCGGCAGATGTCCTCCACGTGGACGATCGGCCGCCAGGGCGTGCCGTCGCTTTTGATCCGCACCTTGCCGGTGGCCACCGCCCAGGCCGTCAGGTTGTTGAGCACGATGTCGCAGCGCAGCCGTGGGGAAACGCCGTAGGCCGTGGCGCTGCGAAGCATGACCGGGCTGAACTCGTCCGACGCCAGCCCCAGCAGGTCCTGCTCGGCGCGGACCTTGGAGACGCCGTAGGGCGTCACCGGGTTGAAAGGCGCGTCCTCATCGAGCAGGCGGTCGCCGGATGCGCCGTAGTTGCTGCAGGAGGAGGAAAAGAGAAACCGCGGCACTTGTGCGTCGCGGGCAAGCTTCGCCAGGTGCACGGTGGCGCGGTGGTTGATCTGGTAGGTCAGCTCGGGGTCGAAGTCACCCAGCGGATCGTTGGAGAGAGCAGCCAGGTGGATCACCGCGTCGAATCCGGCCACGTCGGACGGCAGCGCGTCGCGGATGTCGCGCCGGATGAAGGGGACATCGGCAAGAGCGCCGACGAAGGTGCAATCCCGATAGTAGTCGGTGTCCATTCCAACCACTTCGTGACCCGCTTCGAGCAGCAGCGGGACCATCACGGAGCCGATGAAACCCTGATGCCCTGTGACCAAGACCCGCATGTTGTTCATCTCGAGAAAACCGCGGGCGCCAGCCGCCGCCTCCCGGCGAATTGGGTCCCTGCCGAGCGCATGTTTATCACGGCCGCTGGCTCAGAGCACCAGCTTGCGCACCACGAACCCCTCGGCGAAACCCTCCGCCGCGTTGCATTCGATGCCCCGCAGCCGCATCAGCGACTCGAACGTCTCGGGCCGAAACCAGCGACGAGTGGACTGCGAGCGGAAGTGCCGCGCGAGCAGGTCCAGCTTCCGCCGCGCCACGGCTCCGTTCAACGGCACGAAGACATTCGGTTTGCCCAGATCCCCCTCGTACTTGGGGATTTCGTACTCCGCGATCAGGTGGTCGCGAAAGGTGTTCCAGGTCAGCTCGCCGATCAAGCGATGGTCTTGGTGCAGATCGTCCACGCGGTGCGTCAGCACCAGGTCGGGCTTGGCGGCCGCTTTGATCCGCTCGAACTGCTCCTTGATCGAGGCCCCGACGAAGGGGAAGAAGCTTTCGCGAAATGAATGGACCTCCACCTGCGATTGGCTCCCTGCCAGGATCTCCGCCGCGCTGGCCTTCGCCTCGGCCTCGCGTTCCTCCGTGGAGGCGAAGATTACCCACTGCACCGTCGACCGAGGGTGCTCCGCGAGCAATCGCAGGAGCGTGCCTCCAGCGCCGATCTCGATGTCGTCGCAATGCGCGCCGAGACAAAGGATGGCGAGCGGGGCGCCCGGCCTTCCAAGATGGGCGGCGATCATCAGGCGAGCACCGTCGCCTCGGGAATGGGCACGATGAACTTTGCCCCCCAGCCGCGGGCATGCGCTAGCTGGGCCATGATCTCGTCCCTGAAGTTCCACGGGAGGACGAGGATGTAATCCGGGCGAGCCTCATCGATCCGCTCCGGGGCGAAGATCGGAATATGCGTGCCGGGGAGGAACTTTCCCTGCTTGTACGGGTTGCGATCGACGGTGAACTCGACGAGGTCGGTGCGAATGCCGCAAAAATTGAGCAGGGTGTTGCCCTTGCCCGGTGCGCCATAACCGGCGACACGTGCGCCCGCGTCCCTGGCGCGGATGAGCAGCTCCAGCAGGCGCCGCTTGGTTGCGTGCACGCGCTGCTCGAAGGCGCAGTACGTCTCCAGCTTTCCGTATCCCAGATCCTCCTCGCGGCGGCGAAGCAGGTGCACCCGCTCGCTCACCGGACGCGAGGAGTCCTCGGCGCGGCGCGCGTAGATTCGCAGCGAGCCGCCATGGGTCCACAGCTCGTCCACGTCGAAGATGGCAAGCCCGTGCTCGGCGAAGATCCGCTCGGCGGAGAGCAGCGAGAAGTAGGAGAAATGCTCGTGGTAGATGGTGTCGAATTGGTTTCCCTCCACCAGGCGCTGCAAGTGGGGAAACTCCAGCGTCGCCGTTCCCGTCGGTTTCAAGAGCTTGCGGATCCCGGCCACGAACGAGTTGAGCTCGGACACTTGCGCCAGCACGTTGTTGCCGACGATCAGGTCTGCCTGCTTGCCTTCGCTCGCCAGCGTCGCGCCGAGCTTCTGGTCGAAGAACGCGACGAGGGTATCGACCCCCCTCTCCCTGGCCGCCGCCGCCACGTTGGCGGCCGGCTCGATCCCCAGGCATGGAATTGCGCGCCGCACGAACCACTGCAGCAGATATCCATCGTTGCTCGCCAGCTCGACCACGAAGCTTTGCGAACCCAGCTGGAGGCGCTTCACCATCGCCGCCACGTACTCCTCGGCGTGCCGGACCCACGAGGTCGCGTACGAAGAGAAATAGGCGTACTCCGAAAATATGTCCTCGGCGGCGACGTACTGCTCCAGCTGCACCAGGAAGCACGAGCCGCAGACCCAGACCTGCAGTGGATAAAAGGGCTCCATCTGGTTGAGCCGCTCGGGGGGTAGATAGCTCTCGCAAAGAGGCGACATCCCGAGATCGACGAACGTTTCTCGAAGGGGCGCAGCGCAGAAGCGACAGTTGGGCACGCGCCGACCCTAGTGCCGTTTGACCACGCGGACAAGGAGCGCCGGGCGGAGCGCTGGGGCGGCGCAGACCCAGCATCCGCCACCGGGCGGAGCGAGGCCGAGCCCCGCCGGTTCGTGTTGTATAGTCCGCGCGCTCGACCGCAGCGAAGTCTCCGTATTGCGCAAAACACCGGGAGCTGAACGACGTGCCAGGCGATGCCCTTCGGCGAGGCGATGTGGTGGAGGTCCGGAGCGCTTCCGAGATTCTCGCCACGCTGGACGGGCAGGGCGCGCTCGATTCGCTCCCCTTCATGCCGGAGATGATCCGCCACTGCGGGCGCCGCTTCGCGGTCGACAAACGGGCCGAGAAAATTTGCGACACCATCCACTACACCGGGAGCCGAAGCCTTCGAGACAGCGTCTTGCTGGCGGACCTGCGCTGCGATGGCTCGGCGCATGACGGCTGCCAAGCTGAGTGCCGCATCTTCTGGAAGGAAGCATGGCTACGCCGCGTGCAGCGAGAAGACTCCTCGCCGGGTGAGACGAGTCCGGCAGTCCCAGGGCGACGGGACGGACACGCCGGCCCTGCGCCTGTCTCCAGCGGTATCGAGGGGCTGGGGAGCGGCCTCGATGAAGCTGGCGCCGCGCTGGCGAAGGTGGTGGCGGGAAACACCAAACAGACGACCGGTGGCGAGGCACGCGCGGAATGCTACCGCTGCCAGGCCACGGAGCTGCTCAAAGCTTCGCAGCACCTGAGGACGTGGGATCCGCGTCCGTACTGGCGGGAATTTTCGTCGGGCAACGTCTCCCTGGAACGATTCGTGCGCGTCACCGCTCGCGCCGCTGTCCAGGAGCCACTTCGGAAGCTGGGCCTTTTGCCCAATGTCCCGCTGCGCGGCAGCGGCGCGGCATCGACGCGCGAACCACTGCTGGACCTCCAGCCGGGGGAATGGGTCCAGGTCAAATCGCCGGAGGAGATCGCCCAAACCCTGACTACCCAGGGCAAAAACCGCGGGCTGTGGTTCGACCGCGAGATGCTTGCCTACTGCGGGAAGATGTATCGAGTGAGACGGCGCATCAGTCGCTTCATCGACGACCGCAATGGCCAGATGGTCGAGCTGAAGAGCGATTGCGTGACATTGGAGGACGTCGTCTGCTCTGGAGACCACAGCGTGACGCGCTGGTTCTGTCCTCGCGCCATCTATCCCTACTGGCGCGAGTGCTGGCTTCGTCGGGTGAGTGAGCCGATTGCTCCGCAACTGAGCGCCTCCTCGTCTGTCGCTGCGCAGCCGGCGAGTCCGGATTCGATCAGCCGCTGAGGATCATGCGGGTCAGGCGTTCGACGAATTACTCGACAGCCGACAGATCGAGGACGAGCACCCAGTCGTTGGTGCCCGTGCCATTGTCGCCCAGGGTGGTGAACTCATACGTGCCGTCGTTGGGGAGCGAAGAGGCAATCTCCGTGTATGTGCCGCTCGTCGGGTTGAACCATTGCGCTCGCGCCGGGCCGCTCATCGCCGCCATATCGATGGTGATGCTCCGGGCAGCCGTTCCAGTCGGCGGCAGGTAGGCGAGGAGCGCGTCGCCTTGCGAGCTGGCAGCAGCCGCCACGTAATCGCTGCCGCCGAGTGTGCCGCCGCCAGCGGTGACCAGCGTTCGCATCCCGGCGAGGCCCGAGGGCACCAGGTTGTACCAGGGCAGCGAGTCCAGCAATCCGCCCAGCCGTTGCCAGTCGAGCCCGCCGGTGGCATCGAGCGGGTAGGGCCACCACTGATGGCCAAACGGAAAACCCGACCACCACGTGTCCGTTGAAAACTCCCAAATGTCTCGGTGCCCGTAAAACCCTCCCGCGGTACAGCCGGACAATAGTGCCCAGTACTCGTACTTGCGAACCGAGGCGGGGTCCCCAGGTATCCAGCCCTCGGCCTCGTAGCCCGTCTCCTTCAGATAGGCGGGGGTCGCGGGCGAGTAGCTGTAGCCGCGATGGGCCTCGAGGTAGGTGTTGCCGTTATTTCCCGGGCCGTAAGTGTACACGGCATTGCCATCCATCGAGGACGCGAACGCTGCCTCATCGGTCGATAGGCATGGCGCGCTCCAATCCCCAGCTTGCAGCTGCGTGGCGCCGGCATCTTTGATGCCCTCCAGGATCTTGTGGAGGCGCCGCTCTCCTTCCGAGCCCGAAGGAGGGAAGAAGTCCCCGCCGACGACCCACAGGATGTTGCCGCGGTCCTTGTAGCGCTTGCCGAGGTACAGTCCGAAGTTGTAGCAGACGCTTTGCGTGTTGACGCCGTTGGTCAGCTCGGCCCACCAGCCTTCAGTCCCTCCGCCGAATCCCAGGTACATGTATGCGAGGGATACGAGGATGTTTTTTGACCCGGCCAGATCGATTATCGAATCCGCAAAGGCGAAGTAGTCCTCATTGGGCGTGGAAAAGTCGCCGGGGACGCTGAACGGCGCGTCGCCATTCTGGTTGGCGGGGGCATTGACGGCGAACTTGTGCTCGAGCAGGTTGATGTTGACGGTGTTGAAGCCTTGGAACTGCCGGTAGGCGAGGTAGTTGTCCGCCTCTTCATAGGTGAGGTTGGCGATCAGAGACTGCGCCGAATCGCCGTGGATCCGGAATGGGTAGCCGTTCTGATCAACCAGGTATCGACCGTCGGCGGAGACGGCGAGCGGATACGCGTAGTCGCCGCGCGCCGCAGTACCACCGAAGATTATCAGCCCGAGCGCGACGCAACAGCTTGCAAAAGAAGTTGGATGAGGAAACCGCAGCGGGCCCGGTTGGCGAAGGCCCGGAGCTGTGACTCTCATGTACGACCCCCCGAGAAGAGTTTCGAGAAGAGTTTCTACAACCTTGGTACTACAACTCGGGTCGCTTGGGCAGAACTTCGAGCAGAAGCGCCCAGTCGTTCGCTCCGCCTCGGTTGTTGCCCGGCGTGGTGAACTGGTGTGTGCCGGTGTTGGGGAGCGGCGAAGCGATCTCCATGTACGCGCCGCTCGTTGGATTGAACCAGCGCGCACGTGCGGGGCCGCTCATGGCCGCCATGTCGATGGTGACGCTGCGAGCAGCGGTTCCGGTTGGCGGCAAGTAGGCGACCAGGACCTTGCCGTCTGCGGTGGCCGCGGCCGCGACATAATCGCTGCCCCCCAGCGTGCCACCGCCGGCGACGACCAGCGTCCGCATGCCCGCGAGCCCGGAGGGTACCAAATTGTGTGTCGGCAGCGAGTCGAGCAATTGCCCCAACCGTTGCCAGTCGAGTGCACCGGTCGCGTCCAGCGAACGTTGCCAGCGCTGATGGCCAAACGGAAAGCCAGACGACCAGGTGTCGGTCGAAAATTCCCAGACGTCGCGGTGGCCGTAAAACCCTCCCGACGTGCAGCCGGATAGGATCGCCCAGTACTCGTACTTGCGAATCGAGGCAGGATCCCCTGGGATCCAGGCTTCGGCCTCGTAGCCGGTCTCCTTGAGATAGGCGGGAACGGAAGGCGAGCGGCTGTAGCCGCGGCGCGCCTCCGTGTAGGTGAGGCCGTTGTTTCCCGGGCCGTAAGTGTACACGGCGTTGACATCCATCGAGGACGCGAAGGCTGCTTCATCGGTCGATAGGCATGGCGCACTCCAGTCGCCCGTTTGCAGCTGCGCGGCGCCGGCCGCCTTGACACCCTCCAGGATCTTGTGGAGCCGCGTCTGCCCTTCGGAGCCGCGGGGAGGGAAATAGTCGCCGCCGATGACCCAGAGGATGTTCTTGCGATTCTTGTAGCGATTACCGAGATACCGACCGAAGTTGTAACAGACGGTTTGCGTGTTGGTGCTGTTGGTCAGCTCGGCCCACCAGCCTTCATCCTTTCCATGAGCGCCCAGATACATGTACGCGAGGGAAACAAGCATGCCTTTGGACGCGGCCAGATCGATGATCGAATCCGCAAAGGCGAAGTAGGCCTCATTGGGGGTGGAAAAGTCCCGCGGCGTGGTAAACGGCGCGTCGCCATTGCGGTTGGCAGGGGCGCGCGGGCTGTACTTGTGCTCCAGCAGATTGATGTTGACGGCGTTGAATCCCTTTGCCTGCCGGTTCGAAAGGTAGAGCTCCGCCTCGGCACGAGTGAGGTTGACGATCAGCGATTGCGCTGAGTCGCCATGAATGCGAAATGGCCGGTTGTTCTGGTCGACCAGGTACCTGCCGTTGGTCGAAACCTTGAGCGGATAGGCGTAAGCCGAGGCATTGATCGCCGGGACGTCGCCGGCCGCGAGCAGCGCAATCAGCGGGAAGGCGATGAAGCCGATCATCTCAGACGGCCCCGGACGCCTTCCATACCTCCCAGGGAACCTGTCCGTGCGCGTAGAGATCCTCAAGCAGTTGCTTGTCCTTGAAAGTGTCCATGCAGGCCCAGAAACCGTCGTAGGGATAAGCCAGCAGCTTCCCTGCCTCGGCGAGGCGCTGGAAGGGTTCCTCAACCAGCTCCTCGCCCGGCTTCATCCAGCTGAAGATCTCCTGGCGGAAGACGAAGAAGCCGCCGTTGATCCGCATCCCGACGTCCTTCACGTGCCGGATGCTTTTCACCATGCCGCCATCCTCCACGCTGACGAGATGGAAGCTCTGCGTCGGCGCGACGCCCGCGAAGCAAGCCACCGCATCGCGCCGACGAAAATAATCGATCATCGCGGGCAGAGGCAGGTCGGAGACGCCGTCGCTGTAGTTGGCGAGGAAAATCTCCTCTCCCTGCAAAAACGGCTGGACGGTCTTGAGCCGCATTCCGATGTTCGAGTTCAGCCCGGTGTCCACGAAGGTGATTTTCCAGTCGTGGATGTCGCTGGCGAGCAGGTGGACGTTCTTTCCCCCTTCGCTGATCACGAAGTCGTTGGAGACGGTCTCCTCGTACTCGAGGAAATACTTCTTGATGGTGTCCGCCTTGTAGCCCAGGCAGAGGATGAAGTCCTTGTGCCCGAAGTGCGCGTAGTATCGCATCACGTGCCAGAGGATCGGTCGGTAGCCCAAGGAGACCATCGGCTTGGGAATCGTTTCCGAGTACTCCCTGAGCCGCATGCCCAGGCCGCCGCAGAAGAGAACGACTTTCATCCGCCAGACCTCCCGGGAGACTTTCTCATCGGTCGCAGCATCACCTCGGTCACCTCGGCGGTGCGGGGCAGGCGAAGGGCGGCGATGACCATCTCGGCCACATCGCTCGGTTGCAACAGCTCCGCTGCAGCGTGTTCGCGACCCTCGAAGCGAAGCACTGCCTCTTGCATCGGCGTGTCCGTCCGGCCGGGGAACACGCTGATCACCCGGATCCCGTAAGGGTTCACGTGATCGCGGATGCTGTCCGCGATTGAGCGCAGGGCATGCTTGGTGGCGCCGTAGAGGCCGTTCTCGGCTCGCGCCGTAAGGCCGGCGCTGGAGTTGATGAAGACGATTTCTCCGTTTGATTCCTTGAGCATGGGAAGAAATGCCTTGGTGAGGAGGACGGGCGCGCGCAGGTTTACCCGGTATAGCTCGTCGAGGTCATTCCACCCGGCGACCTCGATGTTGCCCAGGCGCAGCGCGCCCGCGGCGTGAACCAGCACGTCGATCCTCCCCAGCTCCGCGCGCACGCACTCGACCAGCCCGCGAATGGCGTCGTCCGAGGAGAGGTCCGCGCGGTGAACCAGAATCCGAGCCGCTCGAGCGCCGATCTCCCGGGCGCTCTCTTCGAGCCGTCCGAGCTCGCGCCCGGTCAGGCACAGGCTTGTATCCGCGGCAGCGAGAGCGCGCGCCACGGCGCTGCCGATCCCGCCGGTGGCACCGGTGATCACGGCGACCCGGTTGTGCGGGTTGGGCGGCTTCATGGGCAAGCTCCGCATGGCGCTCTCCGTCAGTGCCGCTCGAGCATATCATCCGCCCTCGGCGGGGTGATGCGCCTCGAGGTCGGGCGAGACACCGCTGCCGCTCGGAACTATTGTCGTGGGCATGCGCTTCTCCGAGACGGAGCTTCCGGGCGCCTTTCTCATCGAGCTGGAGCCCACGGCGGATGAACGCGGCTCTTTCGCCCGCGTCTTCTGCGAGGAGGAGTTCGGCGCGCGCGGGCTTCCCACCCGATTCCCGCAGTGGAACCTCTCCCGCAATACGCGGGCGGGGACCCTGCGCGGAATGCACTACAACGCCGCGCCGCACCGCGAAGCCAAGCTGGTGCGTTGCACCGCCGGCGCGATCTGGGACGCCATCGTCGATCTGCGGCCGGGCTCGCCGAAGCGCTTTCGGTGGCTGGGCCTGGAGCTATCCGCGGAGCGTGGCAACGCGCTCTTCATCCCCGAGGGGTTCGCGCACGGGTTCGTAACGCTGCGCGAGGGGACGGAGGTCTTCTATCAGATGGGCGCGGCCTACGCGCCCGGCGCTGCCAGGGGGCTGCGTTGGAACGACCCGCGAATCGGCATCCGCTGGCCGGTCCACCCGACGGTGATCAACGAGCGCGACCGGACGTGGCCGGACTTCGAGGAGTCAGCCTTCGATGGCTGAGGCGATGGAACGCCTCGGCGCCGAGATGCACGCGCTGATCGCGCGGCTGTATCCGATCTGCCGCAGCATCACCGGGGACGGTCTGCGGCAGACGCTGGGCATCCTGGGCGAGATCGCTCCGCTTCAGACGGTGGAGATCCCGTCGGGGACGCAGGTGCTCGACTGGACCGTGCCCCTGGAGTGGAACGCCCGCGAAGCCTGGGTGGCCGACTCTCGCGGCGTACGGGTGATCGATTTTCGCCGGTCCAGCTTGCACCTGGTCAGCTACAGCGTTCCGGTGCGAGCCCGCATGACGCTGGAGAAGCTCCGGCCCCACCTCCACGCGCTTCCCGATCGGCCCGACTGGATTCCGTACCGCACCAGCTACTACGAGGAGGCCTGGGGTTTCTGCCTTCCGCAAAGGCAGCTGGACGCCCTGCCCGACGGTGAGTACGAGGTCTGCATCGACTCGACCCTCGCGCCGGGCCATCTCACGTACGGCGAGCTGCTGCTCCCCGGCGAAAGCAAGGACGAGGTTCTTCTCTCCGCGCACGTGTGCCATCCGTCCCTGGCGAATGACAACCTCTCCGGTGCGGTGGTCAGCGCGTTCCTGGCCCGGCAGTTGGCGGGAGTGCGCAGGCGCCTGTCGCTGCGCTTCCTCTTTGCGCCGGGGACCATCGGCGCCATCGCCTGGCTCGCGCGCAACCGCGAAGGCCTGTGGCGCATTCGGCACGGGCTGACGCTCAACTGCTTGGGCGATTCCTCTCCGTTCACGTACAAGCGGACCGTCTCCGGTGCCGCCGAGATCGATCGCGCGACCGCGCACGTCCTTGCCCAATCCGGGTATGCGCACCAGCTAATCGATTTTTTTCCCTACGGCTACGACGAGCGCCAATACAATGCGCCCGGTTTTCGCCTGCCGGTCGGCTCATTGATGCGCGGCCGGCATGGCCAGTTCCCCGAGTACCACACCTCGGGCGACGATTTGTCGTTCGTTTCCGCGGACCGGCTGGCCGAGTCCTTTCGCGTGCTCGCGTCAGTCCTCGAGCTGTTGGATGGAAATCTCCGGTACCGGAACCTCGCCCCGTACGGTGAGCCGCAGCTCGGCCGCCGCGGGCTTTACCGCGCGCTGGGTGGCAGCGCCATCCCCGATCTGCAGATGGCCATGCTCTGGGTGCTGAATCTCTCCGACGGCACGCAGTCGCTGCTGGACATCGCGCAGCGCTCTCGCCTCGACTTCGCGGTGGTGCGAGCGGCGGCAGAGCTCCTGGCGCGGCACGGATTGCTCGAGCCCGGCTGAGCGCGGCAGCGCCAAGGTCATCGAGCGCCTTGCTCAGGCCAGCAACGAGGCCACGTGCTCGGCAATGGCCAGCGAAGCGGTCAAGCCCGGAGATTCGATCCCGTACAAGTTGACCAAGCCAGGCACCCCGTGCTCCGCCGGGCCCTGGATCACGAAATCCTGCGCCGGCACCCCGGCCGGCCCGAGCTTCGGGCGCACGCCCACGTAGCCCGGCTGCAGCGCGCCCGCGGGAAGGAAAGGCCAGTACCGCCGGATTGCGCCCTCGAACGCGGCGGCCCGGTCCTGGTCGAAGCTGTAGTCGACGCGGTCGATCCATTCCAGGTCCGGCCCGAACCGGGCGCAGCCCGCGAGATCGAGCGTCACGTGCACGCCGAGCCCGCCCTGAACGGCAACCGGATAGATGAGGTGTTGGAAGGGGGAGGGGCCGGTCAGCAGGAAGTAGTGGCCCCTCGCGTAGTAGGACGGGGGAACCGCCGCAGCAGGGAACCCGACCAAAGAGCGCGCGACGGCCTGCGCCCAAAGCCCAGCCGCGTTGACCACCACCTTGCAGTGCACGGTGGACGGATCGGTCCCACCGATGGAGAGATCGATGCCGTCGTCGCGGATCTGGCCGCCGCTGACGGGAGCTCGCAGCACGACTGCAGCGCCGTGGCGCTCGGCGTCCCGCTGAAAGGCGGCCATCAATCCATGTGAGTCCACGATCCCGGTTGCAGCGCTCCGCAGTGCGCGGACGCACTGGATATGCGGCTCCAACGCGTGGACTTCCGGCCGATCCAGGAGCGAAAGCCCTTCCACGCCATTGGCGATTCCGCGCGCCCGGTACGATTCGAGGACCGGTACCTCCTCGTCGCTGGTGGCGACGACCAGCTTGCCGATCCGCCGGTACGCGATCCCGTTCTCAGACGCGTAGGCTTCGAGGGCACGCCGCCCGGCCACGCAGAGGCGGGCTTTGAGGGATCCGGTGGGATAGTAGAAGCCGGCGTGGACCACTTCCGAGTTCCGCGAGCTGGTGTGCGTTCCGACGGCGCGCTCCCCTTCGAGCACGAAGACCTCGCGCCCCGCGAGCGCCAATCTGCGCGCCACGGCCAGGCCGATGACGCCGCCACCCACCACCGCGACGTCGATTGATGCATCTGCGAGGGGCACCGGGCGACCGTAGCTCACGAGGGGCCGCTTTGGCCGCCCTTACTGCACTGCCCCCTTGAGCAGCGAAACAATCCGTTGCCCATTCCGCCGACTGTCGAACCGCTCTATGCACAACTGGCGCCCGCGCCTGCCCATTTCGGCGGCGAGATCTCTGTCGTTCAGGAAAGTCTCGATGGCAGACCCCAACTGGCGTGTGTCGCCCGGAGCGACGAGCATTCCGTTTCGCCCAGGTCTGATCAGCTCTCCAACTCCCCCCACTTCACAGCCGATGCAGGGCAGAGCCGTGGCCATTGCCTCGAGGTAGACCTGGCCGAAGCACTCAGGGAAGGAAGGGAGCACGAAGAGGTCGGATTGCTGAAAGAGCGAGATCAGCTCCGAGCTGTTGGGCTGAAGTCCGCGATGGACGTGCAGCCCCGGAATCGCCGGCAACGGCGTGTGCGTCACCGCGTGCAGCTCGCACTTTTGGCTGCCGCGCGCCGTGAACCACTCCAGAAGGGCGGGTCCACCTTTGCGGACGAAGTCTCGTCCGACGAAGAGGATGCGAGGCAACCCATCCTGCCGGCACGCCGCAGGAGCGGGCCGCCAAAGATCCGTATTCACCCCCAGCGGCAGGACGGTGATCGCCTGCTCATCGACGCCGTAGTCGTGGATCAGCGATTGCCGGACCCAGTCGGTCCACGCCAAGAGGCGGCGGGCGCCGTGAAACAAGCTGCGAACCCGGCCGTGCTTGAATCGGCTGATCGCGCTCCCCGGCCGGTCCGCTCGATGGCCGTACGCCTGCCCGAGCACGTCCCACTGTCGAGGCGTGACGTCCATGGACAGGACGAACGGCAGCCGTCGCCGCAATCGCTGCTGGAAGACTGCCGGGTTGATCCCGTGGAAGAAGGCGACATCGTAGGGATGACCGCCGCGCAAACCTTCCGCGACCTGCCGCATGCCGCGCAGCGCGCCGATGAGCTTGGCCGGCATCAGTGGGAGCCGTTCCAGGATCCCGTTCGCCTTGGCGTAGGTGACCTCCACCCAACGAGGCTTGACGTCGGCGATGCCATCCACCACGGCCCGAAGATTCTGGTAGTAGGTCCGGTGCCCGACGTGCAGCTCCATCACGAACGCGATCGAATACGTTCGCGCGACCGCATTTTCGGCCGCTGCTCGGTCTGTCCTCGGCGACGGGTCATCCGTTGCCGCTCGTTCGGCCGCCAGCGAGTCGCCCGCGCTCATGGCTCAGGGAGACAGCGTCACGCAGCCGATGAAGTACTGGCGGCCGATCAGCCGAATCGTCTTGCGGGCGGAGGCCAAGTCCGTGCGGCCCATGGTGATGCAGAGCATTACGGTATCTACCGCGTGAGTCAGCTCGACACCGGCGGGATTGGACACCACCGGATCGATTGCGACGACCACGCGCCCGCGCTTCGCATAGCTCGCAATCTCATGGGCGACCCGCTGCGCGGCGAGGGAATCGATTGCCTTCGCCGCGATCAGGTCGAGGCGTCCTGCCTGTGCGAGGGCTCGGGCGGCCTCCATCGCGGACGAGCCCGGATCGGCGGGCACCAGCACCAGCGACCTCCAGTCCTGCCGCAGCGCGAATGACCACGCCTCACCCTGCGCCGCAGGCCGAACCGCTGCCCTTGTAGTCCGCCTCAGCTCCCCTACGCTCGCGGGCTGCTTCCCGGACCAGGAACTTTCCACAGCACCTCACCTTCCCGAGCGGTGCGCACCCATTCGTCCCGGCGCTCCGACCGCTTCAACAGAAGTGCCATCTTCCATATCACGAACGCGGGCGCGCACGTCAGCGCGAGCAGCCCTCGTGCGCCGGTGCCAGAGAGGGCCCAGCCCCGGAGCACGTAACCGGCGATGAACACGGCGGCCGCTGCCCACAAGATGATCGATGGGCCCCAGGTGCCAGACGACACCGCCAGCGCGATCGACGCGAGGAGACCCGCGGCGGAGACGGCCGTCAAGGTCGAAAGCGGCGGGACGAGGAGATCCAGGGCCAGGTCAAAGAGGACGGGATCGCGACGCGCAAAGGACATCCCAAGCAGCCTTGGCGCGTGTAGGCGGGCCATCTTGCGTCGCCCTCGTTCCCATCGAAGTCGCTGCGATCGCGAGGCCTGGCTGGACCGGGGCATCTCTCCGTAGACGTGCGCCTCCGCCGCGTAGTGGATCCGCTGGCCGCGCTCGCCGAGTCGGATTCCGTACTCCAGGTCCTCCACCACCGAGAACGCGTCGTAGTGAACCTCGCGCAGGAGCGACGATCGGAAGCACATGCCGTTTCCGCGCAGGCCGGCGGACACCCCGAGCCGCTCGCGCGCCCGCGATCGCAAGGCGTGGAACATCCCCAGCGCAATGGCCATCAGGCGCGTTCGCCAGGAGCTCTCGGGATTGCGCACGCGGTAGTCCGCCTGAATCGCGCTGGCGCCCGTATCGAGGCGCGCGGAAAAGGCGCGAAGCAGGTTCGGCGAGGCCAGCGTGTCCGCGTCGATCACCACCACCGCATCCGCTCTGTCCTGCTCGAGGATTCGCTGGAAGGCGCCGGCGAGCGCGTAACCCTTCCCGCGGCGCAGCGCGTCTCGACGCACCAGCACGTTCGCCCCGGCGGCCTCGGCCCGCTGAGCAGTTCGGTCGGTGCAATTGTCCGCCACCACCAGGACGCCAAACAGCTCGCGCGGGTAGTCCAGCGCGAGGAGATTCGCCACCGTCCCGGCGATTCCCTGCTCTTCGTCATGGGCAGGCACCACCACCGCGAAGCGGAGCCTGGGGCACACCTCGCGCGGCGCGGTCAATTGTCGCGAGAGCAAGGTAAGCAGGAAAAGATAAGCGGTGGCGAACAGGATGGGCACCGCTGTGATCGCGATGACAATCTGGAGAGCGTCCATCTCAGTGTGCCCACCTGGACCGAATTGCACTCACTGCTTTTGTACCTCGGCCACGATCCGCATGTTCAGCAGGCGCTCGACTTGCCAGCGAGCGGAGATCCGACCCGCCCGGAGCTCGGCGGCGATGGCCGCGAAGACGGCCAGCGCCAGCGCGGCCATGAATCCGCCCGCGATCACCGTCTTCACGCTGGGCTTCACCGCCCGGTAGGGGACCTGCGGCGGTTTGATCACGCTGTAGCGGTGTTTGAAGGCAGCACGGGCGGTGTCCAGCTCGATCCGCGCGGCGTCAATCCGCTCCAGCAGACCGTCGTACTTCGAGAGCGCTGTCGATAACCGCGTCTTGGCGTACTCCAGGGAGAGATCGTCGTTGGCCGCCGGCCGTTCCCTCTTGATCGCCACGGTCTGCGGCAGGGACGGCTTGGCCGCCTCGGGCAGAGCAAGCCTCGGCTTGAGCGTGCCGCGGCCAGCGGTGTCCTCGGTGTGGCCCCCTCGCTTGCGGTAATCCGCGAGCAGCTCCTGCTCCTCTTTGTGAAGCTCGACCAATTTAGGCGACTCGCGCGACAGGGCGAAGATGGTCTGCTCCAGGTTGACGATCGCCGGATGCGACGGCGCGTGGAGCGCCTTCTGGCGTTCCAGTTGCCCGGTGAGCTCCGCCAGACGGCGCTGACGAAACTCCTCCAGATCCTGGATCAGGCGGCGCTTCGCCTGGAGCATGACTTTGAACTCGACCAGCTCCGGGTCCTGCGCTTCCCGCCAGGCCAGGCGGGCCAGCAGCGACCCATCTGCTTTCAAAGAGCTGACCTCACCCGGCCTGTCGATGTCCTCGAGCATGGACTCGCGGACGTTGTTGGCGTGTCCCTCCAGAATCGCGATCGCCTCCACGATGTTGGAGACCTCCGCGACGTGCCGCGTCTCGAGGAAGTTCTGCTCCGCCGCCTCGACCAGGCGATAGGCCATTTGCGCGTCGGGCCAGCTGATCCAGATGGTGACGGTTCCGTCGACCGTGATCACCCTCAGCTTCTTCTCCAGGGTGCCCACCAGCGCGTTCAGCTTGTCCTCATCGGTCAAGGGTCCAAAGATCTGTGCGAAGAGATCGTCCTTGAGCTGCATCAGGGGTGCCCGGGTTTGCCTCCAACTGTCGATCAAATCCGTCTGCTTGATCAGCACGACCAAGCTGTCGCGCCGCAGGATGGTCTCGGAAGCGGCTCGTGTTGCCGCCTCGGCGTCCCCTGGGATGGCATGAGCCAAATTGCCAGGCATCATCTGGCTGCGTTGGACGAGGATCCGCGTTTCGGCAAAGTATGTCTTGGGAAGGACGAAAAGCGAAGCGATGGTCGATCCGAACACGACCAGGAACACCGCGGCGGTCAGCAGCTTTCGCCGGCTCAGCGCTCCCAGCGCGTAAGCGAGATATTGCTTCGCCAATTGACGATCGAACAGCTCGTTGCCATCAGACCGATCCCAGGCCCGTTGCGAATCCGCGTAGAGCCCGGATCCGTTTCCTTCTGCCCCGAAGGTGCCGAGCAGCGCGCTCACCTGGTTGCAAAACTCGCCGTGCGAGAAGGGTTTGATCAGATAGGCCGAAACGCCGACCTCGGCCGCATGCGCCCGGTCGTTGGGCAGCGCGCGCCCGCTCATCACCATCACCGGGACGTCTCGTAGCCGCGGGCTCTGACGGATGAACTCGCACACCTCGTATCCGCTCAGCTCGGGCAGCATCAAGTCCAGACAGACCAGGTCCGGAACCGTCTCCGTCAGCCTTCGCAGTGCGGTCCGTCCATCCCCCGCCTCCATCGCGGACAAGCCCATCCGCTCCAGATACGTGGTCACCAACCTCCGCACCGCCGGATCGTCCTCCACCACGAGCACCGTCCGCCTTTGACTTGCGATCTGCATCAGAGGCTCCCGTGATCCGAAACCGTGGCCGAGACGAAACCTGCCCAGGTAAAGCCGCTCGAGAAAGTGGAGGTGTAGATCCAGGTGCCACGCGCTCCGGCGTCGAGCGAGAGGTTCGGGTTGAACTTGTAAGAAGCGCCGACCGAGGCGAAGCCGAGCTTGTCCCCGGTCACGTCGCCGCTGACCGCGACGCCGGTGCCAGCATACGCGTTCAACCTCAAGTCTGGCCGCGGGTCGTAATTCAAGCCGGCGGTCCCCTCGAGCCGCATGTAAACGGTGCCGCTGATCCGGTCGATCACCGGTGCCATCCGGATTCGGGCGTTCCACTCTATCTGGCGGCTGCGCAGCGGGATCTGATGTTTTATGCCCGCCACGGCCGCTGGCAGCAGCGCATCGCGACGCCTCAGCCCCCACTCGTGGCCCGCTGCCACGCCGACGCCGACTTCGGTCTGCGTCCGGGGTTCGAGGATCCGCTGCCAAGTTGCCAACAGGTCGAGCAGCACGACGGATCTGTCGTTCGAGCTGTCCACGTAGGAGGCGACCAACGTGCCGGAGATCGTGTCGCGCGGCGATTGCAACCAGTTGAGCGCCGCGGACAGCGTGGGTCCGCTCTGCAGGGGAAAGAACGCCCGGGCCGTCTCATCGGCGCCGCCGCCGATCATGTAGGCCGCGCTGAACGAGCCGCGCAGGCGGGGGCTGATGTCGTAGTCGAGCCCGACCAGGCTGCGCGAGTCGACGTATCGAACGGTCTGGACTTCCGGCAACCGGTCCAGCGGAGGCGGCGTACCCACCGTTGCCACGAGGGGCGAAAAGTCGTTCAACCCATAGCTGAACGCCTCCGAGACGCGGATTCGCCGACCGCTGGACAACTGGAGCTCCCACCCGACCTGGCCGCGGTGCACGACCTCGGTCTTGGCTCGGCCATACGGCTCCACGATCAGCAGCCGGGGCGAGTAGACGATCGAGGTGCGAGCACTCTCGCGCCCGAAGGAGCCGCCCACCGTGCCATCCAGCTGGAGATCGCCGGCGACGAAGGTGGACGACGTGCTCGGATCGGGGGTCCTACTTCGCGCTTCAGTCCGCAAGGCGATGTCATAGGTATCCTTGGGCCGCGGCTTGGAAGACTCGTCTTCTGTGGCCGGATCTTGAGCCACCACGAGCGAGGCGAGCAGCGCGAGAGGACAGGCCGTCAACTGGCGCCTCGTCCGGTGAGCACGACGGGAAAGGTTTTGAAGACGAGACTGACGTCCTGAGCCAAGCTCCAGTGATCGATGTACTGGAGGTCCAGATACATCCACTGCTCGAAGGAGATCTCGTTTCGTCCGCTCACTTGCCAGATGCAGGTGATCCCAGGGCGGACGGAAAGACGCCGCCGCTGCCACGCTTCATATTTCGCCACCTCGGTGGGCACCGGCGGACGCGGCCCGACGATGCTCATGTCGCCGCGCAGCACGTTGATCAGCTGCGGCAGCTCGTCGATCGAGTACTTGCGCATGAACCGACCGATGGGAGTGATGCGCGGATCTCTCTTGATCTTGAACACCGGGCCGCTCTGCTCGTTGTGTTTCTGCAGGGATTCCTGCAGCTGCTCGGCGTTGGCCACCATCGACCGGAACTTGAGGATGTTGAAGGGCCTGCCGTGCAGGCCGATTCGCGGCTGCCGAAACAACACCGGTCCCCTCGATGTCAGCTTGATCAACAGCGCCATCAAGGGAAGCAGCGGAAGGGTTACCCACAGCGCGACTCCCGAGCAGACGATGTCAAACAGGCGCTTGAGAGCCATCTGGTGAGGTTTCGGATCGACGCTCGAATAGTGAATGTAGCCGTCAGAAACGGCGTGGCCGTTGATCGGCCGCGCCAGCCTGAGGCGGAAATTGCACGCGGGAATGGCGAACGGAACGCCGAACCTTTCGCAGATCCCGACGCACGCCTGCATCGCCTCGGCCTGCTTCAGCATGTTTCCGGCGATGTAGATCTCGCTTACCGGGATGGTTTTCAGCTTCGCCTCGAGGTCGGTGCTCTCGCCAAGAACTTCGCCGCGTATGCCATGGCGGCTCTCGCCCGGAAAATGGAGGTACCCGACCACGCGATGGCGGGCGCGCCGCTGGAGATCCTCAGCGGTGCATCGCCCCAGCGCTCCCGTGCCGATGATCAACACCTCATCGAGCGGAGCCTCCCTCTTCGAAAGCAGGCGGAATACCAGGAGCCGCAGCAGCAAAGTGGCAGGCCAAAATGCCACCAGGAAGTAGCCGATCTTGGGAAGCGCCACGATGTTCGGCGCAAAGACGTTCACCAGCCCGAGCACCGTCGCCACCGACATCACCAGGACGGTCACCATCGCGGCGTCGTCGCCCGGCTCGTGCTCGGCCCACGGATCGTAGTGGCGCAAAGCCGTGCTGGCCACGATCCACACCGCCGACGCGCCGGCGGCGAACCAGATCAAACCTGAGTAGCCGCCGCTGCCGGTCTCGGACAGGATGGTGGAAACGTGCAGTGCGACCAGGAGCAGGATCAGGTCGACGAAGAAATTCACTTTGGCTACCAGACCGGGAGGTAGCCGCCCCATCCACACAGCCATGCGCTCGCTCTAGAAGGTGCGCGAGGAAGCCGGTGGACAAGTCGCCGCGCTTGGAAGTGACCGGGCGATTGCTGCTGCGAAGCAGGGGAAGAAACTGACTGCGAGCCGAACGCATTGTGCGCTTCGCCGCGACAACGAGTCCCGCTGACACGACCGATTGCTCTTATTTTTCATGACTGACCACTTTTTCTGAGAATTCGAGACCCGGCGCCCGTACGTCAGGCTACATGGCGTCCCATTAAGCGGGGGCCCGAGTCAAGCTGGTGTGAGACTGAAAGTGCAGCGGGCTAGTGATTCAAAAACCTTACGAATGGATTCGCGGGCCCTTGACGGCGTCGTCGTTTTGTTGCAGCCGCCGTGTTCCTCCTCTCGAGTTGAAGAATCCCCCTAGGTGATCGCTCCGCGCATTTCATTTCACTCCTGGACTGAACGTAGGTGAAAGCAGGAACTGGACCGATGCTCGGGGAGGCGGTTGCTCGAGAGGACGCTGCTCGACGCCGTGGCCGTCGAAACAACACGTTGGTCGCTCGTTGTTGCGAGCCAAGCAACGCCGCAATCACTGCGGCTGCGGATGAGCGAAGGTCAGGCGCCCCGGCGAATGAGGCAAGCCGCGCGCGGGACGATCCGCGCGCTCCAAGGTGGTGCGCTGCGGGAATGGGCAGAAGAACACGCGCTAGCCGCCGATGCAACCGCGGAGCTGTGCGGCGATACGGCTCCATTCGCCTGCGACGCAATCTATGTATCAAGGTTCCAGGCCCTGAGAGGCGAACAGCCCTCACGCTCACACGCTCAGGTCTCGATGTTACAAAAAGTTAAAAACTCTCTCTGTTGTTGCCGTTGGCGCGCGGGTCAACATCTCCAATCCCGCCAGCTACGTGCTGGAGGGATCGATCACCCTCTCTCAAGACGGCCACCTGGACGACGACTTCATCTCGGTGATGGGACATCTCACCATCGTCAGCGACGACGATGGCGCGGGCACGGTGATCGTCGCGCACGAGAGCGGGCCCGACACCAACCCGCCGGGAGTCAACATGGTGAACCCGAGAAACGGCGCGGTGAACCAGAAGCTCACCTCGCGCGTCGGCGTCACCTTCACCGATCGAATCGATCTGCGCAGCCTGGACAACACCACGTTCATCGTGCGGCCGATGGCGGGCAGCGCGCTGGAGGGCCGCTTCAGCGAGCAGGTGGGGATGGCGACGGGAATCTATGGGTGGTGAACCAGGACGACGCGACCACCCAGATCATCGACGGTCAGACCGGAGCTCCGATCGCCATGCTCGGGCTGCCTCTTGCTTCGCGGCCATATGGAATTGGCTTTGACCCCGGCGGCAATCAGGCCTACGTGACGCTGGAGGCGACCGGTCGATTGCTGCGAATCGATCGCGCCACGCTCGCGATCACCGCCGATGCAGACGTCGGCCCCACGCCCCGCGGCATCGGCATCTCCTGGGAGCGCCAGCGCATCTTCGTCCCCCGATTCATCTCGCCGTCGACGCCGGGCGGCGACGATCAGGGCGAGGTTCGAGAGCTTGCCTCCAGCGATCTCCGCGACCAAGGTCAGCGTCAGCACTTATCGGAACGCCGATGGATCGCTCACCGCCGATGGACAGGCCGGGAAATTGATCTTCCTGGCGCTGAACTGCACCTCGTGCCACTCAGGACCGGAGCTGGACCGACAGCGCGACCGGGGCGATGCACGATGTGGGGACGATCAAGCCATCCTCCGGACAGCGTCGTGGAGAGCCCCTGACGGGTTTGGACACGCCCACCCTGAAGGGGATCTGGGAGACCGCTCCGTATCTCCACGACGGGTCGGCGCCCACGCTGCTCGACGTGCTGACCACGGCCAATCCAGCCGCGTTGCATGGAGATACCCTGTCCCGGAGCGACGTCCAGCTGAACCAACTGGTGGCCTATCTGCTGCAGATCGACGAGCTCGAGTCGCCATCCCTCACTGCCGAGGTGGCATTCGTATCGACAGGCCGTCGGTACCAAGAGGGTAGGGCGCAGGTCGGGCACGAGTACTTCATCGACCGCGCGTTTGCCATTTCCTCGGTGAGTCCGGGGCTGAAGGGCAGCGTTCTGCTCCTCACCGCCAACGACGACAAGACGGTCACCGCGGCGAACCACCCGCGCTTCACGGTGAACCAGCCGGCGAAGGTATTCATCGGTTACGATCGACGCGGTACGACGCGGCCGGCCTGGTTGAGCCCCGCCAGCGGCTGGATGCCGAGCTCGGAGACCATGGCGGTCACCGACGCGGGTGCTTCTCCCTTGCTCGTCTTCGAGAAACAGGTTCCCGCAGGCGAGGTCATCCTGGGCGGAAATCTGCAGCCACCCGCGAGCGGCGCCGGATCCAGCTACCTGGTTCTGGTCGCCAACCTTCCCGGTGCGCCCAGTGGCGCGATCGACTCGCGTCCGCTGGTCATCAAACGCCGCTAGACTTGCACGCAGTTTTTTTCATACTTCAGCGCGGCAGCGAGCTAATACAGTAGCTCGTTCGACATCAAAGGGGAGGCGCACCGTGACTCATAGCTGGAACAGACGGCATTCGAATATTCGATTTGGCGCAGCGCAGTTGGTAGTTCTTTCGGTGGTGCTGGCAGGCCGCGCGTTGGCTTCAGATGAAGCGCCCTCCGTTCCCGGCCAGCTGATCGTGCGTTTCAAGGCCAGCATCTCGAAGAGTGGGATTGAAGCGGTGAACCAGACGCTGGGTGCAAATGCCAGCCCGGTGACGCCGGCCGATCCGCAGCTCTACGTGATCGACCTGCCGCAAGGGATGGACAACGTTGCGGGCTTGAGTACGTTCAACGGTCTGGAGAGCGTCGAATACGCCGAGGAGAATTTCATTTATCAGGCGGTGGCCATTCCGAACGATCCACTGTTTTCGCAATTGTATGGGCTGAACAGGATCTCGGCGCCCGCAGCCTGGGATATCACCACGGGGGACCCCACGATCGTGATCGCCGACACCGATACCGGAGCGGATTACAACCACGTGGATTTGGCGGCGAACGTCTGGGTGAATCAGGGCGAGATCTGCGACAACGGAATCGACGACGATGGAAACGGTTATGTCGACGACTGTATCGGCTGGGACTTTTTCAACAACAACAACAGTCCGATCGATTCGAACGGGCACGGAACCAATACCGCTGGGATCATGGGCGCGGTCGGCAACAATGGAATCGGCGTAACTGGCGTGATGTGGAACGCGCAAATCATGCTGCTGAAGATGGGCAATGGCTCCTTTCCGGTCACGGCCATAGTCCCCGCGATTGATTACGCCTGGCAAAACGGGGCGCGCGTGATCAATGCGAGCTGGGGCGGTCGCGGTTTCAGCACGGCTACGCAAAGCGCGATCCAAAGGGCCGCAGACGCAGGCGTACTCTTCGTTACCGCCGCGGGAAACAACGGGACAGACAATGACGTGATTCCCACCTACCCGGCGAACTACAACGTTCTCAACATCATCTCCGTCGCGAACACAAACCAAGTCGATGCTCTACGCACCGGCTCGACGCCGTCGAACTGGGGTGCCAACACCGTTCACCTCGCGGCGCCCGGCACCGGCATCCTGAGCACGTTCCCGGGCAACCGCTACGTGGCGTACGTGGGAACCTCGCAGGCCGCTCCGCACGTGGCCGCGACTGCCGGTCTGGTTTTGAGCGTGAATCCGTTTTTGGGTTATTCGGACGTCAAGGACATCATCCTCAACTCGGTGGACCCGATTCCTTCGCTGCAGGACAGGTTGATCACCGGCGGGCGATTGAACGCCAATGCAGCATTGCAGCTGACCCCGTCGCCGTAACCCTGCCCGCGCAATCGCGGCCGGTGCCTCGATGTCGCGCAGGTGATGCTGCGCTCTGGGCGGTTGCTACCTGAGAACGCTCGCTACCGCCCACACGGCAAACGGAACGAGAGCGTTGTCCGCAGCGCGCGGCGCGACCGCTTCAGCGATGGCGGCGACGAGCCCGAGTAGGAGCAAGACGATCGCGCTGACCTCGACGCGGAAGTACTCCGCCGCGAGCGCGGCTCCGAGGATCGACAACGCGGCGACCGCGGCAGAGCCCTCGATGCTCTTTCGCTTGCCGCCAGGCGCGTTGAAAAAGTGCCGGCCGAAGCGCCGGCCGATCGCGCCGCCAATTCCGTCTCCCAGCGCCAGCGCGAACAATGCCACCGCGGCTGGAAACGGGTTTCCGCGCAACCCGGCCCAGGTCATCACCGCGAAGGATGCCGCGTAGAGCACCAGACCGCTCCAGCGCTCATCCTGGCCGGACACGCTCTGCTCAAGCCGCGCGAGCAAACGAAGGCGCGGCGCCAGGATTGGAACGACCAGCAACCCGGCGGTTGCGGCGAGCGCGATATAGCTCGGCACCCCGGCGCGGTGCCAGAAGGGCCACCCCAGGGGCCAGATACCGGCGCCGACGTGCAGTAGATCGCGAACGTAGGTGGTGGGGACGCCCAGCCGGTGAAGCAGGACGCAGAAGAGCAGGCCCAGCGTGAGCACGCCGAGCCAAAGCGCTGCCTGCGCAACGTCGGTCATCGAGTGAGCAGCTGTCGATCGTTCGGCTTGAAGAAGCAAGTCAATCCAGCTCGAGAGATGGTATGACGCGCGGCGAGGTAGAAGATGATCTCCTCGACGGCGGTGTTGTGGATGGCACTTCTCTCTGCGGAACCCCACGGCCACTCCGGCCACGGCAAGCACGGTAACCCGGCTGACCTCGATGAGTACGTCGCCAAGATGGAGGCGCCTGATCGCGATGCCTGGCAAAAGCCGGGCGAGGTCATCCGCGCCCTGGACGTCAAGCCGGGCCAGGTAATCTGCGATATCGGCGCCGGGCCGGGATATTTCGCCCTGCCGTTGGCGCGGACCGTCGGCGAAGGCGGGGCCGTATTCGCGGTCGATGTAGAGCCCAGGATGCTCTCAGTGCTGCGCGATCGGATCGCTCAGAGCAAGCTGCGCAACGTGGCGCCGGTACTGTCTTTGCCGGACGATCCGCTGATTCCGGCAGGCGCGTGCGACCTGGTGCTGATCGTCGACACGTTCCACCATTTCCCGGACCAGACAGCTTATCTGCGCCGCCTCGCCCGCTCACTGCGAAAGGGGGGACGGCTGGCCAATATCGACTTTCACAAGAAAGAGTTGCCGGTGGGTCCGCCGGTCGAGCACAAGGTCTCGCGCGACGAGTTCGTCAGCATCGCAATTGCCGCCGGCTTCAGCGTGACCGCCGAGCCCAACTTTCTGCCGTACCAGTACTTCCTGATCCTCGAGCCGCGGGCCCCCAAGGAACAAGGGCGGTGAGCTTCGGCACCTGATTAAAGGGAAAGGGATGAGGTTCACCATCGTCGGTGCAGGAGGCCTGGGCGGGCTCTTGGGAGCGCTGCTGTCGCGATCGGGCAACGACGTGAGCTTCGTCGCTCGCGGGGAAACGAAAGAGGTCTTGACCCGGCGAGGCATCGAGTTATCGAGCCCGCTGGGCCAATTCTCGGTGGGTCCGTTCAAAGCCTCCGAAGATCCCGCAGTCCTGGGACCCGCCGAGGTGATCATCGTCGCGGTCAAAGCGTGGCAAGTTCCCGAGGTGGCCGAGCGCTTGAAGCCGCTGGTCGGCTCCGAGACCTTGGTGATCCCATTGCAGAACGGCGTGGAGGCCGCCGACCTGCTCCAGAGCGCGCTCGGGTCGGGACCGGTGGCGGGCGGCGTGTGCCACGTCTTCAGCTGGATCGAAAAGCCTGGCCACGTCGTGCACAAAGGGATTCCGCCGCAAGTCACGGTCGGCGAGCTGGAGGGCGGCGTCGGCAAACGGCTGGAGCGCGTCGCGGAGGTTCTTCAGGCCGCGCAGATCAAGCCGGTCCTTTCGCGGAACATTCGCGGAGACCTCTGGGAGAAGCTCCTGTTCGTTGAACCTGTCGGCAGCGTGGGAGCGGTCACCCGCGTTTCGGTCGACATCTTCCGCTCCATGCCCGAATCGCGCGCGATGCTGACCGCCGCGATGCAGGAAATCCAGACCGTGGCGGGCGATTTGGCAATCCAGATGCGGCCGGACGCGCTCGATCAATCGCTGGCCCGCGTCGATCGGCTTCCGCCGGGATCGACGACCTCGATGCACCGGGACATCGTGGAAGGGCGTCCGTCGGAGCTGGAGGACCAAACCGGGGCCGTCGTTCGCCTGGGCACGAAGGCCGGCTCATCCGTGCCCGTTCATCAATTGCTGCTCGCTGCGCTGCTGCCGCAGGAGCGCAGCGCCCGACTCCGGTCGCCCCGAGCGTAGGGCGAGCGGTAGCGAGCCTGGAGTCGAGGGGTCGCCCCGAGCGTAGTGTCGAAGGCTCGGAGTCGAGAGGCCGTTCGTCCCGAGCGTAGTGCCGAAGGCACGGAGTCGAGGGACCGCCCCGTTCCGGCTGAGCGTAGCGCCGAAGGCGCGAAGTCGAGATGCCCCGTTCGGCCCGAGCGTAGTGCCGCAGGCACGGAGTCGAGGGCGACAATGGCGACCCCTCGACTCCGCTTCGCTACGCTCGGGGTGAGCGGTGCGAGTTCGCTTCGCTACGCTTGGGGCGACCCCTCGACTCCGCTTCGCTACGCTCGGGGTGAGCGGTATGGTGGCCTGTCGTTTTACTCGAGTTGAGGAGCGAAAAAATGGATCCGGAACAACGCCTGCAGCGGCTGGAGCGCCGGACTCGCTCTGCTCGATGGCTGGGGATTCTCGCCGTGGCCTTCGGGGCGATGGCGTTGGCCTTGACCGCGACCACCATCGGCGCCGCCCGGGAAGTGCGGGCCCGCGCGATCAAGTTGGTGGATGCCAGCGGCCGGATGCGGGCGCAACTCGGGCCGGTCCAGAACGGGTCCTACGGCCTGGTGCTGTCCGATGCAGAAGGACGGCCGCGCGCGCTCTTCGAGCTCCAGCTGGACGGAACGCCGCGCCTGTCGCTCGCCAATCCTCGCGGACAAGCTCTGGTCGACCTCACCGTTTTCCAGGATGCGCCGCGCCTGTCGCTCGCCAATCACGACGGCATCGAGTTCTTCAGCTTGAGCCTGGAGATGGATGGCTCGTCCCGCCTTGAGATCGCGGATCAGACCGGCCGGCCGCGGGCCATCCTCGGCGCCAGCGACGACGGCAGCCCGGGCCTGGTGCTGGTAGACCGCCAGGGTCGCCCCCGTGCCGAGCTCAGCGTATCCGCCGACTCATCCAGCCTTCGCCTCGAGGGGCGCGACGGGAGCGTGTTCAAGGCGCCGATCGACTGAAGGGACCTTCGATGCCTATCAGTCCTGAACCGCGTACTCGTCGCCGTAGTACTTGCTCGTGGTCCGCGTGTGGAAGGTGATCGCCTTGATCGGCTCGTACTTCGGCGCGGCCAAGCCGGGAAGAACCTCGAGCAGCTCGTCCTCCCAGAGATAGACGTTCATCGGAAACGACGCCCGCGGCGTTCGGCGGAGCGCGGGATCGCGCGGCTTGCTCACCCGGTGGGTCGTCGAGGGGAGCAGATCGTTGGTGATCCGCTGGATGTAATCGCCGGTGTTCAAGATCACCGTTCCACGCGGCGCGTGGAGACGGATCCACTTCATGTTGCGCCGGTTCAAGACCTGCAGCCCTTCGATCATCGGCGCCGGCAGGAAGGTAAACAGGTCGATGTCCTCATGGCCGAGCAGACGTCCCGCGCCCGTTCCGTCGTCTTGTTCGCTGATCGGTGGATAGTAGTTCAGGCGCAGGCCGAAGTTCGTCGCGGTGAGCCGCTGATCGTACAAGTGCGGATCGCAGCGAAAATAGGTCAGGATGCTCTGCATCACCGGCAGGATCAGCGCTTCGTGCTGAGCGCACAGTCTCCCGAAGAAGCTCTGCATCGCGGGGTCTGGCCAGAATTCGCGGGCGCGCTCCGGTTCGAAGGCGCGGCGACAGAAGACCCACCCTTCCACGAGGTCGGGGTGAATCTGGCTGGTCTCTTTCAGCGGAAAGTAGCCTTGATTGACCGACCCGTGGCGCTGGGCCAGGAATCCGAGCTTGTCGGCCAGGGGCGTCCGCGTAAACAGCTCGAGCACGCGTTGGTTGGCCTCGTCGTACAGCGCCGGGTCGATCCCGTGCCCCTCGAGGATCGCAAACCCGATCTCGTGCAGAGCCTCGCCCAGGTCGCGGGCGAATCGCTGACGGTCTGCGGAGTCGCCGTGCAGAAAGCGTCCCAGGTCGCAGGTCTTGATCCGGAAATCGCCGTCGAAGTCCTCCGTCGCGGCGGCCTCCGCAAGCTGATAATCCTGGCGCTTCTCCACTTGATCGTAGCGGATGAACTCCTGGTTCCGGGCGGAGATCCCGTGCTCTTTCGGCTTCGACATGCGCGGAGAATACACTAGCGTGGCGCCATGGCGGTTGCGCTGGAAGGCGGCTGTCGAGTCAGTCGCTGGGACGAGGGCGAGCCCCTGCAGAGCGGGCCGCTTCGCATCTTTCCCCAGATCGGCCGAGCTGTCGGCGCGGAGGCGATCTCGCTGCGGATCCTCGAGCTGGCGCCGGGAACCTCACCTGCGATTCGCAACGCCGAGTGCGAGGAGGTGCTGTACGTCTTGGAGGGCGAGGGCAGCATCCTGCTCGATGGTTTTGCGAATCGCGTGGGCCCTGACACCGGCTTCTACGTGGCGCCCGGGGGCACCTTCTCGATGGAGAATCCCGGACCGGATCGGCTGCTGCTGGTGAGCTCCAGATGCCCGGAGCCGGAGGAGGTATTGAGGGTGGCTCCTGGGTTACGGGACGAGAACCCTGTCCGAAGCTTTGTCCACGGGCTCGGGGCGGCCCCTCGACTCCGCTTCGCTACGCTCGGGGCGAGCGGGGTGCCGGTGGTGCGGTTGTCGGAGAGGAAATCCGAGAGCACCGCCGATCGCTGGTATCGCGTTCTGATCGACGACGCAGTGGGCAGCGCTCAGGTCACGCAGTTCGTCGGCGGGATTCCTCCGGGCCGGGCGCCGGATCACTTCCACCTCTATGAAGAGGTGCTGTTCATCCTCGCGGGCGCGGGAAGGATGTGGGCCGGACAGTCGAGCACCCCGATCGGCCCGGGCGCGTGCATCTATCTGCCGCGAAGGCAAGTGCACTGCGTCGAGAACACGGGCCCGGGTGAGTTGCGTTTGCTGGGAGTTTTCTATCCGGCGGGGAGCCCCGCGGTGCGCTACGACTCAGGACCCGCTGCGCCCACCAACGCCGCCTCGTAATCGTGGTTTTCCTTGGCGCCGATTCTTCGGCCGAACGCGTAGATCAGCGCGCCCAGCAAGCTCCACACCGCGGCCAGCTCGAGGCTGGTCAATGATTGCCCCGCGAGCCTCTCGCTCAAGCTCGTCGATCGCAGCGTCCCGATGTCCTGGACGATCTGTACGGCGATCAGCCCTCCCATCGTCAGCAGCGACCAGATCGCCGCGATTCGCTGCACCGGTCGCGGCATCCGAATCGCAACCTGGGCCTGAAGAGCGGGGTTCAGCCGCGGCAGCGCCAGGAACGCCACCGTGTGCATGAAATAGAGCAGCATCAGTGCGAACACGGCGATGTTCAGCGCCAAGCCGACTTGACCGGTGACCAGCAACAGGACCGAGGCGGCGCAGGTTGCGCTGAGGCCCAACACGGGAGTCCCGGTGCGCGCGTGGATCGCGCCCATCCACCGCGGCGTCAGCCGATCCTGGGCCAACATCAGCGCCAGTCGCGAGGGGACCAGCATCGACGCATTCAGCGAGGTGGTGATGGCCATCAGCGCGCCGAGGGAAACGAAGGCCGCCGCGCCCATGGGCAAATACACCGAAGCAACCTCGGCCATCGGAGCCGGGCTGGCCACCAACTGCTGACCGGGGAGGACGCCAAATCCGACCGCGGACATCAGCAGGTAGATCACGGTGGTCGCGGCGATGCCCCGCAGGAATACGCGCGGAAGCCGCCGGGTGCTGTCCTTGACCTCGCCAGCCGTCTGCGCCAGCGACTCGAATCCGGCGAACTCGAAGAACAGCAGCGGCAAGCTCGCCAGGAACCCGCCGGCCCCCCGCGTGAAGAAGGGGCGGTAGTTCTCGACGTGAATGGCGAACAATCCCGGCATCACCAGCACGAGCAGGGACAGTCCCAACAGCGCGCACATCGCCACCTGGACTCGCCCGAACCAGCGAACCCCCAGGACGTGGACCAGGTAGAAGAACAACAAGCTTCCGATCGCCAGCGCGCGCTGCCATCCACCGGCTTCGACGAACGCCCCCGGCGAAAGCCGCTGCATCAAGTCAAACAGGTAATCGGCGAACGCTTGAGCGAGATAAGCCAGCGCGCCCACGTACGAGATGATCTTCAGCCAGCTTCCCACGAAGGCGAGACCGTAGCTTTTGAAGGTGCGCGACAGGTGCGTGTACTCGCCGCCGGGAGCGCGCCCGAGCGGCGTGGAAAGGAACGCCGCGTACGGGAGCGACGTCGCCAACACGGCCGTCGCCAGCACCAGGTGGCCGAGGATCACGCTCGGACCGGTGCGCACCCAGGCGTCGTTGGTGACCTTGAAGATGCCCGCGCCGATCAAGATGCCCAGCAGCGCGGCGTAGGATTCCAGCGTGCCCAGGTCGCGTCGAAGCCTGCGAGAGAGGCTGGATCGATCCGCGTCGGCGGTCATCGCCGCATGGTTATCACCAGTTCCAGTGATACGTGAAGTTTACCCAGGGGACTGGAAAGTCGGCGCTGGGAATGCGCAGCGCGCCGACGTCAACCGCCCACTGTTCTCCGAAGGCGCGTGCAGCGAGGGAGAGCACCACGTCGAGATTGTTGGATGAGTAGTACGTCGCCGGTCGGGTGATGATCCAGTTCTCCGTCACCAGCGCCAGACCGCGCGTCAGCCGGAGATTTCCGCTGGCGATCACGATCACTTTGCCGAGCTCCGAGTCGCGTCTGTAAATCGCAAAGGGTGCGCCGGCAGCAACGGATACGTTGGCGTCGCCCGTGCCCACGGTGGTGGTTCCGTAGAAAAAGCCGACGGTAGTGCCGCCCTCTCCCGGAATGACGAGCGTCTGAGCACCCCCGGCGAGGTGGAGGTACTCGCCGACCGAGAACCCGGCCTTGAGACCAGCGACGAAATTGAAGCCATCGTGGACGAACCAAAGCGGCAGCACTCCACCTGCGACGAGCGTGAGGTGATCGATCAAACCCACCGTCATCGTGGAGAGGAACAGCTGCGTCTGCGAAAAATAGAATTCTCCCTGCTTCAACATCATCGCTGACGGGATCAGCAAGTACCGATCTCGATTCGCGTTCGGCATCCACACCTGGCCTGACGGCATCACGCGCGCCTTCGCCTCGGGCTTGATCTCTTTGATCAGCGCCCGCTCGATCACGATCCGGCCGCCTACCGGCATTTCGATGGTGACGTTCTTCTCGTCCTGCTCCACCACTCGACCGTGAAGCGTCTGGCCATCCTTCAGCTCGATCCGGGAGATCGGGACCGGTCGCGCAGGCGACGGATCGGTGAACCCCGCTTCCGCTCGGAGAGAAGCGGGACCTTGCTCGTCCGCCGCGGCGCGAGCCGGTCCAACCGCGATCGCCGAGATGATGATCGCAAGCGCTGGCCATCTGATTGCGCGAGTCATTTCGATGCTCCGTAAGCCAATGAAGCGGCCCACCGGACAGGCGGCTGCAGCGGTCATGCCATCGCTGCACGTTGCGAGATTCGCTCGAGGTCGCGAGCTCTCTCTCGCAGGGCGCTGCGCAGTTGCGTCGGTGCGTGTGCACCGGCTTGCACAGCGATCCAAGACTGGTTGATCCAAGACTCGCGCTTCTCAGACCCGATCAGATGCTGCTGTCACACCCCCTGTTCTTGACCGGCACACCGACCGGTTTCTACGATCGGCGCCATGGGCGATCCCCCGGTGCGAGGTGGTCCGACCGGTGGGCCGAGCGCCGATCCACCTTGGGCAACGCGTGGCACGAACGTTTCGCTGCCGATCGCCGTTCCGCCAGCGAGGCCCGCCGTCTCCGCGGCGAAACCTCGCCGCGCACCGCGAAAGCGTTCCTGGTTCGGCCGGGTGCTGCTCGCGCTGCTGCTTTCAGCGGGCGGCTGGTGCGTCTACGAATATGCGATGCTGCCCGATGCCCGGGCGCTGCTCGATCACAATCCGGAAAACACCGCTCTGATGCGGGCTCGCGAAGACTCGGCGCAATCCGAGGGGAAGAAGCCGCGGCATCGCCAGTACTGGGTCCCACTGACGGCGATCGCGCCGCGCGCGGTCGACGCGGTGATCACCTCGGAGGACGCCAGCTTCTTCGTCCATCACGGCATCGATTACGACGAGCTGAAGAAGGTATTGGACAAAGCGTGGGAGAAGCGCTCGCTGGGCCGGGGCGCTTCCACCATCACCCAGCAGCTGGCCAAGAATCTCTGGCTCTCCGGCGACCGAAGCCTGATGCGCAAGGCGAAGGAGATGATCCTCGCGCGGCGTTTGGAAAACGCCCTGCCCAAGAAGCGGATCCTGGCGCTGTACTTGAACGTGGTCGAATGGGGCGACGGCGTGTACGGCATCGAGGCGGGCGCCAGAGAGCACTTCCGGATCTCGGCGGGCGAGCTCTCGATCGCACAAGGAGCAGTCCTGGCGGCCATGCTGCCGGCTCCGCGGCGGTGGACTCCCGAGAACCGCTCGCGCGCCTTGCGCAAGCGCGCCTTGTGGATCGTGGATCACCTGGAGCAGGCGGGAAGGATCTCCGCGGACGAGGGCAGCGCGGCTCGCAGCGAGATCGAGCGGATGCTGGCCAAGGATCGCGGCGCGCCCGAGCCGGCGGATGAGCCAGACGACAACCCGGAGGAGGAAGAGCTCTAAGTCACGGTCCGACGGCAGCGGTGAAGATGTCTTCGGTCGTTCCGGACAGTTGCCTCACCGTCACCGCGCGCCTCATGTCCGTCCAGATCGGGTGCGCGATCCCGTCGGCACCGACCGCCAATCCGGTATAGTCTCCCAGAAAGGTCGTCTTGCCATTGGTCGCGCTGGAGAACCAGCGGGCGTGATTGGGATCCGAAAGGCCGGTGTCCACACGCCGAGCCTGGAACGACTGAAAGGGCCGCGCCCCGCGAGCGAGAGTGATTCCGTATTTCGAATTCGCCGGATCATAGCTGCGGTCCATGAAGGAGACGTTCAAAGTACCGTCCGGTCCCACCGAGGCCCAGGGGTAGAACTGGTCCCCTCGAGCTGAGCTGACCGGCACAGGCCTGGACCAGCGGTTGCCGCCGTCGGTGGAACGGGCCACGAACACGTCGACGTTGGTGTTTGTCGCCGTGCCGTTGCGATTGTCCGACCAGACCACGAACAGGTCGCCGCTTTGTCCGTCAATACAGAGGTTGCCCGCCGAGTTCACCCGGAACTGAGAATGGGAAAGCGTCTGTCGGCCGTTGATGTTGAACGGGTAATCGCTCGCGCCATCTTGAATGATGTCGCTGGCGCGGACCGGTGAGCTCCAGTTCTCTCCACCGTCCACCGACTTCACCACCAGGTACTGGTTGCGGAACTCGCCATCGTTGATCGCCTGCTCGTTCTCGAAGGCGACGAAGATGGTCCCGTCGGAACCCACCACCAAAGAGCCGAACTGGTCCTCTTTGCAGCGCCCATCGTTGGGAAGCGGCGTTCCCGAAAAAGTGCACAGCGCAGGATTGGCGCCGCTGATTTCCTTCGGGCTCGACCAGGTCCGACCGGCGTCCCGCGAGACGGAGAAGAAGATTGGCGATTCGAGATACGCCCCGCGCGAGTCGAGATGGAACCGCGTCCAGATGATGTACACGCTGTTTACGAAAAGACTTCCTGCATTCGTATCGACGACCAGGTAGGGTTTGTCCTCTTCGATCTGCGCCGAGGTCGATCGCTCCACCTCGACCGGCGTCCCAAAAGTGCCGCCTCCGTCGGTCGAGCGCGCTACCTGGATGGCGCCTCCGAGCGCTTGGCCGCCGAGTCCGAGATCGAAAGCCACCATCCCATAGTAGACGTTCCCGAGCGTGTCGAACCCGACGGAGGCGTCGCTGGTCTGACTGAAGCCTCCGTTGGGCACCTGACCGTTGAGCCACGAGCTACCGCCATCGAAGCTGGTGTAATAGCCCATCGCGCTCTTGGCGCTGGGCCCAACCAGCTCGGTGTCGTTCGATCCGGCGACCAGGTGTCCCGGATCATTCGGGTCGACGATGATCGCCGTTTCGTTGTGCGGCAGCACCGTGCTGTCGCAATTGGCCATCACATTGGAGCCGGAGGCCGCTGACGAGCTGCACAACCCCTGGAACGGGCCTCCTACCGATTCGTTTTGCAGTGCGGCCGCCTGGTCCCGGGCGCTCGACGGCTGTGCTCCCACTCCCCGATCCGCATGAGCCCGAGGCGAGGCGAAGGAAAGTACGAGGCTGAACAGAGCTACCGAGAGAAAGAACGCGCGCATGGGTCACCCTCCTGACAAGGCGCGGAGGGTATTGATCGGGCACTGGGTGGTCAACGCTCAAGCTCGATCGGCTGGCGCGAATGGTAAGTAGCAGGCTTTCGCGCCGGCGACCGGCTGCATCAGTCCGGGTCCTCCGCTTCTTTCTCGGGCGCGGTCGTGGCAGCCATCGGGCAGGCTCGGTGCTCCAGGATCAGCGGCGAAAGTGGGCGCTGGCGGAAGTTGAAGCTATCGAGGAGATCGTTGGCCACCGCGTCCCGCTCCGTGAGAGGCGGCAGTCGGAACCGCAGCTCGGCGAACTTCAGCAGCGAGGAGAACTCGTAAACCGTATGCGAGATGTGCCCGGGCTTCGCGTAGGGCGAGATGACGATCAGCGGCACGCGGGGCCCGAAGCCGAAGTTGTCGACCATCGGCGGCGGAACGTGATCGTAGAAGCCGCCAAAGTCGTCCCAGGTGAGGAATACCGCTGTAGAGCCCCAATCCGGCCCTTGCATCACCGCGTTGAGCTGGTCGACGGTCCAGTTCTCTCCCGCGCAAGCGCTGGCCGGCGGGTGCTCGCTCAACCCGCTGCCAATCACCAACCAGCTCACCGCCGGCAAGTTGCCGCTGATCGCGTCTGTCACGAACTGGGACGGGGGAACGACATGCTCTTGCCACAATGGCGTGTTGCGGATGTGATCGATCGCATCGAAGGCCGACCAGATGTATCCCGACTGGCCCTGACCTGGTGCGTAGTAACGCCATGACACCCCCGCATCTTCGAGGCTGTCCGCCAGCGTCTTGAAATCGAAGCAAGGGAACACGCGCGTGATGGTCCCTTGGTCATCCATCACCTGAACCGTCGCTCCCGGTGGCGAGTCGCACCCCCAGACGCCGCCGCTGCTCGGATTGTTGATCGCCCCGCCCGACTGTGCGCCCACCGTATAGAGATGGTTCGGAAAGCTGGGTCCGGTCAGAGAGGAAAACATCTGATCGGCCAGGGTGAAGTAGCGCGCGTACGCGAAGTAGTTGGGGATGTCTTCTTCGTCGAATTGGACGTAGCCGGTGAGATCGCGGCCGTTGGGAATGAGATCGAAGGAGTCCATCGCTCCGCCGTTGATCGAGGTCACCGCGTTTTGGAAGCTGTGCCCGATGTCATGCGCCTGCCGATCGGGCGCGTGGGCGAGCGGAATCACCTCGCCGGTGTGGATGGTGCCGGTCGTCGTTCCCTCTGCGCCAGGAAATTTCCCGAAGTAGTTGTCGAAGGTCCGGTTCTCTTTGACGATGAAAACGATGTGTTGGATCTTCCGGCGCAGCAGCCGATGATGGCCGCGCAGCGGGTCCTGGCTTTGAGCCAGTCCCGGGCTGGATCGATCAGCTGCGCTGCTCAAACAGCCAGATGAGCCAAGCGCAAGCCCGAAAACCACGCTCAATGCCACGTTCGCCCAGAGGGCCATTCGGTTTGTTCTCATCGGGAGCTCCGATTTCGATGTCCACAGCCCTTACACCTGAGACAGCCAAAAGTTGCGTTCGGGGAGCTGCAGGTGTCGGGGGTTGTTCAGGACTCGCAGCGAGTTAGCCGCTGGATGGCGCGCCTCACATCGCGGTGATGGCTTTCGAGAGAGTGGTCGATTAGAACGCACGCCGCGCGGATGAGCGACGGTTCAGAACAAGAAAAGGAAGGGATCCGATGAGAAAGATTTGGTGCAGCGCCTGGATGTCCGGATTGATCTGTCTTTCGGCGTGGCCGGCCCTGGCCCAGCTTCAGCTGCCTCGCCCCAGCCCGCAGGCCAAAATATCCCAGACGGTAGGGCTGACGGAGATCTCCGTCGAATACAGCAGCCCGAGCGTCAAGGGGCGCAAAATCTGGGGAGCGCTGGTTCTCTTCGGCGAGGTCTGGCGCACCGGGGCCAACCAGGCGACCAAAGTGACGTTCAGCAAGGATGTCACCGTCGGAGACACGCCGATCCCCGCCGGGACCTACGCCTTCTTCGCGATTCCCACCCAGGGCGCCTGGACGCTGATCCTCAACAAGAACCCCAACCAGGGCGGCGCCTCTGAGTACAAGAAGGAGCTGGACATCGTCCGCGTACAGGTGCAGCCCAAGGCGATTGCTCACCGCGAGCGCCTGGCCTACCTGGTGGCTGACTTTACTGACGATGCCGCGTCGCTGGACCTGGAATGGGAAAAGCTGCGCGTCTCGATGCCGATCAAGCTCAATACGCAGGCGCAAGCCCTGGCCAACATCAAGGCGATGAGCGATGGCGCGTGGGCGCCGTACAACAACGCGGCCCGCTACATGCTGGAGAGCAAGAAGGACTACGACGCCGGTCTGCAACTGGTGGAGAAGTCCATCGCCGCGAGGGAGCACTGGTTCAATCTCTGGACCAAGGCGCAGCTGCTGGCCGCCAAGGGCAAGTATCGAGAGGCCTATGCCTACGCCGAGAAGGCGAAGCAGCTCGGGGACAAGACCCCCGACGCGTTCTTCATGTCGGACGACGTGAACAAGGCGCTCAAGGATTGGAAGGGCAAGAGCTGACCCAGCGATGCCCGTTCCGTTCTTTTCTTCGTACGTCGCGGGGGAAGCTCGCGCGCGGTCGTTCTTCGCCGCCAGGTTTCAAAACCCTTCGCAGCGCGTCGAGCAGGTGCGGGTCGCCGCCCGGCGCAGGGCGCCAGATGCGCTGATCGAGGTGCTCCGGCAACAGGACGAGATGCTGCCGCCGAGCGCCCGCCGTCAGAAGAATCTCGAGGCGCTCTCGCGCCCAGGGACGGTGGCAGTGCTGACCGGGCAGCAGGCGGGTTTGTTCCTCGGACCTCTCTACAGCTTCTACAAGGCGGCCTCGGCGATCGCTGTCGCGCGCGCGCTCGAGGTCGAGTCGGGCGTTCCCTGCGTTCCGGTTTTTTGGCTACAGACGGAGGACCACGACTTCGCCGAGATCAACCACTGCCACGTCGGCGGAGGCGGCGCCGAGCCGCTCCGCCTGAGCGTGGAGGGCGACGACGGCGAGGAGACGGCGCGAGTCTCGGTGAAGCATCGCTTGCTGGGACCGGAGGTGTTGGACCAGCTCGCGAGGCTCGAGGAGCACCTGGGCTCGCTGCCGTTTGCCGGCGAGTTCCTCGATCTCCTCCGCAGGCACTACCGTCCCGGGCAGTCCGTTACGGCGGCTTTCGCGGGTGTGATGGCGACGCTCTTCGCCGAGGAGGGCCTGGTCCTTCTGGATCCGCGCGACAGCGCCATTGCCAACCTCAGCGCGCCCATCTACCGCAGATGCGTCGATTCAGCGGCGGAGATTTCGGCATCGATGCTGGAGCGCTCGCGCGCGCTCTCGGAGGCGGGCTTCGCGGTCCAAGTGCACCTTCGGGCGGACTCGCCGCTGCTGTTCTTTCATGCGCACGGTCCGCGCGGGCCCCGATTTCGGCTGGAGCACCGGGGCGGCTCCTGGGCCTTGGTGGGCAGCGAGGAGACCGCCTCGACCGAGGCGCTTCACCGCGCTCTGGAGCTCGAGCCGCTGCGGTTCAGCAGCTCGGCGTTGCTGCGACCGATCGTGCAGGACGCGCTGCTTCCCACCGCCGCGTACGTCGGGGGCCCCAGCGAGGTGAACTACTTCGCGCAGCTTCCGCCGCTGTACGCCTTTTTCGGCTTGCCGCTGCCCCTGGTCGTCCCCCGCGCGCGGTTCCGCTGCCTCGACGAGCGCACCCAGACCTGGCTGGAAAAGCTTGGGCTGACGCCCGCCGATCTCGAGCGTCCGCGTGAACAGGTGCTCAGGGACGTGTCCCGCAGCGGCCAGGATTATCCGACCGCGCAAAGTGTTGGCGACCAGCTCATGAGCGACATCTTCGGCCGTCTGGACAATCTGGAGACCGTTGCCGGCTCCCTCGATCCGAATCTGATCAAGGCGGTCAAGCGGACCCGCGCCACGATCTCGCGCGCCGTCTCGCGATTTTCGACCCGATATGGCCGATCGCTGCTGGAGCGGGATCGGATCGCCTCGGACCGCGTCCACCGGCTCCAGTGGTCGCTCTTCCCAGAGGGAATCCCGCAAGAGCGCTTCTATTCGCTGGCCTACTTTGCCTGTCGCTACGGCGCGGGGAGGTTCAAAGAGCAGGTCTTCGCCCACCTGGATCCGTTCGCGGCGGCTGTTCGGGATTTCCGACCATGAAAGCAAAGCCCCTGGCCGTTGGCATCACCTGCTATCCGACCTTCGGCGGCAGCGGAATCATCGCCACCGAGATCGGTTTATCGCTGGCCCGCCGCGGCCACCGAGTTCACTTCATCTGCTACGACATCCCCTCCCGGCTGGATGGCTTTCTGGAAAACGTTTTCTTCCACGAGGTGGAGGTATTGGATTACCCGCTCTTCGATCACGGCCACTACGCGCTGGCGCTGGCCTCGAAGATGGTGGAGGTCAGCACCTACGAGAAGCTCGACTTGTTGCATGTGCACTATGCCATCCCCCACGCGACCAGCGGCTACCTGGCGAAACGGATCCTGGGAGCGGGCGCGCCGCGGCTGATCACCACGCTTCACGGAACGGACATCACGGTGGTGGGCACCGACCGCTCTTTCTTGCCGATCACGCGCTTTTCGATCATGGAGTCCGATGCGGTGACGGTGCCCTCCCAATTCTTGAAGGGCGCCACGTACGACAATCTGGACGTCCCGCGCTCCGTGCCCATCGAGGTGATCCCCAATTTCGTCGACACCGAGAAGTTCAAGCCGGTGAAGGAAAAGCGCTGGGAGCACCTTCGGCGCCTTTTCACCGGGGCCGAGGCAATGGCGTCGGGCGCGGAGAGGCCCAGGGTCCTGATCCACAACTCGAACTTTCGGCCGCTGAAGAGGGTGGAAGAAGTGGTCCGGATCTTCGCCGAGGTGCATCGCGTCATGCCCTCGGTTCTGGTGTTGGTCGGCGATGGTCCCGAGCGCTCCCGCATTGAAGGAATGGTGAGAGACTGGGGCCTCAACAGCGTCGTTTCCTTCCTGGGGAAACAGGTGAACTTTGTCGAGGTGCTCCAACACAGCGACGTCTTTTTGCTCCCCAGCGAAACGGAGAGCTTTGGCCTGGCAGCGCTCGAGGCGCTCAGCTGTGGGGTGCCGGTGGTGGCTTCGCGCGTGGGCGGCTTGCCCGAGGTCATCGCCGAGGGCGAGCTGGGCTTTCTCTTGCCCGTCGGCGATACGCAGGCGATGGTCGCCAGCGTGCTGCGGTTGCTTCGCGATCGCGGGCTGTACGAGGCGATCTCCCGGACCGCGCGCTACCGCGTCGAGGAGAAGTGGAAGCGCGAGCCGATGGTGACGAAATACGAAGACTACTATCGCCGGGTCCTCTCCCATCCGTCGGCGTCGAGCGCAGTCGAGACTCCGCGCGCCTGAAGGTTCAATGTCCCCGCTCAAACTGTCCGCCGCCGTCGGAATCTGTCTCGCGCCGTTGGCCGCATTCCCCCAGGGTCCGCCACGGCAGCCCAACGCCGCCGAGCTCCTCCGCGATATCGAGCGCCTCTCGGTGGTGGGCAGCGTCCTCTACGTCGCCGCGCACCCGGATGACGAGAACACGCGCCTGCTGGCGTATCTGGCGAACGAGAAGATGCTGCGAGCTGCCTACCTCTCCATCACGCGCGGCGAGGGCGGCCAGAATCTAATCGGCCCGGAGCAGGGACCTCTGCTGGGGTTGATTCGCACTCAGGAGCTGCTCGCCGCTCGCCGGATCGACGGGGCGGAGCAGTTTTTTACGCGCGCGCGTGATTTCGGCTACTCCAAGACGTCCGCCGAGACGCTGGCGATCTGGGGGAGGGACGAGGTTCTGGCGGACATCGTTTGGGTGATCCGGACCTTCCGGCCGGACGTGATCGTCACCCGCTTCCCACCCGATGGGGTGGACACCCACGGGCACCACACCGCCAGCGCGCTCCTGACCGCGGAAGCATTCCGCGCCGCGGCCGACCCGAAGTTCCACCCGGAGCAGCTGCAGCACGCGGCGCCGTGGCAGACCAGACGTCTGGTTTGGAACAGGTTTCAGTTCAATGCGAAACCCGACGAGAATCTGTCTGGCTTCGTGAAGCTTGACGTCGGCGGGTACAACGCCCTGCTCGGCAGATCCTACGGGGAGATCGCGGCAGAAAGCCGCAGCATGCACAAGAGCCAGGGCTTCGGCGCGACGCCATCCCGGGGGACGGCGCTCGAGTACTTCCAGAACCTGCAAGGGGACCCGGCGCGCGAGTCGATCCTCGACGGCATCGACCTCAGCTGGGCGCGCGTTCCCGGTGCGCAGAAGCTGGCGCAGCATCTGGCGAAGGCCAAAGAGCAGTTCAGGGCCGAGTCTCCCCAGGCTGCTCTCCCGGCCCTGCTCGACGCGTACGGCGAATTGCAGCAACTGCCGGCCAATCCGTGGAAGGAGCAGAAGACCCAGCAGCTGGTCAACGCGATCGCCGCGTGCGCCGGGCTTTGGGCCGAGGCCTACGCAAGCGAGCACACTACGTCGGCGGGGAGCCAGCTCAAGGTGAACGCGGTTGCGCTGAATCGGAGCTCTGCGCCGGTCCAGCTGGTGGAGATCCGCTTCACCGGTGGGGGAGTGGTGGCGGTGAACAAGCCACTCGCCCCGAAGGAACCGATCGCGATCGAGAACACCTTGACCATCCCCGAGGGACAGTGCTCCAACCCTTACTGGCTCGAGCAGCCGCCCAGGAAGGGAACTTTCACCGTCACCGACCAGCGCCTGGTGGGACTGCCCGAACAGCCTGCCCCCCTCCGAGCGGAGTTCGTGGTCAGCGCCGGGCAGCGAACGTTCGTCCTGGCGCGGCCCATCGCATTCAAATGGACGGATCCGGTCGCCGGCGAGAAATATCGATCGATGGACATCGTTGCACCGGTGACGATCACTCCGAGCACGTCGGTGATGATGTTTCCGGACGCCGGCCCCAAGGAGCTGCGGGTGCTGATCAAGTCGGGATCCGACCGCGGCGAAGGCGTGTTGAAACCGCAGCTGCCCGAGGCTTGGACCTCCGAACCATCCTCGATTCCCTTCAAGCTGGAGAAGAAGGGGACGGAAAAGGAGGTGGCTTTCCGAATTCGCCCGCCGCAGGGCAAGAGCGTGGAGGGCTCGACGGCCGTCAACGGAACGCTTCGACTGGTGGCCGAGGTCGGCGGGAAGAGCTATTCGCGCGCGCTCGCGCGCATCGAGCATTCGCACATTCCCATCCAGACACTGCTCCCAGAGTCGGCGGTCAAGCTCGTACGGTTCGACCTGAAGCGAAAGAAGGGGCACCTGGGATACATCGTCGGAGCGGGAGACGAGGTTCCCGCGGCGCTGCAGCAAGTCGGATATCAAGTCACCATCCTCGACGACGAGGCGCTCAAGACTCGGCCGTTGGCGCAGTTCGAAGCGATCATCGTCGGCGTGCGCGCCTACAACACCAACGAGAGGATGCCGTTCTATTACAAGAGGCTGATGGACTACGTTGCAGCGGGCGGCACGCTGATCGTCCAGTACAACACCAACAATCGCCTGAGCAGGATGAGCGCCCAGATTGGCCCTCATCCATTCGAGATTTCGCAGGAGCGCGTCACCGACGAGGATGCGCCGGTCACTTTCGACGCTCCCGGTCACGCCATCTTGCAGAGGCCCAACCGACTGACGCCGAGTGATTTCCAGGGTTGGGTTCAGGAGCGCGGCCTGTACTTCGCCGGGAAGTGGAGCGACCGATACGAAACGGTGCTCTCGATGAGCGATCCCGGCGAGCCGCCCCGCAAGGGAAGCCTGCTGGTGACGAAATACGGGAAAGGCGCGTTCATCTACACCGGGCTGGCATTCTTTCGTCAGCTTCCCGCTGGCGTCAGTGGCGCCTATCGGCTGTTCGCCAACCTGATCGCCTATGGAAAGTGATCCGGAGAAGCCGCCGTTCTTCGACAGCTGGAACGGCGCCTATCTCCTGGTAATCGGCGTGCTGGCGGCGCTGTTGACGCTGTTTGCCATTATCACCAGGGTGTATGAATGAGGGCGATCGATTGGATCGTCCTCGCCGGAACGTTGGTGGCGATCGTCGCCTACGGCACCTGGAAGACGCGGGGCATCCACAGCGTCGAAACGTACCTGCGCGGCGGCCGCGACATCAAATGGCACACCATCGGCTTGTCGATCATGGCCACCCAGGCGAGCGCGATCACTTTCCTCTCGGTGCCCGGACAGGCCTACGAAGACGGGATGGGGTTCGTTCAATTCTACTTCGGCTTGCCGATCGCGATGGTGATTCTTTCGGCGACCATCGTGCCGATCTACTACCGGCTGAAGGTCTACACCGCCTACGAGTACCTGGAGAGACGATTCGATCTGAAGACCCGGCAGCTCACTGCGTTTCTGTTCTTGCTCCAGCGCGGGCTGGCAGCGGGGATATCGATTTACGCGCCGGCGATCATCCTCTCCACCGTCTTGGGTTGGCCCTTGAGCCTGACCAATCTGGTGATTGGAATTCTGGTGATCATCTACACGGTCTCTGGCGGTACGCGGGCCGTCAACCAAACCCAGACGCATCAAATGCTGGTGATCCTCGCCGGAATGGCCCTGGCCTTTGCGTTCATCCTGTTTCAATTGCCGTCGCATGTTTCATTCAAGAATGCGGTGGGCATCGCCGGCGCTCTGGGAAAGATGAACGTGGTGGACTTCTCGCCGCGGCTCGACACCCGGTACACTTTCTGGTCGGGGATCACCGGCGGTCTGTTCGTCGCGCTGGCGTATTTCGGAACCGATCAGTCGCAGGTGCAGAGGTATCTCTCCGGATCGTCGCTCACCGAAAGCCGGCTCGGGCTGCTCTTCAACGGCCTGGTGAAGGTTCCGCTGCAGTTCTTGATCCTCTTCCTCGGGGTGATTGTCTTCGTCTTCTACCAATTCACTCAGCCCCCGGTGTTTTTCAACGCAGCGGAGGTGGAGAAGGTCCGCCACACGCCCGAGTCTGTCCAGCTGCAGGCTCTCGAGACCTCCTATGCCGATGCCTTCGCCGCCAAGCAACGCGAGCTGGACAGGTGGATCTCGGCGGAGAGCTCGGGCGATCCGGCGTCCATCGAATCCGCCAAGCGCGAGCTTAGGGCGGCCGAGGGGAAGAGCCGGAGCATCCGCGACCAGGTCAAGCTGCTGATCGCGAAGGTGAGCCCGCGCGCCGAGCTCAAGGACGCGGACTACATCTTCATCAGCTTCGTCGCCCGGTATTTCCCACCGGGGCTGGTGGGCCTGCTGATCGCGGTGATCTTCTGCGCCGCGATGTCGGCGACGGCGGGCGCCTTGAACGCGCTGGGTACCACCACGGTGGTCGATTTTTATCAGCGCACGCTCAAACCGGCGGCCACCAACGAGCACTACCTCGCCGCGGCCAAGCTGTTCACCGTCTTCTGGGGAGTGGTGGCGATGCTCTTCGCCGCATTCGCCTCGCAGCTCGACAATCTGATTCAGGCGGTGAACATTCTGGGCTCGCTTTTCTATGGGCCGATGCTCGGTGTGTTCGCGGTCGGATTTTTTTTGACGAAGATCCGCGGCACGCCGGTGTTCTGGGCCGTGGTGATCTCGCAGCTTGTCGTCCTGGCCGTATTCAAGTTCTCGAGCATCGGATTCCTCTGGTACAACGTGATTGGCTGCGCCGCCGTGGTGGTGCTGGGATTTGCCTTCAACGCGGCCACCGGCCCCTCAGCTCGAGCGTAGCCAAGCGGCCCGTTCAGCTCGAGCGTAGCGAAGCGGCCCGTTCAGCTCGAGCGTAGCGAAGCGGCCCGCTCAGCTCGAGCGTAGCGAAGCGGAGTCGAGAGCGGCCCTACGCTCAGCCCGAGCATAGTGCCGCAGGCACGTAGTCGAGGGCGATGTCAGGCGGCCCTTCGACTACGGGCTACGCCCTACGCTCAGGGCGAGCGGAATCCAACATACCCCCCAGGGGTATAATTTTTGATCGAAATTCGGGGTGCGAAAAATGCTGCAAGCGCCTGCCGTTTAAGCAGTTTTGGCTAGCGCAGCACGAAGCGTCAACGTTGACGTTTTGGGAATGACTCGGTTGCTTCCGGGGCCGCTGAAGTGGGAAAAGCTTCGCCATGCATCGAGCCGCCCAACCAGACCCGGAGGGACGCGCATGAGAGCGCAGGCATCGCCGGCAGAGCTGAGAATTCCGCGCGAGTACAACGCGGCATCCGACCTGATCGATCGAAACGTCCTCGAGGGAAGGGGTAGGAAGGTGGCGCTTCGCGAGGCCGGTCGGCAAACCACGTACGCGCAGCTCGCCGAGCGTATGAACCGGGCGGGAAACGCGCTGCGCTCGCTAGGGCTGCAGATGGAGCAGCGCGTTCTGCTGTGCTTGCTGGACACCGTGGATTTCCCGGCCCTCTTCTGGGGGGCGATCAAGATCGGCGCGGTGCCGGTTCCGGTGAGCACCTTGCTCAGCACGAAGGAATACGACTTCTTGCTTCGTGACAGCCGGGCGCGCGCGCTGGTGGTGAGCAGCGGCCTGCTGGAAAAGTTCGAACCGATACTGGGAGGACAACCGTTCCTGCAGTCGGTGCTGGTCGCCGGCGACTCTTCCCCGCAGACCGGGGGCCGCCACAACCTCGACTCGCTCCTGGCCTCCGCTTCGCCGGAGCTGAACGCCGCCCCCACCAGCTGCGACGACGTCGCGTTCTGGCTCTACTCCAGCGGATCGACCGGCACGCCCAAGGGCGCGATGCACCTGCAAAGCGATTTGCTCTACACCGCGCGGCTCTACGGGCAGGGGGTGCTCGGCATTCGTCCCGACGACGTGGTCTTCTCTGCTGCGAAGCTGTTCTTCGCCTACGGATTGGGGAACGCGATGACCTTCCCCTTCTCGGTCGGCGCCACCTCGGTCTTGCTCGCCGAACGGCCGACGCCCGCGTCGGTGATGCGCATGCTGCAGGAGTTTCAGCCTACGATTTTCTTCGGTGTACCGACGCTGTACGCGTCCATCCTCAGCGATCCCGCCAACGATCGTTCTCGCGGCTCACCGCGCCTGCGCCTGTGCGTCTCGGCCGGCGAGGCGCTGCCGAAAGAGATCGGCGAGCGCTGGCAGCAGCGCTTCGGCGTGCCGATTCTCGACGGCCTGGGCTCGACAGAGATGCTGCACATCTTCTTGAGCCTGCGCGAAGGCGACGTGCGCTACGGTACCAGCGGCAAACCCGTCCCGGGTTACGAGTTGGCCATCGTGGATGAGGAGGATCGCCCGCTGCCACAGGGGCAGCTCGGCGAGCTCAAAGTTCGCGGGCCGAGCTGCGCCGTCGCCTACTGGAACAACCGGCCAAAGAGCCTGGCCACCTTCCGCGGTGGCTGGACATTCACCGGAGACAAGTACCTCCTGGATGGCGATGGCTACTACGTCTACTGCGGTCGCTCGGACGACATGATCAAGGCCAGTGGCCAGTGGGTCTCGCCCGTCGAGGTGGAGTCGGCGTTGATCGGCCATCCCAGCGTGCTCGAGGCCGCGGTGGTGGGCAAGGCGGACGAGAACAATCTGATCAAACCCAAGGCCTTCGTGGTCCTCAAGCAGGGGAACCCGTCCTCGCCGGCGCTCGCGGAGGAGTTGCAGCAATTCGTGAAGAGCCGGCTGGCGCCGCATAAATATCCGCGCTGGGTCGAGTTCATCGAGGCGCTGCCGAAGACAGCGACCGGAAAAATCCAGCGCTTCAAGCTCCGCTGACGCTGGATGCTCGGCGGCCCGCGAGAGGGCGGTACACTCGGCGATAATTGATATTGGTAGCTACCGGGGCTACCATCTGCCCGATGAGAGTCGGAACCAAAGAGCTGAAAAATCGACTGAGTTACTACCTGCGCCGGGTTCGCGCGGGAGAAAGCGTGTATGTCGCGGATCGCGATCAAGTCATTGCTGAGCTGCGCCCCATCAGCACTCCGCGGAACACAGAGGAAGAGTCGCTTCGTAAATTGGCAGAACAGGGGCTCATGACTCTTGGCCGGGGCAAGTTCCGTGACTTCAAGCCGGCTCGGATTCGCAAAGGCGTTCCAGCGTCGAGAGTGGTGATCGAGGACCGGGATTGATCCCATTTCTCGACACCAGCGCCTTGGTGAAGCGATATGTTCCCGAGGCAGACTCACAGCGAGTCCGCGTGCTTTTCCGGCGCGGTCGGCCTGCGGTCGCGCGCATCGCATACGCGGAATTGGCCGCAACGCTCGCCCGCCTCTGGCGGGAAGGGCGCCTTGGTGAAAAAGCTCTGGGCTCGATCCTCGGGCGAATGGACGACGACTTCGGGGCCATGAACGTCCTCGAGATTCGCGCGCCCCTGATCCGCAGGGTTCCGGATCTGGTTTTGCGACAGCCGCTGCGCGGGTACGACGCCGTGCAACTGGCGGCGGCGTTGACCATGCGTGAGCACGGCGCGCCGGTCGAGTTGTGGACGGCGGATCGTCGCCTGGCCGACGCTGCGCGTGCGGAGAAACTTCACGCCACAGTGCTGGGCTGAGTCAGCGCAGGCTACGCTGCACGTTGATGACGGCTCGATTTCTCGAGGCCGCAGGCCATCGGTTGGAATACGCGTGGTGGGGCCCAGGTCCCGGCGCCCGGCCCACGCTGGTGCTCCTTCACGAGGGTCTGGGCTGCGTGGAGATGTGGCGGGATTTTCCGCGGCAGCTTTCGAAGGCCACCGGCCTCGGCGTCTTCGCCTACAGTCGGTTGGGCTACGGCCGCTCCGATCCAGTGCCACTGCCGCGGCCGCTCCGCTACATGCACAACGAAGCGCGCCTGCTGCCCAAAGTGCTCAAGGCCGTCGGCATCGAAGATGCGATTCTGGTAGGCCACAGCGACGGCGCTTCCATCGCCATCATCTGTGCCGGTAGCGGCGGCTGCGCGACGGTGGCTCGTGCCCTGATTCTGGAGGCGCCTCATGTGTTCGCCGAGGATGTGGGGCTGCGGTCCATTGCCCTGGCGCGGGATTTGTTTCAAGCCGGCGATCTGGCCGCCAAGCTCGCCCGGTACCACGGGGACAACCTCCAGGGTGCGTTCTGGGGTTGGAATGGAGCGTGGCTGCACCCGGATTTTCGCTTCTGGAATCTGGAGGAGTACCTGCCTGCCATCCGCGTGCCAGTGCTGTTGATTCAAGGAGAAGACGACGAGTACGGCACCTTGAAGCAGGTGGAGGCCATCCAGACGCAGGCCGGAAGTGCTGTCGAAGTTTGCCTGCTCCCCGGCTGCGGGCACTCGCCCCACCGCGACCGGCCAGCCGAGGTCCTGGCCGAGATGGCGCGATTCGCGTCCGCGGTCGAAATCAGACGCCCCCCGGTGTAAAAGGGCCGCGGTCAGGCGCAGGCGAGCAGGAGGTTTGCATGAACACCACGATGCAGGAATTTCCTCTGTCCATCGGCTCCATCTTCCGCCATGGACGTGCAGTCTACCCGCAGAGCCAGGTGGTGACATGCGAGTCAGGCGGCAGCCGCCGTGCCACGTTCTCGGCCGTAGCCGATCGCGCGGAGCGACTGGCCTCGGCCTTGCGCCGCCTGGGCGTTCGAGCCGGAGATCGCGTAGGGACGTTCGCCTGGAACACGCAGGAGCATCTGGAAGCTTATTTCGCCATTCCGGTGATGGGCGCCGTGCTCCACACGCTCAACATCCGCCTCTTCCCGGAGCAGCTCGAGTACGTGATCAATCACGCCGAGGATTCGGTCATCCTGGTGGAGGATTCGCTGGTGCCGTTGCTGGCGAAGGTGGCGCCGCAATTGAAGACGGTCCGGCAATTCGTGGTGATCGGCAAGGGCGATGCGTCGGCGCTGGGCAACGTGCTGCGCTATGAGGAGCTGCTTGCTGCAGAGCAGCCGGGATTCCAGTGGCCCGACGTCGACGAGCGCTCCGCCGCGGCGATGTGTTACACGAGCGGGACCACGGGCAATCCCAAGGGCGTCGTCTACAGCCACCGGTCCACGTACCTGCACTCGATGGCGGCGTGCATGGCGGGGACGCTGGGGCTCAAAGAGGGCGAGCGGGTGCTGCCGATCGTCCCGATGTTTCACGCCAACGCCTGGGGCATTCCCTACGCCGGCTGGATGGCGGGTTGCGATTTTCTCATGCCGGGTCGCTTTCTCCAGCCCGACCCGCTCTGCGCGTTCATCCAGGCCGAGAAGCCGACGTTCTCCGCGGGCGTTCCCACCGTGTGGATCGGCGCGCTCAATTTCACGGCCGGGAAGTCGGTGGACCTCTCGTCGCTGCGCACGGTGATCTGCGGCGGCTCCGCGGTTCCCCGCAACCTGATCGAACAGTTCGAAAAGCGGCATGGGGTTCGGATCTTCCAGGCGTGGGGCATGACGGAGACCAGCCCGCTGGCCGCCGTCGCTCGACCTCCTACCGGCGTTCCTGCGGCGGAGGAATTGGAGTGGCGTTCGAAGACGGGGCGCGTGGTTGCCGGCGTGGACCTTCGCCTGACCGATTTCGAGGGAAACGTCCAACCTTGGGACGGCAAGGCGGTGGGCGAAATCGAGGTTCGCGGCCCATGGGTCACTGCCTCGTACTACCGGGACGATACGCCCGAGAAATTCCACGATGGTTGGCTGCGGACGGGAGACGTGGGAACCGTCGACGAGCGGGGCTTCATCCAGATCACCGATCGCGCCAAGGACGTGATCAAGACGGGCGGGGAGTGGATCTCCTCGGTCGAGCTGGAGAACGTGTTGATGGGACATCCGGAGGTCCTCGAGGCGGCCGTGATCGCCGTGCCCGACGAGAAATGGGTGGAACGCCCATTGGCGTGCGTGGTGCGAAAGCCGGGGTCGGCCGTGACCGCCGAGGCGCTTCGCGATTTCGTGTGCAGTCGCATCGACATGAAGTGGTGGGCGCCCGAGTATTGGAGCTTCATCGTCGAGGTGCCGAAGACGAGCGTCGGCAAGTTCGACAAAAAGGTGCTTCGAGCACGACACGGCCAGGGCGAGCTGAAGGTGGAGCGCCTCTAAAGCGGAGCGCTCAGGGAAACCAGCGCCAAGAGCAAAAGCCGGGGCGCACGTTTGGTCGCGCTCCGGCTCGGGAGCGGAACTCAACGGGCGGCGGACAGGATGACCGATCCGATGAAGCGGTCAGACCCGATCAGCTCGACCGTCCGCCGGGCTTGAGCAAGCTTCGTCCGGCGCGTTCGCACGCAAAGGAGCACGGCGTCCGCGGCCTGCGCGATTCCAATCCCCATCGGGTTGAACAGCACCGAATCGATGGAGATCAGGGTCCGCCGCTGACCGGAATCGCCGCTCGCCGCCGACGGCCGCGGGCTGGAGAGATCGGCGATCAGATCGACGATCATCGCCGCGTCCATCCTCTCGGAGTTGAGCACTCGGGGCGCCACGTCGCCGAGCATGGCGCCGACCTTGGCGAGGTTCGCCGCGACCCCTGCGGCACTGCCGCCCGGATCCGCCGGCACCAGCACCAACGACGACCACGCGCGCTCGTGCACCTGGAACCAGAGTTGCTGAACGCTGATCGAAGGTTGCCGTAAATCCCCGGTCGCTACCTCTGTCGCGGCTCTGGGACCTTTGATTTCGCGCTGCGGCATCAGTCTCATAAAGCTCCGTTGCTTGAGAATAGGGGAAGCCAGCCTGGAGAACCAACGGGGTCTCATCTGGAGGTTCTGCTCATCTGTCGAGCACGACCTGGTGCATGAACGCGCGCGGGTGGCGAGCATACGCGTAAACGTGCGAGGCCACTTCCACCAGCCCTGGAAAGCGATCCTGCGGATCGTGAACCGCGTCCACCAGGTTGCCCCGGCGTTCGGAGAGCCAGTTGCGCCACTGGCTTACTTCCGACCGCGAAAGCGTCCCGGAGAGCTGCTGAGCCCAGAGCCCGACTTCGAGCATGAACCGGTGGCAGTAGGCCTGGGTGGGAACATCCGGCTGGATCCGCGCTTTCTCGATCGCGCGTCGCAACTCCTCGCGCCGGCCGATCGCCGCGAGGTAAGCGAAGAGAGGCAGCGACACCCCCCGGGCCATGTCGAAGCCCATCTCGCCGTAGAACCGCGGGTTGAAATCGAGCAACAGCGCCCGTTCGTCCTGCTCGATGAACTCCACCTCGAAAACGCCGTAATAGCCGATGTCGCGGCAGAGCGCGGCCAGCTGCTCGACCAGCTCGGGCCGCACGGGCGCCCACTCGAAGCACACGCCGATCCCCAGCTTGCGCGGGCGCTGGAGCACCTTGCGCGAGGCGCGCGCGATCATCAGCTCGCCGCTCTCGTCAACGAACCCGCTCAGGTTGTAGATACCTCTCCTTGCGCCGGGGTAGAACGCCTGGAGCAGCGGTCGATGCGCCATCGGATCGAACGAGAGCAACTCATCGGCGTGCCGGGCGCGTTTGCTGAATGTCTCGTATGCCGCCGCCAGGTCCTTCAGCTCGGTTACCAGCATTCCCTTGGGATGTGGAAAGTAGAGGATCTGCGTTTGAGGCTTGATCAGCACCGGGAAGCTCAAAGACGCGCCGATTTGCGCCAGGTCTGCATCGTCCCGCGGCAGCCAACTGGGCGGCATCTCCAGGCCAACGGCGGCGGCTGCGCGGGTCAGCCGCTGCTTGTTGAGCAGCGCGTAGATGGCCTCGACGGGGGGTTGATACAGCTGGAAGTAGCGCGCCAGCTCGTCGCGGTGGCGCGCATAGAGGAAGGCCACGTCGTCGCTGGTCGGGTACAGAACGCGGCCCGGCTCGCGCTTGCCGAAATCGAGGAGCCACTCGATGAACTGCTTCGGCCGCTCCAGGCTGGGTGCCTTGAGTCTCCGAGAGACGTAGCGGGACCAGTTGCCGGACGCCAGCCAGCGCGCCTCGGCCATCTCTACGGGCACGCCTGCACGACCCAGACAACGCGCGGCGGCCAGCGTGCCGTTGAATGCGGCGACGGTCAGCAGGGCCGGCGGAACGGGCGGACGAATCGTCAGGATAGGGCACGATGCCGTTCTTTTTGACTCTCGGTCAAGGGTGCGCACTCACCCGGAGGCCCGCCAAGCTTGTATGCGTCTTGCAGCCGGCCGCCGCTGGCCTAAGCCTGACAGCCCGCAATATAGTGCGTGCCCCCAGGCCATGTTTGCTCGGGAACAGTAGCGTCAGGCCGGGCGCTCGTTCACGCGGTGGCACGCTGAGGTTCGCATGTCCAAGTTTGTCCTGGGAATCAACTGCCACGCCCACGATTCCTCAGCCGCCCTGCTGGCCGATGGCAGGCTCGTCTTCGCCGCCACCGAGGAGCGCTTTTCGCGCATCAAGAAGGATCGGAGTTTTCCCCGTCGGGCCATCCAGGCTGCGCTGGATCACGCCGAGATCGGGTTCCAGAAGGTCGACGCGGTTGCCTTCGGGTGGAATCGCCCCGGAGCTGGGCCGCTGCATACCATCCGCCGCTCGCTCACCGGCGACCTCCCGTTCACCTATGGCTGGACGATTGGCCAGCTGGTGTTCATGGCGAGCGAGATGCTCAACCAGGGCGGGCTCGTGCCGCTGCGCAAGAGCTTTGGGCCCATCGACCGCAGCCGCGTCTTCTACATCGATCACCACGAGTCGCACGCCTGGAGCGCGTACGCAGTATCGCCTTTCGGTGAGGCGCTGGTGCTGGTCGTGGATGGCTGGGGCGCCTGGCAGTCGACCACCATCTACCACGCCAAGGACGGGAAGCTGCGCCCGATGCGCGTGTTCCCCTATCCCAACTCCCTCGGCGTCTTCTACGAAGGCTTCACCGATCTGCTGGGCTTCGAGCGAATGAACGACGAGTGGAAGGTGATGGGCCTGGCCGCCTACGGCGAGCCTTCGCTCGACCTGCAGGGATGCCTTCGCGTGATGGCGGATGGATACAAGGTGGATGGCAAGACGCTCTCGGGCGACCACTACGCGGACCTGTCGCGCTTGATCAAGAAGTTCGGGCCGCGCGGCAACCCCGAGAAGGAGATCCCCCAGCAGGCGAAGAATTTGGCTGCCTCCGTCCAGAAGGGCCTCGAGGAGGCCATGTTTGCGCTCGTGACCGAGGGCGTTCGGCTCACCGGCAGCCGCAACCTCTGTCTCGCCGGCGGCGTGGCGATGAACTCCAAGGCCAACGGAAAGATCCTCGCCGCAAAGCTGGTAGACGAGATCTTCGTCCAGCCCGCGGCCACCGACGACGGGGCGGCCATTGGCGCGGCGCTGGGCGTCTACGCCGCGCGGGGCGAGCGGGTTCCGCGCCATCTGATGGAGGATGCCTATCTGGGTCCCGCCAGCGAGGATCATGAGATCGAACAGGTCCTCAGGACGTACAAGCTTCCGGTGATGCGGGCGTTCAACGTTGCGGCAGAGACTGCACGGCTGCTGGCGCAGGGAGAGATCGTCGGCTGGTTCCAGGGGCGGATGGAGTTCGGGCCGCGCGCGCTGGGCAACCGCTCGATCCTCGCGGATCCGCGCGACGCCGCGATGAAGGATCGGGTGAACGAGTGCGTGAAGTTCCGCGAAGGCTGGCGCCCGTTCGCGCCGTCCTGCCTGGCGGAACGAGCAGCCGAGTACTTCCAGCCGGCGTATCCGTCGCCGTTCATGATTTTGACGTTCGACGTGATCCCCGAAAAACGCGCGGTGATTCCCGCGGTGACGCACGCCGACAACAGCGCCCGCGTCCAGACGGTCCGCCGGGACATCAATCCGCGTTACTGGGAGCTGATCAACGAATTTGAAAAGCTGACGGGCGTGCCGGTGCTGCTCAACACCTCCTTCAACTTGCGCGGCGAGCCGATCGTCTGCACGCCCAAGGACGCCATCCGCACCTTCTACTCCTCCGGTCTCGATTTTCTGGTGATGGGCAGCTACGTGATCGCAAAGGACCGGATGTGGCGGCCGATCTCGGCCGAGAAGCTGATGGTCGCCACGGGGTAGCACCGCTCACCCCGAGCGTAGCACCCGCTCACCCCGAGCGTAGCACCCGCTCACCCCGAGCGTAGCACCCGCTCACCCCGAGCGTAGCGACGTCAGTCGCGGAGTCGAGGGGTCGCCCCGAGCCATCTGCCTTACGCGTGTAACGAATCGTGTCGAGGGGCTCAGGGTGAGCGGAGGCGAGATCGCAAGGCGTCGCGAAACAATCGCGCGTCCTCTGGGCGAACCAGACGGCAGACCAGCGCGAGGGCGGCGAAGGTGAGCAGCGCGGCCGGGATGCGGACGAAAGGCGACCAAGCGGCGAGCGCGAGGCCCACCGCAACGGTGGACCCGCAGGTCAGCAATACCGTTGCGAAGTCGCGTGCCAGGAGGCGATTGACGATGCGTCGCCCGAGGAGAAACAGGGCGGCGAAGAAAAGCAGCAGCTCCGCCGCGCCGAGCGAGACGGCAACGCCGATTCCGCCGTTCCCCTCGCGCAACTGGAAGGCCGGGATGAGGTGGACCTCCAGCGCGACGCAGATCAGCACGGCGCCCAGCTTCGCCAGGGTCAAGCCGCGCTGGCGCCCAGAGGCGAGCAGCGCGTAGCCGAGCACCATGTTGATGTACACCAGCCCCAAAAACGGCGCGAAGGCACGCAGGACCTGAATGGTGGGCGCGAACGCCGCCCGCCCGTAGAGCAGGCGCACCGGGATTTCGGCGAGCAGCCAGGTGCCGCAGGCCGCGAGCGAGCCCATGGCCAGCACGGGGCGCAAGGTCGAGCGAAGCGCGTGCTGGAACCTGGCGGGCTCCCCCACCGAGAGGCGCGAAAAGGTTGGCAGGAGAGACGTTCCGAGGATGCCGGCGGGGAACACCAGCGCGCCCACCATGCGAGCCGACGCTCCATACCAGCCGAGCGCGTTGGACGGCGCCAGCCGGGACATCAGGGTGGCGTCGAGGTACGGCTGCACCGCGATCGCCAGCGCCAGCAACAGGAACGGAAATCCTCCCACCAGGAGCTCGCGCAAACCGGCGAACGACACCCGGGGCCGAGTCGGAAGGAATCGGCGCAGGACGGCGGCATACACGGCCAGCATGGCGAGCCCGGTGATGCCCGTCGCCACCAGCACCGCCTCCACGCGGGGAACCAGCAACACCGCCGTCACCGAGACAGCGGCGCCGATCAGGCTGCCGCACACGTTGCACAGCGCATCCAGGTCCATGCGGTCTCGGGCCCGGAAGATGATCGACAACACCTGGGTGAAGCAAAGCGGCAGGGAGGCGACGAGCAGGAGCGAGAGCAACCCGGAAACCCGGGGTGGATATCCGATCAAACGCGTGAGCACGGCCAGCAGCGGGAGCAACACGGCCACTGCGCCCAGGCGAAAGGCGACCGCCGACCCCAGCAAGTGGCCGGTCACCGGCGGCTCGCGAGCGACGGTGCGAGTGACGAACCCCATCTGGCCCCACTCGGCGAAGTAGAGGGCGAAGGTGGCGATCGAGGTGACCAGGTACAGCTCTCCGAATCCGGATGCCCCCAGCCTGCGGCCGACGATCGCGGTTACCACCACTCCCAGGACCATCGACGTCGTCTGGCCGGCGACCAGGTGCAGCGCCCCCCGGGCAACGCCGACCCGCGCGCCACCGCCGCTGATGGCCGCCGGGCTTGCGGGATTGGGCTCAGCGACAGGAGAGGTGGCCTCGGCGCCGGAGGCGTGCTGGGGCATGCGCTTCAGCCTAGCATGCGCGTGCCGAGTCATCGGCCCGTCTGCGAAGTTGTCCTCTCCACGACGGCTGCGGTGGGCTCGGATTCCGACGCGACGGCGGCGACGCCCGCCGATGGTTGCGAGCTTTTCTGCGGCATCTCCTGCGCGGGGGCGGGATCTTCGCCTTCGGGCTCGGCGGTGCGCAAGCGCGGCCGCACAATCGGAGTGGGCGGCTCGACGATCGAGCCCTTCGGCACCGACTCGCGCAGCACGACGCCGGGCAGGATCTTCGACCCAGCCCCGATGGTGATCGGTCCAAACAACGTCACATTGTTCCCGACCCGCACGTCCTCCTCGAGCGTGGGCGCGCCTTCTTCGCCGGTATCGGCGTCCCGCCCCATTCCGATGGTGACGTTCTGGCCCAACACACAGCGAGGCCCGACGCGGGCGTCCCCGCTGATCGCCAGCCCCATCCCGTGCACGAACATCACGCCGGGGGCGAAGCGCGCCTCCCAGTGGATGTCGGACGCGTAGAGGTGGCGCATCGCGCGCGAGACGAGCTTGGCCAGGAACTTCAAGCGCGCGTCGCGAAAGAATGCCATCCAGCGCACTCCGATCGCCATCTGCATTCCGATCTTCTCGACGCTGTCGCGCAGGAGGCTGCGGCGGCTGGGCGGCTTCCAGCTGTAGCGGTCCTCATACCAGCCGTGATCAGCATCCACGTCGCGCAGCAGGCGGGCAAAGAGCGAAAGCCGGCGCGGCACCTCGGGCGGTGGCTTCGGCTCGGCCGCGGCTCGGGCCAGATAGTCGAAGCAGGAGCCGACTGCGCGGCGCAGGGAGCCGCACTCGCTGCGGATGCCGCGAAAGTACTCCATCCCGAACGCAAGCCCGGTGCCGCGGAGCGCAAGCCGCTGCATCCCGATGCGGTCGACGGCCAGGGAGAGGTACATGATGCCGTAGGCGAACGGGCGCGCGAGCCAGGGGACGAGCAGCGGGAAAAACAGAAACAGCCGCCCCAGAGTCGGAAGCAAGAAAGACCAGCGCCAGGGGTCGGCGTGCAAGAGCCCCAGGTGTTTGCGCCCGATGCGCAGATCGCAGATCCCGTACCGGTAGGCTCGGGAAAGAAATTGGCGCGGCCGCGTGTGGTCCGAGCAATGCAGGGTGTACGCCGCCTCCGAGTAGAGCAGCTTCACGCCCCGCTCCTCGAGCTTGAGGCCCAGCTCGGCATCCTCGGAGCGGTCGAGGCTCAGGTCGAAGCCGCCCACCGCGAGGTAATCCATGCGCCTGAGCGACGCGTTGCCGGTGCAGAGGGAGTTTCCCAGCACCCGGGCACCGTGTGCATAGTCGCTCGACCACTGCGACCATTTTGCCGAGCACCATCGCTCGAACAGCGGCATCTCTGCGATTTCCGGCGCGTCGCGGTAACGGCCGAACACGGCCGTGGGGACGCCCGGTTGGTGCAGGCGCAGGTGCTGCGCGAGGAAGTCGGGCGAGATCTGCATGTCGTCGTCCAGCAGCACCAGCAGATCGCCGCGCGCGCGGAGGATGCCGTTGTGACGCGCTCGGGCCGCGCCGCCGTTTGGTTGCTGAAGGACGGTGAGGGCAAAGGGAACGCGGAGCTCGCACAACTTCGGCGCGACCGGCGGCGACGAGCCATCGTCCACCACGATCACCTCGAACTCCGCGGGCGGGACCGTCTGTTCGGCGAGCTGTTGCAACAGCCGCTCGACCAACGCCGGCCGGTTATAGGTCGCCAGCACCACGCTCACCCGCGGAGCGCCCGAGATGAGCGGCTCGGCGATCATGCGGCTGCTCGCAGGGGCACGGGCGTCGGCGGTGCCTTCACCGTCTTCCTGGGCAGGCGCGTCGGCCAGGCTCCGGTGGCGACGGCCAGCTTGCCGGCGACCGCCAAAGCGGGGCCGAGCAAGAACACGCTGGTCCAGGACGAGGTGCCGATGTCGCCGAAGCACTGCACCAGGTGGCAGGCCACCGTGGCGGCGACGCAAAGCGCCGCGGCGCGATCGTCCGGACGCCTGGCGCGGTGGTATGCGCGCGCCGCAAAGAATACGCCGGCCACCGGCAGCGCAAACAGAATGAAGAACCCGAACAGGCCGTTGAATGCCCAAAGGCCCAGCAGCCCGTTGTGGGGCAGGTAGCGATACTGCGGAAAGAGCCGAGAAATGTCGATCGCGCCGACGAACTCCACGTAGGGGTGGCCCCAGCCGATTCCGAAGAGGCCATTCAACTTGAGCGTCTTGAGCAGGTTGTAGTTCTCGATGTCCCGCATCACCGTCGACGCGTCCGGCCGCGACGAAGCCATCGAGGCGAGCACCTGAACCGGCGCGAAGATCTTCGATTTGGCGTTCCATCCGATCACGAGGTACGGAAGGATGATCGGCGACAAGAGCAGCGCGCCATAGGCGAAGGCGCGCTTGAGCTTCGTCCAGGGGCTGATCAGAAGGAGCGTCAGCAGCGCAGCCGCCAGCTCGACCCAGACCAATCGGCGGTTGTTGGCCACCATGGCAGCGAAGAAGATGGGCAGGAGCACCACGCACCAGGTGAGGTGGCGCCCGCTGGGCCGTTCATTGAAGCGCGCGATCAGCACCGTGCAGGCGACGGCGAAGAGGACGGAGTCGCTGTGCGAGGTGGCGGCGTTTTCGATCGGCGCTTCCGCGTTGGCCGCGATGAACAAGACCAGGCCCGCGCGTAAGATCGCCGCGGCCAGAACGACCTTGCCCAGCGCCGCGTGGTCCAGCGGCCCGCGGACCGCCGACTGGAAGAGGAGGAACAGGGCGGGGACGTAGAGCAGCACGTGCACCTGCCAAAGCGAGTTGCGAAAATCGCCGCCGCGGAGGATGCCCAGCCCGAACAGGGCCACCGTACCGACGAACGTGAACACGCCGATTGCCGCCAGCGGGGTCGGCGTCTGGAACTGCCCCACCAGGTCGATCCGGCTGCGCTTCGACTTCCGGTACCAGATGGCGATCACCGCGAAAACGGTCAGCGCGTCCACCGTGCAGAACGCAAGCGGGCCTATCTTGGTGATGATGTTCAAGTTCATCAGCACCAGCTGGCCGGCGAGGCTGAACGCCTCCCCGAATGTCGGGACGTCATTGGAGATCGGCCCTTCCACGGCCAGCGCGATGAACATGAAGCTGAACAAGGTGATGCGCAGCGGCAACTTCCACATCGCCCAGCCGAGCACCGTGAGCAGCACCGGCACGGCCGCGATCACCAGGTTGCCGTCGGCCAGGTGAAGAAACACAACCGATGCGATCGCCACTGTCGCGACGGGCGCCCAGAAGCCCGCCCCCAGCGACGCCAGCGACTCCAGCTCCGGATGCGCCGGGGTGCCGGCCATTGCGCTCACGTATCGAGCTCCGCCAGGACCGGCAGCTTGAGGGAACGCTCCACTTGCCAGCCGGCCACGATCTCACCGGAATGCAGCTCGGCGAATACCGCCGCGAATGCGGCGACCAACAGCGCAAGCACGAAGCCTCCGCCGAGCACGGTCTGCGCGGTCGGCCTGCCCTCCCTGGGAAACTGCGGCGGGCGGATGACCGAGTAGCGGTACTTGAAGGCCGCGCGGGTGGTGTCCAAGGTGATGCGCGCGGCGTTCACGCGCTCCAGCAAGCGCTGGTGCTCGGCCGTCAGGTTGCGCAAGCGATTGAGCGCGTAGTCGGATGCGGGATCCTTGGACTCGTTCAGCTGCACATTGACGGTTGGCGCGCGCGTTGCCACCGGCACCGAGATTGGAACCGGGGCGGGGGTGCCGAACGCCTTGAGTTTCTCGATCAGCTCCGCCTCCTCCGCGCGCAGCTGCAGCAGCGAGCTCGAATCCTGCGCCAATGAATCGATGCTTTGCTGCAGGCCCTGCATTGCCGGGTGCGCGTCCGCATAGACGGCGCGCAGCTCGATCTTTCTCGCCTGCAGCTCCTGGAGACGCTGGCGGCGGAAGCTCTCCAGGTCCTGGATCGATCGCCGCTTCACCTCGAGCTGATCCCTGAGCTTCGTCGCCTCCGGGTTCGTTACCTCGCGCAGCACGGACCTGCGCAGCCCCCCGGATGACGAGGAGGCGCTTGCTGCGTCCTCGTCCTTGCCCTTGACGTGGCGCTCTTGCAGCTCATCCAACGCTCGATCCACCTCGTGCTGTACTTCGGCTGCGTGGCTCTCCAGGATGCCGATGGCATCGGTGATGCTCGAAATGTCCCGAAGGTGTCGGGCTTCCAGGAAGCCCTGCTGCGCCGCCTCCACCAGTCGATAAGCCATCACCGGGTCGTTCCAGTCGACGCCGATCGTGACCACGCCGTCGCCGGTGGAGATCGAAAGGCGGGCCTGCAGCAACTCGATGAACAGAGCGGTCTTGTCCTCGGCCGACATCTCGCCCGCGAAGAGATGCCGGACCCAGTCCTTCAGGCGCAGCACCGGCGGCCGGTGTTGGTACCAGTAGCGGATGAGGTCCGTCTGCTCCACCAGCGAGATCAAGTTGTCGTAGCGGAGCACGGTCTCCGCGGCGGCGCGGGTCAGGTCGGACTGGATTGCGCTTTGATTGGGATTGCTGAGCGACTCGATCAGATCGTTGCGCTGCGCGAGCAGCTTGGTTTCGGCATGGTAGGTCTTGGGCAGCGACACCAGGGCAAGGCCCGCCAGCGCGATCACCAGCGCGAAGACGCACGCCTCGAGGCGCACATGGCGTCTGACGGCTCCAACGACGAAGGACGCGTAGTTGCGGATCAGCTCGTAGTCGAAGACGTCCATGCTCTCGGCGTCGTGCGTCTCGGGCGGGCGCAGGGGCGGGGCAGGGGTGTGCGGAGGCGGAAGGACAGCAGGCTCGTGGGGCACGGGGTTCGCCTCTCTATGACAGCCGCGGGTAGATGTACAAAACGCCGATCAGGTACGCGAAATCGAACAAGGCGACGTAGGCCAGCGCCTTCTTCAGCCCGCGCCGCGGGATGGGATCGCGCGCCGCCAGCGTCGGTATGACGAGCGTGGCGATCAAAATGGAGTTGAGAAGCATTTTCTGCACAGAACGACCTCCTGGCCGGTTGCGATCGACGCGGAGAGCACGGCCCAGTGAACGCCAACGCCCGCCGCCGGAGCCACCCTAAAGCGCTCCGCCGAGCTTGATACCGCAAGCCGGCTTCGGGCTACAAATCCGGGGGCACACGGCGGTGGCGAATGCAGGAGCTTCCGAGCTGTCTTGAATTCAGCGCCCATGGCGCGCGGCAGGATGTTCACGGCAGAGCGGCTACTCCAGGATGATCGCATCGCCCGACTTCAATCGGAAGCTGGCGGCCTTACCCGTGGCGCGCAGGAGCGCCTGGTAGTCGAAACGGATCCGGGTCAAGGTCGGCTTCTGCCGCACAACGAACACGCGGTCATGCCGCGCGTACACGGTGGGGCCTCCCGCCTGCGCGATGGCCTGCAGCACTCCGGCGCCGGGCTCCACCTGGAGCAGGCCGGGGCGGACCACCTCGCCGAGGACGGTAATGCTGAGCGGCTTGACCTCTTCCACGGAGATGGTGACCAGGGGTTTGTTGATGAAGCTCTTCAGCTTGACCTGAAGTATCTCGGCCAATTTCTGTGGCTCGTAGCCTGAGGCGTCGACCTCGTTGAGGAACTGCATGGTGATCTTGCCGTCGTCCCGTACGCGCTGTTTCCCGGACATCGACTCCTGCTCGAACACTTTGATGGAAAGCAAGTCGCCGGGTCCGATGACGTAGCCCTGGGTCGTCTGCGGATTGTGGTCCATGTATTCGTCGACCCAGACGAAGTTGCCCACCGAAGCGCAGGCGAGCATCGCGGCGCAAGCTGCGCAGGCGAGAACGGTCAACACGACATCGACGCTTCGAATGGATCGACGGGCTCCCACGGACTCACGCGCTCAGCTTGGTCGGGACTTGCCGCAGGCCGCTGGCCGACGACTCCGCTCCCCGCTCTCCGGCCTCATGGTATTCGGCGTCCTGGTTTACGCACCATAGGTCATAGAGCTGCTTGCCGGCGAGGATATTTTTCACGCAGAGCATGGCCGTCATCATCGCGTGATCCTGGTTGTTGTACTTGTGCATCCCGTTGCGGCCGACCAGGTGCATGGTCGGAAACCGCGCCGCCAGCTCGTCCCGCACCGCGGCCACGTGCGCAGCGTACTCGTCATCATAGACCGGGTACGCCTTGAGCTGCCGCACCACGCAGCCGTCGAGCACGTCCGACTCGCGCGCCAGCCCGATCTTCGCCAGCTCACGCTTGGCGCGCTCGATCAGGTCCGCATCGCTCGAAGTCCACAGTCCGTCCCCCTGGAAGCAGAAGTACTCGAGCCCGTAACAGCACAGCTCGGGATCGGGAACCATCTCCGGCGACCACGACTTGAAATTCTGAATCCGGCCCACCAGCACCGACGGATCGTGGATGTAGATCCAATTGTCGTCGAACAGTTTGCGGTCGCGCAGGATCAACATCACGGTGAGAAAGTCGCGGTATTTGAGCGATGACGCCGCGCGGCTCGCCGTTTCCGAAAACGGCGGCCGGATGCCCGCCACCAACTCGCGGATCGGCGCGGATGAGATCACGTGGCGCGCGTGGGTCGTGTGCGGCGAACCGCTCGCATCGACATGGGTTACCGTCCACAGCTGCTCACTTTCATTCCAGGAGCAGCCCACCACTTTTTCGCCCATCCGGATCCGGCCACCCATGGCGCGCACCTTGGCCGCGCAGGCTTCCCACATCATTCCGGGGCCCTTGCGAGGGTAGCGAAAGCTGTCGATCAACGTCTTGATCACCTGATCCCGGCTCTTGGGCTTGAGCCGGGGCAGGAGCGCATTGCGGATCGCCGCGGACAGCGACAGGCCTTTGATGCGCTGCGCAGCCCAGTCGGCCGAGATCTCCTTGCAGCTCATCCCCCAGACCTTCTCGGTATACGTCTTGAAAAAAATTCTGAACAACCTCTTCCCGAACTGGTTGCTCACCCAGTCTTCGAGGTTGCGCGGATCGGGAACGGGAAAGAAGCGCGCCTTCGCGTAAGAGAGCATGCAGAGCATGGATTCGATGAGGCCCAGCTTGAGCAGCGCCTCGACTGCCTTGAGCGGATAGGAGAAGAACTTGCCGCGGTAGAAGATCCGCGAGGAGCGCGGGCGCTCGAGCATGTCGTGCGGGAGGATCTCGGTCCAGAAGTCCTCCACCTCCTTCGATTTGGAAAAGAACCGGTGGCCGCCGATGTCGAAGCGAAAGCCTTTGTAGGTTGCCGTCTTGGCAATGCCGCCGACGTAGACGGGGTCCGCTTCGATCACCGTGACCCGTTGTTGCTCCTTGCACAACAAGTAAGCCGCGGTGAGGCCCGCCGGTCCCGCGCCGATGATCGCGACCGAGTCTGGCTCGGAGGGAATGCTTCTCAAGCTCGTGGTCATGGCTTGGCTCCCTGCACTTCTAGTGCCGCCAGCTGGGCGGGTGTGACATGGTAGAGGCGGATCGACGTGCCGATCTGGGCCGCCGGAGGAAGCGACAGGAGCCAGGCGTACCCGGTCCGGTGCGCTGCATCCGGTAGCTGGCCAATGCCCGAACCGGCCAAGCCGCGCTCCACGTGCACGCTGGCGGCGATCCACCCCGTGGGCCGCTGGTTGGGAAGCAGCGGCACCGCGTGCACGCCGTGCTTTGCCGGGACCGCCGAGCCGAAGTAGGCGAGGTGGATCGGTTCGACGATGCCTGCCTGACGAAGGTGGCGACCCAGCCGCTCCAGGTCCTGTCCCCAGTCGATGTTCGAGTCGACCAGGTATGCGTCCGGCGTGGGCCCCGCGAAGGCGTTGAAGTAGCCCAGGGCATCGGGGTGGGCGCGCAGCGAGGACGCCGCCGCCGCGAGCAGGGCGACCGCGAGCGCCGCCGAGGCGATGCCGCGCCGCAGCCCCGGCTCGCGCAGCGCGATGGCCACGCCTCCCGCCGCGATCAGCGCAAACAGCGCCTCGATCACCACCACGTGCCGGTGGCCCGCGTTGATCCCCGCGCGCGCCACCGAGGCGAGAATGGCCGCGCAAAGGCAGGCGAGAAGCACCACCGCTCGCCCCGAGCGTAGCGAAGCGGAGTCGAGGGGTCGCCCCGCCCCCGCTCGCCCCGAGCGTAGCGAAGCGGAGTCGAGGGGTCGCCCCGCCCCCGCTCGCCCCGAGCGTAGCGAAGCGGAGTCGAGGCGTCGCCCATCACCGCCCTCGTCTCCGTGCTTGCGCACTACGCTCGGGCTGAACGCCGCGGGCTCCACACTCCCCCTCCGACGAGCAGCCAGAACAACTGCAATCGCCACCGCGGCCAGGATCCCGATGGGCACCTTCAGCGCGACCGTCGCCAGAAAATACCAGGGCCAGCCGTGCAGGGAATGCGCGCCGGCCAGAAACGCCGGGTGACCCGCGCGCGAGATGGTGGACGCCACGCCCATCCCTCGCAGAAATCCGCCCAGTGGCAGCCTCAGCGTCGCGAGGTTTTGCACGGCAGCCGCGAGCTGTGGATGCGAGGGCGACAGAGACGAGGCGAGCTGAGCCGCTTGCACCGCGCCGACCACGGGGGCGCGGGCGAAGCCGTAGCACGCCCAGATGGCCAACGGCGGCACCGCCGCGAGAATGAGAAGCTCGCGCCAGTGCGCGCGCGCGAAGCCGATCGGGTGACGAAGCGGCCGGAGCGCGGCCATCCCCAGATCGAAAGCAGCGATCACCGGAAGCGAAAACGCCAGGAAGGGCAACGCGGAAAGCTTCGCCAGCACTGCCAATGCCCCTGCGAGAGCGAACTGCGCCGCGCGCACTGGCCCTGGCTCGCGCAACAGGCGGTGGAAGCAGAGCATGGCCAGCAAAAGCGTGAGCACGCCGAGCATGTCCGAGTTGGCGATCGACGCCGCGCTGACCAGCCCGGGAGAGACGCTGGCCACCACCACGGCGACGACCGCACCCACCTTGCCGAAGAGCCGCACCGCCACCGCGTAGATGCCGAGGAGCAGCAGCGCGCCGATCAGCGTGCTCACCGCGCGCGCGGCCCGCAACGCCGACCAGTAGTCGGTCCGCTCGTAGAGCAGCGCATTGGCATCGTCCACGGAGCCCCGGTGCGGAGGCTGCGCCAGACGAACGCCGGCGGCGTAGAGCGGCGCCGCGAGCATCAGCTTCGCGAGCGGCGGCACATCCACGTGAAGCTCGAAGGTTCCGTACTGGAGCAGCTCGAGGCCGGAGGCGATCTGCGTCGGCTCGTCGACGGTGTGGTTATAGAGGGCGGCGGTGTGCAGCGCTCGCGCGGCGAAGCAGCCGATCGCCAGCGCGACCAGCGCACCACGGGCCAGTGACCCGCCGCTCCGCTTTCCGTCTTCGCGCCACGCCGACATCGATCAGCTTCCCTGGCCTGCCAGCCCATCGGCGGACGCAGGTGTGGCCGGGACGGCTCGGCCGAGCACCGCCGAGAACGAGACGCCGCCGGCGATGAGAAACACCAGCCCCAGCGCGACCTGCTGGAATGTCTGAACCAGCCAGATGGTGTTGGCAAACGCCGCGGCTCGGGCCGCCACCGAAGCAACCTCGAACGTGCCGGGCACGAAGATGGAAAGGCCCAGCTGGGCGAAGAACTGGCTGGTCCCCACCATGCCCGGTCCGGCCGGCACCATCACCCCCACCACCTGGGTTGCCAGAACGGCGCACGCCTGCAGCGGCGTAAGCTCAAAGCCAAACCCGCGCGCGACCCAGATGAACCCAATCACGTGAAGCGCCCAGTGGACGGCGGTGAGCAACAGCACCAGGGCAAGGCGTGGTCCGGACCCGACGCCGAGCGCCCCGATGAACGTGTCGAGCATCCCGCCAACCCGGGTCGACAACCGGACGGAGAAGCGTCCCAGTGCGCGGCGCACCAAGCCCACGGCGCGTTCGCGCAGCACGATGATCGCCACCACGCCCACGCAGAGGGCAGCGAAGCCACCGGTGACCAGCCACACGGCGCGCTGGGCGAACTCCGCCGCCGGACCCGTGGCTCGGTCTCCGAGCGCGCGCAGGGCAATTACCCCCAGCGCGCCGATCGCCAGGCCATCGATGATCCGCTCCACGACGCAGGAGGCGAAGGCGCCGCTGCGGGGCAACACGGGGCCGTCGCCGCGGTGCGGTCGGGAGATCAGCAGGGGTCGCGCCAGCTCGCCGAGCCTCAGCGGCAACAGGATCAGCAACATGTACCCGACGGCCGTCGCGGTATTGAGCCGAAAGAAGCTCACCTTGCCCAGCGGACGCAGCAGCAGTCCCCAGCGGACGGTGCGCACCAGATGCACGCAGAAGAGCAGCGCGAGGTAGCCGAGCACGCCGCGCAGATCGGCGCTGAGCATCTGCGCTGCCACGGCTCGCACATCTGTCCCGCGCAAGGACAACGCTACAAACGCGCCGCTCACGGCAATCGAGACCAACACACGTATGACGTTGCGACGCGTAAACATCCAGCTTCCAGAGGGGGGTGCAGCCTATCAATAGCCCCGCCTGGAATGCACCCTCCCTTGGCGGCGGCGCGGCGGCTGGTCTATGAGGGACCTGCGCCGTGCTCAATGCTCAAGGAATGTCGCGGAGATGAAGACGTTGATCGTCGCCGCGGGCCGCTTCGACGAGGCGCTCGCGGAGCGCATCGCCAGCGGGCGTGAGCCGAGGCTCGACGTCTTCGAGGTGCAGCGGGCGCTGGGCGCGGACTTGATCGACTACCGCGCGGTTGACGCCAGCCGCAGCCTGGCTGTCCACGCGGTGCGCCGGACGCTGGGCGAGTCTGCGGCGGCATCGGTGATCGGCGCGGACCTGAGCCGGCGGTACGACGCGATCTTCACCACCGGCGAGGACATCGGCATTCCTCTGGCCGCGCAGCTGAAGGCGCGACGCAGCCGGACGGCGCACGTGATGATCGCGCATACGCTCACTCCGGTGAAGAAGCGCGCGTTGTTCCGGCTGGGAATCGCCAGCCACATGGCACGCGTCCTTTGCTATGCGAGCAACGAAGAACGGCACATGCGGGAGCAACTGCGGCTCCCCGCGGAAAAGGTGCGGCGGATCTACTTCCACGCCGACGATCGCTTCTTTCGTCCCTCGCCGGTCCCGCCCGAGCCCGACCTGGTCTGCAGCGCGGGGCAGCTCCTGCGCGACTACGACTCGTTGATCCGGGCCGCCGCCGGACTGGGCGTTCGCGTGCACATCGCCGCCGGCAGCCCCTGGATCTCCCGCGAGCTTCGGCCATGGGTGCCGCTGCCGGCCAACGTCGATTGGCGCCGCTACGATCGCTTCGAGCTGCGCGAGCTGTACGCGCGCGCCGCCGTGGCGGTGGTTCCCATCATCCAGAACGAGTACCAGACCGGCATCTCCACCATCCTGGAGATGATGGCGATGGGCAAATGCGTGATCACCACCCGCACCCGGGGTCAGACGGACACCATCCAGGATGGGGTGACCGGCATCTACGTGCCACCCGGTGACGCCGCCGCACTGCGCGACGCCCTCCAGCGCGCGCTCACCCGGCCCGAAGACGCCAGGCGCATCGGTCGCGCAGCGCGCGACTTCGTGGAGAAGGAGGCCAACCTGGACCGCTTCGTCGAGCGGGTGGCCTCCGCAGTCCGAGAGGCCTGCTCCGATGGCGCGGGAGCGGCGCGATGAGGCGGGTGGCGTTCGTGATGGAGCAGACGCTGGGAAGCGTCACCCATTATCTGAACCTGCGCCGGGAATCGGACGCCGCGGGGAATCTCGAGCCGCTGTGGCTTCCGGTGGAGTTCAATTCAAGTCGCGTCCCGTGGGCGCTCTCCGGCAGCTTCGCTGCGCGGCGGGCGATCGAGAACCATCTGCCGGAAATCGATGGCGTGTTCATCCACAGCATCACCATCGCGCTGCTCTCCGGCGGCCAGTTCCGCCGCCGTCCGGCGATCCTCTCCACCGATGGCACGCCCGCCAACAAGCGCGAGATGCGCGGCCTCTACGGGCTGGGCCGGCAGGGCAGGCTCTCCGAGCGATTGAAGCGCGCCGTCTACCGCAGCGCGATGCGCGCGGCGGTGGGGTTCGTCGCCTGGTCGAGCTGGGCGCGCGACTCGCTGGTGGGCGACTACGGGTGCGCCGCTGGGGACGTGGCGTTGATTCCCCCCGGAGTGGACCTGCAGCAGTTCGCGCCCGGCCCCCGGCGTAATTCGTTGCCGCGGATCCTCTTCGTGGGCGGCGACTTCGCACGCAAGGGCGGCGACCTGTTGCTCGAGGTGTTTCGCCGGCGCCTGCGAGGTCGCGCGGAGCTGGTGCTCGTGACCGGAGGGCAGGTGGCGGAGGAGGGCGGGGTGCAGGTGCACCGCGGCGTTTCGCCCAACTCGGACAAATTGCGAAACCTCTACGTGAGCTGCGACATCTTCGCGCTGCCGACCCGGGCGGACTGCTACCCGGTGGCGTGCATGGAAGCGCTCGCGGCGGGGCTGCCGGTGGTCGCAGCGCGCGTGGGAGGCATCGCAGATCTGGTTCGCGATGGGCAGACCGGGCATCTGGTCGCCACCGGCGACGCCGAGGGCCTGGGCGATGCGCTGGAATCGCTGGTGGTCGATGTCGGCAGGCGCGAGGCGATGGGTCGACTGGGGCGCGAGGACGCCGTGCAGCGTTTCGACGCGCGGCGGAACGCGCGCCGCCTGTTCGAGTTCGTCCGATCGCGCCTGCCCTATTTGCAGGAGGGATCTGCGGAGTGATACTCCGCGTCCATGAGACTGGTCACTGCGACTGTCTGCTGCTGGGTCGCTTGCGGCGCCAGTTGTCGCTCCAACTTGACCATGCAGGGTCCGCCCCAAGCTCCGGCAGGCCCAGACGGACCCGGCGGCTCCGTGGTGTTCGGCATTCCCACCAGGCTTCCGCAAGTCCCCTCGATTGACAACGTGCGCATTGCCGCCGGCGATGACAGCGCCCTGGTCAGCTTCGATCCGGTGGCGGGAGCGAAGGACTATCGCATTTTCGAGCTTCCGTCCGACTCGGACATCGACGTCGCCGCGGACTCGAGCGTCACGGTGAGAAACGCGCTCTACCGCTGCGCTGGCAACCGATACGGTCCACCGGTGCCCCAGGATGACGAGCCGCAGGTTCAATCCGGCGCGGTGAAGACCTACGTCGTGCACGACGTGAACGGCTTCAGGCGGACGCTCGCCGACGCGACGCTGGGGCACGTCTTTGTCTCGCCGGGCGACGGACGCGTTCCGGTCTACGCCATGGGGGATCCCAGCCCGGATGCGGACAACTCGTGTTACTTCCATCGCTGGCAGGCATCGCGCGTCAAGAAGTACGTGGCCAGCGAATCCGAGCGGACGCAACTGCTCGCGGCGCGCTGGCGAGACGACGGCATCGCCTTCTACGCTCCCGCCGCGGTGGGTCCCGACAAAGTCCCGGTGTATACCGCGACCGCTGCGAACGCCCGCTACTACCTGATCGATGGACCGGAGAAGGACGCGCGAGGGTTGGCCACCGCGGTTGCCTTCCAGGCACTGAGCGCGCCGGTCGATGGGACCGCGCCACTGATGCGCGTCTTCTACTCCAATGGGTGCGGGCGCTCGCACGACGAGCTCGTCGCGGGCCAGGAGCGCTTTCAGCGCGTGCGCGCTCAGGGGGCCCAGCCGGTCACCTCCGTCACCTTCACGCCGCTTAGCCAGGAGAAGACGCTGGTGGTGGAGGCGCTCGACCGGCTGTGTCCGTACCCCGGATTTCTTTCCGCGGCACCGTTCCCGGCCTATGGGCCCTACGAACGGCTCTTCACGTTGGATGAGCTGCGCGCGAGCAGCGACACCGGCGAGGTGTACGTCAACGGGCAAGGCGAAGCCACGGGTCGCCCGAAGGCGATCGCGCGGTCCTTCATCAAGGTCGGCCCCCGAGCGCATGAGCCGATGGATTGGTTTGCCGACTTCAAGGCGGGCAGCAGGCTGGCGCCCTTAACCTCGGTGTCGACCGGCGGCGAGCAGCGTCGCTATCACGGTGTCTCGGGGGACTACGATCTGAACTTCTACTCAGTCGACCTCAACACGGTGAACCGCCAGCTGATGTGGGCGCTGGCGCCGGTGAGCGGCGAGCTGCTGGTCAACTATGCCGACTATGCCGCCGACACCGATGGCAAGCTTCGGCTCACCCCCACCGTGAAGGGCCAGCTGGCCTCCAACCGCTATCTTCGCGCCACCATGGAGGTGGACCTGACGAGCAGCACGCGCCGTTATCCGCAGATGTTGATCAGCAACGTCGACGCACCGGTGCAAGACAACCTGCCGAACGGGGTCACGCTGATCGTGCAGACCTTCGGCACCTGGCCCATCGAGCTGCAGGTACAGGTCTGCGATCATCGGACCTGGAACGTGAACAACCAGTGCCCCAAATTCGACCTGCACACTGTCGCCGGCGGCCTGGCGCCCGCGCTGGAGCTCGGCGAGTACGCCGGGCTGGCGCAGAGGATGCGCTTCGATGTCTATGCCTCGACCGGCAAGGTGTACGTCTTCTTCGGCGGCCAACCCTACGGCTGCGCGGTGCTGCCCACGTCGCTGGTGGCCGGGGCCAACACGGTGACCTTCGGCGACGTGCTCTACCACTCCGGGGCCGACCTGGACGACCCGTGGTACTCGTTCCTGCTGAGGCACCTGCACATCCAGACGCGCCGGCACTTCGACAACCTGGGCTTTTCCAGCGGCGTGGCCCAGCCGTCCTGGGACTCGAGCCGTTTCCCATGCGCCACGCAACTGATCCCGTGATGCGCGGCGTGCTGCATGTGGCGCTGGTGTTGTCCGCGATCGCTCGCTGCGGCGGCGCGCGACAAGAGGTGCCGGCGATCAGCGACGCGGACCGGCGCGTGCTCGCGTCGCTCTCGCCCGATCCGCTTCCGCCGCCGCCACCGGATGCCAGCAACCGGTTCGCCGACGATCGCCGGGCGGCCCGCTTTGGCCAGCGGCTGTTCTTCGACCCCGGTTTTTCCGGCAAGCTTCTCGACGGCGATAACGACGGCAGCATCCACACGCTGGGCGTCAAGGGACAGACCGGCAAGGTCGCTTGCGCCGGCTGCCATCTGCCCACTTCGGGTTTCCAGGACACCCGGACGCTCAACGCGCAGATCTCGCTGGCCGCAGGATGGGGCCGGCGGCGCGCGCCGTCGCTGCTCGATGTCGGCCAGGCGCGGCTGGTGATGTGGGACGGCCGGCGCGATGCGCTCTACAATCAGCCTTTCGGGCCGATCGAATCGCCGGTGGAGATGAACAGCTCGCGAATGTTCGTGGCGCAGCAGATCGCGCGCCGGCACAAGGACGAGTACGAGGCGATCTTTGGCCCGTTGCCGCCGCTCACCGATCCCGCGCGCTTCCCTCAATTGTCGGCGGAGCTCACCGGCTGCCAACCGGTGCGAGTGGATCCCAAGGAGGTCTGCGACGGGACGATGCATGGGCTGCCCGGCGACGGGGCCGAGTACGACCGGCTGTCGACCGCGGACCAGCAGGCGGTCACCAGGGTGGTGGTGAACGCGGGCAAGGCGATCGGCGCGTACGAGCGGCTTCTCTCCTGCGGTCCCGGCCGCTTCGATCGCTGGGTCCACGGGGACCAGAGCGCTCTTTCCGCGCAGGAGCAGCGAGGGGCGGCGCTGTTCATCGGGCGCGGCAAGTGCGTCCCCTGTCACTCCGGTCCGTACCTGACCGATCAGCAGTTTCACAACGTGGGCCTCAAGCCTGCGCTGGTCGCCGTCGTCTTCCTCGACGCGGATGACCACGGCGCAAGCACCGGTCTGTCGGCTGCGCTGCTGGATCCGCTCAACGTCAAGGGGCGGTACAGCGACGCAGATGACGGCAGGCTTCCAGCGGCGGTGTCGCAGGAGGCGGACGGCGCGTTCCGCACGCCCGGGTTGCGCTGCGTGAGCGGCAGACCGTCGTTCTTCCATACCGGCCAGGTGAAGACGCTCGAAGCCGCCGTGACTTTCTTCAACGAGGGGGGACACCCGTACGGGTACCCAGGCAAGAGCGAGATCGCAGCGCTGGGACTTTCAGCGCCCGAGGTGGCGGACCTGGTTGCGTTTCTGAAGACGCTGGATGGCCCCGGGCCGGATGGTTCGCTCCTCGTGGCGCCGCCGTGAGGGTCGTTCATCAATACTGTGTGCAACCAGCCTCATAAGGCGCGGTGGAATGCACAGAGAAATGGAGTTTTCGCTCGGAAAAGCGGCGGGTAGTGAAGAGCGCCTGCATTGCTGTCGAGGGGCTCGGCGTGAGCGGTGGGACGCCTCGACTCCGCTTCGCTACGCTCGGCGTGAGCGGCGTGCGTGAGGTCCATGGACACCCGGACGAAGCTGGCGATCCGGGTCAGCGTTTGCGCGGGAAGCTGGGTTCGGACTAGATCCTCGCCCCATGCCCCACATTCCTGTCGCAGTCATCGGAGCTGGCCCGTACGGTCTATCACTCGCAGCGCACCTCAAAGCGCGCGACGTCGAGTTTCGCATCTTCGGTTCTCCGATGCAGACGTGGAAGCGGATGCATCCAGGGATGGGGCTCAAGTCTCCCGATTTCGGAACCAACATCTACACTCCGCGCCCGGGATACACGTTCATTGAATACTGCGCATCTCGCGGGGTGAGCCTGGCGGAGCCGCTGGAGATCGCGCGCTTCGCCCAGTATGGCCTCTGGGCTCAGCAGCAGCTGGTGCCGCAGGTCGAGGACGTGCCGGTGGCGCAGGTGTCACAGTCGTCGGACGGGTTCGAGCTGGCACTCGGCACGGGCGAGCGATTCCAAGCCAGGCGCGTGGTGGTTGCGGTGGGGCTGACCTACTTCGCGCGGATGCCCGACGAGCTCGCCGCAGTTCCCCGCGAGCTTGCCTCGCATACCTCGCATCACACGGACCTGAGTCGTTTCCGTGGCCAGGACGTGGCCGTGCTCGGTGCGGGCCAGTCCGCGCTCGAGGCCGCGGCGCTGCTCCACGAAAACGGAGCGCGCGTGCAGCTACTGGTGCGCGGCTCGGGTGCGTACTTCGCCAATCCGCCGTCGCCTTCGCGGTCGCTCTACCAGCGCCTGACTTACCCGAAGACGGTTCTGGGCCCGGGGCGGCTCAACTGGTTGCTGCAGCATTTCCCCACGGCGGTGCACTACCTGCCGGAGGATCAGCGCGTGCGGCTGACGCGCACGCATCTCGGGCCCTGGGGCGCCTGGTGGCTAAAGCATCGCGTGATCGGCAAGGTCCCGGTCCAGGCGCGGTGCCGCGTCGTCAAAGCGGCGCCGACCGGCTCCCGGCTCGCCTTGCGCCTGCGCGATGCGGACGGAAGCGAGCGCGAGCTGGTGGTCGACCATGTCATCTGCGGCACGGGTTACGAAGCGGACATCGACAAGATTCCGTTCCTCGACCGCGAGCTGGCGGCGAGGATCCAGCGCGTGGTGCGCGCGCCGGCGCTCTCGCGCAACTTCGAGTCGTCGGTTCCGGGCCTCCACTTCGTTGGACAAGCCGCCTCCTTCAGCTTTGGACCGCTGGTTCGATTCGTGGCGGGCGCGGCGTACGCGGCCCCGGCTCTGTCTCGCCGACTTGCTCGGGAGTTGCGGGGCAAGCGCGCCGCTTCGGCCATCACCGATCTTCCGGTGGCCCGAGCCGTTCCCGAGGACAATCGAAAATCCGCGTGAAGATCTGAACGGCGAAGCGGACGCCGCTACAGCGCCCAGCGAAGCCGTTGAACGAAACAACTTGCAGATCGTAGTTGGCTCTTTGACCGCAGTTGACGCTGGCTGAGCTCGAGCCGGCGGCGGTGAGCGCGAAGTTCGGCGATGTGTCATCAATTCTTGTGACAATCACATCCGCCATGCCTCGGCCCACAGTCTGGAATGTGGCGCCGGTACCACTTCTCAGCAATGACAATTGGCGCGACGCAGTCTAGCGATCGGCCGAGCCGAATGTGCGGAGACCGCGGGTTTAACTTTCCGCTGTCCCGCGAACTGAGAGGTCGAGGCGAGCTGCGTTTCGCACCCGCTTCAGGGGAGGAGGACCCAAATGAGCGTGAAGATTCCCAGGCGCATTTTTCTAAAGGGGGCCCTGATTGGAAATGCGGCAGTCCTGGCCTGGCCGTCGCGATCCTTTTGGAGCTTCACTGCCGGCGCCGCTCCGGGGAATACGGGCGACACGCTCTGCCTGGTGCTGGAGGGAGAAGACTTCGATGGGCTGAATGACTTCGATCAAACGGGTTGGCGCGCAGGCGTCTGGGAGACCGACTCGTATCAGACCTGCACGTTCGGCGGCGTGCACATCGCGCACAAGCGATTTCTGTTCGGGGCCGCGGACGCACGGGCTGGCGAAGTGAGCAAGATGATCGTCGTACCAGCAGCGGGTACCTATCGGGTCTGGGCGAAGTACGAGGCACCGCCCAATTACAACACGCGATTCGATATCCGTATCATCCAGAGCGGCCGGACGGTGTTTGACCTGCCGTACGGAGGGGCTGATCACCTGCGACAATATGCTTTCACCCGGGAGAATCGCGCGCAGCAATACTGGCCCTGGGGCACCGATCACGATGTCGGCGAGGGTTTGGACCTCGACGTCCAGCTCGAGGCGGGGCCGGCGACGGTGATTATCTCAAAGGGCGACAACCCGGAACCCGCGGCCGAACGCCACATCGATTGTCTGATGTTGACGACCGATTTATCGCCGGTCACCGGCGGCGCATGGCCGGGCGGGCTGGTTTTCCCCGTGCTGCGGGAGATCTCCGAGAAGAATTTCGTCTACCTCAGGCTGGCCAATCCAGCCGAGGCGCCATTTCCGATCCGGGGAAATGTGGTCACCTCCATTCATCGCTCGCCCTGGAACAACTTCAGCACTGCGCTGCTACAGCAGTCACCTGGTCCGTGGATCGAGCCCGGCGATTCGAGCCCATGGATTCCAGTGAAGGTCGACGCGGCCACCGATACCACCTTGTCAATCACCACGCGACGCCTGGAGGGCGGGATGGATCAGCCCAATGATCGCCAGGATTTCGTGCTGGACATCGCCGGGGATTCCGACGGAGGCCGACCGATCCGCTCATTGCGTTACACGGCCGAGAGCGCATCGCTGCGGATCGAGGTTCCCTCCGACTGGATGCACCGCACCGATCCGGCGGCCGCCACGCAGACAGCGGAAGAAATTTGCGCTCAGCTGCTGCAAACAATTGAAGGCTTTCCGGACTTCGGCTCGATTCCGCAGCAGATCCGTTTTTATGGCACCGTGGGAGTCGGTCACAACCCGGAGGTCACCCAGCTTCTGCAAAGGATCAAGGCGCGGCTCGGCTACAACAGCATCGGTCAGCGAAGCAGCGCCACCGGCCTGGCGACCGAAGTGGCGGCGTTTCGCGACGCGGGCGGCCAGCTGATCGAGCGCAGCTTCACCTTCGTTCACACGTTCGATCCGGTCCGCATTCAACAGATCTACAACCAGCTGGAAGCGGAAGGGACGCTGCAGTACCTCGACTATCTTTCATACGGCGACGAGATTCATCCGCCGCGCCCGCCGGTGAGCTCAGAAGCGCAGCGGGAGGCCCTGCGACCAGCGTTCATTCAATTCCTCAGCGACCGCGGAGTCAGCGCCGGTGAGCTGGGAATTCCCAGTCTGGATGAGGCGCGGATTACCACGCTCGCTCAAGTGCGTGGGGAGGAAGGCAGCACCCGCCTCTACTGGTACAGCGAATTGTTCCTCGAACAGTCGGGGCTGAACGTCTTCGCTCAGCGGACCGCGCTGGCGGAAAGCTTGTTTGGTTTGGAGGTGGCCACCGGAGTCAATTACAGCCCCCATCCGTTTTACTGGTTGGACATCGGCTCATGGATCGACGTGTTCAAGAACCGGGTAGCCACCATGCCCTGGAGCGAGGACTTCACTTTCTCGCAGCCGGAGATGAGCCGCCAGGTGATGTGCTACCTCACCGACATGGCGCGAGCTGGGGCTCGGTATCACGATCTGAAAATCCGGATGTATGTGATGCCCCACGCGCCCGGCAACACGCCCACCCACGTGCGAATGAACACCTATGCGGCCCTGGCCCACGGCGCCAAGGTGATTGACAACTTCTGGTGCGGCCCTCAGATGTTTTTCACCGAGAATTTCGTCCGGCAGGATCAGATCGCAATGTATCATGTGTTACACGATTTGATCCGCGAGATCGGAATCGCCGAGGACCTGCTCCATCCGGGACGCGTGCGGCCGGGGAAGGTGGGCCTGCTGATCTCGCGGGCCACCGATGTATACGAAAAGAGTGATTTCACCGAGTATGCGGTACCGGAGTCCGCGCTTCCCGAAGAGAAGGTGGATCGCTCCGTTTACAATGAGGAACGCAAGAACATCTACTATGCCCTGCGGCATGCTCAGATCGCCGTGGACCTGATCACCGAAGAAGATATCGCCGACGGATATCTGGACAACTATCAAGTCCTCTACCTGGTGGGGGACCGCGTTCAGGATGCGGCGGCGGGTGTGATTGCCAACTGGGTGCAAGGGGGCGGCGTATTGTTTGCCAGCGCCGGCGGCGGATTCCTCAACCAGTTCGATGAGCCCTCATCTGCGCTTTCCGACGTGTACGGCGTGCTGGCGCAATCGCTGACCAAGTCGGTCACGGTTCTTCGCGCGAAGATGGAGCTGCCGCGCGCTCAGGTTATCGACCAGGTCAGCCTGGAGTTGCCGGATGCTTCACCCAGCCAATTCGAGGCGCTCGGCTACCATCAAAGGTTGGTTCCGGCCGCCGGCGCGCAGGTGCTCGGCACCTACTCCGATGGAAGCGCGGCAGTGGTGCAAAACGACTATGGCCAGGGCCACGCCGTGCTGGTCGGGACGTTGCCAGGCGCCGCATACGTCAGGCCTGCGATTCCGCTTCGGCCAATGGACAAGGGCGGCGCCGACACCAAGCTGTCGCAGCTCATTCCCACCGACTTCGCGCCTGGCGTCCGGGCGCTGATCGAGTATCCGGTGCGCCTGGCCGGGGTGGCGCGAGACGTGGAGTGCAGCGGCGCGCTGGTGGAGGTGACGCTTCTGGAATCCGCCAGCGGCTGGGTCGTCCCGCTGATCAACTACAGCACTCAAACCTACGCGGCAGTGGACGTTCGGATTCGGAACCTCGGCTCCTTTAGCCGAGTGCGAACGGTTTATCAGACAAATCCGGCCTGGCGAATGGATGGAAGCGATCTGATTGTGACGCTGCCACTGGACCTGACCGAGATGGTATTGATTTATCGGTAGGCAACAGCCTTCGCCTCGGACGCTTCGACAGACTCTCACCCAAGTCCTGGATCTTGCCGTGGACAAATTGCGCGCCAAGGGTTAGTACCGCCGCCCGCGTTCAAATGCCTTTGCGGAGCTCGGAGAAGCTGTGATCAGATCTTGGCGAATCGCATTGTGGTCGGTCGCTACGACTCTCGTCGTCCTCGCGTCGCTTTGCGGCGGCGCCGTGTTCGCCCAGCCGTTCGACCCGGGCCTGTTCTCGGGAATGCAGTGGCGATGTATCGGACCGTTTCGAGGTGGACGAACAGTTGCCATCACCGGGGTGCCCGGCAAACCAAACATCTTCTACATGGCGGCCGTGAACGGCGGAGTGTGGCGAACATCGGATTACGGTCAGGTGTGGACGCCCATTTTCGACGGCCAGCCGACGGGATCGGTGGGGGCCATTGCAGTCGCACCGTCCAATCCAAACATCATCTACGTCGGAAGCGGCGAGGGGCTCCAGCGGCCGGACCTCTCGGTTGGAGACGGAATCTACAAATCAACCGATGGAGGCGCATCCTGGAAGTATCTCGGATTGCGCGATGGACAGCAGGTCGCGGCGATTCTGGTGCACCCGCGCGATCCCAACCGCGTTTACGTCGCCGTGCTGGGCCATCCCTACGGTCCGAACAGCGAGCGAGGCGTGTTCCGCTCCACCGACGGAGGTGAGACTTGGGAGCGCGTGCTCTATCGCGACGAGAATACCGGCGCCGCCGAGCTGGCATTCGATCCGGGCAATCCACAGATCATTTATGCGGTGTTGTGGGCTGCTCGCGTGGCGCCATGGGAAATTCGCAGTGGCGCCTCGTTCGCGGGTCCCGGGAGCGGGTTGTTCAAGTCCACCGATGGAGGAAACACCTGGCGCCAGCTGAGCCGCGGACTGCCTGCGGCGGAAAATGGATTGTCGCGGATCGGAATCGGGATCGCGCCCAGCCGTCCAAGTCGCATCTACGTGGCCACCGGATCGAAGAAGGATCCCGATGCCCTGTATCGCTCGGATGACGCCGGCGAGAGCTGGGAACGCGTCAACAACGAGCGGCGGTTGACCAGCGCTGGGCCTGGAGCGCGGGGCATCGCCGTTGCGCCGGACAATCCCGACGTGGTCTACGTAGCCAATACATCCACCTATCGCTCCACCGACGGCGGACGAACCTTTACCGCGATCAAAGGAGCTCCAGGTGGAGATGATTATCAGAGGATTTGGATCAATCCGGACAATCCGCAAATCATTGCGCTGAGCAGCGATCAGGGAGCGGTGATCAGCGTGAATGGCGGAAGCACCTGGAGCTCCTGGTACAACCAGCCGACCGCGCAGTTCTACCACGTGACGACCGACAACCGGTTTCCCTATTGGGTTTACGGAGCGCAACAGGAGAGCGGCTCGGCGGGGACCGTGAGCCGCAGCGACACCGGCGAAATCGGCTTTCGAGAATGGCGTCCGGTGGGAGTAGAGGAGTACGGCTACATCGCGCCCGACCCGCGGGACCCGAACATCCTCTATGGCGGACGAATTTCTCGCAACAATCAATCGACCGGAGACGTTCAGGATGTATCGCCGGAACCGGTGAGAACCGGAAAGTATCGCTACGTGCGGACCGAGCCGGTCGTCTTCTCGCCGCTCGATTCCCATAGGCTTTACTTTGCAACCAACGTCTTGTTCAAAACGAGCGACGGCGGCCGCACTTGGCAGACCGTCAGTCCTGACCTGACGCGCGAAAAATACGAGGTGCCTGCGAACCTCGGAATTTTTGCGGGGACGGACCCGGAGGAGGGCAAGCACCGCGGGGTGATCAACGCCGTGGCGCCGTCGTTCAAGGATGCCAAGCTGATCTGGGCCGGGACCGACGACGGCTTGATCCATCTGACGCGCGATGGTGGAAAGACCTGGCACGAGGTGACGCCGCGCGATCTGACGCCCTGGAGCAAGGTATCGGTGATCGAGGCGTCCCACTTCGATGTCTCAACCGCATACGCGGCCATCAATCGGATTCGCCTCGACGATCTGCGTCCTCATGTCTACCGAACGCGGGACGGCGGAAAGAGTTGGCAGAAGATCACCGAAGGGCTGGCCGCCAATGCGCCGGTCAATGCAATTCGCGAGGACCCACTTCGAAAGGGGCTGCTCTTCGCCGGCACGGAGAATTCTGTCTACGTTTCCTTCAACGATGGTGACAATTGGCAACCGCTCCAGCTCAACTTGCCACACACCTCGATGCGCGACCTGAACGTCCACGGCGACGACCTGATCGTGGGAACGCATGGGCGATCGTTCTGGATCCTCGATGACATCACGCCGCTGCGACAGCTTTCAGCCGAAGTCGCGGGCTCAAAGGCTTATCTGTATCAACCACAGGTTGCCTACCGGGTCCGGTGGAACCGCAATACCGATACGCCGCTGCCGCCCGAAGTGCCGGCGGGAAAAAATCCGCCGGACGGAGCAATTGTGAATTACTACCTGCGCTCAGCGGTAACTGGACCGGTGACGATCGAGATTTTCGATGCTCGAGGCAAGCTGGCTCGGCGTTTCTCCAGCACCGATCAGCCAGAGCCGATCGATAAGGATTTGAACGTGCCGACCTACTGGGTTCGGCCGACGCAGATTCTATCGGGCGAGCCGGGGATGCATCGGTTTGCATGGGACCTGCGTTATCCCGAGCCAGATTCAATCGAGCATGATTATCCCATCTCTGCCATCTTCCGAGACACGCCGAGAGGTCCGCGGGGACCGATCGCTCTGCCTGGCCGCTACACGGTAAAGCTGCGCGCCGGCGATAACACATTGACGCAACCGCTCATCGTGAAGATAGATCCCCGCGTCAACACGCCATCAGCTGGTCTGGCGCAGCAGTTCGACGTGGCAAGCCGCATCGCCCGGACGATGAGCGAAGAGTACGCCGCGCTCAAACAGGTGCAGTCACTGCGTGGGCAATTGAAAGATCTAAAGACCAAAATGGGGGAGGGGAAGCTCGCGGAGGCGATCGCCGCTCTGGACAGCAAAGCCGAGGCACTCGAAGGAAAGTCCGATGACCGGTTTTCCGCTCCAGCGCCGGCGGGCGAGGAGCGGCCGAACCTCACACGGCTCAATCGCAACCTGGGCCATTTGCTCGCCGTGGTCGACGGAACCGACGCGCCGCCGACCAAGGCGGCCCTGGCAACGTACGGCGAGCTGCGGGGCGCCACTCAAGCGCTGCTGGCGAGCTGGAACGAGCTGCGCACCCGGGACGTCGCGGCGCTCAACGAGCAACTGAAGAGAAGCAAGCTGCCAGAAATCATGGTGACGGCTGCAGCTCGCTAGCCAGCTTTCAGACATTCCATTTGTGCTGGCCCCGCTGTGCGGATAGGGTGCGCGGCCCTCGGGAGGTTCCTTGTCACGTCGACGCCGAGCCCGGCCATTCGTCCTCGCCTTGGCTGGCGGGCTCGCAGCAGGAGCGCTTGCCGCGACGGACTCGCCACCGCGCGCGCAGGACGCCGGCGTTCCCCGATTCGTTCCGGCCGCCGCGGGTGTGGTCCGCGAGCGACTGCTCTTCGACGAGGGCTGGCGATTCGCATTCGGTCACACTTACGACGTCGACAAAGACTTCTCGTACAGCCGCGGTCAGGCCTTCGCCAAGGCGGGCCGCGCAACGGGCGCATTGTCTCCCAATTTCGACGACAGTCTCTGGCGACGGCTCGATCTGCCGCATGACTGGGTGGTTGAGCTGCCGTTCCAGAATGGGGAGGACAAAAATCTCAAGGACCATGGTTACAAGCCGGTCGGCCGGGCGTTCCCGGCGACGACGATCGGGTGGTACCGAAAGTCGTTCGATATCCCGGCGACGGATGAAGGCAAACGGCTTGGGCTGGAGTTCGACGGAATATTTCGGGACAACGAAGCATGGCTGAACGGCCACCTGGTCGGTCGCAATCAGAGCGGCTATATGGGGTTCCGCTCCGAGATCACCGACTACGTCAATTATGGCGGGACCAACACTCTGGTGGTGCGGGTGGATGCCAGTCAGGTCGAAGGCTGGTTCTACGAAGGCGCGGGAATCTATCGTCACGTTTGGCTGACGAAGACAAACCCGCTGCACATCGCTCCTCACGGCGTGTTCGCCACGACGGAGCCGAGCGGCGCGGACACTCGCGTCACGGTTCGAACCAGGATTGAGAACGAGTCGGATCATCCGACCGAGCTGGAGCTTATCCACGAGCTGACGGACAAGGCAGCAGCTCGCGCATCCGACCATCTGCGACTCGGCCCGTGGCAATCGCAAGAGATCAGTCTTCAGCTCGTCATTCCCAAAGCCCATCTGTGGACGCTGGAGGATCCATTTTTGTATCGGCTCGAGTCCAAGGTGGTCAGTGCCGGCGCGTTAGTCGACGCTGTATCCACCCATTTTGGCGTGCGCACGATTCGGTTTGACAAAGACTCGGGCTTTTTTCTAAACGGCAAACGCGTGGAGCTCAAAGGAGTTTGCCTGCACCAGGATCACGCGGGCGTCGGCGTCGCTGTTCCCGATCGGCTCAACGAATGGCGGATGGAGCAACTGAAGCGATATGGTGTGAACGCGTATCGCTCGTCTCATAACCCGCCCACGCCGGAGCTGCTGGACGCCTGCGATCGCCTGGGGATTTTGGTGATGGACGAGCACCGGCAAATTGGCTCCTCGCCGGAGATCCTTGGCCAGCTTCGGCGTCTGATTGAGCGCGACCGCAACCATCCGAGCGTGATCATGTGGTCGATTGGAAACGAGGAGAACGAGCAAACCACCAGCCGCGGCGCGCGAATCGCCAGGACGATGCTTCAGACCATCAAGCAGCTGGATTCGACCCGACCCGTGACCTACGCATCGAACGCGCGCAACAACGACCAGGGCATCAATGCGGTCGTCGAATTGCGCGGATTCAATTACAAGAACATTTCCGACATCGATAAATACCGCCGTGAGCACCCCGATCAGATCCTGTTCGGAAGCGAAGAGGCGAGCACGTACAGCACGCGCGGCGCGTACGCGAATGATCCCCAGCGCGTGTTCATGTCAGCGTATGACGTGAACCGCCCCAAGCATGGCGCGACCGCCGAAGACTGGTGGAGCTTTTACAGCGCGCGCCCGTGGTTGGCCGGCGGATTTGTCTGGACCGGATTCGACTATCGGGGAGAGCCGAGCCCATACAGCTGGCCCGCGATCAGCTCGCAATTCGGATTCCTGGACACCTGCGGTTTTCCGAAGGACATCGCTTTCTACTATCAGGCGTGGTGGACCGATCAGCCGGTGCTGCACCTTCTGCCGCACTGGAATTGGCCTGACAGGGAAGGGCAGGAAATTGACGTCTGGGCCTTCAGCAATCTGGAGACGGTCGAGTTGATGCTGAATGGCAAGAGCTTGGGTCGGCAGACGATGAAGCGCGACAGTCACCTGGAATGGAAGGTTCCGTATCGCCCGGGTGTCCTCGAGGCGCGGGGCTACCGGAACGGCAAGCTGGTCAAGGCGACCCGCGTGGAGACCACCGGCGCGCCCGCGAAGCTCGTCCTCTCCGCGGATCGGACGACCATCGGCTCGGACGGACGCGATTTGTCCATCGTCAGCGTGTCCAGCGTGGATTCTCACGGCCGGCTGGTGGCGACGGCGGACAACCCCGTCGAGCTCGAGGTCGAGGGCAACGCGAGAATCATCGGTGTCGGCAACGGCGATCCGGGCTCCCATGAGGCAGATAAAATTGTCGACGGGGCAGGTGAGCCTCGTTGGACGCGCAGGCTGTTCAATGGATACGCCCAGGTGATCGTTCAGAGCGGAAAGGTTCCCGGCCGGGCGCGATTGCGCGCCAAGAGCGACGGCCTGCGGGCCGCGCAACTGGAAATCACGACGCTGGCGCGCTGATCCAAGCGGAGGACGGCGCGCTGAGCTCGAGCATGCACGAGCCGCCCTGGCCAACGCGGCGGGCGAGCGCCAAGGACAGGACATCGACTCGACAGAGTTGTACCCTTCAGCCGCAAAACAGACATGCTTGTCGCTTTGCAGCGCTTGTCCGGCATTCAGGCGCCCGCGGCGTTCTCGCAATCTGCGGTTCAAGCAATGCTCGTCAGAGGGGAGAGCGGACCCGATCGAGGGAGACCGGCCTGTCCTCTGTGATGATTCTGTAACTTCTTGATAACAACCTATACAAAAACGTCGGAAAACGCCTCCTCGTTTGGATGGGTATCGGGAGCGTTCACGGTCACCAGCCGCCATCTCTCCTCGTAGCCGGCCCCGCGCGTCCTGCTGGTCTCGCTCTTGCAGGGTGAGCTTGCTGATCGCGGTGCGCTCCACCGTGGCGCGGCTGCGTCCGGAGGTAACGCGTGAAGAGAAACGACGGGGAGACGACCGGATCCACAGACGAGACGTCCGGCACCGATCGGTTGGTCGAGCAAACCCTGTTGCGGAAGGTTTTCCCGAACGGGACCACTCGCCGGGACCTCCTTCGCACCGCGGGCGCGGCGGCCGTGCTCTCCTCGCTCTCGAACATCTTTCCACTTGGAGCAGCGAAGGCGCTTGCCGCCGAAAAGACAGGCTCGCTGGAGAAGAAAGAGCTGACCATTGGCTTCGTGCCGATCACCTGCGCCACGCCCATCATCATGGCCGATCCGATGGGCTTCTATTCGCGCGAGGGTCTCAAGGTCTCGCTGGTGAAGACCGCCGGGTGGGCTCTGATCAGAGACAAGATGCTCAACCGCGAATCGGATGCGTCGCACATGCTTTCGCCGATGCCGCTGGCAATCACCCTGGGCATCGGCTCGCGGCAGGACCCCACCTACGTCGCGGCGATCGAGAACATCAACGGCCAAGCCATCACCTTGCACTCGAAGCACAAAGACAAACGCGATCCCAAGCAGTGGAAGGGCATGAAGTTCGCGGTGCCGTTCGATTACTCGATGCACAATCTGCTTCTTCGCTACTACGTCGCCGAGCACGGCCTGGATCCGGACCGCGACATCGAGATCCGGATTGTGCCGCCGCCCGAAATGGTCGCCAACCTGCGCGCCGGAAACATCGACGGGTACCTGGGGCCAGAGCCGTTCAACCAGCGCGCGGTCTACGAAGAGGTGGGCTTCATCCATCTGCTCTCGAAGGAGATCTGGGACGGCCATCCCTGTTGCGCTTTCGGCATTCGCGACGAGTTCATCAAGCAGAACCCCAACACCTTCGGTGCGCTGTTCCGCGCCATCGCCCGGGCGACCGTCTACGCTCACAAGGAGGAGAATCGGAAGGAGATCGCCCAGGCGATTGCGCCGGCCAACTTCCTGAACCAGCCGGTGGCGGTGATCGAGCAAGTTCTCACGGGCCGCTTCGCTGACGGGCTGGGCCAGGTCCGCAGCGTCCCTGGAAGGGCGGATTTCGATCCGTTCCCGTGGCACTCGATGGCGGTGTGGATCCTCACGCAGCTCAAACGGTGGGGCTATCTCAAACAGGAAATCGATTTTCGACGAGTCGCGGAGAAGGTGTTCCTCGCCACCGAGGCGCGCCGGCGGATGGCCGAGCTGGGCATCGAGGCGCCCAAAGACAACTACGCGCGCCACACGATCATGGGGAAGCCCTTCGACGCCACCCGGCCGGATGCCTATTTGTCCAGCTTCCCCATCCGCAGGAGCTGAGGATGGGCTCGGTCCGCGGCGTTCGCACCGCCTTGGCATCGCTGCTGCTGTTGGGGCTGGTGCTCGGAGCGTGGCAGCTGGCCACCATCCCCAAGACGGCCACCGCGGCCGGCAACGCCGAGTATCAAGCGATGGTCGGCTCTCACAAAGCCGGGCTGCCCAGTCCAATCCAGATCGCGCAGACCAGCTGGCGCCATCTGCGCAGCCCTTTCCACGATGGCGGCGCCAATGACAAAGGGATTGGAATACAGCTTGCGTTCTCGATTGGAAGAGTGCTGTTGGGGTTTGCGCTGGCGGTGCTGATTGCCATCCCGCTCGGATTCCTGGTGGGTACTTCGCAGCTTTTGCAGCGAGCTCTCAATCCATACATTCAGGTGTTGAAGCCGATCTCGCCGCTGGCCTGGATGCCGCTGGCGCTCTACACCATCCAGGATTCGGCGCTCTCCTCGATATTCGTGATCACCATCTGCTCGGTGTGGCCGATGCTGATCAACACCGCGCACGGAGTTTCGTCGGTCAAGCGGGAGTGGCTGAACGTGGCGCGCACGCTCGAGGTGCACGGCCTGCGCAGGGCGCTGCACGTAGTGCTTCCGGCGGCGGCGCCCACCATTCTCACCGGCATGCGCATTTCGATGGGCATCGCCTGGCTGGTGATCGTGGCCGCGGAGATGCTGGTGGGCGGGACCGGGATCGGCACCTTCGTGTGGAACGAGTGGAACAATCTTTCTCTGGCCAACGTGATTTTCGCGCTGCTGATGATCGGACTGGTCGGCATGTTGCTCGACCTGGCCTTTGGCTCCCTCACCCGGTTGGTCTCGTATCAGGAGTAGCTATTGGCGAAGAGCCCGCTGATCGCGGTTGACAATCTGAGCAAGATTTTCTCCGGCCCGCGCAACCGCGAGCCGGTTCCGGTATTCGAGCGCGTGGATTTCACCGTCGAGCGCGGGGAGCTCGTCTGTTTGATCGGCCATTCCGGTTGCGGCAAGTCGACCGTGCTCAACATCCTGGCCGGCTTGGACGACGCGACCACCGGACAAGTGCTAATCGACGGCTTGCCGATAGCCGGTCCCAGCCTGGATCGCGGGATTGTGTTTCAAAATCATGCGCTACTCCCGTGGCTGACCGCGGCTCGCAACGTGGTGTTCGCGGTCCGCTCGCGCTGGCCTTCCTGGGAGGCCGCCGAAGTAGCGCGCCACTGTCAGAAGTATCTGGACCTGGTGCACCTGACCGGCTCGGAGCACAAGAAACCGTCCGAGCTCTCCGGAGGAATGAAACAGCGGGTCGGCATCGCGCGCGCGTTTGCCATTCAGCCCAAGGTGCTGCTGCTGGACGAGCCGTTCGGGGCGCTCGATGCGCTCACCCGCGGCCTGATCCAGGACGAGCTGCTGCAGATCTGGGCGGCCACGCAGCAGACGATCTTCTTGATCACCCACGATGTCGACGAGGCCATCCTCTTGGCGGACCGGATTCTCCTGATGACCAACGGGCCGAGGGCGCGGATTGCGGAAGTGGTGACCAACCCGCTTCCGCGCGATCGCACGCGCCAGACGCTCCACCGCAACCCGCGGTATTACGATTTGCGCAACCACCTGCTCGATTTCTTGCTCAGCCGCTCTGGGCGCCACGTGAATGGCGCCCCCAGGAGCGCGGGCGCCCGCCCTGTCAACGAAGCACTTGAAAGCGGGGGGTTGCAATGACTCGAGCCGAGCTGACCGAAAGAATCCACGCCATCAAACGAACCAAGGGCCTGACCTGGGCTTTGATTGCGAAGCAGGTAGGGCGCAGCCCGGTCTGGACCACCGCCGCGCTGCTCGGGCAGATGCCGATGAGCAAGGAAGAAGCGGAGAAGGCGGCCAAGGTGCTGGACTTGAAAGAGGAGGAGATGGCGCTGCTGCAGACGATCCCGATGCGCGGCTCGCTCGCCAATTCGCCGCCGGTGGATCCCACCATCTATCGCTTCTACGAGCTGATCCAGGTCTACGGGACCACCTGGAAGGAGCTGATCCACGAGGAGTTCGGCGACGGGATCATGAGCGCCATCGACTTCGAGGTCGCCATGGAACGCATGCCGGACCCCAAGGGCGACCGGGTCAAGCTCACCATGCACGGCAAGTTCTTGCCGTACAGGAAGTACTGACGCCAGGTTTCTTTCGGCACCGAAAGTCTTGAGCTCGCTCCGGCCGAGCCGGTGCGTGTACATCAACTCGTCTGCCTTACGGGCTTTTACGCAACGGCCGCTCCCTGTGAATGCTGGGTGAATGAAGAGCAGTGCGCTTGCCGGGCTGTGCCTCGTGGTAGTTTGGCGCGGTCATGGGATTCTTGGACACGTTCATCCGCCGCGGCCCAGCGGCGCGTATCCACGCTACTCTCGCTGCGGTCGAGGACCTGCTTCGCTCAGACCGCGGGTCGCCACGCGACGAGCCGCGCGTCGATGACCCGCGGTATCTGGAGGCCGCGCGCATCCTACGCGCCGCACTGCGGGAGTTGTCCGAGCAACAGCGTCAAGCCTCCGAGCTGGGCGGCTACCTGTGGAATGAGCTGGGCAACACCCTTGCACGGCAGTGGCCCGCGTTCGCTGACGAGGCTCTGCGCGCGCACGAGAACGCCCTCGCGGCGGCGCCGGGCGAAGCTGCTTACTGGTATGACCTCGGGCTGTGCCACAAGTACGCCGGTCGCTTCGCCCAGGGCGTCGAAGCGAACCGCCGCTCGCTGCGGCTGCGGAGCAAAGACGAGGGCGCGCTCTGGAACCTGGGCATCTGCGCGACTGGAGCGGGGGATCAGGACACCGCGGCCGAGGCGTGGCGAGGGCTCGGAATCGAGATCGAGCGAGTCGATGGAGAAATTCGTTCCGTCGGGCGAGTCATGGCGCAGGTCCGACTGTCGGAGCGCGGTCCCATCGCAGCGCCCGGCGATGGTGACCCGGAGTCGTTCGAGTACCTATGGATCGGGCGGCTCGGTCCCGCGCACGGTCGGATCCTGTCGCCGACCGTCGGAGATTTCTTCGCCGACGTTGGGGACGTGGTACTGCATGATGGAGCACCCGCTGGCTATCGCGGCGAGGGAGAGAGCAAGGTGCCCCGATTCCCGGTGATTGCCCTTCTCCGGCCGGGCACGCTGCGCACCTTCCGCTTCGCGGCCGCGCAGCCGGGACGTGGAGGAATCGCGAACCTCGAAGAGGATCTCGGATCGGGAGCGGTGTACGTACACACCGAGCAGGTCGACTGGATTTGTCGCGAATGCGCTCGCGATGGCCGCGTCGCTCATCGTCACGAGCGGCAAAAACCCGACCCGCGCATCGTCTACGGCAAGCTTATCGTGGAGGAACGAGAGCTCCCTCTCTTCCGCGACGCGCTCGATCGGGCGCTCGCGAAGAAGGAAGACCTGGCCCTCTACTGCCCGGCGCTACATCGGGCACTGGGTGACGAAACCCGCGCCGCCGCTGACGCCGCCGCGTGGAAGGGGCTCGAAGTGAACTGACGCGTAGCCGGCGGCTCAGCGGCGCGTGCCGATGATCGCCACGACGTAGACCGCGTTCTTCCCGAGAACCGGATTCGCGCCCTGGGCGACCCCGATTCCGAGGACCTTGCCGGTGGAGACAACGGTGGGCTCCTCGGCGAACTCGAGCGGCTCGGCCCTGGAGCCGGAAAGCAGATTCAGCGTCTTGTAGCTCTTGCGCAGCGGTGCGAGCAGTTCGTCGGCGCGCGCCTTGGCCAGGGTCCCTTTGGCCGCGGCCAGCTCCTGGGCGTACTGCTGTGCCACCTGCTCGAGGGTGGCGTCCTTGGCCACTGCCGGGGCGCGCGCATCGGCGCGCTTCTGCGCCATCGCCGAGCGCAGCTTCTCGCGCAACCTGTCGGCATCCACCTGCGGAAGCTCTTTGACAAACACCTCGCTGACGAAGACGGAGCTGCGGCCATCCGCCTCCTTCGAGCTGGCGATGCCGACCCCGGCGTGGGTCACCTCTGGGCTCATGAAATTCGCGCGGTGAGGCGGGCTGGAAGAAAAGCGCGCCTGAGCCTCCTGGGCGGTGCGGGCCTGAGCGGGATTCTCCAGCACCACCGGCGAGGTGACATCGACCGCCTTCAGACGCTCGACCATATTCACGTCCGCGGATGGATTGGTGCGCCGGCTCTCGGCGGCCGCGCGCGCCACCTGCGCCACCGAATCATCCCAGGCCAGTGGCGGCAGCCCTGCGCCAGTTCGCTCGGTATTGACCATGTCCAACAGCTTTCGCTCCTGCTGCGAGACATCCATTGTCCCTTCGTCCCCCCGCGCCAGCGCGACTTTGGTGGGCAGATCCGCACCGCAGGCGACGGGGAAGCTGGCCACGATGCTCTCCGCGCCCTTGTCCTCGGCGCGAATCTGCACCTGCGTCAGACCGGGATGGTCGCCGCAATGCAGCTCGGCGCGAAAACTTTTTCCGGGCGGCTGAGTGGGCCGCTCGAGCTTCCCGGCCGCATCCGTGATCAGAACTTTCGGGTTCTCCAGCACACCCGTGAGGCGTCCGCTCAGCATCGCCTGCCCGTTGAGGGCCAGCCGGCGCGGAAGCGGATCGAGATCGACTGGGCCATCCTGCATCAGCAGCACCAGCTTGGTGGCGCCTTTGCGCTGCCGCTGAGTCGCCAATCCAAACTGCGGCTGCGCGGCTGTGCGCCCGAAGCTGGAGACCGTCTCCACCAGTCGGCTGGCGATGTCCTTGGCGTCCTCGCTCTCGATGGTGGTGATGATCACTCGCGAAATCGGCGCCGTCAGCCCGAAGTAAGAGGAGACGAACGCCACCACTGTCTCATCCGGCAACTCCGCCTTGTCCCATCCGATCAACGTATCGGCGGCTGCGCAGAGGCGACCGTCGGGCCGCGGCGCCGGCTTGCCACTGGACTTCGCCGCCTCGTCGACATTCTCGGTGAGGATCTGAATGGCGCCGCCGGGAGGGCAGGGCCGAGCGGGGTCGGCTCCGTAGTTCGCGGCCGCGGGGCGCGTCGGCGAAAATGATTCCTTGGTTAAAACGCCGGGCGAGCGCCGGTTGGCTTCAATGCCGGCGCAACCCATCGCCATCGACAGTGCTGCCATGACGCCTATCGCTCTCGAATTGAAGTGCGGCATGTCTCCTCTTTTCGCAATGTGCCCTTTTCGGGGGCCGTCGAGTCAAAGGGTGCGGGCAGCAGGTTGTTTCTACTGCGGCAGCGTCAGCTTGACCTTGAACGTGTAATCGATTTCGACCGGCTGGCCGTTCGCAAGATAGGGCTTGTATCGCCGTTGCTCGAGGGCCTGGATCACCGCGCGGTCCATGAACGGCAGACTCTTGAGCACCCGGCAGTTGCGCACCAACCCGTCGGCGGTGACCACGCACTTGACCATCATCAGACCTTCCACTTCGCGCTCAAGGGCCTGCGGCGTGTACTCGGGGTCCGGCCCGGAGATCTTGGTCAGCCTCACCTGGCCTTCGTCCAACTCGATCCGCTGCTTGGGTGGTGGCGGAGGAGGCGGTGCGTTGACTATGCCGCCGACCACGCCTCCGGGCACACCGCCTTCAACCCCGCCTTCGACGCCGGCCGTGTCTTCGGGCTCTTCCGGCTTCTCCGGCTCCACGGGCTGGACCAGCTTCGGGATCTCGCTGGGTTGTTGCAGTCGAGTGGGCTTGACCTTGCGCTCCACCGGCTTTCGAGCCGCGGGAGGTGGAGGAGGAGGCGGCGGCGGGGCACTGGTGAAGAAGGTGAGCGACAGCGCGGGCGGCGAGACTTCTTCGATGTGGATGATCGACCAGACGAGCAGCCCCACGGCGATCGCGCCGTGCAGCACGAGCGAAACGATTATCAGCGCACGGCGCTTCCAGCTCGGCTTCGTTCCTGCAATGTAGCGTTCGAACATCTAGTCCAAGGTTGAGAGGCCGCTTGTTAGCCGAACCCAGCCGGCACTTGCAAGCGTTGCGGGAGCTAAAAGGTAAGTACCTTCCGATCAGCTGCCCAGCGGCGGGCCCTTCGCCTGTAAGCAGCCGACAAACGCCGGGAAGCCGAAATTCCCGCGCCTTTGAGAACGGGCATTTATCCCAGCGTGGCGAGCCGCGCGTCCGGTCGACGCGGACCCAGTGTTAGAAGGTCTGCCCAACGCGACCGTAGAAGAAGCGACCCATGAAGCCATCCGCGTACATCGTTGGATCAGAAGCGCTGGTGAACCCGTTGTAGATCACCGCCGGAGCTCGATTGAACACGTTGGTCACGCCCGCCCCAACAGTGGTCCTGCCGGCCGGGCTTGCAAAAGCGTAGCTGGCGAATACGTCCCAGGCGTTGTAGGCCTCGACGTTGCGCCTGGGGATTGTATCGATCGTGCCGAGGTAGCAAAGGCCGCCGCCGTTGAACACGCCCGCGGCCGATCCGCACTCGATGAAGGACCCAATGAAACGCGTATTGACGCCGAGGTCGACCCCCCGGTAGCTCCACCGTACGCCGGAGACAAACTTGAACGAGGGGTACACGCCGCCGGTGGTGGCGATATCGAAGGTACCCTTTCCATGAATGACCGTGCCGTCCGCCAGGGTGCGATCAAACTTGTGCAGCCAGGTGCCGTCGAAGATGAAGCCGAAACGACCGTACTCGGTGGGCAGAGCGTAATTCAGCGCGACGTCGATGCCATCGGTCCAGTCTTGACCGATATTGGTATTGGTATTGGTGACGTTGATGATGCGAAAGCTGTCTGTATCGCGCAAGACTCTGTCGCAATATCTCGGCGTGACCCCTTGAGCGAGCTGGGCGTCGCTGGGGTAGCAGCTGCCGAGAATCGTTCGCACGCCGATGGTGGTGATCGACTTGTCCACTTTGACGTTGTAGTAGTCGAGGGTCATCGAAAAATTCTTCACCCAGCGCGGTTCGAAGACGAGGCCAGCGGTATAGATCTTGGCTGTCTCGGGCCGCAGGTCGGGGTTGCCGCCAACCCGGGAGCGGAGCTGCGTCGAACGGTCTTGCGTGCCGGTGGCGGGTATTCCCTGGTTCAAACAACTCTGCGGAACCGCTCCGCCACCGGCGGCGGGCCCGCGACAGGGATCCGACGCATTGGGGAAGCTGTCTGCGTTGCCGAGAAACAAGTCGGCGATCCCGGGTGCGCGGAAACCGGTGGAGTAGGTACCGCGGACGGTGAAGTCCCGGACCAAAGTCCAGCGGGCGCCAAGCTTGTACGTGGCGTCAGTTCCGAAAGTGCTGTAGCTGAACAGCCGCGCTGCCGCGGTGGCCTCGATGTTTTCAGCGGCAGGAAGGTTGTTGAGGATGGGGAGCGACAGCTCGCCGTAACCCTCGTTGACGTAGTAGTGGCCCTTGGTGATGTCTCCCTTGTTACCGGTGGTGTCTCCTGCCACGGTGATCGGATCCGGAATGCTCTCACCGGTCACGAAGCGATACTCGTATCCCAGCGCCAGACCCACCGGCCGGTCGGCGAATAGCTTGAAGAGCTCGCCGGCTGTGTTGAATTGAAAGGAGGTCATCTGGTTGGTGCCCCGGAGATTGCCGGTAAAAGTGAGGTTGGTGACTTGGTCGGCAGGGATGCTGTTGGGGCCGCCGAAGAGATTGAGCGGTACGCAGCCGGGAATCCGGGTGCTCGCGTCGCCGGCTCTGGACACGCAGGCCAGCGTGCCGTCGGGGAGAACCATGCTTGGGCCTACGGCATCCTTGAGGTTCGGCCGCTTCAAGTTGCCCGTCTTCACCGAAGTACCCTCGGTACGACCGAAGTTGAGGTTCAGATCCCAGAACCATCCTTTCAGAGGTCCGGCCTCATCTGGCAGCGTGCCGTCCACACCGCCGATCACGCGGAACGTGTCGATGTCCTGCGCGGTGAACCGAGGACCGAACTCGGTCAGTCGCTTGCGGACGTCGGTCAAGTCAACGCCGAATGGGTTGTAAAAGTTGTCTCTCGAGACGGTGATTCCCTCTGGGCCAGCATTGAGTGGCTCCGCCGCCAACTTTGTAGAAGACTGCCGGTTGACGTAGGACCCCTCGATATACGCGCGGGTGGAGCTGCCGAGTCTCGTCTCGCCCGTCGAGAACAGCGAGACGCGCTGCTGCGGCGTGACGAGGTAGTTGTCGGGCTGGAAATTGTAACCGTCTCCCCCATCTTCGCGGAGGACCGCGATTCCTCCTGGCAAGCTGAACGGGCGCCAGCCCAGAGGAGCATCGGGATCGCGGATGAAAAGATTGTCATTGGGGTTTTGAGTGACGAGTTGGTTGTAGAGACTGTTCCCGGTCGGTCGCCCAACCTGCGAAGCGGAAAGCTGGAAGGTCCCCTCGGGAACCGTGGTGCTGCCCTGGGTGACCGGACCCGAGGCGGTGGTAAAGACCGTGGGTCGGTTGCTGCCCGGGAACGTACGGTCACCCGCGAACACCGACTTCTGCTGGTAGTAGCCGCCGGAGAAAAGGAAGCTGCCGCGGTCGCCGGAGCTTCCGGCCGTGGCGTTGACGTCGTAGATCGTGCCGTCGGCGTGGGTCGACGTCCCGGTGTATCCCGTCACGTCGGCGCCATTGTATTTCTTGCGCGTGATCAGGTTGATCACGCCGGCGATCGCGTCCGAGCCGTAAACCGCCGAAGCGCCGTCCTTCAGCACTTCGATCCGCTCGATCGCGGCAGTGGGAATGGAGTTGAGGTCCACCGAGGAGTTGGCGCCATTGCCGCCGGGCACGAACCGACGCCCGTTGAGAAGTACCAGCGTACGATCCGTGCCAAGTCCGCGCAGGCTGACCCGCGTCGAGCCATTGCCCCCGTTGTTGACAGTGGTATTGATGGCGTTGCCCTGCTCGGGAAGGGCCTGCAGGAAGTCGCCGATGGAAACCTTCCCGCTGGCCTGCACTTGCTCTTTGCTGATCACGGTGATCGGCGCGGGCGTGGTGAGGTCCTTGCGCCGGACGCGCGAGCCAGTGACTGTGATTTCTTCTTCGGCCGTTCTCTTGCGCTTGGGCTGCCCGGCTTCGGCATCCGTTGCCGGAGCCTCACCCGTACCGACTTGGGCGGCAGTTTGATCGTCAGGAGGTTTGGGCTGGCCGACGGCGGGCGTTTGCGCTTCGGCCGCTCTAGCCAGGCAGAGTTGCGAAACTAATACAACGGCAAAACTCAGGGGGAAGTCTCTGGATGCCATGGTCGACTCCGGTGATTTCTTGCTTCCGAGCATGCTCCCAGAAGCGCACCCAGCCCTCGCTGGGCCGCTTCCGCCCCCCTCATCTACGGGCGGCCGATGGATGCACCGCCCGGCGAAACCTGAAATCGCTCATTTGTCCCGCGGCCAGGGCTCCGCGGTCCGCGCAGATGAGACGTTGAGCGGTTCGTTAGAAGGCCTGCCCGACCCTCGCGTAGAAGAAGCGACCTATGAAACCATCCGAGTAGGCCGTTGGATCCGAGGCTGCTGTGAAGCCGTTGTAGATCACGGCCGGAGCGCGATTAAACACGTTGGTCACGCCCGCCCCGAGCGTCGTTCTGCCGGCGGGCGTGCCAAACACGTAGCTCGCGAAGACGTCCCAGGTGTTGTACGCCTCGACATCGCGCTTGTTGCCTCGGTCGACATAGCAGAGGCCGCTGCCATTGAAGATGCCCGCGGGCGTTCCACACTCGATGAACGAGCTGAGGAAGCGCGTGTTCACGCCCAGATCCAGCCCCTTGAAACTCCATCGCACGCCGGAGACGAACTTGAAGTTGGGATAGACACCGCCAGTGCCTTGGCTGTTGAGATCAAAGTTTCCCCTTCCACGAATGACCGTTCCATCTGCAAGTGTGCGGTCAAACTTGTGCAGCCAGGTGCCGTCGAAGATGAAGCCGAAGCGGCCATATTCTGTGGGGAGAGCGTAATTCAGCGCGACGTCGATGCCATCGGTCGCGTCTTGACCAACGTTGACATTGGTATCGCTGATGTTCGTGATTCGTTGAGTAACGGGGTCGCGCTGAATCTTGTCGCAATACTTGGGGACCGCCCCGGCAGCTGCCTGGGCGTCGCTGGGATAGCAGCTCGCGAGAATCACGGACGAGCCTATCGTGGTGATGGACTGGTTGACGGTGACGTTGTAGTAGTCGAGCGTCATCGACAAATTTTTGACCCAACGGGGCTCGAACACGACACCGGCCGTATAAATCTTGGCGGTTTCAGCCTGGAGGAGAGGGTTGCCACCTATCCGAGCGCGAAGCTGTGTCTGCGCGTCCCCGTTGTTGGCTGCAGCACCGCAGGAAGCCGGAGCAGGACCGGCGTTAGGGACTGAAGGGCCGCGGCAGGGATCTGACACGGGCGGGAAGCTGTCCGCTTGGCCAAGGAACAGATCGGAGATAGAGGGCGCGCGGAAACCGGTGGAGTAGGTGCCGCGAACCGTGAAGTCTCGGACGAGGGTCCAGCGGCCGCCAAACTTGTAGGTCGCATCGGTTCCGAACGTGCTGTAGTTGAACACTCGGGCAGCAGCCGTTGCCTCAATGTTCTCGGCGCCGGGCAAGTTGTTGACGATGGGGAGCGAAAGCTCGCCGTACCCCTCATTGGCGTAATAGTGACCTTTGGTGATCTCGCCCTTGTTGCCCGTGGTGTCCCCGGCCACAGTGATCGGGTCGGGTATGTTTTCGCCCGTCAGGAACCGGTATTCGTATCCGAGCGCGAGACCCACCGGCCGATCGGCCAGAAGCTTGAACAGTTCGCCGGCGGTGTTGAAGTTGAACGCGGTCATCTGGTTGGTCCCACGCAGGTTGCCGGTAAAGGTCAGGTTGGTGATCTGGTCCGGGCTGATCGTCCCCGGACCTCCGAAGAGATTCAACGGTACGCAGCCAGCGATCGCGCTCGTAGGGTCGCCTGCTCTGGAGACGCAGGTCGGAACGCCATTGATTGGCATGCTGGGCCCAAGGGCCGCTGCGAGGTTCGGTCGCTTTAGGTTGCCCGTCTTGACGACCGTACCTTCGGTGCGACCGTAGTTTATCGAGAGATCCCAGAACCATCCCTTCACGGGCCCGGCCTCATCTGGCAGTGTTCCATCCACCCCACCGACCACGCGGAACGTATCGATGTCCTGCGCCGTTCTACGGTTGCCGAACTCGAGGAGCCGCCGGCGGACAGCCCCAAAGTCGGCGCCGAATGGGTTGTAGAAATTGTCCTTCGAAACGGTGATTCCCTCGACATCCGTCAGGAGCGGCTCCGCCGCTAACTTCTGATCGGACTGCCGGTTGACGTAAGAGCCCTCGATATAAGCGCGGGCGGAGCTTCCCAGCCTCGTGTCGCCAGTGGAAAACAAAGAGATGCGCTGCTGCGGCGTGACGAGGTAATTCTCGGGCTGGAAGTTGTACCCGTCGCCTCCGTTTTCAGGAAGAAGGGCGCCCTTGAATGCGCGGAAGGTTCCGGTATCTTGATCCCGAATGAAAGTCGCCGTGGTGGGGTTTGCCAGGACGAGTTGGTTGTATGCGGCAAGCCGGGGGTCATTCCCCGGGTTCGGATAAGGCGTACCCACGCAGCCGGGGACCGGACCGCTTCTCGGGCACGCGGGAAGGACAATGGTGCCGGCAGGAACCGTAGTGCTGCCCTGACTGATCTGCCCCTGCGTTGCGCTGAGCGCCACCGGAATATTGCTGCCCGGGAAAGTACGATCTCCTGCGAGCACCGACTTCTGTTGGTAGTAGCCGCCGGAGAAGAGAAAGCTGCCCCGCTCGCCTGACGTTCCCGCCGTGGCGTTAATATCGTAAATGGTTCCGTCGGCGTGGGTCGATGTCCCAGTGTATCCCGTCACGTCCGCGCCGTTGTATTTCTTGCGCGTGATGAGGTTGATCACGCCACCAATAGCGTCCGATCCGTAGACGGCCGAGGCGCCATCCTTTAGCACCTCGATGCGCTCGACGGCTGCCGTGGGAATCGAGTTGAGGTCCACGGAGGAGTTGGCGCCATTGCCACCAGGGACGAAGCGGCGCCCGTTGAGGAGCACGAGGGTGCGCTCGACACCGAGGCCGCGCAAGCTAACGCGCGTCGCGCCGTTGCCGCCGTTGTTGACGGATGTATTGATGGCGTTGCCCTGTTCCGGTAGAGACTGCAGGAAATCGCCGATCGAAACTTTGCCGCTCGCCTGTACTTGCTCCTTGCTGATCACCGTGATCGGCGCCGGCGTGGTCAAATCCTTGCGGCGGACGCGGCTGCCGGTGACGGTGATCTCTTCCTCGGCAGCCCTTTTGCGCCGAGGTTGTCCGGCTTCCGCTTCTGTCGCCTGCGTGGTGTCGGGCTGCGCGGCAGTTTGGTCGTCGGGCGGCTTGGGCTCACCGACGGCCGGTACCTGCGCCGCGGTCACTCCGACAAAGCAGAGCTGCGAGACCAGTACCGCGGCAAAACTTAGGGGAACGTCTCTCGATGCCATGGTCTACTCCTTTGATTACTTCTGTTCGAATCGTTACCTGCAGGCGGCGCCCAGCCTCCATTCGCCCAGTGCCAGCACACCGGTCGCCTCTGGGGCGTGCACGCTGCCACGCCCCAGTTCGGGTGGCAATCAGAATTTTCTGCGCACGGCCGCGGGAGCGGACGCGCCAATCCGGGGCGGGTGGCTGATGCGGCTCCGGCGCCGCCCTTGATCGCGAACAGTCACGGCCGACCGCGGCCAGCGAAAGTGTGCAGAATTGATCGAAGTGCGCCCGAGAGTGGAGGCCACTGCAGCGGGGCGTGATGCGCCGCTGTCGTTACGCAGCTTTGGTTGCCGCGTACGGTCCAATCGCGTGGCAAGCAAGCGCGGGGAGATGGCCGTCCGGGTTCAACCCCCTCACTGACGTCATCGATCCCTGGCGCTGCCCTCTCTGTTGACCTGAATGAGATTGAGCGTCTGATGTTTCAGTATGTAGCTAATTCGACCAATTCCGCGAAGGTTAGCAATGTTCTCTCTACGACAACACGAAATTCGATAAATGCACTGTCAAAATGGCGAGCTCCGAACAGGGGGATTTGCCGAAGCCAGCTCTGTTTAACAAACACCGGGCGTCGGGGTATCAGCCGAACCAGATAAGCTCCGCTGACGGTCCATGCCCTCTCGAACGTCTCTGCTAATTCCCGCTGTCTGGCTTGTCCGCCGCCACTGCCGCCCCGAACCCATCGGCCTCGCAATAGACCGTGTACAGATAGTCGTCATCGGCCCAGGTGACTGGCCAGTTGTCGCCGTTTCCAATCGAGAGCCGGTCGGCATCGATCCGTAGGCCCTCGATGACCGGGCTCGGCGGATAGGACGGTGCACTGACTTGTCCAGCCAATTGACGCGTTTCGCGAGCAGGCTGACAGCTGATGCAAAGGGCAGGGATGAAAGCAAGCGGTATTTGCCACGACAGCTCGGACCTCTGTGACACGGGTCGAATTCCTGCCCTCAGGGTTGACAGGACGGCGGAAGCTCCGTCGATGGAAGCGCCGTGCGATGGGCGATGTTCTGGAACAGGCGAGCGCGGTCCGCCGCCAGGTTCAACGGCGACAATCCGCACGGAGTCTCCCGGAACAGGGTGGCATAGAAGACGCACGCGGCGAGGTACTGACCCTCGTACGTGGGATGGGTGTAATCCACCCAAGGCGAGGTACTGCCGGTTTCAAAGCGGTACCTGGACCATGCCTGGCCATTCGGAACGAGGATGGCATTGACGCCCTGCGGGGGCGGCCCGGCCATTGTTGCATACGCGGCGACGAGGTTCGCGATGTCATCCGGGCGATCGAGCCACGTCCAGTTTTCCCAAAGTACGGTCGCCACGTTCGGATTCCGCTGCGCGCCCCACGTTTTGATCCGCGCATCCCAATTCGACACCCCGTAGAAAAAAGCGTCCGGTTGTTCGCGCCATTGGCTGCTGTAATCCTGCAGCACCACGTAATCCCAGATATCGGTTGGATTGATATCCGGATCGAGCGCATCCCGGGCGGCGCCATCGTAGAGCAGGTGGTAGTCGAGCCCGACCCCGTAGATCACAAAAGCATTCCACGCATGCTCTCGACCGAGAAACACCGGATGATCGGTGTTCGCAGCGAGCGATTGAAGAATGAGAGGGATCGCCTCGCCGGGAACGGTGAAGTCGCCGGTCATGCTGTTGCCGATGAACATGATGTTCACCGGCTCCGCGCGAATCGGAGTTGAAACAACCCCGACGGCGAACAGCAATGTCGCAACGCTTGCGTACAATTCGAAATGCCAGTCTTGCGCTGAGCATTCGACGCGGTGCTGAAGCTATTGATGCAATGATGCGACGGCCTTGTTAGGTGGTCGGGAGTGGCTTCCGCATCCCAGCAGCCCAAAGGAACGCCTCAGCGCCCTGGGGGGCCCTTCCTGGACGTGTTCCGCGACCTGTTCCGCTCGCGCTTTCTTCTCTGGTTGGTTCTGGCGTTCGGAGGAGTCCTGATCGCGCAGCAGTTTACCCTTCGCGGCTTGGAGCCTCGGCGCGTCGCCTACAGCGAATTCCTCGGCTACATCAAGGAAGGCCGGGTCAAGCAGGCGGAGATCCGGTCCAATGAGATCGCTTTCGAGCTTCAGCGCGAGCAGGGAAAGCCCGAGACAGAAAAGGCCGTCACCACCCGTCTGCCGAACATCGATGATCTGCAACTGATCAAGGAGCTGCAAGAAGGGCATGTCGTGTTCTCGGGCAAGGTCGACACCTCTTCGGGGTGGATCGGGTTGCTCCTCGGCTGGGTGATTCCGATCGCGCTGTTCTTCGGTCTTTCATTTTTTCTTCGTCGAGCCGCTACGCGAGGTCCACTTACGTTTGGCAAGTCGCGCGTGAAGCTTTACGACCAGAATGCCACCAACCGGGTCACCTTCGACGACGTCGCTGGAGTGAACGAGGCGAAGGACGAGCTGAGAGAGGTCGTCGATTTCCTGAAGAACCCCGCCAAGTACCAGGCCATTGGTGCCCGTATTCCGAAGGGGGTTCTCCTGGTCGGACCTCCGGGCGCGGGGAAGACGCTTTTGGCGAGAGCAGTCGCCGGGGAAGCGGTCGTCCCCTTCTTCTCCATCTCCGGCTCCGAATTCATCGAAATGTTCGTCGGCGTTGGGGCAGCCCGGATCCGGGACTTGTTCGAGCAGGCCAAGCAGCGCGCGCCGTGCCTCGTTTTCATCGATGAGCTGGATGCCATCGGGCGGCAGCGCGGCGGAGTGGCCGCCCTCGCCACCCATGACGAGCGCGAACAAACGTTGAACCAGCTGCTGGTCGAGATGGATGGTTTCGACGGCGGTGAAGGCGTGGTGCTGATGGCTGCGACGAATCGCCCGGAAGTTCTCGATCGCGCCCTGGTGCGAGCGGGCCGCTTTGACCGGCAGGTCCTGGTCGATCGCCCGGATCTGCAAGGCCGTTTCGAGATTCTCAAGGTACACAGCAAGAAGGTGAAGCTGGGGCCTGCCGTAGATCTGATGGTGGTCGCTCGGCGGACGCCGGGGATGGTGGGCGCCGATCTGGCGAACTTGGTGAACGAAGCCGCCCTGGCGGGTGCGCGACGCGGCTCGTTGATCGTCGAGCAGCGCGACTTCGAGGAGGCGATCGATCGCATTCAGCTGGGGTTGAAGAGGCCTTCTCACGCCATGAACGAGGAGGAGAAGCGCCGGGTGGCAGTTCATGAGAGCGGCCACGCGTTGGTCGCTCTCTCCGTTCCCCATGCAGATCCCGTCCACCGCGTCAGCATCATTCCCCGCTCCATCGGCGCTCTGGGAGTCACGCTGCAGTTGCCCACCGAGGAGCACTACCTGATGACGGCGGAGCAAATCCTGGACCGCATCTGCGTGATGCTCGGAGGGCGCGCAGCGGAGGAAACGGTGTTCAGCAGCGTCTCCACCGGAGCCCAGGACGATCTAGAGCGCGCAACCGAGCTGGCGCGCCAGATGGTGTGCCGGTTTGGCATGAGCGAGCGGCTGGGACTGCAGACGCTTGGGCGATCGGCCGGGCTGCGTTTCCTGGACGACCCATTCGGCACAGGTGAAGAGCGAAACTTCAGCGAAGACACGGCCAAGGCCATCGATACGGAGGTTCGCAGAATCATCGAGTCGCAACACGAGAGAGCGCGGCAGGTGGTCGACGATCGCCGGGGCGCGCTGGAACAAATTGCCAAGCGCTTGTTCGAAGTTGAAACGCTCGAACGAGAAGATTTGAATTCGATTCTGAACCCGGCCCCGAGAGCCTCCGAAGGCTCAACGGTCTCCCGGGTAGCCTGAACCCGGGCGTTTGCGACCGCTCGGCGGTACCGCTCTTCAGCGCGCGGCGCTCCGATCCTTGATGAACGTGCCGCGATCAAGCTCCTCGAAAGCGACGCGCAATTCCTCCTGGGTGTTCATCACGATCGGCCCATACCAGGCGATCGGCTCGCCGATCGGCTTTCCGGAGACCAGCAGAAACCGCACGGCCTCCGCTTCCGCCGAGACAGTCACCGCGTCACCGTCGCCGAATGCCACCAGGTGGCCGTCGCCGATCAGGCGCTGTCGCTTCATGTCGAAATAGTTCTCGCCCTCGGCTTCGTAGCTGTAGGGGTCGTCCTGCCGGCAGAAGACGCCCTTGCCGCCGATGACGTAGGCGAACACCGTGTGCCCGCGTGGCGTCGCGTGAGTGAACGTCTTGCCGGGCGGAATGCTGACGTCGAGATACTGCGGGCTGGTGACGACGTCGCGTACCGGCCCGGTCACTCCGCCCACGGTCCCGGCGATGATCTTGATGGTCGCGCCACCCGCATCTTTTGCTTCCGGGATCTCGGTGCTCTTTATCCCCCGGTAGCGAGGCGCCATCATCTTGTTCGCCGCCGGCAGGTTGGCCCAGAGCTGGAAGCCGTACATCGCGCCGCTCGCGTCGCCCTTCGGCATCTCCTGGTGAATGATTCCGCTGCCCGCGGTCATCCACTGCACGTCGCCCGGAGAGATCACGCCGCGATTGCCTAGACTGTCGCGATGCTCGACCTCGCCGCGCAGCACGTAAGTGATGGTCTCCATCCCCCGGTGGGGATGCCACGGAAACCCCTTCGAGTACTGCTCCGGCTTGTCCGAGCGAAAGTCGTCGAGCAAGAGGAAGGGGTCGTACAGCTCCGGCGGTCCGAAACCGATTGCACGATGCAGGTGGACGCCCGCACCTTCGATGGTGGCGCGGCTTTTGACGACCTTGCGAATGCGCCTGTTCTCTGCCACGGGCTCCTCCTGCGAGAATTTGCAGAGCTCCCTCTACCATCCCTCGACTGCGAACAGAATCTCCGCAAACGCCATTGGTCTCGTTCAGGTAAAAAACGTTACAGACCATCTGGGCAGGGCTCGCTCTTGCTGCAGGTCGATCCGACCGGTATGTAACGCCCCGCGAGTGATGAGAGACCAATAAGCAGGCCGTCGCGAATGACTGTGAAAAGGGACGTTTGACATGAAGAGCCGTGGATTGCGACGCAGCCGCCTTACTGCACGTCGGTTGCTCGCGTTGATTGTCGCAGGCGCTTTTACCTCTGCTGCGCGTAGCGGCGATCGGAGCTCCGACACAGCGGATGGTTTTCGCGCGATGATCAACAACGCAGTCGCACGCATGCATGCGGCGATGAACGTGCCGTTCACTGGCGATGCTGACCGCGATTTCGCGCGCATGATGATTCCGCACCACCAGGGCGCCATCGACATGGCGCTCGTCGAGTTGCGCTACGGCAAGGATGAGCGCCTGAAGCGGCTTGCCCAGGAGATCATCGTCTCACAGCAGCAGGAGATCGCGGTCATGCATTTGGCCCTCGGCGACCCTCTTCCGCCCGGTAGCCCGGCGCCAACGCAGATCTCCCCGGACCGTCACGGGCATCAGGAGCGCTGAGATGACTCGCAGCGTGGCACCTGCTTTCGTGCTCGCCGCCGTGGCAGTGGTGCCTGCTTTCGGCGGCCAAGTGCCAGGCCCCGCAGTCGCGCCTGATGTTCCAATCACCACCCGCGATCGCGTCTATGCCGCCGAACAGTTCTCGAACACAGTTTCCGTGATCGACCCGTCGATCAACAAGCTCCTGGGAGTGATCCGGCTCGGCGATTCACAGCCGGCAAACCTCTCGCCGCTCTACCGCGGTCAGGTGCTGGTGCACGGCCTGGGTTTCTCGCCCGACCACCGCACGCTCGCAGTGGTTTCGATCGGCTCCAACTCGGTCACCTTCATCGACACGGCCACCAATGCCGTGAAACACGTCACGTATGTCGGCCGCTCGCCCCACGAGGCGTTCTTCACGCCAAGCGGGAAGGAGGTTTGGGTAACGGTGCGCGGCGAGGACTACGTGGCCGTGCTCGACGGGAAGACCTTCTCCGAAAAGAGACGGATCAAGCTGGCGAATGGTCCCGGCATGACGATCTTTTCGCCGGACGGCAAGTACGGTTACGTGTGCTCGAGCTTCAACCCGGAAACCGCCATTGTCTCAGTGGCTGATCACAAAGTGGTTGGCCGGGTGAAACAAGAGTCACCGTTTTGCCCAAACATTGCTGCGACACCCGAGGGAGATCAGGTCTGGCTGACTCTGAAGGACGTCGGCAAGGTCATGGTGTTTGGCGCGAAGCGGCCGTTCAAGGTGCTTAAAGTGCTCGATACCGGTCCGATAACCAACCATGTCAACATTGTGCGCAACGCGAATGGCCGCTTTGCCTACGTCACCGTGGGCGGGCTCAACCAGGTGTTGGCGTTCCGCACCGACACTTTCGAGCGCGTGGCACAGATCGCGGTTGGCGAGCTGCCGCACGGCATCTGGCCGTCCGGCGATGGGACGCGCGTCTACGTCGGGATCGAGAACGGGGAGGCGATGACGGCGATCGACGCTCTCGAGAACAAGGTCATCGCCACAATCCCGATCGGCCAGGCGGCGCAAGCGGTCGTCTACATCCCCAATGCGGTACCCGAAGGCGCCGGGACCGAGAACCTGCAGCCGCTCGGCGTCGCTGGGCAGGCTACTCACCTCGTGCTCGGGCCGCCCGGCGGTGCTGCGGCAACGCGTGTCTCGCTGTTCGACCAGGGGCTGACGCAGGTGCTCCAGGCGGCAGTCACCGGTCTGGAAGCCAAAAAGCCATATGTGCTCGCGCTTTCTTCCGATCGGACGGGGGCGGGACAGCTGGAACCGCTCGCGGGTTTCACCACCAACCCAGCGGGAGCTGCAATCGTCAACGCCGTCGGACCGATCCGCCAGATCGTTCAGGCCGACGGCCCAGCGCCGAGGCGATACCTGATCATCGCCGGCGGCACGGCCACAAGCATCGGTCAGCCGGTGCAGGTCCAGCAGTAAGTTTCACGGTCATTGGAGATTGAGCTGGGTATGATCCCGATCCCGTTTTCTCTCAATAGCAGTTTGGCTGTTTTGCTTTCAGTCGCAGGAGCTATCATGGGCGCACAACTGGCTGTCCCGTCAGCCGATGGAGTGATTTCCGAACCCAGCCAGTACTCAGTCGACGAAACAATGCGCAGGCTCGAGGAGGTGGTGCGCGGAAAAGGACTTACCGTTTTCGCGCGGATTGACCACCGCGCCGGCGCGCGCGAAGTCTCCCTCGATATGCAGGACGAGCAGGTGCTCGTGTTTGGGAATCCGCGGGCGGGGACGCCATTGATGGTGGCGCGGCCGCTGGTCGGGCTCGACCTGCCGCTCCGCGTGCTGGTTTGGCGCGATTCGGATGGGCGCGTTTGGGCCAGCTACCAGGACAGCGCTTTCATCGCAAAGCGATACGACCTTCCGAACAGTCTCGAAAAGAACATCGCCGGGGTAGCACCGCTGGTTGACGCGGCGCTGCGCTGAGCTCACACGGCGCAGGTCGAGCATGCGGTGTAGGCGATCTGCCGCTTGGGCGTTGAGCAGGGCCGTGGCAACATCCTGACCCGCATGGAGCTGTCGAGCTGCCCGACCGAGTCGCGACATGAATGAGCGCGCGACAGGCACGCCCACGGTGTTCATCGTCGATGACGATGACGCTGTGCGCGGGTCGATTCGCGGTTTGCTCAAGTCGGTGGGCCTGCGCTCCGAATGCTTCGCATCGCCGGACGAGTTCTTGCGCAGCAAACGTCCGGATGGTCCCAGTTGCTTGGTTCTGGATGTGAGATTTCCGGGGGTGAGCGGGCTGGACCTGCAGCACAAGCTGATCGAGGCGGGGGTCCACATTCCGATTATCTTCATCACCGGCCACGGCGACATCCCGATGACGGTGAAAGCGATGAAGTCGGGCGCTGTGGAGTTTCTCACCAAGCCGTTCAGGGACCAGGATCTGCTGGATGCGATTCAGCAGGCGTTGGACCGGGACCGGGTCACCCGCCAACAGGAGAGTGAGACGGCGCAATTGCAAAAGCGCTACCAGACGCTCACCACCCGCGAGCGCGAAGTCATGGGCCTGGTCGTTTCGGGCATGCTCAACAAACAGGTTGCCTCGGAGCTGGGGACCAGCGAAATCACGGTGAAAATCCATCGGCGGCAGGTGATGCGAAAAATGCAAGCTGGATCGCTGGCCGAATTGGTCCGGCTGGTGGAGAAACTCAAAGGTACCAAGTAGCCGGTGCCAGCGGTGTTAAGGCCCCTATACAAACGTATGATTGGAGCCGCCCGCGGTTGCGGTATCTTGGGACCATGGCCATCGATGGACAAAGCAAACTGGTTGCCATTGTCGATGATGATGAGTCGGTCCGCGGAGCACTGCAGGGCCTGATGAAGGTGGCCGGTTTGCCGGTCCGCTCCTTCGCCTCGGCAGAAGAATTCCTCGAGTCCGGGCTGCACGAGGAGACGGGGTGTCTGATCGCTGATATCCGCATGCCGGGAATGTCCGGCCTGGAGCTTCAGGCCAGGTTGAACGCCGAGCGTTGCAGGATTCCCACCATCTTCATCACCGCCCACGGCGACGGAAAAATGCGCCTGCAGGCGCTGCGAGCAGGCGCGGTCGAGTTTTTATCCAAACCTTTTGATGATCAGGCGCTGCTCGACAGCGTTCGAGCAGCTCTGGAGAGTTGAGCCCGCAGGGGAGGCTTTTCCGTGGCAGCGGTCGCAAAGCTCGAGCCCGTCGTAAGGGATCGCGAGGAGCGCAGATTCGAGCAACTGGTGGGGAGCAGTCCCGCTCTCGAAGCAGTGCTCGAACAAGTCGAGCGGGTTGCGCCGACGCAGTCCACGGTGCTGATCCAGGGGGAAACGGGTACGGGCAAGGAGCTCATCGCCCGCGCGATACACAACATCAGCTCGCGGTGCGGCCGCCCGTTCCTGAAGCTGAACTGCGCCGCCATTCCCTTCGACCTTTTGGAAAGCGAGCTCTTCGGCCATGAGAAGGGGGCCTTTACCGGGGCCGTCGCTCAAAGGATCGGCCGCTTCGAGCTGGCTCATACCGGCACGCTGTTCCTCGATGAGATCGGCGACATTCCGCTGGCATTGCAGCCCAAGCTGCTGCGGGTTCTGCAAGAGCAGGAGTTCGAGCGGCTCGGAAGCGGCCGGACCCAGCGGGTAGACGTCCGGCTGGTGGTGGCGTCCAACCGCGATCTGCTCGAGATGGTTCAGCAGAAGGAATTTCGGAGCGACCTCTACTATCGCCTGAATGTCTTCCCCATCTTGCTGCCGCCCCTGCGGCAGCGCCGCGAGGATATTCCGATCTTGGTAAAGCATTTTGTCGACGTCTTTGCTCACCGGATGGGAAAGCGAATCGAGAACGTTCCTCCGGAAACGATGGCTGCATTCAATTCCCACCCCTGGCCAGGAAATGTCCGCGAGCTTCAAAACGTCGTCGAGCGAGCGGTGATCCTCTCGAACGACGGGGTCCTTCCAAACCCGCTGCGGCCGGGAGAGGCGCAGGCGGTGATCGGTTCGATGGCACCGGCGACGGCGCCCTCAACGCTCAAAGACTCCGAACGGGCTCTCATCCTGGAAACGCTGGAGTCGGTCGGCTGGGTGATAGGCGGTGCGAGCGGTGCAGCCGCCAAGCTCGGGCTCAAGCGCACCACGCTGATACACAAGTTGAAGAAGCACGGGATCTCGCGACCGCGACGGCCAAGCGAAGAAGCGTTCGAGGTTGAACCGGAAGAGCCCGAGCCGGCGCCGGGATTCTAACTGCGGCTCGCAGCGAGCGCCGCTCCCCGCTGAGGACCGACGAGCCGCAGCGGACTCTTACCGTGAGCTCGTCGCACTCGATCATGCCGCTTCGGCTCTGACCAGATGTTCCTCCAGGGCTCGACGCAGCTTCGAGCGCGCGCGGTGCAGGAGCACTCGCTGGTTGGCTTCGCCAACGCCCAGAACGTTGCACACCTCGTCGGAGTCCAACCCTTCCACGTCCCGCAACGTCACGACCGCACGTTGCTTGGGCGGCAATTCCTTGAGCGCTCGCTCCAGGCAGCGGATTGCCTCTTTGTTCATCAGCTGCTTTTCGGGGGTGTCGTCAGTCCAGGTTTGTGGCGGCTCTGCCCAACGCCCATTGCTGGAAAATCGGGCCGGATCCACCGCCGGAACGTCCAAGTCGGAATCGTTGAGCGCGGAAAAGGGAACCGAGCGGGCCTCGCGCGTCAGGCGGGTCTTGGCCCGGTTGGCGAGAATTCGGAGCATCCACGTCTTGAGGCTGGACCGACCCTCGAAAGAGGACAACCCGTCGACCACGGCGGCCCAGGTGTCCTGTACTGCCTCTTCGGCCAGGGCGCGGTTGGGGAAAAAGGCAAGGGCCAGCCGCATCAGTGCGCCGTGCTCGCGCCGAACGAGCTCGTTGAAAGCAGACTCGTCCGCGGCTCGTAGCCGTGCAACCAACCTCAGCTCGGCAGAGCTTGCCGGCGCGGTTTGCGGAGCATTCCGTGCTTCTGTACGGAGGGAAACACCGACGGGTACCAATTGAGCTGCCAATGAGGTCTTCATGCTTCGGTGGGGATTGCAGCCCCCGCGCCACCGCGAAGGCCGCGATTTTCGTGCGATCTGGCGAGATCGAGCGCCGTCAGGCTGTGAGCGGTTGGACAGCGGCTGTCAGCGGATCGACCCGCGCTTCGCTCGACGTCGCTTGGATCGCAGCGCCCGCGTGCCGCCCGATTGACTCGAAGGGGCTCGGGCGGGCGGCCATGGGCTCAATCAAAGGCGCATCCGCATCGTTGTCCAATTCATTTCGTCAGGGCGAAGACGCTGGATCTTTTGGGATGCTAAAAAGCCGAAGTCAATTATCCTTCAGCGAGGCGGTAAGTATGGCCAGGCCTGCGCCAGTTACTATACCCACCGAGCCTATTGGCAGCATCCCAAGACCTGCTGATCTGATCGAGAGAATCGCAAAAAGCGACAGTGAGGATCCCATCCTCGCTCCTTTCTTTGAGGATGCAATTCGAGACACCATTGATCGATTTGAAGCCGCCGGTTCTCCCGTCGTAACGGACGGCGAACAGAGGAAGTATCACAACTTCGCGACGTACTGCGTGCATGGGCTTCCGAACACGGCCCCGGATGGTTTCAAAATCCCGTTCTCGGACGGCCACACGCGCCGCCTGTCGCGGCTGACGCGCGGACCTTTCCGTTACCGACGATATGCAGACAGTTACCTGGATCTCGCCATGCGCTACGCGCACGTGCCGGTCAAGCAAGCGGTGATATCGCCTTCTGCGTTGAGTCTGATGTACCCGCCCGAGAGGATTCCGGATTATTCGCGCGAGCAATTCATCGACGACTTGATCAGTGAGCATGAAACCGAGATTCGCCGCTGCCTGAACAAGGGCGCCAGCAAGGTTCAGGTGGACTTCACCGAAGGACGGCTGGCCGTGAAGATCGATCCTTCCGGGCATCTCCTGAACAGCTTCATCGACCTGAACAATCTCGCCTTGTCGAGGTTCTCGCCGGAAGAGCTGGCGCGCATCGGGGTCCATACCTGCCCGGGGAATGATCACGATTCGACACACAGCGCGGATGTCGATTACGCGGAGTTGCTCCCCAGCTTGTTTGAGCTGAGGGCGGGAAATTTCTACATCGCGCTGGCGTGTGAGCCGGACCGCCGGCACGCCCTGAAAATCATACGCAAACACTTGAAACCGAATCAGCGGATTTTCGTGGGAGTCACTGCTCCGATTGACCCACGCATCGAGACCCCGGAGGAAGTTTGCGACCGTGTGCTCGAAGCCTCTGAATACATACCCATCGAGCAACTTGGTACAACCGACGATTGCGGGTTCTCGCCATTCAGCGATGACACTTCAACCAGCCGTGACACTGCCTTTGCCAAGATCCAGGCTCGTGTGCTTGGCACCAAACTCGCCGAGAAACTGATGGGAGCGCACTGGTGACAACCAAGGACGACGAGGACGAGCTACTGCGATCGGTTGCCCTGCAGAATGCAAACAGCATTCTCGTCGCGCGCCAACGTGCTGAGCGGCGAAGCGAGGCCTACCTGGCGGAAGCTCAAAGGCTCAGCCATACCGGGAGCTTCGGCTGGATTCCCTCCACCGGCGAGATCATCTGGTCGGATGAAACCTACCGAATCTTCGGATACGACCGAACGACGAAACCGACCGTGGAGCTTATTCTCAAACGTTGTCATCCAGAAGACGCGGTCCTGTTGAGACAGACAATCGAGCGGGCATCGCGGGATGGGAAGGATTTTGATCATCAATATCGCATCGTGATGCCGGATGATTCGATCAAATATCTCCATGTGGTGGCTCATGCCTTGAGCAATGAATTGGGCAGCGTCGAGTTTGTCGGGGCGGTGATGGACGTCACGGCGGCAAAGCAAGCGGAAGGAAGAACTCGACAGATTATCGACACCATTCCTGCGTACGCCTGGAGCGCTTTGCCCGACGGTTCCATTGATTTCGTCAATCAACGTTTCGTGGAGTTTGCCGGCCGATCAAGCGAGGAGCTCCTGGGCTGGGGATGGGGTTCCGTGGTGCATCCCGGTGATCTACCCAGGCAGGTCCGCGTCTGGCGTGCAGCACTGACAGCTGGGGAGCCGATGGAGAGCGAAGTGCGGCTGCAGGGGAGGGACGGGGAGTATCGCTGGCTGCTGATCCGCAACGTGCCGCTGCGCGACAAGCAGGGAAACATCGTCAAGTGGTATGGGACCGCTATCGAGATCGAAGACCGCAAGCGGGCCGAGGCGCTGCTGGCCGGCGAGAAACGGCTTCTGGAGATGATTGCCAGGGGCGATTCTCGCGCTCTCATCCTGGAGGGCGCATGCCGGCTGGTCGAAGAGCTCGCCAGCGGCTCTCTGTCTTCGGTCCTTTTGCTGGACGGCAACATCCTTCGGCACGGCGCCGCGCCCAACCTCCCAGCAGTCTACACCAAGGCAATCGATGGTTTCGCGATCGGCCCATCGGCGGGCTCGTGCGGGACAGCCGCCTATCGGGCAAAGACGGTGATCGTCTCCGAGATCGCCAGGGATCCGCTCTGGGCCGATTACCGCCACCTGGCGTTGCCGCACGGACTGCGAGCGTGTTGGTCCACGCCGATACTCTCCTCGTCGGGCAGGGTATTGGGCACCTTCGCGACCTACTACCGCGAACCGCATAGCCCCAGTCCGCAAGAGCATAACGTCATAGAGCGAATCACCCATCTTGCGAGTATTGCCATTGAGCGCGAGCAGGCAGAAAAAACGCTGCGCGAGAGCGAGGCCTATTTGGCTGAAGCCCAGAAGCTTACCCATACCGGCAGTTTTGCATTCAGCGTCCTCAACAAACGGGCCACCTACTGGTCTCAGGAAACCTTCCGCTTGTATGGCTTCGATCCGGAAGAGGGTATTCCCTCGCACGAAGAAGTTCGCGCGCGTATTCATCCCGATGATGCAGAGGAGGTTGACGAAACGCTCGGAAGAGCAACCGGCGAAAAGACCGATTACGAGGTGGATTGCCGACTGGTTCATCCGAATGGCACCATGAAATACATCCGCGGAGTAGGCCATCCCGTATTCAACGCATCCGGCGATCTGGTTGAGTACGTGGGCACCGTGATGGACATCACCGCGCGCAAGCAGGCAGATCAAGAGCGCGAGAGATTGCGGCAGGCGCAGGCGGATCTGGCACACGTCAATCGGGTAACAACCATGGGAGAGCTGACTGCCTCCCTGGCGCACGAGGTGAACCAACCGATTGCCGCTGCTGTCACCAACGCCAATACCTGCTTGCGCTGGCTTGCGCGCGATCATCCGGATCTGGAAGAGGCGCGCGAGGCTGCCGCGAGGATCGTCAAAGATGCAACGCGTGCGGCGGAAATCATCAGCCGGATCCGTTTGCTCTTCAAGAAGGGTGCTCATCAACCGGAGTTGGTTGATGTGAACGAAGTCATTCGAGAAATGATCGTTCTCCTGCGCGGCGAGTCAATTCGGTACTCGATATCCGTTCTGATCGAGCTGGCTCCAGATCTTCCCAAGGCCATGGGCGATCGCGTGCAATTGCAGCAGGTGCTGATGAACCTGATGATCAATGCCATCGATGCGATGAAGGATGTGGAGGGGACGCGCGAGCTGCTGATCAAGTCGCAGCGAGAAGGGAAAGAGCAACTGCTTGTGTCCGTCAGCGATACCGGCGTGGGGCTTCCTCCGCACAAGGCGGACCAGATCTTCAATGCATTTTTTACCACCAAATCTCACGGCACTGGCATGGGACTCCGGATCAGCCGCTCACTCGTTGAATCGCACGGCGGCCGCTTGTGGGCTGCCAACAACGCTACGCGCGGTGCAACTTTTTACTTCACTCTACCCACCAGAGTAGAGGTGCAGGAAACGCCCGCAGGCGGCGCCAAGGTATTCGCTAGCGATACGGCTTTAAGATAAATCGTTCCCGAGTGACGCGGTACTTAGAAGTCATTCTCCCCGGCGACGACGTGTTAGTCGTTCAGAGATATCGGCTGACCTGGGCGAGATAGGCTTTGTAGCTCTCCCCGAACTTCTCGGAGAGGTACTTCTCCTCCGGTAGCACGGCGATAAAATGCACTGTCAAAAGTGCCGGAGCGGCGAACAACGAAATCCAGAGATTGTTTACTGCTAGACCGAGACCGAGCTCGAAGAGAGTGACTCCAAGATACATGGGATTCCGTGTGAAGCGGTAGGGCCCTTTCAAAATGAGCTCGGGAGAGGGTTTCCAGGGAGCGGGGTTCTGCCCCGTACGCTTGAAAAGAATGCGCGCGGAAGCAACGAATCCTAGGCCGGCTACAAGAATGAGAAGGCCACCTATGGCACTGATCGCTCTTTCACCCGGAGCTCGCGCAGGCGCTACAACGTATTGAAAAGCCACGGCCAGAAGAGTGAAGCCAAGGAAAACGAGCGGTGGGGGAAACCGGACTTGTGCGCCGTGCTCACTTGAGTTGGTTTGAGTCATGAAGAACGCCTCTGGCAGGCGGCGGCGCCTATCGCGGCTTCGCCGCCGTCCAGACCGGGACCTGCCAGAGCGCGTACCCGTTTGGGTCGCGGGCGCAGGCGATCATCTCCTCCCACCGCCGCTCCACTTCGGGGCGGGGGACGCCGGTGTATTCGACGATCGAATCGGTGTACCCGTCGCGCCACGCTTCCCAGATTCGGGCAAACACTTCGCGAGGAGCGCGCAGAGTGTCGACGACGATGTAGTCGGCGCGGATGTCTCGCATGCCCAGCTCTGTGAGATAAGTGAACGTCTTCCGTCCGACGTGCAGATCGCACCCGACTCCCTTTGCGTACAGCGGCGGAATGCGTTGCCAGAAACCGTCCGAGTCCAGCGCGGTGGGATGGCACCAGAGCATGCCGTAATCCTCGGCGATGAGATGCACGCGACCACCCGGCTTGAGAACCCGAACCATCTCGCTCAGGGCGCGCCTCGCGTCCGGCAACGCCTGCAGGACGTGCCGCGAAACCGCCAGATCGAAGGTGCGCTCGTTGAACCCGAGCGACAATACATCGCCGCGCTCGAAGCGCACGCGCGATCCGAATGCGTCGCAGCGGACGCGCGCGTTCTCGAGATGCGGCTCCTCGAGATCGATCCCGACGAACGAAGCGCCGGGAAACCGGGCAGCGAGCCGGGCCGTGATCTCGCCCGTCCCGCACCCCGCGTCGAGCACGCGCGCGCCCTCCGCCGGCGGATGCCGGGCAAAGATGGGCTCCTCCTGCGGCCAGATCGCCTCCGCCTGCGCTCCCAGGTTGCGGACCATCGACTCGTGGGCCATTTCCTTGGCTTGTGGGCTGCTTGGGTTCATGGGCTGTGCAGCTTAACGGCGGCACGGGGAACTCGCACGGTCGAGCGGCCGATGCCGCGCGTTCGCGAAGATGCCCTCCGCCGAGCCGGTACGCCAACGTGCTGACGTCGGCAGCGTTGACGATTTTTTGCTTGCCTATGAGACCAGGCCGTTAGGTGCTACAAGATTCCATGGCGGCGCAGCTTGCGAATCTCGTTCCGCACCCCGTCCAGGCCCCTTTCTCCGTAAATGATCAAGAGCCGCTCGGCGCTGAGATAAGTCAATGCCGGATTCCTGAACAGCCGGTTGTACCTGCTCGCTACCGCAGAGTCGTATCCAAATTCGCCAGCGATGTTTCTGAGCAGGAACACGTTTGTTTGCATGGGTGACAGCTCGTTCAGGTCCACGCTCGCAAGCTGTCGGACTGCGGGCAGTCTCAGCCGGTTGGCGTGTCGCGGCGGAGATATCCCTGTTTGAGGGGATCGACCTGGGCGATGATCGCGGCCGCGCGTCATCGCTTCCGCCACACCGATGATGTGATGGCCGCCCGTTCTCGAATCGCCGCTCGCGCCGTAGTCGTCACTCTGGCCATTGCCACCGAAGTTGAGCTCGGGAAATTCACTTCCGTCGCTGTTCCACTGAAAGACAAGGATCTTGGCCCAATCGTGCCAGAGGGGAGCGGCCACGATGACATCCTCATCGATATCGATATCGGAGCGTTCATCCGAGCGGCCAACGACGGGAAGCCCGTCTCTTCGGGTGGAGCCGTACACGCGCCGGTAGCCAGCAGCGAGCTGCAGGTCGCTCAGCTCGTTGAATGTTTCATGAATCACGAGCCCTCCGGGGTAGGAATGGTGTCCGCCGTACACGCTCCCTGGCGCCGAAAAGAACCTCTGGGGAAGGCGAGGGCAGGCGCTCCCTTCATCCACCAGCGGTGGAAACACGCCCGCCAGCGCGCCCCCTGGAAAAGCGTCCGCATCGCGTGGCGCGACCAGCTCCTCCGCGAGGAGTTGTTTTACAATTGCTGCTTTCGTTGCCTCGCTCATTTCCGCCCGGTGCTGCACACAGGTGCGGTGGTTGGCCAGCGCGTCCTCGGGTGGTGCCCCAGGGTTTACAAGGAGCCGCGCTCATGCCGCGATCGCCGAGGTTGATCCCGCGTCGCATTAGGGGCTAGGTATGCGCATCGCTACCAAACGAACGCCTTCACGTCGCGATCGAGCGCTGGCCGCCTTGAAGGCCAGTGACCGAAGGATCGCGCGGCTCATCGATGCGACTGAGCCCATCGATCTCAAGGCCCGGCGCAAGGCGCAGGCGGTGGACGATCCGTTCGGCGTGCTCGTCTACTCGATCATCGGCCAGCAAATTTCGGGATTCGCTGCTCGGGCCATTGCAGGACGGCTCCGCGAGCACTTCGCCGGGCGAATGCCGTCGCCCGCCGAGCTGCTTGGCATGGACGCCACCGCTCTCAAAAGCGTCGGGCTGTCCCGGATGAAGGTCGAATACGTCCGGTCGCTGGCCGAGCACGTCATTTCAGGCGAGCTTCAGATCGACCACCTGGACAAGCTTTCGGACGACCAGGTTCGCGAGCAGATCATGGCCAGCAGAGGACTGGGGCGGTGGACCGCGGACATGTTTCTGCTGATCAACCTCCGGCGGCCCGACATCCTGCCAATCGGCGACCTCGGTATCCGGTCCGCGGTTCAGCACCTCTATCGGCTCGATCGATTGCCTAGTCCCCGCGAGGTCGACGGAATCGGGGAAAAGTGGCGACCCAACCGCAGCCTGGCGAGCCTCTACCTGTGGGCGTGGAACAGGCAGAGGGTGAAGGCGGCGAGCCAGCCGCCGAATCGGCGAACCAAAAGAGCGAGGTGATTTAGAGGCCGGAGGAATGACGATGCGCTCCATTTTGCCGACCCTGTTTTTGATTGCCCTTTCCCCGTTCAGCGCACGAGCGGGCACGCAGGACGAAGCCGCGGTGCGAGCGCAGGTCGGGAAGATCACCACAACCTGGAACTCCCACGACATGAAGGCCTTTGCCCAATTGTTCTCGGATGACGCGCAGTTCGTGAACGTTGTTGGAATGTGGTGGAAGAACCGGAGCGAAATCGAAGCCGCCCATGCCGATAGGCATCGGACGAATTTCAAGGATTCGACGCTGACGGGCGATGTCGCCCTGGTCAAGTGGCTGCGCCCTGACGTCGTCCTGGCGGAGGTTTCCTGGCAGCTGACGGGCTCAAAAGGCGCGAGGGGCGAACCGATGCCGACTCGGAAGGGTTTGATGATGCTGGTGCTAACGCGCGACAACGGCGAATGGAAGATTCGTGCCGCCCAAAACACGGACGTCGTGGAGGGCGCGATGGTTCCTTCTCCACCCGCGAAAAAGAAACTAGCTCAGGAAGATGAACCTGCCAGTGGACTGATGGCGCGGTGAGGGCGCTCATTCGCCGAGCGCTTCACCCGGTGACGTCCAGCCCTTTTGCCTTCAGCAATTTTTCCGCCGCCGGCCGATCTGCAGCCGTGAGCTGCCGATACATCAGCATGAGATCAGCCCGCTCGTTTGAAGTGATTTGAATCGCTCCCATGAGCGCCGAGATGTTGTTGGTAGCGTACTCGTCCAGCTTTTCTTCGAACTCCTTGAGTGTCATCACGCGCTCCTGGCGTCGCCGCGCCGCTCGCGTACGACGCGTCGATTCGAGGTCATAACGCAGCCGATCCGCGATCGTCGAATCCTTCTTTTGCTATCGCGATCTCGGCTACCTGCGCCCGGGTCTGCGCGCGGGCTTCGCCGACAGGGGCACGCCCGAGGCGAAGGCGGCGATCTGCTCCACCGTGGCGCTAAGGAACGCGCGGTCGTACATCCTGGGCGGCGACTTCGTCAACCTGGCGGAGGTGATCCGGACGCTGGAGCAGGTCACCGGCCAGTGCGGCCCGCGGGGCCCGAATTCCATACCCGGTTGCGTTCGTCTACGCCGCCCTCTCCCGAACCTGGGCGAAGCTCACCGGCGCAGCGACGCTGGTCACCGTGCAGGGCGTGCGGATGATGCAGGCGCGGCTGGCGGTGACCTCTGCCAAAGCCGAGCAGGAGCTGGGCTGGAAGCACCTGCCGCTGCGGGAGACGGTGGCCGACGAGGTGGTCTGGTACCGCGCCCAGGGGCTCGCCGCGGAGCCGGCCGTGCGCGCCACAGCGGCGGCGGCGTAGCAGCGCGGCGATCGACGCTCGTGTTGAAATCCCGTCGCGGCGAAATGACACCCGGAAAGAAGATGCTCAGGCAACGGACAAGTGAGGACGAACGGCCTGGCGCCGACTGCGCCGAAGTGCGAGAAGTGATCGGTTTGCTACTTCGCTGGGAGAAGACGATGCTGCGCAGCGAAAAGACCGAAGCACCGAATCTGGCGGCGCGCCGCCAGATCGCGGTCGCAGCGATGGCACGGACCAGCGGCTCGCCGCTGACGGAGGGAAACGGCGTTCGCATCCTGCACGACGCGCCGGAAAACTACCCCGCCTGGGAGAAGGCGATCCAATCGGCCCGCAGCACGGTGCACATGGAGATGTACATCTTTCGCGCCGACGCCTGGGGCCGAAGGTTCGCCGCGCTGCTGGCCGAGCGCGCCGCTGCCGGCGTGAAGGTGCGCGTGCTTTGCGATTGGTTCGGCTCCTGGTCCACTCCTCACCGGCTCTTTCGCCCATTGCTGGACCATGGCGGCATGGTCCGCTACTTCAACCCGTTGCACGCGGCGAACCCACTCGCGGCGGTGCGGCGCAATCACCGCAAAGTGATCTGCGTCGATGGTTCAGTGGCGTTCATCTCGGGCTTGTGCATCGCGGATCCTTGGATGGGCGACTCGGCCCGCGGTATTCCGCCGTGGCGCGACACCGGGGTCGAGCTGCGAGGACCGGCGGTCGCGGACGCAGAGGAGGCATTCGCTCGCTCTTGGCGCGCCAGCGGCGGCGCGGTGGGCGACGATGAGCTGCCAACGCGCGAGTCGATCGCCAGGGTGGGCACGTACGGGGTGCGCGTGATCGCCTCCACGCCGGAGACGGCCAGGCTCCTTCGCGTGGACCTGCTGGTCGCCGCGCTCGCGCGCGAAAGACTCTGGTTGACGGACGCGTATTTCATTGGGAATGTGCCTTACTTGCAGGCGTTGCGGCAAGCGGCGGAAGACGGTGTAGACGTCCGGTTGCTGCTGCCTTCCCGGAGCGACATCCGGTGGATCGGAGCAGCATCGAGGAGGCGCTACGCATTCCTTCTCGATGCCGGGATCAGGGTTTTCGAGTGGCGCGGCCCGATGCTGCACGCCAAGACAGCCGTCGCCGACGGCCTGTGGACGCGCATTGGATCGACCAACCTCAACGTCGGCAGCTGGATGAACAACTGGGAGATGGACGTCAGCATCGAGGATGCATCCATCGCGCGCGAGATGGAGGCGCAATACGAAGAGGACCTCCAAAATGCCGACGAGATTGTGCGATCGGGCGGCGCCTTCGTGGTCCGGCCGCCAGAGGCACCTAAGCAACTGCACAAGGGCATGGGCCGGGGCAGCATGCCTACTGGCACGGGCAGTGGCGGCCAGCTGGTGAGCGGAGTCGGCAGCCTTGGCAGCGCGGTCGGCGCGGCGGTCACCGGGCGCCGTCCGCTGGAGAGCTTCGAGAGCGCGCCGCTGATCGGCGTTGGCGCGTTCCTCGTGCTCGTCGCCGCGGTTGGATTCTGGAAGCCTCAGGTCGTGGTCTGGCCGATTGGAATCGTGCTCGCGCTGCTGGGGCTGCACCTCCTGAGCCGCGGCATCCAGTCGCGGCTGCGTAGTCGATTGGGGCGGCACGACTAAACGTCAGACATCGGCGCCGCGTCCGTGCGCGCGCTGCTGGGAATTCGGGGGCGATCGAGTCAATTCGACGTTCGCTCAGATAGGGCCCCCACTTCCTCCAGGGAACCTGCTGCTCGCGAGCTTCCTTCAGCCGCCGCGCCTCACGGTCCATCACCGCCCCCGACAGCGACCTCAGATGTTTGTCTTTGGGTTGGCAAAAACCCGACTTTCGGACTGGGAATGGGCAGCCGCGGACGGGGACGGCTCCGCCGAAGATTCCGCACGGCGGTCGTTTTCGGTGGCAAGGATATTCCTGACCGACGGCGCTGAGAGAAATGCTTTTCGAAGTGGTTCCTCAGCGCCCATGGAATTCGCAAGCCTCAGAATGGTTGCGCGACTTTGTTCGCGATGGTGTTGCATCACTTCCGTCTTCGCCGTTTGGGCATGAAGCTCGGCAGCCGTCGCGTGAGCTCGCCAATCGGCCAGCGGAGCATCGAATCCTTCCACTGTTGACAAAGCCTCGTCGATGCAACGTTTCGCGCGCACCAGGTCGCGCTGCGCCATTGCCACTCGGGCGTTTGCCTCCCAGGCCAGCGCCTGCCAGGTACGCTCGGCGGTGGCCAGAGTAACCTTGAGAAACCGCTCCGCTTGTGGATGTGCTCGGGCCAGATTTCCTTTCGCCAGCCACAGCTCGGTGAGACCGGATTCGATGATCATGCGGCAATACCAGTCATGTATCACCTGGTGTGAATCCATCTCATTGATCGCAGTCGTGAGGTGCTCGAGAGCACCGGAATCGTTGCCCAAAGCCGTTTCCGCCGAACCGGCCAAAGCGAGGCAGAATCGACGCCAGGCGGCCCGTGAAGGACCGCCCAGCACAGGGAGCGCCGCCTTGCAGATGGCAAGCACTCCGCCAAAGTCCATTGCCTGGAGATGCACCCAGGCCTGGTAGAGGCGCAACGTCTGGGCGCGATAGTTATCCCCGTTTTTTTCCACCATCGCGATGGCGTTTTTGATCTGTCGCAGCGCCTCCCCCCACTCGCCGAGAAAAAGAAGAATCCAGGGCAGGATGATCTGACTCTCCCAGTGCGCAAGGCTCAGGTATGGGTTCTGCTCTCCTCCCTCGAGAAGGATGGTAAGGCTTTCGACCTCGCTCCGGTGCGCCTCGCGATACTCGGAGGAAATCCACTGAATGAAGCTGTAATCAATCAGATGCGACGCGAGGACGAACCGGTCGCCGGCATCGCGAATTTCAGCGAGCGCGTTGCGGCACTCTGCCGCATCGCGAGGATTCCATCCGCCCGCCCAGACGCGCCGGACGAGGCAACTCGCACGCGTTCTTGCCCTCATCAGGGGATCTCGTTGTTGGGTGCTGAGGTTGAGCGCGCGCTCGATGACATCCAGACAGCGCTGCGAGCTGATCCACGACAAGGGATATGCCATTTCGACGAGCGCCCCCACCTGCACGTCGAGCAGGCCATAGTCAGCCGCCCGCGAGCTGAGAGCTTCGTAGGTTTCCACAGCGCGGTCGTCGAAAGACACAACGTAGATCGCAGCCAGTCTCTGCAAAATCTCGGTCTCGGCGACCGCGCGCTCCGACTCCGCCAGTTGGCTCGACAACTCGAGGGCGTGCTGCAAGATGGCCCTCGCTTCCCGATGAGCGTAGCGCCGCCCAGCCATTTCAGCGACAAGCCGTAAGTACCTGATGGCGCGCTGCCAGTCCGAGCCTTGCTCGAAGTGATGCGCCAGCTCAGACGCCACTTCACTGGGACGCTCGGAGAAGAGGGTTTCCAATCGCTCCCCGAGGCACCGGTGCAGCTTGGCCCTGCGACCTGGCGCCAGTCTGCCATAGAACACCTCGCGGTAGAGCGCATGCTCGAATTCGTACCTCTGAGACACGATCCCGCCTGGCAACTGCTGAGAGCCAGCGGACCGCACGATGTGATGACGCCGAGAGAGCTTTTCGCAGAGATCTTCAAATTCCTCCGGATCGAGATTTGCCGCGGCCGCGCTGACGCTTGCCAAAAATGAAATACCGCTGACACTCGCCAACTCGAGCGCCCGCTGCTCCTGCGGAGTGAGTCGCTCGATCTGCGTTTCGATCATCTGGCGCAGGCTCTCCGGGACCTCCAGGTCGATCTTCTCCAGAGGGGACTTGAGCTGCCAACCACCGTTCTCGCGCGAGATGAGGCCCCGCTCCGTCAGGTGATCCAGCGCCGCCACCATGAACAGCGGATTTCCCTCCGAATGCCGGTGCACCAGCGCGGCCAATCCCTCCGGCACCCCTGCTTTGGAGGATTCGGCAGCGAGATATTTTGCGATTTCTGGTTCGCCCAGGGGTTTCAACGCGATTTCGCGACACAGCTGATGGACGAGCAGGTCCTCCTTGAGCGCTTTCACCGGATGCTCTGACAGCGCGACGTCCACCGGACGGTAGGTGCCGATCAGCATCAGCTTGGCTGGCGCCCGACGTCGGGCAATGGCAGAGATGAGATCAACCGTCGGGTGATCCACCCATTGGAGGTCTTCGAAGATCACGACCAGTGGACTGTCCGAGGTGATCGTCTCCACCGCGTCGCCGATTTCGCGCAGCATCCGCTCCCGAGTGGCGCTTTGGAGCTCGCGCTGCAGCATTTCTCGTTCTTCGCGCTTCACTAGCGCGGGAAACTGGACCAGCCAGGTCGGAGCCTGCGCGCCCAGGGTCTGGACGCATGAGTCTCCATCCGTGCCACGGCACAACTGACCCAGCGCTTCCAGCACCGGGTAATAGGCTTCCTTGCCGCCGTAGCCCTCGATGCACTGACCGCGCGCGAGTCGAACCGATGGCATGTCGGCCGTTACCTGGCGCGCGAATTCATCGGCTACCGCGGTCTTCCCGATGCCCGGTTCGCCGGTGATGAAAACGATTTGCCGCTGGTGCCTCAGCGCCCCTTGAACGCAATCACGAAGCTCACCGAGCGCGCGGCCTCTTCCCACCAGCTTGCCGATCGTCGATGCGGACGGCGCGATCGGATCGGTGCGCGAGGAATCCCGGATCGAAGCGATGAACTGGTAGCCGCGCCGGGGCAGCGTCTCGATGAAGAGAGGATCTTTCGGACGGTCACCCAGCGCATTCCTGATCTCGAGAATGTGGCTCTTCAGCACCTCCGGCTGCACGGTGGCGTCTGGCCACAAGGTCTTGAGCAGCTCTGCGTGTGTCACCAGTCGTCCCGGGTGCTCAACCAGGTAGCGCAGCACCGCAAACGCTTTCGGGGTCAGCAGAATGCGCTCATCGGCTTGCGCAACCCTGCCGCGCCAAAGGCACTGATTGACGGTGTCCAGCCGAAATGGGGGGAACTCCTTCATCTCGCCCCCTGCAACGCTCACGCTGCAGACGCTCTGCCGATTACCGGCCCTTTACGCCGAGCGAAGCCCAAACCAAACGGAAACGACTTTTCCACTGAAACAAGACTGCGAGCTTACGACTGAAAACCTACGTTAGGCCATCCGCTCAACGAGATGGGGGTGATTGATCATGTCCAAAGGCTTTGTTGCCGACGTTATAGCGATGGATTCCTTCCTCGACAAGGATCATCCCTTGAATCGCGCGCGCTCGCGGCGCGACGCGAATTCCTCGGAGCCCTCGCGGCTCGAAAAGGAGAACCTCGCGCTTCGCGAAGAGGTCGACTCGGCGTCGATGTTCGAGGAGATCGTTGGCGCCTCTGCCGCGATCAGAGCCGTCTTTGGCCGCGTCTCCAAAGTGGCGGGGACCCACGCCAGCGTTCTCATCACCGGCGAAACGGGAACTGGGAAGGAGCTGATCGCCCGAGCGATCCACAAGCGCTCGCCCCGGTCGTCGCGGGCTTTCGTCAGCGTGAATTGCGCCGCCATCCCGGCATCGCTGATTGCGTCGGAGCTGTTCGGTCATGAGAAGGGTGCCTTCACCGGCGCGCTTCAGCGCCGCCTGGGTCGGTTCGAGCTGGCCGAAGGGGGCACGATCTTCCTCGACGAAATCGGAGAGCTGTCCCTCGAGACTCAGACTGCTCTATTGCGTGTTTTGCAGGAGCGTGAATTTCAGCGCGTCGGCGGAAGCCACTCGATCGCGGCCGACGTGCGATTGATCGCCGCCACCAACCGAGATTTGAACGCCGCGATGGCCGCGGGCGCTTTTCGGAGCGATCTGTTTTACCGGATCAACGTGTTTCCGATCGAGATGCCTCCGCTGCGCGACCGGAAGGACGACATCCCGATGCTGACTCAGTATTTCATCAATCGCTTTGCCTACGAGCTGGGGAAGAAAGTCGCGACGGTCGATCAGAAAACGATCGAAATTCTCAAGAATTACTCCTGGCCGGGTAACATCCGAGAGCTGCAGAACGTGATCGAGCGATCCCTCATCCTCTCTGACCCGCACAGCTTCTCCGTTGACGGAAAATGGCTCTCGCAACAATCGCCGCCGACTCAGTCATCAAGCGAATTGCTTTCCGAAAACCTCGTCGCCCGCGAGAGGGAGTTGATTGAGGCCGCCCTGGCAGAAACCAGAGGTCGAGTCTCCGGGCCGCGCGGTGCGGCAGCCAAGCTCGGCATCCCCTCGTCCACTCTGGAATCGAAGATCAGAGCGCTGAAAATCGGCAAGCATCGCTTTAAAACCGCGTAGCCGTCGTTCGCCTTTTGGCGAATTGTCGCGAATTGGCGAAACCTCAGGACTGAACCGTTGGTGATCTCGAACACTTTCACCGGTTTGTGTTTGGCTTTCGCATTGCATCGAGACTCGAGAACGAGAGGAAAAACACAAATGAGAAAGACAAGCGAGTCGACGGTGAGATCGACGCTCAGGCGCGACAGCGATGGAATCTTGGGCGCATCGGCATTCAAATTTTGGACGTGCGCCGCCCTGCTTCTACCGCTCATCGCGGCCGGCAGTGCAGTCGCTGATAATAAACAAACGCAAGACGAGGAGCTGCAGCTCGGCCAGGAAGCATTCGCGGAACTGAAGGCCAAGGGCGAAATCATCGAATCGTCCCCCTTGTATGATCAACTGCAACCGATTGCCGACGCCATCACCCGGGCCGCGCAACCACAGTACAACCATCCCTTTAAGTTTTACCTGGTCCACGAACCTCAACCGAATGCGTTCGCGGTTCCGGGCGGGAATGTCTACGTCGTGGATTCGCTTCTCTATTTCGTAAAGAACACTGAGGAGCTCGCCGGAACGCTCTGTCACGAGG